>VOFJ01000156.1_pt1 | contig 966905 bp, 887 predicted proteins | sample 5384081 | NCBI WGS metagenome assembly VOFJ01 (sample SAMN12384729, study PRJNA508395) | human gut metagenome | isolation source: healthy gut I | host: Homo sapiens
AGGATAAGCATTTGCGATCTTTATGGCTCCCTCCAATCCTATATGCCATGAATCATCCGAAAAATCAAAAAAATCACGTCCGGGGCAGGTAATTCCAAGAACTCAGGAAGAAAGCGGGAATCTCCCGGTGCCCAAATTAAGCCATCCGGTGTTTTCATGAGGAAACCACAATAATCTTCAACCTTAAATTCACGCGTATATCCCGGATACTCATTTTGCCACGTATGGTAAGCCGGAGTTAACTTGATAGAAATCGGACCAACATTAAAAGTCTCCCCGATACGATGTCCGAAAGAGTTCAAACCCTGTGTTTCCATCAAAGAATCCATGTAGAATGTAGAATGATATTCCCGGCATACAGAAGACATTTCCGTACAAGTAGGAACACTGTAATGATCATTGTCGCAATGAGTGATCAATACCGCATCCAAATGGGGAACATCTTTAGGGGCAATCGGCATATTTATTAACAAAGGCATATCAAATCCCTTCAACATAGGATCGACCATCAAACACGTACCACGGCTATTAATCAGAAAGCCAGCGTTCCCCAACCAGCGTATAACCGTATGCCCGGTTGACTCAAAAAGCCTCTTTGCCGAAAGGTTGTGATGCAGGAGGGATGGCTTGACCCTTTTCATTATAAGAAAACTGAGCCTTTATGTTTAAAAGACAATCCCCCTAAAATTAAAATAGCTAAGATACTTGCTCTCATAGTATATTGAATTTAGAGTTTTAAATTTCTATGACAAAATTACCTAGATTCAACATAAAACGATGTGCATATATTACAGATGTTTGTAACGCTATTACGGTTTCCTACCAAAGAAATCATGTTTAGACCTATTCCTTTGATCATAGATATCGATATTTATTCTTATTTTTGTCCATCTAAAACTAATAGAAATAAATATGAGACGGATTCTTACGATGTTGTTTGTTTCGGTATTTATGCTTTCGCTATGCCCGCTGCATGCGCAAGAGACTGAGACATTGGTGCTGATTGATACGGATATGGGTAAGATTAAGGTGAAACTGTTCAACGACACGCCGTTGCACAGGGATAATTTTATCAAGAACGTAAAAGAACACCGTTACGATGGATTATTGTTCCATCGGGTTATCAAGCAATTCATGATACAAGGAGGCGATATCAACTCGAAAGACGCTCCCTTGGACGCACATCTGGGCGACGGAGATCTAGATTACACCATCCCCGCCGAGTTCGTGTATCCGAAATATTTCCATAAGCGGGGAATGCTCTGTGCCGCACGTACCCCGGATGAGGAGAATCCCGAGAAGGCCTCATCAGCGACTCAATTCTATATCGTGACCGGAAAGTTCTTTACGGAGATGGAGCTAGATAAGATGACCAAGGAGAAAGGCATCGAGTTTACGCCGGAGCAAAAAGAAGCCTATATGCTGGAAGGCGGAACGCCTCATCTGGACGGCAACTATACGGTGTTCGGAGAGGTTATACAGGGTATGAAAGTCGTGGATAAGATACAGTTCGTCGAGACGAACGCCGAAGACAGGCCCACGAAGAACATAAAGATCAAGTCAATGAAACTCATAGAAAAATAAGTAAAATGGAAAATCAAGCAACTGAGACAAGGGTGCTTATGCACACCAACAAAGGAGATATAAAGCTGAAATTATATAACGACACGCCATTACATCGTGATAACTTTATCAAGTTGGTAAAAGAAGGGCAATATAACGGCTTGCTGTTCCACCGTGTGATCAAGGATTTCATGATACAAGGAGGTGACGTAACTTCCAAGGATGCCCCAATGAACAAGCAACTGGGAGCGGGCGATCTGGGCTATACCGTTCCCGCCGAATTCCGTTACCCGAAATATTTCCATAAGAAAGGAGCCCTTTGCGCCGCACGTACCGGAGACGAAGTGAACCCGGAAAAGGCCTCTTCCGCCTCCCAATTCTATATCGTAACGGGGAAAAAGTATTCGGAACAAGAGTTGAACCAGATGGAAAAGCAACTGGAAGGCCGTCTGAAACAAGAGATATTCGCCCGCCTGCAAAACGAGAACAAGCCTAAGATCATGGAATTCTATCGCAGTGGTAACAAGGAAGAACTGGCGATCCTTCGTGATACCTTGATCGGCAAGACCGAGCTGGAGGCCGAGAAGCGGAAAGACGAGGTAAAGTTAAACCCGGAACTCCGTGAGGCTTACAAGAATGTAGGTGGCGTACCGTTCCTCGACAATCAATACACGGTTTACGGCGAAGTGGTAGAAGGCATGGATGTCGTAGACGCCATACAGTCCTCCAAGACCAACAAGCAAGATCGTCCGACCGAGAATATCGTCATTAACTCCGTAGAGATCTTATAATGCGGTTATCGGCTTCATAAACCGACGAAGGGGCTTATCGCGAATATCAGTAATAAAAGAGCTATCTTGAGAAAGATCATACATATCGATATGGATGCCTTTTATGCCTCGGTGGAACAACGAGACAATCCGGAGTTGCGAGGAAAACCCCTAGCGGTCGGGCATGCGGAGCAGAGAGGCGTAGTAGCCGCCGCTAGCTACGAGGCCCGGAAATATGGGGTACGTTCCGCCATGGCGTCTCAAAAAGCCAAACGTTTATGCCCGGACCTGATATTCGTACACGGAAGGATGGACGTATATAAATCCGTCTCACGCCAGATCCACGAGATCTTCCACGATTATACGGATATCATAGAACCCCTTTCCTTGGATGAAGCCTTCTTGGATGTCACCGATAATAAACAAGGCATCTCTCTCGCTGTAGATATCGCCAAGGAGATCAAGAAACGGATCTGGGAAAACTTGAACCTGATAGCGTCAGCGGGAGTCTCCTACAACAAATTTCTAGCGAAAATAGCCTCGGATTATCGAAAACCCAATGGATTATGTACCATTCACCCAAGCCAAGCCCTCGATTTCATAGCCCGTCTTCCCATCGAGTCTTTCTGGGGAGTAGGTCCCGTAACAGCCCGAAAAATGCATACGCTCGGTATCCACAACGGACTGCAATTACGGGAATGTTCGGGGGAGATGCTTACCCGCCAGTTCGGAAAGGCGGGAATACTTTATTATGAGTTTGCCAGAGGTATAGACAACCGTCCCGTAGAAGCGGTACGAATCCGGAAGTCGGTAGGTTGCGAGCATACGCTAGAAAAAGATATCTCCCGCAAATCCTCTGTTATCATCGAGCTTTATCACGTAGCGACCGAACTTATCGGCAGGCTGGAACGTTCCGGATTCAAGGGAAACACACTGACCTTAAAGGTCAAGTTCCATGATTTCAACCAAATCACGAGAAGCCTCAGCCGTCCGGAAGAGTTAACAACCTTAGATAAGATCCTTCCCTTGGCCAAGGAATTACTGAAAGAAGTGGAATATACCGAGCATCCCATCCGACTGATCGGCCTATCCGTATCTAATCCCGTAAAAGAGGAGCCTCATACGAAAGACCGTTGGGAACAATTAAGTTTTGAGTTCAGCGACTGGAAATAATACTTGCCCTAGAAGGATAGCTTCATCATAAAACGTATACCCTTTGTCTGGATGCCCGGATGATCCTTATAGGTCAGACGCCATACATAATCCAAACGCAAGAACTTAAAGATATTCTCGATACCGACACCCGCCTCCATATAAGGAGTAGACGGGTCCATCAGGTAAGAGCCCTGCGGGAATAAGAACAAGCCCTCATTCTGCTCACTGATATACGGATTATTCTTATCCGTCAAGTGTCCGAACATACCCCGGAAAGAAAAGACCTCTCTCCATTTTAACTTCTTGATAAGCGGGATACGGTTCAACAAGGCTCCGTTCATGAAATAAGTAATATCCCACGAAGCGTACTCATCGTTGATGAACTCCATCGCATTCATATTCGTATAAGATTCCGGTTGCACCAAATACGACAAGTTTGCGTTTGGCAAGATCAACAAAGGATAAGGGGCTTTTGTCCAAACTTTACCTGCTTTAGCGAGAATATCCACATAACCGAAAGCAGAGAACCAGAAGCGTTTCTGGATACCGATCTCCGTCTTCTGATAATCATACGAACTACCTAATACATCTTGGAAAGCCATCGTATGGTTCAAGGTGAATACCGGTGCGTCAAGCGTAATCGGATAACGGTAATTACGAGTCTGGTAGAATTTCTCATTCGGGGCAAAACGGAACTTAAACTCCACTTCCGACATCCGGTAGGAATCGGTAGCCGTGATCTGGCCATCCGGACCGATACGGTCGAACGCGGCGTAACCGGTTGAGTATTCCTTAAAATTCCGAAGTACCGCCCCATAAGCCCAGCCGTTATAATGTTCACGGTAATAGGTCAGTTCCATATTCCTTAAATAGGTGGCACGTGTATCCTTCTGCCGCTTCAAGGCTAAGAACATATTATCCTTGTTGGTATACATATACTGCTGACCTAACTGGTTGATATCATATAGGTACTCGAAGCGAATAGAATGCACGGGAAATTCTTTCCGATAATCCTTCTTATCGATAAAAGAATATTCTACGATACCATCATATTTCAACTTGCGGTCTTTCGATCCATAAGCCAAATAACCATCCAAGAAAAGACGTTTACTGAACGCCGTTGTCGTGGTTCCACCGACACGGAAGCGGGCCCCCTCAATCGCGTTACCACTGATATAGGTGTTCATCGGGCCAAACTCGAACTTGCTCTTCGCCGGAATCTTATTCGTCGCGATATAACCGGAGGTAAGGATCGAAACAACCTTCTCCGTCACATAGAAAATAGGAACGGAACGAAGTTTCGCCATTAGCAACTCCACGTTATTCTGCTTGCGAGTTCCCGCCTCAGTAGGACGATTCTCCTCCCAGAAATCCGCCGAACGGCGATAAGCTTCCATCGGTATAATAATAGGTGCGCTCTCCTCGAATACTTTAGGATCATCGGGTCCCTCAAACGCTTGATTCGAATAGATATTCAAACGGCGGGCATACATTCCTTTCGATTTCTCCGTCAATTTGAAGTCCACGTTGATATCATCTTTCGTAATGATACGAGTCCCATCCGGGGCACGGTCGAAAGTCTGCTCGATCGTCATTCCACCGACAAAATTCAAGTTGATCTTCTTCGGGACATTCAACTTAACCTTCTGCACGAAATAAGTAGAATCCAACGTGATAAAAAGATGTCCCGTAAAGCCGAACGTCTCCGGAGTAAACGGAGCGAAACCCAAATCCACACACTTCTGTCCGGCGACCTCCACCGTGTCTAGCAAATAATATTTATAGAAGTTAGGTCCCATCGTAGACATAGGGCTTACGAAACGGTTCAAGAACAAAGGAATATCATTCTGGAAGATATTCACTTCCCGGAATACCTCATTCAAGAACTGTTGCATACCGTCTCGTGAGAAGACCTCATCCACACCAGCCGCTTTCGTAGCCTGAACGACCCTCTTTTCCGTCTTCGGGTCTTTACGATAATAAACGGTCTGGATTTTCTCACGTTCGGATACCGGCAAGATCGTCTTTCCCACCTCCAACGTATCGATAAACTCAGTCAAGAAGTCAAACTTTCCCGCCTTTCCATCCTTTTTCGGTTTCGGTTGGTAATCGTTCATAGCGAAGACCATCTTCTCGTATTGATCATACCGAAAATAATCATGATTACGAGGATCGTTGCTCTCCCGACGTGCGATAGCGTTTTTGATAAAGGTAACCGCAGGATTATCCTTCTTCCGATATCTTTCCTTTCCCGGCTTGATGATCACCTCCGACAAATTAATACTTGTCGGAGCTAGCTGAATCTTCAAATGTTCCGCTTTACCCGGAACGAATTTCAATTCTTTCTCCGTATAACCCAAATAAGAGACCTGTAAAGTACGTACCTTAGATGAAGAGGAAAGCGTAAAAGCCCCATCCAGATCTGTCGTAGCACCTATCGTAGTTCCCTTCAAAATCACAGCCACATAAGGCAAAGGTTCTCCCGTAATGGAATCAGTCACGATTCCTTTTATCATGTAGTTCTGGCTCTTCGCTACCCAAGCGAACGCCAATAAAAGCCATATAAAAACAATTCTCTTCCCCATCAGATCTGACACCTCATTAAACTCCGCAAAAGTACAACAGGATCATTTATATAAATGTTCCAAAACACATGCAATATATTCCAATTAGCAACAAAACAGGCAAAAATACACACGTATATACGCAACGCCCCTCAGCAGTATAGGCATAGGCCTGTATCTATACCAGCGTAAGCCAACACCTATACTGGCGTGTGCCCTCGCCTATACCGGCGTGGCACGAACCTACGAACGACTAATCTGAAGCCCCTTATTCGACAAGCTCATCTCCACGAACCGGGCGTTCGAATTGGGTGGAGAAAGAGTCAATATCTTTCGGATTTGCAGGGCCGCACCCGGGTCTTTCGCTACGATATATAAGTAACCACCACCGCCTGCTCCCGGAAGTTTATATCCCAAGGCATAAGCCTGTATCTTGGAGATAATAGCTTCCACCGCCGCCGGATTCGTTCCGGAATCGAGTGCCTTATTTTGCTCCCAAGTCTTTCCGACCAATTTACCATAAGTCACGAAGTCTCCGCATTGGATCGCCTCGTACATATCGAGCGCATGGGCTTTCATCTCGGACAAAAGACCTAAATGCGCCTCGCTATTCAAGAACATACCCCGTACGATTTCCGACAAAATATCTTTCGCCGTACGAGTAATTCCCGTATAATAAAGAAGATGACAAGGCCGGTATTCCGGATCAGTAAACAAATATTCCGGCAGCCAACGTACCAAAGGATTCTGATTAAAACCCTCGTTCGTTTGCAAGAGTTTCAAACCGTGCAATACACCACCGTATTGATCTTGCCATCCCCCGCCGGTAGTCAGCAATTGTTCTAAAATCAAGGTGCGGTTTCCGATCTCATTCTTATCCCAAGCCAAGCCACAAAAATCAGAGATAGCGCCCAGCACGGTAGCCGCGAGGATCGAGCTAGTGCCTAAACCGGAACCCGCCGGTATCGCCGCCAACAAGGTAATCTCCAGCCCGCTACCAAAAGCTTCCAGCTGGACATCCAAAGAAGCATAAGCCTCCGCCGAGAATTCCGGGACAAATCCCGCTAAGGCCAAAGCCGCTTTCGGGATGGAAAACGGCGATCCTACCTTATTATAATCACGAAGCTCATCCCATGAAGAGATAACCTCCATCGCTCCCAGATCGATCGAGCGAAGGATAATCTTATGGGTATCGGAAGGCTTGATATAGACTTGTAGTGGTGGTTGCCCGTTTAACTCGATCGCCACGTTCACCACGTTTCCACCCGCATATAAGCAATAGGGCGGCGTATCTGTCCACCCACCTGCCAATTCGATACGTACCGGACTACGTCCCCATACGATCTGGTCCCGATAGACATTCAAACACGGCTGCTGCTTACTTCCGAGGACGGAACCGACCAGCCCTTCCCGCAACAAAGCGAAAGCCTTTTGCTCCTCCTCCTTATACGCTACCCCCGAGATCTTCATCACCTGAGAACGGAACATATGATTATGTATCCTTTTCATCAACGGATTATCCTCGGGAAGGGCTTTCGGTAAGACAATCTTGTCTTTGGCGAAGCTTTCCGCCGCATCCGAAAGATCCAATTGATAGAATACACTTTTCTCATGATTAGCGGCCAATAATGACCAGTCTTTTTTACGGAAAACTTCTCGCTGAGCTACTAAACGGCGTAAATTCGCTTGATCGGACAAATCATTCGCCGATAATTTTCGGGCGGAAAGCCAAATATGCTTTCCCTCTTCCCTATCCGGCTCCGTAATCATCCAGCGCAGCACTTTTCCCAGCTCATCCACGGTTTGGCAAACAGGGAACAAAGGTGCGTTTTGTATATCCTCATTCCCTCCCAAGGTGATACCTCGCTCCATCGCCCAAGTCAAGATAGGTTTCCCCATAAACAAGGTAGACACATCAGACAAGGCCCCTTTAAACAAGTCATTAAAACCATAGGGCCTTGCCGCCCAATTGGTTTCCCCTACCGGGACAACATCTACACAGATACCTTCCGGCAGGGATAAGTTCCAATTATTCTCCGGAACACCCGTTATAATTTGCTGCCCACGTAACGTCCAATTCTCACCGATATAACTATTCTCTATCCATAATTCCGAATTCTCAGCGGTCAATTTCTGGTGTAACACCGCATTCTGCACAAACATGGCGGGATGTGGTTTCACCTTACGCTGCATGATCGCACGTTGATCCCTAACTAAGTTCTGTACCGCCAATGTAGAGGAAATCAACTCACGGCTAGTTCCATAATGATAGAACTCTCCACCCGGAAGCGGCAGAATCGCTACTGAAAGCTGATTCAACTCCGAGTCCGTGATACGTGGATTCTTCCCCAAGGCCAACCCGAATTCAGCATATAAATCATACGCCTTCATCGCCTTGCCATCCTCGGTATAGGAATGTTTCATTAATAACCGCACCGCCTTGTCGCTTAGCAGCCAGATACCGATATCCATCAAGAATAAATGACTACCCGCCAATTCCCCCAAAGTTTCCAACGAAGGCTTCTGTAGCATGAAGTCCAGAGTGTCCGGAGACTTACGGCTCGATACAAAAACCCCGTGATTCTTGGCCAACGAAGGCTCGACCCATAAACCGTAACAAACCACATCTACCTCAGGAATCTCCTGCAAAGGCTGGTTAGCACGGATATATACGTCACCGCTAGCGATCAAGGTATGAAGCGATTCCGGCGCCTTTTTCATGATCCGTTCATAAAGAGGTAATTGCAAAGACAATAAGTTCTGGGATAACCTCTGCCCTCTTGCCCAGCGAAACACAGGGATCGGAGTCAATATTTTCCCGGATGGCGCATATCCGGGCAAACGGCGGCTTTGCCCTCCGGCATGCAACAAGATACGCTTCTCCTGTCCCAACCACTCCTCCACGGATACATCAGGGGCCTCTTTTCGCCGGGAGGCTTCCAACAACCAAGTCGTTCCTCCCCCGGATCCCAAGCGGGCACCTACCGGATCCGAGGTGCAAAACCATTCCTCTGTACTTACATGCTCTATCGCATGGAAACAATCAACCAAATTTGGAGGTAAAGACAATAACTTTTTCATACCCATGATCATTCTAAGACTCCTTCTTATTTTTCGAAAGCAAAAGTAACTTAAATTTTCTATACGGATATCCATTAACCCTTTTTATTACAATTTGTATGGAGTTCAAACCCACTCAACTTCTTTAACACACCCATAAAAAAGTTTGTTTTTACTAAAACACACTATCAATCAATCCGTTTCCAGTATCTTGGTTGTTGTTTAATTAAATATAGGACATATGGTATACGGTTATGTAAGAGTCAGTACGGACAAACAAACTACTGAAAACCAGCGCTTCGAGATTGAGAAATTCACAAAATCGAGGAACATGAGAATCGACAGGTGGGTAGATGAGACGATCAGCGGGACAAAAGTAATCGCCGATCGCCAACTTGGTAAATTATTAAAGCAAATACGTAAAGGCGACATCCTGATCACGACGGAACTGTCACGTCTCGGACGTAATCTTATGCAAGTTATGAGCTTCCTTCATCAATGTATGGAAAGAGACATCATTGTATTTACGGTAAAGGAAGGTTACGAACTCGGAAATAACATTAACAGTAAAATCTTGGCATTCGCATTTAGCCTAAGCGCCGAAATTGAACGCAACCTGATTTCGCAACGAACGAAAGAAGCGTTGGCTCGGAAAAAAGTGCAAGGTGCCAAACTGGGCCGTCCAAAAGGAGAGCGACCGGAAGCCTGTAAGCTAAAAGGTAAGGAAGAGATGATCTTGCAGTATATTAAAGAACATAAGACTAAAGTATATATCAGCAAGAAACTGGGAGTAAACCGGCAAACCTTGAGGGAATTTCTCAAGACTCATCCGGAAATTCCACGGAAATGGAAAAGAATACAGAAGGATTAACAACTCAAGCAATAATTAACGTATGTTAAATTAGTTTAGTTTAGCAGACTTATCGCTCGTTTATTTGTTTATTCCCATTAACTTGCGGAGGAATAAGATAGAAATATACTTGAAATATCCTAAAAAACATTTCATCCTTTATTCCTCTATCATTCATAAAACGCCGCAAGGTTAACATGTATTCAAGACATCAAACATTTGTTTAATCTTTTAATATAAATCTTATGGAAAAAACATTGGTTATTTTAAAGCCTTGTACCGTTCAGCGAGGGCTGATCGGTGAAATCGTAAACCGTTTCGAGAAGAAGGGACTCCGTCTGGCCGGCATGAAGATGGTTTGGCTAACTGACGAGATCTTGAGTGAGCACTACGCCCACCTGAAAGAAAAGCCTTTCTTCCAACGTATCAAGGACGCAATGAGTGTATGCCCGGTAATTGTATGTTGCTGGGAAGGGGTAGATGCCATACATGTAGTAAGAACCTTGGCCGGCGCTACCAATGGTAGAAACGCCGCTCCCGGTACGATACGGGGAGATTATAGTATGAGCGTACAAGAGAATATCGTACACGCATCAGACTCACCGGAGACAGCCGAGATCGAATTGAAACGCTTCTTCAAGGATGACGAGATATTCGATTATGAGCTGAAAAACCTATTGAGTCTTTACGCCAATGACGAGTTTTAAATAAAAAAGAATAGCCGGAAACGAGAGAAATCATTCTCACCTTTCCGGCTCTCATATTTAGAAACCAACATCCTATTCTCCCGAACTGAATGAACAACCTAATTACTAATCTAAAAATCTAATACCATGAAAAACACACTACTATATCTATAACAGGGCATCCCTGCAAAATGTTTAAGGGATTTCATCCTGAAATTAGAAAGCCGATAAAAAACGTTTGTACACCTCCAGTTGCCTTTCAAAACAGAAAGTCGTCTGGGATAATCTTAAGCAGTTCGCTTTTAGCTGTCGATACTCCTCATCCGGCAAGTGGCTCATGGCTTGTATATTTTTAGAAAGTCGCTCATAATCTCCGGGGGCCGAGACAAGGCCCAACTGATTCTCCTTTACAATCTCCTCGCCCTCGCCGCCTCCGCAAAACAAGATAGGAACGCCTAACGGTAGCAAATCAAATAATTTAGAAGGTACCGCCCCCCTTATACGAACCGTCAAGGGGATAATGGAGGCATGGTAACGTGTAAGCTCCTCACGCATCCGTTCCTTGGGCAAAGAGCCATGATAAAAGACACCTCTATCATGTGTTCTCACATAATCCTCTATCTCCAAGGCTTGATTGCCCCCTCCAAATAAATGAAGCTCCGCTCCCATCCCTTTAAAATCGACACACTCTATCAACTCCAATATATTCTGCGCCACGCCCAGTAAACCGGCATAGACGATCCTGAAAGGCTTTCGAGAAGAAGGGGGTTGATTCGGTAAAACAAAACGATGCTGCAAATTCCGATACAAGAACGAGGCCTTGCCCGGCTCATACCGTTTTATATAATCCACGATCTCCTTACTCTGCCCTTGACAGGCCGTGGCCTTACGATAAAGGAACCGCTCGATACGCCCCATCACCCTATGATAAACGCCACCCTCTTTCATGGCCCCCAGCTCCACGGCCGACAATGGCCAAAGGTCTGAGACGTTCAGTACCACCTTTTTCCGGTAGCAACAACGAAAAAGCAACATGGCCGAGGCCGCCGCCAAAACAGGAGGGGTCTGGATGATCACCTTATCATAAGATTTTATATGCTTACGCTTGAGAGCGAAACACCAAAGGGTCGTGGCGAAAGAGCACATACTGGCAAGACGGACCAACGGCCTCCTCGAGATCGAGGCATACGTCCAGTACCTGAAGACCGTTATCCCGTTTACATCCTCTGTCTTGGAAAAAGCCCCCCTATATCCATCAAAGATACGTCCCTTGGGATAATTGGGTAAGCAAGTCAACACATCCACCTTTATCCCTAAGCCGGACAGTCCCTCCGCCATGTTCGTAATGCGTGAGGGTGCCGCACCGATCTCCGGAAGATAAGAGGGAGAAACGATCAAGACCCTCATTCCTTCCGGTTCAAAAATTCCACGATCCTTCCACAAGCCAATCCATCGCCATAGGGATTGACCGCCTTGCTCATCGCATCGTAATAAGCCGTATCATCAAGCAACGCCGAGACCTCGCTCACGATCTTGTCATAGTCCGTACCGACCAGTTTCACCGTACCTGCCGCGAGAGCCTCCGGACGCTCGGTCGTATCACGCATTACGAACACGGGTTTGCCCAAGCCGGGGGCCTCCTCTTGGATACCGCCGCTATCGGTCAGCACTATCGTAGATTTCTCCATCAGATAAACAAATGACAGATATTCCAATGGCTCAATGAAGAACATATTCTCCAAATGAGAAAGATCCTCACCGAATACCTCATGAATCGGCTTGCGTACATTAGGATTCAAGTGCATAGGATAAACAAAATCCACCTCCGGATACTTCCGGGTCAAGTCCTTGATAGCGGTACACATATGGATGAATCCATCACCAAAGTTCTCCCGGCGATGACCCGTGATCAACACCAGTCTCTTACCCTCAACCAGACGGTTCACATCATACCCGGAGCGTAAAAGCACGCCTTCCAGCTCCTTGTCCAACTCAGCGTCCGTCTTTATCTTACGCACCACTCGCCGTAAGGCGTCTATCACCGTATTGCCGGTAACCAAGATTGAGTCCGGACTCACGTCCTCTCGCATCAAGTTTTGCTTGCTCAACCGCGTGGGTGCGAAATTATACGTGGCGATACGCCCCGTAATCTGCCGGTTCATCTCCTCCGGCCATGGGCTATAGATGTTGTGGGTACGAAGGCCGGCCTCTATATGACCTACAGGTATCTGTTGGTAGAAAGCGGCCAAGGCGGCCGCCGTGCTCGTGGTGGTATCCCCATGCACCAGCACGACATCGGGTGTCGCCTCACGCAACACGTCACGCATACCGGTAAGGACACGGGCGGTCACGTCATATAAGTCCTGACCCTGCCTCATGATATTCAAATCATAATCCGGCGTGATCTCGAACAATTTTAACACTTGATCCAACATCTCCCGATGCTGTCCGGTAACGCACACGATGGTCTCGAACGACTCCGGATGTTTCTGGAACTCCTTCACCAGCGGAGCCATCTTGATCGCCTCGGGACGGGTCCCGAAGACTAACATTATTTTCCTCATTACAGCGTATTCTTCTATTTAGCGAACGATTATTTCTTGAATGTCCCGCAAAAGTCCAGCACCTCCACGTCATCCCGATAATTCAACCCCGCAAACTCCCTATGATTCACCAAGAAAACCACGATGTCGGCTTTCTCATAGGCCTCCTTATAAGGGGTCAACTTAAACAGCTTATGCTCCGAAACGTTCGGCTCCACCACCATGATGTCAGCGTTGTTGCACGATTGCAACACCTTCGTCGTTATTCCCTTGGCCGGAGACTCGCGCAAGTCATCGATATCAGGCTTGAAAGCCAAGCCCATCATTGCCACCGCCGGCTTACGCCCATGCTTCAGCTCAAACCGTAGCATGGCGTTCCTCACTTTCTCAGCGCACCAAAAAGCCTTGTAATTATTCGTCTCACGGGCCGTCGAGATCATACGGCTCTCCATCGGAAACTCCGCCGTGATGAAATAAGGGTCCACCGCTATGCAATGACCACCAACACCGCAACCCGGCTGTAAGATATTCACACGGGGATGCCTGTTCGCCAAATCGATCAGCTCCCACACATTAATTCCCGCTTTATCGCAGATAAACGACAGCTCATTGGCGAAAGCGATCTGCACGTCCCGGCTTGAGTTCTCGGTCAATTTACACATCTCGGCCGTCTTGCTATTCGTTGGGTGAAGCGTACCCTTCACGAACTGGCCGTAGAACTCCATCGCCTTACGGGTAGAGGCCTCGTCCATGCCGCCGATGACCCGGTCGTTATGCACCAACTCATGGATCACGTTACCCGGAAGCACCCGCTCCGGGCAATAAGCGATATAGATCTTGCCCTCCAGTTCCGGCCGCTCCGAGAAAATCAACCTAGCCATCCGTTCGGTCGTTCCCACTGGCGAGGTAGACTCGATCACGTACAAATCCCCCTCCTTCAACAAAGGAAGCACCATACGGGTAGCCGACTCCACGAACGATACGTCCGGCTCATGATCCCCCTTGAAGGGAGTGGGTACCACCATGAAATAAGCGTCGCTCACCCGAGGCTCGGTGTAAGCCTTGAAATGTCCGGAGGCCAGCACCTCCCGCAACATCTCCTCCATACCCGGCTCGATGATATGCAATTTCCCTTGGTTGGTAACCTCCACCACTTGGGCGTTGATATCCACGCCGGCGATATCCACCCCGTGCTTTGCGGCAATAATAGCCGTGGGCAGGCCAATATAGCCCAAACCCATGAAACATGCTTTCATAAGAATTATGTATTATTTTTTAAGTAAGATATTAGGCAGATCAAGAATGGTCCAACAACGATCAACCGATTGTATAAGAAAGTCTCTTCACAAAATGAATACGAATTGTCTTAGATAGGTGAAAACGGTTATACGTAAATGACACTTGGTCATCTACAATCTCGACAGAGGATGCGCCGGCCACTCTTATCGCTGCGATATTCGTCACGATCTCAGTCCGTGAACAAGACATGATCTCCACATCCGGAGCCAGATGGATCAAGCTTACGGCTTTCACGCCAGTTGAGACAGAGTCCTCTATCCTAAAACAATCCTTATCAATCGTAAATTTTCGCCGATGCCTACCCAATGAGCCAAAGCCATCATGCCAAGCCTCCACCTCATTCGGAGAATCTTTAAGAAGCGTCACCCTTGCCCGCCTCCCCACACGAAAGCCTCCCCATACCTCGCTAGAGTTCTTATCCCCTATCATCACCGTATTATGGGCTGCCGTGCCACGCTCGTATTGCCTACGGGCTGTCTTTTCATACGTAGAAATTCCGGTATCTATAACGAAAAGCTTACCCCCTATCCGCAACTCATAATTGAACATATCCGCATGCGAATGGCCGGGTTGGTAAGAGGCCCTTATGTCTCCAACATCCACGATAGCCTCCCAATGGCCCGCCATCAATTTTCGATAGCCACACGCTTCCATCGGAAACTTTTCCCAATCCATATCCAATCGCTTAGCGTATGCAAACAATTGAGTCGGAGAAGGCGCGATTCCCTCAGCGGAATCATTCAGGAGAGGTATCGTATTATCTTTATAAACCACAGAGGCTAAATGTCCCAACATGCTACTAGCCTTCTCCCGTAAGCGTTCATTCAGACCTTCCTGCCCTATAAACCGCAAATTATTCATAGAGACATTATAGCAATCCAGCAACCGATCCAACAATATACAATGATACATCGGTGATTGCTCGTAATGAGCACCATCCGGAAGGAGTTGTTCTTCCAGCTCTTTAAATAATAGGTCTTTCGCCTTTTGATAGATCGACTCATCCTTAAAATAAAGCCCGGCCCATAACAAGGAGAAAGCGTCTTCCAATAAGTGATTCCCTAAAAGATGATATTCCAGATTATCCAGTAAAATCTTATATTGGGCATACAAGGAGGAGTCCCATTCTCGCTTATTCTCTGCCGGAATATAAGGATGATATTTCGACAGGAACTTGATCCAATTGATGCCTCGTAAAGCGATCGGATAAGGTTCCAGACCATTCCTATTCCCCTCTATTTCATCGACAAACTTATCGATCCAGCAAACGGCCTGTTCGAAAGATATAGTTTCTTGATGAAGGTAGTCCATATAATTTAGATTATAGGACCATAACTTACCAAAGCTCTCATCGTTCCATCCTAGAAAAGCGGATTCCTTACCCAAGAAAGAGAAATGCCCCGTAACACTATCCAAGTCCGTATATTTCGAGATGAAAAGTTTAAAAGACAAAGGATGTCCCACTCTCGGTAATGACAATACATACCGAAAGCTCCTGTATTTCCTAATATATGCCCGTAGCCTATACCAGACTTGATAACGAACTTGGCGAGATCTCAAGTTCCGAAGAGTAGAAATATATAATTTTAGAGATTCACCCAACATCTCTCTTTCAAGCTCGTAATGCAAGCGAAAGTAGCTTTCGTCGTATTCAATATACTCCCAAATGGAATCAAAGGCTTACCGCCCTCCCGGATACGTTCATTCAACAACGTAAATTGACGTTTTTGCCCTTTATCCATACCGGCCTTCATCGAAGAGAAACCCTTAAAACCATACCCGGTCAATTTACGCCAGTTATCCAAGACCAAGACCCTCTCCTGAGAGAAAACCTCCACACGTTCCTTCGCGTACGATTTCGAGCCGTTCGCAAAGTAATTGATCACGGCGTTCGTCCCATTTGCGTAACGAAGCAATATGCTGGCATTATCCGTATTCTCCTCCGGATTTTCGCCTAACGCATTCATGCAGACCGCCACGACCTCCGAGCCCGCCAAGAAGGAACATAGATCGATAAAATGGCAAGCCTCACCAATGATCCGCCCTCCACCTATCTCTAGATCGTGTACCCACACTTCTTGCGGGATAAATCCGGCGTTCATCGTCGCCACTATATTTTTAGGTCCGTCACCTAGCAATCGCTTCATTTTCTCGGCGAACGGAGAGAAACGCCGGTTAAAACCAACCGTCAAGGTCGTGCCCTCAGGAGCCCCTTGATAAGCCCGTATAATATCATCCAATTCCGTCTCATTCAAGCATAACGGTTTCTCCACGAACACGCTTTTCCCATTCCGTAAAGCCTCTATCACCATCCGGGCATGCAGGTTATGGCGTGTCGTGACCATCACCAAATCCACCTCCGGATCTTTCAATATATTTTGATAGTCCGACGTGGCGTTCTCCGCCCCCGCCTTCCTCGCCAATATCTTGGCGGACAATCCTTGGGCACTCGCTATATACTTGATTCTAGCGTGGGCCTTAGCCAAGCAAGGTATGACCATGGCGGAGGTATAATTGCCCGCCCCAATAATCCCGATCTTGCCCTTTCCACTCACAAAGGTATTATTGCCGATAGAGACAACAGACTCCATTTTTGAATCAGCGGGAAACCGCAATATAGAGGCGATCGATCCTTTCTTGCGCATATCGCCGTAAATCTCCTCATAATCCACCAAGTCAACCTCTTCCGTTATCAACGACTTGACATCCAACGATCCGGAAGAGATCGCGTGGAGTATCGTCTCAAAATTACGCTTTTCCGTCCAGCGGACATAAGCCAACGGATAATCATGCCCCTTGTTCTCATATTCCTCGTCATAACGTCCGGCCCCGTACGAGCAAGATACCTGAAAACTCAACTCCTTCTTATAGAAGTCATCCCTTCGCATATTCAATCCGATAACACCCACCAACACGATCCGTCCCCGCTTACGGGACATCTCACACGCTTGATGGATCACCTCATGGCTTTGCGTGGAGGCCGTGATCAAGACACCATCCGCACCGATACCACCCGTATAATCCTCCACGAACCTTACCGGATCCGTACCTTTGCCCGGATTAACGGCCACGATTCCCTTCGAGGCGGCCATATCCACCTTCTGCTGGTCAAAATCCACCCCGATAACCTTACAGCCGTTCGCTCTCAACAACTGCGCCGCCACCAAACCGATCAATCCCAGACCGACCACCACGACCGTCTCGCCCAACTGAGGATTCAATAAGCGGATTCCTTGCAAGCCAATCGAGCCAATCACCGTAAAGGCCGCCTCCTCATCCGTTATATCATCCGGCACCTTCGCCACCAAGTTCTTCGGCACGCAAACAAACTCCGCATGGTTCCCGTTCGAGACCACCCGATCGTCCACCTTGAACTCCGCGACACCTTTCCCTACAGCTACCACACGTCCGACATTGCAATATCCCAAAGGTAAAGGCTGCCCTAGCTTATTGAACACGGCCTCCAGTGTCGGTTGCAAACCATCCGTCTTTATCTTGTCCAAAACTTGCTTCACCTTATCCGGTTGTTGCCGTGCCTTATCAATCAGGTTCGCCTTTCCGAACTCCACGAGCATACGCTCCGTTCCCAAGGATACTAAAGAACGAGACGTTTTAACTAGAACATAACCTGCTCTTACTTGAGGAACTGGTACTTCTTCAAGCACAGTTCGCCCTGATTTTATATCTTGAATAATCTGTTTCATAATTATTCTTTATACTTTTTCACAACATTCATTATATCTTTTTCTCTTCTTGCCATTGAAAATAATGTTTCAATCCTACTATGAGCCGCAATACTAATACTCTCTAAATCATTATTCCAATAATCCTCTATAACATTAGCAATAGTTTCCGGTAATGTATTCCTTATTATTATTCCTGCATTTCCAACAACATTTAGAACTTCTCCAACATCTGTTGTTACGACTACAGTCCCACAACTCATAGCTTCCGCAATAGCTAACCCAAACCCTTCATATCGTGAAGGTTGTAAATAGAAACGACAGCTTTTCAAATAACACAATTTTTCCTTCTCTGAGATTTCACCTAAAATACTAATATAAGCATTTAAACCTTTCTCTGATATATATTTCTTCACTTCATCAAAAGCATCTCCTTTATGTCCTGCAATATTAAGATGCATATCTAACTTATCTTTCAATAATTCAACCGAATCTATAATCTCATACAAACATTTTCGTTTCACATTTTCTTTTCCTGTCCAACAAATAGTAAACAATTCATTTCCTCTATTGCAATACATTCCCCTTGAATACTTTACAGTATCTATACAATGTGGAGAATATACTATATTTTTAAGATTCCAATCTTTATAAATTTGTTCATACTCATTTCTTGAGACTAGAATATTTTCATTTGCATATTTAATAGAAAATTTAATCAATAACCTTTCTAATAACGGTCTTCTATAGTAATCCGAAGCAGCCATTGGACACTTATAATTAAAAGTTCCTGTTATTACAACTTTTTTCCTCAACAGCTTTGAAACAACTACAGGAAAAAAGGCATATGTCCACCACCAAACAAAAATTACATCTGCACTCCAATCTATTTCGCTATATTTAGTAGCTATCGTCAAACTGGGATCTATTTTTTTTAAGATTTTAATATCCTGATTATAGAATTCGACTATAAATAGCTTACTCTTATCTGATATCTTACAAAAGAAACATATTTTCATAATTCCGTTCTAATAAATTCAAATCATCACTTATTTGTTAATATTCAATTTAGATAACACCTCTTTTTTAAAGACACTTTTACGTTAGTACTAAATTAAGTAACACCCTTTTTAAAGAGCACTTTACTATGCCCTAAACTAAATTCTATTAAAAATCAATTATAATTTTAATATTAGCAGGTATCCAATATAATTTTATCGAGAATAAAATTCTGACTTCTCATGCAATTTTTAAAGTTTTTCTCAAAAACATACGCCAATAAAATTTCATGCATAATTGCCTTATAATTTCACAATCACCATTATACTATAATAAATTTAATACTCCAACATTACTTCCATATTGATTTAGTTTATTAGTTCCTTTATTACAAAATTTTCTATATCTATATCCAAATCAGAAAGAGAACGAGCATTGCGATAAGTATCTAGAGCACCATCACACAATTTCCGATGGTAATCTGTATCTACACACAGTTTCAAAATGGCTTTTTTTAGATCCAATATGCTTTTATTCCTCACTAATATGCCATTCCTATCATTTTTTACTGTAAAAGGTATAGCTGAATTATCAAACGCTATAACCGGTAGTCCGTAAGACATAGCCTCAATTAATACCATACCATAACCTTCCAGTAAAGATGGAAATACAAAACAATATGCTCGAGAATAATATGACCTCAATTCTTCATCTGATATACGCCCTACAAAAGTTACAATATCCTCCAGCCCATATAAGTGAACCAAAGACAACAGACATTTATAGTATTTTTTTTGAGAAAGATCCCCCACAATATCCAAATGAATACCAGATCTTTCCTTTTCAGACATCTGTCCTATTGCCTCCAGTAAATATAAAAGTCCTTTCCGTTGATATACAGTACCTACAAATAATAACTGTTTCAACACATAGCAAGAACAATGTTGGAACATCTTTCTTGAATGCCATTTCGAGAAAAAAACAGTACGACTATCTGGTCTCATCTGCTTTATCAAGGAATGCGTATATGGATTGGGAGTTATAATAGCGAAAGACACACCCAATCCCAGCCATTCCAACATGTACTGTAATTGTCTTTTTATTCCAGACATTTCTTGGTACCGAAAATGATGATGAATAACATAGACTTTCAACTTAGGATAAAATATTCTGAAAAAATAAAGCAGCCAAATAGATTGAGCAAACCAACCGCTATTTAAGAATACAGCATCGTATGAACCGATTCTCCTACACGACCAGAGTATGTATGCAGGCAACAACCACTTATTAATGCGTCTAGTATGATCTTTTGTAAAAAAGGACATATCTATCTGTCCTGAAAAAAGTATTCTTTTAAAAAGATAAGAATCATATAACTCTCCTCCTGTCGTAGGATATAGATAATTCCCCGATGGATATAACACAAGTACTTTCTTTTTCTTTTTCTTTTTCATTTCCATATTATTATGTTTGATATAGACAATGTAAACCATATTATCAGCAGGGTATATATAGTATTAGAAAGAGCTGAAATATCTCCACTTGTAGCAAACTCTATTGTTAAAATATAAGCAATTCCAGAAGCATTTGGAAATCCTATATCCTCTTTGTTAGATTAAATATTATAATAAGAAGAAAAGTCATCAGAAACAGGTTAAAAAAAGAAATATGTAAGGAGATTTAACATATGACATTATTAAAACCCCTATGACACCAGGCATAGTTGAACTGTTTTCTAATTTTGAATGCTTTATTTGCTCTTCCACATAGAATCCAGTACTCTTAAACTCAGGTCTGTATCCCCAATAATGTAATGTATCATAAAAGTAAAAAAAATCGGGGATTAATTCCAAATCATAAACATTTTGTGACGAGTTCTGTAAAATATAGGCACTGTTGGAAAAACTACTTATTCGTCCACATAATTTCCCAACCATTATATCCATGTTTGAAGTTTCACTCATCCCTCCTTGTCCCCTTAATTGTGCACGAACATTATAAGCGGAAGAGACAACAATCGGAACCAAATAGAGTATCGCTAATACAAACAAGAAATTTCGCTTCACAAAAGATTTCACCTTCTTGCCTTGCCTAAACAATAAGATGAGTAATAGAATAAAGAACCCTCCTAAAGAATGAGCAAGAATCGTGTGAATAGAAAACAAAAGAACAGTTACAGCAAGATTTTTACGGCTATTGGAAATCAGCAAATAAGCAATAACCCATGGACGTACCATCAACTTGAAGAAAGCCGAACGGATATAAGAAAAAAATCCGCCGTCTATTTCTATCGAAGTTCCCATTTGGCCATATCCAGTAAAGAGTAGACCTATATGAACCAACAATAAAAGCCATGTAATATTGCGAATTATCGCAACCTTGAACTTATCGGGTACATTTTCTGTCTCTTTAGACCTATACCGTTTATACAATCCATATATACCTATATAAGGAATGATAGTCAATACAGCTATAACCAACAAAGCAGGTAACGGAAATAACACATCACGTTGTATGAAATCCCCGTTATACACTCCCAATATAATGGTATACAAACAACTGCCAATTATTGCCAACATATATGGCAGTAAAACTAGCTTTGCACCATATGTATCTATTCTTGAGACATCAGACATAAAACTAATAAAATTGCTAACTGTTTATGATAAGATTCAACAATAGTTAACGACAAAAAGTATAAAAAAAAACGTGCAATATAAGGTGATATATAGAATGCTATCCAAAAAAGAGTCTTCCTCTTAAAAGAGAAGTTTTGATGAAGAATAGCTTTTCTCACACCTTCAAAATCTTTTTTAAATGTTACGATGTATGGATTTTCTCCTGCAGATGTTAGGATAACACATGCTTGCCTATATCGTAAAGCAGGATAAATTTCTTTAAATTGATTCTCTGATAATTTGCAACGAAGTAAATCGCAGAGTTTTTCACATTGCTCTACCAAAATTTTCACAGGACGACGTGTTAACGAGCTGTAATTTACATTTTGGACATAATGATAAAATGCTTTTGGTACATATGCCATCTTTATAGGATGTGCCAACAGGCATACACTGACATAAGTATCTTCTCCATATGACAACCCTTCCGGAAAATTCACATCATATTTGCTGTAACAAGCTCGTTTAACGAGCTTGTTCCAGCAGCTGCCATGCAGCTGCTGGAACACATCTTTTAGCATCACACAATGCTCTAATATAAATAACCGTTGCTTCACGTAAGTAGATTTCTTGGAAGTATCCCGCCATACATCACAAATTATCATATCTGCATTTTCTTCTTTTGCCTTTCCGTATAGTTCCTCCAGCATATTCGGTTCCACCCAGTCATCTGGGTCAGCGTGTATCACGTACTCGCCTCTTGCATTGTTCATTCCACACTGTCGAGCGGACGCTACTCCACCATTCTCTTTATGGAATACACGGACACGATTGTCCTTCCGGGCATACTCGTCGCAAATTTCTCCGGAACGATCGGGACTCCCATCATCTACCAGCAAAATTTCATAGTCTTGAAAAGTCTGTGCTAGCAGGCTGTCTACACAACGCCGCAAGCAGGATTCCGCTTTGTAAACAGCAACAATAATAGAAATTACAGGTGTCATTTGTTATATTTATTAAACATTTTTTACTTTGAATATTATAAACCATACAGCCTATCTTAGCTAACTTTTTAATGTATCATACAACCTATATATCACTATACTATTTTCTCCCATTCATCATACTTTGAATTCTTCGAATAAAGCGATTCAAACCAAGTCCTAAAAAATAAAACATAGATAAAAGAATGAGTGTATACAAAATCGTAATAAACACTCCATATACAAAAGAAGATAAAGCACTTTCAAATGAGTGCATTGGGACAAATTTCAATACAGAATAAGTAAGTATTATACTAACAATTGCAACACTTAAATGCTTAACGTACATAATTATATACAATTTCAATCGTTGTTTCAAAGCTTTTCGAAACAAATAATAAGGTTTCCAACAAAAAACAACAAGAAATAAACTTATCAACACACCCAACAATACACCATTTAACCCCCAAAAATATCCTAATAACACAGACAAACAGATATTGATAGAAGCCTCCGTAACTGGAGCAAAAATATCACCAAACAAACCATAAGCATTGATATAAGCATCCACGGTCGTACGGTTTAATTGAATAAACAAAGTAACAGTCATCAATAGCAATGTCATGGTATCCATCACATATTCATTACCCACCCAAAGTATTACAAATAAAGGAGTCAACATAAACACTCCAAAACACATTATACAAGTGAATAGAAAACGAACAGAGAATAATTCCTCAAACACCGACATAATCTGTTTACGATTTCCCTCTGCCACTAAATTCCCAATTCCTGCGTTCATGCTATTAAAAATGGCAGTCATCAAAGTTTGAATCCCAAGGATAACCAACATGTAATTGCCATATAACGCCACTACAGTTAGTGTAGTGTAGGCGTAAATAATGATCGGGCTAGTTTGTGTCAAAGCAAAGCTACCGATCTTATGAAAAAACAATTGCTTAACTTTCTTAATAATAGCTGGATACTTTCTCGATAATTCCCGACCTCGTCCTAATTTAGTTTCTAGAAATGGATAAGTCTGCCGGACCATTCTATTTAACACCAACGAAGCTACGATCGCAAACACAATCTCCAATACCAACCACCATACATAACCGTCTCTCAAATATCGAATCGCCAATATCTGACAAAGGGTTTTAATCAACATCGAGGCCTTATAGCTATACTGGATCTTATACTCTTTCTGGTCAGCGGATAAAACGATCTGCTTATAATTAACAAAATAACTCAGCAATGCACTAACTAGCAGCACTCCGAAAGAAGCATACGCATACCATAAGGGTAACGGCATCTTAGCGAAGATCCAAGGGAAAAACGCCATCAACACGAGACTTCCCACTATCACGATCCATGCGATACGCCGATACAACCAGCCTTGCAAGGAAACAATCTCATTGATAGCAACCGTATCCTTCTCTAATAAAGGCTTATATAATGTACAAGCAATGGCTGATCCTATTCCTAATTCCGCAAGGTTCAAGAACTGAAGCAAATTGGTAGCCGTAGTATTCAGTCCCAAGATCTCTGCCCCAAGATAACCCAAGAATACCTTACGGGAGAAAAATTGAAGAACCAGATTAATAAAATAAAAAGCCAAGGCTACCAAACTATTTTTTATACTTTTCGAAGTTCGTGAGTCTGTTACCATTGCTACAAAGAATTGTGTTTAATACAAAAATTGCTCTCCATGATAAAGAGCATACGCACGTAGAGGAACAGCGTATTCTTCGCTATCCGCTTATTATTCTCTGATTTACTAGGAATAAAGACAAGTACACAAACCACTCCCATCCCGCCGGTAAACCAGTAGGGCAAAAAACGAGTGTCTTGATTTAAAATGAGTTTAAACTATATTTATCGTGATAAGTCACCGAGACAAATCCCTCAGCATAACACAAATAGTGGAGTACAAATCCGGAACCTCCTTTTGAAGACTATAAAGTATCACGCTTGCGTCAATATCAAAATAATGATGGACAATGATATCTCTCATCCCTTTAATATCCTTCCAGTTTACAGCCGGATATTTAAGAAGTAATTCCTTATTCGTTATTTTGTCTAGATTTTTGATTGCCTCACCTACAGCGACAAGTTTCATACAAACACTATCCAATAGAATCATACCGGACTCATTCATATAAAAATCATCAACCGTATGAATATGCGAAGTTCTTGCCATTATCATTGAAAGAGTATCCTTTATCTGCGATAAGGTATCCAAGGCCAACTCTCTATCAAACATAGATCCCCTCCCTCTCGATGCGTTTACGAAGCAACTGATTCATCCGGTCTCTAAGACGGATGATATCCACCGGGCTTCCCAACAGTTCTTCCAATTCATTTTTCAAATGGGAGAGAGAGAAAAGCCCTTGCGCCTCACCCTCGTAATAAATGTCCACATCACTGCTTTCCGTCTGTTGATCACGAGCTACAGAGCCAAAGATACCCATCTTCAAGATTCCGTACTTTTTGCCTTGACGAACCTTGAAGTCTCTTAATAACGCTAGGATCTCTTGTCTCGACTTCATAAGAAAATAGAATATTGACAAAGAAACAAATAAATATCCAATTATGCAATCATTCATAAACCAAAACACCTACCCCTCCCCCAGCACATACTTCACGATCGCCCGCCGGATATTGCGCAAGCTCTTGCCTTGCTTGAAGGGGAGCAGGGGGATGATGGCGTTGATGAATTCCTTGCTCTTGATCAGTTTGGCCGGTTCCACGCAGTCGCAAAAGACCTCGTTGAAAAGGTCGGTCAGCACCGTTTGGCAGAGGGTGGCCACATCCGGGCATTGGGCGATTCGCTTTACGAAGTCGTGACGCACCTCCTCGTCTTGGATATAGGAGGCTAATAAATCACACGGCTCCGGATCCGGCCTCACGTCCTTTTCCGAAACGACCTCCGGCTTTTCTCCCGGGTCCAAGCAAATATATTGAATGGCAAACATGGCGTTGGGCAGCACCTGTATGTTCTCGCCATGGATGTGCAGCACACACGGGCTCGCTTTCTCTTCACTCATATCTTCTTCTTTTTCCTGTCACCGAATTACTTTTATGCGCAAATAACTTACCGATAGGTGCAAATAACTTACCGGACCGTTTTTTCTCACTCTTTTACCTTTCCTTTACCAGCCTAAACTTTAAATCAAACGAGTTAATGAAAGAATGTATCATGTCCTTTTTCAACGCCCCCATCTCCAATCAAGTGCCGAGTGGCGTGACCAGTGTCAAACAGTTGCATACCTATATCACCTCCAACGAGTGGCTGAAAGAACGAACGCTCAGCGTACAGGACGCTTTGAGCGACGAGAAACGGTTCCGCAAACTGAAGCAAAACTTACTGCCATACGTCACACCGGCCGGGGTCTTCTCCTATCGCAAGGAAGACCGCCTGTTATTCCTTTCCGGAGAGTTTGTCATCGATATCGACCATCTCCCCTCGCCGGAGGAAACCCTCCACTGGCGAGACACCTTGTTCGCCGATAATAAACTGAGACCGGACCTAGCTTTCGTCAGCCCAAGCACCACAGGCGTGAAACTGCTCGTCCCCTACCGGCTCTCACCCAAGGCTTCCATAGAGGAATCTTTTGATAAGGCACGGCTATCGGCATGGGAATACCTGAAATGGAAATACGGATTGAATGCGGATGCCTCAAACGCCGATCTCTCACGGGCGTGTTTCCTCTGCCATGATCCCTCCGCTAAGTTGCGGGAGAGTTGATAGTTGACAAATGACAGTTGACAGTTTAAATCATAAATTATAACTTATAAATCAAATGAATCCATTATCAGATTTAGAGCGGCTTGTCGCCGCCATCGAACACCAAGGGGCGAACATCGCTCCCACTTACCAAGAGTATATGCCGATCGCCTTCGCCACCGCCAACGATTGCGGGGAAACGGGAAGGACGTTCTTTCATCGCATCTGCCGCCTGTCCGAGAAATACGTCTACGAAGAAGCGGACAAGCTATACGACCACGCCCTCAAAGCGGGCAACGGGCGCAACGGATTAGGCTCCGTCTTCCACTGGGCCGAGATTGCCGGCGTAAAAACGGACAAGCAACTGGCCGACACCTTCCGCCAATACCTGAGGGAGAACAAGAATCCTTCAAACCTTCAAGCCCCTCTCACACCCACACACGCACATACGTACGCACGTGAGGACTTGCCACCCGCTTTCCCGGATTATCCGTGGCCCCCGTTCATCAAGCAGATGATCGATTGCGGGAACTCCATCGCCCAGCGTGACATACTCCTGCTGGGAGTATTCACCGTACTCGGGGGCACCTTGAACAAGCGGGTACGGGTGTTATACGGACAAAAATACATGTACCCATGCCTACAAACCTTCATCGTAGCGCCTCCCGCCTCCGGAAAAGGAGCCTTGACATGGGTCAGGCGCCTAGCTGAACCTATTCACGAGGAGATGATGGCCCGCTACAAAGACAGCCTAAAGAATTATCGGGAGGAAAAGAACCGATGGGACTCACTCGGCAAGAAACGCTCCGAGACGCTCGAGCCGGAACAACCGCCCCTCAAGATGTTCCTCATAGCCGGCGATAACTCGGGTACCGGTATCCTAGAGAACCTCATAGAGGCCGACGGCGTGGGGCTGATCTGCGAGACCGAGGCTGATACCGTGAGTACCGCCATCGGAGCGGATCACGGCCATTGGAGCGATACCTTGCGTAAATGCCACGACCATGAGCGACTGGCCTTCAACCGGCGTACTAATCATGAGTACCGGGAATGCGATGAGTCTTATCTCAGCGTATTGCTAAGTGGAACCCCGGCGCAAGTAAAGCCGCTGATCCCCTCGGCGGAGAACGGCCTGTTCTCTCGCCAGTTATTCTATTTCATGCCACCCATCGATGAGTGGATGGACCAATTCGATTCAGAAGGCGAGGATTACGGCCTACGCTTCGCCACATGGGGAACACAATGGAAACAGGTACTGGACCTGATCAACGGATCGGTCCAAACGATCCAGCTAAGGCTATCCGAGAAACAGAAAGAGCTGTTCAACCAACGGTTCGCCCAGTTATTCTCCCACGCCGGTTACGCCTATGGAGGTTCCATGCGAAGCGCCGTGGCCCGTATCGCCATCAATACCTGCCGGATCCTGAGTATAGTAGCCCTGTTGAGAGCCTTGGAGAAATTCCTCCCTCCCCAACAAAAAATTTTCAATTCTCAATTTTCCATTTTCAATTCCCCCGGTCTCTCCCCCGCCCCGGAGATACCCATCGAGAATATCAAGGATGGTATCGTCCCCAAGCTGGACCTGCGGGTCACCGACGAGGATTTCCAAGCCGTACTCACGCTCATAGAGCCTCTTTACCGCCATTCGAGCTACGTGCTGGGCTTCCTGCCTACCTCCGAGGCCATCCCTGTCCAGACCTCTCCTGAACAGGCTTTATTCAATGCCCTCCCAATGATGTTCTGCCGTCGGCAGGCCGTGGAGGAGGCAGCGAAGAACGGCATACCCGAGAAAACACTCGACTCCTCCCTCAAACGGATGCTGGAGAAGGGAACACTGATCAAGACCGCACGGGGCGAGTACGCTTTCTCCTCGCACGTGTGTGTGCGTGAGAGACGCCCAAAGGAATGAAGGAATGAAGGAAATGCCACTACTGTCATCGCCCGTAAGCACTACCGTCGCAGCCCTACGCCAGTACTGGCGTTGTCTGATGCCAGTACCGGCATCGCCGCTCGCCTATACCGACGGGTGGCAGTGTCTCCTCTCAAGGACGACCCAAGTAACGGAAGATCAGCTCCACTTGGAGGGAGGTGAAGACCCGTTGCCTCGGGCGGTAGCCCGTATCACCAAGCTCCCGGGTCAGACGATCGTTATACCGCATCCATTCCGCCAGCCGGTTCAGGGCCGAGACGGGGCTGATCTCGGGGGCGTAGGCCATGGCCAGCTCCCGCTTGGAATAGGGCCGCACGGGCCACTCGTCGATTTGTGTATATCCTGTTCGCATATCGTTCGCATTTTTAAGATTTATCTTATTGGTATAAAGATACTTAAAACATACGACACGAACAACTATACGGATGTTTATTTTTCAGCATATCTCCTCTTTTATCTCCCTTATTCATCCGCTGTCAGCGGTATTCATTTCAGAGGAAACCGAATGTCGTACATTCGTTATCGAAAACAAATCGATTTCATTTTCAATTTTCAATTATCAATTTTTAATTATCAAATCTATGGCTTTAAATTACAGCGTGTCCCTTCGGACCAATCCTATCAAGAAAGACGAGCCGGCGAAAGCGTACGCCACGGCACAGATCAATGGTGAGCTATCGCTCAAGCAGCTGAGCCGCCGGGTATCCATGCAAACCACCGTCAGCCGGGCGGATGTGGTGGCGGTATTGATCTCCACTGTCGAGAACCTGCTCGATGCCCTCCAAGAGGGGAAACAGGTGGATTTCGGCGAACTGGGTAAATTCCGGCTCCATATCCTCAACGAGGGTGCGGAGAGTCTTGAGAAATTCACATCTACAAACATCACCGGGGTTAGTATCCAGTATATACCGGGCGAGGACTTGAAGAATGTCTTCGCCGGGCTGGAGTTCCAACCTGTGGCTACTCGCAAGGCTCAGCAAGCGGTGCTCCGTGCGGAGAAGGCTGGGGAGACTACCGTGGATATCTCGAAGAAGCCGGCTGCTGGGGGTGGGGATTCGGAGTCGCCTGATGAGATCTAACGTGTCACTTTTGGCTTGACCCAAAAGTAACCAAAAGGTCAAGGCTGACGCTGACGGGCTACTTCGAGACCTACGCTCGCTGTCGCATCCCAACTCGCTACGCTCAGACAGGGATGCTCCTCACGCTCGCTACGGTCTCTTCGCTTGACGCCCGTCCGCTGAGGCCGTCCGAAGGAAAGCGAAGCTTTCCTCTTATATCAGCCGGGATATCATTATTCAATTCATTATTCACTATTAATTATTAATTATCATGAAAAAGTCCGTATGGAGTACTATTATCAAAGTGATCATCGCCGTAGCTACCGCCATCGCAGGGGCACTTGGCATCCAATCCTGTATTCTCTAATTTTCAATTTCCAATTATCAATCTTCAATTATCATGGGTAAGGCTTATTGTTTCTACCAGAATTACAGGGAGGTTCGCCTCCTTGTAATTCATTGCTCGGCTACACGATATGACAGGGATTTTCCTGTGGAGGCGCTCCGTTCATCGCACAAGGCACGGGGATTCGCCGATATCGGCTATCATTTCTATATCACACGGGACGGGGAGCTACATCGTTGCCGACCGGTCAACCAGATCGGGGCGCACGCAGCCGGATGGAACGACAAAAGTATCGGTATATGTTACGAGGGAGGACTCGACGAACAAGGCCGTCCGGCCGATACCCGGACCTACGCCCAGCGCTGTACCTTGATGGATCTGCTACGGCAATTACGAAGGGATTACCCGGAGGCACGCATCCTAGGACATTACCAACTTAGCCCCTATATCCGTAAGGCTTGCCCCTGCTTTGACGCAAGGGAGGAATACGGGGAGATCTAGCATTAGAATTTCTTACCAAAGGCTATGTTCAAGAAGGTCTTCACCAATATCTTGAAATCGAACCACCACGAGCGATGCTCCAGATAGAACAAGTCGTAGCGCAAGCGACGAAGCATCTTCTCCAACGTGTCCGTATAGCCGTTATAGAGCGTGGCGTAAGAGGTCACACCCGGACGGATCTGATAAAGATAACGATAGCGGGGATCGCGTTCCATGATCTGGTCAATGTAGAACTTGCGCTCCGGGCGGGGGCCGATGAAGGCCATGTCGCCCACGAAGACATTCCATAACTGGGGCAGCTCGTCCAAGTGATGTACCCGGAGGAATTTTCCGACACGGGTCATCCGGGGATCTGCCCCACCCTTGTAAAGGGCAGGACCAAACTTCTCAGCGTCCAAACGCATGCTACGGAACTTATAAATGTTGAACGGGCGACCGAAACGACCGATACGCTCCTGCTTAAAGATCGCCGGGCCTCCATCCTCCCGTTTTACGGCGATATAACAAAGTAAAAACAGCGGGGAGAATACGATCAAGGCCAAAAACGCCAGCGCACAATCCCCTATACGTTTTACATTACGTTGGAACATACCCATCCCATCCGGGATGAATCGCTCCGGTTCCGCTCCCTCACTTTTTCCTAATGGTGTAGTTTTCTTTTTTTCAGCACTCATACTCTCTCACTTAATAAAGGTAGTCCCTCCACCTCGCCGGCGTGCCATTCACGGTAGTCTGCCAAGGAAAATCCGGGGACGGTCAATAGCTTGTAATCCGACTCGTCTCTTCTCAAGATATGTTTGCGGGCGTACGAGCGGAGCGAGCGATCCGTTACGGACACCATCACGATCGGGAACGGGTAGGCGAACAGGCGCAACGGAGTGGTCTCGCTATCCGGAAATGCACGATACAACTGATAGGCCGAGCACTCAAATGCCACCCAGTAAGGCCCCGTGCAATACAGGTGAATCGAGTTTTGGTTCGCACGCTCACGATCCATGATCTCCACCAAACGTTCTTTCAGCAATAGCATCAAACGGATGCCGGAGGGAACCTCCTCTTTTTCTCTCTTATCTTTGATTTCCATCTTGCTTATTCTTGCGGATTTACTCTTGATGTCCGAACCAACGGTCGTAATCCCGTAAACGACGTATCAACACGGCCTTGCTCTTCTTGGGAGAAGCCTCCTCCATCCAAGGTCAACCAACTCGTGCGCCATGCGCTGATAGAGGCTGCTGTCCGTACAGCCGTACAGCGTGACCAGCAACAAGGCACGGGATTGCCCCGCTTTTATCACCGGGAGCATGCTGCGCATCGTGGAGCGCAAACGATCGAACTCATCCGACTCGCCCAAAAGCAGATAGGCAGGAAGGAGCAAAGAGTAAAGCTTGCAACGGATCACGTCGGTCTCAGCACGGAGAGAGGCGTAGCCACGCAGGACCTCACGGGCCAGACGGGCATCCTCATCCACTACGACGCCAGAGGCATGGTAACGCCCCAAGGCATCGTGCAAGCCTTCCGACAGACGGTCGTTGTCCAAATGGGTATAGGCGTGCTTGCCCCCCGTGTTCAACTCGATCAACTCATACTCGCCTCGCCTCACCTCGAACAAAGGAACCCACATGCAATCGAGGATACGCACCATCACGTCCTTATGGCCACCGCCCGGCTGTACCACCACCTCGGCCTCCATGTCGGCAAACGGGCCGGAGGTGATACGCACACGGTCGCCTTTCAACAGGTGGCTACTATCAGGCACGTACACCGGAAGCTCGTTGGAGTAAGACGCCGCGACCCAACGTAAGGTCTCCATCTCACGATCCGAGAGGTAGGGAAAGTAAGACTGTCCACCCGAGGAAACCCGGGGTAGGAAATTGTACAGGGGAAGCGTACGCTTCAGACTAAAGATCTCGTTCTCCGAGGCGTGGATGAACACGTAGTTGTACAGCAGGGGCCGTTTCGTGTTGACCATCTTGCCGCCCACCTTCCTCGCCTCGACATACGAGGGGGAGAAATACTCGAACAAGGCCTCCCCACGACGCTCGCGGCGGGAAAGCTCAACGTCCAGTCCCTTCGAGGGGCTGATCTTGTCACGCCCGCCACCGGCGGTAGGAAGCGTGAGCACGTACCAGCGGACAGCCTCTTGATCACGTCGCTTACGAACATGCGCCATGAACCTATCCGAGCACTTGCCTGTCAATATATCCATCTCTATGATTATCTTTTCTAGTGGTTATCCCATGGCCCGAAAACAGACCCCATGGCAATTCAGAGCCCTACCAAGAATCATTTATATCATCTTGATAAACAGCGTTTTATATTTTCAAATATGGCATTACTGAAAATTACCATCTCTCGAAATCTTAGGCTACTTGGGGAGTAGCCTAAAGGTGCGAGAACGGTTATCACCCGGTTGTAGAGACGGGGCGTGCCCCGTCTCCCACTGTCTGATAGTATCTTTAAGTTACCATTTGGAGGGGATGAGACGGGGCACGCCCCGTCTCTACAGGAATGTATGTTCGATTTTTAGAAGGGACGTGATGATGTAGGAAATACGAGATCATTTCGTCTCTATTGCCATGTCTATACACTAGGAATAAGAACGAAGATTTAAGGAGAATCAAGGCCGGAGCACAAACTAATGAACAAACTAAGCCTTATGATTGCTTGTTATTTGCTATTTTTTGCTACATTTGCACCGTGAAATGAACGCTACTCCCCAAGTAGCCTCACCCCACCTCTGGCATATAATTATATACATTCTCAAAGCAAGACTTATTTACCACCGTCATTTTCTCCAAGGAGAAACTTCTTAGATAAATCTGGGTTGTCTTGATGGACTTATGCCCCAATAACTCGCTGATCATCTCAATGGGGACATTTTGTTCCTTCAATGCCATGGCGAAGGAATGACGGATCGTGTAAGAAGTCACATCCGAGGCTATTCCCGCAACCTCCTTCAACGTCTTCAAGTTCCGGTTAAACCGGGACAAGGCCGCATTGTATTCGAGATATGCCTCATGGCCGTTCTTCGTCCCACTTAAAAAGGGAAATAAATAGCCGGAGCCTCCACCCCTCTCACCTGCCAGCTCCTTATACATAGCCTCCGCCGTATCCAAGACCTCCAACCGCATAGAGGTCCCGGTCTTCTGGCGATTGTAATCCAATATGCCGTTCTTGATATTACCCCTATTCAAATGGGCGAAATCAACGAACGACATTCCCCCATATTGAAACATCAAGCAAAGGGCCAGTTGTGTCTTCCTCAACTTCTCTCCTTTTACCGGGACAGTCATCAGGCGATTCAAATCACCCAGAGGCAAGGATTTCTTGCGCTGGCTTTCCACACCCGTAAAAACCCCCTTGAATAATGAAGGGATAAACGCCGCCTCGCCATTCTCCACCGCCTTGTTATAGATACAACGCAAACGGCGGATATACGTGGAGACCGTATTACGCATGCAGCCTTTCTCCAACAAATAAGCCTCGTACCGGCGAAGAGTATCCTTATTTATATATGTATATGGGATACGATCCGTCCCGCTATACCGTATAAAAAAGAGTTCATCGCATCCTGATAACTTTTCGCCGAGGAATACCGTCCTTCCTTTTGTAACAGACTTATATACTCTCGCATCCCTTCCACCAAATCTTTCTCATCCATATCTCTCTATTTTAAATTCCAACTGAAAACAAACACGCGAAATTAGACATCCTGACAAATTATATCTTTTGCGGCAAGTTGTTTTATTGACGAATAGCCACTATATTTGTACGTTGTTTTAAACAGAGTACAGACTAAATTAAAAAAAGTAAAGCATATGCACAATTGGTTTGAATGTAAGGTCTCTTACGAGAAAATGCTGGAAAATGGCATGCAGAAAAAAGTAACCGAGCCTTACTTGGTAGACGCCCTGTCTTTTACGGAAGCGGAAGCTCGCATCATCGAGGAGATCCGCCCCTTCATCACGGGTGAATTCACGGTAACAGACATCAAACGAGCTCGTTTATCCGAATTATTCTTCAACGAGAATGGTGATCGGTTCTATAAGATCAAGGTTTATTTTATCACGTTGGACGAGAAGAGCGGAGCGGAAAAGAAAACCGCCGCACAAATGCTTGCCCAAGCCACTACGCTGAAAGAGGCCATCGCCGTATTGGAAGATGGAATGAAGGGTACATTGGCGGATTATACCATCGCCTCGGTAACGGAAACCCAGTTGATGGATGTATTCCCATTCGATGCGAACAGTATTCCCGGCGAGAAGAAAAGTGGCGAGGAACTGATAGCGGAGCAAAAACAACAAGCTGAACAAAGAGTATAAAAACATGAGTATCGCTCAAAACATAGTACAACTGAAAACGTCGCTCCCGCAAGGGGTGACGTTGGTTGCCGTCTCTAAGTTTCACCCGGTGGAGGCTCTATGGGAGGCTTACAACGCCGGACAGCGGGTGTTTGGCGAAAGCAGGGCACAGGAACTGAGCGCCAAGCAAAAAGTACTACCTGAGGATATCGAATGGCATTTTATCGGCCCGTTACAAAGCAATAAGGTAAAAGATATCGCTCCTTTTATTCATTTGATCCATAGCATAGACTCCTTGAAGCTTTTGGCTGAGGTGAATAAACAAGCGAAAAAACACGACCGCACGATCCGGGTATTATTGGAGATCCATGTGGCGCAAGAGGAATCCAAGCACGGACTCAGTCCTGAGGAATGCAAGGAGTTGTTGCGTGACGAGTCCTTGGCCGAATTCCAGCATATTCGTATTTGCGGATTGATGGGCATGGCTACCAATACCGATGATACGGGGTTGATACGGGAAGAATTCCGCAAGATCCATGATTTATTTATCGAACTGAAAGAGACGCTCTGTAAAGATAATGTCGATTTCAAGGAGATATCCATGGGGATGAGCCACGATTACCCGATCGCTATCCAAGAAGGAAGCACCTTGATACGGGTGGGTACCAGTATCTTTGGCGAACGGGAATATTAAAGTAATTATTAAATCTAAATATAGGCAACATGATTGACATTAAAACCCAATACGCAGGGTTGACACTTCGCAATCCGATTATCGTAGGGAGCTCCGGACTCACCAATAAGGCGGAACGTAACAGGGATTTTGAGAAAGCAGGTGCTGGAGCTATCGTATTGAAATCTCTTTTCGAAGAGCAGATCGAGATGCAGAGCGAGGCTTTGATGCAAGACTCCGATTACCCCGAAGCGGCGGATTATATCCGTGGTTATGTAAAAGCGAATCAAGTAAATGATTATCTGGAACTGATCAAGAAGAGCAAGGAATTATGTACGATCCCCATTATCGCCAGCATCAATTGCTATAAGGCGGACGCTTGGATCGACTTTGCCCGCCAAATTGAGTTAGCGGGAGCGGACGCTTTGGAATTGAACGTGTTCTTCATGGAAACCGAACTGACCGAAGATTTCGAGAGTATCCGGGATACGTATGTCAGTATCATCCGCAAGGTAAAAGAGACCGTATCGATTCCGGTTATCATGAAGATCGGAAAGAATTACAGCAATATTCCTTCACTGGTTAATTTGTTGAAAGTAAACGGTGCTGATGGTGTCGTGCTATTCAACCGTTTCTACCAGCCAGATATCGACATCAATAATATGCAGATCGTTTCGGGTAATGTATTTAGCAATCATTCCGATTTGAGTGACACGATTCGCTGGACGGCTATCGTATCCGGAAAGATCCCGGGAATCAGTATCGCTTCCTCTACCGGTGTGCATGATTGGGAAGATGTCGTTAAATGTCTATTGGCCGGCGCTTCCGCCGTACAGATGTGTAGCGCTGTCTATACACATGGAGCGGAAATCATCTCCCAAGTATTGACTTGCGTGGAAGAGTGGATGCATCAGGCACATTACCAATCCCTTTCCCAATTCCAAGGCAAATTGAATTACGCCAATATCCCGAACCCGGCGATGTATGAGCGTTCACAATTCATGAAATATTTCTCCAACAGAGATTAAAAGAAATACCTAGTAGTAGAGACGGGGCGTGCCCCGTCTCATCACCGTCTGAATAGTATCTTTAAGTTACCATTTAGCTGGGATGAGACGGGGCACGCCCTGTCTCTACTATAGGGTAATATACAATAGTCTTAATTATTTTCCACTAGAAAGTATTTTTATTAGAAAATAGTTATATCTTTGCATCATCAAACAAGTTATAAAGAAATATGGAACCAATTTGCGCCATAAAGGATATCTATAAGATACTGTACCAGTTCGAGAAAAACTTCTCGGAAGTACATGCTATCACCATCAACGAGGCCATGTTGCTTTGTTGCTTAAAGGATAATGAGGCAAAGTCGGCAGGAATGATTTGCGATTATATTGGTCTTTCAAACTCCCGGGTCTCAAAGGTAATCACCTCTGTCGAGAACAAGGGGTTTATCCGCAGGAACATCAATAAAGAGGATAAGCGGCAAATGTTTTTCTCGCTCACCCCAAAAGGGAAAGAGAAAATACAACAGATGATGCAGGCCGAGCTAAATATGGATAGCCTGTTCAATCAACTCAAAGAATACATACAAAAGGGATGAATCCCTTTTTTTAACTAATTATTGTCTACTAACAAATATGTATAATACAAATTAAATAAAAATAGATATGAAGTACTTGATTATTGGAGGTGTAGCTGGTGGAGCTACCGTAGCAGCCCGGCTGCGTAGAATGGACGAGAAAGCGGAAATCATCCTTTTCGAACGTGGAAAATATGTTTCTTACGCAAACTGTGGATTACCTTATTATATAGGAGACACGATCAACGACCGGAATAAATTATTCGTACAAACCGTGAAAGGCTTCACGGATCGATTCCGCATCGATATCCGTACGGAGCAGGAAGTGACCCGAATCCTTCCCGAATCCAAGCAAGTGGAGGTAAAGAAACTCGGCACAGGAGAAACCTACACGGAGACTTACGATAAACTAGTGCTCTCTCCCGGTGCGGAGCCTTTGCGTCCACGCATCGAAGGAATCGAGAGTAAAAAGATATTCACGTTACGTAACGTGCCGGATACGGACACGATCAAGAATTACGTGAACACGGAAAAGCCCCGTACCGCCGTTGTTGTAGGGGGTGGTTTCATCGGCTTGGAGATGGCGGAGAATTTGCATGAGCTGGGTGTCCACGTCACCGTCGTGGAAATGGCTAACCAAGTGATGGCACCCCTCGACTATTCCATGGCCGCTATCGTACATCAGCAATTGATCGGCAAGCAGGTAGGCTTGATGCTGGAAGATGGCGTATCTCGTTTCGAGGAGACTTCCAGAGGCGTGACCGTTCATTTGAAAAGTGGGAAGCAGATCCCGGCGGATATGGTTTTATTGAGTATCGGTGTCCGTCCGGAAACCCGATTGGCCAAGGAAGCGGGACTTACGATCGGAGCACTCGGCGGTATCGCTGTCAATGAATATATGCAGACCTCGAACCCGGATATTTATGCGTTGGGAGATGCCGTGGAAGTACGCCACCTCGTGACAGGCAAACCAGCCTTGATCCCATTGGCGGGTCCAGCGAATAAGCAAGGACGTATCGTAGCCGATAATATCGTATCCGGCAATAAGGAAACTTATGACGGGACGATGGGAACCTCTATCGCCAAGGTATTCGACTTGACGGTCGCCACGGCGGGAGCTAACGCTAAGCTGTTGAAACGGGAAGGAATCGCTTATCAATCCTCCTATACGCATGGAGCCTCGCATGCGGGATATTACCCGGGAGCCGTGCCTTTATCGATCAAGATATTGTTTGCGCCGGAAGACGGACGACTGTTAGGGGCGCAAGTCGTAGGTTTCGGAGGCGTAGACAAACGGATCGAGATGTTAGCGCAAGTTATCCAGCAGAAAGGTACGGTCTATGACCTGACGGAGTTGGAACATGCGTATGCTCCTCCTTATTCAGCCGCTAAAGATCCCGTAAATATGGCCGGGTTCGTAGCGGAGAACCTGCTTACGAGAAAAGCGAAAGCGATCCAGTGGAGAGAGATCCAGAACTTATCGCCAGATACCGTACGTATCGATGTCCGTACCCGTGACGAGTACAGCTTAGGGACAATCCCCGGCTTCATCAATATCCCGGTTGATGAGTTAAGAGAACATTTGGCGGAACTACCCAAGGATAAACTGATCGTAGTGACTTGCGCCGTTGGATTAAGGGGCTATTTGGCTTATCGCATCCTGACTCAAAATGGCTTCACGAATGTCCGGAACCTATCCGGTGGTTACAAGACTTGGAGTGTAGCGACAGCAAAGATCAAGAATGAGCCGGCCTGCGCACCTTGTTCGTCCGAAGCTGTTTCTGATAAGGCATCTGGTAAAAGTAGCTCTTGCAAATCGACTCCGGCAGCTACGGCGATTAAGGTAGACGCTTGCGGATTAATGTGTCCGGGACCGATCATGCAGTTGAAAAAGAACTATGAGAACTTGCGGGAAGATGAGTCATTGGAAATCACCGCAACAGATCAGGCTTTCGGAAAAGATGTCTCTTCATGGTGCAAGATAACCGGGGCAGAGTTAGTCTCTCTGGAAAATAAGGGAGGCACGATCGCCGCCACGGTACGAAAAAAAAAAGCTGAATGCAAAATAGCGACAGGTGGTAATAGTGCCGACAACAAGACATTGATCGTTTTCAGCGATGACCTCGATAAGGCGTTGGCCTCATTCGTCATAGCGAACGGGGCTGCCTCCACCGGAAAGAAGGTGACTATGTTCTTTACTTTCTGGGGGCTCAACGTGATTAAGAAACGGGAAAAACCTGCCGTATCTAAAGATATCTTCGGCAAGATGTTTGGCTGGATGCTTCCGGCAAATAGCGAAAAGCTGAAACTATCTAAAATGAATATGGGTGGAGCCGGCAGTTGGATGATGCGCCTTATCATGAAGAAGAAACGGATCGACAGCTTGGAAAGCCTTATGGCACAAGCCGTAGAGAATGGTATCGAGATGATCGCCTGCACGATGAGCATGGACGTAATGGGCGTCAAAAAAGAAGAACTGATGGATAACGTTGTCCTAGGAGGCGTAGCCACCTATCTGGAACGTGCGGAAGACGCAAACGTAAACTTATTCATCTAATTCATTCAAAAAAAATATCCCAGCATATCCACAATAAGGACAATGCTGGGATATTTTATAAAAAAGAGATTATACGAAGTCCAATGTTGAACGTTTCATAATAAGAGGATAACGTTCTGGATGTTTCAAACTTTCGATCTCCAAATCAACATCTAACTCCGGCCATTCTATCGCATTACGCCCAGCCATCCGAACATTTAACACATTACTAATACGTGCTTCTTTCAACCATGGAACACGATTATAGGACAGAAAATAATCCCGTCCTAACACCGAAAGCATAATACCCTGCGCATTAATCATTAATACGTTTACCGATGTGTTCATCAAATGATTTGATGCTTATTTAATCATATCAAACCCAGTGTAAGGGATCAACGCTTTCGGGATGCGGATACCTTCGGGGGTTTGGTTGTTTTCCAATAAGGCGGCTACGATGCGAGGCAAGGCTAAAGCACTACCATTCAAGGTATGGCAAAGTTGCGTTTTCTTATTCTCGTCACGATAGCGGCATTTCAAGCGGTTGGCTTGATACGTATCGAAGTTGGACACGGAGCTAACTTCCAACCAGCGTTGTTGTGCCTCGGAATACACCTCGAAGTCAAAGCAAAGGGCAGCCGTGAAACTCATATCACCCCCACAAAGACGAAGGATGCGATACGGCAACTCCAACTTCTGAAGTAATCCCTCCACATGATTCAACATCTCTTGGTGAGATTGCTTAGAGTGCTCCGGTTTATCGATCCGAACCAACTCCACCTTAGAAAATTCGTGCAAACGATTCAAACCACGTACATCCTTGCCATAAGATCCGGCCTCACGACGGAAGCATTGTGTATAAGCGCAATTCTTGATCGGTAACTGTTTCTCATCCAGAATGACATCCCGGTAAATATTTGTCACGGGTACCTCCGCCGTCGGGATCAAATAGAGGTCGTCTACCTCGCAATGATACATCTGTCCCTCCTTATCTGGAAGCTGTCCCGTACCATAACCGGAAGCCGAGTTCACCACCGTAGGCGGCATGATCTCCAAGTAACCGGCGTCACGGGCCTCATCCAAGAAGAAGTTGATCAACGCACGTTGCAAACGAGCGCCCTGTCCTTTATAGACCGGGAAACCTGCTCCCGTGATCTTAACACCTAGATCGAAATCAATCAAATCATATTTCTTCGCCAATTCCCAGTGCGGAAGAGCGTTCTTCGGAAGTTCCGTTTCCATACCTCCCATTTTCTCTACCACATTGTCCTCGGCGGAGGTACCCTCGGGCACCTCATCGTAAGGTACGTTCGGGATCGTATAAAGTAAGTTCTGCAGCTCCTCGGCAGCCTGATCCATCTCAGCCTGCAAAGCCTTGCTCACCTCCTTGATCTCAGAAACATGTTTCTTAGCGGCCTCCGCCTCTTCCTTCTTGCCCTCTTTCATTAATTGTCCGATCGACTTAGAGGTTGCGTTTACCTCCGCTAGGTTCTTATCTAATTGATTTTGTGCGATACGTCTTTTATCATTCAATTCCAACACTTTATCGATGCTTTCTTTCGCACCCTTAAAATGTTTCTTTTTCCAGTCCACGGATTACGGCATCATCCGTGTTTTCAGTGATTAATTTGATTGTCAACATATTCTATTTATGTTTAATAGTTTTTCTAAGACGCGAATTTAGTAATTTTATTTTACCCGACCACCCGTTAACCAAGTTCTTGTATAATAAGGTTCGCTAAGGCTACTTACCATCACGCCGCTAGAAGTACTGGTATGGATGAAGCGCCCATTTTTCAAGTAAATCCCCACGTGATTCGGAACGCCACGCTTCCCGCCACGGCCCGTCTTGAAAAATACCAGATCTCCTTCCTGCAATTTGGCACGACTCACTTTCTTGCAATTATACTTCAGCATATCCGCCGAGGAACGAGCCAGCTGCTTTCCGTATACCTCCCGATAAACGATCGATACGAAACCGGAGCAATCCACGCCCCGTTTCGTGCTCCCTCCCAATTTATGACGTACACCCAACCAACGGGCCCCCTCGTTGTACAAGAATATATTATCTTCCGGTGTGATACGTACCCCATATAAGCGAGCCAACTCCTTCGGTCCCTTGAAATCGGCGGGCAAAGCTACTTTTTGTTGCTTTTTGCTACCGCACGAGGTCAGACATATAAGCAGGATAAAGATCCGGATAAACCCTAAAGGAATGCTATTCTTCATATCGTTTTCTCTTAATTAAGGCACGAATATACACATAAAGTTTAGAATGCCCATTATAAGGTTCCTACAATGGGCATTGTAAGGTCGTTAGAATGCCCATCGTAAGGAGCTTTGAATGGGCATCCAAGTTCAAGAAGGTTGAGCAGCTTTCAGATAAGCGTTGAACGCCTCTTTGTAGGCATCCGTCACGTGGATGATCTCCTTCCCGATATAAACGCAATTATTCCGGTCGACGGAACGGATCTTATCCAACGCCACGATATAAGAACGATGTACCCGCATAAAGCGACCGGTAGACAGCATCTCTTCCATGGCCTTCATCGTCACGTGGGTGATAAGCGGACGGGCCTCCCCTTCCAGATAGATCATCACGTAATCCTTCAAACCCGTCACGTATAATATCCGGGAGATTTCCACCTGCCGCAACTGGCTATCCACCCGCACGAAAAGGCTGCCTCTCTCCTCCTTCACGCTACTCATCTCAAACCATTGGCGGGCCTTCTCCGCAGCTCCGAGAAACTTATGGTATCGGATGGGCTTCAGCAGGAAATCGAGGGCATTCACCTCATAGCTATCAAAGGCATACTCCTTAAAGGCGGTCGTGAAGATCACCCTCGTACCGGGGGGCACCATGCGGGAGAGGTTCAGCCCGTCCAGATCCGGCATCTGAATATCCAAGAAAAGCACGTCCACCGAAGACTCACGCAACGTGGAGAGTGCCAGTACCGGATCATTGAAGGAAGCCGCTAGCCTCAGATAAGGCGTACGGCTTACAAAGTCCTCCAGCATCTTCACCGCCAAGGGCTCATCGTCTACGATCATGCAAGTCAGTGTTTTCATAAGCAGTCTCGAAGTGTTATTTGAACAAAGTAACTATTTTCCCGGAGCGCTTGATCATATTGATAACGACTGGGATAAGCCAGATCCAGCCTACGCCTCAGGTTTTCCAACCCGATCCCCGATCCGCTACGGTTCACATCCGGTTTCGGATGGTCGCTATTCTCGCAGGTAAAAACAAGGTTATCTCCTTCCGCCTTGAAACGAATACGTACGAACGACGACTTACGGCTATTCACGCCATGCTTGAATGCGTTCTCTATCAAAGAAATAAACAAGAGCGGAACGATCCTCATCGGTTTAATCGGAATCTGCAAATCTACTTCCACGGTAGCCAACTCATTGCAGCGTAATCTCATCAGCTCGATGTAATTATTCATGAACTCGATCTCGCCTTCCACCGGTACCAGCTCATGGTTCGACTCATAGAGCGTATACCGCAGCAAATCGCTCAATTGCCCGATACTTTCTTGCGCCGTATCTTGGTCTATCTGGACCAAGCTGGAAATATTATTCAAGGTATTAAAGAGAAAATGCGGATTCAACTGGTTCTTCAGCCAAGCCAGTTCCGCCTCGGCGTTTTTCTGCCGTTCCTCTTTCAAACGCATCTGCATATCGCCCCAGCGTACGATATAACGGAATCCCACGGCACATCCAATCACTAGCAAATGTAAAAAGAACGCTCCGAAAGCGACCATATACATTCCCGAACGCCATTCGTCCGGGAAATCCGCCTTAGGAGAAAATATCCATAGGTTAGCCCCCGTGATCAATAGCAAATTCATCAACCCAAAGAGCATCTTCCGATCCCGATAAAGCAAATAGGGAACCAATACATAGAAATTAGCGGTGAAAACAATAGCCAACGGAGTAATGAACCCCGTATTAATCTTCCACACCTCGAAAGCCGAACTCGGATTAAAGCGTATGAAAAAATCGATCGCAGGAGGAATCAGCCATAAGGTGATCCACAATAAAGCCTGTCCTCCCGCCAATATATAATCTTGCCTCGTGAGTTTCATAATACGTTTTTTATAAAAGTAAGCGAATCTAACGCCTGCGCCTATGAACGCAAGCGTTTATTCGACGAGTGGCAGGGTCGCTTTAGACGAAAAAGAATTATCGCTTCTGGATACGAGCCGCATAGCCTCCACCGGGAGCCATACGGATCTTTAATTTGCGATCTGTCGGGACTGGGATTACCTCTTTCTTATAATCACGGGCGGCACGATCGGCATTTATGCCATCCTTGAATAATTCCAAAGTATAATCACCTTCGCCCAAGAAAGACAGGTCTAAATCCAGCTCCCTCGGCGTCCAGTTGGTCAATGCCCCGATATACCAATCATTACCATGACGGCGGGCGATCGCTACATACTCGGAGACCTTTCCATCCAATGAGACCGTCCCATCCCAGATAGTGGGAATGTTAGAGATAAACTCCGTACATTCCTTTTCCCTCCTGTAATTAGACGGGGCATCGCACAGCATATTGAAAGGAGACTCGAAGATCACGTAAGTAGCCAACTGGCGGCAACGGGTTCCTTGGCTCATCGGCTCCGAGTTTACCGGGCGATAATTACCTTTAACGGCGTTACGCATAGCGCCTTGCGTATAATCCATCGGGCCGGCGATCATACGGATAAATGGGATCGTGACATCATACGTCACCATATCGAACTCCTTCTCGGAAGACCACTTCATTTGCTCCAAACCATTCACACCCTCATAGTTCAACACGTTCGGATAGGTCCGTTGAAGACCTGTCGGCTTGAATACGCCATGGAAATCCACTAGCATCTTATATTTAGCGCATACCTCGGAGGCTTTATAAACAAAGTTCACCATTTCCTGATCGTCACGATCCAAGAAATCCACCTTGAAGCCTTTCACGCCCATATCCGAATAATGCTTCACGACATTCTCCATATCACGGGCGAAAGCCCAATAACCCGCCCAAAGGATAATACCGACATTCTTGGATTTACCGTAATCCACCAATTCTTGAAGATCGATCTCCGGTATTACTTGCATCATGTCCGCTTGCAGGTTCACGGCCCAGCCCTCATCCAAGATTACGTACTCGATGCCATGCTCGGCGGCGAAGTCTATATAATATTTATAAGTAGGATTATTGATTCCGGCACGGAAATCCACACCGTATAGATTCCAATCGTTCCACCAATCCCAAGCCACCTTACCCGGCTTGATCCAAGAGATATCGTTTACCCGGGAGGGAGAAGCCAGGCGGTAGACCATATCGCAATCGGCCAACTCCTTATCATTCTGGGAGATTATAAACGCACGCCAAGGGAAAGAACGGGTTCCGGATGTTTTGGCGATATAGTTCTCACGCTCTTTCACCAACATCTGTAACTGATTATGGCCACCTTGCTCCTTCACTTTCGGATAAGGCGCATGAACCGCTTTCAAGGAAGGTTTTCCCGTCTCGTTATTCAAGAACATCCCGGGGAAATCCTCCAGATCGGCTTCCGTGATACAGATCTTACGACCATCTCCCAGATCCACCAAAAGAGGCAGGATCTTCAGGCGTTTATCATTCAGGCCAGTGATCGTCTCGTTTGCGTAGGGCTGCTCGAAGGAATTGAAAAATTGCTCCTCGAACGTCGGCTTCGTACTATTCACGTAAGCGGTGAATGTCTTATAATCCGAGGGAAAATTATAGACGGCCTCCTCGTCGGCGATAACGATCGGTTCCTTTCTTTTCGTCGTGAAACGGTAAGCGACTCCATCGTTATACACCCTAAAAACCAGCCCGTAGTTTCCCCGGAACGAGATTTGCATCTCATTATAGATATCCTTTACTACGTCCTTCTTATAGAACGGAGAGGGTATTTCCTTGTCTACCGAGGTCTTCGTCACTTTCAAGACTTTCGGGTTAGCGCCAAGTACCTCACCTCCTTGTAAAGTCATAGATACGGTAGAATTCATCACCTCCGAATGATCCTGTACGATAGCGAAAGTGACTTTATCGGCTACCGTAACCTCCACCTTTATATCCCGGTTCGGAGACTGGACTTGATAATTCTTCTGGGCGATCGACGGGATAGCGCCCATTAAAAAGAGAAAAGCAAATAGAATGTTTTTACTCATGGTTTATTGATTTAAGTTTGTTTATGAATACAAATATATATTATCTTTGTCATATTCATAACAAAAAACAAATAATACCGAAATGATGAGACTTCACAAAATCCTCTTAACGCTCGTATGTTTCACGGTTCTCTCCGCCCACGCACAATGGAAATGGCTTAACCCGCTCGAATGTGGATTCCCTGTCATACAAAACCAAGGATGGACCGAAGAGATCGGAGACCGTTACGTTCGGCTTCCCCAAAGAGCCGAAGGCAAGGTACGTAAACCCGTCTGGGATTTATCGCGCAACTCCGCCGGGTTGGCGATTCATTTTTTCAGCAACGCCCCTGAACTAAAAGTACGCTATCAAGTAAGCGGACCGCTGAATATGCCACATATGCCCACGACAGGCGTATCCGGTGTAGATCTATATAGTATCGATAGCGATGGCCAATGGAGATTTTATTTCGGCGGTTATCCTTCCGGAGATACGCTTCAATATCATTATACGAACATAGGCAAAGATCTGTATCATGACAGGGGCTATGAGTTCCGCCTCTACCTGCCTCCTTATAATACGATAAAGTGGTTGGAAATCGGCGTGCCCGAAAACGATGAGCTTACGTTTATCCCCGTATCGCCCGAGAAACCGATTCTTTTATACGGAACCTCGATCGCCCAAGGCGCATGCGCCTCTCGCCCGGGCATGACTTGGGGCACGATCTTGCAGCGTTCTCTGGGATATCCGCTTATCAACCTAGGCTTCTCCGGTAACGGACGTTTAGAGAAAGAGGTATTGGATTTTATTTGTGAGATAGACGCACGCCTTTATATCCTTGACTGCCTGCCCAACCTCACGCCAAAGAGCAAAGATGAGATCACGCAACTCGTATCGGACGCAGTCAAGCAAATACGTGCCACCCACTCCTCTCCGATCTTATTAGTGGAGCATGCCGGATATAGCAACGCACTCGCCAACGATACGAAGTTACAAGATTATACACGCATGAACGAAGGAGCTAAAAAAGCATTCGAGGAATTGCAGGCACAAGGGATAAAAGATATCTACTACCTTACACGAGAAGAGCTGGGACCGCACCCGGACGCTTGGGTAGATTACGTCCATCCTTCCGACTGGGGCATGGAAACACAGGCGAACGCCGTAGAGCGGAAAGTACGGGAAATATTACGCATCCCCGAAGGAGACCTCTCTACTACAAAGCCTGTCACCCAGCGCCGGGAACCCAATAATTACGAATGGCAAAAACGTCACCGGGATATTCTCTCGCTGAATCAAAGCAACCCGCCTCGACGGGTGATCCTAGGTAATTCCATCACGCATTTCTGGGGAGGAGAGCCCAAAGGACCGTCCGTTCGAGGTATGGAAACATGGGAGAAAATCATGCGTCCGGCTGGGTTCCACAATCTCGGATATGGTTTCGACCGTATCGAGAACGTACTTTGGAGAGTCTATCATGGTGAATTGGATGGATACAAGGCTGAGGAAGTAGTATTGATGATCGGCACGAATAACATCGGAATCAACAATGACAACGAGATCGTGGAAGGCATTCGTTTCTTGCTTTCCGCCATCAGGCAACGGCAGCCGGAGGCCAAGATCAAGGTAATCGGCATCTTGCCCCGCCGCAACCAAGAAGAACGGGTAAGGAATCTCAATCTCCGCATCCGTCAAATGGCCGAGACCGGATGGTACACGTTCAAGAACCCGGGAACGAAGTTGCTTCAGGAAGACGGCAAGATAAACGAATCCTTATTCTCAGACGGATTACACCCGAACGAGGAAGGCTATAAACAAATCGTGGACGAGATCGCCCATTAAGCGATAGTCCCTTTACTCACGAATCAATCCCAGCAACATACGCAACGCCGCCTCTGCCGACAAGCGAATGTTCTCCATACGAGGATTCTCCCCGAAATGATAGCACTCGGAGAGAATCCTCTCCTTATAAGCGGCCGCAATCCATACCGTTCCCACCGGTTTCGAGGGAGTCCCGCCTCCCGGCCCGGCGATCCCGGAGGTAGCGACGGCACAATCACATCCCAATACCCGCATAGTTCCACGGGCCATCTGCTCCACGACCGGCTGGCTTACGGCCCCGAAAGTGTTCAAGTCCGCCTCAGAGACACCGAGCACATGATGCTTCACCTCGTTGCAATAGGCTACCACGCCCCCGGTGAAGTATTCCGAGCTGCCCGCCATGGAGGTTATCATGCTGGCAATCTTTCCGCCTGTACAACTCTCTGCCGTACCCATCATCAGGTGTCCTGATTTGAGTGCGTCCGCTACCTCTAACTCTATTGGTAAATCATCTACTTCCATTGTTATAATGATACAAGGAGTTTCATTATGGGAAAACAATAGTTTCATTAGGAAGAAACTTTTGTTTTCCCTAGAAGAAACTTTTGTTTCTCTATAGTAAAACTATTTTCCTATAAGACAACCCTAGAAAAAGGAGCGGCATCCATCGGACAGAACTCCTTATCCATATACTTATAATATCCCGTGATAGCTACCATAGCGGCGTTATCCGTGGTGAACGAGAACTTCGGGATATGCACTTTCCAGCCATAACGTTTTGCGTGATCCAAGAATGCCTCACGCAAACCGGAATTGGCCGATACACCTCCGGCGACAGCTACTTCCTTTATATGCAAATCCTTCGCAGCCTTACGCAATTTACTCATCAAGATATCGATTACCGTAGCTTGCAAGGAAGCGCATAGGTCTCGCTTGTTCTTCTCAATAAAATCCGGATCATCTTTCAAATGATCACGCAAGGTATATAAAAAGGAGGTCTTCAGGCCACTGAAGCTATAATCATATCCGGGGATATGCGGCTTGCTGAACGTAAAGGCATTCGGATTGCCCTCGTTCGCCAAACGATTCACGACTGGGCCACCGGGATAACCCAGTCCCATCACCTTGGCGCATTTGTCGAAAGCCTCTCCCGCGGCGTCGTCGATCGTCTGGCCGATCACCTCCATATCATTATAAGCGTTCACCTTTATGATTTGCGAGTTACCGCCCGAAACCAACAAGCAAAGGAAAGGAAACGACGGAGCATGGTCGTCGTCCGGAGTCTCCTTGATAAAATGAGCCAACACGTGAGCCTGTAAATGATTGACCTCGATCATCGGGATATCCAAGGAAGCGGCCAACCCCTTGGCGAACGAGGTCCCGACCAATAAAGAACCCATCAAACCCGGCCCACGAGTAAACGCCACGGCACTCAACTCGGACTTATCGATGCCGGCACGCTTGATGGCCTCGGCTACTACCGGAATGATATTCTGCTGATGGGCACGGGAAGCCAACTCGGGGACAACCCCGCCATAGGCCTCATGAACGGCTTGACTGGCTATTACGTTGGACAGCATCACGCCGTCACGGATCACCGAAGAGGAAGTGTCATCGCAAGAAGACTCGATTCCTAATATCGTTATACTCATATCTTCATTCTTTTTTCCGCGAATTAACGAAATCTATCGCGATATTGTTGTAGATTTGCGCTAAATAAATAGAAAAGATATCAGAGGACTTAAATACATAATCATTACCCTGCTTACATTATTCTGGATATTCTATGCGTTGCCGGGCATCTTACTGAGAATTCCTTATATTCAAAACAAAGTATCAGAAGTAGCCACGACCCAGTTATCCGGCCACCTCGGTGTGCCCGTAAAGATAGGTAACGTGGATATCGAATGGTTCAATCGTCTGGTACTGGAAGGGCTTTATCTGGAAGACCAAGACGGGAAAGTCATGTTCGAGGCGAACCATGTGGCGGCGGGATTCGAGATCATGCCGTTACTGGAAGGGAAGTTTGTCTTCACGACGGTACGCTTGTTCGGTTTCTCCTTCAATCTACGGAAACACACGCCCCAAAGCCCTTTGAACCTACAATTCGTGATCGACGCTTTCGCCAGTAAGGATTCGATAAAGAAAGAGAAGAATATCGATCTCCGTTTCAACTCCATCATGATCCGAAGAGGTAATTTCAGCTATAACGTGGATAGCGAGAAAGAGACCCCGGGAAAGTTCAACGCCAAGCATATCGATATCAAGAACCTGAGTGCCAAGATATCCCTCAAGGCTTTTAACAAGGACAGCGTGAACGCCCATATCAAGAAGATGAGTTTCGATGAGGCGTCCGGTTTCTCCTTGAATAAGTTATCGCTGAACGTGGTCGGGAACCGGGATAGCGCTTTCGTGCAGGACTTCGAGGTACGCTTGCCGCAGACAGACTTGAAGATCGGCCTTGCCCGGATCGATTTAAGTAAGATCGATAGCCTTCCCGCTCTCTTGAACAACGCTCCGATCGATTTGAATATAACGCCTTCGCAAATCTGCCTGAAGGACTTATCCCCTTTCGTCCCGGCGTTCAAGAACTTCGCCGACACGATCGAGTTATCGGCCGAGGCAAACGGCTACATCAATAATTTTAACTTGAAGCGCCTCACCTTGAAGTATAGCGATAAGATGCTGTTTATCGGCCAGATGGAACTGAAAAAACATCACCCATCCCGAGGAAACGTATCTTTTAGGGAAGGTGAATAAGATGTATATCACGACAGATGGCATCTCCAGTTTGGCCAATAACTTCAATGAGCGTCCGAAGAGTCTCCCGGCCCCGGTCGTCAAATTGGGGACGATCAATTTCACGGGCGAGATATCAGGCTTTTTTGATAACCTAGTCGCTTTCGGAAAATTATCGTCTTCCATCGGCTCCATACAGACAGACTTGATATTCGGTAGCAACAAGGATAAGAATATAGCCGCTTACCTACGGGGACGCATCGCCTCCAGCAACTTGCGGCTCCATGAGTTATTTGGCGAGAATAATCCTTTCGGGGAGGCTCGCTTCGACATCAATATCGATACCCGTAGACCTGTTGGCGGAAATTTCTCCGGAAATATCCAAGCACAAGTCAAGGAGTTCGATTATAAAGCTTATAAATACAAGGATATAAATCTTTCCGGTAATTTCAAGAAGAGTAGTTTCGATGGGACTATCCATGTAAACGATCCCAATGGCGAGTTATACGCCCAAGGTATCTTCCAGCACCAAGGGCAAAACTCCTTGTTTAATTTCACCGCCCGCCTCGATCATTTCCGGCCGGACCGATTGAACCTGACGGACAAATATGAGGCGCCGAATATCTCCTTGGCTTTAAACGCGGATTTCACCGGAGATAACATAGATAATCTGGAAGGTAGCATCACGTTGGACAGTCTTTCTTTCGAGACCACTCCCAGCAGCTTCTTCCTTAAGAAATTCGAAGTAGTTGCCTCGGGGCATAGTCTCGACCGGCAATTAACCATAACGTCCGATATCTTGAATGGAGAGGTCACCGGGTCTTACTCATTCAACACGCTAATCCCCAGCCTTATGAATACGTTCAAGGGATATGTGCCAGCCTTGATCAACACGACCCAGAAAAAACAAATCGTGAAGGAGAATAACTTCGCCCTCCTATTAACGATCGAGAATACGGAAGCGCTTTCTACGACATTGAAACTACCGTTCACGATGGTGCAACCCGGACGGATCACGGGACATTATAATAATATTTATAATAAGTTCCGTATCGAGGCGTGGCTTCCGAAGTTCAATCTCGGGAAATCCATGTTCGAATCCGGCTACTTGGTTTGCGACAATCCGAACGATAAGGTAAACCTCCAATTAAAAACGATTAATTACAACGACAAGGGACTGCGTAATTACCTTGATCTCAAGGCAGACGCTAAAGACAATCTGGTGAATACCATGATTGGGTGGGCGAATAATAAAGAGCGGTTATTTAAGGCCGACATCTCCGCCTCTACCCTTTTTGTCGAGGAGGAAAGCGAGAAAGGGCCGGCCAAGTTACGTACGGAAGTCACGTTGAATAAAAGCCCCCTCATTATTAAAGACACGCTCTGGACCATCAATCCGGCGAATATAACAATTCGTGAGGGCAAGATCGGTATCGAGCATTTCCGGGTAGATCATGAGACCCAGTATTTATCTATGGAAGGGACGATCTCGAAAGATCCGGCAGATACTTTATTGGTAGACTTGAAGCAAATAGAGCTGAGTTATGTCTTCGACGTATTGAATATCCCAGTCTTGCAATTCGGAGGTGAGGCTACCGGTAAGTTCTACGTGAATGATTTATTCAATAGCCGTATGCTAAACACGGATCTGGAAGTAAAGAATTTCTCATTCAACCAAACCCCCTTGGGTCGCCTCAATCTCTTCAGCGAATGGGACGACGCACAGAAAGGTATCCTTATGCTGGGAAGCATCTACAAGAACGACAGCACTTGGACGGATGTAAACGGCTATGTATTCCCGGTCGGACCCAATGCGGGGCTATCCTTGTATTTCGATGCCAATGATATCAATCTAGCTTTCTTGCAGCCCTTTGTCGATACGGTCGTAAAGAACTTGCAAGGCCGGGGATTCGGAAGTATACATTTGCACGGCCCCTTTAAGGAGCTGAATGTCGAGGGAGATGCCTATGTCATGGATGGAGGGGTAGGCGTTGATTTCTTGGATACGTATTATACCTTCTCCGATTCCGTCCACCTTGACTCTACATCCGTCAATTTACGGAATATCACGGTCAAGGATCAATTCGGCAACCTAGGGAAAGTCAGCCTCAAGTTCAACCATTTGCATTTCCGGGATTATAGCTTCCTCGTAAACGTGCAAGGCAATAATATGTTGATGTATAACGCCAACCAGAAAAAGAATCCGCTGATTTACGGAACTGTATTCGCCAGTGGAACGGCGCAGATCAAGGGTAACGGTAAGTTGATCGACTTTGATATTAATATGAAAAGCGAACCTAAGACCGCTATTTATCTGGACTTCATGAATAAGAACTCGGCTACGGACTATGATTTTATCACGTTCGTCGATAAAAGCAAGTTGGCCGCTAACGTAGATTCCACGTCCACACACCCATTGAATATCGTACACGAGACAGACGAGGGAGCCGAGCTACGAATGAACTTCCTCCTTGATATCACACCCGATGCCGATATAGAGCTAATCATGGACCCGATAGCGGGAGACCGTATCAAAGGAAACGCCAGTGGAAGTTTACAAATACAATATGGAACAAGAAGTGATCTTCGTATGTATGGCGACGTGAATATCGTACAAGGAAACTATAATTTCAGCTTACAGCAAATCATCCATAAAGACTTTAAGATCAGAGACGGTAGCACGATCAATTTCCGTGGCGATCCCTTTAATGCCCATATGGATATCAATGCGATCTACAATCTGACCGCAAATATCGGAGACTTGGATCAGAGTCTCTTACAAGAAAGTTCTCGAACAAACATACCCGTCAATTGCGTCTTAAACCTTAAAGGCGCATTGCGCAGCCCGTCTATTTCCTTCGACTTAGAATTTCCGAACTCTAACGAGGAATTAGAGCGTCAAGTCAAAGCGTTTATAGACACAGAGGATATGATGACTCGGCAAATTGTTTATTTGCTGGTGTTAAATAAATTCTACACACCAGAATATGCCCAAACGAGTTATAAGTCTAGCGAGTTAAACGCCGTGGCTTCATCCGCTATCTCAGCGCAATTATCCAATCTATTAGGTAGTTTCACGGATAAAGTACAAATAGGGACAAACATACGAGCGGGACAGGACGGTTTCAAGGAAGACACGGAATATGAGATGATATTATCCAGCCAGTTGCTAAACAACCGCTTATTGATCAATGGTAATTTCGGTATGAGAAATACGGTCACTACAGGCAAAAATAACACTTTTATCGGAGAGTTCGACCTAGAATATAAGTTGACCCCCTCCGGTGAGATCCGGCTAAAGGCTTATAACCATGCCAGAGATATGTATTTCGGCCTGAAGCAAGCATTAACCATACAAGGTGTAGGTATCATGTACCGGAAAGACTTCACGAACTTCTCTGAGATTTTCAGGAGAAGAAAGAGGCCTCTTTTACCCTTGATCCCCAAAGACTCTACGAATGTCCCTCCCGTAGTCAAAGACTCAACAAATCTTTCACTGCCGACTGATAAGAAGTAAGGGAAGTACTTTTCAATACTTTCTTGCGAAGCCTTTTTATCGGCCTCCGGCAAAAGATAATCCCAGATTGTCTTCATTTTAGATAATACCTGATGCTCGCCACCTTCCAACCGGGCAGCATATTCATCCATCAACGACTCATGGAACATGACTAGTTTATCCCGCCTCTCATTCACGGTCAAGACCTGTCCGGACACAAACTCAGTGGCCAGCCAAGGAGAGGCCAATAACCCTCGTCCCAGCATGATCCCGGCAAGCCCCGGAAAACGCTCCTTTATTCCTCGGATATCTTCCAGCCCCACTAAATCTCCATTATAATATAAGGGAAGTTCACATTCATCATAAAAACGAGAGAATCCATCCCAATCGATAGCTCCTTTATATTGCTGTATCCCTAACCGGGGATGCAAGGTTATATGCTTCAAAGGTAACTTATTTAATAAGGAAAGAAGCACGAATGACTCGTCGGTACACTCCCACCCCAAACGCATTTTCACCGAAAAAGAAGATATCCGGGAACTCCTCAATCGTACGTAATAAAGACTCGGCCTCTTCCTTGTACCGCAAAAGTCCCGAGCCTCTATGCGCACGGACCTGCATAGGGAAAGGGCATCCTAAATTAATATCCGCTTCCTTGTATCCATTCTCTTGGAATAAACGCACGATCGGCCGAAACTCGTCTGGTGTGGAAGCGATCAATTGCGGTACGACATGTACCTGCCTATTTCTATCGCAAGCGATATCCTTCAAGTCCTTATTCCGGAAACCACCTTTCTCTATCCTTACGAAAGGAGTATAATAGGTATCTACGCCCCCGAATACTCGGGTATGCGCCTCTCTATAAACCGAATCCGTATATCCTTGCAAAGGAGCGAAATGAATGACTGCCATATCAAGCGAAGATTTCCATGAAAATCGATCTCAATTGACTTTTTGCCAACTCAAAGTCTTGGGGTACCCCCAACTCCATAGCCAAGGAGGTAACGCCTTTATCCGTAAAACCACAAGGGTTGATCAATGAAAAGTAACTCAGATCCGTATTTATATTCAAAGCAAAGCCATGCATCGTAACGAACCGGCTGCTTTTCACGCCAATCGCACAGATCTTACGGGCACGCCCCGGTACTTCAGGGTCTAGCCATACACCCGTCGCCCCTTCCAAACGTTCCCCTTTCAAGTCGTAAAGCGATAGGAAACGGATGATCGTCTCTTCCAGCATATGGATGTATTGTTTCAATCCCAGATTCCAATATTCCAGATCAAATACCGGATAACCGGTAATCTGTCCCGGCCCGTGATACGTTATATCCCCCCTCTGTTTATATGGTAAAACGAGGGACCCCTCGTTCCCGTAAAGTTTCCTCGGGAATAAGCAAATTAGAGTCCTTGCCACTTTTACCGATCGTCAAGACCGGTAAATGCTCACAAAAGAATAATTGATTATCCTCTTTCTTTCCCGTTGCCTTCGCATCCAATAAGACCTCGAAAGCAGCTGTCTGATATTCTAACGCATCGGCATAAGCGATTCGTCCCAAGTCATGATAACGGAAGCTCTCCATTTCTTTTTTTTTTAACCTTTCCGGTACCGGGATCAACTTGCCCGGCACCATATCCCATTTCTACTTTTATCAGTTTTCCCATTAAGGAAATTATTTTCGCTTGTCGTTTCAGCATATAAGGTGACGGTTTAGCAGAATTAAACTTCCGGGGATTTGGAAGTGTGGCCGCTATCAAGGCTGCCTCGCTTTTGGTCAATTGGTAGGCATGCTTACCGAAATGAGCCTCCGCTACCGCCTCCGCACCATAGATACCCTCCCCCATCTCTATCGAGTTCAGATAGACTTCCATAATACGTTCCTTTCCCCATATCCATTCGATCAAGAAGGTAAAATAGACCTCGATACCTTTCCGTAAATAACTTTTCCCCGGCCAAAGAAATACATTCTTAGCGGTCTGCTGGGAAATCGTGCTGGCACCTCTTACCCTTTTACCTTTCTCGGCCTCGGCCCGTGCCTTCTGGATTTGTTCCACATCAAAGCCATTATGCTCCATGAACAGGTTATCCTCCGACGCTATGACCGCTTGAACCAAAGGCTGGGCGATCTTGGATATAGGAACCCACGTATGACCGAGTTTCATTTTCTTCCCATCCTGATGCTGCTCATACATACGAATAAACATCAATGGCGTATAATATACGGGTACAAATTTATATACCACTACCGCCAATATACTGGATACAAACAGGAAGATCAACAGATTCCTGCACCAGATCCGTATCCGTTTTACCAGAGGTGCTACCATATTCTTCTATTTGGAGAGACAAAGGTAAAGAATATTTCAGTTTCCGGCAGACTGAAACTCATAATTTACAGAAAAGGCACTATCTTTGGCTTTTGACAACTTTCCACCCTGTCATATGGTTATTTGATAAATAAATTAGTATGGAGAATCGTTTTTTAGGACTCATAGAGAATAGCATCAAGGAGCATTGGGATCTCCCGGCGTTCTCCGATTATAATGGACATACCTTCCATTATAAAGATGTAGCTCGTCGAATCGAGAAATTTCATATTATCCTAGAGCATGCCGGCATTAAAAAGGGGGATAAGGTGGCTTTAGTTGGACGGAACTCCTCCAACTGGGCGATCTGTTTCTTCGGGATCTTGGCTTATGGAGCCGTAGCCGTGCCTATTCTACATGAATTCAAACCGGATAATATACATCATATCGTAAATCATTCCGAGGCAAAGGCAGTCCTTGCCGCTTCCAGCAACTGGGAGAATATGAATGAACGCATGATGCCCGACGTGAAACTGTTCATGATGCTGGATAACTTCTCGATCATTCACAGTAAAAGCAAAGAAGTCCGGGTAGTAAGAGATCGGATTAATGAATATTTCGGTAAAAAGTACCCTCGTTCATTCACGTCGAACGATGTTCGGTATCACGTGGAAAAGCCGGAAGAATTAGCGGTACTTAATTATACTTCCGGAACCACCAGTTTCTCGAAAGGGGTTATGATCCCCTATCGGAGCTTATGGAGTAATACGCAATTCGCTTACGACAATTTACCGTTCATCCATCCGGGTGATAATATCGTATGTATGCTTCCGATGGCCCATATGTACGGATTGGCATTCGAGGTATTGAATTCCGTGAATAAAGGCTGCCATGTACACTTCCTCACACGTACCCCCAGCCCGAAAATCATAGCGGAAGCTTTCACGACGATCAAGCCGGCGCTGATCCTAGCCGTACCTCTGATTATCGAGAAAATCATCAAAAACAAGGTATTCCCCGAACTGGAGAAGCCTTTGATTAAATTGCTTTCTTGAAAGTCCCCTATATAGACCAGAAAGTACTGGATACCATTTCCGCCAAGTTAACGGCGTCTTTCGGAGGAAACTTCGGGGAGATCGTTATCGGAGGAGCCGCTATCAATAAAGAAGTGGAAACGTTCCTTCATTCCATCCATTTCCGCTATACCGTAGGCTACGGGATGACCGAATGTGGCCCGCTAGTCTCCTATGCGCAATGGGATGAGTTTAAGCCCGGTTCCGTAGGACGTATCGTCGACCGTATGGAAGTCCGCATCGATTCAGAGGACCCGGAAAACAAGGTGGGAGAAATATTGGTGAAGGGTATGAACGTGATGCTCGGTTATTACAAGAATCCGGAGGCTACGAAAGCCGTTATGATGCCTGACGGATGGATGCGTACCGGCGATCTGGGAACCCTCGATAAAGATGGATTTTTATATATCCGCGGCCGTAGTAAAACCATGATTCTAGGCCCCAGCGGACAAAATATCTATCCGGAAGAGATCGAGGGATCGCTTGAATAATATGCTATATGTAGCGGAATCGCTCATCATCTCCCAAGGAGGTAAACTAGTCGCCCTCATCTATCCCGATTGGGAGCAAGTAGATAAGGCAGGTATACAACATTCCGAAATCGAGAAGTTGATGCAGACCAACATTGACCAAGTAAACGAGGAGATGCCGAATTACAGTAAAATCACCTGTTTCAAGCTGTATCAAGAAGAATTCGAGAAAACACCCAAAAGAAGCATCAAGAGATATTTATACCAACCGGCCGAATAAAAAGAAAGCCGTCTTTTGTTAAAGACGGCTTCTTTTTATATAAAGTAAATTTTATCCTTGACGAAAATCTTTTAAAACTTTTTGTAATTCTTGTCGAGCGAAAAAAATACGGCTCTTAACCGTCCCCAGAGGAACATCCAGTTTATCAGCGATCTCATTGTACTTATAGCCGCTCAAAAACATAGAGAATGGAACCTTCAACTCATTGTTCAAACCGTTGATCGCTTTTCGTGATCTCTTGAATTTGATAAGCGCCATCCGGAGAGTCAAAACCTGAATCGTTCACGACATCCAAGTTATATAAGTCGACACCTTGATCTACGACAGTTTGCGTGCGAACGATCTTGTGATAATTGTTAATGAAAATGTTACGCATCACAGTCAAGACCCAGCCCTTAAAATTGATATTGTCTACAAATTTTTCTTGATTGTCTAAAACCTTCAGCGTTGTGTCCTGCATCAGATCTTGGGCATCATCCCTATTCGCTGTAAGCATAAGCGCAAAATTCATCATGTTTTCTTGCATGCTCAATAATTTTTTCTGAAATTGCAACGCATTCATATTTTTACTAGTTAAATAAAGTTTAATACTGTATAAGTATTATCCCTCAAACATTGAAGGATGCAACAAATATATAAATTAAAAATGGAGATATACAGTTCTTTGATAAATATTAATATTAAAAATCGTAACTTAATATTTTTGTTGTAAATCTTACTGAAAAATGAGTATTATTTACAAGTTGCACAAGTTACAAAAATCAACATTTACAACAAGCCAGTTACAATTTTCAACCAAATATTAAAAACGAATATAATACAAACAAGATGAAACGTTTATTAACAATATTAACAGCTATAGTATTAATACTTGCAATCTCTCTTCAATCAGAGGCTAAAGAGAAGTCCTTAATATATACGATTGATATAAAAAAAGAGATCGATAACACCACGTGGATTTATCTCCATAACGGATTATCAGAGGCTAAGCAATTGAACGCCGATGCCATCTTATTGCATATGAACACATACGGCGGATTACTGGAATCTGCCGATTCTATGCGAACGGCTATTTTATATAGTCCCATACCAGTATATGTATTTATCGATAATAACGCAGCTTCAGCAGGTGCTTTAATTTCCATAGCATGCAAGAAAATCTATATGCGGAAAGGGGCGAATATAGGTGCGGCAACGGTTGTCAATCAAACGGGTGCGGCTCTACCTGATAAATACCAATCATATATGCGTTCCATGATCCGTTCGACGGCTGAGGCACAAGGGAAAGATACGCTTATACAAAACGGCGACACGATCTATAAATGGAAAAGAGATCCTTTAATCGCCGAAGCGATGGTCGATGACAGAGTGATCGTCCCCAACCTCATCGATAGCGGTAAGGTATTAACACTTACCTCTCAAGAAGCACTCAAATGGGGTTATTGCGATGGCATCGCCGAGAGTCCGGATCAAGTAATCACAGAATATATCGGATGTAAGGACTATGAGATTAAAAGTTATGAACCCTCATGGTTCGATAATGTAAAAGGTTTCTTTATGAGTCCGGTAATACAGAGCTTATTAATCATTATTATCATCGGTGGTATTTACTTCGAGATGCAAACCCCGGGGCTTGGTTTTTTTCCATCCGCCGCCGCGATAATAGCGGCTATCCTTTACTTCGCTCCTCTCTATATGGACGGGTTGGCTGAAAACTGGGAAATCCCTGTTATTCATTCTCGGCGTTATATTAATAATGTTGGAGATATTCGTGATCCCGGGCTTTGGCATAGCGGGGATAAGTGGAATTATTCTCGTGGTCGGCGGACTTACGATGAGCTTACTGAACAATACTGTTTTTGATTTTCAAAACGTATCTGGAATGGATACGGGCAGAGCCGCCTTAACGGTTCTATTAGGTCTGGGTATCGGATTCACGTTAGTGATATGGTTATCCAACAAAATAGGACATAAAGGACCGCTAAAGAAAATGGCATTAAACGCTGATTTGGAAAAAGCGGTATCCAGCCCCAATTTGACACAACTGATCGGAAAAGAGGGCACGGCCGCTACCGTTTTACGTCCTTCGGGTAAAGTATCTATCGAGGGAGAGTTGTATGACGGCGTATCGGAGTCTGGCTTCATCGAGAAAGGGACTCCTATCAAAGTCGTCAGATTCGAGAGCGCGCAAGTCTATGTAATCAACCTATAAACGAGTCTATGCGATCCGTTTATAGGCAATACATTTATCGATCACGACATATTCCATCGCTCCCATAGCCATCAAATCACTTAGGATGTTACGGGCCGCATAATAATTGATATGGGCGATACGGCAAAATTGCTTTATGCTGATATAAGGATGCTCGTCGAGCCAAGAAAACAGGATCTCGACGGGCTTACTTATTTTCAGCAATGTACCTTCTTTGGTTTTCTGCTTCTTCCATGCTTGCATGAGGACTTCGTTCGCTAATATATTCTCGTCTGCAACCCGGATATAGGCCTTGTATTTATCGTCTTTATCCGGTGCCGTATGCGGTTTCTCATCGCTTGGGGCGATATAGACCTCCAATACGGTCTTCCCGTTGACATCCCAGCGCTTAGCTGTAAACGGCACCTCGGGATGCGTATACATTTTAGAAGCAGCCTCGATCATATAATATTCCTCCTCACTTCTCACACCGGAAATAGCGCCGTTATCCTTCACTCCAATCAGCAGCCGCCCGCCATCTGTATTCGCGAACGCACTCAATGTCCGGGCAATCTTCTTGCTGTCGCTCACCTCAAACTTGAAATCAAGTTGTTGATGTTCCCCTTGCTCTATAAGCGCTTCAATCGGATGTTTCTTCTTCATTTTGGCTTCTGTTTTGAGACACAAAATTAAAATAAATACCTAACTTTGGCAATCGAAAAAACAATAAACGATGTCTCAGATACCTGCGCTAATATCAGATCTTGCGGTCATACTCATATCCGCCGGGTTGGTTACCCTGTTATTCAAAAAGTTAAAGCAACCGGTCGTATTGGGGTATATCGTAGCCGGAATACTCGCCGGACCTTCCATCGAGCAAATACCGACAGTTACAGATGTGGAAAGTATCCGTATCTGGGCTGATATAGGCGTTATCTTCCTGTTATTCGCTTTGGGGCTCGATTTCAGTTTCAAGAAGTTGATGAAGGTGGGAGGAACCGCCGTCATTGGAGCCATAACCGTTGTTATAGGTATGATGACAGCGGGATATATCACGGGCTTATCACTGGGTTGGGGACATATGAACAGTCTTTTCCTCGGAGGTATGTTATCGATGTCTTCCACGACGATTATCTTCAAGGCATTCGACGACATGGGATTGCGTAACCAACGATTCGCCGGTGTCGTATTCGGTATCTTGGTGGTGGAGGATCTATTCGCCGTATTATTAATGGTATTACTTTCTACCGTAGCGGTAAGTAAACACGTGGAAGGCATGGAGATGCTGGATAGCGTGGTCAAATTAGGCATTTTCCTTTTATTCTGTTTCGTTGTCGGGATCTATTTGATCCCCTTTTTCTGAAAAAGGCAAAAAGCTTCCTAAATGAGGAGACTCTGTTGATCGTGAGCATCGGGCTATGCCTTGGTATGGTTATGATCGCCACAAAAGCCGGATTCTCATCGGCTCTCGGAGCTTTTGTCATGGGTTCTATTTTGGCCGAGACCATTGACGCTGAACGGATCGAGCATTTGGTAAAACCCGTAAAAGACTTATTTGGAGCGATTTTCTTCGTGTCTGTAGGCATGTTAATCGATCCTCAGATGCTCTGGGAGTACAAAATCCCGATTTTCATTATCACGCTCGTAGTCATGGCCGGACAGATTTGTTTCGCCAGTTTCGGAGTATTACTGTCCGGACAACCGATAAAAATAGCCATCCAGTCTGGTTTCTCGTTAGCGCAGATCGGAGAATTCGCCTTCATCATCGCAGGTTTGGGACTATCATTAAACGTGACGGATCAATATCTGTATCCGATCGTTGTCGCCGTATCCGTGATCACGACATTCTTCACACCTTATATGATCCGGCTAGCGGAACCTACCTACAAATGGGCGGAGCGGATCATACCGGAGAATTGGAAACAGTTCTTGGAGCGATATTCATCCGGTTCCAATACGATCCGTCAAAAAAGCGCATGGAATAAGTTACTAAAAGCCTTGGTCCGCATCGTCGGTACTTATACCGCCGTCTGCCTAGTACTTATCTTTTTATGGCTACAAATCGTGACTCCGTTCATCTGTAAACATTTGCCCGGCATCCAAGGAAGTCTAATCTCCTTGATCTTAATCCTAGCTCTGATCTCCCCGATGTTGCGGGCGATCATGATGAAAAAGAATCATTCCGTGGAGTTCCAGCAATTATGGAACGATAATAAATATAACCGGGGTCCCCTAGTATCACTCGTGATCCTCAGAATCCTGCTCTGTATCGGTCTCGTCATGCTTCCTGTCGCACGGTTATTGAATGCTGCGCTAGGAATTATGCTGGCGGTCGCCTCCGCTGTTATCGTATTAATGATATTCTCCAAACGGCTAAAGAGGCAGTCGATCTTGATGGAACGGCATTTTTTCAGTAACCTTGTAGCGAGAGAAATGGAGCAAGAGCGAAAAGCCCCGATTAACCAGCGTTTCGCGAACCACTTATTAGAACGAGATCTCCATTTAGCAGATTTCGAGGTGAAGCAGAATTCCCCAGTATGGGAAAAAAAGCCTGAAAGAATTAAACTTCAGGCAAAAGTGCAACGTAAAATATCGTAACGATTATCCGGGGAGAGAAGCGAATCAACATACCGGGAGGAGACGAGCGGCTCTACCCGTTCGATAAACTGGTAGTAGTTGGCGCAGATGATGATCTGGAGCACTTTAGGAAATATCTGGAGGAACGCTACAAGAAATCATACGCCGAGCAATCGAACACAAGAAAGGAAGAGATGAATATGGAGCAAATCATTATCTCGGAAGGTTCCCGATTGATCGGCCGCTCCATCATAGAGTCCGGTATCCGTGATAAAGCCGCTTGCTTGGTAATCGGTATCGAACGTGGAAGTAGCTCGATCAAGAATCCGCCTCCTAGTACGGTTTTCGAGGAAGGAGATATCGTATGGATCGTAGGCGAACGGGATAAGTTGATCCAGTTAAGCGAAGGAAAAGTAGTAACCAGTTAACAAAATGATATAGAATGATGAAGTTTATAGGAATTATTCCGGCGAGATACGCCTCTACCCGTTTTCCGGGGAAGCCATTAGCGGATATGAACGGAAAGCCCATGATACAACGTGTATATGAGCAAGTAAAGGATGTCTTAGACTCCGTTTGCGTAGCTACCGACGATATCCGGATAGAGAATGCGGTTAAAGCCTTCGGCGGCCAAGTCGTCATGACCTCCGATCAACATCGTAGCGGTACGGATCGTTGCTACGAGGCTTATCAGAAAATAGGCGAAGGGTATGATGTGATTGTCAATATCCAAGGTGACGAGCCTTTTATCCATCCCGAGCAAATCCAGACGATCAAAACCTGCTTCGCCGACGCAAACACGCAAATAGCGACATTGGTAAAGCCTTTCCGTTCGGACGATGATTTCGAGAGTTCCCTATTCAATCCCAATTCCCCGAAAGTCGTACTCAACAAAAACAACGAGGCTATGTATTTCAGTCGATCTATTATTCCTTATATCCGGGGCAAGAAATATACGGAATGGTTGCCGAGTCATACCTTTTACAAACATATCGGGTTATATGCCTATCGTGCGCAAGTGCTGAAAGAAATCACCCAATTACCTCAATCCGCTTTAGAACTGGCGGAAAGCCTTGAGCAATTACGCTGGTTGGAAAACGGATATAAAATCAAGGTCGGCATCACAGAGCAAGAAACGATCGGTATAGATACACCGGAGGACATGGAGAAAGCCTTAGCCTTCCTTGCGAACCGCTGATCACTTACACTATTATTCAATGAATATAGTCAGAGTAGTACCAATAGGTGGAGGAATAACGTTCTCGTAATTCCTCCTTTGCTTTTCTACCCGATTTACAATGGATGTAATCTTGGTAATTCTCGATAACATCTTGAGGTATCTGATAACCGGCCACCTCCTCGTCCGAGCTTTTAGATAAGACTTGTACCAAAGCCTCCTCGTACAAACGGGGTACAACCTCAAATTTTCCTTTATAATAAGTATCGAACGTATATTCTTAAAACTATTCAAATTCTCGTTCAGTAAATAATAGCACAACAAATAATCCAATGCCTGTTTATTTTCCGGATATTCCGCCACCAAACTTGACAGTACGCCCGGATAATCGGATATGGACATTAGTATGTCGTGCTCTCGCTCCCAATCACTTTTCCTCGGCAAACGTTTCTCCATCGACAAGGTCTCCTCACCCTTCAACTGTTCCTCCTTCGACCTTGCCCATGAGTGATAAAATAACGTCGCGTCCAATAGGTTCAGGTATTTTCTAGCCTCCTCAATATCCCCTCGCCGCATATCAATCTCCACCAGCCGCTTGATCTGCCGTACGCTTCTTTGTTTAGGGCTGAACAAGATTCCTTCGATCGCCCGGTGACGGGCCATATCCATATCTCCCAATTGATAATACACCTCATTACTGAAAAACACGGGAAGTATAGAAGACCTCAAATCGATCGGCAAGAACAAGGCATCCGCCCCTCGTTGATAATGATCCATCAAATTCTGGGGCAACTCGTTCTTCTTGGAGAAAGCGATATTCCTATAATAACTTACCAAGATATCGGGAGAATCAAATCCGGCAGACAAATCCAAGACTCGCTCCCAATCACCCCTATAGATCGCTTGGTCTACTGCCAGAACCTTTTCCCGCTTCCGGTTCGTACCCGCTATAACAAATGAAAAGAATCCAAATACGACTAAAAAGGTTATAAGCAAGCTATGCCGGTTCAGACGTATCCTACGTATACCTTTAATCTCCAAAGCGAATATCTCTAGAATCAACGCTAAAGCGGGGAAATATACGCTCAAGCCATCCACATGGGAATATTTATAGGCCTCCTCAATGCTCAATCCATAAAAATGACGCATGAACAACGGATATAAATAACTCGATAACAAAAGAGAAAGCCAGAACCACCACCGTTTCCTATTCTTGGCTCCCTCATAGAATATCACCATCAAGGAGAAGACAAACAGCCGGCTACCGACCATGCTATAAATTATGGGAAGAAGTATAAAAGCCACCCAAACGGACGTTCTCTTATTCTTAATCCGGATGTATCCCAAGAAGAGCCATAGCACGAAAATCAACGTAAGCGTAGACGCTATACTATACGACAACCGGCAAATCAATCCCCACTCTAACGCTACCGGAAACAACGCATATATGGAGACCATATTACCATTCCCGAACTTGCGTAAAACCCGCATAGAGTAGTACCATAAGAGCAACAACACGCACGTCACGATTAACGGGCCTATCACAGTCAAATGGAAGAACTGTATCAAGAAATTCCCCACATAACAGCTCAACCAAGCCGGCTCATCCCAGAACGAAATAAAATAATCGGTGGTATACAAAAAAATCCTCATCTGCTCTTTGAAGAACAAATGGTTTGGGTAAATCCATTGAAAGAAAGCAAAGCATACTACGAAGAATATTCCCGCTATTACCCATTGAAGCGATCGTTCATTTTTTGTCATTGACAAAAAATCTCTTATTTATAACCTCCCTATTTCCTCAATATAGAAAAAAAAATCAATTTCCTCATCAATCTTTTTTGAATACAAAACAATGCAAACAAACAAAAAGTTTTGAATAAATACAAATAAACAAATAGAATCATGATCAAGACGTCTTGTTTTTCAAGTAGACGAGCCAAGATATACAAAAAAGTCCCTTTATCTACCAATAAGCAGATAAAGGGACCTTTTTCAAGGACAACAATTACTATTATCCTATCGTTTTTCTTAGCCTCTTGTTGTTTACGCAACGTCTCCTGCTGTGCTCGTTGAGCCTCTTCCAGACGTTTCATGAAACCGGATTTCTTCATCGGTTTCCGTTTGTTTGCCTCCAACTTAGCTAACAATTTATCCTCATTGATCGTATAGCGGAAGATCAATGTCTGCACGATTGTGATCAACGTAGAGATGAAATAGTAATACGTCAAACCGGATGCATACTGGTTGAAGAATACCAACATCATCAGCGGCATCATGTACATCATCGCCTTCATTCCCGGCATCTGTTGCTGCCCGGTATTCGTCATCTCCATATTATACTTGGTATAAAAAATATTCGTGATCGTCATCAACAAACAGAACAAACTGATATGATTTCCGAAATACGGAGTAATAATAGGAATATATTTATTCCAACTAAAAATAGCGTCGTAAGTAGACAAGTCGTGCGCCCAAAGGAAACTCTGGTGACGTAACTCGATCGCCGACGGGAAGAACATGAATAAAGCGATTAAGATCGGCATCTGCAACAACATCGGCAAGCAACCGCTCATCGGGCTCGCCCCCGCACGGCTATATAGCTCCATCGTCGCTTTCTGCCGTTCCATAGCCTTATCCTGTCCGGGATACTTAGCGTTGATCTCCTCCACTTGCGGACGCAATACACGCATCTTGGCGGACGACATATAAGATTTATACGTCAACGGGAAAAGGATGATCTTCACGATGATAGTCATCAAAAGAATCAAGATACCATAATTATGGATAAACTTACCCAAGAAGTCGAACAAAGGGATCACGAAATATTGATTCACCCAACGGAAAATACCCCAACCTAGCGGAACCAACTTCTCCAGATCCAGTTGCTGCTCGGCAACGACACCTTTATCGAAGGACTTCAACAAGGCGAACTTATTCGGTCCGAAATACAAGGACAGGTTCGTGGCCTCCTTACCTTGCAAGTCGAAAGGTACAGAAGTGGTCGTCTTGAATTGTTTCAATACATCCCCCTCCGGAATCGCTTTCGAGTCTAAGGTAGTAGCCTCAAAGCCCTCTTGCGAGATCAATACGGTAGAGAAGAACATATCCTTATAACCGATCCATTTCAAGCGGTTCGGGATCTGCTTGCTGTCACTCTTCGACTCGCTCAGGTGTTCCACGTCGTCCGCCATGAACTTGTAGTTCAAGGTCACGTAGCGATCCTCAAACTTACGTCCTTTTTCCTGTTGGCGGATATCCTGCTCCCACAATAAATCCAAGGCATTCGTGCTCGGTGCCAAGACACCGTTCAATCCCGTACCCAGAATCTGGTATTGCACCATATAATCATCCGGTTTCAAGGTATAGGTAAAATCCAGATGACTACCCTCGCCGGTGTTCAAACGCATGATCACAGAATTCGGATCATTACCTTTAACCGGGGTAAAATACAAATCGCCCGTATTCACGACACGGTTCGTAGCCGTGACCAACGTAAAATTAAAATTAGACTCTTTCTCGTCGAACAAAACGAGAGGCTCGTCATTATACGTATCATACTCCTTCAAGCGTGCGTAACAAATACGTCCGCCCTTATTGCTGATACGAAGCTCAACCAAGTCATTTTGCAGGGTCGTGTAATCTTCCGTACCCACCATAGCTTCGCCGAATACGCCGAAGCTCTGCTGCAAACGTTGCGCCCTTACCGAGTCCGGCACGTTCTCCAACGAATCCTCCACTAAAGCACTTTTGTTCTCTTGTTTCTGCAATTCCAGTTGCTGGGCATACTCAATCTTCGCGATTGAATCTTGGTAACGACGTTGCGCCTCCAACTGCTCAGGCGTTGGCCGGTTGAACCAGCTAAACGCAAATAATACGACACCGATCAGCAGAAAACCTATTAATGTGTTTTTATCCATTTATCACCAATTATTTTTTATTTTCGATAGCAGCTTTCACGAAGCTGAGGAAAAGAGGATTCGGATTCACCACGGTACTGTTGTACTCCGGATGATATTGAACGCCCACGAACCATTTCAAGGCGGGGATCTCTACCACCTCTACCAGATTTGTCTCCGGATTCTCACCCGTACACATCATACCGGCGGCCTCATATTGCTTCTTATACTCGTTGTTGAACTCGAAACGATGGCGATGACGCTCTTGGATATGCTCCTTGCCGTATGCCTCCAATACCTTGGAGCCCTCTTTCAGCGTACAGTCGTAAGCACCCAAACGCATGGAACCTCCCATATTGGTAACGTTCTTCTGCTCCTCCATCAAGTCGATCACCTTATGTGCCGTATTCGGCTCCATCTCGGTCGAATTGGCATCCGTCATACCCAAAACGTCGCGGGCAAATTCAATCACCATACATTGCATACCCAAGCAGATGCCCAAGCAAGGGACATCATGCTCACGAGCGTATTTGATAGCGGCAAACTTGCCCTCGATACCTCTCTGCCCGAATCCGGGGGCGATCAAGATACCATCCATATCCTTCAATTGCTCGGCGGCGTTCTCGTTATTTAATTTCTCCGAATGGAACAAATGCAAATCCAGTTTATGATGATTGTAAATAGCGGCTTGCAACAAAGACTCGTCGATCGACTTATAAGCGTCTTGCAATTCCACGTATTTACCAACCAAACCGATCTTCACCGTATCCGTAGCCGTGCTCTTCAAGGCAAGGAATTCCTTCCAAGGCTTCAACTCCGGAGTCGGGCCGACTTCCATACCGACCTTACGCAAGACCACCTCGTCCATCTTCTGGCGTTGCAATACCAAAGGAACCTCGTAGATCGTCGGTACGTCGATCGACTGGATCACGGAATCCTCGGCCACGTTACAGAACAACGCCACCTTACGTAACAAGTTCGCATTCAGCTCATGCTCCGTACGTAAAACCAACACGTCCGGCTGGATGCCTAACTCCTGCAATTGCTTCACGGAATGTTGCGTAGGCTTCGTCTTATACTCTTTCGCCGCCGCGATATAAGGCACATAAGTAAGATGTACGCAAAGGCAGTTCTTACCCAGCTCCCATTTCAACTGGCGAACGCTCTCTATGAAAGGCAGAGACTCGATATCACCCACCGTACCACCGATCTCGGTGATCACGAAGTCAAATTTATACTTGCTACCCAATAATTTCACATTACGCTTGATCTCATCCGTGATATGAGGTACCACCTGCACCGTCTTACCCAGATAATCCCCCTTACGCTCCTTGTTGATCACGCTTTGATAGATACGTCCGGTAGTGATATTATTCGCACGGGTAGTCTGGACATTCAAGAAACGCTCGTAATGGCCCAAGTCCAAGTCAGCCTCATGTCCATCAACGGTCACGTAACATTCCCCATGCTCATAAGGGTTCAACGTACCCGGATCGATGTTGATGTAAGGATCAAATTTTTGGATAGTAACCTTGTAACCTCTTGCTTGAAGGAGCTTACCTAAAGAAGCGGAAATAATTCCCTTACCTAAGGAAGAGACCACGCCGCCTGTAACGAAAATGTACTTTGTATCTGCCACGATAGTAATATTTTAGTTATCTTTTTAATTGCACACCTGCATTTCGAAACCGCAAAGTTAGCGATTTTCATCGAGACATGCCAAATTTAATGTTTTTATTTCTCGCTGAATATCTCCAGAACTGACCCGTGCTTCGGCAGGACTCTTCCGATTCCCGACCCGAAGCACGGCACTAAAGACAGTACTTCTCATGGAATTACTTCGGTACTCCGCAGGAAGTACTGAAGTACTTTGACCGAAGTATTCCAGTACTTCCTGCGGAGTACTGAGGCAAGTCCGTATAAGCCTCGCTAGACACACCTGCTTTGCCTCAGTGATCGTAACTTTTACCCAGATAAATATCAAATCGTATGTTGTATATCATTCTTTTTAGCTAATTTTGCGACCACTACAACTAATAGATGTAAATAAGGTATTATGATGATGAAGAGGCATGGTGTGTATGCGCTATTATTACTTTCACTAATTGGGAGCTCGGCATACAGCCAAGAGAACCAACTAGTTACCGGAACGATAGTTCAACGTCCCGCACAGCAAGTCGTATCGGATGATACGATTCCTGCGATCAATCTTGGCGAAGAGGAATTAGACAACATCGTAGACATTCGTAAACAATTCGAGAAACAAAACAAGACTTACTCGGCGCCCTTGGCCCCAAGCACGAATTTACTGCGTTTCTTGAAAAAAGACGAACTGGAGATCTCGGACGAGGCGATGTATTGGGCCCGTCTGGTACGAGACGCCTCCACGGCTTTCGATAATACGATGACCTTCCGAGACACCGTGATCGTAAACCCTTTATTCATGCCGATCGTTTTCCGGGGAGATTATCTACCCAAAAACTTGATATTCTACAACTTCGATTCATTGAAGGAGAGGACTCCCTATGATAACTTATACCGGACAGACTCCATCTTCAAAGATCTGGAGCGAAACAAACAGTTCGAGGAGATGGCTTACAAATATGTGCAGAACAATTACCCGACTTATTTCCGCTACTCCGAGAGGGATCTGCCCAATGAGGTGATCAAACCTAAATTCATCAAGAAGAATATTTATGAGGACTTGCCGATCAAGGTGGAGGCTGATGCCAATTTTGAGGACGTAGACGCTCCCGCTCGCTTTATCCCGGAGCGGAGATACTGGATATCGGCCTTTGAGAGCGCCGTCCAATTCTCCCAGAACTACGTTTCGGAGAACTGGTACAAGGGTGGAAGTAGTAACTTGAACCTGTTCACCAAGAACAATTTAAAATACGACTATAAGAAAGATAAGGTACAAGTAACGAACGAACTGGAATTCAAAGCCAGCGTATATACGGCACCGAAGGATACCTTAAGGAACTATAAGATCGGTGACGACGTATTCCGTATACACAGCAACGTCGGCTACCAAGCGTTCAACAAATGGTACTATACGTTCGACGCTGAGTTCAAGACCCAGTTCTTCACCAACTATCAAGAGAACGAGCACATCAAGCAGGCCGCGTTCCTTGCCCCGTTCTCTATCAACTTCGGTCTCGGTATGAAATACGAGCTGGAAAAACAATTTACCGACAAGCATAAGAAGATTAAATTCAGCACCAACTTGGCGCCGATCTCCTATACATATATGTATACGACACAAGAGATCGATTATAGCCGTCACGGTTTCAAGAAAAACGAGGAAACCGGTGAGTTCAATAATAAGCTAAGCCAAATAGGTTCCACGATCCGTGCAGACCTCGCCTTCGATTTCAACCGTAACGTAAGCTGGCAATCCCGTCTTTATTTCTTTACCACTTATGGTGATCATACCATCGGGGAGTTCGAGAACACCTTGGTTCTGGCCATCAGCCGCTTTTTCTCCACACGTATCTATTTTCACCTTAGATACGATGATGGAGTGGAAAAAACAGAGGATAACAAGAGTTATTTCCAGCTTAATGAGTTGTTAAGTTTCGGTTTTAATTACAAATGGTAAGCTAGGATTTAAGATTTCGAATAATAAACTTTGTTAATCGTGACATAGTTTCTAAATTATACTTACTTTTGCCTTGATTTTGCAATGTCGAGATTACAAATATGAGCGAAAGTATAAATCATACAGGATTTGTAGAGAAGATCGATGGTGACACCGTCTTCGTCCGCATTACCCAACAATCCGCATGCTCGGGATGCCACGCACAGTCTATGTGCTCGGCATCCGAGAAAAAGGATAAGATCATTGAGGTACCCGATCGGTCGGGACGGTTTCGCGTTAACGAGGAAGTGATAATATGCGGACAAAATTCCATGGGGCTTCAGGCCGTATTGCTAGCATTTGTCATTCCTTTGGTGATAGTCGTGGGGGCCATCGTGATCGGTACGAATCTACAATGGGACGAGACCACGAGCGGGTTAACCGGTTTATCGCTTTTGCTGCCTTATTACTGTATACTATACTTAATGCGTGACAAGCTAAAAAGACGATTTATATTTACTTTGAAAAAACTTAATTGACTAATATATCATGATTTTAATTGCCGTTATTTCATTAGGAGCAATCGGGGCGGTCGGCGCGGTTTTTCTATACGCCGCCTCCAAGAAGTTTGAAGTATACGAAGATCCTCGTATCGCACAAGTCCAGGAAGTCCTCCCCGGAGCGAACTGTGGAGGTTGCGGTTATCCGGGTTGCGCCGGATTTGCGGGTGCTTGCGTAAAAGCTGACTCATTAGACGGATTGCTCTGCCCCGTTGGTGGTGGCCCGGTCATGGCCAAGGTCGCTACGATACTGGGTAAAGAGGCGGGTACAGCCGAACCCATGGTAGCCGTTGTCCGTTGCAACGGAACTTGTCAGGCCCGCCCACGTACAAACTCTTATGATGGAACGAAAAGTTGCGCCATCGCCTCTACCCTTTACGGAGGCGAGACGAATTGTTCTTTCGGTTGCCTTGGTTATGGCGACTGCGTGAACGCCTGCGCTTTCGACGCTATCCACATCAACCCGGCTACGGGAATCGCCGAGGTAGACGAGGAAAAATGTACTTCCTGTGGTGCTTGTGTGAAGGCTTGCCCGAAGAATATCATCGAGCTAAGAAAAAGAAAGGACCTAAATCACGCCGGATTTACGTTTCTTGCGTAAATAAGGACAAGGGAGCCGCCGCTCGCAAGGCTTGTGCCAACGCTTGTATCGGCTGTGGCAAATGTGCCAAGGAATGTCCGTTCGAGGCGATCACCGTAACAAATAACGTAGCTTATATCGATTATACGAAGTGTCGTTTATGCCGCAAATGCGTGGCTGTATGTCCGACAGGAGCTATTCATGAGCTGAATTTCCCTCCTCGCAAGGAAGCCGCTCCCGCTCCGAAAGCGGAGACCGTGAAACCGGTGCCGAAGGCAGAGGCTACCGTGAAACCGGAAGCCACACCGAAAGCTACAAGTGAAGAAAAAACAAATCTAAATTAAAATCTAATAGTATGCTAAGGACATTTCGAATCGGAGGTATACATCCGCCCGAAAATAAACTGTCTGCCGGTAAGAAAATTACGGCTCTCGCTACGCCTAAACAGGTGATTATCCCCCTCAGCCAGCATATCGGCGCCCCGGCGCAGGCCGTGGTGAAGAAAGGGGATCTGGTAAAGGTGGGTACATTGCTAGCCAAGGCGGGTGGTTTCGTATCAGCGAACATCCACTCTTCCGTATCCGGTAAAGTAAACAAGATAGATAACGCTCTCGACGCTAGCGGATACAAACGTCCCGCTATCTATATAGATGTGGAAGGTGATGAATGGGAAGAGTCGATCGACCGCAGCGAGACCTTAGTGAAGGAGTGCCCGCTGTCTTCCAAAGAAATCGTAGACAAGATCGCTGCAGCCGGTATCGTCGGTCTGGGTGGAGCGACATTCCCTACGCAGGTGAAATTGATGCCGCCTCCCGGAAACAAGGCAGAGATCGTAATCATCAACGCCGTGGAGTGTGAGCCTTATCTTACTTCCGACCATTCGTTGATGCTGGAGAAAGGCGAGCAAATCCTAGTCGGTGTCACGATCCTAATGAAAGCGGTCAACGTGAACAAGGCCGTGATCGGTATCGAGAATAACAAGCCGGACGCTATCGCCCATCTGCAAAAGTTGGCGGTAAATTATAAAGGTATAGAGATCATGCCGCTTAAGGTACAATATCCGCAAGGAGGCGAGAAACAATTGATCGACGCCGTTATTCGCCGTCAGGTAAAAAGTGGTGCGCTTCCTATCTCGGCGGGTGCCGTGGTACAGAACGTAGGAACTGCTTATGCCGTTTACGAGGCGGTACAAAAGAATAAACCGTTGTTCGAGCGTGTGGTGACGATCACGGGTAAGGCGGTAGCTAATCCTTCCAATTTCTTGGTTCGTATGGGAACACCGATCAGTTGCTTGATCGAGGCCGCAGGTGGCCTGCCCGAGAATACGGGTAAGATTATCGGTGGCGGACCGATGATGGGTAAAGCGTTGATCAGCGCCGAGGTGCCGGTTTGCAAAGGAAGCTCCGGTGTTTTATTACTGACAACGGAGGAATCTGTCCGCAAGCCGATCCGGGATTGCATCCGTTGCGCCAAATGCGTAGGTGTCTGCCCGATGGGATTGAACCCTACCCTATTGATGAACGCCACGGAATTCCAGAATTGGGAATTGGCGGAGAAGAACTATATCACCGACTGTATCGAGTGCGGGTCGTGTAGTTATACCTGTCCGGCCAACCGTCCGTTGCTGGATCAGATCCGATTGGGTAAAGGCAAAGTTATGGGTATTATTCGTGCAAGAAAGTCATAAAACAAGAGCAATATGGAAAACAAATTATACGTGTCTCCCTCGCCCCACATTCATGGCGGCGACAGCATAAGTAAAAATATGTACGGTGTACTGATTGCCCTTGTTCCGGCTTTCCTGGTATCCCTTTATTTCTTCGGTCTGGGAGCGTTGATCGTTACGGTCGTATCGGTTCTGGCCTGTATGATATTCGAGTATTTGATCCAGCGATTCCTGATGAAAAAGGAACCGACCCTTTGCGATGGCTCCGCTATCCTGACGGGCGTATTGCTGGCCTTCAACCTACCTTCCAACCTTCCGGTCTGGATCATTATCATCGGAGCGTTGGCGGCGATCGGCATCGGCAAGATGTCTTTCGGTGGATTAGGTAATAATATTTTCAATCCGGCGTTGGTCGGACGTGTATTCTTATTGATCTCCTTCCCGGCGCAGATGACGACTTGGCCGGTGGTAGATGCCTTGAACGTTTTCCCGATGACTTATACGGACGCCCAGACCGGCGCGACGGTACTGTCGTTGATGAACGAGGGCGTGACCGAGCTTCCGTCTTACGGGAATATGCTTGTAGGGGCTATGGGAGGTAGTCTCGGTGAAGTGAGCGCCGTGGCCTTGATCCTCGGTCTTTTATTCATGCTATGGAAAAAGATCATCACTTGGCAGATCCCGGTATCCATCTTGGCTACCGTATTCGTATTCACGGGCATCATGCACTTGGTGAATCCGGTACAATACGCCAGCCCGTTCGTTCATTTATTATCCGGTGGTTTGTTATTAGGCTCCATCTTTATGGCGACCGACTACGTAACCTCGCCGATGAGCAAGAACGGAATGCTTGTCTACGGCGTGGGAATCGGAATCCTTACCACGGTGATCCGTTTGTTCGGGTCTTACCCGGAAGGTATGTCGTTCGCTATCCTGATCATGAACGCATTTACTCCGCTCATCAACAGTTATATGAAACCTAAACATTTCGGAGGGAAATAAGCATGGCAAAACTAAAATCAACATTACCCAATATGCTCCTTTCACTAACAGGCATTTGCTTGGTAGCAGGGGCGATCCTAGCCGGAGTGAACCAGTTTACCGCCGGCCCTATAGCGGTAGCCAAAGCGACCGCCTTGGAGGAAGCGATTAAAGCCGTTGCTCCCGAGTTCGACAACAAACCGACTGAGGACGTCTATATGGCCGTCTCCTCCGATGGTGATTCCCTCAAGATTTATCCTGCCAAGAAAGGCGGACAAGTCGTTGGCGGAGCTGTAGAGAGTAATACGAAAAAAGGCTTTAGCGGTGAGATACGGGTTATCGTAGGTTTCGATATGGATGGCAAGATCTTGAACTATTCCGTATTGCAACACGCCGAGACTCCGGGCTTGGGAGCCAAGATGCAAGAATGGTTCCGTGCGGACAAGAACAAGCAAAGTGTCTTGGGACGTACGATTCCGGACGGAGGCTTAAAAGTAACAAAAGATGGTGGCGATGTGGACGCTATCACGGCAGCGACAATCTCCAGCCGTGCGTTCCTCGATGCCGTGAACCGTGCGTATAGCGCATTCGCTGGCGTAGACGGACTAACGGGTGCCACTTCAACTGATAACAAATAAAAAGGGAGGACAGAACAATGAGTAATCTAAAAATATTGATGAATGGTATCATCACGGAGAACCCGACATTTGTATTACTGTTAGGTATGTGTCCTACCTTGGGAACGACCTCTTCGGCCATCAACGGCATGAGTATGGGATTGGCTACGATGTTCGTATTGATTTGCTCGAATATCGTGATTTCCGCCTTGAAAAACGTAATCCCCGACTTGGTGCGTATCCCGGGATATATCGTTGTGATCGCGACGTTCGTGACCGTAGTGCAGATGTGCATGGAAGCGTTCGTCCCGGCTTTATACGCTAGCTTGGGATTATTTATCCCGTTGATCGTGGTAAACTGTATCGTACTAGGACGTGCCGAGGCTTTCGCTGCGAAGAACGGCGTAGTCCCATCCGCTTTCGACGGAATCGGTATCGGTCTCGGCTTTACGATGGCTCTTACGCTGCTGGGCGCTTGCCGTGAGTTCTTGGGAACCGGTAAGTTATTCAACGTAACCTTGATGCCCGAGGAATATGGTTCGCTGATCTTCGTATTGGCTCCGGGAGCGTTTATCGCCTTGGGTTATCTGGTAGCAATAGTAAACAAACTGCGTAAAGCATAATAAACGGATCATATGGAATATATATTGATATTTATCGCCGCCGTATTCGTTAATAACGTTGTACTGGCACAGTTCTTGGGAATTTGTCCGTTCTTGGGGGTATCTAAGAAAGTGGAGACTGCCGCAGGCATGGGAGCCGCCGTTACGTTCGTGCTTACGATCGCCACGATTGTTACATTCCTCGTGCAAAAATACATATTGGACGCTTTCGGATTAGGGTTCATGCAGACGATCAGTTTCATCTTGATCATCGCCGCCTTGGTTCAGATGGTGGAAATCATATTGAAGAAGGTCTCTCCCGCCCTTTACCAGGCGTTGGGCGTATTCCTTCCGTTGATCACCACGAACTGCTGTATCTTGGGTGTGGCGATCCTTGTAATCCAAAAAGAGTATAATTTATTAGAATCTGTAGTATATGCAATCTCTACTGCTATTGGATTTGCATTAGCTTTGATTATCTTCGCGGGTATTCGGGAGCAACTAGCCATGACGCATGTTCCGGAAGGCATGAAAGGCACTCCTATCGCCTTGATAACGGCCGGTTTGCTAGCTATGGCTTTTATGGGATTCTCGGGTATCGTATAACAAACTTATCTAAATGAACACTAGAATGAAAAAGAAGATTTTAGTAGCGGGCGGAACCGGTTATATCGGCTCACACACCACAGTAGAATTGCAGAACGCCGGATATGAGGTAGTCATTATCGACGATTTGTCAAACTCGAATATCGAGGTGCTCGATGGTATCGAGAAAATCACGGGCATCCGTCCGGAGTTTATCCAATTGGATCTAAAGGATAAGGAAGGTACTCGCAAGGCATTGGAAGCTCATCCGGGCATCAAAGGCATTATCTTGTTCGCCGCTAGCAAGGCGGTAGGAGAATCCGTACAGCAGCCTTTGAAGTATTATCGCAATAATATTGTCACTTTGGTGAACTTGTTGGAGATGATGCCTGAATTCAATATCGAAGGTATCGTATTCTCTTCCTCTTGTACGGTATACGGACAACCGGATCCGGAGAACTTGCCGGTAACCGAGAATGCCCCGATCAAACCCGCTATGTCTCCTTATGGAAACACGAAGCAGATCAACGAGGAGATTATCCGGGATACGATCCATGCGGGAGCGCCTTTCAAGAGTATCATCTTGCGCTACTTCAACCCGATAGGCGCTCACCCAAGCGCAGAGATCGGCGAGTTGCCAAATGGTGTTCCCCAGAACTTGATCCCGTACTTGACACAGACGGCTATGGGTATCCGCAAGGAATTAAGCGTATTCGGCGATGATTATGATACGGCAGACGGCTCTTGCATCCGTGACTATATCAATGTCGTAGACTTGGCGAAAGCGCATGTAATCGCTATGGACCGTATGCTTGAGAATAAGTCTGATGAGCATATCGAGATATTCAACCTAGGTACCGGCAATGGTGTTTCTGTCCTTGAACTGATCAATACCTTCGAGCAGACAACAGGCGTTAAGGTTCCGCACAAGATCGTGGGCCGTCGTGAAGGTGATATCGAGAAGGTATGGGCCAATCCGGAGCACGCGAATAAGGTATTAGGCTGGACCGCCAAGGAGACTTTAGCCGACACCCTGCAATCCGCATGGAACTGGCAGAAACGTTTGAGAGAACGTGGCATCCAGTAAATAACACAAAAAAGAGGCCGTATCTGATAGCGCTTAGCTAAGATGGCCATGGCCTTTTTTATATCCTTATATCTACAAGTATTTCTCTAAGATCTCAAGAACTTTCCCGAAATCGATCGGCTTAGCGATATGCTCATTCATTCCGGATTCTTTACACAACTTGATGTCTTCCGCAAATGCGTTCGCAGACATGGCTATTATCGGCATGGACTTGATATCCGGACGTTCTAATGCCCGAATATGGCGAGTAGAGTCGTACCCGTTCATGACCGGCATCTGGATATCCATAAATACCAAGTCATAATATCCCGGACTAGAGTTTTTTACCATATTCACCGCGACAAGGCCATTTTCCGCCTCCTCTACCACCGCACCGGTCTCTTCTAGTAACACAGTCGCTATTTCCCTATTCAAGCTATTATCTTCCACCAGCAAGATCCGCTTACCCTCAAAGTTACCGAAAGGATATTGAGGCTTCTCCGTCTCTTCCTCTTTTTTCCTCTTGCTTGATAGCGAAACTTTTCATCAAATAAAATAACTTGGATTTCATCAACGGCTTACTTATGAATCCATCGACACCGGCTCGTTGGGCTATCTCCTCAAAATGCGGACAATCATAAGCGGAAAGAATAATGATCGGAATATCCCGGCCAACGACTTTTCGGATACGGGTAGCGGTCTCGATTCCATCCATTCCCGGCATTTTCAGATCAAGGATAACGGCAAAATAGTCATCATTAAGATGATGTGCCCTCTCTACTTTCCCGATAGCCTCCTCACCAGAAATGGCATATTCACCTTTCATACCGATCTCGTTAATCCTCATACATGCGTTCTCGCAACACACGATATCATCGTCTACCACGAGAACCGGTAAATCCCTTAAATGATCATCCTCAAAACACCCTTGATCCTGCAATTTCAACTGCATCGTAAATGTAAAAACAGAACCTTTGCCATATTCACTCTCCACCAGAATCTCACCATTCATCATATGAGCGATATTACGGCTTATCGCCATGCCTAAGCCGGTTCCTTGTATATTCCGCGGGCAAGGTTGCGTCTTCCGCACGTTCAAATGGTTCGAAAACCTTGTGTAAGAAATCCGGCTTTATCCCGATACCATTGTCTATAACCGTAACCTCAAATAAACCATAATTACCATTTTTAATTGGCTTTTCCCGTATCTCAAGTGTTATTTTCCCATAGTCCGGCGTATACTTTATGGCGTTTGACAGCAAATTCAACAATACTTGCTGAATCCGTTGCACATCGCCAATCAGCTTTTCATGTTTGATTTGAAACAAGTGAACCCGGAAATCCTGAAACTTCTGACTGACCGAAGTCTGAACCATAGTAATTACGCTTTGCAATAACTCGCCCATATCGAACTCCTCGTCTGTCAGCAAAATATGTCCGCTCTCTACCTTAGACATATCCAAGACCTCATTGATCAAGTTCAATAACAATTTGGAAGAAACCATAATCTTCTTCAAGCAATCCACTATACGCTCCCGATCGTCGATATGCATACTGGCGATAGTGGTCATACCGATAATGGCATTCATCGGAGTACGTATATCATGGCTCATACGGGATAAGAAATCCGATTTAGCCTGATTTGCCGATTTAGCCACTTGTAGGGCATCTTGAAGTAATTGCCTTTGCCGCTCTTCCTCACGAACCTCCATAATATCGGTCCGGGTCAAAAGAAGTATATTCCTCTCCTTATCGAAAAAGCTAAAACGCAACTTCTTATCCCTAAAAACGCCATTCTCCATCACCTGACAGAACAAGACATACTCACGGGAATTTTGTAAGATAGATAAGACATGATCTAGGGAAAGATTTCGGGTTAACTCATCTCGCTGATCCTCCGGCACATATTTGTGGTGGAACTCGGCTACCTCTTTTTCATAGTCATTACTCGCTATCGGGGGGGACCGGCGTCCCACTTTCACGATTGGAAGTATACATGACATAGCTATTCGTATTTGCCTCTATATAAACGACATAATCATACTCAGTCTGAACGGCAGCCTCTACGATCTGTGCCTTGCGACAATGATTCACATAGCGGCTGAAAAGAATGACACGATCCGGAATTCCACTCTTATCTTTCAAGATACGAATAAAAGCCTCATGCCACTCAAAACCCAACAAATCATTACAGAAACGCATGTCGAACTTCTTATTTGCTACGCCGCTAGCCGCCATTTGCCGCAATGAATTCAAGGATAAGATCTCCTCCCATTTCCCTAAATCCGCAGGATATACATATTCTTGAATGTAAGTCTGGCAAAGTTCTGTATAATCCAAACATTCTCCTTCCCTTTCGGGAGTCATCGAATCTTTGACTATCTCAACCTTTTCATTACCTAATGTGACGATCCAAAGCGTATCGACTAGCTCGTTTACACCACAGAGTAGTTCTTCCAAATTTAAAGTAGTATTTGTCATTTTCAATGATATAGATTTAATTAAGAGGAATAGAGATCCTATGATTTTGAGAGTATTTCATCGAGCCTCCCTCTCCAATCCTCTCCATTTCAAAGGCTGATAGGTATGGAACCCCAGTTCCTGCCCCACTACGATATTATTCTTACCATCATCTACAAATAATGTTTCCTCTGGTCTGATTCCTGAATCCAAGACCATGCGATCAAAAATTTCACGATCTGGCTTAGTGACACCGATTTCATAAGAGAGATACAATTTATCGAAATAATCATTTAATGGACGGCCCGCCGGCGTAAACTCTTTTGTCTGTGCCCATTCAAGCTGTATGATCGGATTTGTATTGCTCAATAAATAGACTTGATATTTCTCACGGAGTTTTAATATGTAGTCCAATTTATATTGGGGAACGCCACCAATGAAGCCAAACCAAGCCCAACAAATATCCTCATAAGAAAGGTCTTTACCCGTATGCTTCCGTAAATAGCGACAAAACTCCTCTACTCCGATCTTTCCGGTCTCCAGATCTTGAAAAACCCCTTTTTGTTCGTAAGGATCTATCAATCCATCGGCATCTTTGACCCCAATCTCTATTAAACGACGAACAGGTTCATCCCGGTCCAAATCTATGATAACGCCCCCAGATCGAATACTATATTTTTTTATTTTACCCATTGCGATACTATTTAAGTCCTAAAGATACAATTTATTCCGTATATCTAGGTTACAAGGATAAAAAAGGGTATAATCTTCAACGATTATACCCCAATCCAAAGCTATATTTATGTATATAAGACTTAATCCAATTTATGGATCACCAAACCGGAGCGAAGCTTCGGTTCGAACCACGTCGTCTTCGGCGGCATAATATTACCCGTATCGGCGATATCCATCAATTGCTTCATCGTAACGGGATACAAAGCCAAGGCAACCTTCATCTCACCGCTATCCACACGGCGTTTCAATTCACCCAGGCCACGGATACCTCCCACGAAATCGATTCGCTTGTCCGAACGTAAATCCTTAATGCCTAAAATCTCATCCAGAATCAAGTTCGAAGAGATCGTGACATCCAATACGCCTATCGGGTCATTGTCATCGTACGTACCGGGCTTAGCGGTCAAAGAATACCATTTCCCTCCTAAATACAGGGAGAAATTGTGCAAGGCACCCGGTTTGTAAATAGCAGAGCCCTTCTCCTCTACCACGAAGTTTTTCGTTAATCTCTCAACGAATTGTTCCTCGGTCAAGCCGTTCAAGTCTTTTACCACACGGTTGTAATCGATAATGGTCAATTGGTTGGCCGGGAAGCAAACAGCCATGAAATAGTTATACTCCTCGTCTCCCTTATGATCCGGGTTTTGCTTGGCCTTCTCCGCTCCTACCAAAGCAGCGGCGGCGGAACGATGATGTCCGTCGGCAATATACAACGCAGGCATCTCCCCGAATAACTCCGTGATGCGGGCGATGTCCTTATCCTCATCGATAATCCAGAACGTATGGCCGAAACCGTCTAATTTCGCCACGAAATTATATTCAGGCTCACGAGCCGTATATTTCATTACGATAGCGTCTAACTCTGAGTTGTCGGACGGGATAAGCGAAGAATACCGGCTCGATATTAGCGTTGTTGACACGTACGTGCTTCATGCGATCCTCCTCCTTGTCACGGCGGGTCAGCTCATGTTTCTTGATCGTGCCATTCATATAATCGGGAACATAAGCCCCGACTACCAACCCATATTGAGTCTTGCCATTCATGGTTTGGGCATAAACATAATAGCATTCTTTCTGATCCTGAACCAACCAACCTTTTTTCCTGAAAATTATTGAAATTGGCGGCGGCCTTCAGGTAAACAGCCGGATCATGCTCATCCGTCCCTTCTGGGAAATCGATTTCCGGTTTAATGATATGGTAAAGGGATTTCTCGTTTCCTTCCGCTTCCGCACGAGCTTCTTGCGAGTTCAATACGTCATAGGGGCGGGAAGCCACCTCCTCTATAAATTCTTTTGGTGGACGAACTCCCTTGAAAGGTTTTATTTTTGCCATGGTAATTAAATCTAATTGGTTTATGTATCAATGTAGAGACGGGGGCGTACCCGTCTCTACAACCGGATATTCTCATTTATTAACCCGATACTTTTCATTGCCATTCACCAAGAAATCAACGATCTGCTTGGCGGCGGCGATACCAGCGTTGATATTAGCCTCGGCGGTCTGGGCACCCATCTTTTTCGGGGTGCTGAAATAACGACCGGCATATTTTTCGGCCAATTCCGCATGGATAGCGGGCATAATATCTGTCAAGTACTTGAAATCCGGACGCTCTTCCAACATCTTAGCGAGGCCAGCCTCATCCATCACCTCCTTACGAGCCGTATTCACTACGATAGCTCCCTTCGGCATGGAATTCATCAACTCGAAATTGATAGAACCCTTCGTCTCGGCCGTAGCCGGGATATGCAAGGAAACGATCTGGCAAGCCTTGAACAAGTCCGCCGTAGAAGCTACAGCCTTCACACCATCGGCCTCAATCACGGAAGCCGGACAGAACGCGTCATAAGCGTAAACCTCCATACCGAAGCCTTTAGCGATACGAGCCACGTTACGGCCCACGTTTCCATAAGCCAAGATACCCAATTTCTTTCCTTTCAACTCTGTTCCGGAAGTTCCGTTATAGAAATTACGAACCCCGTACACCAACATACCGAATACCAATTCGGCGACAGCGTTAGAGTTTTGTCCCGGCGTATTCATCACGCATACCTTATGGGCAGTAGCCGCATCCAAGTCCACGTTATCATACCCCGCACCGGCACGAACCACGATCTTCAGGTTCTTAGCGGCATCCAATACCTCAGCGTCCACCTTATCGCTACGGATAATCACGGCATCGGCATCCTTAACCGCATCCAGCAATTGCGCCTTCTCTGTATATTTCTCCAAAAGAGCCAGTTCCATACCAGCGCCTTCCACTACCTCCCGGATACCTTTCACAGCGACAGCGGCGAAAGGTTTCTCTGTAGCAACTAATATCTTTGCCATGTCTGAATCCTCCTTGATTAATGTTGTTTCTCGAACTCTTTCAATGCAAGCTACCAAAGCCTCCACGCTGCTCTTCGGCATCGCGTTATAAAGAGAGGCACGGAAACCACCTACAGAACGGTGTCCCTTGATACCTACCATACCAGCGGCAGTAGCATATTTACTGAACTCGTCCTCCAACTCCTTATACTCATCATTCATCACGAAACAAACATTCATGATCGAACGATCTTCCTCCGCTACCGTACCACGGAACAACTTATTACGATCGATCTCATCGTATAAGATCGCCGCATTCTCAAGATCCTTCTTCTCCATAGCGGCGATACCACCTTGTTCCTTATACCATTTCAAGGTCTGTAAAGCCGCGTAAATAGGCAATACAGGAGGTGTATTGAACATGGAATCCTTTTTAATATGGGTAGCGTAGTTCAACATGGTCGGGATCGGACGGTCTACATGTCCTAAAGCGTCCACACGAACGATAGCCAAAGTCACGCCGGCAGGAGCCAAGTTCTTTTGAGCACCCGCATAGATAATATCATATTTGGAAATATCGATCGGACGAGAGAAAATATCGGAAGACATATCGCAAACCAAACGTTGCTTCACATCTGGATCTTTACGCATCTCTGTTCCGTAAATCGTATTATTAGAAGTAAAATGGAAATAATCCGAGTCATCAGCGATCGCATAACCCTTCGGGATGTAAGTATAGTTCTTGTCTTTGGAAGAAGCGACAACATCTACCTCCCCAAACAACTTAGCTTCCTTGATAGCGTTCGAAGCCCATGTGCCGGTATCCAAATAAGAGGCTTTCTTATTCAACAGATTGTAAGGAACCATACAGAACTGCATGCTGGCGCCACCGCCCATGAATACAACCTCATAGCCTGCCGGAACATCCAGTAATTCCTTGATCAACGCACGTGCCTCGTCGTTTACGGCTACAAACTCCTTACTTCTATGAGAGATCTCAAGAAGTGATAACCCCATACCCGCAAAATTTTCTACCGCAGCGGCTGTATTCTTAATTGTATACTCGCTCAAGATAGAAGGACCTGCATAAAAATTGTGCTTCTTCATACCAATGTCTTTTTTTAGAATGTTATTATAAATAAAGTAACTATTTTTTCAAAAACAGGCGGCTAATGTAACTATTTTTTCTCATTTGCCGACACTTTTCGAGCATTTTTTAATTTACAATCAGAATATGTCAATTAAAAACGATCTCCCCAAAGGCGCCTCATTTGCTCAATTAGTTTGTGCTCGGCCGGATTTTCCTGTCCTTTCCACAAACGTTCGCCCAAAATTTCCTTCGGAAGATACTCCTGCTTTACAAAATGATTTTCGTAGTCGTGCGCATATTTATATTCCTTGCCATACTCCAATTCAGCCATTAATTTGGTAGGCGCGTTGCGTAGATGAAGCGGTACGGGTAAATTCCCAGTCCGGTTAACAAGTGCCAAAGCGTCGTTGATCGCCATATAGGCCGAATTACTTTTCGGGCTGCAAGCCAGATAAACGGTCGTCTCGGCCAGAATGATCCGGCCCTCCGGCCAGCCGATCTTCTTCAAGGCATCGAAACATGCGTTCGCCAGCAAAAGCGCATTCGGATTCGCCAATCCGATATCCTCAGAAGCGGAGATCACCAACCGCCGTGCGATAAACTCAGGGTCTTCTCCCCCGGCCACCATACGGGCGAGCCAGTAAATGGCGCCATCGGGATCGCTACCCCGGATCGACTTGATAAAAGCGGAGATTATATCGTAATGCATCTCCCCTCCCTTATCATACGCCGCAGGGTTCTCCTGCAACCTCTCCACTACCTTCTCATCCAGAATCTCAATATTGTCACTCTCCTCGGCAGACACCACCAGTTCCAGAATATTCAGCAACTTCCGGGCATCTCCTCCCGAGTAACGTAACATGGCATCCGTTTCCGTCAGCCTTATGTTTTTATCCTTCAGAACGACATCCTCGGCGATCGCCTTATGCAATAGCGTAAGCAAGTCATTCTTGTCCAGCGATTTCAACACGTACACCTGACAACGGATAACAAAGGACGGATTACCTCGAACGAGGGATTCTCCGTGGTTGCCCCAATCAGCGTCACCACGCCCGTCTCCACGGCGTTCAGCAATGAGTCTTGCTGCGACTTACTGAACCGGTGTATCTCATCAATAAACAATATCGGCGATACCGTATTGAAGAAGCGGTTGCTCTTGGCCTTCTCTATCACCTCCCGCACGTCCTTCACTCCCGAACTGATCGCGCTTAACGTATAAAAAGGCGCATCCAACTTATTCGCTATGATCTGCGCTAAGGTAGTCTTCCCGACTCCCGGCGGCCCCCACAATATAAAAGAGGGAACCCGTCCCGCATCAATCATCTTCCTCAACACGGCTCCCTGGCCTACCAGGTGCTTCTGTCCAATATAATCATCCAACGTCTTCGGACGTAATCTCTCTGCTAATGGTTGACTCATCATGGAAGCAAAAGTCGGATATTTTATTTACTTTTCAAAGGATAAGTCAAGAAATTTATCGTATAAAAAGAATGTTAAACAACAGGAAATAGTGACATAATGAAAGAACAATCACTACAAATACACTTTTTACCCATATAATATACTAACATTATGACAATGAAAATTTAACATTCCCTTAATTCCCTATCCTTTCTATCCCATACTTTTAGCGATATCTTCTTAACACATTATACCTTCTTTCTTGAAGCATTAAATATCTATCAACTGGTGCATGATCGTCCAACAGTTGGTGCATGATCATGCAACGTCTGTTAGATGATCATGCACCAATTGTTAGATGATCTATATTTCCATATAAAACCAATAAGCCTTCCAAGGAAATGGGATAAGGGAAGCTATCAAAACATGTAAGATATATAACAAAAAAAGATGCCCCTCCATAATCGGAGAGGCACCCTATACCTTATATTATATATGTTAGATTAGCGAGTTCCGCCAGCCCACCATACAGGCTCTGAATATACGTATTGACCGTCGCCATAAGCGGCTTTTACTTCCGGATTTGATACCACGTCACTATTACCATAAGGCATACGAAGAGGGAATTTTTTCGTATTCGCCAATGTCACGAAATTCTCTCCTAATCCTTTCATTCTACGGATATCATTAAAAGTCTCGGTAGCCTCTCCCGATGCCCCCCACAAAGCCAGATATTTCTGGATCATGGTCTCTTTCAAAGGATTTACAGCAAACAACGGTTTAACTTGGTTATCGAAATATGTATTGGCCGTCTCCTCTGTCATTTTTTCTGAATTCACGACCATTTTGCTACCCATATAAGTGATAGCAGAAGAGACACTTCTCTCAGCATTTGCGATTCCGGCAGCTACCGCCTCTTTCAACGCTTTCTCGGCGTCAGACGTACGGTTTAAGCGACATAACGCCTCAGCTTGCAAGAATTTCAACTCATGATAACTCATCAACATCGTAGGAGCCGTGTTTGAATATACAAAGGCGGAAACACCATATTTCTGCATATTCTGCTCAGGAGTACCATTCGGGGCCGGAACTAAGTTCTTATCAGCAGAGCCTGTAACCTGTACGCGTTTCTTGTCAGCCGTAGTAGGAGAAAGCATCACTCTTTCCAATCGAGGATCTTTACGCTCAATCAACTTGTCCGTCAAGCTCTGGCTATTGGCAAAACCAGCGCGAGAATCGAAGTAACCAAAGAATGGGTTGATATTATTCGCATCATAGACAGCGTATGCAGCCTCGTCATCCGCAGAAGTAAAAGATTTTGATACATAGTCCAAAACCTTATTCAAGTCAGCTTGCTTATCCGTGGAACGATTGATCAGACGCATCGTATAACGAGCCTTCAAACCATAAGCGAATTTAATCCATTTCTCGGCATCTCCATTATACAAATAATCATACGTACCAACCGGTGAACGATCAGACTGATTCAAATCCTCGATCGCCTTGTCCAAGGAGGCCATTATAGAGACATAAATCTCCTCTTGCTTATCTATTTTAGGATTCATATTCACCGGTGAGCCATTCTCATCCAATAAAGAAGCTTCACTATAAGGTGTATCTCCAAATATATCCGCCAATAGAGCGCCATTGTAAGCTTCCATGACCTCAGCGATACCTCTCGTCACTAAATTTCCCTCATCACGCTTACCTTCTTGACATTGACCGATAATAACACGAGCGTTCTTCAAGCTTGTATAAACATTTCCCCACGTATTCTCAAACGTAGAAGAGGCAGAAGGCTCATTCAAACGAATTTCCGCGTTATATAACTGGTTTTCGATACCCACTTCATATTCCACGTAGGAAGATGAATAGGTATTGAAGTCTCCGCTAACGTTGGAAAATGCAGTAGAAGTAATCAAGTCGGCCAAGATAAATTTGCCATCCACGCTATTTGTATGGCTCGTATCTTGGTTAATCCGATCCATTACATCCTCGGAACATCCAGCCAATGCCAAGGATACGGCCGACATAACAGCCAACCCTTTAAATGATTTTATTATTGTATTCATATATATCTGTCTTCTTTATAAATTAGAAATTTACGTTGACACCAAAACCGTAGCTAGATGTACCCGGTAAGGAGAAACGCTCGAAAGCGCCAGCCATATTGTTATTTCCTTGAGTAGCCTCTGGATCGAAGCCTTTTATCTCAGACCATACAATGATATTACGGGCGAAAACATTCACGTTTACATTCAAGTTATCTTTCTTATATACAGGATATGACAATGAAAGTTCACGCAATTTCAAGAACGAGTTGTCATAAACATAGGCTTCGTCAATGCCCCTCACGCTTTTGAAATACTCCTCTGCATCTGATCCTTTCACTCCACCCGTATAGGGAACATAGATAGGTTTACCATCCGCATCTACGCCCTTCTGTTCAACAGCAGCATAGTCAAAATGATATTTATCACTCTTACGAACCTCTCCAGATAACTTACTTGTACCATAGAAGTTCGTCTCACCAGCCGTACCACTATACATTTGTCCACCTTGCTTCCAGTCAAATACAGCAGCCAAACGGAATTTATACAACTCGATATTCGTATTGAAACCCAAACGGAAATCAGGAGAAACCTTACCGATTACTTGGGTCTCACCAGCCTCTGGTATACCTTTTTCGTTTACTACAATTCGTCCTTCGCCATCACGTTTGTAACCAACACCATAGATTACCGGGAATTTATCGCCGATACCTGCACGTACTTGAGGAGTCACGAAACCACCCAACATAATGCTCTCTACGCCCGGAGCCAACTCGTCTACATAATTGTCGATCTTTGAGAAGTTAAAAGCGAAGTCCAGCTTGAAATTCTTCGTATCAACCGGAGAGATACCTAATGTAATCTCATGTACGTTTGAGTGCATCTTTCCACCATTCATCATCATACTGGAAGCACCTGTGGAGCCAGCCAAAGGCACCTCGAAGATTTGGTCTTTCACGTTCTGACGAGAATACGTATAATTCAATGAAACTAAACCATTCAAGAAAGTCAAGTCAGCACCAAGCTCATAAGACTTCGTGTTCTGAGGCTTCAAGTTCGGATCATAAACCACGAAATAAGGAATATACGCCATATTTCCATTAATCGGATACATAATAGGTGTTCCCTGGAAGAAACCACCACCATAACTTGGCGTATAATAATAAGACGGCACATATTCTCCTGCCATACCTACCTCTGCGTAAGAGCCACGGATCTTACCAAATGTCAAGATATCATTCTTCAAGGCTTCCACTTCCGTGAATACCCATCCAAGGGATACGGAAGGATAAAAGAACGAACGGTTATCTCTCGGCATAGAAGACACGATATCGTTACGTCCCGTAACATTCAAATAAAGCATATTCTTCCAAGCCAAAGATAAGCTAGCGAAGTTACCTACCGTACGTTTTCTCTTATACTCATGAGAGCTGTTGAATACAGAAGCGTTGTTCAAATGGTTCCAGCCCGGGAAGTTGAAGCTATATCCCACGGCTTGAGTATTACTGATTCGCTTATCTACAAGCTCATTACCCAACAAAGCATCGAATACGAAGTCCTCATTGATATTCCAGTTATACGTAAACGTCAACAATGAGTTCATCTCATTTACCGTAAAACCGTATTCGCTAGCATAACCATTCGCATAACCAGTTGTACCGTAGCCGTAAATATCAGAGTAATTGGTCGTATAAGCGTCATCACCAATTTGGTATTTCACATCCAATTTATGATTGTCCGTACCAAATTTAGTAGAATACTTCAAGAACGCATTCCCGAAGAAACGTTGAGATCTCTCCGTAAAGCTATTATTGTCGCACGCCCAGTTTCCATCATCGATCCAGTTCTCACGGAACGTATTCTGAGTATAAGGATCACCTTCGATATGGGAAGGTATGCCCGCCATAGTATAACTGATAGGAGCCGTATAAACCGTAGCGGTAACACCGTCATTAGCGGTTCCTTGCTTCTTGATCTTTGATGTCACGAAGTTTCCGTTAAAACCAGTCGTCCAGTTATCATGCAATTGCGCCTCACCCGACAGCTTCACGTTATAACGATCCATTCCCGTAGAACGAACGATACCATCAGAAGTCGTATTACCCAAAGAAAATGAATAGTTTCCTTTATCGAAAGATTGAGCTACATTTACAGAGTTACTCCAAGTAACGCCAGTCTGGAAGAAATCTTTCGCATTATTATAAGCTTGGGGAGTAGCCCATGGATCCAATCCTGCCGCAGCACGCTGAGGCACATAGTATTGTCCATTATGCAATCCACCTTCCGTATATTCATTTTGTACATTACCGCCATATACAGGATCATTCGCCAAGTCAGAGATAGACGGTCCCCAGCTAAATCCCGAATATGGGTTATAAGCACCTTCATTACCTTGTCCATATTCAGTTTGTAACTCAGGTAATGTAGAAACCTTATCAAACGCAAGATTCGTGTTGAATGAGATCTGAGGTTTTCCTTTACGAGCACCTTTTCCGCTCTTTGTAGTAATAACGATCACACCATTAGAAGCACGCATACCATACAACGCAGAAGCGGCTTGTCCTTTCAAGATGTTGATACTCTCGATATCGTTCGGATCTAAGTCTACGGCACGGTTCGCATAGTCAGCTCCACTAACACTACCATTATTCATAGTATCCGTATTAACATCCGCCGTAGAAGCGATCGGCATACCATCGATCACATACAAAGGAGAGTTATCCCCTGTAAATGAACGGGCTCCACGGATCATGATCTTGGAAGATGCGCCTGGCATACCCGATGAGGAAGCGATATCGATACCGGATACTTTACCTTGCAAAGCCCCAGACAAACTAGTGTTAGCACCTTGTGTTAACTCATCCGATTTTACATCTTGCACGGCATAACCTAAAGCTTTCTTTTCCTTTGAGATACCCATCGCTGTAACCACGACCTCATCCAAGTTTTGGGTATCAGACATCAATGTTACATTTACATTGGGAGACACAACTACCTCCTTGGATTTCATACCGATGTATGAAATAACTAATTGCTTACCATCACTAGGAACATCCAAAGTAAAATTACCGTCAAAATCCGTAACTGTTCCCACAGTCGTTCCTTTTACGATAATGGACGCACCGATCACCGGCTCACCATCTTCTCCGACTACCTTACCGGTAACCTTCGAGGTCTGTGCCGAAACTACTCCTACGCTCATCGCAAGAAATAGTAGCACAGAAGTCAACTTTTTCTTCATAGACACATTCTTTTTATTTAAACTAAACTAGAAATTCAATTAAGCTTTCGTGGACTATAGTTCATACAGAACTACCAATTTTCAATATTTTATTTAGTGTAGTCATATGAAAAAAAATTATCATATAAGTTTAGATCTATTAAAATTCTGTAATAAATATATTGGATTTGAGAGATATTGTTTATCAGCCATATTGGGAGGATAAGAAAAGCCAGCCGTTTTTCACAAATATCTACATAAAATAAAGTTGTAAATATTTTTAGTGATAAGCTATATGCTATAAAATATCCAGAATAAGTTGATATCAAGTCCAATATCATGCCTATAAAGAGTAAGCTCACTATTTGTTACGATAAAATTAAGATAAAAATAATTTTTTTATTTGTCAAAAAGAAACTATCGGCAGCGATAACTCATTGATTTGTGATACGATCATGTCACCTGAGTCGATTTAGACAGTGGTTATATTGCAAATTGACAGATTTAACAATTAAGAAAACAAAGGAAATATATCACAATAATAATAATTTGTTGTTTTTTTCAGGTATAATTTATAGTTTTGCAACCGTTTTTCATTTAATAGGTATGTCGTAAAACATAAAATGGAGTAGTTCTGTATGAACTTAGTTAATCAACCATTAAAATGCAGAGAAAACATTTTTAAGTATATAGTTAATAAATAAGTGTGTTTATGAAGAAAAAGTTGACTTCTGTGCTACTATTTCTTGCATTGAGTGCAGGTGTGGTTTCAGCACAGACCTCGAAGGTTACCGGTAAGGTAATTGGGGAAGATGGAGAGCCGGTGATCGGTGCCTCTATTATCGTAAAAGGGACAACCGTGGGAACAGTCACGGATTTTGATGGAAACTTTGAACTAGAAGTACCTGCGAATGGTAAACAATTGGTTATTTCATACATCGGTATGAAATCTCAAGAAGTTGCGGCCACTTCTAATGTAAATGTAAAACTATTAGCCGATACCCAGAACTTGGATGAGGTCGTGGTTACGGCTATGGGTATCTCAAAGGAAAAGAAAGCTTTAGGTTATGCGGTTCAAGATGTGAAAGCGGATGAGTTGACGAAAGGAGCTAATACTAGTTTGTCTGGCGCATTACAAGGTAAGGTTTCTGGAGTGGAGATCTCTCCTTCTTCCGGTATGCCGGGTGCCTCTTCTAAGATCACGATTCGTGGTTCCAGATCTTTTACAGGGGATAATACTCCTTTGTATGTGATTGACGGTATGCCTGTCGCTTCAACGGCTGATGTGGACACCGGTAGTTCTGTTTCCGGCACGGACTTTGCATCTCGTGCGGTGGATATCGACCCAAACGATATTGAAAGCATTAATATATTAAAGGGACAGGCCGCATCTGCCTTGTATGGTATGCGTGCAACAAATGGAGTAATTGTCATTACGACCAAAAGTGGAAAGGGAGCCCGTAAAGGTAAACCTCAGGTCGCTTTTAATACCAGCTTATCTTTTGATAAGGTTTCAACGATGCCTGAATACCAAAAAGTGTATGCGCAGGGTACAAATGGCAAGTATAGCCCGTATGCTTCAACTTCTTGGGGACCACTAATCAGCGAATTGCCTAACGATCCGACTTATGGAGGAAATACGGATAATGAGTTTACCAAGCAATATGGTAAGCATGAAGGTATGTATTATGTACCTCAGCGGGCCGCTGCGGGATTAGACCCTTGGGCTCAACCACAAGCTTACGACAATATCAAGGATTTCTTCAACGTGGGTACGACATGGAGTAACTCCGTGAATGTAGCTCAAGCTTTTGATAAAGGTAACTATTCCTTCTCGATCGGTAATACTACGCAAGATGGTATTATTCCAAATACAGGCATGGACCGATACAACGCAAAAATGAGTGCCGAAGCTCAATTACACAAGAACTGGTCTACTGGATTTACCGGTACCTATGTAAATTCGAAGATCAGCAAGCAGTCTAGTGCCAATAATGGAATCTTAGCTACTGTTTACGGAGCTCCTTCTAGCTACGATTTAGCCGGTATCCCAAGTCATGTTGAGGGTGACCCGTATACACAAAATACATTCCGTAGCACATCAGGTTTTGACGGAGCTTATTGGGCGGTAGATAACAACGAGTTCTTGGAACGTTCACAACGTTTCTTTGGAAATACTTATTTGAAATATTCTACGAAGTTCAATACCGATAATCACAAATTGGATGTCAAGTATCAATTGGGTGTGGACTCTTATACGACTAATTATACGGATTCTTGGGGTTATGGACATGCAAATGGTTATGGAGAGATTGATCACTATGGATATTCAATCACGGAGTTGAACTCTTTGTTGACCGCTGCATATACTTGGAATATCAATGAAGATTGGTTGTTCGATGCCCTTGTTGGTAATGAATTGGTAGAGAATCAGCGGAAATTTTACGAGTCTTATGGAGCGAACTATAACTTCCCGGGTTGGAATCATATAGATAATGCTACAACTATGGTAGCATCCGAGTCATTACGCCGGAAACGCACAGTTGGTAACTTTGCTAGCATTTCATTGTCTTACGCTAACATGGTTTACTTCAACGCAACTGTTCGTAACGATATCGTATCTAATATGCCTCGTAACAACCGCTCATTCACTTATCCATCTGTTTCCTTGGGCTGGATTTTCACAGAATTAGAACCATTGAAGAATAATGTCTTGACTTATGGTAAATTACGTGCTTCTTACGCCGAAGTAGGACAGGCTGGAGATTTATTATGATTCTTATTATACTACACCTGTTTACGGTGGTGGTTTTTATGGTTCTACGCCTATACAATATCCTATGAGTGGAATTACGGCGTTCACTCCATATGCTCGTGTGTATGATCCGAATCTGAAACCTCAGAACACGAAGTCTTATGAGTTAGGTGTGGATTTGATCTTCTTGAATGGTCTGTTCTCATTGAACTATACCTTCTCTCGTCAGAATGTGAAAGATCAGATATTTGAGGTTCCTTTGGCTGGTTCTACAGGCTCTGCAGAATTAGTAACCAATGGTGGCGCTATCCATACGAACGCTCATGAGATTACGTTGGGAATCAATCCGATCAATACGAAGAATTTTAAATGGGATATGGCATTTAACTTCTCTAAGATCGATAACTACGTGGATGAGCTGGCTCCGGGTGTAGAGAGTATTTTCTTGGGAGGTTTCGTTGATCCGCAGGTACGTGCGAATATTGGCGATAAATTCCCTGTAATCTATGGTACGACTTTCTTGCGTAATGACAACGGTGACATTGTCGTAGACGAAGATGGCTTGCCTCAGATCGGTAGTGAGGGTGTGATCGGTAAGGTTTCCCCGGATTTCCTCTTGGGTTTCAATACTAATTTTGAGATCTACAAATTCCGTATCGGCGCTACGTTCGATTGGAAATGTGGTGGACAGATGTATAGCGGTACATTGAACACGTTGAACTATTATGGTACAAGTATGGAGTCTGTTGAAAGTCGTACGGCCGAGACTTTCCGTTTTAGTCATCCGGCTGTAAAGCAGTTGGAAGATGGTTCCTATGTAGCTAATGACATAGATATCAAAGGCGAAGACGCTTTATCATATTATGACCGCATGACGCTTATTTCCGAAGCTGGTATCTATGACAGTGGTTTCTTGAAACTACGTGAGTTGTCCGTTAGTTATCCGATATGGGATAAGAATGGAATCAACGTGAACTTAAATGTTTTTGCCAGAAATATCATTCTTTGGTCTGAGTTGAAAGGTTTGGATCCTGAGGCTTCTCAAGGTAATAATAATATGGGCGGTGGCTTCGAGCGCTTTTCTATGCCGGGTGCTTCGAGCTATGGCTTCGGTTTAAATGTGAAATTCTAATAAAGGAAACAAAAGATGAAACTTCAAAATATCTCAAAAAAATTATTGACGGGAGTTGTTTTCACCGCAGCCTTGGTCTCTTGCTCTGAGGATAAGATGGATGAGATCAACAAAGATCATAATCATACCACAGCAGTTCCCGCAAAGATGATCCTTACGGATGTCATGACTTCGACTGCGTTTAGCGTGGTTAGCGGCGATTTCAATTTATATGGTGGTATGTATGTGGAACATGAGACAGGTTCGCATAATCAATTCTACTATGCGGAAACCCGTTCTTCTTGTACATCGGCTTCTACCTTTAATAACTCATGGGGGGAACCTATTCGACACTGAAAGATGCTTTGATCTCTGTCAAAGTCGCAGAAGAAGAGCAGAACTTCATAACAAAAGGCATTGCGGAACTTTTCGTGGCTTACAATTTGGCGATCTTGACAGATATGTATGGTGATACACCTTGGAAAGAGGCTTGTGACTATACAGTATCTATGACTCCCGCTATCGATAAACAAGAGGAGATTTATAAGGATATCATGGCCTATGTGGATGCCGCAATTGAAGATCTTCAGAAATCAGATCTGACGAGCCTGTCTAATCAAGATTTGATTTATAAAGGTGACGCTTCGGCTTGGCTAAAGACAGCTTATGGCTTGAAGGCTCGTTATACGATGCGCTTGATGGGACGTAGCGCTGATGTTAAGGGCGATATGGAAAAGGTGTTGGATTATATTTCCAAGTCGTACACCTCGGCAGCCGAGCAATGTAGCTATGCTATGTATGGTGTGGGTGTTAATATCAACCCATTTTTCGGAGTATTCTATTCTCGTTTAGGTGAAGTAGCCAGCCGAAGTATGTTTGATAAATTGAATGAGCGTAATGATCCGCGTATCAGACGTTGCTATGTGGAGGCTAACAGCCAAACGATGATTGCTTCTAAGGATGATCCATTATTGAATCTTGCTCATAATGGTGATTTAGTGCAAAGTCAGTTAGAATATACTGTTTCCATGTTCTGTGCAGCTCAAACCGCTCCGACTCACATCTTAAGTTATCATGAGGTATTGTTCTTGAAGGCAGAGGCTTTGTGTCGTTTAAATCGTAAGGATGAGGCAAAAGCAGTGTTGAAAGAGGCTGTTGTCGCAGGTATGGCTAATATGGAGGTTAATATCAAGTCTGCCCTCGCTTCTGATTATTGGGGAGGTTTCTTGAATGTAACAAACGAGGTGACACCGGAGGAGGCCGCTTCTTACTTTGATGAGAATGTCGTTCCCTTATTCGATGCTAATCCTTTGAAAGAGACGATGATTCAGAAATATATTTCTTTCTGGAACGCAGATGGAGAGTCTACCGAGTGCTATAATGACGTACGTCGTTTGAAGAGCTTGGGTGAGGATATTTATGGCTTGCAAAATCCGGGTAAGTTCCCGTTAAGATGTCCGTATGGTAATGATGATACTACGACTAATCCTAATATACAAGCTGCTTATGGTGATGGTCAGTATGTGTTTACCGAAAACGTATGGTGGGCTGGCGGAACTCGCTAATCAATATATAAAAGCATAACGAGTGACAACATTCAAAAAAGGGGAAGAATATCTTAATGATATTTTTCTCCTTTCTTATAAATCCACATTCTAGCCGAACTTCAATCGTGTCTCAATCTTCTCAAGATCGCGGACAATCGTCATATCCATGATATTGCTATAGATTTCGGTAGTACGAACACTTTTATGCCCTAACAACTTTTGTACCGTAGTTATATTCGCTCCATTATATAATAATAAGGTAGCATTTGTATGCCGAGCCGTATGAAAAGATACCTTCTTATCAATACTTGCCAATTGGCTGATTCGGCGTAATTGCTTATTCACGTTTGGAGAATTAGAGGATAAGGGAACACCAAACAGGGTTCTCGGCGCATTCTTATATCGCTCATAGATAGGTAAAGATTTACCCTCGAACAAGAGGAATAGCGGCAAACGGACACTCACATCTGTCTTCACCGATGAATAAACCAGCCAAACCTTATCATCAATAATCAAAAAGTTCTCTTTCGTTATACTTACTATGTCTGAGAAACGTAATCCCGTGTAGCAACTAAATAAAAACATATCCAGACACCGGCGCAATGTACGCTGCCCATCCAGCTTTAAGTTTTCCAAACGACCTAACTCCTCAGGCGTTAAATGAGTACGCTTACTCTCTTGATATTTAATCTTATATTTCCGAAATGGATATTTGTGCAACTCGAACAACTCCTTATTAATCGCCAAGTTGATATATCGTTTCAAATGCTTCATATGTTTAGCGATCGTATTTCGATGATACTCCTGCTTCAATAAGAAATATTCAAAATCGCATAAGAAATTGAAATTAATATCCTTAAACAGAACGTCCTTTTTATATAAGGATAGAACATGCAAAGTGGACAAATGGTTTTTTAATGTCGATTCTTTCAAATTACTATGTAAAATCTCCTCACGCATGAAAACAAGAAAAGAGGAAGACGTAGATGTCGAAGAAGCCTCCTCACGCAGATCCTTCAACGAAAAACCGTTATTCGCTTGTCTCTTCTCCAGCTCATCTCTCTCCAACTCCATAACATAGTTCTGAAGATACAGGTTTAACGCATCCATATTCGGATGATTCTTTATGGAACGTCTCTTGTTGTCCCATTGACAAGGTTTCACATAAACCTTCGTTGAAAAATACCTCTTTTGCCTATTCAAATAGGCCTCTACTTGAATCAAAGCTTTTCCTTCCGCATTCAATTGCTTTTTTCGATTAAACACTAAGTTGTAAATTACTTTTTCCATGATACATTTATATATTATCTGATTGTAAACACGAAGGAACAATAATAAGTTCTTTGTAGCACAATCTACAAACTAAAAGTTTGTTATCACGGATTACCTACTAATAAAAAACCATATATCCAAGTAAATAAAAAGGGCCTACCAAATACATGGCAGGCCTCTCCTACTTTTCGAGATATTAAATCATATCAATAATCTTCACCTTCCCAACCTGTTTTACGGAATCCCTTAACCGTCATCGACTTTCCATTTTGAGTCAAGGTAAATTCAATGGCATCCACTTTTGTATTGGCTTGAGTAGTATAACCATCCACAATTACTTTACCAGAGATATTGAAGGTTACAGTAGAATTTATACCATCATCCGCATGGAGCAGATTAGCGATACCATCCCCATCAAAAGATTTAGAAGCGACATCGCAATGAATCTTGCCACGTACTCCCCAGTCGTTTGTGGCAACACTCATTTTTATCCACATCTTATCCGTGGCATCATCAGTCGTATTGTAAGTATTGCAGGTCACACCTTCCGCCAAGACACCACCATCCTCACCTGTAACATTAACTACCCATTCGCCACATAAAGGGTAAATAGCCGTGTATTCTATCTCGTAATCACCATAAGTCTCACAAGAAGAAAAGGTGAGCAACGCCAATAAGATAACCAGTAATTTATTTATCTGTTTCATATTCAAAAAGCTTTTCTGATTAATATACATTTATAACACCCATTTATTTATGCCACCATTGTTTTTCCGCTAACGGAACTACCGCCGGAGTATTAGGGTTATAGTCTGAAGATGACTTCGGATACAATAAACGACGAGGATATTCACCCGGAGCCAACGCAGAACCAATGCAAGGAGTCAACTGCCCCCAAATATATCCTTCCTCATCCACATGCTTTGTCCCTAAAACAGGAATACCGGTACGATTGATATCAAACCATGCGTCCCATGCTTGACAACGAGTGGAAGCGATCCACTTCTGGGTCAAAATAGAGGTAAGCATTGAATTTTGGTCCGTACTATCGAAAGCATAAGGAGCACCTTCCGAAACAAACTCGGCAGCAGAATACCCCCAACGTTCAAACGCATAATTCACACCTTGCTCATAAGCCACTTTCGCTTTAGCCACATCATTCAAACGAGCGTAAGCTTCCGCTTGCAGGAACGCTACCTCAGCAGCAGACATAAAATAAACAGGATCTGTAGGACCTAGCTTAGCCACAGAGATCATACGAGTTGTTACCGCTACCGAGTTTGGGCGGTCACCATACTTCAAAGCTGTTGTCTCGCCGGAGCCGTCCGTATTAGGTGAATAAAAATCATTTAAACGAGGATCCTCATATTTTTTCAAATAATCGCAAACCGTAGCGCACGCACGAATATTTACAGTTGAATTCAATTTACGACGGTCATTCTCATACAATGGATTTGATTTATTTTCCAAATCTTGAAAACAGTCCATCTTAGCGTCTACACTCAGCAAATCTCCTTCGTCGAGCAATGCCTTGATAGCAGCTTTATTCGTATCGAAATCACGCATCAACAATTTTTTAGCTTTAAACTCTTCGCAAATTGAATCCACTTATTCACGTCACCAGCGAACACCAAGTCTTGTTTTGTAACCGAAGGCAAACCACCTGCGGTAGCTTCCGCTTTTTTAGCGATAATCTCGTCCAACATCGCTAATAATCCCGGATAAACCACAGTCTTACTGTCATCATATTTCGGTGTAGTATTCTCATTCCCAAGAATAGCTTCTGTAAAAGGAATAGAGCCATAAGAGTCCACTAGGATATGATACATAAAGGCAGTCATAGTCTTACCCATTACCCAATAATTCCATTCTTGAGCCGATTCAGAGCTTTTGATAACCAAATCCAAGTCTGGCAGTGCTATTGAATAAGGTATAGACCACAAACGAGAATCGGATGCGTTAGTTATCGTATAGTTAACCAATGTATTATACTGGTTGGATGTATGTCCCTGCGTACATTGCTGAGACCACATGCTACCATATAATTCGTAAGTACCACCTACAATACTTGCTACTCCTGCGATACCAGAAGGAAGCAAAGTAGAAGAAGAGGCTTCCGTTGGATATTCCGGATTCTGGTTAATATCCAAATAATCGGAACAAGCTGTAGTAGCCATCAACAAGCAGCTAACCAGTCCTGTATATATTAAATTGTTTCTTTTCATACTATCTTTACTTTTTAAAGTTACTTATTATAATACAACTTTAATACCACCACCAAACGTACGGTTTGTCGGAGCCGCACCAAATTCACCAATTTCAGACAAGATGTCATTACCATAATTCGTACCTTCCGGATCTACGTAGTTGTTCTTTTTTCGGGGTCCACATAAATAAATTACGTCCGATCAAACTAACTTGAACCATAGAGAATGGGGTTTGTTTCAACCATGCTTTCGGTAAAGAGTAAGAAAGTGTAATCTCTCTTAATTTCAAGTAATCTTTAGGTAAAATCCAATTTCTATACTGAGCGTAGTTGGAGGCGTTATTATAGTAGGTATTAACAGCGCTAGAAGCACCTCCCCAATGTACGATAGGTATATCATTCTCTACGTATTGACCATTTACGACTTTCACGGAATTAGGAACCACAAATGGTTCACGATTATTAAACACCGTATAAGTAGAGTTTCCGGCAAATGTAAGCAATTGAGAGGTATATGAATAGAACTCACCGCCATTACGCCAATCTAATACCGCTGATAAAGTAATCCCTTTCCATGTGAAATGCGTATTAAAGCCCATCAAGAAATTAGGTGTAGACGTTCCTACGATCTCTTTCTTGCTAGCATCAATTGTCGGCATACCGTTATTATCAACGATCACCTTACCATCATCAGTCGTGGCCAAAGCCGGAACCTTGAAAACGCCCAAAGGCTGACCTACTTCCGCAACGAAATCCACTTGATAGGAACTTGTCAATTTATACTCAGTTACATCATCCCATAACTCTTTCACCTCACTCCAGTTCTTACTGAAAGTAAAACCTAATCCCCACTCGAAATCTTTCGTACGAACAGGAATGCCATTCACTGCCAACTCGACACCTTGATTCGCAATCTTACCTACGTTGCGGGTCATAGACGTATAGCGAGACTCCGGAGCCAGACTAGCAGATATTATCTGATCTTTCGTACTCTTATTATAATAAGCAGCATCAATATCCAAGCGATTGTTAAACAGATGCGTTGTTAAACCGAACTCCCATTCTGTCGTGATCTCCGGACGAAGATCCATACTCGGCAAACGATTATACTCTGTCAAGCCTAATGTATTATTAATAGGTAAATATAAATCTCCAAAACCTAAACTGATTTGAGTCGGTGTAAAATAACTGCTAGTACGGTAAATCGGAGCATCGTTACCAGTCTGTCCCCAAGCTGCACGAACCTTCAAGAAATTCAGATAATCAGATTTCAAATCCTCAAACATATCCGTGATGATCAATGAAGTATTCACGCCACCATAGAAAAAGCTATTATTTCCTTGAGGTAAAGTAGATGACCAGTCGTTACGAATAGAAGCATTCACAAACCAGAAATTCTTGTAACCAAACTCACCTTGAGCGAACAAACCAACCAAACGGCGTCTATCAGAGTAAGTCGTAGTCATGGGCTTATCAACACCATTCGCTAAGTTAAACCATCCCGGTTGCTCCAAACCATACAGATAAGATTTCAAATAAGAACTCGTTTGTTGATTCAAGTTCCATCCAATCATACCATTCAAAGCGATATCCTCACCGATTTTATAATCCGCGTTTAAGAAAGCGGTCGCATCAATTTGCTCCACCTTGTCACGACGTTCCGTATAAGTACCGGGCTGCTGCTTCTTACCACCTAATTCACTCCAAGACCCTGAAGCGAAAGTCACTTTTTCATTCCATCTCTTTTGAGTAGCGTTCGTAAAGTCACCACCTAAACGTCCAACCGCCTTCAAACCTTTCATAATCTCAAAAGCAAGCTCGATCTTACCATAGACACGGTCATCTTGATACTTATTACGATTATGATCTAACACCCAATATGGATTCTCCGCATAAGCTGTATAGAAGTTATCCGTATTAAAATAAGGATTCGTATAATCTTTCATTGAGCTAATATCTACATCCACGGCATGTTGCAAAATCTCAGAAAACATCGTTGCACCATCATCTCCTTGGCCAGCAGCAGCTTGTGTGATATCTTTACGGACATAGTTCAAGTTTAATTCCGCAGAAAAACGTTTATATTTCATATTACCTCTTAACGAGATTGTATTACGAGCATATGAATCAGCGTCACCCGGTAATACACCGTCAGACTTCACATTACCATAGGAGGCAACAAAACCAAGTTTATCATTACCCATACGAATCGAGACGTTATTATTCGTCTCAAAACCAGTTTCATAAAAATCACGAAGATTGTTCTTTACATACGAGAAAGGCTTAGAAAGCGGAGTTAATAAACCTTCTGAGCCGTCTGAGTAAGGTCCCCAGATATGATCACGACCATCCAAAACCGGTCCCCAAGAACCATTCTCCATAGGTCCGAAAGATCCCCATCCTTGTCCGAAACGATCTTGTGTTTGAGGAACACGCAATACGCTAGATTCCATAAATGAGCCATCGTACGTAACAGAAAGCCTCTCAGCCCCAGCCCGTTTTGTTGTCACCATGATAACACCATTAGCAGCCCGGCTACCATAAAGGGCAGTAGCGGAAGCACCCTTCAAGACTGTTACAGACTCAACATCCTCTGGGTTAATGTCATTAGCTTGGTTACCAAAATCCACGGAGTTAGAGAAAGAATCCTCACCTTGGAAATCATTCATAATAGGCACACCATCCACCACATACAAAGGTTGATTAGCACTGAAAGAACTGATACCACGCACGATTACTTTCTGAGAAGAGCCTGTAGCACCACCGCTAGTAATATTCAAACCCGCAACCTTACCAGTCAAACCTGACATCACTGATCCAGACTTAGCGGCATTCAAATCTTCACTCTTCACAGTAGAGGCTGCATAGCCCAACGCCTTTTCCTGCTTTTTCATACCAATCGCAGTTACGACAACCTCCTCAAGATTCTGGGTACCAGACTGAAGGACTACCCTCAACACATCTTGTACCGGAACCTCACGAGCAATCATACCCACATAAGAAATTACCAGAGTCTTCGCGGAACCTATGAATAATAGGTTATTTTTTATTATTACTTAGTTTTCGCGGAACCTTGTCATTGCTTGTGATTATTCAGTAACGCTCAAGAAATAACTTGTTACAATTTTCATGCGATCATTTCTTTGCGGATCGGATTGCGAGAAGGCATTGGCTACTTATGCGTAAATAATTGAAAATAAGCGAATAATAATAACGACTATCGGCTACTCAAGTGAATAACTATCGGCTTGTCAAGTGAATAACTAACGGCTATACCTAGCCGCTAACTAACGGCTTGGGAAGTGAATAACTAATCACTTGAAAAGCCTTTTTCCTAGGTCTTTGGGTGTTGTAGAACTTATGACTTATATCGGAGCCGTCCTAAGTTATTTTTTAATGCATACCTAATATATATTCCTATTTTTCAAAATGTTAAAAACATGGTTCTTTGTTGATGATCTAAGCTGTAATATTTGGTGTACATATTACGGCATTTAAATTGTGGTTGAAAAAGTCTCCATATTTTCTACCCATTAGCCTTTTCTTGTTGTTTTATTGAAATTTTTTAATTATTTATTTGTTATCCTCAAATCCGCAACTAAGCCCTTCAACGTCCTTCTTGCGTGTACACGTCCTCTCATTACTGAATTATCAGATAAATTGAGGCAGAAACACCCACTTCTGCCTACAACATCCCCTTACCCCACAATGCGACTTGAGACAATACGCAGTATCATACCCATAAGTTGTAGGCGTTATCCAAAATCAGTCTGAAAAATATCTGCGTAAGCATTGTTACAGGTATAGATATTCAGCACATACCGCCTTGATGTCCTGATCCACTTGGCTGGTACAGAGATAAACCTGAAGACAAACGCTTTTATGCGACTTGTTGCATTGAGTCCGAACCTCTTTACGTCAAGTCTTTGGATAATGGCCTTGTAGAAGTTACGGATAAGTGCTGTAAGAAGAAGGAACACAGTGTTCTCGGCCATGAAGGATTTGGGCAATCTGTCCCACCCGAAACCATTGTTCATATCATCAAAGATACGTTCCTTTCCTCCACGAAGGTTATAGAACTCGACAATTTCTCTTACGGAAGATTCATAGTCGTTAGTCAGGATACAACGGTATGTGTATTCTCCTTCCCAAAGATCCTGCACACCATCCATCCGTTTCTGTCTTTGAATCACAAGTCGGTATGCTTTACCCTTCCACTTCTCAACAAGGATAGAGTTCAATTCAAACTCAATGCCATTGATTTCCTCAGTCTTCCAGCCTCTGAGAGCAAATATGTCATTGTAGAGCGAACTGCAGCGGTTAGTGCGGATATAGAAGGACTTGCAGTGTTTCTCTATTTCCTCCACGATTTCCTCGGAACATGATCCGCAATCAGCTCTGAAACGATTGATAGTGAGCCTGTTCTGTTCAAATCTCTCAAAGAACCTCTTCAGCGTGTCCTTCTGATGAAAACGAAGGTTTTCGTTAAGCCAGATGAGCAGAGCTAAGTTTACTTAAGCTCTGCCATGGCGAGAAAACGTGCCATGAAATGGAACTTTTGTGTTACCATCGCTATTCTCAATGCCAACAATCAAGTCACCAATAACCGCCACGCCAGGGCGATAACCAGAGAACTTCTTGTATGTAGGCTTTGCATCATACTTCTCACCCTCTTTCAGTTGGTCAGATGCAAACATACAATTGAGCAGTAAAGTATTGAGAGTGTCAGCCGTGTTGAAATCGTAGTTCTTACCCGTATCTGATGTGTATGAGATGTTTTCTTGCGTCAGTTCCTTTATCGCTCTGAGGATAGTATCAGAACTACAAGTATGAAGTGTCGGATGAAGCGAGAGATGGTTCATCAAATGAGTAGTGACATCCTCAATACATGAGCCACCACAGAAGTAGATACTCATGAGAGAACGGATGATTTCGCTGTACTGATAACCTAACGATCTACACCTTAGACCGAGGGTTGAGTCGATTACAGATGACAATGTGGAGTCAAATTGCTCCATGATTGAAAATATTCCTCCAAAAGGAGTGAGCTTCTCGGATTTTATTTGTATTTTTTGCCATGCCTGATGAGGTTTTGTTTGATTATTTTTTTGCAACACTAAGTTAAGTGAATCCTCTGACATGGCAAAATCCTGAGCAACTTTTTTTGTTGCTCAGGTACTTAAAAAAAAAAATATTTTATAATAGTGTTGCGGAATTAAGGTTATAATAAATTTATTGTTACATTTGCATTCATACGACCCTTAAAAAATATAAGTCTTTGAATATCTATTGCGAATATATTATATAAGTTAAACAAAAAAAAAAAGAGTGTGTCTATGAACACAATTATTGACTTATCTTTTACTTTGCCTAGTTTTAGGCATTGGATTGGCCACAGCTCAGACGAGGAAAGTAACAGGTACTGTTATTTCCGCCGAAGACAGTGAACCGATTATTGGTGCGTCTGTAATAGTCAAGGGTACTACTACAGGTACAGTAACGGATTTTGATGGTGTGTTCAGTTTGGATGTACCAAGTTCCGCGAAGACTCTGGTATTTTCATACGTCGGAATGGTTGCGAAAGAAGCTCCAATCCAAGATGTAATGAAAGTTGTTTTGAATACGGCGGCGACAGAGCTGGATGAAGTTATGGTTGTCGCTTATGGTACGGCGAAAAAATCATCTTTCACGGGATCCGCTAAAGCGGTAAACGCAGAAGATATCGTAGCTGGCTCCAAAGAGTCCTTGGATAAGGCTCTTTCTGGAAAGATGTCCGGTGTTCGCGTAACCTCCAACACTGGTGATCCAGGAGCTCCCGGTGATATCAATATCCGTGGTGTCGGCTCTATCAGCGCAGCCAAGTCTCCTCTATATGTCGTGGATGGCGTGCCTGTAAAATCAGACTCGGATATGGCATACTACGGGAAACAGTCCAGTTTGCTAAGCTCCTTGAACCCTGATGATATTGAGAGCATGACGGTGTTGAAAGATGCCGCAGCAGCTTCCTTTTGTACGGCTCTCGTGCAGCGAATGGCGTTATCATCATTACGACCAAAGCCGGAAAAAGAGGCAAGACGAAAGTAAGTTACAATGGCGAGGTCGGCTGGAGCAATATGGCTGTAAAACAGTACGAGACAATGAATGCCTCCGAATTGCTCCTGTACGGAAAAGAAGCGATTTCCAATTATTATATCCTAAACGGACTCGCTGGCAACCGTGATCAAGCATACGCCTTGATTGACAAGGAAGGCGACATGGAAGCATTCTTCAACGACCCATCGGGTAACACGGATACCAATTGGCGTGATGAGGTTTACCGTACAGCCTTGACGCATAACCATCAATTATCCGTAAACGGAGGTAACGACCGTACACAATTCTATGTAGGTCTTGGTTATAATAATGCGGAAGGTATCGTAATCGGTAGCGATTTCGAACGTTTCTCCGGTCGTATCAATTTAGATCATCAAGTAAATAATTGGTTGACTATCGGTGTTAAGCAAATGATCGCATTCACTACCCAAAATGGTTTCCGTGATCAGCAAAATCAAGATCAAGGTATCGGTACTGCTTCTCCACTGAGCTTGGTGTACTCCTCAGACCCGACGGCTCCCGTAAAGAATCCGGACGGTACATACAACGCCGACTCAAACTGGGGTGCCGCTTCCAATCCGCATCTAATGTTGGGCAAGGAACAATGGATTAAATCCCGTGTAATGCGTAGTATGTCTAACATTGATTTAGGCGTAAAATTCTCCAAGCAATTATCGTTCAAGACGATTTTTGGTTACGACTATATCGATACGAAACACTTTGAGTATTGGTCTCCCAACAGCGTGGACGGTAAGGCCGTAGGCGGCTTGGGATCTCGCTATACTTACGAGAACCGCAATTTAACAAGTTCTTCCACGTTACGCTACGCTAATACATGGAACGATGTTCATAATTTTGACATCCTAGGTGGTTTCGAGGTAACAGAAGACGAACTGACAGCCATCTATACTACGGCAAAACAATACTCAACCGACAAGTTACCGGAATTAGGAAACGGACAACCAGATGGCGCATCCAGCGAAGTATTTGGCTCCGGAATCGTATCCTACTTGGCTACCGGCAACTATAATTACGACAATAAATACTATCTGTCTGCCAGTTTCCGTCGGGATGGTTCTTCCCGCTTGGGAACCGATAATCGCTGGGCGAATTTCTGGTCCGTATCTGGCGCATGGCGCATCAGTGGCGAGAATTTCCTTAAAGACAATGAATTGTTCTCTGATCTAAAAAGTCCGCTTCTCTTACGGTACAAATGGAAACTTGCCGGGCTCATATTACGCGAACCAAGCGTTATATGCGTTCTCTGGTGGTTATGGCCCCTCTTCCGCCATCTATTGGAATCAAGCAGGAAATGAGGAATTAGGTTGGGAGAAGTCCAAAAACATGAATGTGGGTTTTGACTGGAACTTATTCAACCGAGTAAATCTGACAGTAGAATATTACAACAAAACAACGACCGACCTGTTATTCGAGATCCCGACTTCTATCGTCACAGGTTTTGAGAAAAACTGGCAAAACCTTGGTAAGCTACGCAATAGCGGTATCGAGATAGAGGTAAATTCCCAAAACATCAAGAATCAGCACTTCTCATGGGACACGAATTTCAACCTTACATTCCAGAAGGCGACGATCAAGGAATTGCCGAACCATAACGACATCGAATATGGAGACGGCGATATGTATCTGCACCGAGAGGGAGAATCCATGTATACTTTCTATCTGCCGGAATGGAAAGGCGTGAATCCGGATACAGGACTAGGAGAATTCTGGAAAGATCCAAACGATCATAGCAAAGGAGTAGTGAACAAGTACGATGAGGCTGAAAAAGGAATCGTAGGCAAAGCCATTCCCGACGTAACGGGAGGTTTGACAAACACGTTCCGGTTATATGATTTCGATCTTTCATTCTTGATTACCTATCAATTTGGTGGCGATATATTCGATTATCCGAACTACTTCTTCCATCATGACGGATTCCGTTTAGGTTCATTCAACCTAGAAAAGAGCGTAGCGGGTAATTATTGGATGAACCCGGGCGACAACGCCTTATACCCGAAGCCTATCTACCAGAATCCATATCGCTCGGATCGCTTCTCCAGTCGTACCATCGTATCTTCTGACAATATCCGTATGCGTGAAATCACCTTGGGATACAATGTACCGGTATTGAAAAACATATTCAGTAATCTGCGTGTGTACTTCCGTGCGAATAATCCGTTCATGATCTGGGCAAAGACAAAAGGCATCGACCCGGATGTTCCCTTGAATGGTTATCGCCAGGTAGATACCCCCGGTCTCTAAAAGCTTTGTCTTTGGTGTAAACATCACATTATAATTTATTAAAATAGAATCTATATGAAAAAAGATATATTTAGTAGGTCTAGCGTTCGCCTTATTAACGGCCTCCTGCGATGATGTCCTAGAAAAGACATCATCTACCCAATTACCTACGATAGACGCAATCTCTTCCGTAGCCGATTTGACAAATGCCGTGAATGGCGTATACGAGCAACAGGCTACAGAGGTAGGCTCGTATGGAGCGGAATTCACATTGCTGGCCGATTTACGAAGTGGGGATTTCCAATCTATCTCCACGGTGAATCATGCCGGCCCCATGTATCGTTACCAAACAGGTAAAAACGATGAGATGGTTTATAGTTTCTATAAATTATTCTACAATAGTCTAGCTCGCCTTAATAATGTATTAGCCGCCGCCGAGAATCTTGAAGGTGCGGATGTAGACATATTGAAAGGAGAACTATACGCTATGCGCGCCTTGTATCATTTCGATTTAGCCAGAGTATTCGCTAAATTACCATCAACAACAGATATGAACGATCTGGGCATCGTACTCTCCACAGAGGTTTATCCCACGGATTATATCGGGACCCGGGCGACCTTACAGCAGACATACGACCAGATATTGAAAGATATCGAGACCGCATTGCCTCTTTTGAGTAAAGATAAACAAACCGGACACATCAATTATTGGGGGGCTTTAGCGATCCGCGCACGCGCTTACCTTTACTTAGAAAAGAATAAAGAGGCACTGGCTGACTGTAAAGGAGATTATCGCTTCCTCTCCTTATAAGTTATACACACGGGATGAATATATAGGCGCATGGGATAAGGAAGGAACGAACGAGGCTATATTCGAGATCTTAGTTACCCCGAATTATAACGCGCAACGTAACTCTATCGGTTATTTTACACATGCCTCCGGCTACGGTGAATGTGCCGCTACTGAATCTTTCCTGGAAGAGCTGGCTAAGCATCCGGGAGATATCCGTACGGAATTATTCGCAAAAGAGACCGATAATGGCTATGACGGGACCTATCCGCAAAAGTATAAGGGACGTGACGGGCAAATCTATGTAAACAATCCAAAGGTCGTGCGCCTTTCCGAAGTTTACCTAATAGCGGCCGAGGCCGCACTAAAAGCAGGGGATACCTCCGCGCCGCCGGATATATGAATACGTTACGCAAGAATCGTATTGAGAATTATACCGATGTCGCTTCTATCACGTTGGATGATATCTTACTGGAAAGACGCCTAGAATTATTCACGGAAGGACATACCGCTTGGGACGCTTGGCGTAACGGCAAGTCTGTCAACAATAAATTCGTAGGTGAGGTTAAGCCGGGCGATTACCGTACGATCATGGCAATTCCTATCGGAGAAATCACCGTATCAAGAGGTCAGTTGATACAGAACCCAGGATATTAATCCTTTATCCATAAGTATTTATTGATTTTAGAGGATGTGCCACTTCACCACGGCACATCCTTCTTTTTTCCTTTGTACGCTCACGAGTGCTTCACTAGCTCGAACCGCTTGTCTACACAAGCAGGTAATTCATGCGGGTAATGGGTTACGTAAATCAAGGTTTTTCCCGGGCGATCGCAGAATTGCTCGATAATAGCAGCCGCCTTTTTCTTATTGCTCACATCCAGACCGTGGAGAGGCTCATCTAATATAATTAAATCGGGATCTTTCACGAAAGCTCTCGCTAATAAAGCCAAACGTTGTTCTCCCGATGATAAGGTCAAGAATAAACGGTCTTTCAAATGTTCGATGCCAAAAACTTTCATCCACTCCAAGGCTACCGTTTCTTGCTCCGCATTACACTTACGAAACAAGCCGATCGAATCGAAAAAGCCGGAACCGACAATATTCAAGGTAGGGACATTCTCCTTATAATATAAGTGCATCTCCGGCGATACATATCCGATACGCTTCTTGATATCCCAAATACTTTCCCCGGAACCTCTCTTTCTATCAAACAAATACAACGTATTCGCATACGACTGGGGATTATCCGCGTAAACCAAACTCAGCAAGGTAGATTTACCAGCGCCATTCGGACCGAATAACGCCCACTTCTCCCCGTTCTTGATTTCCCAATCCAAATCTTTCAAGATCGTACGGCTACCATAGCGTATTTTCACATGCTCCATGCGTAAAGTCACCTCATGTAAAGAGGCTATCTTGTTCATATCCACAGGTAAACGAACCTTACCAACTTCCTCGCATGCATGAATGCCTTCCGTTGGAAAAAGACGGGCGATTAATTCCGTATCCGACATAAACTCCTCTCGAGTCAGCGGAGGCAGGCAAGTACGATCATGGATAGGCAATACATGCGTGATCATTGCCGGTATGTCATTGGGGTTAGATAATAACAAGACAACTTGAACGCCATTCAATTTTGTCATTTGCCCCAGCATCTCTACCAATAAATCCCGGGATGGAGCGTCTAAGCCGATAAAAGGATTATCCAAGATCAAGACACGAGGACGGCTAAGCAACGTCCGGACAATCAAGAATTTTCGTAATTCACCACTTGATAAGAAGATCAACCGCTTAGGCAATAAATCCTCTATACCGAAAAGAGTCAATATCTTCGCTAAATTATCAGAGCCGGCATATTCCTTCAACAATTCCTCGACAATAGGCATCTCCTCCGTCTCTGTTGAATGCCAACGCTGTTGGTAATAAGAATTCCGGCAATCCGCCAACGAATAAATATCCTTAAACGCTATACTCTTGATAAAGTCACTCACCTTACCATCCCCGGAGAACACGACCTCACCTTCCTTAAAAGCGAATTTACGCTGCATAATATCCGCTATCAAGGTTTTACCAGCGCCATTCGGACCGACCACAGCCCATTGCTGCCCTTCATCAATTCTCCAATTCACGGGTGCCGTAAACCGCAATTCCGGCAAACGAGTAACGATATTCTTAATATCGACCACCATCATTCCTTCTTTTTCCATCTTTTTTCTAAATAAGCCGGACAAAGGTACATAGTTTATTTAAAAATGACAGCATAATGACAAAAAAAGGGGCCACACATCACGAGCAGCCCCTCTATAGTATACAGGCACTTGGTATGTCTATGTTAACTAGTAGTTAATGAACGCCTGTACGTGTATCCCACCACATTTGTTTACCCCACAAATTATCCACGACTTCCGCATCGAAGGGAGCACAATTCGCATTGTTCAAATTACGTTCCTTATCAGGATACGGAGAGCGGAATGGAGGTACGTTATGATTAGAATAGTTTGCCGGACGGCCCGGAGCCGGATACAAGTTGTCTGGCACGCCTGTACGGCGATACAATGACCAACCTTCCATTCCTTGCTTGAACATGGCAACCCATTCCTCATAATAAATCTGTTTCTTATCATTCGTGAACTTACCCGCGTTCGCAAGGTAATCCGCTATATCTTCGGCAGATACGCTATTCTCTTCCATGGAATAGGTAACAGCCTTATTGTATGCGTCCTCTGCGGAGATTCCGGTATTCCATCCCAACATAGATGCCTCAGCGACACAGAACCAAGGCTCAGCGACACGCATATAAGGAGAAAAACCAGCCAAGTCCGTAAAGAAACGTGCTCCCCAAATGGAATATTTAGAAGCTACCGCATTCGCTTTCGCCCCGATCGTATAACCTACATACTTAGGCTCACCGGCCTCCACACTTTCTTTTGTGGGTTGGAAATAAGATGAGCGACGAGGGTCCTCACGTGTATTCATATGATCCACGATCACGTCTGCGGCACAATACTCCGTCTTACGTGTACGATAACCGTCTGCCATCGGTTCGTAATAGTTGGGGTCTGTTCCGATCCACCAGAAGAAAGCATTATCATCGTTGCTTTCCATGATCGGATACTTAGTGGGATTACCCATAACTTCCTCTACGGTCTCCTTAGCCAACGCCGGGGAAACCTCTGAGATACGCATCGCTAAACGAAGACGCATAGAATTACAATATCTCTGCCACTTCTCGATATCACCACCGAATAACAGGTCTCCCTCGCCTAAGTCATCACTACCACCATCGGCAAAGCCATCCGCTGCTTCCTTCAACGTAGCCAATAAGCCCGGATAAATATCCTCTTGCTTATCGTATTTCGGCTGCAAGATTCCATCCGTCATCTTAGCGGCATCCGTATAAGGGACATCACGCCAACGATCCGTGGCCACCTGCATCAAATGAACCTGCATAACCTTCGATACGTTCAGCATATTAGGAGTCTCATTAAACGTGGCACGCTTCTCGATATCTTTCAGGTTATTCAATATACGATACAAATACTCCCAGTTCGTATCCTGTACACCCGTACGGAAATTATAGCGGGACTCGTCGATATAAGTCATCTTCGAAGCATATCCGCAGAAAGTCATCGGCTCATCCATTGCGAACCACCGATCATACAGACGATAGGATGTGTAATATAAAGAATACGCCAGAAGATTCGTCGTAGGCACATCCGTAGGGCTATCTGGGTCTGTATTGACCTCCTCAAACGAATCGGTACACGAGCTACCGAATACAGTAGCGCCGACCATCATAGCCATCATGAAATTCTTGATATATCTTTTCATATTAAATTCCTCAGATTAATGTTGATTAAAATGTTACACCTAACTTAAGACCAAAACTACGAGAAGGAGGATAAGAGTTGGACTCAAAACCTACACCAGAGTTGAATCCTCTGCTTGTAGCCGCAGTCTCGGGATCATCACCACCGGTACTTGTAGACTCCGGATCAATATGAGCGATATTTGACTTATGCACCCAAAGCAACGCCAAGTTCGTACCAACCAATGATACATGAGCGGCCTTGATACATTTAGTCTTCTCTAGAATTGATTTCGGGAAATTATATGTCAGGTGAGCCTCACGCAATTTCAAGTAAGAACCATCGAATACAGACATCTCACAAATCGTATAATAATTATAGAAGAAGTCCTCCGCGTTGACAGCGACATCATTAATCTTACCATCTGCGGTCTTGAAGACCTTGTCCGTCATATAATTCTGGCCAAGTACGACGCCATTCTCACGCAAATCGCCTTCTGCCGTGTGTTTCAAGATACCCGTCTGAGAACCGAATGCTTGTGTAACAGAATATATGTCACCACCCAAACGGAAATCCAATAAGAAACCGAAGCTCCAATCCTTATAAGAGAACTCATTGCTGAAACCAGCCAACCACTTCGGCGTAACATCACCGATCTCTTTTCCGGCCTCGTACACAGGAATACCATCCTCTACCAAGATCGAGCCATCCTCATTATATACGTAACCAGTACCTACCAAAGTACCCCAGCTCTTACCGACCATAGCATAGTTCTTCACGCTCCAGCTACTACCGATTTGGTAAGCGTCCAAGGACTGTCCGGTAACGGGATCTGTATAAAGCTCATCGATTCGGCTCTTATCCTTCGCCCAGTTCAACGTAGCCGTCCAGTTGAATCCCTTCGGATTCTTGATGATATCACCGGATACCTGCAACTCGACACCCTTGTTGCTGATCTTTCCAGCGTTGATATACATAGAGGTATAACCGGTAGAGGTAGCCACATTCGCATTCATGATCTGATCGCTCGTCACCTTATTATAATATGCGGCATCAATATGCAAACGATTGTTGAACAAATTAGCCTCAACACCAACTTCCCAAGTCTTTACGCTCTCCGGACGAAGATTTGTAGGAGGAAGGATTGTCGGATTATAGAACAATGTAGTACCATTGAACGAAGAACTGATCAATGAATAATAAGCGTTCGAACGATACGGGTCCGTTGCGGAACCGATCTTTGCCCAACCACCACGCAATTTCAAGAAATTCAAATAATCGCCATTTTGCAATCCGGGGAATGTCTCGGTCAAGATCCAGCTACCACTGAAAGAAGGATAGAAGAAAGCGTCCTTGATCGTAGAGTCCCAGTCATTACGGACACTTACCTCGGCATAAGCCATATTCTTGTAGCCGATAGAGGCATTAGCGTATACAGAGTTTGAACGACGTTTCTCATGGTCGTTCAAGGTGTACGGGGTTCCATGAGCGTTCGCTACGGTAAACAACCCCTCTGCGGTCAATTCGTCCGCACCTGTCCCCATGATAGCTGTTTGATAATCACGATAGTTGGCTCCAGCCAAACCATTCAAGGCCCAATCACCGAAGTTCTTGTTCACGTAGGCGATAAAGTCCGCGTTAAACTCAGTCATCGAACGGTCGAAGCTACGGAAATATCCATTCGGATAGTCGATATTCCATAAAATACGAGAGAACTGATTAGAATCGTAATGATCCAAGCCCATACGACCTTCAAACTTTAACCAATCGGTCGGTTTGATATACAAAGAGGTCTTGCCATAGAAACGATTACGATCATAACTATTGGTATTCTTATTCAATGTCCAATACGGATTCGCATGGAAAGACTGTATCCAGTTATAATGCGTATATTTTCCATACTCATCCACTTGATCCCAATTATTCTTCAAATCCTTCAAATCAACTTGACGACCAAACCACTGCATGATAGACTGCAAAGCATTCGTACTGTTATATCCCGTACCCGGCAAGTTCGCGCTTTTCGTGCGAATATAATTCGCAGACAAGTCGAAATCAATATACTTATTAAACGTCATTTTCGTGTTCACCGCCATAGCATAGCGCTTCTGATCAGTGTTCGGGGTCGTACCGCTTTGATCACGGAAAGATAAAGATGCGCGTGTAGACGTTTTATCCGTAGAGGCAGACAAAGCCACCGTATGATTCATTGAATAACCCGTTTGGAAGAAATTCTTGATATTGTCCGGGCAGGAAACCCAAGGAGTAGCCTGACGCACGCCATCGATCACCGGGCTATTGTATTGCGGCAAATTCAATCCGATATCCAAGCGAGGTCCCCAAGACTCATCCGCGTTATCGTTGATACCACTACCCATACCATCTACATAATTGTAACCATTCTCCAAGGCAAAAGTTTGATAATCGCCAGAATATCCCCCCGCTTGCGCTTCCTTCCAATCATACTCGGAAGCGTAATAGCCTTGTCCGTACTTATTCTGCAATCTAGGCAAATTATAAACCCGGTCAATCGTGATATCACCCTCATAAGAGATAGATACACCCTTGTCTTTCTTACCGGATTTAGTAGTAACCAAGATAACGCCATTACCGGCACGCATACCATACAAAGCGGCAGATCCACCCTTTAACACAGAGATAGACTCTATATCCTCCGGATTAATATCATTCAAGCCGGAACCCAAGTTTACAGTGGCACCTTTCGCGTTATCATTAGCGATAGGTACACCATCCACAACGATCAACGGTTGGTTATTACCAAAAGAGGAATTACCGCGAACCACGATATTCTGCGACGCACCAACCTGTCCACCTTGAGAAGTAATCTGCACACCGGCGATCTTACCGGAAAGTGAGGTCGCCAAGCTCTGTTGGCCAGCTTTTGTCAACTCATCAGATTTCACCTCTTGCAGGGCATAACCCAAGGCTTTCTTCTCACGAGTCAAACCCATAGCGGTTACAACCACCTCATCCAACGCTTTTGAATCCGAGTCCAAAACAACGTTGATCACGGATGCCACAGGTACTTCCTTCGTTTTCAATCCTACATAAGAAATAAAGATCATCTTAGCGTCTCTCGGTACATCTAAACTAAAGTTTCCCTCAAAGTCCGTAACCGTACCAATCGTAGTGCCTTTCACAACGACAGCCGCACCGATCACGGGTTGCTGATCTTCCGATGATATAACATTACCTGTTATCTTCATCGTCTGTGCCGTTGCGACTCCTATGCCTATAAACAAGCATAATAACAAAAAAGTCAACCTTCTCATAAACACACTTTTTTATTTAACAATTAATTATTTAAATCAAATTTCACACATAACTTACCATAGTTTACGAAGAACTTAGTTTAAAACAAAGCAGGATTATACATGCATATATATAAAATTACATTAAAATATTTACTTTACTTTTACATACAATCACACATACACCTAATCTTCACACTGCAAATATAAAGAATATTTTCTGTTAAAAACAAATAATACCATGATTTTGTGTCATTAAAACAGTCAAATATATTTCACAACGTCATTTTTAAACCTATTAAATGCATATTTTGACACATAAGCAATATCATAATAACACAAAACCAATCAAGCAATAGGTGTTTTTCAGTTAATCTATTTTACAACAATAAAGATTATACAAGATTTTAATATCATTTTAACAAACTATTTGATCTTTGATAAAAAAAAGAAGATTTCCTTAAGAATCATAGCATTTCAACCTATTTCGCTTTCACTTGTAAATAAAATCGTTCTTCGTAGACTATGTTCCTTCCAAAATAAATGAATACATTTGCCTCACGTAAATCTTTAAAACTAATAGCATGAAACATTTTCTTTTAGCCATGGCTACTTTATGGTGTGTGGCAGGTACATTCTCCTTATTCGCGGCGGATAACAACAAATGGAAGCCTCTCTTCGGTAAGAATCTGGAAAACGCCAACTACAATCCGGAAGTTTGGAGCGAGACTGATGGCGTGTTAGGTGCCGTGAAGGACGAGTCTATCTGGACAAAGGATGAATATGAGAACTTCGAGCTGGATCTTGATTTTAAGACCGACGTGGGCACGAACAGCGGAGTAGTCGTTTACTGTACGGACACGAAGGATTGGATACCCAACTCGGTAGAAATACAGATAGCGGACGACCATTGTGAAAAATGGGGAAACGGCAAGCCGTATGAGAAATGCGGAGCCATTTACGGACATCTAGGCGCCGTGCAAGACAAGGTTGTCAAAAAACCCGGGGAGTGGAATCATATGCGTATCAAATGCGCCGGACAACATATCATGGTTATCCTCAACGGAAAGAAAGTTACCGAAATGGATATGAGCAAATGGACTTCCGGCACCAAGAACCCGGATGGAAGCGATATCCCAAGCTGGCTGCCCAAACCTTTCGCCGAATTACCGACAAAAGGATTTATCGGATTACAAGGAAAACATGGGGATTCATTAATCTGGTTCCGTAATATCAAGATTCGGAGTCTTTGATAGACCTATTATATAATGTACGTGAGGGGCCATAAACAGCCCCTCATCTATTTAAAAGACTCTCGTCCCTTTTCCTTGGTGAATCTCCGAGGCTTGCGTAATAATCACTTGCTTCACCCCGGCGTCTATCGCTTGGTAAGCGTTTTCCAGCTTCGGGATCATGCCCCCTTGGATAATTCCTTGTTCTACATATCCCTTAAACGCTATACGATCGATTTCCGGTATCACGCTCTCATCATCGTTCTCGTCCAACAAAACGCCTTTTTTCTCGAAACAGAACATCAATGTCACCTCAAAATGTTTTGCCAACGCTTTAGCGGCTTCTCCCGCTATCGTATCAGCGTTCGTATTCAACATATGGCCTTGCTTATCATGTGTAAGAGGAGCCAGTACCGGCACGATACCTTGATGGATAAGAGAGGCTAGCAAATCGGCATTCACCTCTTTCACGTCGCCTACGAAACCATAATCCACCTCTGCCACGGGACGTTTGTCGGAGCGCATCAAATTCATGTCCGCACCAGTCAATCCTAAAGCGTTTACGCCCAACGCCTGCAAGCCCGCTACGATGTTTTTATTCACCAACCCGCCATAGACCATTGTCACGACCTTCAAGGTCTCGGCATCTGTAATACGGCGACCGTTCACCATCTTGCTCTCGATCCCTAGTTGGGCGGCAAGCTTGGTAGCCGAGCGTCCTCCCCCATGCACCAAGACCTTATATCCCTCGATAGCAGCGAAATCGTTCAATAATTGACGAAGCGTTTCTTCTTCCTCAACGATCTTCCCTCCTACCTTTATCAAGACTAGTTTTTCCATACTTAATTCTTTTTTATAAAATTTTCTCGCCAAAGTTACTAAAAAAAGAAAGATTTGTATACATTTGCACTCGCAATGCGGTAGTAGCTCAGTTGGTAGAGCATCAGCTTCCCAAGCTGAGGGTCACGAGTTCGAGCCTCGCCTACCGCTCTATCAGGCATTAGGCGATTATCCAAATAAGGATGGTCGCCTAATTTTGTTTTATCTCCTCAATGCTCCTTCTAAAAGCAACGTCTGTTTCTCTAGCTAGAAACTAGAGTTTTGTGCAAGGGAAACTTCTGTTTCCTCATAGGAAAACTTTTGTTTTCCCTAGAAGAAACTAAAGTTTCTTAAAAAAAATCCGCAAAAACTGCAACACTCTTATAATCAAAGACGTAACCAAGTTTCCTTTTCCCTTTATAATAAAAACAAAGCTATCTCTTTTCTCGACATAAAGCCATATGTTATGCTTAAACGATCTATACTGTTTAAGAAAAATAATCTACCTTTGCGTCAAATAATCAAGAAGAGAATGACAAAAAGCATATTTCTATTCCTGCTGGGGATTCTTTCCCTATCGGCGATAGCGCAACCCAAACTGAGCGAGGAAGCCCGTATCAGTCTGATGACCAGCGCACCATACGATGAAGAGGTATTCACCGTGTACGGGCATGCCGCTCTACGCATATACGATCCCAAGCAAAATATAGATTATATATTCAATTACGGTATATTTGATTTCTCCAAACCTAATTTTATCTACCGATTCGCTAAAGGAGAGACGGATTATAAACTGGGAGTAGCCGATTTCCAAGACTACGTGATCGAGTACCAAATGCGGGGCAGCGATATCACGGAACAAGTATTGAACCTCACCCAAGAAGAGAAAGAACATATATGGGATGCCCTGCTTATTAATTACAGGCCGGAGAACAGGGTATATCGTTATAACTTCTTCTTCGATAATTGCGCTACCCGCCCTGCTGCGATCTTGGAAAAGGAGATCAACGGGAGCGTCGATTATCAGTATCCCTATCAATCCCAGACCTTCCGGGATCTTATTAATTATTGTACCCGAAACCATCCGTGGCTCACATTCGGATGCGACCTAGCGCTAGGCAGCCCCACCGACCGGGAGGCCACCCAGCACGAGATGCTCTTCCTCCCCCCTTATCTAAAAGAAGCGTTCGCTAAAGCCACCATCACGGGCCCGGACGGGACAATCCGCCCATTGGTGAGCGAGACCCACGTGATCGGAGCCGGGGAAGCCGACGAGCTGGAAAAAGATATCTGGGATTTATTCACCCCTTTAGTCTGCGCTTGGCTTCTGTTCGGAATCGTTTTAGGGCTTACTTGGATCGAATGGCGCAAAAAAAAATACTTCTTGTGGGTGGATTGTGTCCTTTTCTCGGTAGCCGGAGCCGGAGGTGTCATCCTCTTCTTTCTTAGCTTCATATCCGTCCATCCCTGCACGTGGCCGAACTGGTCTTTGGTATGGTTACAGCCGCTCGATTTGATCGCTGTTATTTTGTTTTGCGTAAAAAAGCTGAAGAAGGCTGCATATTACTATCATTTTATTAACTTTGCGGCGCTTACGCTGATGTTACTGGGATGGCATTTCATTCCGCAACATCTAAACAGTGCCTTTATTCCGCTTGTAGCCTCGATTTGGGTTCGTTCGGGTTGGGGTGTTTACAGAAAGATATGGAGAATCGGATGAGAAAAATTATAACGTCACTTATCGCTATCCTCGTGGTAACAAACCTTGAGGCGCAGCAGCGTACCCCCAAATTGGTGGTATGTATTACTGTGGATCAGCTAAGGGGCGACTATATAGAATACTTTTATAATACATTTGGCGAACGAGGCTTCAAGCGTTTGATGAACGAAGGGTTGGTGTATAACAATATCCGCTTCGAGTTCTCTGACATAGACCAAGCCAGTGCGTTCGCGACTCTTTTTACCGGAAGCAACCCTTGCTTCAGCGGTATCGCCGGAGATAAGACGTTTGATTTCGAGAAAGAGAAAGAGGTCTCGATCTTAAATGATCCCGAATATCTGGGTAATTACACGAAAGAGAATTATTCGCCCAAGAATTTATTCAGTTCCACGATCGGCGACGAGTTGAAAATCGCCTCTCAAGGAAGAAGCGACGTATATTCCATCGCCCCGGATGCCGAGAGCGCCATCCTTTCCGCCGGACATGCGGCGAACGGAGCTTTCTGGATGGATAACACCAACGGGAAATGGGCTACCACGACGTATTATAAGGGAATCCCTTGGTACGTAGACCGCTATAATAACGGCCCGGAATCCTTGGCGTCACGCTTGGAAACCATGGTATGGACTCCTACCCTTCCAATGGAGAAATACGATGCCTTTCCTTACGTATTAGACGATCTACCTTTCCGCTATACGTTCAGCGAGAAGTTTGCGAACTGCTATCCGAACCTGAAGACCTCGCCGTTCATCAATAAGGAGATCAATCGTTTGGCCCTCCAGTTCCTAGAGTACGGAGGGTTTGGTACACGCAGTTGCCCGGATATGTTGTCTATCACGTACTACGCAGGCAATTACCGGGGTACGATGAGCAAGGAATACACCCGGGAGATTCAAGATACGTATTACCAACTCGATCAAGACATCGAGAAGCTATTGGATACGATCGACAAGAAAGTGGGCTTGGCCAATACATTGGTAGTCTTCACCGGTTCCGGTTATTATAAAAGCGAGGAGTCTTATCCGGACGGCTTGATGGTGAACGGTGGCGAGTTCCACCCGAAACGTTGTCTGGCCCTGCTTAATATGTACTTGATGGCCATTTACGGCCAACATACCAGTTGGGTACAAGGATACTACAACAACCAGATCTACTTGAACCGCAAGGCGATAGAAGACGCCAAGCTGGATTTGACGACTTTACAGAACAAGGCCGCCGAATTCATACAGGAATTTAGTGGCGTACAACTCGTCACCACGGGCAGAAGCTTGCTTACGGGCGACTGGAACGAGGGAACCGCCAAATTCCGTCAAGGTACGCACCATCTGAGACGGGGCGATCTGATCATCGAGTTGCAACCCGGTTGGAAAGTGAACCTCGACAATCCGAAAGAAAAAGTCAAGATTATACGCAATAATGCTGTTATCACCCCGCTGGTATTTATGGGCAACGGGTTGAAACCCCAACATATCTACCGCGAAGTCAAGGCCACTGAGGTAGCCCCCACGGTAACCCATGTGCTAAGAATCAGGCCACCAAACGCTACTCAAAGCTTGCCGCTCTGGGAGCTGACAACCAAATAATAGAGAATTGATTATTAAAGTTGATAATTATCAAGGGTTGTGTGGCTCTTCTTTCTATTTATTATTATCTAATTATTCAAACAACAAAGTAATAACAGACGATAGTTGCTCAACTATCCATTAACATAAGAATCATGGGATTTAATGAGTTTATGACGAAGCTGTTCGGCAATAAGTCGCAGCGTGACCTTAAAGAAATCACACCTTACGTAGATAAGGTAAAGGCCGTATATCCGTCAATCAAGGCACTCTCGAACGACGAGTTGCGTGCGAAAACAGATGAGATCAAACAACGTATCCAGGACTACGTAGCCGAGGAGAAAGCGCAAGTGGAAGAGCTTCGCAAAGGCATCGAGGATAAGGAACTGGAAGAACGTGAGGCGATCTGGGCCGAGGTAGATAAAATCGAGAAAGCCATCACGGACAAGATGGAAGTGGTACTGGAGCAATCCTTGCCCGAGGTATTCGCTATCATGAAAGATACGGCCCGCCGTTTCGCCGAGAATGAGGAAGTGGTAGTTACCGCTAACCAATTCGACCGGGATCTGGCCGCTCGTTTCGACTTTGTCCGCATCGAGGACGATAAGGCGATTTACGCCAATCACTGGAAAGCCGGTGGAAACGAGATCACATGGGATATGATCCATTACGACGTTCAGCTATTTGGTGGCGTCGTTCTTCATAAAGGTAAGATCGCCGAGATGGCGACCGGTGAAGGTAAGACCTTGGTGGCTACCCTTCCGGTATTTTTGAACGCCTTGACACGTAACGGTGTACACGTGGTAACCGTGAATGATTACTTGTCAAAACGTGACTCCGAGTGGATGGGACCGCTTTATATGTTCCACGGACTTTCCGTAGACTGTATCGATAAGCACCAGCCGAACTCCGAGGCTCGCCGTAAGGCTTACGAGGCGGATATTACGTTCGGTACGAACAACGAGTTCGGTTTCGACTACTTGCGTGACAATATGGCGATCAGCCCGAAAGACTTGGTACAACGCAAGCATAACTACTCCATCGTCGATGAGGTGGACTCCGTATTAATCGATGACGCTCGTACGCCGCTGATCATCTCCGGACCGATCCCTCGTGGCGAGGAACAATTATTCGAGCAATTCCGCCCGAACGTGGAGGTTGTCGTGAACGCGCAGAAAGACCTTTGCTCCAAATTATTGATCGAGGCCAAGAAGAAAATGGCTAGCGACGACCAGAAGGTCGTTGAGGAAGGCTCTATCCTTCTGTACCGCTCCTTCAAGGGATATCCCCGCAACAAGGCGTTGATCAAGTTCTTAAGCGAGCAAGGCGTAAAAGCTCAAATGTTGAAGACGGAAGAATATTTCATGTCCGAGAATATGCGCCATATGCACGAGGCGACCGATGAGTTGTATTTCGTGATCGACGAGAAGAACAACAGTATCGAATTGACGGATAAAGGTATCGACCTATTGACCGGTAAGACGGACGACCCGACCTTCTTCGTACTTCCCGATATCACTTCCCAATTATCTCAATTGGAGAACATGACAGGAACCGAGGAAGAGAAACAAGCTCAAAAGGACGAGATCTTGGCGAACTATTCCGTTAAGAGCGAGCGTGTACATACCATCAACCAGTTGTTGAAAGCTTACACCTTATTCGAGAAGGATGATGAGTACGTGGTTATGGACAACAAGGTCATGATCGTTGACGAGCAGACGGGTCGTATCATGGACGGACGTCGTTATTCCGATGGCCTGCACCAAGCGATCGAGGCTAAGGAACGTGTAAAGGTAGAGGCCGCTACACAAACATTCGCCACGATCACCTTGCAGAACTACTTCCGTATGTACCATAAATTATCCGGTATGACCGGTACGGCGGAGACGGAAGCAGGCGAGTTCTGGGATATCTACAAATTGGACGTAGTAGTGATCCCGACCAACCGACCGATCGCCCGTAACGATATGAACGATCGTATCTACAAGACAAAACGTGAGAAATATAACGCTGTTATCGAGGAAATCGTTCAGCTGACGGAGGCAGGCCGCCCGGTATTGGTGGGTACGACATCCGTAGAGATCTCCGAGTTATTGAGCCGTATGCTTACGATGCGTAAGATCCAGCACAATGTATTGAACGCTAAGTTGCACCAGAAAGAGGCCGAGATCGTGGCCTTGGCGGGTCAAAAGAGTACGGTTACGATCGCTACCAACATGGCCGGTCGTGGTACCGATATCAAGCTGTCCAAGGACGTGAAAGACGCAGGCGGTTTGGCGATCATCGGTACGGAACGCCATGAGAGCCGTCGTGTAGACCGTCAGTTACGTGGTCGTGCCGGACGTCAGGGAGACCCGGGTTCTTCCGTATTCTTCGTTTCACTGGAAGACGACTTGATGCGTTTATTCGCTTCCGAGAAGATCGCCGGCTTGATGGATAAGCTTGGTTTCAAGGAAGGCGAGGTTCTGGAGCACAATATGTTGAGCAAGTCCGTAGAACGTGCCCAGAAGAAGGTAGAGGAAAACAACTTCGGTATCCGTAAACGTCTGTTGGAATACGACGACGTGATGAACTCACAACGTAACGTAATCTACACCCGCCGTCGCCACGCCTTGATGGGAGAGCGTATCGGTCTGGACGTATTGAACACGATTTACGATACTTCTACGGCTATCGCCGATCAACACGCCGAGGACTTCGAGGGCTTCAAGTTAGAATTGTTCAAGACATTCGCCATGGAAAGTCCGTTCACGGAAGACGAATTCAAGAGCATGAAACCGGAGCAACTCGTAGAGAAATTGTTCGAGGAGGCATTGAAGACTTACAAACGTCGCATGGAACGCATGACGCAAGTCGCTCACCCGGTCATCAAGCAAGTGTACGAGAATCAAGGAGCGATGTACGAGAACATCATGATCCCTATCACGGACGGCAAGCGCATGTATAATGTATCTTGCAACCTGAAAGAGGCTTACGACACGGAATGTAAGGCAATCGTTAAATCCTTCCAGAAATCAATCGTATTGCATATGATCGACGAGGGATGGAAAGAGCATCTACGTGAGATGGACGAGCTGCGCCACTCCGTACAAAACGCTAGCTACGAGAACAAGGATCCATTGTTGATCTACAAACTTGAATCTTACAACCTGTTCAAGACAATGGTAGACAACATGAACCGTAAGACAGCCGCCATCTTGATGCGTGGACAGATCCCGGTACGTGAGGAGCCGACCGAGGAGCAACGCCAAGCCATGCAAGCCCGTCAAGCGGCCGTAGCCCAGCAAGCCGCCCAAGCGATCGCCGAGGAAAGAGCCCGTCAACGTATCGCCGTACAAGAGGCCGCCCCGGAGAAGCACGAGGATATGAGCCGTTACCGCACGGAGAAAACAGACTTGAGCGGAAACAACACCCAAGCTGAGGCACCTCAACCGAAGCAAGCTCCGGTCCGTGCCGAGAAACGAGTAGGACGCAATGATCCATGTCCTTGCGGAAGTGGCAAGAAATACAAGAACTGCCACGGACAAGGTTTATAAGGAACAAGAAATAAGATAAAAAAAGAGGGACAGAATACCAATCTGTTCCTCTTTTTTGTATATTGCAGGCATATAAACCCATTAAATGCTACCATTATGATTATTGGAATTCCAAAAGAAATCAAGAACAACGAGAACAGGGTAGCTCTTACTCCCGCCGGAGCCAAAGAGTTGGTGAAAAGAGGTCATACCGTGTATGTGCAACACACGGCTGGTATAAACAGTGGTTTCGCCGATGATGCCTATGTGGCGGCAGGGGCCCGGATACTCCCGGCCATTGAGGATGTATATGGAATTGCCGAGATGATCGTAAAAGTAAAAGAACCGATCGCCAGCGAATATCCCTTGGTACGCAAAGGACAGCTTGTCTTCACCTACTTCCATTTCGCATCCGACGAGGCTCTCACCCTTGCCATGATAAAGAGCGGCTCCATCTGTCTGGCTTACGAGACCGTGGAGAACCCAGATCATACGTTACCCCTTTTGATTCCTATGAGTGAGGTAGCCGGACGCATGTCCGTACAGGAAGGCGCTCGTTTCCTTGAGAAACCGCAAGGTGGCAAAGGCGTATTGCTAGGTGGCGTGCCGGGCGTGAAACCGGGTAAGGTATTGGTTTTAGGCGGTGGTGTGGTAGGCCACAACGCCGCCTTGATGGCCGCCGGGCTAGGTGCTGATGTCACGATTGCCGACATCTCGCTTCCCCGCTTGCGCTATCTGTCCGAGACGATGCCGAAAAACGTGAAGACGTTGTTCTCTTCCACGCATACGATCGAACAGGAATTACCCACAACCGATTTAGTGATCGGCGCCGTATTAATCCCCGGAGCCAAGGCCCCGCACTTGATCACCCGGGATATGTTGAAGTTATTAAAACCGGGCAGCGTATTGGTAGACGTAGCCATCGATCAAGGCGGTTGCTTCGAGACCTCCCACCCGACTACGCACGCCAATCCGGTTTATGAGATAGACGATATCCTCCATTACTGCGTAGCCAACATTCCGGGAGCGGTCCCGCAGACTTCCACATTAGCCTTGACCAACGCTACCCTGCCGTACGTGATCAAGCTTGCCGACAGAGGTTGGGAAAAAGCCTGCGAGGAAGATCCGGGCCTAGAACTGGGATTAAACATCGTGGAAGGAAAGATTGTCTACCCCGCCGTGGCTGAGGCTTTTCCTTCACTCAAAGCATAAGTTCCAAAGAATCTTTCATTATTAGGGATTGCTTGCGGCAATCCCTTTTTTATGTTTTCTATTTTTATTGTTTTCTAAAAAACGTAAAATATCTTGGCTTCTTTTCCCGCACACCTTAACTTAGAGCACAAAATCAATTAAATTTAATAATTACCATGAAGAAAATTGTTTTATTAGTGGCTTTATGCCTATGTGTCGGAAACCTATTCGCACAAGACGCTGACAAATTAAGAGATGAAGGTGACGCTGCTTTGAAAGCAAAAGATTACGCTACCGTCGTAACAAAATACGGCGAATACTTGAAACAAAACAATTACCAAGACACCGCCCGTATCTTCAATTGCGGATACGCCGCTAATCAAGCGAAGAACTACGCCGAGGCCGCCAAATACTTCGACATGGCCGTTAAGATGAACTACAACGTAGACGACTCTTATGTAGGCGAGGCTATGGCTTACCGTAACTTAAACAAAACTGAAGAATTCCTGACTACGGTAAAAGAGGGATTAAAAGTGATTCCCGATGGAAACAAGAATAAGACCAATCTGGAAAAGTTGCTTTACGGTTACTGCATCAAACAAGGACAAGCCGCCCAAAAGAAGGGAGATCTGGCCGGTGCCGAGAAAATGTACAAAGAGGTCCTAGCCGTATCGAACAAGGATTACCAGAGCAACGCTTACTACAGCCTTGGCGCCATGCTGTATGGCAACGGAGCGAAGATATTACAGGCCGCTACCCCGATCGCTACTTCCGAGCCGGATAAATACAACGCCGAGAAAGCGAAAGCCGACAAAGACTTCAAGCAAGCGAAAGAATATTTGACAAAGGCTGTCGAACTCGACCCGAAAGACGAGAACTCCAAAAGATCCTTGCTTCTATCAACGACATCCTGAAATAAGAAAGAGGACTTTATTCATACAAAAAAACCTCCCGGATCACATAGAAAAGTGATCCGGGAGGTTTTTTGTATCTAGTTGTAGAGACGTACGTTACTTGAAGAAGAAGCGGAAGATGTCATTTCCATTCGCATAGATCAATAAAGCGAACAGGATAAACATACCTGCCATTTGGGCATACTCTAGGAATTTATCGCTCGGTTTGCGACGGGCCACTACCTCATAGATCAAGAACATCACGTGTCCGCCATCCAAGGCCGGAATCGGCAAGATATTCATGAACGCCAAGATGATAGATAGAAAAGCCGTACGTTCCCAGAAAATCCGCCAATCCCAGACAGACGGAAACAATCCGCCGATCGTACCGAAACCGCCCAAACTGGAGGCACCTTCCTTCGTAAACACATATTTCATGTCGTTCACATATCCCTTCAAGGTATTAATACCTAATTTAATACCGGCGGGGAACGACTCGAAAAGCCGTATTTGCGGGTCACGGTCTGATAGAGATCCGTAGGCAACATCACCGCTACGCCAATTTTCCCGGCCGAGTCCGTCCTCATGGTCAACGACTCCAACTGGCCGTTCCGGTAGAAATCTACTGTCACCTCTTCGCCCTTATTCTCTAACAATAACCCGGAGGCATCATAAAACGTCGGGGTAGCCACACCGTTAATAGCCACCACGCTATCCTTCGGCAGCATGCCAGCGAGAGCCGCCGGGGCATTCTTGTCGGGAAGCTCACGAACGACCATCGGGATACGCAAAGGATCGGCGAAGCCTTTTCCGTCACGCATGCAACGTTGCATCATATCCTCCGGTATGGAGATCACGGTCTCCCGCCCGTCACGGAGCACCGTCACGGTCTTCGCCTCCACCACCTTGCGGAAACTGTCGCTACCGAAACGCTCCAACTCCTCATTGTCCGCTCTCAGCAAGATATCACCGTCCTGAAAACCGACGTTCTGGAACGTCTCGCTATAATTCATACCCATCTTCATGTTCTTCAAAGGCAAGTACGTATCGCCCCACGTAAACAAGATCATGGAATAAATAAACAAAGCCAGCAAGAAGTTGAACACCACGCCCGCTACCATAATCATCAAACGCTGTCCGGCCGGCTTGGAGCGGAACTCGTAAGGCTTGGGCGGCTGGGCCATCGCCTCCTTGTCCATACTCTCGTCGATCATACCGGAGATCTTACAATATCCTCCCAACGGAAGCCAGCCTACGCCGTATTCCGTGTCACTGTTTTTCGGCTTGTACTTGAATAGCGAGAACCACGGATCGAAGAAGAGGTAGAACTTCTCTACCCGCACCTTGAAAATCCGGGCGAAGATAAAATGCCCGAACTCGTGGACAATCACCAGTATCGATAAGCTCAAGATAAGCTGTAACGCCTTAATCAAAAAAGTTTCCATCTACTATTGTTTGTTCTGTTTTAAATTATTTCAAAATAACTCGGCCGCCAACCGCCTAGCCTCGGTGTCGGTAGCCACATAATCCTCATACGAGGGATTGACGATAAACGAGGCTTTCCGCATAGTCTGCTCGATCACGTCGCTCATTTGCAAGAAGCCGATACGATCTTGCAGAAAAGCGGCCACCACCACCTCATTGGCGGCATTCAAGATACAGGGCATATTCCCTCCTTGGCGGGCCGCCTCGAAAGCGAAAGCCAAGTTGCGGAAACGTTCCATATCCGGCTCCTCGAACGTCAAAGTCGAATATTGGTTGAAATCCAGACGGGGCGCCATGCTCCTCATACGTGTCGGGAACGAGAAAGCGTAGGCGATCGGCAATTTCATGTCGGGAATTCCCAGCTGGGCGATCACGGCGCCATCCTCAAACTGCACCATCGAGTGGATCACCGACTGCGGGTGCACCACCACCTGTACCTGATCCGGCGTGACATCGAACAACCATTTCGCCTCGATCATCTCGAAGCCCTTGTTCATCATCGAGGCCGAGTCTATCGTGATCTTCGCCCCCATCGTCCAGTTCGGATGCCTCAAGGCCTGCGCCTTCGTCACGGTAGCCAGCTCCTCCAGCGTCTTCCGCCGGAACGGACCACCGGAAGCCGTCAGCAAGATCTTCTCGATCGGATTATCATACGCACCTGTTAAACATTGAAAAATGGCCGAATGTTCCGAGTCCACCGGCAAGATAGGCACCTTATGCTCGGCGGCCAGCTTCATGATCAGCTCGCCGGCCACGACCAATGTCTCCTTATTCGCCAAGGCGATCGCCTTTCCCGCCTTGATCGCCGAGATCGTCGGTCGCAAGCCGGAATAGCCCACCATCGCCGTCAGCACCATATCGATCGGCTCCGACTGCACCATCTGGGCGATAGCGTCGGCACCCGCCCATACCTTGATCGGCAGGTCTTCCAAGGCCTCTTTCAGCTCGGGATATTTCCGCTCATTGGCGATCACCACCACCTCCGGCATATATTTCCGGGCCTGATTGATCAATAAGTCCACTTGGTTATTCGCGGTCAAGGCATACACCTCGAAAAGATCGGAATGCTCGCTCACTACCTCCAAGGCTTGGGTCCCGATGGAACCGGTCGAGCCTAATATCGCTAACTGTCTTTTTTTCATGGATTATCAAAAAGCTATATATTCTTCCGGATTCACCGGATTGCCCTTATACCACAACTCGAAATGCAGGTGCGGCCCGGTAGACAACTCTCCCGTATTCCCGACCAGAGCGATCGCCTCACCGGCTACCACATGGTCTCCCACCTCTTTCAGCAACAATTCGTTGTGCTTATAAACCGAGATGAATCCGTTCTTATGTTGTATTTGAATTACGTTTCCGTGGTTCGGATCGAAACCGGTATAGATCACCGTACCATCCAACGTAGCCAAGACACTCTCCTTCGGGGCCGCGGCCAGATCCACGCCATAATGATGGACATCCGTCTCATAATGAGAGGTGACCACGCCATTCACGGGCTTATAGAAAAAGACCCCCTCGGTCGGTACCTTGCCCGGGTCGGTCAATACCGATAAATTATATTTCTCCTCTTCCTCGTAATCTTTCACGAAGCGAGTCTCTTCCTTGCTACGAGGAATCTCATAGTTAATATCGTTGCTAGCCAAAGAATCTATCTGACGGATCGAGTCCAAGGGCATCGTACCGGAAAGGATTCCGGCCACGTTATCCAGATAAAGGGACTGGATCTCCATCATACGCTCCAACGAATCCGCCCGCAAGGCATTCTGCATAATCTCCTTGCGAACCTCCACGTCGAGATAGCCCGGCAAGTAGTTGCGAATCGGTGTCTTGATGATGATAAAGGCGGTAACGGCGATCAAGAAAAAGGCGAACACCGCCAAAGTGACAAACGCCGATAACTGCGAAAGCCGGAAAGACCACACCTCCTCCAACGTCCCCCTCATTGATAAAGGAAAGTTTATATTTAAACCGGATCCGGTGCCAAAACGATTTCGTATTCTTCTTTTTCAACCCCTAATCTTCAATTATCAATTATCAATTCTATAAGTCCCTCCGGCAAAGACACCGTGAGGCTACGGGCCTCATGGTCGGCCTCGGTGATCAACTCCTCCACGGCGGGGATCAACAGCTCCTCGCCTTTATGATCGACACGCAGAAGGACGTTGATTGTCGTCTCATCCACGTCTGTTATCTCTCCTAAATAACCTTTCTGTACGTCCGTCACGGTATAACCGATAAAACTGTCCCACGTCATATCCCCCACGAGATCCTCCTCGTCCACGGCGTCCAAAGGATAAAACACCTCCTTGCCCACAAACATGCGAGCATCCTCCTCGGAATTCACGTCCTCCAGTTTCACCAAGACCACCGTATCGGTCTTATAGCGGAAATCCTCCACGAAGAACGGTACCAAGATACCATCCATCTCGCAAACAATGTACGGGTCCTCGGCATCTTCCAGCACATCGCTGTTCGTCACCAACGACAACTCCCCCTTGATGCCATGGGGCTTGGCAAACTGCCCGATCTTGAAAACCTCTCCTTCTCTAATCATCGCCTAAAATCTTTAAATCCTCGTGATACGTGCCCCGATCTGGTTCAATCGCTTATCGATCCCTTGATATCCCCGGTCGATCTGGTCTATATTATGGATCGTGCTGGTACCTTCGGCGCTCATAGCGGCGATCAGCAAGGCGATACCCGCGCGAATATCCGGGGATACCATCGTAGAGCCCCGTAACTTGAAGCGGTTACCCAGCCCGATCACCGTAGCCCGGTGCGGGTCGCAAAGGATGATCTGGGCTCCCATATCGATTAGCTTGTCCACAAAGAACAAACGGCTCTCAAACATTTTCTGGTGGATCAGCACGCTCCCCACGGATTGCGTAGCCACTACGAGAAATACGCTCAGCAAGTCCGGCGTAAGCCCCGGCCAAGGAGCGTCGGCGATGGTCATGATAGAACCATCGATAAACGTATCGATCTCGTAGGAATCATGCCGAGGGATATAAATATCATCGCCTCGCTGCTCCACGGTAATACCCAAGCGGCGAAAAGCGTCCGGGATGATCCCCAGCTTATCATATCCTGTATTCTTGATGGTGATCTCCGATCCGGTCATAGCGGCCATACCGATAAAGCTACCCACCTCGATCATATCGGGGAGGATGGTATGCTCCGTGCCGGAAAGCGACCGTACACCTTCTATCGTCAATAGGTTAGAACCGACACCTGAGATTCTCGCTCCCATGCGGTTCAGCATCGTGGAAAGTTGTTGCAGGTAAGGCTCGCAGGCGGCGTTATAGATCGTCGTCACCCCCTCGGCCAGCACGGCAGCCATCAAGATATTCGCCGTTCCGGTCACGGAAGCCTCGTCGAGCAGCATATAAGCGCCTTTCAACTGGCGTGCCTCTATCTCGTATACTTGCCGCCCGGCGTCGTAGCTAAAGCAAGCGCCCAACTTCTGGATTCCCACGAAGTGCGTGTCCAGCCGGCGTCGCCCGATCTTGTCGCCACCCGGTTTCGGGATCAGCGCCCTGCCGAAGCGGGCTACCAACGGGCCTACGATCATCACGGAACCCCGCAGGCTACCACTCTTGCGCAGGAACTCCTCAGTACTCAAATACTCCATGTCCACGTCGTCCGCCTGAAAGGTATAGGTATCGGCGGACGGATGCTCCACCTTGACCCTCATATCCCTAAGGAGCTGGATTAAGTTATTCACGTCCAAGATATCAGGCACATTGTGTATGGTCACCTTCTCCGGTGTTAGCAATGTCGCGCAGATCACCTCCAACGCCTCATTCTTGGCGCCTTGCGGAACGATCTCGCCGGACAAGCGATAACCACCTTCTATAACGAACGAGCTCATCTGCCTTTACGCGTAAAGTTCCTTTTGTTGCCGCCACTGTTATTACGGGCCAAGATATCACGGCTCTCGGCCAATTTGTGTTCCTCCTCGCTCAATACGATCTTGCCGCTAGACAGCTCGTCCAGATCCTTGAAGATCTTACGGTCGTCCACGCTTTCCTTGTTCCAAGTAAGGAACGATTTCTTCATCTGGTTTGCCAGCAGCCGCACGAGCTGGTCTTTCTCCATACCGGGTTGCAGCTCCGTGGCCTTGCGGATCATCAGCTCCAAGGTCTTTCCGTAATGGCGGTAGCGTATACGGTTATTGTTGTACGGGATACGAGGCGGACGGCTATACAGGTTCTCCTTCTTGATGATCTCGTACGGATAGTCTATATCGAGCTTAAAATCGGCCATGATCGCCAGATGATCCCAGAGGATATGCTTAAAGTCGTTTACGTCACGCAAATGCGGGAACATGTTTCCCATGATGTTGATAATCGTGTTGGCGCAACGCTTACGCTCTTCCCTGTCTTGGATAGTCACGCAATAGTCTACCATATTTTGGATATTGCGACCGTATTCGGGCAAAGTCAATCTTTTTCCTTCTGTATTGTATTTCATTCTTTACATTTTGTTTATCGCGAAGATAGGTATATTAATTGAGAATTGAAAATTGAGATTCGAAAGTTACCTCTCGTTAGGCTTAATTATCAATTCATAATCTACCACGTCCAGCCACTGCCCGAATTTCAGCCCTACTTTCTCGAAGTGGGATACTTTTCTGAACCCCAGCTTCTCATGCAGCGAGCAGCTAGCCTCATTCCCCTCGGTAATGCAGGCAATCAAGGCGTGGTAGCCGCCTGCCCGACATTCCTCGATCAGCCTTTCCATAAGCTGCCGGCCGATCCCCTTGCCCTTGTATCTCGGGGATAAATAAACGGTGGTCTCAAGCGTATATTTATAAGCTGCCTTTTCTTTCCACGCATGGGCATAGCAATATCCCACGACCTCATCATGATCTACGTATACCAGATAAGGATAACTCGCCGAGATCCCGGCTATGCGACCCTCCATCTCCTCCACCCGCAAAGGTTCCGTCTCGAACGTAGCCACGCTATTCACGACATATTCATTGTATATATCCACGATCGCCTTGGCGTCTCGCGAACTCACATTTCGAATCATATTCATTCCGTTAAAACAATCCGATCCGGGAAAGAATCTCTCTCTGCCCGGACCGGATCTATCATCGAATCAAATTACTAATTTTTCGGCTTTCTACTCAGACAACGCCTTGATCACCTCTTGGTTCGCCTTGCGCACCTCGGCCTCATTGATCTTGATCACCTTGCGGTCGTAGGTCATAAGGCCGTTCACCTCACCTTCTACGTCCGTGGTTTGCGTATAGACAGCGGCGGAGAAGCCCTTCGGAACCATCGCCTTCAACTCCTTGGCGTACTTCACGTACTCGGCGGTCACCTCATCGCTATTCTTAAACTGTACATAGCCCCAGTTGCGTTTATTCCACCACAAATGGTTCTCCACGGCCAAGCCGATACCACCATACTCGCCCAATACGTTCACACGCACCGGATCGAACAGGTACATCGCCGGACCCGGGTAATTATGCAAATCCAAGATATCGCCGCACGCACGGAAATTACCGCCACTGGCCGGATTCACCAGACGGGAAGGATCGTATGTTTTTGTCCACTCGGCAGCCTTCTCGGTATCGAACTGGCCCCAAGCCTCGTTGAAGGGCACCCATACTACTACGCTAGGATTCGAGACGCACAGGTCCATGATCTCCTTCCACTCCTTGTAATAATTACGGATAGACTCCTCGGTACGCTCCTTGTCGGTTCCACCGTTATACGTATGAGGCGCCCATTGGTTACCCATGTCGCCGCTCGGCATATCCTGCCATACCAAGATACCTTCCTTATCGCAATGATAATACCAGCGGGCCGGTTCCACCTTCACGTGCTTGCGGATCATGTTGAAGCCCCACGCTTTCGTCTTCACGATATCATACAGCAACGCCTCGTCCGTGGGAGCCGTGTAAAGTCCGTCGGGCCACCAGCCTTGATCCAGCGGGCCGTATTGGAACAGGTTCTTGTTGTTCAAGCGCATACGCATGATGCCGTTGGCGTCACGCTCGGCGGATATCTTACGGAAGGCGGTGTACGATTTCACCTCGTCCACCTTCTTGCCATTCTTTGACAAGCTCACCTTCATATCATATAAATAAGGATTGGAAGGTTCCCACAACGTAGGATTTCACGGCCAAGCGTAATTCCTTTCCCTCGTAGGCCCTTGGCGGTAGCAACCACCTGCCCCTTATCTAGCAAGCTTACCTCCACGATGTCCGACACCGGGGAGTCGGAGCAAGTCCCGACCGTCACGCTCATCACGCCGTTATCGATATTCGGGATCGCCTTGATAGAGGTGATATGCGAGGAAGCGACCGGCTCCAACCATACGGTCTGCCAGATTCCGGTGACCGGCGTATACCAGATTCCCTCCGGGTTGGCCACTTGCTTTCCACGGGGCTGGTAGCCTTTATCGCTCGGGTCCCATACACGCACCACCAGCTTATGCGTACTTTTGCCATTCAGATAGGGAGTGATATTCAAGGAAAACGGGGTAAAGCCTCCCGTGTGGGAGCCGATCAAGATATCATTCACGAATACGTCCGCTTTCCAATCCACGGCGCCGAAGTTCAACAAGATATCTTTTCCTTTCCATGAGGAGGGCACCGTAAAGGTTCGTTTATACCACAACTCATTCTTCTCCCCCACTTCTTTTTGCACGCCGGACAAGGAGGATTCCACGGCGAACGGCACCAAGATATTCCCATCGAAACTCGTCGGCTCTGCCTGTCCTTTTGGAAGGATAGCGTATTCCCACTCGCCGTTCAAATTCTGCCAATCCGCACGTTCCATCCCGGGGCGTGGATATTCTGGCAATACATTCCGGGGATCTACTTTCTCAGCCCAGTCCGTCTTGATCTTGTCTCCGGCGGGCTTCCACTGCGCCCCGGCGCTACAAATCGTTGCGAACGCACAAAAGGCTAACAATAATTTTCTCATGATATTATTTACATTTTGAATTGATAATACACTTTCAAGTGACAAAGATAATAGAAAATATCCAAAATCCACATCGTCCTCGGATACCAATAGGAGAACCGTACCCAAATCGATCTAACCATCAAATACCCGGAATATCTCTTGTGACAGAATCTCACAAGGTAAGGTTATTGTCTTTTTTTAATGTTCCTATTTTACATCAATATCATTTCCGGAAAAACACGTACGTGAATATCCAAAAACATGTACGACTTTTCGGAAAAACATGTACGTGTTTCGACGCAAACATTACGATGTTTTTACGACTCTGATTTTCAACCCCTTGAAAACACGACCTGATTTTCTGCTTATTGTAAAATTCTTCTTATTCAGGGATACCCGGAAAAGAAGGGGGATCAATACGCACACCTTCACCCACTGGCTGAAAGCCAAGAAGGAAGAGCGTGAGCTTGCCTTCCTCCGCACCTATCTTTGTAGGTAGAATTAAAATGCTTCAATTTGGCAAACGTCACTTGAAACGCCTGCAGTCGAAAGGGTTATTTCCGTATGGGTTACCCTCAGAAGCTACGCTCTGCCGTGTGTTTCAAAGCATCGACGATGAAAAGATGGCTGATCGAATGTCTGCTTTTGCAGAGGTTTTCCGCAAGGAAATATCCGCTTCGGCAAGAATCAAAGATCTTTGCGCTATGGGCTTGAAGACTCCATAAAGACCGCCACCCCGACTGATGTCTATAAGAATAGTATTCTCGCCCATGCCGCACTGGCATGCGTAGAGGCATTGTACGCCCAATTCAAAACTTAAATGAAAAAGCCGTGAGAGAAACAGCATCAAAATCCACATCGTCCTCGAATACCTATTCGTAATCATAATACTATCGTTACTAATCGACGTCCTTTCCCCCACTATCCTTCACGTCATCGTTCACGATGCCCCGCTTGATTTTCCTGAAAGTATCCGTAAGGCTCCCGAAACGATAAGATACGGATATACCGAACTCACGCATCACCTTATTCTCCGTCTCATAAAGGGTGAACGCATTGTTATAAGTCTTGTTCTCCATCTTCCAAGTCTTCGTCAAAGGGCTCTTGCAATAGACAGATAACGTGAGCTTCTTATGGAAAAAATCCTTATTCAAGGTAATGCCGTGAAACAGGAAATCGGATCGTTCCCCTTGCAATTGAATCTTGGGTAACATATAACCGGCGTTCATGTTCAGCCAGAAATCTTTCGGAAACGAAAATTGGACACCGGCGAAAGCACGTCCGCTCCAACCGCTGTTCGACAAGTTTCTTTCCTCGTTTTCCATACTGATATAATCCACGCCACCATTCATGAAAAAACGGAACAATGGGAGAGGGCTCCAATTCATATAAAGGGAAAAGCCTGTCTGGTGCCGTTTGCCGATATTACCATAGGTAGAGACCGATACGTTCGGACGCTCCGTATCCATAAAAGTATATTGCTCGATAGAATTGTTCACAAATGCATGGCTTACGCTGGCATTTATGTTAAACTTCTGGGTGAATAAGGTATAATTAAGGTTCACACTATTGCTTTTCTCGGAATCCAAGTCTGGATTGCCATAAGAAACATTTAGCGGATCCCGCTCGTCGACATAAGGATTCAAATAATCAATACCCGCACGCTGGATACGCATATTATATCCCAGACGGATCTGTTGCGACTGTCCGATCGAGTAAGACAACGTAACGTTCGGTACGATATCCACAAAATTCGAATGAAAGTCTTTCGTCAGATCATTCGAATAGCTCACGTCCAAGCTCGTTCCTTCCGCACGTACTCCAGCCTTTATTCCCAGCTTATTCCAACGAAAGGTGCCACCCAGATACACCGAGTAAATATGTTGCGTATGGCTGAAATCCACAAAGCTGCCCGACGGTTCATGCCAATTGCCGGAAGTCTCATCATAAAGCCGTTGCGTGATCTCACTGTCGGTCTGGCGCAAGATATATTTTACTCCGGTCTCCAGATCATGCCCCCCGGCAATGGGTCTTATATAATCCAATTGTCCCGTATGCTCATTGGTCTTCGCCCGGTTCGTGTCCCATTGCAGGAAATCAGAGTAATTCGAGGTACCCGTTATCCGCATCCGGTTCTCATCATCATTCGGATCATTGGTGAAACGATAAGACAAAGTCAGCAACTCCCCCTTACGCCTTGTCTCATGCTGGTAGTTGGCATTCACCTCCACGGAGCCGAAGACAGGTTGATTCTGGCTAAAACGATCGTAAGCATAAATCAAGTCTCGGTTCATGTCACGCATCTCCACGCTCAGATCCGAGAACTCTTTCTGACGCTTGCGGAACAAATTGGCGTCCACGCTAATCAGGTTCATCGAGTCGATCTCGAAAGTTCCCTCCAAATATCCCCGGTGCATTTTCTCCCTTTCCCAATGCTCCCCGATCTGGGAGAGGTAACGGTTAGCGTCATCCGATAAGTTCTTGCGAAAGGAAGTGATATCCGCTATAGGCTCACGTTCATACTCCAGATTGTAATTCGCCGTAAGTCCCAGTTTCCCTGCTTTCAGCGAGACGAATGTCCCGCCGCCGTATGCCTCGTTCGTAGTAACCTCCGCACTCACCGTCCCCGTATATCCATCCAAGACACGTCTCACCATAATAATATTGATAATTCCACTCACTCCCTCAGCGTCGTAGCGGGCACCGGGATCTGTTATCACCTCTATATCCTTGATGTTGGAGGCCGGAAGACTTTTCAATACTGTCGAAGGATTACTGCTAAGCAATCCCGAGGGCCGTCCATTCATGTAGATCTTAAAATTACTATTTCCTTTCAGTTGGATATTATCATCGCCATCCACGGTTACCATCGGTACCTTCCGCAACATATCCAATGTATTGCTGACTTTCGCCTCGGGATCCTCCTCTAAGTTATAGACCAATTTATCAATATCCACCTTGACCAAAGGTCTTTGCGCCGAGACCCTCACCTCTCCCAGCGTCCGGGCATCATCTTTCATACATAATTTACCTACGTTCCATACGGGCGATTGAGCCGAAACGCTCACTTTCCTCCGAGCAGGTATTTTCCCGATAGAACTCATATGGAAATAATAAGATCCGGCCTCGGGCAAGGAGACAGAGAAATACCCATCAATATCGCAAGCCAATAAAGCAAGAGGCTCCGTAATCTCCTCACCCCTCGTCACACGCAAGGTCGCGAACGAGACCGGCTCATTTGTCAATGAGTCCACAACCTGTCCTTTCAACTCAAAGACACCAGCTCCCAGTACTTGCGCCGATACGGGACGAATCGCAACGCACGCTAGACAAACGAACAAAAGCTTAAAAAACAATGCAGTTTTCATATTCAATCGTGATTTATTATTACGCAAATATGACTCCCGGAGAGGCCAAAAGTTTTGTTTTTCCGTCCAAAGCGAAAAGAAAAAGGATTGAGGGCGAAAATTAAATGATCCGAAAACAGGAGGAAAAGAAAGGGTATATCAAGCTTTAACTTTACTTTTGCCTATAAAAAGAGAAGCCATGAAAATAAGACATTATCTCCTTCAGAAACCATCCATACTGATATGGGTATCCGTATTATCGGGTTTCTTCGTGACCTCCGAAGAGATCATGGATTGTATCGAGCTATCCCGGATCAGAGGGATTGACCCCGAGATCGACAGTATATTATTGTTGATCTTCCAATGCCTGTTTTTCATCCTGTTCACTCGGATACTACTACAAATTAACGTATGTTGGCAGCCTGAGAAAAAAGGGCATCTCAAGCAATTCGCCTATTCGTCGCTGGTATCCGTATTATTTTCCTTAATCGTATGGCTCGGGGTCTCACCCGTCATACGAAGCACAAACCAAAATATCCGGGAGAAATACGAGCGAAACGAACCGAAAGAAAACCACCGTTTCCATGGGAAGAAGCTTTTCTACTTGTTCCACGAGCCAGAGGAGGCATGGTACAACAACCTTTTCACGCTATTCGTTGGAATATACACGTTCAGCCGGATTTATATCCTCGCCGCACGTAAAGAGGAAGTGGAGCGAAACTACGAGAAACTGAAAAACGAATCCCTGCAAAGCCAGATAGATGCCTTGTACAACCAGATCAACCCTCATTTTTTCTTCAATGCGTTGAACTCTTTGCATGCCTTGATAGTCGAAGGACAGAATCAGAAATCACTGGCTTATCTCTCCAACCTATCCAATGTATTCCGATATATACTTCAAAGCGAGAAGAAAGAATTAGTGGCGTTAAAGGACGAACTATCTTTTTTGGAAACCTACCGCTTCATGCTATCCGTCAAATATGAGGAGAAACTGACGTTCGACATACAGATCAACCCAGCCTATATGTCCTGCCAGCTACCGGTTCTTTCCTTGCTACCATTGATAGAAAACGTGATCAAGCATAATGAGATCAGCGCCCGCAACCCAATGCGATTATCCATTTACAGCACCCACGAACCTTCTTTGGTGATCCTAAACCGGAAACAGCCCAAGCTGGACGAGGTGGAGAAAGTGGGTATCGGGCTGAAAAACCTAGATAACCGCTTTGCCCTACTCGTAAAAAAAAGAATAAGGATAGAGGATACGGATGAGTTTTTCCGTGTTTCCCTACCTTTAAAGAGTTAATCTAAATCCAAACAATCATGAAAATCATCATTATCGAAGACGAGGCCGCAGCCTACAAGAACATCAAGAACTTATTACTACAGATAGATCCGCATATCGAGATCTTGGATCATTTCGATACGGTAGTAGATAGCGTGACATGGCTCCGTAGTCATCCCATGCCCGACCTCATCTTCATGGATATCCAATTGGCGGACGGAAACTCTTTCAATATTTTCGAATGCGTCACCATAGAGGTTCCCATCATATTCACTACCGCATACGACCAATATGCGATCAAGGCATTCGAGGTAAACAGCGTCGATTATCTATTGAAGCCTATCACGTTAGAGAGCATGCGAAAGGCACTAGATAAATACAACCGACTTAATCCGGTGACCGTACGGCAGCATATCAGCCGGATCGACCAATTGGTTTGTAGCTCGGAATATCTAAAGCGGATTCTCGTCCCATTCAAGGATCGGATTATACCGATCAAAACCGAGGCGATCGCTTATTTCTATAACACGAACGGCGAAAGTAGCGTGGTGACCCGCGAGAGACAATCATATTCCATCGGTAAATCTCTAGACTCCTTAATGATAAAATTAAACCCGACTTGCTTCTTCCGGGTAAACCGACAGTTTATCCTTTCCAAGGAAGTAATAGATAGCTTCACCATCTGGTTCGATAGCCGATTACGTATAAATCTGAGCCTCCCGACCGACGAACCCATTTTCGTGGCTAAAAATAAGGCGGCGGAATTTAAGGTATGGTTGTCCTCTTATTAAACTTCATCGTGCAATTTGATTATACAATTTAATAACGTACATTCGCGTACAAATAAATTAAATCTGTAGTCCGATGAGAACGCATTTACGCGAAAGCATGCTGGCGCTTCTTTTGATAGGTATCTTAGCCACGGGTTGCGATACCGGAACGAAGAAGGCTTCTGAAAACAGTATCACGTTTGATTCTATCAGCGTGGAAAAGACTTACCATTTGTTAGATAATCCGGATAATCCCAATTGCAATCTAGAGATCAAGTTCGTTTATCCCCGGAAATATTCGGATAAAGAGGTTCTTAAGAATCTACAGAGACAGTTCGTCTCCTCTTATTTCGGCGAGAATTATGAGCAATTATCCCCCGAGGAGGCGGTACGGAAATATACCGACGACTATCTGGCCGCTTATAAGGATCTGGAAGAGGATTACAAGGCTGAGGTGGCGAAATCCGACGAGACACCGGTGGGCTCTTGGTTCTCTTACTATGAGATGTCGTCGGATGATATCGCCTTCAACCAAGACGATATCATCAGCTATACGGTAAGCTTCGAGAACTATACGGGCGGAGCGCATGGCGCACATTCCTACAATAACCATGTAGTGAACCTCAAGACCGGTAAGCCGATCACCGAGGAGGAGATATTCGTGGACAACTATCAAGACAATCTGGCGCGAATATTGGTAGATCAGATCGCCAAGCAAAACAACGTATCCGACGCCAAGGAACTGGAAAATATCGGTTTCTTTAGCGTGGACGAGATCTTCCCGAACGGCAACTTCCTCGTAGACGAGACGGGCATCACCTATTCTTTCAACGAATATGAGATAGCGGCATACGTGGTAGGCGTCACGAACGTCCATCTCCCTTACAAGGAAATCCGCTATTTGCTGCGGGATGACAGCCCGATAAGTCAGTTAATTGAAAATTGAAAATTGAGAATTGAAAATTAATGATAGATAAACCTATAAACAGATGTCCTATGGAACAAAATACAGAGAAATTCTCAATTCCCAATTCTCAATTTTCAATTCTCACATCTTATTTCCCCGATCTCACCGACCGGCAAAAAGAGCAATACGCCGCCCTATATGACCTATATACGGATTGGAACGCCAAGATCAACGTGATCTCACGGAAGGATATCGAGAACCTATATCCGCATCACGTGCTTCACTCGCTGGGTATCACCGATATGCTGCGTTTCAAGCCGGGTTCCTCGGTGATGGATCTGGGTACGGGAGGCGGTTTTCCCGGCATCCCCTTGGCGATCTTATTCCCGGAGACCCATTTCCATCTGGTAGACAGTATCGGGAAAAAAATCAAGGTGGGACAAGCCGTGGCCGAGGCGATCGGGCTGGAGAACGTATCCTTCCGCCATTGCCGGGGCGAGGAGGAAAAGCAGCTTTTCGATTTCGTGGTAAGCCGTGCCGTGATGCCTCTGGCGGATCTGGTAAAGATCGTCCGCAAGAATATAAAGAAAGAACAGATCAACGCATTGCCCAACGGATTGATTTGCCTGAAAGGTGGAGAGCTGGCGCACGAGATATTGCCTTTCCGGAACCAAGCGATAAGCATGGATCTGAAAGACCATTTTAAAGAAGAGTTTTTTGAAACTAAAAAAGTAGTGTACGTACCCTTATGATTACGATAAAATCTTTCGAAGTAAACTATTTCTCCGAGAATACTTACTTGCTATACGATGATACCAAGGAGGCAGTCCTTATCGATTGCGGCTGCCTGCGCAAAGAGGAACAAAAAGAAGTAAGCGACTTTATCGCCCAGAACGGGCTGACGCTGAAACGTTACCTTTGTACGCACCTCCATCTGGATCACATATTCGGCAACGAATTCGTCCATAACACCTACGGGTTGAGCCCGGAAGCCCATAAAGCGGACGTGGAGGGCCTTCCCTCCCCCGAGGAGCAAGCCAAGGCGTTCGGCCTGCCGATGAAGGCGAAAAGCGTCCCGGTAGGGAAATATCTGGTAAACGGGGAAATCATAAAGTTCGGGAAATCCGAGCTGGCGGTATTGAGCGTTCCCGGTCATTCGCCCGGAGGCGTGGCTTTCTATAACAAGAAGAACGGTTTCGTGATCGTCGGGGATTCCTTGTTCGCCGGAAGCATCGGCCGTACCGATTTATGGGGAGGCAACCAAGATATACTGCTTGCCGCTATCAAGGACAAATTACTGTCGTTGCCGGACGAGACCGTGGTATACCCCGGCCATGGCCCCGAGACACGAATCATTGATGAGAAATTAAATAATCCTTATTTATAAAATACTAGAATTATGGACACAAATAAGTTTGTAAACCGCCACGTGGGCATCTCAGCGGAAGATATTCCCGCTATGTTGGAGACGATTGGCGTGAAGTCTTTGGACGAGTTGATCGATCAGACCATTCCGGCCAACATCCGTTTGAAAGAGCCGTTGAACCTCCCGGAGGCCATGACGGAACGTGAGTTCGCCGAGCATATCGCCGAGCTGGCTTCCAAAAACGAAGTCTTCACTTCTTATATCGGAATGGGTTGGTACGACACGGTTTGCCCGGCCCCGATCCAACGTAACGTATTCGAGAACCCAGTTTGGTACACCTCCTATACTCCGTATCAGGCGGAAGTATCCCAAGGACGCTTGGAGGCGTTGCTGAACTTCCAGACTGTTATCAGTGAATTGACAGGATTACCTTTGACAAACTGCTCGCTACTCGACGAGGCGACAGCGGCAGCCGAGGCGGTTACCATGTTCCATGGTTCACGTAGCCGTGCGCAGGTGAAAGCGGAAGCGAATACGGTATTCATCGACGAGAATGTGTTCGCCTCTACGCTGGCCGTCATCCACACCCGCATGGTCCCGCAGGGCATCCAGGTGGTAGTGGGCGATTATAAGAAATTCGAGTTCACGCCGGATGTGTTCGCCGCCATCGTACAGTTCCCGAACGCGGATGGTTCGATCGAGGACTATAAGGAATTCGTAGCCCGTGCGGGCGCCGCCGGAGCCAAGGTAGGCGTAGCCGCCGACTTGATGAGCTTGGTATTGCTGACTCCTCCGGGAGAATGGGGAGCGGATGTCGTATTCGGTAGCAGCCAGCGCTTCGGTATCCCGATGTTCTACGGGGGTCCTTCCGCCGCTTTCTTCGCTACGAAGGACGATTATAAACGTACGATCCCGGGACGTATCATCGGTATCTCCAAGGACGCTTACGGCCATCCGGCTTATCGCTTGGCCTTGCAGACCCGCGAGCAACATATCAAACGTGAGAAGGCTACGTCCAATATCTGTACGGCTCAGGCGTTGTTGGCTACCATGGCCGGCTTCTACGCCGTATATCATGGAGCGGAGGGGTTGCGTAACATCGCCGGACGGATTCATTCCACGGCCGGATTCTTGGCCAAGGAGTTGGAGAAACTGGGATATACGCAATTAAACAAGGATTATTTCGATACCTTGAAGATACAGCTTCCTTCACACGTGTCGGTGAACGCGCTGCGTGAGATCGCCTTGGAGTGCAAGGTGAACTTGCGTTATTTCGAGGCCGGACAAGTGGGCGTCAGCATAGACGAGACAACATTGCCTACGGACATAGGCGTATTACTATACATCTTCGCCGGAGCCGCAGGTAAAGACTATATGCTGGACGAGTCTATCCCCGCCCAGACTTATTTCGACGCTAAATTCGCCCGTACCTCCAATTTCTTGCAGCAAGACGTATTCAAGAAATATCATACGGAGACCGAGTTGATGCGTTACATCACCCTGGGACGAAAGGATGTTTCCTTGGCTCAATCCATGATCTCGCTGGGATCTTGCACGATGAAGCTGAACCCGGCTTCTACGATGTTGCCGCTTAGCCGTGCGGAATTCATGAATATCCACCCGTACGCTCCGGAGGAGCAAGTGGAGGGCTATACGGAGCTGATCGAGAACCTGTCTTCTTACTTATGCACGATCACAGGCTTCAAGGGCTGTACGTTGCAACCGAACTCCGGCGCCGCCGGCGAGTACACGGGTCTTCGTGTGATCCGTGCTTATCAGGAAAGCATCGGCCAAGGCCATCGTGATATCGTTTTGCTTCCGGCTTCCGCCCACGGAACCAACCCGGCCAGCGCTATCCAATGCGGATATAAGACCGTAACCGTTAAATGCGACGAGAATGGTAATATCGATCTGGAAGATTTCCGCGCGAAAGCCGAGGAGAACAAGGAGCGTCTGGCTGCCAGCATGATTACCTATCCGTCCACGCATGGTATCTTCGAGGTGGACATCAAGGAGATGTGCGACATCGTTCACGCTTGCGGAGGACAGCTTTATATGGATGGCGCCAACATGAACGCGCAGGTAGGATTGACAAATCCGGGTACGATCGGCGCCGATGTATGTCACTTGAACCTGCATAAGACCTTCTCTTCTCCTCACGGAGGTGGTGGTCCCGGCGTAGGCCCGATCTGCGTGGCCGAGCATCTGGTTCCGTTCTTGCCGCAGCATCCGGTGCTTTGGGGCAGCGACTTGAATACGGTATCCGCAGCTCCTTATGGTAGCGCCGGTATCCTGCCGATCACGTACGCTTACATCCGCTTGCTGGGTACGGAAGGTCTTGAGACAGTGACGAAGACGGCCATCTTGAACGCCAATTACTTGGCCGCTAAGTTCAAGGATACGTACGGCATCGTTTATACCGGAGCGACAGGCCGTGTAGGTCATGAGTTGATCTTGGAATGCCGCACGGTAAAAGAGCGTTCGGGCATCGACGAGGGCGATATCGCCAAGCGTTTGATGGACTTCGGCTACCACGCTCCTACCCTATCTTTCCCGGTACACGGCACCTTGATGGTAGAGCCGACCGAGAGCGAGAGCAAGGCCGAGCTGGATCGTTTCGTAGAGGTAATGGAATGTATCTGGAACGAGATCAAGGAGGTGGAGGAAGGCAAGGCTTCGAAGGAGGACAACGTCTTGAAGAACGCCCCGCATCCGGAATACGAGGTGACCGCCGACGAGTGGAAACACGCGTATCCCCGCACGAAGGCCGCCTTCCCGCTGGAATGGTTGCACGACAGCAAGTTTTGGATTAACGTAGCCCGTGTAGATAACGCTTATGGCGATCGTAACTTAATACCGACTTTATGCGCTTGCGAGATATGAAGAAGCTCTTTATCGCTTTGGCGGCCGTCGCTCTGACGGCTTGCGTCAAGGCGCCCGAGAAAACAGTCAAGGTCTACGCATGGCAAGGCGAAGGCGGGAATACCACCGAGCAAACCTTACAAGCGGACTTTAGTAAATGGCATGCCCACGGTGTAGACGGGATGTGCTACAACGCCGGCCACGACACGGAGAAAATCCAGCGTGCCGCCAAAGCGGCCCATGCCAATGGCATGGAATACCACGCATGGATTCCTGCCATGTTGCAACATGGATTGGACTCCACCCTCTACGCCGTGAACCGGAAAGGCGAGTCGGCCTATTCCGTACAGGCCTATGTCCCTTATTACAAATGCCTGTGCCCGAACCAAGAAGGTACGGCGGAGTTCTTGCTGGATCTATATGGCAAGGTAGCCGATATCCCGGAGGTGGATTATATCCATCTGGATTATATCCGTTACGTGGATGTCATCCTGGCCCGCGGACTTTGGGAAAAATACGGCTTGGTGATGGACGAGGAATATCCTACGGCGGACTATTGCTACTGTGACAAATGCGTGGCCGATTTCAAGGCCGCTACCGGTATCGACATCAAATCCGTAGAGGATCCTTCCAAATGCGCGGAATGGGCGCAGTTTCGTTGCGACCTGATCACGAAATTGGTAAATCGCATCGCCGACGAGGTTCACGGCAAAGGCAAGAAAGTGAGCGCCGCCGTATTCCCGGGGCCGGACTCTCACGCTAAATGGATGGTTCGTCAAGAATGGAATAAATGGAATATCGACGCTTTCTTCCCGATGAATTATAACGATTTCTATCTGGAGGACGCTTCTTGGCTGGCTCCGATCGTGAAAGAGGAAGTAGCCGCCGTGCAAGGCAAGAAGCCGGTTTATAGCGGTCTGTTCATCTGCGAGGATTGGCAGAACAAGGCGAATATCAAGGACCCGGAAGGCCATGGACTGATCCCGTCCGAGATCGAGGAGGCCGTAAGAGGCTCCATGGAGAACGGAGCGGCCGGCGTGGCGTTGTTTACGCCGGGCAACATGACGGATGAGCATTGGAAAGCTTTCGATAAGGCGATCCACCAACCGTATACCGTAAAGCCCTAATTCGTAATTACTATACGATAAAACAAAGACAAGGAGGCGCAGCTCTTCATTTTCTCACCTGCGCCTCCTCTTTTACTTATCCATCTAATCTATCTTACTAATAAAAATATCATGACAACTAAGAAACAAGAGAAAATCAAGTTCAGTAAAGCATTCTGGGTAGCGAACACCGTCGAGTTGTTCGAGCGAGCCGCTTATTATGGCGTATTTATCGTTATAACCCTTTATCTTAGCCGCATCTTAGGCTTTAACGATATTCAGGCCGCCAGCATCGCCGGTATCTTTTCCGCTTGTCTGTATCTGCTGCCCACATTCGCCGGAGCGTTGGCCGATAAGATCGGTTTCCGCAACTCGATGCTACTGGCTTTCACTTTGTTAACTTGTGGCTATCTAGGACTGGCTGTTTACCCTACTTGGCTTCAATCCGCCGGACTTGTTGAATACAGCACGACGACTACCTTTACGGGATTGCTGGAGAGCAATCTTCAGTACGGCATTATCCCTATCATGGCCTTGATCGTATGCGGCGGGGCTTTTATCAAGAGCGTTATCTCCGGCACGGTCGCTAAAGAGACTACGCCGGAAACCCGTGCGAAGGGCTTCTCTATCTTCTACGCGATGGTAAATATCGGGGCCTTCTCCGGGAAGACCATCGTGAAGCCGCTTCGTGAGGCGTTGGGCAACGAAGGTTTGATTACCTTGAACTATTTCTCGGCGAGCATGACCTTCCTTGCCTTGCTAGCCATCTGGTTCTTCTACAAAAGCGCTCAGCATTCGGGCGAGGGCAAGACGTTCGGGCAGATCTGGAACGCCTTGATCAAGGTTTGTAGTAACGGACGGCTCATTACATTAATCATCATTATCACCGGATTCTGGATGGTACAACACCAGCTGTATGCCACGATGCCAAAATATGTGCTTCGTTTGGCCGGCGAGGGAGCCTCTCCTTCTTGGTATGCCAACGTAAACCCTTTAGTCGTAGTTCTGACAGTCAATCTTGTAACACAGATGATGCGGAAGCGGACAGCGCTTACCTCCATGACGGTGGGTATGTTTATCATGCCGGTGTCCGCTCTTTGCATGGCATCCGGTAATATGCTGGATACTAATTCCTTGATCCTAGGGATGCATCCCGTAGCCTTCATGATGGTGGTGGGTATCGTCTTCCAAGGGCTGGCGGAGACGTTCATCTCTCCTCGCTTTCTCGAGTATTTCTCCTTGCAAGCACCCAAAGGAGAAGAAGGTCTCTATCTTGGATTCAGCCATTTGCATTCTTTCCTCTCCTCTATCTTCGGATTCGGGCTGTCCGGTTTCCTTTTAAGCAAGTATTGCCCGGAGCCAACCCTGTTCGCCTCTCACGAGGAATGGCTGGCGGCAAGCGCGAACGCCCATTACATCTGGTATTACTTCGGTGCGATCGCCTTGGTATCCGCCGTAGCGTTGATCGTGTATGGACAAGTCGTAAAGAGGCTGGATAGCCAAAAGATTTGACCCGGTAAAACTACGAGGTCAAATCCATTACCTTTGATTTGACCTCGTAGTTCTAAAATATCTAATCCAAACACATGGATTTGACCTTTAAGGCTTGCGATATCCAATCATAATCCGTAGATTTGACCCGGAAGAATCGCAAGATCAAATCCTTGAGAAAAAACAACCTTAAAACAGATCATCATGGAAGAAACATTCAAGAGAATCCCCCCGGAAGATGTCTTTATCACCGTCTTCAAGCGTAAACCCACCGAAGAAGAGCTTTGGATGGGCGTCCCTCCCGACTTCGACGGCAACCGCCCCTCGGGCAACAACCTGATCGATCTCTTCGCCTATCTCATCCGCAAGTACGGCCGGATGGACACCAGCGAATACGCCCGCATAATGCAACTCAAGACCAGCGAGCTCCGGGGCGCCATCCTCGCCATCGGCGGCATGTCGGCGATGGAATGGCGCAACCGCTACCTTCTCCTCGAAGCTCAGGAGCTGATGGAGCGGACGGACATGAGCATCACCGAGATCGCCGCCAAGCTGGGTTTCTCGCAGCCCTCGGTATTCTCCAAGTTCTTCCGCACGCTGACGAAATCGCAGCCTTGGGAATGGCGCATCGAGAAAAAAAAACCGGGCTCAAACCGGAAGAGAACCTATCATCGCTACGAGTAATCAACAGGCAATACATGCTCAAACAGATACGAAGTGTGCAATTTCCCGACTAAAGTTCTTTGTTATAAAGAATGTTTGATTACTTTTGCACCTCGAGATTAACAAGAATGTAGAAGTATTATATCAACATAAAAATCTAATATTCCTAATATAATATGAGTTTAAGAATTATTGTTTTAGCGAAACAGGTCCCGGATACACGAAACGTGGGAAAGGACGCCATGAAAGCGGACGGTACGATCAATCGCGCCGCCTTGCCTGCGATCTTTAACCCGGAAGACCTGAATGCGTTGGAACAAGCGTTACGCTTGAAAGACGCTTACCCCGGGACAACAGTTACGCTGCTGACGATGGGCCCGGGACGTGCCGCCGAAATCATCCGCGAGGGTTTGTATCGTGGTGCTGACGGCGGTTTTTTGTTGACCGACCGTGCGTTTGCCGGAGCCGACACGCTAGCCACATCCTATGCGCTTGCCACGGCTATCAAGAAAATCAACGATTATGATATTATCATCGGTGGTCGCCAAGCGATCGACGGCGATACGGCACAGGTAGGTCCGCAAGTCGCCGAGAAATTGGGAGTGACCCAGATCACGTATGCCGAGGAAATCCTGAACGTAGATAAAGAGGCCGGACGTATCACCGTAAAACGTCATATCGACGGGGGTGTCGAGACCGTGGAAGGTCCGCTTCCGATCGTAATCACCGTGAATGGTTCCGCCGCTCCCTGCCGTCCTCGTAATGCGAAGTTGGTACAGAAGTACAAATACGCCATGGGTAAACAGGAACGGAACACGCAACCCGCCTGTCACCAAGATGGAGAACCGACCGTTCGCTACCCGGAATTGTACGAGACCCGCCCGTATCTGGATATCCAGGAATGGAGCGTAGCCGACGTGAATGGTGACTTGGTTCAATGCGGCCTTAGCGGTTCGCCGACGAAGGTAAAAGCGATCGAGAATATCGTCTTCCAAGCCAAGGAAAGCAAGACCATCTCCAGCGCCGACCAAGAAGTAGAGGATTTGATTGTCGAACTGTTAGCTAACCACACCATCGGATAAGATTATGAACAACGTATTTGTATATTGTGAGACAGAAGGCACGAACGTTGCCGATGTAAGTCTTGAGCTTCTGACTAAAGGTCGTAAGCTAGCCAATCAATTGGGCTGTGGGCTGGAGGCGATCGTTGCCGGGTCCGGCCTTGAGGGTGTAGAGAAACAAGTATTGCCTTTTGGCGTCGACAAGGTTCATGTGTTCGACGCTCCGGGTCTGTTCCCTTATACGTCACTTCCTCATTCCTCTATCTTGATCAATTTGTTCAAGGAGGAGAAACCGCAGATTTGCTTGATGGGCGCTACGGTGATCGGTCGTGACTTGGGCCCTCGTGTATCCTCGGCCTTGACAAGCGGCTTGACGGCCGATTGTACCTCTTTGGAGATCGGCTCGCACGAGGACAAGAAAGCGGGTATCACCTACGAGAACTTATTATATCAGATCCGTCCGGCGTTCGGTGGTAACATCGTAGCCACGATCATCAACCCGGAACATCGCCCGCAAATGGCGACCGTTCGTGAGGGCGTGATGAAAAAGGAGGTTTTGGACGAGAACTATAAAGGCGAAGTGATCCACCACGATGTAGCGAAGTATGTCCCCGAGACAGACTATGTGGTGAAAGTGATCGACCGTCATGTAGAGAAAGCGAAGCACAACCTGAAAGGCGCTCCGATCGTAGTAGCCGGAGGTTATGGCGTAGGCTCTAAGGAGAACTTTAATTTATTGTTCGATTTGGCGAAAGAGCTTCACGCCGAGGTAGGTGCCAGCCGTGCGGCTGTCGATGCCGGTTTCTGCGACCACGACCGTCAGATCGGTCAGACCGGTGTCACGGTGCGTCCGAAATTGTATATCGCTTGCGGTATCTCCGGGCAGATCCAGCATATCGCCGGCATGCAAGACGCCGGTATCATCATTTCGATCAATAATGATGAGAACGCCCCGATCAACACGATCGCCGATTACGTAATCAATGGTACGGTAGAAGAGGTGATTCCTAAGATGATTAAGTATTACAAAAAGAACAGTAAGTAAGATTATGGCTAATTTCTATACAGATAATCCCAGCTTGAAGCATCATCTTCACCATCCGTTGATGAAGCGTATCGTAGAGCTGAAAGAGCGCGGCTATGCCGACAAGGATACATACGATTATGCTCCGATCGATTTTGAGGACGCAATGGATAGCTACGAGAAAGTATTGGAGATCGTTGGTGAGATTTGCGGGGAAATTATCGCCCCGAACGCTGAGGGCGTAGACCATGAGGGCCCCACGGTAGCGAACGGACGTGTCACGTACGCTTCCGGGACACAGCAAAACCTCGATGCCGTTCGCAAGGCCGGCTTGATGGGTATCGCTATGCCTCGCCGCTACAATGGGTTGAATTTCCCGATCGTCCCTTACATCATGGCCGCCGACTTGGTTTCCCGTGCCGACGCCGGTTTCGAGAACCTTTGGGGTCTACAAGATTGTGCCGAGACCTTATACGAGTTCGGCAACGAGGATCAACGCCAACGTTACATCCCTCGTGTTTGCGACGGAGAGACCATGTCTATGGACTTGACGGAGCCGGACGCAGGTTCCGACCTTCAATCCGTTATGTTGAAAGCTTCTTACAACGAGGCTGACGGTTGCTGGTATCTGAACGGCGTAAAGCGTTTCATCACGAATGGCGACGCTGACATCCATTTGGTATTGGCCCGTTCCGAGGAAGGTACGAAGGATGGACGTGGCCTTTCCATGTTCATCTACGACAAGCGCAATGGTGGCGTGAATGTCCGTCGTATCGAGAACAAAATGGGTATCAAAGGCTCTCCTACTTGCGAGTTGGTATTCAAGAACGCGAAAGCCGAGCTTTGCGGTGATCGTAAGCTAGGTTTGATCAAATATGTAATGGCTTTGATGAACGGTGCCCGTCTGGGTATCATGGCTCAAGCCGTAGGACTTAGCGAGGCTGCCTATCGTGAGGCTTATGCTTACGCCTTGGATCGTAAACAGTTTGGTAAGTCTATCATCGAGTTCCCGGCGATCGCTGAGATTATCGCCTTGATGCGTGCGAAAGCGGATGCTTCCCGTTCTATGTTATACGAGACCGCCCGTTTCGTTGACGTCTACAAAGCGTTGGATGATATATCCAAGGAACGTAAACTGACTCCGGAAGAACGTCAAGAATTCAAGAAGTACAGCAAGCTCGCGGATGCTTTCACCCCGATGGGTAAAGGCATGACTACCGAGTACGCAAACCAGAACGCTTACGACGCTATCCAAGTTCACGGAGGTTCCGGTTTCATGAAGGACTACGCTTGCGAACGTATCTACCGGGATGCCCGCATCACGAATATCTATGAGGGTACCACCCAATTGCAAGTCGTAGCGGCCATCCGCCACGTCACCACGGGTACTTATTTGAACCAGATTCGTGAATACCAAGCGATCGAGTATAAGCCGGAATTAGAGGCTCTGAAGAACAAACTTGCCGCTATGACCGAGAAGTATGAGAAAGTGGTAGCCAAGGTTACGGAGACAAAGGATAACGAATATATTGACTTCCAAGCTCGCCGTATGGTCGAGGCAGCCGCTCATTGCGTATTCGGCTACTTGCTATTGCAAGACGCAAACAAAGATGACAGCTTCCGCCGTTCCGCCGAGGTTTATGTAAACTACGGACAAGCTGAGATTGATAAGATCGAATCCTTCATCAACAACTTCAATCGTGAGGACTTAGTTTATTACAAACAACAGTAAATAGGTTTTCCTAGGATAAAATGAGGCGAGGATCAGTTACAGGTTCTCGCCTTATTTTTTTAACCGCCAAAGTACCCATTGCATACCGCCACGTAAAGACAGATACCAAAGGAAAGCCATCCATAACGCATGATTCCCCATCGATTGATAAAACAAGTAATACATAATAAAGAAAGTGCCCGAGGCCACAAGCATCGAGTAAAGCATCTGGCGTGTGGCCGTGGCACCGATAAAGATACCGTCCCAAAGGAAAGCGGAGAATCCACATAAAGGAATCGCCAACACCCAATAGAAATAATCCCCGGAAGCTTCAATGACTGAGGTATCGTTCGTCAATAATCCCAGAAAATTCTTCCCTCCCAACGCATAAAGGATCGTGAAAGACAATGAGAGGCCGATTCCCCATAGGAACAATAAGCGAATGCATTTACGTAACCCCACATCGTTTTTGGCTCCAATAAAGCGACCGGCTAATGCCTCTCCCGCATAAGCGAATCCATCCATTATATAAGAGAACAAGGTAAATAACTGCATCAACAAGGTGTTTACGGCTAATATCACATCCCCTTGTCTCGCACCTGTAGAAGTAAAGAAAGTCGTAACAGCGACCAAGCACAAGGTCCGGAAAAATATATCACTATTGACTGAGAAGAAGCGACGCATCGCCTCCCTACCCCAAAGCCCGTTCCAATCAATATACGCTTTCAAACGTTTATAATATTTCAACCAAAGAGCAAACGCCATGAGGAGACCCGCATATTGGGCGATCAGTGTTCCCAACGCTACGCCTTCCACCTTCATACCCAGCACAAACACGAAACATAGGCTGGCCACAATATTCACGATATTCTGCGCGATAGCGATAAACATCGGGAAACGAGAATTCTGCATACCGATAAACCAACCGGCAAAGCCATATAACCCCAATACAGCCGGCGCTCCCCAGATACAGATATTAAAATAGAGAGAGGCCCATTGTTTTACCTCCTCCGTTGCGTCGATCAAAGTAAACGCAACCTTCAAGATAGGGTATTGAAGTATCAAAAGCCCCAAAGATATCAGGAAACCAACCCCGACAGACCGGAATAAGATCCGGGTAACTTCCGTCAAATCCCGTTTCCCGTACGCTTGGGAAGTCATACCGCTTGTCCCCATACGGAGAAACCCGAATATCCAGTAGATAATATTAAACAGCATCCCGCCTACAGCGATCGCCCCGATGTACGAAGCAGATCCAAGATGTCCCACGATCGCCACATCTATCAATCCCAATAAAGGTACGGTTATATTGGAAATAATAGAAGGTATCGCCAGTTGAAGTATTTTCTTATTCATATTAAATAGTGTCTAAATACGATATCGTTATCTCTTAAAACTCTCTTTCAGACTGATCAACGAAGGGATAAAAAAGGATATAATACCTATCAAACATAAAAAGCCCCCACTTATTATAAAGGTATTTCCAAGCCCGATAGAATCCGCCAAAAAGCCGGTACTCAAAAGACCGATCATCGAAGGAAGCATACTAAAGCTCATGTAAAAAGAGAATACCCTTCCCATAACTCCCGGATCAATGCGAGATTGGATAACCGTAGTAAAAGTAGCAAAATACAGGGAACCACAAACACCTCCTAAAGCCGTCAGCACCGCAAACCAGATAAAACCGGATACCGGTAACAACCCGGAAAACAAGAATGTCAATCCCAACGCTATATACATCCCATTAATCAACAGTATCTCATTCCAACGATATTTCTTAAGCCCCAGTAAAGCACCCGCGAGCAAGGCTCCTCCACCCCATGAAACCTCGACCAAACTCACTTGGAAAGCATTTCCGGCAAAGTGATTCAACGTCATCAACGGGAATAAGACACTTACCGGCATAATCACGAATGTAGCCAATATAGACAATAGGAATAACCACGATAGCCCATATTGGTTACGGACTTCCATAATCGCCTCTTTCGCCTCTCTCCAAAGATGCAATTCTGAATTTCGTTCCTCATGAGAAGGATCGGGAATAAAGACAAAGCAGAGCGATAGACAAGCGAACGCCGCTCCAGCCACATCCAATAAGAGGATATTCGTCATCTTCATCATCGTTATGAATAGACCGGCCAAAGCGGGCCCGGCGATATTACACACCGACTGGATCACCTGATTAATCCCAGCTATGCGCATCAACTCCGATTTTGGAGCCAGCAAAGGAACAGAAGCTTGCATAGCGGGCATATGAAAGGCAGAACCTACGGAACGAAGGGCCAATAACACATATATATGACTAATCTTAGCCAAATCAAAATAAAACAAGACCGCCAATATCAACGTACAAAAAGCAATAAAGCTATCTGCCATAATCATCACCCGCTTCCTTTTCCACCGGTCGATAAAGATCCCCGTGAAAAGCCCCAAAACAGATTGAGGTAACAAAGCGGCCATCGTAGCAAATGCCAATACCTCAGCGGAACCTGTCTCCAGACTCAACCACAAGACTATCGCGAAATTAACAATCGAACTTGTCAGTATAGATAAGAACTGCCCCGTCCAAATAATGGCAAATACTCGCTTCCAGTTATCCATATAAACGTGTTTGTATTAAAAAAACGAAGGCCGCGGGATTCACATCCGACGGCCTCCTACACTAACCCTTAACTTTAACCAATGAAAAACAATAATCTACTACATTTATTTCAACGCAGCTAAAGCCGCATCGTAATTCGGTTCGGTAGTAATCTCGGGAACAAGTTCCTCATAAACCACCTTACCAGCTCCATCGACCACTATCACGCCACGGGCTAATAACCCTTTCAGCGGACTGTCTACCAGAAGCATCCCATACTTATCCTCAAAACATGAACACCGGAACACTGACAATGTAATCACTTTATCAATACCTTCCGTAGTACAGAAACGTCCATGCGCAAAAGGTAAATCTTTAGAAACAGCTAATACCACCGTATCCGGATGCGAAGCGGCTTCTTTATTGAAGCGTCTTACCGATGCCGCACATACACTTGTATCCAAGCTCGGAAAAACATTTATCACCACTTTCTTTCCTTTCAAGTCGCTTAGCGACAATTCGGATAAATCACTTTTTACACCCTTAAAGTCCGGAGCCTCTGTCCCAACTTTTGGCAACTCGCCGTTCGTATGAATCTCGTTACCTTTTAATGTTACTTTTGCCATCTTTGTATGTAAATTAAATAGTCTTATCTTTAAGTTGGCTGCGCAAATATAAGCAGCTTTCTGTCGATAAAACAAACGAAAATAAACAATGTTTTTTCATTTAACTCTATTTAACTACTGTTGCAAAATACAGATTACCTATCTTTGACGTCAAAATTAAAAACAGATGGATTGGATTATTATCGGCGGACTTCTTATAATCATCGTGACGCAAATCCTTTTGCGTCCTAAACAGCTAAATAATAACAAAGAAGACCTAGAAAAGTTACTAAACGAGATACAACGCTCGTTCGACCGTATCGAGAAAAACTTTAGGGAGGACTTCCGCCTGAACCGGGAAGAAAGCCGGTTAGTAGCAAAAGATAACCGAGAAGAGCTGGCTCGTTCCATGAATGAGTTCAAGGAAGCCTTCGAACGTGGAATCGATTCTTTTAACAGGTTGCAGAAAGAGAAATTCGCCGCCTTGGACGAACGCCAACAGAGATTAGTGGATAACACGGAAAAAAGGCTGGAAGAGATCCGAGTCACCGTAGACGAGAAACTTCAAAAGACATTGAATGACCGTATCGGGCAATCTTTCCGTTTAGTCTCCGAACAATTAGAAAGTGTACAAAAAGGACTGGGCGAGATGCAAACCTTAGCACAGGATGTAGGAGGATTAAAACGGGTACTTAGTAATGTTAAGACCCGGGGAAATATCGGGGAGATCCAACTCAGTATGTTATTGGAGCAGTTATTGGCACCAGAGCAATACGAGGCGAATGTACATACCCGGAAAGGTTCGGATGCGGTCGTTGAATTCGCAGTCAAGCTCCCCGGGCGGGATGATGCCCGAGAATTCGTATACCTTCCCATAGACGCTAAATTCCCGAAAGATGTATACGAACAGCTCCTAGACGCTTACGATGCCGCAGATTCCCAAGCGATCGAGACAGCCGGAAAATTATTGGAGACAACGATCAAGAAGATGGCTAAAGATATTTCGGACAAATATCTGGCACCTCCCGCCACGACCGATTTCGGCATTATGTTCCTGCCGTTCGAGGGCATTTACGCCGAGGTCGTACGCCGTTCCGCTTTATTGGAGGACTTGCAACGAAACTACAAGGTAGTCGTAACAGGTCCCACTACCCTAGCGGCCATACTAAACAGTTTACAAATGGGCTTCCGTACATTGGCGATCCAAAAGCACTCAGGGGAGGTATGGACGATCTTAGGGGCCGTGAAAAAAGAATTCGAGAAAGTAGGCGGTATGCTCGAGAAAGCCCAAAAGAACTTGCAAACCGCCAGCGGGCAAATAGAAGAGGTTTTAGGTACCCGTACCCGTGCCATCCAACGTAAACTCAAAGACGTAGATACGCTTAGCGACCGTGAGGCCCGAGCTATCCTTCCCGAGATCGGAATATTAACTGAAGAAGACGAAAAAGCAGAATCATGAAAAAGAGACAAATACCCCACACTTACGTAATCATTTTTTACATCATCTTATTTTGCGCCGCATTGACATGGATTATCCCCGGTGGGCAATACACGGAAAATATCAGCCCAGATGGAGAGCGGACCGTTGTATATGAATCCGTGGAAAGCGTACCTCAAACATGGGAGGTACTCTCCGCCTTTTATAAAGGATTTGTGGACAAGGCGGATATCATCGTCTTCATCCTCATCATCGGTGGTGCATTCTGGATCGTGAACGACAGTAAGGCATTTGATATCGGGACAGTCAGTTTCCTGCGGAAAGCACGCAAAATGGAGAATAACCCCATCCTTCATAAAATAGGCATAGACAATTTTTTATTGACCGCTATCATGCTACTTTTCAGTATATTCGGGGCCGTATTCGGGATGAGTGAGGAGACCATCGCTTTTTGTCTGGTCTTGGTCCCGATGGCGATATCTATGGGATACGATTCCATAACCGGCGTATGTATGGTTTTTATAGCGGCGGGATTAGGTTTCGCCGGAGCGATTTTAAACCCTTTCACTATCGGTATAGCGCAAGGCTTAGCAGGAATTCCTCTTTTTTCCGGCATCGAGTATCGTATCGTTTGTTGGTGTATTATCAATGTGGTAGGCTTCACATGGATATTGCGTTATGCCGCCAAGGTAAAAAAGAACCCTCAATTGTCACCAGTCTATGAGGATGATCAATACTGGAGAGACCTACATAATACCCATTCTTTGGAAATCGTGTACAGGACCCCGAAAGCCGCATGGGTCAGTTTTATCCTATTGGCAATCATCTTAGCGGTCTTTTCTGTCTATTATCCCCAGACATCCTTAGAAATCGGGAATAGTGTAATCGAGGGACTTCCCTTAATCCCGATTCTTAGCGTAGCGTTCATAATCAGTTCGATATTCACTCTGCGGAAAACCGTACATTTATATATATTGAACCTTTTATTCTTCACGATCTTTTTCCTGATAACAGGCGTAATGGGCTATGGATGGTACATTATGGAAATAGCGACTTTATTCTTCGCCTTGGGCATAGCGGCGGGAATCGCCAATGGACGCGATCCGAATGAGCTTGTGAAACTATTCTTAGAGGGTTGCAAGGATATTATGAGCGCCGCCTTGGTTGTCGGTTTGGCAGGAGGTATCATCGTAATCCTACAAGAAGGCAAAGTGATCGATACGATTCTCTTTAACCTAGCGAAAGGGATGGAAGGCTTGGGGCAAGTAGCTACGGTCGGGATGATGTACGTTATCCAGACGCTTATCAATTTAGTTATTCCTTCCGGAAGCGCCAAAGCGGCCCTTACCATGCCTATCATGGCCCCATTCTCGGAGTTGATCGGTTTATCCAAGCAGGCCACCGTCATGGCCTTTCAGTTTGGCGATGGCTTCACGAACCTGATAACTCCCACATCAGGTGTCCTGATAGCGGTTCTAGGAGTAAGCCGTATCCCGTATGATAAATGGTTCAAATGGGCATGGAAGTTCATCCTTGTCCTAGTGATCCTAGGATTCCTATTATTGATCCCAACGGTATTGATCCCGATGAACGGCTTTTAATCGATATAGCTTTGCGCCTTCCGCAATAGGCTTCCGTGATCCATCACGCCGGAAGAGCGCCATACGATCTCACCTTTCTTAAAGATGATCAAAGTGGGTACGGATTGGATCCTCAACTGTGTGGCAAGTGCTTCGTTCTTATCTACATCAATTTTAAGGACACGCACTTGTCCCGCCAACTCCTTCCCCAATGCCTCGACCGTCGGACTCAACACCTTACACGGGCCGCACCATGTCGCAAAAAAATCCACCAATACAGGTTTATCCCCTTTAATGATATCGTCGAATGTTTCCATCTTACCTACTCTTTATATATTTACAATCTGTTTAATCTCAACCATAGGGAACCAAGCCCCATAGTTTCCAGCTTAAGCCTATCAAAAACAAATGTACGAAATTAAATCATTTATCTAAGACCTAAACAACACGGCTCTTTCATTTACCCATCCGTTTCAGCAGGCCGGAATGCATGGATCTCAAGTAAAATTCCGCACAATAAGCTCACGAGAGAAACTTATATATAAGAAACTGATAATCAGTATTAAAAAATAGGATAATCTTTCCAAAAAAAATAAAAAAGCCGTGCCTAAACAATCTTTTACCAGAACACCGCACCAAAATATTCCTCAATCAATGCAAATTGTCATTCTGACACTTTGCAATCTAAACGCTTGGAGAATCGATTATTTCGAGGCAAGGTACGACTTGCTTCCAAATTCGAAAATATTTTTTCACAATAATCTATTGAACAACGCATTACAAATTTTCACTGATTTATTCTAGCGAAAGATTTCGTCTTCTGTCAACCTCAGTCGGACAAACAAGCGACTTTTTATCTGAAAACAATAAGCTTTTCATCCGAAAACAATCGGATTTCCGGTCGGAAACAATAAGGATCGCAGTCGAAAACAGCATACAACGCCGTTATAAACACCTTACTATTGGATCATAATCCCTCTACAAAGCCTATTCATACACTAAAAAATGGCGAAATACGCTGTTTCCGCCTTCCTTTTCTCTCTATTTTCGCATTTCCATAAAAAGCCTTTATCAGCTAAAAGTCTCCATTTTGAGCAAAATGACAGAAAAAGAGATATTTTGATGACATAAAAGAGAATGGCTTACTTTTTGGTGTAGCTGCCCCAATATTTTGCAATATTTTATTGTGACTTGCTTTCATTTTAGTAACTTTGGACCATTGGAAACAGCTTCTCTGCGTTTTGGTTCAATGCGATTGCAGTTGTGATTTGCTTTCATTTTAGTAACTTTGAGCCATTGGAAACAGCTTCCTTTTCCACGTTATCGATGTAGTAGTATGTGTTGTGATTTGCTTTCATTTTAGTAACTTTGAGCCATTGGAAACAGCCCATCAACGTGGCGTGAGTACCGCCGGAAGGTTGTGATTTGCTTTCATTTTAGTAACTTTGAGCCATTGGAAACAGCTTCCTTTTCCACGTTATCGATGTAGTATGTGTTGTGATTTGCTTTCATTTTAGTAACTTTGAGCCATTGGAAACAGCCCATCAACGTGGCGTGAGTACCGCCGGAAGGTTGTGATTTGCTTTCATTTTAGTAACTTTGAGCCATTGGAAACAGCACCGTCCCCTTGGAAAGAGTCATGCTTTGTGTTGTGATTTGCTTTCATTTTAGTAACTTTGAGCCATTGGAAACAGCTTCAGCTTTTTGGATTTTTCCAGTTCCTCTGGTTGTGATTTGCTTTCATTTTAGTAACTTTGAGCCATTGGAAACAGCCCATCAACGTGGCGTGAGTACCGCCGGAAGGTTGTGATTTGCTTTCATTTTAGTAACTTTTTGAGCCATTGGAAACAGCATATAACCTTAACCTTTACTTGGGGCATACGTTGTGATTTGCTTTCATTTTAGTAACTTTGAGCCATTGGAAACAGCTTAAATTATAATGAAAAAGGGATGGAGAGTGTTGTGATTTGCTTTCATTTTAGTAACTTTGAGCCATTGGAAAAACAGCACAGAGGATTTATAACCCGGTGAACGAGCCGTTGTGATTTGCTTTCATTTTAGTAACTTTGAGCCATTGGAAACAGCACAGAGGATTTATAACCCGGTGAACGAGCCGTTGTGATTTGCTTTCATTTTAGTAACTTTGAGCCATTGGAAACAGCCTTTCAACGAAGTTGTTTAGGCTTCTGTTGTTGTGATTTGCTTTCATTTTAGTAACTTTGAGCCATTGGAAACAGCACAGAGGATTTATAACCCGGTGAACGAGCCGTTGTGATTTGCTTTCATTTTAGTAACTTTGAGCCATTGGAAACAGCCTTTCAACGAAGTTGTTTGGAGGCTTCTGTTGTTGTGATTTGCTTTCATTTTAGTAACTTTTGAGCCATTGGAAACAGGCTTCTGTTGTTGTGATTTGCTTTCATTTTAGTAACTTTGAGCCATTGGAAACAGCATTATTATCTTATGAAGATATTAGGTTTAGTTGTGATTTGCTTTCATTTTAGTAACTTTGAGCCATTGGAAACAGCAAATCGAGCATTTGACTATTAATAAGCTAGGTTGTGATTTGCTTTCATTTTAGTAACTTTGAGCCATTGGAAACAGCACACACCGACAACCGTTCCGCTGAACTCGCGTTGTGATTTGCTTTCATTTTAGTAACTTTGAGCCATTGGAAACAGCATCCCCCTACAGATCCAGCAGCCATGTGCGTTGTGATTTGCTTTCATTTTAGTAACTTTGAGCCATTGGAAACAGCATATTATCTATTAAAAACTATTAATCAATGGATTACAAAGCACATCAGAATAAAAAAAAACAGATATTGTTTCCATTAAAAATCCCGCTTGACAGCGGGATTTTTCTTCTTTAGAACAACTCCAATTGCTGTCCATGGAGTATTCACTTCCACCGTTTTCTTTCCATAAAAAAGTTCAATATTCCCAAACTGCTTATCCGTAATACACATGATTCCGACATTCCCATGCTCCGGAAGAAAAGATTTAACTCTTTTTACATGTACGGCCGCATTCTCGCTACTAGCACAATGGCGGACATAAATAGAAAACTGAAACATCGTAAATCCATCTCTTTGTAGATTTTTCCTGAAATCCACATACGCCTTTTTCTCCTTCTTCGTCTCGGTAGGCAAATCAAACAACACAAGTACCCACATAACACGATATTCGCTAAACCGATCCATATTACATTTCCGGATAGGAGATTCTACGCAATTCGCCACTAAAGCACTTATACAGAGAAGCCGTAGTTTGCCCGACAGCCACCATCAACGGACTACGTTTTCCTGACATATAAGTTTCTAGCACAGGAATAGTAAGCAGCTGCGCTTTCAACTCTCTCGTTAGTTCCGCATAATCCACTCCCTGCTTTATGATACCACAGACCAATTGATCCACATACGGACGATAAGGCTCCATGATGTCATCTGCCAAGCAATAAGCATTATAACGATTATGATGGTGGATTCCTAAAGTAGGCAAAAGCCCACTTGCCACCAAGCTACGAGCAACAACCGCCCGCAGAATAGCATATCCATAATTCAACAAATTGTTAGGCGGAATGCCCTCCCTGTCTCTTGTGAAACCTTCTATCCAAAACAAATTCTTCCAATAATAAGCAGCCGCTCGGGCTTCCAGGTTACTCGTATCTCCGCTTTTCACATCCGAAGCCCATGCGTACATACATTTCACTTCTGCGCCAGAACATTCTTTCAATACGGCTGCCTGATTTTCAATCTTCGTCTTTATGGTCTGCTGCCAAAGCTGTTTCTTTAACGGTAGAGAGGCATCCAACTGTTGCCGGAATCTTTCGTTTTGCGTCGTGTTCCCATACAGAGGAAGCATCAAACCAACCGGCATACTTTTACTGTTACATGTAATGACAGCACAATTATTTTCAAGTAAAGCTTCCAACACGCCCGAAGAGATGGTGATCTGCTTGTGATCCAGTACCACAACTCCAATATCCTCAATGGGTTTCGTCACTTCTGAAGTTCGTTTGAAACTTTCAGGTAACGTATCATTCCTGACTACCTCCGGTAATTTTATCATCAACTGAGCATTTTTCAGAGACAGATAAACGGGGTTTCCAAAATAAAGGGTTTTCTTGATCATAAGCAGTTAGATTTTAAATTACTATTAATCAGTATAAAAGTCTGTTTCTAAAAAAGGGTACAACCTTTTTGAGAATAGCATACACCCTATTTATTTCAATTTCTAATAGATACTATTAATATTCTCCCACTGATACTATTTGTCCAATGTGGTTAATTCGGATCTTGACAACACTATTACCAAAAGAAAGTGTTTTATATTGTTTATAAGCAATATCTTTCAACTCTTTCATATCTTTCACTGTTGTTTCCAAAATGATGTCTAAATTTATAATCTCGAACAACATTATTTCCATACATAACTTTTGACATAGTCTGCACCCTAAATAAATTCGGACTAATCATTGCATAATTATCCGGATTCAACAAATCCACCTCCTTCGGATTGAAGCCTGTCTTTTCATTCGGGAACACGAAATATTCATTCTGCTTCATGCTAAACAAAAATTGCCAACCTTCACTTTTTCTGTAATCCTTATCAATAATAGGAAGTCCTAAATTAGCCCGTGTTACAGCCTCAAAGAAGGGGACAACCACCTCGTCCAGTTCATACATCAGATTACCATCCTCATCAAACGTCACCTGTCCTTTCTTGTCTAAAACAGGTTTACGATAAATAGCCACATGATGGTTGTTTCCGGTATTTACAAAATCCACAGGGATTTGTTTTCCATTTTCATCCCATATCGGATTCCCATTCTTATCTTTCTTCACGTGTATCGATTGGGCATTATTGATTCCTCGGATGCTAACCCGCTTGATACTTATCCCCTTTTCCTTATTCAGCCATATCGGATTTTCCCAAAAATTAACAAATGCCTTTTTGGGATCTCCACCGTATTCTTTCAAACGCCGTTCTAAAATAGCACGTACCTTTACATCAACTACTTTATCCACATTCAAAGCAGGATCGACCGGTTTTCGGATAGTATAAATAGTTTCAAATTCAACTGTTTGTACCTTCTCCGGAACTCGTATGGTCTGATACTTATCAGCATAAAGCGGATTCTTTTCCAATGCATTTTTTCCTGTAAATGCTTTCTTTGGATCATTACCGAATGTTTCCAACCGTTTAAGTAAGGCATTTCGATAAGCCCGTTTACTCACAGTCGCTATTTTAGCCGCATCAAAAGAAGCATTCACCTTTTCTATTTTTGTCACATATTGTTTGTGACTACCATAAACCGTTTCCAAATGCAACTGACCTCGCGGAGTTTGCTGTATCTTCGTATTTTCACCCTTTCTCTTTTTTGTTCGATTAACATTGACAGTCACCACCTTGTTCTTAGCTTTAATAGATACCAGCAGTTTTTCCAAATGCTGTTTGGCTTCTATCCGGAATTGCTCCAATGGAATAGGAGGCAAAGCTCTTCCTTTGTCAAAATAACGGGTCTTGATACCTATTATATTCGTATGGTTTCTATTGCCTGAATCTTGTGCCGCATTTTTATTATTGAAATACTGAATAAACGCATCCTTTGTAAAAGCTACCGTCAGCGCATCCATCGCATGATGCCGATGGTCATTCCTTTTTGTCCAATCCTTTATTCTTTTGATTTTTCTTCCGTCCTTATCTTCGTATGTTTCCACAAAACCCAAGGCTTCATATTTAGGCAGGTTCAGTTCTTTCATTACATCCACCAATTGCCAGTCTTCACGCAATTGATCTGTAATGGAACCGGTAGTTGCCACTACTCTACGGCAGATTTCGTTCAACATAGCGAGTGCTTTTTTCGCTATATATTGTGTATTTCTCAAATCCCTATCAATGAAACCATCCGGTATATCCTTCTGTTCCATTTTCAATTTCCGAAGTTTCGCCTTTTTGTCATTGAACAAGCTTTCGCAACGATTTATATATTGTTGCAAGCCTTCTTCTCCATATTTTTCTTTTACAAAATCATAAGCGGTCTTATTTCCCTTTTCTATATTAATAGCCTTATACTCCAATGTCTTGTTAGATAAAGAATCATCAAAAAAAGACGGGATTGTGGAATAATATGTTCTATATCTATCTCCTTACTGAAAATCTTTTCTTTAGGTATATATTGATTGGAATACAATGTTTTATATCCATTATCTTTCAACTCTTCATAAAGTTTGTAACGGATAATATCATTGCGGCTCACGTTCATCATACCAAATTCATCTTGCAACAATTTACGGATCTCCTCATGCTCACGGGTACTCTTTGCGAAAGCTTTCGTCAGTTCCTCACGTTCTTTGGCACTCTTCTTTAATTCACGAGCCAATTCCACTCGGATTTCATCAGGTTTTCCATACGTATCAATGATTGTATTGATTACATTCACCATCTGACTCAAAATCTTTTCAACCACCGGATTTCGGAGACTGTTTTTAGGAAGAACCTCCAGCTTGCCCTTTAAAACCTTATTTTCTATCTCCTCCTTAGTCAGTGAAGATTTGGAATGACGATAACCGGCATATTCACAAGCCACATCATACAGATTACCCTCTTTCAAATAGGGTAAAATCCTTTTTGATGGCTTTCGCGCTCAAACTTCCGTAATCATCTTGAAACGAAAGACTGGCTAGCTCTACAGCATATTGTTTCTCAACTCCGCAAAGTTGCATGATCTTTTCAATCAGTTTGCCGTTACCGGTCGACGTATTATCTCCTTCAAAAGAATACAACAGATGCCAAAGTCTGAAATAAGGTTGCATCTCGAGCTCTTTCCCCTCTTTGGTTAAGTCAATGGTAAACAGATTCGTATTCCAACCTAAATCGGTAAAGATAGTTCTTAGCTGTCCGATTATCTCATCTGCTGGTTTCTTAAAATCCAACGGTTCGTAGCCATACTTTTCTATCATTTTGCTATAGGCAGAAAAGAGAGAAAACCCAGTACGATTTCCATCTATTTGTTTGAAGTTCAAATCCAATTCCTGTGGATTTTCAAATAAGAGCTTCAACACATCTGCTTTCTTCATGTTTTCTTTTATCGCAAGTTCTCTTGCCAGTATTTCTTTTTCTTCTGGATACAAAGCCCTACTTTCGCTTGCCGACAAAGCATTTCTTTTCTTCTCTCTTCCCAATACCTTTATGTCATTCAATGTCTGCCATACCTTAAATTCCTGAAACAATGGATGCGAACGAGGTATCACCTTGCATCCTATGACTTTGGTCTGTTTCTTTCCATCCTTTTCTACTACAATCTCCAACCTTTCAAACTCACAGAAACTAATCAAGCCTTTCTGACTTTTCAGACGTCGTTGGTAAAAGATGATCATATCGCGAATCTCTTTTTTCAATTCAGCTGTCAATTCCTTATGAAATTCTGCCTGCTTTTCCCAAATTCTATCAAATTCATCCAAATAATCCTGCCGATAGAATACCATATTGCGCAAACTTGCATGGGGATTCTTGTCTAACTCAGCCATCTGATACTGTCCGACCGTTTGATGATTAAAGTATAACACTTTGCTCCTATCACTAATGGCTCCCAAATAACCACTAGACGCATTTATCTGACCATTGATCTCTTGCAAGACTACGGCTATCTCTTCCAAACCTAATTGTTCAGTAAGAGCTTGCGCACGCCAACGATAATTTTCCTTTTTCAGTTCATACCCCTTAGTCGTCCGTTTAAGACCGACAAGTTTACATTCTTTTTCTATCGTTTCATTCTTTGCTTCTCTGTCATTCCAGCCAACCACTTCTTCTTTCCAAACAAAATAGTTAGCCAAGATAGCCCATGTCTGGCTTCTGTTTTTTCCTTTGATTTCTTCTTTGGCGGCATCACAGAAAACATCAGGATGAAATTGCTTTTGAACACTCCATATTCTATCCAACTCTTCTTGCAAATCAGAACGGTAAAAGTCTGGCAAAACTTTCTTGCCCGATTCAAGTAACTGCGAACAAAGTTGCCCCGGAGTCAAATCCTCCTCATACAGCTTTTTAGCAATCTCCATTCCATCAATCAAAACTCCATCTTCTTCCTTTTTTACCTTTCGACTACTTTTATATCCACGTTTTTTATTAATCATCAATAAGACACGGGATAGTTCCTCTAAAGAAATCTCTTCTTCAGCAGCTTTAGCCCGTAAACGACAGGTTTCAAACGTAGTTCTGTTTCCTTGTTCCGAAAGGATAGTTTCGTCGGTAATAAAACCCAGCTCTTTCAAAAATTCAACCAACGCATCACGACGTAATTTATATCGCTGCAAATTACGGCGCATACTTCTTTTAAGAGTTCTTTCCGCATTTGTAGTGATACTTTTCCCTTTTTCAAAGTTCTGCGTTTCATCTACTGTCAAAGGATTTACTCTCACACCTAATCGGATGATTGACGAGACTTCCTCATCTGTTTCAGCTTCGTTCACCAACGCCCACCCTATACTATTTGTCCCTAAATCCAAGCCTAAAATCCTTTTCATAGTATGTTATCTTTACATTTTCCCAAATATAAAAATTTTATTTCAGAAACACTTGCACGCAAGCATTCCATTTCATATATTTGTCATACTAAAATGAAGCAAATCACAATAAGGATTATTCCGTTGTGAAAACATTAGGTTCCCTCGCCCTTCTGCGGGGGATTTTTTTATGCTACGAAGTTCTAAAATCAGCCTAAATGCCAGCTTGGTAGAAACCCGTGGAAAGGACAGTATATCTTCTATGCCACTTGCAGTATATATTAAATGACAAAGTAAGTAGTACTTACTTTTACGGCATATTCCTCAATCCTGTCCATTCCTAAAATCACTTGTCACTTTTGGGGTAGTTAAACAACTTTACTTGTCAATAAACTCATGATCCTCCTGGCTTACTTGTCACTCTCTGATAAAGCCTACCAAAAAGCCTGTCATCAAGAATGGACAATGGATATACCAGAGTGATCCATATTCTCGGCGTACAAATGTAAGGAATCAAAAAGAATCAGGGTCTTTTTCGCCAAAGATTTTTCCCCGGCAGTTTGCCTTTATACACCTCCATCGGGCACTCCATTCCGATGCTCATATGAGGTCTTCGGTTGTTATAAAAGTCAATCATACGATTGATCTCATTGATCGCCTGTTCTTTATCCCTGTACATTTCCTGCTCGTATATCCATTCGACCTTGAAGATCCCGTTCTGTCTTTCCGCCATGGCGTTGTCTGTCGGCTCATATCCTTCTGTCATGCTTATCCGTATGTGATGCTCCATGAGGCAGCTGACGTAAGCCTCGCTGGCGTATTGTGACCCCCTGTCCGAGTGGTGTATGGTACCGCAAAGGTTGCCGCCTCCGGCGATCCGGATCGCCATGCGCAAGGCCTCTGTCGTATGCGAGGCGCTGAGACTGTCGGATAGGCACCAGCCCAATACGGCGTGCGAATAGGCGTCGGTGACAAGATGCAAGTACAACACGTCCCCCAATATCCACACGTACGTGATGTCCGACACCCATATATGGTTGGAATACCCGCGCGTCTTTTCCCTTGATAAGATTGGGGTACCTTTTATAGACATGATTGGAGTCTGTCGTACGCCTACGTTTGTTGGGATTGAGCTTAAAGCCTTTTGATTCATAAACCTTTAAGAACGAGTCTCGCCCGAGGGTCACAGCATGTCCCAAATCCTTTTCCAGTAAATGGAACAGCTTGAAACCTCCGATACGGGGACAACAAAGACGATAATAGCCTATCATGTCAGCAAGAAGCTTGACGCGTTGTCTCTCCGATACATCCGCCTTCATGTTCGCGTAATACCATTGGCGTTTCTTTCCAAACAGCGCAAAGGGTAGCCACACTCTCATGGGGATACTCCTCACGTAACGCCGTTACTGTTTGGCACCATCTTTTCTGAATATACTGATGCCTTCTTCCTCTTCCGCTATCTCTATCATCTTCTCGAAGGCACGGCTACGCATCTTCTCCAGCTCCAAAGAACGACGCAATTCCTCTATGCGCTTTTGAAGGGACTCCATATCTGTCAAATCCGATTGCTTGGGAACCATCTGTAACCTCTCTTTTGTTTCTGATGGCAAAGGTAACTGGTCCGATCCCACTGGGTATTCTTTTTAGCCATCTATATATGCAAGGAGGGCTCAAAGAATATTTCTTCGTTATCGCATACTTGCTCATTCCGCTACTGTAATACTCGCGTAACACGGATAATTTAAAGGGTTCCGTGAACACTCTTTTGGGCTTTCTTTTGATCATTTCTATACTTTTTAGCCCCTTAAAAGTGTCAAGCTATTTCAGGACAAGACATCGGCTCACGCACCTAAGATACTTTGCCAACGAAGTTATGACACAAAAAAGGGAGACTCTTTTAGAATCTCCCTCGTGATCGGGCTGGGATTCGAACCCACGACCCACAGCTTAGAAGGCTGTTGCTCTATCCAGCTGAGCTACCTGACCATCCTTATTTTCGTGGTGCAAAGGTAAGGATTTTTCTTTTCCTTGCAAACTTTTAGTACACTTTTTTACATATTGAATTTAGAATGGATAACCAACGGCAAAATGCAAGGCGAAATTATCCTTGAAATTAGGACGGGTTATCGCCCAACGCCTAGACTTTTTCTCCTGAGGATTATAAGCCTTGAAGCCTGTATCTAAACGTAGTAGAAAGAAATCAAAGTCCAAACGAAGTCCCAAACCATAGGAAACAGCGATCTCCTTGTAAAAACGAGAGAAATCAAAGTTTCCAGCCTTATAGCGTTCATCAGATACATTCCGGGTCCATATGTTTCCGGCATCTATGTAAGCCGCCAATTCAAACTTCCAAAAAAGTTTCGTTCGATATTCCAAGTTCAAATCCAAGCGGATATCCCCCGATTGAAGAGCGAAAGAAGTCGTGCTGTCAACTTCCATACTACCCGGACCTAACTCTCGTACAGACCATCCCCGGACACTATTCGCTCCCCCCGAGAAATAAGCACGCTCAAAAGGTAAATAGTTTGAGTTACCATAAGCCATCCCCACTCCCACTCCTATATGGAAAGCTAACTTGTTACGACTGTCAAGCACGATTCCTTTACTAAAATCGAAATCCAATTTCACATATTGCGCATATTCCGTACCAAACAACTCATAATAACCGTCATCATTTTTCTTCGCCCCCGTAAGATGCGAAAAGGCACTCAACAAATTCCCTGCGACCTCGACCGACGCACGTAGGGAATGCGTGTTTCTCAAACGATTCTGGGGAGAATAATTACTGAAGGAATAAGTATATCCCGAACTCATGATAAAATGGTTCGTATAGTTATACAACACCATATAATCCGGCAAGCTATTGATAAAGTCCATATTCTTATCCGGCAAATACACATAATTCAAGTCTACAAGCTTAAAGGTATGGCGTGCCTGTGTATTGCCCCGATCTTGCCAAATATAACTCCAACCACCAGATAGAATCGCCCTCGTATACTCCGGACGTTTTTGCAGGTTGTAACTTATTTTCGCTTCAGTTGACGCACGTAGCCGCCTACGAAAATCCGAACTCAAGAACGGGAACAAGAAACGAGGAAACAGCAAGGACCCTTCCGCACCTAACTCCCAGTAATTACCAAAGCCATTCGCCTTATTTCCGGATAACGCCTCGTAAGCCCCTCTCACCCTCGCCGAGAACAGCTCCGATCCTCGGAAGATATTCCTATGCTGATAATTCAAGCTGGAGGCAAACCCATAATCACCCGCCGAGTTAGTACCTTCCAAATCCACTCCCACCGTATTTATCTTCGCGGGAGAAGTGAGAATGTAACAATCCAACTTCATCGTATCCCGCTCCTCTACTTCCGTAAAACGTATATTTACATTCCTCAAAGCCCTTAGAGAAGCGAACGCTGAATAGGTCTGCTCTATATTCTTCTCACTAAATAATTGCCCCGGACGAATATAAGTACTCCTCCGAAGCACGCTCGGACGGATACTCTTCCCGTTTCGGCCATATACGATATTCACCCCTGCGCTGAGCATCGTATCTGTAGCCATGAAACTAGCGTCCTCTCCTACCCCCATCGGATTATAATCGGTTAAGACCGTTACATCCTTAATATAATACTGACGATGCGGCTGATCCTCTACCGACCCATTGGGCAACACCTTCCGATAAGGTTTCATGGACATATCAAGATCCACGACATTTTGGTTAAAAGAACTATCAGCGATATATCCTAAATAATCCCGATTAAAACCATAATACCCGTTCCAGCGAAGTAAGGTTGTAATACGCTCCCGCTCCTTGTCCAATATATCCCGGTCAAATAAAGTTCCTTCCTTAACTAATTGGTTATACTCTTCCTGTGAGGACCGGAACGCAGAAGCTAAGGGAGAGCGGCGAGGCGCTTTCAGATGTGCCAAACTATCAATTTTCGGATCGGGGAACTTCATCGTGTAATTGCGTATCCTATACGGATCGTTCGCCTTTATATGGTAAGTTACAACCGCTTTCTTATGGCGTGCCGTATCAATCGTCGTTGATACATCCGCATGGACATACCCTTTATTAATGTAAAAACGCTCTAGTTCCATGGCGGACTGTTCCACCAACATCGTATCCAGCACCACGGGAGGCTCACCGATCCTACGTAACTGTTTATTGATCCATTTCTTCTCATTCTTACCAGACCAATCATAGACAAACAACTGCCACTTCATCAGACCAAACACCTTGAAGTTTGGTTGCTGCCTAAGATAAGATTTTAAATCCGCAGACTTATAGTCCCTGTTATCCGACACGATCTCCACCTTATCCAGCAAATATTCCCCATCCGGCACAAACTTGGTCGTACTACAAGAGGTTAGTAGTAGTACGATACAGATAAAATAGCATATACGTAGAGATCGATTCATCATTCCAAGCTTTTTACGATCGCGAATGTACTGGAATTTAAAGAATTTACCGTACTTTTGTTTTGTAAAAAGAACTAAGATGCTAAGCAAGACCAAAGTCAAATACATCCGTTCTCTGGAATTAAAGAAATTCCGGAATGAAAATAATGTTTTTGTAGCCGAAGGAAATAAATTGGTAGCCGATATGTTACCGGCCTTTGAATGTGAGTTATTAATAGCCAAGCCATCTTGGATGGCTACACAAGGCGATATTCCGGCCAAGGAGTTATTGGTAGCGGAAGAAGATGATATTCGTAAAGCCAGCTTCCTGAAAAATCCCCAAGATGTACTCGCGATCTTTAAACGCCCCAATTGGGATATAACGGAAATAACGCCGGAAAAGGAGCTTGTTCTCGCATTAGACGGAATCCAAGATCCGGGCAAACTTAGGTACGATCATCCGGTTAGCGGACTGGTTCGGTATTTCCCATATCGTATGCAGCAAAGATACCGCCGATGTTTTCAGTCCAAAAACCGTACAAGCCACTATGGGTGCGCTCGCCCACGTAAAAATACATTACACCGATCTGGAAACGTTCTTACAGGCCCAATCAGCCCAAGCCATACCTTTATACGGCACCTTCCTTGGCGGAGAAAACTTATATGAGAAAACCTTATCCGGAAACGGTATCTTGATAATGGGTAATGAAGGAAATGGAATACGTCCCGCCATAGAGGCTTTTGTAAACGAAAAATTATATATCCCGAACTATCCGGAAGGAAGAGACACCTCAGAGTCTCTCAATGTGGCCATCGCTACAGCTGTGGTCTGTGCCGAGTTTCGCAGACGCCAAGGGAATCCCGCTTAAACGATATATATGGACTGAACAACCCGGCGTAATCTTTTCGGTTAACGCCGGCCAAGATCCCATCACCTGCTTAAAACCAATCGCCGGTTCCGAGGAAAGAACCGGCACCAGCACTCCATCATAAAAAGCGGTTCCAGCTATCTCCTCATTCAACGGGTAAACACCATGAAACGCACCATTATCATCCAGTTCGATATAATGCATACGATAAACCTGCTTACACCAAACGTAATGAGCGGCAATTCTTCTCATAAGTATAATAAACAAATAGAGAGATTACTTAATAGAATCCTTAGGTAATTCGGCAAGCTCCTTACCATAGTTATATTTCATCAAGCTTAAGCTATCTATATACACCTTATAATAAGTCGTATCCATATTATCCATACGGATATATCCAAACACACGCTTTACTTTCTTAGTTGGTATAGTCTTCAAGATCGTCTCGTGATATCCATCTTTCGTGATCTTACTATTCACCGTCAAGGTCGTATCACCTTGGTCTGCGCTTAAACGTACCTCCGGCTTATAAGCCATTTTGTTATTCAATCCCCAGACACGCATGCCCAGCACGAAACTACTGCCCGAGGAATAATTCGTTTCCGGACGTATATCGAAAGTCACCCCATTAAATACAGAGGTAGGAGACAAGACCAGATAAGAACGGCGAGGCCAAATATCCACAGAATCCCGGTTCGATACCGGCGCAGCGTCCGCCTGCACATCCCCTAAGTTATTGATCCGTTTATTAAGATCGGCCAAGACCCGGTTGTAGACCTCCATATAAATATCCAAGTTACGGCCGTACCACACCAACGAGCTATCATACACCGCCTGTGTAATATCATGCTTACGGAATACAGACTCATACAAGGCAAGCTTCATGGTATCGGATTTATAAGTATTATAATCCACATTTACCATGGCCTCAGCCAGCAACATATCCGTCAAGACACCCTGCATCTTTTTCTCCGACAGAATACCATCCGGAACCTTACTACATGCCGCCAGCAACGTCGTGGCTAATAAAGCCATACCATATATCCGTAATTTTCTCCGCATTTATTTCTCTTCTTTCGAAAGGCTAGCCGACAAAGTATGCCGATAAAATATTAACAAAAGGAAAACTCCCACGCAAATCGCCGAGTCCGCCAAATTAAAGATCGGACGGAAGAAAACGAACTCCTGTCCACCCCAGATCGGAACCCAATCCGGGAATACGGTCTCTATCAATGGGAAATAGAACATATCCACCACCTTACCATGCAGCCAAGAGGCATAACCACCTCCCTCCGGCATAAAAGTAGCGAGTTGCCCGAAACTATGGTCGAAGATCACGCCATAGAATATCGAGTCGATTATATTACCCACCGCCCCCGCAAAAACCAAAGATATACAGGCAATAAAACCGAATTTATAATTTTCTTTAACCAGCTTATACAAATAATATCCGATAAACAATACAGCCACGATACGGAATACGGAAAGGAATAATTTCCCAATCACCTCTATACCGAATGCCATACCCGGATTCTCAGTAAAATAGAGATAAAACCACGGAGTTATCTCTATACTCTCATGCAACTGCATGTGGGTCTTAATCCATATTTTCAGCACTTGGTCAAGAAGAAGGAGCAGTATTATGATTAACACTGCTCCCCCAACCTTTAGAATATCTCATTTACTTTGCACCTCCTTGTTTTGCTTCGATACTTAAAGTCGCATGAGGCACAGCACGTAGCCTTTCTTTCGGGATCAATTTACCAGTCTCCCGGCAAATACCGTAGGTCTTATTCTCGATACGGATCAAAGCGGCCTGTAAATTCTGGATGAATTTCATCTGGCGTTGCGCCAAACGGCCCGCCTCTTCCTTCGATAACGTAGAAGCGCCTTCCTCCAGCACCTTGAATGTAGGAGACGTATCAGCCACGTCGTTACCGTCGGAATTCGTAACCCCTGATCGCAAAAGCTCGTAATCCCTCTTCGCGATTTCCAGTTTCTCTAATATAATAGCGCGGAACTCCTCGAGCTCAGCGTCTGAATATCTTGTCTTCTCTGCCATGGTTCTAAAAAAATTTAGGTTCAACAATCGTTCAAATATCAATCAAAAAGAAGAATTAAGAATGAATATAAAATCATATTATTTCTTCTTTGCATGCAAAGATAATATAATTATCGATTTTCCTATATTTCATTCCTAATTCTTCCGCAAGAAATGCTATTCTATTTTTAAGCTTTCTCGATCTTTACGGACAATTTAAAGTCCTCGAAATCGAGTTCCGTAGCGTCGCTGATCGCATTATCCATGATTTCGATAGATTCCGCCAATACTTGGTTAGCAATATAATCCTTATAATCATGGATCGCCTCATCCATCTCCTCGCAAGAAAGAATGGATACATGGATCTTATCCGTTATATCGAAACCACTGCTCTTACGCAAGTTCTGGATACGATTCACCAACTCACGGGCCAGACCCTCCTTACGCAAATCCTCGGTTACGGTAATATCCAAAGCGACTGTCAAGCGACCTTCATTAGCGACCAACCAACCCGGGATATCCTCAGAGATGATCTCTACATCCGTACGCTCCAAAACGGCCTCCTGTCCATCTACCATCAAGGTAAACGTTCCGGCTTTCTCGAAAGCGTTGATATCTTCTTGGCTCATCGATTGAATCGTGGCGGCCAACGCCTTCATGATCTTTCCGTAGCGCGGGCCCAACTTCTTAAAGTCCGGTTTGATCTTCTTCACCAAGATACCTGCCGTATTATCCACGAACTTCAGCTCCTTCACGTTCACCTCGTTCAAGATAAGGTTCTTCACGGCCTCGATACTCTCTTGTTGATGAGCGTCTACAACCGGAATCATTACCGTATGCAACGGCTGTCGAACCTTGATATTCACCTTGCGGCGAAGAGCCAATACCATAGAAGAAACATCTTGAGCCATTTGCATACGCTCTTCCAAATTCTTGTCGATCTTAGACTCGTCGTAAACCGGGAAATCGGACAAGTGTACGGACTCAACGTTCTCACGTCCCGTAACAGCGACCAAGTCCAAGAATAACTGATCGGCATAGAACGGAGCGATCGGAGCCATCAACTTAGCCACTGTCTCCAAGCAAGTATATAAAGTCTGGTAAGCGGACAACTTATCCTCCGTCATACCACCACCCCAGAAACGGCGGCGGTTCAAACGCACATACCAGTTACTCAAGTTATCATTTACGAAATCAGAGATAGCACGTCCGGCACGAGTCGGCTCGTAAGCCTCCAAGTAGCCATCCACATCCTTCACCAAGCTGTTCAACAGAGAAAGGATCCAACGGTCAATCTCCGGACGCTTGCTCCATTCCACATCCGGATCGGAGTAGTCGAAGCCATCCACGTTCGCGTACAAAGCAAAGAATGAATACGTATTATATAATGTACCAAAGAACTTACGGCGAACTTCCTCGATACCATCGATATCAAACTTAATATTATCCCATGGTGAAGCGTTCGTGATCATGTACCAACGCAACGGGTCCGAACCATACTTCTCGATCGTAGAGAATGGATCAACAGCGTTGCCCAAGCGTTTAGACATCTTGTTTCCGTTCTTATCCAATACCAGACCGTTAGACACGACAGCCTTGTAAGCCACGCTATCAAAGATCATGGTGCCCAGAGCATGCAGGGTAAAGAACCAACCGCGTGTCTGGTCAACACCCTCAGCGATAAAGTCAGCCGGATAGATCTGACGATTATCGAACTCCTTCAAGTTCTCGAACGGATAGTGGATCTGGGCATAAGGCATAGCGCCGGAATCGAACCATACGTCGATCAAGTCTGTCTCACGCTTCATCGGCTTGCCGGAAGCGGAAACCAAGATAATATCATCCACATACGGACGGTGCAAATCGATCTTCTCGTAGTTTTCCTTCGTATAATCTCCCGGAGCGAAGTCCTTATAAGGGTTAGACTCCATAAAGCCGGCCTTCACCGATTTCTCGATCTCGCCGAACAGCTCTACCACGGAACCGATACACTTCTCCTCGCTACCATCTTCCGTACGCCAGATCGGTAACGGAGTACCCCAATAACGGCTGCGGCTCAAGTTCCAGTCTTGCAAGTTCTCCAGCCATTTGCCGAAACGTCCCGTACCCGTGCTCTGCGGTTTCCAGTTGATCGTATTGTTCAACTCGATCATGCGCTCACGGCAAGCGGTCGTGCGGATAAACCAGCTATCCAACGGATAATACAATACCGGCTTATCAGTACGCCAACAATGCGGGTAATTGTGGACATGCTTCTCGATCTTGAACACCCGGTTCTGGGCCTTCAGCATCATGCAGATCTCTATATCTAACGTCTCATCTTTATCCGTCTTCGTATCATCGTAAGCGTTCTTCACGAATTTTCCTTGCCATGGATCATAATCAGAAGCGTTCATACAATTTTGTACAAACTCCGGAGCCAAGTCTTCCAGCTTATAGAACTTACCGGTCATATCCACCATAGGGCGCATATTTCCATCCTTATCCTGCATCATCAAAGGAGGAACCCCGAATGTTTTCGCCACACGGTTATCGTCCGCACCAAACGTCGGTGCGATATGTACGATACCCGTACCATCCTCTGTCGTAACGAAATCACCCGTGATCACACGGAATGCACCTTCACCCGGATTTACCCATGGGATCAATTGCTCATATTTCATACCGGCCAACTCGGAACCCTTCCACTCACCTACTACGCTGAAAGGAACCAGCTTGTCACCCGGTTTGTAATCAGACAAAGAAAGCTCAGCGGCTTTCGGATTGAAATAAGCAGACAATAAATCTTTCGCTATAACAGCAGTCATCGGGATACCCGTGTAAGGATTATAAGTCTGTACAGCCAGATAAGTAATATTCGGGCCTACGCAAAGCGCCGTATTGGAAGGCAACGTCCAAGGAGTCGTTGTCCATGCCAAGAAATAAGGATCGCCGAATTGTGCCATCTCCGGTTTCGGGTCCAATATATGGAACTGTGCCGTACAAGTCGTATCCTTCACGTCACGATAACAGCCTGGTTTTGGTTCAACTCGTGCGTGCTCAAGCCCGTACCCGCGGCGGGAGAATACGGTTGGATCGTATAGCCTTTATATAAAAGACCTTTCTTATAAAGCTCTTTCAATAGATACCACAAGGTCTCGATATAGCGGTTATCATACGTGATATAGGGATTCTCCATATCCACCCAATAACCCATCTTCTGCGTCAGATCCTCCCACTCTTTCGTGAACTTCATCACGTCCTTACGGCAAGCGGCGTTATACTCAGCGACAGAAATCTTCTTACCGATATCTTCCTTCGTGATGCCCAAAGCCTTCTCCACGCCCAACTCGACAGGCAGACCGTGTGTATCCCAACCCGCCTTACGATTCACCAAGAATCCCTTCATGGTTTTATAGCGGCAGAAAATATCCTTAATCGAACGGGCGATAACATGGTGAATACCCGGCATACCGTTTGCGGATGGAGGACCCTCGTAGAATACGAATGTAGGATGTCCCTCTCTTGTTTCAAGACTCTTATGGAAGATGTCTCCATCCTTCCATTTCTTCAGCACCTCTTTATTTACGTTCGACAAGTCAAACTTAGAATATTCGGTAAATTTCTTACTCATATCGCGATGTATTTATCTTGCTTCTAAAAAATTGCCGCAAAGTTAGTGATTTCTTTCGAATTAGACAATATGGAATTTTCATTAATGAAAGCACAGGTTTCTTCTGCGTGAAACAAATTTTAGTTAAAGCAGAAAAGTAACAGTATCTGATAAAATCCTATTAGGAAACCTACCGGCTCTCTCCTACTTTTGCCCCTGAATTTAAATCTAACACCTACTAATAAAATGAACATTAAGAGTAAATTCGGTTATTTATGTTGCGCCTTCCTATTGACCACTAGTTTATGGGCACAAGACGTATTGATTTCCACGAGGAATACCTCATTATTGCTAGACGCACCTGTCGGCGGAGAGGTAAGATTCATCTACTATGGAGACAAGTTATCCACTTCCGATGCGGCTACCTTGCTCGAGACCGAGCAGAAAACATTTTCCGCTTATCCGGTCTACGGCTTGAATTGCACCTCCGAAAGCGCATTGTCCGTTACCCATGGCGACGGGAATATGACCCTTCAACTGGAAGTCATAAAAGTAGATACACGAAAAGAGCAAACAGCAGATATCACAACGATCCGATTAAAAGATAAAGTGTATCCTTTTTATATGAATCTCTGTTACAGAACCTATCCGGACGCCGATATCATCGAGACTTGGACAGAGATCACGCATGAGGAGAAAAAAGCGATCACCCTCAATCGTTTCGCTTCCGCTTATCTGCCGATCCAGAAAGGAGACGTATGGGTTTCCCACTTATACGGCTCATGGGCAAACGAGGCTCAATTGGCACAAGAACCGTTACGACCGGGCATCAAGATGATAAAAAACAAGGATGGTATCCGCAACTCCCATACCGCCCACGCCGAAGTGATGATCTCCCTAGACGGAAAACCAAAGGAAAACACCGGTTCCGTTATTGGCGTCGCCCTATGCTATAGCGGTAACTACAAATTATTCTTCGATACGGATGATAGCGACCATCACCATTTCTTCGCGGGAATAAACGAGGAGAACTCGGCTTACACCCTCAAAGCCAAAGAAAGTTTCCGGACGCCGGAATTGGCGCTGACTTATAGCAAGGACGGCTTAAGCGGAAGCAGCCGGAATTTCCACGCATGGGCACGCAAACATAAGATAGCGAATGGAGCGACCGCCCGGAAAATCTTACTAAACAGTTGGGAAGGTGTATATTTCGATATCAATCAAGAAGGTATGGACCAAATGATGAGTGATATCCAGTCTATGGGCGGCGAGTTGTTCGTCATGGACGACGGCTGGTTTGGCGATAAATATCCTCGTAATAAAGATAACTCGTCCTTAGGAGATTGGATGGTTGATGCCCGAAAACTACCAAGAGGCATCGAGGGCCTGATCGCCGACGCCAACAAGCATGGTATTAAATTCGGTATCTGGATCGAGCCGGAAATGGCCAACACGACAAGCGAATTGTACGAGAAGCATCCGGAATGGGTATTGAAAGCTCCAAACAGGGAAATCGTCTTGGGGCGTGGCGGTACACAGGTCGTTCTTGATCTCTCCAATCCCGAGGTGCAAGACTTCATATTCGGTATCGTCGACAACTTGATGACAACATACCCGGAGATCGATTATATCAAATGGGACGCCAATATGAGCATCCTGAACCATGGCTCCCAATATCTGCCTTCGGATCAGCAAAGCCATATGTATATCGAATATCACGAAGGATTCAAGAAAGTCTGTGAGCGTATCCGAGCCAAATACCCGGATTTAACCCTACAGGCTTGCGCCAGCGGTGGAGGCCGGGCAAATTACGGGGTCATGCCTTACTTCGATGAGTTTTGGGTAAGCGACAATACCGATGCCCTACAGCGTATCTATATGCAATGGGGTACTTCTTATTTTTTCCCGGCTATCGCCATGGCCTCACACATCAGCGCCGCCCCCAACCATCAAACATTCCGGGTTATTCCCTTGAAATATCGGATCGACGTAGCGATGAGCGGCCGTTTGGGCATGGAGATCCAACCCAAGAATATGACGGAAGAAGAGAAAACGCTTTGCCGCAAGGCGATCGTCGATTATAAGACGATCCGCCCCATCGTGCAATTCGGCGATATCTACCGTCTGGTTTCTCCTTATGATGGTTTGGGAGTAGCCTCCTTGATGTACACTTCACCGGAGAAAGACAAAGCCGTATTTTACTGGTGGAAGACCGAGCATTTTGTCAACCAGCATTTACCCCGTGTAAAGATGAACGGATTATCCCCAGACAAGAAATACAGAGTCCGCGAGCTGAACCGGATCGACAACGAGCCTCTGGCCTTCGAGGGTAAAGCTTTCACCGGGAAATATCTCATGGCGAACGGACTGGAAATCCCTTATAATCACATTGTCGATTATCACAAACAGAATGATTACTCGAGCCGGGTGCTTTATTTGGAGGAAGTTAAATGATGAATAAATCATTTAACTTCCAAAGCGATCAATAAGGCGATCACCTCCGAATAATTAGCAGTTCCAGTAGGTATCTTATTGCCTTTCAGGAAAAGATTATAGACCACGTCTTGCGCCTCGCCGATCAACGGGCTGTATAGGGATTGCCAATAGGCGACTTTCTCGTTATACAAGTCCTTGATCTCGGGGCGTAATCTTTTCTTCCATGCCTCAAAAGCGTCCTTATCCAAAGCCACATATGCGTTGCTCAGCACATAAGGCAGCAAAGAGAAGTAGCCTGAGAACCGGATTTCCGGCACGGAAGAACCCGTGCATATCAAATAACTGTATAGATTAGCCTCGGCCTCGTTGGATATACTAAGCACATGAGCCATCTCATGGGCGTAGGTGGCAGGATATTGCACGGGCAAGAGCTGGCCGTTCAAATTGAACTCCGTGAAAAACGGTCCCATATACCCCATCACCCCTACTCCACTCATCAGCCGGGAGAGCAGCATCGTTTTAGGATGAAGATAGGCTCCGGGAGTGGTAAGGCCGAAACGAGTAGGCAATTTTCGATACCCGTCTAGCACCGCCTCTTTCACGACCTCCCGATCGATCGTCTCTATCGCAACCCATGAGGCGTTCAAGGAATCCGTGTAGGCATCCAAGAAGGATTGGAAATGTTCCGAGGAAAAAGGCACATAAGTGGTTCGCGTACGAGTGAAAAAATCTTCCCGGAAATAATTCAATCCCCAAGCGATATAGAACCAGACATACACCCATGCCAGATATTCCACGACATGCCTTATTGTCCTCCCGATCCTCCGCCTCCTTATAATCGCATACGACAGATACCCTAATAACCCGGCGATGCTACCATAAATAAAACAATCCCCTACGGAAAACGGGAACAAGCAGGAGAAACGAGATAGCATACCCGATACCCATGGATAAATCGAACGGGAATACCATTCGCCTAATCTGGGATTTCCCATCACGATCCATATAGCGACAAGAAAAATCGCCAATATAATCCAACGAACACGTATCTTTTTTAGATATTCAAGCTTAATCATAGGAGACAAATATATCATATCCTTTTCAGTCCACCAAATCACCGATCTTCCCTTCCGCACTTGATCATGGGCAAGTCTCTTTCCGCACCGAAGTATCAAGATTTGTTATAAACTAACACTTGCATCCTGTTATTTCCATTTATCTTTAAGGAAAGATGCAAAAAACGTTTTCGTCTATATAATATAGCTTGGTCAAATACTAAACCGGAACATTTCAACACATCCAACAGTTTTTCCGGCCCATCGGTAACATAGCAATCTGCCGCTTCTCCTTTCAAGTGTTGGCTGGTAACGACCCCGCCAGCAAGACGATTTACCTTCTCATTCCGATATCCACTCAATATAGCAATCGGTGCCCCATACAATAGACGTAATGGTTCCAGTAAACGAACCGCCAAATTTTGAAGCGCTAGACATACACAAGGAGGAGGCTGATTATTTATCGCATTATCCACGGCAATACCACTATAAGTAAACTCATCCAAACAAAAATGCTCTGTTAACCTTTTATCATGTCTTTCCATAATTTTCAATTATTAATTTTCAATTTATAAGAGTAGTCCACCCCAAAAAGGGCCCCGGCAAACGTACTGATCTCACCGAAAGCCACCAGTACACTGTTATCGATCAATCCTTGCGGATCAATCCAGAATCCGCTGAAGAGAAGTGTGATCCCGCTCATTGAGAGCAGGATCGCAACAATTAATTGAACCGTCAAACGCCTCATAGCTCTTAGATTTCATCCGGACTTTCACTATCACTCCCGTTTCCACCCGCATCTTCTTCATTCGGAAGCGCAGTCTTCTCAAAACTTGTACGGCTCTTGGCTACCCGTAGCGCCTTGCCCGGGTAGAACCGTACTTTCGGCTCCCGAATCAAGTTCGTCGAAAACGTCTTCTCATCCGGCACCCCAGACGATCCGAAACAAAAGCGGAAAAGCCCCAGCTCACCTACACTGACACGCCTGCCATGCTGTAAATGACGGACCAACACCACATTCATACGATCCAGAACCGCCTTCACGCTAGCGCTACCTACACCAGAGCTATCCGCCACCTCCTCCGCAAATTCATCAAAAGTAACCAGATCTCCATACACCATTTGAGCGTATACCTTTTCAGGAATAGATTCGTGATCCTCACCTAGATTCTTTCTCATTACCAATTTAAATTTCAATGCCATAACTATACGTTTTTAATGAATAAATGAATGTAACCATGCTTCGAACACATGACAAAGGTATAATAGCCACAAAGCCTGACTTCGATGACGCAAAACAGTTAACGACCTAGCAGCCAACACACACATTCCCAAATCAACGAAAAACACACCAAATTTCATCGACTTCAATCCACGTACATTTAACATTTATCAATAAAGAATCACATCTCATCCGTTATTTTCCCTCTTCCCCGCCAGTTCCAAAATATCACTTGGTAATATATTCAATGCGCTCAAACGACTAGCCAAGGATTTCGGCAAGACCTCCGAATTAGGATCCGATAAACTCCGGACGGAAAACGCCATACATAAACAAGCCGCCAAATGAGAATAAGGCAAACGCCCATCCCGATCCGTAAACTCCACCAGCTTCGCCATCCGCAAAAACAAGTCCGGTCGATGCAACTCATAACGGGCATTCTTCCACGGCGTATGCCTTGTCAAATACCACACCATCAAGTTCTCCCCTCGCTCCCCATCCAAATAACCATCCACCAATCTCCGATATCCCATCGGCAACTCTTCATAATGCCCGAAAGCCAGCTTACAAAACCCCAGCAAATGCCTTTCCCTATCTTCCGCCGGCAATCCGGCCAAACGCACACTAAACAACTCAACGGTAGGCCAACCCCGAAATTCGCCTAATAGTCCCTTCAAATCTTTCATAAGATTTTTCATTTCCACGATCACAGGGGGAATATTTATCCCTGCGCCGCAGAAGGCCGAATCCCACATTTATATATGGATCATCAAGGCATACATAAAAACAGAACCGGCCTCCTTACCTCCCCGAAGGGAGAAAGAAGACCGGTACAAAATCTTTATTCTATATCGATTCTACAGTCTATTCTATCATCTACACATTCATCATCGCACCTTTGTGGCTCTCATTTCTTGCAAACACTTCCATGGAAGTTCCTCTTTCTTTTTTGGCGTTATACCGATAAGCCTATCGGCGATATGTACTCCCATGATTGACACCATGAGAGTTGAAGACATAGAAGAGGAGATATATCCCCTTATTACTCAAGTTCAACACTCGCTATCCTCGGTTCAAAGCAACAGGTCGGACGAACGCAGACTATCCTAACGCCACTTGCACGCTGTGGACCAACCTTCATAAAGGTCGCAATCACACTCGTCTTACCATGAAGGCCAAGAGGTCCTATATTTGCTTCATTCACACGTCTCGTTATTTCCTGCTCCATCTCGCTTTGAAAATCATATCTACCATCCACTTGAGCCTGAAGCATCATAGATGTAGCTTCAAAATGGCTTCTCCCAACACCCACAGCCAACGTGCATGGTGAACATCCGAGCTGAGTAACACCTTCTGTCGCCCAGTTTACGATTTCATCTAACACCACCTGCGTATTGTGCTTATGGAATACACGGTAAGTTTTTGCCCTAATAGCAGGACCGCCACCGAACATCAAAATGTGCAGTCTAATAACATTGTCTTGACAGCGTCGGATTAATATCGGAGCAGGCTCCACTCCCGCACTATCAGGATTCAAACCACCGGACTGATCAATTCTATGGCTGTCATCCCCCATAATGCCCATTGGTCGTCCAGGAAGTCTACGCAGACCTTCTGCAATTCCTTCCCTAATAGCGTCCAGCATCCGACCGGTCACTGCCGCATCCTGACCAACCTCCAGCACCATGTGCGGGATACCGGTATCATCACAAAGTGGACTATGATTTTTCTCCGCAGCTTCCGCATTCGCAAGTACGGTCTCCAAAACCCACTTAGCCCTCTCGTTATCTTCCGATGCGATTACTCTTTTATAAGCTTTCTTCTTATCTTCTCGGAAAGTGGAGCCTGCCTCTACAAGCGTATCGCAAACAAGCGAAACTATTTTCTCATAATTCTTATTCATAAATGCTCCTCCCATGTGCAGCCGCAATAATAGCCGGATATTGTACTACTTTCAACTGATATAACGCTTCCATACCAAGTTCCGGGAAAGCCACAAGCTTCTGCTCAATGGTTTTATCTGCAAGCAAGGCCGTCACTGGCGGGATAACCGCATAAACAGCATTATATTTATGTAAAGCTTCCACTGTTTCCTTATGGATTGCCCCTTTGCCAAGATGCAGCTTGATTCCCGCTTTACTCAATGGTTCCATACTACTCTCAATCTCCAGTTTATTACTGGATGTAGGTCCCACACCTGCAGGGCTGACCGCAGTATGGAAAATAACATTTCCTTGCAGAGAAATACCAAGCCCATCTACTTTGCCCTCTTTTTACCATTTTAATGACCTTAGGTAGTACAGCATCACGACCACAGAGGATATAACCGGTTATGGTGACGGTATCTCCAACTTGCAAGATTGCTGCTGCTTCTTCTGTGATTGGTGTATGTATTTCAACACTCATGATATTCTCCTTGTCATATTACTCATTTACAGCAAACAACTTAACATAAGCACCTTCATTCTCAATAACGCTAAATGCACGTGCCCTGTTGTAAACCTTCTTCGCCCAATTGGTGTGCGGCTTGATTTCATTCATCTTATTGCCGCCAGAACTCTTTACCACACCACCGCCTGTACCGAGAATCTGACAGGCATCGTCGTACTCTTCCTTTGTAACCGCCATCAATGCATTGACAAACTTCACATGGGTGGGATGGATGACAGTACGCCCAACAAATCCATTCGCTTTATCTTGAATGACCTCCCTAAGCAGTCCATCAATCTCATTATTTACAATGGGCAACCTCTTCATCAGATAGTCCTCAATGCCATGATTCGGAAGCTCCTCAAACATCAATTCCTTTGGAGCACGAAAATACTCCCAGACAGGACCGGAAATTACATAATCATTGTCGCGTCCACAAACATTGATGATATCAGACAAGCACTCACGCACCGCCATAATATCATAAATCGAATAATCGACACCACGACGCACACCAAATACGGAGCTAAAATCCGTACCTCCGACACGAACCTGTAGCACCAGATCACGATACTTGTCCAAAATCTTTTTAATACCCATCAACTCTATCATGCGAGTTTCTTTATAAGCAACTTCCGCATCCTCAATAATCGGCATACCATAGAGGATCTCACCAAAGCGGTCATTCAGATCTCGTAGGTATGCATAATATTCATAGCCATTCTCGGCGTTAAATTTCGGGAAGTTAATACCACACAAGGACTTAACCTCCTGTTTCGTCAACCTTTCTCCAAATGCCTTGAACTGAGCAAGATTACGAATACGAACAAAGATCAGCGGAACCTTATCGGCATCCAACGTTCCATTTTCCACAGCTCCCGTTACCGTTGCCAACAGATGATGAACGTTATCCATAGCTTCTGGAACTTTTTCTTCCGGGCAGGCATCCTCAAAACAGAGAACTATGGTTGTCAGACCTGGTATTGAGTTATTTAATATTTTTGGAGTAAAGTCCTTGAACCCCGGCATGTACATGGTTGCTCCAAGGCAATACTGAAGCAACTCACGGTCAGTATACTTATTAAAATGCTCAGGTTCCACTACAAATTTGAAACCCGGATTATATAAATGATGTCTCATGATTATTCTTTTCTTTTTCCTTTTCTATCTATTCGTCTGAACTTCAATCTTAATATCTTAAAGTAGACTGCCTCTCGGAGACCAAACAGCTTCCGGATAATACTCATCGATCATGCGCTTCACAAGGCAGCACTGTTTTGCACGCTTACGCGCATCGTCCTCGGTACTGCTCCAGCTGTGAGTCACAGCCACGGAACCTCCGGTCTTAAGGTAAATCGGTGCGGCTATACGGATCATTTCCGGCACTTCGTAATGACGGATAAACCCACCTGTGGATTTTCGGGTTTTCGGTATGAATGTCGATTGGACAGTCCACTGCCTGACGCATAGCCGCTAACATTTGGAGCTGAATGTCACGAACAGGATTTATAGAGTCTGCTCCAATTCTTTCCAACAACTTTGCGGAACAAGGATTTCCGTGTCCCGTATGGGCAGATACCTTAAAATGACAGTCCATAGGAATCTCTCCTGCTTTGCGCATTTCGTTCAATGCCCACAGGCATCCTTCATCATAAACAAGGAAGCTACGGCATCCAAGACGAGCGGCACGTTTCACATCCTCTATGGCGCGAACAATCTGCTCCTGACCACGCAAACGATACCCCATACGAACACCCTCCTCCGTATGTACCGACGCAGACGTGTCCGTGGTTGCACGGGGGCCGATGGCAAGAATCAGATCAGTCTGCCATTTGTGGGCAAGCTCCACCATCTTACCAATCTCCTCATCTGTCAAACGTATAATACCCTGAGTCTGCGTCACACGGTGCAGGTACAAACCGTACCCATCCATTGCCTCCAAAAGAGCCTGCATTACTTTCGGGCCTTGAATTCCGGGAACTTCAAAGCGGTACTGGCCACCATCCGCAAATCGTTTTTCAGAAGTAGGCAAATCGTATGCATCCCCTCCGGGGAGACCGATTGACTTCAGAAATTCTCTTGTTTTTTTCCATACTGTTCATGATTATATTTCTCCCTTCCGATTAATACGGGATTTTGTTTTGTTACCCATTATTATTTTTATTCGTTCAAATCATCTATCAGGTCATTTATCACTTTTCTGTGCTCAAACACAATCGGTGGCAATTTTCTGCTCAATCCCTTATGAATTCGGCAATCAATGAAAGACGCCTTGCTACAATCACGTAGAATTTCCAAAGCCTCCTTCAGCTCCACCTTTGTTGTTACAGGATGTCCGACCGTCGCATATCCGCATGCCTCCGCTATTTTGGTAAAGTCAACCTTATGACCGGCAGATGGTTGCCCGCCCACAGACTCATGCGCTCCATTGTTCAAAACGATATGCATGAAGTTTGGAGCATCAAGCTTGCTGACCATTGTCATTGCCCCCATATGCATCATGCAGGCGCTATCACCATCCAAAGCAACAACCTTCCGTTCAAGTCTCTCCAGTGCAATCCCAAACGCCACAGAGCTTACATGTCCCATAGAACCGACATTGAGAAAGTCATGCGCTTTTGTTTCACCTCTCTTTTCTCGCAAGAAAAACAGTTCTCTAGTTGCTCTTCCTGTCGTTGCGGAATAGATGGTATTCTCCGGCATATTGTTCAAAATGATTTCCATTGCTTCTTCCCTACTCATTGGATAAGTATTGTCCACGTTATTCGGCTTATCACTCGCCGCCATGACACCCTTTGGTGCGATCAAACTGTAAGGCTGTCGGGATTCTTTACAATATTTGACCGCTTTCTCCACTGTTTTAGCAAACTTATCATCGTCATCATCAAGGATGGTGTAGGGGATGTGTATGATTTCCAGCAGTTCGGGTGTAATCTCCCCCTGTAGCTTATGCTGCGGATGATTCGGCTCAGAGTTTCCTTGCCCACGCCAGCCGACAAGTAAAAGCATTGGAACAGCATACACATCCTTATCCACAAGACTTACCAAAGGATTCACCGTATTCCCCAGTCCACTGTTCTGCATATAGACAAGAGGAATCTCTTTGCTTGCGAAATAATGTCCTGAAGCAATACCTACCGCATTCCCCTCATTGGCCGCAATGATATTTCTACTTCCACAATTGTTTAGGGCATAATTACAGAAACCATTCAAATAAGAATCCGGTACACCCGTAAAGAATGTAACACCATGCTTTGCCAACACATCAAATACTCTTTCTTGATTCAGCATTATTTCTTCTCTCCTCCCACAGAGCCTTTACCTTTATACAAAGTGAAGTATTCAGGACAATCCGCTTTACAGTGCTGCCAGGCTTTTTCAAAAGCATCCACGACCGCATCCGACAAGGGACCCGCTTTCACTGTTTCCATATTCTGCTTCAGGTGATCCGCCTTGGAAGCACCGATGATAATCGCATCCCCACGTTCCACATTCAACATAGAATGATAAGCAAGCCAGCGATAAGTTGCTTCAATAGTAGTAATACCCTCTTCCTCGCAGGCCAATTTGATAATTTCCACAGCATCGAAATAGCTCTTTTTCCAGTAACGCTTCTGGTAGTTCGGACGATGCGTGAAGCGCCCATCCGTCGGAGCGTCCTCATATCTTCCATAACGCCCCGTAAGCAATCCGCCAGCCATCGGATTATAGGCATAGAAACGAATCCCGAAATGATTCAAGCATTCGTTCAGCTCAGTTTCCGCTTTTCTAGTCAAAGGATTGTAAATACCCTCGAACACAGTCGGCAATACCCAACCGTTCTTATGGCAGATATACCATACATCCACAACCATCCATGCCGGAAAATTAGAAAGTCCTAACTCTCTGAATTTTCCTTCTCGATAGAGATTATTACAGGCCTCCAAAACGTTTTCCACCGGCGTTGCAGGATCTGGGAAATGAAGAAAGAAAGTATCTACCGACGACACCCCTAGCCTCTCCAACGACTCGTTCAGCTGAGCATAGGCGGCCTCCCCGTCCAGCTTGCCCGTAATCCGGGGGTTCACCTTAGTCGAGATTTTATAAGGGCGACCAAGTTCCGGCAAAACCTCCCCCAATAGCTTTTCACAGTTTCCCTCGTTGTAGACGTATGCGGTGTCGAGTTCTTCGTATCCCGCATCTAAAAACATCTTTACAAACTCACTCACATTCGGAGCGAATACGGACTCTCCGAATGTCATTGTTCCAAGTACTAACTTCATTTCATTCCTCCTCTCATTAATTCCATAACTTTCCGAATTTTCGTTTCCTTCGCATAAATCAATCGGTACACCTCGTCCCCGCTCGTCTGATGGCCATACTTCATCAAGTCATCATACCTGCTTTTGAACTCCATCTCATCCAAAGGATTCTCCGGTTCCCCTTTCGGGAAATCCACACGTTCTGTCAAAATGCTTCCATCCCTTCTGGTCACATTAACAATGGCCGCTTGAATACCGGGGAACAATGCGCTCAGCTCAGCGTCCGGTTCTACATGAATCTTCTTTGTAAGGTCAAATATCGCCTTTCCGCACACACGCTCCTCGCTAAATTCCTGTAGGCCCGCTTTCCCGTAGATAAATCCTGCCGCAGTCGCATAGGGAATACTCATTTTAGCAGAATAGGAGCCCGGGATATCGGTATGATCATGCCCTGCTACCGCAAGGGAATAAGTTTTGATATCGATGCGTTCTATATCCTCCACCCGTACCCGTTCTCTCAGATGGATCGCAGCCTCCACCGATGGATGCGTATAACGGCAACTCGCATAAGGTTTCGTGTAAGTTTTCATGATAGCGTAAGTTCCGTTCAATAATATCGGCTTCAGCTCAACCTCATCCCTACCGGTCATCATCTTGATAAACCCGCGCCCACCAAGTGGGTCATGATGACCTTTGAAGCCAGATTTCGCCAACTGAATACTTGTCAACGCAAGCAAAGCCGTCTTTGCCACATTATACGGTTTCAATTCTGATTCATCATCCAATACTTTAAGCATACCACTTGCGGATATACATGCCGTCGCAAATGCGTGAAATCGCTCCTCTTCCGTGAAGCCTAGCAAATAACTAGCCGCTATTGCGGCACCAAGCACGCCACAAGTTCCTGTCGCATGATAGCCCATCGCTTTATGCTCCGGCTGGATGGAAGCCGCCATGGTGTAGGACGTTTCATAGCCGATTACGGCTGCTTTTAACACATCCTCTACCTTCAAGTCATACCGTTCTGCCAAAGGGAGCAATAATGAAAAAATCGGAGAACCAAGATGAATGATACCGGAATTGGTTCCATCATCGAAGTCCAAGGCATGCGCATTCAGGCCGTTAAGAAATACGGCCTCCTTCAGCGACAATCTTTTCCCGGTACCAATCGTGTTGAACTCTCCGGTTTCCGGCATGGCAAACTCCATGTAATTATCTATTTTTTCTTTCTGGAAAGCAGCACCAGCGGAACATACCGCAAGATAATCCAATAAAGATTGTTTTGCCCTTTCTAAAACTTCCTTGGGTATATCCTTGCTATGAAAGGCATCAATAGCTTGCAGGAATTTTATACTTTGATTCATTTATTATTGATATATTTTTTTATTTTTCGATCCTTTGAACACATCGGAAAAAGTTGATAGGTTTCCGACACACCTACTTCTGCGAGAGAATAGTTAATTACCAACTAGTTGTTTGCACTCAAATTAGAGACATACCCCTCATATAGGCACTTTTGCAAGTGCACATATATCAAACTGTTAAAAATTTAATATAATTTTAACCATTGACAGATTGTCACTCCTATTTTATCGGGTCGCAGACTCGATAAATCTCTACAACCGTTAAACATTTCAGTAAAAACTTGCTTAGACACTCCCAAACAGATCCTCCTAGCATCTTTACCAACTGCAATGGCTATAGCAGGCAACTGCCATCTCAGCTCCCTGCGTTGCTGCCGATGTGAAACAGACTATTACGTTGCGTGGTCAAAGGATAGACCCCACATGTTCGACTGATGTCATATCTTCCCTGTAATCAACGTTGGATACAAAACCGATGCACGCACCAGCAACTCTCGTTTTTGCATCTATGGAAGATACGCTCGTCGCCTTCACGTTTCTGCTCCTAATAGCTTAGAATCCTCAGAAAAATATGCAAACCAATACATACGCAACTCCACGGGTATACGAACGGTGAAGGAGCGGGAATCTTCCCTGACTGATTTTGTGTCCCCTTTCTTAGGCGTTTTTTGAATTGAAGCAGGAAGACCATCCACATGGACTTCTACTATCTTGCTTCATATATCCTTGTACCATTTGTAAAATAGACAATAAGATACTTTGTTTCGTGAGCAGAACTATTCTAGGAAGATACCGTGTAACTTTGTCTCTTTCTGTACAAGAAATAAAGCCTTCCCAAGAATGCTCTAACTCATTTTTTCAATCCATATTTTCTGTCAAAACTTTTCCACACGTCTTTATGATACAATAAAAAAGCTGATATTCTTTTTTTAAGAAAAATACGTTCTGAAACAGTTAGTCCTATATAATACACAGAAAACAAAATACTAAAAACACAAGCAAGACAAATAATAAAAAATGACAAGATTGTATCATTTAATAACACATTTAACACTAATGGTAAAATAATTGATATTAATAGTACCAAAAGACATCGTAAAATCACTTGCTGACAATAGTCTCTAAGAGACAAATGAATCATGGAACGAATAATAAACAAACGAATGATAAAAGCAATCACACAAACACACAAATGAACTACAAAAACCGAAGCTGGATTTCCTCCCAATTTCAAAACCAAATAAGATATCGGTAATATCAACAGCAACACGCCACCTATTACAGATTGATAAAGTTTCACATTACCTGTAGCCGAAGCAGAAATCATCAATGGATTAGCAACAGCATCAACAATTGTAACACAAAGTATCGAACGTAAAAAAGCAATCGAATAATCAGGAACGATATTTAGCCAAAAAAATAAGAATAAACTCTGTCCTTATCATTATAGGAAGCGATAAAAAACAAGAGAAGAAAAAAAGTAAATTTCGAGCTCTTAAATATTAGATCATGCATATAAACAAAATCTTTCTTAGCATAAGATTTCGTAATTTGTGGATTCAATGCTATTTGAAAATTAGAAGAAAATTGCGCAACAGCTCCTTGAACTTGTACCGCTACTCCTCGAGCAGCATTTACCACTGGACCAAAAAATATATTCAATAATATATTCAAGCCTTGAGTAAAAAACATAGCAGCACAATTACCCCACAAATTCCAACCAGAAAATCCTAACATGTTTTTAAACAATTTCGAATCCCAAAACCACATATACCTTGCTTCTCGGAAATGATGAGTACAATAAAAACCATAAACAAAACGTATACACAACTGTACTATAAACATTAAAACAGCATACAATTTTAGTTTATCCAAATTTCCCACTTGTAATAAATAGACTATCAGCAATTTAGCAATCACCTCTAACACAGAAATATACGCATATACATTCATGCGCTCATGAGCTACAATCATTGCATTATAAGGAACACTCAGCACCATCACAACCAATGAAAGAACAGATGATTGGTAAACCCATAAAGTAGCATCTATACGATTAGTAGGAAAAATCATTTTCTCATATAAGAACCACAATCCGATTGTTTCCGCAAAAAAAATTATTATCAACACAGAAATAAAAAAATGTATCAATATACTTGTACTGAAAACCTTCTGCAACTGACAATAGTCTTCTTTTCCTAGCTCAAAAGTCAGATAGCGCTGAGTCCCTACAGTCATAGCTGAATTTAGGAAACCAAACATAGCAACCACACCAGCTACAACATTATAAATGCCATAGTCCTCTATACCGAGAACACTCAATATAACACGACTCGTATAGAGACTTATAACCATCATAAAAAGCATACGAAAATAAAGCAGCAATGTATTTTTGGCTATACGCTTACTATTTTCTCCGACATTTGACATGCTAATCAATTTGTATACGATTAAAATATTACAAAAGCACAAATAAATGTAGTCTATTATGTGATTTTTTATCAGACTATTTTTAATTATTCGTATTGATTTTGATATCTGGCACTAAAGAGGACAACGTTCACTTTATTCATAAACTCCCATCTTACCGAATTCTAAAATATCCGCAATACGCTTACAAGCGAAACCATCACCATATGGATTGCTGGCTTGGGTCATCGTATCATAAATATCTTTATCATTTAGCAGTTTTTTAAAATTCTGATAAATAACATCCTCGTCCGTCCCTACAAGTTTCAGTGTTCCCGCAACAACTCCCTCAGGCCGTTCTGTTGTATCACGCATTACCAAAACTGGTTTTCCCAAACTAGGAGCTTCTTCTTGAATTCCACCACTATCAGTAAGAATCATAAAACTTCTAGACAGAAAATTATGAAAGTCTAGTACATCTAAGGGTTCTATTATATGAATTCTATCACATTCACCCAACTCCTCATCAGCTATCTGCCTAACAAGAGGATTCATATGGATTGGATAAATCGCCTTAACATCCTCATGTTCGTCCAGTATCCTTCGTATTGCTCGAAACATATGATGCATAGGTTTTCCAAGATTCTCTCGCCGATGAGCCGTTAACATGATCATCTTACTTCCAGACACCCAATCAAGTTCCGGATGAAAGTAATCTCTACGAATTGTTGTTTTAAGAGCATCAATAGCTGTATTACCTGTCACATAAATATTCTCTGATTTTTTCCCCTCTCGAAGCAAGTTATCCCTTGCCATATTTGTTGGAGAAAAATTATATTGAGAAATAATTCCAACCGCCTGACGATTGAATTCCTCTGGATAAGGCGAACATATATTATATGTACGCAATCCCGCTTCCACATGGCCAACAGGTATTTGTAAATAAAAACAAGCAAGTGCAGTTACAAATGTTGTAGATGTATCTCCATGCACTAACACAACATCAGGCTTACTTGTTTCTAAAACAGTTTTAATACGCTCTAGTATATTAGTAGTAACATCAAATAACGTCTGTTTATCCTTCATAATAGAAAGATCATAATCAGGAACAACAGAAAAAACGTCCAGCACTTGATCCAACATCTGTCTATGTTGCCCTGTGACACACACAATGGTCTCAATCTGCTTTCTTGTTTTTCAATTCATTTACTAGAGGGCACATTTTTATAGCTTCAGGTCTCGTTCCAAAGACAAGCATAACTCTTTTCATATTAAAAAACTTTCTTAAATATTTTAATTATTCTGTTTTTTATTCTCTTCTTAATCGATGGCTTTATCCGTAGATTAGCAACAACTTTTTGCAAATTACACCCATTATATTTTTCATAAAATTTATCCCTCAAATCACGGTGCCCTGCTGAATTGACAATCATATTATGATTCACACACACCAATTCATAATTCAAGGGCATATATATTAGATTTTGCTTTACTCTTTCATACCATTCAATTGCTTTCTTTGTATTCAAAAAAAGAATAGATACCCCCTTATCATCATTCATTACAGGAGCCATTTTTTCTTTACCTCCCAAAAAATCTCCTAAGGTTATATCACTATAATGATTATCTTTCTTGAATCTACAATCATAACAGGATTCTCTCAAATATAAGCTATCGTTAAACCCCACATAATAGGGATCTTCTCGACTGGATATATGTATAAATTTATTTATACATAACTTATATGATATATGAAAAAAAAAAACCAACCATTTATTTTCGAACGAAAATCAACTGAACTAATCTCTGAATGATGCTTTTCTAAGTACATTTTCCAATCTCTCCAAACTTTACTTGAAGGAATACCATGGCAAACAAAATCTTGAGTTAACAAACCATCATATTCTTTTTCCCAAATAAGATTTCAATCCTGCTATTTGACAAGGCGTACCTGTAAACAAAACAGTTTTCCCATTTTCCAAGTCTTTTTTACAATAAGCATAAGTATTCCCAACATCACTTTGTATATATTTAGATTTCATCAACCTTTTCAGCCCATCCTCGGTATCAACCTTGCAATGAAATACAGATAAATCATCCGCATAAGCAGCACCATATACACACCCTCCCATCGCAATAACACTTCTTGCTAAAAGAACAAATATACCACCCGAAGAACTTTCGTACCTATCTTGTTCACTTCGATTATATGCTGCATATACTCGTTGAATCTCTTTATTTAATATGGAAGATTTATTATGAATAGGACATTTAGCCAAACATAATCCACAATTCACACAAATACTCATATCAATAACAGGATAAGTAAAACCTTCTCGATTCTCTTTTAATGTAATAGCATTTTTGCTACACACTAATCTACAAATAGAGCATCCTGTACATGCACTACCTATAGATGCAATAGTGTTATTCATTTTCATAATCTTACTCTAGTAAAGAATTCAATATCAAGTTTATTATACCAATGAGTTTTATAATAACATTTTCTTAAACCTTTCCATACACTTATCACTTACAATTGTTTCCTTAATTTCAGCCATTCGAAAATGAAGAAAATCCCGTTCCTTAGCTTCATCTTTAAGAAGTTTATACACCATATTTACTAATCGATCCTCTATTTCTTCTAATGGTATCTGCCAGCGGTCATCACCATAAATATACCGTGCCATTCCTTTAGCCTTTTTTCACTATATGCTAAAAAAATAGTGGGTGTTCCTTCCGACACTGCATTAATCGCACAGTGCATACGGGCAGCAACTACAACACGACATTTTCTCAACAATCTCTTTGCTTCTAAAAATCCATGAGGCTCACAAATAGATGTTACCTTTTGTGTAGACAAATTTAATTTACAATATATATTTTCCATAAAAATCAAATCGTTATCATTAAAATGTATTGGACTAATTACATGAGGTATCAATAAAATAGGCAAACCACTTTTTGCTGCAATATTTTCTATAATCGATGTAATACGTTTTACATTTTTATCATATCCTTCACCATACAGTTCCAATAGAGATAGAGGGCTTAAATTTATACCTATATATTCATAAGAATCCTGCATCTTTTCTGAAAATTCTACAAAAAATGCAGGATCAGGCATAAAAACAAACGTTCTTTTCAATTGAGTTATCTTTCAAATAATCAACACATCTTTTCTCCCTTGCTACAATTAAATCTATTTTTTTTTAGATGATTTAAAAAATAGTTCTTAGCAGGCTTATATTCGCCAAATGGTCCAATAGAAGCTCCAAATATAATCAGTTTTTTATTCTTCCTCAACGCATATTCTCCAAACTGAACCAAACTTCTATAATATGTATATTTCCTTTTCGAACGTACATATTTCGGAATAGTATAAATATCTCCTCCTATAGACACTATAATATCCGAATTATCTACAACCTGCTTAAAACCAGATTCCCCAAATCGATATGACAAATTTATTCTTCGACCAATCCAATTCAAAAAAATAGAAACAATAGAATATTCCATTTTTAATTGAATCGTTTCAATCCCCAAATCTACTATTTTAATCCTATCTTCATCAGCACGTTTTGAATAATATACAATTTGAACATCAGATGCTATTTGTCTAATGATAGAAACAGTTCCCCTAACAATCGCTTCACATCCATAATTATAGAGACCACCTATTCCATACAATGCAATTCTCATAAATATCCTCCTATCACAAAATTAAATAGAATAATTTAAAACATCTCGAACAATTGCCTTCATATCAATGTCATTATAAAATTTTTCACATGACAACTTCATTTTCTCATAATCTTTCTCAATCTCTTTAATCGCTTCTGCAATAACTACAGAATCTAACTTTTCAAAACACTTTCCTATATGATACTTTTCAAAAGGACCAGATAAACCAGGTATATTATTTCCGATCATAGGAAGCCCACTATATGCATATTCATAAATTTTATTTGGAGCACAATATACAACATTCAATTTCCCAGCCAAATCATCTGCCGTAGGAAAATAAGTCAATACTCCAATAAATGCTATTTGGGTAATAAGTAAATGAAAAGGAGGAGTAATAAATGGTACATAAATAATCTCTGGATACTTTTCACATAATTGCTTACGCTCCTGAGTATCACTTCCCATTATACAAAAAGCGTATTCATCCCCAAGGCTATTTACCGCCTGTGCAAATTCCTCCAACTTTCTTTCTTTCAAGAAAACTCCTTGATATAAAATCAATTTCTTTCCACAATTCCTCAGATTCTCTACGATTCTTAACACCTCCGTATTTGGATTACTTAAATTTAGATAGTACGGTTTATTAGGTAACACTACAGGAAGTCTTTCAAGTCCCCACATAGCTTTAATTATATGAGCTCTATTAAATTCTGGTACAACTACATATTTCGCATGTCTAGCATATTTATCCAAATGGGTTTTAAACAGCTTATTTAGTTTTAGTTGATAAACAACTTTATAATATAACAAAGGAGTATCTTCAACTAATTCCATTAATTGCATGATGTGATTTTCATAATTCAATAAACCTCTTCCAATTAATGAGACAGTATTATCTGTTGTCGTCCAAATAAGATCATGAGTTTTCATTAAATGAAAAACACATTGTCGAATTTTTCTCTTTAACAAAAACACATTCAATAACCGTTGAATTTTACCTTTCTTTTTAAAATCCTCAATTTTTATTAATTTAAAATCAGAATCAAGTTCTTTTTCTTTCCTATAAGAAAATTTATCATATGTAATCAACGTTACAGAAGCACCTATATCCAAAAGTATATCAACAAGAGATTTTACTGGTGGATAATAATTTATTTCCTTATTATGTACAATTAAAATTTTCATTTTATTTTTATTTTTTCTAATTTATATGCATATAAACCTATTCCTAAAGCAACAAAATACGTCAACAATTGTTGAGGTCTATGAAATGGATTTCCAGACCACCCATATATTATACACATTGCTTGAATACATAAAGAAGAATACATTAAAAATTTTAAATTTTTTTTTTCACCATCATTATATGCTTAGTGTATACTACTGTTTTAAAAAACGATATAAAAATAGCATATACATATATAACACCGCCCAAAAATCCCATTTCTGCAAATAATTGAAAATAACTATTATGTGCACCAGCAAAAGTATAATCATGATTAAAAAAATCATTATAATAATTATCATATGCCATCATACCATGACCAAATATTGGACTAGTTTTAAACATCTTAAATGCAATAGCCCAAAATAATTCCCTATTTGACAAATCCACAGCAGCTCCATAATTTCTACCTTTTCCACTAGCTAGTATATCCATAACTAAATTCCCACAAAAAAGAATAAAAAATTAAAGGCAACACAAACATCAGCACAATACAAATAGTAACATTTTTTTTATTTTTATCTATCATAGATTGCATAAAAAACAAAGACAAAATGATCATCGGGATCATCAACAAAAAGCTCCTTTTTCCCGTCAAAAGAATAGAATAATACATAATTCCAATAAATAATATCTTCAAATACTTTCTTTTCCGTGAAACATATAAGCTCGATACCAGACACAAGATTCCCAAAGCAATACAAAACGCATTAAAACTAGATTCTCCAGCAATTCCACAATATGCACCAAACCGCTCTCTATATTCAAGAGGTTTGCATATATAATTCTTCATTCTGAACTATTCTTAAAATCACATCAAACAAACTCGGAATAACAATTTGAGCCAATGTAATTAATGAAAAAACAACACCTATAGCAATAAACAATTTAGGTATATTACAAAACAACCTACTTGACACAGTGCTCAATTTAAGCAATACTACGCCTAATGAAAATACCACTAAATAGCGAAAAAGAATTAGGAAAATTCAAAAAGATAGTAGAGATAGATATATATAACCATGTAACGAGCCATACTGTCGGTAACTTCTGTATATGTTTTCTAAATACATACATCATAAATAAAGAATAAATCAAGAGCACTCCCATATATTTAACCGTAGCATGATATACATATAGTGAAGAAACATACCCAAAGCATCCTATTATGATAAAGATCAATAAAAGATCTATCAAATACTTATAAAATAAATCCAATCTAACTATCATACAAAAAACCCGTCATTTTATTTTTAATATCAAGCAGTTAAAATATTTTCAAAAAAAATATTTCTACATATACAACATACTAGTCTTTTTTTCTTTCTCCATACATACAAACGTATAGTAACAGGTGAAACAACCATCAAAAGAGCTCTAATTTTTTCTCTAAAATTCATTTTATTATCCATAATATAGTACTTCAAATACTTTCTACAATATTTCACAACAACAGAATATATCTTTTTCTCATCGTTTCCATTAGGCGCACAAACCAAACGCAGAGATAAAAGGATAAGCCTTGTAGCTGCTGCATATTTAATATCAATATTAGGAGCATTTATAGCATACTTTTCAGCCATACTCATATACTCATCCACTTCTTCTAAGCTAAATTCAGAATGAAGAATACTACCAACCCTTTGCACATAATGATATGTTTTAACTCCAATAAAAACGACTTTATTTGTTTCTTCCATAATATAATAGACAGTCGCAAGTTCTTCCATTACTTTTCCTTTAGGAAATGGATGTTTTACACAATATTCTTTCTTTATAATTTTAGACCATGCACTTGTCCCAACAGGATAACCTCGCAATATAATAGCTTGAGCCTCTCTAGCAGAAACACATAGTTCAAAAGAACTTACATTATTTTTACTACAATGTTCAAACAAACCATCATTTTCAGCAGTATCAACAGTTTCATATTCTATAATTGGGGACTACAACTCATATCAGCATCATTTTTCACCATGGCATCCCATAAAGAAGATAAATGATTACTATCTACATAATCGTCAGAATCTATAAATACAATATATTCTCCCTTTGATTGAGCAACTGCAATATTTCTAGCATCAGATAGTCCTCCATTTTTTTTATGTATAACACTTATCTTTGCATACAACTTAGCATATTCATCACATATCGCAGGGCATCCATCAGGTGATCCATCATCTACTAAAATTATTTCATAATCTTCAAAATCTTGATTTAAGATACTATTGACACACCTTTTTAAATATTTCTCAACTTTGTATACTGGAACAATAACACTTATTTTCATTTAATACTCCTCTATATAAAGTACAACATCCTATTTCTTATGCAAATCATTTAAACAATTTTGTCTGCTCAATGACACTACCCAGTAAATCCTCATATTTAAGCGCAACAACAAAATCAACTAAGATATCAGCATACCCCTTCATGCTTAAACTTACTTATAATATGCTAATTTTTTTTGACAGAGTTTCATATTTTCCCCCATCTATACCTTTCAGCTGAATTGCATTATATACCTCACTCATAATCTGATTCAGCTCTTCTCTACTCTTAGCTTCTATATGGAATCTTGCAAATACCTGCTGCAAAGTACCTATCATATTTACTTCATCTCCTACATGAAGCAGTTGTATTGTATTAAACACCTCAGGTATTTTTGTTACACGATCCATACCCTCGATTTCAGCAATAGTTCCTTTCTTTGCTAAAATTGAATAATTGGCGAGAAAGCGGCCATTCATATCTACGCTTATTCGTTCGATAAGGTTTTCATCTCCTAAATACATCCGTCCAACAAGTGACGTGTTTATCATAAATTCCAATGGATTCACATCAAAAACATGCTTTGTGATAAAATATGATAATCCTCCTGAAAACCTAATCCCTGGATCATAAGGCCGGATAATTTCTCCATCAACAAATGCTTGTATGAACATAGTTCCATTATAAATATTGAAATCTTTAAGCATTTCAACCATCTTCGAATGCAACGTTTCAAAATATAGCTTCACATGTTTTGATGGATATATAGTACAATCCGCTATTGCTCCTACATTCTTTTGCTCTCTATTAACAAATCGATCATTTATTTCCCATACATATATATTTCCGCGATCAAATAGATATTTAATAGTAATCTCTGGACAATCCATATATTTTTCACATAAAAACCGATTTGTCCTTGAATATAATTTCGCTTTTTGAATTGATTGCTTCAATTCTTTTTCTGAATTACATATTGAAATTCCTTTTGACCCACAACTATCAGCTGGTTTCAATATAACCGGATAAGCACTCCGGGGTATTTGAACAGGATCCGAATCATTTGACAACTCATAAGTCTCTACAATAGGAATGCCATACTTTATACAGTTTCTCTTAAAATTCTTTTTATCCTGTAATTCAACCCATTGATTACGATTTACATAGAAATCAAGACCTATATTCTCTGCCACATCAACCACACTTGTTATAATGTCCTCATTTCCTATAACCAATATGCCATCAACAGCATGTTCTAGCACTATTTTCTTCAGACATTCCCTATCGCAAACATCAATAATATATTGTTCATCTGTCAATGCTTGTATATCTTGCGGTATTGATTTCCCTGCAACTAGCAACTTTATACCATGACTCTTAGTATAGAATGCAATATCAGTTATTGAAGCACTCCCACCTATATATAAAAGACGTTTCCCTTTCAATTTCATAACAACACTTATGTTTTTATCATTATTTAGTAGTAATAACAATATGTTTCATCGCATTTTCGCAAAGATCAATAGCAGCTTGAGCTGTATCCGCTTGAGAAATTACATATCCGATACGATCCACACTACTGCTAATCCGATTAACGACATCGCCTACGGCTTTAGTCAACACGACATGCTCAATACCATTTATGCTATTCACTTTATCAATTCCCGAAATATTCTCAATAACACCATTTGTCTCTTCTATATAACGTATCGCCGCTCCTTTATCAAATCTCGGAGCAATAGAAGGGCATTCTCCCAACGCTATTTGTATAGTAGCTTTCACCATATCAATACCCGTAGACAATGGCACTAAATGTGTAGTAATACAGTCTCCACCCATCCTTGCTCCAAGTTCAATCATTTTTGGTCCTTGATCTGTTAGCATTATTTCCACATGAGCTGGGCCATGATTAATACCGATAGAATTCACGGCTCTTTTTGCCAAATCCTTGATCGCCCTAATATCCTTATAGTCTAATAAGCTAGGCTGGCTATGTCCCATCTCAACAAAATGGGGGCTTCCTGTTGTCAATTTATCTGTAACTTGCAATATATGAACATCTTCATTAACAACCATAACCTCAACACTGACCTCACTGCCTTTTAAATATTCCTCAATAATGACACCTCCATTTCGTCCGTTTAGAGAACTATATTGAATTGCATTCTCCAAATCCTTTGAACTTTCAATTAGAACAACACCTCTACTGCCCGCGTTATCCACAGGTTTGCTGATACAAGGATACGTAATTTCAGAAACAACCTTTTTCAAATCTTCTGGAGTGTGAAGTATATAATACCATGGATGTTCTACCCCTGCAACTTCAAAAGCTTTGATCATTTCTCCCTTATCAGTTGCCTTAATCGCCGTATCGTATGATATTCCAACAAGACCTAATTTATGAGTAGCATAGGCCACAGCCCGCATTGGCATGTCTGTGGCCAATGTAACAATACCATCTGCTTTAAATTCTCTTCCGGCTTGATACACTCCCTCTTCATCAATTGTACTCACATTGAAGTATTCGTCAGCATGAGATACACCAATCGCATGTGGGTTAAAATCAGCGACTCCTACATACAATCCCATTTCTTTAGCTTTCAATATTGCTGGCAATTGCAATATTGAAGCTCCTATAATTAATAATCGTTTCACTTATAAATAGATCTTGTTTATCTTATCGATTATCATTATTTTTCTCTTTAACATAAATATTTTCTCGTTTTATTACAGAAATCATCGTCTGCGACAAAATCTTCAAGTCTAACTTAAAAGAAACATGATCTACATAGTACAGATCATATTTAAATTTATCTTCTTGAGAAATAGAATTTCTAAAATAAGCCTGAGCATATCCAGTAATACCAGGTTTCACATCATATCGTTTTCTTCTTTCTACTTCAACTTCTTCAAATGATTTAGTCGCTAAAGTAGGCCTAGGTCCAACAAAACTCATATCCCCAATCAAGACATTCAAGAATTGTGGAATCTCATCGATAGAAGTCTTCCGCATAAACCGACCTATTGGTGTCACTCTAGGATCATCATGTCCATTGAATGTAGACCCATCGAGATTCCTTACATCCGGAGAATTAACATACATTGAACGGAACTTATACATTTTGAAAGGTATTCCATTACGTCCCCTTCTTAATCCACTGTAGAATATTGGACCTGGATCTGAGATAAGAATAAATGGAGTCATTATGACTATTACAAATAGTACAAATGGCAAAATTATCAACGCAAGAAGAAAATCTATTCCACGTTTTACATATCGTTCATACATATTTAAAGTTTAATTCAACTACAAAATATACCAATCATATTTCAAAATAAAACCCATTTCTCAGCAAAGAGATTCGAACTATATGATACAATCTTTCAAATGTCATATCCTTCTCATTTTAAACATTCCTTCACGCACTCAATCACATAATCCACATCTTCATCAGACAAGCAGGTATGAAGCGGCAATGTCACAACATTTTTAAATTGCTCATAAGCATTTGGATAGTCCTCTATCTTGAACCCCAATTTCTTATAGCCTGTGTGCATAGGAAGCGGTTTATAATGTACATTGGTCGCAACTCCTAATCCGGCCATTTTCTCTATAAATTTGTTCCGTTGTTCGGCATCTTTGTCATTCAGATTTATAATATATAAATGTCCAGAAGAGACAATATCTGAAGTATAATGCGTTACCACCGTAATAGGTAGCCCCTTCAATCCTTTATTATAACGGTCTATAATTTCTTTTCGACGGGACAAAATCTCATCATACCTTTTTATTTGTCCTAGGCCTATGCCCGCACAGACATCTGTCATATTACATTTATACCATGGCCCAATAATATCATACTCCCACGCTCCCAACTTCGTTTTTGCCAAAGCGTCTTTACTCTGACCATGAAGACTCAATAACATATATTGGTGATATAACTCATCATTATCTATCCCTTCAATATCTCTCCAAACAACCGCACCGCCTTCCGCTGTTGTTAGGTTTTTCACCGCATGAAATGAGAAATTCGTAAAATCGGCGACAGAACCTATTGGGAATTTTTTATATGAGGCTCCAAAAGAATGAGCACCATCAGCCATAACAATCACTCGATTCAAGGCTTTTTGAATCGGGTTATCATTTGGATGGAATAAATTCTTTTTCCGTTCTACTATATCGAAAATCGTATCATAGCCACAAGGAATACCAAACAAATCCACCGGGATTATAGCTTTTGTTCTCTCGGTTATCGCCGCTTCTAATTTCTCATAATCCATCGTGAACTTTCCATGCTCACAATCTATCATGACCAATCTTGCCCCCACATGCTCTACCACACTTGCGGTAGCTGTATAAGTATAGGCTGGAACAATAACCTCATCACCGATTCCTATACCTAATATACGCAAAGTTATCTCAGCACATGCCGTATTTGAATTCAAACAAACAGCTTTTGAGGTATGACAACGTTCTGCTACCAGCTGTTCTAATTTTTTAGTTTTAGGTCCGGTAGTTATCCAACCGGACTTCAAAGCATCAACAACTTCACTGATCTCTGCCTCTGTTATATCAGGGGGACTAAATAATACGTGTCTCATGACTCTTTATAAATTTCCTTATTATTTCTTTTTCTTATTCTCTGCCTCAAAACCATACCCATAGCCGTATCCATAACCATAATGTTTACCATAGCCATAACCATATTTCTTACCATAACCGTAACCATAGGTGTTCTTACGTTTGCTCAGGTCGATTCCATTGATCACTACCGCCAACTTGTCAAATTTATGCTCGTCCCTAAGAACATTAATGTAGCAGAAAGCGGCTTTCGGGGTCACGTCCGCACGGCAGACGTAAACACACATGTCGGCCACACGGCTTATTATGGCCGTATCAGTTACCATACCGATCGGGGCTGTATCCAGCAACACGTAGTCATAACGGGATTTCAATTGCTCTATCCGCCTTCTCCAAGGTATCACGGGCTACCAGTTCCGTCGGGTTCGGGGAATCGTTCCTCCTAAAAAGGATATCCAGGTTCGGACTGATGCCGGAAGGCTGCACAAGATCAAAAGATCCTTATCCTCCGGATCCATCAGATAATTAGATATTCCTTCCTGCCTTTTCGATAAATCGAAGACTTTATTCAAGCCCGGCTTACGGATATCCATACCAACCACTACCACCTTCTTTTCCCAAATAAGCCAAGCTGACAGCGAGATTTCCAGTCACGAAAGACTTACCTTCTCCGGGCTGCGTAGAAGAGAAAAGTATGACCTTTTGATCTTTCCGGAGCATAAAGAGCAGATTGGTCCGCAAACCTCGGAAGGTCTCCTCCATCATGTCGTTCTTATTCTCGCGCACCACGATCGCTCCCTTATCGGAGGATTTATGACCACACAAGGGCAATTCGCCCAAAATCGGAACATTCGTCAATTGCTCCACATCGCCACGATTCTCGATCTTATATTTCAATAATTCCACGACAAAGATGATTCCCACCGGAATAAACAGGCCCACCACAAACGCAGCCAATAAAAACACGAGCTTCTTGGGAGCCACAGGATCCTTCCCGGGTAATGGTTCCTCTACAATACGACCATTATTAGCCGTGGCTGCCAATGTGATCGCATTTTCCTCCCGCTTCTGCAACAGCATGATATATAAAGTCGCCTTGATTTCTTGCTGGCGAGAAATAGTCATGAACTCTTTCTCTTGCTTTGGAGCATCACTAATCCGGCTCTCAAATTTACTAGCCTGACGCTCAATATCTTTCTGGGCGATTTGTAGTCCTCGCAAGACACTATTCACGGTTGTCTCGACATTGCGTCTCATCGCCTCAACGCCGGTGTTCATGTTTATCACCGCCGGGTTATTTTCCGAAGAGGTACGTAATAAACGTTTACGCTCGATGATCATCGTGTTATATTGTTCAATCACCCTAGTGAGGTTTTGATCCTGTACCCCTACGTTTGCAGGAATTACCTCTTCCTTGTTGACCGGATCGTTGATATAGGTACGCAGAAATTGAACCAAGCTGATCTGTGTAGCGTTCTCCGTACGTTGCTGCTCATACTTGGAACTCTCTTGTAAGGCTAGACGGGCATCACTTGTCAAATCCGTCAGACCGGATCGTTGCTTGAAATCCGCCAACTCGCTCTCCGCCGTACCCAACTCATGGTTAATTATACCGATACGCTCCTCTATGAACTCAGCGGTTTTCTGAGCTACCTCATTCTTCTCATCGTTCGCGTCTTGATTATAGAACGCAACCAAACGATTCACGAAATCCACGCCTCGCTCCTTTACTGTATTGTTCACGCTGATCTTCGCTATCGTCGTGGTCTGGGAAGAGGCGGTCACGCTCAAGTCTTTCATATAATCCTCGGCGGTCTCCGTCGGCGTATTTATGGTAACACGTAAAGCGATTTCCTCTTCTTCCATATACAAGGTATCGCCTCGCGTAAAGCTTAAAACACCCACAGGTGTTGGTAACACCGCCGGCAATTGATCAAATGCCTGTTCTATCTCTTGCTCTTCCTTATCTTGCACATATTCAGCCTTAACAGACAATTTTCCTGTTTTTGTAAATGTAAGATCCAGCTTAATCGGCTCCTCCAATTTATCGGCTTCTTCTGGTGTCATATAAATCCGTACCGGACTATTCTTATAAAGAGGCATCGCATAACCGAACGCTCGCTTTTTCGCTACACGAACATATAAATTCAGGTCGTTCACGACTTTTTTTTTTATCAATGTACGGGATTTCAATATCTCCACCTCGTTATCAAAATTATTTGTCATGGAAAACATTCCCAAGTCTTGAATGGCCGCCAACGGATTGTTGCCCGAACCGCTTCGCTTATCCTCCTCCTTTATCAACACGGAACTGGAAATGTTATATACAGGCGTTTGATAACGAAGAAACAGGTAAGTGGCGATGCAACATATCAATATACTAGCCACAAACCAACGCCAATAAAAAAGGTATTTAAATAAAAGAGCGACCAAATCAATCTCTTGTTCCTCGTTCTCTATCCCAGTGTTATTATTTATCCGTTCGTCTATCATCTCTCTTAATTTTCAATTCTCAATTTTCAATTACTTAAGTATGTTTACCAACAGGCCGGCAATAGATACCAGAATCGAGAGTGAGCTTACCCAAAGGGTCGTGCTGTTACCGATATCGGAGTTCTTAGCCTTCGTCTTGTTCGGGGTCACGTAAATAATATCGTTTTGCTTCAGGTAATAATACGGGGAAGTCACGACTTCGGCATTATTCAAATTCAAGTTAATGATCTCACGCTTACCGTTCACGTCCTCACGGATCAGCTTGACGTTATCACGGACACCGTAAATCGTCATATCACCTGCCATCGCCAAAGCCTCCAGAACGTTCACCTTCTCGTTGCCGATCGTGAAGCTACCCGGACGGGCCACCTCACCCAACACGGAGATCTTGTAATTAGCCATACGGACCGTAACGATCGGGGATTCCTTCAAATAAGGTTTCAAACGCTCACGAATCAAGTCCTCCGCCTCGTTCTTGGTGAGACCACCCACTTCCAAGCGACCGATAACAGGGAAATCGATCTCTCCTTTATTATTCACCAAGTATTGCTGCATGGTCGGTTGCGTGGTCGTACTGATATTTGTCAAAGCCGCATTGATTGGAGTCTGTACCGTCAAGTTGAATGGGGTCGCAGCCTTCGGGTCTGTCGTATTGACCGTGATGCTCAACAAGTCTTTTGGCATGATCTTTGCGTCATACAATGGAAGGGTCTCCTCAAAATCGTTCACTGCCTCTGGGTTTTGGAGGTATGGTACGTTCTTGTAAGAAGTACAACTCGCTACCAATAGAGGTAAAGCTAATAAAAGTAGTAATCTTTTGATTTTCATATTATTTTGTTATTTCTTTTTTTATTTCATTGAACACAGAATGATATGGATTTAGCGAAAACAAACGAGAGAAAAGGCCTTTCGGTTTCTCCGGTTCGTATTCCGACTCGTATTTCCGCATTAAATCCTCATAGGAAAGTCTTTTACTCACCATCTCATAAATCATACCCCAGTCCGGGAGACCACCAAGATTACGGTCATCAATAAAAATGTCGGCCTTCAGCTTACGGGAGAAATGGTTATTCAGGCTTTTCTCTTCCTCCGGGTAATCTCGGTTCACGGCGTAAAACTCCAAGCCCCGCTCTCGGCAAAAGGTGACAGCCTCATCCAAAAGCTTACCCTCTCGCACACTCCATAAGATCAGCTTGTGGTGTTCTATTTGTAACTTTCTCAATGTCTCGAAAGCGAAAGGGATCTCCTTCCCTATCGCCGGATATTTATGCTCAACGATTGTTCCGTCAAAATCTACTGCGATAATCATTTATAATTCAGATTTATAACTACCAACTAAATTGCTAATTCACTCCGTCCAATCTCGTGAATTGAGAGTTTTGGCTTTTAAACTCGGGGACGAAGGATTTCATCTCTCTCACCATAGGAAGAATATGCACATGAAGGGATAATTCAGCTAATAGATCAATGTGCTCTACCACATCCTTGTAGGCGTACTCTCGGACTGCTGCCACACGAATCTTCTCATGAGGGGTTTCCTTCGTGTTCTCCTTGTTGCTCAATAGTTCCTCATATAATTTCTCACCGGGACGAAGACCGGTGTATTTAATCTCTATGTCTTTATCCACCTGCAAACCAGAAAGCTCGATCATACGCTTCGCTAAGTCAGCGATCTTGACCGGCTCACCCATATCAAAGATGAATATCTCGCCGCCCTTGCCCATCGTACCGGCTTCCAACACCAAACGGCAGGCTTCGGGGATTGTCATGAAGTAGCGGATGATATCGGGATGGGTTACCGTAACTGGGCCTCCTTTGGCGATCTGATCGCGAAAACGAGGTATCACGGAACCATTACTTCCTAATACATTACCGAAACGGGTCGTGATAAACTTAGTGTTTCCCGCTAGAGCCCCCTTACTGATCGCCACACTCAAGCTCTGCACATATATCTCAGCGAGGCGCTTGCTACATCCCATGATATTCGTTGGATTAACGGCCTTATCCGTACTGATCATCACGAATTTCTCTACACCATAGCTTACGGCGGCATCCGCTATCACTCGGGTACCAAACACGTTGGTACGAACAGCCTCGCAAGGGTTCTCTTCCATCAAGGGGACGTGCTTATAAGCTGCCGCATGGAATACTACCTGGGGATGCCAATTGCGGAATACGTAATCTACACGGTCCGGATTCCGGACATCGCCTATGATAGGTACAAAATCCAGTTCCTTATACTTCTCCTCCAATTCCAGGCGTAAGTCATGCATCGGAGTCTCGGCGGCATCAAGGCAGATCAGTTTCTTGATCGGGAAATGCGCCAGCTGGCGGCAGATCTCGCTACCAATGCTACCGGCCGCTCCCGTAACAAGGATCGTCTTATCTTTCAATAAGAGACCGATCTCGCCCAGATTTATACTGATCTCCTCACGACCCAGCAAGTCCTCAATACGGATCTCACGGACTGAACGCTTCATTCCGCCCTCATGGACCTCCTCCATATCAGGAACCACGAGAGGCTTCAAGGAGGCCTGCTCGCAATAATGAATCAAACGATCACGTTCTCGTCGGACGGTCTTTATATTCGGGAAAAGGATACCATCCAAGTTATTTCTGGGGATCAGACGCAACAAGTCATCAATGTCCTCGATCTGGTAAACGGGAAGTTCCGCTATGCGAAGGTTCTTTTTAGCGCTACCAAACGTCAAGAAGCCGATGATGCTATAATTTTGCATGAATACTTGCCGGTTGGGTGATGTGGCTATCATCACGCTATCCTCATCCATACCGAACACCAGTACACGCTTGCGCTTTTTTCCAAGTTGGGACAACACGCTATTATATACATTAATCACGAATACACGTAAGGTGATCAGCAGAACAATCGTCAACATACAATCGATTATCCCTCCCACCCAATATATAGAGGAATTGAAATCCGCCTTCAAAAGATGAAGCAGTATGAACATGAGGATGGATTTTGTGATGGCGACACCACCAATCCTCCATAGTCCACGTAGCGTGGAATGACGGATCACCCCGTGATAAACCTTGAACGTAAGAAAAGAAAGGATACTGGCCACAAAGGAAGCTATTCCTACCTTTAATACACTAATCCCGCTTATGTATACATGCATGATGGACAATAATCCCAGCACTCCTATCAAAGATACACATAGGGAAATGAAAAGATCCGCACAAAAAATGATCCAGCGGTTGATATACCGCAAATTTACCAGACGCCCCAGCGCTAAACGCCAGCGATTATAACGATATTTCACCTTTTCCATATTTGTTTTATTCATATCTATCTAACTATAATAATAAGCGACCGAACCTCTCAAGTGGTTGGAGTGGTATAAGCTAAAGCAAGAGTCTAGTCTATCGGTTAAAGAAAAAGGGACTCTCCTCGCTACTAGAGATAGCTGACCTCTTGATCGATATCGGCCGCCTAATTCTCATTTTCTAATTGCGACCTAGCGATAATATATTCTTGATTGGAGGCTCTCTTGAACCTCAGAAGTATCTTTAATCAATCTCCATGTCACGATCCATGGACGTGTTTTTTACTTCCTGCATCGGAAAATACCTCACCTCTTCCTTATGCCACTCCTTGTAACCGTCAAGCGTACGAGTAGGGACGGATAACCGACCGTAGTCATTGCCTTCGCGATGGAAAAGATGGTTACGTGTATAGGAACGTAACTCGCCATCTGTCCAAGAGACCATCACGATTGGAAACGGGTACGTGGTGAGGCTTAACGGGGTCACTAAGGTACGGGAAGATATTTGGCGTAACAGGTAAGCTGATTTCTCGAACGCCACCCAATACGGACCCGTACAGTAAAGATGGATGAAGGCACGATTATCCGACTCTCGGCTTAAGAATCTCTTTCAAATGGTTTCCTAACAACGAGATAAGGCGTACTCCGGATCTATCCTCTTTTTTACCGTAGTGCGTATCCATCTATGTGTATCATAATAGCTCTAGCAGGTCACGGGTGATATTTACTTTGGCACATCCCAGTAGATCTACACGGATCACAAAGTTAAGATTGCCATCCTCCACTTCCAGCACGTTACCTTCTAGACCATGCAACTTACCGCCGTTAATGCGTACCCTCGCTCCAAGAGGCAGCGGACGGGGATCGATAATGACAGGCTCTTCGGAATCGTCCAGCATCCTACGGAGTTTCACCATCTGCTCATCCGGAATGAAGGCTACGGGGCGTATGCCTCCAGACCGTTCGCCAGCTATGTTTACCATGAAACGTTTGATATAAGGAAGATGCACGATCTCCTTCCTACGCAAGACATCGGTGCAACGGATGAATACAATGGAACGGAAGACGATCCGGTCTACTTGCTTACGCTTGCCGCTTGGCAGAAGACACATCTCTTTTTGGGAGGCTATATAAACCTCATAGTCCTTCTCGCCTTCCGGCTGACTGGCTATGCGCTTTTCCAGCTTGTCACGGCATAGTTTCTCGGACTTGTTGTTGACGATAGCGATGTACCAATGTTTCTGATCAGATTTTCGCCGTAACGGGTTTTCAGGAATGGTTCTTTCAACGCCTACGGCGTCGATACCCCTCATGAGGTACCGAATTTACAACCGTTTTTACAACATTCGCTCGCATCTCGTTGATTGCTTAAAAGAGATAGTTTGATATATACACCATAACCCTTTTTCGCCATGTGAGAAATTAGGCTACTTAGTGAGTAGCGCAAAAGGTGGGAGAATGGTTATTACCAAGTTGTAGAGACGGAGCATGCTCCATCTCCCACCGTCTGACAGTAATTTAAAACATCTTTTAGAGGGGATGAGACGGGGTATACCCATCTCTACAAGAATGTATGTTCGATTTTAGGGGGGGACGTGATGATTTCGGAAATACGAGGCCATTTCGTCTCTATTGCCATGTCTATACATCAGAAATAAGAACGAATATTTAACGAGAATCCAACTGGAAACACAAACAAACCCTAATGATTGCTTGTTTTTTGTTATTTTTTACTACATTTGCGGCGTGAAACAAACGCTACTCACTAAGTAGCCTCATCCCACTTTCGACACATAATTATAGACACAACCAAAGCAAGTGCTATTCACCTCTGTCATTTTTTCTAAAGAGAAACTTCTCAGATAAATCTGGGTGGTCTTGATGGACTTATGCCCCAATAATTCACTGATCATTTCTATAGGGACATTTTGCTCTTTCAATGCCATGGCAAAGGAATGGCGGATCGTATAAGAGGTAACATCCGATGCTATTCCAGCGGCCTTTTTCAACGCCTTCAAATTTCGATTGAACCGAGATAGGGCCGCATTGTATTCGAGATATGCCTCATAGCCCGTCTTCGTTCCACTCAAAAAAGGGAATAAATAGCCTGAGGCCGGCTTCTTGTCACCCATTAATTCCTTGCGCATCAATTCTGCCGTATCCAAGATTTCCAGTCTCATCGGTGTGCCTGTCTTCTGCCGATTATAGTCCAATATCCCGTTTGATATTCCTTTCTTTTAGGTGGGCGAAGTCCACGAACGACATTCCTGCATACTGAAACAACAAACAAACGACCAGTTGTGTCTCCCTTAGCACCTCACTCTCTACCTTCACCGTCATCAACTTATGTTGGTTCTCTAAGGATAGGGATTTCTTGCGCTTACTCTCCACTCCCGTAAAAACTCCTTGGAACAAACCGGGGATATATTCCGCATCACCATTCTCCACCGCCTTGTTATAAATACAACGCAAACGGCGGATATACGTGGAGACCGTATTACGCATGCAATCGTTTTCCAACAAATAAGCCTCATATCGGTGAAGATTGGCCTTATTGATATCCGAATAGGAAATGTTCTCTGTTCCACTATACTTTATAAAGGAGTTCAACGCATCCTGATAACTTTTGGCGGAGGAATAACGCTTTTCCTCTCGTAACTGGGACATATACCTTCTCACCCCTTCCACGAATCCTTTCTCATCCATATCTCTCTGTTTTTTAATAATATTTGAAATGAATAGACAAATGTAACCATACTATCTGAATGCAAAAAGAATTACCGAAACACTATCATAATGTTAACTTTTTAAATATATTTCAAACACAGACTTTTTCAAAACAATTGCTTTTAAACCGATTATTATGGAATTTAGTACCCAAAACAGCACATTTTTTAGGATATATCCTAAACTTGTATGTATTTAGTCGGCTTATAATTTCTATTTCCCGGCAGATAACCGACATCTACCCGGCACCTAGTTCGAATTATCCGGCACTTGCTCTAATTTAGTTGGGATCTACTTTTAATCATAATCTTCTGTACACTGAAAATCGAGACTATATTAGAGCCTTTGCACCCTAGAACGGCAAAAAAGTCAATTGATTTTCAAATACTATTCAGGAAGCATTTATTAGTTTTCTGAAACAAGAGATATAATAATTCGGCGGATATTGATAAAAAGAAGGCAAACTGCAAGTATTTTCCTTCATACACATTCTATTCGTCAGGGCTTAACTACCAGAGAATCGCATATAATAAACACACACCCTATCCTATCTCAAATACAAGAAGCAGAAGGAGAGAGAAATGACAAATTGACATAATTAAGCCGTATTAATGACTTCTATCAATTGAATACACAATATTAAATTAGCAGAGACTTGCTTGCAGGTGTCGTTTTTTTTCACGAATATTGCAAATCAAACAACCAAATAAACATATTCAGTTTACTAAAGTTAATCTTAAAGAAAGGAGAGCCTATGAAACAGGAGCCATCATGAACCATATCTAGCAAGGAAACTGGCTGGAAGATATGGCTTATAATCCAGCCAAACAAGTTTCTAAACGCCTTTAAATCAATTAATACTAACACTAAAACATTACAAATGTATGAATGAAATTTGTAAGGGGAATCCTAACCCCCGATTAAACACAAAAACTAAATTGGGCAGAGTCATGAAGTTAACCTCAATCCCGCTATTTGTTTTTACCACAGGTGTATACGCTTCCGTACACTCCCCAAACATGCGCATTAAAAGCGACATCATGATTATAGAGAAACCATCAATCGTATCCACCCCGCAACAAAACACCCGTCAGATCACCGGAACCGTGATTGATGCTACCGGTATGCCGATAATTGGCGCCAATGTGATGGTAAAAGGGACAACAAACGGGACAATAACGGATATAGATGGAAAATTCACGTTAGAAGTAGCCAAAGACGCTATTTTACAAGTGTCCTATATCGGTTATATGAACCAGGAGATTCCGGTAGGCAATAAATCGGTTTTAAGCATCTCCTTGCAAGAGGACACACAAAAGTTGGATGAGGTGGTAGTGATTGGCTACGGTACGATGAAGAAAAGTGATATCACGGGGGCTATCTCGTCCGTGAGCGAGGAGAAAATCGCTCGCCAAGCAGTGGCCAATGTTTCTACCGCATTGCAAGGCTTGGCTACCGGTGTATCCGTCACTTCCAGTTCCGGATCTCCGGGTTCCGCCGCCACGATCCGTATCAGAGGTGTCGGTACGGTAAACGACGCGGAACCATTGTTCGTCGTGGACGGGATGCCCGTGACGGATATAAACTACCTGAACACATCGGATATACAGTCTATGGAGGTGCTTAAAGACGCTTCCGCTTCCGCTATCTACGGTTCCCGCGGTGCGAACGGCGTAATCCTTATCACTACGAAAAAAGGCGCCGCTGGAAAAACCACCGTTACGCTCGATGCGTATTGGGGTATGAACAAAATATTGAATAATCTCGATTTGATGTCAGGTCCAGAATGGTACGACTATCAGGAACAGTTGAACACAGTGAGGAGCGTTCCCATCAACTTGGCCCTTGTTAATCGTAATGTTTCCACCAATTGGATGGACGAGATTACGCATACGGCCTTTATGCATAACTACAGTGTCGGCATAAGCGGTGGTAAAGAGAACGACTATAAATTCAATCTGGGCTTGAACTATATCAACCAAGATGGAACGATCAAGAAATCCAACTACGAACGGTTCAGTGTCCGTCAAAGCACGGAAAAAACGGTGCTCAAAGATCATTTGGTAGTGGGTACCAACGCGTCGATCGCGAGATCTACCGACGCAAGTATTAGTGAGCGCAACAGTAGTAATGTGTACGACTCCGACTATGGTGTCGTAAGTAACGCAATCCGTTTGGATCCGGTAACTCCCGCCCAAAACGCAGACGGTTCATATGGTTACTCTCCTTATATTGACTACTATAACCCATTGGCAAGTATCATGTATCGGGATAATCAGCGGGAGAAACTTGCTTTCATCGGCAATATGTATGGGGAATGGCAGATTATAAAAGGATTGAAGTTCAAGAGTAGCTTCGGAGCGGAAATCAGAAGGGTAGACAATAAAACCTTCTCGCCTGTCTATGAGGTATCCTCAAGCCAAAGAAATTTAGAGAGTAGTTTATCGAAGTCGCAGACCAAAGGGCACTACTATACGTTCGAGAATACCCTTTCGTATGAGAAAACGTTTGCCGAGAAGCACTCCATATCCGCTCTCGTAGGTTATACCAACGAATGGGGTAAGCAGGAAACCTTGAGCGTAAACGCGAGAGATCTTATCGGAGAGTCGGATAACCTGCATTATATGGACGCTACGCTGGACAAGAACAAGACCACGGCCAGCAATAGCGCTACGGAATATGGTTTGATGTCTTATCTGGGCCGCCTACACTACGATTACAATAACAAATACCTTATTACGGCCACTTTCCGGCGAGACGGCTCCTCTAAATTCTCTTCCAAGAATCGCTGGGGTAACTTCCCCTCGTTCGCTCTAGGTTGGAGAATCGACAACGAACCGTTCTTCCAGAAATTGAACGCCGAATGGGTTTCCTCCTTGAAACTCCGCGGGGGCTGGGGACAGATCGGAAATCAGAATATCACCAATTATGTGGATCGTAGTTTGCTGTCATTGAGTACGCAATACGGCGCTTTATTCGGAGCGAGAGAGAATGAGACCTTGTATCAAGGTATTGCCGTGAGCAGATTGGGCAATCCGGATATTAAATGGGAAACCACTGAATCTCTGAATATCGGTCTTGACGCAAGCTTCTTTAACACCCGCATGGTCTTCAGCTTCGAGTATTATTACAAGACAACGAAGGACATGCTGCTGGCCGCTCCTATGCCTATCTACATGGGATATGCCAGCAACACCTACACCAATATCGGCGAGGCGAACAACCGCGGTATCGAGATGAATCTCGAGTGGAGAGACAAGACCGAAAGCGGTTTCGAATACAACGTGGGAGTAAATATGTCGACCATCCGTAACCGCATGACGAAATTGAATGGTGGCACACCAATCTCCGATGGACCATTCCGAAACGGAAGCATGTACCTCACCTATACGAATGAAGGTATGCCTATCGGTGCGTTCTGGGGCTATAAGACAGACGGGCTTATCCAAACACAGGAACAGTTGAATGCCGTTAAGCGGGCGGATTTCCAACCTAATGCCGAATTGGGCGATGTATTGTTCGTAGATACGAATGGCGATGGCAAGTTAGACTCAAGTGATAGATGCATGATCGGTAATCCTATTCCGGATATCATATACGGTATCAACATGGGTATGGCGTGGAAAGGCTTCGACCTCAATTTGCAGTTTGGTGGAACAATCGGTAATCAGATATTCAACGCGATGCGTTATTACACCTACTTCCCGAACGATATAACGAACAAGGATAGAGCGTTAATGAACTATTGGACGCCAAATAATACAAATACGGACATCCCTCGCCTGACGGCTACGGACGTAAACGACAATGACCGCTTCTCGGACATGTACGTAGAAAACGGGACTTATTTCCGCTTGAGAAACGCCCAGCTAGGTTATACCCTGCCCGCTTCTCTCACGCAGAGGATAAAACTACAAAAAGTACGTTTTTATGTAAGCGGCCAGAACTTGTTTACGATATCCAGTTACTCGGGTATGGATCCGGAAGTGGGTCAGTCCAGCTCTTTGTCTAGAGGCATAGATTACGGTATCTATCCTCAGAACATTTCATTCACCGGAGGTATTAATGTTACTTTTTAAAATTTATAATGTCATGTTTAAAAACAAATATATCATAGGAATCGTACTAGCGATTTTAACAGGATTCAGCAGTTGCGCAGATTTGGATTTAGCTCCGTTAGGAAGTCCGGAGGCTGGAGAGATATCAGAGGAAAGACAAGCTTTCTTGCGTCTGACCGCTGTCTATTCCGTCATGAAGGACTTCCGTTACACATGGTCAATGCAATGTTTCGGCGACGTGTTGTCGAATGACGCGACCTACAGCGGTTCTTCGAACGACGCACAAACCTTCACGTTGCTGGAGAATTATCAGTATCAAGCGGATCATACCGAGATCTTGAACAAATATCGGTATTCTTACCAATGTATTAATAAGGCCAATTTGTTTATACGGGATATGGAAATGGCAGACGATGCCCTATTCTCGAAATATAACAGGGAACAGATGATCGGTGAGGCCAAGTTTATTCGCGCCTATACTTATTTCGAGCTTGTGAAAACCTTTGGTGGTGTTCCTTGCTATACGGGAGTCTTGGATCTCGATCATGAGAGACTCGGACGTGCGTCTGTCGAAGAGATATACTCGGTTATCGAGCAAGACCTAAACGATGCGGTTAGCGTATTACCTAAGAAAAGTGAGGTGGCTAACTACGAGTCAAGCTATGCGGGAAGGATTACCAAAGGCGCGGCCATCGCCATGCAAACACGTATTTATCTGTATGAGAAAAAATACGATGAGGTAAAAAAGGCATTCGAGAAATTCCAGAATGAGTGCGGGGGTGAGTATAGCTTGGTCGCTCCGGAGGATTACGCTTGGCAGTTCTCACTGGACGGCGAGCACTGCTCCTCTTCTATTCTAGAAGTGAATATGTATGTCTCTTCCACCCAAAGTTCGTATAATGTAAATAACGGTAACCGTCACGTGCTGATGTCTATGCCCCGAAACATGACGATCGGCTTCGGTTGCGCGCAACCTACACAGGCCTTGGCGGACGCTTATGATGCTGAGGGGGATGTCATACGAAAGAAGACCACTCTCCTTTCCACGGAAGAGGCTATAGAGATCGAGACCGCGGCCAAAGGCGATGTGGCACCCGTTACGGACGACCGAACCGGTTGGTACAATCGCAAACTATATCTCGCGCCCGGGCAAAGAGAGGAGAATCGGGGAAATAATCAACCCACGAACCTCAGGCTTATCCGCCTCGCGGAGGTATATTTGAACTATGCCGAGGCTTGTTATTTCAGCGGCGATATCGCTAATGCGCAAAAGTATCTGAATGAGGTAAGAAGTCATGTCAACTTGGCTCCTAAGAACCATACAGGAAGCCAATTGTTTGAAGACATCATGAATGAGCGTCATCTGGAGTTCGGAATGGAAGGTTTCCGGTTCTTTGACGTGGTACGTGTAGGATGGGGCGAGAAAGTCTTTAACGGAACCAAGAAGGCGGAATTTGGAGCTAAGACTCCTTTCAGCGCCGGTGCGGAAGTATTGCCTATACCTCAAACCGAGATTGATATTAGTGACGGTTTAATAACTAATTAATAAGGAAATAACAATTCGCAAAAATCATAATAGCATGAATAGGAATTTAGTATTGCTCGGAATCTGTCTCTTGGCCGTATCGTTCGTTGGAGAGGCCTTTGGACAGAAGAAAAAACCTCGTATCGGTATTGCCGGTATACAGATAGAAAACAGCGTGTTCGTCCCGAATAGGCAGCCGCTCGTAGGACACCCCGTAAGAATGCCGGACTATCTCAGCCCAGACTCCGCAATGGGACAGGCGGCCACTTGGCTTCCCACGCAGATTGGCTATGGCGGTGGAAGAGGCCCCGTGACAAAAGAATCGTACGACGCGTTTGTGGAAAAAACATTGGAGATGATCAAGGCCAATATGCCATATGACGCTTTCTGGTTTTATAACCACGGAGCTTGTAGCGTGGAAGGCGTAGCCGATCCCGAGGGCGAATTCATGGAGAAGGTGCGTAGCTTGATCGGAAACGATGTCTTGACTACCACCACGATGGACCTTCACGGAAATACGTCTTGGTTGGTAGCTCTCAACTCCGATTTGATTACGACTTATCGTCAAGCACCGCATGCGGATTCTCGTGAATCACATCGGCGAGGGGTTGTCAATTTGTTGGAACGTCTTGAATCAGGGAAAGGGCGTCCGGCATACAAGGCATGGGTTGCTGTTCCTGTCCTAGTTTCCGGCGAATGGTCGAGTACCCGTGTCGAGCCTGCGAAATCGCTGTACGCATTGGTTCCCGAGGTTGAAGCCATGCCCGGAGTGATAGACGCAGGGATCTGGATCGGTTATGTTTGGGGAGACAACCCACGGAACCAAGGAACCGTGATGGTTTACGGTGACGATGAGGAACAGGTAAAGCCGGGGCGAAGAAACTCGCCCAGAAATTCTGGGATGTCCGTAAGCAGTTCTCGCTGGAAGCTCCGGGATATTCGCTCGAGAAATGTATCGATTTGGCAATAGCAAGCAAAAAGAAGCCTTTCTTTATCAGTGATATGGGAGATAATCCCGGCGGAGGCGGCTCAGGCGAGGTTACTTGGACTTTGGCGAGACTCTTGAAGCGTCCGGAATTCCAGACTGATAAGGGAAAGAGCGTTCTTTATTGCTCCATCCCGGGAGAAGAAGTGGTTAAGCAGGCACGTAAGGTCGGCGTAGGCGGACACGTAGAAGGCATGGTAGGTGCCATGGTCGATAATTCCTACGAAGGTCCCGTGAAATTGTCGGGTACCGTGGTTTATGTCAGTCCGGAAGAAGACAAGAACGCGGAATCATGGAGACGGAAAAGAGATATCGCTATCGTAAAGACCGGAAGCGTTTATGTGGTAGTAGGCACATCGTCTCCCACTCCAAACCTAGAGGGTTCAGGAATTGACCCGAAGGAAATGGATATCGTAATGGTTAAACAGGGTTACCTTGTAACCCAATGGTACAATATACAAGCGGATTGGGTGATGGCTTTTACAAGGGGAGGCGTGGATCAGGACTTCAAGAAGCTTCCCTATAAGAATATCGTGAGACCGATGTTCCCGATCGATCCAGACATGGCTGATCCGGAATTGAACGTTATCATGGTTCCTTCCGCCAAGCATTACTATGGCAGATAGATCGTATTGATCGATTTTTTACTGCAACCCGGGTTGCAGTGATGCTACTAAATTATCCTATATTCCTACTCAATAACTTTCGGACTTGCTCCTCCGTTAAATTCCGGCGGCTCGCATAATCTCTCATCTGCTCCTCATCGATAGAACCGATCATGAAATATTGAGAAGAGGGATGGGCAATATAAATCCCACTAACCGAAGCCGTAGGATACATGGCACCATTCTCGGTTAACGAAACACCAATTCGCGACATATCGAGCAATCCATCCAATGTGAAATTCAATAATTGATCCGGTAGAGAAGGGTAACCGATAGCCGGACGGATTCCTTGGTATTTCACCTTGTAAAGATCCGGGATAGACAAGGATTCGTCTTTAGCATATCCCCAATATTCTTTACGGACCTTTTCATGGAGATATTCGGCCGTAGCCTCGGCCAAACGATCGGTCAAGGTTTGCAACAACATGGAATTATAGGTATCGCCTTCTTCCTCAAATTTATCCTTCAAACAATCAGCGCCAGCTCCAGCGGTAACGACAAACGCCCCTACATAATCAGTTCGCTCCTCGGAAACCGGTATTACATAATCGGAAAGACATTTATAAATATTTTCCTCTTTTTTTACTTGCTGACGTAATAAAGGCAGCGCTATATCACCCATTCGGATCGTATCCCCTTCACTATTCGCTGAGAAAAATCCGTAAATCGCTTTACAATATTCAACCTTCATATTGACCAGCCGATCCAATAACCTAACAGCATCCTTGTATAATTGCATCGCCTCGGTAGCCTTCGCACGATCTTTTTCCGGGAATCCGGCCAACCAAGAGGCACGACAAGAATCGCAACCATGTATCTGGGAGATTTCCGAGAAACGGCCATTCAATTTCCATGCGCTAAAAAAGAAGGTCCAGTGGATATAAGGAATCACTTCTTCCAAGGGGATATAAGGGATAACATGTACCCCCATCCGGGCCGGAACAACCGGTGTATACCCGGTCCAATCTATTTCTATCGGATGCTTACGAGCCTCTGAAAGAGAAGCCAAGGTCTCTTTCTTCTGCCCTAAAGAGGCACGCAAGACTTCTTGTTCTTGTTCCAACTCCCTGATATAAGCGTCACGGGGTATCTGGATTCAATAGTTTGGCCGCAATCAACGGGTTTTGCGAGGCGTCCAGCACATGAATCACCGGATAGTCATAATGCGGAGCGATCTTAATGGCCGTATGCAACTTCGAGGTCGTGGCGCCACCCACCATTATGGGAATCCTCAGGCCGGCTTTCTGCATCTCGTCCGTCACATGCACCATCTCTTCTAAAGAAGGGGTTATCAGGCCGGATAAGCAAACCAGATCCGGTTTCTCCTCGATCGCTTTCTTTATGATCACATCTGCGGGAACCATTACCCCTAAATCAATCACCTCGTAGTTATTACAAGACAATACGATAGAGACGATATTCTTACCGATATCATGTACATCCCCTTTTACCGTAGCGAAAATCACTTTACCGGCCTTCGCAGAGCCGGAAGCTTTCTTTTCAGACTCAATGGCCGGTTGTAAAATAGCCACGGCCTTTTTCATCGTACGTGCGGTCTTCACGACTTGAGGGAGAAACATCTTTCCGGCACCGAATAACTCGCCGACCTTATTCATTCCGCTCATTAACGGACCGTCAATTATATCCACGGCATGCGGATAAATCCGCAAGGCTTCTTGTAAATCGTCCTCCAAATAGTCTCCGATCCCTTTGATTAAGGCATGTTCCAAACGCTCCTTCAATGAAAGCTCACGCCAAGCCTCATGCTTCTCCGGAGTTTCTCCGGAAGCTTGAACATGTAAATTTTGAGCATAAGTAATTAATTCCTCGGCAGCTTCCGGACGGCGTGCCAAGATCACGTCTTCCAACAAGGTACGGAACTCCGGCTCTATATCCTCATAAAGTACGGAGGTAGACGGATTCACGATACCCATATCCATCCCCTTCCCGATCGCATGATATAGAAATACGGAATGCATAGCCTCGCGTACATGATTGTTCCCCCGGAAAGAGAAAGATAAATTACTTACACCACCACTCACCTTCGCACCCGGCAAGTTCTTCTTGATCCATTCAACGGCACGGATAAACGCCAGACCATAGCCATTATGTTCCTCCATACCGGTAGCGATCGCCAATACATTCGGGTCAAAAATAATATCTTGGGGATTGAAATCGATCTTTTCAGTCAATAGGCGATAGGCCCGTTCACAAATCTCAATCTTTCTTTCATAGGTATCCGCCTGCCCCTTCTCATCGAAAGCCATCACGACCGCAGCCGCACCCAGTTGCTTAATACGGGCGGCATGTTTAAGGAAGACCTCCTCTCCTTCTTTCAAGGAGATGGAATTCACGATGCTCTTTCCTTGCACGCACATCAAGCCTTCCTCGATCACTTCCCATTTAGAAGAGTCGATCATCACGGGAACACGGGAAATATCAGGTTCGGATGCGATCAAGTTCAAGAAAGTCGTCATCTCCTTCACGGCATCCAACATTCCGTCATCCATATTGATATCGATCACTTGGGCGCCATCCTCCACTTGCTTACGAGCGATCGTCAACGCTTCCTCATAACTGCCTTCTTTTATCAAGCGTAAGAATTTCCGAGAACCGGCCACATTACAACGCTCTCCCACGTTCACGAAATTATTCTCCGGTTTCACCTCCAGCAGTTCCAAGCCCGACAGCCACAGGCAATCCGGTTTCGGAGCCGGGATATGCGGTTTAGCTCCTTTCACCAACTCCGGATACCGGGAGATATGCGCTGGAGTCGTTCCGCAACAGCCTCCGATAATGTTCACCAATCCCTCTTCCACAAAAGGCTTCACATGTTGGGCCATTTTATCCGGCGTCTCGTCATAGGTACCAAAACTATTCGGCAATCCGGCGTTCGGATAAGCGCTGATATAATAGGGGGCATACTTCGCCAACTCTTGTAAATAGGGCTTCATATCCGCCGCTCCGAAAGAGCAGTTTAAGCCAACCGAAACAATATGTGTATGCTGTATGGAAGCCAAGAAGGCCAATAAAGTCTGTCCGGAAAATGTTCGTCCACCTTGTGCGGACAAAGTCAAAGACAACATAATCGGCAGGTCTTTTTCTTTCTCTTTCAACACGACCTCAGCCGCTTCCAATCCCGCTTTTACGTTCAACGTATCGAATGTAGTCTCGAAAAGGATGATATCCACCCCGCCGTCAACAAGTCCCTCGACTTGCTCCTTGTAGGCATTATACAAATCTTTATAAGTGACGGCACGATAAGCGGGATCGCTTACATCCGGACTCATGGAAGCTGTCTTATTGGTAGGACCGATCGATCCGGCCACGAAGATCGTACGATCCGGATGCTCTGCCATATAGGTATCCGCCACTTCCCTCGACAATCGTCCGGCGGCTAGATTTATCTCACGTACATAGGCCTCCATCGCATAATCTGCCATGGAAATAGCATTCGCGTTAAACGTATTCGTAGCGAAGATATCCGCTCCCGCATCCAAATACTGACGATGAATAGACTGGATTACATCCGGGCGGGTGATACACAATAAATCATTGTTCCCCTTCAACTGTCCCGGAAAATCGGCGAAACGTTCGCCTCGGTAATCTTGTTCGTTTAGTTTGAAACTTTGGATCATGGTACCCATACCACCATCCAAGATCAAAATGCGCTCATTCAAGAGTCGCAGAAATCGTTCCTTATTCATAAATATGTTTTACCTTTCTTGCGTACATATAACTATATCCCCGGAGGATCCATACCACAGCGATGGCGAAAAACAGACGGGTAGGCACCACCCAAAGAACGGGTACCCCTATCGCGGCAAAGATGATCGTATCTTCCAACAGGGAATGGCACACGGCCAAATGATGGTTCAGCAAGTTGCCGTCACCGTAAGACAACTTCCTCTGCTCCATTTGCTCTACCATAATAGCCCCGCCATAAGCCAGTCCGACCACATTACCTACCAACCACAAAAAAGCGGCATCTTGAGGCAAGCCAAATAATCGCATCAGCGGAGAAAAGACCGAGGACAATCCTTTCATTAGATTAAACTCTTCCAATATATAATGAAGGATCATTAAAGCCGTAACAATTATCAAAATAGAAATCACCACCTTCATCGAGCTGGTAAACCAAAGTACGAATACTTCCAACCAATTATCGCATACAGCTGCGCTTTGAGCGATCCCGACCTGTCCCCATCCTTCATGGGGCATTACCCAATTCAAAAAAAAGGCGATCACGAAACTCATGATCAAACGGAGCAGCGTCATCTCCCAGAAAGAAGACCCGGTCTTTGCCTGTACGGAGGATTCTACCATTAGATTATGGGAAGTAAGGCACATCAATGCCAATATCGTAGCTTCACGGACTCCTAAAGACATCGAGGTGATCAAAGCGATCGGAGCATATAATGGGGAGAATATACTGGTTATAAAAATAATGGCTGTCTCCCCCGGCAGACCCACCAACGAGAACACGGGCACTAACCAATCCGAGATCTGACCTAATATTCCGGAATATTGCAATATACGGACCAATAAAGAAATAGGCAAAATAATCTTTAGCAGCCATAAACACGTCTTGCCTGCTTTAGGCAGAGCTTTCAGGATACATCCCCAAACCCTACCGATCACACCTTGCCCTGTTTCCATCTCGACTTATCGTTTGAAAGCCCGATCCATCTCCCGTCGGTCGTCACGTTCCCGGATGGAGTCTCGCTTATCATATTCCTTTTTACCTCGTGCGATCGCGACGACTACTTTCGCCAATCCTTTCTCATTGATAAACAAACGAGTGGGAACGATCGTAAAACCACTAGCACGAACCGCACCCTCGATCTTTCGTAATTCCTTTTTGGTAAGAAGTAATTTCCGGTCCCGCCGTGCGTTGTGATTATTGTACGTACCGTAAAAATATTCGGCGATGTACATATTCTTCACCCACAGTTCCCCTTTTTCCACGATACAAAACGTATCTACCAAACTCGCCTTCCCTAAACGGATCGATTTAATCTCCGTTCCGGTCAGTACGATCCCGGCCGTAAAAGTGTCGAGCAACTCGTAGTCGAACGTCGCCCGCTTATTCTTTATCTGTATGTTATTACTAATCTTCTCTTTCATCTTGTGTTATTCTGTCAAAAACTCAAACCGGGCATCAGCATCGATAACAAAATCTCGATAACTGCCGGAGTCAGTAATATAATGGCGGTTGTAAATCCTACGAACTTCAGACGGATCTTCTCCTCGACTCCCATATACGGACCAGCGCCTTCCCAAACAATATAGAATGTATAAAGGATAAATATCCGCAAGAAGAAAAACTCGGGAAGCAACATCAATACGATATTCAAAGCGAACATCAACGACGAGGAATACCCGACGAAGCGCAACCACAGTTTCAAGTCCTTCTCCCGTTTAAATAAACCTTGCCATATCTCGTTCATCAGATAAGCCCCGAGGTAAAAACCACCGAACGAGGACACCAATGTCCGGATAGACGACTTCAAGGCCAGCTCTAAATCAAACTCCTTCCGCGTAAACAATACGCCCAGAAAAGCCGCGACAGTAACGAAGCCGATCAAAGGATACACGAATCGGGATAAGAACTCCTCCTGCTTCTCTCCTTTTTTCGCTAACAAGACCCACGCCTTCGCCGGCTGTGAGATGATAGCGATTACCCACCTAAATATCTCCTTATACATCTCTGTTTACTTTTAAATAGCAAAAGTATATATTTAATTCGTAAAACGCAACGTAAATACGTCGGTAGCCCCCAAACACATGCGGTTGTATCCGCATTATAGCGTTCGGCATAATTTATTTTAAAGTTTATCTCATTTTGCCCCTCCCTGCTCTCTATCGCTTTGGCTTGGTCCAAAAACTTATCGATCGTAAAAGCGGTCGTATTCACCCATTTCGTGGAATCGCCGGTGCCTCCCTCTTGGGTTACCCGAAGGTATAGGTTATAGACCCGTTGTCCGGTGCTGTCTTCTTCCACCTCCTGATCAGGATTATAAGATAAATTGAAAATATCCTTTTGGTCTACCTGATGATTTACATGTTGAGTTTGCAAGAAGAAACGTCCTTCCAAATAAATACTTTTCTTAAAGTCCAGCGTAACCAGACGCTCCTTGTCCAATACAACCGTAGTATCAGTCAATGTCTCATGCAAAGGCCATACAGCGACCGAATCATACTTATAAATCTCAGCGTTGTAAACACCATTGCCCAATTCCTCGCTAAAATTCGTCTTGAAATCAACCACGCAACAGTCACCCTCTTTCAAATCCGTCCGATTCTCAAACACAGAGGAAGAGACGATAAAGATCTCCCCTTGATCATCTGCCGTATAGATACATCGCATAGGATTCTCACGTATCACTCCTACTCGATGATAATTGATGGAATTACTTCCATCCCCCATACAAGAGGTCATTAAGAAAAACAAGGATAAAAAATAAGCCGTATAAAATTCGCTTTCTCATCTTCTTTAGTTTATAAGTAAAGGATCCGTTACTCCCCATGTAAACTGGGTACTATCTTTCGGATTAATTTGATCGATATAATGAATCCGAACATACATATCCGCGTCGCGTCCACCTTGTTCTCGCATATCCTTGATAAAATTCGCCAGATTAAAGGCATTGATAACCGCGATAGCCTCCTCTGCCTTATCCTCCGGCTTTCCGGTCGTAGCGGCAGCCCGTAAATATAAGGAATATATAGATTTTCGATTTTCAACAACTGGTTGTTGAGTCGGATCATAAGTCAGTTGCCAATTTAAAGCCCGGTCTTTTTTGTTGTCCAACAGGCGGAAGGCAAAAACAAATAATCTTCCAATTTGACGTACAGAACAGAGTCGTTCGGATTAACCGCAAGTATCGGTTGCTCATTTGTCAATAGTTTATGCGTATCCGTAAGAGGACTCTCAGCGTTTTGCTGGTTAACGGCGGTTTCCCCTTGTATCGTCACCGTATAATACCCTTTTTGTTCCGCACCCGTATTTTCCGGCAAGCTAGGATCATAATCAAAACTCACCAACAAGCATTTACCCTCTGAGTATGAGCTCAGCTTCGTCGAATAGATCCAACCGAACCGGGTATTAGCCATCATCAACGCGCTATCTCCATGTTGACGAACCACAGCGGCGGTCGTTCCCGGATTATAGACGTTATTTATGTCTTTTAGGCAAGAAGTAAACAGACCCATGATAACCGCCACCCAGACAAAACCTATTAAATTCTTGTATCTCATTTCACAATACTCCTCTTAAAGTACGCAAAGATACGATCTTTACCCATATACATAAAAAAAAACGGCAAAAAAAATAGGGCGTATCGATAATCCTCTTATCGGTACGCCCTCAACTTCTATACTAATTTCTTTATGAGTTTTTCACGACTTGGAATAGAACGGTATAAGAAGCCCATTTCAAATCCGTACTATCTTTTTCATTAATCGTATTTAGATAATTGACCTTAAGATTAAAAGACTTTGAATCTTTATTAGCCTCAGCGCTATTCACAGACTCCAATACAGACTTAACATTAAACGCACGGACTTCTCCTATGGATGATGCAGCAGAACCTGTTCCGTCCGCTACTTTAGCGACACGCAAGAACAAGTCATATGTCGGGACATTATCCACCATAGTAGGCTCCTTTGAACGATCCCAATATAAAGTATAAGAATTTTTCTGATCCTTAAACATATCCATTGTTATAAAGAAGAATAAATAACCGTCTACATACACCCCATAGTCGCCATTGCTAAATAGGTTTTTTACAGGTATCTCATTCTGAAGTAAGCTGGCCGAATCTGGCACATTATAAAAGACTGGCTGTCCTTTTGTTATCTCATCTGCCACAGAGATTGTCGCTGTTAAATAACCATTTGTCGCCGCATTCGCATTCTCCGGAGAATTTAGGTCTAATTCATAGTTGATCAAGTAACAAGCTCCGTCAACTACTTGTGCCGATAAAGACGGAGAGTATAATGCTCCCATATTTGTATTCAGTACCGTTTTATATGTCTTTTCAGAAAGACCTGCGACACCAAAGCCGGCACGAGTCACCGTATTATTCGATTCTCCAAGACAAGAGGTCAACAACAATAATGACGCAGCCGCCGCTGCTCCAATTAATTTAAATGCTTTCATAATTCAATTTTTCTATTTTTAAGTATTTGTATTTACACTGTTAATCTATCGAGTATTAAAAACCAAAACGAAATCCAAACTGAAGGCTCATGTTAAACGGCTTCTCCGAATGGATGGTTTCGATCTCGCTACCATTATCAAAATAATAGCTAGCTCCCACCTCAGCGAAAGCGCTTACAAAACGGATAATCGGATAACTTACACCCGCACGGGCATTTACAGACCATAGCCATTCTTTCATTCGAATATGTTCACTTTGCTTTGCGATCTCTACCTCATCCGAGAATAATTTCATTCTACGTTTGCCAGCGACATTCACTTCCGCCATACCTCCGGCTGAGGCGTAAAACATAAAACGATTCCATTCCGCGATCTTATAAGTCAATGATAATGGAATTCCTATAAAATGCAATCGCTGATCATTCTCTATATGATACGTATTATTCGTACTCCACTCCGATCTTAAGTAAGAATAAGTTAATCCAGTCTGCAAAGAAAAACGATTATTCAAATAACGACTAATTGAGATCCCCACCCCAATAGGCGTCTTATGATGAATATCCGTCTTAGCAGGATCTTTCTTCTCCGCATCGAACGAATTTAAGCTCATCAGATTCTCACTCTTAAGCACGCTGCTATTCGTCACATACTGAGGGACCAGATTATCAGCGCCCATAGAAAGACCTCCACCTCCCATACCGAACCCCCATTTCCGGGACGCAGTCTTCTCCGGCTTCTTTTTAGCAACAGGAGTAGCATACGCGACAAGTACATCATTCTTGAGAACAACTATCTCATCATTATTCCTTTCAACCTCCGGCTCAACGGTATCTTTCTCATTCGCCGATCTATCAGCAGACATTACCTCCGACTCAGAAATAAGCCGATCCTCTGCGCTCTCTACATTTTGCCGGAACGCTGCCATCCTAGCCTTAGCTCCCACTTTAACCGCTCCAGATGCCGCTTTTGCCTTCACGACCGCAGCAGCAGGAATAGTCGCTAATACGGGTGCTTGCTCCATCGTTTTCTCTACCGGAACAACCGGGGTATCCACGGATGTCGACTCTTGTGAAGACTGTATTTCTTGGGCTATAGGTAGATCTTCCATCTCCCTGTCATATAAATAGATACCACCCGATACGACCAATAAGGAGATCACGGCGGCGGCAACCCAGTAGCGAAGCGTACGACGCAAAGGAACCGGAGCCTTTCCGGGCAATCGATCGGCTATAGCCTCCCAGTCGCCGGGTAGCGTATCCATCTCGAAATCCTCTAGCTTCGACCGGATCGCGTCATCCCATATATCTCTTTCCTTTTTACTCATCTTATCTCAATACAATGCGTTAATTCTACGTTGTAATAACTGCTTGGCACGGGTATATTGGGAACGGGAAGTACTCTCTGTTATGTTCAACATCTCACTGATCTCCTTATGAGAATATCCCTCTATCGCGAACATATTGAATACGGTACGGAAGCCAACCGGCAACTCCTTCACTAGATTCATCAACTCAGCCGCCGACATGTCCGAGATAGCCGAACTATCGGGTTGAATCAGTTCCGCCGTATTGTCAAGATCGGTCGCTTCACGCAACACATCCGACTTTCGCAGATATTCCAACGCACAATTAACAAAGATCTTCCGCATCCACCCCTCAAATGAACCACTCCCTGTATAGGAATCCATACTGGTAAAGATTTTCACGAAGCCATCCTGCAACAAATCACGAGCCGTTTCCCTGTCGTTCACATAACGAAGGCAAACTCCCATCATTTTTCGGGAATACGCATCATAAAGCTCTTTTTGAGCTCGTCTCTCCCCCTTCCGACAACCCTCTATCAGTTGTAGCTCATTCATTCAGTCGTGCCTTGAACGTCTCCCTTCTGGAGACTGTACAATATTAGGATGTAAATAATTAAACAAACGCTGCATTCCGTAGAAAAATTATTTCATAAACAGGGCGGACACTCCGGCCCGCCCTCACGGAACATCTGCAAAGATAAGATGTTCTTATGAATTTCCATGTTAATGAGCGTGAGTATGCTCACTTTTTTTCGCCGGAGGTACCGGACAGCCGGCGCCATTATCTACCGGAACCGCTTCCATACCGATCTTTTTGAAGGCCGCGGCCAAGCGGGTCTTCGAAGTCTTATCCGTCTTGTAAGTCACAATGGCCGTACGGGTGCTCAGATCACATTTCAAGTCGGTCACTCCTTTCTCGAAAGCGATATTTTTCTCGATCTTCTTGATACAGTGATCACAATCCATCGCTTCGATAAAGAATGTCACAGAGTCCTTCTTCTTTTTCGCTTCTTGGGCGAATGTCATCGATACCGTACATACGGCACAAAATAGCAACATAATTAATCGTCTCATAATCAATTGTTTTTTTTAATATTAACAGTTCTAATTATCCATTCATATCTACCAAAAGAAAAGCACCACTATAGGCATCGGGCTACACGTATATAGGCGTAGGGGCACACCAGTATACGCATAGGCCTACACGTATATACGTACGGGCTTATACGTATATACGTGTCAATCCCTGCTTATATTAAAGCGGATACCCGCATAAATTTTCCGTCCATGCACCGGTCCCCACACCATAGATCCATCGAAGTTATCCCCTCTGGGATTGCTGGCATCGATAATCGGATTCGGTTGTTTGTAATTAAACAGGTTCTCCGCTCCCACGTAAATAGACCATTGACGGAAATATTTCGTAATCTGCGCATTCACAACCGTATAAGCCTTAAAATTCGGCTCCCATAACGGATTAGACGCATCCGGTGTCGGCATACGACCGCCTCCATTAAACTGGCCGGTCAAATCAAACTGCCATTTTTTCAACGGGGTTTGATAAGAAGCGGTCAATAAACCTTTATAATCACTAACCAACGGCTTTTTCAATCGATGCGCCACACCCTCCTCATTCCGGTAATCGGTCTTCGCGTCCGTATAACGACAAGCGGCCGTTAACGTAAATCCCCGGAAAAAAGGATAGGAAGCCTCCACTTGGAAGCTATTCGAATAGGAACGCCCATCCAGATTGTAGAAACGAACCGCATGAGGATCACTATCCATATCCACCACGATTTGCTTCAAGAAATCGGTATAATACCATTCCCCGCTCAAGCTCAGTTCCTTCCCGAACAAAGGTATATAAAATGACAGATTCAGACCGGTATTCCACGCTTCTTCTTGATCCAGATTGTCGGCGATATACATTTTTCGACTACTGGATAACAAAAAGTTGTTCTCTGCCAGCACATTCGCTGTCCGGAATCCTTTACCTGCCGAAGCCCGGATATGGAACCAGTCAAAAGGATTATATTTAATATGTACACGAGGGGTTACAAAGAAATCATACAACGTACTATAATCCGCACGTACACCCGCCAATAAGATCAGTTTATCATTCAGATTGAACGTATATTGGGCATAAGCTCCCGGCACGACTTCCGTACGGTCATAGGCATGACGGACCGACTCTCCTCCCGCATATTGAACCAGATTCTCGTCGAAACCATCATAGTTCATACTTAATCCGGTACTCAAGCTATGCATCGGCGTAAACTCCTTTTCATACAGCAAACTGGCATATACATTATTCTGATATACATTATAGGGCGTACGGTCATATCTTGATTTTTGCTCATGATAAGAACCGGAAAGTATCAATGCCACGCTCTCTACCTTTTCCTTATCGATAATATAGGCCTGCTTCGTAAATAATTCGGCCCGGTTCGTATTTAAATGAATCCGATACGGGTCGGTGAAATCATGGTGTTTCGTATCCTGCCCACCGGTACGGCTCTCATGCAGATAGCGAACTCCGTATTGAGCCACGTATTTATCCAATTTATGATACCAACGATTCATTACGTTCACCTGTTCCCTTAGCGGCGTATCGAGAAAACCATCGTCATTACCGTCATGTTGCATTTTATCATTCGAGTAGTGTACCAATAAACCGGTAGAGAGCTTGTCGTTGATATGCCAAGAAGCATCCGCATTCCCTTCATAACGTCCGGCATCACTAGCGAACACATTAGCAGAGAAAATATCCGCCGTAGGGGGCTTCTTGAATTCCACGTTGATTTGTCCGGCCAACGCCTCATACCCATTCTTAACCGAAGAGGTTCCTTTAGACACCTGAATACTTTCCATCCAAGCTCCCGGAACATAATCCAAGCCATATAAGGAAGCGGCCCCCCGGAAATTCGGGTAATTCTCGGTCAACATTTGTACGTAGGTTCCCGCCAATCCCAACAGCTTAATTTGCCGGGCACCTGTAGCCGCATCCGAGTACGATACATCGACAGACGGATTTGTCTCAAAGCTCTCCGCCAGATTACAGCAGGCCGCACGGCAAATCTCATCGTACGTAATTTTCTGAGTTTGCAATACGCTCGTACGGGAAGCGATGGTTCCCATCTTGCGCTCACTAACCACGACCTCATCCAAGGCGATCTCACCTTTTAAGAAAATCTGCATAGCATCGTCCTTCTCATCCACAGGGGTGACCTCAGTCATATAACCGATATAGCTAACCACCAGATTCTTGGAGTCACCTTTTCGTTCTAACTCGAAATTTCCATCCACATCGGACGTGGTTCCATTTTGGGTTCCTTCCCAATATACATTTGCACCGATAATAGGTTGTTTGTTTTCATCACATACACGTCCTTTCACTTTCTTGCCGGAATCCTCGGCCCAAGTCAAAGTAAAAGTCAAACAGGGCAGTAAAAATATCAGATATAATTGTCTTAACATGATAGTTGTTATTTGATTGAATCGTTAAATACAGTTTCCGCAGGGATAGAGCATCCCCTACCTTAAAAAAAAACCAAAGGGTATTCAGCGAGCAGCTTCCACCCTCACGAATACAATCAAATCAAAAGCGTAGTCAATAAAGAAAGGTACACACGAGGACAGGCTACGGGAGGACCTGTCACCCTAATCTCATAGGAATCAGCAAATAAGGAAGCGATTTGTAAACTCTCGAAAATAGAGGAGAAGAGCAAATCATGTACGACTGGTTGCAGATCCGGTACTTGTATATTTACAGAATTCCAATCAAAATCAACCCGTTCAATGCCACAGCCGTTCATGCCACAACACTCCACCGTATTATTCGCAAGATTATCACGACTATGATCATGTCCATGAATCTCACAGCACTTAGCTTCCAATAAAGCCTCCACTCCCTCTTTCTCGCAAACGCCACAACAATAAGATACGAAATTAACCCCCGCTCCCCCATAAAAGATTAAGGAAGCAAGAATTACAAGAAACAAGGATGTGGCAAATCGTCTCATATGCCGCAAAAATAAGCAAAAAAACTCGAAATCAAAATACCCCCTTTACTTGATAAATTTAGACAGGTAATAATAGGTATCCGGAGAAGGTTCACTCTCTATCCGGTAACGGGTGGAAGCCGTTACAGAAAATGTATACCCACGTTCAGACTCTACATCGATAGGAAGAAAAAGCTCGTTGCCATAAATATTTGTAGCTAATATGGATTTTGCCGAAGCCGTATCGATCGAATCTGTCAATGAATAATAAACGGTATAAGTTAAGTCCTGCTTTTCCGACACAGGTTTCTCCCAAGTTAAGTGCAACTCATCGTCCAAACGTTCCACTTTGATCCCCTCCGGTGCGGCAGGTACCGAATCATTCAGCCAAGTCAATGGAGGCAATTGGGCCGGATATTTATAGTAATTGTCTCTCAACTCTTTATAAAGTCCCTTGTCATTATACAGGACATTTCCACAACGAAAGAACGCACAGCCGGCTCCTCCGTAATAACGGCTATAATCGATCTGGTCCGTTATATCATTCACGGCCCAGTCCGCCTCACTCTTATCCATTCGATAAGCTCCCAAGCCGGGTACGACCAAACGCCCGTTACAATTATCCACCCAATTATCCACGAAAGGAAAGAAATTCTTATGCAGGTAATACATCATCGGAACAATCATATCTTGTTTACCTTGTTGCATCCACATCTTAGGGTCTTGGAAGACACTTTCGTAAGCGGTCCAACCCGCATTAGGTACCCGTTCAATACGATTATATTTCCCGAGTGGCGAACTGCTAACCTGCACCCAAGGTTTCGTTTGCTTTACCCAATCGTAAATACGGTAAACCATCCGGTTGATATTCTCCCTACGCCAGTCTGCCAGAGACTTTTTCTTACCGGATCTATTATACAGCGTTTTATCCGGGAATGTTTTCGCCTCTTCGGGATAGCGGATATAATCAAAATGGATGCCATCTATATCGTAGCCATTCACGATCTCCTTGACCAAGGATAAAATATAATCGGCGGTCTCCGGTACGCCGGGGTCCAAATACCACTCTCCATTATGCCGTTTGCCAAAGTTCTGGTTTCTTTTTAACCACGGAAAGCTTTCCTTGCTCCTTCACGCTTTTTTCCGTTCCCAACGGGAAAGTCACGAACCACGCATGGCATTCCATTCCTCGCTTATGGCATTCATCAACGACAAAAGCGAGCGGATCATATCCCGGTAATACCCCATACTTACCAGAGAATGTCTTAGTGGCCGGTTCGATAGCCGAACGATAAATCACGTCTCCCCTCAAGCGAGCCTGAATGAAGACCATATTAAAATTCGCTTCTTGAAGCCGGTCCAAGATATCAAGCAATGCCTGTTGCTGGGCTTTTCGTCCCGCCTCGGTAGTAGCCGGTTTATGAGGCCAATCCAGACCATAAACCGTAGTCAACCAAACCGCACGAATTTCCTTTTTGGGAGGCTCTACCGCTTGTAACAGACAAAAAACGGGTAAAGCCAGCGACAGGATAAGCAACAGACAAAACTTTCTCATCTTTATAATGCCTTATTGAGCCCGCGAATGTAGTATTTTTTGAGTCTCTTCCGGTAAATCAGTCGTAATAAAATCGACTCCCATATCGATCATCTCTTCCATTAATTTAGGGTCATCTACGGTCCAGACATTCGAAGTCATGCCTAGGACTTTACAATCCTTCACCCAATCCGGATGAGATTGCAAGACTTTATAATGGTAGTCTAATCCTGTAAAACCAAGCTCTTTCAATTCCATCGGGGATAATTCTCCATTCAGATAAGAAACCTCAGATTTCGGACATAGACGGATGAATTCTTTACAAGCATCCATATTAAAAGATATATAATCCGTACGTTTCGCTAATTTCATACGCTTCACCATATCTACAACAGCTTTAGCAGCCTCACGGTTGCGTTCCGGGGTCTCATGAGCTTTCAGTTCTAAAATTAACCGGACATTCTTCAATTTCTTCGCACGTTTCAAATATTGCTCTAAAGTAGGGAGCTTTTCGCCGTTGCTCAATTGCAAATCTTTCAATTCATCATAAGTACAGGATTGAATATGTTTTCCTTGGATATCATTATCATGGAATATTACCAGCACATTGTCCGCCGTAAGATGTACGTCGAATTCCGAGCCATAGGCACCAATCTCGCTGGCACGTTCCAAAGAACGGATAGAGTTCTGAGCAGAGCCCTCCGTTTTCCAATACCCCCGATGGGCGATCACTTTCGTGTTATCCTTTGCCGCTACCATTCCTGCCATCATCAGGCAAAGTAGCAAAAGAAGAGTAGATTTTAAATTCATGGAAATTAAATTAGTTGACAAATGACAAGTGACAGTTGATAGTTGACAAGTGACAGTTGACAGTTAAATACCGCTTGTCGCAACTGTCAACTATCAATTGTCAACTGTCAACTATTTTCCGATCTCTGATAAATAACGTTCAGCCTCGATAGCAGCCTTACAACCACTTCCCGCAGCGGTAATAGCTTGACGATAATGGGGATCAGCGACATCTCCAGCGGCAAACACACCCGGAACTTTCGTTCGGGGAGTTCCCGGAACTGTCTCGATATAACCGATCTCGTCCGTATCTATCCATGGCTTGAAGATATCCGAATTAGGTTTATGGCCAATCGCCAAGAAGAAACCATCGATAGCGATATCCACTTTCTCCTCATCCGGCTCTCCCATACGTTTTACCAAATGAGCACCTTCCACGCCATTCTCACCAAATAAACCCAGGGTGTTATGTTCGAAAAGCACCGTGATATTCGGAGTCTTGAAAACACGTTCTTGCATTACTTTTGAAGCACGCAAATAGGGTTTACGCACGATCAAGTAAACCTGCTTCGCCAAACCAGCCAAGTAAATCGCTTCCTCACAGGCCGTATCCCCACCACCTACTACCGCTACCGTCTTTTTACGATAGAAGAAACCATCGCAAGTAGCGCAAGCGGATACACCCATACCCGCATATTTATGCTCATCCGGAAGACCCAGATACTTCGCGGAAGCACCCGTAGCGATAATCAAAGTCTCCGTCTCGATCACTTTCTCACCATCAATCGTAATTTTATAAGGAGCCTCGCCCAAATCAGCGGCGGTAGCGATACCGAAACGGATATCCGCACCAAAACGGACGGCTTGTTTTTTTAAATCTTCCATTAACTCAGGACCGGTTATACCGTCCGGATATCCCGGGAAATTCTCCACCTCCGTAGTTGTCGTTAATTGTCCCCCCGGCTGTATTCCTTCATAAAGCACCGGAGATAAATTCGCACGGGAAGCATAAATCGCTGCCGTATAACCTGCTGGACCCGAGCCTATAATAAGGCAACGTACTTTCTCATTCACTGAATCGCTCATAGTATCTAAGTATTAATTATCAATTTTCAATTCTCTATTATCGAAGGTCTATCACCTCTACGTCCGGATATTCGCTTTCTTTAAAAACAAAAAAGCGATCCGGTTGGTTTATACCTGTTTTCAATTGGCTGATCTGGATCGTACTGCTAACGCCGTTTTTAGAAGTAACCGTGATACGAGCCGGGAAATTTGAATATTTCTCGATTTGCAACTCCACTTTCACGATATCCCCTTTTTTCTTCGGTGTCAATTCCACATCGTAAGCGGCTTTTCCGTTCGGTGCCGTACTCTCGCCTTTATAAGCCGCCGTGAATCCCTTCTTATAACTATTTAATAAAAGAGCGGGATTTGTAAATTGCAACTCTTCTCCCGTAGGATTCGTCACGTTCACCTCATCGTTCCGTTCCACATACGTCCATTGCGTCGTACCATTAAACCAAATAAGCGCATCCGGCGTGACTAATGTAAACTTATCACCTTTCATCTGGATGGTTCCCTCAAAACTCTCTCCCGCATTCTGACCGGCAGAACGGGTAAACATCGTAAAAGAAGCGCTTATCCCGTTCGAATTCTCATAAGCAGCGGCCGCCTTCCCCAAGATATCATTCGCATTCTGGGCATGCGCCCCCACTCCTAACCCCAACAGGAAGCACAAGAATAATCCGACAAACGCGATACACCGCCACACTCTTATTTTATGTTCTCTTCTCATATTTATTTCAAAGCATTTAATACTTGCTCCAACGAATACTCATCTTGCACCAATACTTGACGGGCCTTACTTCCCTCAAACGGGCCAACAATACCGGCAGCCTCCAATTGATCCATCAAACGTCCGGCACGATTATAACCGATAGCAAATTTACGCTGGATCAAAGAAGTAGAACCTTGTTGCTGAATCACGATCAAACGAGCCGCCTCGTCAAATAAGGGATCTCGATCTGATAAATCGACTGCTCCCGAAGTTGATGCCTCCCCACCTTCCGGCACATAGTCCGGAAGCAAATAAGCGGTTTGGAAACCAGTCTGCTCACCGATATAATCCACGATATCCTCCACCTCGGGCGTATCTACGAAAGCGCACTGCACACGAACCGGCTCTTGTCCCGCCACGACAATCAACATATCGCCCCGTCCGATCAAACGGTTAGCGCCCGGAGCATCCAGAATCGTACGTGAATCGATCATAGAAGCAACCTTAAAGGCAATACGGCTCGGAAAGTTACTCTTGATCGTACCGGTAATCACCTTTGTATCCGGGCGTTGCGTAGCCAAGATCATATGGATACCTACCGCACGGGCCTTCGCCGCAATACGAGAGATAGGCAACTCGATCTCACGTCCGGCCACCGCGATCAAGTCGGCAAACTCATCCACTACCGCCACGATATAGGGTAAGAAGCGATGTCCCTTCTGCGGGTTCAACCGCCGTTCGATAAACTTAGCGTTGTATTCCTTTATATTACGAACATTCGCGTTCACCAGTAAACGGTACCGGTCTTCCATCTCGATCACCAACGAGTTCAATGTAGCGACAGCGTCAGCTGGCTCCGTAACGATCGGCTTCTCCGCATTCGGAAGTTTCGCCAGATAATGACGTTCTATCTTGGAATAGATACTAAACTCAACCATTTTCGGGTCTACCATCACGAATTTCAACTCCGATGGATGCTTCTTATATAATAAGGAAGTGATGATCGCATTTAGACCGACAGACTTACCTTGTCCCGTAGCACCGGCTACCAATAGATGCGGTGTCTTACAAAGATCGAACATGAACACCTCGTTCGTAATCGTCTTACCCATCGCCACAGGCAACTCATACTTACCCTCAATGAATCGGCGTGAAGCGATAACAGATTGCATCGATACCGTCTGAGGATTCTTATTCGGCACCTCGATACCGATCGTTCCCTTTCCGGGCATCGGGGCGATAATACGGATCTGCAAAGCGGATAAACTCAAGGCGATATCATCCTCCAAGTTCTTGATCTTAGAAATACGGACACCCGCCTCGGGTACAATCTCATAAAGCGTAACCGTAGGTCCGACTGTCGCTTTGATCGAAGCGATCTTTATATTGAAATCTTCCAAGGCTTGCTTGATCAAGCGTTGGTTTTCCGCCAATTCGTCCCGATTGATCTCCATGCTCCCACTATCATACGCTTTCAGCAAGTCCAAGGTAGGGAATACATAACGGGAAAGATCCAAACGGGGATCATACGTACCCAAGGCCGAGGCATCGTAGGTCTCATCATTACCAGCGGCAACTTCCACCGTGAATCCGGCATCCTCCTCATCCCCTAATTCCGGGGTATTTATCTCCTCTGTCTTTTCGTTTATCGGATCATCGTCACCTTTTGCGATCGTAACGACTAAATCATCAGCAGCAGCGACCTCTTCCTCCTCATATTCTGGTACTGTTTTACGGTTTTCTTTCGCTTCGGCCTTCAACAATTCAGCCTCCGTATCAAACTCTTCGTAATCATCCATTTCCGGTTGTTCATCCGGTTGCTCTACGACAGGCTTAGAGCGAGGAATTACAATATCCTCTTTTTCCGTCTGATCCACTTCAACCTCATCTTCTCGGCCTTCACGTTTCAAACGATTTTTCACCCAACCTAAAGAGAACATACGCTGCAAGAACGGAATAGTCTTCTTACTGGTAAAAATAGCGATGATTAAGAATGAGCCTAATAAAAGCAAGATCGTTCCGGGAATTCCGATATTGGTAATAAACATCTCCGAGATGTAATATCCGTGTTGACCGCCTAGATAAATAAACGTATCCTCATATCCCTTGATAAATATGAAAGCAAAAAACACAGATCCCCAGATCAACGCCGAAGCACTGAACAAGAAACGTCTCAACAAGGATACTTTATTTAAATTCATGAGTTTCGCCCCAACCGATCCCAAGAAAAAGAGGATCATAAAAGAAGAGATGCCAAACCAACGGTTCATCAACAGATCAGACAAATACGCCCCGCGTACGCCCGTCCAATTCTCTACCGATCCTCGATTGGTCAACAAATCCCCTAAAGGAACATTCTCTATTTTACTTTGATCGGCGGCTCCTGTAAAGAAAAACGAAATCAAGGCAAGCCCTACGTAAATGGTTAGTATAGAGATAATCAAACCTGTAATGAAACGGGTCCGTTCATTTGTAAAAAAAGTCTTCAAGGCTGCGAACCAGCTCGGCTCTGTATGATTTTGCTTCGTTGTTGTTGTCTTCTTTGCCATAAATAGTTTCTCAATAATTCTTTTTATAACACGCAAATGTACATAGAAAAATCGAGTCTGACGAACCTTTGAAAAAAAGACGTACGTGTTTTCTGAAAAACATGTACATGTTTTCGCAGAAACACGTACATGTTTTTAGGGATAGATTTTAACGGCATTAAATAGATCTGTGCATCTCATGCCCTTCCACATAGATCGCGCTATAAGGACGAGACGGACAAAGATGCTCGCAAGCACCACAACCAATACAAGTTTCCGTATTGATCACCGGGATCTTTAACGACTTTGGATCTGCCGGATCTTTCGCCACCATCTGGATCGATTTTGTCGGGCAATGGCGTTCACAATTACCACAACTCATACCGTCCGTATTGACAATACAAAGATCTCTTACCCATACGGCATGACCGATCTGTATAGCAGATTTGTCTTCTTTCGTAATAGGTTTGATCGCTCCCGTCGGGCAAACCTCCGAACATTTCACACATTCCGGACGGCAATACCCTCTATCGAATGCCATCTTCGGCTGCATCAGTTTCATCAGATCCGTAGACGGGCGCAGGACATGATTCTCGCAGACAGATACACAAAGCTGACACCCCGTGCAATGTTGCGCCAGATTCCCGATACTCAAAGCTCCGGGAGGAACCAATGGCACCAAACGATTCGGCTCTTTACGTTCTTTAATCGGCGCAAAGCCTCCGTCTTTCTTCATCTCCACATAATCCTCCAGTTTTTTCTGCTGAGCATGCAAAACGGAAGACATGGCTACCAATGCCGTAGCCGACAAGGCTCGACGGCGGGAAACATCCGTAGTGTCCTTCGTTAAGGATTCTTTTACCGAAGTAGCTTTATCAGCCTTGCGTGCCCTCGTATACGAAATCGCGCCTTGACGGCAATTATCCAAGCAGTCCATACAAGTCACGCAACGGCTATAATCGATCGCATGATTCTTAGAATCGATACAGGAAGCCTTGCATTTACGTGCGCATAATCCGCAACCATTACATTTATCGGTATCAATGCGAGGTTTAAGTAAAGCATACTTCGACAAAAAACCGAGAACCGTACCTACCGGACAGATCGTATTACAATACGTACGTCCATTTCTCCAAGCTAAAATCGCCAATATGACAAAGCTCAGAATAGCGATTCCCATCGTAGCCAGACTACGCACCCATACGTCCACCGAATAGAAAGCGTAACTATCCATACGTTCCGCGAAATAGGCCAATAGATTGTTGCCCTCTTGATAGATTGGCGCAAATAAATTAGAAGCGATACGCCCATAAGCGCTATAAGGCGAAATCAACGCTACCAAGGAACCGACACCAGCAATACAAGCCACTATAAAAACAACCAAGGTACCATAACGTACCCACTTCAATGCGGGAGAATAGGAAAAGCGGTATTTCTTCCGTTTACAAGCAAACCACGAAATAATATCTTGCAATACCCCTAAAGGGCAGATAACGGAGCAATATACACGCCCCAATAAAAGAGTCAAGATTACCAACCCTACCACAACACCGACATTCAAAGCCAACAACGCAGGCCAAAACTGTATCTTTGCCAACCATCCGAACCAAGTGTGAATCGTACCCGTGAAATCAAGAAATAACAGGGTTATCAGCACAAAGCAAAAGGTGGCGGCGAATATTCTTATTTTTCGTAACATAATTTTCCGTTTGTTTAAAGGTTAACCATTCACTTTCAACTCTTCCACGAATTTATCGATACGCTGCATCTCTTTGGGGATATCGATACCCTGCGGACAATGAGGATTACATTGCTCACACCCTGTACAATGGTTCGCTTGACGCAACTTTGGGACACTCCGGTCATAACCGACTAAGAAGGCACGACGAGCTTTCGCGTAATTTTCGTCTTGCGCACTTTTCGGAACATTTCCTTCGTTCACACATTTATTATAATGTAAAAGAATGCCCGGAATATCCAACGCATATGGACAAGGCATACAATATTTGCAATCATTGCAAGGTATTGTCGGATATTTCATCATAAGCTGGGCCGTCTCTTCCAAAAAGTCTTTCTCCTCGTCCGTTACCGGAATAAGCGGGGAATAGGTACGGATATTATCTTGCAAATGCTCCATATACGTCATGCCGCTTAACACCGTCAAGACCCCATCCGGAGAGCCGGCGAAACGAAAAGCCCATGAAGCCACGCTATTCTCAGGCCGTTGCTGTTTCAAACGAGCAACGATATGATCCGGAACATTCGATAAGCGACCTCCTAATAGCGGTTCCATGATAACCGCCGGAATACCTCGCTTCTCTAATTCGCCATACAGATAATCAGCGTTTACGTTACGCCCCGAGGCATGTTTCCAGTCCAGATAATTCAGCTGGATCTGAACGAAATCCCATTTCACGCCCATATCCAACACATAATCAAACACTTTTACATCCCCATGAAAAGACCAACCTAGGTTACGGATACGTCCCGCTTCCCGTTCTTTCACCAAGAAATCAAGCATTCCATTATTTATATAGCGGTCATTGAAAAGCTCGATACCATTCCCCCCACCGATAGAGTGAAGCAAATAATAATCCAGATAATCGGTTTGCAAATCACGGAACGACTGCCGATACATCGCCAACGAGTTTTCTCTCGTATAGTTCTGGAAGTTTGACAGTTTAGTGGCCAAATAATAGGAGTTCCTAGGATGGCGTGCCAATGCGATACCGGTCGCTTTCTCGGACATACCTTGTACATAAACAGGAGAAGTATCAAAGTAATTCACCCCATGTTCTATCGCATAATCCACTAAACGATTCACGGCTTCTTGATCAATCTGGTCTTTACCGTCCGATCCTTGTTTCAAGGGCCAACGCATACAACCATATCCTAAAATAGAAACCTTATCGCCATTCGTAGGATGTTGGCGATAGGTCATTTTATCGGTAGGAACCTCACCTAACGCCACAGCCGCCCCCGGCTCATTCTTGGGAGCGCAACCGTAAAGCGCCGCCGAAGAGGCGACAGCCCCACCCCCAAATACCTTCAAGAATTTACGGCGATTCATCTCTTGAGGGTTCTCATTCTTTCCACATGAACTCATAACTCGATCGGTTTTTTTATCCTAATTAGTATATCCAACATTAGTCTATCATTAACATTCCTTCTATTAATTGCACAAAAATAATAAAACAGGAAATATATAGGAGAGCAATCCCCGACTAAAAAGAATATTCGGGACTTTATCACGAAAAAAACGGATTTTTGTTGTATTTTTGCGAATTGTTATCAAGAATGATTAGACGAACAGGCACATGGAAAAAGAAGAAAATCCGATATACGAGCGCAACACGCTAGAATTTGTTACGGTAGCACTGGAATATTGTACCTTTGTTGAGACCGCCGGAAATACCGGGCTTTTCGACTTCGTAGATAAGGCGACAAAACTCCTGCCTCTATTATACTTAAAGGCCAGCCTGTTGCCCGAAGTGGAATCTGAAGAGGAAACCGAACTCGAGCTTTCCGTTTCAGAAGACATGTACGAGTCGGTTCGTTCACGGATAGCCGGTTTGCTTGGCGAACGAGATTCCTATTTGGAAACATTTCATGCGGATATGCGGTATAGCGATACTCCTATCGCAGCGTTTATTTCCGAGAACTTGGCTGATGTCTATCAAGATACAGGAAATTTCGTATCTTTATTCCGTCAAGGAAACGAGGAAGTTATGCAAGAGGCTATCGCTTTGTGCCGCACGAACTTCCAAGAATACTGGGGACAGCAATTATTGAATGCCTTGAAAGCGTTGCACGCTGTGCGTTACAGTGGTGATGAGGATTTGGAAAAGAATGAAGAGGAAGAATGATACAACAATTTATACATACAATTGCTAAAGAGGAAATAGCGAAACTTACCGTAGAGGAATTCAAGGGACGTATCATTACGATCCTTAGTAAAGAGGAGGCAGACAAGGCCGTAGAGTACTTGCTGCGTTTTCCGATCGTCGGTTTTGACACGGAGACCCGTCCCAGCTTTAAGAAGGGACAGCGTTACAAGATCTCATTGATGCAGATATCAACGGATGATACTTGTTTCTTGTTCCGCTTGAATCATATCGGTATACCGGAATCTCTGGAGAAATTCCTGAAAAGCAGTTCGACCTTAAAGATCGGGTTATCTTTACGGGATGATTTCGGGGCGATACGGAAGCGTTCGGATATAGAACCCGCCAATTTCCTTGATTTACAGAATTACGTAGGCCAGTTCGGCATCGAGGATGCCAGCCTGCAAAAGATATATGCGATACTTTTCCAAAAAAAGATATCAAAAGGACAACGCCTCACGAATTGGGAGGCGGATGTATTGACAGACTCACAAAAGAAATATGCGGCCCTCGATGCTTGGGCTTGCCTAAGAATATATAATTTATTGAATCAAGCATAAATGGAGTATTGTAAAGTTTTTCTCAAGCCTAAGAAAGAAGAATCGCTATTGCGTTTCCATCCATGGGTATTTTCCGGAGCGATCCAATCTGTTGAAGGCGCCCCGGAAGAGGGTGACTTGGTAGAGGTATACGGAGCGAACCAGCGTTTTTTGGCGATCGGCCATTACCAAATCGGCAGTATCGCCGTACGTGTGTTATCTTTCAGCCCAATCGCCATCAACGATGCTTTTTGGGTTGAACGTATCCGTATCGCTTACGAACTCAGAAAGACCTTGCGGCTGGCTGGGGTAGAAAATAATAATACGTTCCGCCTGATTCACGGTGAAGGCGATAACTTACCGGGATTGGTGATCGATATGTATGCGCATACGGCGGTTATGCAAGCACATTCGGTAGGAATGCATTATGCCCGTCATCAGATCGCGGAGGCTTTGAAAGCGGTATTGGGCGATACTTTACAAAACATCTACTATAAATCGGAAGCGACTTTACCTTATAAAGCGAATTTAGGTAGCGAAGATGGTTACTTATTCGGAGGCGAAGTGGAAGATATCGCTATAGAAAACGGACTGAAATTCTGTGTAGACTGGCAGAAAGGCCAAAAGACAGGTTTCTTCGTGGATCAACGGGAGAATCGCTCTTTGTTAGAGCATTACGCAAAAGATCGCTCCGTATTGAATATGTTCTGTTATACGGGCGGTTTCTCTTTCTATGCGATGAGAGGAGGCGCTAAGGTGGTTCATTCCGTAGATAGTTCGGCGAAAGCGATTTCTTTGACGAAAAAGAATGTCGAGTTGAATTTCCCGGGAGATCCCCGTCATGAGGCATATGCGGAAGATGCGTTTAAGTATTTGGAAAAAATGGGAAGTAATTATGATTTAATCATATTGGACCCTCCTGCGTTCGCTAAACATAAGAATGTACTACGTAACGCCTTACAAGGGTATCGCAAATTAAACGCGATCGCTTTCGAGAAGATCAAGCCGGGAGGAATCTTGTTTACCTTCTCTTGCTCACAGGTTGTCAGCAAGGAAAACTTCCGTTTAGCTGTATTTAGCGCCGCCGCCCAATCCGGTCGTAGCGTTCGTATCTTGCATCAATTAACCCAACCCGCAGACCATCCGGTGAATATCTACCATCCGGAAGGTGAATATCTGAAAGGTTTGGTATTGTATGTAGAATAAGATATGCTCTTTGGGTGAAAACTAATTCTTTGTTTTCACCCAAAGTCCAAGTTAATACCCCGGATTCTGTATCAAATTAGGATTCAAGGAACGGACTTTATCGGGAATTGGGAAAACGGTGGTATAGCCATTCGATTCATCGGGTAATTGAGGGCGATCCGTATAAGGGCGGGTAAACTTTCCAAAACGTACCAAATCCTGCCTCCTCCAGCCTTCCCAAGCCAATTCCAGTTGACGCTCAGCCAAAATATTTTCTAATGTCGCCTCACGAGGTAACATTCCCACACGGAAACGAACGGCATTCAACTCTTCATCCCCATTCTCTCCATTACGCACTTTCGCTTCCGATCTCATTAACAAGACATCCGCATAACGGAATAATACGATATCATTATCCGATAGCTTTCCATCTTTCGTCCCCATCTTATCGATCTCGTATTTCTTCATGCGGGCACCCGCCGTTTTCTCGGCAGGCAACCTAGACAAATCCAACCTAACTTCTAGAGGTAAATACACCAAAGGAGTCCCATTATCTAACCGAATCGTATCACCATTGAGGTCAAACATCGTATCGGCGTAATAATTCTCATAAAACCGGGTATCGACCGAGTCCGTCCCATACGCAAATACCCGAAGGGCCTCTATCGTAGCGCAAGAGCCGTTCTCTCCCCCCAATCCATATGCTTTGGCATGATTATAGTGACGGGAGCGGAAAAGATATTGCATTTGGTTCGTATATAAGTTCTTATCCATCGGAATCGTGAAAATATTCTCTCCGGACGATTCATTAAATACAGAAAAATTATCCGCATAGTTCGGAGATAAGCTATAGTTTAAGTCCGTTATTGAATCACAGTACGCCACAACCGTTTGCCAAGCGTTCAACTTCCTCTCGCCTACCCTAAAATAGATTTCCCGTCCATTCGGACGCAGACCATCCGTCCAGTCGTTATCCGTAAACACTTCTGCGTTTAAGGCCAACTTCGCCAATAAAAAATAAACAACCGGTCTCGTAATCCTTCCATAATAATCGCCGGGCGAATTACTATGCGCCGTACTCAATAACAAAAGGGATTCTTGTAATTCTTTTACAACAAAATCAAAGACCTCTTTCCGGTCACTCTGCCGCACGTCTTTCACCGGAATGGAAGAAGAAACGATAAGAGGGACACGGCCAAACATATCGACTAAATAATAATAATACATCGCACGCAAGGCACGAACCTCCGCCTCATACCGATCTAAATCGTTATAATCCGTTTTTTGCCGCAACTCGCCTAATATCTCTAAAGATTGATTGCTTAATACGATTACTTTATACAGATATTCCCAAGTAGCTTGGATAGCGTCACTATTCGTTCCCCACTTATGCAAGAAGAGACCTTGCCAGAAACCACCGTCATACCAGTCGCCGCCACGAGTCGGGAGCATGGCCTCGTCAGTCGTAAAGGTATTCAAGTCGTAGACACCCCGGTACGTTCCCTGCAATCCTTGGCTATCGCTATAACCTCCGATATAATTATATAAGGAAGCAACCGTATTCAGATAGACATTCTGAGGGGTATCGTACGCATCCTCCGGATAAAGCTGATCACGAGGGTCCTCTTTCAGATAGCCATCGCACGACGATAACATCAAACCCGCAAATATATAGGATAAAATAGAAAGCTTTCTCATACGAACACCTTTTTAAAAATTAAAACTCAACCCCATCGTATAGGAACGAACCACCGGATAAGATCGCTTATCGTCTATACCTAACGTATTATTTACGATAGAGCTATTTATCATCGGAGTCAATCCCGAATAACCTGTAATTGTCGCCAGATTATTTACGGAAACCGAAAGTCGTACATTTCTTACATATTTCCTTAAATTACCCAGAGGCACGTTCCAACCCAACGTCAAATAATCAAAATTGATATAATCCCCTTTCTCCAACCAATAATCCGTAGCCGTCTGATCTTGGATATTCCGGGATGGGGCTTCTCGCAACACGTTATAATCCGGGAATATATCCATATTCATATAAGTTAGCGATGTTCCATTATAAATCTTATGCCCAAAGGCTCCGTTAATCTGTACTGATAGATCGAATTGTTTATACCGGAAACTGATATTAGAGCCTAAAAGTGTTTTCGGCATGGCTTGTCCCGCAATATAACGATCCTCACCATCCTCCAAACTCACCCCGTTCCCGTTCAAGTCCTCAATCTCATACTTATAGCCGCCATTCCCATCGGAAACCAAACCTGTACATTTCGGTAAATAAAAAACACCCAAAGGCTGTCCGACCATTTGATAAACGATATGATTATACCCTCCATGGAAACCAGCCCCATTTAAATCCGAGATGCTGGTATATTCCGGGGCGGACATATATTCCCCTTTATAGCAACCGCTCAAGGAGAGCAATTTATTCCGTTGGAAAGTTACGTTTACGTTTATATTCAATTCCATATCTTTCGTACGCAAGGGCGTGACGCCAATACCCAATTCCACGCCACTATTTCGCATCGACCCCAGATTCGCCAACATTTTATTATAAGCGAAAGGCGGAACGCTTACATCGTACAAATACAACATATCATCCGTCTTGGAATTATAATAATCTACGGCGAGAATAAAACGATTGTCGAAAAACCCGGCATCGATACCGGCATTGAACGTACGTTTTACCTCCCATTTCAAGTCCGGATTCGCATTACGGATCGTACCCAAGGTAACGGTGGGCGCACCATTTACGGAAACAACCCCATTAGGCTTCATCAATCGCAAAGAATTGTAAGAATCGATCGCATCTTGATTACCGGATAGGCCATATCCCGAACGAATCTTTAAATTCCTTACCCACGAGACACCTTCCATAAACTCCTCTTCGGTCAACACCCAAGCGACAGAAGCCGAAGGGAAAAAACCCCATTTATTATTGGCCCCCACTTTCGAAGAGGCATCCGCACGGGCATTCACGGTAGCGATATACTTTCCATCATAAATATAATTCACACGTCCAAGGAAAGAAGCCAGATGAGGAGCCTCATAGTAAGAACCGGTCCCCTCCCATAAACGTACCGCACCTGCCTGTAAATTATCATAACCAAAACGATCGGTACTGAAATTCGTCGCAGTCGTATAAAAACCTCTCGTTATCATTTTCTGAGCTTCCGCCAATCCCAATACATTTAGCTGATGCAAACCAAAGTCTTTTTTATAGGCCAACATGAAATCTCCCAATAAAGATTCTGTTTTCCGCTCCCCCCGATAAGCCTGCCCATGTGCCCAAACCGAAGTAGGGAGGTATTGGGCGTTATCTATTACATTATAGGTATACGAACCGAAAGCCGTAAACATTAAATGCTTACTCAAGTTAAAAACCAGTTTTAAGTGCGTATTTATATGAGCATTCGAATCATCATCCTTCACCTCCAACCAAGCCAAAGGATTCGTGATCTGGCTAGCGTTAGTTATTTGATCCCAGCTACCCGTCTCCATATTCTTATGATTCGGAAATGTCGGGTTGAAAGTAGCGGCGGAATAGAACATCTTCTGTACGTCATTTAAATAAGCATTTTTCAGCAAGGAACCAAATATGCCTAAATCAAAGACTAGAAGATCATTGAACGCATGCTGTGTAATATTCAACTTGGTCGTAAAATTACGTGAGTTCGTATTTCGGATAACCCCTTCCCTTTCCACAAATCCCAAGGAGGCACGATAACTGGAAGTCTCCGAACCACCCCCAAAAGCGATATGATGATTCTGCACCAACCCCAACCGGGTGACCTCATCCTGAAAGTCCGTATTATTCCCTAAATCTAAAATACCGATATTACGTTCCTCCGCCAGTTTCCGGAAACCATTCGCCGATAACATATCCAAACTTTTATAAGCCGCCTCCACACCGAAACTCCCATCATAACTGATACTAAAAGCTCCCTGCCGCCCTTTCTTTGTCGTTACCTCGATAACACCGGAAGCACCACGAGAACCATATTGAGCAGTCTCCGAGGCATCTTTCAAGATCGTGAAGTTCTCGATATCCGCCGGATAGATCGAGCTAAGCAAATTAAGATCGGCAAAAACCCCATCAATAATCACCAACGGATCATTACCTCCCGTTAAGGAAGTTGTACCCCGGACCCGGACGGCAGCCAAGGCAGCGGCGCTATTTCCTCCAACCGGGATACTAACGCCGGATACCCTTCCCCGAAGAGCGTCCAAGGGTGTAGAGATCAATCCCTCATTCATCCCCCCTTCATTCACCCGGTTTACGGAACCGGAGGATAAAGTACTACGATTGCCCGTAGCATATCCGACAGTGATCAACTCATCTATCAAATTGGAATCCGACAAGAGAGGCTTGATCGTATCCGGCAGAAGCGGCAGCTCCTGACCGTAGCCGTAAGAGAAAGACAAGGCCCCGCACAGAAACAAAAACAGGACTTTTCGGATATATATAAGAACTTTCATAAGTACGTTGGATTTAAGATTAATAACCCATGTAAATAAAACTTCCCTCGGTTAAGTTTTGTTCGCACCCAAGATACAACATTTCCTCAAGATCTTAAAAATAAAAGCGTACCAAGTTGTCAAGAAGCCTCGACAAGGCTTTAGCTATATTTAATAATGTCCCTCAAAAATATATACGGAAATATTTCTTTATTCCGTAATAGATTGTACCTTTGCCATCGTTAAAAAACATAGCGTATTATTAAGTAATAACATACTAAAACTTATTTATTATGTCAAAAGTAACAGTTGTTGGTGCCGGAAATGTAGGCGCTACTTGCGCAAATGTTCTTGCCTTCAATGAAGTGGCAGACGAAGTTGTAATGCTAGACGTAAAGGAAGGCGTATCCGAAGGTAAAGCGATGGATATGATGCAGACCGCTCAATTGCTAGGTTTCGATACTAAGGTTGTAGGTTGCACAAACGATTATGAGAAGACAGCTAACTCTGACGTTGTAGTTATCACTTCTGGTATTCCTCGTAAACCGGGTATGACTCGCGAAGAACTGATCGGTGTTAACGCTGGTATCGTTAAGAGCGTAGCTCAAAACATCTTGAAATACTCTCCGAACGCAATCTTGGTAGTTATCTCTAACCCGATGGATACAATGACTTATTTGTCATTGAAGTCTTTAGGCTTGCCGAAGAACCGTATCATCGGTATGGGTGGTGCTTTGGATAGCTCTCGTTTCAAATATTTCTTATCTCAGGCTCTAGGCTGTAACGCTAACGAGGTTGAGGGTATGGTAATCGGTGGTCACGGTGACACTACAATGATTCCGTTGGCTCGCTTGGCTACTTACAAAGGTATCCCTGTTAGCAAATTGTTAAGCGCAGAGAAATTGCAAGAGGTTGTTGCTTCCACAATGGTTGGTGGCGCTACATTAACTAAATTGTTAGGTACTTCTGCTTGGTATGCACCGGGTGCTGCTGGAGCATTTGTTGTTGAGTCTATCATTCACAACCAAGGTAAGATGGTTCCTTGCTCTGTTTACTTGGAAGGTGAGTACGGTGAATCTGATCTTTGCATCGGTGTTCCTGTTATCCTTGGCAAGAACGGTATCGAGAAGATCGTTGAACTGGAATTGACAGCTGAGGAGAAAGAGTTGTTCGCTAAGAGCGCTGCCGCTGTTCATAAGACTAACGAGGCTTTGAAAGAAGTGGGTGCACTTTAATTTGAATTTCTATTAAAGCGATAAAAGAGGCTGGTCCTTCGGGGTTGGCCTCTTTTCTTTTTATGTGGATACGGACAGTTACGACGGAACGAAGATAATATTCGTGTTTTTCAATCTCTGAAGATACATACGTATCTCCATTGATTTATTTCAAAAGATCACGGTAAAGCATTTATGACAAAAGTACAGTTTTTGTTTGAATATGAAAAGCCTTCACTAGTTCAATACGAGCTTCACTAAGTTTATTCGTTTCATCCCAAACCGGTAATTACTACTTCAACTTTCCAGCCTCATTCAATACTTTCAGGAAGTTGCTCCAAGCTTTCTCTATCTTTTGCATGTTTTCGTCCCTTTCCTCTTGGTTACTTACCTCATTTTGTAGAACATCTACAACAGGATATCCATCATATAAATAATATCTCTGATAATCCCCTAATAAGACTGGGGCATTATAGATAACGGAACTTATCGAAGAGATACTGCCTACCGTGAAGTGACCGTTTCCAGCTATCCGGAATTCAACCTTCTCATTGCCTAGCACGTCTTGCTTGATAGAAATATTCTTCTCGAAAACGATTTCTTTTGTAACTGAATTAAAAGATTTGATATCATCCGGGACTTTGATCACTTGTCCGGTAGTAGCCGTATCAAAATTTTCCTCATCATTATCGCAAGCGCAATAACCGATGAGAAATACAGACATGATAAGATATAATAAAAAATGACTTTTTCATATTAAACCTCCTTTATTGATTTCATTGCGTGTTGTCTTATTAGTAAGACACTTAAAAAGAGACAAATGCTGCACGTTTACCATTATTTAACAAACATTATTAACCAAACCGTCCTTCCATTATATAAAAAAAGCCGGAGGAAATGATTTCCTTCGGCTTTTACCTATCGTTTGTTATTGGTATTTATTTGACAATACCTAATTTAGACTCACCAACGAAATCTATAATATGTTGGATCTCCTTACTCATCGGAACCTGATCCTTGATCATTAACAAGGCATCCGTAAGGCTGCTGTTTCCTTGGAAGATGATCCGGTACGCATGACTGATGTGCTTGATAACCTTTTCACTGAATCCCTCATGAGACATGATGAAAGAGTTCACGCCATAATACGTGGTAGGCTCCTTTGCCGCTACGATAAAAGGAGGGATATCCTTACGGAAACGACAGCCGGTTTGAATCATCGCCCAAGCCCCAACCCGGGATCCTTGGCTCATCAACACATTGCCTCCGAAGATCACGTAATCTTCCAAGATGCAATTTCCGGAAATCTTACTACCATAGCCGAATACACTACGATTTCCGATCCGCGTATCATGAGAAACATGTACCCCCTCATGCAAGAAATTACCATTACCGATACTAGTACGTCCTTCCGCTGTCGAGGAACGGTTAATCACCACATTCTCACGAATCACGTTGTCATCTCCGATTACGGCGATCGTATCACCTCCCTTATAAAAGAAATCCTGAGGCTCAGCAGCGATAACAGCTCCGTTAAATACACGGTTGCGATTTCCCATGCGTGTACCGCTCATCAAGCTGGCATGAGGCATGATCTCGCAATCATCCCCGATCTCCACGTTCTTATCAATGTACGCAAAAGGATGAATCGTAACGTTCTTCCCGATCTTTGCGCTTGAATCTACATATGCTAATGGACTAATCATAACTTTACTACATTTAAAGGTTATTATTCTCTACCACCACCGATGGCACTGTATAAACTGACAACCGCTTGCATACGTTGCACATTGTCGGACACTTCCGTCAACTGAGCGCTCAAGAGGCTCTGCTGTGCGGAAAGGATTTCCAAATAAGTAGATTGAGCCGACTGGAACAAGGCGCTGGTATAAGCCACCGCTTTCTCTAGCTGCTCGATCTGCGCTCTATCTTGGACAAGCTTCTTGCTCGTGGCATCATACTGATGTAAAGCATCACTCACCTCCTTACCTGCTTCCAGAATTGTCTGCTGATAATTCATTTGAGCGATCTTCTCTTCTGCCTTCGATACCTTCAAGTTAGCGACCAACTTACCATTGTTGAAGATCGGTTGGGCCAACGAAGCCAAAGCTTGAAACATAAATTGGCCCGGATTGGCGACAGAGATGCCTGAACCATTCGTCCAGCCCGCTGTCGCCGTGATATTCAATCCCGGATAAAAAGCGGCACGGGCCTTATTCGTCGTATAATAGGCACTAGCAAGTGTCATCTCCGCGATCTTCACGTCCGGACGATTCTCCAACAATTGCAAAGGCACACCCACCATGATATCCTCCGGCATTACTTGTTCCTCCAAAGTACCCCGATCAATCTGTTGAGGGGCCTTAGCCAATAACACGGACAATGAGTTTTCCACGCTACGCACCTGGCTCTCCAACTCGATCAACGAGCCGGAAACCTGATGGTAAGCGGCACGCATTTGCGTCACGGCAGCCTCGGTAGCCATACCCGCTATCTTCATAGCCTCCATGACACGAACATTCTCTTTATAGATATCAACCGTCTTAGCGGTAATTTCCACCTGCCGATCAAGCATCAACAAGGTATAATAAGTATTCGCTATACCACCGATCAATTGAGAGCGCACGGCCTGTCTTGAATACTGGCTCTGTAAGTAGGAGGCTTTTTGGCCACGGCTCGCGTTCAAGAGCTTTCCGAATAGGTCAACCTCCCAGCTAGCGGCCAAAGGCGTTGAGTAAGCCTTTACGTATTCGCTATTTCCAATCGATGTAATCGTCCCTTGGGGAGCGAAATTAATAGAAGGCAAGAAAGACAGACGGGCGGAAGTCAACAATACTTTCGCTTCCTCTACCCGAAGAACGGCTGCCTGCATATCTACATTATTGGCTAATCCCTCCTCAATTAACGCCTGTAACTTCGGATCACGAAAAACTTCCTTCCAAGGAAGGTTTCCCATATTGGTCGTATCCGCGGAGGCTAATGTATCAGTCTCGGAAACCGGATCACGATAAATTCCCGTCGCATCGATGGAATCCGGACGCTCGTATGCCTTATAGATATGGCAACTGCTTAACAAAGCAGTCGCACATACCATATATATAATTTGTTTCTTCATTGTCATCTCTTATTTTGTTTTTGCGTACTGTTCTATTTCCGTATTCATATCGCTGTTATCCAAATCTTCCCATTCGATAGGTTTGAATTTCTCCTGCAAGTACTGGAATACCACAAACAAAACCGGAACAATAAAAATCTGGAAGATCATACCGATGAACATACCTCCGATGGCGGCAGTACCCAAAGTACGGTTACCGTGAGCACCTACCCGAACGCGAACATCATAGGCAACAGACCGACTACCATAGCCAACGATGTCATCAGGATAGGACGTAGACGAGCGGCAGCACCTAAAACGGCAGCCCACGTGATACTCATACCCATACGGCGACGATCAAGGGCAAACTCTACGATCAGGATGGCGTTCTTCGCCAACAAACCGACCAACATGATCAAGGCGATCTGCATATAGATATTGTTGGACATCGTACCTAAGATCATCTTCAAAGCCGGGATATTACCCAAAGCAGCCCATCCCTGTACGAACAGGAAGCTACCCATCAAACCGAACGGCACGGAGAGCAATACGGACAAAGGAAGGATGTAACTCTCATACTGCGCGCTCAACAGCAAGTAAACGAATACGAAACACAACAAGAAGATCAAAGCCGTCGTACTGCCACTCGTACTTGCCTCCTCACGTGCCATACCACCTAACTCATAGTCGAAACCTGCCGGAAGCGTTGTCTTAGCCACCTCGTCAATCGCTTTCAACGCCTGACCACTGGTATAACCATCCGCCGGGGCAACCATGACCTTGATGGCGGTATACATATTGAAACGGCTGATGATATCCGGGCCATATACCTTCTTCATCGTAATGAACTGGGAAATCGGAGCCATATCGTTACCGCTCTTTACCTTGATGTTCTTCATGGACTCCATATTCTTACGCAAATCGGGATCCGCTTGCACCATTACACGGTACATCTTACCGAAACGGTTGAAGTTAGAGGCATATAAACCACCATAATATCCCTGCAAGGTAGACAAGATGTCCTTCGGACTGATACCGGCTTTCTTACAAGCGGCAGCGTCGATATCGATCTCGTATTGCGGGAAGTTCGGGTTAAACGTAGTTTGAGCGGACTTGATCTCCGGACGTGCCGTCAAAGCGGCCATATATTCCTTGGAGATATCAAAGAAACGATCCAAATTACCTCCGGTCTTATCCTGCATATTCAACTCAATATCACTGGACGCTGAGTAACCCGGGATCATAGGCGGCGTAAAGAACAATACCTGAGCGTCTTTCACGATCTTTTGGGCACGCATGAACAAACTACCATATACGATATCCGAGTTCTGCATCATAGAACGCTCCTCCCAATCTTTCAGCTTGATGATGAATGAACCGTAAGAAGGCCCCTGACCACCGATGAAACTAAAACCGACAACCGCCGTACGAGACTCAACGGCCGGATCGGCAGCGATCAAGCTATCCACCTTATTCATTACCTCAAAGGTACGCTCCTGGGAAGTTCCCGGGGGTAACGTAACGGCACCCATAATCGTACCCGTGTCCTCGTTCGGCACCATACCCGTAGGAGTAACCTGCATCAAGAACACCAATAACGCAATACATGCGGCAACAATACCGAATGAAAGCCATTTCTTCTGGATGAAGAATACGATACTTTTCTTGTATTTAGTCAACAAAGAATCATAAGCCGCATTAAACGAAGTATGGAATCGGGAAACGAAGGTCGTTTTCTTATCCTTATGCTCCGTATCATGTGGTTTCAGGAATATCGCACACAAGGCGGGACTCAATGTCAAGGCGTTCAATGCAGACAAACCAATAGCGATCGCCATCGTCAAACCGAACTGGCGATAGAATGTACCGGCCGTACCGCTCATGAAACTTACCGGAATAAACACGGACATCATGACCAACGTAATGGAGACGATAGCACCGCCCAACTCGTTCATGGCATCGATAGAAGCCAGTTTCGCCGACTTGTACCCTTGATCCAACTTGGCATGGACACCCTCGACGACCACGATCGCATCATCGACCACAATAGCGATGGCAAGCACCATAGCACAAAGAGTCAACAAGTTGATACTAAATCCGATCAAGGATAACATAAAGAAGGTACCGATCAAGGCAACCGGGATAGCGATAGCCGGAATCAACGTAGAACGCAAATCCTGCAAGAACACATATACCACGATAAACACCAATACGAACGCCTCCAACAAAGTCTTAATTACCTCATGGATAGAAGCGAACAAGAAGTCATTGGCATTCATGGAAACATTCACCTTCATTCCGGGAGGCATTGTCAACTGGGTTTCCTCCAGCAAGGTTTCAATGTTACTAATTGTTTCCGTAGCGTTGGTTCCCGGCATCTGGTAAACGATACAGGTAACGGCGTCGTGACCATTTACACGGTTGATAAAGTTGTAAGTCAAACGCCCCAACTCGATATCGGCGATATCTTTCAAACGCAAGACCTCACCATCCGGCAAAGCCTTTACAACAATCTGCTCAAACTCATTAGCCTCTTGCAAACGTCCTTTATAGCGGATCGTATATTGGAAAGACTGATTTCCTTGTTCGCCGAACGAACCCGGAGCGGCCTCAACGTTCTGTTCAGACAAGGCAACGGTTACGTCGCTCGGACTTAATTTATATTGGGCCATCACATCCGGCTTCAACCAAATACGCATGGAGTAGTCGGTACCCAACACGTTGGCATCACCCACACCCGGTACACGCTGTACTTCCGGGATCAAGTTAATCTTCGCGTAATTCTCAAGAAACTCTGAGTCATAACGATCATCTTCCGCGTATACGGAGAAAACCAACAACATAGAGTTCTGACGTTTCTGGGTCGTCACACCAATCTGCGTTACCTCGGCAGGCAACAAACCTTGTGCCATAGATACACGGTTCTGCACATTGACAGCCGCCATATCCGGATCCGTTCCTTGCTTAAAATAAATGGAGATATCCGCGGAACCATTATTAGAGGCATTGGAACTCATATACATCATGTTCTCAACACCATTGATCTGGTCTTCCAAAGGTGCGATCACGCTATTCAATACCGTTTGCGCATTGGCACCCGTATAAGTTGCCCTTACCGAAACGGTTGGAGGGGCGATATCCGGATATTGGGTAACCGGCAAGGAAATCAAGCCTAGGAAACCCAAGATGACAATCAAGATGGAAATCACCGTGGAGAGCACCGGGCGGTTTATAAATCTATCTAATTTCATATCTTTCGTTTTTACTCGACAAAAGCGAATATTTGTCTTATTCTATATACCTATTAATTAAAAGCAGTCTGCAAATTACCGTCATGCTGGTCTTTCAAGGCCTGCTCGAATTTTGCCTTTTGCTGCTCACGAGTAATCGGCTGGATTTCCTGGCCGTCTTTCAAGATCTGTACGCCTTCCACGACAATCTTATCACCGGACTTCAAGCCTCCCGTCACTAAATAATTTTTGCCATCATTCAAATTGGAAACCTTGATCTCGGTATTCTTCACGGTATTATCAGGCTGCAATACAAATACGAATTTCTTATCCTGGATCTCCACGGTAGCCGATTGAGGGATCGTAATGATATCGTTCATCGTATATGGGAAGATGATATTACCAGTACCACCGCTTCGTAAGACATTTCCCTCGTTAGAGAAAATAGCACGCATGCTTACAGAACCGGTAGATTGATCGATAACACCGCTCACGGCATCAATCTTACCCTCATGATGGTACGTAGAGCCATCCGCCAATTGCAGTCTTACGGCCGGCATCTTCTCTAATTGCTCTTTCAAGGTACCACCGGCTTTCGTCAATGCCAATAGCTCCTTTTCCGTCATAGAGAAATACACATACATATCACCGATCTCAGATACGGTAGTCAGCGGTTGAGCGATCGAAGCGCTTACCAAGCTACCTACACGATACGGGAATGTACCGACAACACCGTTCGAGGGACTTGTAACCGTACAGAAAGACAAGTTCTGGTTAGCGCTAACCAATTGAGCCTCCGCCTGCGCCAAGCTCGCTTTTGCCGACATCAGCTGATTCACGGCAGTCTGATACTCGAAATCACTGATGATTTTCTGATCAAACAAAGTTTTCTTATTCTTCTCGGTCAATGTTAAAGTGCTTACGTTTGCCTTCGCCATCTCTACCGCGGCCTTAGCCTGACCTACCGCGGCAGCGTACTGCGTAGGATCAATTTGGAACAACGCCTGTCCTTTACGAACCGTAGCTCCCTCATCCACACATAATTTCACGATAAATCCAGAAACTTGAGGACGGACTTCGATATCCTGCGTACCTTTGATGGTAGCCGGATAGGATGTTGTTTGGTCGCTAGTCGTTGAATTGACCGCCATCACAGCGAACTCAGCATCCCCTAATTTCATACCACTCTGACTGTTTCCACAGGCAGTTAATAAAGACATACCAACCGCAAACAATGCGATCTGCCTTAACTGAGTAATCGTAATTTTCAGCATTCGTTTATCCATATTTGTATATAATTATATATTCAAGGCTGTTTTTCAGTTACCTTCTCTTTCTAACCCAAGTGGAGATCTTTTACATCTATTCACACAATAGGGTCTTTACTCGCTGTTTCATCCTACAAATGTAGAAACTTTTTACACGATTTTCTGTTTCCTACTTATCTTTTTCACCTAAATTAATAGCACTTAGAAGGAAGCACCTGTTGAAATACATCTATTTTGGTTTCAAACGAAAATAAAATTGTTTTTTTCAACAATATATTTTACATTTGTGTCCACACACAATAAACAAATATTATATATTATGGAGCCTAAATTTATAATATCAGAAGTATTCAGTACCGCATGGAAGGGAACGAAGTCGCAGCTATGGATATTAGCCGGATTATTAATCGGATATTGTATCTTGTCTTTCACGCTGACAGCGTTCGCTATGCCCATGCAAAGTTCTATTATCGGTAAAATCATCGTAAACGTGATCAGCGCGTTATTCTCCATTATTTTCTCCTTAGGATATATGAAAAATATATTTCAGGCGTTGGATGGGGAAGAACCTCAGTTTTCCGCATATGGACAACAGACAAAGAATATCATCACCTACTTTCTAGCGAGTCTTATCACGGGATTTGTCGTATTGGCGGGTTTCTTATTTTTTATCATCCCCGGTATTTATCTGGCATTGCGCCTTCAGTTCTTCCAAGCCTTTATTATCGAGGAAAACGCCGGGATTATCGAGTCTTTGCATAAAAGCTGGGAGATAACGAAAGGACAAGCATTGCCTCTGTTCATTCTGGCGTTGGTAATGATCGGGATCCTGATATTAGGATGTATTTTGTTCGGTATCGGAATTTTCGTCGCCGTTCCTCTTATCTATATGATGTATGGCTACGTTTTCCGTAAATTGAACACACCTCTTCAAATACTCGAATAAACAGAGAGGACGAATACACACTACAATCTATACCATGAATAAAAATTACAGGATAAAAGATATCGCCGAATTATCCGGCGTATCGACCGGTACGGTAGACCGCATTTTACATGAGCGGGGAAAGGTATCGGAGGACGCACGGAAAAAGGTGGAGAAAATCTTAAAAGAAATTGACTATCAACCAAATCTGATAGCCCGTTCTTTAGCGTTGAAGAAAAAATATCATTTCATCGCCTTGATCCCTTCTTTCCATGAAGGGGAATATTGGGCGAAACTAAGCCAAGGGATCGAGAAAGCAAAACGGGAATTGTTTAGCTATAATATCGATGTCGAGCAAATCTATTTTTGACCAATACGACAGCAACAGTTTCGACGAATTAATCCCGAAGATTGAGACCGCGGATTGCCAAGGGGTTATCATCGCTACATTATTTAAGCAAAGTGTCTTGACCTTGACCCAGCGGCTAGACCAGAAAGGTATTCCTTATATATTGATCGATTCTTTTATCGATCACACGAATTGTATCTCTTATTACGGAACGCATTCATATGATTCGGGTTATATAGCGGGACGCCTTTTATTCGAGCAAATCCGTCAAGGGGACGATCTAGTGATTTTCCGTTTCACCCGTAAAGGGGATTCATGTTCTACGCAAGTGCAGAAACGAGAGGAAGGATTCCGGGATTATCTCGCCAACACCCCATTCAAGGGAAAGATTCATTTGCTGCATGTGCACGCAGATGATAAGGAGGAGAATAAGAGGCTACTGAATACTTTCTTCGAGAAATATCCTCAAGTAAGAATCGGTATCATCTTTAATTCGAGGGCCCATTTCCTTGGAGATTATCTAAGTAGCGAACGGCCGGACTATCCTTTCAAGCTTCTTGGCTACGACGTGATAGAACCGAACGTCCGTTATCTGGAAAACGGCTTGATCACGCATTTGATCGCCCAACGACCGGAGGTACAAGGATATCATTGTATCAAGGCACTCTTCAGGCATCTGATCCTTAAGGAGAAAATTGAGCCTGTCAATTATATGCCGATCGATATCTTGGTAAAGGAAAATATACAATACTACAATAATTATATCTGATGAACTCCTTATTTAGCGTAAAAGAGAAAGTGATTTTGTTGACCGGAGGCTATGGTATATTAGGAGCCTGCATGGCCAAGCACTTGGCGAGAGAAGGCGCGTACGTCGTAATCCTCGGACGAAACGAGCAAAAAGGATCTGCCTTGGTCAATGAAATTAAAGCGGAAGGGGGCGAGGCCTTATTCTTGGTTTCAAACGTATTGGATAAAGCCTTGCTGGAGCAAAACAAACAAGAGATATTGAAAGCATATGGGAAGATTGATGTTTTAGTCAATTTGGCGGGTGGCAACCAAGCCGGAGCGACGATTCCTCCCGACAAGACGATCTTTGATCTGGATATCGATGCTTTCCGGACAGTCGTAGACCTGAACTTATTCGGGACCGTACTGCCGACAATGGTTTTCGCCGAGGTCATGGTGGGACAAGGGAAAGGAAGCATTATTAACATCTCGTCCGAATCATCCCTACGCCCATTGACTCGTGTGGTTGGCTATGGATGCGCAAAAGCCGCTATCAACAATTTCACGCAATACATGGCCGGGGAGCTGGCGATTAAATTCGGAGAGGGCCTGCGAGTGAACGCCATGGCACCGGGATTCTTCCTTACCGAGCAGAACCGGGCATTGATGAGCAATCCGGATGGATCACCTAGTGATCGTTGCAACACGATCGTCGCGCACACGCCGTTCCGCCGCTTAGGAAAACCGGAGGAGTTACTCGGTACTTTACAATGGCTGGCGAGCGACGCCTCCGCATTCGTAACCGGTACCGTGATCCCCATAGACGGAGGTTTCGACGCTTTCTCCATCTAAATAATGTGCCAACCAGCCATGCATCAAACCGCATTGGCATATTGGCACATTGATAAATTTAAAAATTATTCATTATGTATCTATGTGAGCAAACTTGGCGTTGGTACGGACCGAATGATCCTGTCAGCCTTTGGGACATCCGTCAGGCGGGTGCCACCGGTATCGTAAATGCGTTGCACCATATCCCGAACGGGGAAGTTTGGACTACGGAAGAGATTCAAAAGCGGAAAGCCTTGATCGAATCCGCCGGATTACGGTGGAGTGTGGTTGAGAGTGTGCCCGTACACGAGCATATCAAGACGCAAACCGGGGATTTTCAAACCTATATAGAGAACTACAAACAAAGCATCCGTAATCTGGGAGCTTGCGATATCCGGGTAGTTACTTACAACTTCATGCCGGTATTGGACTGGACTCGTACCGATTTGGCTTATACGATGCCGGATGGCTCCAAAGCCTTGCGCTTTGAACGCGCGGCTTTTATGGCGTTCGACTTATTTATATTGAAACGACCGGCGGCGGAAGCCGAATATACGGAGGCGGACAAGGCGAAAGCCAAGGCACGCTATGACGCTATGAGCGAGGAAGACCGCCAGCTGTTGGTTCGCAATATGATCGCCGGACTACCCGGCTCGGAAGAGACTTTTACGATCGAGCAGTTTAGGGAAGCGTTAGACCGTTATAAAGATATCGACGCGGAGAGACTTCGCTCGAACCTGATCTATTTCTTACGGGAAATAGCTCCCGTGGCGGACGAGGCCGGTGTCAAGCTCGTTATCCATCCGGATGATCCCCCCTATTCCATTCTCGGGCTTCCCCGTATCTTGAGCACGGAAGATGATTTCCGGAAGTTAATAGAGGCCGTGCCGAATCCTAGCAACGGGCTTTGCCTATGCACAGGTTCTTTCGGTGTCAGAAGTGATAACGACTTGGCCGGGATCATGGAACGTTACGGGGATCGGATCGATTTCGTTCATTTCCGCAGCACGCAACGAGACTCGGAGGGTAATTTTTTCGAGGCGAACCATCTGGAGGGCGATGTGGACATGTATGGTGTCATGAAAGCCTTCCTTGAATTGCAGCAACGCCGCCAATGCTCCATCGCCATGCGACCGGATCATGGACATCAAATGATAGACGACCTAAAAGAAGAAAACCAACCCGGGCTACTCCTGCATCGGACGTTTACGGGGTCTGGCCGAGCTACGGGGATTGGAGATGGGTATCGCCTTATCCCTGTTCAAAGGACATTAAAAAGACAGCGTCTTACAGTTAGCACAGTACTGTGTACGAAGTACCGCAGTACTGTGGCTGAAGTACTACAGTACTCTGCACGAAGTATTGCGGTACTCAGCACGTAAGTACTGGAATACTTCGTACAGAGTACTGCCCTATTTATAGCACAAGGCTACCTCGACCCTATGGGGGAACATCACAAACCGAACAACCGGGGAATCAATAAGCTTAAATCCGGCAAGAACGCCACCAAGAACAAGACGATAACCATCGCCGCGAACATCGGCAGCAACGGACGGATCACTTGATCAATCTTTGTCCCCGCCACGCTACATCCGATAAACAATACCGAACCCACCGGTGGCGTACACAATCCCACACAAAGGTTCAACACCATCATGATCCCGAAATGTACCGGGTCCATCCCCAATTGCCCCGTCGCTATCGGCAGGAAGATCGGGGTAAAGATCAAGACAGCGGGCGTCATGTCCATAAAGATCCCGACAATCAATAGGATCACGTTTATAAGTATCAAGATGACCACCGGATTGTCGCTTATGCTCAGCAGAGCGGCACTTACCGTTTGAGGAATATTCTCATAGCTCATGATCCAAGACAAGCCCGTACAAGTCGCCACCAAAAGAAGGACGATAGCCGTAGTCTTGGCCGATCGCAATAACACTTGCGGCAATTTAGCCCAAGTAAGTTCTTTATAGATAAAAGAGAGGATTAACGCATACAATACAGCGATCGCCGAAGCCTCGGTCGCCGTAAACAGTCCCGCCAAGATTCCTCCGATCACGATCACCAATAGCATCAAACTAGGGATCGCCCTGAAAAATACCCTTGTCGCCTCCGAGAACGGAACACGTACGCCAACCGGATACCCCTTTCGTGCGGCAAACATAGCGGCTACGATCATGATCGCCACTCCCGTAAGAATTCCCGGTAGATAACCAGCCATAAACAAGGCGGATACAGAGACTCCACCACTCGCCAAGGAGTAAACGATCAAGACATTACTCGGAGGTATCGTCATGCCGGTAGTGGCGGAAGAGATATTTACGGCGGCACTGAAATTCGGATCGTAACCGGCCTTTTTCATCTCCGGTGTCATAATACTCCCGATAGCAGAGGCAGCGGCGGCGGCAGAGCCACTGATCGCCCCGAATAACATATTCGCCACGACATTGACTACCGCCAGTCCTCCGGGCAACCGTCCGACCAGCACTTTAGCGAAATCGATCAAGCGCAAGGCGATACCTCCGCTATTCATGATATTCCCCGCCAATATAAAAAACGGGATCGCCAACAGAGCGAAACTGTCCAGACCCGAAGCCATACGCATCGCGTAAGTCGTGAGGGCGGGAAGCGAGTCTATATTCACGAGCATCGTCAATACACCCGCCACACCGATGCTATACGCTACCGGAACCCCGGCCACCAGCAGGAAAAAGAAACTTATCACTAATACGAGTATACCTATAATATCCATATCATCAGTCTTTTAAGAATTAGAGGAACGAAATAAGGCGATTGTGTTATCTATCGCATAATAAGCGGTAAGCAATCCTCCTAGCGGCAATGCCAAATACACATATCCTAAATTAATCTCTAAGGAAGCCGAAGTAACTCCCAAATGAAAACGAGTGTATACCAGCCAAGTCCCCTACGATCAATACAAATACAGCGAATAAAAATACGATCAAGAAGATAAACAATCGCAAGAGCTTCCTGCGGGAAGGACGCATATGTTGAAGCAATAAATCGATCGCTAGATGCTCATTTTTACCGGATACATAAGCGGCCCCCAGCAATCCCACCCAGATCAATAAATATCCGGCCAATTCATCCGTCACGGAACTCGGGGAAACCAGAATATACCGGCTTAATACCTGCCATAACACATCCACGACCAAGAAAGCCATCAAGAAAATCAACGATAGCTCCAATCCTTTATCAATTATCTTTCTCATGGGTATTCTGTATTTGATCGATTAAATCATGAAAAACCGGATCATTCTTAAACCGCTCGATCATCGGGGCGGCGGCATCCATAAACGGCTGCTTATCCGGGTAAATAATCTCTACGCCATGCGCTTCCATCTCCTCAAGCGATTGCTTCTCTTGCTCCGCCCAAAGTTTCCGTTGATAAATAGCTGCGGCATCAGCGGCTTGTCGCAACCAATTACGTTCTTGTTCCGTCAGCTTCTGCCAAGTAGCCAAGCTAATAATGATCACATCCGGACACATCGTATGCTCATTGACCGAATAGAACTTTACGACCTCATGATGGAACGCCGTCGTCACGGAAGGCGTATTATTCTCGGCCCCATCCACGACATTACTTTGTAAGGCCGTATACAATTCACCCCAATCCACGGGAGTAGCCGAACCACCGAATGTCTTCATCATCTCCACGGCTATCGGGCTCTTTTGCACACGGATCTTCAGTCCTTTCAGATCCTCGGGAGTACGAATCTGCTTGTTTACCGTATAAAAGCTACGGGCCCCCGAGTCAAAATAAGCGAGTCCCCTAAAACCAATAAGGTTCCGTTGATCCCAATATCTGTTTACCTACCGAACCATCCAACACCTCGAAAAACTGCTCACGGGAACGGAATAGATAAGGTATGCCAAATACCTTAAACGGATCGGCAAATCCTTCCAATGCGGCGGAGGAAACTTTCGTGATATCGAGACTTCCTATTTGAAGCAACTCTATACATTGATTTTCAGACCCCAATTGAGCGGAAGAATAAATGTCCATGCTCATCTTTCCTCCGGACAACTCTTTCAGACGCTCGTTCATATAGAGCAATCCCAAATGGACGGAATGGCTGGGGGGCAATCCGTGCGCCAGTTTCAGCACCCTTACTTCCTTTACCCCTTCCTTACAGGAGAAGGAGAAAGATACGCACATCAGGAATAGCAGGGCGGTCTTTAGAACTTTCATATTAGAAATGTTAACAATTCGTTGTTTATCGACAAATATAAAGGAAATAATCGAATTGTGCACGTACACAGAAGAAAAAAGTGGCCGCTTTCTTCCTGCCTATATTCACATACGGAACAAGAAGAGCACGGCCTTGATTTAACCTATTTCTCTAATGTTATGATGAAACATCGAGACGGTCAAATGTAGAAACAATCAAAGTGACCGGTCTTATATCGACCGTGATCTTATTTCACGAAAGCGTGAAACTTATTCACGCCTTTTCTCTAACAGCCATTTACGGATCTCCTCTATATCTTCCTTGTCCGCTTCTATAGTGATTGAATATCGCCGGGGTTCGTCCGCTAAATACACCTCCCGCAAGAAATCATAGGCTAAGACTTCCGATATACGCAGTAACAAATCCACATCAATACTGCTTCGCTTAAATATCTTATAAATATTGGTACGTTCATAATGCAACGCATGGGCAAAATCGGAAACCGAAAGTCCCCGCTCTTCCATTTTCTCTTTTATTAACGAACCGATATGTATCTCCTTTTGTTCTTTCATATACAAAAGCCGTTTTTAAGGTAATCTTATCTCATAAATAAACCCACATCTGAGAAAAGGTGTGTTACACTTTACCTTAAACCCGTCAAACTGCGGCACGACCAAATGCCTTGTACACAACAGAAATAAGGCAAAGGAACACACCTAATACAGGTGTATTCGCATTGTCTATTTCTCTGTGTACTTTAAATTGGTCGTTTTCAGTTTAGAGAAATACCAGCAAATACAATATCGTCATCCTCCCTGACCAAAGAGACAAACTAGTCCCCTCAATCATCGTATAATATCTCCATTTTACCTTTACAAAGGTAGGCAAATTCAACTATCAGAAAAAACACAAAGAATAAAAAGAAGTATAAACATATCGGAAATATAGGTCATTGAAAGAGGCTTTTTTATACTTTTGTGGTAAAACAATATCTAATGGCATCTAAAATACACAATGGAATACTCATTCTTACGCTAATTTTATTTGCGTCTTGCCGTACGCAAAAGCCTGCTCCACGCCCGGCCCCTCCCAAGACTATGGATTTCCCTACGGCGAATATTCCTCTTCCTGTCATGGATTTCAATTTCATGTTGCCGGAAGCTCCGGAGCTAGCGGTTTGCCATTCTCCTAGAAAAGATATCACGGAAGCCTTTACGCCCCGTGATAAAAGCCAGATAGCGATCAAGGACCCCAAGCTATTCGATGAGAATAACACGGAAATTATTGATTTATCCTTAATCCCCGCCGGGGAATACGCATTTCCCCTTCCTAATGGGAACGTGATCTCTCCTTACGGGGGAAGGAGAAGACATCATTCCGGAGTAGATATCAAAACTTGTGCCAACGATACGATCGTGTCTGCTTTCGATGGTATTGTCAGGATGGCGAAACCATTCGCCGCCTATGGCAACGTTATCGTTGTCCGCCATTATAATGGACTGGAAACGATCTATAGCCACAACTCCAAGAACTTGGTTAAACCCGGAGATCGTGTTCTCGCCGGACAACCGATCGCCTTAACCGGACGTACCGGCAGGGCTACTACCGAGCATTTACATTTTGAGACTCGTATAAACGGAGTTCATTTCAATCCGAATATCGTCTTCAACATGGCTAAAAGGAAATTACGTTCAAAATGTCTGGTTTGTACCCAGAAAGGTAATAACGTAATCGTCAAATCGGTTGATATATTACCCCATCAAAAGGCTGGTCCATACGTACCGCCACCTCCTTATAAATGGGTTTACAATGAATGAAAAAAGGCCTTACGGGCAATCCGTAAGACCTTTTTTCATTCCGTGGAGATGGAGAGATTCGAACTCTCGTCCAAACGAGGAATTAATTTGCTTTCTACATGTTTATCTTCGCCTTCATTGTCGGGGAAGAGCAAGACCGAAGCCACCCACTCATCCCTTATCCTCTAAAGTTTCGCCTGAGACCCGAGGCTTATCTCAAACTATCTCCGATATTGCTGCACCACCTGATCGGAACGCTTCGGAGCCACAGCATCCGGGTGATGTCACGTCCCCGCAACTTTTGCAGGGATTAAGCTTGAATCTACTGTACTTCGATTAAGCAGCGAGAGCGTAATTATTTTCGCCAGTTAATTGTTCGCCGTCTGAGATTTAAGTGCAAGCCGACCACGCACTACATGCTTACAAACCACTTCTACCCGCTGTCTAAACCGGTCATCCCCATGGTTTTGTAATATTTCTTTTGGCAAAGATACATATAATTTCGAATTTAGCAAAGACCCATAACTGATTCCTTCCGATTAGGATTATTTTAATGTAAACGAAGCTGTTTTCACCTCTTTACTATTTCCACCGATCATTACCTGAAACTCACCCGGCTCAGCGACATAATCTAAGGTTGAATCGTAGAATTTCAACATATCCACATCAATATCAAAGGTTACTTTCTTGCTTTCTCCCGCTTTTAACGCAACTCGCTTGAATCCTTTCAATTCTTGGACCGGAGGGGTTATGCTGCGTACGATATCACGTAAATAAAGCTGTACGATTTCCTCTCCATCCTGAGCCCCGGTATTGGTAACAATCACGGATGCTTGAATTTTTCCATTTGCATCCATAGAATTCGTATTCAAAGATACATCGCCATACGTATAAGTCGTATAACTCAAACCGTAACCAAATGGATAAAGAGGCTCATTTAACACATCTATATAATTGGAGACATAACGAGTGTACCAAGCATCAGGAGACATAGGACGTCCTGTCATCTTATGATTGTAATAGATCGGACATTGGCCTGTTACACGAGGAAAAGACATGGTTAACTTCCCCGTCGGAGAAACCTTTCCGGTCAAGACATCGGCAATAGCCGCTCCTGCTTCCGTACCACCGAACCATACGTTCAAGATCGCATTCACCTGCTTTTCCTCGGATTGTAATGCCAAAGGTCTTCCGGTAAAAAGTACCATTACGATCGGCTTTCCTGTCTTTTGGATAGCATCCAGTAATTTTTTCTGCGTTTGCGGCATTTCAAGGATGGCTCTACTAGCGCCTTCTCCACTCATATCTATCGATTCACCCAAAGCAGCGATAATCACATCAGCGCCTTCCGCCACTTTTAGGGCCTCGGCGATTAATTGTTCATCGCTTCTATCATCCCGGGTTGAACGATTTTGATCCGTAAAGTTTGCTTCATAGACGGAATCATCGACTAGATTGCTGCCTTTTGCAAAAACAACCTCTACTCCATTTCCCAAAGATTCCTGTAAATCCTCTACCAATCCATGATAAGATTTAGTCTGCTCATCATATTTCCACGATCCAGCCATATTCGCCTTGCTATCCGCTAAAGGACCGACTACAGCGACCTTACGACATCCTTTAAGTGGAAGCAGATTATTGTCATTTTTAAGTAACACGAAAGACTCCGCCGCAATACGACGGGCCGCGGATACGTTATTTACCGACAAGAACTCTTTGGCGGCTCTTTTCGGATTACAATATTTATATGGATCATGGAACAATCCCAATTGGTATTTTGCGATTAGTATTCTCCGGCAAGCAGAGTCAATCTCAGCCTCTGTTATTTTCCCTTCTTCCAATGATTTCTTTAATACGGCATGATAACAGTCCGCTATCATATCCATATCGACACCCGCCTTTAGCGCCTTGACTCCGACTTCCTGACTATTACCTATTCCATGGTTTACCATCTCCGCTATTGCCGTAAAATCAGACACGACAAAGCCGTTAAATCCCCATTGTTTACGCAACACGTCATTAAGAAGCCAAGTATTTCCGGTCGCGGGGATACTTTCAAATTCGTTGAATGAAGTCATGATACTTCCTACTCCTGCTTCTACAGCAGCCTGATAAGGACGCATGTAATAATTCATGGCAGTCACACGGCTCATATCTACCGTATTATAATCCCGACCAGCCTCGGCCGCTCCATAAAGCGCATAATGCTTTACACATGCCATAAGAGTCGTATCAGCCGATAAATCATTGCCTTGATAACCACGCACCCATGCTTGAGCCATTATACCTCCAAGAAACGGATCCTCGCCCGCTCCTTCCTTTACTCGTCCCCACCGGGCATCATGAGATATATCGACCATCGGGCTATATGTCCAACAGATACCATCAGCACCAACTTCCTTTGCGGAAATTCGAGCGACCTCTTCTATATTCTCCGGTTTCCAACTACACGAAAGACCTAGAGGAATGGGAAAAACAGTTTTATAACCATTACAAATATCAGCACCAACAATTATAGGAATCCCCAACCGACTTTCTTTAACCGCGACTTCTTGTAACTGCCGGATCGCATCGACACCGAATATATTAAATATACCACCAACCTCTCCTCGTACAATACGACTGGCTATCTCACTCTTTTTTTTTTAGGATTTGGCATTACGTTTCCATAACTAGGAAGATTCAATTGGCCAATTTTCTCATCAACGGTCATTCGACTCATCAGACCATTTATAAATTCATCCGCACTTTTCTGTTCAATCTCAGCTCTTGTGATTCTCTCACTTTTTTTCTCTCGCTATCGAACAAACAGGCACTATACATGCCATTGAAATAAATAAAACTGAACTTTTAAGGAATTTCATAACTTAGCTTTTTTACTTCAAAAAAAGCCCGAATAACAGAAAACAGCAATAAACTCACTACTTCAAAGATACGATATGCTATAGAACACGCTTTCCTAGACTACGCTTTTACTACGTTTACCATCAATAATAAACTAGTAATAAATAAATTGCACAATCGATTTTAGAATCTACTCCGCAAGTCTCCAGAAAAGATATCTGGAGTTCTATTCGATTAGACCGATCTCACGAAACCAATCTTCAGCCCGATCCGGCCATTCATTTACAGACGCTCCCGTATCTCGTAACCCGTATCCATGGCCACCTTGACTATATAAATGCATCCATGCCGGAACACCAGCTTCCTTTAAGGCATAATAATAGAAAATACTACTGTTAATATAAGATTTATCATCTTCCGCTTGAATTAACATGGTTGGAGGTGTGGCAGATGAAACCTTTAACTCTGGTGCCAATTGGAAGTTCTCTCCATCTAAATAAGCAGGATAAACCAATAAACAATAATCCGGACGACAACTTACTTTATCCGTAGCATCAATAGCCGGATAAGTACGTTTCAAAAAATTATTGCTAACCATGGCAGCCAAATGGCCACCAGCCGAGAATCCCATCACACCGATCCGCTTTGGATCTATATTCAAGTTCTCAGCGTTCGCTCGAACATAACCAATCGCACGCTGTACATCTTGCAAAGGAGCTTCGTGTTTTTCCAGTCCTTCTCGTCTTGGAACCCGGTATTTAAGTAAGACCGCAGTTATTCCAAGATTATTAAGCCATTCACAGACTTCATCACCTTCCAAATCATAAGCTAAAATATTGTAACCACCACCGGGACAGACAATCATAGCGGCACCCGAGGCCACTTCATCCGGAGCATGATATATAGTAATCGTTGGCTCACTTACATTCGTAATACGCAAAACACTCTCACCACCGGTTTTTCCACCGTCCGTATCAGCTTTCTCTATTAATTTAATAGTTTCTCCCGGCGCCCCTTTTGGGAATAATAAAATCGGATTTTCTTGTGCCATAGACGTATTGATTAAACAAACCCCAATCAATAAAGGGAATATCCACTTCTTAACCATACAACACATTATTAAGTTATAGGGAGCGAATATATACATCTTATTTTATTTATCCAATCAGAATCGAATAAATAAAAACAGAAAAAGGAGTCACCCCTTACGGACTGACTCCTCTCTCTTCCGGCTTTCGCCTTTCTCAAGACGGCGGCTACCTACTCTTCCACTGTTACGCAGTACCATCGGCGTGACGAGGCTTAACTTCTCTGTTCGGAATGGGAAGAGGTGGATCCCTCGTGCTATAGCCACCTTAATATCATTATCAAGATTTTGACCGGACATCAATCCGAAGAGACCAGCTTCGCCTTATCGTCTTAAAATATATCAACCTTCACTGTGAGGAAAGTCCCGGGCTATTAGTACCACTCGGCTCGGATGTCGCCGCCCTTACACCTGTGGCCTATCAAGGTCATCGTCTATAACCACCCTTGAGGGAGATCTAATCTTCAGGCCGGCTTCGTACTTAGATGCTTTCAGCACTTATCCGATCCGTACTTAGATACCCGGCGGTGCCTGGCGGGACAACCGGTAAACCAGTGGTACGTCCGACACGGTCCTCTCGTACTAGTGTCAGAGCCTCGCAAATTTCCTGCGCCCACAACAGATAGGGACCGAACTGTCTCACGACGTTCTGAACCCAGCTCGCGTGCCACACTTTAATGGGCGAACAGCCCAACCCCTTGGGACCTTCTCCCAGCCCCAGGATGTGACGAGCCGACATCGAGGTGCCAAACCATTCCGTCGATATGAGCTCTTGGGAATGATCAGCCTGTTATCCCCGGAGTACCTTTTATCCTTTGAGCGATGGCCCTTCCATGCGGAACCACCGGATCACTATGCTCTAGTTTCCTACCTGATCGACTTGTATGTCTCCCAGTCAAGCGCCCTTATGCCATTACACTCTGCGACCGGTTACCAATCGGTCTGAGGGCACCTTTAGAAGCCTCCGTTACGCTTTTGGAGGCGACCACCCCAGTCAAACTACCCACCATACAGTGTCCTCCTGCCTAGGAGTTAGAACTCAAACAACCGAAGGGCCGTATTTCAACGGCGGCTCCAAGGATACTGGCGTACCCCCTTCAAAGCCTCCGGCCTATCCTACACATCGTCTGCCCAAATTCAATGTAAAGCTATAGTAAAGGTTCACGGGGTCTTTCCGTCCCATCGCGGGTAATCGGCATCTTCACCGATACTATTTACAATTTCACCGAGCTCACGGTTGAGACAGTGTCCAGATCATTACACCATTCGTGCAGGTCGGAACTTACCCGACAAGGAATTTCGCTACCTTAGGACCGTTATAGTTACGGCCGCCGTTTACTGGGGCTTCAATTCAACGCTTCTCTTGCGATGACATCTCCTCTTAACCTTCCAGCACCGGGCAGGTGTCAGGCTGTATACGTCATGTTTCCATTTAGCACAGCCATGTGTTTTTGTTAAACAGTTGCCTGGACCTATTCTCTGCGCCTCGCCTTACGACGAGGACCCTTTATCCCGAAGTTACAGGGTCAATTTGCCTAGTTCCTTAACCGTGAATCACTCGAGCGCCTCAGTATTCTCAACCCGACCACGTGTGTCCGTTTACGGTACGGGTGCCGCATGGATAAGTTTAGCGGATTTTCTTGGGAGCATGGTTACGTCCATATTACGTCGCGCAAGCGCTCAGTATACTGTCAGGTTCGGATCTCACGGCGGATTTGCCTACCATGATCAACTCCTACACCCTTCAACCGGCTATTCCGTCAGCCGGCAGGACTGTCACTTCTCCGTCTCCACGTCACTCCATGAGGCAGTATGGGAATATTAACCCATTCTTCCATCAGCGTCGCCGTTCGGCTTAGCCTTAGGTCCCGACTCACCCTGATCCGATTAGCGTTGATCAGGCAACCTTGGTCTTTCGGCGGGGGGTTTCTCGCCCCCCCTTATCGTTACTCATACCTACATTTGCTTTTCCATGCGCTCCAACAAGGGTCATCCCTCATCTTCGACGCGGCATGGAATGCTCCCCTACCATGTCTTACGACATCCACGGCTTCGGCAGATCGTTTATGCCCGATTATTATCCACGCCAGATCGCTCGACTAGTGAGCTGTTACGCACTCTTTAAATGAATGGCTGCTTCCAAGCCAACATCCTAGCTGTCTCTGCGATCCGACCTCGTTAGTTCAACTTAACGATCATTTGGGGGCCTTAGCCGGTGGTCTGGATTCTTCTCCTCTCGGACACGGACCTTAGCACCCGCGCCCTCACTCCCCTTTAAATATATATCGCGCATTCGGAGTTTATCTGGACTTGATAGGCGGTGAAGCCCTCGCATCCAATCAGTCGCTCTACCTCACGATATACTATAAAGAGGCTGCACCTAAATGCATTTCGGGGAGTACGAGCTATCTCCGAGTTTGATTAGCCTTTCACCCCTACCCTCAGCTCATTGGAAAGCTTTTCAACGCTTACCCATCCGGTCCTCCAGTTGGTGTTACCCAACCTTCAACCTGGCCAAGGGTAGATCACTCGGTTTCGCGTCTACCCCCCCCGACTGGCCGCCCTATTCAGACTCGCTTTCGCTTCGGCTCCGTACCTTAGGTACTTAACCTTGCCGGGGAAGGTAACTCGTAGGTTCATTATGCAAAAGGCACGCCGTCACATCTTGACGATGCTCCGACCGCTTGTAGGCAGACGGGTTCAGGGGTCTATTTCCACACTCCCCTGCTCGGGGTTCTTTTCACCTTTCCCTCACGGTACTGGTTCGCTATCGGTCTCTCGGGAGTATTTAGCCTTACGGGATGGGCCCCGCTGTTTCACGCAAGATTTCTCGTGCCCCGCGCTACTCAGGATGCCACTAGGCTTCAATCGTCAGTCGTGTACGGGACTATCACCCTCTACCGTCGCCTTTTCCAAGGCGTTCCACTTGACTCTATCTTGCCACGTCGTGGTCCTACAACCCCCGTGTCGCCTAGACGACATGGGTTTGGGCTCTTCCGTGTTCGCTCGCCACTACTTACGGAATCATTGTTTATTTTCTCCTCCTATGGGTACTTAGATGTTTCAGTTCCCCACGTTCGCCTCCCTTACGGGATGACAGGCCTTCAGCCTGCCGGGTTGCCCCATTCGGATATCCCGGGATCAACGGCTATTTGCGCCTCCCCCGGGCTTTTCGCAGCTTATCACGTCCTTCGTCGCCTCCGAGAGCCAAGGCATCCACCGTCTGCCCTTGCTTACTTTCTCTCACCTCGTACATACGTACGGGTTGATATATCTTAAGCTCGCTCTACTTGTTTCTTCTTTTTGATGTCCAATATGTCAAAGATCCTCTTTCCCTCGCGGGATGTGTGGAGAATAACGGATTCGAACCGTTGACCCTCTGCGTGCAAGGCAGATGCTCTAGCCAGCTGAGCTAATCCCCCTCATTCGGAGTAGTCCCAGGCAGAGTTGAACTGCCGACCTCTACATTATCAGTGTAGCGCTCTAACCAACTGAGCTATAGGACTGTCAACTTTGCCAAGACTTACGTCCCAGCGTCATTTTTCTCTCTTTAGACCGGCCTCCCGGTACGTAAGATCTATATATAAACATAATCTCAACAGCAGCACAAGGCGATCGATACCTCGCATGACCTCGGTACGGAATCCTAAAGCTCCAGAAAGGAGGTGTTCCAGCCGCACCTTCCGGTACGGCTACCTTGTTACGACTTAGCCCCAGTCACCAGTTTTACCCTAGGCCGATCCTCGCGGTTACGGACTTCAGGTACCCCCGGCTCCCATGGCTTGACGGGCGGTGTGTACAAGGCCCGGGAACGTATTCACCGCGCCATGGCTGATGCGCGATTACTAGCGGATCCAGCTTCACGGAGTCGGGTTGCAGACTCCGATCCGAACTGAGACGTGGTTTGGGGATTCGCTCCCTGTCGCCAGGTGGCTTCCCTTTGTCCACGCCATTGTAACACGTGTGTCGCCCCGGATGTAAGGGCCGTGCTGATTTGACGTCATCCCCGCCTTCCTCGCAGCTTACGCTGGCAGTCCCACCAGAGTCCTCAGCATCACCTGTTAGTAACTAGTGGCAAGGGGTTGCGCTCGTTATGGCACTTAAGCCGACACCTCACGGCACGAGCTGACGACAACCATGCAGCACCTCGCAAATCGCTATTGCTAGAGGCTCTGTTTCCAGAGCGGTCGAAATGCGTTCAAACCCGGGTAAGGTTCCTCGCGTATCATCGAATTAAACCACATGTTCCTCCGCTTGTGCGGGCCCCCGTCAATTCCTTTGAGTTTCACCGTTGCCGGCGTACTCCCCAGGTGGATCACTTAACGCTTTCGCTGTGCCGCTTACACTGTATCGCAAACAGCTAGTGATCATCGTTTACTGCGTGGACTACCAGGGTATCTAATCCTGTTTGATCCCCACGCTTTCGTGCATCAGCGTCAGTCATGGCTTGGCAGGCTGCCTTCGCAATCGGGGTTCTGCGTGATATCTAAGCATTTCACCGCTACACCACGCATTCCGCCTGCCTCAAACATACTCAAGCCCCCCAGTTTCAACGGCAATTCTATGGTTGAGCCACAGACTTTCACCGCTGACTTAAAAGGCCGCCTACGCACCCTTTAAACCCAATAAATCCGGATAACGCTCGGATCCTCCGTATTACCGCGGCTGCTGGCACGGAGTTAGCCGATCCTTATTCATAAGGTACATACAAAATAGAGACACGTCCCACACTTTATTCCCTTATAAAAGAGGTTTACGATCCATAGAACCTTCATCCCTCACGCGACTTGGCTGGTTCAGGCTTACGCCCATTGACCAATATTCCTCACTGCTGCCTCCCGTAGGAGTTTGGTCCGTGTCTCAGTACCAATGTGGGGGACCTTCCTCTCAGAACCCCTATCCATCGTCGGTTTGGTGGGCCGTTACCCCGCCAACTGCCTAATGGAACGCATGCCTATCTATCAGCGATGAATCTTTAGCAAAAAAATATCCCCATGCGGGGCCCCTGCTTCATGCGGTATTAGTCCGACTTTCGCCGGGTTATCCCCCTCTGATAGGTAAGTTGCATACGCGTTACTCACCCGTGCGCCGGTCGCCGGCGGGTATTGCTACCCCCGCTGCCCCTCGACTTGCATGTGTTAAGCCTGTCGCTAGCGTTCATCCTGAGCCAGGATCAAACTCTTCGTTGTTTAAATTGTTTTATGTCCTCGCTCCGGAATCCGTTATTGTAGTCCAAAGTCATACTTCTTTGACGGTATCAATCCGGAAAATTAATTTTCCTAATACTTGTACTACTTGTTGAATTATGTAAATCTCTCAAAGAACTCTTTTGTCGCTTTCGTTTTGCGAACGTGGCTGCAAAGATAAGGACTTTTATTTTAAACCTCCAAATTATTTCGGAACTTTTTTTTTCTAAAAGTTTGTTTCATCATTTTGTACCGGCGTTCTCTCTCGAATGCGGGTGCAAAAGTAGTGTTATAAAACATAACCTCCAAACATTTTCGGCATTATTTTTCAAGTTTTTTTCACGAGGGGGATCGCGTACATTAATAACACGTCGATATCCATTCTTGGCTCATATGGCCCACCACGTGGCCTAACGTGTTACCACACGCACTTGAAACAAGTGCTCCACGAGTACATTCGCACGTAATAAAAACGATGAACATCATCTTGGCCCCGATAGGAAATCACACAGAAAAAAACGGCTTTTAGCTCATGAAATCATGCGAAATGCACTTGGTTTTAGTGCTTTCGGATCACGTAAACGTGGGTAAGGACCCATTATATCGCCCCCCAAAGACCCAAAAAGCCGAAGAGGGAAGAACCACACAAACAACTGTATATCCACATGTTAAGGCATCAGGAAAATTCCCCGGCAAAAATCCTAGGGCGCAAAAGGCGCATCTTTACGCTTTCAAAGAAACATTTTTAGAAAAATAATATTTACATCACTCTACAGACAAGAGGGGTATAAACGTTATTTACAGAAAAAGTTTTAGAAACATACGTAAAGATGCGCCCCTTGCGCCCTAACCTATCAGCAACATCCCTAATACGGGATACAAAAAAGTCAATGGGACACGGCCGTAAAGTCATTGAGAAACCATCTCTATTCCATTGACTTTACGACCGTGTCCCATTGAGATACTATCGCAAACCAGACACTTCAAGGACGGAAACTCATTCCCCGAAAAGAAACTTACAATCCCGTTCGGCCGCCGGTCTCGTCCAATCCTGCGGGATCATTTGCCATTGGTTTAAAGGTTGTGGGCTAAGTACGCCCTTTTCCTTTATATATTGAATCATATAATAACGGAGGTCTTTATCGGTCGAATGAATGATACGACTCTTTAACTCGTCTTGGGGAATACCGGCCCCTTTCGTCAATAACTCACCTCCTCCATTACCTCGGTAAGAGTTGAGAGCTACTTTATACGTTTTATTCTCGTCGAAAGGCCTGTTATCCGCCATTTTCAAGATCGTAATCTTCTCACCCTCTGGTTTCGTTACGTCCACGGTGTAAATGATACCAGCTGCGGAGTCAAAGTTAAAACTGAAGTTGACGAATGAGACATAATTCTCCTGTCCTTTCTTTCTCTCTTTCAATAATAAGACATGATCGTCCGGAGATTTCATCCGGTTGGTCCACATAGCGTATGATTCCTCCAAGAAACCTTTGATCTCGGCTCCCGTCAAATTCATCGTATAAAGCATATTCTCATATTTGTAAAGACTGAACATATCGCTGATCGTGATATCCCCTTTATCTATTTTTGCGTCAAAGGATAACGGGGCGGCAAAAGAGACGTCCGCACCAGTCAACTCCAATTGTAAAGAGTGAATAAAATCAATAAAAGCGGATGGCCCAAAGTAAGCGGGACGGGTCGCGATACTCTCCGTAAAAGTTCCCACCTTCTCGGAGACAAAATCATTCACCGCTTTGTATTGCGGAGCGAATTTCTCCATAAACTCCTTGCTAGGCTCCAACTTATCCACATCCGTCAAAACACCCGATACTTGTTTGTCCAAAACCTTTCCATGCTCCATCTTTAACACGACATCAACGGAACCGACTACACGCCCATTACTTGCCGGATTTATCAATAACACGGAATCTCCCTCGATATTCGCCACCTTACCACAATACCGGCGATGATCATGCCCCATCATCACCACATCGAAGCCCGGAATGCGCTGGGCAACCTCCATCGACGCATCCTCACGGTACTGGCCGGACATGGTACGAGCCTCATTTCCCGCATGAAAGATACCTACCACAACATCCGGTTTCTCCTTCTCCTGAATGATCTTCATCCATTTACGGGCCGTCTCTTCCATATCGGCGAAATAAAGACCTTGCCACAGAGTCTCCGGCAACCATACAGGAATGGCCGGAGTAATCATCCCCAGTACAACGATCTTCACACCATCACGCTCAAATACCTCATAAGGCTTTAAATAGTTCTCCCGGTCGGAGGTACGGATAATATTGGCACCCAAGATAGGGAAATCACATTGTTTGATCCAACGATCGAAAACGGCATGGCCAGCCTCTACATCATGGTTACCCATATTTCCCGCATTGTACCCCATATAATTCATCATGGCGGAAGCTATATGCGTAGAGACCGTATCCATGAAATTGTAATAATACGCCGAAGGTTGTCCTTGCAAGATATCGCCATTATCCAATAGCAAAAGGTTATCGCCATACGCCCGGCGTTCTTCTTGCACGAACGAATATACCCGTGCCAGACTTCCTCCCCACTCCCGCTGCTCGATAAAATTATACGGGAAGAAGTTTCCATGGATATCACTGGTTTCCACTAATTTCAACTTTACTTCCTTCGTTGTCGCCGACAGACCGAGAGCGACCAGCAGCAATAAGGCAATTGAATAAACTCGTCTCATATCAGGATTTTAGATAGATTAATGACGCGAAGATAACGAAATAACCTGTTCGCCCGGTTTCAACGGGATTTCTTTTCCATTCCAGATAAATATACCCGTAGTACCTTCCGGCAAGACCAGACGGGCGGTTCCCTCACCTCTCTCATCCAATTTATAAGCGGCGGTCACGCTTCCAAGCGGATGTGGGATCGTACCGGAAACCTCCTTCAGTTTTCCCAAAGACGGAGCGATCCGTATCTTCCTAAATCCGGGAGCATCGCTATCTATCCCCAACAAGATCCGGTAAAACTCGATATTCGGACTGGCTCCCCAAGCATGGCAATCAGAACGGGATGGCTCCGGCATCTCTGCCCATGTGGTCAATCCCAACGCCATCTGATCCCGCCATATTTGTAAGTTATCCAAGAACTGATCCCCTAAACCGGAAACTTTCAACGCTTGATTCAAGTAATAACGGAAATAGATCGTACACTGGATCAAGCTCGTATCCGCCAAGGTTTGGTTCATCACCTTTACGGCCTCCTCCCCTTTCGTAACCCCAGTCAAGATCGCCAAGGCGTTCACATGCTGGGAATAGCTGCGATGATCCTGCGTATCGGCGAATAGATTACGGGCAGCGTCCCAATATTTCGGGCGGATCGTCTTACGCATCTCGGTAGCGATCTTCCGGTAATGATCCGCCATGGCAGGGAGGCCGATCGCTTGTTCCATCTCCGCCGCAAACTCCAAGGTCATTATATACATCAAATCTTGGAGCGCCGAGTTTCCCTCTTTCTCCCGTATCGGCTCGCCATAATCAAAACCGGCCGCCCAATCCACGAAGAACCAATGAGGAACGTAGGACAAACTATAATCCGGCTTCAACCATTGCTCGTACCACGACAAAACCTGACGGTAAGCGGGAAGCAAGGTCTTCATGTATGCCTCATCCCCACGGTACATCCAATAATCGTGCCCCATGCAGATCCACCAGAGAGAGAACGAGGATATGAACTGATGCACGCTAGACGGATATCGGCTCATCGTAATCCCTTCCGCCACCATGGACTGCCGTCCTTGCTCCAGGGCATTCTTCACCATATAAAGGTCTGATGTATTATACATGGAAATCATTGCCTGTATGCGTGTATCCCCGAAATATTGCAGTTGCTCGTAATACGGGCAGTCCATATACGTCTCATTGGCGCACAGACGGGCGGTACGCCATCCTATCTCGAGCATACGGCCCAGCTCCTCATGTCCCGGAGCGGAGAAAGTGGTCTCGTTACGGAAAGGATAGGCGGAGAAAGTCCCATACATATCCTCGATCACCAAAGGCTCGGAAGCCGTCTTCACTTTCAACTCCACATATCTCCATGTACGCCACCACAGGGACGTGAAGAGACGATTATCTCCCCCATCAGCCAGTATCTTATCCCCGTACCCGATAAACCGCTTATCCGCCAGCTCGTCCCGATGTCCCTTGCCATTCAACGCATACGATTTAGTGGTCGATTCCTCTTCTTGCTTATAGAGGGCTTCCGAATAACCGATATGGATCTCGGCCTCCTTTCCTTTGCTGAAGGCCAAGGAGAAATAACCCGTCGTCAGGTAATCATTATCCAGAAGCAGGCGTACCTCCGTATTCGCCGGGATCGTCAAAGCTTTTGGCCAGTAAGGAAATCCTTGCGGGCATTCGATCCCTTCCGACCGGCGGAGCTTGGCCAGACGCTCGATCCGGCTATCCATCGGAGGGATCGGGCTAGGAACCAGCAACCGTCCCGGGTAATCTCTCGATCCTTTCGTGGCACCCTCCATGCCCCCGTACGACCTTCTCCCATTTCCTGTCGTCGTAATCCGGTTGTTCCCAGCCCCAAGGATAAGCGGAGGCTTCCAGTTCCTCGCCCGGGCCAGCCACGTAATACCCCAATACCTGCCATTCGGTCCAAGGAGCATACGCCTTATTACGCAGGCAGACCCAAGTGGTATCCGTATTTACCACCGCCTCATGCCCCGTATTGCCTTGCAGGATAAAGCCGGTCTGTCCGTAACTGATCTGGGCGACAGGTTTCCGCTCGGCATAATTCCAGACAACGGAGGCCAGCGTATTCTTCCCTTTCCTCAGATAAGGAGCCAGATCCACCGTCTCGAAACTCCAGTTATAGATATCCCCACGGGCCGGGCCCAAGGATACCAATTTCCCGTTTACATATAATTTATAACGGTTATCGGCGGAAACATGGACGATAAACCGGGAAGGAACCACCTCCAGATCGAACGATTTACGAAAATGATAGACCCCATATACATTCGGGGCCTCACCCGGGTAGGAGATCCAACGGGCTTTCCAACGTCCCTCGAAAAGAGAAGGATCGATCTTCTCCTGATTATACCCTCCCAAGCTAATCTGGGAGGAAAGGGAGAAGGCTTGAAACACAAAAAGCAAAAGGAATAAATAGGTTTTCATACAAACACGGTATTATTTGAGATTAACGATCCGAACAAAGGTACAAAAAAAGAGAAAGCGCCAAAAGAACTTTTGCCTTTTGACGCTTTCCCTCACCATATACCGGATGCCCGGCCTTCCTTTAGAAGAACACCTCCGGCTCCCGGCGCGCGCTAAAGTTCTTATGGAGCATCGCCGTGTAAGGAGTATCGAAGGTACGTGCGCCCTCGGGACACTCCTTCACGCAGGCGCAGCACTTGATGCACAGGTTCGGGTCGCTATACATCCCCTCGTCCACCAAGGATATCGCGTGCGTAGGACACACATCCACGCAATACTCACATTGCGTACATAAATCGTTATCCGTGACCGGAGCCTGCGGCGTGGAAGGGCCTTTCGCCCGATACGGGAAATTGCCCTTCACCTCCAAGGCGGACAAGCATTCCACGCAGGAGACCTTCTCCAGCTCCTTGATGATCTTCTTCCCGAATTCCGTAGCCTGATTAAGATCCGACTCGTCCGGGCGCCCCTCGGCAATGGGCATCCCCTTGCGGCTGAAGGAATGCTCGCCGATAAAGGCTCCGGCAGCCACGGGCACGAAGCCCTGCTCGGACACTAGGTCGCAAAGCTCCTTCAAGGCATCCTCATAATCCCGGTTCCCGTACAGTACCACGGGGACCACCGGCGCATGGTGGGCGGAACGGAACATCCGGAAACGTTCCATGGCCGTCTCCGCCACACGGCCTCCGTATACGGGAGCGGCTATAATCGTCAGCTCATCATCAATATACTCTTCCATATCCAGGCTCTCACAAGTGACATCAGACTCGGACATCGAAGTGGCACCCATTCCTTCCGCTATCGCATAAGCGATCTTGGCGGACGTGTGTGTCGGAGAAAAATAAATTAAATGTATGTTACTATATTTCATGATTCTTATTTTAACGCACCCTCTATTTTAGTCATTAACTCAGCAAATTCCTCATCGGTATAGCCTTTGCTCGTATAAATGATCTTCCCGTCTTTTCCGACCAAATAGCCACGAGGGATCAAGTTCTTGGCGAAAGCGCCGAAAATAGCCCGGTCCTTATCGGGATACAATGGAAAATCGAAGCCTTTTTTCTCGTTATATTTCTGTAGATCGGCATCGGAATGCTCACGCCCGATCACCAAGAGAACGAAGTCCTTGTTGTTCTTGTATTTCGGCCAGAGGGTTTGTTGGACAGCGGCCAATTCTTTTTGGCAAGGAGGACACCAAGTGGCGAAAAAATTCACGAGGATCACTTTTCCCTTCAACGAAGCGGACTGCAACTTACTCCCGTTGTCGGAAACAATCGTAAATGACGGCATAGTATCACCGACCTTCACGATATCGGAATTATCCTCCTGAGCTTTGCCTACGAAAGCCAATAACGCTAGTAAACTAACCAATAAATACTTCTTCATAACCTTAATCATTTCTCGTTTAGGATTCAGCGACAAAGATACATTAAAATTCTCATCAAACCGCATAATTCTAAGGCTTACGAAAGTTCTACGGTGCCGTACCTACCCCTCGACAGCTCTTCTAAAAGTTCTAGGGGGTTAGATGTTAAAAAAAACGTACGTGAAACCCGGAGATGTCACGTACGCTGATATCATGCAAACCCGGAGAAAGATTTACCGCAGACTTTGCGCTAAGTCATAACCGGCTTTCAACGCCTTTAGGTTCATATTAACTATATCCTCGCCCTTACGACCGAATATCTGACGGATTCCCGCCTCGATCTTATCATACTCGATCCCGATAAATGGGGCAGCTGCACCCAACATCACGATATTGGCGGCACGGACAGAACCCGCTTCCTTGGCGATCTCCTCCACGTCCAATACGACCTTGTGAGGGAGCCTGTCCAACTCGGCGTTCACTTTCTCGATCTCCGGATAGTTCGGGATGTTCACGAACGGACGGGAGTTCGTCACCAGCCAACCCTCTTTCTTCAGGTAAGGCAGATAACGCAAGCTCTCCATCGGTTCCAAAGAGATGATCAAATCGGCGTGGCCCTTCGGGATCAAGTCCGAGGCGATCGGCTCGTCGGAAAGACGCAGGTTAGACTGCACGTCTCCCCCGTTGACTCATACCGTGTACTTCCGCTTGCTTCATATACAGACCTTCTTTTAAGGCAGCTTCTCCAATAACGGCGGCGATAGAAAGGATACCCTGTCCTCCTACGCCTGATAGTATAATATCTGTTTTCATTTCTTGCTTGCTTTTTTCTTTCTGGTTAATGTCTGGATACACTCACGGCGAGGGATCAATACGGATACGCCCTTGTACTCGATTTCCTCACGGATGATAGACTTCATCTCCTCGAAGTTCTTTTTTAAAGGAACCATCACACGGATGTGAGCCGGGTCCACACCGATACCGGCGCAGATAGATTCCAGACGTCCCGTTCCGGCGGAATCCTGCCCTCCGGTCATGGCCGTTGTCTCATTATCGGAGATAACGATGGTGATATTCGTGTTCTCGTTCACGCAATCCAGCAAACCAGTCATACCGGAATGGGTAAACGTAGAATCGCCAATCACGGAGATAGCCGGGAATACACCCGCGTCGGAAGCACCCTTCGCCATCGTGATAGAGGCCCCCATATCGATACAAGAATCGATCGCACGGAAAGGAGGCAAAGCTCCCAAGGTATAACAGCCGATATCGCCAAACACCTTAGCCGTACCGTTATACTCGGCGATCACCTCGTTCAAGGCCTCATACATATCCCGGTGTCCACAACCTTGGCACAATGCGGGCGGACGTTGCTCAACCACCTCGGGGATCGCATAATAGCTCTGGATCTCCTTACCCAAGGCTTTGCCTACCGCGTCTGGCGTAAGCTCGCCGTCACGCTGAAGCGTACCGTCCAGACGGCCATGAACCGTCACGCCTTTCGCCAAGAAACCTTTTAATTGCTCTTCAACGACCGGATATCCCTCTTCCAACACCAAGATCTCCTTACACTCGCCAACGATCTTCTCCACTTGCTTTCTCGGAAGCGGATACTGGGAGATCTTCAATACGGGATGCTCGAAACCGTCCGGATAATTCTCGGAAAGATAATTGAAAGCGATACCCGTCGTGATGATACCCAAGTCTTTATTCGGGGCATCGAAATACTTATTATATGCGGAATTCTCGGAAGCTTCCGTGAAAGCCTCTTGAGACGCCAGCAAACTCTTGAAACGTTTACGGGCCAATGCCGGGAGTAAGATAAAACGTTGACGACCGTCTTCCGGACAATTCATCCGGTTCTCCGGCTTCAACGGGCTGGTTACGACACCGGCACGAGAATGCGCCATACGGGTCGTTACACGCAGCAAGATAGGATACCCTAATTTCTCGGATAACTCGAATCCATGATATACCATATCATAAGCCTCTTGCTGGCTGGATGGCTCAAACATCGGGATCATGGCGAAATTGCCATAAACACGGTTGTCTTGCTCATTCTGGGAAGAGTGCATGGATGGGTCGTCGGCCGTAAGGATGATCATACCTCCGTTGATACCGCTCATAGCGGCGTTCATAAAGCAATCGGCGGCTACATTCAAACCCACGTGCTTCATGCAGCAAAGCGCACGTTTACCGGCATAGCACATACCCAAAGCGGCTTCCATGGCGGTTTTCTCATTTGTGCTCCAGCGACAATGGATACCTCTTTCCTTCGTTACCGGAGAACCTTGGATATATTCTGTGATTTCAGTAGAAGGGGTTCCCGGGTATGCGTACACCCCGGAGATTCCAGCGTCTATAGCGGCTTGCGCTATGGCCTCGTCCCCCAAAAATAAATGTTTTTCCATGTGTATCTGTTTTCTTAATATTGACTATTCACACTATTTAGCTGCCAAAGGTAATGAAAAATGTTCAATTTAGAATGAGAGACTTATGATTTATACTAGATCCATTACCGTATCCGGCGCCTATTCAACTCCGCCCGATACCGGTTGGCATTGCGGTTATGCTCCGCCAACGTCACGGCGAAATTATGCCGTCCCGAGAAATCCTCCTTAGCGCACATGTATAAGTATTTATGTTTCGTATGATTCAATACGCTATTCAAGCCCTTGATAGTAGGAATCCGTAGAGGACCGGGAGGTAGGCCCGCATATTTATAGGTATTATAGGGAGAATCTATTTCCAAATGCTCAAATAAGATACGTTGCAAAGAAAAATCCCCCACCGCAAACTTTACGGTAGGGTCCGCCTGTAAAGGAATACCGGCACGAAGGCGGTTGATATAAAGACCCGCCACGATTGGATATTCGTCCGATGCCGCCGTCTCCTCTTCTACGATAGAAGCCAAGATAGATACCTCAACTGGAGTAAGCCCGATCTCCTCTGCCTTTTTCAATCGTTCCGGTGTCCAGAAAGCGTCATATTCACGCTTCATGCGACGTATAAATTTATCCGCGGATATATTCCAATAAATCTCATAGGTATTAGGAATGAAAAGGGCATGGATCGTTTCCGGGGTAAAACCTAAAGAGTCGCAATACACGGAATCATTCAATAGACGCAGGAGATTTTCCTTCCCGAACATCAATTGATCACTTATACGTTCCGCCAAATCTTCCTTGAAACGGATATTATTAAAAGTAACCCGGGTCGCTACTTGATGTCCTCTCCGCAAGTCATTCAATAAGGTTAAATTACTCATGCCGGGTTTCACGGCGTATCGACCGGTACGCATGGACGCAGGATACTTCAACAATCCACTCAATTGCTTAAAGCTACCGATACGGAGACAGTTCGCCGAATCACTCAACTGCCGGCAAAGATCATCAAAATCCTTTTTATCATCTATATAGACATAGACCGTCTTATCCGGCTTAAAATTCGGAGCCCAAGCCAAACGGTACACCCAAAAGCCTCCACCGCCTATCAAAACAACGAGAATCGCTATCAAGGCGATAATTATCGGACGCCTCGATAAAATTTGTTTGTTCAAATCCATGAATAATCTATTGAATATCAGAATAAGGCACAAAAGTAGTATCTTTTTTCGAAAAAAATGATGTGCAAAGCCTTGTTTATTTAAAATTATAGTTCTACCTTTGCATCGCAATTCTAAGGAAGAAGCACAGAACACACAAGGAAGTGTGGGTGAGTGGCTGAAACCACCAGTTTGCTAAACTGACGTACTCGTTAGGGTACCGGGGGTTCGAATCCCCCCGCTTCCGCAAAGAGCCAACTAATAAATTTATTAGTTGGTTTTTTTGTTTTTAAGCCAACCGAATTAAAGTGTTTCATATATTTGTCATATTTGAACTTATCGTAAGTCGATCTGTTATTAAAAGGAGATAATTAAATATATACATTATGACAATTGCTTTTATCCGAACATATAACAATAAGCAAAACTCCGAGGTCCAAGAAGCTGTGATCCGGGAATTTGCAGAATCTCAGAAGATAGAGATCGGGAAGTGGGCTAAAGAGGTGGGAAATAGTCCTCGTGCGAACCGCAGACTGGAAAGTATTGTCAAATCTTTAAGTCCCGGGGATGAGATACTTGTGTCCGATATATCCCGTGTGAGCCGTAAGATGATCGAGATCATCCATATCATTTTGCTTTGTATAGAGCGAAAGGTAACGCTCCGTAGCGTAAGCGACGGATATGTGTTCGAGGATAATATCGACAGTAAGACTTTGGCCTTTACCTTCGGTCTGGTCTCTGAGATCGAGCGAAAGCTGGTCTCTATCCGTACGAAGGAAGCCCTTGCCTTGATCAGAAGTAAAGGTGTGGTGCTGGGCCGTCCGAAAGGTAGTCAACAAATGGGACGCTTGGAGCCTTATAAGGAACAAATCGAGAAAGACTTGAAAGACCCGAGCTTGACTTACGCTCAGATAGCGGAGAAATACAATGTATCGTTAAGTAGCTTCAAACGCTTTCTGAAAGAGTATCTTCCCGATAAGAAAAAGAAGAAGACTAAAAAATAAGAAAAGCTCCTTTCACCTCTGCTAAGTATATTAGCATTCAGTAGTGAAAGGAGCTTGTTTTTTTATTTCTCTATACGGATACGGGCGTCTACAGCGAACAAGCCTCTATCCGTAGCCACCAACGGATTCATATCCATTTCCTTTATCTCGCTGGCAAAACGCAATAAGGTAGAGAGGCGAACGATAATGTCCGCATATTGTTGCTCGTCGATACCCTTTTGCCCACGTGTACCTTTAATGATCGGATACCCTCTCAAAGAACGAATCATTGAATAAGTCTCATCGTATGACAACGGAGCCAAACCATAAGACACATCTTTCAATACCTCCACGAAGATTCCACCCAACCCGCAAAGTACCACATGGCCGAAACGATCCTCATATTTAGCTCCCAAGAATAATTCCTGTCCTTTCAACATCGGTTGTACCATGATGCCCGTAACACCCGGCAGACGCATCATACGTTCATACTCGAACAATAAATGCTCTTCTCCACGGATATTCAAGGCCACACCACCGATATCGCTCTTATGCACAGGCCCTACAACCTTGGCTACCACCGGATATTTCACCTTCTTGGCAAAAGCCAGCAACGCATCCCTATCATCCGAAGCATATTCCTCCACTAACGGGATATTAGCGGCACGCAACAATGTACGCACTTCCTCCGGATTTAAATAACCGCTACCCGGCAACCGATCTATGATACGACGAACTTCCGGTACATCCACGCCATATAGCTGGATATCCGTGCTCATCGGTTTCGGCGTATTGATCACCCGTGAAAGGGCAGTACCCAATGTCACCTCGTCCGAGAAGTTCACATGGCCTTTCTTGACAAAGCTCTTCACCTCCGGTCCGGCCGTTACGATAGACGGTAATATCGGGAAGATCGGCTTCTTGCACTCTTCCATCTTTTTATGAAGTACCTCGTAGGTATCATAAAGTTTTACCAAACCGGGACTACCGAAGATGACCATCATCAAATCCACATTATCGAAACGATTCTCACAGAAATCGATGGCTGTAGCCAGATGTTCCGGTGTCCCCGTACCGATAATATCAATCGGATTACCGACAGCGGCACCCGGATACAGTTTGGATTTCAACTCATCAGCGATAGGGCCTTCCAAACTAGGGACATTCAAACGCCCCTTGGATAAGGCGTCCGCCAGCATTACCGCAGGCCCTCCGGCATGTGTCACGATCGCACAATTCTTCCCTTTCACGTCTTTCAAGGTAAAGATACTCGCCACGGTAGTCAATTCCTCACGGCTAAAACAACGCACGATACCCGCCTTACGGAACAAAGCCTCCACGGCAGAGTCCGAACTAGCGATAGCGCCCGTATGCGAAGAGGCAGCTCGCTTTCCCGACTCCGTACTTCCCGCCTTGATAGCGGCGATCTTGCATCCCTTACGTATCAAGGAAGACGCATGATACAACAATTTATCCGGTTGCTTGATTTGCTCGATATACAACATCTTGATCTTGGAATCCAATACCGGATCAAAGTTCCGATCCATATATTCAAGGATATCCTCTACTCCATTCTGCTTGGAGTTTCCAACCGACCAAACAGAAGAGAAACGCAGCCCTTTTGTCAGCGCCGACTCGATAATGAACAAGGCCGTACCGCCGGAGCTAGAGATGAAATCCACGCCATCGGGATGGAATTCCGGTATCGGTTGCGTAAACACGCCATGATAATTCATATTCATCAACCCGATACAGTTCGGGCCGATCAAGGAAGCTCCCGCCTCATTCACGACATCCAGCATCTGTTGTTCCAAGATACCGCCTTCGTGTGTCTCCTCGCCGAAACCGGCTGAGATCACGATAAAAGCTTTTACCCCCTTTTGCCGGGCCAGCACTTCCATCACCTCGGGGCACGATTTACTCGGAATCGAGATGATCGCCAACTCCGTCTCCGGGATATCATGTACAGAAGGATAAGACTTGACGCCTTGCACGTCTGTCTCCTTGGCGTTTACCACACATAATTCTCCTTTATATTTTCCATCCAACAGGTTTCGCACGATACGACCGCCCGGTTTATGTACGTTGTTGGAACCTCCCACCACTACGATGCTTTGAGGATTAATCAATTCTCGGTTAATCATAACATTTTGATTAGTTAGATTCAATGAATGGGAGCAAATATAGTTTTTTTCTCCATTTATTCATTAAAACCCGGGGTATTTATTTACACTTTGCACTCTCTGTCTGCAACCAGTCACACCATGCATCCATCCCGTCTCCTTTCGTGGCGGATACCTCGAATATCTGGAGACGGTGATTTACCTTCAAGGCGTTTTCCCGAAGCACTTCCACTTTTGTATTCAGATAAGGAGCCAGATCAATCTTGTTGATTACGCAGATATCTGCCTCCTGAAAGATATGTGGGTATTTCAACGGTTTATCATCTCCCTCCGTCGTACTCACGATAACGACTTTCTTGGACTCTCCGAGATCGAACATGGCCGGACAGACCAGATTGCCGACATTCTCTATAAAAAGGATCGCTCCCTCCTTCGGATTCAGATGCTTAACGGCATGATTGACCATGTCGGCTTCCAAATGACAGCCGGTACCGGTATTTACCTGAAACACGGGAATCTCCAACGCCGCTATACGGTCGGCATCGTTTGAGGTTTGTTGATCGCCTTCTATCACATAGATCGATCGCTTCGCTTTCAAACGGCGGATCGTCTCTTCCAGCAAGGTTGTCTTACCGGATCCGGGCGAACTCATCAAGTTCAGGCAGAACAGGTTCTTAGCCTCGAAATATCCCCGGTTTCGCTCCGCCAATAAGTTGTTACGTTGAAGTATATCTTGTTCCAGATTGATTACGATCCCTTCATCAGGATGGTGATGATGTTCATGGCCATGAGAATGCTCATGCATATGATCGTGATGGTGATGATGCTCTCCGCATCCGCAAGTTCCGCACATAGTATTTAAGTTTTTATTTCATTAATATATCATTCCTTTTTAATAACAATCGACTTCACCCGAAGTTCCTTCCCTTTAAGGATTTTAACTAAATAGGAGCCACAATGGGGACAAGGGGAAAACAAGGCGTTCATTGGGAAAATGGTCTCACAGTCGCTACACTGTCCTTCCCCCTCAATATAATGACGGATAATCCGGGCCTTTTCCAGCTTGCTACCTTTTATGGCGCTATCCAATGCGAACTCTAAGGTTTGGATCTCTACGCCGGACAAATGTCCTATCTCTAACTCCAACTCTTCGACCACCGAGGCTCCCCGGTTATCCGCTTGTTCCTCGACCAGCTCCACGATGCTACGGGCTATAGACAACTCATGCATATCTGATCTCTTTTAAAAGGGAGTCACCGAGGCGATCGTTAATTGCCCCACGGCTATCCCCCCATCGTTACAAGGTATACGAGACGGAATATAGACGGGGACCCCAGCCATGATGAACTGTCTCCTCATCGACTCCGTCAATAATTTATTCTGGAAACATCCTCCCGAGATAACCACTTGTGTCGCTTTCGTCCGTTTAATCAACAAGCGGGCTTTCTGCACAAACAAGGAAGCCAATGTCGTATGGAAACGGGCGGATATCAAGCTCACCGGGACCTCGTTCGTCTTATCATGCAATAATGCCTCAAACAAAGAATAAAAAGAGATTTCCTCTCCCTCCGCCGAGACTGGATACGCATAAGCGTTCCTCTCTCCCATCGCCGCCTGCTCCAATAAGACCGGAGCCTCCGCTTGGTGGCTGGAGACATCGCAAATCCCCAATAAAGAAGCTACCGCATCAAACAGCCGGCCAGCGCTGGATGTATAGGGTGTATTCACACCTTTCTCCATCATTCGTTCAAGCATAGCGATCCTTTCCGTGCCTATGCGTTCCACGAAATCGGCCGGATAAGGAATACCCGACGGTTCGTCCTTGAAATAATGCCACAAATAGGCGACAACCATTCGCCATGGCTCCTCAGCCGCCTTGTCGCCTCCCGGTAACGGGACATACTCAAAATGGGAAAGGCGACGGTATTTCGCTCGGTCACAAAAGAAGAACTCGCCTCCCCAAACCTTACCATCATCACCCAGACCTGTCCCATCCATCACGATAGCGAGAACCGGCTCATTCAATCCATGCTCCAACATACAAGCAGCGGCATGAGCATGATGATGTTGTACCTTTAATAAAGGTAAGGAAAGAGATTTCGAGATACGTTCCGCCTCTTGGCTGGAAAGATAATCCGGATGCAGATCACAAACCAATCGCTGGAGATTGAAACGAAACAAATGACGAAACCGCTCCATAGATTCCGTATAGAACCGGAAAGTCTCCCAGTTCTTTAAGTCGCCAATATATTGACTTTGCAGGATCGTCTCTCCTTTTCCCAAAGCGAACGTGTTCACTTTCTCCGCACCGAAAGCCATGATCCCTTCCACATTTGTATCCGTGAAAAAGGGTTCCGGCACATAGCCTCGGGAACGACGGATCAAGCAGGGTTGTCCTCCGCAGACCTGCAACACAGAATCATCTACCCGGTTATGGATCGGGCGATTATGATGCAAGAGGATCGCTACCTTTCCCGCTAATTGCGCCTCCGCATCCTCTGGGGTGATCGCTATCGGCAAATCGCTTAGATTCCCGCTGGTCATTACCAACGCAGGTATCCCTGTACGAGCAAACCAATCGTAATGAATCGGCATATAAGACAACATACATCCTAGCGTATGCATGCCCGGATTGATTCCGGAAGCTAACCGGCTCCGTTGCCTCAGCAGCACGATCGGACGGCGCCAAGAGACGAGGCATCGCTCCTCCATCGGCTCCGTTGCCGTATAGACTTGCAAATGTTCCAGATCACGGAACATAACAGCGAATGGTTTGGTATCCCGCTGCTTTATCTCTCGCAGACGGGCAACCGCTCTCTCGTTCGAGGCATCACAAATCAAATGATAGCCTCCGATTCCTTTAGCCGCAATAACCTCTCCACCAAGCAATAGACGAGAGGTAAGTTTCAATAAGGTCTCATAATCGATATAAGTCTCCTCGTTATAAGTCGCGTAATAAGTCGGGCCACAATGATTGCAAGCGACCGGTTGGGCATGGAAACGGCGATCGATAACATTCGTATATTCTTTCTCACAATCGGGACACATAAGGAAACCGCCCATCGTTGTCTGCGAACGGTCGTAAGGAAGGTCCCGGATAATAGAGAAACGAGGGCCACAATGCGTACAATTAATAAAAGGATATCCGATTCGATGGGGTTGCGTAGTCCGGTCTCGCATACAATCCGCACAAACAGCGATATCCGGGGAGACCTGCGTGACCTCATCCGATTCTGAATGGCTGGGCGTAATCGTAAAATCGTCAAAATCATCTTCATCCATTTCCGTAGATGTATAGGAGATCCGATGGATATAAGCGACACGAGGATGCTCGGTCCGTATACGACTTATCAGCAAATCCCGATCATCCGGAGTAGCGGCAACCAATATACGTACTCCATTATTCATATTCTCCACACAACCTTTCATCCCCAGATCTTTAGCGATCCGGTAGATAAAAGGGCGAAAACCAACCCCTTGAACCAAGCCTTGAATAATCAACGCATATACTTTATTCTTCGCCATAGCACAAATATAAGAATAAATGTCTAATCAGACACGAATCGACTATCGTATTTACTAAAGAGATATTACCTATCATCTTATAAATAATATTTATCAATTTTATCTTTCCCTCTTAAACATATTAAGTATCTTTGAGGTTACTAAATAAATTGAAACGATATGTGTTTAGCGGTACCCGGAAAGATTATCTCAATCGATCGAAGCATCCCCGAAATGACCATGGCTAAAGTTGATTTCGGAGGCATCCTAAAAGAATATATGTATTGAATGGGTGGATGTGAAACAGGGGGATTATATCCTCACTCACGCAGGGATCGCTATATCTGTTGTAGATGAGAAAGAAGCGGAGGAAACACTGAAAGACCTTAAAGAATTACAAAAGTGCGTTTCGTAGACGAATATAGAAGCAACGAGAAGGTACAAACTCTTCTGGAGGCCATCCGCAAAAAGGTGACACGACCTTGGTATATCATGGAGATTTGTGGCGGGCAAACACATGCTATCGCCCGTTATCGGCTGGAAGAGATGTTGCCGCCGGATCTTCAACTGCTCCATGGGCCGGGTTGCCCGGTCTGTGTAACACCGGTCGAGACAATCGACTACGCCTTGAAGTTGGCGACACAGCCGAATGTGATCTTAGCCTCTTTCGGGGATATGATGCGAGTTCCGGGAAGTAAGGAGGATTTATTGAGCGTAAAAGCGAGAGGAGCGGATATCCGTATGCTATATACGCCCTTGGATGCCCTATCACTGGCCGAGGAGAACCCGGATAAGGAAATCGTATTCTTCGCAATTGGTTTTGAGACGACCGCACCTGTTCACCTCATGGCTTTGAAAGAGGCCATACGCCGAGGACTTCCGAACTTTTCCATATTGACTTCCCTATTCACGGTACCACCCGCTATCGAGGCTATCTTATCCGATCCAGAAAGTAAAGTAGACGGTTTCCTGACAGCCGGACATGTCTGCGCCATCACAGGCAACAGGGCCTATCACCGATTAACCGCCCGATATAAAATCCCGATGGTCGTCACCGGATTCGAGCCGGTAGATCTATTATATGGTATCTACCGCTGTGTCTCCCAGTTGGAAGCCGGAAGTTATGAGGTAGAGAACGCTTACAAACGGGCCGTCCCCGAACAAGGGAATGCCGCCGCCCGCCAACTTATGGACGAGATGCTGGAACCTTGCGACCAAGACTGGCGGGGCATCGGAATCATCCCCTCCAGCGGGCTTCAACTTCGATCCGAATATAAAAGATATTCCTCCCGAATGAGATTTCAATTGTGTCCGGAAGAAAACCAGATCGCATCCGAATGTATCGCCGGACTGATTATGAGAGGTTTGAGACACCCCTCGGACTGTCCCCATTTCGGGAAGGCCTGCCATCCCACCCATCCGCTGGGAGCCCCGATGGTCTCCTCGGAAGGGGTTTGTGCCGCTTATTATAGATATAAATAGAAAGATATGGATATACACTTGAATTGCCCGATTCCTTTTACCGACTCAGACCGTGTGCTACTGGCGCACGGAGGGGGAGGACGCATGACACACCAACTGATCAGCCAAGTATTTTATCCGGCTTTCCGGAACCCATTATTGGAGCAGGATCATGACGGATGCGTGTTTCTTATGGAAGAAGGGCGACTGGCCTACTCTACCGACTCCTTCGTGGTAGACCCGATCTTTTTCCCCGGAGGAGATATCGGTGATCTGGCGATCAACGGGACCGTTAACGATCTGGCTTGTTGCGGTGCCCGTCCTTTGTATCTGACCGCCGGGTTTATACTGGAAGAGGGCTTGCCTCTAGCAGATCTTCAGCGTATCGTACAATCCATGAAACGTGCGGCGGAGCGTGCCGGCGTACAGATCGTAGCCGGGGACACAAAAGTGGTGGAACGGGGCAAGTGCGATAAATTGTTTATCAACACCAGTGGGATCGGGATCGTCCCTCCGGGCATACGAATCGCCCCAGACCAAGCCACTCCCGGCGATGTCGTCATTTGTAGCGGCCCGATTGGTCTACATGGTATCACGATCCTTTCCGCACGGGAAAGCTTGGGATTCGAGACGGATCTAAAAAGTGATACCGCTTCGCTAAACATTATGATTTCTGAGCTGTTACATACTATAGGAGAGGTACATGTCTTACGTGATCCCACCCGAGGTGGCGTAAGCGGAACCCTCAACGAGATCGCCCAAGACGCTGGTGTGGATATCCTGCTGGACGAAGACGCCCTGCCTATTCCTGAAGCGGTACGTGCCGCATCCGAGATGCTAGGATTAGACCCGCTCTATATAGCGAACGAAGGATTAGTTCTTGTGATCCTGCCGGAAAGCCGTGCGGAACAAGCGTTACCCCTTATGAGAGGTTTCGAGGAGGGCAGGCAAGCGACCGTTATCGGTCGTATCACCAAGCAAAGCGGAGAGCAAGCCCGGGTCAAGATGAAGACATTATACGGTAACTACCGGATCATCGATATGCTAAGCGGGGAACAACTCCCCCGTATTTGTTAGAATACTTAATTGCTGAGATATGGAAAATAAAAGACCGTCCGTTTACGAAGAGTGCCGTCAGAAAGGCATCTCCCGCCGGGACTTCCTGAAGTTCTGTACCACCATGGCCGCCCTTATGGGATTGGAGGCTTCGGGAGTGGCACAGGTAGTAAATGCCTTGGAGACGAAACCCCGCCTTCCGATCATCTGGCTACACCTACAGGAATGTACCTGTTGTACCGAATCGTTTATCCGTGCCGCCCACCCGATCGTGGCGACCTTGTTGTTAGACAAGATTTCCCTAGACTATACCGAGACGCTGATGGCTGCCGCCGGCGAACAGGCCGAAGCTGCCAAGGAAGAGACCATGAAAAAGTATTACGGCAATTATCTACTGATGATCGAGGGGTCGCTACCTACCAAGGACGAGGCTTATTGTTGCGTAGGCGGCAAGAGTGCCTTGCAGATCACCGAAGAGGCCGCCGCAGGAGCTAAAGCGATCATCGCTTGGGGCAACTGCGCTTCCGCCGGTTGCGTGCAAGCGGCGAACCCGAATCCTACCGGCGCTAAAGGTATTCATAAAGTCATCAAAGGTAAACCTATTATTAATGTACAAGGCTGTCCTCCGATCGCCGACGTGATGGCGGGTGTCATTATTTATATGTTGACTTTCGAACGCATGCCGCAATTGGACGGATTGGGCCGTCCGAAGATGTTCTACTCCCGCCGAGTACATGATACGTGCTACCGCCGTGCGAACTTCGATGCCGGCCTCTTCGTGGAGAGCTTCGACGACGAGAACGCCAAGCATGGGTATTGCCTCTACAAAGTGGGATGCAAAGGGCCGAGTACCTACAACTCCTGCGGTATCATCAAATGGAACGAAGGGACGAGCTACCCCATCCAGAGCGGTCACCCCTGCCTCGGTTGCAGCGAAGAAAACTTCTGGGACAACAGCCCGTTCTATAAACGTATGCCCGATATACACGGATTCGGTATCGAGGCCACGGCGGATCAGATCGGTCTGGCTCTAGGAGCCGCTACCGCCGCCGGTATCGCCGTACATGCCGTAGCCACCAACATCCGGAAGAAGAAACTTATCGACAACGAAGAACCGGAAAGCAAATCTACCATCTAATAAAACACTACTATCATGTCAGAAAGAATTGTCATAGACCCCATTACCCGTATAGAAGGCCACCTGCGGGTAGAGGCTGAAATAGAAGGTGGCACGATCAAGAACGCTTATAGCTCGGGTACTATGGTGCGGGGCATCGAGAATATCGTAAAAGACCGGGATCCCCGGGATGTATGGGCTTTCGTAGGCCGTGTTTGCGGCGTGTGTACTTCCATCCACTCGCTTGCCTCGGTACGGGCGGTCGAGAACGCACGGGGTATCGTGATCCCTCCCAACGCCAGTATGGTTCGTAATATCATGCAAGCCGTATTGTACATGCATGACCATACGGTGCATTTCTATCAATTGCATGCATTGGATTGGGTAGATGTGGTATCCGCCTTAAAAGCCGATCCAAAAGCCGCCGCTTTACTTGCCCAGCAACTTTCTCCATGGGCAAAGAATACCGAGGGGTATTTCACCGCCACTCAAGAACGACTAAAGAAGTTCGTTGCCAGCGGGCAGCTTGGTATATTCGCCAATGGGTATTGGGGACATCCGGACTATAAACTTACGCCGGAACAGAACCTTATCGCTACCGTCCATTATCTGGACGCATTGGAATGGCAGAAAGAGGTCGTCAAGGTACACGCTGTGTTCGGGGGCAAGAATCCGCATCCAAACTATATCGTAGGCGGTATGCCTTGCAGCATCGACTTAAATGAGGCCAATGCGATCAACGCAGATCGACTCGCTCTGGTAAAGCAGAAACTAGAGGAGGCGAAAACTTTCATTAATCAAGTGTATATCCCAGATTTATTGATGATCGCCAACGTCTATAAAGACAAATGGAGTAAGATTGGCGGAGGCGTACGAAACTATTTGTCTTACGGAGACTACCCGGTGTTCGATCTCGGGGAAGTGGAAAGTTATAAGATCCCCAGAGGAATCGTCTTGGATCGTGACCTTAGCAAGGTACATCCCGTAGACGCTAACTCCCCGGAAGAAATCAAGGAGTACATTTATCATTCATGGTATAAATACACGCAAGGAGACAAAGCCGGTTTGCATCCCTACGAGGGAGAGACCCATCTGGAATATACTGGCCCTCGTCCCCCCTATAAGTTATTGGACGTAGAGGATAAATATAGTTGGATCAAGACGCCACGGTGGAAACAGGAACCAATGGAAGTGGGTCCGTTAGCCCGTTTGATCGTAGCTTACGCCGCAGGGAAGGAACCTCAAAAGAGTATCGTAGACGAGACTTTACGTCAGCTTGACTTACCGGTAGATGCTTTATTCTCTACCCTAGGACGTACCGCCGCTCGTGGATTGGAATGTAGAATGGCAGCAGACTGGGCCCTTGAGTTTTTCAACCAATTGATCAAGAACCTCGAGAACGGGGATTCCCGGATGGCAAACAGTGCCGAATGGGAACGGGAGAACTGGCCCGATCATGAGCAAGGCGTAGGATTGGCCGAAGCTCCCCGTGGAGCATTAGCCCATTTTATCGTGATCGACAAGAACCGGGTAAAGAACTACCAGATGGTAGTGCCTACTACTTGGAACGCCTCACCGAGGGATGAGAACGGCGTATTGTCCGCCTACGAATCCGCTTTGATCGGTACGCCGATATACGATCCGAAGCAACCCCTAGAGATTCTTCGGACGATCCACTCTTTCGATCCTTGTCTGGCTTGTGCCGTGCATCTGTATGACGAGGAAGGAAAATATGTGCACCAAGTTGATACATTCTAAAAAACAATAGAGCCATGAAGAGTCGTAAGAAACGTTTAAGAGAAGTGTATGTATGGGAATTACCCGTACGTATTTATCACTGGGTGAATGCATTGTGTATCGTCATACTCTGCGTGACAGGCTTTATCATCGCCGATCCTCCCGCAATCATGTCCGCTTCGGAGGCTTATTTCAGCTATTGGTTCGGCGTGGTTCGGTTTATCCATTTCGTAACAGCGTTCGTATTCTTCTTCAATTTCGTATTCCGGCTTTATTGGGGATTCGTCGGGAATCGTTATGCCAGATGGAATAACTTCATCCCTTTAAAGAAATCCCAATGGAAAGAGGTATTGGAGGTGATCAAGGTAGATATCTTGATGATTAAGAACAAACCGGTAGACAGTATCGGGCATAACGCCTTGGCTAGCTTGATTTATTTCGGAACTTTCTGGGCATTTTTGTTACAAAGTATCACAGGATTCGGCCTGTACGCGAAGATGAGCCAGTCCTTCTTCCCGCAACTGTTCGCATGGACAGTTCCCTTGATGGGCGGCGACCTGATGGCACGGCAGATACATCATTTCCTGATGTGGTTCTTCATTCTGTTCGCCATCGTCCATGTATATCTGGTATTTTATCACGACTATATCGAGCAACGTGGCGAGACTTCGTCCATCATCGGTGGCTGGAAGTTTATCGAGGAAGACATAGCGGACAAGGAAGAGGTAACCGAGACTGCCGAGACTATCACTAAGATCGCTAAAAAAGGATGAAAGCGGAGAAGGAAACATTAGTATTAGGAGTAGGCAATTTATTGCTGAAAGACGAAGGGGTAGGCATACACGTTATCAAGGCTTTAGAAAACGAGAAGCTCCCGGCTCACGTCCATTTGATGGACGGGGGCACGGGAGGGCTTCATTTATTAAGTTGGCTGCAAGGATATGACCGTATCATCATGATCGATGCCACGCTGGATAATAACCCTCCGGGCACCGTCCGTCTGATCCAACCTCGTTACGCTACCGACTTTCCCCCGCTTATGAGCGCCCACGAGATCGGTCTAAAAGATATGATCGACGCCATGATCCTGACCGACGATCTCCCGGAAACCCATCTCATTGTCATCTCCGCCCTCAATATCAACGAGGTCGGAATGGATCTGACACCCGAGGTAAAAGCGGCGGTTCCGAAAGTGATCCGGATGATACAAGAGATTATTTCAATACATAATAGAGCATACCGGCAATAGCGGCCCCAGCTATCGGCCCTAAAACAGGTACCCAAGCATACTCCCAATGGCTGCTGCCTTTTCCCTTGATCGGCAAAATAAAGTGTATGAACCGGGGAGCTAAATCACGGGCAGGGTTAATCGCGTAACCGGTAGTTCCACCTAAGGAAAGGCCGATTACCCAGACCGTAAACGCTACCGGAATGGCACCTACCGAACCTAAACCTATCGGCAAGGTACTATTGCTTTCGTAGGTTAGTTCTCCGTCCGTTATAAAAAATACGACAAACATCAAGGCGAACGTACCGATCATCTCACCTAAGAAATTAATTGGATAATCTTTGATAGCAGGACTCGTACAGAATACGCCTAATTCCGCATCCGGATCATCCGTAGCGTTGAAGTGATCCTTATAAACCAGCCAGACCAATAAAGCGCCCAAAGCGGCACCTATCATTTGCCCGGCTATATAAGTACATACATCACACCAAGGGAAAGTCCCTCCGATCGCCAAGCCGATCGATACCGCCGGATTCAAATGTGCGCCACTATAAGGGCCGGCTACCACAACACCGATAAATACGCCTAAAGCCCAAGCGGTCGTTATCGCTATCCAGCCCGCTCCATTGCCTTTTGTTTTCGACAAACAGACATTCGCTACAACTCCTCCTCCCATCAGGATCAAGAGCATAGTCCCTAATAATTCCGCTAAAAATGGAGACATAAGATAATAATTTAAGAATTTGTTAACTTGTTAATCTGCCTATAAGATGATTTTCATTATTCAGCCCAATTCTGAGAACGCCCCACCGCCTTATGCCATTCGTTCAATAATTTACGGGCGGTATCCTCTTTCATTTGTGGGTTAAAGACCTTATCCAAGCACCATTGTTCTTTCAGTTCATCGATATCCTTCCAATAGCCGATCGCCAAGCCCGCCAAATAAGCGGCTCCCAAAGCAGTCGTCTCCAATACATTCGGACGTACGACCGGACAGCGGCAGATATCGGACTGGAATTGCATCAAGAAGTTATTAGCGATAGCACCGCCATCTACCCGAATCTCTTTCGGCTTGGCGTGAATATCGTTTTCCATGGCCATCAATACATCATATACTTGATAGCAGATGCCCTCCAAAGCCGCACGGGTCAAGTGGGCCGCCGTAGTTCCGCGGGTAATCCCGATAATAGCGCCACGTGCGTATTGATCCCAATACGGCGCACCCAAGCCTGTTAACGCCGGCACAAAATAAACGCCCCCATTATCACTGACGGATTTCGCCATTTGCTCCGTAATCGAGGCATTCGGAATCAGGCCGATCCCATCCCTCAACCATTGAACGACGGCACCTCCCACAAAGACACTACCTTCCAGCGCATAGGTCGTCTGATCCCCTAATTTCCATGCGATCGTTGTCAATAGGTTATTCTGGGAAAGAACGGGTTCCTTACCGGTATTCAGGATCATAAAGCAGCCGGTTCCGTAGGTTGTCTTGATCATACCATCCTCTACGCAGAGCTGGCCGAACAGAGCCGCCTGTTGGTCGCCGGCCATACCGGATACCGGAATGCCTTTCTTAAAAATAGGAGTTGATGTCTCGCAGTAAACCTCGCTACAGGCTTTCACTTGCGGTAACATCGAGGCAGGTATCGTAAAAACAAGTCCAATAACTCTTGGTCCCATTGCAAAGTACGGATATTGAAAAGCATGGTACGGGAAGCGTTCGTCACATCCGTAATGAATTGAGCGCCCCGGGTAAGTTTCCAAACCAGCCAAGTATCTACCGTTCCGAAGCATAGTTCTCCCCGCTCCGCACGCTCCCGGATACCCTTTACGTTATCCAATATCCATTTTATCTTCGTGGCGGAGAAATAAGCGTCGATCACCAACCCGGTCTTCTGCAGGATACGTTCCGCCCAGCCTTGGGATTTAAGTTCCTCGCAATAATCCGCCGTACGGCGATCCTGCCATACGATCGCATTGTATACGGGAAAGCCAGTCTCCCGGTCCCAGATGATGGTAGTCTCCCGTTGGTTAGCGATTCCGATACAGGCGATATGGCTATCCGTGACATCCGCTTTTGCCATCGCCTCCTTGATGACAGACGATTGGGTGTACCAAATCTCATTCGGGTCGTGCTCTACCCAGCCCGGTTTCGGGAAATACTGTTGGAATGGCTTCTGAGCCAACGTAATAATAGTTCCTTGATGATTAAACAGGATAGCCCGGGAGCTAGTGGTTCCCTGATCAATCGCCAACACATATTTATTTCGAAAATTCATATCCTTCTATATTAGTATCGTTTATCAATTTGTCAATTCAGTATATAATTCGAGGCAACCTCATTAAACGCCTTTACCTGAGCAGAGGTCCAAGTCTCGTCCTTCCCCCATTCCGTAGCCAGAATCCCCGCTACTTTAGGAGCCATCGCCATCGCCGCCCGTGCGTCTAAGAATAAGATACGCAAACGGCGGGCCAATACATCCTCCAAAGTACGAGGCATCTCATTACGGACCAGCCAAGTTACCTCTCCTACCGTATAGGCATAGTCCGGATGCAACTTCTCCGCCATGGCGGGGGAAGAGGCCACTAAGTTACGGATTTCGTCGGCATCCGTACCATATACGTATAAAGGATCGGAGAAATCCGGATTCTTCCGGCTACCATGGATTTGGTAACGCTCGGTAATACAATCTTTTGTAGGAATATGCATGTAACGTATCGCTAGGTCTAGGGTATCTTGGGCCATTTTCCGGTAGGTTGTCCATTTGCCTCCGATAATGGTGATCAAGCCGGATTTCTCCCGGATCAATTTATGGCTACGTGATATCTCTTTTGTCTTTTTACCTTCGCTACGGGGAGCGGCGAGCGGACGAAGCCCCGCAAACACGGATAAGACATCGCTTCGCTTGGGTGGCCGGGTCAAATAATTAGCGGCCGTATCGAGTATAAATTGGATTTCTTTCTCTAAGGCTACCGGCTCCTTTTCCGGCGATTCCATCAAGGTATCCGTTGTCCCTACCACGACTTTATCATGCCAAGGTACGGCGAACAACACACGTCCATCCGATGTCTTAGGAATCATAATGGCGCAATCACTTTGCAAGAAAGAGGAATCCAATACCAAATGGACTCCTTGGCTGGGGCGAACGGTCGGGCGTTTACCCGGCTCGTCCATTTGCAAGATCTCATCGGCGAAGACACCGGTAGCATTGATCACGCAACGGGATCTTACTTGATAAACCGTACCGGTCTCCTCATCTCGAACCGTAACGCCGGATACTTTGCGGTCGCCATCCTTCAGAAGCCCTATGACTTTCGCATAGTTCAAGATACAAGCGCCAGCGTCGATAGAGCTGCGGACCATATTAATCGCAAGGCGGGAATCATCGAACTGGCCGTCGTGATAAAGCACCCCGGCGGTCATCCCTTTCGGACGAAGCATCGGAATGGTACGGAGCGCCCGTTTCGGACCGATACAAACCGAACGTCCCAGACCTAATTTTCCGGCCATCACATCATATAGGATCAGGCCTATCGTATAAAACGGGCCTTCCCACCAACGATAACAAGGGATTAAGAAGGTTTGATCTTTTACCAAATGGGGAGCGTTCTGGCGTAGCAGGCCTCGTTCGCGCAAAGCTTCCAGAACCAAGGAGACATCTCCTTGCGCCAAATAACGGACACCGCCATGGACCAACTTCGTACTACGGCTGGAAGTTCCTTTCGTAAAGTCCGATTGTTCGAATAAGGCGACTCTATATCCTCTTGTCGAAGCATCCAGAGCGATACCTATGCCGGTAGCTCCTCCTCCGATCACAAGAAAATCAAAGACTTCAGACGGGTCTTCCAACTGAGAAATCATTTTACTACGGTCCATATAGCTCCTCCTTTATTAAGATTAACAGTCACAAATCTAACCATTAATTCTTAGTATAACAAAGGATTTGGGAAAAAGGATCAGTAGCGCTTTCTGTTTTCCATAAAGATAACTGCAGTTTCTATTGGAAGAAACAAAAGTTTCCTGCTGAAGAAACTTTTTGTTTTGCTATAGGGAAACAAAAGTTTTCCGTACGGGGAATTAAAAAAAACTGTAATAGTCTGATTATTATCACTCAAACATCTTATCGATACCTCCCGTATCCGGTGGGGGTCGTGGGGCTATCTTCCTCCCCACCTTCGCTACATGGGTTCGCGTATTTCTCGGGGATCTCGAAAGTCTCGTCTTCCGAGTAGCCTAACGTTTTATCTTTATAAACCTTTTGCATATAAAGGGCGTAAATCGGTAACGCCATACTCGCTCCCTGCCCTTCCGCCAAGCGGTCGAAATGGATGGAACGGTCCTCGCCGCCTACCCAGCAGCCGGAAACCAAGCTAGGCGTAAATCCCATGAACCAACCGTCGGAGTTATTCTGGGTCGTTCCGGTCTTACCTCCCATCTCCGCCTTGATGCCGTAGCGGAAACGTACACGTCCTCCGGTACCACCGTCGATTACGCTTTTCAACATATGTAGCATCTTATAGGAAGCATCTTCCGTCAGCACCTCACTCATCTGTGGGGTAAAGTTCGCGATTGTATTTCCATATGAATCTTCTATACGGGTCACAAATAAAGGTTCTACCCGGATGCCCTTGTTGGCAAATACCGTATAGGCCCCGACCATCTCACCCACCGATACATCCGGAGTACCCAGACAGACCGAGATAACCGGATCGATATGATTCTTCAAGCCGAAAGAATGAAGCAAACGAACAAACGTATAAGGTGAGAGCTGGCTCATCAGATAAGCGGTTACCCAGTTATCCGAGTTCTGTAATCCCCACTTGATCGTAACCATCTCGCCGATTCGCTTCGCGCTGGCGTTACGGGGAACCCACAAACGACCGTTCTCGTCCATCAACTGCTGCTGCACATGTAGCATCTGGTCGCAAGGACTGATCCCCTCGATCATCGCCAACGAATAAAGGAACGGTTTCATGGTAGAACCGATCTGACGGCGACCGCCATTCACCATATCATATTGGAAGTCATTATAGTCAATACCACCTACATAAGCCTTGACCTGCCCGGTGCGAGGGTCCATCGACATAAACGCCGTACGCAAGAAACTCTTATGATAACGAATCGAATCCAAGGGAGACATGATCGTATCGATCGGACCATCCCAACTAAACACACGCATATCGACAGGCTTCTCAAACTCCTTGCGCATATCGGCCTCAGCCATTCCACTCTTCTTCATCGCCCGGTAACGATCTGTCTGGTGCATCGCACGCATCAACATCGTGTCTACTTGACCGACACTTACGTCTCTTGAGAACGGAGCATAGCTACGTCCCTTCTTTTCCCGGAAGAAAGCCGGTTGAAGATCTTTACTCATATGCTCGCGGACAGCATCTTCCGCATATTTCTGCATACGGGAATCGATGCTCGTATAGATTTTCAAGCCATCCGTATAAAGATTATAGTATTCTCCGTCGGCTTTTTTATTTTTGTTACACCATCCATATAATGGATTCGTTGCCCAAGATAATGAATCTTCACTGAATTTCTGAGATTGCCAAGAGGCGTAATCCTTACGCTCCGGTTTCTTCGCGGTCATTGTCAGACGAAGGTATTCACGGAAGTAAGGAGCCAAACCGTCTTTATGGTCCATACGGGTAAAATGTACGACCAAGGGTAAAGCCTTCAACGAATCACATTCCGCCTTGGTTATGTACCCGGCCTTTTCCATCTGCTCCAAAACCGTATTACGACGGCCGATGGTACGCTTGTTATGGCGAACCGGATTGAAATAAGAAGGGTTCTTGCACATGCCTACCAACGTGGCGGCTTCCTCGATCTTCAAGGTTTTAGGGGTCTTCCCGAAATACACACGAGACGCGGATTGGATTCCCACGGCATTGTACAAGAAGTCAAACTTATTCAGATACATATTTATAATCTCTTCCTTTGTGTAATAACGTTCCAATTGAACCGCAATCACCCATTCGATCGGTTTCTGGAAAAGACGTTCCATCATATTATCGGCACTCGGCGAGAATAATTGCTTCGCTAATTGCTAGGTAATGGTACTACCGCCACCACCGCTTTTTTGCATCAAGATACCCCGCTTCACGATGGCACGAAACAAACCCTGCGCATCGATACCGCTATGTTCGGCGAACCGGATATCCTCGGTAGCGATCAAGGCCTTCACCAAATCCGGCGAAAGATCCTCATAATTCACGTAAATACGATTGTCTTTGCTATGCGCATAGGCTCCCAACGCCTTTCCGTCCGAGGAGATAACTTGGGAAGCATATTTATCAATCGGGTTCTCCAATTGTTCCACCGGAGGCATATAACCAATTGAACCATTCGCTATCGCCATAAACACCATTACCACCGCCCCTAATATAGCGAGGTATACTATCCAACAAGAAATAAGGATACCTTTTGTAATCTTTGATGCCATCTTTTTTATATTTCACGGTATGGATAAAAGACTCATCTTATCCACAACGACCTATTTAAGATCACAAAAATAGAGGAAAATACGATCTTATGCAAGTTGAGGCACATATTTCGCCAACAAATAACCACCAGCTAGTAACCAAACATATAAAATAGTGGCCAAAACAAAGGGCTTAGCGCCAGCTTTCTTAAATTTCTCGATACTAGTCTCCGTACCAAGAGCAGTCATGGCCATTGTCAGCATGAATGTATCTACCTGATTGATCCCATCTACAACCGCATGAGGAAGCAAGTCGAGCGAATTGAAACCAATCACGGCCAAGAAACCAAACGCAAACCAAGGAATAGTGATCTTACCACGAGAAGGGGCAACGCCTCCGCCATTCCTCCCCCCGTTAACAACGGACTTCACAGCGGTTCGAGCCAACATGAAACTCATGACTACTAGCACAGGAGCTAACATCATCACACGAATCATTTTCACGATAATAGCCGCATCCGAAATTTCCTTTCCCATAGCGTTACCGGCTCCTACCACATGAGCTACCTCATGCAAGGTCGCACCCGTATAAAGTCCCATTTGCTCCGGGTCTAAATCAAGAATACCCGCACGGTACATCACCGGATAAATAAACATAGAAAGCGTACCGAAAATCACGACTGTCGATACGGCAACCGCCGTCTTATGAGCCTCGCACTTCACGACCGGTTCAGCGCCCAATACCGCGGCAGCCCCGCAAATAGCGCTACCCGTGGCGGTCAGTAAAGCAAGGTCTTTATCCATTTTCATCAATCGCCCCACCCAAACACCGATCAAGATGGTAAGCACCACGATCACCATATCGATCAGGATTGCCGGAAGGCCGATCGCAATCACGCTCTGGAAGGTCAGCTTAAACCCATATAGTACGATACCCGCACGAAGCACTTGCTTAGTACAAAACAGGATACCCGGAACCCACGTCTCCGGCAAATGGTTTTCTCAGGCTGTTGGCGTACAACATACCTAAAATAATGCCGACAATCAGCGGACTGAATGACAATTGTTTAATAAACTGGAACTCCGCGATATAGAATGCGGAACAAGAGAAAAGAGCTATCAGCAAGACACCATGTAATACGTTACCTCGTTTTTCACTAAACATAATTATTGATTTATTTAGTACAACATATCATTATTTGATTTCGTTCGCGAAAGTACATATTTTCATCCGATCCCTTACTTCACAAGTTTTTATAGCGAATAACCTAAAGTTATTGCCAATGTTGACTGGCAAAACGCATGAAACTTTCTTCCATACCGCTGTTCTGTCCCTGCGGCTCCACAAAGGAGAAAGTCCGTTCGGCCTTAAAACCCTCAATATCGATCACTTTCAAACGTCCTGCCATCAGCTCACGTGTCACCGCCCGAATAGAAAGAATTCCCAAAGCATCGGAATTTTCCAAGAATAATTTGATACTCTCCGTACTACCTAGCTGCAATAATACGTTCAATTGCGACAGTTTGATCTGGTGTTTTGCTAAAGCCCCCTCCAAGACCTCAAGCGTACCGGAGCCGTTTTCACGAAGTACTACGGGCAAAGCACAAAGTTGTTCCAACGTCAGTTCGTCATAAGCAGCCAACTTAGACCCTACATGAGTGACAACCACTAACTCATCCCTCATAAAAGGTATATAATGCATCGTATTTTGACGGGTAGTCCCTTCCACCAATCCTAACGTTATTTTTCCATCTCGCAAAGCCAACTCTATATCCCGGCTATTCCCATTCAATACAGATACATGTATATCCGGAAACATCTTAATGAATAAAGCAAGCACGGGCGGAAGAACATATTGGGATATTGTCGTACTGGCACCTAAATGTAAATCCCCCAGAAAATTATTTGTCAACAGATTCATCTCGAAATCCAATTGACGATACGAAGCCAATAAGGAATGGGTATGCGAAAACAACAACTCGCCCGCACGAGTTAAACGGATCTGGCTACCTGTTCGTTCAAAGAGAGGCGTCTTATATTGAACCTCCAACTCATGGATATGCTTACTAATAGCGGGTTGACTAATGAACAACTCCCGGGACGCTTTCGTGAAACTTAGGTTACAAGCTACGCTATGAAATACTTTTAATCGAAAATCCATGATATTCTATCTTTTGCCGTTTTAATTTAACAAAGATAAAAATAATACTATATATTTGTGGATTGAAACATAAATATATGAATGAATATGAAATATCTATATGTTTTATTGTTGACGTTGACCGTCAATGCATGCAGTGGTCAACGCAATCAAAAAACGGAAGAATCCAATGTAGCGCCACCCACCTTTGAAATGGTCTCGGTCCCCACCTTAATCACGGACCCAGTGGAAAGGGCCGAATATTTAGTGAAACATTATTGGGATAAATTCGACTTCAAGGATACGACCTATATCCATGAACCTCAAGTGACCGAGCAGGCATTATCCAACTATATAGATTTGATGAACTATGTCTCGCCTGCGGCTATGTCTTCTTCCGTAAAAGCGATGATGAAACAAACAGAACAAGACAGTGCCATGTTTCAGTACTTTTCCGAGATGATGGAGAAATATCTATACGACCCGAACTCCCCCCTAAGGAATGAGGAAATGTATATAGCCGTATTGGAATATCTTACCGAATCCTCGTCATTAAGCGATATGGAAAAGATACGTCCCGCCCATTTGCTAGAGCTCGCATTAAAAAACAGAATCGGGACGCCTGCGACCGATTTCACGTACACATTAGCGAACGGAAAAACCGGGAAATTATACAATATAAAAGCGGATTATCTATTATTATTTTTCTATAATCCGGACTGCCATGCTTGTCAAGAAATAACCAGACAAATGGAATCGTCCTTCTTGATCAATGAATTTTCAAAAAGCAACAAACTAAAGATCTTAGCCGTTTATCCGGACGAGGATCTGGACGCATGGAAAGAGCATGTTTCCGTCATGCCTAAAGATTGGATCAACTCATACGACAAAAGTGTTTCGCTTAAAAACGACGAGATCTACGACTTAAAAGCGATACCCACATTATATCTATTAAACAAAGAGAAAAAAGTATTGTTGAAAGACGCTACTTTTCAACAGATCGAAAATTATTTATCACAAACAACTAACTAATTTAAAACATGAAAAAAATCTTATTGTCCTTGGCTTTCTTAGCAGGAGTGAGCCTAACGGTTTCCGCCCAATTCAAGATTGGCGGCAAGACCATTAATACGAAAAAAGTGATTAATGCCGCGACTGATGTAGCGCATGCCGCTACTCTATCCGACGAGGATGTAGCCAAAATGGCAAAAGAGTACATCCAATGGATGGACACTCATAACGAGGTAGCAGGTCCGGATACGGAAATGGGACAACGCTTGGAACGCTTGACCGCCAATGTAAAGAAAGTTTCCGGCCTAGACTTAAACTTTAAAGTATATAATGTAGTAGATGTAAACGCTTTCGCCTGTGGAGACGGAAGTGTACGTGTATGTGGCGGATTGATGAAAATCATGGACGATGACGAGGTATTCGCCGTTATCGGTCATGAGATCGGGCACGTCGTTCATTCCGACTCTAAAGACGCCATGAAAAACGCTTACTTGACCTCCGCCGCTAAAAACGCCGCCGGAGCTGTAAGTGGAACCGTATCCAAACTGACCGACTCTCAACTGGGAGACATGGCACAGGCCTTGGCCGGCGCTCAATATTCCCAGAAACAAGAGTATGAGGCGGACGAATTCGGTTTCCAGTTTTGTATAGATAACGGGCGAGATCCGTACGGAATGTCTAACTCATTAAATAAATTGTTACAACTAAGTGAGTCAGAAGCTAAATCGTCCAAGTTTATGCAGATGTTCTCAAGCCATCCCGAGACTCAAAAACGTGCCGATCGGGTAAAAGAGAAGGCCGATGAGTACGTGAAAAGCAAGCAATAACTGTTAACGGTCCTTTAGCAGGAAGGACTATTATTAAAATAAAGCTAACGTATCAAGGATTTGCGCCACGAAATCATGCTGTACAACATAAAATACTATATATTTGCACCGTGTTTTTCATGGTATTAGGTTTAAGGTTAGCAATGAAGATTGGTCGTCCGTGACGGATGACCATTTTTTTGCTTTGATAATCAAAAGAACTTCTACCTTTGCGAAAGATCTATCTATTGAGAGTCATGAAACACACACATAAATATCTAGTTCTCACAATACCCATATTTCTTGTTTCTTTGTTAGCCTTAGGTTGCCAAGAAAAAAAGAAGAAAAGAAAGTCGTGCTTATCCATTCTTTTGAGCAAAAGAAAGATACCTACCCGATTTTTAATGAAACGCTGAAACGAACATTCGATAAACAAAAGGTAAACCCGGAGATTCATACATTCTATCTAGATTGTGAGCAATATCTGGATAGTGCCGAAATAGCCCGAATGTATAATTATATTGACTCGATCAAAGAGATTAAACCCGATATCATATTAGTAAACGATGATCAAGCTTGCTACTCTTTATTAGCTTGCGGGCACCCGTATCTAAAAGAAATACCGATTGTTTTCGCCGGCGTAAATTATCCGAATTGGTCGCTTTTAAAGAAGTACCCCAATTTTACCGGACTACACGACAAACAAGACTTCATCAAGAATATAGAATTTATACATAAATTATTCGGAGTATTGCAAATCCAGATTCCTTGCGACCGGACAATCCTTGGAAGAAAATCCTTTAATGACTTTTTTGGCCACAAATACAAGGACACCCGGAAATAGAAATAATCCGCCTTAAAATCCGAGGGCTAGAGTTAGATAAAATCGGAACAAATGACAGTCTATTTGTAAAGAGGCTCATAGACCTTACCCAAAATGGCACTCAGATGCGGTCGCTACCGGGAAAAAACTGTATAGCAAAAATAAATACCCTTCCATACCGAGTTTTACCGGGATCTTCTTTGCTCTTTAATTTGTCCGGCACTCTGGATCAAAGCACTTATCTAGATATAAAAATACGATCATACCTCCGAAGCTTTTTATCAATTAGTCAATTATCCCAGCTTCTCCGCTCATTACGAACCGATTCAATATCATCCGGCTAAAAGACGGAATCGATACATCGGAGGTTATTTCACATCCGTAGAAATACAAGCACAAGAACAGGCGGAAATGGCTTCGTTAGTGTTGAAAGGGATCCCTGTCGCAGAAATTCCGATCAAAGAAAGCAGTAAGGAATATATTCTCGTATGGCATAGCATAAAAGCATGGGGAATACCTATCGAGAAGATCCCTTCTTATGCCCGTTTAGTCAATATCCCTTTTTATGAGCTATACAAGAAACAGCTGATCGCTTTCATTTGCGTAGCGTTCATCTTTATCAATATCGTTGCCACGGGATTATGGAAGCTATATTCCAGAGAACAGAAATATAAGAAATTAGCGCAAGCCAATTTGGTAAAACAGAACAAGGAACTGGAAGTAGCCTTAGAGAAGGCTAAAGAGTCCGACCAAATGAAATCGGCATTTTTAGCGAATATGAGCCATGAGATACGGACTCCATTGAACGCTATTGTCGGATTCTCGAATCTTATGAACACAGACATCGAGCTCAGTAAGGCAGAACGGGAAAACTTTACCGAGTTAATCAATACGAACAGCGATCTGTTATTGAACCTTATCAATGATATCTTAGATCTTTCCCGTATCGAATCGGGCCGTATGTCATTCTCTTTCCAGCAATATTCTCTAAATGAATTAATAAGCACGATTTACCAGACTTTCCAAGTTTTAATGCCGGAGAACGTAGAACTTCGTATGCAAATACCGGAAAAAAGCATATCCATTCCCACGGATAAGTTTCGGTTGACACAAGTGATTACCAACTTTCTTAGCAACGCTATCAAATTCACGCAAAAGGGATATATATTGATTGGTTATGAATACCGAGAGGAAGAGCGGCATGTACATATTTTCGTAGAAGATACCGGCATTGGTATCCCGAAAGAAAAGCAAGACGCCGTTTTCAATCGTTTCACGAAACTGGATGAATTCGCCAAAGGTACCGGCTTGGGACTATCCATTTGCAAAGTGATAGCCGAACGTTTCGATGGGTATATCGCCGTAGAGTCCGAAATAGGAAAAGGAAGCCGTTTTTCCATTATCCTTCCCCTTAACCCCAAACACACTGAAAGTGATTAATCACATTTATTCGCGATAATCCCGAAAATAATATTACTTTTTGCTTTTGTATACAATTTTAAATTTCAGATCTGTGAGTACAAGAATAAAATTAAGGGTTCAAGGATTAGCGAACAGCCAAATTCAATCCGGGGCCTATGCGTTAATTTTGGCAGAGGAAAATGGTCCACGGCGAATTCCAATCATCGTAGGAACCGCTGAAGCACAGTCTATAGCGATCGCTTTGGAGCATATCGTACCTCCTCGTCCATTAACACACGACTTATTCGCCACTTTTGCGCAAGCCTTCAACGTCATTCTTAAGGAAGTCTACATATACAAATTCGAAGATGGTGTGTTTTACTCAGAATTAGAGTTTAGCGACGGTGAGCGCTCGATAAAGCTGGACTCTCGCACTTCCGATGCGATTGCCATAGCGCTTCGGGTAAATTGCGACATCTTTACTTCCGAGGAGATTGTAAAGGAATGCGGTGTCGTACTGGAAGACACCCTGTCCATCCCCGCTGACGAACCGGAGGAGGATGACAATTTATTAGAATTAGAACCGGATGAGATTAAGGACGAAGCCCAGTTAAAGAAATGGTTAAGCCTATTGGATATCCAAGAAATAAACGAGCGATTGGAAGACGCTATAGCGGACGAAAATTACGAATACGCGAAAATGTATAAAGACGAGTTGCGCCGTCGAGAAGAAGAGGAGGACACAAACAAATGATTGGAGAACAAGGAGGATTCGGACTGGTCTCACTTTTAAGAGGTCTGCTTGGGATCATTACGATTTTAGGTATCGCCTATGCGATGAGTTATGACCGTAAACGGATCGATTGGAAATTAGTAGGTGGAGGTTTGTTCATGCAGATCGTATTCGCCTTGGCGGTTTTATATGTGCCGTTCGTCGGAAGCCTATTGGAAGGATGTGGCAAGATATTTGTTAAGTTGATGGACTTCACGGATGCCGGTCTTACTTTCTTATTAAAGGCCCGTATGCCTCTAAAGCGGCAGGATTCAGTTTCTTGCTTCATTCGCTACCGATTGTTATTTTCTTCTCCGCCTTGGTTTCCATGTTTTACCATTGGGGGATTATCCAGAAAGTAGTCGGTGCCTTTGCGTGGGTATTGCGTAAATTCATGAATATATCCGGCTCGGAGGGATTAGTGGCCGCCGGTAATATTTTTATGGGAATGACAGAATCTCCTGTGTTGATCAAGAATTACCTGCCGACAATGAATCGTTCGGAGATATTTTTGGTCATGGTATCCGGAATGGGTACGATCGCCGGTTCCGTAATGGGTACTTACATAGGTATGTTGGGAGGAACAGACCCGGCGGCGAAGGTTTTATTCGCCACTCACTTGCTCTCGGCTTCCGTAATGGCAGTACCGGGTTCAATCGTTTTAGCGAAAATGCTTTGTCCGCAGACGGAAGAAGCCACGGACCATGTAGCTATCTCCGGCAAGGAAAAAGAGAACTCGAATATTCTAGATGCCATCTCATCGGGTACGGTTACCGGCGTAAAATTAATGACGAATATCGCTGCCATGTTATTGGTATTCATCTCGTTAGTAGCGTTAGCGAATTATGTTACGGAAGACGTAATTGGACGTTACACGGGATTGAACGACTGGATCGTACAGATCTCGGACGGCAAAGCAAAAGGACTGACTTTCCAGTTCATACTGGGCGTAATCACCGCTCCTTTCATGTGGTTGATAGGTGTACCGGGCCAGGATATCATGCTGGTAGGATCTTTACTGGGACAAAAGACCATATTGAACGAATTTGTCGCCTATTTCCAATTACAGCAATGGAAAGATGCCGGATTATTCATGTATGAGAAATCGATCTTGATGTCTACTTATATCCTTTGCGGATTCGCTAATATATCGTCTATCGGTATCTTATTAGGCGGATTGGGCGTATTAGCCCCGGAAAAACGAGGATTAATTTCACGTATCGGCGTACCGGCCATGATCGGCGGAGCCCTGGTCTCTGTGCTATCGGCTACTATAATTGGTATGATCCTTGGGTAATTGAAAATTGAGAATTGAGAATTGAAAATTAGATGGTCATGCAGATTTTTTATACACCAGATATAGCTATCAAGCCGGAATTACCGGAAGAAGAAGCAGGACATTGTATACGGGTACTTCGTCTAGGTGAAGGCGATGAGATAGTATTGACGGATGGGCAAGGCTCTTTTTATAAAGCGGCTATTAGCCGGGCGCATCCCAAACATTGTGAGGTGACCCTCTTAGAGAGTTGGAAACAACCCGATCTCTGGAACTTCAATCTCCATATAGCCATAGCTCCTACCAAAAACATGGACCGGATGGAGTGGTTCGTGGAGAAAGCGACGGAAATAGGGATCAATGCGATCACCTGTTTGAATTGTCGTTTCTCAGAGCGTAAAGAGATCAAGCCGATTCGATTGGAGAAGATATTGGTCAGTGCCATGAAGCAATCCCAGAAAGCGACTTTGCCGGCGTTAGAAGGAATGACAGATTTCAAGAAGTTTGTCGCCACTCCCTTTGACGGGCGTAAGTTTATCGCCCATTGCGAGGAAGGCGAGAAGCCACTATTAAAACATACGTATCAGCCGGGAGAGAATGCCTTAATCCTCATCGGACCGGAAGGTGATTTTAGCCCGGAAGAAATCAAGCTGGCTCAAGAGAATGGCTTCGAGCCGATCTCTTTAGGAGAGAGCCGGCTGCGTACGGAAACGGCCGCGCTAGTGGCTTGCCATACGATTCATGTGTTAAATCAATAGAATAATCCTATTTCCATTAAAAATACGTTAATCCTCATAAGGGTTATTAAGCAAATTGCTACATTTGTAATGATATTAACAAATCTAATCTAATAACAATTTAAGTAACATGAAAAAGTTGTTCAAATCATTCTTGATTCTTTCGGCCATAGCTATGGCTATCCCCTGTTTCGCTCAAACTCCGAATACATTGACTAAGAAGGAAAAAAAAGCTGGCTGGGAATTATTATTCAACGGAAAAGACTTCTCTGGATGGCGCCAATGTAACGGTACCGCTATGCCCGCAAACTGGGTTATAGAAGACAATGCCATGAAAGTATTTACCGGCGAAGGTAAGAAACCGGGACAAGGCGCTAATGGCGATATCCTTTACCAGAACAAAAAGTTCAAAAACTTCGAGCTTTCGGTAGACTGGAAAGCGAGCAAGATGGGAAACTCCGGTATCTTCTATTATGTACGCGAGGTACCCGGTAAACCTATTTATTATGCGGCTCCCGAAGTACAGGTGCTAGATAATGTGGATGCAACCGACAACAAATTAGCGAACCACCTAGCAGGTTCTCTATATGACATGCTTCCCGCAGATCCGAAAACAGTTAATCCTGCCGGCGAGTGGAATACGATCGTAATCCGTGTAAAAGATGGAAAAGTAACGCATACCCAAAATGGTAAGAAAGTTGTTGAGTATACTTTATGGAGCAAAGAGTGGGATGATTTGGTAGCTAACAGTAAATTCAAGAACTTCCCGGGCTTTACCGAAGGTATTTCTAAAGAAGGTTATATCGGTCTGCAAGATCATGGCTATCCGATCTGGTTCCGTAATATCAAGATCCGTGAACTAAAATAGTTCTTCGAATCTATCGTATATAAATAAAAAGCCCGGGATTCTGATAAATCACCGGGCCTTTTTATATCTGTTTAATAAGTAAGCCTAATTACTCCCACTCAATTGTCGCATTCGGTTTCGGAGACATATCGTAGCATACACGGTTCACGTTCTTCACCTCTTTCAAAATACGATCCGTAATCTTCATCAAGATAGGCCAATCAACCGGTTCGATCGTAGCGGTCATGGCATCTACCGTATTGACGGCACGGATAATCACGGGCCATTCGAAAGAACGGGCGTTATCACGTACGCCAACCGACTTAAAGTCGGGTACTACCGTAAAGTATTGCCATACCTTTTTATCCCAACCCGGCGTTCTTGAACTCCTCCCGTAAGATCGCATCCGACTCACGTACCGCTTCCAGTCTATCACGAGTGATAGCGCCCAAGCAACGTACGCCCAAACCCGGTCCGGGGAACGGCTGGCGATAAACCATGTCATAAGGCAAACCTAACTCTACGCCACAAGCACGAACCTCGTCCTTAAATAATTGACGCAAAGGCTCAACCAACTCAAACTGTAAATCATCCGGCAGACCACCTACGTTGTGATGGGATTTCACCATCTTAGCCGTCTTCGTTCCACTCTCCACGATATCCGGATAGATCGTTCCTTGAGCCAAGAAATCGATTCCATCTAATTTGCGAGCTTCTTCCTCAAATACACGGATAAACTCACCACCGATAATCTTACGCTTTTGCTCCGGATCTTCCACGTCAGCTAGCTTATTCAAGAAACGATCGGTAGCGTCTACATACACCAAATTGGCATTCAACTGGTTCTTGAAGACCTCAACGACATCCTCGGACTCGCCCTTACGCATCAAACCATGGTTCACATGCACGCAAACCAATTTATCGCCGATCGCTTTCAAAAGTAAAGCGGCTACTACAGAGCTATCGACACCTCCAGACAAGGCCAGCAGAACTTTCTTATCCCCTACCTGACGCTTTACCAATTCAATCTGGTCATTGACAAAATTCGTCATATTCCAGTTTGCCTCAGCCTTGCAAGTATCGAACACGAAAGACTTGACAGCGCCCTTGATCGCCTCGACATCATCCGTAAACTCCGGCAATTTAACCTCGCACAACGCCTTATCGTGACCTGCGGCCATTACAGGAGTGCCCATCTCGTAAATACCCGGATTCACGTCGATAGCTACACCGTCGATAACATTGTTTGGGCCACCATTGATAATGATACCTTTCACGTTTGGCAAGGCTTTTAATTCCTCAACCGTGATGTCATGCGGATAAATCTCACTATAAACGCCTAACGCACGAATAGCACGAGCCAACACCGTATTCTCATGACTACCTAAATCCAAGATAACAATCATATCTTGCTTCATGTGACTTTTTAATTTTATTGATTTTACACTTTGTTATACCTAAGACAAATGTCACTCCCACTCGATGGTTGCAGGCGGCTTCGAGCTGATGTCGTACACGACTCTATTTACGCCTTTCACCTTATTGATAATCTCGTTGGAAACTTTGGCGAGGAACTCGTACGGAAGCTGCGCCCAATCGGCGGTCATAGCGTCTGTAGAAGTTACCGCACGTAAAGCTACCGTATTCTCATAGGTACGCTCATCGCCCATTACACCTACGGATTGAATCGGAAGTAAGATTACCCCAGCTTGCCAAATCTTATCGTAAAGTCCCCACTCACGCATCAATGACATATAGATATCGTCAGCGTCTTGCAGGATACGTACCTTTTCCGGCGTGATATCACCCAAGATACGGATACCCAATCCCGGTCCCGGGAACGGATGGCGCTTGATCAAATGCGGTTGCATACCCAACTCCATACCGACACGGCGAACCTCATCCTTGAAAAGAAGACGAAGCGGCTCGACGAGTTTCAAGTTCATCGTATCCGGAAGTCCACCCACATTATGATGGCTCTTGATAACCGTACCTGTGATAGAAAGCGACTCAATCACATCCGGATAAATCGTACCTTGCCCCAGCCACTTGATATCTTTCAGCTTATGCGCCTCCTCATCGAAGACATCGATAAATCCTTTGCCGATGATCTTACGTTTCTTCTCCGGTTCCGTAACGCCCGCTAGTTCTTTATAGAACTTATCTTTCGCGTTTACGCCGATCACGTTCAATCCTAAATGCTCATAATCCCTCATTACGTTCTCGAACTCATTCTTGCGCAGCAAACCATGATCCACGAAAATGCAAGTCAAGTTCTTACCGATCGCCTTATTCAGCAATACGGCCGTAACCGAAGAATCCACACCGCCGGAAAGCGCTAAGATTACCTTGTCATCTCCCCAATTGCTCCTTCAACTCAGCTACGGTCGATTCGATAAAGGAAGCCGGTGTCCAGTCTTTGGCGCATCCGCAAATATTCAAGAAGTTATCCAGCAACTTCGTACCGTCTGTCGAATGGAATACTTCCGGATGAAACTGAACGCCCCACGTTTGCTCACCTTCCACATGGTAAGCGGCAGCCCTCACGTCGTCCGTGCTGGCGATCACCTTGAAATTATCCGGCAATACGGTAATCGTATCTCCATGAGACATCCATATCTGCGAACCCACATGGATCCCTTTCAGTAATTCATCCTCACCATCAATGTGCGACAAATTAGCACGTCCATACTCACGTGAATTAGCCGGTTCCACATTACCTCCGGATGTATAAGCTAGAAACTGCGCTCCATAACAAATACCTAAGACGGGATACTTCCCCCGTATCTCGGTCAAATCAGCCTTAAAGGCATTCTCGTCGTATACGGAATAAGGACTTCCGGAAAGGATCACACCTTTCACATCGGTAGCGTCATGCGGGAATTTGTTATAAGGAACGATCTCACAATACATATTCAACTCTCTGACCCTACGGCCGATAAGCTGGGTTGTTTGCGAGCCGAAATCAAGAATAATAAGTTTCTCGTGCATGCAATTATGATTATTTAATTGAGTGGCGCAAAGGTAGTAATAAATTCGGGAAGCATAAACACACTGGGCAAATATTCTTCCTTATCACGATACTTTTAAAGGATCTTCCCTTGTCCTATTACGCCTTTCCTCCTGAGACATTCATTATCCACCATCCATTGCACGATCGTCCACCAACTGTTACATGATCATGCAACGGATGGTGGACGATCATGCAACAGCCATTAGAAGATGAATACCTCAAGAGGAAAACCACAAATCCCCCTAAGGATCCGGCCAAGGGAAGCCATGAAAACAGCGAACCGCCCGACAACCCGGCGAGAGTTACAAACGGACAAAACAAAAAAGCCTCGAAGCGTTCATTACAAACAACTTCGAGGCTTTCCTCCGAGGTTCCTGGCGGATTTTAAACCACCAAGATAATCTCTTTATTTCCAATTGATTAGAATATTCTTAGTTCCGCTACTGTAAAACAATTGTAAAACAAATATTCTGTTTAAATCGTTTATTAATAGTCACAAAGATAAACTGATAATTTTGATTTGCAAAGAAAAAATGGAAAGAATTATTCTATTTTTTTCTTTTATAGTGAGCCTAAGCCATGATAGACAAATACTTCTGCAATGCAGCTATTTCCGCTTCAATAACCAGCTTTTGAAAGTCTTCCGGTAACTGTTCCGTATGTGACATTTCCAAAGCCTTGTAATAGTTTACTTTTGCATCATTACTACCTTTCAGGGTAATAATAACATAGCCATGACGAAGAAGATACAAGTTCATCAACAAACGGGAGGTACGCCCGTTACCATCTATAAACGGATGAATCCGCACCAATTCATCATGTAGATAGGCAGCAATAAGAACAGGATGTACCTTTTCTGCTTCCATTTGCTTGAAACGGAGAATAAAATCTTCCATCTGTTTCTCTATCAAATAAGGTTGTGGCGGCATATGTGTGCTACCTGAAATCATAACCGGAACAGTGCGATACCTTCCGGCATTCTCACGGTCTATCCCATGAAGAATAAGGGCGTGTATCTCTTTGATGGTTCGCTCGCTTATCTCTATATCTTGCTTGGCAATATCTTTAATATAGCTGATAGCTTCCGCATGATTAATAGCTTCCAAATGTTCGCGCATGGACTTACCCGAAATAGTAACACCTTCATTCACTACAAGAGCTGTTTCCTGCAATGTGAGCGTATTACCTTCTATACGGTTACTTTCGTAGGTGTATTCAATATCCAAAGCATCCTGAATCTTTTTCAAGGCTTCTTCGGGCAATGGACGTAAAGCTGATAGCTGTTCTTTCTGAACATCCACCTCTTTCAGCATAACATTTATATCTTCACTCATGGTTATTCTATTTCTTTAATTCGTTCTACTTGCTTATTCAGGAAGTAATCGGCATACGGAGAATAATTTCCTGTTTCATAAAAGGCAATCAGCCCTTTCCTGTAGTTCAGTATATCAGCATCCCTTGAAGAATAAACAGGGATAATATTTGCGTTCATCAATGCAATGCTTTCCATCATCCGGGAGGTACGCTTGTTTCCGTCAATGAAAGGTTGCAGTTTGGCAATGTTGCAATGAATATAAACGGCTCGCTCCAATGGATTTGTATATTGTTCTTGTTCATAAAGTATTTCATTCAACTTTGCCCGAATATCATGCAAATCCTTTGGCGGTATATACTCCGTGCCGCTAATACGAACAGCCCTTGTCCTTAAAAAGCCTGATTCTTCATCAGAAACCAACCCTGTAGATATGGAATGATGCACTCTGAATAAAGTACGCTCATCTATCATTTCCTGATTTTTCCCTTTATTGATATATTCCAGTTCGGAAATGAAAGTATTATATAAAATTCTTCAACATCTTGGCATCCTCATATTTCTTTTCAGAGGTGATGCCATCTTTAAGCAATGCTTCTGTTTCCACATAAGTATAAGTGTTACCCTCAATTTTTCCTGAATAGTAACACCATACAACGGCTAAGTCCTTTATTTCATTTGAACGCAAATCCGATAGCTTTGCCAAAGGATGATTCAAAATGAATTGCGCTTTTTCCTGCTGCTCTTTATTAAATATCTGTTCCATTGTTTATGGTCAAATCTTGTTATTTCCTATAATACTCTTACCTTCATAATACTTAATCCTGCCTTTAAGTTCATCAATATCTTTCTTGATGGAATCAGAGATAGGAATATTATGCTTATCCAAAAAAGCAGTGAGCTTTTGAAGTTCTTCCTGCACTTCCATCTTTCGGATGCCATAATAATAGGTAGAAGTGAAATCAAATTCATCTTTGGTCATTAATACCCGTGCCACATCTTTAGGAGTGGTCTTATCGGTGATATGAATATCCCTTTCCAGCATCGAAGATATGTATTTTAAATCCGAAGCATCAGGGCTATACTGTTTTTTTAGTATATCAAAGTATGAATTAAACTTTTGTTCCTTGGTGTCCCATTCAAGTTTCACCATTCCGAAACCATGAATAGAATAAGCTATCACTTTCTTGATAAGCCCCTCCAGTTCTTTTTTTACTGATACAAACACCATCTGATGCACCAGCAGAATAGCTATCAAAGAAATAAGCAGGCTCTACATTAAAGTATTGAGCTATACTTAATAATGTGTCTATTTTAGTAGAGTTTGCCTTGATAATTTTGTGCAAGCTCTGCTCTGTCATGCCCAATTCAACAGCAGCCTGTTTCATTGTTACATTTTTCTTTTCGCACAACTCCTTTATTCTTTCAAGATGAACCATACAATTGTATTTAAAAGTTAAATGCTAAACAAATAGTTTAGCTTAAATATATTATTTCTATATTTGCAGCATCAAAGGTAAGAAATTTAAAATTTAGTATTCAAATAATAAACAGATTTTCTAACTAAAAAAGTAGAAGCATGGAAACAGTAATTGTAACTACAGAATCCGCTATCGAAAAGATAATGGAAAGAGTATTGGATAAGAAGTTGCCAAAGCCTCCTGAATCGGATGTAGAGAAGACTTATAGTATTAATCAAGTAGCCAGAATGATGGGACGCTCACACAAGAAAATTTCAGACCTTGTGGCAGCAGGTGTACTAAAGGCTACTGCTGATAACCGAATTTTTGAGAGTTCTATTAAAGAGTACAACAACAAGTAGAGCTAATTGCTAAACTAAAAGTTGAACTAAAATTCTTTTTCATCCACCACTTGAAAGAGCAAGGTAGCGTCCCTTTGCAGAGACGCTACCCAACAAATGAACTGACATGACAATACCCAAAGAAACAAATATCTGCATATCAGAACCTAAAGAGGAAGAAGGCTTTCCTGTTTCTGTTTTTCCCAAGCCGATAAGGGAAATTATAAGTGAAACGAAAGCCACTCTGAATTATCCGGCAGACTTTATTGCTTCCGCTATTTGCTTTACCTTATCCGTAGGTATCGGCAACAATTTTGTAGCGAAGGTAAAGGAAGGCTGGAATGAACGTGCCATCTTGTACATGGCAATCATCGGACGTTCAGGAGTAAACAAAAGCCATCCGCTTAGTTTTGCCATGCAGCCATTGTTTGAACTGGATATTAAATCATCTGTAAAATATCAGAAAGAGCGAAGAGAATATGAAAAATACATTCTTGCTTGTAAAAAAGAGAAAGAAGATAAGGAGCAAGCGACAGAACCCGTATTGAAAAAGTTTATTGTGTCGGATATTACTCCTGAACGGCTTATCACCATTCATCAAGATAATAAAAGAGGAATCTGCCTGTATGTGGACGAACTGATGTCATGGCTCAAAAACTTCAATCGCTATAATAGCGGTTCGGAAGAACAATTTTGGCTGTCCGTATTCAGTGGAAAACCTATCATACTTGATAGACAAGGAAATAAGAACTCCGCATTCATCAAACATTCTTTTATATCTGTAATTGGCACGATACAAAAAGGACTGCTCAAAGAACTGGCGAAAGGGGAAAGGAGTGAGAACGGTTTTATCGACCGTATTTTGTTTGTCTTCCCACCTAATCTGAAAAAAGAGTACTGGAACGAGCTTGAATTATCCACACACATAGTTCCTCTTTGGAACTCCATTGTAAAGAAGCTAACAGATATCCAGTGTATTACAGATGAAGATGGAGAACTTGTACCTACCCAGCTTCCTTTTAATACGGAAGCCCGCACACTACTTTATCATTGGCAGCATAAGAATACAGATTTATGTAATAGCGAAATGGATGAAGTGTTAGTTGGCGTATATAGCAAGCTGGATATATATGTTATCCGCTTTAGTCTGATATTACAGCTCTCACGATGGGCTTGTGATGAAAGTGATAAAAAGGAAATAGACAGTACAAGTGTTGAAGGAGCAATCTCAATCGTTGAATATTTCCGCATTACAGCCAAAAGGGTACAAGGTATAACAAACTCATCGACTATGTTAGAACAGTTACCAACAGATAAACTTTCGTTATATAATACTTTACCTGTGGAGTTCACTACAAGCGAAGGCATTACAGTTGCTCAAAAGCAAAATATCTCGGTAGATTCATTCAAACGCTTTTTAGCAGACAAAAAAGGAAAACTATTTGAAAATGTCAAGCATGGGAGATATAAGAAGCTGATTTAATAAAGTCCGCACTTCTCACACTTTCCACATTTTGGCTTATTGTCAATTGATTATCAATAATGTATATGTGCGCATAAAAGTAGAAATCGCCACACTTTATGCCATCGTTAAAAAATGGCGAAGATAAAGATTATGACTTATCAGGAAGCTAACAACATAAGTATCAAGGACTATTTGAAATCACTGGGCATCCTGCCCGTAGTGGATAAACTTTATTACGGTATGTACCCCACAGCCCGTTACGGCAGGACGATACGCCCAGTTTCAAAGGTGGATTACGGTGTAAACCTTTGGTGCGACTTTGGGACGGGTGAGGGCGGCTCGCTCATCGACCTTGTGATGAAACAGTACGGCTGCAATGCTTACGGGGCTATCAGCCGACTGGAACAGAGCTATTACTCCGCCAATACTTTTTCTTTTCAAGGGAAAAATATCCCCGAAAGGAATCCGGCAAGGGAGGAAAGGAAGCAACCAGCCAGCCCGGTAGAAATCCGTAGCATCCAGCCGTTACAGCATCCGGCACTCATCAATTATCTGAAAAGCCGGGGCATTGCGCCCGAAGTGGCAGCGGACTATGTGCAGGAAATGTATTACCGTGTAAACGGGAAGCCGCTTTTTGCACTCGCTTTCAAGAACGATGCAGGAGGGTACGAACTCCGCAATCCCGGCTACAAGGGCTGCACCTCTCCCAAAGACATCACACGCATACAGTTTGCAGAAAAGAAGAACGATGCCTGTTTCGTTTTCGAGGGGTTTATGGACTACCTTTCTTTCCTGACTATCCGGCATAAGAACAGCCTGGCTTATCCCTGTATCGACTGGCAGGATTACATCATCCTGAACTCGACCGCCAATGTTGATAAAGCATTATACCCGTTAGGCGAGTACGAAAAGATACACTGCCTTTTGGATAATGACGAAGCCGGGCGTAAAGCCACCCAAGCCATACAAAAGGAATACGGCTGGCGTGTGCGTGATGCCTCACACCTGTACAGCGGACACAAGGACTTGAACGACCACTTATGCCAAAAGTCCAGTCTGCCGGAGAAGCAAACACAGTCTGCCAAGCAACCGAAGCAGGAAGAGAAAAACAAACAATCTCCCGGTGAAAAAAAGAAAAAGAGGCAGACGGTTGTAGTCAGGAGGACAGGCAAGGCGTACCAATGGCAAGCGGTGTAATTTAGGAGAGCAAGGTTATGTTTCGGTAGACCGAAACCCCTTGCTTTGCCTGACAGCAAAGAAAATTTCTCCCGTTGGTCGCAATTTTAAAGATACCATTCAATAAACAAAACGTATGACAGAGATAAGGAACAAATCAGGAGGCCGCCCGGCAAAAAGCCGGATAGACAAACAAAAGAGAGTAGTCAGCACGAAGCTGACCGAACTTCAATACTACGTCATTAAGAAGCGAGCCGGAGAATCCGGTCTGCCCGTCAGCGAGTACGTCCGGCAGGCGGTTGTTTCGGCAGAGATAACGCCCCGGCTGAACAGGCAAGATGCCGATACCATCCGCAAGCTGGCAGGGGAAGCCAACAATATAAACCAACTGGCGCACCGTGCCAATGCCGGAGGGTTCGCACTGGTAGCGGTGGAACTGGTGAAACTGAAAAATAGAATCGTTGAAATCATAAACCAACTTTCGGATGATTGGAAAAATAAAAAAGGGAAGCGGATTTAAGGGCTGTGTAAACTATGTGCTGGGCAAGGAACAGGCAACCTTGCTTCATGCCGAGGGAGTGTTGGCGGAAAGCAACCGGGACATCATACGTAGTTTCTGTATGCAAACCGAAATGAATCCCGACTTAAAGAAGCCAGTCGGACACATTGCGTTAAGTTATTCGGCAGTGGATGCACCCAAGCTGACGGACGAGAAGATGATACAGTTGGCGCAGGAATATATGCATGAAATGAAAATCACCGATACGCAGTATATCATCGTGCGCCACCAAGACCGGGAGCATCCGCACGTGCATATCGTGTTCAATCGGATAGACAACAACGGAAAGACCATATCCGATAAAAACGATATGTACCGGAACGAGCAGGTTTGCAAGAAACTGAAAACCAAACACAGGCTTTACTTTGCTGTTGGTAAAGAACAGGTAAAGCAACACCGTTTGAGAGAGCCGGACAAATCAAAATACGAGATTTACACGGCAGTAAAGAATGAAATCGGTAAATCCAAGAACTGGCAACAGCTACAACGGCAGTTAGCTGAAAAAAGTATTAGCATTCAGTTCAAGAACAAAGGGCAGACGGATGAAATACAGGGCATTTCCTTTTCCAAAGGTGAACACACGTTCAAGGGCTCGGAAATAGACCGGAATTTCAGCTATCCCAAACTGGATAAATATTTCGGGGATGCAGGACTGACTACTGCCGGAAGCAACAGGCAGACGGTTGGTGAATCCATTCGGGAGCCAGCACCCATGCCCGGCAAAGCGGATAATTCATTTGTCACAGGTTTGGGCGGTCTGTTTTCCGCTTCACCCTCTCCGGCTGATGAAACGCCCGACAATCCCGATTTGAGAAAGAAGAAGAAAAAGAAACGACAATTTAAGTTATAAACGTATGGAAGACAATTTGATTTTAGAGGGGCTTCTCTCTATGGTTACAGAACTGAAAGAGAAGCAAGAAAAGCAGGTGACAGCAGCCAGCCGGGAAGAAACAATAAACCGGTTGGATGTTATCGAGCAGCGTATTTTGGAGATACGCAACAAACCAACTGTTCCTGAAAACACGGTACAGGAGATTCTAAACCAAATCAGCAGTATCAGGAAAGTACAGTCTGAAAATCAGAAGAAAGACCTTGAAGATATAAAGGGAATGATTGTGGCTTCGCACAGGTATTTTAAGGAACGGTTAAAGGTATTATTTCCGGCAGATGCGCAGCAGCACGAAAAGGCAGAACCCGTTTCACGCTACGATAGAATTCTAAGCCGGATAACTCCGTTCCTGCAACCGAAATTCTTTCTTTTTTCAGCAGGATGTATCGTTTGCCTTCTATCACTGGCGTTGAATATCCGTTTTGTAGAACGTATGCAGCAGTTACAGGACAATGATATAAAATACCGTTATATCCTGATGAAAGGAAAAGCAGAGGGAAGCGACATCAATTTACTGGAAATGAATTTCAGCCGGGAACGGATAACGCTTTTATCCAAAGCCTAACTGATTCCGTAAAAGGTTTTGAATACCGAAGCCGAAAGCAAGCGGAAGCACTGGAAAGGGCAAGGCTGCTGGACGAGCAAGCCAAACAGCTAAAGGAACAGGCGGACAAGTTAGGGAAGCTATAAGGAGCAGAGAGCCGGAGCAGTTGATACCCACCACTCCGGCTTGTCTGTTTCACTTCTTCTTTTTAGCACAGTGTTCTTTCTCAAACTTGCGCAGCGTAACAGCATTAAACCGTTCCTTGATGAACGCCCGTACATCCGAAGCACGGTAATATACTTTCCCACTAAGGGTAAAGTAAGGCAGTACACCGATGGCACGGTATCGCTGCAGGGTCTTGATACTCACTTTGAACAGCAGGCACAAGTCTTGATTATCCAACAGGTTGTCATCTTCGGGCAGTACCTTGTCGGCTGTGTGCAGTGCCCGTATATCCTTGCAAAGTTCATCCAGCTTGTCGAACAGCTTCTGCATCCACTCCTTGAAATCGTAATTCTCTATATACATAGTTGCTTCATTTTTCTGATTATACATGCTTGTTTGTCAATCGATTGATGAAGCAAAGTTCGACAGAATAGAGAAACAAAAATAGAGGAGTCCGGTGTTGACCCCTCTATATCATAAATACAAACCGTTATTTATCAAGCTATTACAAAATTATCTTTTTTCATCTTTGTTTTTCAGTGCTTCTGCTTGTCGTTTCTTGTATTCTTTAATAAGAACAGCTTTTAAAGCATCTAATGTTTTGGTGAGATTACATGGCTTGCGTTTGAAAAGTTCGCTCTGACGGTCATAGATACCATTAAAACTAAACCCGAAAGCCTGTTCAAAGACTTCCGAGAAAGTAATAATAGAAGGCTTTTTTCCCGCATTATCAACAATACCACCTAATAACATCAAAGCTGAAAGAATTTCAGTCATACCCATAATTCCAAGATATTGGAACTTAGGTATGACCGATAAAGGTGATTCAAATATCAATGGAGTTATCGAACGGAACGATTCGGGATGTGTGACTTTGAAATTTAGTAGTTCCAGTTCTGTGTTAATAATCGCCAGTGTTTTTTGTAAGAACCGCTGTTTAAGCGCATTTTTCCCCCTGCCCATAAAGAGGTGTTGTTCCCAATGAAGCTATCTCAATACGGGTAGCTACAAGATTCCGGTAGATTTTGGAATAATCACTTCCATCACCAACAATTCTTATTTGTTCGACAAATTCACCATAAGCGTTTTGCATTTCTTCGTTAGTTACTTTCTGTGAGGTTTCGGATAATAATTCGAATATCCTCATTTTTAATAAATCATTCATAAGCAATCTTCTTAGAATAAATAAATTGATTATGAAAAATGCATTTTTCATATTGATAAAGAATAAAAATTATCTTTTTAGTCAATATTTAATAACTTAGTAAATTTGGATTCTACACATATACTCATATCCGTTGTTAGAAATTTACCATTATAGAAAGCTGAAAATATTGTGGCTGGAGTAGGGGCGGCTTGTGCCTGTTCCATTGTTTCCAACTTTATTACTTTTAGTGGAATATTATGTTCTTGAGCCAACACCCACAGAGAACCATTTACATAGTAATCTGTAAAAGGACAACGACTTGTGTAATATACAACCAATCCATTCTTTTTTCTTCACACTCTCCACTCTTTACGCATTCCTTAAAAGATGGGAGTGGTGCATTATTATCGAATTTCAACGTTAATAACGAGAATCCATTTGGCAAATTTCCAATAATGTCAAATCCTTGTCTTAGCAACCATTTTGTATCACTCATAAAAGGATACTTCTTTGTTCCAACAACTGTGACCAAGCCATTTTTTGCCTTGTGCTTTGGCATCCTCAATAGCGAATTGAAGCAATGCTTTGGCATGCCCTTTCCCTTTATATTGTCCTGATACCCAAAAGCAATTTATCATCAAATAATCCGGAGCATCAATCGGAATCCAAGCCTTTTCAGCAGGAACATACTCTATAAAAACTTTTGCTCGTGCATCCAATCGTCTGAAAACATATCCATTATCAAACTCCTTTTTCAGCCATGCTTTTTTCATCTCATAGCCTTCAGAACATTTCTTGTCAGAAAAAGCACAACAGATATGTTCCGTATCTATATTTTCTTTTGTAAGCGTAATGTATTTTATTTCCATAAATGTTTTATTTTATTGGTATATAAATTTTTGTAATGTTTTCTTTGCTATTTTCAGTTGTATAACTAAGGTATTCTTCAAAAGCCATTCCATGTCGCATGGTGTATTCAAAATTTACACTGATATTGTTATACAACTCTTGCAGTCCCGAACAACACCCTTTTAAAGTGTAAACCACATACTTACCTTGTTGCAATCGAATTGTTCCAAACTCGCCAGTTGGAACAATCTTTTTTTTCACCGATGCACAAGCATAAAACCTACATTGGTTATAGTGAGTTACGTTTGGGTCGTCAAAACTCAATCCAATAAAACGAGTTTCACGTGTAAGAGCTTGATTATATTTTAAGAACAACATCAATTTATTCCATGCTGCTTTATAAGGCTCTGTTTCACCATACTTGCCAAATATGCGAATATAGACCAACTCCAAACCTTCAAAATTACATATTTCGGATTGAAGAGTGCTTCTATTTCCACTACTTTGTACGTAGCCCTCCAATCGGGATTGTAACTCATTAATGTATACTTTAGGAGATATGCCAAACAGTTTTTTAAATGCTTTTGAAAAAGACTGAGGATTATCATATCCTACCATTGCGGACAATGTGGTCAGGCTCATTTCTTCGGTTTGCATATATAGTACAGCCCGTTCAATGCGTTGCCTTGCTACATAAGCATATAATGATTCATTGAGAGCAGAAGGCATAATACGAAGTAATTGTCTTTGCGATACGTTTATCTTATCGGCAATAACATTCAACTGTAAAGGCAAATGCAGATTTGCACTAATATAATCAATAACCTGATTAATCTTTTGCTGATATAGGTTTTCAGTACTATTTCTCATTGCTTCTGTTATTTGCAACAAAATTACTCATTTTGTTACGAGGAAATATTGTCCAATCTCGCCAAAATTAATATTTTATGCCCAAAGGAGAAAAGATACTATAAATTAATCACACTTTTTATTTAAAGCAATGGAAAAACATAGCAGAAAAAATAAATTCGCTTATTTCCACATCGTTACCCATTGCCTACTGCACTTCTTCTAAATATCTGATATTCAACAGATAAAATAATCATTTCTTGTTTCTCCAATATAGCCTGTATTTTAAAAAGATACTGGCAAAAGAAAAAACTAACTATCATCTTTCTTTTACCAGTTTTATCTTATCTACATTTAATTCCCACTTTTAAATCACACATTTCCAGCATATTAGCTCTTAAAATGCGGGAAGTATGGAAAATGCGCTCGTATTACACCACCCACTTATCTCGCATCTCCTTCACAATGTCCTCATCATGTAAGTGCGTATAAATATCCTTGATGTCGTTACCTTCTGCATGCCCCATTATTCGCTCGGCTATTCCGTCACGGATGCCTTTCTTTGCAGCAATTGTTCGGAAACTATGCCGTGCCCGGTGGAAGGTCATTGTCTTATCAATCTTCAAATCTGACATTATATCTTTCAAATAGCGGTTAGTAGGTTGATTGGATATGGGAAGGAAAATCTTTTGGCACGGTTCACCGTTCCCAAGCAGAGCCACGACTATAGGCGATACGATAGGGATTTTATAAGTTACGCTGGTTTTTGTGCGCTCATTACATAATATAAGGTACGTTTCACCTGTATCAACCGTTATCGGTTTGATGTCTGAATAGGTTAGTACAGAGAACTCGGCAAAGGACAGACTAGTGTAGCAGCTAAACAGGAACTCTCTAAGTACCTCCTGCTTGCCTTTGCTGTATTCTTTCTTATCGTACACAGCTTGCAGCTTTTTAAGTTCTTCCTCTGTAAGCACATCGTTATTTTGAGCCTTAATGTTCTTTTTGATTTCAAACTTTTCATAGGGGCTCTTTGCCAGCTTCTCCTTATCAACAGCGATACCGATAAGAAATTTCAGGTTGGAATGCTTCTTATAGACAGTAGAAAGAATATTGCCAATTTCCAGTTCGTGATTGTGGAACTGCTGGATAAAATCCAAAGTAATCTCGCTGAAAGAAAGGGTAGGTTTCCATTCCTTCATGGTATTAATTAGTTTGTAATAGTTAGAAATCGTTCCGGCTGCACGGGATTGTTTTAGCTGCTCTATCTCATTCTCTATGAAAATATAGAAATCCGTATTGCCGTGATGCTTATCTTTCAGGCGTTCTAAGAATTGAGGAATAGGCAACGGAGTAAAGAAATTCTCCATAACTATCGTGTCTGCCTTTTGATAAACTTCACTAATGGCTTTGTTGTAGTAGTAACAACGAGGTTCGGAAGCACGTACCGTATTCGATACTTTATTCCAATGCTTAGGTAATACCGCTATATTCATGCTGATTAAAGGAGAACGGCGGTAGGCAGTGTAACGCAAACAAAAACTATTTGTTTGCCTTCTTTGGTTGCGTAATCTTTGCGCAACTCAATCTTAATCGTAGCTTTCATTACAATTTTTCTCCGTTTTACTGTAAAACAATTGTAAAACAAAAGCTGAAAACTATGAAAATTCTTCTTCCAATCCTTCCACCACAGAGGACGTAAGTACTTAAAAAACAAAAAGGATTAGAAATTTTCATTCTAATCCTTTCTTGCTTTGTGAGGTTCCTGGCGAACCTCAAACTTTATATTTATTATTATCTCATTTTATCTATATTACTGATAATCAAACTTTGTTTTATTTATGAGATAAAATAAGATTAAACGAAATAAAACTTTGTAGTACCAATGTAGTACCAATTTGAAAAGAACCTCTATATTTGTGGTACTACAAAACATGATAGGATATGGCTACGAAATTCGTTTTGAGAACGGACAAGACCGAAGGATATGCGACCTTATACGCACGTATACAAAGCAGGGCTCATAAAATCAATATCAGGGTGTCTACAGGGCTGGAGGTTGATGTAAAAGAGTGGAACAAGTCTTTAGCGAGCGCAAAAGCGTTGACCGCTTTCAGAAGCGGTAAAGGCAAGGACCTGTTTATAAAATTAGACGCTATCATGTATACGATAGATTCCCTTACTAGTGAAGGTGTCACATTGACCCCTGATCTCGTAAAAGGGCGGATACATGGAATAGTTTTCGCTGAACAGATCAAGGCGGAAAAGGAGCGGCAGGAGGCTGAATTAACAAGGATAAAAGAGGACGCATCTACTTTCATCAATTTCGTAGACCGTTTTATAGGGGAATGCGAGACAGGCAAGCGCAAGAAGAAAGGGGGAACTACCAATGTATCATCCGGAACAATAAAAAGCTATAAGGGGTTCCGTTCACAGTTAGCGGCGTACCAAGAAGAGAGGTTGAGGATAATACACTTTGCCGACCTGACGATAGAGTTCTATAATGATTTCCGTCTATTCTTGACCGATAAGCGTTACTCACCTAATACGGTAGCAAGGATGATAAAGATATGCAAGACGATTTGTTACGCAGCCGAACAATTGAAGCTATTGGACGCAGGGAATATCCGTTCAGGATTTGAGGTTATCTATAGGGATGTTGACAATGTTTATTTGACAGATGAACGGATTAATGAGCTTTACAAGTATGATCTATCCGATCGTCCGGCATGGGAAAAGGTTAGGGACGTGTTTGTTGTAGGCTGTTTGACCGGTCAACGTATAAGCGATTACAAGCGTATTAACGCCAAGATGATCGTTACCCTTACCGACGGGAACCGCTATATTAAACTAAAGCAGGAGAAAACCGGAAATACTGTTTATATCCCTTTGGATTACCGGGTAGACGATATCCTGAATAAATATAACGGCGAACTGCCAAAGGTTTACGATCAAAAGATAAATGACCATATCAAAGAGATTGGTGAGGCTTTAGGATGGACGGAGATCGTGGAACTGGAGGAACAACATGGAGCTATGGAATATACCGCAAGGAAAAGATTTTGCGACCTTCTTAAAACCCATACGGCCCGTAGGTCTTTTGCGACCAATATGTATAAAACCGGAGCTTCCCTAAACAGTATAATGGCTATCACCGGACATTCAAGCGAGCAACAGTTGAAGACTTATTTAAAGCTGGACGAATCCGAAAAGGCAATGTTGGCGGCGAAAGAAAGTTACTTCACCAAATTAAGAGCTATAAAATAAACGCACAGGTTACGGGGTTACGGTTACGGTCTTTGTAATTCACTGAATATTTGCATGTTGTGCTTAAAAGTGCCGTAACCTATATTTTTGTTCTGTTAAACCTTACATTGAGAAAAAGAACTATTTCCTTTATTATAATAGAAATCAGTAAATAAACAAAAAGAAACAACATTTTTTTTGTTCGGTTTTTCCTTTATTTTACAACAATAGATTGATTGTTACGTTTCGGCGTTCTTTTCCGTGTCTTTTCAGATTTTTTCTTAATTTATTTGTGCTCGAAATCAGAAGGTATAGCGGCCGCATATCTTCTGAAACAAATTAATTTAAAATAATTATGGTATGAATTTCGAGATATCACAATCCAAACAAGACTTAATAATAGGTTTGTTCGAGCCAGTCATTGATGAAATTGTCGCTAGGGTATCTAAAATAGTACTTTCTACAACAAATAGGGAACCTAGATATTATTCCAGAAAAGAAACGGCAGATCTCCTTCATGTAACATTGCCTACATTGGCAAAACTCACGAAAAATGGAGTCGTTAATTGTAAAAGAGTGGGTAAAAGAATATTGTACGACGCAAGATCTATCGATGATGCAATTAAACAACAAACAGTCTTTAAATATAGGAGAGGTTAACTATGTATGTAGAAAAAAAGGCAGACATAGCGCCCGCCAATTCCCTTTCTTGCGAGGGCAAAGATATAGATTATACACGAGATAAGCAAAAAGGGTCTTCCAATGTTTATTTACCGTTCCCCGTACAAGGGCGCAAGTAGAGACGTTAACGGGCATAAGAATCAACAGCGTATGCTATTATGTAGGCATGCTGGCCAATGATGGCAAGGTTAAGGTCCACCATAAGGGCATATGCCCCGTGACGAGACATGACAACGTGGAATTTCTAACGACAAATCCGGAACTATTCCCAAAGGACAAGCAATTTTCATTTTGGGATAAATGGGAGGGCGTAAAATATGATTGAGATAAAAATAAAAGACATGATAGATGATGCCGGTGCTATATTACCCGTTGACGGACTATCGCCCAATGCGACCGAGATGCTAAGGAAGGTAGCGAGTTCTTTGCAATGCCCTGTTGACATCGCTCTATCCGCTATGTTTGCGACCGTGGGCGTGGCCATGGGTAAGCGGGTCATCATTGATGACGGCAAGTATCGAAATTACCCATGCCTTTGGGTCTGTGTGGTTGCCCCCTCGGGCAGTAACAAGTCTACGCCTATAAGATTCTTCCTCCAGCCGCTAAAAGACCGTGACTCCTATAATTACGGCGTTTACCGGGAGGAATTGAGGGCATACAGACAGGCGGGCGATGACAAGGGCGATAAGCCCGTATTTAAGCAGTACGTGATCAGCGATTCCACCCCCGAGGCCCGGAATCAGGTATTATCCGTCAACCCCAACGGGATATTATTGTACAGGGACGAGTTAAAGGGCATGATCGACGATTTTTGCCGGTACGCCAAAAGCGGGGAGCTTAGCCAGATGCTTTCCATGTTCGACAGTGACACGATCGTGGTGAATCGTAAATCAGATGAACCCTTGCTTATCAAAGACCCGTTCATGTCTATCGTAGGTTCTATCCAACCGTCTGTTTTGGTTGACACGTTCGGGAATGACAACATGATGAACAACGGTTTCAATCAACGCTGGTTGTTTTGTTACCCTGAATCCGGGATGCCCGAGATGTATAATGATGTCTCCATACCACAAAGTGTCATAAGCGACTGGAAGGATTTCATTTACAACCTTATAATGTATGATTTTTCGGTCATGGGCGGCAAGATATACATAAGGGGCGAGGCGAAGAGAGTGTACATCGACTATTACAACAGTCTCCAGATAAAAAAGGCGGGTGCGGACGATTACCTTAGCTCTGTTTACTCTAAGCTACAGATCCATGTGATACGCTGGGCTGGGGTCGCTCATATCCTAGGCAATTCCCCCACCTCTATAGACATTACCCCGGAAGAAATGGAATACAGCGTGAGGTGCATGGATTATTTCGAGCGGTGCGCACTGAAAGTCTATAGGATGCTGTTGGAAGGTAGAGGAAACAGGCACGAGGTTAAGTCTATGGGAAAAGAGGAAATGATAGCTAATGTTTATCATTGTACGAGCCCGGTTAGCCAACGAGCGGTAGCGGATGCGCTGGGCATTACTAAGCAATATGTATCTAAATGCTTAAAAAAATATCCCAAGTTGACAGGTTGTCGGTTGACTGATAGTGAAATATCAGATACAGAGTCAGATACGGACAAAAATTAGTCAACCTCTATATTTCTGATATTTTTTAATGTAAATATTACAGGTTGACTAAAATATTACCGTAAATAATTGACAATCAAAGTTAAAATATGCAGTCAACCGTCAACTAGTCAACTACAAAAAACGACTATTAAAAATTAAACAATATGGCAAAGACATTTTTAGATAGCAGGATATCCGTGTATAACGGAGTGACCGACACGAAAGGATCTATTTCAACAATAGGGGCTTTCCTGAACGATACGAGATATATCGATGAGATCAAGCGTTTGCGTACGCTCACGAACAAGGACGAGCGCAACGCCGTTAAGAAGCGTTTGCCGATGGCTTTGCATATCCGGCATATTCGAACCTACACGGAAAGCGGAGAATCTTAAACAACATTCAGGGCTTATCTGCGTGGATTTAGATCGGCAGGATAACCTAGAGGTTAGCAACTGGGACGAGGTGAAACACCAGTTGTCATATCTCTTAGATACGTGGCCTATTGCGGTCTATCCGTTGGCGGTAACGGTTACTTCGCTATCATGCCGATACTTTATCCGTATTATCACAAACAGCAATTCGAAGCCTTGAAAAGGGACTTCCAAAGGTACGGGCTTGTGATCGACAAGGCGTGCGGTGACGTGTGCAGGATGCGTTGCGTGTCTTATGACCCGGAACCATACATTAACCTCAACGCCGATCGGTACAGGGGGTATTATAAAGAGCCCGTAGCCGTTTATACCCCGATTGATTGCGGTACGGACGGCGAGCTGGATAAAGTGGCTAAATGTTGCGATCTTATCCAAAATCACGGCATCGATATTACCGGGGATTATCTAACATGGTTTGAGGTAGGGTGCGCCCTCGCTTCCCTAGGGGAATCCGGAAGGGCTTTCTATCATGTTTGCAGCCAACAGAACCCCAAGTATAGCAAGGCAGAGACTGATCGTAAATTCGATAACGTGAAGAAAACTTGCAGCCGTATAGGTATTGGTACTTTCTTTCGTGTATGCAAGGACTATGGAATAACCTTCAAAGACGCTTAATTATGAGAATAATAGAACAAACCGTACGATATGATAGAGTACAATGGGAATATAGGAATATGCCTATCACTTTCCGGTATTGGAAAGATGGGAGTCAGATTGTAGAAATAAAAGCGGATAAATACTTCGCTCGTGCCAATGGATATAATTCAATAGATGATATGGTGGCCTCGACGATAGGTGATATCAATGGGATATTTGGCGGTGTGCCCGGTTGGGTTAGGGTAGATCCTAATGGCCATTTCTACTTTATAGAAATAAGCAAATCTATATTAAATTAAGTAATAACATTAAAAGAAAAGAACGATGGACATTGTAAAAAAGACAGGATTAGAAAGAATTGTAAAAAGACATCATGCTAGCACGGATAAGATTCAACCGATCGTAGATGAATTGGTAAAGGAAGGTCTTACTATTGGGACGGACGAGTTGAGAGATTTATCGGATAAGTGCGCCCTGCTTTACAGGGAAGCGGAAAATATGGCAAAGAAAGAATCCTTCCGTATCAAGATCGCATTCAAGAGAGATAAGGATTATGCGGAAACGGTCGGGTCTTTGAACGCCCTTATAGATAGGTGCGCCTCATCATTAAAAAAGGTTCTTGGCTATCATACTATTAACCCGCTGGAAATAGACGCATTTTGCATCGAGAATGGCAAGGTGATAGTATCACCCTTATGGTTTGACGAGAAAAATAGAGAGTACACGATCGAACCAACCGAACAACGAGACTTGGCGAAAAACTTAGTGGACGATCTCAAAAAGGCTATTGACAATCTTAACGCTTACGTGGCGAATAACCCCGCTTTTGGCAAAGGCTTAACATCATTCGCCGATAATCGGCGTTGCCTGTGTTGGATTGATGAGGATGGGGAATTTCATGAGGAAATCGAGAATTACGAATTTATTTAAAAGTAGACCTATGACTAAAGAAGAAAGAAAACGGTTTGATAACACACGGCGTGACTTGCAAGAAAATCCTGTAAAGGCCATGTTATTCTATGCTCACTACGGGACAAAGGAAACAGCAAATGAAACATGTGACAATCCCTTTGAGCGATGGAAACAGACAACCCAACGAGAAAACCGGGCCATCTGTAATCATTTAGGTATAGAGTATAAGGATGAGGACTTCAAGATATCAAGCGAGAAGCTAGCTAAAGAATGGTGTAAGAATTTACCGGATATCGAATGAGACGATTGTATTATTATCCAGATCCATCAAAGGATAATGAAAGATAACCCCGGGTAGGCCCATTTTGAACGGGCTTACCCGGATATTATCTTAGGATTATTCCAGTGAGCTAATGACAAGCACATTTTCTCTAACTATTAAGGTCGTAAAAATATGGTAGCAATCATAGATCACATACCAAGGATTCAGTTATCAGACATAAAAGAATTGATCCGGAGACAGACCGGTACAAACCAAAAGTTAATGCAACTGATCACATTGAATAATATCGAGTACAGAATAACCGTATCTATAGAAAGCAAAGATGTTGTATTTCGATGGAAATTTAAGGATAAGGATAAAAAGGTAAAGGTAAAGCTAAAAACAGAACCTAGCAATTTGGGTAATGGCATCGTATGGTATTTTCTTTGTCCCTATACTGGACATAAATGCAGGAAGCTTTTTTATAGATGGCAACGTCGTTGCGAGCCGATACGCATTCGCCCACGTTTATAATCAATCGAGAGAAAGCAAGATAGGCAGGTTCTTCAGTGGATTAAACCGGAAAAATATAGATCGTAAATATGGGAAACAATTTTATAGGGGCCTATTGACCCCGTACGGCAAAAAGGCTAAGGAAACAGTATGATAAAATGAAAAGAGCAAACGATTTGCTTGAGGTATATTTGGTACCCAAGAACAAAGGGAGGAAACCGAAGGATGAGACCGACATTCAAACTCGTATCTAAATATCCCGTGGATGATGATATCAAAGCGGAAGAGACCGAAGAAAAAATAACTACAAGGTTCTATTTGCTTCCGCTGATATCCAGATATCACAGCCTATCACGAAAAATGAGTATATCGAATATCGAGATACCTTCTATGTATCCCCAAGCAAGGCGAAAAACCAATTACTTGATAAACTCTCATTCGAAGGTACAGGCTTCCAACGATCGGACTTCAACTTTATTGATTTGATCGAATTGTCTCCGGAAGCGGAAAAAGCGTTGATATCATTTGCGGCCTTATTGGACTAATATAACGGCAATCCCGTTATAGGTTTTTCTACGGTCATATCGTGCGTATAAAGTTAACCCGTTCAAAATTGAGCGGGTCTTTTTAAATCTTGTTATTATCGATATTCTATAATGTGGGATTCTCACACGTTTAAAGCAGACGAAATAGTTCATGTCTTCTATTTGCAACGTTTTAAATACCGTTTTTGTCGGTATTCTCATCTCGACACAATCTCAATTGCGTTATTCCGGTTCATACCCTTCATAATAGTAAGACCGATTGATACCTTTGAATATCACCTCCCGGTCATTAACACGGTCTGTCAATGCTTGACGCAACAGCGTACGCAACTCCAGATCGTTTATTGGGCTTCTTTCCATCGCTTGCAAATACAGGACCTTATCCACGTTTTGCCAGTCAATAACAACGGAAAGCCGTTTTTTCAAGATCATGTCAAGCCAAATGCGGGTAGATCGCCCGTTCCCTTCCATGAACGGGTGCGCCACGTTCATTTCCACGTATTTCGCTATGATCTCGTCAAATGTAGTTTCCGGCATCTTCTCTATCACGGGTAGTATCGCGTCCAAGTACAAGCAGTTGGCAAAGCGGAAATTCCCCTTTGATATGTTGAGTTTACGCACCTTTCCGGCAGAGTCGTACAATCCATCAAAAAGATAGCGATGTATGTCACATAAGCCCTTCACGGTTCCCACCTCAATACGATCTATATCGCCGGTATCAAACAGGGCGTGAGCTTTTACAAGGCTCAATCTGTCTATTTCTTTCGTATTCATGCTCATTCTACTTTGATATTGATATCCTTACCGCAGTTAGGGCACGTGAGAGTTAAAGCGTCTTTCTTCGGTTGCTCGAATAGTTCTGTAACCGGGCATCCTATTGCGTCCGCTATTTTATTTAAAGTTTCCACTGTAGGGTTTCCATTTACCATATTTGATAAATTCACTCTATTAATTCCCATCTTATCGGCAAGCTCTGTTATAGTCATACCTTTTTCTTTGATAACTTCTTTTATTCTTAAATCCATACTGTAATGCTTTAGTTTTCGATACAAATATACGAATAAAAGTTATTTGTAATGCCATATGGGTACATTTATTTGTTAAAGTAGTGTTAAATACTACTTTTTTATTTTGCAAATTGTACCGTTTTATACTACATTTGCGACACGATCGAAAATTAAAACATTACAAAGCTATGACAAACGAGGATTACATGAACAACGAGCTAGCCGAACTAGAGGCTATGACAGAGAAAGAGGCTTGCGAGATTTATAACGTGGATTACAAAGCGGAGGCCGAGACATACATTCGTGAATATTGGATGTACATAGCGTAAACGGATTACTAACACATAAAACTATACGATCATGAAGAATTTTAGGACTAAAGTATTCAAACAGGCCCATGAGCTTATGAGAGCAACGGGAAAGGCATTTGCGGTATGCCTGTCCAAGGCGTGGGCGTTGTACCGCCTCACCAAGCGGATGCGCCGGGAAATAGTAACATTCGCTTACGAGAAAGCGGATGGAAGCTTGAGAAAGGCGAAAGGAACGTTACAGGACGTTCAGAACCTCATCAAAGGTACAGGTCCGGAAAATTACAAGACCGTCCGTTACTTCGACGTTGAGGCGAACGGGTTACGGTCATTCAAGGTAGAGAATCTAATCACGACATATTAACAGCATCTTAAATAGAGATAAATTAATGAAAGATATAAATAAAATACTCAGCGACATAGCCTTGATATCAAGGGAGGATAAGAAAGCGATGGAGCGATTCAACCGGCAATCCATCAAGATGGAGAGGTTGATCGATGAGCTGGAGAGGGCTTGCGGATTTAGAGAGACCAACCCCAAGCCAAGCATGACTGTTTCGGTGTACAACAACGGAAGGTCAAAGCCGGGAAGATTCGACCTTCGATCGTTAAACACGCATCTTTTAGCGCAATAGGGCGAAGAGCTGTCTAGCCAATAAGGGCCGGGCCTAAATCTTATGACGGATATGCCGGATATGACGCAAGAAAAAAAGTTTTTTTCAACCTACATGTCCTACATAAAAAAGCCGATTCGACTATGTAAGGTATGTAGGATATGTAGGGCAAAAGACACGCTAGATAAAATAAGAGATATGTTTTGTATAAGGGGCTTTTTGAGGTATATCGAGAAAGGAAATACCGCATGACGGGAACGGCGATCGGAAGTTTGAAGCCCGGTAGGTAATATTGCCTACCGGACACCCTTGCAGACCGGAACGACCGGACATCGCAAAGCGAGATTGCGGCAAGGGACAGATGCACACTTAACCAGCAACGATCATAGCTGGAGGTGAAGATACAGGGCATAAGCAGATCGATATTAGAGGTTATCACCTTAAAAGGGGTATATGACTTGAAATTCAATACATTTGCTATCTGATAACCTATAACCTGATAACCTCGGGTAAATATCGTGAGAGCGGTCTTATTTCGATTGCATAGGCTTCACTGGATATGTGGTGACGCTATGCGCGTTTAAATAGGCTTTCAGTAGCTCCAGCCACACCCGGCACGGTCTTTGAGCCTGTCCTTTGATGGAATGCCGGGGACGAATGTTGAGGTTACGGTATAAATGCGCTTAACTTATTGATTTATAACACGTATGGTATCACCGTAACCGTAACCCCGTAACCTGTGCAATTATTTGGATGAGAAACATAGAGGTTGACGAATATTTGATTATAAATAACTGATTAACATATCAATAGCATGTAGTCAACCGTCAACCTGTCAACCACTGTAATTTGTATACAAAATACCCTATAATATAAAAGTTAACATTACAGGTGCTTTTGTTCGTGAGAATGAGAGTACCTTTTTTATTGATATTGTGAAGATGAGAAACAAAAACAGACTCTATCACCAATGAAGTAATAGAATCTATTTTTCAATTGCAGTACCAATGTAGTACCAATTTTGTTTTTAGAGAGGTGCCTGGCAGATTCGAACTGCCGTACATGGTTTTGCAGACCACTGACTAAGCCACTCATCCAAGGCACCGTACGAACGTTTAGTATATTTGTTATTGTAAAAGATACAATAAACCTCTAGAGGTTCCTGGCGGATTCGAACCGCCGTACACGGTTTTGCAGACCGCTGACTAAGCCACTCATCCAAGGAACCATAACTTCAACACAAAACAACTACTTTTGTTTTGCGAGTGCAAAGAAAGAGAATAATATTGGAATTACCAAACTTTTCCTTTCTTTTTTATTTTTCCCTCCGAATATTATAGAAGTAGAGAAAATGAGCTTACCTTTGCCTATCAAATAGATAAATAACGAAAAAATGACTTATACAGAAACTGTAATACCGGGCGTATGGATCATTGAGCCAAAGGTATTGAAAGATGCGCGCGGATACTTTATGGAAGCTTTTAAGCAAGCGGAATTCGAGGAGCATATCGGAAAAATCCAGTTCGTGCAAGACAACGAATCTTGCTCCTCTAAAGGCGTATTACGAGGATTACACTATCAGCTAGCGCCCTATTCTCAATCTAAATTAGTCAGGGTGATCAAAGGACGGGTATTGGATGTAGCCGTAGACGTACGTGAAGGCTCGCCCACATTCGGGAAATATGTAGCAGTCGAGTTGTCCGATGAGAATAAACGTCAATTTTTTATCCCACAGGGATTCGCCCACGGATTCCATGTATTAAGTGACGAGGCTATCTTTACCTATAAAGTAGATAATCCATATACTCCAACGCATGAACGGGGAATCCGCTATGACGATCCCACGGTCCATGTAGATTGGAGCATCACAGATCCGGAATCGATCAACCTATCCGAGAAAGACACCAAGGCTCCATTGCTGAAAGACGCTGAGCTTAATTTCAAATACTAAACACTGTACAGATATGAAAACTTACCTAGTTACCGGTGCCGCCGGTTTTATCGGTGCCAATTTTATCAAACATATGCTGGCGAAATATGACGATATCAAGATCGTTGTCCTAGACTTGCTGACTTACGCAGGTAATTTGGGCACCATCGCCGAGGATATCGATGGAGTACGTTGCGAGTTCGTGAAAGGCGATATTTGCGACCGTGCCTTGGCCGACCAGCTATTCGAGAAATACAACTTCGATTATGTCGTGAACTTCGCCGCTGAAAGTCATGTAGACCGAAGCATCGAAAATCCCCAGCTATTCCTGCAAACCAATATCCTTGGTACACAGAACCTATTGGACGCCGCACGAAAAGCATGGGTTACCGGTAAGGCCGAGACAGGTTATCCGGTATGGCGTGAAGGTGTACGTTTCCATCAAGTCTCTACCGATGAGGTCTATGGAAGCCTTGGTGCCGAAGGTTATTTCCACGAGACCACGCCTTTAGATCCCCGGAGCCCGTACAGCGCCTCCAAGACAAGCGCGGACTTATTCGTAAAGGCTTACCACGAGACGTATAAGATGCCGGTATCTATTACCCGTTGTTCCAACAACTACGGACCTTACCATTTCCCGGAAAAATTGATTCCCTTAATCATAAAGAACATATTGGAAGGTAAATCCCTACCTGTATATGGTGACGGCACAAACGTACGCGACTGGTTATATGTAGAGGATCATTGCAAGGCGATCGACACCGTCATCCACCACGGACGTGTGGGAGAGGTTTACAACGTAGGCGGTCATAACGAGAAGCAGAATATCGAGATCGTGAAACTCACGATCCGGACGATCCATCAACTAATGACCGAACAACCGGAATATCGCCAAGTATTAAAGAAAAAAAGAGATCGGTGCGGACGGGCAGATTTCCATCGACTGGATCAACGACAGCTTGATTACATTCGTGAAAGACCGTCTGGGCCATGATCAACGATACGCCATCGACCCGACGAAGATCACCAACGAATTAGGCTGGACACCAGAGACCTGCTTCGAGGTCGGTATCGTAAAAACCATCCGTTGGTATCTTGAGAACCAAAAATGGGTAGAGGATATCACCGGTGGAGATTACATGAAATATTACGAGCAAATGTATGGATCACGTTGATTCCTCAACGTGACCGTGTGTATGTGGATGAATCTCAGAGAGGCTGTTTCCTAATTCGGGAGCGGCCTCTCTTATTTGTTTCCGGATCGTCTCGCGTATCTCCTCACGCACATTCCTGCGGGTACTATCCAGTTCCGCTTGCTTGGCAGGTTTCAAGAAATCTTTATATTTACATTTCACTATCTTGAACTTGAAATCATCCAGATTCCCTTTTATATCGATACCCAGCTTAAACGGCACCGGCGATTTTAAAACCGAGAGATGGTAATCGAACGTCATATCCAAATTATGCGTTCCTCCTACGGCTACTTTATACCGGTCCATCTCCACCAAGAATGGGAATACCTCGATCTTGTTATCATGGATCGCTAAATCTACCGCTATACTATCGATCATATTCCGTTTTTTATTCTTGAACATCAACGTCTTCGATATCTCGGTAAATGTCTCACCATCCAGCAGCACCATATTCTTTCCGCTCAGGTAGCAAGAGGCATTTACAGACGGCAGCAACACGGACATCGTAGAATCCGCCTTGCAAGTCGCCGTCATCTGGCAATCTACCATGCCTTCGAACGAACGAAGCATAGGGACCAATGTGTCGATATCCGGGAATAAACTGATTAACCGTTCCACTAAAATATCATTTAAGGACAACTCAAATCCCATAGTCGCCTCTTGATCTGTTTTGGTCGTATAAACCATCGTCAGATCTCCGGAACCGATATTCGAGCTCATACATAAATCGCTCAGATTGATACTTTGATCCCGGATTACAACCTCACCTTTCACATCCTCCAACTTCAGATCCTTAAAATCTATTTTTTTAGCATTTGTATGAAGCGTCAGATCCAAGAATTTCGGAACGACAAATAGTTGAGAGATCGAATCCGTAGCGACACTATCCACGGTATTCGCTAATAGATGATCCGTCTCCAGTACGGAGATACTGTCTTCCGAGAAGACCCCAACCGAATTGGATGCCAATTGATCAGAAAACTGCAAACCTTTACCTATAGCTAGCATCAACTGGTTACAATCGATCAGATCGGATTCCAACTCGAAATTCGCTTTCAGCTTTCCTCCCCGTAGCATGGCCCGCCGGATGTCGCTAAGCTCTCCGCTCAAAGTAAAATCGCTCTTTCCTAAATGCAGGCGGGCACCACTCAACGTCATATTGTTAGTATTGAATTTCACGCTTGTCTCATCAATATACATCGGAATGGGGAATAAGCGGCTAAAGCCCCTCAATTGCTTAAACCTCACTTGTCCCCGAGCCTCCCATTGGCGTAAGACACTGTTTGAGGAAGCGACCGAATCCACTTGCGACCGCTGTCTATTCGCCCTTCGGGTGGTCTGCGTGCGCCTGCGCAAGGTATCACCGGCGGCAATACGGCGTTCACGTTGTTGACGAATCGCTTGCCGATAAGGTAATGCTTCCAAAGAGAACTGGCTTTCCGTCAGAACCATACCCGTCCGTAAAGGGATAAGAATATATTTTAAGGTGTCCACCGAGATCGTAGCTCCCGCCATAGGGATCCGCTTATCTGTAGAAGAAGCCTTGATGCCCCCTTTCAACACGGTCTTACCGGCCACCATCCAGGTAGAATCCGGCAACTTGGTGCGTAAATGATCAAATTCCAACCCTGCGGTCATAGGGATAACAGCCGTTGTATCAATAACCGGCGTCGTATTGGCTACCATCTTCAATCCACCGATATTCGTACTGATCTCATCCTTATACTTTATATTCAAGGTATCCACCGATAGATTAGCGCTCAACAATCCTTTCGCATTCAGATATTTACTTTCATTTTCCGTAGATCCTACAAACAGATTCGCCCCAGCGATATACATATCCACGCCTAACGGCTTACTAAACGCCTTGAAGCGATCAACCGTCAAATTGCCGGATGATTTGACCTTGGCGAAGCGGCTATTCACGATATCATCCACCTTAAACACCGTAGATAAATCAGCCATCATGGTACCCTCCAGCAGCAGTGTGTCGGGATTCAAGAACTCTTTAGCCAAACGGGTAAAATCGACCTGCCCTTTCATCTCCGCCCGAATCGCGGGATTCCTCCAGATATCCCTAACCTCGCCACTCATGGTCAACGAGGTATTCAACCCGATCAATGTCAACTCCTCCAAAGAGACATAAGAAGAATCCGGGTAAGCGCCATTCAAATGTAAATCCACGTCCATGCGCAATGTATCGATCCCCTGTTCAATACCTTTTACATGATAAGAACCATCCTCTATCTTGCAGCATAAGTTCACGGTCGGAACAATACTATCCCCTAATTCTCCACGGATATCCCCTTCCAAAATAATACGTCCCTCAGCAAGTGTTTTATCCCGATCCTTAAAATATTCATCCGGAATAAAATGTAAGAGATCATTCATATCGGAAACCTTCAACCCGAAAGTCATATCGATCCGTGACGGATTATCCTCGGTAGCCGGTACCATAAAGCCATCCGCCGTAAAAGGCAGGTTATTCACCAGCAACTCCGCGTCCCTCAACCCAATCCGGCGAAGTCCGTCAGCCAACAACAAACGTCCCTTGAAGCGTAACGCTAACTTATTCGCCAAAGAATAAGACGGGCTACGGAATACGATCGAGGAAGAACCGGTCTCCACATCCAACTTATTTCCTCGTTGGGTCAAAAGGCCGTCTATATGTAAAAAGAAACCATCGATCGCCGTATATAAATCCTGCTGGCGGTCATCATAGACAAAGTGCCCATTCGTAATATGCACTTGCTGCAAATCTATTTTAGGCAATGGAGATGACGATGATTCATCTACCGAATCCATCTCACTTTGATAAATCTCCCAATTCGCCTTTCCCTCCTCATTCACATAACCATAAAAACGGATACTATCCATGATAACCCGAGGAATCGTCACCTTCCCGCTAAACAGATAATCCGTAGGGTTAAATACGACGATCGCTTTTTTGAAAGACAACAAGGAATCCGAAGGAATCATCAAATCCTCCTGATAGCCTATAGAATCCTCAGCCAGATTTGAGATCAAACGCCCATTCGTCAACTTCACTCCCAGATAAGGATACGTCTCAAAATAAGTCAACTCCACCCGCTCACATTCCAAGTGCGCCTCTATGAATTCGTTTGTTTTTTCTACGACCAGCGGTGTCAGCTTCTCCGGAGGTAAGACCGCCCATTTCAGTATACCAACCCCGATCAAGGGAAGTATGAAAAAGATCCCGACCAACACAGACACAACAACCAGCAATATCTTTCTTATTCGTACCATACTCATTCCTTCATCTTATCACAAACAACACTAATTAAATTGTATGAGCAAAAATACGAAATACTATCCCAAAGACAACGCTTATCTCATAAAAAAAGGCCCCCCGCAATGAGAGACCTTCTTTTTACATCTTATTTATTTTTCTACAATTCATTTATCCAGAACCTCGTATTTAGAATGCTGGCTCTTGAACTCAGGAACAATCTCCTTCATCCGCTTCACGATCTGCATATCCCCCCTCCACGGCACAAGCATGTACCAAGGCATCAATCCGCAGATTGGCGTCAGCATAGTCATACGCACGGACTTGGGCGATCTTGATCTTCGGATGAAAAGTAGGCTTGGAGGTTTCCTCCTCATTGAGTACCTCCTCATACAACTTCTCCCCCGTCTCGCAATCCCGTGAACCGGATCTCGATTCCCTTCACCCCGCTCAGACGGATCATACGCTCTTCATTTACCAAAGCAATGATGTACTCAACTTTGTCTTCCAGATGATAGTTACGAGATATATCCATAATGATTATTTTACTGAAAATAAAAATAATCATTTATCATCTTAACACTAACTTTTCCGATAAAAATATTAGAGTACATTTGCTCTCAATTGTAACAAATATTCTTCTTTATACAATCCACAATATAAGCCACATCCTCATCCGTCACATAGGGGCCGGAAGGCAAGCACAACCCGACCTTAAACAAAGATTCGCTCACCCCATTCACGTAAGCCGGGCAATCTTTATAGACAGGTTGCTTATGCATCGGCTTCCACAAAGGGCGGGATTCTATACCCATCGCATCAAGTCCCACACGCATCGCCTCAACATTGGCATTCGGCTCGCAATCCGTATGTGCGTTAACCGCTGCGTGAGTCACACCGCCCGCACCACCAACAGCACCTTGTACCGTTGCTTGATAAGCATTCTCCTGCCCTTTCACCCTCAATAAAGGATCCAAGACAATCGTATTCAACCAATAATTACTATCAAAACGACCGGAAGGATTCTCATGCAAGGTGATCCCTCTCACATCCTTCAACAGCTCCCGATATAAATCACACGTATGCTTATGATGAGCCACATGAGCGTCAGCCACCGTCATCTGACCACGCCCGATACCCGCACAAATATTCGACATCCGGTAATTATACCCGATCCGCTCATGCTGGTAATACGGATAAGCCTCCCGAGCCTGCGTAGCGTAGAACATGATCTCCCGCTTAGCCTCCCCGTCCGGACAAATCAACGCACCACCACCACTGGTCGTAATCATCTTATTCCCATTGAACGACAACACCCCATATTTTCCAAACGTACCCAACATACGTCCATCATAGCGAGAACCAAAACCCTCCGCCGCATCCTCTATGACCGGAATCCCATACCGATCAGCGACCGCCATAATCTCATCCACCTTATAAGGCATCCCATATAAGGCCACCGGTACAATCGCTTTCGGTGTTTTTCCCGTCTTCTCGATACGATCTTTAATAGCCTCTTCCAACAACACAGGATCCATATTCCAAGTATCCACCTCCGAGTCCACGAACACAGGCGTAGCCCCCAAATAAGTGATCGGATGCGAGGAAGCACAGAAGGTAAAGCTCTGTACCAGCACCTCATCCCCCGGCTTCACGCCACAGGCAAGCAACGCCAGATGCACAGCGGCAGTACCGGCAGACAGAGCCACCACATGTTTACCTTCACCCACGAATTCCTCCAGATCTTTCTCAAATCCATTCACGTTCGGACCTAGAGGCACGACCCAGTTCGTATCAAAGGCCTCTTTGATATACATTTGTTCTTTTGCCCGTCTCACTCATGTGAGCCAGGCACAAATAAATACGTTGATCCATAATTAAAAAAACAGATATAACGAGTCATCTCACGAGGCTTCGCAAGATGACTTTATGTTAGAATAAAAATCAGGAGTTTCTTTTAATCGAGTTTCTCTTCCTCCCTAAAGGAAAGAAAGACGAGGGCACAATCAATTACTCCCCATAAAAAATCACGGCTTTATTATACCGCATCCTCATCACGATTGAAATTTTCAAAGAAAGCATCCATTGATTCCGGCAAATCGCAAATCTCTTGGAACATAAATTTGCAAGTCAAATCATAAAGAGGCTTGGTATAGTCAACAAGCAAGTGCAATTATAGTCATATAAAATAAAAACCATCGAAAAGCTCTCATTTTTGAAAGAAAGATCAACATTCCTTTTGGAAGAAACTTTTTTTCTTTTCTATTCTCCCAGATTAAACAATTTAACTGCTATACACTTAATATAACTCACTTTAAGATAATGATTTATTTTCTTTTTTCCTTATCAATCCACGACAAGCTCGTCTGATGCTTTTATCAAAATCCTTTGTTTCCTTGTATATGCTTAAGAACTGATCTCTCAATGGGCTCCTTTCTGTTGGCTTATGTAAGGTTCGTTGTATTTTTAAAGCCTCACTTAAAGGACGTTCAAACACTTGAATATATCCATTCTTAACCAAATGTTCCAAGAAGGCTTCTCCGGAGTCAGAGCATACAAAAATACTATTCACGCTGTGATCTTGAAATTTTATCTCCGGAGCGCTTCGATCTCTATACCAGTCTGCCAGCAGAAGATCTCCGTTCCTATGCATACCTGTATATCGGCACGAATAGCAATTTTCTCTATATATAACTCCGTTATGATAGCCTATCTGGTACTCATCACCCTGTTTCTCAGAACTGTGGTAAATAAGCTTTTTCCTCTCATCTCTGCAAGAAATTATATGCTTTTCTGTTCCATAGGCCGGATCCCGGAAAGAAATTGTCTTTGCTTGTTTGCGTGTACGCTTCTCAATCTGCCTCATATGATCCAAAATATATTGATGCGATGCAATTCCATGTTACACATGAGCTCAACCAAGAACAGTTTTTTCGAATTTGAAAGGATGCGATTAACATGGCACTTTAGTGCTGCCAGCTGACATGGTAATCCGATAAAAAAAATTACCTTTTCGTTCTGTTTTAAATATTTTAGCACCGCATAAAAGCAATCTCTCATATCGCTATAGGTGTACTTTGAATTGCGGGAATTTACTATGTCCAAACTACTCCGAATTTCAATATATTTTGCTTGAAAATTTTCTTCCTGTATAACTCCAAAGACCTTATACCCTTCTTTGAGTCCCATCTGATAAATTGCTGCGCAAATTCCGCCGGATGCACTATTTTTACGATCCTCATCATTGGAAAATCCAGCATAATATTTTGTTATCGTATGTAATGAAACTGTATTTTGCACATGGCAAACAGAATTACACAATCCACACCAAGTACATTTATCCTCGAGAACCTGCGGGTAAATATTGCCATACTCGTCTTTTTCAAATATAATTGCAGAATTCGGACAAATCTGTTCGCACGCACGACAAGCCGTACACGCTTCCCCAATATTATTTAACATGGTTTTTATTCCTTTCATGACAAACTGATAATAAAACAACACTCAAGCGATACATAAACACGGATACCTCTGTAAAACTCGTCAATCCACAAATGGTATATATATTCATTCTGTGGCTCAAAAAAAAAGCAGCAATAATCCGAGTAATTGAATAAATACACCTATAACATTAGAATAATTAGCATATTTTGCCAAGCCCATTGGGCTCATGACCGGAAATGCAACAACATATGTGGGCAATATAACCCAGGCCGCAGGAAGAAGTAAGCGAAGAATTGCTCCTGATTCAGCATATCCATCTCCAAAAACAAACTCACAAATCGGTTCAGCGTAAATTCCTATAATAATTACACCAACCGTAATAATTGGCATCACAAACCCAAGAAGCCTTTTTTTATAAGCCTGTAGTTCTTATGATTTAACATATACGGATATAAGCTATCCGCAATTGGTGACGATCCCATTTTGACCAGCGAAAGACACTTATCGCTTGATGTATAATAACCCACCTCGGGTGCTGTACCATATATCTTTCCAATAATTATGACATTCAAGGCCTGATAAAAGGTTGATGCAAAACGGGATGTGAAATACGGAAATGCAGATCGTACCATTGACATAACATATTTTCTCCCCGGCCATCTAAAGGTGATCTGTTTTTTCCAGCGAATATCAGCCGCGGTGATAATGAAAGCCAATATGCTACCAACCAGAAAACACACTGGGACAAACATAATATCTTCCTTCTTCCTTACACAAAGAAAAATCAAGAGCGTAAAAAGAACTCGGACAATTAATGTACGTAGGGCTATAGATTTCATATTTTCCATACCCCTGTAATAAAAATCAGGCAACAATGCAGTAATCAAATATCCCAGCAAGTAAACCTGCAAAATCGTCATCAACGTGACATCAAAGACATTTATATATAGGAATAGCAAAAAAAATACCACACCGAGGCAGACAGCCAGTATTACCTTTATGAAAGTGACAGCAGTAATAATGTACTCAATTTTACATTTGTCGGTTTTATTTTCGCTGATTTTCTTTGTTGCATACAACGTAAATCCAAAATCCAAAATAATCTGGACATAAGCCATATATCCCAAAGCCAAGCCTATCTGTCCATATTCAGTTGGTCCCAACACTCTGCTTAAATACGGAACTGTCAACAAATTCAAAATCTGTATCGAGGTTGTCATTAAATATAAGAAAACGGCGTTACTGATCAACTTTCTATTCGCTTGATTCTTCATTTTGATCAATACTCCTTAGTTTTCTATCGCTTCACAAAACCAATCTACTGATTCCTTCCGAAAGTCATTCAGTAAAACTGTCACGTTAGAATAATCAACTTTAGAATAATTTTCAATATCCATATCGATTCTATCCAACAGGTTCAATCGTGATAACAGATTCCTCGTTCTGTATGGATTACCTCTATTTTCTACAGCAACAAAATTCTTTCCTAAATTAACAGACAATGCTACTCCATGAAAGGAATCCGTAATAATCAGTTCTGCGTGTTCTATAAGCCGTATCATATCTGCAATAGATGCACCCAAGATTTTCTTGTCGCAGTTTTTGCTATAGTATCTGGTGAATTGAACAGCCCAAACCGGCAGACCTAAAGATTCAGAATATGTTTTTACCAGATTTATACAATGTTCGCTGTATTTTTCCAAGGATACAAAATAGGTCAGAATGTATTTTTGATCATTCTCCAAATAATCTGAATACTGCTTGGCAAAAAGCCTCCACTCTTCTCCTGTTAAAAGGAATGTAGGGTCGCAAACCACATTAATATTTCGATTCATAATCTTTTCTAACTGCTGCTTGGCAAAAGTTTCCCTAACGCTGATATATGAAAATTCTTCCAGTGCCTTCTTCATTAAAGCTTTGTCCTGCTCTCTTATTTCTGTACTCCCTATACTCGATGCATAAGATATTCTTTTTATCAGCGATGCCAAATTGCAGCAAAAATACAGGATCCAAGGTTCCCCCCGTGGTCTCCGGATTCCATATCTGGTCACTTCCCGCCACCAATACATCATAATGTAAATCTGACAGGTTCTCTATTTGTGTGCAATGTTCACTAGATAAAGAATAAAATGTATTCAAATGTTTCTTGAATCCTTTTCTATAGTAGTGCATTCCTCCAAATAGTATGTTCTTCGCAAATGAAATTAAATATCCCATATACGAATTCTTACCTTTGAATGCCATCTTCAGCTTTTCATCGTCATGCAAATTAGAATAATTTACGATTTGGGCATCATATCCTCTACCCCTCAGAAAAGCTTGTGTAGCGTAGGCTTGAAACCATACACCATAGTTATAGGATTGAAAAAAAGTTACGATTCCTATCCGTTTCATACTTCTTTGTTTTTCTCTTTCCGTATATTTGCCGCCGTAACAGCCATAGTTGGAGAAATGGCCGCAAGCAGTGCAAAAATCCTAGATTTCAATGAATTTTTTCCTTTGAGATATATCAAAATATTTTTTCTAATATTGCTACGGATCACACCATCATACCGCTTGTCATAGCTCTCCATCTTTTCGAGTGCACAAATGCAATCGTAAACCAAGTAACAAACCGCACTATTCCAATATTCAGGGTACTCGGTTTTGCAAAACTCAATTTTTTCCAGAGAGGCATAAATCCGATCCAGCTCTCTGTCTGAAAACTTTGCATGTGTTATACTATCAGGATTTGAGCGATAATAATACAAGACATCTGTTCTTACAGATACCGCCTTGCAACGATGAAACAATATGTATGTCACATACTCATCTTCATAAAGCTTTCCTTTCGGAAACTCAACTCCTTCAAAAAGAGCTGTTTCAAAAAGCTTATTACATACTGAATTGGAGATGTTCTGTGAATATATCAATTCCCCCATTGCCGCTTTTCGATCCAGCCGTTGATTTTTCTCCAGTTTACGAACACGCATCGACCCGTTTGGATAGACATGGGCTATTGCGGCCACACCAATAGAAGTGTTGTCGGCTTCCATCTGTTTTAATAAACCACAATAAAAATCCAAATCAATATAATCATCCGAATCAATAAATCCCACATACGGAGATGTTACATATTTTAGCCCGGCATTTCGCGCATCCGAAAGGCCACCATTCTCCTTATGAATAACCCGTATTCGTGTATCTTTTTTTGCATATTCATCACAAATTGTCCCACTAGAATCCACACTACCATCATCCACCAGAACAATCTCTAAATCCTCTAATGTTTGATCGACAATACTATCAAGGCATTGTTTCAAATACTTCTCTACATTATAAACCGGTACAATAACAGATACTTTTGCCATTTCAACTCCTCATTTCCGCTTCCTCTTTATGAAAACAATGGACTGTATGTCAATACATCAATCACAAACTTTTCCACAGGAATCATCGTATTAAGCATATAAAAACTCAAAAAATATCCAACCATTGCCAAGCAACATACAACCGTATTGAATGCCCATGCAGTTACTTTATGTGAAGCATTCTCTCTTACATATTGACCGAATAAAGCAGCTCCATACGGAAAGAACACAAAAGTAAACCTTTGATATGATGGCGTTTGCATAAAAAAGCAAGCTATTATAACAAAGAAATAAATTACAAAATAGTTTTCGAGCTTTTCATCCCAAAGTTTTTTTTGCTTCTTTTTATGTTCCAAAAGGCAAGTGCCATCATCACGAGCACAGAGTAAGAAAAAACCTTATTTAGCAAGTAATACCCACTATCTTTCACGACCGTAGCCCAACCACCAGTATCCCAATTAAAATACATAAGTGTTCGCTTCAAAAAAGCCTGTGTATAAGAAATCACTGCTAACTGTGATAGGAGCATATCCACTATGCCAACAAGAGTTTCAACAACCAACGGTGCGAGCAATAACATCATTAGGATTATTTTAACATATCGTTTTTTTGTACTAACAATAAATCGTATCAACACCAGCAATATCGCCGCAAAATGCATAAAAATCGGAAGAACATAAAGAAAATATGTCCATACACTTCTCCTTTTTTGATACAGTTCTCTGTAAACCGCCAACAAAATCATCGCAAATGCCAATTCACTTCTCAGTGCATTAACAGAAAAACAGAAATTCATAAGCCCCATAAGAAGAAATAGAGTATATACTCTTTGCCTCAAATTAAAGCTTTTACTGTGCGCATAATCTTGCAATACATATAAACTAATTAAATAAGTGAAGAATACTGACGTACCTGCAATCAACTGATAATTCCCCGTCTTGGCAATGATCCAGAACCAAATGTCAATGACATATAAATTTTCATATGAGCCATGATTAAATGCTCGAAAGAAAGATACGTTTGCATAATCTTTTACTGCGGCAATATATCGTACAATATCCGGATCAGTTTTGGGATCTCGGAAACACATTTGCCATCAACCCCATAAACAGAGCTAAAAAAAACAATCCCAAAAACCCTTTGTACCTTATTTTTCGAAATATAACCAAGTAAAGAAAAGGGAACAGTCAAGGCAGGGAAAAGCAAGCATGTAATTGTCAATCCTAATAACATAACACCCATCTTCTTACCGTTAGTCTGCGAAACCAATGTTTAGTCATCTAAATTGCCTCTTTTTAAATAAAATTTCTCCCACTCAGCATTTGCATCTACCATACAATAATATGTCGGGGAAACATCGACATACTGTAAATACGTTTCTTGGATTCTTTTATCCAAAAATGTATCAAATGTACCTATTACTTTCGCCGGAATACCAGCGACAACCACGTTATCCGGAACATCCTTTGTGATTATACTGCCTGCTGCCACAATAACATTTGAGCCTATCTTTGTATCATATAAAATAATACTTCCGGTACCAATAAATACATTATTTCCTATTTCTATACAGCCAACCTTCTCATGGAATACTCCCCCCACCAGAATTTTTTCGGTTTTTGGAGATATCCTATTCAACATATTGTGTACCACACCATGCGTCACGAACAAAACATTAAAAAGCCATGCGTACATTATTTCCGATTCTGATTAACTCTGGATATAACGGAATCTTACGAGACTGAATCATCACATTCTCTCCAATACCTGCATATACATTCCGTTTTTTTAAATATGCGGTACGTTTCACTCCATCCCGTATGGTCAGCATCCGAAATTGATACCACAGCATCCGCAGCCTCATGACTCCTTCCTCCGAATCATCACTTCATTATATTTCATCATATAGATGCCTTCTTCATAGGCTCCTATGTTCTTCTCGTTTGCTACACCTATCAGGTTATTCTTTATCAGCTTCATGTGGTTACAGCCGCATTCATAGGCATGCGGATACCCACCTCCGAACCTTGGATTCACTTCCGAGATGTAATATTCTCCATCTATATCAAAGATATCAATATCAATCTGACCGCTCCATCCGCATTCCTTTACAAACTTCTCGATCAGCGCAAACAGTTTTTCGTCTTTGAATGACACAGCTTTGTCCGTCTCTCCGGCTCTCATCAAGATTTTCTTTTTGGTGAACACTGAAACGAGTTCGCTGGAAATCATATCAATATAGCAGTCTCCGCCTATCTCCTGACCGTTCAAAAATTCCTGAATCATCAGATTGTCATCATGCGCCCAAAGAAGATCCATCGTCTCTTTATCCTTAACCTTATTGATAGCAATCGATGCACTGCCACGGACAGGCTTTACAAATACCGGAAAGCTGATCTCCCCAGCATCCAAATCCTTATAAAACGCTTCCTTATCCACATAGCTCTTGGCGCAATTGTACCCATGCTCCTTAAGCCATGTAAACATCTGCATCTTGTCCAGTGCCATCTCGCACAGGTCGTAGGACGAGCCGATGATTGTCACGCCAATCTCTGCAAACCTCTCCTTATTTTTTGCAATTAGACTTAACTCCGGGTCAATCAGTGACAACACACCGGAAATTTGTTCTTTCTTACAGATATTAAGGATCAGATCTATATAGCCATCCTCTATAATACGAGGCACTTGATAATGCTTATCCGCCTCATAGATTGCTGGCGCAATCTCGGTTAAATCAGTAACAACCACATTGCCCACGCCAGCGAATTCCTTCTTAAAATATTGAATTACCTTATTGCGCGTTCCCACGCTTAGAAGTAATATGTTCGTCATTTCAAAGTCTCCCAAAATCATCAAAGAACAACGGTGTTCCACCTGTGTGGATGAACAATATGTTCTTGTTTTTTATCTCTTGTTTTTCTATATAGTCCATCATGCCGGTATATGCTTTGGCCGTGTATGTGGAATCCATCGGGATTCCGTGGTTACTGAGCATATTCTTTATGGTGGTTTTTATAGCTTCATTTTGTTTGCCGTAGCCATCTCCGATGTAATCATCAATGAAAATAGTTGCGGATTCTATCAGTTCATCGGCTACATCATCACACAAATATTCTTTCACGCTGTCAAGCACCACCAGCCGACCTCTTGGATTCTTTCTGGCAATGCTGACACCCACGATTTCTCTCTCGTCTCCATGCATAATCTGACCGCACACAAGACCCGCCTGTGTAGTGCCTGTCCCTGATGCGAAGAAGATGTAATCGAAGTGGAGTTCGTTCTCTTTTTCGTATGCACATATCTCGTTATAGCAGTCAACATAGGCCTGTGTTCCGAGATTGCCATGACCACCACCGGGGATAAAGTACGGCTTTCGACCACACTCTCTAAGTTCAGCCAACTTTTCATCAATTGTTCTGCTGACCTCATCCACAGGTACGGTTGTGATCTCCGCACCGAACAACTGCATCATCTTGCTGTTATAAGTCGGTTCGGATGCTTCCTCCGGACTGATGATATAGCAAGGAATGTTCCGCACTGTCGCCATATTGGAAATCACACGGCAGTGATTGGAACTACTGCTACCATAGGTGACAACCGTGTCGAAATCTCCGTTGTCAATCTCTTTGAAGAAATTCACTGCTTTTCTTGCCTTGTTGCCACCAAAAGAGAACGGGAACAGATCATCACGTTTGATATATATATTATTTTGTTCTGTTCTTATTTCACATATACATGTCCTCATAATCATCCTCTGTATAATGGGAAAAAAACCGGATTTATAATCGCACCTGCTTTTTGAACCATCGTGTCATAAATCGTCTGATTATGAATCTTTTTAATTGCGTAATATGGTATAACTCCATTTTCCGCCACAAAATTCAATTTAAACTGTTCAATATTTCCGCCTTTTTTCCCTCCTCCCATGTCAATGAGTTTTCTTCCATATTGTTTTCCTAACAAGGAAGTCTGATATGTTAATAAACTATTGGCTTGGCAATGAGCAAATTCCGGATTTGATCCAAGATAAAGGTAGTGCACTATGTCTTCGCTCATAACAGATAAAACAGATGTAATAATTTTCACCATCCTTAACCGCATTGGAGAAGAAACACACGCCTTTGAAAACTTCAAAATATTCCTCTAACTCTTCTGCTGTGAATTTATAGTAAGCAGAGACCTGAAACTTATCTACCGTATTTTGGTACAGTTCCAAAAACTTAGGGATTGTTACCCCGTCAAAATCAAACTTTACAGATACATTTGCGTCAATTGCTTTCTTTATAGCGCGTTTGCTTCTCCTGTTATACGCTTTCTCATAAAAATTTTCAGTCAAATCATTGCAGTAAAAATATCCATAAAACTCCGCACCTAAAACCTCTGAAATCACAGAAGCATTTGCAGCCCATGGATCCAATTTCGCAAATTCAGCGATAATATTATTGTTTTTACAATATTGCTGAAAATCTTGGGTAAATGACTTCATTAATTCCAATTCCTGTCCGTCATTGCACCATTCAATACAAGGTCCACCTGTACCTCTATATGAGGAAATATCATAATATTGAACATCAGCTATAAAGCCTGCTTGTTTTTTTATAAAACGGTAACTGACCTCTCCTTGTTTTCCTATAAAATCATAGGAAACAAGTTCTCCGGCTTCTTTTTTCTCCTGAAGCTTTGCCCAGCGTGCTTCACGATATACACTTTTCATATCAATAACCTCCCATTTATCGGAACAAATTCTTCGAAAAATTGAATATTCAACAGTAAACGCTATTTGCTGAAATTAGATGTTCTGTGCATTTATTATGTATCTCATCTAGTAGTTACATTATTCTGCCTATTTCTTCTCTCTACATCCAACCGTCCAGAGCCACCCTCGCCTGTTGGAACCACTACATCAGACCGTTTGAAAACCTTACTTATGGTCGAAAGGATAATCTTTAGGTCTCCAATCCAAGTAATGTTACTGACATATTTCAAATCGTATGCAAATACACTTTCCCACAATTTAATTGCGTTTCTTCCGTTCACCTGTGCCAAACCTGTTAAACCCGGACGCACATCATGACGGTGATGTTCTTCTTCTGTGTACCAAGGTAGGTACGACACCAGTAATGGTCTTGGTCCAACAATACTCATATCGCCTTTCAGTATATTGAATAGTTCTGGTAATTCATCTAAGCTGGTGATTCTCATAATCTTTCCATACTTATTAAGTCTCACATCATCCGGCAGAAGATTTCCATCCTTATCTTTTCGGTTATCCATCGTTCGGAATTTGACGAGCTTGAAGATCTTCTCCTGCCCGTCCTTGCCTTTTTTACCAGGACGAGGTTGAACGAAGAACGGGTTGCCTCTCATTGCAACCGCACCAACAATAATTAGAGCCAGCAGCACCGGGGATAGAACAACCACAGCAATCAGTGAAAAAATGAAGTCAAAGAATCTCTTAAAAAACTTTACGTACATCTCCACACCTCTCACTCAAAACAAGCCCTAACAATCTCAATCACCGTGTCCTGCTCTTCCACCGTCATCTTATTATCGCTCGGTAGGCACAGTCCTCTCTGGAAGATGTCCATTCCTACATCCAGTGGCTTGCCGTCCTTACCTTTCACGCCACCGGCTATGTAGTAGGCATTCATCTTACCTCTTCCATCGCCCTCCCGGGTCACGACCCCATTCATCCGATAATTATATCCCAGTTCCTCATGTTGATACCAAGGAGCGTTCTCACGAGATTGGGTAGACCATTTACGTACTTTGTTCGCTGCCTCCAAATCATCCGTCAATAACATTCCCCCGGAAGAGCCCGTGATAATTTTATTGCCATTAAATGAAATGGCATTATAACTACCGAAAGTCCCGATTTGTACCCCTTTATAAGAGGCTCCCAACGATTCCGCTGCATCCTCTATGATAATCGCGTGATGCTCCCGACAAATAGCTCGGATCTCATCGATTTTACCCGATGTTCCGTATAGGTGAGCGACTACAACGACCTTCACTTCCGGATACATCTCGAAGGCTTTCTCTAACGCAACCGGATCCATATTCCAAGTATCATATTCCGTGTCGATAAACACGGGTACCCCTCCCTCGTAGACAACAGGGTTTACCTTAGCGTCAAAAGTCATATCCGAACAAAAGATCTTATCAACGGGCTTTACCCCGGCTAATCGAACTGCCATGTGCAAAGCGGCTGTCCCTGCGGACAAGGCAACCGCATATCGGCAACCGATCTTCTCGCAAGCCAGATGTTCTACCTCATTGATATTCTTGCCCACGGTAGACATCCAATTACTCTCGTATGCTTCTATTATATATTTGATTTCATCTCCATGCATGGTAGGAGAACTCAGCCATATCTTAGATGCAAATGGTACTATTCCATCTTGATCCTCTCTCTTATTCATATCCTTTAAAATTGTTTTTTCTTGTAAATGCGCAAGTACTTCTATCCCGCTTATTTCCAGCAGGACACACAATCAGTTTTTATCTTAAATGATTTTCCTTCTTTTTATGCACGGTATGCTCTTAAAAAGAGTCTGCATAGTCATTATTTCCGTGCGTCATTTCACATTTTAAGAAGCCATTCCGCTTCAACAAATTACCTTTATGATTGTGACTCGAGTCAAGGAACACTGCGGATGGCGGTAAACACTCAAATTAGGGCACACCCCTTTTAAAGGGCACCTTTCCAGTGCCCTAACCGAGTTTTGTTAAATATTTAATTTGATTTTAACATTGGCTCGTCACCAAATGAATCCTATCGGTACCATATTAACATAGTCACAACACCTATTAAAGATTTTTCATACAAAAGGTACCTTTCTCAATCCAACTCCTCAAACCGGGAGTTCTGGCTCTTGAACTCAGGCACGAAAGATTTCATCTCTTTTACCATCGGAAGGATCTGAACACAGAGGGATAATTCGGTTAATAGATGGATATGTTCTACTACATCCTTATAGTCATACTCACGAACCGCCGCCACCCGAATCTTCTCGTGAGGGGTCTCTTTCGTGTTCTCCTTGTTGTTCAGTAGCTCTTCATACAATTTCTCGCCGGGACGAAGGCCAGTGTACTTGATCTCGATATCCTTGTTTACCTGCAATCCGGACAGTTCAATCATGCGCTTCGCCAAATCCGCTATCTTCACCGGCTCTCCCATATCGAAGATAAAGATCTCACCGCCCTTGCCCATCGTTCCGGCCTCTAACACCAGGCGACAAGCCTCCGGGATGGTCATAAAGTAACGGATAATATCGGGATGGGTGACCGTCACTGGACCTCCCTGAGCGATTTGTTCCCGGAAACGGGGGATAACCGAACCGTTGCTACCCAATACGTTTCCAAAGCGGGTCGTAATGAAACGCGTCTCGCCTTTCACCTCTCCTCGCTCGATCGCAAGGCTCAGACTCTGTACATAGATCTCAGCCAAGCGCTTGCTACAGCCCATGATGTTCGTGGGGTTCACCGCCTTATCCGTACTGATCATCACAAATTTCTCCACACCATAGCTTACAGCGGCATCCGCCATCACACGAGTACCGGAACACGTTTGTTCGGATCGCCTCGCAGGGGTTCTCCTCCATTAAAGGGACATGCTTGTAGGCTGCCGCATGGAACACTACTTGGGGGTGCCAGTTGCGGAACACATAATCCACACGGTCCGGGCTACGGACATCGCCGATTACTGGGACAAAGTTTAGTCCCTTGTATTTCTCTTCCAATTCCAGACGGAGATTATGCATCGGGGTCTCGGCGGAGTCGAAGCAAACCAACTTCTTAATCGGGAAATGAGCAAGCTGGCGACAGATCTCGCTACCGATACTGCCGGCGGCTCCCGTGACAAGCACGGTCTTCCCTTCCAACAGATTGCCGATTTCGTCCAGATTAATATGGATCTCCTCACGACCCAACAAATCCTCGATACGGATCTCTCGGACGGAACGTTTCGCCTCACCTCCACGTAGCTCCTCCATCTCTGGGACTACCAATGTCTTCAAAGAGGCCTGCTCGCAATAACGGATCAAACGGTCACGCTCCTGATGGGCAACCTTTATATTCGGGAAGAGAACGCCATCCAAACTGTTGCGAGGGATCAAGCGATACAGATCCTCCACGTTCTCGATCTGGTAGACCGGCAACTCCGCAATCCGGATGCTTTTCTTGGAATTACCAAAGGAAAGGAAGCCCATGATGCTATAATTCTGCATGAATACCTGACGGTTCGCCGATGTGGCGATCATCACGCTCTCCTCCTCCGTGCCAAAGACCAGTACCCGCTTGCGTTTCTTACCGAGTTGCAGGAGGACGCTGTTATAGACATTGATCACGAAGACACGCAACGTGACCAACATCACGATCGTCAACGTACTGTCCATGATTCCACCCAACCAATAGATAGAAGGGCTGAAACGGGCTTTCAACAGCCAAAGCAGCAGGAACATCAAGAGCGACTTGCCGATCGCAGCACCACCGATCCGCCACAAGCCACGCAGCGTGGAATGGCGAATAACCCCATGATATGCTTTGAACAGCAAGAACGAAACGATACTGGCCACAAATGAGGAGAGGCCCACTTTCAGCACATCAGACTCTCCAATACGTATATGCAGAATGGAGAACATTCCTAGTACGCCCAGCAACGATACGGAAAGCGAGACGAAAAGGTCCGCACTAAAAATGATCCAACGGTTGATATACCGCAAATTCACCAGACGGCCTAAGGCCAATCGCCATCTGCCCTTATGAAAATCCATCATTTGTATTTTGTTTGTTTTATATTCAGTGCCCTAACTTTTCCCAACGGCGGCGCCTGTGACTCGTGGCGTCCCGAAGCGGCGGGCGTAATACAGCTTTCCGTCCGCAAGATCGTACCATCACCTTGGTGGATGATTTGGATCGCATGGGTTGCATTGGGCACGATCTGCACATTGCAACCGTAGATATGGAAGACGAAATATATATTAATTGCCCTGTGAAGTATATATTAATTGCCTAACGCAGTATATATCCTCGGGCACATGCAGTATATCTTCTCAAAAACGGCCAGTTGAGCGGTGTCTGAGACGACTGCTTCACGCATCGTTGATACGGGTACGGATGAAACGCTCTTTGACCATCTCCTCGGGGTTATTTTCGGATCATTTCAGGCATGAGACCGCAAAGGAACAAGCATATGCAAGAACCAAGTGACGAAAGTGATGAGTTTCGATGCTGTCGAGCATACACATGAGCGTGAAATCATCCCCCATACACTATTTCCCGGCTCCGAGAAATTGCGTCTTGCATTATAATACGCTTTCTTTTTATCAAATTCAAAATCGGGCGTATATTCATAGACTGTTGAATCCTCGAAAAACCCTTCAATGGAACTTTGTTCCAAACTGAACACAAGAACTCCGGCTTTCGTCTGCCAGCAATCTTGATAGATAACATAACCTTCCCCGTAAATACCAAACTGAAATTCCCTATTATTATATCTAGCAACGATCGGAGTTCCGTCCTCCAAGTCATCTATATTCTCAAAGTCAAGCTGTCCGTGTTTACCCCTATTCAAAAAATCTCCAAACATCTTTCCTCATTAATCGCCGCTTTGACGGCTTTGGGTGTATCTTCTTGCGTCTCTCTCTTTTTAAACCTAGACAACAATGATACAAGAGACCTTTCCCATAATTGTCAGCGGGGTAGAAGTACTCAATGAGCGTATCCTGCTGACCCATGTGGAGAACGGATTATTGATGAATGGTTTATGATAGAATAGCTTGCTTCATCGATAATAAGGTTGCCTGCAAAAGGGGTAAGTCCTCCTTCATTGTTGAATAAACAATATCAATATCTATTTTAAAATAATGATGAGCTATCACATCCCGCAACTTCATAATCTCCTTCCAAGGAATTACAGGATATAAAGGGAAAAGTTCTCCTTCTGAAAGTTTATCTATAGTTTTCACACTTTCACCGATAAAAATCAATTTCATACAAACACCATCCAAAACGAACATATCATCAGGAGTCAATAAGAAATCATTGCCATCCTTAATATGAGATGTACGGACTTGTATAACATGAATTGAATCAATCATCATGTCTATTAAATCCAAAATTCGTCCCGAATCTTTCCATTTATACATAAATCAAATCTTTATTTATGGATTTTTCCATACGAGTTCCTGCAAATGACTCTCTTTTACGGAATAAATCAACAGAACAACCTAGAAGTTTCTCAAGTTCTGACTTTAGGCGACATAATGTAAACAAACTCATATGAGAACTCTCGTAATATATATCAATATCACTATCTTCCCTTTGTTCATGACGAGCCACCGAGCCAAACAAACCAAGATTACTTATCTGATATTTACGAAACAACGATTCTTTTTCGCTCCTTAATATACTTAAGTATTCCTCTGTAGACTTCATAGGCTCATTCTTTTTGTTCTAAAAACAAAAATATAAAGAATAATTGAATCCTCCAAGTCAACTAATTGAAATTACCCTATGATTTTGGGGTGACAAACGCAACAGCTGATAAACAGACCGCTCAAACGCCACCCAATGCGTTCCCGTAGAATATAGGGGATCTATGTTAGAGTAATCGAATATATTCAGGATCGACCTCCACAGCGGCGACCAACAGACCAGGTATCTCCACGATCAAACGTTTCACACGGGCCCCTCGTATAGAGAGTAAGCGTCCCTCGTAGCCATCCAATGGGCCACCCTCGATGCGGATCATGCGACCGTACATCGCAGGGGTTAATTCTTCAACCAAGAAATAACGTGGGGAATCATCGGAATGGACAGCACGGATAAAACGGTTCATCTCCGCATGGCCTACCGTCATCGGCTTACGGTAGCCACCACGCAAATAACGATATTGGAGGGTACTGATCTCTTCTACGATTGGATCCATACACGCATGGGTCGTATGGGCAAAAAGTAAATCGTGCAGAAGAGGAACCTCCTCACGAATCCGCTTACCCTTCCTCTCGACCAACTGCCAACGCATAGGAGTGAAAACCTCTATGCCCTTTTCCTCTAGCAACCTATAGGCCGGACGTTTAGCATTGGGACGGGTCAGGTCTCGCAATACGAACCAATTGTCTGTCAAAGGATGTTCCATTGGATAATGGGATAATTCTTCTAGTCCTGAAAGGATACGTATTTTCTTATTATCCAATCAGTTACATAATAGATTCTTATAAGTTGGAAGGCGTACTTGGAGAGTAGCATTCGTCTCACGCTGCAAATGTAGTAAAAAAAATAACTAAACACAAGCAAACATTAGGCCTTGTTTGTGTTTGGTTATTTTTCACTACATTTGTGTTCGCTAAAAAAAGGAGTAATTTAAAATGATCGATCAACCTACCATAGACCGGATATTGGACGCGGCGAACATCGTGGATGTTGTCTCAGAATTCGTGACTCTTCGGAAACGAGGAATCAACTATGTAGGATTATGCCCGTTTCATTCGGACAAATCACCGTCTTTTTACGTATCCCCCTCAAAGAATATCTGTAAGTGTTTCGCTTGCGGAGAGGGTGGAACCGCCGTTCACTTCATCATGAAGCATGAGCAACTCAGCTATTTCGACGCTTTACGCTTTCTGGCGAAAAAATACAATATAGAGATACAGGAACGGGAACTTACCGAGAAAGAGAAACAAATCCGTAGCGACCGGGAAAGTATGCTTATCGTCAATAGTTGGGCGGGGCAATACTTCTCTACTTTATTACATGAGCATGTTGAAGGGAAAAGCGTAGGTATGCGTTACTTTGCCGAGCGAGGATTGCGGGAAGATATCATCCGTAAATTCCAGCTCGGGTATAGCTTGGACCAGCGGGATGCTTTATACAAAACCGCTATAAAAGCAGGTTATAAAAAGGAATTCCTCGAGAAAACCGGTTTAGTTATCGCTTATGATAATGGAAACGTGAACGATCGTTTTCGGGGACGTGTCATCTTTCCCGTCCATACGCTAAGCGGAAAGGTCGTGGCATTCGGCGGACGTGTATTGAAAAAGGACGAGAAGACCGCGAAGTACGTAAACTCTCCCGAAAGCGAGATTTATCATAAAAGCAACGAGCTTTACGGCATCTATTTCGCCAAGCAAGCAATCATGAAACAGGATCGCTGTTTCTTGGTGGAAGGATATATGGACGTAATCGGTATGCACCAAGTGGGCGTAGAGAACGTGGTTGCCTCCTCGGGTACGGCGCTCACGCAAGGGCAAATCCGGCTCATACATCGTTTCACGAATAATATCACGGTATTATACGATGGAGACGCCGCCGGAATCAAAGCGGCTCTCCGGGGTATCGATATGTTATTGGAAGAAGGGATGAACGTCAAGGTCGTGCTTCTTCCGGCGGGAGAAGATCCGGACTCGTTTGCCCGTAGCCATAGCGCGAGCGAGTTCGCAGAGTTTATCAGCCAGAACGAGACGGATTTCATCCGTTTCAAGACAAAGTTACTATTGGCGGAAGCGGGGGGTGATCCGATCAAACGTTCCGCCCTGATCTCGGATATAATCCGTACGGTAGCGATCATACCTGATAATATCGCTCGCTCCGTGTATATCCGGGAATGTAGTACGACCATGGAGATAGACGAGCAAGTCTTACTCAACGAGGTCAATAAGATCCGTCTCAACAAGGAAGAGAACCAAGCGGCTAAATCCGTAAGGAATACACCGCCCGTTCAATCTCCCGTCAATACGATTCCGGAGTATCCAGATTTCCCCGGCTACCAACCGTATACACCGGAAGAGGCGAATACCCTTCCTCCGGAAAATATTCCGCCTCCACCGCTCGAGGACTATATTCCGGAAGAGGAAGCGGGTCCGCCCCCTACTCCTCCATACGAGGTTCCGACGGCTCCCAACATACAGGTCCAACCGAAACGTTCTCCTTTTGAGGCTTATGAGTTGGCTCTTCTGCGCTATATCGTACGATATGGCGAACGTGTCCTCTATGACTACGTAGATGAGGAGACCAACGAGCATGTCATCATGAGGGTCGCCGGATTATATCCGTTTCGATCTGGAACGTGATGACCTTACATTTTATACGCCAGCCTTCAAACAAATGCTGGACGAGGCTGCTGAACATTGCCAGAACGAGGGCTTTATGGCCAGTCGTTATTTCCTTGCCCATCCGGACCCGAACATCAGCCGGCTTGCCGCCAACCTTATCAGCGATAAGTACCAGCTTAGTAAATATCATACGAAGTTCAGGGAACTGGAGCAAGAAGAAGATAAATTGGATTACTTGGTACCCCGGGAAATCTATTCCATGAAAGATGCCTATATCCTCTATAAGATAAAGGATATCCAAGCGAAAATCAAGGAGGCTCAAAACAAGGGAGACATGGAGCTGATCTTTGATTTAATGAAACAGAACGCCCACCTCAACGAGATCAAGAACGTGCTCTGCAAAGAGCTGGGTGAGCGTATCGTATTAAAAATGTAATAAAAAATAGCTATGAATTTCCTTGAGACAGAAAACGTGGTAAAACAGTACGCCGGGCATCTGGCGCTAAACAAGGTAAGTATCCAAGTTCCTCAAGGAACCATCTTTGGATTACTGGGGCCTAACGGGGCGGGCAAGACGACCTTGATCCGGATCATCAACCGGATTACGGCACCGGATAGCGGAATCGTTCGCTTCAACGGCCATGAGTCCAGCCCCGAAGACATCTACCAGATCGGTTACTTGCCGGAAGAGAGAGGGTTGTATAAAAAGATGAAAGTCGGGGAGCAGGCGATCTATCTGGCACAATTGAAAGGTCTCTCCTACCCAGAGGCACGCAGTCGTTTGACCCGTTGGTTCGAGAAATTTGACATCATGCCTTGGTGGAATCGCAAACTAGAAGAGCTGTCGAAAGGTATGCAGCAGAAAGTACAGTTCATCATTACCGTGATACACGAACCCGAGCTATTGATCTTTGACGAGCCATTTAGCGGATTCGATCCGGTCAACGCCGATCGCCTTAAACAAGAGATATTGGAATTGAAGGCGGCCGGGCATACCATTATATTCTCAACTCACAACATGTCCTCCGTTGAGGAGATTTGTGACGAGATTGCTTTAATCAATCGCTCTGAGGTCGTCCTGTCCGGCAATGTCAAGGAGGTACGGGAACGGTTTAAGAGTAATACCTATATATTAAATGTACGCAAGGAGACTGGAGGTATTGAGGAGTTAAGGATACGCAAGGAAGAGAATATCAGTAACTCCGATTGGCTTACCCGGCTGGCGTCCCAATATGAGATTCTTTCCTTCACGGAGGAGATCCCTTCTATGAATGACATTTTTATCAACACCGTTTCCGGTACAAACACATCAAAGGTATGAGCAAAATTGGATTAATCATCAAACGGGAATATCTCCGAAGAGTAAGTAAAAAAGTCATTTATCCTGCTCACGTTCCTCACACCGTTTCTATTTGCCGCGCTCTTATTCGTCCCTCTTTGGCTTTCATCGATCAAAGGCGACGAGGTACATACCATAGCGATCCTCCGACTCCACAGGTAAATACGCCCCGCTATTCGAGGATACGGAGACTTATCGTTTCATCCATAGTGACCAGAGTATGGATACCTACAAACAAATCCCTGATAAGGAAATATTCGCATTCCTTACGATCACGGAGGATTTACTGGAAAATCCAAAAGCCGCTACTTTATATTCCAAGAAACAAATCCCGGGAGAATTGAGCCGACTCGTCAATATGACACTAAAGAAGCAGATTGAAAGTGACAAACTGGCAACGTTCAATATCCCGAATTTGAAAGAAATCATAAAAGAAAGCAAAATCAATTTCAATATACAGACCATCAAATGGGGGGATGACGGAAGCGAAAAGCAATCCTCATCCGTAGTAGCCTCCATAACCGGTGTTATTTTCACCATGCTTATCTATATGTTCATCATGATCTATGGAGCAATGGTCATGCAAGGGGTTATGGAAGAAAAGACGAACCGGATCATCGAGATTATGATCTCGTCCGTCAAACCTTTCGACTTAATGATGGGTAAAATTATAGGAATCGGTTTTGTCGGGCTTACGCAAGTATTCCTTTGGGCGGTTATGACCTTTATTCTCATCACCGGGGGAACTTTCTTTTTGGGAGGAGGTATGGAAAGCGAGATCTTGCAATCAAGCATGGCACTTAACACAACCCCTAACATGACGGCTATCGCAGCCCAGCAGCATGGAAATGAATGGATAGAGATGCTTCATACGATTAACTTCACCGAGATAGGCATCTTGTTTATCGCTTATTTCATAGGCGGCTACTTATTATATTCTTCTTTATTCGCCGCTATCGGATCAGCTGTAGACGGCCAAGAAGACACGCAACAATTCATGCTACCAGTCACGCTCCTTTTAGTTTTCGCCCTCTATGCGGGAATCTATAGCATGGAAAACCCTGACGGACCATTAGCTTTCTGGTGCTCCATGATCCCCTTCACCTCTCCGATCGTGATGATGGTCCGGGTGCCATTCGAGGTGCCTTTGTGGGAAATACTACTTTCCATTGGATTTTTGTATATATCATCCATCGGTTTCACTTGGTTTTCCGCCAAAATATACCGTGTAGGCATTCTCATGTATGGTAAGAAACCCAGTATAAAGGAGATGTCCAAATGGCTTCGTTACAAATAAAAACATGATATCTACAACAAAAAAGCCTCGCTACTCTTATCGAATAACGAGGCTTTTTTATGTTGTTCTACCGGATTCGAACCAGGACAAACAGGACCAGAATCTGTTGTGCTACCATTACACCATAGAACAATCTCTACAAAATTGTCAAGTAAACTTTAAACGTTGTTCTACCTGGATTCGAACCAGGACAAACAGGACCAGAATCTGTTGTGCTACCATTACACCATAGAACAATATTTAACAAATCGCCAACTCTCTTGTTAGCGAGTGCAAAGGTATATACTTTTTCAAAATTTGCAAATAAACCTTCGAAAAAAATGTCCAGAAAAAAGACGTACGTGTTTTTTTAAAAGCTTATAACAATCGAGGAGATAGTCTCAAACAAGCTATTACACATATATTAATGAAAGAAAAAGACGTATGTAACGAATTAAGAAGTATATTTGCGACTTGGAAAATTATATCAATAGAAATAAATGGATCAAACAAAAGAATTAGTAAAAACGATTGTTGAAGGCCTTCAAGAAAAAAGAGGCAAAAATATTGTAACAGTAGATTTAAGCCAGACTTCTGGTGCCATTTGTCAATATATGGTTATTTGTGAGGGAAACACTCCTACCCAAGTTTCTGCTTTATCCGATTCCGTATGGGATTTCGCACGCAAGAATGCAAATGAGAAGCCTTTGTCTATTGACGGTACACAGGGCGCTCAATGGATCGGCATGGATTATGGCACGGTTCTTGTACATATATTCTTGCCGGAACAACGTGCATTTTATAACTTGGAGAACCTTTGGGCAGACTCGAAGGTTATACAAGTACCTAACATCTGATTAAGCCGGTCTAAATATTTGATGATAATCTCTTATGGAAAATAAAAACGACATGTTTAATAAAACACCGAAGAGCGGGAAACCTAAGATGTTCCGCTTTAATTTGTATTGGATGTACGGGTTGATCTTCATCATGCTTGTTGCCCTATACATGACAAATGATTCTTCGGGAACGAAAGAGCTAGGCTGGACAGAGTTCCAGAAACTAGCGCAGGAAAACGTATTCGATAAAATGACAGTCTACAACAAGAAGAACTTGGTGGAGGCTACAGTGAAAAATGGAAAGACAGAACAGGTCTTTGGGAATATGGACGTTTCTAAAATCGGGGTTTCTCCGAAAGTATACGTAAAGATCCCGTCAGCCGACAAGTTTTCCGATTTCTATGACAAAGCGGTAGCCGATAGTCATATCGATACACAAGTCCGGTTCGAGGAAGGCGATGACGCTATCTGGAATTTCTTGGTTTCATTCGGCCCGATTATCTTATTGATCGGTGTATGGATGTTCTTGATGAGACGTATGTCCGGTGGTACCGGCGCAGGTCCGGGTGGCGTGTTCAGCGTTGGTAAGGCAAAAGCTCAGCTTTTTGATAAAGATAATGACCGTAAGGTGACATTCAAGGATGTCGCCGGATTGGCGGAAGCGAAACAAGAGGTAGAGGAAATCGTCTCTTTCTTAAAGAATCCGGAAAAATATACCGAATTAGGAGGTAAGATACCCAAAGGTGCATTATTGGTAGGCCCTCCGGGAACCGGTAAGACATTATTGGCGAAGGCTGTTGCCGGAGAAGCTAATGTGCCGTTTTTCTCCTTGTCTGGTTCTGATTTCGTGGAGATGTTTGTCGGTGTAGGCGCCTCCCGTGTGCGTGACTTATTCCGCCAAGCGAAGGAAAAATCTCCTTGCATCGTCTTTATTGATGAGATCGATGCGGTAGGTCGTGCCCGTGGGAAGAACGCGAATATGAATAGCAACGATGAGCGTGAGAACACGTTGAACCAGTTGTTGACCGAAATGGATGGTTTCGGCTCTAACAGTGGTGTTATTATCTTAGCCGCTACAAACCGTGCGGACATTTTGGATAAAGCGTTGTTGCGTGCCGGACGTTTTGACCGACAAATCCATGTTGAATTACCGGATTTGAATGAACGTAAAGAGATATTCGGGGTGCATTTGCGTCCGATCAAGATAGATGAAAGCGTAGATGCTGAGTTCCTAGCAAGGCAGACTCCGGGCTTCTCGGGTGCTGATATCGCTAATGTTTGTAATGAAGCCGCTTTGATCGCCGCCCGTAACGGAAAGAAATTCGTACAGAAAGAAGACTTCATGAATGCGGTAGACCGCATTGTCGGTGGTCTTGAAAAACGTTCAAAGATCACGACGGAGGAAGAACGTAAATGTATCGCGAACCATGAGGCCGGTCACGCTACGTTAAGTTGGTTGTTGGAACATGCCAATCCGCTGGTTAAGGTGACAATCGTTCCCCGTGGTAAGGCATTAGGTGCGGCATGGTATTTGCCGGAAGAGAGACAGATCACCACCCGCGAGCAATTGCAGGACGAGATGTGCGCTACTTTAGGAGGACGTGCCGCAGAGGAATTAGTCTTGGGAAAAATATCCACAGGCGCATCCAACGATTTGGAACGTGTCACGAAACAAGCATATGCGATGGTCGTTTACTTCGGTATGAGCGATAAACTTCCAAACTTGAACTATTACGACTCCACCGGACAGGATTGGGGATTCACCAAGCCTTATAGTGAGGAGACCGCGAAATTGATCGATACGGAAGTACAGAAGATCATCAATGAGCAATACGACAGGGCAAAACGGATATTATCCGAGAATAAGGAAGGACATAGTAAACTTGCGCAGGTATTATTGGATCGTGAGGTAATCTACTCGGAAGATGTAGAGCATATCTTCGGGAAACGCACCTGGATCTCCCGTTCCCAAGAGATTCTGGAGTTGCAGGAAAAGGCTAACGGAAAGAACAAGGAGAATGCGGATAAGGAGGCGAAAGCGGACGCAACAATGGAAAACGTAACCGATACTCCTACCGAAGAAAACAAGACAGGGAAAATAGCTTGACCAAAGTCAAGACATTCATAACAAGTAAGGCTGGGGCGTATCTTTGATCAAAAGTTACTATCCAGCCTTCCTTATTGCTGTATTATCAATTTATTAGTTATATTTGCAGCCAAAATTACAAACAAGCAAAAACACTATTGTTTTGAAAAATCTGATTACACGTGCATTGACTGGCATTATTTTCGTCGCAGTATTGGTCGGTGCGATCTATTTCCACTCCTATTATTTTCTTACGGTATTTGGACTCATTACCGGACTTTCTCTATGGGAGTTCTACGGATTGGTCAAACATTATGAGAATGCCGCCATCAAACGATTTGTCAGTTCCTTGGGGGGAGCCTACCTCTTCGCCGCCACATTCGGTTACGCCAATGGCTTGGTTGGAGGCAATATATTTCTCCCCTATCTTTTATTCTTAATGTATACCATGATCACCGAGCTTTACGATAAAGCCAGTAATCCAATCAATAACTGGGCATTGACCTTATTCGGTCAAATCTATTGCGCAGGCTCTTTCTCTCTGCTAAACTTTATTACATCGGTACCTAATACGCCGGGCGAGATCGTACATATCCCCTATTTTGCCTTGGCTATTTTCGTTTTCGTATGGGTAAATGATACGGGAGCTTATCTAGTGGGATCTATGCTTGGAAAAAGAAGATTGTTCGAACGTATCTCTCCCAAGAAGTCCTGGGAAGGTTTTTACGGAGGGTTGGCATTCGTATTAATAACCTCCCAAATATTCGCTTGGTTCATGCCGGCCACGAACTGGTACACATGGCTTGGATTAGCCGGCACGATCGTAGTATTCGGAACTTGGGGCGACTTGATCGAATCTTTGATGAAACGTACGTTAGGCGTGAAAGATTCCGGGCATGTATTACCCGGACATGGAGGCATGCTGGATCGCTTCGATAGCGTAATGATGGCTATACCGGCCGCTTATATCTATATCGAGTTATTTATTCGAAATTAAATGTCAGGATCACCATACGGGATGTAGCTTTCGATAAGGCATCCGTATATTTGATATTTGCTTGATCTACCAAGTCCGGACGATCTTTCTCCAATAGGTTAACCAATCCGAAACAGAATTTCAGCTCCGGGCATAACTTAAAGTAGGGTAGATAGATATCACATCCCAAGCCAAACTCAAATCCGAAGTCCGTGCTTTTCAATAGAATCGGATTACCTTTCTTACGGCCTATATCCACGGAGCCATAGATACCGCCGATCAAATAAGGACGATAATTATTCAAGCGTAAAGCCGTATATTTAACGTCTAAGGGGAAATTCAGATAACTGGAACGAACGTTCGTGATGAATTCCTCTCCCGTAGCCTGTTCCCGAAACTTAAATTTCTTATCTCCGAAATGGATAGAAGGCGTGAAGCAACGTAAATTGAAATAAGGATTCATATACATATCTCCGATCACCCCGACACTAAAGCCGGGTGAGTAAGAAGGAATCTCCGCAAACCAAGTCTCTCCATTGGTCATGACACCGGTATGGGTCAATAACAAATCCTGCGAGTGAATACCCACATGAAACCCCAGATGAAGCCATTTCAAATCAGCGTACGGCTGATTCCTCACCCTTTCCTTTTGAGCCATGGCTCCCATGGTAGCCAAGCTTACCACATATAATATAAGTAATAATCGTCTCAAATCTCAACCTATTTTGTTTAATAACGAAAACCCGACAAAGATATTGCAAAAAAGAAGATTTTTGAAGAAAATAAGCCAGTAGATATTTTTTAAATAGAAAGAAAGCTATTTTTTGCACGAACTAATAGCTATCAATTTAAACGTTTAAAAAAATGGCTTACGTAATTAGTGACGATTGTATCGCTTGCGGTACTTGTATTGACGAATGTCCGGTAGGAGCAATTTCAGAAGGCGATAAATACAGCATCAACCCTGAAATGTGTACAGATTGTGGAACTTGCGCTGACGCATGTCCTACAGAGGCTATCCACCCGGCTGAATAATTCGCAGCAAAGAATAGGATTTTCCTTTGCGGAAAGCTCCTAACACATAACGGGCTGTTTCTCTCTATGAGTAAAACAGCCCGTTATCTTTTTCTCTTCGTGTTATATTAAAACTCAATATCTAACTTTATATCACCGGAAGCCATATCCTCCTCTGGGGAATCGCCATGAATCGTTTCCTCCTCTTCAGGTTCCACCACGTCTTCCGCGGATTTCTTCAGATTTGAGTTCTTGATATAACTGATTACATCTTGCATTCCCTCCATGAACTTCTCAAAGTCCTCCTTATAAAGGAAAATCTTATGCTTCTCAAATGAGATTTGCAAACCATCCTTTGATTGAATTTTCTTACTTTCCGTAACGGCAACGAATAGGTCATCTTTCAAATTCCTCTTCACATCCAGATAATAAATCCGTTTTCCCGCTTTAATGGCTTTAGAGTATAGAATCTCCCTGTCGCCACCTTCAACATGTTTTTTATTCCTTGATTCTTCCATGACAGCTAACATTCGTTAAACACCCACCCACTTTATATAACTTGCCCCAAATATGTGCATTTTTTTTTAATTAGCAACTATTTTAACGATCGAAAATACGCCCATTGAGGCTAAATTTGTAAAATATCATCTAACACATATAAAATTAAGTAAATCCGGATTCTTTTATGGAAAAAACAACTACCTTTGCAGCCTAATTTATAATAAGAAGTTCCTTCAAACGATGATCAACAGAATTTTAATCCGCATTAAAGTTTTACAGATAGTATACTCTTACTATCAAAACGGAAACGGTGACCTCAAAGTTGCGGAAAACGAATTGCTTTTCAGCCTTCAGAAGTCATATGACTTATATTATTATTTCTTACTCCTAATTATCGAAGTTACCAACCTGCAAAGAAGGATCCTTGACACCCGGAAGTGCAAATACATGCCTACCGACGAGGAGTTAAACCCGAATACACGCTTCATAGACAATCGTTTCGTCGCTCAATTAGCGGAAAACGATACGTTGAAAAAGTATGTAGACGAGCAAGGTCTCTCATGGAGCAACGACGAGGAGTTCATTAAGAACGTATTGGATACGATCCTAAGTTCTGAGATTTACGCCGAATACTTGAAAAACGAAGAAGACTCGTACGAGACGGATCGTGAGTTCTGGCGCCAGATCTTCAAGAAAATAATCTGTGGAAACGAGATGATAGAGGAATATCTGGAAGATAAAAGCATCTACTGGAATGACGATATCGAGATCGTAGAGACTTTCGCCTTGAAGACTATCAAGAAATTCGAGGAGAAGAAAGGTAGCAAACAAGCCTTATTGCCAATGTTCAAGGATTTGGAAGACAAGGCTTTCGCAATCAAGTTATTCCGTCAAAGTTTGTTGAAAGGTAAGGAATATCGTGAACGCATCGACAAACATATGAAGAATTGGGAAACCGAACGTATCGCCAATATGGACTTGATCATCATGCAAGTCGCCTTAGCCGAGATTTTATCGTTCCCGACCATTCCCATCAACGTTACCTTAAATGAATATATCGATGCCGCAAAGTATTATAGTACACCTAAAAGCGGAACATTCATTAACGGAATTCTGGATTCAATAGTCAACGAATTAAAAAAAGAGAAGTTATTGCTCAAAGATTAATTATTATCCTTACATTTGTGCATATCATTATTGATATTAACTTGTAAAACGATTATTATAGTATGAACTTACTCAGTATTTTACTTCAAACTCCAGCTGGAGGAAGTCAGTGGTCTGGTATTTTAATGATGGTTGTTATTGTTGCGATCTTCTATTTCTTTATGATCCGTCCGCAACAAAAGAAACAAAAAGAAATTCAGAAAGCCCGCGAAGCCTTAAAAGCAGGAGATAAAGTGATTACTGCCGGAGGTATCTACGGAAAAATCAAAGAAATCGGTGATACTTATATGCTAATCGAGGTAGCGGATGGAGTACGTATCCGTGTAGATAAAACTTCTATTTTCGCTTCAGCGGAAGACGCTCAGCAGCAGAAATAATCTAACTACAGAATATGTCACGACTTGAGAACATACAAAATTCCTTCAAGTCTATCCAAGCAAAGACTAAGGCTTTTTTCCACGGAGACAGATGGAAAGAGGTCTTGGTCTTTTTTCTTTTTCGCCCTTTTGGCTTTCGGTTTCTGGCTACTCCAAAGCTTGCAGCAGGAATATGAGATAGAACTTGTTTTTCCGGTTAAGTATAAGAACGTACCTGCCGATATAGCGTTTAATGCCCCTGAGGTGGAAACGATTACCGCAAAGGTAAAAGACAAGGGTAGCGTTTTACTCAACTATACTTTTGGAAGATCGTTTGCTCCGATTGAAGTGAACATGAAGAATACGAACGAGAAAAATGGTTCGGTTCAAGTAAGTAAAAGGCAGATCGAGAACGATATTCAAAAACAATTGATAGCCACTACGGCATTACAAAGTTTTGATCCGCAACAAATAGATATGGATTTCAGTCAGCGGGTCCATAAGGAAATACCGGTCGTCTTTAATGGCGATATTCATCTGGAAGCCGGCTTTCAACTATCCGGGGATATCCGAATCACCCCTCAAAAGATCAACGCTTATGCCACCGCGGCGATCTTGGATACACTGACCTCGGTTAAGACGGTCTTCACCGAGGTTAAAAAGGCGAATAAAAACATTACGAGAACCGTACAACTGATCAAGGTAGACGGCGTTAACTTCGATCCGGAAAGTGTATCCATCACGATTCCGATAGAGGAGTACACGGAGAAGACATTGGAAATACCTGTCTCTTGCAGTCATATACCGCCACATTATACGGTACGTATGTTTCCGGCGGTCGTAAAAGTGACTTGCAGTGTGCCCTTGTCCCGATTCAAAGGACTTTCGGAAGATATGTTCTCGATTCATATACCTTTTGAGGATCTGGAGCAAAACGTATCTGGTACCCTACCCGTCAAACTCACCAAGAAACCAGACTGGGTACATACGGCAATCTTATTGCCAGATAAGGTAGAATTTATTTTGGAACACAACAATAAGCATGATTAAAATAGGTATTACAGGAGGGATCGGGAGCGGCAAATCCGTCGTAGCCTCTTTATTAGCGTTATCCGGTGTACCCGTATACATAGCGGACGAGGAAAGTAAATGGCTGACAAATAACTCCCCGGTTATCCGTGAGAAATTAACAGCCCTTTTCGGTCCGGAGATTTATACGAATGAGGGATTGAACAAGAAACTTCTAGCCTCCCACATCTTTAATAATCCGGAACAATTACAACAGGTCAACCAGATCATTCATCCTGAGGTAAACCGTCATTTCTCGGCTTGGGTAGAGAGACAGACTTCCCCTTTATGTGCCATCGAATCCGCCATATTATTCGAATCCGGTTTCTACAAAGTGGTAGACATAAGCTTGATGGTCTATGCCCCAAGAGAACTCCGCATCGAAAGAGCCTTGGGGAGGGACTCAGCCTCGAGAGAAGAAATCGAACGCAGAATCAACAGCCAAATGTCGGACGAGGAAAAGAAAGATCGCTCCGATTACGTTATCTATAATGACAACAGACAGGCCCTTATACCGCAAGTAGGCAAACTGTTATGTTGGCTTCAATCCCAATAATCACCGATAGCGGGACGAGTGGCTTTTACAGTATCTTACCTTCATCATCCAATGAACCTAAGATACTTCGTCAACGAACCTAAGATACTTTGTCGATGCACCTAAGATACTTCTCCAACGAAGTTAACTGTCCTCATGACGGAAGAATTCCACTTTTTCTTATTACCTTTGCCACCTCGAAGTTTAACACTAATAGAAAATAAAAACATTATGTTGAAGACTATTTTGTCTATTTCGGGAAAACCCGGTCTGTATAAACTGGTTTCCCATGGAAAAAACATGTTGATCGTTGAATCGCTGACTGATAACAAGAGAGTACCCGCATACGCAAAAGATAAAGTAATCTCATTAGGCGATATCGCAATCTATACGGATGAAACAGAAGTGCCTTTGCATGAGGTATTGACTAGCGTAAAGAATAAAGAAGAGGGAAAAGCCGCCTCTTTAGTACCTTCTAAAGCCACGACGGACCAATTGCGTGCGTACTTTGCCGAGGTATTGCCTAGCTATGATCGTGAGCGTGTTTATCCGAGCGACATCAAGAAACTACTCTCTTGGTATAACATCTTGATCAACGCAGGCATCACTGACTTCACCCCGGAAGATGCTCCGGCAGAAAAGGAAGCTGCTGAAAAAGAAGCTGAATAACAGCATACGACATAAAGATTAAAGAAAGGACCGTTCGATACCCATCGTCCGGTCCTTTTTTTATATTGCCACATTAACCAACAAGAGCACTTATGCAAAAATAGTCCATTATTTTAGGCTAAACCTCACATTGTCTAGGGCGGGTAACTCCTCTATCTTTGCCAACAAATAATTCACTCTATTGACCTCATAAAATAAAGAGCAAAGATGGAAAGCACCAAGTATTATCTCGGTCTGGACGTTGGCGGTACCAATATGGTCGCTGGCGTAGTAGATGAGAATCACCAGATTATCGCAAAGGAGAGTATACCGACACAAGCCGGACGCACGATCGAGGAGATCACCACCGACATGGCGGAAGTCAGCAAAAAAGCGGTTCTCAAAGCAGGCTTGCAAATGGAAGACATCTCTTCTTGGGGCATCGGCATGCCCAGTTACGTAAATCCAAAGACGAACCTTTTGGTACATGCCAATTGTTTCGGATGGAAGAATGTCCCCATCTACGACTATTTAAAGAAGCATATCTCATTGCCTACTTATATAGCCAACGACGCCAATTGCGCGACCTATGGAGAGGTCTTGGCCGGATCGGCCAGCCAATATACCGACGCCATCATGCTAACGCTAGGAACGGGAGTCGGAGGCGGAATTATCATGGGTAAGAAGATTTATTCCGGATCCGATAATATGGGAGCCGAACTCGGACATACCAAATTGGTATACAATGGCGAACGCTGCACATGCGGGCAAAAAGGTTGTTTGGAAGCTTATTGCTCATCCACCGCATTAATCCGTATCATGAAAGAGACCTTACAAAAGAATAAGGACACCTTGATATGGAAACTTTGCGGCGAAGACGAAAATAAAGTCAATGGAGAGATTCTTTTCGAGGCCGCTAGACAAGGGGATTCCCTCGCTAAACAGATCGTCGATGACTATATCAGTAGACTGGCCGCCGGAATCTCCACGTTCATAACCATCTTCCGTCCGCAAGTAATCATCTTAGGGGGTGGTATCGCACATGCAGGTGACCTGCTGTTGAAACCTTTAAACGAGAAACTACATACTTGTACCTTCGCCGCCGAGGAAATAGGTATCCCTCAAGTTATCCGTGCGGAATTAGGAAATGACGCCGGAATAATCGGCGCCGCGCTTTTAGAGAAAACGATGTAACGAAAAAAATATGAAAACAAATAAGAAAGAACTTTTAGATTCATTCAAGGGAGGACTGATCGTATCCTGTCAAGTACAACACGATGATCCGACTTTTTCAGTAGACTTTGTCGTAAAAATGGCAAAAGCCGCCCAATGGGGAGGAGCCGTGGGTATCCGTGCCAACGACCCAGAGCAGATCAAGGCGATCAAAAAAGAGGTGGATTTGCCGGTAATCGGGCTTTGGAAAATCTGGCACGATGATACGGACGTATTTATCACTCCCACCCTAGAGGCCGCTAAAGCGGTATGGGAAGCCGGAGCCGAGATTATCGCCTTGGACTGTACGAGCCAAATCACTCATGAAGGCCACCCGGCATACGAACTGCTACCGATCTTGAAAAAGGAAATTCCGGAAGCGATCATCTTCGCCGACGTATCCAATTATGAGGAAGCCGTACGTGCCGTAGAAATGGGAGCCGATATCGTTGGCCCTACCTTATATGGGTATACGGAAGCTACCAAACATATCGAGCAACCGGATTTACGGGAGTTCGCCCGTATGTGCCGTGACTTCAAGGGCAAGGCCTACGTCATTATGGAGGGGCATATCTACTCGCCGGAAGATGCCATGAAATGTATCTTCCTCGGAGCTCACTCCGTAGTAGTAGGTAGCGCGATCACCCGTCCGCACTTGATCACGAAACGTTTTACAGACTTACTAACCGGTTACCAAAATAACTGGCGGGAAGCCGAAAGAAGCAAACATTAATAGTCATATGGCAAATTTCAATGTAGAAGGGGCGCAAAACGTAGAGATCAGCAAGAAAATACCTTGCGAGAAACCTCTGATCGTACAACTGGAGATCATGGAGCGGTATACGGCAGTCCATAAAGCCTGTGCCGCCCTACCCAAAGAGATACGTGAAGTGGAATGCCTGAAAGTTTTATACCCCACGCTATTTCGCAAGATCACGGATCAAGACTTGATCGCCGGACGTACGGACTTCCTACCCATCGGGTTCGGATGCGTAACCTCATTAGGGGGTGTCGGGCATTATTGCGTATTCAAGAAACTCCGTGCCTTCCAGCAACAACTGGATGAAACTGAACGAAAACGGGTGGATACGTTATATGATTATTGGTTGGATCACGATTTAAAGACCCAATTCAACAAGGAGGTCCTCACCGAGGATACATTGGGTATGTTCATCGACTGCGAATACCCGATGATCGCTACCGCACGTCTATCCGGAATGATGCTGGATTACCCGAAACTATTGGATAAGGGCATCGGTGGCCTTCGCTCTGATTTACAGGAGAAACTCAAAGAGCAACCCGATAATAACTTTTACAAAGCAGGCATCCAATGTCTGGATATTTTTGTAGATTGTGCTTCTCATCTCCAGCAAGACGCTAGAGAGCAAATGGCTTCAGCCAACATGAAAAGGCAAAAAGAATTAGAGCGTATCTGCCAAGCCCTAGAGAACATCAAGGAGAAGAAACCCGGTACGTTCCATGAAGCGATGCAGTTATTCTGGTTATTCGCTTTGTTGGCCGGTGTTATAAACTACGGTCGTCTGGATGATTATCTAGGCCCTTATTTAGTAGCCGATCTCAAGTCCGGGCGATTGACCGACGAAGAGGCATACCGATATATCCACTCGCTTTGGACCATGATTGAAAATCGCCGTACAACCGTAAACGGACGTATCATCGTAGGCGGTAAAGGACGCAAGCACCCGAAAAAAGAGGCCGACGTATTCCTGCATATCGCCATGAAAGTAGCGAAAAATTGCAGGTATGTAGAGCCGCAATTCACCTTGCGTTTCGATAAAGATACCTCCGAGGAAATCTGGGACGAAGCGTTGGACGCTTTGGGTGCGGGAGCTACTTACCCGACCCTTTACAATGACGACGTAAACGTCCCGGCCGTCATGTACGGAATGCGTGTAGACGAGAAAGCAGCGGAACAATACGTGCCTTTCGGGTGTACCGAGTTCGTGATACAAGGACAAAGTACGGGTACGCCCAACATCTGCATCAATTTACTAAAACTACTTACAATTTATATGAATGATGGTATCGACCCGATTGACGGTAAACGTAAATCCGGGCCGGTACCTCTAAAGAAATTAGAGGAGTATCAGACATTCGAGGAATTCTATGACGGTTACAAGGCTTTACTCGATTATTATCTGGATCTGTCTGTCAAAGCCCAATACCATTCGTATGAGGTGATGAACCAGCACGTAAGTTTCTTGTTTACCAGCCTATTGACCGATGATTGCATCGCACGGGGAAAAGCGCTTTTGGACGGAGGCGTACGTTATCTAGGCGGGACAAACGAGACGTATGGCAATATCAACACTTCCGATTCCCTATGGGTAATCCGGGATCTGGTATTCAATCAAAAAAAATACACGTTACGGCAATTAAATGATGCCATGCTAGCTAATTTTAACGGCTATGAGGCTTTACGAAAAGATTGCCTAAACTGTGATAAATATGGTAACGACCTTGAGACTGCCGATACGATGGCCAACGATTTGTACGAGTTCGTAGCGAAAGGCGTACGCGATCGCGGTATCGCCATCGGTATGCAATACTTCTTGATCGTTATCAGCAATAATCAATTAAACACGGAATGGGGAAACCGGACCGCCGCCTCACCCGACGGACGATTATCGTACATGTATATGAATCCTGCCAATAATCCGCAAGGGGGAGCGAATAAAAGCGGCCCCACGGCCATGCTGAATTCCTTGGCGAAGTTCGACGCCAAGTATCATGGAGGCTCGGTACAAAACATTAAGTTTTCTCCTTCCATGTTCAACGAGAACAGGGCTGTCATCAAGAGCCTGTTCAAGACTTATTTTGCGAAAGGGGTTGCCATTTGATGGTGACTGTAGTAGATAAGGGAGTTTTAGAAGACCCGGTAGAGCACCCGGAAAATTACCCGGACCTAATCGTCCGGGTAAGCGGGTTCTCCGCGGTATTCGTCGATTTATCTCCCAATATTCAACAGGAACTTTTAAGCAGGGTATTATATGATGAATAAATATAAGGTTAGCGAGAATAGGTTATCAATCATGGAGATCGAACGGTTCGCCGTTCACGACGGCCCGGGCATCCGCACCGTGGTTTTTTCAAGGTTGTCCCCTACATTGTCCATGGTGCTCCAATCCGGAATCCCAGAAAAGGAAACCGCATCTGCTCCATATCAAGAATAAATGTATCGGATGCGGACGTTGCGAGGCGATTTGTCCACGGGGCAATATCTCCATCCAAGACCATTTTCCGGTGTTTAATCGTCAGGCCTGTGTAGCCTGCAAGGCTTGCGAGCGTATATGCCCGCAGAACGCTATTAAGTTTGTCGGTGAATCAATTACCTCATCCGAGGTTATGGAAATCCTTTTACGTGACCGGGATTATTACCTGAATTCCGGTGGAGGGGTTACGTTTTCCGGAGGGGAAGCTTTCACGCAATTCGAGGGATTGATGGATTTGCTGATCCAATGCAAGAACGAGAAACTGCATACCTCCGTAGAGACTTGTGGGCAAGTGAATCTTGATAAGATAAAGCAAGCGCTTCCGCTTATCGATTTGTTCTTGTTCGATATCAAACATACGGACAAGGATTTACTTCAGAAAGAAACCGGAGCGAACTTGGATACGATCCTCACGAATTTACGGTATATATCCAGTAAGAGCGCTAATAAAGTAACGATCCGTGTACCGGTAATCCCCGGTTTCAATTTCAATGAGAATACGCTTCGGGAAATATTCATGCTGGCGAAAGAGAATCGTACCAAATGCGTACACCTGCTTCCCTACCATACATTGGGAAAAGATAAATACGAGCAATTAGGTCTCACCTATCCTTATCCCTGCGAGCAAATGCTAGCCAAAGAAGAGCTGTTCCCCTTTAAGGAGATGGGGGAAATAATGGGTTTGGAAATACGAATCGGAGGATAAACTCCTCCCAATAAAATAGTATCTTCGCGCAAATCATCGTTTTATAAATCTTAGTAAGAGACATATGAAAACAGAAAAAGAGAAAGCGGCGGAAGGTCTATTATACAATGCGAATCATGATAGTGAGCTTCAAGATGAGATGAAAAGAGCGAAATGCGTCCTTTTCAAATACAACCAATTGCCCCCCGACCAAGAGGAAGAAAAAGATCGGATTCTAACCTCTTTTCTAGGCAAGAAAGGGAAGAACACCGTTATCCTATCCCCTTTCCAATGCGATTATGGCTATAATATCGAGATTGGGGATAATTTCTTCGCCAACGTGAATCTCGTTATCTTGGATGGAGCGAAAGTTCGTATCGGCAATAACGCATTCATCGCCCCGAACGTAGGCATCTATACCGCCGGCCACCCTTTTGACGTAAAGCAACGTAATGAGGGTTTGGAATACGCTTTTCCCGTGACCATCGGCGATAACGTATGGATCGGTGCGCAAGCCTGTATCCTTCCGGGGGTGACCATTGGCGATAACACGGTAATCGCCGGAGGTAGTGTCGTAACCAAAGATATTCCGGCCAATGTTATAGCTGCCGGCAATCCCTGCCGTGTAATCCGGGAAATAACGGAAGCCGACCGGAATAAATACCGCCAGCCCTAAGCTCCCGTTTAGGGTATCCCTAAGCCCTCGTTTAGGGCAGCCCTAAATTCCCGTTTAGGTTCATCGTAAATATCTCACTTCGGTAACGAGTGCCGGTAATCCTTGGGTGATGTCCCTACTATCTTCTTAAAGATACGGCTGAAATAGTAGGGATCGTCAAAGCCCAGTTTCAAGGCGACTTGATTGATCTTCATATTCGTATGTAATAATAGCTGGCAAGCCCGGTCTATTTTCATATGCAAGAAATAATTCATCGGAGCATAACCGGTTTCCTTGAAGAAAAGCCTGTACATATAAGATTCCGAATAGCCGAAATGAGAGGCCAATTCCTTTAATGTCAATTTATTTTCCAGATTCTCCGTCATGAAGTGGGTCGCCAAACTAATAAAGAACGTATTCTCCGCCTTGCTTTTGGAGAATTTAGCCTCCCTATACGTCTTCACATAGAGGAAAGAGGCGATCAAATGATTGAAACTTAAATTGACGTAATTAACCGTAGCCTCATCCGTCCCACTCTCCAACACATTCAATAGTTCATCAAAAAAGCGATACGATCGCCGATACGGGAATTATCATCCATGTCGATCGGGATCACCCCTTGCAGTTGATCGCTGATATACTTCGCCTTTTTCCCTTTAAAATGTGCCCAATAAATATACCAAGGATCATGCTCACTCGAACCATATTGATGGGGCTTCTCTGCCGGGAGGATGAAAAAATGATTCTCGGGTACGACATATCGTTTTCCATCCAACACGTACCACCCTTCCCCTTTCGTGCAATAAATTAAAAAAGATACTCTCCACAACCGGACGCACGATCAATATAATGGTTTTCCGCCTTCGGAAAATACCCCATAGAGTGTACGACCAAGTCCGCGACCAACGGGTTGTTCAACGCTTGTTCTATAATGTAGAAAGGATAGACAATCAACCGCTGACCGGAAAAACCATGCTTTATTTTCGCCATAAACCAAAACTTTTAGATGGTTACTGAATAACGCAAAGATAATCCATTTTTTTTAGCTAGATACTCTATTATCCAAATCCTTTATGTGCAGTATTTTTGCCAATGAACAAATAAACCATATCAAATGGCGTTATCATAAGGAGATAATCAAACTAAATATTCTAACAGATGAAAAAGATCGTATCTATTTTTCTAGTAACCATTTACGGGATGTGTATGGTTGCATGTGGAAGTCGTTCCTCATCCACGGAAGTAAAAGATAATGTATTGACTGAGGAAGAAAAAGCGGAAGGCTATACCTTGTTATTCAATGGCAAGGATTTTACCGGTTGGAAAATGTTCAACGGGGGTGATGTCAAGGGATGGCAGGTAGAAGACGGGGTGATCGTCGGCTACGGAAACGGTGGTGACGTGATAGCAGATACTACGATCAAGGTAAGTACCGATATCGTTACCGTTAAGAATTACCATAATTTCCAGATCAAATGGGACTGGAAAATCGGAGCGCAAGGAAACTCCGGATTCTTATATCACGTACAAGAAGGACCTAAGTACAAAGCTCCTTTTGAAACCGGCCCGGAATACCAGTTGATCGATGACGATAACTATCCTTGGGTCAGCGAGACCGGAAAAGAGGGATTGGAAGACTGGCAGAAAACGGGTTGCAACTACGCTATGTATGTACCGGAAACCAAACAGGTGAACCCTCCGGGAGAATGGAACTCCTCTATGGTACTTTACAAGGATGGATATGTTGAGCACTGGCTGAACGGAGAAAAACTATTCTCTTTCCAAGAAGGGTCCGAAGATTGGAAGATGCGTCGTCGTTATAGCGGTAAATGGGAAGCTTTCCCCGATTACGGTATCTCTACCACCGGTAAACTTTGTTTTCAGGACCATGGAAGTAAAGTATATTTCAAGAATGTGAAGATTAAGGATTTAGACTAATTGTATTAAGAAATCAATGCCATGAATAGAAAAGAATTCTTTAAAGTATCGGCCGCGGCAAGTCTCGCGTCACTACTATCACCCCTTTCCGCCTATGCGGAGAAATTCGAATCGGAAGGTAAAAAGGTGAAAGTAGCCGTTATCGGTTGCGGAAGTGTATCTACCCAATATTTTCCCCATATATCGAAATGCCCGTATGTAGAAATCGTGGCTTGTTGCGATATCAAACCGGATCGTGCTCAAAAGGCTGCCAAGCAATATAATATACCTAAATGGTACAAGCATATCGATGATATGCTTAGTGGTTCCAAGTTCGACTTGATGCTTACATTGACCGATATGCAGGTTCACGGAGAGTTAAACCGTAAGGCTTTGATGGCGGGAAGAAATGTCTGGAGCGAGAAACCTTTGGCGAATTCCTATAAGGAAGGCAAAGAATTATACGATCTCGCTACTAGCAAGGGGCTTCGTATCTGGGGTGCGCCTGCCGTTGTAAACAGTCCTCAATTTGCCTTTATGGCCGAACAAATCAATAAAGGAACCCTAGGTAATCTGGCATGCGCGCACGGACATTACGGACATGAAGGTCCTTCTTGGTCCGCTTTCTTCTACGAACCGCTAGGTGGCAGTATGCCCGACTTAGGAGTCTATAACATCGCTACCCCTAACCGGATTATTGGGACCGGCTAAATCCGTTGTTGCCATGACTACAATCGTAACCCCGGAGAGAACCGTAGACGATAAGGGCAAGATCAAAGTTCGAGAAGAAGATAATGCCATGATTATCATGGAACACGAAAAGGGAGTCCTTTCTCATATCGAGTGTGGTTTCAACTATTTCGATCCATACGGACATTTAGGTAAAGGACAGGAGAAAGCGACGATCTCCTTATACGGTTCCCACGGCAATATGCATATGGTAGGTTACGACTGGGCACCGAACGGGGTGGACTTATCGACGATGGATCATCCGGTACCCCAGCGTTTCGTTCCGGACACCAATGGCTATGTTTGGCAAGAAGGTGCTTCCGATATCAGCAAACACATGGCATTAAACACGGAACCACGTATAAATGTCGAGCATGCGTTACACGTATTAGAGATTATCGAGGCCGCCCGAAAATCACAAGCTACAGGTCAACGCATCCAGCTTGTATCGAAGTTTCCTTGGCCGATGGTAAAATAAATTAAGAAGTCTTAGTAGTGAAAAGAACGGGACATTTAATATATTTGTTCCTGTAAATACCAGAGAAACATGAGGAAGATAAGTGAAATTTTATGCTGCGTAGCCATACTTTGTTGTGCATTGAGCGCATGTAGCGACAAGCCGGCAACGGTAAAAGTCAGTAGTTTCAATATTTGGTTGAATACCCTAGGGGGAAAGCTTCCCCCTAGCCAGACAGCGAAAGTGATCGAGGCTAGCCAGACGGATATCGTAGGAATCCAAGAAGGGCATATCTATGAAGAAGACGGCATCAAGCACGATCATGTACCGGAAATCGCGGAATCCCTAGGTTTCCACCTTTTCAACCAAGGGGAGGGACATTATATCTTATCTCGTTATCCGGTCGTCGACAGTACGGCTTCCCGCTACGGGGTGAAGATACAGGGAGGCAAAGACAAATTCTGCTGGATGTTTAATTGCCATCTATATTATATCCCGTATCAGCCTTATCAATTGAATGGGATTCCTTATGGCGATTATCCGTTTATCGATACCGAGGAGGAAGCTGTCCGGTTCGCCAACGAGGCCCGGCGTGAAGAAGTAACTCGTTATCAAAAGGATATACAGCAAGTCATGAAAGAAGGTTATCCTGTCTTTTTAACAGGAGATTTTAATGAGCCTTCTTTCTTGGACTGGACACAACGGGCTGCCGATGCCGGTATCCACAAGATCAAGGTGGAGTGGCCGGCAACCAAGGCTTTCTCTGAGATCGGGATGAACGACTCCTACCGGACAATCCATCCGGACGAGGTCTCCACACCCGGCTATACATGGACTCCGTTCCTAGCGAACAAGAAATACTAGACCGTCTGGATTTCGTACTATATTCCGGATGTAAGGTAACAGACTCATTTATCACAGGCGAAAGCGAGGCCACCTCGGACGTGGTAGTCTCCCCTTACCCTTCAGATCATAGAATGGTAACCTCCTGTTTCAATTTCTAACAGCAACTACTAAAAAACAAATTATACAACATGGAATCAAGAAGAGATTTTCTGAAAAAAGCAGCCGTAGCGGCAGCTGGTCTAACAATCGTTCCCTCTAAAACGATCGCTGGATTAGGCCATAAGGCACCAAGTGATACAATGAATATTGTCGGTATCGGTATCGGTGGTAAAGGCCACCCGAACTTGGTCGGCATGAAAACCGAGAACATCATCGGGCTTTGCGATATCGACTGGAAATACGCGAAGAACTGCTTCGAGGAATTCCCGGACGCTAAACGTTATTGGGACTGGCGGAAGATGTTCGATGAGTTGGGCGACCAGATCGACGGTGTCATGGTAGCTACTCCGGACCATACTCATGCCACGATCGCAGCCACGGCCTTGACAATGGGTAAACACGTATATTGCCAAAAGCCGCTTACCCACTCTGTTTACGAGAGCCGTTTATTGACAAAACTCGCCGCTAAATATAAGGTAGCGACCCAGATGGGTAACCAAGGGAACTCCGGCGATGGTGTCCGTCAATTATGCGAATGGATCTGGAACGGAGAGATCGGTGAAGTAAAAGAAGTACACGCATGGACCAACCGTCCGATCTGGCCGCAAGGATTACAGCGCCCAACCGAAAAACAACGTTGTCCGAAGACGATGAATTGGGACTTATTTATCGGCCCGGCCGCCATGCGTCCGTTCCATGAGATCTACACCCCTTGGAACTGGCGTGGATGGTGGGATTTCGGAACCGGAGCTTTCGGAGATATGGCTTGCCACGTACTCGACCCGGTTTACCAATCCTTGAAGTTAGGTTATCCGGATCGTGTACAAGGCCGTTCTACCCAGATCAATACGGAATCCGCTCCTCAATCGGAGGTGGTAGAATTCCGCTTCCCGGCTCGTGACAATCTTCCAAAGGTAGCCTTGCCGGAAGTGAAAGTATATTGGTACGATGGCGGTATGCTTCCTCAGCGTCCGGACTTATTACCGGATGGTGTAGATATGATGCGTGACGGTTTGGGTGGATGTATCTTCGTAGGTACTAAAGACACGTTGATCTGCGATTGCGGAGGTTTCAACTCCCGGTTATTATCCGGCCGTGTACCTCAAGTAACCCCTATTTGCGCCGTATCCCGAACGCTACCGGATACTTTGACGGTTTCCATGAGCAAGACTGGATCCGTGCTTGTAAAGAATCGCCGGAGAACCGTGTGGAAGGAACTTCCAACTTCGCTTATTCCGGACCATTCAACGAGATGGTGCTATTGGGTGTATTAGCGATCCGTCTGCAAGGCTTGAACAAGAAATTGATGTGGGACGCCCAAAACATGCGTTTCACCAATATATCCTCTTCCGACGTATTGAAGATCGTAACCAGCGATGATTTCAAGGTGATAGACGGTCACCCCTATTTCGATACGAAATACGCGGAGTTCAATGCGCTAGAGGCTGCCAACGAATATATCAGACATACCTATCGTGAAGGCTGGAGCCTTCCGGAAATGCCGGTATAAGTATGAAACGATATATTATATTAGCACTATGTACGGTCATGTTCCTTGGACAGGCCGTACAGCTGGCGGCGCAAAAAGCGGACTGGAAGGTGGGTATACAGACTTGGACTTTCCACAATCTTACGTTGATGGAGACCTTGGATAAGACCCAACAACTGGGCATGGGGTATGCGGAGGCTTTCTTTTTCCAAGAATTGGGCGCTCCGTTCCCAAAAGAGACGTATTTAAATTACGACTTGAGCGATGATGACTGCGCTTTATTACGCCATGAGTTCAAGAAAAGGGGAATCAAGCCGATCGCCTTTGGTGTAGCCTCTTATGGGACTAACGAGGAATGGGATAAGTTCTTCGCATTCGCTCATAAAATAGGCGCGCATATCGTGACTGTCGAACCGGAGTTAAACCAGTTGGACTACATCGAATCCCTCGCCAAGAAGTACGATATGGAGGTAGCGATCCATAACCATCCGAGTCCATGCATTTACGCAAGTGCCGAGGTGGTAGAGAAAGCGCTGAAAGGCCGTTCTCCCTTGATGGGAGTATGCGCCGATATCGGCCATTGGAAACGGGTGGGTGAAGATCCGCTCAAGAATCTCCAGAAATTATCCGGACGCATCAAGGTGGCGCATTTGAAAGACCTCACCGACAAGATGGAAGACGCCACATGGGGAACCGGGATCTTACCGGTAAAAGCGTTCGTCAACGAGCTGAAGCGTCAGCATTTCAACGGGCTTATCTCCATTGAGTACGATGATTTCAAATCCGATATCCAAGAGATACGCAACAGCTTGGAATTCCTACGAAAATGCTCTAAATAGAAGTATACGCTTCCCTTAAAAACATCTATATCGGCGTAGGCCCACACGTATATACGTATAGGCTTACGCCGATACTAATATGGGCCTACACGTATATACGTATAAGCCCACACCTATATATGCCTAAAAAGTCGTTATCAGAACAAGGGATTATCCACCTTTTCTCTCAGCAACGCAAGATCTACCACCTGTTGAATATCACTCACATAATGGAACACCAAGCCTTTCAAATACTCCGGTTTGATCTCATTGATATCCTTCTCATTCTCCTTGCAAAGAATCAATTCCTTAATCCCGGCACGTTTAGCCGCCAAGATCTTCTCCTTGATACCACCTACGGGAAGCACTTTGCCACGCAGCGTAATCTCGCCCGTCATAGCCAAGTTCTTTTTCACCTTACGCTGAGTAAAGGCGGAGACAAGAGAAGTCACCATCGTTATTCCGGCACTCGGTCCGTCTTTCGGGATCGCCCCCTCCGGTACGTGGACATGCACATTCCAGTTCTCGAACAACTCCTCGTTAATATTAAACTGAGCCGCATGCGCATGAATATACTCGAGTGCCAACATGGCAGACTCTTTCATCACATCTCCCAGATTCCCGGTCAAAGTAAGCTTTGATCCCTTACCTTTACTTAAGCTCGACTCCACGAAAAGAATCTCACCACCAACAGCCGTCCAAGCTAATCCCGTAACCACGCCGGCATAGTCATTCCCTTGATATTTATCGCGGGAATATTCGACCGCCCCTAGATATTCATACAAATCCTCCGGCTTAATACTAGTCGGGATAGGCTCATCGCTAGCGACTTTACGGGCTAGCTTACGCATGATTTTGGCGATTTTCTTATCCAATTCCCGGACACCGCTCTCGCGTGTATAGGCTTCAACGATCACTTGTAAGGTTTTCTTGGGGAATTTCACGGAACCTTTCTTCAAGCCGTGTACATCCATCTGCTTAGGCACGAGATGCTTCGCTGCGATCTCTACCTTCTCCTCCATGATATAACCACTCACCTCGATCAACTCCATACGATCCAACAACGGCTGGGAAATCGTGTTCAAATTATTGGCAGTTGCGATAAACATAACTTTGCTTAAATCGTAATCGATATCCAGATAATTATCGTGAAACGCATTATTCTGCTCCGGGTCCAAGACCTCCAATAAAGCGGATGCCGGATCCCCCTTGAAATCATTCGTGATCTTATCGATCTCATCTAAGATAAAGACAGGGTTCGATGTTCCCGCCTTCTGTATATTCTGGATGATACGTCCGCACATAGCACCGATATAGGTACGACGATGTCCGCGAATCTCGGCCTCATCGTGCAATCCACCTAAAGAGACACGTACATATTTACGGCGCAAAGCCTCTGCGATGGAACGCCCCAATGAAGTCTTGCCGACTCCCGGAGGACCGTACAAACAGATAATCGGAGATTTCATATCCCCTTTCAGCTTCAATACCGCCAGATGCTCGATAATACGCTCTTTCACCTTCTCCAAACCATAATGATCACGATCTAAGACCTTCTGGGCATGAGACAAGTTGAAATTGTCCTTACTATACTCGTTCCACGGCAAGTTAACGATATTCTGGACATATTGCGTCTGTACGGAATAATCCGGAGATTGCGGATGCAATCGTTCCAATTTTCGCAATTCCTTCTCAAAGACCTGCGCTACCTCGGCAGGCCATTTCTTACGACTGGCTTTCTCCCGTAATTCTTTTATCTCCAACTCATTGATATTCCCGCCCAATTCCTCTTGAATGGTCTTGATTTGCTGTTGAAGGAAATATTCTTTTTGTTGTTGATTGATATCCTCATGTGTCTTCATCTGGATGGAAGCTTTCAACTCCACCAGCTGATACTCGCGGTTCAAGATAAAAAGTAACCGATACGCACGCTCTTTTAAGTCCCCGATCAATAACAATTGCTGTTTCTCGGCCGATCCACTCGGTATATTGCTACAAGAGAAATTGACCACATACAAGACATTCTTATTATTCTTGATCGAGAAGATCAAATCCCGGGGAGGTTCAGCCACGGCCCCAAGCATCTTGATGGTCAAATCCTTGATCGTTGAGATCAAAGCCTCGAACTCGCGGTCTGTCTTGTCCGGCTTCGTGTCCTCCAACACGGTGATCTTACCGGAAAGATACGGATCTGTCTCGGTCAACTCATTCAATTCAAAGCGTTTCTTACCTTGAAGAATAACAGTAGTGCTACCATCTGGCATCTCTAAGACACGAACGATGTCAGCGATTACCCCGGTAGTATATAAATCCTCTAAAACCGGATCTTCCGTATCCATCTCTTTCTGGCAAACAACTCCGATCAAACTCTTTTTATGTACAGCCTCTTTGATCAGGCGCATCGATTTAGGACGCCCGATAATCACCGGCAAGGCAACACCCGGAAAGAGTACCATATTCCTTAACGGAAGAATGGGTATAGTGTCTCCAACTTTCTCTATTCCTTCTGTGAAATCCTCATCTACATCGCATTCTGTAAGAATTGGCATTACGATACCAATATTGTCATCCAAGTCATCAAACGAATTCTGGCAAAATACTCTCGTCTTTTCTTTCATATATACATTCATATTGTATATGTTAATACAATAAACGTGCCAAAGTTACAGCTTTTCATTCAATTCTTACTAATTTCGCGGCATACAATCGATAGAGATATGGCAAATCCTTATTTTCAATTCAAGAAATTTACGGTATGGCACGATAAATGTGCCATGAAAGTCGGAACGGATGGCGTTTTGCTTGGGGCGTGGGCTAGCATAGAGAGATGTCAGAGGATTTTGGATGTGGGAACCGGAACGGGATTGATCGCCCTCATGCTGGCGCAGCGTAGCACCGCGATCCTAGACGCTATCGATATAGATTCAGACGCATGTTTACAAGCTCAGGAAAACATCGCGAAATCGCCTTTCGCCAACCGGATACAAGTCTATCAAACCTCGCTCTCCGAATATATGCCGGATGAGAATATCAAATATGACTTGATCGTATCCAACCCACCCTATTTTATTGATTCATTGAAATGCCCGGATACTAAACGTAATCTAGCCCGGCATACGGATACTCTATCACTCCCGGATTTATTGCGTGATAGCCGCAAACTGTTGGCAGCCGAAGGAAATATCGCCTTGGTGCTTCCCTTCGATCAACGGGAGTCTTTAATAGACCTCGCTCGAGAAGAGTCTTTGTCGCCATCGAGAGAAGCCCACGTTTCCCCCATACCGGACGCCCCTCCTAAGCGTTTATTAATAGAACTCTCAGCGACGCCGGTAGCAAAACCCAAATCGTCTCATCTGACCCTAGAAATCGAGCGGCATCGATATAGCGATGAATTCACCGCTATAGCTAAAGACTTTTACTTGAAAATGTAAGGAAGTTTTTTTTATCGAAGAAGCGAGTTACCTCGTCAAATAAATTATGTACCTCCTTGGTGAAAGACACAACCTCCGGAGTCAGCACATGTAAGGCCTTCGGTTCCACCGTAATATCGATACGGCGATCTGCCATGATCGGTTCTCCATCCAAGTGCATCACGCCCGGATGTTGGCGAATAATCGTGACTTGCTGGGCTTTCATCGTCTTAATCTTACTATTCCGATCAATCTGTTTGGTAAACAATTGAATGGCCAAAGGAGCGATATCCAATGGCATAAAAGGGGATAAGATCGTAACGTCCATCCGTCCGTCCTGTATATTCGCGTGCGGAGCGATAAACGCGTTATTACCATATTGCGAAGCATTCGCGCAAGCGACTAGAAACGCCTTCTCCTTGATCGTCTGATTATCTACCACCAATTCATAAGGCTCAGGCTTATAGCTCAGATACTCCTCTATCGTATTCTTTATATAAGTAAGAGACCCGCGCCGTTTCTCATTCGCGAATTTCTGGCTGACGGCGGCATCAAAACCGACTCCACAGGTACAGAAAAAGACCTGTCCGTTCGCCCGGCAGCAATCTATCGTCGTAACATGCCCTTTCGCGATCAGATCGATAGCCCTTTTCACGTCCATCGGTATGTGCAATTCTCTAGCTAAGCCATTGCCCGAACCTTTCGGGATGATACCTAAGATCGCGTTCGAATGGATCATAGCTCTCGCTATCTCATTCACCGTCCCGTCACCGCCTACCGCCAAAATATATTCAGCTCCTTCCTCTATGGCTTGCCGAGTCAACTCGCTGGCATGGCCTGCATACTCTGTAAAAGAAATGTTTAACGAACAGTTCTTTTTCGAGCAGATCCCTTCGATCATCTTAGGTATCTTGCGCTTCGACCCTACACCTGATATAGGGTTTATGATAGCTTGTACTTTTATATCCCGTTCGCTCATCCTCACTTCTTCTTTTTTATTTGAGAGGACAAAAATAATGCTTTTATAAAACTTTTAAAGCATTTCGACTACTATAAGTTATTTTTTTACTACTTTTGCGGCTGGATTTGCCGAAACATGGGATTATGTACGCGGCGAACCTGTGTTCTTTATTAGAATAAATAAATAGCGAGATAAATCATTCTCTTTTATAATAATATGAAACTTTTACAAGAGAAACTAGCAAAGTACGACGCTCCTCAAAGAGCCATGGCAATGGGAATCTATCCTTACTTCAGGGAAATCCAGAGCGATCAGGACACGGAAGTTCTAATCAGCGGGAAGAAAGTCTTGATGTTTGGTTCTAATGCGTACTTAGGATTAACCAATCATCCTAAAGTAAAAGAAGCAGCGATCGAGGCCATTAAGAAATATGGTACAGGTTGTGCCGGTTCGCGTTTCCTGAACGGGACGTTGGATTTGCACATTCAGTTGGAAAAACGTCTGGCCGAATTTGTCGGAAAAGAAGATGCCATCGTATACTCTACAGGTTTCCAAGTTAATCTAGGTGTTGTATCCTGTATCACCGGACGTGAGGACTATATCCTTTGGGATGAGTTGGATCATGCATCCATTATCGAAGGACATCGTCTTTCCTTCTCCACGAAATTGAAATTCAAGCATAACGATATGGCCTCCTTGGAGAAACAACTCCAGAAATGCGAGCCAGACAAGGTGAAACTTATCGTTATCGACGGTGTCTTCAGCATGGAAGGTGATGTCGCTAAATTACCGGAAATCGTAGCTCTCGCAAAGAAATATAACGCAAGTGTAATGGTTGACGAGGCTCATGGTATCGGTGTATTCGGTGATCATGGCCGCGGTACTTGTAATCACTTCGGCGTTACGAACGATGTTGATTTGATCATGGGAACTTTCAGTAAGTCTTTCGCTTCTATCGGTGGTTTTATCGCATCGGACGAACCGGTTATCAATTACTTACGTCACCACTCCCGTTCCTATATCTTTAGCGCAAGCAATACGCCTGCCGCTACTGCCGCAGCGAACGCGGCATTAGATATTATGTTAAGCGAACCGGAACGTATCCAACATTTATGGGATTTGACTCATTACGCATTGGATGGTTTCCGTAACATGGGTTGTGAGATCGGACATACTTCTACCCCGATCATCCCGTTGTTTATCCGTGACAACGACTTGACATTCCTTATCGTAAAAGAATTATTTGAGGCCGGAATCTTCGTAAACCCGGTAGTAGCTCCCGCAGTTGCTTCCGAGGATACACTGATCCGCTTCTCCCTTATGGCTACCCACACGAAAGAGCAACTAGATTACGCTTTGGAGACAATCCACAAGGTATTCAAGAGCCATGGGTTGGTAGACTAATCGTGTAAATATATAAGAAAAGGCCCGAAGGTTAGGTATAACACCTATCTTCGGGTCTTTTTTTATAACTGAAAAAATCATAACTATGATTTTGAATGGGAATAAATCACTATTTTTGCATATTTAGATAAATTGGGCGGTTATGTCGATGGCCCTCTTACAAATTAAAAATAAATGGATTTCATATTAGATAAAGGAAGTAGCCATATGGGCTGCAAAGGTTGCAGCAAAAGGCAAAACAATAAACTGAATACCTATGATTGGTTGTGCGATGTACCCGACGCGGAAGGCTCGACTGATTTCGTAGAGGTTCAATTTAAAAATACCCGCAAAGGGTATTACTTGAATAGTGCTAAAATACCTTTGGAAAAAGGTGATATAGTAGCCGTAGAGGCAAGTCCCGGTCATGATATCGGTACGGTTTCTTTAACGGGTAAATTGGTTCTGCTGCAAATGAAGAAGAACAACGTGCGCACGGAAGCCGAGCCTAAACGGATTTACCGAAAGGCAAAACCGACCGATATCGAGAAATATGAGGAAGCAAAAGCAAAGGAACATGCCACCATGATTCGCTCGCGGCAAATCGCGGCCGATTTAGGATTGAATATGAAAATCGGTGATGTAGAGTATCAAGGTGACGGTAATAAGGCGATCTTTTATTATATAGCGGATGAACGTGTAGATTTCCGTCAACTAATTAAAGTGCTAGCGGAGGCTTTTCGTGTTCGTATCGAGATGAAGCAGATCGGTGCTCGTCAAGAAGCCGGACGTATCGGAGGTATCGGCCCTTGCGGACGCGAACTTTGCTGTTCCAGCTGGATGACAAGTTTTGTATCGGTCGCTACCGGAGCCGCCCGTTATCAGGATATTTCCATGAATCCCCAGAAGTTGGCCGGACAATGCGCTAAATTGAAATGTTGTATCAATTATGAGGTAGATACATATGTGGAAGCCCAGAAACGCCTTCCTTCCCGGGAAATTGTCTTGGAGACCAAAGATAATAATTACTATCATTTCAAGACGGATATTTTCAAACGGGAAATTACCTATTCTACGGATAAATCATTTGCGGCTAATCTTATCACGATTCCGGCAAGCCGTGCTTTCGATGTCATTAACATGAATAAGAAAGGCATGAAGCCGATATCTCTAGAGGCGGATACGAAGCCACAACCACCGAAACGAGACGCTCAAGATATTCTTGGGCAAGAAAGCGTCACACGTTTCGACTCTGTTAAAAAGAAAAAGAAAAAACGTCCTGCCAACAAGAATAATGGCGAGAACAATGGAAACGGGAACGGAGCTAACACCACCGCGACGGCAGTTACCAACACCGACGCACCTGTTTCTGAGAATAAGAACAACGGAGGAAACGGAGCCGGTGGCAATAATCGCCGCAACGGAGGAAATAATAGGAATAGCAATCGTGAGAATAACCGGGACAGAGAGAATAACCGGGAGAATAACAAAGATAATAGCCGGGAAAACAGTCGGGAGAATCGGGAGAACAACCGTGATAATAACAGGGAGAGCAACCGAAACAATCGCCCGAAACAAAGGCCGAGAGCTAATAACGATAAGCAATCCAACAATGACAAGCCTGCGAATAATGACAAACCTCAGCAACCGATCAAACAGGCCAGACCTGATAAAACGGAGAATAGGCCAGAGACAAAGCCTGAGGCTTAAAAAGTTCATTGCCGCCTGTGTAACATGCTTCTTATGCTTCTCTTGCGAGAATGAAGCTGTATACGATCAGTATCAAGCTATCCAGAACACCTCGTGGGAGAAGAATAAGGAGTACTATTTCACTTTCTTGATTGAGGATATATCGGTTCCGTACGACCTAACCTTGGAAGTACGGAACAATAATATGTATCCGTATCAGAACCTATGGGTATTTTGCAGCGAGGAACTTCCGATAGGTCCTTTAAAAAGGGATACGATCGAATGTATGTTAGCTGATGAGTTTGGGAAATGGTATGGGGACGGGATCTCCCTGTTTCAATCCAGTTTCCCGATACGGTCTGCTTACTATTTCCCCGTTAAAGGGCAATATACCTTTAGCTTCCGGCAGGGGATGCGTAACGACCAACTTCCGGGCATTCAGGAAATCGGCTTACGGGTCTTACCTTCTTCCACTAACGCTCCTTCCGAGAAGCGTCCAAACGAAGAAAAATAAACAATAAGATCGTAAATCCCCAAAGCGAGGAACCTCCATAGCTAAAGAAAGGCAAGGGAATGCCGATAACCGGAGTCAATCCCGTCACCATGCCGACATTAATCGCCAGATGGAAAAAGAATATGGAGGCTACGCTATAGCCATAGACTCGCCCGAAAGCATTATCTTGCCGCTCCGCCAATACAATCAGACGAAGAATAAAAAGTCCGAATACGATCAATACGGCAGAGGCTCCCAAAAAGCCTTGCTCCTCGCCTACCGTACAAAAGATAAAATCCGTATCCTGTTCCGGCACATACTTCAATTTGGTCTGCGTCCCATTCAAGAATCCTTTTCCGGATAATCCTCCGGAACCGATAGCGATCTTGGACTGATTCACATTATACCCCGCCCCGCTTGGATCATCCTCCAAGCCTAAAGAGACTTTAATACGAATTTGTTGGTGAGGTTCCAATATGTCATTAAACACATAATCCACAGAAAATAGGAAACAGATAGAACCTAAAGCGAACAGAGCGATTAACGCATAATGCCATACCCAGTTTCGAATGGATAAATAGAATAAATAGATTGACGCGGCTCCTACCAAGCCTATCGATATCCAAGCGAAGTTTACCGGGACAAACAAAGAAACGACATACCCGATCAAGAATATCGAAGCAATTCCCCCAAGCATGATCTTAACGCTTATATAATCCTTACGGACATTCCCAACTAATCCCATGGTTATTAATAAGACAAGGCAAGAGACGATTAATTCACCCAATGGGGTAATACCCACCATCACCTCTGAATATTTCATTCCCGTAACGAAAAAGACGACCGCACAAACTCCTATCAACAAAATATATCCAGTCATTCCTTCCCGGTATAACATCAGGAAGAATGCCAAGTAAACCAATGCCGACCCCGTCTCTTTCTGTAAAAGAATACAAACCATCGGCAAGAAGATCAAGAACAAAGTGATTGAGAAATTCTTGACCGTCGTTAGCTTAAAGCCATAGCCATTCATAAACTTCGCCACGGCCAAAGCGGTAGCGAACTTAGCCAACTCCGCTGGTTGCAAACGGATAGGTCCCAATACGAGCCAAGAATGCGATCCCTTGATATTAGGTGCTAAAAATATAGTGGCGATCAACAATACGATCACGCACGCATAGATCAGATAGGCGAATATATCGAAGAAGTCACTTTCCAGCATCAATATGACGAAAATAAGGGCGAGTGAGGTACCGATCCAAATCATCTGCATCCCCGGACGGCCCGACGGGTCGAACAAGCCAACGTTATCAAACTCGTAGCTCGCCCCACAAATACTAAACCAACCGGCGATTACCATAATCAAATACAACAAAATGGTAATCCAGTCTACCGACTTCCATATTTCCGTTTTCCTATAGCGCATTGTTCGGTAGTATTACGGCATTCATAATATATTCCTCCGTCGCCTTGTTAGCCTCGGATATTTCTCCTTTCAAATATTTCTCCAACATCAATTTACCGATAGGCACCGCATAGGTAGCACCGAATCCGGCGTTTTCCACAAACACGGCAATGGCGACCTTCGGCTTTTGATAAGGAGCGAATCCCATAAAAATAGAATGGTCCTTACCATGCGGATTCTCCGACGTTCCCGTCTTTCCACAAACCTCGATATCCGGTAAAGCCGCCCCACGACAGGTTCCACCATAAGCGGTTCCCGTAACAGCCCCTCGCATACCCTCGGCAATATAACTATAATAATGCGTATCCACCGATGTATAATGCCTCTTACTATATAATGTATCCAGCGGAGTGTCTTGAATCTCTTTTACGACATGCGGAGTAATATAATATCCCCGATTAGCGACAGTAGCCGCCAAATTACAGATTTGCAAAGGCGTAGCCAATATCTCACCCTGACCGATAGCGATCGAGATAACCGTACTGGAATTCCAACGTCCCCGGTACACCTTATCGTAGAACTTACTATTCGGAATGAACCCTCGCTTCTCTCCCGGAAGATCAATTCCCAACTTATAGCCATATCCCATTGAGACCATGTGATTCTTCCAAACCTCAAAAGCCTCCTGTACCGAGGGATATCGCTTCCGGCTGTCGATCATATCATGCAGTCCCCAAGGGAAAAAAGAGTTACAAGAGGTCGCCAACGCCCCGACCAGATTCAGAGGAGACGGATGCCCGTGGCAAGCCGGCTTACCACCCCGGAAGGTGTATCCATGCGCACAGGTATATTGAGTTTCCGGGGTAATCACACCTTCTTGCAAGAAGATCAAACCTTGGGTCGGTTTAAAAGTAGATCCGGGAGGATATTGCGCCATGAGCGGACGGTTGAACAGAGGTTTCAACGGGTCCTTCTGCAAAGCCACGTAGTTCTTTCCCCGCTGGCGCCCGATCAAGATACTCGGATCATACGTAGGGGCGGAAACCATACAAAGCACCTCCCCTGTCTCCGGCTCTATCATCACGATACCCCCTAATTTATTCTGCATTAACTTCTCCCCATAAGCCTGCAAGTCCATATCCAAGGATAATTTCAAGTTTTTGCCGGATTCCGGCTGGATATCGTGCAGGCCTTCCTCGTATCGCCCCTTGATACGTCCGTGAGCGTCACGCAACAGGATCTCGACACCCTTCACGCCCCGCAAATATTCCTCGTACGATTGTTCGATCCCGGTCCTGCCGGAGTAATCGCCTTGTGTATAATAAGAGTCACTCTCTATATCTTTCCGGTTTACCTCGCCGATATTTCCCAGCACAAGAGCGGCATTGGGATACTCGTATTGGCGGATCGTGCGATTCTGTATATAGAAGCCGGGAAATTTGTATAACTTCTCCTGCAACACGCCATATTCCTGCGCGGAAAGCTGGTTCATAAATACTTGAGGGACATAGGAAAGAATAACCGGGATTTAACCGCCGGTTCTTAATATCCGCTATACGTTTGAGGAATTGCTCTTTCGTGATGCCCAGCACATCGCAGAAATCGAGGGTATCGAAAGGCTGTATCTCACGCATGATAAGCATCACGTCGTAAGCGGGCTGGTTATAGACCAATAATTTACCATTACGGTCGTACATCATGCCTCGGGAAGGATATAAGGTCTTTTTCAAGAAAGCGTTACTATCCGCCCAAGCTTTATAATCGTTGTCGACCACCTGAAGGATGAACAAACGGATAATAAAGATGATAACCAACAGGATCACCGCCCCACCTAAGACATAGCGCCTGTTCTCAAACTCATACTTGGTATTATTCTCCACTTTTCTGAGACTCTATATTGAATGCTTCTACCGTACAAATCAATAAGGTTGTCATCACCACGCTCGAGAGGATACGGACAACCAGAAACAACGGGTCAAATAAAGTCAACGACTCAATCGCGAAAAGAGTCGTATGTTGTATCAACACAAACGATAACACATATCGGAAAAAGCCTCCGAAACCAAAGGTCTTATAAGACGGGTAAATACCTTCCGGCAAATCTTTCCCCATGAATACACGGATTAACGGCTCCCTGCAAAATCCCGCCAATGTACAGGCGGCCGCATGCATACCCGGTGTGTTGCTGAATGTATCGATAACCACCCCGGCTATGAAAGAGAAGAAAACGACTTGCGTCCGTGAGCTACCGACCGGCATCTTAATAATGAAATAGAGATACAGAAACGGGGTAGCGATCCGCAAGAAATGAATGTTGTTCAAGATCAAGACCTGAATCAACACAAACACCACGAAATATATGAAACCACGCAGTAAATTATTAATCATTTCTTTTCGCCTCTTGTTCTACACCAATTTGCTCCGTCTGACGGAAATTCTTGATAATACGCACGTTGTTCAACGCTTGGAAATCCGTAGCCAACTCTACCTGTAATGAATAGAAATTATCATCGTGTTGTTTCTCGAAATCAGCGACCGTACCTACGATAATACCCGAGGGGAATACGGCTGAGTAACCGCTCGTCACGATCGTATCGCCTTTCTGGAACTCCACATGGCGCGGCAACTCATCGAGGTTGGCGTACAGCGTATTGCGTCCATTCCAGCTTAATGACCCGAAATAACTACTACCTAATACCTTACAACTCAACCGGAACTTAGGATTCAGCAACGGAATGATCACGGAGAAATGATCGGAAACCGTCGATACGATACCCACCACACCTCGTTCCGAGACAACTCCCATATCGGGCATGATCCCGTCCAGCTTCCCTTTATCCACGGTAATATAATTAGACAAATGCGTGACACTGTTGTTCACTACATCCGCCACGACAAACGAATAAGGAAATTGCTCCGTCGAATCCGGCGCAAATCCCTTAAAACTAACCGTATCCGCAATCAGCGCATCTAACTGATCTTGCAGATCCAGCATTTGCAATTCCAACTGTCCGTTACGCTCCAATAACTCCTTATTGATATCCCGAAGATTCAAATAAGAAGTGACAGATCCGGATATCGAGGCGATATATCCTGTCACGACATTCGCTGAGCTGAATATAATATTCCGTTGGTACGCGTTATTACGATAGACCAACATCAACGAAACAGCCTCAAGCAGAATGAACAAAAACCAATGCCTCTTCCCGATCAGGAATTCTAGTAACTTACGCATAGGAATTGAAAACTGAAAGTTGAGAATTGAAAATTGAAAAGAACCAGACCTATCGGCTTGCTAATTTTCAACTTTCAATTCTCAATTCTCAATTATTTACTCTTATCGGATTAAGAAATTAAACTTCTCAATATTCTTCAAAGCGACTCCCGTACCTTTCGCCACGGCATGCAACGGATCCTCGGCGATATGGAACTGGATATTCATCTTATCCCGCAAGCGCTTATCCAAACCGCGAAGCATAGCGCCACCGCCAGCCAAATAGATACCGTTTTTCACGATATCGGCATATAACTCGGGAGGGGTTTGCTCCAAGGCACTCAAGATAGCCGCCTCTATCTTCGAGATAGACTTATCCAAACAGTGGGCAATCTCCTGATAAGAGACGGGTACCTCCATCGGTAAGGCAGTCATCTGATTCGGGCCGTGAACCACGTAATCCTCCGGAGCGTCTTCCAATACCGTAAGCGCGGAACCCACGTTGATCTTGATACGCTCGGCCATACGCTCACTCACCTTCACGTTGTGTTGGCGACGCATATACTCCACGATATCAGCCGTTAAATCGTCACCCGCCATACGGATTGATTTATTCGACACGATACCACCTAAGGAGATGACAGCGATCTCGGTAGTACCACCGCCTATATCCACGATCATATTACCCTCGGGGGCCAAGACATCTATACCGACACCGATAGCGGCAGCCATCGGCTCAAAAACCATGTACACATCACGTCCACCGGCATGCTCGGCAGAGTCTCGCACGGCACGTATCTCTACCTCCGTACTACCTGAAGGGATACCGATCACCATACGTAAGGACGGAGCGAACCAGCGCTTCCTTCCGCTCGCCATCTTGATAAAGCCGCGAATCATTTGCTCGGCAGCGTAAAAATCCGCGATAACTCCCTCACGAAGCGGTCGTACGGTACGAATATTCGGGTGCGTCTTCTCGTACATCTCACGGGCCACCTTACCGACAGCCAGCACCTTGTCCGAGCGAGCATCCAAAGCAATCACCGAAGGTTCGTCTACCACCATCTTATCATTACACGTGATAATGGTATTAGCGGTACCCAAATCTATGGCAACTTCTTGTGTGAAAGAAAACAATCCCATTAGTCTTATTATTAATGTTTAAAATGACGAACACCTGTCTTCACCATAGCCAAACCATGTTGGTTACAGTACTCGACAGACAACTTATCATTGATAGAGCCTCCCGGCTGGATTACGGCCGTGATACCTGCTTGGTCTGCGATCTCAACGCAATCGGGGAACGGGAAGAAAGCGTCGGAAGCCATCACGGCGCCATTCAAGTCGAAGCCGAATGATTTAGCCTTCTCTATGGCTTGTCTCAAAGAGTCCACACGAGAGGTCTGCCCGATACCGCTTGCGCAAAGCTGCTTGTTCTTCACCAAGGTGATCGCGTTGGACTTGCTGTTCTTCACGATCTTGTTGGCGAACAACAGGTCCTCAACCTCCGAGGCTGTCGGCTGCTTATCCGTCATAGGCTCCAAATCAGCCTTACCTTGGATGCTCAAGTCCTTCTCCTGCATCAAGACACCATTCAATAAAGAACGGAACTGCATCGGGCAAGTCTTGCAATCCTTACGGATCAAGATGATACGGTTCTTCTTCTGTTGAAGTACCTCCAGCGCGTCAGCGTCGTAAGCCGGAGCGATAATCACCTCGAAGAAAATCTTGTTGATTTCCTCGGCCACTTCCTTGTTAATCGTAGTATTCGTGATCAAGATGCCACCGAAAGCGGAAACCGGGTCACCGGCCAAAGCCTCTTTCCAAGCCTCAACCACATTACCGCGGGAAGCGATACCGCAAGCGTTATTATGTTTTAAGATAGCGAACGTCAGCTCGTCGAACTCATCGATCAAGTTCACGGCAGCGTCGATATCCAATAAGTTGTTGTAAGAAATCTCTTTTCCATGGATTTGATCGAACATATCGTTAAACTTACCATAGAACTTAGCGGCTTGATGAGGATTCTCGCCATAACGCAAATGCATCGGACTATCTACCGTTGCACGGAAATGGGAACCTTCGCGGCCATCAAAATAATTGAAGATAGCGGAGTCGTAACCCGAGGAAACGGCGAACGCCTCTTTGGCGAACCATCTACGATCCTCGATGCTTGTCTCAGCGCCCTTCTCGTTCAAAAGATCCATCAACGGCTGGTATTGAGCCTTGGAAGCTACGATTACCACATCCTTGAAGTTCTTCGCGGCGGCACGTATCAAAGAGATACCGCCTATATCTATTTTCTCAATAATCGCTTGTTCCTCAGCGCCGGAAGCGACAGTCTCCTCGAAAGGATATAGGTCAACGATAACCAAGTCGATCTCCGGGATCTCATATTCGGCTAATTGTTTCTGGTCATTCTCGTTCTCGCGGCGAGCCAAGATACCACCGAACACCTTCGGATGAAGCGTCTTCACACGACCGCCCAAAATAGACGGATAAGAAGTCAAGTCCTCTACCGCATCACAAGGCAAACCCAATGACTCGATAAATGATTGAGTACCACCTGTTGATACAAAGCTCACACCCTCGCTATGCAATTTCTTTAGGATTTCGTCCAGCCCGTCTTTGTGAAACACAGAGACCAAGGCACGTTTCATTCGTTTCGTTGCAGCCATCTTTCTATTTTCGTTTACTTTAATGTTTTAGAGCACAAAAGTAGATATTTATTTCCAATCCAGCCTTATTATTCAGATAAAAACAAGGCAACCATACCAAATTTCATCCATAGCCAAAGAAACATGAATCCATCGCACATGATACGGGAGACGGGGCACGCCCCGTCTCTACAACATATGACATTGCCCTAAGATAATGAGATTTCCTTTGTTAATAATAGAAGATCGCCCAATTTGACATTCTGACATTTTGTATTCTAAAGCTCCAGAGAATCGAATATTTCGCCCCAGAGTACAGTCGGTTTCCATATTTGAGAATAAAAATCCGCAATTAGTTATCTTCCAAGGATATATCGTTTTTGGAGCTTTTATTCTAGCGAGGATTCCCGTCTCTTATCACCCTCAAACATACAAACAATAGACTTCTTATTCGAAAACAATAGACTTTTCACTCGAAAACAATAGCATTCGTAGTCGAAAGCAACTAACAACGCCGCCGTAAACACCCTACAACTGGATCGTAACAACCTTACAATGCCTATCCGCAGCATGAAAAGACAACCAAATCCTCTCTTTTCTCCCCTCTATTCCCGCTATTTCAGTCTATTCAAAGGAATGGCTTGTCAGCGAAAAGCGCCCATCCCAAGCAAAAAGCCACGAATAAGCGAATTACGCAGACAAGCCATTTTAGTGATGAGAACTATCGTCCACCAGTAATCAGCAATAAAAAGGAAGGGACACACCGCCTCATCCCGCCATACAAAGCGAGTCCGATCCCTATCACCACACAGGCAGATCCCAAATACAAGCCTATCACCTCTAACTCAGACCCCGGAGGGAGATACCGAACCACCACCTTGATAGCCAACGCCAACGGCATCCCATGATAAGCATAAACAAAGAAGCTGCTCCCCGCCAGAAAACCGCTTACCCGACAAAGCCCTCGCTCCAAACAGGTCGCCGTGAGGCTGATAAAGCACACGCACCCCACGATAATCCCCACGTTATGCAGGTATCGGCACCATGGTTCTCCCATAAAACAGAGGTCGCACACAGCCAAAATCGCATAAAGCCCTACTATGCAGCAAATAAGCGATAGGGGTCTTACACATACTCTACCTCCTTTAATATCTGCTGGCCAATAAAAGGGCTTAACCCTTTAAGCGTGACTATATCCACTTTCAATCTGTCAAAAAGCTTCTCTAATATCTCACAAGCCAAAAGGAAATTGGAATAAGTCTCTTTATCATCCTCAAAGTCGATCAATATATCCACATCACTACTTTCCGTATTGCTCTCACGAACAGTAGAGCCAAAAAGCCCCAACTGCTTTACACCGCAACTCTGCGACAAAGGCTGCTTTGCTTTCCGAAGAAGAGATATGACAGATTGTTTATTCATTACACAATTGGATATTAATGTATAATGCAAAGATAAGCAATATTTTTCGTACCTTCTCATTTAAACCGCGTATCGTTTGCTTAAATGAGATTAATATACTTACTTTGCGATAAATAAACTTTTAATCAAACTATTAAACTATGGATATACTAAATTCTCATTTACCTTTGTCTATAACTACTCAAAGCAACTACAAATGACACAAAAAGAATCTATCCGCTTATTCGAAGAAAGAAAAGTTCGCGCCATATGGGATGACGAACAAGAGGAATGGTATTTCTCGATCGTTGATGTTATATCTATTTTAACAGATAGCCCCAACCCTCGAAAATACTGGAGTGTATTAAAAAACAGATTGAAAAAAGAAGGTAGCGAGTTGACTACAAATTGTAGTCAACTGAAAATGCAGGCCGCTGATGGCAAGAAATATTTAACCGACGTAGCCAATACCGAGCAACTCTTCCGCCTTATCCAATCAGTACCATCTCCAAAAGCAGAACCTTTTAAGTTATGGATCGCCCAAGTAGCGAAGGAACGTTTGGATCAAATGCAAGACCCGGAATTGTCTATCGAGCAAGCCATGGCCGATTATAAACGATTGGGCTATTCGGATAATTGGATCAACCAACGATTGAAATCCATCGAGATACGGAAAGATCTAACAGACGAATGGAAGAAAAGAGGACTGGAAGAAGGCCTCCATTTCGCTACGCTAACCGATATCATTTATAAGTCGTGGTCCGATATGACCTCCAAAGAATATAAACGACTCAAAGGATTAAGAAAAGAAAACCTTAGGGATAATATGACAAACAAAGAGCTTGTATTAAACATGCTGGCTGAGTTATCCACTAAGGAAATATCAGAAACATCAGAGCCGGAAACATTTAGTGAACATATAAATGTCGCCCAACAAGGAGGCGAGGTGGCTCGCAATGCCCGGTTAGAATTGGAAGCCAAAACCGGGAAAAGCGTTATCTCACCGCTCAACGCCCAAAAGATAATTAGCCTAAAAAAGGGAGAGAACGAGCGGGATGTATGACATCCAATGATAAGATAAACAATATTTTTCGTACCTTTGCCCATTCAATCGCAATTTAATAGGTATACGAAATATGATAACGGTTAACAATCTGGACGTACAGTTTGGAAAACGCATCCTTTTTCAGGATGTGAACATGAAGTTTACACCGGGCAATTGCTACGGTATTATCGGTGCTAACGGGGCCGGAAAATCTACGTTTCTCCGTGTAATCAGCAAGCAATTAGACCCTACCAGAGGTAGCGTTAACCTAGGACCGGGCGAACGCCTTTCCGTATTGAGCCAAGATCACTTCGCATTCGATGAATATACGGTTATGGATACCGTATTGATGGGACATACGACCTTATGGGAGGTGATGAGCGAGAAAAACGCCCTGTATGCAAAACCTGATTTCAGTGACGCCGACGGTATCCGCGTATCGGAACTGGAAGAGAAATTCGCCGAGATGGAAGGCTGGAACGCGGAGAGCGACGCCGCCAACCTATTGAGCGGACTAGGCATCAAGGAGGATTTGCATTATATGTATATGAAGGACTTGAGCGGTAAGCAGAAAGTACGTGTCTTATTGGCCCGTGCCTTGTTCGGACAGCCCGATAACCTATTATTGGATGAGCCGACGAACGACTTGGACCTTGAGACGGTTTCTTGGTTGGAGAATTATCTCTCTAATTTCGAGCATACCGTATTGGTTGTTAGCCACGACCGTCACTTCCTCGACTCCGTTTGTACGCATACCGTGGATATCGACTTCGGTAAATTACAATTATTCGCCGGAAACTATAGCTTCTGGTACGAGTCTAGCCAGTTAGCCCTTCGTCAACAGCAGAATCAGAATAAGAAAGCCGAGGAGAAGAAGAAAGAGTTGGAAGAATTTATCCGCCGTTTCAGCGCCAACGTAGCGAAGTCCAAGCAGACCACCAGTCGCAAGAAGATGTTGGAGAAACTGAACATCGAAGAGATCAAGCCTTCTTCACGACGCTATCCGGGAATCCTGTTCACGCCTAACCGCGAACCGGGCAACCAGATCCTTGAGGTGAAAGGATTGTCGAAGAGTATCGACGGACAGGTATTGTTCAAGGACTTGAACTTCTTCGTGGAGAAGGATGACAAGATCGTATTTATCAGTCACGACCCGCGTGCCATGACCGCCTTGTTCCAGATCATCAACGGTGAGGAGAAAGCGGATGCCGGTACGTATCAGTGGGGACAGACGATCACGACCTCTTATCTTCCTCTCGATAACTCCAAATATTTCAATACAGATATCAACCTGCTCGATTGGTTATGCCAGTTCTCGCCGGATACTAACGAGGTATTCTTGAAAGGCTTCCTCGGACGTATGTTGTTCTCGGGCGAGGAGCTCATGAAAAAGGTAAGCGTACTTTCCGGAGGTGAGAAGATGCGTTGTATGATCTCACGTATGATGCTCACCGACGCCAACTGCTTGATCTTGGATACTCCGACCAACCACTTGGACTTGGAATCCATCCAAGCCTTCAATAATACATTGCAGACATTCAAGGGAAATATCCTGTTCTCCAGTCATGACCACGAGTTCATACAGACTGTTGCCAACCGTATCATCGAGCTGACTCCTAACGGTATCATCGATAAGATGATGGATTACGATGACTACATCACAGATCCGGCTATCGCGGAGTTACGGGAAAAGTTATATTCGAAATGAAAAAAAGATTATTATTCATACTAATCGTTTTTATCGCATGGCTACCGGTTTTTGTTATTCAAAAACCGGTATTTATGTTTTATCAGCATGCGTTGTCCGAGACTTGTACCTTCACGGACTTCCTACAAGTTATGCTTCATGGGCTGAAGCTGGATTGCACGATAGCGGGATACCTTACCGCCATCCCTCTCCTATTGACTCTAGTATCAGTTTGGCTTCCGGGCGCTTGGTTGAAGAAGGTATTGAAAGGGTACTTCTTGATCATGGGAATTCTGGTATCTGCGATCTTCTCCGTAGATGTGGCTTTATACAGCTTTTGGGGATTCAGGTTGGACGCTACTTTATTCTTCTACCTGCAATCGCCCGCCGATGCGATGGCGAGTGTTCCGTTGGGAATGTTCTTTATCCAATTATTGGTATTCGTGGCATATGCGCTAGGTATCTATGCTTGGTTCACCTTCATCCTCCGGTTCGCGCCAGTAAAGCCTAGCTTTCCACCTACGGGATTGGAACAATTGGGAAGTACTTTCGCCATCCTCTTAGCAGGGGGAATATTGTTTATTCCGATCCGGGGAGGCGTAACTACGTCTACGGCAAATGTCGGCATGGTTTATTTCAGCCAGAACCAGTTCTTGAATCATTCGGCGATCAACCCGTGTTTCAGTCTGATAGCCTCATTGAGTAAGCAACAGGATTTTGCCTCGCAATTCGATTTCTATCCGGAGGAAAAGCGGAAAGCCTTATTCGATACGCTCATTCAAGCCCAAGACTCCTTATGCCCGGGAGATTCCATACCTACAGAGCCTGTCAAGCTATTGACAACGACTCGTCCCAATATTCTCATTATCATCATGGAGAGTTTCACGGCAAATGCTATCGAGGCTGTTGGTGGTGAGCCGGGAATTACGCCGAACTTGAATCGGCTGAGCAAAGAAGGTGTATTATTCACGAACCTATATGCCAACTCGTTCCGTACCGACCGAGGCTTAGTCTCCGTATTGAACGGCTATTTAGCCCAACCCACCACCTCCATCATGAAGTATCCGGTGAAAAGCCAGACCCTTCCATCTATCGCAAAGAGTCTTAACAAAGAAGGATATACGGCAGATATGCTCTATGGAGGTGATATCAATTTCACGAATATGCAAAGTTATTTCTATAGTTCCGGCTACAGCAAGATAACGGCAGACCGTGATTTTCCCTTGAGTAGCCGTCTGAGTAAATGGGGAGCAAACGACGATATCACGTTCTCGCATCTTTACGAGGATATCAAGCAAAGACCAGTCGACGGCAAACCTTGGTTAAGTACATTCCTAACATTAAGTAGCCATGAGCCATTCGAGGTCCCGTTTCACCATTTGGAGCATCCCTATCTAAACTCCGTCGCATTTACGGACAGCTGTATCGGCAATTTCATTGATACGTTCAAGGAACTGCCGGCATGGAAAAATACGGTAGTCATCTTTGTCTCCGACCACGGATACCGTTACCCTGAAAACATGCAGGAGTACGGACCTTTGCGTTTCCACATACCTATGCTATGGCTAGGTGGAGCGATCGCTGAACCTAAAGTGATCGATACGTACGCAAACCAGACCGATTTGGCAGCCACCTTATTAAATCAGATGGGTCTCCCCACGGATGAGTTCTCATTCAGCAAAGATATATTGAATCCTTGCGTCCCGCATTACGCCTTTTATACATTCAATAATGGATTTGGCTTTATAGACGAATCCGGTGTTTCCGTATACGACAATGAAGGGAACAAGATTTTAGTAGAAGAACCTGAAAGCGGAAACGAGACCCGCTTGGAGAAAGGAAAAGTCCTATTACAAACTTTATACGACGATCTGGGAAATCGATAACGACAGATATAAAAAAGGCCGACTTACACAAGCCAGCCTTTTTTATTTATATTAATAATATTCTTACTTAGCGTAGCTTACCGCACGAGTCTCACGGATCACCGTGATCTTCACCTGTCCCGGATAAGTCATCTCATCCTGAATCTTCTTAGCGATCTCAGCGGACAAGTTCTCGGTGTCCTTATCGTCAATCTTATCAGCGCCAACGATTACGCGCAACTCTCTACCCGCTTGGATAGCGTAAGTCTTGACAACACCCGGATACGATAAAGCCAATTGTTCCAAATCATTCAAACGCTTGATATAAGCCTCTACGATCTCACGACGTGCGCCCGGACGAGCACCTGAAATAGCGTCGCAAACCTGTACGATCGGAGCCAACAATGTCTGCATCTCAACCTCATCGTGGTGGGCGCCTACGGCGTTACAAATATCCGGTTTCTCCTTATATTTCTCGCAAAGCTTCATACCCAAGATAGCGTGCGGCAATTCCGGCTCATCATCGGGCACTTTACCAATATCATGTAACAATCCGGCACGTTTCGCTTTCTTCGGGTTCAAGCCCAACTCAGAAGCCATCACGGCACAAAGGTTGGCCGTCTCACGAGCATGCTGCAATAAGTTCTGTCCATAAGAAGAGCGATACTTCATCTTACCGATCATACGGATTAATTCCGGATGCAAACCGTGCACTCCCAAATCGATCACGGTACGCTTACCGGTCTCTACGACCTCGTCTTCCACTTGCTTCTTCACCTTCGTTACCACCTCCTCGATACGAGCCGGATGGATACGTCCGTCCTGCACCAATTGATGCAAAGCCAAACGAGCGATCTCACGACGAACCGGGTCGAATCCAGAAAGAACGATAGCCTCAGGCGTATCATCCACCACGATCTCAATACCGGTAGCGGCCTCCAAAGCACGGATATTACGTCCCTCACGACCGATGATACGGCCTTTGATCTCGTCCGATTCAATATGGAACACGGTAATAGAGTTCTCGATAGCCGTCTCCGTCGCTACCCGTTGGATAGACTGGATCACGATCTTCTTCGCCTCCTTATTAGCGGTCATCTTCGCCTCCTCGACGATCTCGTTGATGTAAGAAGCGGCTTGCGTCTTTGCCTCATCCTTTAAGGACTCGATCAAACGCTCTTTGGCTTCCTCGGCGGACAACCCGGAGATAGCCTCCAAATGCTCCACTTCCTTCTGATGAAGTTTATCCAAATCTTGCTTCTTCTTCTCCACCAACTCCAACTGAGAAGATAAATTCTCCTTTACAGCCTCTACCTCGTTATTCCTACGCTGTAACTCTTCCTGACGTTGATTCATCGTCAGTTCTCTTTGTTTCAATTTAGTCTCGACAGACTGGATCTTAGCGTTACGCTGTGATACCTGTTTTTCCAAGTCCGCTTTCAAATGAAGAAACTTCTCCTTTACTTCCAGCATCTTGTTCTTCTTTATCACCTCGGCCTCCTTCTCCGCCTCTTGAAGCACGGAGTCGTACTTCGACTTCAGAAGGAAACGCATGCCCAGCCACGCAAGCAACCCACCAATGATGAAGGTTACTATCGGTATGATTATATACATTCCAACCATTTAACTAATAATTTAAGATTCATTTATTTATATACAAAAAAAGCACTACCATCACACGGTCTCACCGTGCAAAGCAGTGCGGAAACTCTCTTCTTACAATATGTATGTTATTTCTTCAGATATCCTTCCAACTCGGTTGTAAGCTCCTGTATCTTATCCGTAAAAGGATTTGTATCATTCCGTTTTTCCAACTCCAGATTATGCATCGAGAGTTGAAAAGCCACCATGGCTAACAAATCTTTCGTATCCACCTCGACCGCGAAATGCTGCCTGTATTGAAGAATCTTGCTGTTGATCTGATCAGCGGCGGCACGCACCAACTCTTCCTCATGACGTTTGATCGTAAGCGGATATTTCTTTCCGGCTATCACTATATTTATAAGAAATTCTTCGTCCATCGCTTCTATTCATTTAAAAGTGCGATGCACTTGTCTACTTCCCGCACTAATTTTGATAACCGCATCCGGGCGTTCTTCATCTCTTCCTCGTTCGTGGAAACAATTCGCGCCGTCAGCATGTTATCACATTTGGCATTCAATCCTTCAATCATATCCTTCGCCTGCCGCAACTCCTCGTCTTTAAGGCTCAAAGCAGCTGTAAGTTCGTCAATTCTACGTTTCTGCTGATCGCATAACGCCATCAAATCACGAACTCTAACCTCAAATACAGCTAACAATCTCTTATGATCTTCGGTCATTTCACACCAAATTCTACACAAAAGTAAGTTTTTGAATTGAATTAACCAACTGTAGACTTAATTATTTTGACAGAAAACGTATGGACAAATAAAAAGGCCGTTCAAAAAAATCGAACAGCCCTCCCTAATTCTTGTAAACGTTCCTCTTGTTTACACTAAAGAAACATACATTTCACCTTCAATCTCCTCGAAAGCTAATTTACCTTCTTTCGCCAACCAACCAAAAGCGGCGTACATATCTTTTTCCGCTTTAATCTTCGTGGCTTTCTTCACTGCCTTAAAACTCATTTTACCGCCTTCATTTAAAACGTTCCATACAAGGCCGGCGTTTGTACCAATTAATTCAATCATTTTATGATAACATTTGATTACTGGGGACAAATTTATAGATTAAATGATTAAAACAAAAGATTATAGATGTTTTTTAGCATAAAAGACGGACATTTTTCGCTTTGTAAACAATATTAACACGGTTATAACGTTATTTTCCCTCTGTTTTCTCGGCATATCAGTTCCGCTTCCACGTTTACCGCTGAGACATATCTTTTTAATAAGTCAACCGAGTAACCACCCGCTTCCAATAAGCCCTCCTTACCGGAATAACCATTCAGAATCATTAACAATGAAGTGGTCGACATTTCAATCTTGGTACGTTCCTCATCGCTGGTAGGCGTTCCGACACCCGCTACTCCATCCCTATAGACTGGAAGACCGGCGATATTCAATTCACCACGTCCGATACCGTGATAAATTTCCCCCTCTTTTCCGACACCTAGTTCCAATCCGCCTACAATCTTATCTGCGTCAAATCCTCCGATAGAATAACCGCTGCGAATAGAAACCAGATTGATGATATCCACCAAGGTATCTATCTTATATAAAGGAAGTCCGCGAAGTATCCGCCGTCTTAACGCCTCGGCGGAAGGGCGATACCGGTTCGGGTCTTTCCCCAGACGTTTATAAGCCTGACGGGTAGCGAAAATAGGAGTCCACTTATTAATATCCTCTATCTTACAGGTAGAACGGATATCCTCCTCAACACGGGTTATTTCTTCCCAAAGTCGTTCATCGGGCTCCGTGTTCTTTACTTGACAGGCGATAGCCAACACGTGAAGATCGGGGCAAGCCTCCGATATCTCAGATGAAAGAGTGATTGAAATCATGTCTATTATAAGTTTGAGCCAATATAACTAAGATTTTTTCAAGCATATTCCGGTAAGAATCCGGCCGCTTTTGACACCGAGGCGACGAGCGGAGAAATAATCCTCATACCGAATATAAGTACAGATGCCAGCGATCTCTATATGCTCGGAGAGCAATCCTGCCTCTAACAATTGTAAACGGTTGGTTTCCCATAGATCGATATACGCTTTTTGAGTCTCCGCATTACGTCGAAGAATCCGCTCCATTGGGAAGCCCGCCATTTGAAAAGCTTTTACGACTTCCTCTCCCACCTCAAATGCCGCTTGACTGATAGAGGGACCTATTCCGGCAACCAATTGAGTAGGATCGCAATCGTATGCCTCGATCATCAAGCTTGCCGCCTTACGAGCTATGTGTAAAACCGTACCCCGCCAACCCGCATGGACGGCAGCTACCACTTTACGATCCGGCGCATATAACAAGACAGGGACACAATCCGCCGTAGATACGGCTATACATACATCCGGAACATTCGTCACCAAAGCATCCACGCCTTCCAAACGTAGCTTTCGCTCTTTATCATTCAGCGAAAGGAAAGACGCGTCGATCGCCAATACTCGATCCTCATGGGTCTGATGAGGTATAACCATATTCTCTAGGGAAATCCCGACCGCATTCGAAAGAAGTTCCAAGTTCTTCCGGATGAAGCCCGGATCATCCTCGGTATAAACGCCCGGATTCAGCGAAGCGTATGTTCCCGTACTCACGCCGCCATGACGTGTTGTCGTAAAATGAGAAATGTCGCAGTATCCGTTTAACCCGGAGAACCTCGACACCTCTATTTGCTTATTTTCCTGTATCTTCATCATCGTCCCAGTATTCCTCGTATTCCTCATCCGGATCATCCTCGTCCTCATCCACAGGGAAGATGTATTCGTCATCATCCTCAAATTCCAACGTACTTACATCTATATTCTTATGGACAATTCGCTCTGCCTCATGGAAATTCTCCTTATTCAGCTCTTTCCATAAAAGGTCTTTCAACTCGATAATTCCCAGTCCCGTGATAGAGGATATAAAGACATACGGAATTCCCTCCGGCAAGTCTTGCGACAAAGCCTCGATCAATTCCTCATCCAGCATATCGCTCTTGGTGATCGCCAGTACACGACGTTTATCCAGCAATTCCGGATTATATTTCACCAATTCATTATGCAAGATCTCATATTCTTTCTTGATATCATCCGCCTCAGCGGGAACCATGAACAATAACAATGAATTACGTTCGATATGACGTAAGAAACGAAGTCCCAAACCTTTTCCCTCGCTTGCTCCTTCGATAATACCCGGTATATCGGCCATTACGAACGAACGGTTATCGCGATAACTCACGATGCCTAAATTAGGCTCCAACGTAGTAAAAGGATAATTAGCGATCTTCGGTTTAGCGGCGGATACGACAGAAAGCAAGGTAGATTTACCCGCATTCGGGAAGCCTACCAAACCGACATCGGCCAGCAATTTCAACTGAAGAATCACCGTACGTTCCAATGCCGGCTCACCCGGTTGCGAATAACGGGGCGCTTGATTGGTAGCCGTCTTGAAGTTAAAATTCCCCAGACCGCCACGACCGCCTTTCAGCAACATCACTTGCTGACCGTCTTCCGTAACGTCGCAAATAAACTCTCCGGTCTCAGCATCGTAAACAACCGTACCGCAAGGAACCTCGATTACTCGATCCTCCCCGTCTTTACCCGAGCTACGCTTTGCGCTACCACTCTCACCATTGGTGGCCATGATATGACGCTCATATTTCAAGTGAAGGAGCGTCCAGTAATTCCGGTTACCACGGAGATACACATGACCTCCTCTCCCTCCATCGCCCCCGTCGGGACCTCCTTTCGGAATGTATTTCTCACGACGGAAGTGAGAAGATCCTCTTCCACCCTTTCCTGAGCGGCAATAGATCTTGACATAATCTACAAAGTTCGATTCAGCCATATTGGTTTATTTCAATTATTTTACGTTATTAACCGCCTCTTTGATACGACCGAAGATTTCCTCGATTGTTCCCATCCCTTTGATGGCTACGTGCTTGCCTTCACCTACATAGTAGTCTGCCAAAGGAGCTGTTTGAGTATGGTAAACATCCAGTCTGGATTTGATCGTCTCCAAGTTATCGTCAGAACGTCCGGATACTTTACCGCGCTCCAATAAACGCTTGATCAACTCCTCTTCCTCTACTTGAAGGTTCAACATAACGGAAACGTCTGTTCCACGCTCGTTCAACATCTTCTTCAAGGCTTTCGCTTGAGGGATCGTACGAGGGAAACCATCGAAGATTACACCCTTAGCCGGCTTCTTGCTATCCAATACATTCGCCAACATATCAACGATCAACTCGTCCGGAACCAATTGTCCCTTCTCGATATAATCCTTAGCGATCTTGCCCAGTTCAGTCTCAGCCTTCATCTCGCCACGCAATACGTCGCCAGTAGAGATATGATCCAAACCGTATTCTTTAATAATCAACTCACTTTGTGTTCCCTTACCTGAACCGGGAGCACCAAAAATAACCACGTTCAACATACTATTGTTTCTTTATTATATATAATGTATACTATTTTATTCCACAACCTTGTAGATATCCTTATATGAGCGGCCCAACTCATCATAATCCAAACCATGTCCCACGATAAAATCAGCGGGTATCTGTAAGCCTACATAATCCGGAGTCAACTCGCATTTCAAGGATTCCGGCTTGAAAAGCATCGTTGCCAATCTTACATCGGCGGCACCCTCGCTCCGAAGCTTCTCCATCACGTAGCTCATCGTAAAGCCCGTATCGATAATATCCTCCAATAAGATCACCATACGTCCGCAAATATCAGCCTGCACCGGCATGATCTCATTCAATATGCCCGTACTGGAAGTTCCTTGATACGAGGAATAACGAGCGAATGTCAGCTCATACGGAACATCCAACTCACGCATCAGCTCGGCGACAAACATAAAAGCCCCGTTTAGCACACCCACGAATAGAGGATTTTTCCCTTCCACATCCGCTTTAATCTGAACGGCCATTTTAGCGATAGCCGCCTGAATATCCGACTCCGGAATAAACAGTTCAAATTCTTTGTCTTTTAGACGAATTCTGTCCATAAATCTTTCGGTTTTCGAGGGGACAAATGTACAACTTTTTCGGCGATGCACAAAAAAGTGTAGCAACATACCAAAGTTTGTTATACATTTGTAAGCAGAATAAAACCCCAGACATCTAGAATTATGATTAAGATATTCGCTACAGACAAGGTAAAGGAGCTCGACCAATATACGATTCAACACGAGCCAATTAGTTCGATCGACTTAGTGGAGCGTGCCGCTACGACGTTCGTCCATGAGTTTTGCCGGCGCTACTCCAAGCAGGTCCGCATCGTGATTTTCGCCGGTCAAGGCAATAACGGAGCCGACGCTTTGGCCATCGCCCGCCTTTTGAACGAGGAATCATACCGGGTAGAGACGTATTTATTCAATCCGACGGAGCATCTGTCCGTAGAGTGTGAGCAAAACAAGCAGCGTCTGCTCGACATGGAACGGATCGAATTTACGGAAGTGGTCCGTGACTTTGAGCCGCCGACGCTAACCGACCGAGACGTGGTGATCGATGGCTTGTTCGGTTCGGGATTAAACCGTCCTCTCACCGGAGGTTTCGCCGCTATGGTCAATTATATCAACCAATCCGAGGCGGAAGTCGTAGCGATCGATATTCCTTCCGGCTTATTCGGGGAAGATAATCGTAAGAATGACTCGGAAGCGATCATCAAGGCCAGCTTAACCTTGACATTCGGTTTCCCGAAACTGGCGTTTCTTTTTCCGGAGAATGAGCAATACGTAGGCGAGTGGAAAATACTGGATATCGGAATCCATCCGGACGCAATTTATGAGACGGCTTCCCCTTACTCATTGGTTACGGAAGAAGATATATCCTATTCGTTAAAGTCTCGCAAACGTTTCGCCCATAAGGGAACGTTCGGACATGCTTTATTGATCGCCGGAAGTAAAGGAAAAATGGGAGCCGCCCTATTATCTGCGAAGGCATGCTTACGGAGTGGAGCCGGACTATTGACCGTGCATATCCCGACCCGAGGCGAATCAATCTTCCAAACCGCTTTCCCGGAAGCGATGTTAAGTTTAGACGCAAATCCGGATTATTTCTCTACGGTTCCCGAGATAGGTAGTTACTCCGCTGTTGGTATGGGACCGGGACTCGGACAGCATTTAGAATCCGCAGCAGCGATCGAACGTATCCTGCAATCTAGCACAAAACCAGTCGTTATCGATGCGGACGCTATTAATATAATGGCATCCAACAAGGACTTATTCAATAAGATCCCGCCACGGAGCATCCTCACTCCCCATCCGAAGGAGTTCGACCGGATAGCGGGTGAAAGCACGAACTCATACGACCGTTTGATGAAAGCGCAATCTTTCGCCGCCGAACATAAGATTTGTATCGTATTGAAAGGTGCTTATACCGCTATCTGTTCTCCGGCAGGAAACATTTATTTCAATAGTTGCGGAAATCCGGGCATGGCAACCGCCGGTAGCGGAGATGTGCTGACGGGTATCATCCTCAGCTTATTGGCGCAAGACTATTCTCCGGAAACAGCCGCTGTAGTCGGAGTATTCTTGCACGGCACAGCCGGTGATCTCGCCGCCGCTTTCCGCTCGGAAGAGAGCATGATCGCCAGCGACATCACGGATATGCTCGGAAAAGCGTTTAAGCAAATCAAATAAATCCAGCAAAAACAACGGGCGTTTTTACTCTCGTTTGTTACAATTACTACCGCTATTCCATATATTATACGGACTTACAGTGTACATATAGAATGGTGGTAGTAAATTTTCATGGTACCCCAACGCCTTTTGCTATCACATTTCAACCTTTTCTTACTCACTCAATAAATGTCGGCGATATCTTTTATGACAAAGCTCTGTAAAGTAGAGTTATTGTAACTTTTAAACATGTATAATTGTATCCCTATCATTTTATAGAAAAACACGTACATGAATTTTTTTAAACATGTACGACTTTTTTCGAAAACACGTACGTGTTTCAGCATAAACATCATGATATTTTCACAATACTGATTATCAACACTTTAAATAAAGTATTCGATTACTGGCTTATTGTAGTATTTTCTGTAAAGAAAAGCTTCAGTCGTTGATACCATAACTATTACAGCAACATTTGGCTACATCATATAATGTATTTAGTGTATCCAAATCAGATATACTGCGTTGGCGATGTTTGTATATATTACTTGGCAAAGTCAGTACTACTGCGTTTGCCGACTAATAAATGACCGATTGCCATACACTTCCGTTAAAATAAATAAAAAAGGAAAAAGAGCTTACGTATCCCTTGCCCCAGAGTTGTCTCATATATAAAACACCGACAAATTTGTATTAACAATAAAGCTATACGTACATGAAAATAACAATCGTATCGTTCGCAATGGCAGCTGCTTTCGGTTTAATCGCCTGTGATAACACGAAGCATAACACATTGACCGAACAAGAGAAAGCGGAAGGTTGGGAACTTCTATTCGATGGGGAAACCTTGGATGGCTGGCGGGATTATAACGGAACTGCCTTGACCGGACCTTGGGAAGTTGTAAACGGAACCATCCAAGCGGACGGGCAAGGTAGCGATGCCAGCGGATACATCGTCACCGACAAGGCTTATGAGAATTTTGAGCTTTCGTGGGACTGGAAAATCTCGAAAGGAGGAAATAGCGGTTTATTATATCATGTGGTAGAACGTCCTCAATTCCCGGTTCCCTACGTTACCGGTCCCGAGTATCAATTGATTGATGATATCAATTTCGCGGAGCCATTGGAAGATTGGCAACGTTGCGGAGTGGATTACGCGATGTATTTACCGGACTTCAACACGATAAAAGTACATCCGGCCGGCGAATGGAACAACTCTAAGATTATTTTTGACAACGGACATGTCACCTACTTTATGAACGGGCACAAAACCGTAGAGTTCGATGCATGGTCTGATGATTGGTTCTCCCGTAAGAACAGCGGTAAATGGGCGAACGCTCCTGAATACGGATTAGCGCATAAAGGCTTGATTTGTTTGCAAGACCACGGTTATCCCGCATGGTTCCGTAATATCAAGATCAAGGAACTTCCCCGCAAGACACGAGAGGCTCGTTTATTCAACGGCGAGGACATTACAAACTGGGATAAATACGGCACAGAATTATGGTATGTAAAAGATGGTTTATTAGTATGCGAAAGTGGCCCGGATAAACAATACGGCTATCTAGCCACCCGGGAATATTACGACGATTTTGACCTTACCGTGGAATTTAAACAGGAAGCGGATGGTAATTCTGGCGTATTTATTCGTTCCTTTGTAGAAGAAAAAGATGTAAAGGTAAACGGCTGGCAAGTGGAAGTCGCCCCCAAAGGCTTTGACACGGGCGGTATCTACGAATCCTACGGACGAGGATGGTTGATACAGATCCCGGACGAGAAGGAGAACATCCTAAAACAAGGAGAGTGGAACACGATGCGTATCCGGGTACAAGGAGATAATGTACAGACTTGGCTCAACGGAGAGGAGATGGTAAACATCCGGGATGAAAAGATCGGAGCCGGTCAAGGGCGTATCGCTTTGCAAATACATGATGGTGGCGGCATCAAGGTTCTTTGGCGCAACCTTCATTTACAAACATTATAGAATATCGTTTTCTTAAAATTTAATAGTTATGAAAAACATTTCGAGAAGAAGTTTCCTCAAGACCGGAGCCGTAGCGGCAGCCGGACTAACGATCGTTCCGGGTTCTGTACTCGGTAAATCCTTTGGCTATACAGCTCCTAGTGACAAACTGAATATCGCGGGTATCGGTGTCGGCGGTATGGGACGTCGTAACCTCGCCAACATGAACACGGAGAATATCGTAGCTTTATGCGATGTAGATTGGCACTACGCGGACAAGACCTTCAAGGACTATCCGAAGGCTAAACGCTTTAAAGACTGGCGTGTCATGTTCGATGAGATGGGTAAATCAATCGATGCGATTATGGTAGCCACCCCAGACCATACACATGCCGGCGTGACCGCCCACGCAATCACGCTAGGCAAGCATTGCTATACGCAAAAACCGCTTACCCACTCCGTTTACGAATCGCGTTTGCTTACCAAACTGGCGAAGAAATATAAGGTAGCCACCCAAATGGGTAACCAAGGTAACTCATTCGACTGGTGCCGGCAGATCGCAGAGTGGATACAGTCTGGCGTAATCGGCGATGTATATGAGGTACATTGTTGGACAGACCGCCCCATCTGGCCCCAAGGCTTGATGAAGCCGAACGATACCCCGAAGTGCCCGAAGACACTGGATTGGGATTTATGGATCGGCCCGGCTCAAAAGCGGCCTTATAATCCGGTCTATACCCCTTGGAACTGGCGTGGATGGTGGGACTTCGGAACCGGGGCCTTGGGCGATATGGCTTGCCATATCATGGACCCGTTGTATTGGGCACTCGACTTAAAATATCCGACCAGCGTAATCGGCAGCTCTACTTTGAGTAACCTGTACTCCCCTCCTCACGCACAGATCGTAACCTATACATTCCCCGCACGTCCACCCAAAGGAAATGTCAAGATGCCGGAAGTGAAAGTCTATTGGTACGATGGTGGTCTGATGCCTCCCCGTCCGGAAGAATTGAAAGACGGGCAGATGATGGGCGACGAGAACGGCGGTATCATCTTCATCGGAACGAAAGGAAAGATCATGACAGGCTGTTATGGAATGAACCCGACCTTATTACCGGTTTCCGACATGGAACATTTCAACCAGCCCAAACCGACGATCCCGAGAGTGAAAGGTGGCAATGGAGACATATGGTCCACCAATGCCCATGAGCAAGACTGGATCCGGGCTTGCAAGGAATCCCCGGAAAATCGTACGGAAGCCTCATCCAACTTCCAGTTCTCCGGTCCGTTCAACGAGATGGTCGTGATGGGAGTCTTGGCCGTTCGCCTCTCCGGACTGCAAGGTTTGCATCGTGAGTTGCAATGGGATGGAGAGAACATGCGGTTTACGAACATCTCCCCGAACGATAAGATCAAGATCGTCACGGTGGATGATTTCAAGGTAATTGACGGAGATCCGCGTTTCGACCGTCGCTTCGCCGAGTTTAACGCTGCGGAAATGGCCAACGAATGGATCAAGCATACGTATAACAACGGTTTCTCTTTGCCGGATATGCCAAGATAAACCTTTTAATAACAGCCAAATATGATAAGACATATCTATAAAATAATGATAGCGATCGTTTGCTGCCTATTGGCTATTCCAAGCGAAGCGCAAACGAAGGCCGAGAAGAACGGATGGCGTCTAGGGATGCAATCCTATAGTTTCCACCTGTTCCCTTTGACGGAAGCTCTCGATAAGACACAAGAACTGGGATTGAAATACATCGAGATTTATCCCGGCCATAAGCTCGGTGGTAAATGGGGAGATAAAGTATTCGATTTCAACCTTGATGCGCAGACCCAGAAAGAGATCAAGGAGCTTGCGCGGCATCCAAAGGTATCAAGATCGTAGGAACCGGGGTGTATGTAGCCGAAAAGTCGTCCGATTGGGAAAAGATGTTCAAATTCGCGAAAGCGATGGACCTAGAGTTCATTACTTGCGAACCGGCTTTAAGTGACTGGGACTTGGTAGAAAAATTGTCCAAGCAATACAACATTAAGATCTCCGTCCATAATCACCCGCAGCCTTCCGACTACTGGAAACCTGAGAACCTGTTGAAAGCCATCTCCGGACGCAGTCAATCGCTTGGTTCTTGTTCCGATGTGGGGCATTGGCGTCGGGAGGGGCTAAACCAGATTGATTGCTTAAAGCAACTCAAAGGTCGAATCATCTCTTTGCATTTCAAGGATATCGCCCCGAAAAAAGCAGGAGAGAATGAGCAGCACGACGTGATCTGGGGCACAGGCATCCTAGATGTAAAGGGAATGTTGAAAGAACTCAAATCCCAGGATTTCAAGGGAGTATTCTCTATCGAGTATGAATACAACTGGGAAAACTCTGTACCGGACATTAAAGAATGTATCCAATACTTCAATAAAACCGCAAACGAAATCTTATAATAGGGATTAGCATTAATTGACAGGTAGTAAGCGTATAGGCCCAAGGGACGTTCTCTAGCCTATACGCTCCACCTTTCTAATAATACACGGGAATAAAATGGCATCTGACAACAAAATAATCGAATTGATCAAACAAGGAGATATAGCCGCCTTTAATACCCTGTTCAAGTCTGTTTATCTCCAACTTTATATACATTGCCGAAAATTTATCCCCGCCCCGGAAGACGCAAAAGACATCTTACAAAACGTCTTCCTCCGCTTCTGGGAAAAGCGTGAGAACATCGATATTCACACGTCTTTAAACGCTTATTTATACAGGGCTATACAGAACGAATGCCTCAATTACCTTCGTTCTACCGGAACTCCCTATCTGATTAGCCATAATTAATAAATTTAAGATTAATAATAAGATCTAACAATGTTACGTTTTTTATCCGTATTACACTAAAAATCATCCATTTCTCATAAGCAAGACTGTTTTTAAGATTAATAATTCAATGATTTATTATTTGATTACTATAGTATCTTTCAGTATTTGATAGCGAATACCCGTATTCGTCTTTATCACATTGAGAATCTCCGATAAATCTTCGTTGTTACGGAAACTACCGCTAAACCTTAATTTTTTTATCCCTTGATTTTCATAACGAAATACAACGTTATAGTTCCTTTCCAACAACTTTGTTATATCTTGCAGATACATCATTTTAAAAGACAAGAAACCTCCTCTCCATTGAGCGAATAGTTTCTTATCGTAAGGTACTACTTCTATCTTATTTCTACTTTTATCATAAACCGCCACTTGGTTAGGCTCAAGTAAGACCTCTTGTTTAGTCAACGTAGGTTGTACGGCGACCTTGCCATTGAACAAGGTTGTGGTTAGTTGCGAGTCTTCCATATAAGCGGAAACATTAAAGGCCGTACCAATCGCTTTCACATCAATACCGTTTGCCTTTACAACAAATGGTAAGTCTTTATTCTTTGCGACTTCAAAATAAGCTTCTCCATCCAAATAAATGCTACGATTGGAATGGCCGTAGTTCTCCGCATATTCTAGAGTTGTACAAGAGTTAAGCCAAACCCTCGTACCATCCGGTAATTGCAAATAGCTCTTCTCTCCTTTGCTCGTTACTAATTTATAATTTCCAACTGTCGATAAGTTCTCTTGATTCGTAAGATACAACGTTGATAGTGAAACACCTATGCCCAAAACCACGGCAGCGGCATATTTCATGTATTGAAGGAATAGCCTTCTTGTTTTCATTTTGGAAATAGTTTTTTTCTCTATGGATGAAAACAAACGCTCCCACTCCCTATCAACATCTACTTCGTCTTTGAGACTTTCCGCAATTATATTTTTTATATATTCTTTCATTGTTTTTTCTCGATTCTATATGTATGACACTTCAAAACGAATGTGCTACTTACAAGATTGATAGATTTTTGTATTATATTTTTTCAAGAAACCAGATAATCTTTCAATCTACTTTTCAAAATCTTAAGGGCTCTATATATCTGTGTTTCCACTGTACGGACGGAGATATCCAATTTATCTGCGATCTCTTGGTTCTTGAGTCCATTTATACGACTCAATTTAAAAATGGATTTACATTGATCTGGTAATTCCTCTATCGTATTTTCCGTGATTCGTTCTATTTCAAAAATACTAAGTATCGAATAAGGATCATTATCTTCCACAGCCTCTTGTTTATCCATCTCTGATATTTCATATCGGGGAATGTCAATGGTTCCGGTAGAACTAATTACAGAACCCTGAAAAAATCATTATTTTTAGGTTTGTGCTTAACCTTTTTCCAGCCGTACACAGTAGCGGCATCAGCACAAATTATATCCTTAAATATCACAAAAGGAACTATCACTGAAGTTTTTAAGGCGATTGAAGACCAAAGTGAATATAAATTCTTTTATAATGACAATCAAATCAATTTGAATAAACGGGTTGATGTCAATATCCATGAAGAATCCATAGAACAAGTATTAAACAATGTCTTTAGAGGTACGGATATTACGTATAAGATCGTCAAGAATCACGTAGTACTTACCAACAAGACCATGAAAGATACGGAGTTGCCATCCACCAACCAAAATCGCAAACGGCTAACCGGACAAGTAGTAGGACAAGATGGGGAGCCTCTGATCGGAGTAAACGTTGTAGTGAAAGGTACTACAATCGGATCTATGACCGATATGGACGGAAACTACATTCTAGAGAATGTTCCCTCCAATGCTACCGTTGAATTCTCGTACATCGGCTATCTCCAACAAAGTATCAACGTAGGCAATAAAAGCAACCTCAACGTCACTTTAGCGGAAGACACTCAAAAGTTGGATGAGGTAGTAGTTGTTGGTTACGGTTCCTTCAAGAAAAGAGATTTAACCGGAGCTGTTTCTCAAGTAAAAGGAGACGAGATCTCGAACCTACCGCTTCGCAGCGCCGCCGACGCCTTGCAAGGAAAAGCAGCCGGTGTAACCATAACATCTAGTTCCGGTAGCCCAGGTTCACTCGGTAATGTCCGTATCCGTGGTGTCGGTACTATCAATAATAATGATCCGTTGTATGTAGTAGATGGTCTACCTCAAGGTGATATCGGTTGGTTAAATGCCCGTGATATCGAGAGCATAGAGGTATTGAAAGACGCTTCCGCACAAGCGATCTATGGTGCCCGTGCTGCCAACGGTGTGATCCTAGTATCCACAAAGCGAGGAGCTTCCGGCGAGAGTTACCGAAGCAACATCGAGTTTGATATGAACATTGGTTTCCAAGATGTAGTGAAAACGTATGACATGCTAGACGCCGAAGGTTTCATGGAATATAAGAACCGGGCTTACGCCGCATCCGGGAAAGCCTTGATCGATGATTTCGCCACATCAGAGAAGCGAGAGCAGATTCCTTACTTTCCTAGGGAAAAACGGAGGACGATCCGGTACGGATTGGTGGAAAGAGAGCACCCGTAAACCCAAGGAAGCTATCAGTCAGAATTACAACCTAGCTTTCTCCGGAGGTATGAAGAAACTCAGATACCGTGCTAGCTTCGGCTATATGGATCAACAAGGAATCTTGAAAGGTTCCGACTATGAACGCCTCTCCGGTCGGTTGAACGTAGACTCTGAGGTAACCAAGTGGTTGAACCTCTCCGCAAATGTGAACGTCACGTACGAATCCAGGCGCAACCTAGATGAGAATAACTCTTACACAGCAACCGTGTTCAGTACCCTTGCGGCAGACCCAATCACTCCGGTATATCGCGACAACCTAGTGGATATCCCAGATTTCTTGCAAAACCGGATTATGGGTGGTTATGAGCCGACCAATCCTTGGTCTCGCTATACAGGCGTAATTTACTCAAACAAACCGAACACGGTTGGACAGGTAGACCGCTCCGCATTAAATCAATGGCACGGGATCGCCACGAAAAGTAATATCTCCGGCGAAGTCAAGTTGTTACCCTTCTTGACCTTCAAATCCAGTATCGCTCTTGACTTAGTCCGTAACCAAAGCGACTCTTTCCGTCCTTCTTACTATCTGGATGGAGATGAGTACTCCACTTATGCGGGCGCCAGTCGGAGCGTAGCGAATAAAGATTACTGGGTATTCGACAATTACCTAACTTACAATCAAAAATTCGACAAACATGCGGTAACAGCCATGGTCGGTACCTCCGCAGAGAAAGAGCGCTACGAGGAGATCTACGCCTATAAAGAAGGACAGGTCAACAACAACCCGAACCAGCAGATCATCAACGCCGGTACCATGAATCCCGCCGCATCAGGCTACTACGCCACGAGTACGCTGAATTCTTATTTCGGTCGTGTATTTTATTCCTTTGACAACCGTTATATGATCACAGCCAATATCCGTTGGGATGGATCCTCTAAATTTGCAGATGGTAATCGCTGGGGTTACTTCCCCTCCGTATCCGCCGGTTGGAATTTCTCGGAAGAGAGCTTCATGAAGAACCTTGAGTGGCTGTCACAAGGTAAGTTAAGAGCAGCTTGGGGTGAGATCGGGAACCAGACTATCTCCTCCGGAGCCTATATGAATACGTTCGGAAATGGTAGCTACTACCTCTTCGGTAATCCGTATCAGACGAACTTGTATGCCGGACGTACGCAGGTGGGTAATCCGGATCTGAAATGGGAGACTACTCGCCAACTGGACTTCGGATTGGATTTGGCCTTTTTCCAAGGTTCCTTGAGAGCAACCTTCGACTACTTTGACCGTCAGACAAGTGATATGTTGGTGCAAGTACCCGTGCCCAGTTCACTAGGATTCCCCAACACGCCGTGGATGAATGCCGGTAGCGTAAGCAATAAAGGTTTTGAAGTAACGCTCGGATACGACGGTAAGATCGGGAACGACTTCCAATATCATATCAACGGAAACGTATCCACCTATAAAAATAAGGTAAAAAGCCTAGGTAGTGGAGCGAATATTCCGGGTAAAGGCATCCATCTAGGATACTTCTCCTATACGATGACAGAGCCAGGACAACCGATCGGTTATTTCTACGGATATAAAACCGATGGTGTCTTCCAGACCCAAGAAGAGATCGACAACTACAAGAACAACGGTCAAATGGTAATGCCAAACGCAAAGCCGGGCGACTTAAAGTTCCAAGATTTGAACAAAGATGGTAAACTAGACGACGAAGACCGCACGATGACAGGAAATCCTCATCCAGACTTCACCTTTGGTTTGACCTTAGGCGCAGAATGGAAAGGATTCGACATCTCCGCCTTCTTCCAAGGATCAGTCGGCAATGACATCTTAAACATATTGAAATATGACATCTATTCAGGTACCGGTTGGTACAATGCTCCGAAGGATATATTAACAACCTACTGGAACGGACCGGGTAGTACAAACGAGAACTTCGCAATCGATGCGGATAGCCGCATGAACTTGGAGATGTCCGATTGGTATGTGGAAAATGGTTCTTATGTTCGCTTGAAGAACCTGACAATCGGTTATACGCTTCCGTCCGAATGGACTAAGAAGATCACGATCAACAACCTTCGTTTCTTTGTTGCCGCACAGAACTTATTCACGATCACCGGTTATTCCGGACTAGATCCTGAGATCGGAGAGATCAATAACTCGCCTCTTTACAAAGGCTGTGATATGGGATTCTATCCGCAACCGCGTACATTCATGTTCGGTCTTAGTTTGAAATTATAATCTTAAAATGAATTATTATGAAATCTATAGTTAACATAGGGAAATTACTTGTATCGATCGCATGCGTCGGTGCCCTTACGACAAGCTGTAACAGCGACTTTCTAGACCGCCCGCCATTGGGAACATTGGATGAGGTAACTTATCTGAGTACCAAGGATGCCGGCTACAAACTTTTGGTCAATTGCTATCAGCCCTTACAAGATAGCTGGAACTATCAGGACATGAAATTTGTCTTGGGAGATCAATTGAGCGACGACTGCTCCAAAGGCGGCTCTGATGCAGGAGACCGCGTTCGTATCACGGAAATCGCCCGCGGAACACCAATGGCGACTAATCAAGTCTTGTCCGACCTTTGGACTCATCGCTACCAAACAGCGATCTCAGCCTGCAACGTATTCCTGTCGCTAATCACACCTGAATCAGAATTGATCGATGATGCCGGAGGCTTGGTCAGCACAGAAACCAAACAGCGATGGATCGCAGAGGCTCAATTCATGCGTGCGTTCTATTACTACGACCTAGCTACAATCTTCCAGAATATTCCACTAATTGACAAGCCCATGGAAGTCGTCGACAAAAGTACGATCACGAAATCCAGCAAAGAGGAGGTCATGAACTTTATCCTGAAAGACCTGAACACCGCAATCGCCGAACCTAATCTACCTAATGCAAAAAGCCTTCCGACCAGCGAGATTGGGCGAATCACCAAAGAGGCCGCCATGGCTTTCCGTGCTAGGGTATTGATGTTCTACGGCAACTACGGAGAGGCTCTGAAAGACCTGAAGGCAGTTGTCGAATCCGGAAGCTATGAATTAGTAGATGACTACGAGAAGCTATTCAATAACGCCACAGAGGGCTATATGTCAAAAGAGTCCGTCTTCATCACCCTGCGCTCTTACATTCCTAGCTACACTAGCGGTAGCGTTTGTCCACAAATGAATGTCGGTCGCGGTATTGCCGGCGGATGGGGCGGCGAGTGTCCGACGAAGGATTTGGTAGACGAATATGAGGTAGGCGATCCACGCTTGGTACACACGGTATTGTCATCCGGCGATATATTCGTCAAGAACGATGGTTCCGAAGAGGTACACGACTATTCCGGCTACGACAATTTCCCACAGCAACACAGCCGTAAGCAGTATCCAGACTTCTCCAGACGGCCACTAAACGATTTATTGAACACGGATTGGACCCACTATCACATCCGCTATGCCGATGTATTGCTGATGTACGCTGAATGCCTGATCGAGACGGATGGCGACAAACAACTAGCGGCCGACCTGATCAACCAAGTACGTTATCGTGCCTTCGTGACAACCTCTTTGACAGATAGCTACGCTAAATACCGTAAGTTCAACCTCAAGGAGAGCGATCGAGTGACCGAGGATACTTTCAACGCTAAGTATAAAGTGAAAGCTTCCGATGATCTGCGTGCCGCCGTTCGCCACGAACGCCGTATCGAACTTGCAGGCGAGGGATTACGCTTCTACGACTTAATTCGCTGGGGCACCTTCGTATCTACAATGCAGAAATTCGGCAAGACTGATGAGGGCAAGTATTCCGGTGCCGGGACACTCGTCACCGATAAGACATACCCCTACCCGATTCCACAAAGCGAGATCGACTATGTAGGAGGCGCATTAACACAGAACGATAATTATTAATCTTCAATTTTTATTACTGTAGCCCCCGCAGATAGTCCTTCTTGTTGTCTGCGGGGGTTTCTATTCACGAAATACCTTAGAAATCCATGAAACGAATCTTATTTCTCCTAACCATCGCCCTCCTAAATTTGGGAAGTGGCCTATGCAAGACACGACAATCGTTAAGAATCATGAGCTACAACATCCGCATCGGGATCGGTATGGACCAACAGACCAATTTGAAGCGAATCGCTGAAGTGATCAACAAGATCCAGCCGGACTATGTCGGGCTACAAGAGGTGGACAGTGTATGCGAACGCTCTGGATGGATCAACCAATATGCAGAATTGGCACGGTTGACCGGCATGTATCCAATCTTCGCACCTGCCACAGAACGTTCTAAGGGATTATACGGAATCGCCGCACTCTCCCGCAAAAAACCTCGCAGCTACCAATACATACCTCTGCCGGGAAAGGAAGAGCCACGTACCTTCCTTTGTCTCGAATATCCGAACTATACCTTGTGTAACACACATTTCTCGCTCGACCCAGACTCTCGCCTGGCCTCTATACGACTCATCAATGAGACGATGAAAAGCGAAAACAAACCAATCCTGATCACCGGAGACTTCAACATGGAGCCAGACTCTAAGGAATTCAAGGCGATGAAACAAACGTGGAGGCTCTTATCCGACCCTACGTTAGAGACCTACCCCTCGGATCATCCCCGTTTGCGTTTAGATTATATCTTCGGCGACCTAAGGCATGAATTTAGGATTATCAACGACCAAGTGATCGATATCCAGTCGTCCGATCACCTGCCGATCTATATAGACGTGCTATTTTAAGCTTTCTCCCCGGACATCCTCAGAATCCCGAACAATGCGAATCTAGAAATTCTTAATGTTGTCCGGGATTTTCATGCAATAAGAATACTTCCAATTGGTTTTAAGCAAAATATTTCCTAGTTTTGCGCAATAATATACAGAATTAAAATAAACTGGGATATGAAGAATATAATCATTATAGCTAGTTTACTCCTCGGGATGCCGCTTATGGCACAAACCAAGGTGGTAAAAAAAGAACGCTGTAAAAGCCAATAATTTCGGAATCACCTACTCGTTGCCCAAGACCTCGCTAGTCGTAGACGCCGAAGTGACGAAAGTAACTTGCAAAGCCGGGCCTTACTATCAATATGCAGAGAAGTATCTAGGCGTAAAGGATGCGGTCACGGAAGACAAGGTTTATTTCGATCTCGGAAAAATCAGTCTGATCAACCGGGGATTACCCGATGCGGATAATACCTATATCGTAGAATTCAAACAAGGTACGGTCGCCCCTTACGCTTATCTTACCGAAGATGGATTATTATGCTCGATAAACGCAGAATATACACCAGTTGAATCCGAGCTAGATGCCGCAAAGAAAAATAAAGGCTCCCAACAAAAAGTGACAGACGCTTCCGTTTTCTCAGAGGAATTACTAATGGCAGGCTCCACCGCCAAACAAGCGGAGGTGGCCGCTAAACAAATTTACCGTATCCGGGAAAGCCGTTTGAACATCTTGACCGGCGAGGCGGATAATTTACCTCCCGATGGTGAAGCCATGAAACTGGTGATCCAGCAATTGGAGGAGCAAGAAAAAGCATTAACAAACCTATTCACCGGAATCTTGACCAAAGAAACCGAGCATTATGAGGTAAGTATCATCCCCCACGACAACCTAGATAAAGAAGTATTGTTCCGTTTCTCCAAGCAGCTAGGTATCGTAGACGCTGACGATTTGGGCGGTACCCCTGTCTATATGAACTTGAAAGCGACAGAAAGAGCTCCGATCCTTGATGCCAAGGAAGCCGAGAAGAAAGACAAATCATTGAAAGGAATCGTCTACAATGTTCCGGGAAAAGCCAGCATAGAAATACTAATGAACAAAAAAAACGCTCTACAAAGGAGAGGCCCAAATCACTCAATTCGGAACACGGGAAGGATTAGCCCCTGTTATGTTTGAGGATAAGAAAGCCCCCGTCAAAGTTCTTTTCTATCCGGAAACCGGCGCCATAAAGCAAATTATTCAATAAGTATAAACTAATATTATCTAAAACACATGTTACAAGGACAACCTAAAGGTCTCTATGCCCTAGCACTCGCGAACACGGGCGAACGCTTCGGTTATTACACGATGCTTGCGATTTTCACACTATTCTTGCAAGCGAAATTCGGCTATACGGCCGCTGAGACATCAACGATTTTCGCTAGCTTCTTAGCGTTCGTGTATTTTATGCCATTGATTGGCGGTATGATGGCCGATAAGTTCGGTTATGGAAAGATGGTTACCTCGGGTATCATCATCATGTTTGTCGGTTATCTTTTATTAGCCATCCCAACAGATGCCGCCTCGGGAAAAATCATGATGTTCGGCTCGCTAGCGCTAATCGCTTGCGGTACCGGATTATTTAAAGGTAACTTACAAGTGATGGTAGGTAATCTTTATGATGCCCCGGAATATAGAAGTAAACGTGACCAAGCCTTTAGTTTGTTTTATATGGCGATCAATATCGGTGCCATGTACGCACCTACGGCTGCCACTAAAATGACAGACTGGATGTTGGGTAAGTATAACCTTTTCTACGAGTCACAAATTCCGGCACTCGCTCACCAATTCTTAAACGGAACAATCTCCGCAGAGAACAAAGAGGCACTCGCCGCTCTGCAAAGCGCACAAGGTTTCACCGGCGATATGGCTACGTTCTGTTCCACGTATATCGAGAAGTTGTCTGAGGCATACAACTATGGATTCGGTGTGGCTTGTATCTCATTGATCATATCGATGGCTATCTATATGGGATTCCGCTCTACCTTTAAGCATGCGGATGTCAATACCAAACAAGCAAAGGCTTCCCACGCTCCGCAAGAGGAATTGTCACCTGCCGAGACGAAACAACGTATCACCGCCTTGCTGCTGGTATTCGCCGTGGTATTGTTCTTCTGGATGGCTTTCCATCAAAATGGTCTGACAATGACGTTCTTTGCTCGCGACTATACGGCCAACCAAGTGACCGGACTGGATCGTATCGGCTTTGATGTGATTAACTTAACGTTATTGGTTATCGCCGTGTATGGGGGATTCGCTATCGCACAATCCACAACGAGCAAAGGTAAGACGATCGCCAGCATCGTGACCGTGGGCGCATTAGCCGCTCTAGGTATCAAATATATGGCTCTGCCGGAAACCGTAACGATCCTTCCGCAGACCTTCCAGCAATTTAACCCGTTCTTCGTGGTTGTATTGACTCCGGTATCGTTGGCGATCTTTGGTTATCTGGCTAATAAGAAGAAAGAGCCGTCCGCTCCTCGTAAGATCGGATTGGGTATGATGATCGCCGCTTGCGGTTTCTTGATCTTAGCGATCGGTTCTATGGGCTTGCCTACACCGGACGCTTTAGCGGCAGATAGCAAATTGCAGGTATTGGTTTCTCCGAACTGGTTGATCTCGACTTATCTGGTATTGACCTTCGCCGAATTATTGCTTTCTCCGATGGGTATCTCTTTCGTATCCAAAGTGGCTCCTCCTAAATACAAAGGTATGATGATGGGTGGTTGGTTCGTGGCTACGGCTATCGGTAACTATCTGGTCGCTATCATCGGTTATTTGTGGGGAAGCATGCAATTATGGATGGTATGGAGCGTGTTGATCGTTCTTTGCTTACTGTCTGCGTTGTTCATGTTCTCTATCATGAAGAAACTGGATAAAGTGGCTTGACAATTGAGAATTGAAAATTAGAGGATGAGGAAGTCGTATACATATCGTTCGCAGGCACTCCGTTTCAGAAGATGGAGCCGGAAGGCGTATGCGGCTTTCATCAGTATACAGAGGGCTGTTACGATCGGACAATTATCCTTTTCCGTAGCCGATCGCTTCGAGAAAAAGAACCAGTCTTTACATACCGGCATCGGTATGTTCACGGACGGATTTTTCGAAGAGGATGACGAGGAGAGGGAGAATACCGAGGAGAACAAACGGAGCCTCGCAGTATCGCATGGACTGTTTACGGCATTACTCCCGGTATTAGTATCAAATGAGATCGCTCATCCGGCTCATCGTGTAGCTCACTATACATTATATAATATAGTAAAGGCGGGAAGTATTCTTTCGGATACTTCCCGCCTTTCTTATTTCCATCCGGTTGTAGAGACGGGGCACGCCCCGTCTCTACAACTAGGTATATATATACGTGGAATTATTAAATGAGAGAAAATGACAATAGAAGAAGCAAAGCAGTACATCCTAGAGGGTGGGAAGATTACTGAGGAACAGGCTTTAAGCTTGGTGAATCACCCGGACAAAGAGGCGCTTTACAAGGCCGCCCACCAAATCACCCGCCATTTTATGGGGAATAAGTTCGACACTTGTTCCATCATCAACACCAAAAGCGGTAATTGCAGCGAGGATTGTAAATGGTGCGCACAGTCGGGACATTACAAGACCCTCGTAAACTTATATCCTTTGCTTCCGGCCAAGGAATGTGTCTATCATGCGGTATATAACCGGAAACAGGGTATCCGGCGTTTTGCCTTGGTGACTAGCGGCAAGCGAGTATCGGATAAAGAATTGGAACAGATCACCGATACGATCCGGCAAATCAAGCGGCAAAGCGATATTAAATGCTGTGCCTCCATGGGATTGCTAACCCGCTCCCAACTCCAATCGCTTTACGATAGCGGAGTGGAGAATTATCACTGCAATATCGAGACTGCCCCTTCCTATTTCCGTCAACTCTGTTCCACGCATACGATCGAGCAGAAGATGGAAACCATCCATACCGCCCGGGAAATCGGTTTCCGTATCTGCTGCGGCGGCATTATCGGCATGGGCGAGACGATGGAGGAGCGAATCGAGATGGCTTGTTTCTTACAGCAAGAAGGTGTCTTATCCATCCCTCTCAATTTATTACAGCCGATACCGGGAACTCCTATGGAGAATACACAGATCCTAGAAGAAGAGGAATGGCTAACAACGATCGCCCTTTTCCGCTTGATCAATCCGAACGCATTTCTCCGTTTCTCCGGCGGACGGGCACAATTAAGCGAGGTCACGCAACGGAAATCCCTATATATAGGGATTAACTCCGCGATCATCGGAGACTTATTAACGACTATCGGAAGCAAGGTAGAGGAAGACAAAGTCTTATTTACCTCCGAAGGCTATTCACTCACCGAAAACACCGATTGGGAAAAATGACAACAACCGAACTTTTACAATACGACCGGGATCATCTATGGCATCCCTACACCTCGACCATCGATCCACTTCCCGTCTATCCGGTATCCAAAGCGGAGGGCGTGACGATAACCCTTGCGGACGGCAGGGGAGCTAATAGACGGAATGTCTTCTTGGTGGGCGGCAGTCCACGGATACAACCATCCGGTACTTAACGCGGCGGCTAAAGCCCAATTGGATAAGATGAGTCATATCATGTTCGGGGGATTCACGCACGAGCCGGCTGTCGAGTTGGCCGCTAAATTATTACCGCTATTGCCCCCTTCCCTAGAAAAGATATTCCTAGCGGATAGCGGCTCGGTCGCCGTGGAGGTAGCCTTAAAGATGGCGATCCAATACTGGCAGTCCAAAGGCATACCGGGAAAACATACCTTCGCCACGATCCGTAGCGGTTATCACGGGGATACTTGGCACGCCATGTCGGTATGCGATCCGGTGACGGGTATGCATGGGATCTTCTCCGGAAGCCTACCCATCCAATACTTCATACCTCAACCTTCGGTCCGATTCGGCGAGGAATGGAGAGAGGAGGCCATGGCTCCCTTGCGGGATTTACTAGAGCGGCATGCCGACGAGATCGCCGCCTTGATCTTGGAACCGGTCGTACAGGGGGCAGGAGGCATGTATTTCTACTCCCCCACTTTCCTCGTTCGTGCTCGGGAACTTTGCGACCGGTATAACGTCTTATTGATATTCGACGAGATAGCGACAGGCTTCGGACGTACCGGAAAGTTGTTCGCATGGGAACATGCGGGAGTCGAACCCGATATCATGTGTATCGGAAAGGCATTGACGGGAGGTTATCTTACGCTTTCCGCCACGATCACGACGAAGCCGATAGCCGACACGATCTGTTCCGGCGAGGCGGGATGCTTTATGCATGGACCTACGTTTATGGGAAATCCCTTGGCATGCGCTATCGCTTCGGCCTCGATCTCTTTATTGATCGCCAGTCATTGGCAGGAGAAAGTGAAGCTTATAGAGGAACAATTGCGGGCGGAGTTAGCGCCAGCCGCCAAACTGCCTGAAGTCGCTGAGGTACGGGTATTGGGGGCGATCGGGGTGATCGAGATGAAGCATCCGGTGAATATGGCGGTATTGCAACGTCGATTCGTAGAGGAAGGGATATGGGTACGTCCATTCGGACGGCTGGTTTATCTCATGCCTCCTTTCGTTATCTCCACGTATGAACTATCCAGACTAACCTCCGGATTATTGAGAGTATTAACGCATAATTAACATATCTACAACCGGGTAATATATAGATATATGAAATCATATAACGAGCAACTTACGGCTTTACGAGCCTCCGGGAATCTTAGGCACCTACCGGAAGTCGAGCATCAAGGAATATGGATATTAAAAGAGGGAATGCGTATGCTGAATCTCTCTTCCAACGATTATCTTGGATTAGCCAGCCGGCAGGATTTACAAGAGGAGTTTCAAGCATCCACACAAGACCGCTTCTATCCCTACTCCTCCTCATCATCCCGCTTGCTGACGGGTAATTTCTCCGTCTATACGAAACTGGAGAAACAGATCGCCCGCTCCTTCGACCGGGAAGCCGCATTGATCTTCAATAGTGGCTATCATGCCAACACCGGAATCCTCCCGGCCTTAACCGATAAACAGACCTTATTACTCGCCGACAAGCTGGTGCACGCCAGCATCATCGATGGCATCTTGCTGAGTGGTTCCCCATTCCTCCGTTACCGCCACAACGACTATGACCAACTGGAACGCCTCGTACAAAAGAACGCCTGTCAATACGAGACAATCATCATCCTGACCGAAAGCATTTTCAGCATGGACGGGGATGTAGCGGACTTAAACCGCCTGATAGCAATCAAAAGGCAATATCCCAATATCCTATTGTACGTAGACGAGGCTCATGCCATCGGAGCCCGTGGAAAGACGGGGCTAGGTATCGCCGAGGAACAAGGCTGTATCCAAGAGATCGATCTATTGGTCGGTACTTTCGGCAAGGCGTTAGCGTCTATGGGGGCCTATTTGGTTTGTTCCCGTACGATACGGGAATATCTGGTCAATACGATGCGACCGCTCATATTCAGTACGGCCCTGCCACCGTTCCAAATCGCATGGACTTCCTTCATCTGGGAGCAACTCCCCTCGTTCACGAAGGAACGGGAGAATCTTCTAGCGTATAGCCGATTGTTAGCGGAGGCTTTAACGGGCAAAGGAGGCGAGATCAGCCAAAGCCACATCATCCCCTTCATCGTGGGAGAGAGCGAGGATTGCGTACGGAAAGCGGAAGAGCTACAACGAAAAGGCTTCTACTGCCTCCCCGTTCGCCCGCCGACAGTGCCCAAAGGTACCTCCCGTATCCGCTTCTCCCTTACGGCAAACCTCACAATAAAAAATATTCATCAACTGATTGTAGAGACGGGGCGTGCCCCGTCTCCCACCGACTGATAGAGAACTGGATAGATAGTATGTATATAAATTGAATTGATAGTATGTATATAGATAAGATAATAAATAAGCGATCCCCTAGTCTGATCCTCTGTCTCGCCGGCTGGTCCACCTCGCCGGAGCTTTTCCGCCATCTGGAAGTACCGGAGCAGACAGACCTATGGATTGCCTACGATTACAGGACGCTCGGGTTCGAAGAGACATTCGCCCCCTATAAGGAGGTGCATCTGGTCGCTTGGTCTTTAGGCGTATGGGTAGCCACCCGGCTCTGGGCAGGCCACCGATCCTTTACCACGGCGACCGCCCTGAACGGTACCCCTTTTCCCATGCACGATACGCTAGGCATCCCGACCGCGATCTTCGAGGGAACCCTCCATCATATCAGCGAGGAAGGTATGCGTCGCTTTAACCGCAGGATGTGCGGAGACAAGGAGACATTCAATTGCTATTCGGAACTCTCACCACGTCCGCTGGAGGAGATCAAGGAGGAACTGGAATCTCTATATAATCAGATCCTCCCGGAAAAGCTCGAATCAGCCGATCCGCGGATATCCGCCTTCTGGGATCAAGCCATCCTGTCCACCGAAGATAAGATATTCCCGGCAACCAACCTCCGGAACTACTGGCAAGGCCGTTGCCCCATCCAAGAGATCAAGGCGCCTCATCTTCCTTTTTACCACTATCAATCATGGAACGAATTATGGAAGTAATCGAACAAGAACGGATCCGCCGGCGTTTCAGCCAAGCGGTGAATACATACGACGATCACGCGGATGCCCAGAAACGGATATGCGCCCATCTGGTACAGCTATTGACCGTATACACCTCCTCTCATTTCCGCAGGGTGCTGGAAATCGGTTGCGGAAGCGGCGGATTCACCCGTTTATTAAAACAAGAATGCCAAATCGAGGAATGGGTACTCAACGATCTTTGCGAGACTTGGCAAAGCGCCATCGAGGAGTTGTTTCCTTCCGCCCCTCCTCTATTCTTGGCCGGTGATGCCGAGCGACTGGCTTTTCCCGGCACGTTCGACTTGATTGCCTCGGCCTCCGCCCTGCAATGGATGAAAGACCTTCCACGTTTCCTCCATAAGCTATCGTCCACCCTATCGCCCGGAGGCATGCTGGCTTTCAACACCTTCACGCCAGACAACCTTCACGAGATCAAGGAACTGACCGGAGAAGGGCTCACCTATCCTACCGCCGGACAATTAAGGGAGTGGTTATCCACCTACTTCCGGATCGTCCATGAAGAGGAAGGAAATATCGCCCTGACCTTCCGGCACCCGCTGGAGGTGCTAAGACATCTAAAGTACACGGGTGTCACGGCCAACGCCTCTTGCGTCTGGACACGGGGAAAACAGGAACGTTTCTGCCGGGATTATCAAGAGAGATTCCCCTCGGCGGATGGTGGGGTCACATTAACTTACCGTCCACTCTATATCTTAGTGGTCAAAAGATAAAGGTGAGGTAGATCGCCTCTTCCGAGGTATTGATCCTTTCACCTATATGATATGATCGTATCACAAGGGTGAAACGATCTTTTCACAAAGGTGATACGTTCTTTTCACAAAGGTGAAAAGATCAATAGCGCAGAAGAAAAGGAATAAATCTCTTAGAGACAAGGAGTAATATCCATAGAGACAAAAGATTAATCAAGCAACTATTTAAACAACAGAACAATGAACCATCAAACGAAAGAAAATGTATTATTTATCTCCGGCATAGACACGAACGTCGGAAAGACCGTAGCCACCGGAATGATCGCCAAGGCATTGGCGAAAGCCGGAAAGAAAGTGATCACCCAAAAGATGATACAGACCGGATGCGAGCACGTATCGGAGGATATCGAGGCACACCGCCAAATCCAAGGGCTCCCCTTTACCGACGAGGATACGCAAGGACTGACTTGTCCTTATATCTTCACCTATCCCTGCTCTCCTCATATGGCGGCGGCGAAAGATGGAAGACGTATCGATTTAGAAACGATCACCCAAGCCACCCGGCGATTGCGAGAGACCTACGAGTATGTATTACTGGAAGGAGCCGGAGGACTGATGGTTCCGAACGACATGGAATCCCTTACGATCGATTATGTGAAGGAACAGGCGTATCCCCTGATACTAGTCACGTCCGGCAAGCTGGGAAGTATCAATCATACTTTGCTCAGCCTGTACGCCTGCGAGCGATACGGTATCGAGGTAAAAGCCATCGTCTATAACCAATATCCAAGCATCGACCCGCTGATCGAGGCGAATACCTTGGAGTATCTAAAGGCCAAATTCCCGGAGATCCCCTTAATCCTCCTTCCGGAAATGAAAAAGGGAAGCGAGGAGCTTCCCGATATTCGCCCGTTGCTATAACGCCCTATCAAGCCGGATCAGGAAACAGATCCAGTATTTTCTGATCCGCTTTTCTCCGGATCTCCGGTGTAATGCTATCCTTCACCATTTTCAATACGAAAGTCATCACCGCCACATCGTCCGTGAAGCCGATAATGGGGAGCACGCTCTCCGGGATCAAGTCGAAAGGCAATATAAAGTATCCTAAAGCCCCGATTATATAAGCCTTATGTTGAAGAGGTACCTTTTCATCCTGCAACATATAATACAGCGTGAAGACAGGACGCAATACCGTAGCCCCCACTTTCTTCGCTACCCGCTCTATCTTCTTCCAGAAACTCTTCTCCGAGAAATAAGTCCCATATCTTTGTATCTCATGTACTTCCTCGAAAGGAACATCCTCAATCTTTCTTGTGTCCATAAACGAATCCTATTAAATCATCTTTCACAAAGATAACAAGTAGTGTAGAAAAATTGCACATCAAATGAGGAAATATTACACAATGCCACCTCCACACCCGTATTCAAAGCTTTTCGTAATAATCTCATAAGAAAACAATTATAAAGAAATCTACAGGATTTATCACATCTGGCACGTCTTTTTCAGATAATCCTTTAGTTAGTATAGGTATTAATAAGACGTTTTAAACAAAAAGAGATGAGAAATGTAAAAACATGGGGCATACTATTCCTATGTCTACTTCTATTGCCCGGGGTAGCGTATGCACAAAAAAGACAGATCGAAGGAACGGTGATTTCCCAAGAGGACAAGGAGCCTCTGATAGGAGCGACCGTTATCGTAAAAGGGAGCCTGTCGGGAGCAGAGACCGATCTCGACGGGCATTTCACGCTGGAAGTTGATCCTGACGCCAAATTCATTATTGTCGATTACATCGGCATGAAGCAGACCCAAGTACCTATCCCGAAAAGCGGTATCTTAAACGTGGCTTTACAACCGGAGGCGATGAACCTCGATGAGGTCGTGGTAACCGGTTACGGTAACTTCTCACGTTCTTCCTTTACCGGTTCCGCCAACACTTTACGGGCTGACCTACTGAAAGAGATGCCGGTGGTTTCCATAGAACAGAAACTACAAGGCATGACCTCCGGTGTCAATATCACGGGAAGCTCCGGGCAACCGGGAGCGAACGCATCCATCCGTATCCGTGGTATGGGCTCGTTCAACGCATCGAACGAACCTTTGTTTGTGATAGACGGAGTTCCCGTCACCTCGGGAAACCTAAGTACCGGAAGCGGATCGGAGGCCTCCTACATGAACAATGCCAAGACCAACATCATGAGTACGATCAATCCCTCCGATATCGAGAATATCACGGTTATCAAGGATGCCGCCGCCGCCTCCCTTTACGGTTCCCGTGCGGCCAACGGTGTTATCTTGATCACGACCAAACAAGGATCGAAAGGACGTACCCGGGTCACGTTGAACGCTAGCACAGGATTCTCGGACGCAGCGGTAGACTTCCGCCCGACCCTCAACGGAGAGCAACGCCGGGAACTACTTTATGAAGGCTTGGTTAATTACGCGCAAGACCAGATCGCCAAAGATCCCGCATCTTTCACCCAGACTCCGGAAGAGTACGCCAACGCCAATATCGGGGCATACACCTCTGTTCCCGCTTTAGGCTATACCGATTGGAAAGACGTGTTGATGAGACAGGCCGTACATCAAAATTATGAGGCTTCCGTTTCCGGAGGCTCCGAGAACACGACGGTCTACAGCTCCTTGGGTTATCAAAAACAAGAGGGTCTGGTGGAGAACTCATCGATGGAACGATACTCCGGACGCTTTAACGTGCAACAAAAGATCGGCAAACGAGGCGAGGCCGGAGCGAACCTCATGTTCTCGCAAGTGAATCAAGAGATGAACGAGGAACGTACATCCAGTATCAATCCTTTCTATTGCATGGCGGTAGCCACTCCTCCCTCCTACCCGGTATTTAACGAGGATGGTTCCTACGCCAATACCTATCCCGGAACGAACGTAAATCCTTTGCGGGATATGCGTACCGACTATAACCGGGTTCGTATGACCCGTATCTTCGGTACGGCGCACGGTGCGGTAGAGATTATCAAAGGACTTAAATTAAAGGAAGTACTCAGCTATGATTATAGCATCCAGAAGGATGCCCGATATTTCAACGCATTAAGCGGGGCGGGTCCCAAGAGCGGTAGCGATGCCCAATCGTCCAAAGGTTTTATCGAATACGGGAAACTGATCTCTTCTACCTCGTTGAACTACGTGAGGACATTCGCCAACAAACATCATCTGGATGTACTAGCCGCTTATGAGGCGGAAAGTTTCCAGACGGATAAAGCCGCCGGTGAGAAAAGCAAGATGCCGTCCGACCAATTATTTGAGCCGGACAATGCCGCCGTTATAAACAGTTTCGTATCCTCTACACAGGATTATCGGTTGCTTTCTTATCTAACCCGCTTGAATTACGATTACGACAACCGGTATTATATCGCCGGAAGTTTCCGTCGGGATGGTAGTTCCCGATTGGCGCCGGAGCATCGCTGGGGTAATTTCTGGTCGGTCTCAGGCATGTGGCATCTGGGAGCCGAGGATTTCATGAAAGCCGTAAAGCCGGTGTTGAGCGATGTCAAGATCCGTGCCTCTTATGGCGTGAACGGTAATCAGCCGGGATCTTATTACGGTTATATGGGTTTATATAGTTACGGAAAGAACTATATGGATAACCCCGGTTCGTATGAAAGCACACAAGCTAATCCCAATCTAAAATGGGAGAAGAACTATAATATGAACCTCGGACTAGACCTTGCGTTTATCGATCGCATCTTCGTAACGCTCGAGTATTACAATCGTGACACCAAGGATTTGCTTTACAACCGTCCGATCAGCGCCACGACCGGATTCCTGAACTATCTGGGTAATCTGGGGCAGTTAAACAATAAAGGTGTCGAGCTGGAGGTTCGTTCCTTGAATATCTCAAACGCAGATTTTAATTGGACTACGGTATTGAACTTGACACATAACAAGAATAAGATCGTGGCCCTTGATGGTAATCTCGATCAAGTGGTGGAAAGTAGTTGGTTTATCCGGAAAATAGGATTGCCATTCAATACATTCTATGTAAAGGAATTCGCCGGGGTAGATCCCTCGAGCGGAAATGCGCTGTATTATAAAAATACGGAAGACGAGAACGGCAATCTAGACCGCACCTTGACCCAAGATGTCAATGAGGCGCAAGCGGTTCCTTATAAACAAGTAGATCCGAAGATATCCGGCGGCCTTACCAATATCCTTTCTTATAAATGGTTCGACTTGGCCTTTACGCTCTCTTATTCATTGGGCGGCTATTCTTTCGACAAGACCGGTACGTATATCGAGACAGACGGAGCCAGCGAAGGAAACCGCAACCTGCCCATCTATGAGTTAGACCGTTGGCAAAAGCCCGGTGATATCACCGACATTCCCCGTTTCGTATTGGGACGCTCCGACAAAGTGAGCGGTGGTTCCTCTCGCTTCGTACATAGTACGGATCACTTGCGGTTAAAGAACCTGACGTTCGGGTTTACCCTGCCTCATAACTGGACCGATAAAGTCTTGCTGGATAAAGTCCGTGTCTATTTCTCCGGCAGCAACTTGCTGACTTGGGCGAAATGGAAGCAATATGATCCGGAAGTGCCCGTATCCGGCGAGGTATTCTGTGAGACACCGCCCATGCGCACCTTTAGTTTCGGCGTGGAAGTTAATTTCTAAACACAACAATTCATTCGATAAAAAAGAAATACAATGAAATGGTCAATTAAATATATCGTAAGCGCTCTTCCTTTCTTATTCACGGCTTGCTCCGGAGATTGGCTGGATCTGGATCCCTCCACTTCCGTGACCAGCGATAACGCTATTCAGTCACTGGAAGACGCTAAAACCGCATTAAATGGAATCTATCGCATAGCATCCGAGCATAGTTATTATGGAGACAACTACCTCTATTATGCCGACTGCCGTGGCGAAGACGTACAAGCTCGTATTGACAAAGGTCCCGGCAGACGTGTATCTCCGTACTATCTGTTCAACGTAGCCGCCGACGACGCTTTTAATATCACGAGAGTATGGAACCAACCCTATATCGTGATTCATCAAGCGAACAGCTTAATCGAGAAAATAGACAACGGTAGCGTCCAAACCTCCGACACGCAAGAAATCGCCCGTATAAAAGCAGAGGCGTTGGCTATGCGTGGCTTGGCCTTATTCGATTTAACCCGTCTCTTTGGCATGCCTTATACACTGGATAATGGGGCGTCCTTGGGTGTTCCCATCGAGATCAAGACGGAGTTGCCGACTCACCAACCGTCTCGCAACACGGTAGCCGAATGCTACAACCAAGTGATCAAAGACCTGACCGAAGCCTTACCCAACCTTGTTACAACCAAATTCGACGGTCACCAAAATGTATGGAGCGTGAAAGCACTTCTATCTCGTATCTATTTATATATGAACGATAACGAGAACGCCCTTAAATACGCTCAAGAAGTAATCAATAACGGAGATCTTTATACCTTGTTCACGCACGATGAGTATACCTCCGTATGGGGAAAAGACTTCAATTCCGAATCCCTGTTCGAGTTCTACTTTACGCTTACCGAGCCTTCCGGCGGTAGTGGCGGAGAAGGCGCTCCCATGGTATATGCCGATAACGTGAAAGATTGGAACAATTTGGTCTTGACGAAAGATTTCTTGGATTTACTGGGTGAAGACCCGGATGATGTTCGCCATGCCTTATGCCGCTTACCTCAAAAACCGGACGAGGATATCCTTCCAACCGGTTCGACCGGACATCCTAAATATCTGACGAAGTATCCCGGAAAAACAGGAGATGTATTGACCGGCAATCCGCAAGACAATGACCTATGCATCATCCGTCTGTCCGAGATATACTTAAATGCGGCCGAGGCGGCTTTCAAGCTAGGAAAACGTAGCGAGGCGTTAGGCTACCTGAATCAAATCGTAAGCCGAGCCAACCCCAATAAATCCGTTAGCGACTCCGAGCTTTCCCTAGAGAGAATCCTTAAAGAACGCCGCAAAGAATTGGTTGGCGAAGGACATGCGTTCTTTGATTACATGCGTAACAATATTCCGGTAATCCGCAAGGGCGGTTGGCATTTACCGCAATTACCTACCGACGCACAGGTGATCAACGCTTCCGATCCCCGGGTAGCACTCCCGATTCCGCAAAGCGAGATCGACGCAAACCCGAATATCGTACAGAATAAACGGTAACCAACAAGAAAAAGGGGAATGGCATTAAAACCATTCCCTCTTTTTCTTGTTTCGCTTATTTCTTTTTCAAGATCCGTTGCGCCGAATCCGACAGCACCACGATCGCACCGGCCAGTATCGCCGTATCTTTTATCACCAATCGCCCGGCCCCCGATAATAACGGGAAACCAAATTCCCCGCTGCCGAGATTAGGTACCCAGACCTCCGGAGTCGTGACCAAGAAGGACAACGTCCCGAACGTCATGATTATAGCCAACCCCGCTCCTACCAAACCGATCTTCGGCGAGAAAATGCCGAGGAAAGTCAAGATACCAATCGCCATGATCAAGATTCCCAAGCCACGAGAGAAGCCATACGTGTTATTCTCTTGATGCCACTCATGCTTCGCTTGATCGAACTCACCCTCTTTTAATTTATACGTCTTATATTCGGGAGCGCTTTTTGTATAGAAGAAACTCATGAAAGGGCTGTTCGCCACAAACGGAACGATGCCTTCCGCTTCATAATTCCAGAACTTCAACCCGCCGATCCACACAAATATGATCAAGATCGATATACGGATCAAATTAATACCTAGCTTCTGAGTAGAGGCCGCCACTTGCAAAAACGAGTAAAACAGGTCATTCAACTTTTTCATCTTATTATTTGTTTTATAGTATTGAACTTATACCGCAAAGATCGGTAGAAACACCTATCCCGTAAATGGCGATTTTACCGGATGAGTTAGCAATTATTCCTGTTTCTCTCTTTTCCGGTACTCAGAGACGCTTTCTCCCGTCATTTTCTTGAAAAAACGGCTGAATGTGGCTTGATCCTCGAAGCCCAAGATCTCCGTGATTTCCTTCGCACTCTTCTGGCTATATAATAGCAATCGTTTGGCCTCAGCCTCAATTCGTTCATGAATGATCCGCAACGGGGAAGGTAATCCGCAAGTCGTAAAAAGATTGGATAAGGTTTTTGGGGAGCGATGCAGCATATTCGCATAATCTTGGACCATCTTCTTTTCTTTAAAATGGTTATCTACCAATACATAGAACTGGCGAACCATATCGAACGCCTTTTCCCGTTCCGGGCTTACCGAAAACTTCTCACGTGCGATCCGGGTGCACAAAATAATGAAACGTTTCAGTAAGATACGCAGCATCTCCTCTTGCAAATTATCCTTTATGGCGTACTCACTCGTTAGGCTGTCGGTGATATCGCGCAAAGAGGCAACTTGGGATTCGCTCAATTTCAATTGCATCACATTGGAAGTCCCGTTAAAAAGAAAACCATTACACGACACCTCATTGTCATGTCCGAAAATACAATAGAAGTTACTGTTAAACAGAAGGGTCAAGTACTCGCCATTGATCGCCTTGAACTCGATATGGTGCAAAGGAGTCAAGGGAATAATCTCACCTTTCATTAAGGTAGTCGGTACGTGATCGATCTCCAGTTGCAACGAACCGCTTTGTACCCAAATAAACTTGTAAAGCGTATTATCTTTCTGCAAAGCAAGGTTCGTGTGATACGAATCGGTCAACGCTATATTACCTCTTAAGCGAGTATTAAAAATATATTCCATAGATTTCTTCCGGATTTTAAGACGGATAAAGATAACAATATTATATAAACAAAAAGCGGAAGTTCACTTTATTCCCAGCAAACTTCCGCGTCACTAATCCCCAAAACACACTATACGAGTTATTTCGACTCTAATAAAATATCATCTACCAATTTCTTCAACTCATTCTTCGGCATAGCCCCTTGAACCATACTCGGTTCTTTTCTTCATCGGTACAAACAATAAAGAAGGAATACTACGGATACCGAAAACACTCGCTAAATCCGCCTCTTTATCGACATTCACCTTATATACGTTGATTTTACCCTCGTACTCTTTGCTGATCTCATCCAAGATAGGAGACATCATCTTACAAGGGCCACACCAAGTGGCATAGAAATCGATAACCGCAGGTTTATCACCCTCGAACTTCCATGCGTTCGGGTTTGTCTCAAAGTCATACACTTTCTTTACGAAATCTTCTTGTGTTAATTCTGTTACTGTCATTTTATTTTCTGTTTTATTGTTATTATTCTTATTTCCATTACTAGCGTTCGCCATTCCTACCAAAAGACTTGCGAACAATACGGCACCGACCTTAATAAAACCCATCTTGAACCTCCTTTTTATTTATTACTTTGTCTTCTATTTATATTGCAAAGTTCATCTTATTTCCACGATTAAGAAATGGCCATATCGCCGGATAAGTTTGCAATACTTCCCGATCCCCATCAAAAAAGTATAAAATAAGTTTTTTCAAGATAAATGCCGAACCTTGCTAACAAGATCCGGCATATCGTACGTTCTTTATCTCGCAAAAACTCAACGACCTACAAATGCAACTGCAAGCCGATAGAAACCGGATGCACCTTCGGACCTTTCCCATTTTCAAAGAGGTCGATCGGTGAGTACTTGGCGTAAAGACCGATCCAATCCCAACCGGCTTGAAATAAGAAATCCATAGTTACCGGACGGATATTCATACCGGAATCCATTTTCTCTTTGTGCTTTTTACCGGAAGCGTCATTATATACGATCTTCGAGGAAGAACAAGTCTTGATCACACCGACTACACCCGCAGACAAGAAGAATTCACTCGAACGCTTTTTAGGTTGCCATTCCAATAACAACGGAATGGTCAGACTCGTGATATTCAGCTTACTCGCTTTCAACGTAACACTCTCAGGAGCCGGACGTAAAGCCGTAACACCGTCTATCTCCTTGAAATACTCATTCGTATCTATCCGGTAACGGCTCCAACGCATACCGGCACCGATCACCACCGCCCAACGATACCGAGAGAACGGGAACGCTTTTTCCAATACATTCAAATTATATTCCAATGAGTTTCCACTACGAAGGGAGACTCCGTCTACATCATTTACATGTAAACTCCCATCCGCGAAGTTCGCGAAGCCCATTCCAAAACCGGCCCAATGCGGATTGAAGTCTTTATCCCAAGTAGGCACAGGGATATTGATAGACTTCACGTGTTTACGGCGTTCATAGCTTTGTCCGTCCCGGTAATGCCCTTCGAAGATCAACTCGTCGTCCACGGAATCACCATCCTCGTCTACCTCATACACCCTGACTTTCATGCGATCGCCATTATCTTTCACCTCGATACGTTTTCTCTCAAGGGTGATAATCGTATCCCCAGCCAAAGGCTCAACCTCAGCGGCCATCAACCCGATTACCGGGAAGCAAGCCATTAAGACTAAAAGTATTCTTTTCATCTTCCTATCTGTTTTGTTTGTTTATAAATCTTTCTTCGTAAATAATAGCGTGATTAAATCATCACTATCCAAATCTCCCTCAATGTACACCAAGGTTATTACCCCTTTCTTGCTGACCTTAAAAAGGACAAAACGGTTGATATCTGCTTCTACGCCCTTCAACTGGTAATAAGCGGAGACTACCCCTCCATCGTCCGTCACCTCTTTGATCTTCCGGGCCCCTTTCTGGTCCGCTTCCAGACATTGGCGGGTAAACCGCAGGGCTTCCGGATCATCTTTGATCGTAATACTCTTATAACGAGTCATGCCATACGTTTCCAACATCTCGTTAGACAACTCCACCATCGTGACATTACGTTTTTTGCCATATCGTTGAAAGACTTCCTGAATCTTTCTTCAAATCTTTCTGTGTCTCGGCAGCCGAGACACCACAAGGCATTAAGCAAAATACCGCCACCAGCAACCATAACATGTATTTGAACCGTCTCATATTTACAGTATTTTTATTCATTATCATCAAATAAAGAACGAAGCTCGTCCAATTGGTTATCTATAATCACACGATCGGCCTCATCAAGATCCACTTCCGGGAAGTACTCGTCCGTAGGAGTGGCCACCTCCTGCAAAGCTTCCAGCGCCATGGAGCGAACTTTATGAATATCCGTATAACAACGACCGTTTATAACGACATAATTATCCGAGCAGAAGCAAGGATCTACCGGATTCAACAGATGGTTAAGCCCCAAAAGCAGCAAGAAACTGGCGGCGATACCGGATACCAAATACAACACGGATCGTAAAGTAAATGTCTTCTTTTCCTCCACCTTTTCCGCATCCAGCATAAAAAGGATATCCTCATCAATCGGAATCAATGCCTCATCTGGCTGTCGTTCCTTCCGACTCTCTTCCTCCAAATAGGTAAACATAGGCGTATAGACCGCCAACCTGTCCGGAACATTCCCGGAAGTAAAGAAGGCTCGAAGTTCCCGCTCTTCTTCCGAAGAGGTTTCTCCTTCAAAATATCGGTTTAATAACTCGTCTATGTCCATTTCTCTTGTTTATTTAATTGTAAAAACTGTTCCCGTATCTTTTTCCGAGCCCTTGAGAGATTCACCCGGACATTCTCGACCGGTGTAGCCGTGATCTCCGCGATCTCGGCTAACTCATAGCCTTCTATATCCTTCATCCGGATAATGGTTTGCTGCAAAGTGGGCAACTGGGCGATCAAGCGCCGTATGCACTCGGCGGCATCCTTTTGCTCCAGTTGTTCGTCCGGGCTTACCGCTTCCGATATCAATGTAACGCTCTCCAACTCCGATCCCTGCGGCTTTCGCAACTTTATCTTATCCAATGAGAGATTTTTCGTAACCTGCATAGCCAGCGCCTCCACGCTATGGTAGGCATCCAGTTTTTCCCGGATATACCAAAGCTTTATGAATGCCTCTTGCACCACATCCTCAGCATCGGCTGCGTCCTCAACCAGTCTCCGGGAGAAATTCAACATCTTCTGCCGGAGAGGTAGTACGGTTATTTTAAACGTCTCAAGTTCCATTTCTATAATCAAGACGACAAAGGAAGAAAAACATATCATGGAAAATTAACTTATTTGGAAAAAACTTTGCCTGTCACCCGTTTGTTTGTAATAGAAAACTTAAACGTTATGAAACTAAAAGTATCATTTACAGCCATTTTATTCATGAGCTGCTGCTTATTCCTCACCGTAGGTTGCCAACAAAAGAAACAAGGTTTCGATGACAAATCGGTCTCTCAAGCGATTCAAAAGGTGATCCAGATAAAATATCCGGGGGCGACCATTACCGATTACGATAAAGATGCCGCAGGTGTAGAAGTCGACATCAAGGATAAAGGCGTTAAGAAAGAGGTTCTGCTCGGCAAAAATAACGAGTGGCTAAGTACGAAATTCGATATCCATGCCGAAGATGTTCCCGTAGACATCATGGATAACCTAACAAATTCGGCTTATCATGAATATAAGATAGATGAGGTGACACAAATAGACAAGCCTTCGGGAACATTTTACGTATTCAAACTAGAGCATGAGAACAATGAGGTTCGTCTCACGTTTAACTCAGAGGCCCAATTATTGAAGTAGAACGATACTGAATCTTTTCTTATTCCAGATTTTTATCAGAATATTTCAGTAGCTTTGTGTGATTAACAAGCTAGCCTATGAAAATTCTGGTAGTCGAAGATGAAAACGCACTGAGAGAAGTTATCGTTCGTTCTCTTGAAAAAGAACGATATGTGGTAGAGAGCGCTTCCTCTTTCCGGGAAGCTTCTCTTAAAATAAATGATTATGATTACGATTGTATCGTATTGGACATCATGCTTCCGGGAGGTAGCGGCCTTACCCTTTTGAAGGAATTAAGGGCCTTACGCAAGAAAGACAGTATCATCATTATCTCCGCAAAAGACTCTATCGAGGATAAAGTTACAGGATTAGATCTTGGGGCCGATGATTATCTGACCAAGCCTTTCCATCTGGCGGAATTGAACGCCCGCATCAAGAGCGTTATCCGCCGCAAGCAACAAGATGGGGAATTGCAACTGTCTTTAGCGAACCTAACGATATATCCCGATAAACATTCCGTCTATATAAACGGGAAAGAGATCGTATTGAACCGTAAGGAGTTCGATCTGCTCTACTATTTCATATCCAACCCCAACCGTTTGATCAGCAAAGCTACTTTAGCCGAGTCCGTCTGGGGAGATTATATAGACCAAGCCGATAATTTCGACTTCATCTATAGCCAAGTAAAAAACTTGCGAAAGAAATTAAAAGCCGCCGGAGCCATCCTCGAAATAAAGGCGGTCTATGGCTTCGGTTACAAAATGACCGACGAGGAATAAATATGAAGCTAATCCATTACACCCTCCGCAATTTATTTGTCCCCATATTGGTCATTTTCGCCGCTTGGGGATGTGTTTTCTGCCTTATGATTCTACATGAGGTAGAAGACGAGACAAATGACAGCCTTGAGAACTACAAAGAGATTATCATCCGCTCCGCCTTAGCGGACAGCACATTGCTGAAAGATCATGTGGATATCATGACCCGGTACTACATTCGTGAGGTTCCGGAAAGCGAAGCGAAACTAGATAAGGACGAGTTCTACGATACTACGGTATACATAGAGATAGAGCAAGAATACGAACCGGTTCGTGCCTTACGCACTTATTTCATGACAAAAGATCGTAAATTCTACGAACTGACGCTGGAGTTATCCACCTTAGAACAAGAAGATATGATCGAGACGATTATCTGGAGCATGGCCGTCTTATATATCGCATTGATAAGTTGCATCTTATTCGTGATCCATCGAGGATTCAAAAAAAGCTTTTAAGCCTTTATATAAGCTATTTAAGCTGGCTGAAAAGTTTTCAAGTAGGCAAATATAATCCTCCATTAAACAACCCTACACCCATCGAGGAATTTAAGATATTAAACGAGACCGTTCAAGAAAGCGTCAACCAGAGTGACAAGCTATACAACAAACAAAGACATTTCGTAGAGAATGCCGCCCACGAGTTACAAACTCCATTGGCCGTATGCATGAATAAATTAGAATTATTGAGCGAACATCCGGATTGCACGGAAGATCAACTGAAAGAGATCGCTGGCTTGCATCAAGCGTTGAACGGCATCATCCGGTTGAATAAATCCCTCCTATTACTTTCTCGGATAGATAACAAACAATTCCCCGAAACCCGGGATATTTGCCTAAATCATCTTATCCATAAGATATTAGAAGGAATTAATGACATATACGAAAGAAAAGCTCTCCACTTACGAGTTTCAGAAAAAGAGAGTTTGGTATGCACCATGAATGAATCGCTGGCCACTACGTTAATCACCAATCTCATTAAAAACGCCTATGTCCATAATTACGAGAAAGGGGATATAGGAATCACGATCTCTCGCCGTATGCTTACAATCGCAAATACGGGAATCGACAAAACCCTTGATAAGGAATTATTATTTGCCCGTTTTGCCAGCCAAAGCAAACAACAAGAATCGACGGGCCTTGGGTTGGCCATTGTCAAATCAATAGTCGATCTATATTCGATCCGGATAGATTACCAATACGCAAATGGCATGCATACATTCACATTATTATTCTATTAACGGCCGAAATTCCCAATTTTTTCCAAAATGCATCCTTTTCTTTGCGGTATAATAAAAAACAAGGCATATGAAAAGGATCAATTATTTACTGATAGTCTTATCATTATTATCTGTCATGGCTTGTGCCGGCAACGATAAGATCACGAGTGACACCAACATATTGCCGGTTTCCAGCCGCCAATTCATATCGGATCATTTTAAAGACATCCCAGTATCGCATATCCAAATAGAGAAAAATCTGATCCGGATTAGCAGTTACGACGTGATCCTCACGGACGGGACCAATGTTGAGTTTAACCATAAAGGAGAATGGAAAGAGATTAAACGGCATGGGCTCCCTATCCCGCCAGCGATCATTCCGGAGGTAATACAAGACCTTATCAAGAAAAACTATTCATCGAATAAGGTTGTTAAAATAGAAAAAGAGATACGGGATTATGAGATAAAGCTAGATAACGGTCTTGAGATGACATTCGACTTAAAAGGGAACTTGATTGATATCGATGACTAATAGACACTCTAAGATAAGTATTAATATATTTTTAATTAAAATCAATCGTATGAAAACAAAAGCATTCATAATGGCAACTTTGGTTTGCAGCTCATTCGTATTCATGTCATGTGATGACGATGATGACAAATTCACACCTGAGAGTATTGTAACAAAAGCCTTTGACACAAAATATCCGGATGCGCAACGTGTCAGTTGGGAGAACGAGGCAGGCTAATGTCAAAGCAGAATTTTACACCGGTTCATATGAGGCTGAAGCGTGGTTTGATCCGCAAGGCAACTGGATGCTGACAGAGACCGATCTTCCTTACAACGCTTTGCCCCAAACCGTAAAAAACAGTTTCGAGGCAAGCCTATACGCTAAATGGAAGATAGACGATGTAGATATGCTAGAACGTCCGGACGCTGGTACCATTTACGTTCTCGACGTTGAAAATGGCGAGCAAGATGCAGACCTACATTATACGGAAGGCGGTATTCTCATCAAGGAAGTAACCGATGGTAACGGCGACAACGAGCATCGTCCCTCTGTTACCCCCAGCGCTATTAAGGAACTCATTTCAGAGATGTATCCGGGAGCGACAATCCTTGAGATAGATACGGAGACAAAAGGTATCGAGGTGGATATCCTTCATGAGAATATCCATAAGGAAGTTTGGCTGGATACCCAGAACAAATGGTTATATACGGAGTGGGAAATACGCTCTTCCCAAGTACCCGATATCGTGATGACCGCATTCAAGGCCTCCGCATATGCCTCTTATCAAATCGATGATATCCATGTCATTCAAAAAGCGGAAGGACTCTCTTATGAGTTCGAACTGGAGCAAAGGAGACCGAGATATAACGATTCTTTTTAATGAAGAAGGGATCTTAGTCTCTCCTACCCATTAAAAAAAAGACTCTTTATCGCAGTACTACTGCAACCCACGTGCAATATTGCCGCAACCGCCGTGCAGTAGTACCGCAAAAAAACCTCTTGAACTATATCGGAGTGGACAGATAAGGAAAGAATTACTGAAAATGATATTTCTGCCACGTATAGACTTTCGGTTCACTGAGATACGGCTCTATTTTCTCACGAGCCTCTTGGCTCAGATATTGAGGAGTCGTATAAATGGCGGTCAAAGTCTGATCATCCGGACTCAATCGATATTGAATTAAATCCATATCCAAATGTGAGGCGGCCTCTTGATAGGCTTCGTCTTTCTTATCTATTCCCTGCTTGATATACCAATCGGAAGTTGGCTGCGTGAATAAATCGGATGTTGCCAAAGGCTCCCAATTGGTCGTGAAAAACTCGATACGGCTATCCGGAACCGGGCCGTTTACCGTAGAGATCATACAAACCACGTAGGTATTGTTTACCAAGGGAAGTAATTTCATCTCTACCGTGCTACGCTCCGTAGTCTGTAGCAAAAGGTAATCGTTCGTTAGCTTTTGCAAGGTAGAAAAGCCATTCATCGTATTTTTCAGCCGGGATTCTTTTCCTGAAGTATAAAGATCCACCAAATCCTTTCGCCAAGCGTGCTCCAATTGAGGAATGTATTGGTCTGGCATCGCCGTGAACACACTTGTCATATCTTGTGCGTTCATTCCCAACGCAAAGACACAGATCAACAACGTAACTATAACTCGTCTCATTATCTAATTTTCTATTTTGTCCCCAAATATAGGAATATCATTCCTAACAACACAAGGAATAAGTCGATCGCCTTGTTCTTTAAGTTTTTTTCATGGAAGAAGATGGCTCCCGCCAAGAATGTCACCAATACGTTACTCCGACGTACCATCGATACGATCGAGATCATGGAATCAGGGAATGTCAAGGCATAAAAGTACACCCAATCCGCCACGCATAAGAATACGGAGATAAAGATGATATTCCATCGCCATTGGAAAGGCGTGCTCTTTTTCCGGTTCGGATACCATAGAAACAACAGGATAAATGACATGATAACACATTGATAGACATTAAACCAGACTTGTACCGTCATTACATCCATACTACGCATCAAATGCTTATCATACAATCCGCTCATCGCTCCGGTCAAGATAGACAGGACCGTGAAGAAGATCCATTTATTATGGGCAAAATGAATCCCCTCTTTCTTCCCCGATGAGGAAAGGAGATAAAAGGAAGCGATAGAAAGCAAGACTCCGACCCATTGAAATAGATTCAGTCGTTCCCCGAACAGAAGCATCGCACCCAGTAATGTAAGCACGGGCTGGCTGGCCTTGATCGGCCCGGTTATCGTCAGCGGCAAATGTTTCAAGGCAAAATACCCCGATATCCAAGAGGATAAGACGATCACCGCCTTTATCAATACCTTCAGATGGTCCTCCAAAGAGGCACGGGGTACATACACCATCGTCCCGTCCAAGCAATCCGTATAAAAAGAGAGCAAGATGAACGGGACGAAAATCAAACTGCTTATGAGCGTATTGAAGAATAAAACGGGAATAACGGCATTCCCATTTAACGACATTTTCTTATTGACCTCGTAACAACCTAACAAGAAGGCGGAGAGGAAGGCTAGAGCTAACCACATGGTTTAACCCTCCACAGGAAAGAGTTCTTCCGGGTACGTGACGTCTACCAAGAACAGGGCGTGTCCCGGCACGGAGGTTCCGGCCTTGCAACGATCCTTTGCCTCAATCACGTTTCGGAAGCCGTCTATCGTTAAACGTCCTCTTCCGACTTCCAATAAAGTACCAACGATCGCACGCACCATATTACGAAGGAAACGGTCTGCACGGATCGTAAACACCCAAATATCCCCTTCTTGCGTCCAACCCGCATGTTGGATATGGCAATTATTCGTCTTTACATCCGTATGCAACTTACTGAAACTCGTAAAATCGATATAATCGAATAAGACCTTACACGCCTCGTTCATCGCCTCGAAATCCAAACGACCGGGAAGCTTATAAACCAGCTCGTAATTAAACGGGTCTTTCCTTGTAGTAATATAATATTTATAGGTTCGTGAAGTGGCGTCGAAGCGGGCATGCGCTTCCGGTACGACAGGCACGATCTTATAAACGGCGATATCTTTGGGCAGGAGCCTATTTAATTTTTCCGCAAGGAATACCAAATCCCCGATCGGTTCCTCCCAATCAAAATGTGCGATCATCAAGTGGGCATGTACGCCGGCATCGGTACGGCCGGCCCCACAATAGGCACGGGCGTACGCATCAAGATGGCCAAGAAGGCCTCCTCTATAGATTGCTGCACCGTCATACCATTCGGCTGGATCTGCCAACCCCGAAAATTCTTTCCGTTATACCCCAGATATATAAAATATCGTCTCACGCTTATACTCTTTACTTTATCTTTTCTAAAATATGGCACAAAGGTACAGAAATCCAGCCAAGCCGTTGCCTGAATGGACTAAAAAGTTTAATTTTGCATCTTTAACAGCTTCACTTCAAAACTATCTGACATGTTTGAAACATTACTTCAGTCTTCTTATTTTGCCCTGTTTCTGATCATAGCGCTTGGATTCATGCTAGGCCGGATACAGATCAAAGGTCTTTCGCTAGATGTATCGGCAGTTATTTTCATCGCCTTGTTATTCGGCCATTTCGGGGTTATCATACCCAAGGAATTAGGGAATATGGGGTTGGTGTTATTCATCTTTACCATTGGTATCCAAGCGGGCCCCGGATTTTTCGACTCCTTCCGTTCCAAAGGCAAGACACTCATTATCCTGACGTTATTAATTGTCGGTTCGGCATGCCTGACAGGAATCTTATTCAAGTATATCTTGGATATCGATACCCCGAGTATCGTCGGTCTGATCGCTGGGGCATTGACGAGTACGCCCGGTTTAGCGGTAGCGATCGACTCCACGCAATCATCCGCAGCATCCATCGCCTATGGTATCGCTTATCCGTTCGGCGTAATCGGTGTGATCCTTTTCGTGAAGCTATTGCCAAAAATGCTTCGCAAGGATTTGATAGCTGAGGCTAAAGCGCTGGAAACCCAAAGGAAAAGCCAATATCCTACATTACATACCGCCGCATTTAAAGTCACGAATAAAAACATCTGCGGAAAGAGTTTGGCTCAATTGCAGGTACGGGCCATGACCGGAGCGGTAGTCTCCCGTATCAAGCACAACAATGTCATTTCTATGCCAACTCCCCATACCTCACTTCACGAGGGTGATTTATTGAAGGCCGTAGGTAATGACAAAGCCTTGGAGCAACTGACATTATTGTTGGGAGAACGTGTCGAGGGAGATTTACCGTTAAGTGGCGGACAGACTTTGCAATCCTTGTTACTTACCAATAAGAGCATTATCAATAAATCGCTAGGGCATTTAAATTTACAAGGCACTTTCGGTTGTACGGTAACCCGTGTGCGTCGAAGCGGAATCGACCTTTCTCCAGAACCTAATTTAGTGTTGAAGTTTGGAGATAAGTTGATGGTCGCCGGCGAGAAAGAAAGCGTAAATGAACTCGCCCAATTCATTGGCAATGACGAGAAACGTCTTTCAGATACGGACTTTTTCCCGATCGCTATGGGTATCGTATTAGGCGTATTGTTTGGAAAATTAAATATATCCTTCTCGGATTCCTTCTCATTCTCTCCTGGACTGACCGGCGGTATCCTTATGGTTGCCTTGGTATTAAGCGCCATCGGAAAAACAGGTCCGATCATCTGGTCTATGTCCGGTTCCGCTAATAACCTGCTTCGCCAATTGGGGTTATTACTATTCCTCTCCGAAGTAGGGACATCTGCCGGTGTAAACCTAGTTTCCATTTTCCAATCAAGCGGTTTAACGTTATTCGGAGTCGGTATCGCTATAACAATGATCCCTATGATCGTAGCTGTATTAGCCGGATATTATTTCTTTAAGATCAACATTCTCGATTTAGTCGGAACAATCGCCGGCGGTATGACCAGTACCCCGGGACTTGCCGCCGCAGATTCTATGACAGACAGCCCAGCCCCAAGCGTGGCTTATGCGACGGTTTATCCGATAGCGATGGTATTCCTGATCTTGTTTATACAGATGATAGCGAATTTGATTGTCTAAATCTTTATTTATTGAAAAACATAGAATATGAGAAGAAAGAACATGAAAAAAACCGCGGCTTTATTCCTCTTAAGTGTAGGTGTAAACTGCATGACCGCACAAGACATCGTTCCTGTCCATGGGTTTGACATCGATATACAGAAAGTAGGCTCGCCTATCCAGTCAACCCATGTATGGAATCTTCTTCGAGGATATCAATTTCGGGGCAGATGGAGGATTGTATGCGGAGCTAATCAAGAACCGCTCCTTCGAGTTTGAGAATCCATGGGGAGGTTGGGAGCCTTTCGGCGATGTAAGTATAGCTGAGAAGAATCCCTGTTTCAACAAAAACCCCCATTACGCACACCTGACTTATACCGGGCAAATCACCGGAACCGGTCTGGAGAACGAAGGCTTCAAAGGTATCGGTATAAAGGCTGACGAAAATTACGACTTTTCCTTATATGCCCGTACCGAGACCAATAACCCGATCAAACTACGTATTGAATTAGTAAACAGGGATAACGATATTTATGAGACACAACACCTAGAGATAAAAGGAAAAGACTGGAAGAAATATTCCGTTATCTTGTCTCCCAAAGCTACCGAGGCTAAATCACGCCTACGCATCACGATGGAAACGGCAGGTACTTTGGATATGGAACATATCTCCCTTTTCCCGGAAAAAACATTCAACAATCGCACGAACGGCCTACGCCGCGATCTGGCACAAGCGTTGAAAGATCTAAAGCCGGGAATCTTTCGTTTCCCGGGTGGATGTATCGTTGAGGGTACAACCATCGCCACACGCTACCAATGGAAAAATACGGTAGGCCCCGTAGAGAACCGGCCTATCAATATCAGCCGATGGAATTATACATTTCCTCACAAGAAATTCCCGGATTATTATCAATCTTACGGTTTGGGATTCTTTGAGTATTTCCAATTAAGCGAAGATATCGGAGCCGAGCCCCTGCCTGTATTGAATTGCGGGCTGTCATGCCAGTTTGAGAATGAGGGTATGGACCAGCATGTGCCGGTAGATAAATTACAACCTTATATAGACGATGCCTTGGACTTAATCGAATTCGCCAATGGCCCGATTACCTCCCAATGGGGCAAAGTGCGTGCGGATATGGGGCATCCGGCTTCTTTTAATCTGAAATTTATCGCTATCGGCAACGAGCAATGGGGACCATTATATCCCGAACGCCTCGAACCATTCGTGAAAGCCATCCGAGCCAAATATCCGGAGATCAAAATCATCGGCAGTTCCGGTCCTGATTCGGAAGGAAAAGATTTCGAATATCTATGGCCGGAGATGAAACGCTTAAAAGTAGATCTGGTGGATGAACATTTCTATCGCTCACCGGAATGGTTCCTAAATAGTGCCAAACGATATGATTCGTATGATCGGCAAGGCCCCAAAGTGTTCGCCGGTGAATATGCTTGCCACCCGACTAACCGGGAGAATAGCTTCCTGACCGCATTATGCGAGGCTGCGTTTATGACCGGTCTTGAACGGAATGCCGACGTGGTGGAATTATGTACATACGCCCCTTTATTCGCACATGTCGATGCGTGGCAATGGCGTCCGGACTTAATCTGGTTCAACAACCTAAACATCGTGAAAACTCCTAACTACTATGTACAACAATTATACGGGCACAATGCCGGAACAAAAACGTATTGCCCCTGACGATGAACAAAGAAGCCGTTACCGGGCAAAGCGAGCTATTCGCCACAGCCGCCCTCGACAAAGGCACAAACGAGCTCATCATCAAAATCGTCAATACCGGCATCCAGAGCAAAAAGATCCAATTAAACCTAAACGGAATCTCATCCGGCAAGCATAAAGGAAAGTTGATGGTCTTACATGCCTCAGACTTAGAAGCGAAGAACACATTGGGTAAACCGGAAACAGTCATACCCATTGAATCAGCGGTGGAACTAGAGGCTCCCGCTACTGAAGTCTCCGTCCAACCATTGAGTTTCTTAGTCTATAGGATATCGCTATAATCTATCATACATACGAATGTTATGAATATTGAAGAGTTTAGGGAATATTGCCTTTCGTTGAATGGTGTTTATGAAAAAATGCCTTTCACGAATGTTCCTGATAAATACAGTCGGGACGTTCTTTGCTTTTATGTAGGAAGTAAATGGTTCTGCTTCGTAAATATCGAAGTATTTGATTTTTGCTGTATCAAATGTGACCCGAATGAATCGGGAGAGTTGCAAGCTCGATACTCTGGCATAACACCCGGTTGGCATATGAATAAAAAATACTGGATTAGTGTCTATTTTAATCAAGATGTACCCGACAACAAGATCAAAGAGCTTATAAAACAATCCTACGATATCGTATATCAATCTCTTCCTAAAAAGGAAAAAGGGATGTAGATTTTAGCGCAGTTACTCCGTTTATTTTCCATTTGAGAAGGACGTTTGAAAGATTATACGTACATTTGTGAATTCACCTAAACAGCTTAAATATGATGCAGACGAATTTACAATTGGACCTTGCCTTCAACTATCTGGAAAATACCGGAACCAACATCTTCCTTACCGGAAAAGCGGGAACAGGAAAGACCACATTCTTGAAAAAACTTAAAGAGACTTCCCCAAAACGGATGATTGTGGTAGCACCTACCGGAGTGGCGGCGATTAATGCGGGGAGGGGTAACCATTCACTCCTTCTTTCAGCTACCTTTCGGACCGTATATACCGGGTAGCGAAATGGCCTCCGGGCAAAATAAATCCTATTCTCATAAATTCAGCCGGGATAAGATCAATATCATCCGTAGTATGGACCTGCTCGTGATTGATGAGGTCAGTATGGTACGTGCCGATTTGCTGGATGCTATCAGTGATATGCTACGTCGTTATCGGGATAGGAATAAACCCTTTGGGGGCGTTCAATTATTATTGATCGGAGATTTACAACAATTAGCCCCCCCGTAGCGAAGGAGGACGAATGGAATTTGTTGAGAGAACATTACGCCTCTCCCTTCTTTTTTGACAGTAAGGCTCTTTCCGAAAGTGATTATCTTTGCATCGAATTAACTCAAGTATATCGCCAAGCGGACGATACGTTCGTACGCTTATTGAACAATATCCGGGAAAACCGCTTCGACGAGAATACGCTACACACCTTAAACCAACGTTATATCCCCAATTTTAAACCAAATGACAAAGCAGGTTATATCACGCTGACAACCCATAATTATCAAGCCCAGCAAATCAATAACCGGAAGTTGCAAGAATTACCCGGCCCGGCTTATACGTACAAGGCGGAGATCAAGGATGACTTTCCAGCTTACTCCTACCCGACCGACGAGGTATTGGAGCTAAAGCAAGACGCTCAAGTCATGTTCGTAAAAAACGACTCTTCCGGCGAAAGGCGATATTATAACGGAAAGATCGGCCGAATTGTCTTCATCAGCCCGAGCAAGATTATCGTATCCGACGAATTAGGAAACGATATCACCGTAGACCGGGAGACATGGACAAACGTGAAATATACGATCGACGAGAACACGAAGGATATCACGGAGACAATCGCCGGCTCTTTCAGCCAATACCCACTGAAAACCGCTTGGGCGATCACGATCCATAAAAGCCAAGGCTTGACTTTCGAGCATGCCATCATCGACGCATCCGCCGCCTTCTCACACGGACAAGTCTACGTTGCTTTGAGCCGTTGCAAGACATTGGAAGGAATGGTATTAAGTAGCCCGATCACTCGAAACGCCATGATTAGCGATGAGAAGATATTAAGTTATACCTCTTCCCTCTCGGAGCGTCAACCGTGTGAAGACCAACTGCGTCAAGCCCAACAATAGTATTATTTGAGATTGGCAACCGAGCTATTCGACTTCAATCCCGTACAACAAAAGTTGCAATATACATCTTACGCGGCATACACCCATCTGCAAAAACTATACCCGGAATTAAGCAACCAATATCCCCGGGTACGGGATTATTTCCGTTCGGATATAGTAGAAGTAGGCGAACGTTTCTGCCAGCAACTCACCCGTATGATCTCCAGCACGAATCTCTATGATACGGACGAGCATATACAAGACCGCATCCGAAAAGGTTGCGCTTACTTTCTGGAAAAGATCGAGACCTATTGCCTCCCTTTGATAGAGGCTTCCGATGTAGAGAGATCGACAATAAAGAGGCCCGTAAGGCATTTACATCCGCATTAAAAGCTTTCAGCGATGAGCTTACGATCAAGGTCGCTACATTAAAAGCCTGCCAAGATGGTTTTCGTCTCATCGACTATCTATCCGCCAAGGCTAAAGCGAACATTGAGGAGTCGGCTGTTGCCAGCAAGCAGAAATCGACGCGGAAATCGACGGAAGCGGAAAAGATCCCCGTCTCCACGGATGTCTTACATCCTGAGCTATATGCCCGTTTGAAACAATGGAGATACGAGCTTGCCGTAGAAAAGGAGTTGCCTCCTTACACGATCTTGCAACAGAAAGCCTTAATTGGCGTTTGCAACACTTTGCCCACGAACTCGAAAGAACTGTTGAAGATACCCGGAATCGGCAAAAAGATCATAGAGAACTACGGTGAGACCCTATTAGAAATCGTATCTTCCTACTCACCTTCCACGCATGGGAACGGGCTGTGAGATACGGAGACAACTCACGATAGCGGCGACTAAAGCGAAACCGATCGCTACATACATACAAACCGGCATACTATCGGTGGCAGAGGTAACACTAAAGATCAAAGCGACAAATGTCGTCCCCAGCGTTTGCCCCAACAGTCGTGCCGTACCTTGCATACCGTTCGCCCCGCCACTCCGGGAACGAGGGGCGGCCGATATCATCGTGCTATTATTCGGGGTCTGGAACAGGCCGAAACCCATACCGCAAAGCATCAATCGCCAAGCGATATCCATATTGGTGGGTTGCTCCGGCAATAAAGCCAATAGAAGAAGTCCGGTCGCATACACCACCATTCCGATACCGCCTAACAATCCGGGATGATATTTCTCGATCAGCCTCCCGGCCACCGGAGCGATCAAGATCGTCGCTACCGGCCAAGGAGTCAACAGCAGCCCCGTCTCCACCTCATTTCTTCCGGCCACATTTTGCAAATAAAAGGGTAATGATACCATCGCCAACAACTGTGCCGTAAATGAAGTAATCGAGGATAATACGGACAAGGCGAATATCGGAATCCGCATCAAGTCCAATGGCAATATCGGAACCTCCTGCCGTAGTTGCCTGCGGATAAAAAATGTTCCGATCACCAATAGAAGAAGAACCTGTAAAGCGATCATTCTCCAGTTCTCATGATGGGCGATGCCTTCCAACGAATAAATCAGCAATCCGAAAGGCAGGGCATTCGAGATTCCACCGATCTTATCAAACTTTCGTTTCGGCCCATCCTTGCAAGGATTTTGAGGCAAAAGAAAATAACCCGTTATAATCGCGCAAATCCCTAAAGGTACGTTGATAGCGAACAACCAATTCCAAGAAGCGACTGATAAGATAGCGCCCGCCAACGACGGCCCGGCAGCAATCGATACCGCCACGACCATGGCATTGATACTCATTCCCCGCCCTATATATTGAGGAGGATAAATAATACGAAGTAAAGCGGTCGTCACGCTCATGATAGCCGAGGCTCCGATCCCTTGCAATATTCTCCGCGACCGTCAACATGGCGAAAGACGAGGATAAGGCACAGAATAATGACGTTGAGCAGAATATTGTCGTCCCGATCAAGAAAATCCGCTTATATCCATAAATATCTCCCAAAGCAGAGAATGATAAAAGAGACATCGTAATCGTCAGCTGATAAGCGTTGACAATCCAGATCGTGGAGGAAGGGGATGTCCCGAATTCACGGGACAAGGTAGGAAGCGCCACGTTGACAATCGTACCGTCCAACACGGACATGGTCAATGCCAACGCAACCGCTATTACTGCCCAATAACGCCTCGGTATAAATCGTATCATATTACATTATTTCTTCAAATCGAAACCCAGCATCATGCCATCATATTCACTTGCCAACTTATTGATAGCTTTCAAGGTCGTATTGCTGGATATAGAAGAAACCGTGCTCAAGAACTTCAGTAATTTGTCCGCGTTAAAAAGCAATGTCAACTCATTACCAGAAAGGACGACATGGGCGGTAAGCGTAGAAACGGTCAGCTTCTTATTACCTACCGTATACCGTAACGTCACCGTTTTATCCTCTGGATTCACCGAATAAGTACCTTTCAGGCTTCCCCTTTTCAATGCGCTCGTAAACGTACTATCCGAATTAAAGACATAATTAAATACACCTTCCACGATACCTACTTTCGCGCAATATTCCTTCATTTTCTTCTCTGCCTCGGTAGCCGCCAAGCTTCCCGCTACATTCTTCAAGGCATTATCACCTTCCAGTTGCAGGGCAGGGTTCACATACATCCAAGTTCCCTGTAAATTCTCGAAAGTCACGGCTTTCCCTCCGGTGACAGAAGTCACGGCGTTCTTTACGGCAGATGAATTTAAGATATCTTTTCAAGGACTGTCCCTTCATGTTTCCGGGAATCAACAAAAGGCCGCATACGACCATCCACATACATAGTAACTTTTTCATCTCTTTGTTTTTTACTCAATTAGAAAAATCGGCCAAAGATACGAATATTATTCATACATTTGTTTTAAATAACTTTATACAAACATACCATGAGAAAGCAAGTCGTACGTATTTGTATGTTACTGGCCTGCGCCTTTAGCTTTATGCAAGGGCAAGCCAGCATCCAGCCTTCTATCGTAAAAGCTACGATTGACGAGCTAATAGCCAAGGACGCTAAGAATCAAGCAGGAATCACAAAGGGTGTCGAGCAAGTAGCCCGCCTCTGGCAAACCTCCGATGGGGATGAGCAAGCGTTTCAAACCTTCTGCCGGGAGAATTATCTATCCGATCCCGCCGAAAAAGACCAAGTTTTCCTCAAGATCAGCGAGTATATTGAAGGTATCAATGGCAATTTCAACGAGATGGTACTCTGTCTGCAACGAAATTTGAACCTAGATACCGGACCTCTACACGCCATCGATGAGAAATTCGGATCCTACAGCCCCAGTTCCCACCTAATGGACGATCTATACGCCAACAAGATCGGCTTCATCATCGCCCTCAACTTTCCCCAACTTACTCTCAAGGAGAAAGAGGCGTTAGGGGAATGACCGTAAAAGCATGGGCCTACGCCCGGCTAGGCGATATGTTTACGGAACGGATACCGGCGGAAGTAAAGCAAGCCGCCGCAGATACGGAAAGTGACGCGGATATTTACATAGCGGATTATAATATCTATATGGGGCATTTACTAACTCCTAAAGGAAAAACCATTTTCCCCTCCGACATGCGCTTACTTTGCCATTGGAACCTTCGCGACGAGATCAAGGCCAATTATAACAAAGGAAAAGAGGGATTGGAAAAACAACGGATGGTATATGAGATCATGAAGCGAATCATCTCGCAAGAAATCCCGAAAGAGGTGATCAACTCGGATCGTTACGAATGGAACCCGTACGCCAATACGTTATCTCAAGCAGGAAATGAACTAGAAGGTACCCCTGAAAGCCCGGCCCGCTATCAGAAAATGTTGAATAACTTCAACGCCATGCAGCGTATAGACAAATATACGGGAAACACCTATATAGACCGTAAGTTCACGGAAGATATGGAAATAGATGTCAACGATGTAGAAGCCCTGTTCGATCAATTCCTTTCCGCCCCCGAACTAAAGGAAGTGGGGAAAATCATCTCCAAACGCCTCGGACGCAAACTGGAAGCCTACGATATATGGTACGATGGCTTCAAGGCCCGTAGCAATCTGGACGAGAACAAGCTAAACGAGCAAACCCGTACCCTGTATCCCGATGCGGTAACGATGGAAAAGAAGCTACCGGAAATATTACAGAAACTAGGATTCAGCCCCGATCGTGCCCAATATCTAGCGGATAAGATCGCAGTCGATCCCGCCCGTGGTTCCGGTCATGCGTGGGGAGCCTCCATGAAAGGCCAGCGTTCCCGTTTACGTACCCGTATCCCTTCACAAGGGATGGATTACAAAGGATATAATATCGCCATCCACGAGTTCGGACATAACGTAGAGCAAACGATCTCATTATATGATGTCGATTATTATATGCTCAACGGAGTTCCCAATACGGCTTTCACCGAAGCGCTGGCCTTTGTCTTCCAGAAAAGAGACCTTGAGTTACTGGGCATAAAAGACGAGAATCCGGAAAAAGAAAAGATGGATATCTTGGATAAGATATGGAGCATGTATGAGATTTGCGGTGTTTCCATGCTGGATATCTCCGTATGGAAATGGATGTACGCACATCCTAACGCTACCGCCGGGGAATTGCAGGAGGCCGTGATCCGTCTTTCCAAGGAAATCTGGAATAAGTATTACGCTCCGGTATTCGGTGTAAAAGACGAGACCGTTCTAGCGATTTACTCCCATATGATCGGTTATCCGCTCTACCTTTCCGCCTACGCTTTCGGACAGATTATCGAGTTCCAGCTAGAGAACTACCTCAATGGCAAGGATTTCGCGAATGAGGTTAGCCGGATATTCAAGCAAGGCCGCCTCACCCCGAATGTGTGGATCAAGCAAGCTACCGGCAACGATCTTACCGTAGATCCGATGTTGGAAGCGCTTCGTAAGGTATTAAAAGACTAAACTACAGACCAAAAGAAAAGCCATCCCGATACCGAGATGGCTTTCTTTATTTATATCAAGAAACTTCCGATTATAACTTGTCGTTAGAACCAAGAACGTTGATGATCTTGTGTTTGTAAAGTTTCTCCATGTTATCACGAGCCGGGCCCAGATATTTACGAGGATCGAATTCAGCCGGTTTCTCAGCGAAAGTCTTGCGGATAGCGGCAGTCATCGCCAAACGAGAGTCTGAGTCGATATTGATCTTACATACAGAAGATTTAGCAGCCTTACGCAACCACTCTTCAGGAATACCGATAGCAGCCTTCAAAGCGCCACCGAATTTGTTGATAGTCTCAACCTCTTCCTGAGGAACAGAAGAAGAACCGTGAAGAACGATAGGGAATCCCGGAAGTTTCTCCATAACAGCGTCCAAAACGTCGAATGCCAATGGAGGAGGAACCATCTTACCTGTAACAGGGTCGATCGTACATTGCTCCGGAGTGAACTTATAAGCACCGTGAGAAGTACCGATTGAGATAGCCAAAGAATCGCAGCCCGTACGAGTAGCGAAGTCGATAACTTCCTCAGGATTGGTATAAGTGTGGTGGTCTGAAGAAACCTCATCCTCAACACCTGCCAATACACCAAGCTCGCCTTCTACAGTTACATCGAATTGATGAGCGTACTCAACAACTTTCTTAGTCAAAGCGATGTTCTCTTCATAAGGAAGGTGAGAACCGTCGATCATTACAGATGAGAAGCCAGAGTCGATACAGCTCTTGCAAGTCTCAAACGTATCACCATGGTCTAAGTGAAGAACGATCTGAGGATTCGGACAGCCTAATTCCTTAGCATATTCAACAGCACCCTGAGCCATGTAACGAAGCAAAGTAGCGTTTGCGTACTGGCGAGCGCCCTTTGAAACTTGCAAAATAACCGGAGATTTTGTCTCTACAGCAGCCTTGATGATAGCCTGCATCTGTTCCATGTTATTGAAGTTGAAAGCAGGAATTGCGTATCCGCCCTTGATGGCTTTAGCGAACATTTCTCTTGTGTTCACCAAACCTAAATCTTTGTAATTTACCATAGTTGTTTATGTTATTACGTTAATGATTAAAAATCTTGCACAAAGATAATCAAGATTCACGACAAATGATGCTTCAAAGCATATAAAATAACACAAAATCAACGCCCTTGAAAAAAATAATACGATTTTCTTTGTTTGTTTGTGGCAAACCCTTACCTTTGCAAGCCAAAATACCGGTTACCAAATATATACAGAGTATAAATTAAAATAGATAATAAAGCAATGAAAAAAGGTATTCATCCTGAAAATTATCGTCCTGTAGTATTTAAGGACATGTCAAACGATGATGTATTCATCACTCGTTCTACTATTAACGCTAAAGAGACGATCGAGATCGACGGCGTAACTTATCCGTTGGTAAAGGTCGAGATCTCTAACACTTCTCACCCGTTCTACACTGGTAAGTCTAAATTGGTCGATACTGCCGGACGTGTTGATAAGTTCATGAGCCGCTATGGTAACCGTAACAAGAAATAAGATTTCTTTCTTTAAGAAATAAAAAAAGGTCACGATTTGTATCGTGGCCTTTTTTTGTATCTTTGCCGGAGTTAACATAATGAAATATCATGGCAAAAACGAAAGAACAATTACTAAACATCTTGGATCAGTTCCAGTTGACAGAAAAGGTAGTTTCCGCTGAACCATTCGGAAACGGACACATTAACGATACGCTGAAAGTAACAAACGAGAAAGGGGAGATCAAATACGTGCTACAGCGTATCAACCATTTAATCTTCACCAATGTGGATATGCTGCAAAATAACATCCATGTGGTTACCACTCATATCCGCAAAAAGCTGGAGGAAAAAGGTGAAACGGATATCGACCGTAAGGTATTAACCTTCTTGCCGACTAAAGACGGGAAAAAATATTATTTCGATGGAGATAGTTATTGGCGGGTATGCCTATTCATCCCTCGCAGCAAAAGCTATGAGGAAGTAACTCCTGAGCTTTCTTATGAGGCTGGCAAAGCGTTCGGTGATTTCCAGACCATGTTGTCCGATATACCCGAGGGTACGCTGGGCGAGACCATCCCGGATTTCCATAATATGGAGTTCCGCTTGCGACAATTCCATGAGGCTGTAGCCGCTAATCCGGCAGGCCGGTTGGAAGAAGTGAAAGATTTGGTAGAGGAGATCGAGAAACGTGCCGAAGCGATGTGCATTCAAGAACGCCTGTACCGTGAGGGCCAATTGAAGAAACGCACGAACCATTGCGATACAAAAGTTAACAATATGATGTTTGACGCTGATAGCGACAAGGTGCTTTGCGTGATCGACTTGGACACCGTGATGCCGGGCTTCGTCCTTTCCGATATCGGCGACTTTATCCGTACCGGAGCCAATACGGGTGCCGAGGACGATGAGAATCTGGATAACGTAAACGTTAATATGGAGATATTCAAAGCCTATACCCGTGGATACATGGAAAAGGCCAAGGCGTTCTTAACTCCTACCGAGATCAAATTGCTACCTTACGGTGGACGCTTATTGACTTATATGCAGACCGTTCGTTTCTTAACCGATTATATCAACGGCGATACCTATTACAAGATCCATAGCCCGAAACATAACTTAATCCGTACGAAAGCCCAATTCAAGCTACTTCAAAGCCTGGAAGCCCATGCGGAAGAGATGGATCAGTTCATGAATCAATGGTTATAATATAAAGTAACTAAGGAATATAAAAACGGGCGGGGTGACTCATCGATTCATCCCGCCCATTCTTTTTATTTCGTCCAATAATCCAACACCGTAACCGCCGATGCCTTCCCTCCTAACACCTTGCCAAATGCTTTATGCGCCGGATGTACCAAATAGGCGTCCCGATCCGCATCCGAATGAAAAGTCAAGAAAAAGCAATGAGTCAAGCCCTGTTGCAATCCCTCCGGACTACAATCCGTTCCCCACTCATATCCTTTGATCAAGTCGATTTGAGAAGGCAACTTACAAAAGGCATCCTCAACCTCTTTCACCTGCGCCTCGGACACATCCGGCTTAAAACCGAACATAACAACATGGCGAAGAACTTTCTCCGGCTTTTGATCACTCGAATAGCTTACCATTAATACAGAAAATACGATAATCGCAAGGATAAATAATACAGATACTACTTTCTTCATGATATTCAAGATTAGATTTCTATTGCATTTATACGGCCCAAAGATAGTATAAAATCCAGTACAGCTTGCCCAAAACCTCCGTATCCTTTAGTCCTTTCCATCCCTATCTTTAGACTTTTCCTCTAGAGACATCCATCATCTATCAACTGTTGGACGATCATGCAACGACTGGTAGAAGATCGTGCAACAGTTGGTAGATGATCATGCAACGGCTGTTGCATGATGAATACAAGCAGACAAAAAGGCTAACACCTGTAAGGATACAGCCTTAGCCTACAAGGGAAAAACCTCAAACCATAAAGGGATTATTTCAACTAAACCAAATCTTAAACCTTGTCAATCCATCTGCGTAAGAGCGGAGAGAGAATCGGCAATCATGTTTTAACAGCACCTCACGGATAAAGATCAAGCCGATACCTTGTCCGTTCGGTTTCGTAGAGAAGAACGGGCTGAACAGTTTCGTTTCCGTTTCCTTGTCGATGCCCTTGCCCGTATCGGCTATCTCCAAGCAGGTAGGACGCACTGTCGTCCGGATATAGATCTTTCCGTCCCGGTCGATGGATTCGGCGGCATTCTTGATAATATTGACCAAGACTTGCTCGAATAATGAATTATCCAAATTCACGACTGGAGATTCCTCGCTCAGATCCATAACAATCTCGATATTCCGGTTCTGGCAAACTGTCTCCATAAAGCGTTTACAAGCGGACACCACTTGGTTCAATTCTTGCGGACGACTTTGGGGTTCGGGTATACGCACCACATCGGCGAAATTGGTGATGAAATGGCTCATGCTATAGCAGCGTTCTATGGAGACCCGCAAAACCTCGCAGACATCCTCCATATCTTCCATCCCGCTGAAAGTAGACTCCAACGTATCCAAGGTAGAGGTGATACCCGCAGTCGTATTATTCACCTCATGAGAGATCATACGTATCACTTTCTCATACGCTTTCTTCTCGGCCTTGAACACCTCTTGGGTCAACGTCTCTATCAAATAAAACGGGTGGTGAAAGCCTCGGTCCACAAATGAGGAATGCGTACATTTATAAATATTAGCGTCGTTCAACCGAACGGTTTGCGCTTGATACATCGGAACCCGTACCAATTCTTCCGCCAAGGGAGAATCTAGTTGAAGAGAAAACGTTTTCCCACCATATCCTCCGAGCTTTGCGCACCAAACAATTTACATGCGGCCGGGTTCATGGATAGAATCTCTTCATCCAAGTTCAAGATGATCACTCCCATCGGAGAGGCGTTGACCAGCAAGTCCAAGAAATGGTTTTGCTCCCGGAGGTGCAAACGCTCATTCTTCAACTGCTCCATCATCTTATTAAACACATCGACCACCCGGTCCGCCTCCGTTTGCCCGACCTTTCCCAAGCGGGAACTAAAGTCTTGCTCTTTCAATAACTCCATACCGTTACCGATGATATGCAAGGGCTTTATGATACGGCGATAAAAGACAAATAAATAGATGATCGTAAGCAAGACCAAGGCTTCTACCGCGAAAAACATCCGGATAGAAGACGTATAAAAGACATAATAAGTCACCACCGCCAATATAGTCAACAGCAGCGTCGTCAATATCCAGAATAGTCCTTTCAGCCTCATCCTTGCCTCTTCTTATTTATCGATCGGGATTCCGTATTTCTCTAATCTCCGGTACAAGGCGGCACGACTGATTCCCAACGCCGTAGCGACATGCGATAAATTACCTCCATGCGCTTCCAAGGAGCGTAAGATGGTTTGCTTCTCCAACTCATCCAAGGTCAAGCCCTCCAAAGAAGGCGGAATCGTCGATTTAGCACCGGATGTATTCATGCAATGAACCTCGAAATCAGCGGTATCCAAAAGCGTCTTACCCGACACAAGGATCGTCCGCTCCACCAAGTTCTTCAACTCACGGATATTACCGGGAAAAGGGAGACGGCTTAAATAGGTCTGGGCATCCGATGAGAACTCCACCCTCGGTAGCCCATTGATCTCCGATTGCTTATCCGCGAAATACCGGGCCAGCAATGGGATATCCTCCCTTCGCTCACGTAAGGCGGGTAAATGCACCGTGATCAAATTGATCCGGTAAAAAAGATCCTCACGGAACGTACGGTCCGCCACCATCGATCGTAAATCCCGGTTTGTAGCGCTTACGACCCGTATATCCACCTTCCGGGGACGGCTATCCCCCAAGACCTCAAAGGTCTGGTCTTGCAATACCCGAAGCAGCTTTACTTGGCAAGACAGTTCCAAATCGCCGATCTCATCCAAGAAGATCGTACCTTTGTTCGCCATCTCGAAACGCCCTACCCGATCCATGTACGCGTCCGTAAAAGCCCCCTTCTTATGTCCGAACATCTCGCTCTCAAAAAGACTTTGGGAAAGTCCGCCTAGGTTTACTTTTACGAAAGCCTCTTTCGACCGGGGGCTATTCGCATGGATCGCTTCCGCTATCAGCTCTTTACCCGTACCGCTCTCGCCGGTAATCAAGACAGAGGCGTTTGTCGGAGCGATACGCGAGACCGTCCCCAAGACATCCATCAAAGCGGCACTTTGCCCCACGATCTTATCAAAATGAAATTTATGATCGGCATCCGAACGGTTCAAGGGAGCGTTTGCCTCCTTCTTCTGCTCGCTCAGTTCCAAGGCGGTCCGGATCGATTTTAATAATACCAAGTTATTCCAAGGCTTCGTGATAAAATCGAAGGCTCCGGCTTGCATTCCCTGCACGGCCAAAGAGATCGATCCCCAAGCGGTCATCAAGATCACGGGTACATCGGGACGAAAGATCTTCACCTGTCTCAATAATTGAATCCCCTCCTCGCCCGTGGTAGTCAACGTGAAGTTCATATCCATCAAGATCAGCTCCGGCGCCGTGGCACGGACCACCTCCAAGGCCTCCTTCGGCCCCGGAACCGCCTCCGGCCGGAAACCCGCACGTTTTAGCAGGAATGTAAGCGAGGAACGAACAGCCGCATCATCATCTATTATCAGTATCATATAATCAATTTATCGTTTCACGATTTCCTCGAAATCGGCATCTAATGTACGATTATTCAAGAAATCATACAATGTTATACTACGGATGTTATAAAAATAACGCCAGTAATAATACAGTTCTTGGATATGCTTTTGCTTCGCGTCATCCTTCGAACTCTGGGCGTCATTCAAGTCTAGGATATCGATCTTTCCGATCATGAAAGTCTCGATCGAGGTCTTGTAGCGCTTTTCCGCCAACGTGTCCACCTCGGCGGCTATCTCCAATTGAGCGGCTTGATTATTGAAATTCTCCACCAAGAGGTAGATATCTTGATTAAAATCCATTTGCTCCTGACGGATCTTGGAAAGTACGACATCCCGATTCGATTCGGCTACTTTTACCTTTCCCTTCCGTTTTCCCCAGTCCAAGATAGGAATCGAAAGCCCGACCTCTACGATCTGGTTATCTTTCAACGGGTTGTAAGCTCCTCGCATGGACATATCCTTACCGGTATAACCCACGGAGGCAAACAGGTTAATACTTCGACGGTTTCCCTTGGCGGTCGCCACATCATAATCCGCTTCCAACTGGCGGCGCATGATATTCTTTGAGAATGAGTTATTTTCTTGAGCCTTCTCCAATACCGCCTGATAATCCATACGGACCCCTTCTATCGCCTCGGGAAGAACAGGCTCGATCACGTCTTGCTCGCTCATCCCTAAAAAGGAACGGAGCTTGAACATCATCGCGTTATAATTGGATTGGGCCTCGGTTAGCTTACCTTTCGCTTGCAAGGCCGACTGTTTCAAACGCATCAACTCGCTCTCCGAGATATGCCCGATCTTACGCTTCGCTACCGCTATGTCATAGAGTTTATTGGCGTTCAGCAAGTTCTGATTACAGATATCCAGATTATCTTCCGCCAACAGTAAGTTGAAGTAATTCGTGATGGTAGCGATCGTTACATTCTCCACGTTCTCCATATAAGCGGCCTTAGCCTCTTGGTAACGAACAGGCTCGATACGACGTTTCCATTTTTGGTCATTCACGCCGAAGATCGGTTGCGTCAATGTCAAACTAACAGGTACGCTCATAAACTCGTTGTAAGCGCCACTACCTAGCTGACGGGTAAAATCCAAGGAGGTATTCAAGGCGATCTTACCTCCGGTCAAGGCTATGTTCTGGGCGATAGAGATCTCTCCATTTAAGCCTAAGGCATTGTTTTGCACATAGGTATAAGAACCATCCGATTGCTGGTACTTCGAGTATTGCTTGCTATATGAAGGCAGAGTCCCCGTAAATATCACTTCCGGCAACTGATCCGCCCGATGCGTACGGAATTCCCAATAGGCCGTTCGCAACTCATTGAGCGCCACGGCAGCGTCTACGGATTGAAGCTGTGCGATCTGGATCGCTTGCCGCAGGGTTATTCGAACTTTATTCGTATTGTCTTGGGCACATACTCCCGAAATCCCCGCCCACAGACAACACATCGCTATATAGATCCTTCTCATCTTAGTATAAGTTTTTTTACCCTGCCTAAGGCAAAAGGCATGCCAAAAACATATACTATTGATAATCCGATAAATAGGAATATTTAAAGTGTTCGATAATGAACAGTGTGTTCGTTTTTGGATACTTATCTTTGAATGAGTTGATTATTGACGATCGATTTATATACCTCTTCCCGTAAAGGACGCGACACCGGGATTTTATGCTCCCCAATGATTAATAGATTTCCTTCTATCGCTTGTACATAAGAAAGATTTACGATGAAAGAGCGGTGCACTTGCATAAAAATTTGTGCCGGCAGCGTTTCCTGTATACTCTTCAACCGGAGATGAACGATCTCTTTGGAAGTGAGGGTATGGATAACAATATAGTTCTCCATGCCCTCTATAAATTGAATCTCCTTTAAATAAAGCCTTTTAAGTTGCTTCTCCGTCTTGACGAAGATATAAGCGGGCTCCTCGCTTTTCGATGTAGATTCCATCAACGCATGTGCTTTATTGACCGATTTCAGGAAACGGGAAAAAGAGATTGGTTTCAATAAATAGTCCACCACGTCAAACTCATATCCTCTCAACGCATACCGCTCGTATGCCGAGGTGATAATTACCTTAGGAGCGTTCTGAGCACTCTCCAAGAAGTCCAGTCCGGACATATCCGGCATCTCTATATCCAGAAAAAGCAAATCCGCCTGAACCGAATTCAGCATATTATTGAGTTGTATAGCGTCCTCACATTCTCCGACGATGGTCAGAAAATCAATTTTACCGATGTGTCGCCGAAGTCCTTTTCTGGCGATTGGCTCATCATCCGTTATGATACACTTTATTTCCATATTATTCTGATAAATCAATACATAACTCAACCCTAAAACGGGTATTGTCTTTTTTTATACGTAACTCATGTTTATCCGGGTACAATAGTTCCAACCGTTTTCTCAGATTGTCGATCCCAATGCCTTTCCCCTTTCTTTGTTCCAAGAAATCCGGATTGAAAGTATTGCTTACCCCCAAACAGACCTTTGCCCCCTCTTTCCGCATAGATACTTGTATCCGATACGCTCCGCCTATATATTTAAACGCATTCTCCAATAATGGCTGGAAAAGCAACGGATGTATTTTTTGTCCGGTCAATTCCGGGTCAAAGGACTCCTCGAACTGTAAGCGTTTCGTCATACGAAGTCGCTGGAATTGAATATATGTTCGCAAATAATCAATCTCCTCTTCGATCGTCACTTTCGTATTTATATCATATAATTGATAACGGAGTAAGTCCGAAAGTAACTCTACAGCCTCAATCGCTTCCTCATTTTCCTCATCGATCAAGAAATAGATCGTATTCAAGGCATTAAACAGGAAATGGGGATGGTATTGCATCTTCAGCAGCTTCAATTGCGTTTCCAGCTGATCTACTCTCAGTTTCTCCAATTGAACGATTTTCTCCGAATAGCGTTTGGCTAATATATTATTACGGATCAAGAAATAGTATAGGAGAAAGATCGGCACAGCTACCGCATTGATCATTAACGCCTCTCCCCACCGATAGGTCGTTCCATTTATAGAATAGATCACGATATATAAGCCGATATTGAGCACGACTAAATTAAACAAGACCACCCATAGATATTCCCGGAATACCGGGCGGGACCTCCGCTCTTTATTCCTATCTAAAAAAGTATTAGCCAAGTAATTAAAAAACAAATAAGATAAGCTAACGCCGATCAATATAATAGCAAGGGCCTTGATACGCCCGATCCACGCGTCCACTCCCAGTTCCCACATGCGGACACCATAAGCGACATCCGTAACAATCCACAGGCAACAGATCGTCAATATCGCCATTAGCAACGGACTTAGAAAGTTATATTTTATCTTCATATCTGATTTCAAGCCATAAATTTATTCTTTTACTTTGATCTATGCTCATATCACAGGTACTTTTTTAATCAACGAAGTTATCGTTCCAGATAAAAACCAACAAGTAATCTTGACGAATTGCGGAATATGAAAGGTGAATATCCTGTTTGTTCGTCAGGATATGCGATAAAGGCAAAAAATACCTATATTTGCCCTCCTCAATAAGAGATGCTATAAAAATGAAGAATGACGGTTTCACATTTCGAAAGAGAGCCAGAAGCTTTAAATTCGCTTTCAACGGAATCAAGCTATTGATCACGAAGGAGCATAACGCTTGGATCCATTGTTTCGCGGCAGTTTGCGTACTTATCGCCGGAATGGTATTTGGACTTTCCCGCATGGAATGGATCGCAGTAACGATCGTGATCGGAGCGGTATTAGCTGCCGAGGCGGTCAATTCATCCATCGAGGCCCTAGCAGATTTGGTCTCCCCTGAGTATAATGAGGCTATCAAGCGAACGAAAGACTTGGCGGCGGGAGCTGTATTATTGATGGCGATAGCGGCAGCAATCGTCGGGTTCGTCATTTTTATACCTAAAATAGCAACTATATTTTAAATCTATGAGACATATCCTTTTCGCAATTACAATGCTCATGCTATGCCTGTCCGTTAACGGACAAGAATTGAAGGTGACCGGTAGCCGGAAAGCCGTACGGACCTCGGGAGACGTATTGGTGTTTATCACTCCGGTGGCGAGTCTAGCGACCGTATTGGCAACCCAAGATTGGCAAGGGCTGAAACAAGGCGTATTCACCGGGGTTACGACATTGGGCGTAACCTATGCGCTGAAATACCTAGTGAAGAAAGAGCGGCCCGACTTCAGCGATAATCATTCGTTCCCATCCATGCATACCTCCGTATCCTTTGCGGGAGCCGCTTTTATCCAAAGGCGTTATGGATGGAAATGGGGTATTCCGGCTTATGCGGTATCTACCTACGTGGGTTGGAGCCGGGTCTATGGGAAGAAGCATGATTGGTGGGACGTGGCGGCGGGAGCCGTTATCGGCGCCGGTAGCGCCTATATCTTTACCCGTCCGTTCGCAAAGAAACATAACCTGTCTATCAGCCCGGTAGCGGGAGACGGGCATTATGGGGTATATGCGTCAATGACGTTTTAACTCGCGAATTTTTGCCAAACACGAAAACAGCCCGGCCATGTATCACTACAAGACCGGGCTTTCAATTGTGTGTAAGTGTAATATGTTAAACAAAAAGTGTTATTCATACCGTAAGGCATCCGCAGGTTCCAACCGTGCCATTTGATGAGCCGGATACCATATCCCCAAGATGATCATCACCGCCATGACTAAGTAGGTTATAAGGAACCCCGCCGCAAAACGGGCTATCGTATAATCCATATAGAATCCTTTCGTCAATTCCGACACATGAAGATTAAAACAGATCAATAAGGCCGGGACAGCGATCAATGTCAACAATAATACCCCCTCGGCAATCATGATCCCCTTTAAGCTAAAACGGGTGGAACCCAAAGCGATCCGCAACCCCATCTCCCCTTTCCGTTGTTCCGTGCGGAACCAGAACGTGCCGATGATCCCCAAGAATATATTGAACAGCAAGAATCCCATCACGGCTATCTGGTTCTGCAACTCGGATTTTACGCCATTCCTTAATTCCATGCTATATCTCAAGTCCGAGTATGGGATGACATCCAGCAAATACAAACGATCTATGGAGAGTTGCTTCTCCATTTGCTTCACGAAGAACTCCGGGAAATCATGATCCGCAGAAGGGTTTACCCGGACGGCGATCTTCACATGGAAATCGGTATCGTCCTCGGCGATCTCCTCATCCGTCAAAGGCATGAACAGCCAGCTACAGCTTTTCGTGAAACGGTCGGCACGGAAATCGGCGGTAACCCCACCGATCGATCGCCTATCCCCCCAGAAGGAAATCCCCTCATCCCGTTTGCCGCCTTTCTCCTGAAATTCCCTAAACAGGCCGGCGGAAAGAACGACCTGACGCCCGTTCAGCATCTCTTCCCAATCCTTCTTCTCGCCCTCCATGGGACGGAAATTAAACACCTCCAGAAAACCGGATGTCACTTCCAGTAGCTTCACGTACTCAACATTTATAGAATCGTTCACGTCTACCTGCATGTACCGGTTCTCTCCCGTATGCGGCATGGACATCAGCCCCGCGCCCACCGCCTCCACACCCGGGCAGGTCTTGATACGGTCGATCGCCGTCAGCATGCTGCGTCCGGAAGTGACGTATCGATAGGTAGAATCCATCTCGTTCCGGTCTACCTCCTCCACGCCCATCGAGATCCAATAGACATGGTCGATATCCCATCCCATCGGGGCGAAGAAGACTTTCCCAACCGCCATTAGCGAATCGATTATGTACCACAGAACCACGAATACCAGCAGGATCTCGGCGGCCATCCATCCATTGCGCCTACGTTGGTTCCAGATGATCTTTACTAGATGCTTTATCATATCAGTGACGAATTATAGAATTAACAAAACCGGTTATTACTTATCATTCAATGAATCCACTATATTCCCGCTAGAGGCGTTCCACGCCGGGATAGCCGCACTCAGCAGATTCAGTAATAAACAGAACAGGAAAGCAAAGAAGAATATAGCCGGACGGATCAACATCCCCGCGCTCAACGTCAGGCCGCTATTCAAGGAAGCCAGCTCGAACGAGCCTAGCAGCCAATCCTTAAGCAAGAAGACCGCCACATAGGAGAACAGCAATCCCAACACCCCGCCCAATAACGTCACGGCGAGATTCTCCGCCAGTACCTGCCGTATCAACGTGCCACGGTTCGCACCAAACGCTTTCCGTACCCCCAGCTCCCCCATGCGTTTCTGCATCCTCGACGCGGTAAGCCCGCTGAGGTTCATAGCCGGGACCAGAAGCAAGACGATCAAGACCAACGCATACTGCCCCAACATTCTCGGCACGTCGGGCACGACATTACTCCACAAGCGAAGGCGGCTCTCCATCTGCGTATCCGGCTGCTTCATCAAGTCAATCTTGAGTTCTTGCAAGGAATTATTAAACCGGGCTACGTTTTGCTCCACCTCGGTCTTGATCTTGTTGAAGTCACCGCTTGAGCGAGCCAATATCAAGACCCGATAACTACCGATCAGACCCTCCAATGTCTCCTCGTTTATCAGCCGATCCACATCGGATTGAGCATAAGGAATCCAGATCTGGGCATACGCACGGTTGGCGAGAGGAGATACGTCCTCCACGATACCGCCAACCACATATGGACGGCGTGCCACCAATATCGTTTGCCCGATCACGCTCTCGTCTGCCAACCCGAATATACGGAGTGCCAACCTGCGACTGATCACCGCTTTCTTGATATTACTCTCCACATCGCTCCGCAGGAATGGTTTTCCCGCCAAGAACTCGAAATCGAAGATCTTCCAGAAGCCCTCGTCGGTCCGTATCTGATCGCATTTCATCCGTCTCGTTTGATCCGTGGAAGTGACCAGCGTTTGCATCCGCATCAATTGCATGCTGACGGCCTCCGGGGTTTTCAGCGTAAAGAAGCACTCCTTAGCCACACGGCCACCGACAAGGGAATAGTTCATACCGCCATCCTCCTCATTCTTATGCGTGATCGCCACGTCCTTCACATAAAGCGTCCGATCCCGGTTCAACTCCGGCTTGAAGCCTTTATTTTGTATCTCGAAGACAATGACCATCACCATGATCATGCAGATCGCCAAGGCCGTGCCCAGAATGGTAATCACGCTGAAGAAAGGGCTTTCTTTCAGCATCTGTAGAGCTTGTCTAAAATATTGCCTATACATATGTGTTCGTTTTTATGACTGTTATCTATCTATTAGCAAATGCTGTGCCAAAGACGTAAGTAGCTGTATATCAACAGCCATATCATAAAAAAGTGTCCGATAACGAACATCTGGCTCGTTATCGGACACTCCCGAAAGCAGGCTACGCTACCCTGATCACTCGTAATGCAGAGCCTCCGCCGGCTCCAAGCGGGCTGTCGAGCGGGCAGGATACCATACGCCACAGATGATCATGAGGACGATCAAGACAAACGTAATCCCTCCGCAAATCGCGAAGCGCAGCCACGTGAACGGAAGCTGATAGGTATCTATCAAATCCATATGGGCGATGTTGAAGCTGATGACTAAGGACGGGATGAACGCCAAGACCAGCAGCAAGACACCCTCTCCCACCATGATCGAGTTCAACTGACGGCGGGTAGAGCCTAAGGCCATCCTAAGCCCCATCTCGCCTTTGCGATATTCCGTACGGAACCAGAAGGTACCGATGATACCGAGGAATATATTCGCCAATAGGAAGCAGGCTACCGCCACACGGGTTTTCACCTCGTTCTCTACGCCGATCGAACGGATATAACCGTCGCGAATATATGACAAGGGCTGTACGTCTAGCAGATAGAGGTTGCCTAGCCGAAGCTGTTCGGCCATATCCTTGCGGAAGCGTGCGGGGAAATCAGCATTATCGACATCCGGACGGACACGTACGCAGAGTCGCACGGCATCTATCATCCCCTCATAGTATCCTTCCTCCATCCGGCTTAGCCGCAGGGCCCTATAGACGTTGGGTTCCGCCTTGGTGTACTCATGACGGCGGATGGGGACGCTGATACCACGGATCGTCTCCTCGATCTCGTCGGTCACATTCCCCCGGTACGCCTTTTGCCCGAGTAGGGAAAGGCCGGGATTCATCGTCTCCACGTCGGCGGAGATTACGATGGAGTTGTTATCCTCGATGGCCCGTTTCAAGGAAGCCGTCTTGCCGTCCTTATCATAGATACGGAACACGTCGAAGAACTCCGGGGTGACGAAAGCATAGCGGCAGGGCACTTGCAACGTATCAATCCGCCAAACGAGGTTACGGCTTCCCATATAATAAGGCATCCCCCCATCCGTAAGGCAGGCCGATTCCACGCCGGGATAGGTGCGGATGCGATCCAACGCCGTCAGCAGATGAACACCATCCGGCCGCTCCCGCTTCTCCTTCGGGATATAATCCGGGCTTCTTTCCGAGAGGCTGCTGATCACGATGCTGTACGTATGCCGGATATCGAAGCCCAGAGGAGCCGTATACGTGCGCCCCATCACATACAGGTAGTCCACAAGGAACCAAAGGAAGACCGAGACCAGCAATAACTCAGCCCACAACCAAGCGTTTTGCTTGCGCTGGTTCCAGATCAATTGTAATAAATGTCGTATCATATCTTTCTATTATTTTAGTATAGCTATCATCCAATGCGGGAGATTAATGAACATTCTCGTTGAGAGCCGAGATGATACGCATCCGTGAGGCTCGCCAAGCCGGGATGCCGGCGCTCAGCAGGTTCAACGCAAGACAAGCAAGGAACGCATAAAGGAAGATCAATGGATTGAACATCATCTCCGCATTGACGAAGGTGCGACCGATACCCATCGATGCCGTGCCCGTATCTAGCAACCAATCGGACAAGAGCAGTACGGAGGCGTATGAGAAAAACAAACCTAACACACCTCCCAGCAAGGTCTGCAACAGATTCTCGTAGAGTACCTGCGTCAGTAATTCCGAGCGTGTCGCCCCGAACGCCTTCCTCACCCCGATCTCCGCCATACGTTTACGCATCCGGCTTTGCGTGATACCGCTCATGTTGATGGCAGGGATCAGCAAAAGGACAAGAACGATGATAACATATTTCAGGACCAGTTCCCGTACATTCGGCTCAGAGAAAGCGTCCTCGCGAGCCAAATCACCCAAATGGGTATCGGGCGCACCTCCGATTCTCAGCAGGTGCGTGCTCTGTGATTCGTTCAGGCGAGCGATATTCGCCTCGGCCTCGGAGTGGATCGCGCCAAAGTCGGCGGACGAACTAGCGAGGATATAACAACGGAACCCCCCGATGAGACGGTCGGAACTATCATCATACAAAGAATTGTCCGTGGTATAAGGCAGCCAGACATCGCCATAGGCAGACTCGGCCAGCAGGGAGACATCCCGCACGACGGCACGGATGGTATAGGGCACGTAGCTGATCTCGACGGTACGGCCTACGACCCCGGTCGTGCCATAGAGCCGACGTGCCACGGACTCGCTTACCACAGCATCCATGATGCCACTTTGCACTTCTTCCTCGCCATAAGGCTTACCGGAGAGGAAGCGAAAGTTGAAGATATTCCAGAACGCCGCGTCCGTAAAGGTCACGTCGCACTTGAACTCCACCGTATGATCCACCACTGCCGCCAAGCGTTGCACGCCATGATAGGCCATGCCCACCTTCTCGGCAGAGCGCAAGGGATAGAAACAATCTTTCACCACCCGGGAAGCAAGAAGGTAGCAGTCGTTATAAGATTCGTTCTCTTTGTAGGAGGCACGGGTATCACTGACGTACATCATCCGGTCCCGATAGTCTTCCGGTGAGTAATTGGCGGTACGCATCTGCCATACGATCACGATCACCATGATCATGCAAATCGCCAAGGCCGTACCGAAGATAGAGACTCCGGAAAGGAGCTTGTTCTCTTTCAATAAGGCCCAGGCTTGTTTTAGATAGATCTTGTACATATTCATTTGATTTAATTATACGATTCAGTCGGTGGGAGACGGGGCATTATCTGTTATCCGTCATACCGCAGCGCCTCGGCCGGCTCCATCTCGGCGGCCTTGCTGGCGGGGAGCCAGACGGCAAGCAGGATGACGATAGCCAGCAGTATCCATGTCAAGATATTCACCAGCAAGAAACGGAGCGGCAGGATCGCCGGCCAGTAATGCTCCGGCAAGGTCCCTTTGGGGATGTCCAAGAAGCCGACCATCACGAATTGAGCCTCTATCAACAAAGCGAGCGGGGTAGCCATGAGTAACAGGCATATGCCCTCACGAGCCATCTGGCTACGTATCTCTTCACGGGGCGAACCGATCGCCATGCGCAACCCGATCTCTCCCCGGCGCATCCGCACCCGGTACCAGAACGTACCCATCACGCAAAGCAGGATATTCAGTCCCAAGAAGGCCATCAACGCCATACGGACCCGGTAATCGTAGGTAATGCCAAAGGAATAATCGGTATCGGCCTTGATCCGTTCATAGGAGGTCAGGCGTTTCAGGTAGAAGTTCCCCACCCGAAGCTCACGGCTCATCTTCTCCCGGAACGTATCGGCGAAACGAGGGCCTACCACGGCAGGATCGATCCGTATGAAATAATTCATCTCGGGGATCTCCTCCGCCGAGGGACGGATCGCCAAGAAGGCGGCACCTTGGGGTAGGCTATTGTCAAAACGCTTGATATCCTCTAATACGCCCTTTACGATATAAGTCGGGCCCTCCTCGTCGAAAGGGTCTTTCACCTCACGCCCAACGGCGGATGCCTCTCCAAATACCTTTCGCTCCACCATCCGGGTGGTTACTATAGCGCGGGGGTCTCCCCAATCAAAATCGGATGTAGATACCGGACGGCCGTCTTTGGCGTACGAATGGTTGAAGACCGACAGGAAATCCGTGGTAGGATCTATCTCATACCTCATGACCGCTTCCCGCTTACTCGTATCGGCCCGCGTTCGCCAAACCGATACCGTAATAACAGCCCGTATAAGGCGTGGAGTAACAGCCCGAGGCCGCGCCCATCGCCTGCACTCCCGGATAATCACGCAAGCGGTCTTTTATCCGCTCATAATTTCCCAGCATGGCGATCGAGTCGCTCTCGGCGGCTCGATAGTCGGGGGAGGTTTCCGGCAAGAGGCCCATTTCTACCTGCCAGACATTCGCGTAGCCACGTCCGGAGGGGAGGCTACGGTTATAGATCTCCACGAAGAAGTAATCCACCATGTACCACGCTAGGCAAAAGGCGAGCAGCAACTCCACACACACCCACACGTTGCTACGCCAGCGGTTCATCAATTGTATCCAAGTTATTTTCCACATATCTTTCTTCCCTCCATTTAAGCGTTCAACGAATCAACGATAGGTCGCCTTGACGCACGCCAAGCGGGCCACAACGCCGACATCAGGTTTAACAGGAAACATACGCACAAGGCGATCAAGAAGACCCACGGGTTGAACAGCATCCCCATGGAGAGCGATACGTCCACGCCATCCGGGGCGGCATCCGAAAACCCCTTGCCGATCTTGAAGACCCACGAACTGGCGAACGTCACCAACAGGAAGGAGAACAGGAGTCCCACCAAGCCGCCCAGCAGCGTATACAGGAAGTTCTCCATCAAGACCTGCCCGATCAACGCCCCCTTGGGAGCCCCGAAAGCACGCCGCACGCCCAGCTCGCCCAGACGCCGCTCCATACGGGAATCGGCCATGCCCGAGAGGCTGACGGCGGGGACGAGCAGCAGGAGCAGGAAAATCACCCCATAACGGCTCAAGTCTCCCACGATATCCGGCTCCACGTTCGACCAATACCGGAAGATACTCTCCCAATGGCGATCCGGCTGCCCAAGAAGGGAGAACTCACGTTTACCATCCACGTTCAACGATTGGTTGAAGCGACGCACGTTATCCGCCACCGCCTCCCGCACCTTGCCGATATCGGCCTTGTCCTTCACGAGCATATAGACCTTCAAGGGGCCTAGCCCGGGCATACGCGCCTCGGCGGACCGAAACCGCTCCTCGAGGTCGGGCATCAGGGTGTACGGAAGCCATAGCTGCGAATAAACCCGATTCATCAGATACGACACGTCGTCCACCACACCCACCACACGGACGGGCATGAAGTCGAGGCTCAAGGTCTGCCCCACGGCGTTGCCGTCTCCATAAAGCCGCTTGGCCAGTGAGCGGGCGATTACCGCCACGGCATCCCCGACCGGAAATCGGCCTCGGTGAAAGGCTTGCCCTCCAGGAAACGGAAGGAGAACACTTTCCAGAACCCATCGTTTACCCCCATCTTCATGACCGGTATCTGCACGGGACTGCCCACCGGCTGCACGAAAGCGGAGGCGGCGTCATCGCAACATAGCGCCAACGCCTCCAAGCCGGGCACCCCCGCAAGGCACTCTTCCACGAAGCGGGGCGATACCGGGCCACTGCTCGTGCCCCCTTTCTCATTCTTCAGCGCAGCGCTCTTCACGGTCAGCAACCGGTCCCGGTCCATCTCCGGATAAATAGAGGCCATTTTCACGTAAAACACGATGGACAGCACCATCACCAGCGAGATCGCCAATCCCGTCCCCACGATATAGACCGAGCTGAACAGCCGTTCTTGCCGGATCAGGGCCCATGCTTGTTTTAAGTAGATCTTATACATATTCATTCCATTTAAATATTCTATCAGTCGGTGAGAGACGGGGCACGCCCCGTCTCTACAACCGGGTGTTACCTGTTTTCTATTATCCGTCATACCGTAACGCGTCAGCCGGTTCCTGCCGGGCCGCCTTACGGGCCGGGTACCAGATAGCCAAAAAGACGACGAGCGCCAAGACACCCCCTGTCAGCAGGCTAATGGCCGTGAAGCGGATCACGTCGCAGGGCACGATATCGGCCACCGCCAGATTCAAGCAGATCAGCAAGCCCGGCACGGAAGCGATCGCCAGCAGCAACAAGCCCTCGCCGATCATCAGCCCCTCTATGCCCTTGCGGGTGGAGCCCATCGCCATACGTAGCCCCAACTCCGAACGGCGACGGCTCACGTGAAACCAGAACGTACCGATCACCGCCAGAAACACGTTCACCAAGAAGAACAATCCCATGGCCGATACCAGCCGATGGGCGCTCGTCCGCTCCGAGTTCTCGAGGTAAAAGGCCCGTATCCCTTCGTAGTCCCTCACTTCCGATACCCAGTAATTACCCACCATCAAGGATCTACTCATTTCCTGCCGGAACTTGGCGGCGTAGTTGGAGGTAGAAACCTCCGGACGGACGCGGAACGTGATCTGTACCCGCATGAGTCCCTTCTCGTCCAACTGGCCCTTGCCGGACATCCCCCGCAAGTCCAGTGGAGAGAAGACACTATGCTGATTCCGGGAATCGTACTCGGAGTTTCGCACCGGCTCCGTAACCGCTATCACGTGACAGGGCACGGTATCGTTGTAATTATAGATCTCGGCCCCGATCACGTCGGTATGGCCGTATAGCTTGCTCGCCAGATCGGCGGAGAGGATCATCTCCCTCCCCTCCCGAAGCCCCGACAGGGTCTGCCCCAGTCTCTCCGGGCTTTCTCCCGTAGCGGAGCGGATGCCGAACACCCGGAAATACCCCGGCGAGACGATCATTGCCCGCACCCGCTGGTTGATCGAGTCTTTCAAGACTCTGCTGCCGATGTTCGAGTCGGTATAAGGCAGCGAATAGTACGAGAGCCCTACCACCTCCACGTCGGGATGCCGCTCGATACGCTCCACGATACGCTCGATGTTCCGCACCGGCTCCTCGCTTCCCTCCTCGTAGGCGATGAACGAGGGACTGTCGGACGGCCGTATGGCGAGCGTCACGTTGTACACGTGATCCAGCTTGAAGCCCACCGGCATCCGCGTCAGCATCCCTTGCGCCACGAAGTAGTACATCATGAACCACAGGATCACGAATACGACCAGCAGTTCCACCAGTATCCAGCAGCTTCCTCCCAAACGGGACCTTATCAACTTTAATAGATGTGTTACCATAGCCGTATCCTATTTATCGTTCAACGCGTCCGTTATACTCACCCGCACGGTACGCCAAGCGGGTATCATCGAAGAGAGCAGGTTCAGCGCCACGCAGACAGCGAACGCGTAGGCGAACACCTCCATATTCAGCAGCATCCCCGGCGAGAGGAAGATATCGTTATCCGCCCCGGAGCCCATGCTATGCAAACCGGGGAAAGAAGGATGCCCCCGGAATACGAACACCAGCACGTACGAGAACAGCAATCCCGCCATGCCCCCGGGCAACATCAGCAGCATGTTCTCCCAGAAGACCTGCCCCATCAACGTCTTCCGCGACGCCCCGAAGGCCTTGCGTACGCCTAGCTCAGACACCCGGTCTTGCATCCTCGAGGCGTTCAGGCCCGAGAGGTTCAGCGCCGGGACTAGCAGGAAGAGGAAGAGGGCGACGCCCAAGACGATATACGTCTCCGGCCCGAACAACTGCGACAATAACCGGTCGCCGAACGAGCGGGGCGGCTCCACTCTCACCTGTCCCTCCCGCAAGCCGCTGTTGTAGCGTCTTACTCCCTTCTCCAACTCGGCGGAGAGGGCCGGAAGGTCCGAGGCGTCACGCAGCAGGCAGTTGGCGAGCAGCAGTCCCGCCGAGCCTTCCCGCTCCTCCAAGGCGGTATCCATGATACTCGCCATCGAGGTGTAAGGTACCCACGCCTCGGCGTAAACGTCGGAAGCGACGGCGGATATATCCTCCACCACGCCGCTTATCGTATATTCTATATCGTTGATCAAGACGGTCTGGCCGGCTACCTCGGTACGCCCGAGCAGGCGGCGTGCCAAGGAACGGTCGAGCACCACGCAGGGCATCCCGGAAAGGAACTCGGCACTGGCGAACGGCTTCCCGTCCAAGAAGCTGAAACGGTAGACTTGCCAGAACGCATCATCGCATCCCATCAATTGTACTTTCGGCGACTCGTCGCTACCCGGCGCTTGGATGAAGATGTCCCCCACCTCGTAAGGCATGATGGCGGCGTTGGTGGTGACCGCCACTTTCTCGGGTGTCTCGAGGCCGTAGAGGACCTCCTTCACGAACCGGGGCCCGCAACCGCTGTTCAACGAGCCTTTGCCCCCGTTGAACTCATACGATACGTTCGATACGTAGCCCATCCGGTCCCTGCTCACCTCCGGGGCGATATTCGCCGTCCGGATATGATAGACCACCGCTATGGCCATCACCATCGAGATCGCCAAGCCCGTACCGATGATATAAACGGCGGTGAAGAAGCGATTCTGCCCCATCAAGGCCCAAGCTTGTTTAAGGTATACTTTGTACATCGTTCATTATTTGTTAGTTCGTCTTATGGGTATCTGCCGCCTGCTTTCCGTAATTATTATACGCTTGGCATGTATTTCCAAATACTATTCACGTTATCTTTCTTATCTTTGCCACTCAATCATTCATTAAACCACGAGATCATGGATAAAGAAATACCTAAGTCGGAGCTGCCCAAGCCGTTTCGCAAGCTGAGCCTCCGCGTCAGCAAGAGCCACCTGCCCGGTAACGCGAGCTATAAGGGAAGCGTCGTATGGCAACGTACGCTCAGCATCGATGACATCGCCGCCCGTGTCGTAGACAAACGGAGCGAGTATCGCAAGGAGACGCTCATCACCACCTTCAACCTCCTCAAGCGGGAGATCTACGACGCCATCGAGGAGGGCTACAACGTGGACTTCGGCTTCGGGCGGACGGAACTGACCGTGAACGGGCCTTTCGAGACCCTGTACGAGAAGTTCGACCCCGACCGCCATACGCTCGCCCCACGCCTGCGCCCCGCGCCGCAACTGAAACAACGGGTGGGCAACCTCCGGGCCGTGAACGAGACCTACCAGCTAGCCTACAACTCGATGCCCCGCCCCACCTACGTCAGCCTCCGCATCCAACCCCGTACGTCCGACAGCGACGAGCCTTACAACCAACTCCCCGCAGGCGAGCATCCCTTCATCTCCATCTATGGCGATAGGCTGAAGCTGGCGGGCGATTCTCCCGAGGTGGGCCTTACGCTACGCTCCGTCGAGACCGGCGACGAGCATTTCTACCCCGCCGCCGATATGCTCGTCAACAGCGGGCAGCGGCTCTGCTTCGTCCCCGGCTTCGCTTTCGGGGCAGGCGAGTGGAAGCCATCGTCTGCACCCAGTTCACCCCTACTTATCACCTCTATAAAGAGCCCCGGTATGGTACGCTTACCTTCACCGTGATATGAGGTATCGAGGCACCCCGGGTGATACCTTGCCTCATACGTTTGAGGTATCGTACCTCATAGCTTTGAGGTGTCATGCCTCATAGGTTTGACGTATCGTACCTCATAGCTATGAGGCAAGGTGTCACCCGGGGTGCCTCACACATGGAGATCCCCCCTATGCGACACCCTCACTGCACCTGCCTTCCGTCGAAGAAGCGCACGGTGCGGCTGGTTTGCTTGGCTTGCGCCTCGTTGTGGGTTACCATTACGATGGTGCGGCCGTCCTCCTTGTTGAGTTGGTGGAGCAGGTCCATGACCTCGATACCCATCTTGGAGTCCAAGTTACCGGTCGGCTCATCGGCGAGGATGATGTCGGGGTTACCTACGATCGCACGGGCGATGGCCACGCGCTGGCATTGACCGCCGGAGAGCTGCGTCGGGAAATGGCGCATACGGTGGCTCAAGCCGACCTTCTCCAGCACGGCCTCGGCCAGCTTGCGGCGCTCCGAGGAGGATACCTTGCGGTAGAGAAGTGGCAGCTCCACGTTGTCCAGCACGTTCAGGGAATTGATCAAGTGGAAGCTCTGGAAGACGAAACCCAACTGCTTGTTACGGAAAGCGGCCAGCTCCTTGTCGCTCATGCCTACCGTGTTCACGCCGTTGATCTCGACCGTGCCGGAGGTAGGAAGGTCCAGCAGGCCCATGATGTTCAATAAGGTGGACTTCCCGCATCCGGAAGGCCCCATAATGCTGAGGAACTCGCCTTGCTGCACCTCTAGGTTCACGTTTTCCAACGCGACTGTCTCTATCTCTTTCGTACGGTAAATCTTCTGTAAATTCGTTAGTTTGATCATGACTGTAATATTTTAATTGTTATTGTTTGACTCTTGTTATCGTTCAACTCTTACTATCGTTAAGCACTTGCTATCGCTAGACGTTAACACCGAAAAGCAAATTACGTGCCAGAAACGTATCTCATTGATTCCATGGCATCTCTATGAAAAAGCGCTGTCCATTATCGAACAGTTGGTTCATTTCCGAACAGTCGGTTCGTTTCCGGACACGGATGCCCGTGCCATCCGTGCCGTCCGTGTCCGATCATTCCTGCCGCAAGGCATCCGCCGGATGCATCCGCATGGCCCGGTAAGACGGGAAACTGATTCCCACGACAATCATCGCGGCCATCACCGCATACGAGAAGACGAAGCCGAACAACAGGCGTGAGGCCATGTCGGGCGGTATCTCCGAGCCTTGCGTCACCTCCATATACAGCAGGTTGGCGAAGATGGCGGCAGAGGGGATGAAAGCGATGGTGAGTAGCGCCAAGCCCTCCTTCACCAATTGCCAGAATATGCCCTTGCGGGTGGCTCCCATCGCCATGCGGAGGCCGATCTCGGCGCTCCTTTGTTGCGTACGATACCAGAAGGTTCCCACCACGCCGAGCAGGACATTCAGCAGGAAGAAGGCGATGCCCGCCACGTAAAGGCGGACTTGATCCAACCAACGCTCAAGGAACTGGTCCCGGTAATGGGACATCGGGAAGACATCCTTCAGATAGATATTGCCCACGCGCAATTGCTGCTCCATCTCCTTCCGGAAGTTGGTGGCGAAAGCGACGCCGTCCGCACCGGGCTTCACCCGGATGAAGGTGTTCAGGCCCTCTCCGACCCAATCGCCCTCCTCGGCCACCTTGTTCTCGTCCACCAGCTTATAGTAGGCGTAATCATAGCCGGTGAACTCGCAGTAACGTTGTTTCTCGCAGACACCACCGATACGGTAGGCCACGCTATCACGAGAGCCTTGGTCGGTGATATAGATCTCTTGATGCGCAGCCGCCGCCGGGTTGCCGAAGAAGTCATCGGCTACACGGCCCGTCACCACCACTTGGTTGTCGCGCAGGGCGTCCACCAACTCCGAGGGGGAACCGCCTTCTGCCGTCTTCACGCCGAACACCTCGAAATAGGTGGGCGAGACGAAGCGCACGAAGCCATTACGGATCAACGAGTCCTTCCGGAACGTGGCGTATTGGTTCGATCCCCGGTAATGGAAATGCACGCCGGTGGTGAAACAGATTGATTCCACGGAGGGGTTCCGGCGGATGCGGTCCATCAAGGTCAGGTAATCCCCGCCTCCCCGCTCGCTATGCACGGAGGTCGTGTCATAATCGGGACTTTCCTCCGGGATCACGCCGAAACTCACATGATACGTATGCTCGATGTTAAAGCCCAAGGGCTGCGAGTAGAGTCTGTACATCACGAACAAGGCGTCCGCCGCGTACCACAGGAAGATAGAGACCACGAGCATTTCCAACCAGATAAACAAGTTCCCCTTGCGCTCGTTCCAGAGTTGTTTTAGAATCATCTTATACATAGCGTCAACCATTTATAGAGTCCGTAATATTCAATCTTGACATTCGCCAAGCCGGGAGGCCGGCGGAAAACAGGTTCAGCACGAGGCAGAACAGGAAGGCGGCGATAAAGACCGCCCCGTTAAACATCCCGGTGGAAAGCCCCGTCTTCCCCAGCGAGGTGACCAGCAACCAGTCCCTCAGCAACAACATGGCGCCGTACGACATCGCCAATCCCAGCAACCCGCCGAGCAGGGTCAAGACCATGTTCTCGGACAGCACTTGCCAGAGGATGGTGCCTTGCGTGGCCCCGAAAGCCCGGCGTACGCCAAGCTCGGCCATCCGGCGGCGCATCCTCGACAGGGTGATGCCCGATAGGTTCAAGGCCGGAACCAGCAGGAGGATGAAAAGGATGATGCCGTAACGGACGTAGAGGTAGAAGAGGTTCGCCCCGAACTCGCTACCGCCGCCGATCCATTCCTCGATCTGGGTGGAGGGCTGGTGAAGGATATCGGCCTTGACGTCCCGGGTCTTGGCGTTGAACTCCTCGACCTTCCGCAGCGCCTCGGTCCTCAACTCCTCCCTCGTGACGCCCGGTTTCAGCAGGACGCCCAACAGCTATACGAGCCGTTGATGCCCTCTTGGTATCCCCCGTCGTCCCGCACCGTGTAAAGGGATCCAGACCTCCGCCCACGCTTTCGAGGCGAACCGGGATACGTCCTTCACGACCCCGCAGATATTGTAGACGATGAAATCGAGCTTCATCTCCCGCCCCACGACTTGGTCCGTGCCGAAAAGGGCCAAGGCCACGCTCTCGCTGATCACGGCGTTGCGGATACCGCTCGTGAAAGCCGCCGGGCTGAAGGGGCCTCCTTGCAGGAAATCGAACTGGAAGACCTTCCAGAAGGCGGTATCCGTATAAGAGATGTAACTCGTCCGGTTCTTAAGCCCGTCCATAGACGAGGCGGTCAACGGCCTATAGCGATCCATGTTGATGGCGGTAACGGCCTCCGCCCCTTTCAGCGGATAGCAGCATTCCTTCACCAAGGGCAGTCCCAACGACGAGTAGGAAATGCGCCGGTTATCATCCTTGCCATTGCTCATGACGGTCGTTATGTAGCAGGTGCGGCCACGGTTTACCTCCGGCTTGAAACTCGCCGTATTCACGACATATAGGATGACGATCACCATGATCATGCAAATGGCCAAGGCGGTACCGAGTATCGAGATCACGCTCAACAGCTTGTTCTCCCCGATCATCCTCAACGCTTGTTTAATGTATTGCTTTATCATAAACCTTTGTATTATAAATTATCTATTACCCGACTAAAACAGTGATTGTTTGTTATCATCCGACTTTGTGCCCCTACGGAGGCAAATAACGTGCCAAAAACGTAACCACTTGATTCCTAACATCACCCCGTAAAAAAAGCTGTCCGATAACGAACACTTGATTCGTTATCGGACAGCGATTATGGACAGTTTCAGATTTTATAATTCCCAACGTAAGGATCTCAGCAGTTCATCGATCTCGGCTGCCGAAATGGAGTCACGGTCGGCCTTATCGTAGATCGTGAGGAGAATAACCGTACCCTCATTATCTGCGCAGACAATGGCCTCCGTGTAAGTAATCACTCTCGCCCCATGGCTCTTTCCTTTTCCTTTGGAGGCGATGGCCATGCGTACCTTGCGAACGCCTTTGCCTAAGCTCGTCCCTTGATCAGGGTTCTCGCTCAAAGACTTACCCAAAGCCGATAAATCAGCCTTCAATGAGCTATACTTCTTACAGAGACGTTTGAACTCTTTATCGAAGTCTTGATGGGTTTTTATCCTATACCTCATTGAGCAACTCACTCAAGTCTCTAAACTTATGCCCCACATCCTTGCCCTCACGCAAATCCTTCACGTCTTGCAGGGCATTCCTTAGCCCCGCCAAGATCTCCTCCTTGGTAGGCTCCGCGTAATCGTCTGCCGGCTTCTCTACCGGGGTGGCCTTTCCAAAGGCAGCCATCTTCATACGGCGGACGCTGTCGAGGGCCTTCTTGATCAACTGTTCATCCTCCAAAGACATCACCTCTTGCAATAACGACATTTTTAATTCTATAGCTGTCATACGCTTGCTCCTTTCTCATTAATAAATTGACAGACGCAAAGATAAACAATTTATTCGTAATGCAACGCCTCCGCCGGAGCCATCTTTACCGCCTTGCGGACAGGGAACCAGATTCCCATGCAGATCATGCCGGCCATCAGGAGGTAGGAGACGCTGAGGGTTACTAGAAAGCGGAGGATGGAGAGGGGCTCGCGGTAGGAATCCAGCTTATCCAAAAAGGCCATATTGAAGACGAAGACCAGTAGGATCGGCACGGTGATCGCCAAGAGGCCCAGACCTTCCAGATACATGTACTCGCCCAGCCTGCCCCGGCTGGAACCGATCGCCATGCGGAGACCGATCTCGCTACGCCGCCGCTCGGTACGCAACCAGAACGTGCCTACGATACCGAAGAATACGTTCACGAGCAGGAAGGCCATCATGGAGAGTTTCTTGCTGTTCTCGTTCTTGGTAAACCGGAGTTGGTCATCACGCTGGTCGGCAAGGAGGGTGACACCGTGGACGAAGGTGTTATTTACCGTCATCCGATCCGCTGTTTTCTCCAAGAAAGCGTACATCTCATCCTCGGTCATCGGGCGTTTCGTACGTACCGATAGTTCAGCGCTCCTTACGCCGAAATTCTTCACGAACTCCTGCAATGACTCACCTTTCAATATCGTGAAAGCGCAGTTCTCCGGGCGGTCGAAGTCATTGCTACGGAAGGTAGGAAGCACGGCGGCGATCGTGAAAGGCTCGGAAAGGTCGTCATTCTCCGAGATCTGCCGGCCTATGGCAGACTGCCCCCCGAAGAAGAAATCTTCCGCCTCCGCCGTTATGACGAGCGGACGGTAAGCGTTCTCCACCAACGGGGTAATAGCACGGCCCTCCTTATCCTTCATACGGAATACATCGAAATAAGAAGGGGATACTTTCAGCTTGTGGTAGTTCTGTCCTACCGCCTTCGAGGTATCAGCGCCCAAGGGAAGAAGCGTCCCCCACGAACTTCCGTTTGAATAAGGCATGGACCAATACGTAACACATACCTCCTCGACCTCCTGCTCTTGGCGGATACGTTCCATAAGCTTCAACAAATCCTGTGTTGCGTTCGAGTCGTAAAGTGAGTCGGGCACATAACCCGGGGCGTTCGACGAGAGCGTGGAAAGCTTGAAACGCCACGTATTCGAGATATCATATCCCATCGGGGCGTTATAGCAGCGCACATCCACCCATAACTTATCCATCATAAACCAAAGGGCGCACATCACGATAACCAACTCGCCCAGTATCCAGCCGTTGCTCTTGCGCTGGGCCCATATTATTTTAAATATATGCTTAATCATAATTTGATAGTTGATAGTTGACAATTGACAACTCATTGTTCATCATTCATTGGATTCACTCGTTCCCTTTTAACGCTTCTACGATCGGTTGCCTTGTCGTACGCCATGCCGGTATCCCGGCGCTTAATATATTCAGCAAGAACGTAAAGATAAGGGCGGAGATAAATAAGCCCGGTTTAATAAGCATAGGCGCCGTAAGGCTCACGTTCTCGCTCAACATGAAAGGCTTCCCTACCACCAACAAGACCATCGAGAGGCCGATGCCGATCACGCCGCCGATCAAGGTCAGCACAAAGTTCTCCGATAAGATCTGCATCAAAAGATTCTGTCCCGTAGCCCCGAAAGCCTTACGTAAACCGATCTCTTCTTTCCGCTTCTGCACGGACGATTGGATCACGCCCGTTAAGTTCAGCGCCGGTACCAAGAGCAAGAAGAATAGGAAAGCACCCGATCCGGCCAAGAAGGTAGGCCAGTCCACCTTTTGAAAAGCGCCGCTTCCCATGGCCGTATCCAACTGGGAAAGTAGCCCGGAAGGGAAACCTACGTTATAATCGGTCTTGCTGTCATTGTAGCGACGGACCTGTTGGTCTAGTTCCGAGCGTATGGCATCGAAGTCGGAAGAGGAACGAGCCAATAAGGCCACGCTGAAATAACCGGCCATATTCTCCCCATACTCCCCATTTACACGGGTCAGGGCCTCATTGCAGCTATAGGGTATCCATACCTGAGCGTAGGAGCTCATCAATGAAGAAGGTACGTCACGCACCACCCCGCAGACGGTGAAAGTGATAAAATCCATCACAACCTGCCGCCCGACGGCCTGTCCTGTTCCGAACAAATCGGTCGCCACCTGTTCCGACAGCACCATCTTCGGTATACCGGATTGAAAATCAGCCTCGCTAAAGGGGCCTCCTTCCACGAAAGGATGGTCGAATATTTTCCAATGGCCCGCGTCCGTATAACAAATCTCATACTCCTTGAAGAGCCGTCTATTGGGCAATGACAAGGAATGGCTATCACTACAATAGCCGGATACGGCCTCTGGTTTCCGCAAGGTATAGAAACATTCCTTCACGACCTCGCTGGACATGCCTCCACGATTACGATCCGATCCTCCGGGGGATTTCGAACTGACTTCCGTACCCCAGACATACATAAACCTAGACCGATTGGACTCAGGGGCATATCCCGTGGATTTAATCTGGAACACCAATACCATCACCAACACCATGGCGATCGCAAGGGCCGTTCCCGAAATAGAGATTATGCTTACGAGCGTATTTTCACGCAGCATTTGAACCGCTTGTTTGATGTACTGCTTATACATAATTCGAATCGTTATTTCAATTTCAGTTTATTCTTTTCCTTGAAACTTGTCATATCGGAAACGACCACCTCGTCACCCGGTTCCAAGCCATTGACTACTTCTACATACTCAAAGTTGCTGTCTCCCAGCTGTACCTTCCGCTTGATCAATTGGTCTCCGTTGACAACAAACAACTCATACTCTCCTTTCCCGACGTAGAACGAGGCGTTGGAAATACGCAGCACATCGTCCTTGATCGCATTCATCACGTATACATCGGTCTTCAAACCGGAGCGCAAGCGGCGATGGTTATCCTCCTCCAACTGTACCGTGAAGGAGATCACGCCGTTCTTCGATAAGGGGGTAACATCGCTAACCACCCCATCCAGTTTATCGTTGCCGATCTTTACGACGGCCTTGCTACCGGCGGCGATCCGGTCGCCATAGGTATCGGCGATCTCCCCCTCTATCTTGAAATGGGACAAGTCGGAGACGATAGCGACACGACTGCCTTGAGAGACTTGGGCACCTACCTCGTTGTTCACGTAGGTCAGGATCGCCTTGCGGGGAGAGCGTATCTGGGCGTCTTCCAAGGTACGCTTCGTCTCGGCTAGACTCTTTCGGAAGATGTTCAGGTCGAGTTCTTTCACTTTATAATCGGCATCCGTCAAGGATTTCTCGTTCTCATATTTTTGCTCATCCTCTTTCAGTTTCAAGACGCTAACGTTATAGTCCAGTTCCACTTGACGGACCTTATCGGTCGTTCCGGCGCCTAGGCTATCCAGATAACGCTCGTTGCGCAACTCCACTTCCTTTCGGTTCAGTTCCATGCGAGAGACTTTCAATTGCATCTCCATCTCGGAAAGCTTATTGCGGTTTTGGATACGGAGTTGATCCAATTGGAGGCGTTTCATTTGCTCCTCGTCCAATTGTTTCTTATAATCCGTCTCGGCGCTGAGCAAGTCCAGTTTCAAGATCGGAGTACCTACATCCACGGAATCGCCTCCCTTTTTATAAATCTCGACGATACGGGAGTTGATCGGTGAGTTGATGATTTCCTCGAAAGCAGGAACCACCTTGCCTGACGCGCTAACGGAAACCTCGATCACTCCTTTATCTACCGTTGAAAAAACCAAGTCCTTCCGTTGCAGGCTGGTTTGCATAAAACCGATCACCCCGCCAATCAAGACAACGGCAATACCGATCCCCGCCCCCAGCTTTATAAACTGTTTACGCTGCTCCTTCTGCCGAACCTCTTTTGATATCTCTCTGTCCATATTTCGTTTGTTTTTATTTTCCACCCTCCAAAGAGCAAACCCCGTGCCAAAAACGTAAGTAATTGATTTATTGAAGAAATAAAACAAAAGAGATGTCCGATATCGAACACTGTGTCCGCTTTTGTACGAAAACAAAGACATCAGCAATGAGAATCTACAGATATTCAATCATAATTAACATATAAATACTTGATTATCTTTACAAAAAGGACTATTTTTGGGAAAATCCATAATCAAGGAATACCAATCTTATATTATTTACCCTAAATTCTAAAGAGAGATGAAAAAAACAGTAACTTTCGTTTGGAGCATGTTTTCCTCCTCGTGTTTATATCGATAGATATGAACGCACAATCAATAAAAAGTTGGGATTACCCCATAAAACCAGGAACGGAGGCTTGGCAAGCATTATCCACACATGAGGATATGCTGAAAGCCTGCCAAATTCCGGCAGAGATATTAAAAACGGTATCAACAGAAGAGCTTATAGAACTTTGCCTTGCTTACCCATTATTAGGCGACATATTCGCTTACAATGGAATACAGGAAGGCATTAGCAAGGTTTCCGCACGTTTTAACGGGTTACAAGAGTTATTCAAAAGGAAAGACAATGCTTCTTTGCTATTTGAGAAGATGAAAAAACAAGAATTACTGAAAGCAGGAGTGTTGACTTCCATAGAAATAGGTAATGAAATTAGTCGGCAAATGGTAATCGAGGCTCTTCTGTCTAATGAGACGATATTATCTAATACAAATAATCTTTTACAGCAAGAGATCTCCTCCGAAGCCGTAAAGAGACTCCTTTACAAACAAAACAACCCGGATATTTATGGACAATATGGTCTAAAAACCGTAGTCTATCTCCTAGGTCGAAGTCTAGAACGGATAGACAACAAGACCATTACGCCCAAATTTAAACAATTCACCATCGATGAAAAGCTAACGGGCAGTAATGTAATCGAAGAGTTATTAAAACAATACATTGTAACCTTTAATAAATTGAGATCATGAAAAAAGTATTATACTATTTAATAATCATGCTGGCATTCACGCTGAACGCATGTGACAATGAAATGGATAATATGCAAGGAGGTGATAAAGAAATCTTGACATCCAGTTCAGAAATTGTCATTAAAGACGGAAAGATAACATATCCTAAATGGTTGGTGAATGTAGTAGATTCTGTCGCTCACTCCCATGTCAAGGGAACAGACTATCCATACCCTTGGGTCTTTACTATTCAAGGAGATGGAAAAGAACACATTCTCGTTTTGGATGGGGTGAATTCTTGTGCTTCTTGCGGGCAATTACTATTCTTGCTTTCCGGAGAACGAATCGAAAAATTCCCCAATGAATGGATCACTATGGAGAATTTAAACATGATTTGGGAGCCGAATCTCAATGTTGAGACAAAAGCTCAAGGAGCAGCCGCTACTGTTTACACTCCTAACGGGACACTCGTTAATGACACTTACTACAGAAGTGAGGAATTATCAGCCTCACAAAAAGCGAGCCATGACCAATATTGTACAACAACCTATTCACAAGCAACTCTAATAAGTAGTTCAACAACCACTTACAATTGTCATGCCTATGCTTGGTATATGACTGAAGGCGGATCAGCAGTTTGGATGGGATGGACTATTAATCCCACAAACGTATATTGGTTAGATGGTAGTTATATATCAACAACAGGTGCCGCAACCAAAGTATCCTATCTTAGTGATAATCACTCTGCCGTAACGACATCTACGCCCAATATATTCATCTCCAAATGGGGGGAGTACGCTCTTATGAGGCATCCCAAAGCTCATTGTCCCTTTGATGCATCAAGCTTAAAATATATGAAAAAAAATGATATGCCGACTGTTTATATAGGGAAGAGTCAAGAGGATTATAGTAGCGGCAGTTCCTCTATCAATGCGCCAGGGGGTAATGCCACGACGACTTTATATGCTTACACAAAGACAGGAACTCCGACCTCGTATAGCTGGAACGCTGAATTCTATGGAGAATGCGATAGATGGTACACTTATCCTTCCGGTAATCGATTAGATGTTAGTGTCTATCTAAACTCCCAACATTACGGTGGATCTCTTCGCATCACCTGCGCAATGTATAATGGAAGTTCTTTAATAGGCACAGCAACCTATTATTTGAACGTAAATCCGTAGCAATTATACAAGAACAAGGATCTCGTCGAAACAAGATCCTTGTTCTTGATTCAATATACTTAAATCGATTTCGCTCAAAACTTTTCCGATAGACCTGTTGTTCTATGCCCAAAACTTATAAACGCAAAATGTATGAACACAAGACTAATTCTATTCACCTGTATAGCCGGTCTGACTCTCTTTTTCTCTGGCTGTAGCAAAAATGATGATGATCATCAAGGCATTATCCCTCTTCCACCGGTAGAGAACGCTTTCCAAGAGAAATATCCCGATGCCAAAAACCCTGTTTTTGAGATCGAAGGTAACTATTATGTGGTAGATTTCAACAACGGCGGCTCCGAGACAACAGCTTGGTTCACGGATCAAGGCATATGGATGATGGAGAAGATAGACATCTCTTTCGCCCAATTACCGGCAGCGGTATCCACCGCCTTCAAACAAGGCTTTTACTCAAATTGGACCGTGGATGACACGTACGCCATCAATCGCCTAAATATGGGAATCGTTTACAAGATCGAGGCGGAGCAGTCCAATAGCGAAGTAGACCTGTATTATTCACAGTATGGAAACCTGATCAAAGCCGTGGACGATGAGATCAATAATGACGCGCCGATCGTTATCCCGAAAGAGGTCAGCAACCTGATGGAGATCACTTTCGCCAACGCCGAGTTGCTGGATATCCAACAGAACAGCCTAGGTTACGAGCTGGATATGATCGATAACCAGATTTATAAAGTGGCGCAATTGAATAAGGATTACAGGTGGCAAAGTACCACATGGGCCATGTCCGAGCAAGAGGTTCCGCAGATCGTGATGCAAGGCTTCGAATCCTCCGCTTACGCTAGCGACAAGATACAGTCCATATATACGTTATTGAATGCCAATGGCACCTTCTACCTATTCAAGGTTTCACATAACGGGCAGGACGAGACGATTACCTTTGATGTATTCGGGAATATCGTATAAAAAAGCCGCGCGATTCACAGCCGTCTCCGGACTTGAATCGCGCGGTTTACGTTATATGATAATCAAGCTTATTTACTGATCAATTCCAAGGTCGCCCCTTTTACTCCCGGTGCGGAAGCCTCGAAATAGATCGTCCCCGGTTCCTCGGCCGTCTGCACGATAGCGGTAAGTTGCCCGCTAAACAGTTTCATTTCCGGAAGATGGAAGAGTTCCAGACTGGCGCTATTTCCATTTGCCGCCGCACGGTAGGCTCCGGCACCACGTACCTTAAACTGGATCTGGCGGGTATCATCCGGACAAAGGTTACCGTTCTTGTCTACGACTCTAACATTGATGAAAGAAAGGTCTTTTCCGTCAGCCGTCAATTGGTTACGATCGGCGGATAACTCAATATGATGCGGCTTCCCTGCGGTATGAACCTCCTCCTCGGCCACAGCGTTACCCTCCTTATCATAAGCGACCACTTTCAAAGTTCCCGGCTCGTATTTGGTATCCATCCACATCAAACGATATCGTTTCTGGCGCTCGAAACTCTTTTGAGCCGCTTCGGTATAACTACTATCGATACCGATGCTTAGGTCTTTCGTACGTTTCCCTTGGCTCTTTCCGTTGATAAACAATTCGGCGGAAGGATAATTGGTATAAACGAATACGGGTGTCACCTCGCCCTCACGTCCCGGCCATGTCCAATGCGGCAGGATATGCAAGGTCTTGGCGCTTTTGTTCCAATGACTACGGTATAGATAGTAACGATCCTTGGGGATACCCGCCAAATCGATAATACCGAACAAGGAGCTATGGCTTGGCCAATTCGTATAATAAGGAGTAGGCTCGCCCAGATAATCAAATCCTGTCCATACGAATTCCCCGATACAATACGGAAGGTCCTCATGCTGGATAAAATCGTCCTCCGGCAGATTAGACCAGTTGCAATGCTCCACGTCGTACGAGGAACTTTGGTGATCCTCATAGACAGCCATCGCCTTACGTTCAACCGGAAATTTATAAACACCGCGTGAACTTACCGTGGAAGCAGTCTCGCTTCCCAGGATGATTTCCTGAGGCAGTTTCTTATAATTCACTTGATAACGGAACGGACGATAATTGAATCCCGCCACATCCATCACCGCCGCCATATTATTATTCACGACGGCATCCGGGGCATCCATACCTTGCGTCACCGGACGAGTCGGGTCTTCCCGATGGCAGATATCCTGCAAGAACTTGGAGATCTTACAACCGCTCTCATCCCATTGGTTAGGCACCTCGTTACCGACGCACCACATCACGACGCTCGGGTTATTCCGGTAATGATGTACCAGATTCACGAGGTCTTTCTCCACCCATTCGTCGAAAATCAAATTATAGCCGTTCGCGCATTTCGCCTTGTTCCACTCGTCGAAGCTCTCTGCCATCAACATCATACCCATCTCATCGCAAGCCCTTACCAACTCGGGAGCCGGCATATTATGGGAAGTACGGATAGCGTTGCATCCCATGTCCTTCAAGATCCGGATCTGACGACGGATAGCGGCATCATTGACGGCAGCCCCTAACGGGCCTAAGTCATGGTGATTACAAACGCCTTTGAATACCGTCTTCTCACCATTCAAGAAAAAGCCTTTATTCGGAATGATCTCGATTGAACGGATACCGAACGGGGTCGTATATATATCTTTCAGTTGATCGCCCTCATAGAGACGAGTCTCCGCGGAATACAGGACGGGCATATCCGGCGACCATAAAGTCGGGGTCTGGATGATAAACTCTTGGGAGAGGCTATTATCATTGTACTTAATCTGTGAGAGAGGCGTAGTCTGCTCCGTCAACTTCTGCCCGTTCGGATTCCATACACTGGTTTTCACGCTATACTTGCTGGCATCGGCACCTTCCGGCAGTACGATTTTCGTCTGTACATTGACTTTCGCAAATTCCTTCGTGGCGGTCGGGGTCGTAATATAAGTTCCCCAGACCGGGATATAGGCGTTTTCCGTCACGATTACATGTACATTCCTATATAATCCCGCTCCCGGATACCAACGGGAGGATTCCGGCAAGTTCTCGAGGCGAACCGCCAAGGTGTTCTTTTTCCCCGGCATGAGTTGTTTCGTGATATCGAAATAGAAAGAATTATAGCCATACGGCCAATATCCAACCTCTTGTCCGTTCACGTAGACCTTAGCATGGCTCATCGCACCGTCGAACAGGATCGTGGCACGCTTCCCATCCGTAAATTGAGGAACCTCAAACTCGGTCCGGTACCAGCCGACTCCCACGAAAGGCAAACCTCCGGTTCGGCCGGCATGTTCCATGGCCTCCGTTTGTCCGTCTTGGGCGATAGCGACCTCTTGCTTATCATTCTGAGAGCTGAAAGGGCCGTAAATCGCCCAATCATGCGGAACGGTCACAGATTGCCATTTGCTATCGTTAAAAGTAGGATTGATAAACTCCGGGCTGTCTTCCCGGGTGAACTTCCAATTCTTTTCCAACAGGAACTCACTGCGTACTTGAGAAAAAAGCGCAGGGAAAAGGCAAAACAAACCGATCAAAATAGCGAAACTTGTTCTTTTCATTCGTTTTTTGTGTTTTTGTTATTCATAGCGGAGCAAAAAAATAAGTATTTTTGTCTCCAATACAAACTAAATCAAAAGAATTGCACAGCATGTTGTTACAATTAGCTTTCGTTTTAATAGCCATTATTATAGGTGCCCGTATCGGTGGTATCGGATTAGGCGTGTTAGGAGGTCTCGGACTCGGTATACTCACCTTTGGATTCGGGCTCCAGCCCACTTCCCCTCCTATCGATGTCATGCTTATGATCGTTGCCGTAATAGCGGCGGCTAGTTGTATGCAAGCCGCTGGCGGACTTGATCTTATGGTTAAGTGGGCGGAAAAATTGCTTCGCAAGAATCCTCAACGAATCACGATATTAAGCCCGCTCGTCACCTATTTGTTTACCTTCATAGCCGGAACGGGGCATGTGGCTTATTCGGTCCTTCCGGTAATCGCCGAGGTCGCTACGGAAACGAAGATCCGTCCCGAACGTCCGATGGCGATCGCCGTGATCGCTTCTCAGCAAGCTATTACCGCTAGTCCGATATCGGCGGCTACGGTAGCTTTATTAAGTATGTTGTCCGGATACAATATCTCCTTGATGAATATCTTGATGATCTCTGTTCCTTGTACCTTATTAGGTGTGTTAGTGGGAGCGATCTACTCTTTAAAGGTCGGTAAAGAGCTAGATCAAGATCCGGAATACTTAAAGCGGGTGGCGAACCATGAGTTTAGCACGGAACATTATGAGGCGAAAGGCGTTGAAAACCAAATGAAAGCGGCCTTATCGGTCTCTATATTTGTTCTCGCTACGATAGCGATCGTTATTTTTGGTTCTATGGAGTCCCTACGTCCGGTCTTTACCGTCGGCACGGAAAAGGTCTCGATGCAGATGTCACATATTATTGAGGTATTAATGTTGACAGCCTCCGCTTTCATCTTATTATTTACAAAAACAGATGGTATCAAGGCCGCACAGGGTTCCGTTTTTTCCGCAGGTATGCAAGCGGTGGTAGCGATCTTCGGTATCGCTTGGATGGGAGATACATTTATCGCCGGCAATATGACTGAATTAAAGGGATCTATCGAGCATATAGTTACACAGATGCCTTGGTTATTCGGGTTGGCCCTTTTCGTAATGTCCATTTTATTATTTAGCCAAGCGGCTACCATTCGTGCGTTATTGCCGCTAGGGATCGCATTGGGAATCTCACCCTATATGTTGATCGCTTTATTCCCCGCCGTAAACGGTTATTTCTTCATCCCAAACTACCCGACAGTCGTAGCCGCCATCAACTTCGATCGCACGGGCACGACCCGCATCGGTAAATACATCTTGAACCATTCTTTCATGATGCCGGGATTGATAGCGACCGGAGTTTCTGTAGGATTGGGGTTACTATTCATTCAATTCATATAATGAGAAAGCAAAAAATAGAGACGCAGCATACACGCTACGTCTCTACACCCCACACCATATATCCATATTATATTACTTCAACAATTTTTCCTGAATCAACTGCTTTAACTCCAGTTTTCCCATCGTGCCGATCATCATCTCACGGGGGCCGTCTAGCGGGCAAAACATCAAAGTGGGAATCGTTCGGATATTAAAGGCTGTCTCGAGTGCCTCCTCTTGATCCACATCCACCTTATAAATATAAATCTTCCCATCAAATTCTTTGGCAAACTCATCCAATATCGGGCTTAAGCGTTTGCAATAACCGCACCAAGGAGCGTGAAAATCTATGAGGCAAGGACGACTTCCTATATATTTCCAATCTTTGGGATTTGCCTCAAAATCACCGACATTGGCGATAAAACCATCTTTCGTTAAATCGATCACTACCATACTTCTCTATATTTTGATTTATAATATAACAAAGATAAGTATGAATAGGTTGCGGTATTTTTTATACTTTCGCGACATCGTTTTAACATACAGACAGAATGCTCACACTCGATAAAATTTATCAGGCATCATATGCCTTGAAGACAGTCATCAGACGCACTGATTTAATCAGCGCTCCCAATATCAATCCGGAATCCCATATTTTTCTAAAACCAGAGAACTTACAAGTAACCGGATCGTTTAAAGTGCGCGGCGCTTGTTTCAAGATCGCCCAGCTTACGGAAGAAGAGAAATCGCATGGCGTAGTGGCTTGCTCGGCGGGAAACCATGCCCAAGGTGTGGCATTAGCGGCTACCGCTCATGGTATCAAGTCCTTAATCTGCTTGCCCGATAACGCTCCTATCTCTAAAGTCGAGGCTACTAAATCTTATGGGGCAGATGTATGCCTTGTCGAAGGTGTTTACGATGACGCCTATAACAAGGCTTTACAATTGAAGGATGAGAAAGGATACACATTTATCCATCCGTTTGATGATGAGGATGTGATCGCCGGACAAGGGACCATCGGTCTGGAGTTATTGGAACAACTCCCGGAAGTAGAGGCTGTAATCATTCCGATCGGAGGGGGTGGGCTGATCTCCGGAGTCGCCTATGCCATCAAGAACTTGAACCCGGATATCAGAGTTTACGGAGTGCAAGCCAAAGGAGCGCCCAGCATGTTAAACTCTATCGAGCATGGGAAAATCGAACGCCTCGAAGGTGTACGTACCATAGCCGACGGTATCGCCGTAAAAGAACCGGGAATACATACTTTCGATCTTTGCCAGCAATATGTGGACGAGATCGTATCCGTGACAGACGATGAGATTTCCACCGCTATCCTCGCGTTGATCGAGCAACATAAATTAATCGCCGAAGGGGCGGGTGCCGTAGCCGTGGCCGCCGCCATGTTTAATAAAGTACCCATCAAAGGGAAAAAAGTAATCTGTTTGATTTCCGGCGGAAATATCGACGTGAATATCCTCTCCCGGGTAATCGGACGCGGTTTGCAGAAATCCGGCCGCTCTTGTTCCATGACGATCGAATTGGTAGACAAACCCGGACAATTACAGCATGTATCCGAAATCATCGCCTCTACCGGTGCCAACGTAGTATCCGTATACCACGAGCGTGTCAGCCATACGGCTGATATCAATGGCTGTTATCTGCGGTTGGAGATGGAAACAAGAAATCAACAGCAAATTAATGAGATCCGGCAATTACTCACCGTTTCGGGATATAAGATAGTGGAAGGATAAACAATTCGCCCCAAAGCATACAACTGATTGACAAACCATTACTGTGCCACTACTTTCCATAGGCGTGGCACAGCCGTGCCATCCCAGTGGCACACTTGTGCCATCCTTATGGCATAGCTGTGCCATCACGGTGGCATAAGCGTGCCCTAAAAATGGCACAAGCTAAATATTAATATATTGTCTTAATGTATTCACATACTCCTCCATCGCCAAGCGTCCTTTGTCTGTGATCCGGCAAACCGTTCGGGGCTTCTTCCCGGCAAACCCCTTCTCGATCTCGATATAACCAGCTTCATTAAGTTTGTCCAATTGGACGCTGAGATTTCCCGCCGTAGCGTTCGTCTTCTCCTTGATATAGACAAACTCCGCCTCCTCCACCGATAGCAAGATAGACATGATCGCCAACCGGAGTTGTGAGTGCAATAAAGGATCTAGTTCTTTAAACATTGTTTTTTAGCTTTATTATTAAGAATATGCCCGGGAATAATCATCATTACCACAAATGAAAGGCCAAAATACAAATACCACAAGACCGTGACAGGACCATGATTTATCAAACTCATCAGCATGTAGATAACTAAGACGAAAGCAACTACCGGAGAGTAAATCATCCATTTCTCCCGCAAGATAATGCCATTTATCGACACCCCCAACCCACAATATAATAACGATAAAGGAAGCATTAATATAAAATTGACGGATTGTTCATAAAGCACGCAAAACGCCGCGCGATCAAGACGAACGTAAGTCCAAACATACAGCCAAACACTTGCCATACACTGGAGATCGTCTTATCCGTATAAGTCACCACGGCCGGCTCGCAACCTCTTTGCTTATATGAAATAACCGGTCCGACAGCAAACATGAGCATCCATCCCCAAGACCAAATATAATTTTGCGTATACACTATCAAAGAGGATATCACGACCGATAAGAGCACGGTAAAATACCCCCCAATAAAGCAACACATTGCCACTCCCTACTTTCATATTTCGCTTGCTGGAGTTGATCATCTGAGTGATAATATCCAGACTTTCTTTTTCTGATAATTTTCTATCTTCCATAACTGTATTTATTTTATCTTGTTCTTCATTCAATGTAAAAATGTAAATACGTATCCAAAGATAAGGCCATTGGTATTTCTGAGCAACCTTTCGGTTATTATTTTTCATTCAGGCGACTCCGTTCGGAACCGATCTCAATCTTACTCTTCCTTACTTTCTTTCCGCTATTGAAATTCCATGTCAACGCAACCTTAAAGACCCTTCCTGTAAATCCGTTTTCATAACGGGATGATGTTCGATAAACATCCAACGTACTGGCGTACTCATTGGCTTGGTTAAAGATATTATCGACTGAAACTGCCAACAATAGCTTATCATTCAATAGTTTCTTTCTCGCCATTACTCCAACCGTATGCCGGGGGGCAACCTCGCTATTACCGGAATATAGCCGGCTCGTTCCACTATACCGGGCCTCCACCGTAAAACCTGCCGGCAGCGTAAAGGTAGCGATCGCATTGGCAAACCCTAAATAATGAGACGAGAAAGAAGACAATTCCGTCATCCGGATATCCTGCCGTACGCCTATGAAATTCCCTGTCAAGTTACACCAAGTAAAGGGTTGATACGGCAAGCTGACCGCTACAAACCAATGGTTTTCCCGATCGTGATTTTCATACGTGATATAGGATACATCGGGATTCGCCACATCTTGTTTACAGAACTCCCGGATCAAGTCGTGGTGCAAGTTTCCTCCTACAGTCACCGTATAACGATAATTATAAACCAACGTTACACTGAAACGATTGATATAAGTAGGACGCAGATAAGGATTCCCGATCTGATAACTATAGTCCGAACTCTGTATACGATTCGGATTCAAGGTATAGAACGGAGGACGTTCGATATTACGAGCATATTGCCCTACCAGCATCCACCTCTTGATGGGATCGAACGCATAGGTCACGTTCAAGTTCGGAAAAAGATCCAGATAATCCCGACTAAAATCCTCACTTCTATCCGACGTCTTGGAATATTCCGCACGTACCCCCGCAACGAACGACCAGTTCTTGATCTCCGCAGAGAAAGAGGCGTAAGCTCCTACAATGTTTTCATTATATCTCAAGGTATATCCATATTCCTCATTAGGAATCCAACTCCCACTAGAGTTTAAACCCTCGTACAAGGAATAATCATCCATCAACGTATAGGTATATTTGGTCCCCGATTTTCAAAGACATTTTTTCACGCAAATTCTTTTGGAAAGAAATATCGGTTGTCGCCATATCATAATCCGCCGCCGCATGACTCCGGTAAACCGTATCACGGCTCCAATTAGATTGTTCATAACGGATCGTATGGAGATTATCCCCGGTTGATCGCTTATTTACGAAATCGGCTATGACCTTAAATATCGAGCCTCGTTCATCCATTTTACGTAAGTAATTGACCGTAGCGGAAAACGTGTTATAATCATCCTTCTGTCGATAATTCCCCGTACTCTTCATAGGATAAGAGTTCTTTACTAAATCCGTTTGACTCCAAGATGTTCCGTCCGAAGCTTGATTGATATATTCGATCTCAGCTCCGACACTATTCAGCGAATCGATCTCGAAAATAGCCCCGACACGTCCATTCCCATATTTGGAATCCGTATCATACAAAGATTGAGACACAAACTTATTCCCAACCGTTCCGTATTCCCTGTTGGAGTTCATCTCTCCTTTATCCCGGGGAGTAAAAGTACCCGATACCGCTCCATTCAAGCTCCATTTCCCGACACGTGCATTTACGGACGCCGATGGAATATACCCTTGTAAAGATGGAGACAATGACGTACCTAAAGATACATATCCTTGCATACCGTTATCCGGACGTCGCCGCAATGAGATCTTGATCACTCCACCCTTAGTTGAGGCCTCATACTCAACTCCCGCGATCGGTATTACCTCAATCCTTTTTATATCCTCCGATTTCAAAGACCGCAAATAAGCCAGTAGCTCCTCTCCCGTTAAACGAATCTCACGGTCATCCACAAACACCTTCGCCCCTTGCGCCCCATTAATCGGGATCGTTCCATCCGAGAGCCACACACCCGGTGCCTGCGATAATAATTCCGTACCATCCTTTCCGGCAGATGGCATGACCGACATGATAAAGCGGTCCGCCTTCCGCTCTATATTCTTCGCTCGAACAACGACTTCCCTCAGAACATGGTTCGATAGATCTAGAATCAAGGAATCCCGCCGTTTTATCGGTAAGATCAGCTCTTTCCGTAAAGGCTCGTATCCGAAACATTGAACAACAAGCCTATACTTCCCAGCCTCCGCCTCCATGCTAAAATCGCCATCACTATTGGCCACGGCACCCCCTACCTGTTTTTCTCCCGATAAAAGCACAGCGGTCGCATATTCCACGGCATTTCCCTCCGCATCGGAAACATGGGCTTTATAAACCGTTTGTCCCGAGATCTTTTGAGCACTACCCCCGCCTATCGCCAAAATCCAAAGCGATAGCAATAAAAACCGTACCATGGCTCTATTGATTTACCGGATAATACAGTTTTAATTTGAAAGTCGCTTCCTCATCCTTCACCTCGCAACTTTTCAACGCATATCCTTCCGCAGGCCCTTTTCCTTCCAGCATATCCATTTGCCAATTCTCGTTCTCGTCATGGAATACGGACAGATCAAACTTTTCCCAATCCACGTTTTCCAGTCGGATCGTAACCTTTCCTTTCTCAGACTTCGCCATGCCATAAACAGGCTTGGTATCTTTCCCTGACTGAGCCATAACTAGGATATTCCCATGGTTACCACGTATATTTCCAATCTCTACAATAATAGTACGTGCCTCTATGTAACCACATACCAACATGAATAAAGATAATATGAATAAAACTCGTCTCATTTTAGTATCCTCCTCTTAATCATTATTACTGTTACTATAAACAAGTTTATTTTATAAACCATCCATGGATAAAAAATGCAAAGGAGCTGCGCATCACTCTTTGCATATCACAAATATAGACAAGTTTATTTTATAAACCAAATAAAATTATAAAATATTCCAATAAAAATTTGACTCTGCAAAATACAGCCAAAATCCCCCACTAACCCTCCTAGAAAACACGTACATGCTTTCAAAACAACTATCTTAAGTTTGAAACAAAGCAACTTTTTTCGCTATAGTGCGCACATTTAGAATATATATGAACAGGGACCAACATACAAATAACTAAAGATATGAACGAACGAATAATTGCTATACAAGCAGATATTACGACATTGGATGTAGACGCCATCGTAAATGCCGCGAACAATAGCTTATTGGGAGGTGGCGGCGTAGACGGTGCCATCCATTGGGCCGCCGGTCCGGAACTCCTTGACGAATGCCGGACTTTACAAGGATGCCCGACCGGAGAGGCGAAGATAACGAAAGGTTATCGATTGAAAGCCCGTCATGTCATACACACCGTCGGTCCTATCTACCGGAACGGACAACACGGAGAGCCGGAGCTACTGGAAAATTGTTATCGAAACTCCTTGCGATTGGCGAAAGAGAACAGACTGAGAACAATCGCTTTCCCATCAATAAGCACCGGCGTATATGGCTATCCTATCGAGGAGGCGGCACGGATAGCGATCCGCACGATCGATACCTTCCTAAAGAGAATCCGGAAATCCAGCAAGTCACGATGTGCTGTTTTTCCGGATACGACAAATCGGTTTATACAAAAGCGCTGGAACAAATCACAACTCACGAGCCGTAATGTGGAAACACCCTTGCTTGCGTTCGTGCTTGATATAGCAACGATCCGCCCTGCGCAAATCACGAAGCACGGAGGCAAGCACCATTTTCAAGCGGTCCTTATCAATATTTAAGGTATCTTTCTCATCTATCTTAGTATAGCGTACCCATGATACATCGAACGTAGTTCCGTATTGGTGGGCAGAGTTGAGAGAAGAGTTCGTATTCCTTTTTCTCAATTTCTTGACATCGGCAACCGTACGGGTTACACTGGTTACCTTTATTTTATAGATGGAAGCATTCAAGTTTTTCAATGAGTCTTGGAAGTTTTTCCCGATATCCTCCAGCAGATTAGCGGCTTCCGGCACCAAATACGGAATAGAGTGCGTCAACTCCTCTACCTCGTAATAGTCATTCGTCTTGATCTCCACCATATCCCGGGAGGCGTGCTCCGCTCCTTCCCTCGAAGAGACAGGCTCTATGCCGATCTTCTTCGCAACGGACAAATGAACGTCATTCAAATCATTAAAATCGCGATTATAGCTTCCATTGTACCAAATCTTCTTCAATTCACCTCTTTTCTCCTTACAAGAAGAAAAAGCCGGCGCCGACACGATCACGACCAGCAACAACATCACATTAAACACTGTCTTCATCTTCATTACCTTCGTTTTACCTAACAAACATACGGAAAAATCCGAAATTACCCCTTAACTCCAATTAGTTTTTCTCTAAATGATAGACGGACGGCTGAAAGATGTGTTCCCGTGAAATAAAACTTCTCCCTTTGCATCAATGGATAAAGAATATTACTAATTTTGTAACTTGATTCGAATAATAAAAAATAGCACATCTTTTTGAAGCGTAATTTAATAAAAGGAATAGCGGATGATTGAAAGAATTTATATTCTTGAAAGCGTAGACCCGGTAATTTTCTACGGTGTGAATAACTCTAATATGCAATTGATCAAGACATTGTTTCCGAAATTGCGTATCGTTGCCCGTGGAAATGTGATGAAAGTGATTGGAGATGAGGATGAGTCCGAGCTTTTTCTCAAGAAAATCCGTGAGGTGGAAAAATACTGTGAGGAGTTTAACTCGCTCTCCGAAGACGTGATTCTGGATATTATAAAAGGGAAAGGCCCCACGGTCGTGAAGCAGGAGAACCTGATCATCCACGGCATGAATGGCAAGCCGATTACCGCACGTACCGAGAATCAACAGTTATTGGTAAAGGCTTTCGAGAACAACGATCTGGTTTTCGCCACGGGACCCGCCGGTTCGGGCAAAACATTCGTCGCTATCGCCCTAGCCGTAAAAGCATTAAAGAATAAGGAAGTACGGAAGATCATCTTAAGCCGCCCCGCCGTAGAAGCCGGAGAAAAACTGGGTTTCTTGCCGGGCGAGATGAAGGATAAGCTAGATCCCTATCTGCAACCGCTTTACGATGCCTTGCAGGATATGATTCCGGCGGCTAAGCTGAAGGAATATATGGAGAATAACGTGATACAGATCGCCCCGCTAGCGTTTATGCGCGGTCGTACCTTGAACGACGCCGTCATTATATTGGACGAGGCGCAAAACACGACGACGCATCAAATCAAGATGTTCTTGACCCGCTTGGGTATGAACGCCAAGATGATCGTCACCGGAGATGTCACACAGATAGACCTTCCGCCTTCTACCACGTCCGGATTGATACAGGCCATGCAAATATTGAAGGGCGTAAACGGGATCGGTAAGATCGAGTTCACCAAGAAAGATATTGTCCGGCATAAACTTGTCCAACGAATCGTAGAGGCTTATGATAAGTTCGATGATAAACGGAAGAAAGAGATCAAAGAGGCAAAAGAGAAGAAAACGAATATAGACAACAACTAAAAAGTAAGAGTCATGAAGAAGGCATTAGTTAAGACAGACTTCAATTTCCCGCGACAAAAGAGCGTATACCATGGGAAAGTACGCGACGTGTACAACATCAATGACGAGGTATTGGTAATGGTCGCTACAGACCGTATTTCCGCTTTCGATGTTATCTTGCCGGAAGGTATTCCTTACAAGGGACAAATGTTAAACCAGATCGCCGCCAAGTTCCTTGACGCTACGACTGATATTTGCCCGAACTGGAAACTGGCTACTCCAGACCCGATGGTAACGGTTGGCGTTCAATGCCAAGGTTTCCCGGTTGAGATGATCGTACGCGGTTATCTGTGCGGAAGCGCATGGCGTGCTTATAAGAGCGGCGTACGTGAGATCTGCGGCGTGAAACTACCGGAGGGTATGCGTGAGAACCAACGTTTCCCCGAACCCATCATCACCCCGACCACAAAGGCTGAGATCGGAGAGCATGATCAAGATATCTCTAAAGAGGAGATTCTCGCTAAAGGTTTGGTCTCTAAAGAGGACTACGAGGTTCTTGAGAAATATACGATGGCCTTGTTTAAACGCGGTACCGAGATCGCTAAGGAACGTGGCTTGATCTTGGTTGACACGAAATATGAGTTCGGCCATCGTGACGGCAAGATCTATTTGATCGACGAGATCCATACTCCGGATTCCTCCCGTTATTTCTACTCAGAAGGATACGAGGATCGTTTCGCCAAGGGTGAACCGCAGAAGCAACTTTCCAAGGAGTTCGTTCGCGAATGGTTGATGGAAAATGGCTTCCAAGGTAAGTCCGGACAGAAAGTTCCTGAGATGACACCGGAGATCGTAGAAGGAATCAGCAACCGATATATCGAATTGTTCGAGCATATCACAGGGGAGACTTTCGTAAAAGGCGAGACTGACAACTTGCTGAACCGCATCGAGAAAAACGTTACCGAATATTTACAGAATAAATAAGATACCGCACATGACACAGTATGGTTCAGAGACAATACTTCCTTATAACAAAGAGGAACAAAAGGGCACGCAAGTCAAACGCATGTTCGACTCGATAGCCGAAACGTATGACCAACTCAACCATACTCTCTCATTTGGTATCGACAAGATATGGCGCAGGAAAGGGATCGCTTTCCTGCGTCCTTTCTCTCCTAAAACGATACTGGATATCGCTACCGGTACCGGAGACTTGGCTATCTCCATGTACAAAAAGCTGCGCCCCGACCATATCATCGGTGCCGACATCTCGTTAGGCATGATGGAAGTGGGACGGAAAAAAGTAGCTGCCGCCGGTTATTCGGAGCATATATCCTTCGAGCAACAGGACTGTACGGCCTTGACCTACGAGGAAAACTCGTTCGATGCCGTAACCGCCGCTTTCGGGGTTCGTAATTTTGAGAACATAGAGCAAGGTATTTCAGAGATGTACCGGGTGCTGAAACCCGGTGGGCATATCATGATCTTGGAACTTTCCACACCGGAACATTTTCCCATGAGACAACTCTACCAGATCTATTCAAAGACCGTCATCCCCTTTATCGGACGTCTACTCTCTAAAGAAAAAAGTCGCGTATAATTATTTGCCGGCTTCCATCAAGGTAGTTCCTCAGGGAAAGGTCATGACGGATTTACTCACCCGCCAAGGCTTCAAGCAGGCCCGTGTACGGACCTTTACCTTCGGGATCTGTTCATTATATACAGGATCTAAAGAATAAACAATAAAAAGGTTATGCAGAAATATGGCTTACTGGGATATCCCCTCGGACATTCGTTTTCTAAAACGTATTTCAACCAGAAGTTTGAGGCGGAGAAGATCGACGCTGAGTACTTGAATTTCGAGATTCCATCTATCAAGGAGATTAAGAACGTAATCAAAGAAAACCCTGAACTTAACGGTTTAAACGTGACCATTCCTTATAAGGAACAAGTAATCCCATATTTAGACGATTTGGATGACGATGCCCGTCAGATCGGAGCGGTAAATGTCATCAAGTTCACAAAAGGTCTTTTCGGCAAACTTAAACTGAAAGGATATAACTCGGATATTATCGGATTCAAGCAATCGATTGATCCTTTATTGAAAGAAACGCACCGGAAAGCGTTGATCCTTGGTACGGGAGGGGCGTCAAAGGCAGTCTTCCACGGACTGAAACAGCTAGGCGTTGGTGCCACGCTGGTTTCTCGCAAACCGAAAGAATTTTGTATCACGTACGATGAGATTACTCCGAAGACCATGGAGCAATATACGGTGATCGTAAACACGACTCCCTTAGGCATGCTCCCGAATATAGACTCATGTCCGGATATCCCGTACGATTTACTTACGCCGAATCATCTATTGTATGATTTACTTTACAATCCGGATGAGACCCTATTCATGAAGAAAGGAAAAGAAAAAGGCGCCGTCGTGAAAAATGGTCTGGAAATGCTTCTATTACAGGCTTTCGCCGCTTGGGAAATCTGGCAGAAATAGATCGAACGATATCTTTCCAACCACATGATTTGATGAAGCTAGCTTCGTGAGCCAATGAAGTTAGCTTCGTTAGTCAATGAAGTTAACTTCACAAGCGTATGAAGTTAACTTACTTCAACCAAGTCAATACATAGTCCGGTGTAACTTGATATGCCAACTCATATTCCCGGCATGCCTCGGTCCGGGTTTCTCGTCCCTTAAACGTCCCACTCGATAAATAAGGAAAAGGATTCACGTGAAGATGCTTTTGAAAGTCCACTCCTTCCTGCCCGATTATCTTGAACAAGGTTTCTTTGGCGCACCAATGGATTAATAGATGCTCGACCTCATGCTCCAGATCGATACCCGCCTCTTCCTCCGGATTCATAAAGCGACTTCGTATTTTCAAGATCCGGTCCGAACGATACTCGATATCGATCCCTGTCGGACGCTTATCCAAGATTACCGCCACATAATCTTTCGTATGAGATATACTTATATATAAAGGTACGCACGCGAGGAACGGGGCACCCGTAGAATGATAGTCAACCCTTGCCTCCTCTCCTAAAAGCTCTTTTAAAAGCATCCGGCTGGCGAAACGTTCCTGCCTCCGCTTCTCTGCCGATACCCGCTCCAAAAAAGAAGAATAGTCCGCTTTATGCTCAAGCATCCCCAAAAGCTCATCAGAGCTTTCTTCCATTTTCCAGACTCCATACAGCGGCGAGAGTTGTTTATATAGCAAGGCCATATTATTCTTTCCAACTAAAAGTTTGTATAAGTTCTATGATATCTTCCCGGATATATTGGATAGCGGGAGCTAATGAATCCGCATTGGGTTTACAGTCAAAATACAAGGCCCCCCGGAAGAAATTCGATACACTATCTGTCAACAGGAATTGTATGGGAGAAGCCGATTCTCCATCCAGAAGAAACAGCGAGCCATAAACGTTTGCGGCAGGGTTGGAATACGCTTTCTCCGATATCCGATTCTCCGACTTTATCAGGCGGGCGACGAAAGAGCGGCTTTCCGTCTCCACCGTCACCAAGGACACAGGAGTAATTGGCAAATAGCTGCAATAAAGCTTAGCCTCTAACTCCGGATACGAGATATTCAAGCCCGTAACACCCTTCTTTTGATCCGGCACCTCTATGACCGCAGTCTGAGAGACATCAAAATTAAAAGGCAGGTAACTGAGATCAAGCGGTTTATATTGTGCCTTCGAAGGTTCGATACGAACATAGCCCCGTGGCTTCGGCGTATATTCCACACACGAAATACAGCATATCCCTAAAAACAGAGAACCTCCTATGACAGCAGCTATCCATTTCATAAACATTTACTTCGTATCTTTCCCATTCTCATCATTCCCTGTACCTTCAGGGATACGGTTAAATTTAACCTTTAATATCCTCCTGTTATCCACTTCCAGCACTTGGAAACGATATTCCTTAAAATCTATAATCTCCCTACGGCGTGGAAAATCCCCTTTTATCTCCAACAAAAGACCGGCCAAAGTTTCCACTTCTTCCGTCAATTTACCAAAATCTGAGGGATCGGCATCGATAACCCGGAAGAAATCCGTCAATAATATCTTTGCCTCAAAGATCAAGCTACCGTCTGCTAAACGGATAAATTGTTGCTCATCCTCATCATACTCATCGGAGATCTCTCCAACAATTTCCTCTAGGATATCTTCCATCGTCACAATACCGGAGGTACCGCCAAACTCATCGACCACGATCGCCATATGAATTTTATTGGTACGGAACTCTTCCAGCAAATCATCGATCTTCTTGGTTTCCGGCACGAAATAGGCCGGTCGGATCAAGCTCTGCCAACGGAATGTATCGGGCTTGTCAATATAGGGCAATAAGTCCTTGATATATAAGATACCTTTTATATTATCCTCAGTCTCGGAATATACCGGAATACGCGAATAGCCGGATTTGATAATAAAATCAACCACCTCACGGAAACTGATCTTGATCTCGATATCTTCCATATCCAGACGAGGAGTCATGATCTCATCAGCGGTCTTATTATAAAACTTGATAATCTCCGCCAGCATCTCCTTCTCCTCCGGGATCTCGGTAGAGGTTAGCTCTAACGCTTTAGAAAGCTCATCTACAGAGATATCATATTTCTTTTTCGCTAACGCTTTATTGATGACCGATGTGGAATTAACCAAGATTTTCGAGAATGGGCGGCAGAAGCGTTCCAAACCACTTAATACGGAGGCTGAAAAACGAACAAAACGCAAAGAATTCTTCTGTGCGTAAATCTTAGGCATGATCTCCCCAAAAAGTAAAAGCAAGAAAGTCAAGAGAATCGTCTCAAGCACAAAGCCTAGAAGAGGAGCGGCCGAGAAATTAATCCAAGCGTTAATCGCATAGGTACACAGCATAACGACCGCCACATTTACAAAATTATTAGCGATCAATATAGATGCCAATAGATACTCCGAACGTTCAAGGAGACGTTTGATAACAGGATCTGCCGGGCGATTCTCTTCCCCGATCTCATTTAGGTCACCCGGGGTTAGAGAAAAGAATGCCACTTCAGAGGCCGACACGAAGCCGGAAACAAACAGCAGTAAAAAAGCGAAGCTTAATGCGATCACAGGACCCGCTGTCAGCGCCTGCACCGTTACGTTTTCAAATAAGCCCCATAAATAATAGTCCGAGTCCAAGGGAAACAGTATTAGTTAAACAATATCAGAACGGGAGATCATCCGCGTCACTGGATTCTGAGAATGCGCTAGGCTGCGAAGCGGCTGGCTGTTGATAAGCGGTATTTGGCGCCGTGGTCGGTTGAGCCGGTTGTCCTTGTCCCACATTGGGCTGCATACTACCGCCTTGTGCAGTCGTATTTCCACCATCGACCGGACGGGAACCCGTGCTGTAAAACTCGATACGATCCGCATGGATCTCCGTAACATATCGTTTCACGCCGCTTTGGTCATCATAATTACGAGTACGAATCTTACCTTCCACATATACACCGGAACCTTTACGTAACCATTTTTCCACGAAAGGAACTAAATCCCGACGAACTACAATATTATGCCATGCCTCCGTACGCTCCGGAACCACCGTTCCATTTGCCAACGTATACCCACGTTCCGAGGTTGCCAGCGGGAAATTAGCGACAGCGGCACCACTGTCAAAATAGCGAACGTCAGGATCTTTGCCTACGTTGCCGATCAATATAACCTTATTCAATGACATAATTCAAATTCTTAATAACCATACAAAGAAACACAAATTCAATCATTCTCACAAGTTTCCGTTTAATTTCTCTAAATCAGATAGTGAAATTTCACCTATGTGAGTTTCAAGACTATAGAAGAGACAGTTGTAGAGATCTCATTCACAGATGATATCTAAAAGAACCAAATTGAAGAACGAATTTGAAGAACCAAATTAAAGAACCGATATGATGGAACAACAGATATTCATTAACGAGATACAGACATCTTTTGTATTGAGGCAACCAAAGTCAACTAAGCCGACCAATATCTATTTAGTATGTCGGATACAAGGGAAGCAAGTTAAACTAGCTACAGGGGTTAAAGTGTATCCAGAGCACTGGAACACAAAGAAACAAGAAGCCTATATAAGTGTTCGTCTAACAGAACTAGATAATCAGAATAATGAAATCGCTAATAAAAAAATTAAAGCACTTAGAGACAGTGTATCGTCTTATAAAGAGTATCTTTGTGATAATCCCGACAAGATCACGAACAGCTTAAACATCCTGCGGGAGTATATCTATAAAGACTATAAGCATATAAATAGAATTAGTAAAATGAAACAGCAGATCAGCGCAACATTAGAAATGAAGCAACTTATAGATAGGCAAAGCACAAAAGAATCTACCAAGAAGGGGAATATTGGTGCTATAGGATACCTAGAAACATTCCTAAAAGCATCCAAAATTGATAACACTTGGAATAACATAAACCTTGAAACACTAGAGCAGTTCAAACAATATTATATAAATAAGAAGACTAACGCTACTACGATCAATGCTTATATCAAGAGGATACTTGCAGTATGCAGAATTGCTAACAAATCTAGCAAAATTCAATTTAGCTTTGAGGGTAACAACTTACACTTATTAGAATTAATTAAGGATAACACTAATAAAACTAAGCGTAAGAATAAACAAGTGGCACTAACGGAGGAACAAGTAATGTCACTATACAGCTACACCCCAAAAGGAAGAAAAGCTACAGAGTTAGAAGAGATTAGAGACATATTTATACTTCAATGTTTAGTTGGGCAACGTATATCAGATATGCCTAAATTCTTTAATGGAGACTACAAGTATGATAGCAAGACGAACACCATAACTATAACACAACAAAAAACTAATGAAATGGCTATCATACCATTACTTCCATTGGCTAGAGAGATATTAAACAAGTACAATAATAAAAAGATGATAGTAGATATAAATACTATTAAAGACTTTAGAATGAATAAAGATATTAAACGTATTGCCGAGGCTGTAGGACTTAATGAACCTATAGAATACCAAGAGCAGAAAGGTACTGATATATTGAATATTACCAAACCATTACACCAGATGATACATTCACACACCGCAAGGCATACATTTGTCACAATTATGTGCCGTATGGGAATACCTAAAGACGCTGTGATTATAGCAACTGGACACGAAGATACAACTATGATAGATGCGGTATATGAACATCTTAATGAACAGGACAAAGCCAACAAGGTGCATTCCGCATTCAATAAATTAGATGGTAAACTATTTAAAATGGATCAAGTAGACACTCCAATTATAGCTAAAGATGAGAATAAGCCCCCGAAACCCAAGACTAATATATTAGATTATTTATTTGCGGAAACTACTTTATTGAGACTTGACCAACTACATAGTAGGGATGTCAATATTTATGAGTTGCCAGATATATCTAAAGCAATCAGAGTTATTAAAGACCTATCTACTATAAGTAAAGCTCAATCATTCTTAAATGGCATTGACAAAACTATACTATATGGACGTATTAATAAGATCTCAGAAATATTATGGTATATAGGTAAACATTATGCAGATGCTACATTATATCAGTTATACGAACAAAAGGTTATTGAGCTAGGTTTATCAGATAGCATTAATCAGATCACGAGTGAGGATATATTACACCATCTTTGGCAGCAGGAGATAAGTAATGAAGAGCTAGACTGAAACTCCAACACAAAATTAAGCCTAATCCTTTAACAATAAACCCTAGCCCACCAATTAAGGCAAGCTGGGGTTTATAATTAAAATTTAGGCAGAAATCTTAGACCATCCACCATTTACTAAGGTAAATCTTTGAGCCTTATTAGAAGGAATCATAATAACCTTCTTATAGTAGTTACCGTTATCGGCTGCTGTAGTAGTCGGACAGTACTTATAATCTATAGTACCATAGTTCATAGTACTGGCTTATAGTGTACCAATAGGCATTAACTTTAGTTCCATCTGTAAAGAAGTTAATGTAGTATGCTGTATCTGATTGGCTATCTTTCTCATCCTTCACTAAGGACTTATATTTAGATACTTCCATTAAGTGAGTATCATAGCCTTCATACTTAATATCTCTTACCTTTATTTCAGCTACCACCTTCTTATCCTTATAAGTAAAATAGTAGTCCACTGGTGCATATTTATCTTCTGTAGGATGCAGATTAGTAGCACCCACTTGTATTAAAAATGATTCTAATAGTTTTCTTCCATTTAGTTCTAATTCATCAAATTTATCCATTTAAGCTAGTAGTTTGTACTAGCCTGTATTCCATTATACATAAATCATTAGCCATTCACATTAACCATATACCATTTACAGGCTAATGGGTTATTCTATTGCTAAGATCTCTTCCTCTTCTGTTTCCGATACAATTCTGTTACCATCTTCATCTACCCACATAATTACCTGTTTTAAGTGAGATAATAACCCGATCTATTTCTTTAGTAATGTGGTCTTTAATATCATTTACCACCACCCTAACCAGCCCATATAACAAGGCTGCTAATAAAATCATTAATAAGTAAGTCATAGTATATATAGTTTAAGTAGTTAATAATCAAAGTAAAGTAAGGCTATCTTCACAGACTACCTTACTGGATGAATAACGAATCTCAATAATCTTTATGCTTGGATAATCTATAAGATAGCAAATCTAAATACAGAATTTGGTGTGTAAATAAATTAATAGAATCTATGTAGTAGGATAATCTATAAGAAGAATCTTTGTATTAGAAGTATCTGTAGTATTATTACTTTGATTAGTAGTAAAGTAGAACTAAATTACTCACTAACCAGACCGATAAAGCCATTCCCATATAACTCTTTATCATATTACAAATATAACAATAATATTTTACACATCAAAACCAAATTACAATAATTTTAATAATTTATTCAAACACTATCTTAGGTCTGATTATTATAGTTGTGAATATAGGTTTAGCAGTATATCTGTAAGGAAATCATTCTCTTCAACAGTTTTAAATCTTTTCCTATCTTTAAGTTTAGTGGCATTATAATAAAGAGAGAAATTAGCCGTTAGTTCATTAGTACCAGCTAGTAAACTGGCTATCTTAATACATTTAGAACCTTTGTAAAACTTAATACAACCACCTTCATTATAAAGTCGGATGATATATTTAATTCCTATGCTGTTTAAAATTTCCTCAGCTTTAATACCTGCTTCTTCTGCATCTTCCTTTAGCTTTAATATTCTAGCTTCTTCTGATTCCTTTATACTGGGTGTAAAGTCAATAACCATAGCTTACTTAATTTTAATGTACTGAATAATATAACCTCTTACCTGCTTACCATCTATTCTTTTCCTAGCTTCCTTAATCTTAGCATAATCTTCAAAGTCTTTAATGCTAGCTTTTCCTTTGATTCCTAATGTGCCATAAATACTATTCAAGCAATCTTTAATATCAGCAGAAGGAATAAATTCACCGATTCTAAATGCAGGAATAGTAAGCAGTAACTTAGCTACCTTAGCATTATTATCCATCTTTTCAGAGATACTAATAAGAAGTCTTTGAATATGTGAAGTATGATATTTAAGTTCCCTAATCTGTTCCATACCTAATAGCTCATAAGCATCTTTGATATAGCTATACTTCTTCTTCAATAAGGCTAATCTGTCACCATCTGTAAGACTGAATACCATACCTTCCTTTCTTTGCATTATAGAATCATATTCTTCTATAGCATCCTTAAAGGTAGTTCTGGCTGAATCATTCTTTAATAGCTTATCAGAAGTCTTATCTGTACTGCATCCTACAGCCATACCTGCCTTATTATATTCAGTACTTAAATTAACTTGTAAACTATATGTATGGTTAAGTACCTTGAAGTTATAAATATCCAGCTTCATCCTATTAGGATCAAATATAAATTCACCAGTATCTTCATCCTTCCAAATGTAATGATAGATGCTTTCTTTAGTTCCTTCCTTAATTTCCTTATCACTATTAACCTTAGTAGTATACGATTTAGCTTTCTGTTCTTCTTCCAGAACAACCTGCTTATATTCTTCATAAGTAAGGTCTGTATTGTATCTGGTAGCTTTATAAAGATGTGTGATAGAATCTGCATACTGGGTATCTCTAATTCTACCTACTATCTGTCTTACCTGTGTACTAATATCCATTAAGGTTTGCGCTTTACTACTTTCAGAGATAATATAAATTTTACCTTCTGTATCAAATAAATCACAGCCTTCAAAACAGGTGGAAGTATAGAAGTTTATCTTCTTCACAGGATCAGTAGTTTCACCATTGGTAACACCTTGACAAGTATGCTTATAGGTTTCATTATTCTTACTAAAGATGATTCTGGTATTCTCATTAGTAAGGTTACAGTTCTTAATCATAGTGGCTATAAATTCCACCGAGTTTACAAAGAAGTGAGCATTACCGAATACTTTACCTTCTAAGAAGTCATTGATAACTTTCTTCACTGTAGCACCTACATACTTACATTGTACTGCATTTACCTTTACTTCGGTCTTATGTTCCCAGTCTATCTTAAAGGTCGGAATATCCTTTAGTTCTTCCAGCATTAAATCATATTCAATAGGGGTAGCTGTTAAGAATGACCATTCTTTGAATTTAGTATATTCGTCTAGTACAGTCCTTACAGCCTTGTTCCTAAATACATACTGAATAAATAACAGGTGTAGTTCATCTATTAGTAAGAAGAAGTTATAACCAGTAATACCAGCAACTTTAGCTAAACTATCATAAGTACACATAATCTTTTTAGCACCTTTCTTAGTATTCAGATACTCTTTAATCTCGTATGTAGTAACACCTTCATAAACACCTAGTACATTAACCTTACCATCTGTATTATATTTCTGCATCTTATTCTTAATTAGTGATACAAAGGGAACACATATAATAGTATCTTTACCATCTTCTAAAGCTATAGATGTTCCACCGCATCCTACTTTACCTTTATCTATTAAATATCCTACTGGTAATCCATCCTCTTTGAATAATGGATATTCACCTAAATACTTGTACTCTTTAGTAATAATAATATTTGTCATAATTGCAAATTATTTGTTTAGTTATTCGGTTTAAAATCTGGAGTTTATAAGCATCTGGAGTTTGAATTATGGGTGTGACAAATTTTGGTATTCTTTCTATAGAAGATTGAGGTTTCATTACCAAAATTTGTCACACTTGAAATAAAATAATAAGCGTATCACTACGCTTACTATTCTACGCTTAACTAACCCAAACTCAAAAATTATGATGAATAATTAACATTCAGTACCTAAAATATGCTCAAAAGGTACTGTGGTATTAACTTTGCTATCTTATTTATGGCTATTAGTAGCGAGGCTGGGAATCGAACCCAGAGCATTAGGGAATGAGCCTAATATGCTACCATTGCACCACCTCACATATAAAATGAACTTTTAGAGTGTTTTCAAGAAGGGAAACTGGCTAACTAGATAACCAGTTCTCTAGGCAATAGAATTAGATTAGATCTATGTTTCAGTATGATAGTTTCCTTCATTTATTGTAATACAAAGATAAGAAGTATTCTTGATATATACAAATATTTAATAACATTTCTTAAATATTGTATTTATGCGGTTATAAGCATTGTATATTGAGGTCACAGCAAGGTAAGTGAGGGATGAAGCAAGGTGAAATATAACTTTTTATCGCTTCTATCTATCAGTCCCGCATCCAAGGCGGAATATACCGTGTTATGTTGTACTCCTATTTCGTGAACTATTCTATTCAGAGATAGGTCTACTATATTGGATGCTATTCTAGTCCAGCACTTGAATCGGATTAGGAAACCTATTACATCCTATCTACGTCTGTATCTAACAGGCTGCTATCTATGGTTACAAAGAACTTGGTAGGTTCTGTATAGCTATACTTATTACTGCATCCAGTTCTATCTATTGTTAGGTTGGCTACTTCTTCAAACTTCTTTAGATGGGTAAAGATGGTAGTTTCACTAACACCTGTTATTCTTACTATATCTTTAATAGTACTATCTGGATTCTTACTAATGGCTACTAGAGTGCAGAAGTAAGTAAATGCTTCATTGTTAGTAAGAGATTGTAGTATAGGTATGCTTAATTTGATATTCATTGCTTAGGGTGTTTGATAATTGATAGAGGTTATCTATATTTGTATATTATTTAATCTATATGGCTATGTCGGAGGATCAGAAGGAATGCTTTGTAATAATGCCCATTAGTGATGCAGAAGGCTATGATAAAGGACATTTTACTAGAGTATATTATGATATTATTGAACCAGCAGTAGAAAGCGCTGGTCACAAACCTATTAGGGCAGATGAAGTTGTTTCATCAAATCTAATTCAATTAGATATAGTAGAAAGACTTATTTATGCACCTTTAGCTATATGTGATATTAGCAGTCGTAATCCTAATGTGTTTTATGAACTGGGGATTAGACACGCATTTAATAAACCTGTAGTTCTGATGAAAGATAATGTTACACCTAATGCTTTTTTGATATAAGTTCTTTTCGATATATTGAGTATACAAAAAGAGATGGGCTATAGAGATGTAACATCTGCTATTAAACAATTAAAAAGAATTTATACTAAGTACAGTTAATGATTGGAATATAGACAAAGGTGTAAACTCTATTATTAAATTATTACCCGATACTAAGGAAAATCCAACTAATCTTATTTCCGAATTTATATTACAAGAAGCACAGCAATTATGTAAAGATCTTAATTCCAAGAATCTTTTCCTATTAGAAGATTTATTTAAAGATCGCTTAAACTCACTTGAACAGCTATGTATTACAAAGTCCGATAAATTAGTATGTGAGTATTTGAGATCTAAATTTTATTTTCAATATAAGAACCAAATATTTATAAGCGAATAGAATTATGGATATTCTGATGGCATTTCTTACAAAGAGACATTAAATTCTTTTTTGGATTATACGCCAAGCTTCTCCTTTTCAAATGGTCTGTAGTAGACATAAAACTAGTAATATGATGTACATCTACTGCTAATACTACTTTATCTTCTTTCAAACATAGTTCACATAATGGCTGCTGCATTAGCTTAGCTAGTCTTAATTCCTTCCATTTGGTAGATTGGTATATCTTCTGTCTTTCTTCCCTGTTAAATGTTCTGGAAGGCTGCTTATTCGGTTTCTTTAGGTATGGCATATAGTTCTGATGGTATTATGTATTCACCTTCTTCATTCTGTACTTCCAATGGTGCTAATTTACTATTCATTGTATAGCTGGACTTCTTAGTATAGCATCTTATAGTATTGAATTGTACTCTTAGTAATGCTAATACAGATTCTTCTGTTACTTCTTCCAGTCCTACTTCCATACATCTTATTACTGCTTTCTGTAGGAAATCTTCTACAGTCTGGGACATATAGACAGTATCTTTATAGTATGTGGTGTATTGCTTTACTAATTCGGGATAATGCTTAGCTATTATATTAGCTATCTTAGAAGCATTTCTATGAAGTGGCTTATCTATTATTGTATTGTAGCTGTACTGGTCATATTGTGGCTTCCAGTTAATTATCTTATCTGCTGTTTCTGTATCAATGTGAAATAATGCTGCTGCTTTGTCTAGTCCGTAATCATAAACATATTGTAGAAGGACTGATTTAGGTGGTTTTATCATTCTTGAATTTAATGTACTGGTTAATGGTTTCCCTGTTATAATTGAAGAAGTCTTTTAGTATGGCTTCTATCAGTGGTGCTTTATCTGATTTATGGTTAGTATGTTCATCTATAATATCAATATTTCTATTAAAGAAATCTGCTATTATCAATCTTAGTAGTTTAGACCTGTCTTTGCCTAGTAATTGCTGTAGTTCTGTTAGTAGCAGGTCGGTATTTAGGTCTATTTTAGCTTTAATTTCTATTGGGTAATTACTTCTTCTTTCCATAGTTTAGCCTTTAATTGTATTACAAATTTACTAACATCTTAACAGACTTCCAAATAAATAATTCACATTCTTTAATAATCATATTATAGTGATTATAAGTCAATTAGAGCCATTACATAGCTTTATAAATTATAAAAATTAAATAGACTATAATATGATAAATTACACTATTCCAAAGGACATTGAAAAGGATGCTAAGGTATATATGCAGAATGTACTGGAACAGCTAGATAGTACTGGTATGTTAGAGAATGTGGATAGTGCAGCTTTAACAATGCTGGCTAGAAACTACAGTATGTTCATTAAGGCATCCAAACAGTTAGAAGATGAAGGTTTGACTGTTACCAGTGATAGGGGTAACATTGCACCGCACCCAGCTATTAAGATTGCTAAAGACGCTCAAACGCAAGCTATGAAAGTTATGCTGGAGTTCGGACTAACAGCTAAGGCTAGAACTAAATTGCCTAAAGTAGAACAGGACGGATATAACCCATTTGAGCAGTTTATAAAGGAAGGAAAGGAAACTAGGTAATGAATACCAAACTTTACTATGAATATTGTAGTAGGGTTCTTAATGGTGAAATAATAGCTGGTGAAACTATTAAACTAGCTTGTAAGAGATTCCAGAATGACCTGCAAAGGGATGATTTGGAATTTAAAGAGGACAAGGTAGATAGAGCCATTCTGTTCATTCAGCACATTGAAACATTATACAGGTAAACATTCTGGTAAACCATTCACCTTAGAAGGATGGCAGCAGTTTATAATAGCTAATATAGTTGGATTCTACTGGAAGGGAACTAATACCAGAAGATATACTAGCAGCTATATAGAAGTAAGTAGGAAGCAGGGTAAGACAGCTTTGGCTGCTGCTTTATGCTTGTATTATTTAATAGCTGATGGTGAAGATGGTGCAGAAGTATTACTGGCTGCTAATAGCAAAGAGCAAGCTAAGATAGCCTTTGATATGTGTAGCAAGTTTAGTAAGGGATTGGATTCTAAAGGTAAGTATCTTACCGCTTATAGAGCTGATATTCTGTTTAACCTTACTAATTCCAAGTTGAAAGTATTGGCTGCTGATGATAGTAAGCTAGATGGATTTAATGCCAGTTTTGGGTTATTGGATGAATATCACGCTGCTAAGAATAGTAAAGTACGTGATGTTATTAAGTCCAGTATGGGGATGAGGATGAACCCGCATCTTTGCACTATTACTACTGCTGGCTTCGATAAAACTTTACCCTGTTACCAATTAAGAACCGTAGCTATAGAGGTGCTTAATGGCTTAAAGGTAGATGATGAAATGTTTATAGCTATCTATTCTTTAGATGCTGATGATGATTGGAGAGATGAAAAGAATTGGGTTAAATGTGCACCAAACTTGGATATTACAGTAACTTCCAAATACATTAGAGGACAGGTACAACAGGCAATTAATAACCCTGCTGATGAAGTCGGAGTTAAAACTAAGACCTTGAATTTATGGTGTGACAGTTCTAATGTATGGTTACCAGAGGATTATATTATTAAGTGCAGTCAGGAAGTAGACCTTAATAAGTTTGCTGGTATGGATTGCTATGTAGGTGTGGATTTAGCTGCTACTTCGGATTTGACTGCTGTAGCCTACTTAGTAGTACTGGATGGTACTTACCACTTAAACACATTACTATCTTCCAGAATCGGCATTAAAGGATAAGGCAGATAAGGAACTTTACAAATACTGGAAGCAGCAGGGGTATCTTACTGTTACCAGTGGTAATGTTACCGATTATGACTATATAACTACTGATATGCTTAGATATGCTGATGTAGTTAATATCCAGTCTGTTGGCTATGATAAATATAATGCTACACAATGGGCTATAGATTCTACAGAGCAGGGACTACCATTAGAAGAATATCCACAAACACTAGGTAACTTTAATATGCCTACTAGAGAACTGGAAAGGCTGATACTATCTGGTAAGGCAGTTATTGATAACAATGAAATAAATAGGTACTGCTTTAGAAATGTTACTTTGAAGTCTGATTATAATGGTAATGTTAAACCGAATAAGGCAGTAGATAAGAAGAAGATAGATGGAACTATAGCAATGATACAGGCTTTAGGTATGTATCTGCGAAACCCTAGATTTAGCAATGAAATTATCACAATTTAATGGGAATTTTTACTAATTGGTTTAAAAAGAAAGAACCAGAACAGGAAACCAGAGGGTTATTCTGTGATTCCTTAATGTATAATATGAATGGCGGTTATACCACTAATAAGGCTATGCTTCTTAGTACTGTTTACAGATGCGTGGATGTTATTAGTGATGCAGTGGCACAGCTTCCATTAGAGCCATATTATATTACTGATTCTGGTTATAAAGAAAAGTTTATTAAGCATCCTACTTACTACTTACTGAACAAAGAGCCGAACAATAAGATGAGTAGGTTTACTTTTATAAAGACTTTGATAGTAAGTACACTACTTAAAGGTAATGGATATGCTTACATAGAAAGAGATGCTAAAGGAGATGCAGTGGCACTTCATTATTTACAGCCAGATTATGTTACTATTACTGAACAGAAGGACGGAATTAGATATAGTGTTGTAGGCATTAAAGGACTTGTAGAGCCTTGCAATATGATTCATATACTGAACTTTAGTTATGATGGTATTACAGGTATAAGCACTTTAGAGCACGCCAAACAGACTTTAGGACTGGCTACAGATTCAGAATCACACGCACAAGGATTCTTTAAAGGCGGTGCTAATCTGGCTGTATTCTTAAAGTACAATCTACTTTAACTGGTAAGCAGAAGGTAGATTTAAAAACTAGCTGGCAGACTGCTTTTAGTCCTACTACTGGTACACCTAATGGAGTGGCTGTATTAGAAGGAAATATGGACTTCCAGCCTATTACAGTGAATCCCGCTGATGCACAGCTATTAGAAACCAGACAGTTTAACGTAATTGATATTTGTAGGTTCTTCGGAGTATCACCAGTTAAAGCATTTGACTTATCCAAGAGCAGTTATAGTACTGTTGAGGCTACCCAGCTGGCTTTTCTTACTGATACATTATCCACCATTACTAGAGAAGATAGAATTAGAGTTTGAAAGGAAGCTGTATAAGCCTTCTGAAAGAAGTAGAATAGATGTAAGATTTGATACTTCTGTATTACTAAGAGCAGACAAGCAGTCTTTAGCAAACTATTACAATACACTATTTAATATCGGTGTGGTTAGTGCCAATGAGATTAGAAAGCAGTTGGATTTACCTGCTATAGATGGTGGAGATTCCCATTTCGTACAAGTAAACCTTATGGAACTAAAAACGCTGCTAACAATATACCCACCAATAACCAATAGACAATGATACAGACAATTTACAAGGGAACTGACTTAGTATTCAATATTAAGTTGGAAGATAAGGACGGTATTCCATTTAGGGTAAGAAACACTTCTGAATTTATACTTAGACTTTACACCACAAACCCAGCAGAGTTTATAGAATGTAGTTTTAAGGTGGTGATTTGACTGGTATAGTAGAAGAAGATAGAATAGATAAGGCGGTTATTAATTCATCTGACCTAGATAAGCTACAATCTGGACTAATCTATTACAGCTACAGCTTTAAAAGTCCTAATGCTATGTTTAATGATGCTTATTATGATGAGGTAGTAAAGGGGCAGACTAATTATTATTTGAAGTAATGGAACTACAGAGAGCAACTAAAGAAGGAGTATTAGAACTGGATAGAATCAGTGCCAAGATTGGTAGTACAGTTAATGCTGTATGGGGAACTGTAGAAGGTGATATTACTAAGCAGACAGACTTACAACTAGAATTGCAAGGTATTAAGGATTCAATACCAGTTACAGTACCCGCTGACGGTGGTAATGCAGATACTGTAAACGGACATACAGTAGAATGTGATGTACCTGCTAATGCTAAGTTTACTGATACTGTTTATGATGATTCCGCTTTAAAAGCTGGCATAGCTAATAAGGTGGACAAGGTATCTGGCAAAGGTTTATCTACTAATGACTACACAACACCAGAGAAACAGAAACTGGCTGGACTTAGTAACTATGACGATTCAACACTAAGGCAATATATCACGTCTTTAGAGGAACAGAACAAGCTATTACAGGAACAAGTGGAAGCACTACAGGCTAGGGTTAATAATAAAGGTTGGATTCTATTGGAATAATAACAATACTATGAGAGAACTAAGAAACTGTAATGAAATTGTAAAGATGGATTCTAGGACTGTAGAAGGGTATGCTTTAGTATTCGGTAAGCAGTCTAGGGATTTAGGTGGCTTTACTGAAGTAATAGAACCTACAGCCTTAGAAGGTATTTTAGAAAAGTCTGATATACTATGCTTACTGAATCACAATGAGGATAGAGGTATATTAGCCAGGTCTAAATATGGTACTGGAAGCCTAGAATTAATTATAGATGATACTGGACTTAAATACAGGTTTGAAGCACCTAACACTGCTTTAGGTGATGAACTGTTAGAAGGTCTTAGAAGGGGTGATATTAGTACTTCTTCATTTGCCTTTACTATCGGTAAAGATACTTGGACTAAGAAGGAAGATGGTAGTTATTTAAGAACTATCAATAGCTTCAAAGAATTATTCGATGTATCACCAGTATATAAGGAAGCATATCCAGATACATCTGTAGCATTAAGAAAGATGCAGGATTTAGAGAGCGAGGATTTAAAAGATTACTTCGCTGGACTTAGGAGTAAATTAAACTAATGAACACCTTAGAACTACTGGACAAGAAGGAACTGCTTAAAAAGAGAGCAGAGGAAATTATATCTGGTGCTGAGAAGGAAGTAAGAAAGCTAAATGCTGGCGAGCAGGTAGAATTTGATGCACTTACTAAAGAAGTGGCAGATATAGATATTCAGATTAGGAAGATTGAGGAAGATAACCTTAAACAAACAACACATACAACTAATACTATGAAGGAAAAGTTTTCACTTTTAAAGGCTATCAATGATGTAGCCAATAACAGACAATTAGACGAGAGAGCACAGGAAGTAGTAGCTGCTGGTATAGCAGAAATGCGTAAGGCAGGTCAATCCTATAGCGGTCAAATTGTATTGCCTATCGAGGAAAGAGGTGATATTAAAGCTACTGTAGCTACAGCAGGACAGGAGAATGTAGCAGAAGATAAGTTGGGTATTCTAGAACCATTGAGAGCAAGTTTGGTATTGGCACAAGCAGGTGCTTCTTATATGACTGGACTTGTAGGTAATGTTTCTATTCCTGTTTATTCTGGTTCAAATGTAGGCTGGGCTGGTGAAGTTGATGCTGCTTCTAATGGCGGTGGTACATTCTCAGAAGTAAACCTAGAGCCTAAAAAGACTTACTGCATATATCGACGTATCTAAGCAGTTCTTAATTCAAGATTCTAACAGTGCAGAAGAAATGTTGAAACGTGATATTGTATCAGCTATTTCTAATAAGTTGGAAGCTACTATTTTGGGTACTGCTGCTGGTTCTGCTACACAACCTGCTGGTTTGCTTAATGGTGTAACTGCTGATACTGCTGCTGTTACTTATACAGACTTTGTAAATATGGAAGCTACATTAGGTGAGAAGAATGTAAGAGGTGATATTAAGTTTATTGTTTCACCTTCTGCAAAGGCTGTATTAAAGTCCACCGCAAAGAATCAAAATTCTTTCATTATGGAAGGTAATGAGGTAAACGGCTATCCTGTTCTTTGTACTTCTGCTGTAGCAGGTAAAGGTATTGTTTACGGTAATTTCGCTGATTTGGTTATCGGTCAATGGGGTGGAATTGATTTAACAGTAGACCCATATACACAGGCTGCTAACGGTAAAGTAAGACTTGTTATCAATGCTTACTTTGATGCTAAGCCTAGAAGAGCAGAAGCATTTGTTAAGAAGGTTCTTAAAGCCTAATTATAGTCTATTTAATAAGTAGTAAGCTATGTATATAACTTTAGAACAAGCAAAGAAACACCTGCTAGTAGATGAGGATTTTAGGGCAGAAGATATGTACATTCTGGACTTAATAGCTGTAGCAGAGGATTCAGTATCTAAACATTTAGACATAGCTTTAGATGAATTAGAAGTAGGTGGTACTTTACCACCTGCTATAATTCACGCTATGTTACTAATGATAGGTAACTTATATGCTAATAGAGAGCCTGTAGCATTTGGTACGGTAGTTAAACCGCCTTATAGTTATGAATATCTTATAGGACTTTATAAACACTATGAAATAAAATGAGGGCAGGACTATTAAATTATCCAATTACCATACAAGAACCTATAACAGTTAAAGATGTATATGGGGCTAATGGTATAGATTGGAGAGACATTATAAGTACCAGAGCGCAGGTTACATATAATACTGGAAACAGACAGAACCAGAATAATGAAATAATCCACTGCTATACAGTTACCTTTACTATAAGGCTATATCACAAAGTTAATGAGCAAATGCGAATTATTTGGAATGGCAATAAGTACAGGATTCTTAGTATTAACCGAGAATTATATAAGCAATCAATAACTATAGTAACTGAATTGATAAATGAATAATATAGAAGTAGATGCCAGACAGATTACTTCTATGTTTGCAGATTTGACAAGCAGACAGCAAAGGCAGGTCTATAGAAGTGCTTTAAGAAAGGGTGCTGGTATTCTAGCAACGGAAACTAAAAGACAACTAAGGCAGACTTTAGGCAGGGCAGCTTCCAGTAGAAACTGGTGGAATGGTAAGACCTTAATAAGTGGAATCAAAGCTAATGCTGACCGAAACGGAGAAGAAGCTAAAGTACATATTATGGGTGACTTTAGATTGAAGTTCTTTGAACTGGGTACTAGAGTTAGAAGAACCACTGGTAGTAATACTGCATCTGTTAGGGGAAGGAATCCCATTAGAAGGCAGAGAGTATCAGCCAATAGAGGTAGTATTAATGCAGCACATTTCTTTAGAACAGCTAAAGCCAATAAGGAAAGGGAAATCTTTGATAATATGGATAACCTTATAAGCCAGTCAATTCAGAGAATAGCTAATAGGAACAGACGATGAGTTTACAAGTAGGTAAAGCTATCTATAATATTCTTAGTAATGATGCTAATGTTACTGGCAGGGTACAAAATAAAATATATCCCTTAATAGCTGATACAGGTACTACATTTCCATTCATTGTTTATAGAAGAACAAGTATAGAACCATCTGATAGTAAGGATAGATTTATATATAGTGAAGATACTTATGTGGAAGTGGTTATAGCTTCTGATAAGTACAATGAATCTATAGAAATTGCTGACTTGGTTAAAAATGCCTTACAAGGTAAAAGAGGGGAACTATTCTGGTATTAACATACACGATATTAGAATGACAAATGCAGATGAGGATTATATAGAAGATACATTCATTCAGAACCTTACATTCAACATAAAGACAAATGGCAGGACAAGTAATTAACGGTGGTGACTTAATGCTATTTATTGACGATAAGTCTATAGCATTTGCCACTAGCCACAAACTAAGTATAAATGTGGAAACAGTGGAAACCACTTCTAAGGATAGCGGTGGTAAATGGGTAGCTAAAGCAGCCAGAAAGATTAGCTGGAACTGTAGTACCGAGAACCTTTATTCTAATGATGGTGAAGGTATGACTTTTGACCAGTTATTTGACAAGCTGACAGCCAGAACACCTATTAAGGCTGTATTCTGTTTAGAGAAAGACTACGCAACAAAGAAAGATGAAGTTCCAGAAGGTGGATGGTTGCCAGCCACTACTGGAACATATTCGGGTAATGTTATTATTACAGCACTTGAAGCTAATGCACCTAATGGAGATAATGCAACATTTACAGCTTCTTTTGAAGGTGTGGGAGCACTTACTAAGACTGCCACAGCTTAATTATAAAGCCTTTATATCTCTAGGTTATGGAGGTGTAAAGGCTTTATTATTTAATACTTATTGATATGACTATTAAAGGACAAGACTACAAATTGAAATATACTCTTAGAGCCTTATTTATCTATGAACAAATTTACAGGTAAGGCATTTGAGTTAAAGACTATCACAGATGAATATCTATTCTTCTACTGTGTCTTAATGGCTAATAATCCAGACAGTTCACTAACCTTTGAGGAACTGATAGAAGCCATAGATGAAGATATGGGTATTATGGTAGAGTTCCAGAACTTCTTAAAGAAGGAACTGGAGAAGCAGCAGCTATTCATTACTAATAATACGGATGCTAAAAAAAAGTCCTAACCACTAAGGAGATATATTCAGCCTTAGTAATAGAAGGTGGACTAGACCCAGAATATGTACTAGATAAGATGCAGATGTATGAGTTAGAACCATTGATTAGCAATCTACATAGGAAGGACAGAAATAGCTGGGAACAGGCTAGAATGGTAGCTTATGTAATTGCACAATGTAACAGCACTAAGAAGTTAAAGCCTACTGATATAATGCAGTTTACTTGGGATAGTGATACTACAGGAGAAACATCTATTAGTAATGAAGATATAAAGAGATTACAAGAGAAAGCTAAACAATATACAACACATAATTAAATATGGCTGATTTAGTAACCAGACTATTATTAAATAGTAGTCAATTCGATAACAACATAAGACAGTCCACACAACAAGTACAACAGTTTCAACAGGTAGGAAGGAATATCACAGCTACCATAGGTAAGTTTGCTGGTGCTTTAGGGATAGCTATGACTGCTGGAGAGGCGTTTAACAAGTGGGTACACAGTTCACAGGCTTTAGGGGATGAATGGGATAATACCGTTAATGCCTGCAAGGGTACTATAGATGTATTCTTCCAGTCCCTTAGTAATGGTGATTGGAGTGCCTTCCAAGATGGTTTATTTTCCACTATCAAAGGTTTAAAGGAACTTAGTGCTTTAAGAGATAGTCTAGCCGATGCTAAATTGACTATGGACTTCAATACTAAGAGGTTTGAGGCACAGTTTACAGAACTGGAAGCAATTATTAGGGACAAGACCAAGAGCCTAGAGGAACGAAAGAAGGCTTTCGAGCAGTTACAGACATTAAAGGCTAATTATAAAATAGATATTGTAGATGTGTCCGCTGGTAATGACCAAACACTCATAAAGTCTTTAGAGGCACAATATAAGGGGTATGGTTGGACTACCAAAGATGTAGAAAAATATCTATCCATATATAACAATGACTTTTCAAGCAGACCAGAGAAAGAAGCATTAGATGAATATAAGAAAAGATTGTCTGAGCTAGAGAGTCAACAATATAGTTATACCGCTTATTCTTCTATGTATGGTGGTGGTACTATTAGGACGGAGAACAAAGAGATTACTAAGCAGATAGCATTATTTAAAGCAAGAAACGCCGAGCTAGAGAAGATGAGAATCCTTAATAATGATGATGATAAGGATAGGGTACAAATGCTTAAAGACTATGAATATAGTTACGACCTAAGAAAGAAGGCTGCAGATTTTGATAAGAGGGTATTAGAACTACAGGCTTCTTTACAAGAAGGCTCTGCTTAATAAGGCTAATAATACCGCAGTAGTTCCTGTTATTCCTTCTGGTTCTATCATTGAAATGGAGAATAAGATAAAGGTATTAAAGGATAAACTGTCTAATGCTACATCTGATGGTATGAGGGTTGGTTTTATGGCAGCTATTAAAGAGGCAGAAACCGAACTTAGAATGATGCAATTAAGGACAGCTGGAACACCTTTATTAGTCGGTGGAGATATTAGTAAACCTACAGGAAGATCTGTGAAATCTGATCTGGATGCGGGGGAATATCGTAGTTAAAGGAATTGATACAAATGCAATCCAAAATAACTTAGACTATGTGGATAGTATCAGTGCCATAGGCTCTGTTATGAGTTCTGTTACCAATTTGACTAGTGAGGGGGCGGCAGCTTGGTTAAGTTATAGTACTAATATCATATCCTCTGTCGCTGCTGCACTTCCAGCATTAACTACACTTACAACAGCATTAACCGCTAAGGCTGCGGCTGAGGCGGCAGGTAGTGCCGCTGTGACACCTGTAGTAGGTTGGATAAATGCTATTGCTGCTATATCTGCTATTATGTCCGCAATGGCTTCTATTCCTAAGTTTGCTGATGGTGGTATTATTGGAGGCAATTCCTTCATTGGTGATAATATGATAGCCAGAGTAAACAGCGGTGAAATGATTCTCAATAACAGGCAACAGAAGAACCTGTTTAACCTTTTAGATGGTAAAGGTGGGACTTCCGTTAATGCTGGTGGAGAGGTTAAATTAAGAATCGAAGGCAGGGATTTAGTAAGCGTTCTTAATTCTCAAACAAGTAAGACAAGTAAATACAAGTAATATGTACAACCTTATATATACAGTGCCATTTACTAATGTGGATGGAGAAGCCTTAACTATACAAATACTAGAAGATGGTGGAACTGGTACACCTGTAGAACTTACAGGTGGCACACCACCATTCATAGTAGATGTAAACGATGAAGATTTTTTATATACACCTACTAGATTTAGTGGAGCTACTTTAAAATTAGTTGGAAGTGATTACTTACAGAAACTATTCAGTACGCAATACCAGAGATTTAAAGTTAATTTGGTAAGGACTGGTTCTGTTATCTGGACTGGCTTCATAACACCAGAACTATATTCACAGGACTATGATAACAGCCTGTTTGAACTGGAAATAGAATGTATATCAGCCCTATCTACTTTAGAGTACATAGACTTCAAACAAGAAGGAGCTACTATTTCCTTACTTGGTATTATTAAAAAGTGTATTACAGAAAATAAAGGAGATTTTAGGGCTGTTTACATACCAAACGCCTATACTTCTTCTTTAGATGGTATAACTGTAAGTACAGCTAATTTCATTGATGAAGATGGTAAAGCTATGACTTTAAAAGAATGCTTAGAAGAGACCTGCAAGTTCCTTAACTGGACTATTACAGAATATGATGGGATAGTGTACTTTATTGATATGGACTATATAAAGGCTGGTAAAACCAGTTATACCAATATACTTACCAGTACAACTACTACCCTATCTTCTACTATAAATCTAAGGGATATACCATCTAAAGGGAACAACAACCAATTATCCATATTAGGTGGATATAATAGGGCTGTGGTGATAGACAGTGATTATGAGGCAGATAAAGACAGTCTCTATCCAGAATCTAATTTTAGATGGCAAGTTCCTATGTACAGTAAATCCAAGGAGTTCAATGGCAAAACATATATAAAGAACTTTGCGGAATCAGAAGCATTCGAACCTGTTTACTATGCTGGTAACAGCACATCTTTCACTAAGGTAGACGATGGGTTTAGCTTGGATAAGCAAAAACAAAGGGCAGGGACTTTCTTAACACAGGTAGCCAGCTATGATACAGGTAACAAACCAGTTAAACTGAACTATGAGGACTTGTTTGAGATAAAGCAATATGATGATTATGGGACTGTTAAATATTTATGGCAGACAGGTGATCTGGAGTTCCCTGTTATAAGGACTAAAACGGCATCACCTACCATAGTATTTGATACAGATACCAAGTTGTGTATAGATTTCAAGTTGATGATACAAGTTACAGATGATTGGGGATTACCTATAGAGGGTGAAAGTATGAAAGGTGGTAGTGACTGGAACAATGATTTTATCTATATACCTGCCAAGCTCAGAATAGGTGATTATTACTATAATGGGACAAGCTGGACTGCCAACAGTGATAACTATTTTAAGTTATATACAGACTGTGACAAGAATAAGATAACCGCTAAATGGCTGAATGCCAGAAATACCAATGACTTCACAACAGGCTATGATGAGCTTACTGGTACATTGATAAATATAGATAAGGTAATGGTTGGGGATCTGGAGCTTACATTATATAGTCCCAAGTTCCCTAATGTTGAAATGGCTATATTGTTCCCGCCTAGCTATATGTTCGTCAAGGATATATCTTTACAGAGCCAACGTAAGGAGGGTAACACATCTGGAGAGAAGAAAGATACCAAGTATGAGAATGTGCTGAATGAATCCTATATCAATGCCCTAGACGATATTACATTCAAGATAACATCCAAGAATAATAGTGAGTTATCATTCAGTAAGGCTATAGTAGGAACGGCCATACTGGATACTCTCACTAATACTATTGATAATACGTCTAATAAGCCAGAAGAATATCTAATAAAAAGGATAATCAACCAATACAAGCAACCGAAGGTCAAACTTCTACAGGTGATTAAGCCAGAAGTACAGCCTTATTCAATTATTACGGATAGCTATCTGTCTGGTAAGAGGTTTGTATTTGCTGGAGGAAGGATCAATTATGAAGATAATAGCATAGAATGTAACCTTATAGAACTTAATTAACTATGGATATAACAAGTAGCAGAATAGCAGCCACGCCTAGAAGTAAGTACCATAAATACGGATATGGAGGTAGTAATATTTCTGTTAGTGGTGGTTCTAATGTAGACCTAAGTAATTATGTAAAGCTGACTGGAGAGGAAAGCCAGACTATAGAAGGTAATGTAGGAGCTACGGGGGATATAGTCGCTTACAGTACCAATGAAATTAAAGAGAAATATCCTATAGCATCCCCAACGGCTTTAGGAACTATAAAAGTTGGTGAGAATCTGACTATAACAGATGATGGCACGTTAAATGCCGAGGCTGGTGGGGCTAGTGGCTGGAATGATATAAAGGATAAGCCTAGCACCTTCACCCCTTCCAAGCATACACATACCAAAGCTGAAATATCGGACTTCTCACATACACATACCAAGTCACAGATCACGGACTTTAGCCATACCCACAAGATGCAGGACATATCAGATTTCAACGGTGTTACATTAGATACAGACCAGACTATAACAGGACAAAAGACCTTTAGTAAGACTATTCTAGGGCAGGCTGATATAATAGCCTATTCCACGGGCATAAGTAAGGAGCTGTTCCCTATAGCCAGTAAGACCGCTATTGGATGTGTAAAGATAGGAGATAATATTAATGTATCTGGGGACGGCACGATTAGCGTTAATATTGATGGTGGTGAGGCTGGTTCTGTGGATTGGGATAATATCAATAACAAACCTTCCTCATTCACACCTTCAACGCATACACACGATGATAGGTATTACACAGAGACAGAGATTAACACCAAGCTAAATTCCAAATCCAATACAGATCACACGCATAGTAATTACGCTTCCACCATTACAACCACTGGGACAGGTAACGCAGTGACCTCTATAAGTCAAAGCGGCAATACAATCACTGTGACCAAGGGTGCTACATATAATAACTATACACATCCAACTAATCACCCTGCCAGTATAATCACGCAGGACGTTACACATAGATTCATTACTGATACGGAAAGAACTAACTGGAATGATGCCAATAGCAAGAAGCACTCACATAGTAATAAAGGCTACCTAGATATTATTAACCAGAACCTAGCCACTACCAATGATGTTAATTTCAAATCGGTTAAGGCTACAGGGGATATAATAGCCTATAGTACTGGTACTACGAGTGAGAAATATCCTATAGCCAGCAAGACAGCACTAGGATGTGTAAAGGTTGGTAGTGGTCTATCCGTATCCTCTGATGGTACTATAAGTGCCACAAGTACTACAGGCGGTGGAAAGTGGGGAGAGATCACAGGTACGCTAAGTAACCAGTCTGATCTACAGACAGCCTTAAATGGCAAGGCTAACAGTTCACATACACATAACTATGCTAGCACAGTTAAGGTTGGGTCAACATCATATAACATAAGTGGGAATACTATCAGTTTACCAGCATATCCTACAGTACCTTCTGCCTTAAAGAATCCTAATGCACTTACTATTAGCTTGAATGGTACTTCACAGGGAGCTTATGATGGATCAGCTGCTAAATCATTTAATATCACAGCCGCAAGTATTGGGGCTGCTGCAAGTTCTCATTCACATAGTTATATACCTTTGAGCGGTGGAACTATGACTGGTGGACAAATAGCTAGGGCAGGATCTTCACAAAGCTGGGTGAACGGTCGTAAGGGCGCAATGATCGTACTTAATAGTGCTGGAGCAAGTCAATATATGCCTATATGGTCTTGCAAGTCACAGGCTGGTAGTTGGGATTGTGGTACATATACCGAGAACAGGTTACATTTCAGCTATATAACTGACACCAATTATAACGCTGGAACCAACACCCAAACTGCAAACATTTATTTCAATACCAATGGAACTATTACCGCTGGTTTAAATGGCAATGCCACTACCGCCACAACATTACAAACCATTAGAACTATCAACGGTACTAATTTTAATGGCTCTGCCAATATCACTACAGCCAATTGGGGTACAGCCAGAAATATAGGTATAGTATCGTCCGATGGTACTGGTGTGGGATCTGTGGTTAGTGTTAATGGCAGTGGTAATGTGAATTTGAAGTTACCTGCTACAATCAAGGCTTCAATAACAGGGAATGTAAGTGGTAACGCTGCAACAGCAACAAAGTTACAAACCGCTAGAACCATTTGGGGGCAATCATTTAATGGTAGTGCTAATATCAGTGGTAATATGACAGGGGTAGGCAGCATTACCGCCAGTGGATTGATAAAGACTACTAACAGCGTACAGGCAGATGGGGATGTTATAGCATATAAGACTAGTACAGGTGGGGCTAGTCCCTTCAAGTATTGGCTACCATCCGTTGATACCAATGGTAATTTAAGCTGGTCTAACAGCACTTCCACTACAACACCAACAACAAGGAATATCAGAGGTCCACAAGGTCCTACAGGTCCCAAAGGAGCTACTGGTGCGACAGGTCCACAAGGTCCAAAAGGTGATAAAGGAGCTACTGGTGCTCAAGGGCCAGCGTGGAACGGTGGTACTATTACCCAATCAGCGATGGTGAAGGCTACGTGGGGCTTCTGGGGTATTGACGCTGGTTCTGGCCTTAACTTCTACCTATCGCAACGGGGGGATAAGAATGTTTACTTCTGTTGGGGTGGAACCGATAAGAATAAGGCGAGCTTATCGCCTACTGGTAATATGTACGTAGCTGGTAATTATTCTAATGGTTCAGATATAAGGTTAAAGGAAAGAAGCATAAATGTCTCTAACGTATTGGATAAGATCAGCGACTTATCCACCTTATATCATAAGAGACTGGATATTGGAGACGATGTGACACGTATAGGGGTTAGCGCACAGGATGTACAGAAGGTCTTTCCAGAAGTTGTAGGAACAGCCAATATGCCCGAATATGGGGATATATTAACCGTGGATTATGCCACATTAGCCACTACCGTAGCCATTAATGGCTGTAAGGAGCTACATCAACTCATCAAAGAGCAACAAGCGAAGATAGAGGCTTTAGAGGCCAGATTAAGTGACTTAGAAACTAAAACGAATTAACTATGATATTACCGAAGACCAACCTTAGCATAATGGATGTGAGGAACTGCACAGGAAATCCAAGTCTGGACTTAGGTACTTTATGCAGTAAGGGACAATATATTAATAAGTGGAGTAAATATAAGCCTGTTAGGTATAACTTTACTACCAGCCGACCTTCAAACTGGTGGAAAGCTTCAGATGGAAATTGTGGACTGGACGTAAGAGGATATACAACAATTACTCAATTGGTCACAGATCTAAGAAATGATGTCACCTTCTGGGGGTATCTACCACCCACAGGAGGATCAGCGCAGCCTTACAGATTAGGCGACTTCGCTGGGTATAACTCACAGGCTCGACAACCTGTTTACTGCAATGAGCTACCTAACATTGTATATAAGGATGCCTCAGCTACTATTGGAATGGCGTTGGATATGAATGGTGTTGATACATCCTCAAACCTTCAATTAACAGATATACAAGGGAAATACCCCCTATCCAGCTACTATCCTGCTGTAGTTGTAGTAAGGGCAGATCAGAATGTAGGCAATTTGATAACAGCCAGTCAAACATTTGCACAAGGACAAGGAGTGGGCGTTGAAGTTCCAACAAGCCAATTAAGTGCTGGATATGATTATGACTTTATATGTTGTTTCAGCTCGATAAAACAGGCCTCTTACGGCCCTAACTCAACTGCCGCAAACTTTGTACCCGCACCGACTGACAACGTGTTGCAAAGGGTAAGTATAAAGACTGGTGGACTATCCGTATTTGTTACTGGAACTTGGGCTAGTAACAAGTCTACTTATAGGATTGACGCTACAAATAGGGTTAGTACGGCTGGAGCTACTATGACAAATGTAACATTGCAGATCGTTTACCTAGACTTCAAGGAATCTGGAGATTCACAGGAATATGGAGAGACAACGATTAAATTGGCTGATATTGTAGTCCCCTATAATCAGACCAAGACCGTAACTAATGTAGTGGCTAACTCATTGCCAGAGTATAAAACGAGAGGCGGTAAACTTATCCTTACTTATACATATAATAATGTAGTAAATACTATAGTAGGACAATTTGAGGATGAAGCATAATGACTAAAACTAGAGTTAAGACAGAATTAGCAGCCGCAATAGTACTAGTATTAGTAGGATGCTTCTTATTAATTGCTGGTATATTTATTCCACCTATAGGAACTATTCACCCTTCTGTACTGGTAGCATTTGGAGAGATAGCTGTATTTGCTGGTAGCCTATTTGGAATAGATTTACATTATAGACTGGAATTTCATAAGATAAAGGCAGAAGTAGGAGCAGATAAGATAGAAGATAAATAATTAGGAGCCTGTTTGCCTTTATTGGTGGACAGGCTTTTTAATTATCTTTACGGAATGAAATATATAGATTACTATTATAAGGAAATTCAGCTCTATGCCATTATAGATGATGGTAGATACTATTCAGTGAATCCAGATAACTTTACTGCTGTTTGGTGGGCAGGGAAGTATGTGCCAAAAGTGGACTTTGATACATTTAATGAGCAGGTGGAATTTAATGGGGACAAGGAAGAACTGTATATGTTGTGCTGCTATATAATATATGTAATAGAACAGCATTACTTTGTAAAGCTAAGACCTACGATTAGAAGATGATTAAATGCAGATGGTTTGGAAGGTATCACATTAAAGTATAAGAAGGGTGGTCAGACATTACATTTAAACAGAATATGCATTATTAAAGATGTTGCTAATGCTATTGGTGATTAGTACGAATGGAGTTATGAAACAAGGAGATAAATATGTAAGTTAGATGAAGTTGCTAATAGCACCTACATACAAAGTATGTTTGCTGTAGAACTGGCTAACTTTCTACATTACTACTTCCCTGTAAAGAGGAAGAAGGATAGTCTAGTTAGCACAGATGAACAAGATATGATTATAAAGATTCTGCACCTGTTTAAACTAACACCTTATTTAGTTGTACGAAGTAGATACAGGCAGTTATTAATGCTAGCTGATAAATTCAAGGAGAATCTAAGCTGGATAAACTTGCAAGGTCAGTTATTACCTATAACATTTATAAAGTGGAAGCAGTGGAACACGAATAACTGGCTAGAAGTAGAATATGAATATGCTTAAAGAAGGAGAAACTGTTAGCTTTCCACCTTTAGGAAGTAACAATTAATTCTTAGCGTTATGTAAATTAGTTCTGATACTTTTGCCGCCAGTTAAATAACTGGTGTGCTAGATACCTATATAAGCCCACAGGGCAGTGGCATCATTTTATGAGTAACATAGTTACTATTAAAGGTCAAGAAATAGACCTTACAGATCGCAAGGTTCAATGTGAAACCTTCGGTAAACAGTTTAAGGCAGAACTACATGAGTATAAGATGTGTGATGAACATCAAAACTACGAGGGTTACATTGCTAATCTAAAGGAGCTTAGGGAGGTAAAACAGCGTGAGAAGGCAGAGGAACACAAGGATGAATTAAGAGTCTTGTTAGCTTCTATGGATGACGAAGAGCGAACTAAATTTATTAACAGTTTAAACAGATGAGTATGGACACACAGACAATAAAGAATTAATCCAGCTTTGGAATTTACTGGATTTAGGTTTAGAATTGAATGTTAGATATGCTGATACAGGCATTATTAATGAAGGTGATGAAGATGTAGTTATTAATGTTACTGCAATAGCTGAAACTGCTGAACAGTGGAATGAACCTATAGAGCCCAAGGCAGGTAGATTGGTTTGAAGCTGCTGGTCTAGTAGCTGTAGCCAGTCTGGTTAATGCCTATATGGAAGATCCGACCAGTTATCAAAGGGGGTCTGTTAATTCATTAGTAAAGCTGGTAGGAGATAAGCTATTACAGACTTATGAAGGGAAACAAGTTGAAATAGAATTTTAAACTAATAGCCAGTTGCCGGTAATGGTAGCTGGCTTTAAATACTAATAAGTATGAGAGTATTAGAAGGAAAAGAATTAGAAGATTATTTAAAGCAGATGCAAGAATGGGAAGCTAAGAAAGCTAAAGCTATAGAAGATGCTTTCCAAAGAGAGATAGTAACAGGTGATGATATTATAAATATATTAAGGACTTATACAAGTGATAGAGATAGATGGGAACTATTTGCTAACCTTGCTGAGAATGACAAACTATCTGATGAAGCCTTTAATAAAGGACTGGCTATAGCTTGGACAGAGGCAGAGGTACAGGGGATTTTAGGGCTATACAATACTTTATGAGGTGTAAGAAGGAATTAGTGATGAATGAAGAAGAACTAGCCTATTATAATAGATTGCCCGATAAGGTTACTTTGTATAGAGGTTGTAGTATGGATGAGTATGAAGATGAAGATGGAGATAGCTGTTTCGGTATTTCTTGGACTACCAGTAGAGATGTAGCAGAGTTCTTTGCATTTAGAAATGAGCAGGAAGATACTGCTGTATATTCTATAGAGGTTGATAAGGAAGATATAAAAGCTGTGTTCTTATCTAGGAATGAATTTGAAGCTATATGTTTTGGTGGTGATGAAGTTACTTTGGTTACAGATGAGCCTACAGAACTATATACTAAGTATATGGAACGGAGGAAGCAGGAACTATTTTAACTAAAATGATAAATATTTCTATATCATTTCTTGCATAATGATATATTATTATATATCTTTGTGATGTCAAATAAAAGCAGTGTTCTATGAAACCATTAAAAGTTAATGAGGTCTTAGACCTCTTAAAAAAGGATGGTTGGTATAAGGTAGGGCAAGAAGGCAGCCACAGACAGTATAAGCATCCTACTAAAAAGGGCAGGGTTACTGTTAACGGTAAACTTAGTGATACTTTAGACCAGTTCAGACTGAACAGCATTTTTAAACAAGCAGGGTGGAAGTAATTCCATCCTGTTTTAAAAACATTATAAGTTATGGAGAAGATTATAGTACAAATTGGATGGTGCGATAATTATTGTGCCGCAAGTGATGAAATATTGGGATGTGTAGCTTGTTCTGATACCATAGAAGGCATTAAAAAGGAATATAGATCAGCGTTAGACTTTCATATAAAAGGAATGCTGGAAGATGGTGATGAATTGCCAGAGAAGTTAAAGAATGAATATGAATTAGTATTTGAACTAGATACTTCCGCAATGCTTCATAGTCTGGATGGAATAGTTACCAGAAAAGCTATTGCTAAAGTTACAGGTATCAATGAAGCACTACTAACACATTACGCTAACGGCTTTAGGAAGCCTAGACCTGTACAAAGACAGAGGATAATAGACGGCATTCATCAAATAGGTAGAGAATTGACGTTAATAGGATAGCTTTTATTTGACAAAGGGGAACTATGATCTTTAATGATGTAGCTCCCTTTTTTATACATCAAACTTTAGCGGCTCTAATGCTAGAAAGGGATATGGGGTGATATTTTAAGGCGATGGCTCGTTAAACCCCACGCCTCCCTTCTTTACACGGCTGGAATATTTTAAAGTCCCAAATCCTTACGTCCAATTATCTATCTATGGTCACACTCTACTTTATTTTTGTTGGAATTAAAATGGAGTTTAGAATAAAAATTCTCTATCTTTGCGATGTTCTATTAGATCATTAAAGAACGAGATCAAGAACCAACTACATAAACAACTGATAATCAGATAGTCTTAATTTCTCTAAATAAATATGTATCAGCCGGGGAACGGCATACTTCTCAATATCCCGACAAGGCAGAGAGAGGTAATTCCCCAAGGATTCCGGAACCTGCTCTATCTCTATTTGATAGAAAGAAGCGTATAAAATTTGATGGGAGAGCGTATGCTTTACATTCGATAACCCTTGGGTGATACTCAATTTTCCAGCATCTCCCAATAGGTTACGGAAGGCTTGCGTCTCACACAAACCGGAAAAATCCATCGCATGATCCGTCTCGATCAATGGAAATTCATACAAACCAGTCCAGATATCCTTCCCCGTCCGTCTGTTCATCCAAGTTTGTTCTTTATATATAATGTATAGATAGTGGAAATAACGATCCCTTGTCTTCGTCTTATTTTGTTTCACCGGATAAGCTTGCACATTGCCGGAAGCGAACGCCATGCATTTATCTTTTAGCGGGCACACCCGCAGTCCGGGTTTTGAGGAACACATTGCAAAGCACCCAATTCCATGATCGCCTGATTATGCGTCCCTGCGTTCTTAGGGTCCAAGATCATTCCGGCCAGTTCCGCGAATTGCTTTTTACCCTTCGTGGTGTCGATCGGCGTATCTACGGCAAACAAACGGGAAAGTACCCGGTACACATTTCCATCCACGACCGGACACGGTTGGTTCCAAGCAAAGGAGACGATCGCCGCCGCCGTATACTCCCCGATACCTTTCAAGGATAATACCTCTTTATAATTCTCCGGGAAAACCCCGTTAAACCGCTCCATGATAGATTTAGCCGCCGCATGTAAGTTACGAGCCCGGCTATAATACCCCAAGCCCTGCCAATATTTCAGCACCTCATCCTCTTCCGCCGCCGCTAGAGATGCCACATCCGGGAAACGTTCGGTGAAACGCAAAAAATACTCCAATCCCTGTACAACCCGGGTTTGTTGCAATATAATCTCCGATATCCAGATGATATAAGGGTCTCTCGTTTCCCTCCAAGGAAGCTCTCTTTTATAGGTTTCATACCACTCAACCAATATCCGGCTGATTTCTAACTCACTTTCATACTGTAACATAACTGCTCCCTTTCTCACTTTTCAACATCATAACTATTTGATTACCGCAAACATACATATATATTACGAATCGAGAAGAATCTTTTTATTTAAAAATTGAAGCTCAATTCTTTTTCCACTTAAATAAAAAGCTATATATTTGCATTCCAAAAAATTAATAGGTCAAAATCAATTAATTAATTTATAGACATGACTAAAGCAGATATTGTTAGCGAGATTTCAAAAAGCACTGGTATCGACAAACAGACAGTGCTAGCAAGCGTTGAGTCCTTCATGGATATCGTAAAAAGTTCTTTAGCCCAAGGCGAAAACGTTTACTTGAGAGGTTTCGGAAGTTTCGTTATTAAGAAGAGAGCTCAAAAGACAGCTCGTAATATTTCAAAAAATACTACGATCATCATCCCGGAACACAACATTCCGTCATTCAAGCCGGCTAAGACTTTTATTGGTGAAGTTAAGTAATTAATTATTATACGTTTAATTTAAAATTTTAAAGCGATGCCTAGCGGAAAGAAAAGAAAAAGACATAAAATGTCTACGCACAAGCGCAAAAAGAGACTGAAGAAGAATAGACATAAGAAGAAATAAGTCTATCTAACGAACTCTAAAGAACAAACTTAATAAGTGACCTTTTAAGTTTGTTCTTTGCGTATTTTATAAGGTCTGATCTTAAAAAACACATCTTAAGTGATTAGTGAATTAGTAGTTGATGTACAGCCCAAAGAGGTATCTATCGCCGTCTTGGAGGACAAGAGCCTTGTGGAGCTCCAAAAGGAGGCCCGCAACGTCTCGTTCGCCGTTGGTGATATCTATCTAGGTAAGGTTAAGAAACTGATGCCGGGCTTAAACGCTGCGTTCATTGATGTCGGTTACAAAAAGGATGCGTTTCTTCACTATTTGGACTTAGGTCCTAACTTCAACACCCAACAGAAATATTTAAAGCAATTGCTGAGCGATCCCAAAAAGGCGCCGGTACTGTCGAAAACTCAGATTCTACCGGAGATCGAAAAGAACGGGAGTATTAGCGACGTGCTGAAAGTAGGACAAGAGGTGTTGGTTCAAATTGCTAAAGAGCCTATCTCAACGAAAGGTCCCCGATTGACTTCCGAGCTTTCTTTTGCCGGAAGATATATCGTGCTGATACCGTTCGCCGATAAAGTATCTGTCTCCACCAAAATTAAATCAAGCGAGGAACGGGCTCGTTTGCGCCAGTTAATCCAAAGTATCAAACCGAAGAATTTCAGTGTTATCGTACGGACATCCTCGGAGGGCAAACGTGTCGCAGAGCTTGATCATGAACTAAAGACATTGGTGAAACGATGGGAAGATAATATCGTGAAGGTGCCTAAACTCAAAGCTCCGGCTATCGTTTATGAAGAAACGGCACGTACCGTAGCTTTACTTCGGGATATATTCAACCCCTCTTTCCAAAATATTTATGTAAATGACAAGGAGGTCTACAATAATGTCCGCGACTATGTAAGCTTGATCGCACCGGGACGGGAAGAAATCGTACAGTTATATACGGGAGAGCTTCCTATCTTTGACAACTTTGCGGTCACCAAGCAAATCAAGTCGCTATTCGGACGAACTGTCACTTACAAGAGTGGAGCTTACTTGATTATCGAGCACACGGAAGCTATGCACGTTATCGACGTGAACAGCGGGAACCGTTCCAAAGGCAGCGATGCTCAAGAGAAGACAGCTATCGACGTAAATATAGCCGCCGCCGATGAGATCGCCCGTCAGCTCCGCTTACGAGACATGGGAGGTATCATCGTTATAGACTTTATCGATATGGCAGAGGCTGCCAACCGGCAAAAGCTATTTGAACACATGACAAAGGCAATGGCAAATGACCGGGCTAAACACAACATCCTTCCTCTTAGTAAGTTTGGCTTGATGCAGATTACCCGTCAGCGGGTACGTCCGGCAATGGACGTGGATACGTCAGAAGACTGCCCATCCTGTTTCGGAACAGGAACGGTTAAGCCTTCCATCCTGTTTACCGACAGCCTGGAAGAAAAAATAGATTGCTTAGTAAACAAACATCACGTGAAGAAATTCACCCTGCATGTACATCCGTATGTCGCAGCGTATGTGAACAAGGGGTTGTTCCCCTTGAGCATGAAGTGGAAAATGAAGTACACACATGGTTTAAAAGTTATTCCCAATCAAAGTCTCGCCTTTCTTGAATACAAATTCTTTGATGCCGACAAGAATGAGCTTGACATGAAAGAAGAAAAGGAAATAATCAACAAATAACAAGAGAAGCCCCGGGCCTATTAAAGCGGTTCCGGGGCTTTCTGTATTCTGCCAAACCGCTCAAAATGTCACGATTCATGACACGTATTATTTATTTTCAAACCCAAACTTCTTTGGCACGGCATTTGTTGAATACTATGTGAATCCTTTAAACAAGGAGGATGACGGACGATGAATAATAACAATTAAAATATTTACAATCATGGGAAAGATTATTGGAATCGACTTAGGAACAACCAACTCTTGTGTTGCCGTATTGGAAGGTAACGAACCGGTTGTTATCGCGAACAGCGAAGGTAAAAGAACAACACCTTCAATCGTAGCTTTCGTAGAAGGCGGCGAGCGTAAGGTAGGTGATCCCGCAAAACGTCAGGCTATCACCAATCCTGAAAAGACTATATTCTCTATCAAACGTTTCATGGGTGAAACTTATGACCAAGTACAAAAGGAAATCAATCGCGTTCCTTATAAAGTAGTGCGTGGTGATAACAACACTCCTCGTGTAGATATCGAAGGACGTTTGTATACTCCGCAGGAAATCTCAGCGATGATCCTGCAGAAAATGAAAAAGACAGCTGAGGATTATTTGGGACAGGAAGTAACGGAAGCCGTTATCACAGTACCTGCTTACTTTAGTGACGCTCAACGTCAGGCTACGAAAGAGGCTGGTGAGATCGCAGGTTTAACCGTACGCCGTATCGTAAACGAACCGACTGCCGCATCTTTGGCTTACGGTTTGGACAAAACGAACAAAGACATGAAGATCGCCGTATTCGACTTGGGTGGCGGTACATTCGATATTTCCATCCTTGAGTTAGGTGACGGTGTATTTGAGGTAAAATCCACAAACGGTGACACTCACTTGGGTGGTGACGACTTCGACCATGTGATCATCGACTGGTTGGCTGAAGAGTTCCTGCGCGAAGAAGGCGTCGACCTGCGTAAAGATCCGATGGCTTTGCAACGTTTGAAAGAAGCGGCCGAAAAAGCTAAGATCGAATTGTCAAGCACGACAAGCACGGAGATCAACCTGCCGTATATCATGCCGGTAAACGGTGTTCCAAAGCACTTGGTCAAGACACTGACACGTGCAAAATTCGAACAATTGGCTGACGGTCTGATCCAAGCATGTATCGAACCGTGCCGTCAATCCTTGAAAGACGCAGGTTTATCAACTTCTGATATCGACGAAGTGATCTTGGTAGGTGGTTCTACTCGTATCCCGGCTGTACAGGCTATCGTTGAGAAATTCTTCGGTAAAGCTCCGTCTAAGGGCGTTAACCCGGATGAAGTAGTAGCCGTAGGCGCAGCGATCCAAGGTGGTGTATTGACAGGTGAAGTAAAAGACGTATTGCTGTTGGATGTTACTCCGCTGTCTTTAGGTATTGAGACAATGGGTGGTGTAATGACTAAATTGATCGAGTCTAACACGACCATCCCGACCAAGAAGTCCGAGACATTTACGACTGCCGTAGACAATCAGCCTTCTGTTGAGATCCACATCTTGCAAGGTGAGCGTTCTTTGGCTAAAGACAACAAGTCTATCGGCCGTTTCCACCTAGACGGAATACCAGCCGCACAGCGTGGCGTTCCTCAGATCGAAGTTACTTTCGATATCGATGCAAACGGTATCTTGAACGTATCGGCTAAAGATAAAGGAACCGGCAAAGTACAGAGTATCCGTATCGAGGCTTCCAGCGGTTTGAGCGATGATGAGGTTAAGCGTATGAAAGAAGAGGCTGCCGCAAACGCAGAGGCCGATAAGAAAGAGAAAGAGCGTATCGATAAATTGAATCAAGCGGATAGCATGATCTTCCAGACCGAAAAACAATTGAAAGATCTTGGCGACAAGCTTCCGGCAGACAAGAAAGCTCCGATCGAAGGTGCCTTGAACAAATTGAAAGAAGCTCATAAGGCTCAGGATATCGCAGGTATCGATGCTGCTATGGCAGAATTGAACAGCGTATTCCAAGCAGCTAGCCAAGAAATGTACAACGCTCAAGGCGGCCCGCAAGCAGATCCTAACTTCGGTGGTCAACAAGCTGGCGGTAACGCAGGTAGCAGCAACAACAGCAAAGACGGTAACGTTACGGACGTTGACTTTGAGGAAGTAAAAATAAAAAGAAGCGGTTTTAATCGCTCCTTTACTCCACATAAGATAGAAAAACGGCTATCGGGTCCTTCGGGATCTGATAGCCGTTTTTTATTTTAGCCCTATATATTCAATAAAAAAAGCCATTGATATCCAATAATTATTAATAAGTTTGCACTCGCATAAAAACACTCATTTTAAATTACGATTAAGGGCAACGTACTAATTTTCGACTTATGCTAGCGATATCTATACAGAAATATTACATATTTGTTCTACTTTTTTTCTGCTAGCCATTCTACAGTCCTCTTGTCAACAGTCGGGAAATAAATATCGTATATTAGTAGTGCATTCCTATGAAAGCGATTATGTAGCTTATAAAGACTGCGATCGGTTGATCCGGGAATCCCTCGAGAAAAAGGGGATTAATCCGTCGATCCAAACATTCTATTTGAACTGCGAGCAATATGCGGCACCCGCCGAAGAAAAACGGATGTACCTGTATCTAGATTCGATCTCTACTTGGAAACCCGATCTGATATTGGTCTACGAGGATCAAGCGACTTACACGTTAATGCAATGCCATCATCCGCTAATCTCTACAGTCCCCATTGTATTTGGCGGCGTAAATTTCCCCAATAAGGCACTATTAGCGCAATATTCGAATGTTTCCGGATTCTGGGACGAGCCCGACTACGTCACGAACATCCGCTTGATAGAACATCTGTTGGGCAAGTCTACGATTTATATGTTGCACGATAGTACGTATATAGATAGGCACATTAAGGCTACGTTACATGAGCAATGTGCTCAAGCAGACATTCGGGTCGATAATAATCGCATCATGTATATACCGGTAGAGATCGCTACTTTGGACAGGGTCAATCAAAGCTTAAAACGACCGGATAGTACGACCGTCAACGTCGTGCCCGTACAAGGAGACAAGCTATCAGCTGTTTCTTGGTACATGAGTAAACACGTCCCTTACATCTACTATCTACAGGCCAAACGGGATTACCGGGTATTGAACACCAGCCGTTTTTCCAGTAAACCCTCTTTTACGGCGATCAACGAGGATCTAGGATATTCGAATAAACTTGTAGGTGGCTATATCACCTCCTTGGAAACCCAAATAGAAGAATCTACCGATAGAGCCGCGGAAATATTAAAAGGCTCCACTAGCGAATCATTCCCACAGATAACAAAGAGCAAGAAGAATTATGTATTTGATTTCAATGAAGTCAAATATTGGAATATCGATAAAAGGCTTCTTCCGAAGGATGCTATACTTTTGAACTTTCCTTTTAAGGACCAATATCCAAGATTATTCTGGAGCTTGATAATCCTAGTCAGCACGATGTGCTGCTTTGTCTTCGGTAGCTTCATCATCATGTATACCCAAGAATCCAAGGCAAAACGACAAGCGCAAAAAGCCCTATTACATGAAAAGGAATCATTAGCGGAAGCCTTGGAGAAAGCCAATGAGTCCGACCGGATGAAATCCGTATTCTTGGCTAATATGAGTCATGAGATACGTACCCCGCTAAATGCGATCATCGGCTTTTCAAGCCTAATCGCCGAACTGGATCTGACAGCGGAAGAGAAGGAGCAATACGCTAATATCATCACGACCAATAACGAGTTATTACTAAAGTTAGTCAATGACATATTGGATTTGGCAAGGATTGAATCCGGAGGTATCGTCTTTCATAAAGAATCCTGCAATTTAACGGATTTAGTGAAAACCCTTTATAAACAACATCTTTCCGATGTCCCCGAAGGTATCGAATTCAAGGAGAAATGCCCCGATACGCCGATCTGCTTATATTCGGATAAGGAGCGACTTTACCAAGCGCTCGAGAACATACTGAAAAATGCTATAAAATTTACTTCCGCAGGCTTTATAGAGATCGGTTACGAGTATTCCACCAATGCACAAGACGTCCGACTTTATGTGCAGGATACAGGCATCGGGATCTCTCCCGAGGACCAAGAAGCGATATTCGAGCGTTTCAAGAAGCTGGATGATTTCGTGCAAGGGACAGGTCTTGGATTATCGATCTGCCAAGCTATCGTAAAACAATTAAACGGGCGTATCTTGCTCAAGTCCGAAAAGAATAAGGGGTGCCGCATCTCCTTGGTTTTCGAATTATAAACCAACCTCAGAAGCCAAGAAAAATAGACATTTGTCTCTTTGATATCCAATTACTTTTTATACATTTGTACCTATTATATTGAAGCTATACACATGGCGAACACTTCTTATCGTTATCTTTTTTTATTGTTGCTTCCATTATTTCTATTGGTCGCAAATTCTTGCGAACGCTCAACCACGGAAAAGCGTATCTTGATAGTCCAATCTTATGAGCCGGACTTTCAAGCCTATAAAGATATAGAAGAGGCTTTTAAAAAAGGATTCCAGAAGGAAGGCATTCCTGCTAGTATCTTCACGTTCTATCTTAATTGCGAAGCTTATCAATCGCTAGAAGAGAAACAAAGAATATATACGGAACTCAATACGTTATCTTTATGGAAGCCTGATATCATAATCGTAAACGATGATCAAGCGACCTATTCCTTATTGGCTTGCGAACATCCTTTATTAGATAGCGTACCTATCGTTTTTACCGGAGTCAACTACCCAAACATACCCTTAATTCAAAAAAAGTATCCTAACGTATCCGGATTTTGGGATAAGCCGGACTATCGGAAAAACGTCGAACTTATCGAGCGAATCATGGGAAAATGCGTAATTGTACGTGTCTCTGATAGTACAGCTCTTGACAAAAAGATCCTGAAAGATATGGATGAGCAAATAAAAGGGCTATGCTCCAAGGCTAGACCCGATTACCTTAAATATCCCCAGTATTCATCCCCATCCGATAAAAAGAGATCCTCTTCTTTAGTGCGGTTCCCAAAAGTACCGTTCGATTCCCTCTATATACAAACCATTCAACCCCGCACCAGTTCCAACTTGATCTGGGGGTTAGGTACAAGTACTTACAACAAGGCCTACCTTGCTACCAAAAGAGATTATACCTCGATAGCCTTAGGTAGGTTCTGCTCATTTCCCTGCTTCTCGGCGATCAACGAATCCGTAGGATATGACGGAGACTTCATCGGAGGATATATGACCCCGGTAGAGAGCCAAACCCAAGAAGCCTTACGACGAGCTGCCAGCATACTCAAGGGCACACCGGCCAATAGCTTCCCACAAATAACGGAAAGCGCCAAAAACTATCTGTTCGATTACCCGACTTTAAATAAATGGGGTATCGATTGGAAAGAACTGCCTCAAAACAGCATCTTCTTGAATATGCCCTTTTGTGGTTCGTTATCAAACATATATTATTCTATGCGGGATTCTTCTAACCCTATTTATCCTATGGACACTTTTCTATCAAAGAGTACAATACCGTCGCGAAGCCTCTCACAAGAAACAGGCTCAAGAAAGTTTACGGAAAGAGAAAGAATTCCTCTCGTTGGCTTTAGAGAGCGGTGATATTTTCGCATTCCGATACAGCAACGGCGTATTCGAGTTCGACCATGATTTCTATAAGTCGTTGGATATGCCGATAAAGCCGATCACCTCCACGCAATTCCAAGAGTCTATCCACCCTGAAGACCGGGAAGATTTCATCCAACATAAGCACCTGCTTGATACAGGATTCCCTTCCCGTAAGATCACCCGCCGCCGATATAATTTCAACGGCAAAGGGCATATATGGTGGGAATTCAGATATGCGCAAGCGAAGAATGGACAAGACTCCACCCGCAATAATGTCGGAGTAAACGGGCTCTGCTTAAATATCCAACAAAGTAAGGAAGTAGAGGAAGATCTTATCAAAGCCCGTATAAGGGCCGAGGAAGCGGACCAAATGAAATCAGCGTTCCTCGCCAATATGAGCCATGAGATACGTACCCCGCTTAACGCCATCGTTGGATTTTCGGAACTGCTAACAAGCGATATGGAAATAAGCCCGAACGAGAGGGATGAGTTCATGCAAGTTATCAGTAAGAACAGCGACCTCTTATTGAAATTGATCAATGACATTCTCGATCTATCCCGCATCGAGTCCGGTAAGATGTCGTTTACCCTCACGAATTGTGACTTAAACGAATTACTATCCCATATCTACCGCACCCATCAATTGTTGATGCCCCAAGGCGTAGCGCTTAAAATACAACTGCCGGTCCTCCCGGCCATTATCCAAGCGGACCTACATCGATTAACCCAAGTGATTACCAACCTCATAAACAACGCCGCAAAATTCACGACGCAAGGATACATCTTGATTAAATACGATTATACGCAAGATAAACGTTGGATCCAGATCTCCGTGACCGATACGGGCAAAAGGCATTCCCGCAGATAAGCAAGCCCAAGTATTCGAACGGTTCAACAAACTGGACGAGTTTGCGCAAGGGACAGGCCTCGGACTGGCGATCTGCCAAATTATCATCGAGCACTTCGGAGGATATATCACCCTAGAATCCAAAGAAGGGGAAGGTAGCACATTCATCGTGACCCTTCCCTACACTCCCGGATTATCGGTATAAGATTATTTTTTCTTGAAACGCAAGAACGGCAATACAATAAATAAAGGTATGCAACAGATCATTACCCAGATAAAGAAATGTTGGTAACCGATCTGCTCCTGTATCCATCCCGATGCCATTCCCGGTAGCATCATACCTAACGCCATGAAACCGGTACTGATCGCATAATGCGAAGTCTTATATTCCCCCTCGGCGAAAAGCATCAGATACATCGTATAAGCCGTAAAGCCAAACCCGTAGCCGAATTGCTCGACAGCGACACAAGCGTTTACGACAACAATACTCTCCGGCATCGTATAGGCCATATACAAATAGACCAGATTCGGCAAGGAGATAGCCAATGCCATAGGCCATAACCAAGTCTTCAAGCCACTCCGGGATATAGCCAGGCCTCCTAAAACCCCTCCGAGCAATAAGGAGATCACTCCCACCGTACCATAAGCGAACCCGACCTCACCGGTACTGAGCGCCAGCCCGCCAACTTCCCGCCCATCCAGCAGGAAAGGAGAAGCCAACTTTACCAATTGGGATTCCCCCAAACGATACGTCAGCATAAAAAGCAAAGCCGGGACAATCCCTTTCTTGTTGAAAAAACTCACGAAAGTATTGCCAAACTCCACCAAGATGGTATGAGGGGTGATATTCGTACGTTGCGCGTCACTCGCCGGACGGGGTAAGATATACTTATGCCACAAGGCCAAGGCGATAAAGGTACCGGCCAATACGAAAAACACCAGGCTCCAAGCAAAGGAAATCCGCCCGGTACTCTCCTCCAAAAGTCCCGCCAGCATAACCAGCAGACCTTGTCCGGTTAGCATCGCCACCCTGTAGAACGTATTTCGGATACCGATGAAGAACGCCTGTTGCTCCTCCGTCAAGCCCAGCATATAGAACCCATCTGCGGCGATATCGTGCGTAGCGGAACTAAACGCCATCAACCAAAAAGAAAGCCAAGGTAAACCGCAGAAAGAAATCCCCGGGAAGGACGAACGCCACACCTGCCATTCCCCCGCCAATCAATAGCTGCATGCTATAAATCCACCAACGCTTCGTTTTAATCAAGTCTACGAACGGGCTCCAGATGGGCTTGATCACCCAAGGAAAATAAAGCCAACTGGTAAATAAGGCGATATCCGTATTTGAGACGCCCAGACGTTTATACATGATCACAGAAAGCGTCATGACTACCACATAGGGCAAGCCTTCGGCAAAATAAAGAGACGGGATCCAAGCCCAAGGATTACGTTTTTCCATAATAAGAAGGAATTAAACGATTAGAAGTCAATACCAAATCCATCCGCATCCTTCCACGCCGGGAACTTAGCCCGGAACTCATCCAGCTCGCTCTTCTTCAAAGTACATGTCCGGGTGATTTCCTCTCGTTTTCCGGCATCAGCCAATTTCTTTCCTTTTGCGTTATAAATCATGGAATCCCCTCTGAAAAGAAAACCTTTCCCATCTACCCCCACACGGTTCACGCCACAGACATAAGCCATGTTCTCAATGGCACGGGCATGCAGCAATGCCTTCCACGCCTTCTTCCGGGCCTCGGGCCAATTGGCTACATAAATCAAAAGATCATATTCGTTATTCACGTTGCGACTCCAAACCGGGAAACGTAGGTCATAACAAACCTGCAAACAAATATTCCAGCCTTTATAGGGCACGATCAGCCGTTTGTCGCCCGCCGAGAAATGCTTGTCCTCCCCTGCCATACGGAACAAATGACGTTTATCGTAATAATACTCCTTCCCTTCCGGAGTGATGAAAAAAGCCCGGTTGTAGAACTTTCCGTTATCTTTCGCGATAAAACTCCCGGCCACGGCCAGTTTATATTTCTTAGCCCATTCCTTTATAGTCGGTACGGTCTGGCCCTCCATCGTATCGGCTTGTTTCTCCACGTCCATGGAAAATCCCGTGGTAAACGTCTCCGGCAATACGGCTAAATCGGTTCTTCCACTAACACGGCGCAACAGTTCGCCGTAATAACCCAAGTTCTCTTCACGGTCTTCCCAAATGATATGGGATTGTATCATGCTGATACGTAAGTCTTCAGTCATAGAATAAAGATATTAAGGTAATAAAAAGACATATTGTGACAAGGAAACAGTTTCATGGTGAAGAAACAGTAGTTTCTTCATAGCAAAACTTTTGTTTCTCCTAGGGAAAACTTTTGTTTTCCTATAGTAAAACTCTTATTTCTTCACCATAAAACTCCTATACCTGTACGAAATTCTCAGGATGGCAAGCGGTAACTCCCCGATACATCTCACGTATCGTATGGATATCTTTATCCACATCACCTGTCGGATAAAAAACACCTTTCGTACCCACCTCTTTCTTTCCATAATCAAAATAAGCCACCACGATCGGCACGTTCGCTTTCAAAGCGATAAAATAGAATCCTTTTTTCCATTCCTTGGCCCGCTTCCGGGTACCTTCCGGTGTGACGGCCAATTGAAACCGCTCACTGGTCTTGAAACGTTCCACCATCTGATCGGTCACCGACGTACGTTTACCACGATCCACCGGAACACCTCCCAGCCAGTTAAACAGCAAATTAAAAGGGAAAAAGAACCACTCTTTCTTAATAAGGAAACCGGCGTTACACCCGATCGAGGTATAAAAAAGTTTCCCTACGATAAAATCCCAGTTACTGGTATGCGGAGCCACACATACGATACATTTCGGCAAATCCACGCCATCCACCGGGCCCAGCTTCCACCCCGCCATACGGAGTATCGCCTTACTAATTGCCTTCTTCATGCCTATTTGTCCTTGCTCAACTCTCCTATCTCGTCGGCGATAGCGTTAACCTCGTTTTGCAAGTCCTCTCTTAATTTGCGATAATAATTCCGTACGAGAGCCTTGTTATCCTTGCCGTCGGGGTGTCCGGCACGAACGATATAACTATCTTGCATATCTAGGATACGAGCCATCAAAGCATCCGCTTTCTCTTGATTTACTCCGGGTATATACAATTTGCAAACCAGCGCTTCCGTGAACAATTCACCAGCCACGTAGCTGATCTCTTTCTTTAAAAATCTTCTTTTAGCCATAATTATTTCATATTTAATTATCCACAAATATAGAACATATGTTATTAAATACCGAGGAAAGGCCAAGAAAAAACATAAAATGAATTATCTTTGCAGCGGTGAAATCATTGATTATAAACAAATCAAATATGAACGAAATGATAAAGACGCCAGAGTTTCTCTTTGAAAGCAGCTGGGAAGTCTGTAATAAAGTGGGAGGTATTTATACCGTACTATCGACTAAAGCTCATACGCTTCAACAAATTTTTAACGACAAAGTAATATTCATCGGTCCGGATGTGTGGGCAAACACAACCGCTCCCGATTTTACGGAAGACGCATCTTTGTTTGAGGATTGGAGAAAGCACGCCGAGGCAGTAGATCACTTGAAAGTTAAGGTTGGTCGCTGGAACGTACCGGGTACCCCCCCTGTTATACTGGTAGATTTCAAGTCCTACTTCAGTGAACGAGACGCCTTTTTCTATTCTATGTGGGAAAATTTCCGAGTTGACTCCATCCACGCCTACGGCGATTACGATGAGTCTTGTATCTTCGCGTATGCGGTCGGTAAGGTAATAGAGAGTTTCTATCACTTCTACAAACTGGAAAACAAGAAAGTCGCCGCCCTATTCAATGAATGGATGTTGGCGATGGGAGCGCTTTACATTCAAAAGCAAATCCCTGCCATAGCGACACTTTTCACGACGCATGCCACATCGATCGGACGCTCTATCGCCGGTAACAACAAAGCGTTATACGCTTATATGGACGGTTACAACGGCGATCAGATGGCTAAGGAGCTAAACATGGAGGCCAAGCATTCCGTAGAGAAGCAGGCCGCCCATTACGTGGATTGCTTCACGACCGTAAGCGATATCACGGCCCGTGAATGTAAACAGTTATTGGATAAGGCACCGGATATCGTTACCCCGAACGGCTTTGAGCCCAACTTCGTACCCGAGGGTAAGGAATACGCTAAAAAGCGGAAGGAGGCACGTCGTACATTAATTAATGTAGCGGAGAAATTATTGGGCTGCTCCATCGACCCGAACGCTTTGCTGGTTTCCACCAGTGGCCGCTATGAATACAGAAATAAAGGTATCGATGTCTTCATCGAGGCGATGAACCGTGTACGTACGTCCGGACGCCTGCAGCGTGAGGTCGTCGCCTTTATCATGGTACCGGCTTGGGTACGTGCTGCCCGTGCGGATTTAAAAGAGGCGATCGAGCAGGACATAAAGACGACCTCTCCGCTTCAAATCCCTTTCATTACGCACTGGTTGCATAATATGCCAGAAGATAAGGTCTTGAATTATATCAACCACGCCGGCTTCACGAATGCAGCATCCGAAAAACTAAAAATCATATTCGTTCCTTGTTATTTGGACGGTAAAGGAGGTATTTTCAATAAGACCTATTATGATATGCTGATAGGGATGGACGCTACCGTATATCCTTCCTACTACGAGCCGTGGGGATATACCCCGCTGGAAAGTATCGCTTTCGGTATACCGACGATCACGACCAATCTGGCTGGTTTCGGTATGTGGGCGAAGAAAACGGTATCCGGAGATAACCTTAGCGAAGGCGTAGAGGTTATTAATCGTACGGATTTCAATTATTTTGAGGTAGCGGACGCTATCATGAACTCCATCCTGGCTCTCAGCCAAAAGGATGCTACGGACATCGAGGAAATCAAACAGCGTTGTTTCGATCTCGCTCGAAAAGCTGAATGGAGCAAGTTTATCGACTATTATCTGACCGCATTCGATATCGCCATAAAGCATGCCGAGGAAAGAAACAGCTAAATATTGCTCATAATTAATAAGATAATGCTATCTTTGCACTCGTTTTTAGACAAACACTTTAAACTTCACGATAATGAAAATTAAGGCGAATAACGCAAACAGTCCTATTTGGAAGGACGTCTACTCACATTCCAAGCTTCCACAACAGTTGGAACCACTTAATGAGATCGCTACGAATCTTTGGTGGGTATGGAATCATGAAGGCGCTAAACTATTTGGCAAGATCGACAAACAACTTTGGAAATCCACAGAAGGTAACCCTGTACAGCTATTGCAAAGCCTTTCACACAAACGTATGGAAGAGATCTTAGCAGATAAGGAGTTAATGGCTGAAATCCAAAAAAGGTATACGCTGATTTCAAAGCTTATATCAATGTAAAACCCGACAAGACACAACCGTCTGTAGCCTACTTCAGCATGGAGTACGGTTTGACCAATGTATTAAAGATTTACTCAGGTGGTCTGGGAGTATTAGCCGGTGACTACTTGAAAGAGGCCAGCGATAGTAATATCGATTTATGTGCCGTAGGTTTCTTGTATCGTTACGGATATTTCACACAGACTTTGTCTATGGACGGTCAGCAGATCGCCAATTACGAGCCGCAAAATTTCAACGCCCTGCCGTTGACTCAGGTATTGCAGTCGAACGGAGAGCCGATGGTATTGGAAGTTCCTTATCCGGGCAGAACCGTTTACGTTCATATCTGGAAAGTTAGCGTAGGTCGTATACCTTTGTACTTAATGGATACGGATATTCCTCAGAACAGCGAATGGGATCGTTCCATCACGCACCAATTATATGGTGGCGACTGGGAGAACCGTATGAAACAAGAGTATTTGTTGGGTATCGGTGGTATCATGATGCTGAACAAGTTAGGTATCAAGAAACAAATTTATCACTGCAACGAGGGACACGCCGCTTTGATCAACGCTCAGCGTCTGGTAGACTTCATCCAGAACGACGGTCTGTCATTCAACCAAGCATTGGAAGTCGTACGCGCTTCCGCCCTATACACCGTCCACACACCGGTTCCGGCTGGTCACGACTACTTCGATGAAGGCCTGTTCGGCCGTTATATGGGTGAATTCCCCGGCAAGTTAGGTATCAGCTGGCAGGAATTTATCGACATGGGACGTGAAAATCCAGGCTCCAACGAGAAGTTCTCCATGAGTGTATTCGCTTTGAACACTTGCCAGGAAGCAAACGGCGTAAGCTGGTTGCATGGAAAAGTATCCCAGCGCATGTTCGCTCCGGTATGGAAAGGTTACTTCCCGGATGAACTGCACGTTGGTTATGTAACGAACGGTGTACATATGCCGACTTGGGCCGCTACCGAGGTGAAGAAATTCTATGCGGATAAATTAGGCACGAAGCTTTTCGAGGATCAATCAAATCGCAAATGTTGGGAAGGAATCCAGAATGTATCCGACGAGGAAATCTGGAATCTCCGTATGACCTTGAAGAATAAATTGATTGATTACATCCGTGTTCAATATAAAGATAGCTGGTTGAAGAACCAAGGTGATCCTTCCAAGGTGGTTTCTATCCTAGAGAAGATCAACCCGAACGCCTTGCTGATCGGTTTCGGCCGCCGTTTCGCAACTTACAAACGTGCGCACTTGCTGTTCACGGACCTGGACCGTCTGGCCAAGATCGTAAACAACGAACAATATCCGATCCAGTTCGTATTCACCGGTAAGCCCACCCGGCCGATGGTGGCGGACAGGGCTTGATCAAACATATTGTCGAGATTTCCCGCCGTCCGGAGTTCTTAGGAAAGATCATCTTCTTGGAGAACTACGATATGCGTTTGGCCCGTCGTTTGATTTCTGGTGTAGACGTATGGTTGAACACGCCGACTCGTCCGTTAGAGGCTTCCGGTACTTCCGGTGAGAAAGCCGAGATGAACGGTGTATTGAACTTCTCCGTTCTTGACGGTTGGTGGTATGAGGGTTACGTAGAAGGCGCAGGTTGGGCATTGACCGACAAGCGTACTTATGAGAACCAGCAATACCAAGACCAATTGGATGCGGCTACGATCTACCATTGCTTGGAAACTGAGATCATCCCGACTTACTACGCTAAGAACAGCAAGGGTTACTCTCCGGACTGGATCCAATATATCAAGAACTCTATCGCCAAGATCGCTCCGGATTATACGATGAAACGTATGTTGGACGATTATGAGGATCGTTTCTATCACAAATTGGCTACTCGTTCCGCTCATATTTCCGCTAACAACTACGAGATCGCTAAGCAATTAGCTGCTTGGAAAGAGGAAGTTGCGCAACATTGGGATAGCTTCCAAGTGGAATCTTTCACTTGCGACCAAGATTTGACGGTGAATGGCCCGGTTGTAGGAAAAGAATACAACTTCAATTTGGTAATCGACCGTCATGAACTACAAGGTATGTTAGGTGCTGAAATGGTTGTCATGAAGGAAGATCCGGAGAAACACACGCTGTCACCAATCAATACCGCTCAGTTCGAGTTGATGAAGGAAGAAGGCTCCAAGTTATTCTTCAAGTTAACGACCACTCCTTCCGAGGCTGGTAACCATAAGATAGGCTTCCGTGTATATCCTGTAAACAAGGAGTTGCCTCACCGTATGGACTTCGCTTATGTACGCTGGATTCAGTTATAATCGGCAACAAGTAAAACAAATAATCAAGAAAGAGGATGCGTCATGCACCCTCTTTTTTTATGCCATACCCAGCTATGCTTTACAGCGACTAAAACCTATGGTTACGAGCCGTAATGCATAGGGTTTCATATAGTCCGTTGAATACCCATGAATTAAAAAAAGGAAGCCACACGACAGGCAGCTTCCTTTTTCAATAGGATACGAATATTTTCAAGCTTAGAAAGCGTAGTCCAAACTTAATCCGAACACCTTGTTGGTGCGGCTATACACATTCTGCCCAGGAAGTCCCGTGCCGCAGTAGTTGTCCATCTTCTTGGTATAATCGTGGTAAGTTGTCCACATATATCCCACGTTCAAAGCCATTTTTTCGCTCAACATCACCTTGGCTCCAAAGCCCAACGAATAAGAGTCACAGGAGAAACTAACATCACTTTGGAAATTATCAGACAAACCATAATCCGTAATTTGAGCGCCACCACTAATGGTCAATCTCTTGATCACGTCCCATTCAATACCAAATAGATACTCATTCGTACCTCTTTCCAATTCTTTCTGTTTTCCACCGGCCATGCCCGCTTTCTTGTCATCGAAGAAATGATACTCTACAGAAGCCTTCAACATGGGTAAAAACTGATAAGAGGCTGCCACCGAAAGCATGGAAGGAATATCGTTCGGCGTATTCACACCGTGCTTGTAAGGGCCGATCAAGTCTTCCGCACTATCAGGATAATCCAACTTCTTGGTATTGTTTTCGATGTTCAAGTTCGTCTTAAACTCATATTTAGCCCCGAAATTGAATTTACCGTATTTAACATCAACACCCAAAACCGGTGTCAGCCCCCAACCTGTCTGATCGCAATCCAAAGCCAGGTTCATTAAATCCGCTCCACCAAAATTCTGTTTTAATTTTGCATCCAGATACCCGTCATAGTTTCCTGAAATAGTTCATCCGGCCTCCGGCAAAGGCAGAAAGCCAATCCGTGATCTTATATGACAAGCCAAGTTGCAGAGAATAAATATACTGTTTTCCGTCCATCGCACTGTTAATAGTATACATATCCGGCGTAACGATGGGACTTTTACCGCCCGTCTTTATATACTTCCCCAGACTTTCCTTGAATATACCGGCCATAGCAGCCGATTCGAACATCGGCAGGCCATCGTCAAACGAAGCCTTACCGCCCCCACCCGTAATGGCAAAGAAACCGGAGATGGTCCAATCACCTTTTTTGTAAGCCGCAAAAACACTCGGAATCACAGGAGCGGCCGCCTTTCCTTTGTAATACTTTTTATAGGGGACATCGCTTACTGTCGGCACTTTATTTACCGGGTCGAAACCATTATATGTACCAAAAGAGGCATCTATATCCCTAGTCTGGAAAGCACTTTGGATACTCACACCGACACGAAAACCATCTGTCGGCAAGAAAGAAAGGCCCGCAGGATTAGACAAAGCACCATCTATATCAATTGCAGCACCTCGCGAAAGTGATCTTAAAAAGGCTGCATGCTGATTAGTATTCGTCAAATATCCACCAGCGAAAGAAACCAAAGGCATCATCATCAATGCCGCACCTACTACTACTTTTTTCTTCATGTTTTACTTTTCTTAATTACAAAACGGCGGCAAAGATAAATACTTTTTTCAAACATTGCACACTTTTAATGAAAATGTGCCGCACAAAACAGCAAATACTGTGCAAACACATAAGACTAATTAACAATAGAAGAGCCGCAAAGGTAGTAACGTGAAATCAGGTATTAGTTATAATCAAAAAAAAAGAATCATCCTAATCAGAAAAGGATATATACAGCAAGTACTAAAGAAGATATACTTACTTTTACCCAAAAAAAAGATATACTACAAGTGCCAAGTAAGTATAACTTCTATTTTTCCGAAATAAATCGTATATTTGTCTCTATAACTTAATTCTTTAAACCGTATAGATAAAATGAAAAGACTAGCATTACTCGCAGCTCTCTTACTGCCGCTATCCATGGTTTTCGCCCAACAGAACGTAGGATTCAAGACCGATAAGGTAGAACCTCTCGTGATCAACCCAGACAATAGCGTTACTTTCTATGTAGAAGCCCCAAAGGCGAAGTCCGTCTCCGTAAAAGGAGACTGGGAAGCCAACGAGGGCAATGGCCAGATGACGAAAGGGAAAAACGGTACATGGAGCTATACGACTCCCCCACTGCCATCCGAAATGTACACCTATCGTTTAAACATAGATGGTATTTACAACATCGCCCCAAACAACCCATTCTCTTGCCGTGACGTAGGCACCTTGTTCAGCCTGTTCTATATCAACGGGGGAAATGGGGATTATTATCAAGTACGTGACGTGCCCCATGGCGATGTAACGACCACGTGGTATCACTCGGATATCCTCGGGAGCGAACGTAGGCTTAGCGTTTATACACCTCCTTTTTACGATAAGAACATCCAGTCTTATCCCGTTCTGTACCTGTTACATGGCAGTGGCGGCGACGAGAACGCTTGGCTGGAGCTTGGCCGTACCGCCCGTATCATGGATAACTTGATTGCCGAAGGCAAGATACAGCCAATGCTTGTCGTTATGCCAAACGGCAATCCCAGTAAACAGGCCGCTCCCGGCGAAACGCCCGATAACCTGAATTACAAGCCGGCCATGAGCAACAGCTTCCCCGGTTATAAGGATGGCTCGTACGAGAAGAGTTTCACCGAGATCATTCATTTCATCGATAACCGTTACCGTACGATCCCGGATAAGCGACACCGAGCCATAGCCGGACTTTCGATGGGTGGTTTCCATACATTATATATATCATTGAATTATCCGGACTATTTTAACTATATAGGACTTTTCTCCGCTGGGCTCAGCGCAAATGGTGTAGACCCCAATAGCCCGATGTACACGAACCTCGACGAGAAGTTAGGAAACCTCAAGAGATCCGGTTATCAATTGTTCTGGATCGGTATAGGAAAGGACGATTTCCTGTACGACGCAAACCAGCAATTCCGCCAGCGAATGGATAGCCTAGGTATGAAATACCAGTACGTAGAATCCACCCGAGGGCATATCTGGGCCAATTGGCGGGCTTATCTCCTCCAATTCGCTCCTATGCTTTTCAAATAAAAGACATGAGCAGATGAATCTTAATATACCGCAATACGACTTCTATAAACACAAATACGGCGATGAGCTACTTATCGACGTCGTTCCCTTGAACACGATCAAGAAGTATCTCAAGGAACAACCCGTACATATATTGACGTATTACGATATAACATTGATCACTAGTGGGGAGGGAGAATTTCTTATCGATCATCAAGCGAACCGGGTAAAGCCTCAAGATATCATCTTTACCCGGCCCGGCGAAATACGTAAATGGGACGATAAAACGATACAAGACGGCTTCGCTCTTATCTTTGAGGAAGAGTTCCTGCTCTCTTTTTTCAATGATCCGGCATTTCTCCGGAACCTCTCTTATTTCCATACGGAAAGACGGTCTTCCAAGCTCAGTCTCGACAAGAAAGCCTATGGCCGCATCTCCGAGTTGATCTCGGAGATCGATAAAGAGATCAAGGACTATCAGTCGAAAGACAAACACTTGCTCCGGGCCTTGTTGTACGAGACATTAATGTTGCTCAACAGGCTATACGCTAGCTCGAACGCTTTACCTCCAGACACAAACGCCCGATCTAAAAGCATCTATGTAGACCGATTTATCGAGTTAGTAAACCATTCCTTCAAGCAAGATCATTCCATCCGGAGCTATGCCGATCGGCTTTGCATCACCCCGAACTATCTGAATGAGATCGTGAAAAACGCTACGGGTATCAGCGCAAAACAATATATCTTAAATAAAATACTGATCGAGAGTAAACGGCTATTGACTTATACAGACTTGCCTATATCCGCCATAACGGAAGCTCTAGGTTACGAGGATCCATCCTATTTCATCCGTCTATTTCGTTCCCAAACAAACATGACCCCGCTAAACTATCGCAGGAATACAAAACCGTAAAAAGTACTATTTCCTCCTTTATACGTATTATACGAACTCCATTCGGTATGTCTAATTTTGCCTCTATCAATAAATAAAGCATCATGAGACAATACAAATCATGGATAGCGGCTCTCATATTAGGAAGCACGTTATCCACTAACGCACAACAAAAGAATATGGAGAACAAAACATTAAACGAGAACATCCCGGAGATGATCATCTCCCTTGAAAAAGAGGCCCTAGCCTCGACCGACCCGATGGCATTCGTAGAGCTTTCAGACACCGACGTGATTTACTTCGATCCTTCCCTAGAGACGAAAATAGAGGGATTGGAACAACTGCGCACTTATTATAAAGGTATGCAACTTCCTCCGGCGGATCATTTCGACATGATCCGCCCGATCGTACAAGTCACGCAAAACATAGCGGTTCTCACGTTCAACCTTGATTGCTACTTATCCGACAAGGTAATAAAATGGAACTGCACCGAGGTTTACAGACGCAACCCCGACAACCAATGGAAGATCATACAAACCCACTGGTCTTACGTGAAACCGATAGATTAAGGTTAAAACATTTGCCGCTTTCTGAACCAAAACGGTTCGCAAAATGTATTATATAGACTATTCACTAAACACAAATTATATGATACGGAATTTACTGAAAGCGGCAAATGCGCTTACATTTAGCACGATGTTCCTGTTACTCCTCGCCGGATGCAACAAGAACACGATTATTTTTGAGGATGGAACAACCCCAAACGGCTCTTCGGGAAACGAGGACCCGGGAAACAGTACGTTGGTGACTTTCAACGCCTCCGTGGAGGGCCGGAACCTATTACGTTCCATGTCTCCCATGAATAAAGGGATACAAAGCAGGGTTTATGTCTTCGACAGCAACGCCGGAACCAAGGGAAGCCCCGAGGCGTCAGGTCTTTACATAACCTCATCTCCCGGGGTGTTAACAGGAAGTGACGGATATAAAATGTTTCTCTCCAATGGCACTTATAATTTCTACGCCGTATCCGACAATTTCTCCACGATTCCCCCGACATTCACGAGTGGCGTATCCGAACCCCTCTTCAACGGTATCGATTATCTTTGGTGGAGCGCCATACAACAGGATGTAAATAGCTCCCAAATCAATATACCGATTGTTTATGGGCATGTGGCTACCCAAGTCGTAGTAGAATTAACCGGCGGTGAAGGCATCACGATCAACCAACTGGTCTCCGCCATGATCACTCCTCCTGTGGTTGGGGCTACCATGGATCTGGGCACAGGTGTCATCACTCCTGCTACCGCCTTCGGAAAAGCGGATAAGATGGGCATAAACGGATTAACCGCCCAATATATCATGTTGCCGATAAGACATACGGCTCCTATGACTCTCACGCTGGAAATATCCGCCGACAATGAAAACAGTACCCGCACCTATACCACCCAGATCCCTCTTCCGGATGGCGAGTTGAAAGCGGGAAACTCTTATTTATTTAAAGCGGTAATCAACGGTAATTCGGTCACTTTGGCCAGTGTCAACGTAAAAGACTGGACAGATGTGGACGAGACAGGAAAGCCCCTTTATCCGACCCAGAATTAAAGTCCGGTTCCTATTTTCCGTATCAATGAATATTGGTACGGAAAATATGCCTATATTTACCCCGTCACCTCTAAAAACAATACGAATATGATTGAGATTCCCGAATCCGCCACCATTGGCAAACAGGCTAGCGAAACGCTAAAGGGTAAACGGATAGCGCATGTTATCGAGTCGAACAGTCCTCACCGTTTCACGTTCTATAATGGCGATCCGGCGGGATACTCCAATAGGCTGGTAGGACGAACGGTCCTAGGCGCCCAAGGCTATGGCGCATTCGTGGACATCCTTATGGACGCGGATACCCACCTCTTAATCGGAGACGGAACCAATATGCGTTATTATACCTCCGCGGAAAAGGCCCCGAAGAAATATCAGCTTATGATCGTATTCGAGGACGATTCGTTCCTAGCTTTCACGGTTTCGATGTATGGTTCCATCTACGCTTTCAAAGGCGAGTTTGACAATCCCTATTACCAAGGTAGCATCCATAAGCTATGTCCGTTGGACGAGAGATTCGATAAAGCCTATTTTATCAGTCTCATCCGGAATTTCAAGAAAGATATATCCGCGAAGGCGTTACTCGCCACCGAGCAACGTATTCCGGGCCTAGGCAACGGAGTCTGCCAAGATATCTTGTTCAATGCCCGGATCTCCCCGAAACGAAAAATATCGACTTTATCAGAAGAGGATATAGACCGCCTCTTCAACACCGTGAAATCCACACTGGAAGAGATGACTTGCCGAGGAGGCCGGGATACGGAGAAGGATCTATACGGCGCCTTAGGCAATTACCGCACGATCCTATCGAAGAACACCTACCATGACCCTTGCCCCATCTGCGGCGAACGGATACAGAAAGAGGCTTACCTCGGAGGCAGCATTTACTATTGCCCGCATTGCCAGCGAGAAAGATAAGTAATACGCTCAAATTGACAATATGACAATATGTAATCTGAAGCCCCGGAGAATCGTTTTTTCCGGGCAAAGGTACATACTGTTACCAAATACGAGAAAAAATATCAGCAATCAATTGTATTATAGCACTTTGCTTAAATATACACTTTCATTCTAGCGAGATTAATTCATCCTATCTCATATTTATGCAGGAGAAAGGCGCTTTTCATACGGATGCGTCGCCCATTTCTATAGGTTGCGTACCCAATTCCTACCGTATGTATCGCCTAACACATACGGTAGCGTTGCCTAACACTGGCTTTCGCGTTACCTAATCCCATTACTTTCGTCTCCCAACAGAGATATTCATCAAAAAAAACAGGGTAAAATGGATAATTTGACCATAAAGCACTCCCTATTTCTTCTATTCGCAAAAAGGTCCTGTCATCATAATCCCAGATTTTCAATCAAAACGTCAAGGTTATCGCATTTTCGCTTACAATATCATTCTCCACTAATATCGCATAAGCCTAAAATATTGCCTAACCGGAAGTCCCCTTTTTTCTATATTCTTGTGGCGTTACTCCTTTCAATTTTTTAAAAATCCGATTAAAGTGTGGAACATCATTGAATCCTACTGCAAAACAGATTTCCGACACCTGCTTTTGCGAGTGTTTCAGAAGTTCGCAAGCAGTATTTAAGCGGTACTCTGTAACAAATCGCGAGAATGTCATTCCCTTGCATCGCTTGAAATAGGAACAAAACGCAGAACGGTTCATACCAACCTCGGCAGAAATATCATCTAATGAAATAGGATGAATATAATGCCCCATCACATACGTACAAATTTGCTGTATACGCCTCACATCCCGCTCTACATTCATAGGCTTGCCTGCAAAAGTATGGTCGGATGAAGTGAATAGAACCGGTAGCAAGCGGAACATTTCACACAATCGCCCCAATTCGTCCATATCGTTCATACGCAATAATATTTTGCGTATGATACGAGAGCTTTCCAAACCAAGCTTTAATGCGTTAACAGGAAAAGTTAGCCCTGCTAAACGATTGCGTAATTCGGGAAATACCTCCATGCATCTCACGACGAAAGAGTGACTGAAAGCAACCATCAAGTAATGAACGCACCCGTCACTGTCTGCCGATAAAGGGGTATATTCCCAATAATGATGCATGGATGGCGGTATCAATGCCACATCACCAGCCGAAAAAAGACTGTAACGTATCGCCTGCCATTCGGGTTCCGTATCCATGTAACACATAATATAACTCCCATGCATCGTGCTGATGCAATTTGGCTTCTACATGAGTTTCTATTCGTTGATCTATAAAAAAGAATGAATGGTTCTCTACTTCGGGCAATTCGTAAGGAGTGATCATCTCTTCCATAAGGTAGTCGTATATAAAATGGTTCGATACAAATATACGACAATTACATAAAACAATACAACAAATATGCGACAATAAAGCAATATAACTTTGCCGCTGAAAACAACAAGTATAACTATTAAATGTATTGTTATGGATTTCTATCAAGTATTAGAGAAAAGAAGAACCATCCGGGACTTTTCCAATAAGGAGGTAACGGACGAAGTGCTGGAAAAAGTATTATCGGCAGCCTTTAAATCTCCGACCAACGACCATCTGCGACAGTTCGAGTTCATTGTCGTGAGAGGGCAGGAAAACATTGCCCGACTTATATCACCTGTAGCGGAAAACACCAAAACCATTCAACAAACCCAACTTAAAGCCGCCGAGAACGTAATGGACAAAGACGGATATGCTATGTTTGTCGATGCGCTTCCCAAGCAACAACGTATGCTAATCCAAAGCAACTGCCTTATCCTACCGTTTTTCAGGCAAAAGGACTATCCCTTATGCAAGCCCGCAGACCAAAGTTCCTTGAACTATTTCGCTTCGGCTTGGGCAGCCGTAGAAAACATATTGTTAGTCGCAACAGCGGAAGGGCTGGCATGCGCTTTCCGTATTCCCATTGGCAATGAACCGGAGTACGTGAAACACCTCGTCAATGCTCCCGCTGAATATGAGTTCACTTGTTTTCTCGCCATCGGTTATGCGGCCGAGGATGCACATATATGTAAGCAGAAAGATATTCGAGTGAAAGAGAGAATTCACAAAAATATATGGTAAGCCCAAATACGAAAGGCCATATCTTGATAAGTGATGAAAAAAGAAAAAGCCCTGTAATCTTTAAATTACAGAGCTTTACTTTATTTTACTTTCTTTGAAAGCGGTCCGGACGGAAGATGAACCTTATTTCTATTCCTCACGTACTCAATCTCTTAGCAAGCTCTTAATTCTTTCTCCCACTAATAACCCCACGTGTGCAATTCTTTAGATTGCTTGGTGTTGCGGTGGTTGTTTGAGTTGGTGCAAATATAGGTATATATAGAGAGTGATAAAAGAAAAAAGCTATATTTAACATGAAAATGCAGAGAGTTTTCTTACTTTTGCAATATGTTATATTATAGAAGAAAAATATTATTAGCACTGATTGAAGCATTCGACGGTCATTTGACTGCTAAACAGCTTCAGAAATATTTGTTTCTTTTTACACGGAAGCAAGCAGAAAAAGCATTTGATTTTATTCCTTATTACTATGGTTGTTTTTCATTTCAAGCAAATCAAGATATAATGACATTGGCTAAATTAGGATATTTAAGTATTATAAAAAGCGAGAATGGTCGTAGAATACAAATTTGTCAATCTGGTAATTATTTAATGATGCTTGATATGTTTGAACAGCAAGCTATAAAAGAAATAAAAGAAAAATTTGGTAGTTTATCTCAAAATGAATTAATCCGTTACACTTACATCAATTATCCTTATTACGCAACAAAAAGTACAATAGCAATTAATTTGCTAAATGAGGAAGAATTAGCAGTAATAGATAAGCAAAAAAGAACCTTTACAGAGCCTCAATTATTCACTATAGGATATGAAGGACGCTCTTTAGAAAAAAATACATTAATATTCTCCTCTTTAATGATGTGCATATTCTCTTTGATGTCCGTAAAAATGCCTATAGTCAAAAATATGGATTTTCAAAAAGTCAATTAGAGAAAGCATGTACAGGAGTAGGTATAAAATATATCCATATACCGCAATTGGGAATAGAATCAGAACAAAGACAAGATTTAAAATCACAAAAAGATTATGAAATTCTTTTTTGAGTCATATGAAAAATCTACCCTAAAAAGAAAATTGGGATTATCTTTTGTATGTCCGAGAATTGATTGATACAGAGAAACGTGTAGCTTTAACTTGCTTTGAGGAAAGTCACAAACAATGCCACAGAGGAAGAATTGCGAAATATTTAATGCAACTACCTGACATAACTTACACCCTTAAACATCTATAAAACATGCCTACAACTCGAGTTCTAATTGCTGTAAAAACATATCCTACTCTATCCGAAAAATACGATGAATTAGTTTGTACTGCTGGTTTCTTGGAAGATGGCACTTGGATAAGAATATATCCTATTCCTTTCCGTAAATTAAGTTATGACAAGAGATATAGTAAATGGCAGTGGATAGAACTTGATTTAGTTAAAAACACAAGTGATTTTAGGAAAGAAAGTTTTCGTCCTGCAAACATAGATAATGAAATAAAAATAGTGGGGGAAATTGGTACAAAAAATGGCTGGGCACAAAGAAAGTCTATTGTTTTAAAACATGTCCGTTATAATATGGCTGAGCTTATTGAAGAAGCTAAAAATCCTCAAATAGGAACATCATTAGCCGTATTTAAACCTCAAAGAATTATTGATTTTGTTTGGGAAGAATCTACAAGAGAATGGAATAAACAGAAATTAGATGCTGTATATGCCAATCAAGCCCAACATAGTTTATTTGATGTAGAAGAAACTAAAAGAATATTCAAAGTAGTTAAAAAGTTGCCTTATGAGTTCTCATATAAGTTTATATCAGAAGATGGTAAAGAACGAAAACTCATGATTGAAGATTGGGAATTAGGGATGCTTTATTGGAATTGCCTTGCTGCTGCTAATGGAAATGAACAAGTCGCATGTGAAAAAGTGAAAGAGAAATATTTCACAGAATGGTGTAAAAAAGATATATATTTTTTCTTAGGAACAACCAAGAAATTTCATAATGTAGGTACTAATCCTTTTATTATTATTGGAACATTTTATCCACCGAAGAATCCGCAATTGGCTTTGACCTTTAAAATGGACTAATACAAACTTAGTTATATTAAATAAAAGCTTTTTAGATATAAGAACAAAAGACCATAGTATAAACTTACTTTCGTAAATACGATTCGATATAATACATTTTGCTGAAAAGAAGATTGTTGAAAAATATTTTTTTAAGATGGCAAGGAATTGCTTTTTACTATTTTGCTTTTAATAACCCTATGAAGAACATAGACTAAGCTTTAGTCTTATCACATTTATTACTTTTTTATTAGAATGTCCCTTTTTTACACCTAATATCAATCTAAGAAATCTTACTTTTGCCTGATAATTAAGGCAAAATGGAGAAAATTCAAGTAATACAACCTACTAAATTGCTCGCTCCTTATATAAAGCAATATTGGTTTTTAAGGATAGATGATGTAAAGCAAGGCTTTCAGCGTTCTATCCCGGCGGGTTGTGTAGCACTTGTTTTTCATAAAGGAAATAAAATTATTTCTTCTTTTCATAAGGGAACGCAACCACAATCCTATATAAGCGGGCAAATCAGCACTTATTCAGACATAGAATTTTCTTTCTTGGATATGGTTATTATCCTATTTCAGCCTATCGGATGCAGGATGTTTTTTCCATATCCTATGGAAGAATTCACCAATCAAAACATAAGTATTGATTTGTTAAACAATACCTATTTGGTAGAATTGGAAGAGAAAATAAATGAAGCATCTGATACTTATCAAACAGTTAGATTGATAGAAGAATATTTATTAAATAGACTATCTAAAAATATTCCATGCAATGCCAACAGGATGATGACTACTGTTCAAAATATCAATGGAGGAGAAGGAAATATATCCGTTCTATCTCAAACGGCTTGTTTAGGATATAAGCAATTTAAACGGATATTCGCTGAATATGTAGGACTAAATCCAAAAGATTTTATCCAAATCACACGATTTAGAAAGACATTCAATATTTTGCAATCAACTCCACAAATCAGTATAAGTAAAGTAGCCTATGATTGTGGATATTATGATAAATCACATTTAATAAAGGAGTTTAAAATGTTCACGGGTTATACCCCTACACAACTACTTGATATTTGTGATACTTATACCGAAAATCTATCGGTATTCAACTCTGTATTTATCAACGACAATAAAAAAAACTTAATAACATCGCTTTATGAAAATATTGATATACGGTGCTGGCGTAGTGGGTTGTTCTTATGGCTGGCAATTATCCAAAGCAGGATGTGACGTTACTGTATTGGTGCGTAAAGGGCAAAAAGAATTTGTACAAAAGGATGGCATTCAAATTATCTGTTCTGACTTTAGAGGGAAAGCAAGAAAAGATATAGATGTAATCTTTAAGCCTATAGTAATAGACGAACTTTCATCAAACAATGATTTTGAATATATTATTGTCTCCACCAATAAATTGCAATTATCAACTATATTGCCAACTCTTTCAAAGTCAGCAGGAAAAGCAAATGTTGTATTTTTCCAAAATAACTGGGATGTTTTTACTGAAATAGATAAATATTTAAAACCTGAACAATACTTTTTTGCCTTTCCCTTTATGGTTGGAGGTGGGAAAGAAGATAAAAGCATACATTGTGCCATTTCAGGGGTCTAAAATATTCCAATACTCCGTTAGGTGAAAAAGACGGACGGATAACTCCACGAGTAGAAAAACTTTCTATAATGCTGGATAAAGCAAACTTAAAGCCTGTCATTTCTAATCAAATATTAGTATGGCTAATCACACATTATGCGGTCGCTGCAGGTCTTTCAGCGGGAATAATGAGTGCCGGAAGTGCCTCTAAATTTATAGAGAATACAGCTATTATCAAAACTACAATGAAAGCTATTCGGGAAGGCTTAGCTATTTGTAAAAGAATGGGTATCAATCCTAAAACAGAAAAAGCAAACAGATTATATCTTTTACCTCTATTTATCAGTGTGCCAATAGCTAAGAAAATTTATGGTAATGATGCTCTGCAACTTATGTTTGATGGACATATAAATCATTCTCCTGATGAAATAAGGCAAATGATAGATGATATAATAGATAGTGGTGTAAAATATGCTGTTACAACTCCTAATCTGGCACAATTAAAAGGTTATATATCTTCTAACCAAACTAATAAAAAAGTAAGTAAATAAAGCTATCAATTCGATAGCCATTAAATATAAGTACATGAAAGATATATTACAAGAGATTTTTCCAATTATTATTGGAATGCTCGCAGCGTAAAGTTTCTGTAACAGAGTTTACAGAAGCTATTGAGGAATTAGCTACACATTTAGCTAATTTCAGTTTCAACGAACAGGATTATAGCGTTTTACTTCGTTATTTCTCCTTTGGTTTGCATCGACTTAAATCGTATCGTGTGCGGTTTGAGCAAGAAAAAAATGCCCTACTTGCATTTAATTGATGAAGCAATAGGATTACTAAATAATGAAATGCGTATTATCAAACTGCGCATAAAATATCCTGAACAGTTCCAGCAACATGCAAATAAGCTCTTTATTTCCCCTCTCCATTTAGCTGACAAAACAAGCCTTGTCAATATCATGGAAATAGTCAGCGGCTTATTCCTTTCAAAACGTGTAATATATCAGAATGGAAACCCTATTCACCTGACAGACTTAGGGAAAGCCTTTGAATGGCTTTTTAATATCAAATTAGGTGATTATCACCAAAAGTATATGGATGTCATTAAACGAAAGCCTGCCAAACTAACGGAGTTCCTTAATGAACTGGCAACCTTTATCCGCAAAGAACACGAAAATAAAGGGTATAGATAATCAGGTATTTAGCATCAATTTATACGGGGTAGCGTATGCTACCCTGTAATTTGTTTGCTTTCCTTTGCCGAACTTTGCTTCATCAATCGATTGGTAATCATTTATATATAACTTGAAAAATGAAGTAAATTATGTATGTAGATAATTACGAGTTCAAAGACTGGATGCAAAAACTACTTGATAAACTGGAAGGAGTTGGCAAAGACGTAAAGAGTTTGCAGACCAATCCCGAAGTGATGCCGAATGACAAACTACTGGATAATCAGGATTTATGCCTGCTATTCAAAGTCAGTACCCGGACATTGCACAGAGATTAAGAAGTCAAAAAACTGCTACCCTTTATGATGATTAGCGGAAAAGCCTATTACCGGGCTTCGGATGTGCGTGAGTTCATAAAGGAACGGTTCGATGTGGGTACGTTCCGTAAGTTTGAGAAAGAATACGGAACGGATAAGTAAGTATGAAATTTATCCCGAAGCTGTACACGTGGCAGTTTCGGGATATTTTTCTTTTGGCAAGTTTTTGTTGTTCATCCGCCAATATGTACTTTCTATTTAAAATATTGGGATAAAGGTTTTATTGCTTTTGCTTAGAATAATGAGCTTCAAGGTTATGTAATTGCTGTATAAATAGATTAGTCTGCTTACTGTTTTCTACCTTATCATATAAACTAACCATTATATATTCTTGCAATAAATCTTTGTTTGTTATGCAGTGACTGAAATCATATACTTTTGTATCAGGATCTAACTTTGTTATATCTTGAACATTAATGTGGTCGGGCATATATCCGTAAACATTGGTATAATAATGTGGTTTTACTCCATTTCCAAGTATAAGTACGAGATCCTCCAAAACTATCAGAAGTATATGTTTTAATAAAATATAGAATTCGTAGCTTTTTTTATATAAATATAATGCAAGAATGATAAATCCGATGACTAAAACTATTATCCACAATGATATTCTATAGTTTAGATATGAGGATGGGATACTAAATAGGATTTCCAAAATTCCTATTAAAGACAAGATTCCTCCGATAATCGGATTAGTAAAAAATAGTATCAACTTTTTTTCATATGCTCAATTATGTGTTTTCACTTTTATGATAAACAAAAGTAGTCATTTCTCTACAATTATTTCATTTTCAAAGGAGAATAATTATCTTTTTGTTGTAGTTATATGATAATATAAGAATGTACTATCAGTGATCCTCTGTGGAGAAAGATTATAATTTGCTGAATACAACATATGATTTTTAAACCCCGTTAGTCCTATATTAAAGCAAACAACTAATATTAAAATTCATCCCGAAGCTGTACACGCGGCAGCTTCGGGATATTTTTCTTTTGGCAAGTATGTATTTACTTCTCTACTGATATAATCCCCTCTTCCTTATAAGATGCTTCAAACTGTTTGGTAAGTACAATAATCTGCTGGTTCGTCTTTACCAGTTCAACAGTGTAGTGTTCCAGCTTGTAAAGCAAGGCAAGTGCTTTCTTTTCCGCAAAATTGGAATGGAGTTCTTTCACCGTTTGGTTATACAGTATGCCTATGCTCCTGAATTGTGAAAACAATTGGGAGAGTTGGATGTAATAATCAACCTTGCTTTTATCAATCCTAAGTACCTTAAACGATTTCCCGAAAATACAGTTCTTAATGAAATGCGCCTTTACCTTGTAGCCTGATTGGTCGTAAAAGGCTAAGAACTTAGCGTTCTCCACATCGTCTAAATTAAGAGAATAGCGGTGTGTTCGTGGGTCAAGTTTAGGCTTGCGCCCTCCATTGTGTTGATACTTCTTTTTCTGTTCCATAATCATAATTTTTACAAGGTTTACGACTTCGGAGTAAACCAAACCACCTTATCAGGTGGCAAGGTTTTGAGGTGCAAAAAGCGAATAGCGGACCTCAAAACACAACTTGCTATGTTCTAATGAACATAAAAATCCTCCTTCCGTCGGATTGCCAAAGCAAGCGGTTCGGCTTCTTCCTATATCTATTTATCGGTTACAAAATTACAGACAGCCTTTTTTATCCCTGAAATATAGTGTATAACGCCAAATTGCGCCACAAACGGACAAAGCAACCCTATTTTTGAAAAGCGTCTGTTTTTACCCTTTTCTTTGCTGAAAAATGATTGGATGAAAGCAATACATAAGACTGCCAAACAATATTTAGAAATGGCTTTAAATCGTATTTGAAAGCTATTTAAAGATAAAAAGCAATGCAGCTATAAAACTGGTTCACTTTCTTTCAATCAGTATCAGGAATCAATCAACCTATTTATAAACCATTAAAAATTGAAAGCATGGAAGAAGTAAAACAATCATTACAGCAAAAACAGGAGAACTACAAAGCGGCGTATCTCCAAAAGCGGACAATCTGCAACCGTCAAAGCGTGTACATAAGCGGAGAGATACAAAAACGTATCGTGCAGATTGTAGGCGTGATTACTGGCAAACAGGTAAGTATCGGAAATTTCATTGATAACGTACTGGAAGAACATTTGAATACACACAATGATGTTCTTTCGGCTCTCTATCGGGAAGAAATGCAAAAAGGAATATTCAACCAGCCAAAAGAAAAAAACCTATGAATATCATAACTATTGAGGAACAGACCTTTAAACAGGTGTGCGGTCGGTTTTCCGGCTTCGCCAGTCAGGTGGAACGGATTTGCAAAGAGAATACCCGTCAGCCAGATGAATGGCTGTCAGGTCGTGAAGTGTGTGCCCTGCTCGGTATCAGCATCCGAAGTTTGCAGAACTACCGGGATAGCGGTAAACTGGGCTACTCCCAAATAGGTAACAAGCTGTACTATAAATCTGCCGATATTGAAAGACTGATTGCAGAATGTATGGAAAACAAGATAACGAATTATAAATCAAACAATAAATAAATATTGTCCTATGGAAAAGAAAGAAGAAAATAATACGGAAATAAACCAGTCATTCAAATTGTCTGCTATTGTCGGAATTTGGGAAAGTTTAAACCTTCATCCTACGGTGATGATATACCCAAGCAAGAAAAAGTATTTCCTTTCGATGCTCCATTTATCGGATAACGGACAGGCGAAACCAGCCGTTTACGAGATACAGAAAGAAGATAGCCGTTACTTCATCGTTGAAGCCTTTAAACGGCTTTATATCGGCTATGATGCGGTAAAAGATAGTATTTCCTTATCTTACTATGGCGAGTATCTGCGTAACTGACAAGGTGTGTGCCTGTCATCATTTAAACCAATTATAAACCAATAAAACGATATAACAATATGGAACTGATAAATGGCAATAGTGAAATAATTAGGGACTTCTTTCAGTCTATGGATAGAATATTAGACGGTATCAGCCGACTGGCAAAGGAAAACAGACCACATTTGAACGGTGAAAAGTTTCTAAGCAACCGGGAAGCAGCCAAATGCCTGAAAGTAAGCATCCGCACGCTGCAAGAATGGAGAGATACGGGCGTTATCCCTTACATTCAGATAAAAGGCAAAATAATCTACCGTCAAAGCGATATAAAAAGGCTTTTGCAGACCTACTATAATAAAGAACGGCAGGAATAACCTCCATCCTTAAAAACACACATTTTTTTCCGAAACTGACTAAGAGCATTAACTTTATTAGTGTAGTATTTCGTCTGTGCAAGTCTTTAACTAAAAATACAACCCGGAGCGTAGCGCAGGCGTGGAGATTTTTAGTTAAACCCATAGGGCTTGGACTTGAACGGACGGAATACGGAGCTTACCTTTGTTAATGTTTTATTCAGCTTCGGAAAAAGTACTATACTTCTTTCTGCAATTTTGCAAACCTTGTCATTAAGGATTTTTCCCCGAAGTTCTCAAAATCAACTTTCACCACTTCGTCTCGACCTGATTTTAAAATATCTTTTATAAATCCTTTTCCAAATCTTTCATGTATAACATTATCACCTATAGCTAATGCGCACTTTTGGTTTATGTAATGTATCTCAGAGGATGTATTTGGAAGTCTTTCTTGCAAATTGGTTATTTTTGAAGTTAGGTCTTTTATCATTTCTGTTACATAAGTAATTTCAGGCGATAAATGTATATTTGCTTCCAGTGTAGCAGTAGAAACGCCTAATAAAGATACTAAAGAATTAATATTTGTTTCTTTAGTAGAATATGTTGATTTTATATTAGCAGCTATAATATCTATTTCGTTTTGAACTTCATCTATTCTTAGTGAACTAGAATATTCACAATCCCTAAATCCTTGTATATCAAAAATACGACTTGTTAAATCATCCTTAATTAAACAAACAGGTAAGTTAAAAGCCTGCCTTATGCCTAATTCATATAACACATTTGGATTTTTAGAACTCAAATCACAGATACACATTTCAGCACTCAAAAGATGCTGAACTATATCTAATACTATAAAATTAGTCTCCTGAATTTCATCTGCTCTTGTTGCTTCAAATCCTGCCTTTTCAATTGCAGGTCTAAGAAGATGCAGATAAACTCTATTAAAATGTCCACTTGGATAATCGTCTGTATCAGATATAGGCATTATAACAAAACACTTCATATTATTTCTTTTGAGACAAAGTTAATAATTAAAAACTATTTTCCTATAAAATTTCTCTCTACATTTGCCATATCACGCATAATAGAACTATCCAAAAACTTTTGCATAATGCTGTGTCGTTCTGATATTGGAATGTCCCAAGATCTTAGACACATTTTCCATTGATACATCATTAGCGAGAAAAACAACGGTAGCCGCAGTATGACGGGCAACATGAGTGGTCAGCCGTTTGGCTATGCCGCATACATCAGCAATTTCTTTTAAATAGGCGTTCATGCGTTGATTACTGATTACAGGCAAAAAGTACTCCTTTTTTTATGCACTCTACATTATCTTCATATTTCCTCAATATCCTTTGAGGAATGGATAAAACAGGAATATTACACATCTGATTGGTTTTCTGTCGTGCCTTGCGTATCCACAAAGCACCGTTATTGTCTTTTATTAGGTGTTCACGGCTTAACTGCTGCACATCCACGAAAGCAAGAGCAGTAAAACAGCAAAAGATAAAAATATCTCTTACCTGCTCCAGCCGTTTGATAGCAAATTCCTTGTTCATCAGAATATCCAGTTCTTCACGTGAGAGAAACTCTACATTTACTTCCTCCTGCTTGAAGTGGATGCCGTAAAACGGGTCTTTCTTTATCCAGTCATTAGCCAAAGCAATGCGAACAACCTTTTTCAAATTCTTCAAATGTTTCAATGCGGAATTGTTTTGGCAATGCTTCTCTGTTTTTAGCCAAAAATCAAAGTCACGGATAAACTGCCCGTCCAGTTCTGCCAACATTATATCATCACAGTGGTAACAACTGCGGATATATTCTTTCAGTCGATTTATGGAAGTATCAAACTTGGTAACGGTGCTTTCTGTATATTCCTTGCCAATCAGGGCACGGCATTTCTCGTTATGCTCCGCATAAACTTCCAATAAACTACGTTGTACTTTGTCCCGTCCGTAGAAACAATCTTTTATTATATCAGCTGTTATTGGCTTGTTGTCTATTTCCAGTTCGCGGTGTATCTGCAATACTTTGGCACGAACCGTATTAATATAGAGGTTTAGTTCTGTGGCTACACGGTCTTTTCCTTTGGAACATTCCTTTTTCTGATTCCATAAATCTACGGGAATACTCCGTTTAATCATAACTTCGGCTACTCGCTTGTTTACGGTGATGCGCATACAAATAGGAGCTTCACCGTTTTTCAGAAGTTTCGCTTTCTTGATGATAAACAATACGCTTAGTGTGTTTCTTTTCACTGCTCCCATAATTCTTTGATTTTTAAGTGGTACAAAATTAGTTTGCTACACTCAAAAACCAGCTACGTAAAAAGCTGACAATCAAAGACAAATGCGTCAATTCGTGGGAGCAAAAACGGTTTTCAAAAAGTCCCACGAATAAGCCACGTGAGAACTGCCTAAGACTACTGTTTTTTGCCGAAGCGGAGAAAAAGAAAAAGCTCTGAAATCCTTGAATTTCAGAGCTTTGCTTTAATTTGCTATTCGCTTTTGCGGTCCGGACGGGACTCGAACCCGCGACCCCATGCGTGACAGGCATGTATTCTAACCAGCTGAACTACCGAACCATTTTATAATCAATAATAATTTTGAAAAAGAGGCGGTCCGGACGGGACTCGAACCCGCGACCCCATGCGTGACAGGCATGTATTCTAACCAGCTGAACTACCGAACCTCTTTTCTTTTATCGCTATCTCTCTCGATTGCGGTGCAAAGGTAAGTATTATTTTTAAATCTGCAATAGCTGACGCAAAAAAATATCATATTTGATAGTAAAAATATCTGGAGAGACCTCAGAAGCTACATAATTATGCCGCCCCTATCCCCTTCCCGATCACACCAGTTTATCACAAATACATTTCATTTTGGAACTTTTCAGTCGCCATTCATAATTATGTAATGATAATTTGTTACTTTTGCGACTCAATATAAATGCTTAACAACAATGGACGTTGCCATTATTAAATATAATGCCGGAAACATCTACTCAGTAGATTACGCTTTGAAGCGGTTGGGCGTTACCCCGATCATCACGGCTGATCCGGAATTATTAAATAAAGCGGATAAGGTTATCTTTCCCGGAGTAGGTGAAGCTTTCACGACCATGGAGTATTTAAGGGAGCATAAATTGGATCAGGTGATCTTGAACCTAAAGCAACCGGTACTCGGGATATGCCTCGGCATGCAATTGATGTGCATGCGTTCGGAGGAGGGAAACGCGGATTGCTTGGGGATCTTCCCTACGGAAGTGAAACGTTTCATTCCGCGAAAGCATGAGGACAAGGTTCCTCACATGGGTTGGAATACCTTGACAAACGTTAAAAGCGGCCTATTCAATGAGCGATTGGAGAACAAATTTGTTTACTTCGTACATAGTTATTATGTACCTGTAAATGAATATACGGCGGCTACGACCGATTACATCCTTCCGTTCAGCGCCGCTTTACATAAGGACAACTTCTACGCAACACAGTTCCATCCGGAAAAAAGTGGATCGGTAGGAGAGGTTATATTGAAAAACTTTTTAAAGATATGATTGAGCTTATTCCCGCTATAGATATAATAGATGGCAAATGCGTCCGGTTGACGCAAGGAGATTACGCGACCAAGAAGGTTTACAACGAAGATCCTCTGGAGGTAGCCAAGATGTTCGAGGGTAACGGCATCCGGCGTTTGCATGTGGTAGATTTGGATGGAGCCCGTGAGGGACGCATCATCAACTACCGTATCCTTGAGCGGATAGCGACCCGGACTTCCTTGATCATTGATTTCGGAGGAGGCTTGAAACAAGAGGATGATCTGGAGATCGCCTTCGAAAGCGGTGCCCAGATGGTAACCGGGGGTAGTATCGCCGTGAAGAACCCGGAAATGTTCACCTCTTGGATCAGTAAGTTCGGTAGCGAGAAAATCATATTAGGGGCCGATGCCAAGGAAAAGAAGATCGCCATCAGCGGTTGGGAGGAAACGACCAGCCAAGAGTTGATTCCTTTTATCAAAGGATATTACGACAAGGGGATTACCAAGGTGATCTGCACGGATATCGCACGGGATGGTATGCTGCAAGGCCCGGCTATCGATTTATATAAAGAGATACGGGACGAGATCCCCTTCCTTTATATCATAGCGAGCGGTGGCGTAAGCTCGATCGAGGATATTGAGAAATTATCTGAGGCTGGGATTCCCGCTGTCATTTTCGGCAAGGCCATTTATGAGGGGAAGATCCAGTTGAAAGATTTACTTCGTTTTACTTGAAATAATAAGATAGATATATGCTAGCCAAGAGAATTGTTCCCTGTCTGGATATAAAGGATGGAAAGACCGTAAAAGGCATCAACTTCGTGAACTTTCGCGACGCTGGAGACCCCGTGGAGTTGGGCGCCCAGTACAGCCGTGAAGGGGCCGACGAATTAGTGTACTTGGATATTACCGCCTCACACGAGGGGCGAAAGACTTTCACCGAACTGGTAAAGCAAGTGGCGGCCCATATCAGCATCCCTTTTACCGTGGGTGGAGGTATCAACGAATTGAAGGACGTGGATCGTTTGCTTAGCGCTGGCGCCGATAAGGTCTCGATCAACTCGGCGGCTTTACGTAACCCGGCATTAATCGAGGAGATCGCCAAGAACTTTGGTAGTCAGGTATGCGTAGTCGCTATCGACGCTAATTTTGAGAACAATGACTGGCTATGCTATCTAAACGGAGGGCGTGTCCCGACGGATAAGTATTTGTTTCAATGGGCCTCGGAAGCGGAAAGCCGTGGCGCCGGCGAGATCCTTTTCACCAGTATGACGCACGATGGCGTAAAAGACGGATACGCGAACGACGCTCTGGCTACCTTGGCCGATACGTTGCATATCCCGGTTATCGCCTCCGGTGGAGCGGGAAAGATGGAACATTTCCGGGATACGTTTTCCAACGGGAAAGCGGGCGCGGCTTTAGCGGCCAGCGTTTTCCATTTCGGCGAGATACGGATTAGCGACTTGAAGCAATACCTCAAGGACGAGGGGATCAATGTAAGGATATAACACATTATATATAAAGATGAAATTAGATTTCGAGAAAATGGGCGGATTAATACCCGCTATCGTACAAGACAACAACACGAGTAAGGTATTAATGTTGGGCTTCATGAATCAAGAAGCTTATGATGAGACAGTAAGTACGGGTAAGGTTACATTCTTTAGCCGCACGAAAAACCGTTTGTGGATGAAGGGAGAGAGTAGCGGAAATACGTTGCAGGTGGTTAGCATCACGGCGGATTGCGACAACGATACATTATTGATCAAGGCGATTCCAGCCGGACCGGTTTGTCATACGGGAGCGGATACTTGTTTCGGCGAGAAGAACGTAGAGGATATCATGTTCTTGAAATACTTGCAGAACTTCATCGAGCGTCGCCGTCAAGAAATGCCGGAAGGTTCCTATACGACTACCTTATTCCAGAAAGGCGTGAATCGCATGGCCCAGAAAGTCGGCGAAGAAGCGGTAGAGACCGTTATCGAGGCGACCAACGGAACCGAGGACGGCTTCATCTATGAGGCATCCGACTTGGTTTACCACTTAATCGTATTATTGACAAGCAAGGGACTTCGTCTGGAAGACCTCGCCCGTGAATTAAAGAAAAGACATAAAGGTTGATAAATTCTATGGAAGAAGATATTCTACTCAAATTAGAGAACGTGGAGATATGCCGTGAGGAAAACAGGGTATTACACGACGCATGCCTCACGCTTCGTAACGGAGAGTTCGTATATGTGATCGGGAAGGTAGGCTCCGGTAAAAGCAGCCTGCTCAAGTCCTTGTATTGCGAGATACCGATCTTGCGAGGCGAGGCACGTATCATGGATTACAACCTCACCAAGATGAAGCGGAAGGATATCCCTTATTTGCGTAGGAAACTAGGTATCGTCTTCCAAGATTTCCAATTGTTGACCGACCGTTCCGTCTCCAAGAATCTGGAATTCGTGCTGAAAGCCACCGGATGGAAAAAGAAAAGCGAGATCAAGGAACGGATAGACAACGTGCTCCGTCAGGTAGGCATGCAAGACAAAGGCTATAAAATGCCGCATGAGCTATCCGGCGGGGAACAACAACGTATCGTTATTGCCCGTGCCCTTCTGAACAACCCCAAGTTGATACTGGCGGATGAGCCGACCGGCAACTTGGACCCGGAGACGAGCGGACAAATCGTACAACTCTTACACGACATCTGCCAGCAGGGAACGGCGGTGATTATGACCACTCATAACTATACGATCGTGCATAATTATCCTGCCCGCATAGTAAAATGCGAGAATGCCTGTCTAAGTGATGTCAGAGAATAATTTTTTTGTAACTTTGCGGTCGCATTCGATTGAAAAAGAAAACAATTTAATATAGAACAAAAGAAGATGAAAGTTTTAAAGTTTGGCGGTACTTCTGTGGGATCTGCACAGAGAATGAAAGATGTAGCGAAACTGATCACGGGAGACCGTAAGATCGTTGTATTGTCAGCCATGTCGGGTACAACCAACTCGTTAGTCGAGATTTCCGACTACCTGTACAAAAAGAACCCAGACGGAGCGAATGAGATCATCAACAAGCTTGCCATGAAATATATGGGCCATGTTGAGGAACTATACAGCACCGAGGAATATAAACAGAAGGCCAAAGAACTGATAAAATCTCATTTCGAATATATCCGTACGTTCACGAAGGATCTGTTTACCTTGTTCGAGGAAAAGGTTGTCTTGGCACAAGGAGAGTTGATCTCTACGGGTATGATGAATCTTTATTTGAACGAATGCGGCGTGAAATCCGTATTGATCCCGGCTTTGGATTATATGCGTACGGATAAGAACGCGGAACCGGACCCTGTCTATATCAAAGAGAAATTGGTGAAATTACTCGCTGATAATAAGGATGCTGATCTATACATCACACAAGGTTATATCTGCCGCAACGCTTACGGCGAGATCGATAACCTACAACGAGGTGGTAGCGACTATAGCGCATCCTTAATCGGCGCGGCTATCGGTGCGGAAGAGATCCAGATCTGGACAGACATCGACGGTATGCACAATAACGACCCTCGTATCGTACAGGGAACGTCTCCAGTCCGTCAATTGCATTTCGAGGAAGCTGCCGAATTAGCTTATTTCGGAGCCAAGATCCTTCACCCGACTTGTATATTGCCGGCTAAATTGAACAACATCCCGGTTCGTTTGTTAAATACGATGCAGCCGGACGCTCCGGGTACATTGATCTCAAACGCTATCGAAAAAGGTAAGATCAAAGCGGTCGCCGCCAAAGACAATATTACCTCTATCAAGATCAAGAGCGGACGTATGTTGCTAGCTACAGGTTTCTTGCGTAAGGTATTCGAGACTTTCGAGAACTACCAGACTCCGATCGACATGGTTACGACTTCCGAAGTGGGTGTCTCCGTTACGATCGATAACCGCAAGCATCTGGAAGAGATCGTTGACGATTTGAAGAAGTACGGAACCGTGACCGTAGACGAGGATATGGTTATCGTTTGCGTGGTTGGCGACCTAGAATGGGATAACATCGGCTTCGAGGCTCGTATCGTACAAGCTATGAAGGATGTCCCGGTCCGTATGATCTCCTACGGAGGAAGCAACTACAACGTCTCCTTGCTGATCAAGGCCTCGGACAAGCAGAGAGCGCTGCAAGCTCTAAGCGATCATTTATTTAACAACAAATAAAAACAAACGAGGGCGGCCTTTTACAGACTGCCCTTATTTATCTTTATATAATTTCGTATAATATGCTCAAAGGAACATTTCCTGTAGAAAAGTTCAAGCAGCTTTCTACGCCTTTTTATTATTATGATGTCAAGCTATTGCAAGACACATTAGACGTAGTAAAAACCGAATCCGGGAAATATGGTTACCACGTGCATTATGCCGTGAAAGCGAATGCCAATCCCCGTATCCTTTCCATCATAGCGGCAAACGGCCTTGGCGCAGACTGCGTAAGTGGCGGCGAGGTACAGGCAGCTTTAGATGCCGGTTTTCCTGCCGATAAGATTGTCTTTGCCGGTGTTGGCAAAGCGGATTGGGAGATCAACCTAGGACTGGACAATGATATTTTCTGCTTTAACGTGGAATCTGCCGTTGAGCTGGGAATCATCAATGAGCTGGCGGCCGCTAAAAATAAAGTAGCCTCTATCGCCCTTCGTATCAACCCGGAAGTGGATGCCCATACGCATGCCAAGATCACGACGGGTATGAAAGAGAATAAATTCGGTATCAACCTTAGCCAATTAGGAGGTGTACTGGATAAATTAAAGGAGATGAAGAATGTGAAGTTGATCGGTATCCATAGCCATATCGGTTCACAGATCACGGATATGTCTAGCTTCCGCAATTTGGTAATTCGTTTCAACGAGATACAGGAAGAACTGGAAGCTCATGGGGTTACAGTGGAGAACCTAAACTTCGGAGGTGGATTAGGTATCGATTACTATCACCCGAATCATTTATCGATCCCGGCTTTCGATAACTATTTCGCGGCCATTCATAAACTGCTTCAAGTACGTCCGGGTCAACAGGTACATTTTGAGCCGGGACGTTCGATCGTCGCTCAATGCGGAACATTAATCTCTAAGGTATTATATGTCAAGGAAGGAGAGACGAAGAAATTCGCTATCCTTGATGCAGGTTTCACGGAATTGATCCGCCCGGCGATGTACGACGCGCTTATCACCGTATCGAGAACATCAGCAGCGATGAGGCAGTAGAGACTTACGATGTAGTGGGCCCTATCTGTGAGTCATCGGATGTATTCGGTAAGGATGTAGAGTTGAATAAGGCTCATCGTGGCGACTTGATCGCCCTTCGTTCCGCCGGCGCTTATGGCGAGGTCATGGCCTCCCAATACAACTGCCGCCATTTACCGAAAGCCTATTATTCCGATACGATATAATAAAGAGGTAATAGCGCTTCGCTACTATACCAATATACCCATGCGAATACGTTTTAGGTATCGCATTGGTATATTGTCGTTTTAGCACATTGACATTTAATACATTGGTACATTATTATGTTTCTACTCAATACTACAGAGCTTTTCCTTTTGGGGATCTCTTTGATAGGGTTCGTTATCTTATCTCTTTATTATCTGATCGCTTATGCCCGCCTTTTACGTGCGTCAAGACGAACGGATGATACCTTAGAGGAAGGTAATAAACTCCCCGTATCCATCATCATATACGCTAAAAATGATTCTGAGAACCTCAAGAAACACCTTCCAGCGTTACTTACACAAGATTACCCTGAATATCAGGTAGTCGTTATCAACGATGGCTCAAGCGACGATACTGACGATACGCTAAAGTTCTTTCAAAATGAGTATAAACATTTGTATCATACTTACGTCCCCTCGGACGCTCGCTACCTAAGCCGCCGTAAACTGGCGTTTACCCTAGGCGCGAAAGCGGCCAAATACGATATTCTTCTATTCACGGAGGCGAATTGCCAACCGCTCAACGATCAATGGTTATCTGCCATGGTTGGTGGATACACACCCGAGACTAGTATTGTCTTGGGCTACTGCAAATACAGCAACTACAAGGGATTCTTTCATAAGTTGATCGCCTATGATAACTTATTGACGGGTTTACGTTATCTATCTTCCGCCCTCTCCCATCACCCATATACCGGAAACGGACGAAATTTATCTTATCGGAAAGAGTTATTCTTCAAGCATAAAGGTTACTACCAATCCTTGAACTTGCATGCGGGAGACGATGACTTATTCATCAACGAAGCCTCGACCAAGGAGAATACGAAAGTAATCTACACTCCGGACAGCCTAACGGAAATGGATCAAATCGAACGTTTTGGAATCTGGAAAGAGATGAAGGTTTCCCGTGCCGCCACTCAACGGTATTACAAAGGAAGCGCCTTGACATTCTATCATCTCGAATCCACTTGTTTCTTCCTTTTCCAAGTATCGGTTATCGCTACGGTTGTGATCGGATTACAGGGCAACTGGCTAATCTCCTTGATCGCCGTATTATTATATTTGATACGTTTTATAATCAAGGCGAGCGTTTTCGGCAAATCGGCTCGAATGCTTCAACAAAGCCCTACTATCGGTTGGTTATTCCTGTTGGAGTTTATTCAACCCATATTCAATGGATATGTCCGTATTTACCGGCTTTTCAGAAGTAGGAAGGATTATACGTTCCGGTTGGAGAATTAATAATGATGAGCACCCTCATAGGATATCTCTTCTTCCGCCACTTTGGGAAGTTCTTCCTCCTCTAATAGCGGGTAGGCTGGGGTAAACTTCGCATGATAGGTAGATTCCAAATACGTCTTTTCCAATAAACGGACGACATTTTCTAAAGTAGCTTGCCGTTCTTTGGGTTTAAGCTGGCATTCCCAGATCACCATCGTATTCCAGCCCATCGCTCGTAATTCCTCACGTACACGGGCATCCCGGGCTTTATTCCGGTTTAGTTTCTCGGTCCACCACTCTACCCGGGTACGGGGAGGACGAAATTCCGGGCAACCCTCGTGCCCATGCCAGAAACAGCCGTTCACGAAGATAGCGGTCTTATATTTACGCAATACGATATCAGGGGTACCGGGAAGGCGCTTTACATTCACACGAAAGCGAAAGCCACAATGGAACAGGTATTTACGGACTATAATCTCGGGCTTTGTATTCTTGCCCTTAATCATAGACATGATATAGCTACGCTTTTCTTTAGAGATAAGATCTGTCATATCAATCCGGCAAAACTAGAATGTATGCCAAAGATACGGCTTTTATTCAAAACGGATACTCTTGGCCGGATCAATCTTCGTAATCAAATAGGAAGGTCCTAACATCATCAACATGGAGGCGGCCAATGTCCCTATATTCAAAAGGAACAGTGAAAATAGGCTCAGATCGATAGGCACGGCATCCAAATAATAAATAGAAGGATCTAATTGGATAATGTGGAAATGAGATTGAAGCAAACAAAGAGAGATACCGATGATATTCCCCCACAACATTCCTTTGCCGATCAAGAAGAAAGAGACATACAAGAAGATCTTGCGAATACTGTTATTATTTTGTCCCAAGGCTTTTAGGATTCCGATCATATTGGTACGCTCTAAGATTATGATCAATAATCCGGAGATCATGGTAAACCCTGCGACGGAAAGCATCAGCGCCAAGATAACCACCACATTGATGTCCAGCACATCCAGCCAATTAAAGATCATCGGGTTCAACTCCTTGATCGAGCGGGCGTAGAACGTATTGCCATTTCGGTCTTGCCGTTCCGTCAGATCGAAATAAACATCCTCGGCCACTTGGTCCAAACGATCATAGTCATCCACTTGCAACTCCAGTCCGCTTACTTGATCTTTATCCCAACCGTTCAAGCGGCGTATCTGCTTAATATCAGCAATTACGAACATCTTGTCATAATCAAGGAAACCCGTCTCATAAATCCCCGTGATCGTGAACTTACGGGCACGCACGTCATCTTGCACAAAATAAGTCAGGAAAGAATCCCCGACCTTTAGTCCTAGCAGATCTGACAAATACTTGGAAATAATAACATCCGTAGAGTTCTTATCCGGCTGGATCGTAAAAATCTCGCCCTCTTTTAAATTTTCCTTGAAGAAAGTCCAGTCATAATCCGTATCCACCCCTTTCAAGACAATACCTTGAAAATCTTGGTCAGTCTTCAAGATGCCTAGCTTCGTCGCAAATTTCTCGACATGGCGAATACCGGGGAATGCATCGAGCGCATTCAATAAAGTATCGCTAACCGCTATCGGCTGCGACTCATAGGAAGAATTACTATCGAAATTCGTGATCTGGATATGCGAGCCGAAACCGATCACCTTGTTCCGGACCTCTTTCTTAAAGCCTATCACGATCGCCACCGAAAGGATCATCACCGCCAATCCCAAAGCGATCCCGATCATGGCAATACGAACAGCGGGAGGAGTAACCTCACGATCCCCCTCCTTGCTGAAATGTATCTTTTTGGCGATAAATAGCTCTAAATTCATTTATAACATTCTTCCCGGATAAGCTTCCAACGCCTTTGATAACACCGTCAAAGCTTTCGCAAGATCTTCCTTTTTCAAAACATAGGCCATACGAACCTCATTCTTACCAAGTCCCGGTGTCGTGTAAAAACCCGACGCCGGTGCCATCATGACCGTCTGACCCTCGTATTCAAACTCTTCCAAACACCAAGCGCAGAACTTATCGGCATCATCCACCGGAAGTTTAGCCACCGTATAGAAAGCGCCCATCGGTATGGGAGAATAAACGCCGGGAATACGGTTCAAGCCATCGATCAAGCATTTACGCCGTTCCACATACTCGTCATAAGTCTCACGGGCATACTCCTCGGAAGCATCCAAAGAGGCCTCGGCTGCGATCTGTCCGATCAAAGGCGGGCTTAAACGAGCTTGGCAGAACTTCATGACGGCACTACGCACTTCGGCATTTTTCGTAATCAACGCACCGATACGGATACCGCATTCCGAATAGCGTTTGGAGACAGAATCGATCAATACCACGTTCTGCTCGATACCTTCCAGATGACAAGCCGAGATATACGGGGAACCGGTATAGATAAACTCCCGGTATACCTCATCCGAGAAAAGATAAAGATCATATTTCTTTACGATATCCCGGATTTGATTCATCTCACGACGCGTATACAAATAACCCGTAGGATTGTTCGGGTTACAGATCAGGATCGCTTTGGTACGCTCATTGATCAACTCCTCGAATTTCTCTACTTTCGGAAGAGAAAATCCTTCCTCTATCGTAGTCGTCACTGTCCGGATCACGGCTCCTGCCGAGATAGCGAATGCCATATAATTAGCATAAGCAGGTTCCGGTACGATAATCTCATCACCCGGATTCAAGCAGCTCAAGAAGGCAAACAAAACAGCCTCCGAACCACCGGTAGTGATGATAATATCGTCAGCCGTAAGATTAATATCATACTTTTTATAATATCCAACCAACTTCTCGCGATAACTGCGATATCCCTGACTAGGGCTATATTCCAACACCGTACGATCGACATTACGGATCGCGTCGAGTGCCGCTCGCGGAGTGGGAAGGTCAGGCTGACCGATATTCAGGTGATACACATGAACTCCTCTCTGTTTGGCAGCATCGGCCAATGGAGCCAGCTTCCGGATCGGGGAAGCGGGCATTTCGACTCCTCTTTGTGAGATGTTGGGCATTACTATCTTATATTTATTCGTTTTGAGGGGCAAAGATAGTAAAATTATTAATCAAATACCCGGTCTTGGCGAATCTTTACTAGCGTGCATCGTAGATACAAAAGCATTCGGATCGATCTCTTTTACCTCATCTTTCAAGCGGGGCATGTCCTTACGCTCGGCAATCGTAAAGATAATCTCGGTCTCATGTCCCTCGTACATGCCTTTACCATGGATAAATGTTCCTCTCATACCCATTTTATCGACAATCAAATCACGCATTTCCTTTGTCTTTCGGGAAACGATAAAGACAGCACGGTTCGGGTTCTCCGTCTGGAACATCTCCACGATCTTTCCATATACGAAAATAGTAAACCAAGAATACAAAGGTACCGCCCAATCCTTAAATACGATCAAGCCCAACAATACGACTGCGGAATCCAATACGATGATCATATTGCTGACCTTCAAGTTGGAGTCATTAGCGATCACACGTGCCAATACATCCGTACCGGCACTCGTACTTTGCGCCCGGAAAATACAAGTCACACCCAATCCTAAAATAGCTCCACCGTAAAAGGCGGCGATAAAGGCATCGTTCTCCACCAATGGATCGGTAAGGAAATAAGATAATGAGTCGGTAAATATAGAGATCAGCAAGAAAGTAACGATCGTCTTCGGGCCGGAAGACAATCCGATCTTTTTCATCGCCAAAATCATCAACGGGATATTGAAGCAAAGCGCCGTCGCACCCATCGGCAAACCATCCGGGAAGAACGGGAACAAATCTTTCGTCACATAGTGGATTACGATAGAGATACCATACACACCTCCCGGTACGATTTTGTAAGGCGCTAGGAAAAGCACGTAACTAAGTGCCTGCAAAAATGAACCTACCACGATTAAGGAGTAGTCCATTACATTTCTCTTCAAAGTAGCATTAGAAGGGACTAAAAGTTGTTGTGTTGTCATGACTCGAATTAAGCGTTATTTGTAAAACGCCGCAAACTTACACAATCTTCTTCGATTTATACGCGAGCCTAAAAAAAAAGTATCCCCACTATTTACCTTTTGACAGGAAATAGTGGGGGACACACTCTTATATAGTATAAATTACTTACTTGCGTTATCCGCTAAGTACACTTCCGGGAACGTATTAACACCCAGCGTACGGTTGTTATTGTTCGTGATGTTCAATAAAGTAACATACTTACGATATTGATCCGGGCTCAAAGCCTTCTTCATCAACTTCAAGTTACCGTAAACCGCCTGATACATCTTCTTGTCCTGCAATTTAGCGCTAGCTTTTACGCTCGCGTTCTGCATCTCGATGAAATATTCGTTGATGTTAGCTACCTCGTCCAACTGACTCGGAGTCAATTGCAAATAGTTCGCTAACTTCTCTGTACTTACCACAAACGGTTCTCTACTCAAACTCGGTTTCTGAGCGAAGCTCATTGTCGCACACATCAATAAGGCTGCGACTGCCATTCCAAAACGTTTCATAATACCTAAAAACCTTAAATTGTTAAACCTAAACAAAAACCTTAAAAACACATAGCCCAATCACATTGGCTTAATTACTTCTCAGCCAAATAACTGTCCAAAAGCGGATTAGAAACCTTATCTTCCTGATTAGCGCGAGTCACATTAATCAACGCTACATATTTACGATATTGATCTTTAGTCAATGCACGTTTCATCAGTTTCAAATTACACAACAATGCGTTGCGAGTTTCTTCCGGTCTTGCGTTATTGCAAAGCGCTTCCGCAGACAGGGGTTGACCTAATTGATTCTCGAAGTAAGTATTAATCTCTGACACCTCAGCGATCTGGTTTGCGTCAAGCTGCAAATATCTGCTTAGCTTATCGAAACTCATACTCTTTGAATCACTAACCTTTTGAGCGAAGCTCATTGTCGCTACCATCATTAAAGCGACTACCATCATACCTAAACGTCTCATAATACCTAAAATTTAAACCTAAACTAAGACCTTAACTAATAAATGCGGCGTTTCCGCATCTTCTATCTTTCTCTTTTTGTTACTGCAAATATAACAGTATGTTTTATAACATTGTTCTTCAATACGGTTAATTTTTGCAAACAATTGACGTTATTGATATATATCAAGGCATATAGCAATCATTTTGTAATACATATTACGATAAACACTATCTATTTCATCATAGACACCGTTTATAAACAAGCAAAAGCCTAGATATATTCTTATACAAGCCTAGCTGTATTCTTATACGATACCATATCTATTCTATAATCTCCGTCGTGGATTATACAAACCACAGCGTGATCTATAAAAACCACGACATGATCTATACAGACCACGACGTGGTTTATAGAATAGATACAGTCACAAGATACTTTTTATGCAATAGCTTGATACTTTACATCTATCCTTTACTTATTTATCGGCTAGATAAACATCGGGGAAGGAAAGCCCGCTCGTCATCCGGTTATTATTGTTCGTTACGTTGATCAAAGCCACGTATTTCCGATATTGATCGGTGCTTAACGCCTTTTTCATCAACTTTAAGTTGCCAAATACGGCTTGCCGCATCCGTTTATCCCGCATTTTATGACTTCCCCTCAAGCCCTCGCTTTGCTTTTCCCTAAAATAATCGTTGATCATCGCTACCTCATTAATCTGGCTGGGACGTAATTCCAGATAGCTTACCAATTGGCCCACATTGACTACAAACGGTTCTTTATGTAAGCTCGATTCCTGCGCGAAACTCATTGTCACACTTACCAACAAGGCTGACATAGCCATTACTAAACGTTTCATACTACCTATTCCTTTCATTTGTTAAACCTTAAAAACCTATTTCTCTGTGATCTTTGATACAAATATAGGGTGAGGTTTCCCGCTAGAAAAGGAAGAATCGACGAAGTACGCCGTAGGTTTAGACGAAACCGGGAATCAAGCGGATCAAGAAATCAGCTTATTCCTCTTCGTACGAGGCTTTTACCAAGCGGATATAGACGAATAAGGAAAGAAGGCAACAAACCGCCCCGACTCCGTAGGCGGTAGCCAGATTGGCACGGGTAGCGATAAAGCCGGCGGATAACATCCCGATCCCCATCCCGAAATCGAAAGAGGTCAAGTAGGTGGAGGTAGCCGTACCGCGCATATGGTGCGGAGCGACATTCACGAAAAGACATTGAAAAGCCGGTACACTCACGCCAAAACCGATACCGATCGCCAAGGCGCAAGCGAAAAAGACAAACGATGTATGTACGGTAGCGAACACGGAAAACGAGATCGCTAAAGAGACCAAGGATACGATGGACACGACATGGATCTTGCCATGGTCCACTAACCGTCCGGAAATCAAACGGGCCGTCCCTACACCGATCGCCATAAATATAAAGAAGTAGCCGGGGTCCGGCACCTCGATCTCTTTACCATATAATACCACGAACGAGAGCAACATCCCATAAGGTATAGCGACCAGCAAATAGGCCAAGGCCGCAGGAAGCGCTTTCACCAAGATAAAACGATCCAACGAGAAGGCCGGACGAGGCACTTTCTCCCGTTTCGGATAACGGATCAGCCCGACGGAGCCGATCCCGACCAAGGCGATCACCAAAGCGACCCCTATAATCCAGAAGAACCCCTGCCGGTCGTACAACCCGACCGCAACCAAAGGGGCCAAAGACATCGCGAGATTGATCGTCAATCCGTAAAAGCCCATGCCTTCTCCCCTTCGCTTGGAAGGGATCACGTCTATCGTAATCGTATTGCCGGAAACAGAGGTCAGTCCCATGAACCCGCCTTGGATGAAACGAACCGCCATGATCGTATAGACCGTCATGGCAAACCAATAACCGGCGAACAGACAGGCGAATATCGTGAAGGCGAATACATATAACGGTTTGCGGGAGAAACAATCTACCAGATATCCGAGAACGGGCGCACGCACAGCAAGCCGATCGTATAGCTAGACAAGACCATCCCCACCTCAGACGTGCTGATGCCCAATTCCTCTACCAGATAGACCGGCATAGTAGGCATCAACATATAAAAGGCGAAATTCATCAAGAAGTAAGAGATACAACATTGGACGAAATTCCGGTTCCAAAGTACAGGTTTAGTCTCGCTCATTCCTCTTTATTACTTATGCCAGCTCGCTCAACTCCAGCCAGCGCATCGTTTTCTCGTCGATCTCTTCCATGACTTGGGTGATCCGTTGAGATTTAGCCATGAGCTCGTCCGTAGACAAAGTACCACTGCTCATAGCGGTCTCCAACTCCGCTTTCTCTGCCTCCAAAGCCGGTATCTCCTCCTCTAAGGCCTCGAACTCTTTCCGCTCCTTGAAAGTGAGTTTTTTCTTTTGCTCATTGACAGGACGAGACGGTTTCTCCGGAGCCGGGTTTTGTCTCGCTTGCAAAGCAGCCTCCGCCTCTTTTTCCAGTTGGTCTTGCACGTCTTTCCAATCCCGGTACTGCGTATAGTTGCCGGGGAAATCCTTGATATCGGCGTTACCCCGGAAAACCAGCAGGTGATCTACCACCTTATCCATAAAGTAACGGTCGTGGGAAACGACGATAGCGCACCCCTTGAAGTTACGAAGGTATTCCTCCAATACGTTCAAGGTCACGATATCCAGATCATTGGTCGGCTCATCGAGCACCAAGAAGTTCGGGCTACGCATCAATACCGTACATAAATACAGGCGACGTTTCTCCCCACCGCTCAATTTATAAACGTAACTATGCTGTTTCTCCGGCGTGAACAGGAAATAGTTCAAGAACTGGGACACTCCCATCTTCTGTCCGTTACCCAAATCCACGTATTCGGCGATCGCCTGCACCACGTCGATCACTTTCATTTGCTCATCGAACTTCAAGCCCTCTTGACTATAATAGCCAAAGCGAACGGTCTCGCCCACATCGAAATGGCCGCTATCAGGAGCCACCTCCCCCATCAGCATCTTGATAAAGGTAGATTTGCCCGTACCGTTATTCCCGACAATACCCATCTTCTCGTAACGGGCGAAAATATAGTTGAAATCCTCCGTAATCTTCAAGTCACCGAAACGTTTGCTTACATTCACCGCCTCGAAAATCTTCGAACCAATGTAAGAAGCCTTTACGTCCAAGTTCACCTTTCCGGTATCCCGTTGTTGCTTCGCTTTCTTTTCCAGCTCATAAAAGGCATCGATACGGTACTTCGCTTTCGTGCCCCGTGCCTGCGGCTGGCGGCGCATCCAATCCAGTTCCGTACGGAGAAGATTCTTCGCACGCTCCACGTCGGCGTTCATCGCCTCGACACGCTCTTGGCGTTTCTCCAGATAATAACTATAATTACCTTTATACGAATAGATTTGTTTATTATCGATCTCGATGATCTCACTACAAACACGATCCAAGAAGTAACGGTCGTGCGTCACCATCAAGATACTGATATTGGCCCGGCTCAGATAATCTTCCAGCCACTCGGTCATTTCCAGATCCAAATGGTTCGTCGGCTCATCCAAGATAATCAATTCAGGGTCCGTGATCAAGACATTCGCCAAGGCTACCCGTTTCAACTGTCCTCCGGACAATTCCCCGATCTTCTGATTGAAGTTATGAATCTTCAACTGCCCGAGGATTTGTTTCGCTTTCTGCTCATAATCCCACGCCTTGAAGCTATCCATACGGGTAAGGATGTCCTCCAGATTCGAGTGCTCCTCTTTCGTCATCGCCTCCTCGTACTCAGCTATCAACTGGACAGTCTCGTTCTTCGAGTGGAAGCAAGCCTGTAGCACGGTCAGTTCTTCCGGATAAGAAGGTGATTGCTCCAAATACCCGACCCGCAGGTCTTTCCGGAAAACCACCTCACCCGAGTCGTAATCCTCCTTACCACCGATAATATTCAATAAGGTAGTCTTACCCGTCCCGTTTTTGGCGATCAACCCGATCTTCTGTCCTTGCGCGACTCCGAACGTTATATCCTCGAAAAGAACCAAATCACCGAAGCTCTTGGTCAGCTTATCTATCTGAAGGTAACTTATCATGTTTTCTAATTTAAATTCAAATCGGAAGGCAAACTTACACAAAATCCTCGAATTTTAAGCTTTTCTCCGTACCTTTGGTGGAAGAATAAGAAAAACACCATGAATGTTAGAATAGATGAAAGTTGGAGAAAACGTCTGCAAGAAGAATTTGACAAGCCTTATTTCGAGCAATTGGTGACATTTGTCAAAAACGAATATAAGCAAGCGCACGTACTTCCTCCCGGGCCCCAGATATTCCATATATTTAACGCATGCCCGTTTGAGAAGGTAAAAGTCGTTATCTTGGGACAAGACCCCTATCCTAATCCGGGACAATACTACGGGGTCTGCTTCTCGGTACCCGAGGGCGTGGCGATTCCCGGCTCCTTGATGAATATATTCAAAGAGATCCACGATGATCTCGGAAAACCGATCCCTTCCTCCGGGAATTTGGATCGTTGGGTAAGCCAAGGCGTATTCCCGATGAATTCCGTTCTCACAGTCCGTGCCCACCAAACAGGTTCGCACCGGAACAGAGGATGGGAAACATTCACGGATGCCATTATCAAGAAATTAAGCGACGAACGGGAAAATCTAGTATTCATGTTATGGGGCAGTTACGCTAAAGCCAAGATTTCCCTTATCGATACGAGCCGACATTTGGTCCTAACGACCGTACATCCATCTCCCCGCTCCGCCGAATATGGTTTCTTCGGTTGTAAGCATTTCAGTAAGGCTAATGATTTCTTACGGGGTAAAGGCATCCCGGAAATCGATTGGTAAGTATAAATCAACCTAAATCAATCGTATATGGACATTCAAACGTTTATCGACAACTATCAGGAGACATTCTCCGGCAAAGCGGAATTACCGATCGCCTTCTGGTATTCCGATACGCTATCGGGAGAATTAAGGAAGACGCAAGGTTGCCTGTTTAAAGCGCTTCCCGCCATAAGGAACGGAGAGATTATCAGCATGAGCGGAGAAAGCATCGGTTGCGGAGGTGGGAAATTCTATACCGGATTCACTCCCATGCCGGAACATGTACCTAATTTCGTTTCCTTGAAAGAACGATATAAGCAAACACCCGAGATGGTTCTGGAAGGCATCAAGAAGATAGATGTACAAAGGGCGACCAAGCAATATATCCATTTCGCGAGAATCGACCGGCTTACTTCCTTCGAGGATGTGGAAGGGCTTTTGTTCCTCGCTACCCCGGATATCCTGTCCGGCTTGGTCACGTGGGCGTTTTTCGACAATAACTCGCCCGAGGCCATCTCCACGCCTTTTGGCTCGGGATGTAGCGCAACCATTACGCAAGCCGTCAATGAGAACCGGCGTGGCGGGCACCGTGCTTTCCTTGGCTTCTTCGATCCCTCGGCCCGCCCTTATGTGGAAAGCAACGTATTGAGTTTCACGATCCCGATGTCTTCAAGGAGATGTGCGAGACGATGCGTATGTGTAGCCTCGATACGCACGCATGGGGCAAGATAAAAGCGAGAATCGATGAAGGCTGATTTTTACACGGAAGTTTACAACATCGTAAAGGAAATACCGGAGGGAAATGTGGTTACCTACGGGCAGTTAGCCAAACTCGCCCGGAGGCCACAATGTTCCCGCATGGTAGGGCAAGCCATGTTCAACGCCCCGAGAGAGCTGAACTTGCCTTGCCACAGGGTAGTAAACAGCCAAGGGAGATTGGCTCCCAATTGGACGGAACAAAGGGAACTGCTGGAAAAAGAAGGCATCGCTTTCAAAAAGAACGGGTGCGTGGATTTAAAGAAGCATATTTGGGCGGAGATATTGCCCATTATTTAAGATACGTCACGCCATCACAAAGCTCATTATCCCCAAAAAGCATATCAACGCCATTATCAATATAGATAACAAGGTGATTATTCTCCTGTGAGCATATTTTATCGAGACATGCAATATCCCGATAAACAACAACACGTATAGTATCGCCTCCGGATAACCCAACATTTGATACATATAGGGTATTTTCGTATATATGTATCCTTCAAAGGATCCCATTGTCGGCCCAATGGTTGATAGCAAGGACAATCCTAGGATTATTACGCCTAATTTCATTAAGCCGTTCTTTTCCTCAAAAAACACCTTCCGTAAAGGCAATAACACCAAAGCCAACAGTATCCCGCGAAATATCTGCAGAACAGGCCCTAACACCACGATTGGCTCATCGACCGGCTTCATAAATGAGGATATCACATCGGTAGCGAACAAATCCCGATAGTTCATCACCAAAAGGGCAAATACCCCCGCGACAAATCTTGTCAGTTTTTCTCATAACGACAGACTAAATTATCAAAGAACAAAAATTACGGATTATAGATTAAACATTAAGATGAACAAGAATATGAAATCAATTATCAGTTTCTTTAAATTCACCCCGACCGAGGCCGCCGGGATCAAGCCTTTGGTGGAGAACCATTTCCTGCTATTCTGGTTATATAATATAATGGATCTCATCCCTTCACGATAATAAAGAAAAAGTATATGAAACATCTAATTTTATTTATAGCTTTGCTAGTATCAAACGGACTAGCAATCGCGAGAACGACAATGAGTGATCAACTTTCAAAAACAACAAGAATGAATACCCAAAGTGAAATTTATTTTGCCGGTGGATGTTTCTGGGGAACAGAACATTTCATGAAGCAAATCGATGGCGTTACGAATACCCGAGTAGGTTACGCGAACGGGAAGATGAGTATCAAAAACCCGACTTACGAACAAGTGTGTAACGATAATACCGGATTCGCCGAGACAGTGGAAGTTAGCTACGATCCGCGACAAGCCGATTTGAAGTTATTGATCGAACTATTCTTCAAGACGATAGATCCGACAAGTATCAACCGGCAAGGCAACGATATCGGATCACAGTATCGTACCGGCATCTATTATACGAATACGGACGATCTGCCGATCATCAAAGAGACCGTGGAGGCATTGGCCAAGAATTATTCCAAGCCCATCGTCGTAGAGATTCAGCCATTAAGTAATTTCTATCCGGCAGAAGACTATCATCAGGATTATTTAGATAAACACCCGGACGGTTATTGCCACATAAGCCCGGATCTATTCGATTTCGCCCGAAAGGCTAATAAGGGGAAAGCCTCGAACAAGCCTGTATCGCAAAAGAAATTCCAGAAACCGGATGATCAGACATTGCGCTCTAAACTCACCGCCGAACAATATGCGGTAACACAGCAAAACGCTACGGAAAGAGCTTTCAAGAATGAATATTGGAATGAAAAGCGTGAAGGCATCTACGTAGATATCACGACCGGGGAACCTTTGTTCATCTCTACCGATAAGTTTGATTCGGGTTGCGGATGGCCTAGTTTCTCCAAGCCGATAGACAAGAGCTTGGTGATGGAAAAAACGGATCTTTCCCACGGGATGAAACGGATTGAGATACGCAGCAAAACAGGAGATGCACATCTAGGGCACGTTTTTAATGATGGCCCAGCCGACAAAGGTGGGTTACGATACTGCATCAACAGTGCGTCATTAAGATTTATCCCTAAAGCAAAGATGGAAGAAGAGGGATATGCCGACTATCTCCCACTCCTATAAAAACAAATAAAAAAACATAGTTATGATTTGTTCAACTCATAACTATGTTTTGAAAATTTCATAACTATGATTTTTTAATAGTATCTTCGCCGTATAAAACAAGCGAAAGAAGCACTATGTATCACGAATTTACCCCCTGCGCAGCCTTAGTGCCCTTTATCGACAAGTTCTGGGTGTTCAAAGGCTTTACCGACATCGGGACACGTTTTAAGATCCTCGCGGACGGATGCACCGACTTTATCTTCTCAATCGGTAACATGACCGTCCCTACGGACGAGCATTCGATGATCATGCAACCTTATCGTTCCTATTTCGTTGGTCCTATGCGGGTTTATTCGGATCTGACTGCCACGACAAATACCCTGCACATGCTGGGGGTTCGTTTTCACCCCTGTGGGCTGGCAGCTTTCACGAATGAGCCTTTGGGACAGTTTGCCGATCTTCGCATCCAGTCTTCAGATATTAACCTTTTATTCGATAATTCCTTTGCCGAGATGCTTTGCGAACAGCCGGACGATTCCGTCCGTATCCGCATTATCGAAGGCTATCTTATACGCCTTCTCACCCAATCCATTCAAGTAGACAGACAAATTATATACGCCACCTCATTTATAAAACAGTCCTGCGGACAGCTACCCGTACAAAACTTGATCGACAAGATTTGCATTTGCCAGCGGCATTTCCAACGTAAGTTCAAGGATGCCACCGGATATACTCCCAAAGAATTCAGCCGGATCATAAAATTCCAATATGCCATAGAAGTACTGAGGAACGCCCCACACACAGACTTAAGCAGCATCGCCTTAGATTGCGGCTACTATGACCATTCCCACTTTATCAAAGAATTCAAGCGTTTAGCGGGAGACGTTCCCTCTTACTTCCTTACTTTACCAAATCCTGCGGATGAACCGCTTACTTATATTTGATTAAAAATAAAATCGCAAGAATCTATCACATAAAAGTCGTTTTTTTACAACCAGAAAGAATAGTCATTCCGTATGTTTGCACTATTGAACTTTTACAAATAAGAATCTTATGAATTACACTTTTGAACTAAAAGAACTACAAGCTACACACATCGTGTATCTTCATCATCAAGGAGATATGAGCATGATCCCAAGCTCTATCAGAAAGCTTATGCAATGGGCCGGGCCAAAAGGACTTATAAACGGTCCAGCAAATAAACTTATATCAGTTTACCAACACGAAGGAAAGGAGTTAAGTGTGGATATCGGTTTAACAGTGCCTCAAGAGGTAGAGGGAGAAAATGAGATCTCAAAAGGATTATTATCCGGAGGACTTTATGCGATCGGGCATTTTGAGATAGGAACGGATGAAATACCCGCCGCATGGAGCTTGATGTACACGCTTACATCCAAACACCAATGCAAACCTTGTGCGGGCAAATCATTCGAGATCTATCAAAGCATCCCTCTCGATCAACATCCACAAGATAAATGTATGATCGATTTATGTATACCCGTCCAGATGATAGACCTCAAGCTAATCGAGGAAAAAGCAATTTCCATATTAACGGAATGTGACACCGCTATGCTCGCATCTGTTACGGAAGAGGGTTATCCCCGTCCGGTTCCTATGGGAAAAATAAAAGCGGATGGTATTTCCCAAATATGGTTCTCTACAGGCACGTTCTCTGATAAGACAATACAATTCCAACTCAACCCGAAAGCCGGAGTTTGCTTTATGAAAGGAGGAGACAGTATCGTGTTAACGGGTAAGGTCGAGATCGTTTCCGATATGGAAATCAAGAAAGCCCTTTGGTCTGACTGGATGTTCGCCCATTTCCCTGGAGGAGTAATAGATCCGAGCTATTGTATATTGAAATTCACTTCCGAAGAAGCGACTTATTGGATCGATAATGAATTTGTAAAAGCTAGTATATAAGTTATCACATCATACAATTGCGTCTAAAATATTAAAAATCTTGATTGCCGCAAATTAGAGAAGACGGCAATCAAGATTAATTCATTTATTCACTTCAGAAACCTCTCTAGCTCTTATTATTCTATCGCCACATAAATCTGGGTCAATAAATCCTCCGGCTTCGTATTACGAGGATCATTCAAGTAGATCTCGCCGCTAGGCACTTCCCGTAAGGAAAGACCCATCTCGGGGAGATATTTGCCGTAAAGCGTATCATACACAGCCCCTAATTGCTGATAAGTTCCTTTATAAAGAGCGACCATAAAACGCCCTTCCAATACCTTTTTCGTACCAATCTCCCCTTTAGGGCAAACCGAAGGAGCGACTTCCAGACAAATATCGGTACGCAGCTTATCCGGTGAGGTCACTTTCGGATCATCATGATACAAGCAGATCGGTGAAAAACTCAATGGCTGGATGTTTTGCTCCTTGGCGAATTGGAGCAAGCGCATCCAAGTTCCCAGATAATCGATTTCTTTATACCCTCCGTTTAGACGAATGTAGGCTACTTGTTTGCCGGGTAAATCTTTTACCTCGACCTTCAATTCCATATCGGGCATTATTCTATTCGGTTCCATAATTACATAATCTTTATTGTTTCTATATTCATTTGGAGAAATCCCATAAAACTGGCGAAAAACCTTAGACAAAGAAGAGGGTACGTCATATCCTACCTTATAGGCGATCTCCTTGACAGGTATTTCTGTATAACGCAAAAGCCGAGCGGCCGTCTCGACCCGCATCCTAACGATAAACGTACCAACCGGTTCCCCTAAGAACTCTGCGAAGATCCGATGAAAATGCCAACGAGAGAATCCGGATATCTCCGCCAGCTTATTTAGATCGATATCCTCGCCTAAGTGATTATTTATGTATTCAACCAATACATTCATACGTTGTTGATACTCTGTCTTTGTCGTTGTCTTTATTCGCATGATTCTTAGGATTTCAAGGCAAAAATAGAAGAATTATCCCGAACACACTTTTCCGATATTGCTAAAATGAACTATAAAGTAAAGATATCGTTTATTTAGCCCAAATCCGTTATCTTTACCATCTAAATTAAAATAGGAAACAATAACATGTTGAAAATAACAGCGCCTAGATTGGTAAAAAACTTACGGGAGGATGTGGACTGGATGGATTGTATATCCAGACAAGAGGATGATTTTACAGAATGTTCTTTCAATGGATTATGCGTCGAGGACGTATCTAAACAGAACCTATCCGTTAATTCCTGCTTATTCACCAATTGTGGTTTCATTGCTTGCAATTATCGTAAATCTCAGTTTAGCGATGTGGTATTTAAGAACTGTGACCTATCAAATATAAATTTATCCGGATGTGGCTTTTACCGCGTAGAGTTCATTGGGTGTAAACTTACCGGAACGAATTTCTCCGAATCAATCTTTAATCATACTACCATCCGGGATTGCAAAGGAGATTATGTAATCTTCTCCATGAGCAAACTCCGGAACGTATCTTTTAATCAATGCTTTTTACGAGGAGGCGGATTGGACAATTGCCAATTCACAAACGTAGAATTCGAGCATTGTAATTTAGTAGAGGCCGAGTTTCACCGGACCTCTTTGAAAGGGATCGATCTTACTTCTTCCGAGATCGCCGGTATACGTATCGGCTCGATTCCCGGAGGGGAGTTGAAAGGTGCTACCGTAACCTCCTTACAAGCACTGGACATCGCCAGAATGCTAGGCATTACGATCAAGGATTAAAACTCCGGATGGCGTTTTAACCACACAACCGCATAGGAACAGGTAGCCAAAGGGCGCAACCCCTGTTCCTTTGCGTATTTATAAGCTGTTTCAACAAGAGTCGCCGCAATCCCACGCCCTTCCAAGTTTTTTGGGACAATGGTATGGATAATGTCCAAGGCATCTCCTCTTAAACGATATTCCACATAGGCTGTCAAGCCGTCTTCTACTACCTCGAAACGATTTTTCTCCGGATAGTGATTTACTGTATATTCCATTATTTATTCTTTTAAAGATTCTATTTCCTTATTATTTGTATCAATCTCCTTCCGCTTATCTTTCTTTTTATCGAGACCGAAAAAGCGCTTTACCTTCGTGAAGAAACCTGCCACTTTCAAGGCCGCATCCTGTTCTTTTTTCGAGACTCCCACGGATTCCACCAAGGCTGGTCTTAGCATCTGCCATAGATAGTTGAACGTGGAATGATAGGGATCTCGCACGATTTCCATATCGACCTTACGTAATTTACTATCTTTCCGCTCAGGATGGGCCGGATTATTATCCCGTAAGACCAAGTTCGCCAATCTCGACAAGAAACCTTTTTGTGTGGTCTCTCCGTCTTTCTCTTTCAATAGGGCCACTTTCAGTTTCCGATACGGGAAGTCTAACCGTATCCGGCCTTTCCGGCTTGAGGCATCCATATGAAAGACCACATCCCGTGCCCAACCGCTCACTACTTCCGCCGGCGCCAGAGGTTTTACGATCTCATTCAAGGAAAGCAGGTCTAGGCTATCCAAACGGGCATCCAATAGAAAGCGGTCGTATAATGAATCTACCGGGAGTTGCCATGTAGCCGTAAAATGCCCCGATCCCATCAGGTTCCCGTCCGCATGCAATCTGATGAATTGCTCCGGATAGGAAACGATATTGGTCAAACCTGAAAATTGGCCATTCATATCGGTAAAATAAAGCTTACCGGGCTTATCGCCTTTAACGGGTAATTCCTCATAAACCAGAGAGAAATTGGCAACGGAAGCGGTATCTATCTTGAAACGGACCGGAGCCTTTTGTAAACCTTCATAAATCATCGGAACGATATGAGGCTCCACCGGGATCTTCCGGTTCTTTAAGTTTTGTAGTAAGACATCGTTTATCCAGAGTCCCCCCACACGTAATTCCTTGGTTGAGAAATATCCGGGAATATCCACGTCGTTCAATCTTACGTTCCCAACCTTCACGTCAAACCAATCTTGATGCTTAGGCTGTTTATAAGCGAACTCCATTTTGGAATAAGGCGAGACTAAATGTACGTTATCCAACCTCAAACCTGACTTTCTCAAATCCAGATCCCCGATCTTCAACCGGTAGAAGCCATTATCCAACGGTATATCGATATCCTTCGTCTGTAGCTGAAGATCACCTAATTGAAACGTCTTCTTCTTCAAATCCACAAACACATTCTCCAAAGCCAATTGGATATCCTTTTGGCTCTCAGTCCGCAATATTGTCGTATCCGATCCCCAAGACATAGAAAAATCACCATCGGATAAATCAAATCGGTCAAACCCGATCTGATAGATGCTATTCTTGGGAATCCGGATTCCCGTTAATGAAATCAATGGGGTTGAAAAACGTATCGAGTCCTTTTTAGCGGCCAAGGTCACATCCTGTAGACGGAAAGAGCCGTTTACGGTGGATAGCGAACCTTTTCTTATAGTCACACGCAGATCCTTTCCCGGTAAGTAGTTATCGAAATCCCGGAAACTAAGACCAAAATGATCATACTTGAAAAACAATTGCCCACTCCGGTTCGTTTGCTCATCCACCAAGAAATTCGTGGCAAAGAAATTGAGGCTGTTGAGTCGGTACCGGGTCGTGTCATTTATCTCACGATCCTCCAATGTCACATTTGCGTTCTGAATCTGGATCTTACGGATGGAAAGATACCGAAGGAAAGGATTTAACAAACTCTCCACATCCACACGGCTATTTACAGATGTGCTTTTCCCTTTATCCGGAGATTCAACGGAGGGCGTTTTATAATAAACCAAGCGAGGCGACCGAATCATCAGTAAATCCGCACTAATACCTTTGTTGTACGCCAACCCGTCTATCCGGATCGTATCGATACTTCCCGACAAATAATCATTGCGGGAACGAACAGACAACGGACGCAGCCGCATGCTATCTATATGAAACGAGCCTGAGGCCGTATTCATCGCCAAGCGCTTGATATCGAACCGGTGATTACGAGCCCTCATGATCCCTTGTATATCATTCGCCTCAAACGCAATGGAACGAAAATAATTCAGTTCCTCGCCCGGAGCTACCAAGGAGTCGATCAGAAGACCTTCCGCATGGAAATTAAACTCAGGGATCGAGAAGTCCTCTATCTGCCCTTTCAAGGCTAAGGAATAGTGAAGGGCGGTTCGCTCTATTCGTATTCGATCCACGGATATACTATGTAGTACCGGGGAGATCACATCATATAACGATAAGGCTTGCACCAAAGAATCCGCATCGGCATTCGCCTGCTTCTTCTCCCGAGTCAAGTCATACACCTTGATATCCGAAGATTGTATCTCAAAATTACGGGCGGACAAATAGTTCAAGGCTTCTTCCCGTCTAAAGTGAATCCCTTGTATCTCTACGGTTTGTACCTTCCCTTCCAGATAATTCGTTGGTTTCCGATTGGTCTCCCCCCACAATAATTCTTGCGGAAGCAATTGGATTTTTTGGATATAGATAATGGAATCTTGGGTACTGAGGCATATACTATCCGTCTCCAACTTAAAATCATTATTTACCAACAAGGTTTGCGGCTGGTTCGTGACAAAATCGAAGTTATCGCAATACAACAGCTTCCCGCTCCGTGAAGAGGTAGAATCCAACATAAAACCATACGCATGGAAACTTACGTTATTCAACGTATAGATAATCGGCGAGACTTGGTTTTCCACATTATAAGAGATACTGGCATTTTCCAAGTTCAAGGTCTTTACGCTCAGGGCATCTATGTATGGAGAGATCACCTCGTACAAGGTCTTCGATTCGGCATGCTCTACCGTATCTGCCGCCAGTCCGGAAACTAACGGGTTTGATCCGGAAGAGCCGTATACACGGACCTCCGGCGAGCGGATCTCAAAGGTATTGAAATGGAGTTGCCGGTAATTCCATCGCCATACCAAATTAATTCCCTTAAAATCTATCACCTCAATCCGGGTACTTACATAGGTATCGGGCAAGCTATCCAAGGCGGCCCAATGTTCAAAGACCTTAGAGTCCGGCTCCAATGAAACACCCTCTAGCCTTAGCTCTCCCTTGAAGAAGCTAATAGAAAGCTTATCGAAAGAAAGGCGATAAAAACCATCCGTAGCATTCGCCGTACGCTCTATCAGTTCTCTTTTCAGGTACCGCTCCAAACGACCTGTCAGGAAAAGATTCAAAACTAGGAACAATACAGCCAGCGATAAAACAGCGATCACCGTATGTTTCAATATCTTCCATATCCTAGAACTCATCCTTTCCTTGATTTTTTGCGATATAAACTTCTTTTTTATAAAAACAAAATAGACCCGTTTATGTTGCCTTTCATCTAATAAAAAGCCCCGGAGTTTATTAACCCCCGAGGCTTACGATCTATCGATTGTTACTTCATTTTACAAAAGGAGCCTTGATCAAATAGTCGGCACAATCCTTCACACCCGCAAATTGAGTACGTCCGTCCGGCATTTGCTCCAACTCTACAAAATAGTCTTTGATTCCGTTCGCGTACATTTGCTTGAATATCATCTCAAAGTTCATCATACCACTTTGGCCGAATACGGCACGATCCTTGATATGTAATACCTTGATACGATCCGGATGTTTCTGCATATACTCGACAGGATCGTTTTGTCCCATGACAGTCCAATAAACATCCATCTCGAAGTAAACCTTGCTCGGGTCCGTATCTTTCAGCATCAAGTCATAAATCTGGTCTCCGACTTTCATGAAGGCAGCGAAAGGATTTCCCTTCACTTTCTCCTGTTGCTCTTTCGTTGCGACACGATTGAACTCCATATTATGATTATGATAGCCAAAACCAGTGGCGATGCCCTCTGCCTTGATAACATCCGAGGCCTGATTGAAGATATCACAAACAAGTTTAGCCTCATCGTGTGTAGTAATCGTCGGCATCATCGGCTGGATCAAATATTTACAGCCTAGTTTCGCATGATCGGCAGCCGTAGCTTTCCAATACTCCATGATCTTTGGGGTAACCTCCTTCGAGTATTTGAAAATCATAGCCTTAAAAGGGTCAGAGATAGATGTGTCTACCGGATTCACGTGCGAGCTAATGATCTTCAAGCCAGCGTCTTCCGCCATTTTCTTGAAGTCCATCATAGGAACACCTCCGATAGCGCCTTTACCATAACCCGCCAACTCCAGCTTGGAGTATCCCATATCCTTCACCTTCCGAAGATTAGCGGCCACGTCGCCTTTATATAATTCTTGGGATAAAGAATAGATCTGTAAGCCAATCTCTTTGCCGGCATGGACCTCATCCACAACTCCCAACGCAGCGTTCGCCGCATTTACGGAACCGGCTTTACCAGCCAGCAATCCACCAGCGGTAAAGAGAGAGATATTTTTTAAGAAATCCCGTCTGTTACTCATAACATCATTCTATTTAAATAGGCTTATTTACAGAAATAAGGCAATGAATACGGGTTGCGATATTGATACCAGTACAAACGGTGGGAAGCCGCCTCCTTATCATTACCGAAGCTTAATGTAGCCGGGTTCCATTTAACCGGACGGCCTAGCTCACGGGCAATGTTCTGCAAACAGCAAAGCGTATTCGTACTGCAACCTACCTCAACCGGAGCGATCGGGTTCTCACGTGAACGAACGCAGTCGATGAAGTTCTGCATATGCGGAGCGCTAGTCTCATAATTGCCAGCATCGTTACCCTTCTTTTTACTGTCTTTCAGCTTCTTCATATATTCCTCATACATCTTCTTACGCTCTTCCGGAGTCATCATTCTCGGGCGCTTCTCGATCAAGTTCTTCAGGTCGGAGGGGATCTTAGACTGATCAGAGCAGTTGATGTAGCCACGAGCTACCTCGATCCAACCGTTATCACCGACAAACTTAATACCCTGCGCATCCGGATTATCCTCCAAATAAGGTTGTTCAGTCATTACGATACCATTCGCATAGCGCATGGTTGAATATTGCGTGCCATTGTATCCCTTAGGTGTAAACTCAACCGGACCAGAGCCATCCATACCGATAGCGGCTTGGGCGATATCGAACATATGAGCGCCCCAGTCAGCGGTATAACCATTACCAGTCTCTTGATACCAACGCCATGCGCCCCATAGTTTCTCGTTCTCTTCCGGATCCAGAGAAATAGGAGGACATAAATCGGGATGATAATGGATCTTCGGATCGTTCAACGGACCCATCCACTGATTGAAGTTCAAATTAGCGGGAACCGGCATTTCCGGCAAGCTCAGCGGCGTAGGAGGCTCACCTACACGTGCATATATTTTCTCTATATGACCGATGGCTCCATTCTGAACCATATCGATCGCAGCTTGGAACTCTCTGCTGGAACGTTGCTGGCTACCTACTTGAAGCACACGTTTATTATTACGTACGGCTTTTACCATAGCCAAACCTTCAGCGATCGTATAAGCCAACGGTTTCTGACAATATACGTCTTTTCCAGATTGACAAGAATGAATGGTAGCCAAGGCATGCCAGTGGTCCGGGGTAGCGACCTCGATAGCGTCGATATCCTTACGCTCCAGCAAATCCTCGTAAAACTCATATTGATCACAACGTTGGTTCATTCCCTTTGAGGCTTGCCATTCAGCGACACGTCTTCTGAAACGCTCTGTTTTCATCGTGTCCACGTCACAACATGCGGCAACCTGTACGCCCGGACATGCGGCAAATCCTTTAAAGTCTGATAATGCTTGCTGACCTAGGCCGATAAAACCTAAAACGACTCGATCGCTCGGGGCGATACGGACTCCATCAATGGCCCAACTGGGAAGAATTGTTAAACTAGCCAATCCTAGTGCGGAAAGACCCAAAAACTCTCTACGGCTTACGCCCTTCTTAGTGTTTTCTTTCATGGTAATTTTGTTAATAATATAAGATAAAATGTAACTTGGTCTGAGAATGATTGCCCCAAAGTTATAAAAAATAATTTATTTCCATAATAATCTTTTAATAAAAAAGGCTATCCTTGTCCGGGATAGCCTTATTTTGATTCATATCAATTCCTAAAACGCATATCCGAAACCTACGTTCAGATAGATCGGATACATCCCGAAGGTAATCGTATCGAAATCCTTTTGGAAGATATCGTTCAATCCCCATGTCAAGTCAGCGTATACGATAAGGTGCTTAAACGCCTTCCATTCTGTACCGATCTGCGCTCCCCACTGAAACTTTCTTAAGTTATCCGAGAAATCATAGGAAGCACGGTTGTCACCAGAAAACTCCACCTTCGTACCGGTAGGATTGATCTCACGCAGATATCCGTCGTATACGTAGCCGGAGAAGTTCCGGTTTGTAGCGAACGAGACAAATGGTCCCGCCGAGAAACTCACCCGGTTATTCAATTGGTAAAGAGCCACGACCGGTATCGAGAAATAAGAGTTCTCCACTTTCGTCTGCACGCCGCCGGTCCAGTTTCCTTTCAGCTTCTCGCCACCGGAGCCAATGATCTCCATGCTGTAATTCTTAACCGTCGCTTTTGTCTCCATACCTTTATTCTCCAGACGGAGACCGATCATCATACCCCATTCCTTGCTCTCGCCGAACCATTTCTTGATATCGCCCTCTATGGAGACACAAAGCGTAGGGCTATAACTATCTATCGCACGAATCTCACGAGGCAATGGCACCGGAGCGGTTCCGCCGATATTGATACCGGCCTTTACCGTATATTCCAATCCCCTTAGGGAAGACCAGACTATTCCTTGGTTTCTTTCCTGCTGCGCCTTCAACGTAACGACACTCGACAAGCACAGTATACCTATTAATACTATATATCTTTTCATATCCTCTGTTTTTTTAGTTCTCACCGGACTGGATTATCTCAACCTCATCGATCCAAAGCGTGCTACCTTCCGCTCCCTCGAAGACATCACCTTTCAAACTCGAAGAGAAGACTATGGATAACTGATAACCACCTTTCGCCAGCTTATCCTTATCGATCACCTTACCGGGCTTAGCCACGAACGGGATATAGAAACGCGTCCACTCATCCGTCTCTTTCTGATCGCTGATCCGGGCAACGGATATCAGGTTCGGGCTTGTCAACCCGTTGAAACCATCCAAATATTTCACATTCTCATCCGTCTCATAGAAGATGGCGTAGATATCACATTGGTCTTTCTTACCTTTTACCTCCTCGCCATTCACTTTATACGACTCTCCCGCTTTATATTTATAATAACCACTCAAGTAAGTCGGCACATGATCGAAAGGACGTCCCAATCTCGTGCCTTTCCTTGCGTCCGGAATAGCGTTCAGCAAATCAAACGTACCGATGAAAAGGTTTCCGGCGGCGATAGGCATACCGAATCCGCTACCGAAACTACCCGTGCTGCGGGTCACCAACTTAGCGCATTTACCGACATATCCGTTATCGTCTTGCATGGTTGGGAAGTCTAAAGGCTCCAATTTATTATTGGTCAAGGCAAATCCGGCATTCCCGCTCGCCCAAGTCACGGAATCTCCATTCGATGTAAAGTCATAGAATATCTGGTAACGTCCATTCTTCGGCTCCATCGTTATATGCTCGAAATGATATTCCGTGCTTACGCCGGAGACGATACAACGCACCGTATAAGTCTTTGTCCAGTGACCATCCTCGGAAGTTACCGTATAGGTTCTCGGCGTCGTAAAATCAAAAGCGGAACCACTAGCCGGAGTGATAGTAGCGCCGGGAGTCAAGGTGAATACCGGGGCTAGGTTTGTAATATCGGCGTCACTTTTCACGGTCAGTGTCACGGATTCGTTGTCGATCTCCGGCTCGGCTTTCAATATATCGCCATCCACCGTACACGACAAGATATCCGCTTCCGCATTGGGCGCCTCCTCCCGGATACATGAAACAGAGATCATCACCATAAAAAAACAGAAAAGCAAATTTCGCAAAGTCATACTCTATACATTATATTATATACAACACATCGCCCTTTTAGGGTGAACATAATGCACAAAGTTAAACTATATTCTCCAATATCGCATCCCTATATCTTTTAATAACTTTTTTTACAAAGACGCAATGGTACATATCCTTACAATACCAACCTTACCGGACAGATATACTTCAAGTACCACAGGATATATACTTCAAGTGCCATAGGATATATACTTCATCGACTAAGTAAGTAGTTAAAAAGCTATTATCATTTGCGATTGTAAAGGATTTCGCTTAATATTGCAAATACTTTAAATCAATAGTAATACCATGACAACTCGAAGAGATTTTCTCCGGCAGACCGCTTTGCTCGGTGCCGGACTTACCATCAGTCCTTTTTTTCATTAAAGCCGGGAGCGCTGGTGTGGGCGCAAACGATAAGATAGGCGTCGGGCTTATCGGATGTAACGGCATGGGATTCGAAGACCTGAAAGCGTTCCTTCGTAATCCGGAAGTAGAGTGTATCGCCTTGTCGGATATTGACGAGAACGTATTGAATAATCGGGCGGCAGAGACCGAGAAGATCACCGGGAAGAAAGTAAAGCATTTATATAAAGACTGGCGTAAATTGATAGACAATAAGGATATCGATCTCGTAATCGTAGGTACTCCCGATCATTGGCACTGCCTGCAAATGGTATCCGCTTGCCAAGCCGGGAAGGATGTGTATTGTGAGAAACCGCTGGGAAATAGTATCGAGGAATGTAACATCATGGTACGGGCGGCGCAGAAATACAACCGGGTCGTGCAGGTAGGCCAATGGCAACGTAGCGATCCGCATTGGCAGGACGCCATGCAATTCGTACATAGCGGACAGCTGGGTAAGATACGCACCGTACGTGTATTCTCTTATCAAGGTTGGTGCCCCTCTATCCCCGTCAAGCCGGACGAGGCGGTGCCCGCCGGAGTGGACTATGATATGTGGCTGGGGCCGGCCCCGAAACGTCCGTTCAATCGGAACCGTTTTCATTTCACATTCCGTTGGTTCTGGGATTATGCGGGAGGTTTGATGACGGACTGGGGCGTACATTTACTGGATTACGCATTGTATGGCATGAACGTCACCGCACCGGAGTCTATCATGGCTTCCGGAGGTAAATTTGGTTATCCGGATGACGCTTGCGAGACCCCGGACTTATTGCAAACCATTTATACATTCAAGGACTTCACCGTTATGTGGGATCATGCGATCGGCATTGACGACGGGGCCTACGGACGGAATCATGGCCTAGGATTCGTTGGCGAGAACGGTACCTTGGTGATCGATCGTGGCGGCTGGGAGGTTATTCCGGAAAAGGTAAACGGACAGGCCCGCATGGAGGCTGTTCCCTTGAAGAAGTCATACGGAGAGGGTGGCTTGAATTTGCATGCGAAGAATCATTTGGAATGTATCAAGAGCCGGAACCGGAATTGCAATGCCAGCGTAGAGATCGGGGCGCATATCGCCAAGTTCTCCCAATTAGGGAATATAGCCTATCGCACGGGTAAGAAATTATCGTGGGATGGAAAGAGTTTCCATGATACGGAGGCGGATAAACTATTGTGCAAGGAATACAGGGCACCGTGGGAATTACCGAAAATATAAGGATCTAGTTGTAGGGACGGGGCACGCCCCGTCTCTACAACTGGGTATTTATTGATGTTCGGGGCGTAACAGGTCGTTCACCGTCTTCACGGGGTTGAATGTCTCGATAGGAACTTCTACGAATACCGTGTTCCAGTCGCTCATGGCACCGTTCCACAAGCCCGGCAATTCCAGCGCTTTCAATTCGCGGCCATCCTTGCTCTTATAAGAGATGAAGCCCGTATTCTTATCCACGTAATCCGGCAAGTTGTATTTCTCTCCCTTGTGATTCTTAACGGCGCAAACCAAATCCACGGGATTAAAGTGAGTACCCTTCTCAAACATCGCCTTCTTAGCCGGATCGCTCATATCGATCTGGGAGCTTTCAAGCACCTGCAAGGAAACCGTACCGTCCGGATTCACCGCCAGGAACGGACCGCCACCCGGCTCGCCCACATTCTTCACCATACCGCATACACGCAACGGGCGAAGCAGTTTGCTCTTGATATACAGGATTAACTCGGCGTCTTCCAGTAATTTCGTATCCGGGTTCTTGATACATAGGTCGTCTTGCAAGAAATGAATCATCTCCTCTACCTCGGCATGGGTATATTTGCCGGTCTCGATCTGTTCCAGATATCTGAAGGCTTTCTCCTGCAATGTTACCAAGACACCGGCGATCACCTTCTTATAGATAACGGTCGAGCATTTGAAGCTGTCCGGAACCACGTTATCTATATTCTTGATAAATACCACGTCGGCATCCACATCGTTCAAATTCTCGATCAAGGCTCCATGCCCACCCGGACGGAACAATAACTTATCATTCTTATCGCGGAACGGCGTGTTATCCATAGCGGCCGCTACCGTATCAGTACTCGGTTTCTGGATACTGAAAGAGACATCGTATTTCACAGAGAACTTCTCCTCATACTCGCCAGATTTATCGGCAACCAATTGCTCGAATAAAGCCTGATGCTCCGGAGATACCGTGAAATGGATATTCACCTCTCCGGCGTTATTCTTGGCGTACATGGCACCTTCGGCCAAATGTTCTTCCATCGCCGTACGAACCGTATCGGCATATTTATGGAAAAGCAACAAGCCTTTCGGTAGCTGCCCGTAATTCAAGCCTTTCGGCTCCAATAAATTGGATACCACCTCCTTGTACTCGCCCAAGGCTACCAACGCAGGAATATCTTTCCCTGTATTCTCCACGCACTTCTTGTCCAAAGCCTTATAGAAAGCGAATTTCTCGATCTCGCTAAAGAATTTCTTCTCGAAAGCGTTCATCGGTTCCTTATAATCCGCAGAAAGGAACTCGTACAGATTCTTAAACATACGGCTAGCAGCGCCGGAGGCAGGTACGAATTTTACGATTTTCTTGTTTTTAGCCAGATAAGCGTCCCAAGCATCCATATAAGAAGCCTGTTCCTCTTTAGATATTACCATAATACCTTTTTCTACCGAAGCGGAGGCCGCTATCTCAAGGAAAGGGAAACCTTTTACGAAGCAAGCGAGTTGCTCTTCAATCTGTTTTTCGCTGATTCCTTTGGCTTTCAGCTGTTCTAAATCGTTTGCGTTTAACATAGTATAGTATTTAATGTGAATAATCTCATCAGTAACACCACAGGGCACTTATGCGCTATGTGTATCGCAAATGTATAAAATAACCGCAAGATACATGTTGAAATTCCATAGAAAAAAGTATTTTTACAGCATGTTTTGCGGTTTGTCCTCAACCGGGCAATAAAAATGATATAACTATGGATACAATTGGATTCTTTACGTCTGAGGAAAAGAAGCTGTTCTTCTCCAAATACAGGCTCCTGTTACGAAACCTTTACTCTTTCCTCGAGAGGGAAGATATCCGAAAGATGAAGGAGCTGATGAAGCGGGTTGTCGCCCTCGATTGCTACGGCAGGGATAAGAATGGTATCAACGGTTTATTGCGAAATATTGACACGGCCTTGATCGCCACCTTGGAGATTGGCTTGAAACGCACCTCGGTCATCGCCCTCCTATTATACCGCCCGGTATTGAAGAAAGCGATCACGATAGAGGAAGTGGAGCAGAAATTCGGAGCGGACGTGACCTTGATCATCCGTCGCCTCTTGAAGACCTCCGACCTGTATGCCCGGAACACCGCCGTCAACTCGGAGAATTTCCATCATTTGCTTTTCTCGTTTGCCGAGGACGTACGTGTGATCTTGCTTATGATCGCCGACCGCCTCTGCCTCATGCGTATGGGAAAACAGATGCAAGAGGATGATCGTATCCGGCTGGCTACCGAGGCCTCTTATTTGTACGCTCCCCTCGCCCACCGGTTGGGCTTATATACGATCAAGAGCGAGCTGGAAGACCTTTCCCTGAAATACACGGACAGGAAACAGTATGACTTCATCAAACGGAAACTGAATGAGACGAAACGTTCCCGTGACGCTTATATCGCCGAGTTCATCGCCCCGATCAAGCGGAAGCTGGCAGCGGCAGGATTCAAGTTCGATATCAAGGGGCGTACCAAATCCATACATTCCATTAATAACAAGCTGAAAAAGCAGCAGGTGGAATTCGAGGGTATCTACGATCTTTTCGCTATCCGGATCGTATTGGATACGCCGCTGGAGAAGGAACGCTCGGAATGCTGGCAAGTCTACTCCATCGTCACCGATATGTACCAGCCCAACCCGAAGCGTATGAAGGACTGGATCTCCATCCCGAAGACCAACGGTTACGAGAGCTTGCACATCACGGTGATGGGCCCGCAAAATAAATGGGTGGAGGTGCAGATCCGTACGAAGCGGATGGATGAGATCGCCGAGCGAGGCCTGGCGGCGCATTGGAAATACAAGGGCGTGAAAGCGGAGAGCGGGCTAGACGAGTTCTTGAATACCGTACGTGCCGCCTTGGAGGCCAAGGAGAATAATCCGCTCGACTTGATGCAGGATTTCAAGATGGATCTATATAAGGATGAGATCTACGTCTTCACGCCTACCGGCGAGCTTATCAAGCTGGCCAAGGGAGCGACGGTCCTCGATTTCGCCTTTGCCATCCACACGAAGCTGGGAAGCAAATGCGTATCGGCTAAAGTGAACGGGAAGAACGTACCGATCAAATACACCTTGAACAACGGCGATAGCGTATCCGTGATCACGTCGCCGGCGCAAAGCCCGAAGCGGGATTGGCTGAACTTCGTCGTCACCTCCAAGGCCCGCGTGAAGATCAAGCAGGCCTTGAAGGAGGAGACCGTGAAGGCCGTGGAGTTCGCCAAGGAGATGTTGCAGCGCCGCTTCAAGAACCGGAAGATCGACATGGACGAGCCAACCATGATGCGCTATATCAAGAAGAAAGGATTCAAGACCGTCACGGACTTCTACATCGAGATCGCCGAGGAACGCCTCGATCCCAACCAAGTAATCGACGAATATCTGGAGGCTTTCCGCAAGGAGACGGAGACGAACGAGCGCACCGAGGTGCGTAGCGCGGAGGAATTCGTGACCACGACTCCGGTGGAGGAGATATCGACGAACAAGGATGTCTTGGTGATCGACAAGAACCTGACGGGTATCGAATATAAACTCGCCAAATGCTGCAACCCGATTTATGGCGACGAGGTTTTCGGTTTCGTCTCCACGCAAGGTATCAAGATACACCGCATGGATTGCCCGAACGCCCAAGAGATGTTCAGCCGCTTCGGTTACCGGATCATCCGCGCAAAATGGAGCGGCAAGGGAGACAATGGCTATACGGTTACGTTGCGGGTGATCGGACGGGACGATATAGCGATCGTCACCAACATCACCTCCGTGATCGGAAAGGAATCGAACGTCACGCTTCGCTCCTTAAACATCAACTCGGTAGACGGATTATTCCAAGGTAACTTTACCGTATTGGTAAGAGATACGACCGCATTAAACTTGCTGACGAAAAAGATCAAGGCGGTAAACGGCGTGAAAACGGTAGAGCGATTAAATTCTTAGATAGTGTACTGTGCACGAAGTACCGTAGTACTCTGTACGAAGTACTACAGTACCCTCTAGGAAGTACCGCAGTACTTCGTACAGGGGACTGGGCCAACTGTACGGCTGGGCCTTGTGACTATACCCGGATCACAGAATCGGCTTCAGCCCCATCTTCTCCGCACGTTGTATTAGGAACTGCCGGGCCGCCTCATACTCGTTCGGGATCACGCCGTCGAGGATGGCGTTCTTGATCGCCTCTTTCAGCACGCCGACAGGCTTGGAGGGAGCCAAGCCAAACGTCTCCATGATCTCCTCGCCGGATACCGGAGGCTGGAAGTTACGGACACGGTCTTTTTCCTCTATATCGGCCAGCTTCTCACGCACCTTTCGGAAATTGTTCAAGAAACGGCGAACCTTCTCCGGGTTCTTGCTCGTGATATCGGCCTCGCACAGTTTCATCAAATCGTCGATATCATCTCCCGCATCGAACAGCAGACGGCGGATCGCCGAATCCGTCACCTCATCGTCCGACAAGGCGATCGGACGCATATGCAGGCTTACCATCTTCTGCACGTACTTCATCTTCTCGTTCATCGGGAGTTTCATCTTCCTAAAAATACCGGGGATCATCCGCTCGCCGATAAAATTATGATTATGGAACGTCCATCCCAAGCGAGGGTCGAAACGCTTCGTCGCCGGCTTGGCTATATCATGAAAAAGGGCACTCCAGCGCAACCACAGGTTATCAGAGGTCTTGCTCAGGCGGTCGAGCACCATCAAGGTATGGGCGAAGTTATCCTTATGCCCGATCCCCTTCCTTCGTCTCCACTCCTTTCAGGGCGCAAAGCTCGGGGAAAATCAATGGCAACAGTCCGCATTTATCCAGCAAGTCGAAACCGATAGAGGGCTTTGGCGAGAGGACGATCTTGTTCAACTCGTCCACGATACGCTCCTTGGAGATGATGGAGATACGCTCCCGGTTGCGGATGATGGCGTCGAAGGTATCGGGATCGATAAAGAAACCTAATTGAGTGGCGAAACGAACCGCGCGCATCATCCGGAGCGGATCATCGCTGAAAGTAACATCCGGGTCTAAAGGCGTACGGATCGTAAGCTCGTCCATATCCTCCAACCCGCCGAAGGGATCGACCAATTCTCCGTAACGCTCCTTGTTCAGGCAAAGGGCCAAGGCGTTGATCGTGAAATCGCGGCGGTTCTGGTCATCCTCCAAGGTGCCGTCTTCCACGACAGGCTTACGGCTGTCATGGCTGTAGGATTCTTTCCTTGCCCCCACGAATTCCAGCTCCAGATCGCCGGCTTTCACCTGCGCCGTCCCGAAATTCTTGAAGACGGAAAGATAAGCGCCACGCCCGATCTTCTTGGCCACTCGTTTGGCCAACTCGATACCGCTGCCTACCGCTACCACGTCTATATCCTTGGATGGGCGGTTCAAGAAAATATCCCGCACATATCCGCCTATTACATATACCTCAACACCTAGCTCTTCCGCCGCCTCCGATATCAAATGGAAAGGCTTCGCGGATATATGATTTACTATCTCTTCCTCGTTTATATACATATTTATGTATTCCAAATCCAATAAAGAGCGCAAAGATAATCAAATTTCATGTACTTTTGCGGTATCAAATACATTGAACGAGAAAGATATGAAAAAGTTAGCGATCTGTATAACGCTCATTGCCGTCATTTTAACGGGCTGTAACGGAGACGAGAAAGCGGCTCAGGCCCGTTTGGACAAGGCCCGGGCCATGTACGAGAATAACGAGTTTTTCGGGGCGAAGAACGAGATAGACAGTATCCGGGCGCTCTATCCCAAGGAAGTAAAGGTACTGAAGCAAGGATTAACGCTTATGCGCCAAGTAGAAGTAAAGGAGGCGGAGCGCAACATCGCTTTCTGCGACAGCTTACTCCCTATCAAGCTGGAGGAAGTAGAGGGATTGAAGAAAGGCTTCGCTTTCGAGAAGGATTCCGTTTACGAGGAAATCGGCAATTATATCTGGAAACAGCAGACGATCGAGCGCAACGTGCAACGTTGTTACGTACGTTGCGGCGTGAACGAGGAGGGCGAGATGTATCTGGCCAGCGTATATTACGGCGGACGCCCCATCGAGCATACGGGAATCAAGCTGAGCCTGAAAGACGGCCAATTCGCCGAGACCGCTTCCATCCCGTACGACGGCGGACTGAATTACCGCTTCAAGGATATGGGAAGCACCACGGAGGTAGTGACCTACAAGGGGGAGCACTGCGTCGATGCCGTCAAGTTCATCTACGATAACGAGAAAGAGCGGATCAAGGTGGAATACACGGGAGGCAAGCCTTACATTATATATATGGCGGACGCCGACAAGAAAGCGATCGTCAACACCTTCAACCTCGCCACCGTATTAAGCGATATCAAGAGCATGAACACCTTGAAAGAGAAATCAGAGAAGAAAATCGCTTATCTAAAGAATAAACTGGAGGAGTAGAATCCCTCCATACAAATGGCCTACCTATAAACAAAGCACCGGGACCCCTACCATACAGTAGGAATCCCGGTGTTAGTATACAAACTGATATCCACTATCAGTTATTCATCATTTAACGACTACCTTCTGAGCGGTCTCGCCATCAACGGAAACTACCACGATACCTTTCGATGCCGGCATCACGAAGTTATCTGAAGAAGCGATAGCGGAAGCGGTGGTCTGACCTAAGATGTTAGACAATGTAACCATCTTGCCTGCCGCGTTCAAGACCGTAACGCTAGCCTCGCCAGCGATTACCGTGAAGCTGGCAACCTCTTCCAATTGTTCGTTGGAAACCGGAGTCGGAGCATTCTCGATCGTGAATGGAACGCCAACATTAGACATTACCACAACATTGTTTACCACACCTACATAAGGAGTCTTCAACTCGCCCGCGGCCACGGTGCGATTCAGCTCTTTCTGGTTCTCCAATAAGTAACCACCATCCTGAGTTGTCTTGAAGGCGAACAAAGCGTTGTTATCCAAAGACGGAACGATATTCGCTTTATCGCTGAAGCCTACACGGTAGTAAGTAGCGCCATTGCTAACGAATGTCTCGTTAGAATCCCGCAAGGATACCATATAGTAGCGAGGAGAAACAGCTTTGGTAGTTGTCTCCGGCGTATAGATCGATGTCGTGATGAAATACAACGGTTTACCAGCGATCACGGTATCGGCTTCTTGAACCCACAAAGAGAAGTTGTCAGTCTCATAAGTTGACTTCAAGATATCTTGGCCTTCGTTCTTCACTTCGGCGAAGAAATTCAGCGGATTCATCGTCAAGAACTTACCATTCGTACCGAAACGCTTGTGAGAATTGTCGATAGAAGCGTACTCTGGAGCCTCTACAGCGACAAAGTCGAAGTAGTTAACCTTATCGGAAAGGATCAGGTTCGCCGTATTCACGTTCATAAAGACATATTGGGTGGTTGCGCCTACAGTGGTAGCCATCTGGTATTTACCACCGGTCGTAGCCGTATTGAATACGAATTCCAACGGAGCGGTATAATCAGATAATTTCAACGGCCCGCCATTCTCGCAGGCAACCAAATCATTGCTGAAACGTTCTTTCAACATATAAGTCGCATGATACAAGGTATCACCTAAAGCACGGGCACCTAAACCATCCGTTACATTCTGTACGGAATCTTGGCTAACCACGATACGAAGAGCGGCTGCGTTCGCTGCGTCACCGGATTTAATCATCAATACGGAATCAGAAGTAAACGCATACAGATCGTCTACACCCGGAGTACCGGAGATCAAGTTCAATACATAACCATTATCGGCGAGTTCCTCCGCAGAGAAGTGACGAGTACCCAAGAATTTATCCTTTAAATCCACATTCGCTTGATATTCCACCGTAATAGAATCGGTGCTACCCCCAAATGTATAGGTATTGGCCATACCTTGAACGGCGAAGATCTCCTCGTTAGAAATAATAGTCGTATTCGTATTACGGTCTACAACCGAATACATTCCGTTGTTTTCCTTGATATACCATTGTCCCTTCGGTTGATAAATAGAAGGTTTGAAACCTGCCGCAGTTACCAATTTATCGGAAGCGGCACTCTTATCGTAAGCGACAGCGTATTGTCCGCCCTTATCGCCCTTGCTCGCGCTCTTCAAGAAGTATACGCCTGTACCTGTAGCGATCGTAGAAGGAGTTCCCTTCGTTACGGTAATAACAGGAGCGGCTCCTTGAGCAGGTTGAGTAGAACCCGACTGCAAGTCAGATACGGTCAAGGCTTTCGTCTCGATCACGCTGGCATATACGACACGAACGTTCGGAACGGAGGTCATCGGACTTGCGTTCACGGTCGGAGCGGCAGCGGCATACATAGCCAAAGCGTCGTTCTTCAAGTTGATCGTGAAATAGAATTTCTGGAAATCAGCGTTACCCAGTGTATGCAAGCCACTAGCGTCATAGGTGGAGTCAGCCGTAAACTTAGCCCCATATACACCGGTAGCACCGGCTATCACATTCTTCAATGTATCGACACCTAAGTATTTTGCTTTACCATCACTAAATACTTGGTCACCTTGGATCTGCAAGGTCACATATTTAGCGTTCGCAATAGCGCCTGTAGCGGGAGCCGCCGTATTCTTCGCTATCAAGTTCTTACCCTCGAAGATATTTCCTTGATAATTTCCTCCAAACGTCAATTGAAAGACTTGGAAACCATCCCCCAGCTCACTTGCGCTCAAATACATAGCGTCGCTAGGAGCCTCTACGGTAAATTTCGTAGAAGAGGCAGAAGAACCTAAACTCAAGTCTGTCCCAACTACATCCAACGCCAAGATTTGATTGTTTCCGTAATAAGCCTGAATAGCGCTACCACCGGCAGCGTCAGAGAATGTCCACTGATTCACGCCCGATGTGATAACAGGCTTTGCCGTAGATGAAGCCGCAAACGACAAAACGGCCTGTGTCTTCTTGTTCTTGAATTGATACACAGGACCAGCAGGAGTCGTACCCGCATTCGTGATTTGCCACAAGGCAGAATCAATAGCGGCTTTGGTAGCGTCTGACGCCAAAGTTTTAACAATTACTGAGTCGGCTTTCTCACCACTTAAAGACAAAACGGAAGAACCTGTCTTTAAATAATAATAGTTACCGGCTTTCCACTGAGCCTCCGGAACGGTCGTACTCGACTGAGCATTAGCCGAGAATACGCCCGCAACCATCAGGGCCGCAGCAATAAGAGTACATTTTTTGTCCATAATCAAATAGATTTTATTTATTAATCACAGTCTAAACAGGGGTTGTTTAGAAAAGGTTTTGAGGGCGTATGAGATTAACAATCGATTTAGCGTCTTATAACAAAAATCGTCCTATTCTCACGAACAGGACGACTATACTACTAAAAATGTAAACAGTGTATTTATATAGTAATATCATGAAACTATATATTTTGGAGAAAAACCGCTCCACCTTCACAGGCAAAACGGCTGGAAATCTAATCTACTCAATAAATATCTTCACAGGCTTACTCGAAATAAGCATGTTCTTTTACGACATGACCTCTGTCATCGAAATAAACCTTATATATCTTACCATTTCTGGAAAGTAATACTACCTTATACTTCACAAACGTGCTATTGTTTGACACCTCAACTGATTTCACCATACATCCCTCATAGGAAGTATTTACCGCATCACGCAATACTTGGGGCATATCAGTTACCTCGATCGGATAAAATTTATCCTGTGCCACTGTTTCCTTAGCGCTACCGGCCATCCCGGCTTGCGCTTCTACATCAGGGGCAATAAATAAGCCACATAAAGCAACAATAGCCCCGTAAACAATCTTTTTCATACCTTAAAAACCTAAATACCTAAACCTTTTTTCTCTTACATCATAAATTCGCAGTATAGGGTGCAATCTCCGTGCCAAAACTCACCCTAAAAAACGACAAGAGAATAACAAGTTGTAAATCCGACAATTAACCAAAAGCGAAGAATCAATCATTCGGTTGCCAAAGTGTGGAACAAACCGTGGAATGTGGAGAATTTCCCCCACGAGAGTGTGGAATCTCTACACACTACTATAAAAAACGAGGCCCACCCTTAATCTATATAAGGATGAGCCTTAAATCATTCTACTTAAATATAATCAAATAAAAATACTAAAGTAATAAAATAAAGTTCCGTAATATCATATACACTCTGTGTCTAATCTCTAATTTGCGATTCACAAAGATAAATCTTTTTGTTCAACCATCTATAAAATAACCGCTCATCTAACGAAACTCAAAGATTTTTGAACAAAAAGATTCCTTTTAAGGACAAGTCATAGATTATCACGAACTTCAATCCTTCGCTTGGTGTACGGTTAGTTGCGGGAATGGGAAACCGATACCTACCTCATTGAAGGTCGCGTAGATATTCTTGTTAATATCGAAATACACGCCCCAATAGTCTGAACTATTTACCCAAACACGTACCACCACGTTTACGCTGCTGTCCGCCAAGGCTGTCAAGGCGATAAACGGAGCGGCCGGCTCGGACAAGATGCGGGAATCCTTCGCTAATACAGACTCTATCACTTGCTTTACTTTCTCATAATCGCTGCCGTATTCCACGCCAAAGGTCCAGTCTACACGGCGAGTCGTCTGGTTACTGAAATTAGTCACAACGCCACTGCTCAAAGAGCCGTTCGGTATATAAATGACCTTATTATCAACCGTACCTAATACGGTATGGAACATCTGGACCTCTTTCACGGTACCGCCAACGCCCTGCGCCTCAATATAATCACCCACCTTATAAGGCTTGAAAAGAAGGATGATCAATCCACCGGCAAAGTTTGACAGGTTACCGCTCAATGCCATACCGACAGCGACACCGGCGGAAGCCAACAAGGCGGCAAACGATGTAGTTTGAACGCCTAACGCCCCTACGACTGAAATAATCAATAAAATGGTTAAACTGACATTCACCAAACTACCCACAAAAGTCTTGACAGAAGGATCGATATCCCGTTTGCTCAATATCTTCCGAACCAGTTTATTTAGTAAGTTTATAACCAATCGTCCCACCAAAAAGACAATAAGGGCTTTAATAATCGTAAAACCCAATTGGGAGCCATGCTCAACCAAGGATCTGATAGCTTCCTCTAATTTAGAACTCGCTTCTACAGCTGCTAATAATACCATATCTCTTCTATTTTAGTTAATCTATTAATTATATAACAATCTGATCTTCCAAAAATATTATGAAATGTAGCAAAGGTATAAAGTTTTTTTAATCTGGTAAAACCATGAAATAATTACGTAGCTTTGCATCAATCAAATAACACGTTAAATACGACAGCATGAAAATCCTTGCGATACTCGCCGCCCTTTTCCTTTCAATAGGCTATGGCCACGCTCAGACATACGAGAAGTTTGTCGAGAAAAGTTTTGACTTCTTGGACAAGAACGACTTAGTCTCCGCCGAAGAGAGCCTACGAGCCGCCATGCACCTCGAACCGGGAAACCCCAACAACTACGCCTTGCTTATGAATCTCGGGACGATACAGCGCAGGCAAGGGAAACTGGAAGATGCCCTTCTCTCCTATACCGCCGCCCTAAGCCGCCATCCGAATAATGAGGCCATACTGGAAAATCGTGCCGGCTTATATACGGAAATGGGTGAGATCGAAAAAGCGACGAACGATTACAATGCCCTGTTAATCTTGAACCCCCATCATCAAGAGGCGTTATATTGCAGGGCGATGCTTCATTTGCAACATAAGAACTATCTGTTGGCCGAGCAGGATTTCGATAAGATACTGGAAGTAAACGAGAAATCCGTGAAAGGACGTCTGGGACACGCGATTCTCGAGAAGCTACGGGGGAATTACGATGAGAGCGAACGCATCTTTAATTACTTGATCAACGAGATGCCCCGCGAATGGATCTTATACGAGGGCCGTGCCGATCTATACTTCATGATGGGCAAGAACGCCCGGGCTATGGCCGATATCAATCGCATTTTCGTGGAAAGTACCCCGACAGCCGCTTTATATGTATTGCGAGGCAAAGTAAAACTCGCCCAATATGAGAAGGCATCGGCCGCCTTAGACTTCAAGAAAGCTGAGGATATGGGATATGATAAAACGACTATCGACGAGTTGATGAAGATGGCTCGTTAAGGCTGTTTTTATACGTATAGTGGCATCGGCTCACGCAGGAGTGGTATTGGCCTACGCCACTACTCGCGTGAGCCGATGCCACTATACGTGTGAGCCTGCGCCACTACTGGTGCGAAATCGGCCCATTTATACTACTTTTCCGTGATATAATTGACAACCCAACTACCCACTTCTTTCGTTCCATATTTCGCTCCACCTTCCACTTGGATTTCCGGCGTACGGACATTCGCATCGAGGGAAGCGTCTACGGCTTCACGGATCAAGGCTCCCTCTTCTTTGAGGTCGAAATACTCGAATAACATCGCTACTGAAAGAATTTGCGCCAAGGGGTTCGCAATATTCAGCCCTTTCGCCTGCGGCCAAGAGCCATGAATCGGCTCGAAAACCGGCGTGCTCTCTCCGGTAGAAGCGGAAGGCAGCAAGCCCATAGAGCCGCTGATGCAAGAACCCTCATCCGTCAAGATATCACCAAACGTATTCTCGGTTACCATCACGTCGAAGAATTTCGGCTCTTGGATCATACGCATAGCGGCGTTGTCCACATACATATAGTCTGTCGTTACTTCCGGATAGCTAGGAGCCATCTCTTGAGCGATCTGGCGCCATAGACGGGAAGAGGCAAGTACGTTCGCCTTGTCAACAACCGTCAGGTGCTTATTCCGTTTCATCGCATACTCGAAGCCCACTTTCAAGATACGCTCGATTTCCGGGCGGGTATACATATTCGTATCGTATGCCTTATCGTTGTCTTGATATTTCTCACCGAAATACATACCACCGGTCAACTCACGGATACACAAGAAATCCGCGCCATCCACCAATTCGGCACGCAACGGCGATTTATGCAATAGGCATTTGAAGGTCTGCACCGGACGGATATTAGCGAACAGGCCCAACTTCTTACGCATCGCCAAAAGACCTTGCTCCGGACGTACTTTCGCTGTCGGATCATTATCAAACTTAGGATCGCCCACGGCCGAGAAAAGAACAGCGTCGGCATCCTTACAAATCCGATAGGTCTCCTCCGGGAAAGGATCACCTACCTTATCGATCGCGTCAGCGCCACAAAGGGCATACTCATAGTGAACCTCATGTCCAAATTTCTCACAAACGGCACTCATTACTTCCACGCCTTGCACGGAAATCTCTGGTCCGATCCCGTCTCCGGGAAGTACTGCTATATTCAGTTTCATCGTAAATGTTTGTTATTATTCTCTGTTAAAATGTACATACTTAGGCTCCGTGGGGAAATACGTGTCATCATCCCACAGGGTACTTGTAATCATCAAGTCGGCGCTATAACGGTTACAAGCGATAGGTACGTTATGAACACGGCACTGGCGAAGCAACATCTGGATGTCGGCCTCGTGCGGTTGCGGATTCAAGTCGTCTATCAAAAAGACCGCCAAATCGATCTCCTTACGGACAACCATAGCGGCAATCTCAGCATCGCCTCCCATCGGACCGGAATGCATGCAAGCAATATCCGCGTTCACCCCTTTTTCCTCGAGAGCTTTACGAACCAAATTTCCGGTCGTACCCGTACAAACAATATGGTGGTGAGACAAGAACTCAGCGTTATGTACCGCCCATTCTACCATTTCCGCCTTACGATTGTCGTGCGCTACAAGCGCGATAGTCAACTTTTTCATACCCTTTACCTTTTTAATTATTAATCCTCTATCTTGTTCAGCATCTTCAATGTCGCCTTGATCGCCGCCTCGGTCTGATCAGCGTCCAGACCACGAGTCTTGAAATCGACCCCAGCATAATTCCAGCTGATGACCGTCTGCACGAACGCATCCGTACGTCCTCCCGGCGGGATGGATACCGAATAGTTCGTCAACATCGGGAACGGGCGGTTCAAACGGGAATAAATCCGGCGTAAGGCACGAACGAAAGCGTCGTATTGTCCATCACCGGAAGCCGATTCCTCGTAAGCCTCGCCATTGATCTCGATCTTCAAGGTAGCCACCGGTTTCAACCCTTGGGCCAAGGATAAGGAATAGTTCAAGATCCGGATTTTCTGATCCTCCAGCGCATTATCATGATGAAGCACATCGCTGATAATATAAGGAAGATCCTCCGGGGTAACCATTTCTTTCTTATCCCCTAACTCAATGATCCGTTCCGTAACCTTACGCATCGAGCCCTCATCCATGTCGATACCGAGCGCTTCCAGATTCTTGCGGATATTCGCTTTTCCGGAGGTCTTGCCCAAGGCGTACTCGCGAACCCGTCCGAAACGTTCAGGAAGCAAGTCGTTGCAATACAAGTTATTCTTGCTATCACCGTCTGCGTGAACACCGGCGCACTGCGTAAACACATGCTCTCCGATGATCGGCTTATTGGGCGGGATATGCACCCCGGAGTAGGTCTCAACCAAACGGCTAGCCTTGTTTATCTTTTCCTCCCTCAAGCTCGTCTCCTCTCCCAACTGGTCCTTGATAACGGCAAGTACGCTACTCAAAGGAGCGTTACCCGCACGCTCTCCCAAACCGTTCACGGTCGTATGGATTCCCTTGATACCCGCACGGATGGCGGAATATACATTCGCTACGGCAAGATCATAGTCGTTATGCGCATGGAAGTCAAACCGTAAATCAGGGTAACGGTCCACCATCATCTTGCAATACTCGTAGGTATTTCCGGGATTCAAGACTCCCAAGGTATCCGGGAGCATGAAACGGCAGATCGGAAGTCCTTTCAACGCATCGATTACCAAGAATACGTAATCCGGGGAATGCTTGATACCGTTCGACCAGTCCTCCAAATAGATATTCACGTCGATCTTCCGTTTCGCCGCTTCCAATACGACCGTACGAATATCGTCAACGTGTTGCTCGGGAGTCTTTCGAAGCTGTTCGGTGACATGCTTATAAGAGCCCTTGCAAAGCAAGTTCACGACACGGCAACCTGCGGATTCAATCCAGTCGAGAGAGACCGTACCATCCACGAAACCCAAGACCTCCAATTTGTCTAGGTTTCCGGAACGGGCGGCCCAAGCGGCTACACGCTTCACGGCCTCAAACTCTCCGTCCGACACACGGGCGGAGGCGATCTCCACCCGGTTCACGCCTAAGTCGCTCAGCAGCACTTGCGCTATGCTGAGCTTCTCGTGAGCGGCGAAGGAGACGCCCGAAGTTTGCTCCCCATCTCTGAGGGTTGTATCCATTATTTCTATCATAATCAGCGTGCTGCCTCGAAGGCTTCTATCTTTGATTTATTTGCCAGTAAATAGTCGATATCGTCCAATCCGTTGATCAGGCAATCCTTTTTATAGGCGTTGATCTCGAAATGCTCGCTTTTGCCCGTAGCCTTGTTCGTGATCGTTTGCTCCGGTAGATTTACCTCGACCTCAGTTTTCGGGTCCTTGTAAATCGAATCGAACAATTCAGCGAGGAACTCTTCAGTCACAACAACCGGCAGCACGAAGTTGTTCAACTCGTTGTTTTTATGGATATCGGCGAAGAAACTGGAGACCACGACACGGAAACCGTAATCGGCGATCGCCCAAGCCGCATGCTCACGGCTGGAACCGGAACCGAAGTTCTTTCCCGCTACCAATATCTTTCCGCTATACGTAGGATCGTTCAAGACGAATGATTCGATCTTATTACCTTCCTTATCATATCGCCAATCCCGGAATAAGTTCTCGCCGAACCCTTCCTTGGTAGTCGCTTTCAGAAAGCGGGCTGGGATAATCTGGTCGGTATCCACGTTCTCTAAAGGAAGAGGTACGCAAGTGCTTGTGATTATATTGAATTTTGTTTTCATCTTATGCTACTTTATTAGATTAGTCTTTACATCAGTTCTCTCGGGTCCGTGATCTTACCTGTCACAGCGGCGGCGGCGGCCACAAGCGGCCCCGCCAAGATGGTGCGAGCACCCGGTCCTTGGCGGCCCTCGAAATTACGGTTGGAAGTGGAGACCGCATATTTACCCGCCGGAACCTTATCCTCATTCATCGCCAGACAAGCGGAACATCCCGGTTGACGAAGGACGAAGCCGGCCTCGGCCAAAACCTTGTCGATCCCCTCGGCACGAATCTCCCGTTCTACCTGCCAACTGCCGGGAACCAGCCAAACCGTTACATCATCCGCTTTCTTCTTTCCTTTCACCAAAGAGGCGAAAGCACGGAAATCCTCGATACGGCCATTCGTACAGCTACCTAAAAAGACATAATCCACTTTCTTACCCAACATAGACTCGCCTGCCTTGAAGCCCATATAATCCAAAGACTTCTTATAAGAGATACGGCCTGCCTCGGGCACGCTTTCTAAGGAGGGGATATCTTTGCTGATACTCATACCCATGCCCGGGTTCGTACCGTACGTAACCATCGGGTCGATATCCTCGGCGTGGAAAACGATCTCCTTATCGAACTTAGCGTCCGGATCACTATATAGCTGACGCCACTCGCTCACCTTCCGCTCCCATTCCTCGCCTCTTGGGGCAAACTCACGGTCTTTCAAATAATCGAAAGTAACATCATCCGGAGCGATCATACCGCCACGGGCACCCATCTCGATCGAAAGGTTACAGATCGTCAGACGTTCCTCCATGGTCGTATTACGAATCGCCTCGCCAGCGTACTCTACGAAATAGCCCGTAGCACCGCTGGTACTCATCTTACTAATAATGTATAAAGCAAAGTCCTTCGCCGTAACGCCCGGTTTGCGTACACCATCGATCGTGATACGCATCGTTTTCGGCTTACGCTGCATGATACATTGGGTAGCCAAGGTCATCTCCACCTCGCTCGTACCGATACCGAAGGCGATAGCGCCCATGGCACCGTGCGTAGAAGTATGGGAGTCACCACAAACGATCGTCATACCCGGCTGCGTCAAGCCTGTCTCCGGACCTACCACATGGATGATACCATTCTTCGGATGTTGAAGACCGTAATACGTCAAGCCGAAATACTTCGCATTCTCTTCCAAGGTATCCACTTGATTCTTGGATATAGGGTCCTCGATAGGCTTATCTTGGTTCAATGTCGGGATATTGTGGTCCGGCATACAAGTGATTTGCGCGGGACGGAAGGGCTTCAATCCACGTGCACGTAATCCGGCGAAAGCCTGCGGGCTAGTCACCTCATGACAATACAGACGGTCGATATACAATTGTATGGTTCCGTCGGGCAACGTGTCCACCACGTGTTTGTCCCAGATTTTCTCAAATAATGTCTTGCTCATTGTCTTGTCTATTTTTAGTCTACTATAAACTTATTGATGGCGTCCACGAAAGCCTCCACGGAAGCGGCGATAATATCGGTATTCGCAGAGAACCCATAATAGGTAGCCCCGTTATACTCTACCTGCATATGCACCTTGCCCGTATCATCGCTACCTTTATTAATGGCTTGAATCAAGAATTCCTGAATCGTCATGTCACTATTACTAATCGCTTTTTTCACCGCCTTGATGCCTGCGTCAACCGGACCGTTACCAGCCGCGGCCTCGTATTTTCTTACTCCCGACAAATTTAAACAAATACTTGCGACTGATTGTACTCCAACGCCACTAGTTACCTGTAAATATTCCAATTTAATACGGTGGGTGGCCGTACGATCCTTTCCGACCAACATCAAAACATCATCATCATTAATATCTTTCTTACGATCGGCCAGTTTCAAGAACTCATCATACACCTTGTCCAATTTCTCCTGCTCCAGATCCACACCTAAAACATGCAAGCGATGCTTCAACGCCGCACGACCGCTACGAGCAGTCAATACGATTGCATTATCATCAATACCCACATCCTTCGGATCGATGATCTCGTAGGTTTGCGCATTCTTCAAAACGCCATCTTGGTGGATACCGGAGGAGTGAGCGAATGCGTTACGTCCGACAATAGCCTTATTCGGTTGTACCGGCATATTCATCAAGCTAGAAACCATACGGCTCGTACTATAGATCTTATTCGTCGTGATATTGGTGATGATATCACGTTCTTTATGGCTCTTGAAAACCATGGCGACTTCTTCCAATGACGTGTTACCCGCACGCTCACCGATGCCGTTTATGGTTACCTCCACCTGACGGGCTCCGTTCAACACGCCTTGTACGGTATTCGCGGTAGCCATGCCCAAGTCATTATGGCAATGGGTGGACAAGATCGCATTATGTACGCCATCCACATGTTCCATCAGATACTTAATCTTCGCCCCGTACTCATCCGGCAAGCAATATCCTGTCGTATCCGGGATATTCACTACGGTAGCCCCGGCCTTGATCACGGCCTCCACGACACGGGCTAGATATTCATTATCCGTACGCCCGGCATCCTCACAGTAGAATTCTACGTCCTCCACGTACTTTTTAGCGTATTTCGTGGCGGCGATCGCACGCTCTATAATCTCCTCTCTCGTGGAGTTAAACTTGTATTTGATATGAGAATCAGAAGTACCGATACCCGTATGAATACGTCCTCGCTTAGCGAATCTCAACGCCTCAGCTGCCACGTCGATATCTTTCTCCACCGCACGGGTCAAGGCACAGATGGTCGGCCAAGTCACGGCCTTTGAGATCTCAACCACACTCTTAAAATCCCCGGGACTGGAGACAGGGAAACCAGCCTCGATCACATCAACACCTAGCTGTTCCAACGCCTTAGCTACTTGAATCTTTTCCACTGTATTCAACTGGCATCCCGGAACCTGTTCACCATCACGTAAGGTGGTGTCGAAAATAAATAATCTGTCTGACATAATCTTATATTCTTAATTTACTAATATCCTATACTAACTAAAAAAGCCTCTCTCACAAGGAAGTGAGAAAGGCTCTTTCATCTATCGTAATGCCCGCAAAGCATACAGTCTCACTTCCTATCCCGTTCCCAGAGTAGAATAATGTTTAGAGAAATAATGAGACTATTTTGCAAGTTGCGTGTCATTGTTCTTGTCTTTATTGTTTTTGTTTGAACGTTGCAAAGATACGGCCTTTTTTGATACCACCAAATATAATTCGAAGTTTTTTACAGGATATTTCTTATAAAACGTAAGATAAACAATTACATCTGTTACTAAATAACACTACCCATCGTTGGGTCGTAACGATGGGCAGTATAAGCTGCTTACGTTGCCCATCATAAAGGCCTTATGATGGGCAGTGTTATGAAATATGTGAGACAGCTCATTTTAACGAGCTACGATCTTCTTCACGAACAAGAGCAGCGTATTACCAGATAACATCAAGGAACGCAATACTGTTTTATTCTTAGGCAAGGTAAGCTTCTCTACCTTATTGAGGAGATGAGACGGGGCATGCCCCGCCCCGCCTCTACAACTGGGTAATAAGTTAATCCTATAGACCTACTTTTTTCCTTACCAAATATCTTATTACATGGAAATTATTCCATACATTTGCCACAGTACTAATTAATAACGATTACGACTATGACAAAATTAAGCAACATCCCCGCCAAGGAAACTACAGCCAAGACCGCAAAAACACGTAAGGCCAAGAACGGACCCGCAAAGCTCAAGTGGGATCCTACCAAGCCGATGCAATTCACCCAAGAAGAGATCTGGGAACATATCCATGAGATTGAGAAGGGACCGTTCTATCCTATTGAAGAAGTACATCAAAGAATAAGATCATGGATGGACAACTATCAAGGAAAAAAGTAATCGGTTCTCCCATTTACGAGGAAAGCCTTGAGAGGACTTTCGTGGAAGGCATAGAACGATTCGGTATGTTCCAAGCCCGGAAATATCTTGAGCATATATTGAATACAGTCGAGAAACTAGAAAACGACTATCCTTATTACCCCGAATGCCGACACCTAACCACGAAAAGCCGCATGTACCGGAACATCATCCTAGATTCACACCTTATCATCTACCGCATCACCGAGGAACGGATCGAGGTGCTGGACATCTTCCATTCCGCATCCAGCATGCGAAAGATCAAGAAAACAAAGAATATCCACATCGAATAACACAAAGAAAGGCGAGCCACCCGTAAGTGACCCGCCTCTTTTTGCTGATATATAAGGATTAAGATTGGATTAGTTGTTCTCCGGACGAAGCTTGCGTACAGTAACAGCTGTCTGCCACATCTCGCTCTCGCGCAATGCCTTCAATTCAGCCTCCAATTTCTCACGATAATCCGGCTTAGAGTTTGAGTCGATAGAGATCTGAGCCTCGTTACCGCATTTTACGTTCGCGTACAATTTCTCGACAACCGGCTTGATTGCGTCGTGGAACGGACCCATCCAGTCCAAAGCGCCACGCTGGGCGGTAGTAGAGCAGTTCGCGTACATCCAGTCCATACCATTCTTGGCGAATAAAGGCATCAAGGATTGAGTCAACTCCTCGACCGTCTCGTTGAAAGCCTCAGAAGGAGTGTGTCCATTCTCGCGCAATACCTCATACTGGGCCAACAACAAACCTTGGATAGCACCCATCAAAGAACCACGCTCACCAGTCAAGTCGGAAGTAGCCTCACGGATGAAAGTCGTCTCGAACAAATAACCGGAACCGATACCGATACCCAACGCCAACGTACGATCCATTGCCTTGCCGGTAGCGTCTTGATAGATAGCGAAAGAAGAGTTCAAGCCACGCCCCTCAAGGAACATGGAACGCAAAGACGTACCAGACCCCTTCGGAGCGACCATGATCACGTCAATATCCGCAGGAGGAACAACACCTGTACGATCGTTCCAAGTGATCGCGAAGCCATGAGAGAAATACAGGGCCTTGCCAGCTGTCAAATAAGGCTTCATCGTAGGCCATACAGACATTACGGCAGCGTCGGACAATAAGCACATGATGATCGTGGCCTTGTCGCAAGCCTCCTCGATACCGAACAGAGTCTCACCCGGAACCCATCCGTCCTCAACCGCTTTCTCGTAAGTCTTACCTTGGCGCTGACCAACGATTACGTTGAAGCCATTGTCACGAAGGTTCAATGACTGTCCCGGTCCCTGTACGCCATAGCCGATAACAGCGATTGTCTCATCTTTTAATATCTCTCTTGCCTTTTCCAACGGAAATTCCTCGCGGGTCATTACATTCTCTACAACACCGCCAAAATTCATTTGTGCCATTTTCTTTTTAACTATTAATGTTTAAAAACCTATTTATGTATCTCTTTTATTATCTCCAAGTAACCGCCGCACGACAGATCGCCTTTCCCTCATGGCAAATAGCCATGTCTTGCTTATCGGGAGCGGACTCCGCCTTATGAAGCGTAAGCGGCATACCTTGTTTACCCTCGGATTGGTAGGCGATCTCCAGACGGCCGATCTCACGGGTCTTGAACTGGTCGATATCGAACAAATCCAGCAGGTGCTCAATATACTTCACGCTATTGAAGTGACCGTTGATATCCAAGTCGCTGTATTTGATCGAATACGGGATTCCCTCCGCCTTATTCTCCGCCGACATGATCTTGCCCGGCTTCTCGATCGGGCACGGACGCTCGTCGATATATTTGCCCAATGCCTCTATATCCAATAAGGTAGGACGGCGGGTCTCCACGTCGATAGCCGCCCAAATAGAACGGGCGAATCCAAAGGTTTTCCCATTCTCATCCGCCAGCTCAAAACAACGGCTGGTGAAAAGACGTCCGACCTCATCGATCCAAGTGTATAAATTAATCTTATCGAAGGCGGTAGGATATTCCTTCATCTCGATAGCCAGACGGGACAACACCCAAGCCGTATGACGCTCCGACATATCATTGAAACCGAACCCACGCTCTCCGGCATGGCTGGAAGCGGCGTGAATCAAATAGTTACCAATCATAGGGAGCGTTACACGTCCCCTAAAATCCATCAAATATGGCTCCGCCACGAAATGAAATAATCCTACTTTCTCCATATCTTATTATTGTTGCTTTTCCTGTAACTTTCGCTCCATATCGGCCAACATATCGCTCAAGCGCTCCACCTTGCTCTTCGTGATAGCCACACGTCCGGAGCGGATGAATTGCAGGACACCGATCGTCTCGCTCAACTCATTGAACAAGGCCTGTGTCTCGTCATAGTGGCCACTCTTCTCCAATACCACGCAGGTCTCGTTCATCTCCAAGATACGGGCGTTGTATTTACGGATCAATCCCTCCACGGTTCCCATCTTGATGAAAAGCTCGGTACTTAGCTTATAAAGAGCGATCTCTTGATAAACCAGATCCTCATCCGTATTATAGTAAGCCTTCAAGATATCCACACGTTTATCGATCTGTTTCACCACCTTATCGATCATATCCTCATCGGCGAATGTCGTGATCGTAAACTTATGGATGCCCTTGATAGCGGACGGAGAGACGGACAGAGTCTCGATGTTCAGCTGTCGGCGTGTAAAGATAATCGTTATCTGGTTCAAAAGACCTACGATATTCTCTGAAAAGATAATAACGGTATATAATTTCTTTGTTGTCATAGCTTCATCTCCTCCTTATTTCTCGTCTCCCATAATCATGTTTGTCACGCTTCCCCCGGCAGGAACCATCGGATACACCATTCCGCAAGTCTCCACGTTAGCGACCAACACGTAAGCGCCGTCGTGGTTTAGCATCTCGGCGATAGCGTCGTCCAATTCCTCCCGCTTTTCAACGGCACGGCTGGCGATACCATAGGCTTTAGCGATCGCCACGAAATCCGGATTCTCCATGATGGTGTTTGAATAACGCTCGTGGAAGAACAATTCTTGCCACTGACGTACCATACCTAAGAAGTTATTATTAAGAATAATAATCTTCACGTTCAGTTTCTCCTGCATGATGGTACCCAATTCCTGAATCGTCATCTGCATACCCCCATCACCGGTAAAGAAGCAGACCGTACGGTCTGGAGCCCCGAACTTAGCGCCCATAGCGGCCGGCAGACCAAATCCCATCGTACCTAAACCACCGGAAGTCACCACGCTACGGGTTTGTTTATATTTGAAATAGCGGACGCCCATCATCTGGTTCTGCCCAACGTCGGTCACCAATACAGCGTCGTTACCGGTCGCCTCGGAAACCTTACGGACTACCTCGCCCATTTTCAGTTGACCCTCGGTCGGATACAATTCCTTCTCGATTACCTTATCGTATTCCTCTTTCTCGTCCCGATCGAACTCGGCATTCCATTCCGGGCGTTTACGTTCTTCCAACAACGCCGTGATCATCGGTATCGTGTGCTTGGCATTCCCCAGCACCTTTACGTCCACGGCAACATTCTTGCCGATTTCCGAGTTGTCGATATCCAGATGGATAATCTTGGCTTGCTTAGCGTATGTCTTTAAATCGCCAGTCACACGGTCGTCGAAACGCATACCGATAGCGATCAATACATCACACTCATTCGTTTTCCGGTTCGGCCCTACGTTTCCATGCATGCCGAGCATTCCCTTGTTCAATGGGAAATCGGTTGGCAACGCAGATAAGCCCAATACCGTAGATCCGGCAGGTATATCATTCTTTTGGAGAAACGCTTTCAATTCCTCTTCTGCACCGCCTAACAATACTCCCTGCCCGACCAGACAGAAGGGTTTCTTCGCCTCATTGATTAAATCGGCGGCGGCCTTGATACGATCCTTATTGATATCCGGCTCCGGTTGATAACTACGTACGTAATCGACCTTCTTATATTCATATTCCACCAACCCTACTTGCGCGTCCTTCGCTAAATCCAGCACAACTGGACCCGGACGGCCTGTAGAAGCGATATAAAAAGCACGAGAAACAGCCCATGCGATCTCCTCCGGCTTGCGGATTTGATAAGCCCATTTCGTGATCGGTTGCGTGATGCCAATCACGTCGACTTCCTGAAAAGCATCGGTTCCCAACAACGGCGAGGGTACTTGACCGGCGATTACGACCATTGGCGTACTATCCATCAGCGCGTCAGCGATACCCGTGATGGTATTCGTAGCGCCCGGGCCGGAAGTAACCAACGTCACTCCTACCTTGCCGGATACACGGGCATATCCTTGAGCCGCATGGGTAGCGCCTTGCTCGTGGCGCACCAATACATGCCTCAACTGGTCCCTATAATCATATAAACTGTCGTAAATAGGTATCGCCTGTCCGCCGGGATAACCGAAGATAGTATCTACTCCTTCAGCAATCAACGCTTTCAGCAAAGCTTCCGAACCGGTTATCTTTTGTTTCTCCATAAGAAATAACGTGTTTAATGTATATTATTGGCTTTAATCTTCAACAATCCTTACACCTCCCTTATCGGCGGAGCTAACCATCTTCCCGTACGCTCTCAACGCTTTCGAGACCTCACGCTGACGCGTCGGCGGCGTAAAGGCTTTCTTTCCACGTGCCTCTTCCGCCTTACGGCGCTCGGCCAACTCCTCGTCGCTCAGCCGCACGTTGATGGAACGTTCCGGGATATTGATCTCGATGATATCCCCGTCTCTCACCAGTCCGATAGCGCCACCGGAAGCGGCCTCGGGAGAGATATGCCCGATAGAAAGACCGGACGTACCGCCACTGAAACGACCATCCGTGATCAAGGCGCACTCCTTACCTAAGTGACGGCTCTTTATATAAGAGGTAGGATATAACATCTCTTGCATTCCCGGCCCCCCTTTCGGACCCTCATACGTGATGACGACCACATCGCCTGAAACGACCTTGCCTCCTAAAATGCCCTCGCAAGCGGCATCCTGTGAATCGAAGACTTTCGCCGGGCCGGAGAATTTCCAAATACTCTCATCCACACCGGCGGTTTTTACGACACATCCGTCCAAGGCGATATTCCCTCTCAAAACAGCCAAGCCGCCATCCTTGGAATAAGCGTGCTCCACGTCACGGATACAACCTTCGGCACGATCCGTATCTAATTCCTTATAATAAGATTCTTGGGAACCCATCTGGATACTGAACCGATGAGCGGGAGCGCTCTTGTATTTACGGATCGCCTCCTCCGTTACGTTCGGGGAAGTGACGGCGTATTTATCAACAGCCTCGGCCAAGGTCAGGCCGTCCGCACGTCTCGTGCTGCCATCCACAAGCCCGGCTTTCATCAACTCGTTCATGATACCGAGGATCCCACCGGCACGGTTTACGTCTTGTACATGATAAGTGTGCGTATTCGGGGCTACCTTACACAGGCAAGGAGTCTTGCGGGATAACATATCGATATCCTCCATATGAAAATCGGCGCCGGCTTCTTGTGCCACGGCCAATAAGTGAAGCACCGTATTGGTAGACCCCCCCATGGCGATATCCAGCGACATGGCGTTCAAGAAAGCCTGACGGGTAGCGATGTTGCGAGGTAACACGGAATCATCCCCGTCACGATAGTATTTGTAAGCGTTCTCAACGATTTGCTTAGCCGCGTCACGGAAAAGTTGGATACGGTTCTTATGGGTAGCGACGATCGTCCCGTTGCCCGGAAGCGCCAGACCGATCGCCTCGTTCAAGCAGTTCATAGAGTTAGCGGTAAACATACCGGAACAACAACCGCAACCCGGACACGCATGGCGTTCCACCTGCTCGATACGCTCATCGCTTACAGATGTATCGGCAGACTCAATCATCGCGTCGATCAAATCAAGATGGCGGCCATCCAGCTCACCTGCCTCCATCGGGCCACCGGACACGAACACCGTCGGGATATTTAATCGCATGGAAGCCATAAGCATACCCGGCGTGATCTTATCGCAATTGCTGATGCAAACCATAGCGTCCGCCTTATGGGCATTTACCATATATTCCACGCTGTCCGCGATAATGTCGCGTGAAGGAAGCGAGTAAAGCATCCCATCGTGCCCCATAGCGATACCGTCGTCGATAGCGATCGTATTAAATTCAGCGGCGAAACAACCTTGCTTCTCGATCTCGGCCTTGACCAGTTGCCCGATCTCATGCAAATGCGTATGCCCCGGCACGAACTGGGTAAATGAATTTACGATAGCGATAATAGGCTTGCCGAACTGTTCCTCTTTCATCCCGTTGGCACGCCATAGCGCACGGGCTCCGGCCATCCTACGACCTTCGGTGCTAAATGAGCTTCTTAACGGATTCTTCATCTCTTTCCTATTTTTTGTTCGTAGAGCGCTTTATCCACGCCTCTACCTTGAATTATTTATACTAAAAAAGCCTTTCCCTATATGGAGAAAGGCTTAAGAAATATCTTCTACGACTTCACAACTTCTTACACACCTTTCTCCTTACCTACTAATGACTAGAAGGACCACCACGAGAATAATATGCAATAATACGTTGTTCATCATCTTTATCTTGTTGTCTTTATTTGTTTGTCGCTGCAAATGTAGAACAATAATTGATATGCGCAAAGGATTTAAAAGAAAATTCTTCATTTTTCTTTCAATTCTCAAGCAAATACCATTTCAGGGTTGCATTTTAACAGAAACAAAAGTGTATTACTTAGGAATCGGAAGGTATAGAAGGGAAAAAACTTCGATTTCCAAACAGAAACAGTAAAAAGACAAATGTTATCTAAAACAGATTCCATATAACATTTTTATCAGATAACACGACTTACGATAACATGTATCTCATAAGAAAATCCTATTCTAGCGATAAAAAAGATACATATAAACTCTAAATCACATATTTATTAACACTTGTAGACTATAAATAGCCTTGAAAAAATTCATAATAGTGTTCTAGAAAAAACATAAGGAAGTTTTCTGAAGAACATAAGGAAGAAATATCATCTAGTATCGGACTAAATTTTGTTAACATTCGAAATGAAAATCACCTAAAATCAAGACTAAATCCGGCATAACCCACGCTAGAAGCAGCTCAAGCAAAGACATTTTCAAAATGACTTTCAGACAGAGAAAGCCTTAAATACTCAACCGATAGACAGCTATTCAAACATCAATCATAAAAAAAGACCAACAACACCTGCATTCAAACATCATTCTGATTTACACAACCATCAAATGCTTGCGCTTTTTCCATGCGACCAAGCCCCCGCCCCATAATTCATCACCCACAGAGAGCAATAATAGCACTTTGACATTTCGTCAGTTTACGGTTTGATAAGCCGTTTAAGTAAACGGTTCATTAAATATATCGCCGATTTCCTAATACACAGCATTTCATATTTTGATTTGGATAAACAATAAATATAATAATTTGTATCTTTGACCCCAATAGCAATTAAGAAACTGATCGTTAATAAAAATATGAAACACTACAACTTCGACGAAGTTATCGAACGGCATGGGACGAGTTGCGTGAAATTCGACCGTTTGAAAGAGATGTTCGGTGACGAGAATCTGATACCACTATGGGTGGCGGATATGGATTTCCGCACACCGGACTTTATTGTAGAGGCCCTGAAGAAACGTTGTGAGCACGAGATATTCGGCTATACATTCGGCTCCGACGAGTATTACGAGAGTATCATCAATTGGGTACACTACAAACATAACTGGAAAATACAACGGGAATGGATCAGCTATATCCCGGGAATCGTAAAGGGAATCGCTTTCGCTATCCAATGCTTTACGCAAAAAGGAGATAAGGTCATCATCCAGCCCCCTGTTTATCACCCGTTCCGCATCGTTCCGGAGAAAATGAAGCGCGAGGTCGTTTATAATCCGCTAAAGATGGTAGATGGTGTTTATGAGATGGATTTCGATCATCTTGAATCTATTATAGATGATAAATGCAAGGTGTTGATCCTCTGCAACCCTCACAATCCGGGTGGGATCGTCTGGAAAAAGGAAACCTTGGTCCGATTGGCCGAGATTTGCGCCAAGCACAATATTTTGGTTATCTCCGATGAGATTCATGCGGAAATGGCCTATCCTCAGTACACGCATTACCCGTTCGCCTCCGTATCGGATACCGCCGCTTCCTGCAGCGTGACTTTCATGGCACCGAGCAAGACGTTCAATATCGCCGGTATCGTGACTTCCTACGCAATCGTACCCAATGATCGCATCCGGGAAGAATTTTATTCTTTCCTTGAGGCCGGAGAGTTTGGCGATGGCACGATCTTCGCTTATACGGCAACGACCGCCGCTTACACCTATGGCGCCGAATGGTTGCAACAAATGCGAATGTATATCATGGAGAATGTACGTTTCGTGGAAGAGTTCATGAAACTACATCTCCCCAAGATAAAAGTTTACCAGCCCCAAGCCTCCTTCCTCGTTTGGTTGGATTGCAGGGAACTGAAATTAAGTCAAGATGAACTCGTACACCTGTTCAAAGACAAAGCCGGACTAGCGTTGAACGACGGAAGTATCTTCGGCCCCGGGGGAGAAGGCCATATGCGTTTGAACATTGGCTGCCCCCGCTCTGTTTTAGATAAAGCGATGAACGCTCTTAAAAAGGCGGTGGATAAGAAATAAAATCGTATCTTTGCGAGCATTTCTATACATATTTAAAATACAAGACAAATGAAAATTACAGCAAACAAATACGTTGCGGTTACATACGACCTGAACGTTGGCGAAGGTGAAGAACGTGAGTTAATGGAAAAAGCGACGGTCGAGGCTCCTTTGAAATTCATCTACGGAACAGGCATGATGCTTCCGGCATTCGAGAAAGCCTTGAACGGGCTGGAAGTAGGTGGCACGTTCAACTTCTCCATCGAGCCAGCCGAGGCTTATGGCGAATATAACGAGGAGCACGTATTGGATCTTCCGAAGAATATTTTCGAGGTGGACGGTAAATTCGACGCCGAGATGATCAAGGAAGGTAATACCGTCCCAATGATGGATTCTAATGGCAACCGTATGAACGGCTCTGTATTGGAAGTGAAGGATGATATCGTGGTAATGGACTTCAACCATCCGTTGGCTGGCGAGACATTGCATTTCAGCGGCGAGGTAATCGACGTACACGAACCGACAGCGGAAGAGATCGCAGCCCTCTCAGCTCCCGCAGGTGGATGTAGTTGCGGTTGCGACGATTGCGGTAGCGATTGTGGCGATAACCACGAGGGTGGTTGCGGTTGTGGTGGATGCCACTAAATAATGGAAAATTGAGAATTGAAAATTGAAAATTAGGAGAAACGCCTAATCATCGGCTTTTGATTCTCAATTTTCAGTTTTCAATTTTCAATTAGACAAAGCGGTGAATACTTTTGGTAATATTTATAGATTAACATCGTTCGGCGAATCGCACGGCCCCGGTATCGGCGGCGTGATCGACGGATGCCCAGCCGGGATCGAATTAGATACGGCATTCATCCAGCAAGAGCTGAACCGTCGTAAACCGGGACAATCCCGTATCACGACCCCCCGTAAAGAGGATGATGAGGTACAATTTCTTTCCGGCATCTACGAGGGAAAGACAACCGGTACGCCGATAGGTTTCATCATCTGGAACAAAAACCAACATTCCTCGGACTATGACAATATGAAGACGGTTTACCGTCCTTCCCATGCCGATTATACCTATCAAACGAAATATGGAATCCGTGATCCCCGTGGAGGTGGACGTTCGTCCGCTCGGGAAACGATCGCTCGTTGCGTGGCTGGGGCTATCGCTAAACTCGCCCTTAAACAATACGGCATACAGATCCAAGCTTATACCTCGCAGGTCGGCCCGATCCAATTAGCGGGTAGTTACCAAGATTATGATTTAAGCTTGACGGAGGAGAGCGACGTACGTTGCCCGGACCCGAAGACCGCCTCAGAGATGGAAACCTTGATCGCCGAGGTCAAATCAAAAGGAGATACGATCGGCGGTGTTATTACCTGTGTGGCGAAAGGGGTTCCCGTCGGATTGGGAGAGCCTGTGTTCGGCAAGTTACATGCCGCGTTGGGACATGCGATGTTTACGATCAACGCCGTGAAGGGCTTCGAGTATGGAGACGGATTCAACGCCGCCTTCTTCCGCGGATCGGAAAGGAACGATCGCTTTTTCAATGATAACGGGCATATCAATACTCGTACCAATAATTCCGGCGGTATCCAAGGAGGGATCTCCAACGGACAAGATATTTATTTCCGGGTAGCCTTTAAATCGGTCGCTACGATCTTGATGGAACAAGAAACGGTTAACATGGAGGGAGAGGATACGATATTAAAGGCACGCGGACGTCATGATCCATGCGTATTGCCTCGTGCGGTACCTATCGTCGAGTCTATGACCGCCATGACTTTATTGGATTATTTATTGATCCAGAAGACACGGGAAAACTTTTAAGACTAATTCTATATGGCTTGGATTCTGTTAATTATAGCCGGATTATTCGAGATCGGCTGGCCGCTGGGCTTTAAATTAGCAAGTATGCATTCCAAATATTTTATTTGGTTTATAGGTTTATCGATCTTATCCATGGGCTTAAGCGGTTATTTCTTATATCTCGCCCAGAAAAGCATCCCGATCGGTACGGCTTATGTAATCTGGACCGGGATCGGGGCTATAGGGACTGTTCTTCTTGGAATCTTGTTTTTCCATGATTCCGCGAATATATTCAGATTATTGTTCTTATCTTTGATATTGATAGGGATCGTCGGCCTGAAATTAGTCCATTAATCCGGGAGAAAAACACCAGTATTCGCATAGCCTCACGGCAGTATCGGTGTGAACTTACGCCAGTATAGGCGTAGGGCTATGCGGATACCGGCGTTAAACGATGCGGTTATTCATGATGGTAAGGCTCGTTATTCAAGATCGTCATCGCCCGGTAAATCTGCTCGATAAAGATCAATCGGATCATCTGGTGGGAAAAAGTCATCTTGCTCAACGAGATCTTTTCCGATGCCGCCTTATACACGGCCTCACTAAAACCGTAAGGACCGCCCACCACAAATACCAAGCGTTTCGGAACCGCATGCATTTTCTTTTCCAGATAAGTAGAAAATTGCATGGAGGTGAACTCCTTCCCTTTCTCGTCCAGCAACACCAAATAATCGCCGGGCTGCAAAGCCTTTAAAATCAATTCGCCCTCTTTCTCCTTTTGCTGCACCTCTGAGAGGTTCTTCACGTTCTTTATATCCGGTATGACTTCCATTTCAAAGGGTATATAATGCGTCAAGCGATTTTTATACTCATTGATAGCCTCCACAAAATAACCGGCATCCGTCTTACCAATCACAATCAGTCCAATCTTCATCTACTTACATTTACAGGTTTAGAAAGGCTAAGTTACAAGAAAAATACATACCTTTGCCACTAATTACTCAATAAAATAAAGAAAGCTTATGAAACGACTCTTACTTACATTCGCCTTGATATTCGCATTCGTATGTGCGCAGGCGGCGGATATTACCAGTATATCAAATGCTTTCAAGGCAGGAAATGCCTCCTCTCTATCCGGTGCTATGGATAAGGTGGTGGATGTAGCCTTGCCCGGTTCCTCTAAGAAATGTAACGGAAGTGAGGCCGTCTCTATGTTGTCCTCATTTTTCAGTTCGAATAAGCCTTCCGGATTCTCGGTCGTACATCATGCGGATAAAAAGGAAAGCGGTTTCCTTGTCGGAAAGCTTCCGACGTCTTCCGGTGAGTACCGTGTAAACATCACGTACCGTGCCGAAGGGAATACAGCGATTATACAATCAATCAGAATAGAATAAAAGATGGACAAACTTATTGACGACTTAATCAAATTAGCGTTTGCCGAGGATATTGGCGATGGTGATCATACCACCTTATGTTGCATCCCCGAGACAGCGATGGGGAAAAGCCAGCTGATCATCAAGGAAGATGGCGTATTGGCCGGCGTGGAAATGGCTAAACGTATCTTCCACGACTTCGATCCGGAACTGAAAATGACGGTCTTTATACAAGACGGAGCCGAAGTGAAAAAAGGGGATATAGCGTTCGTGGTGGAAGGTAAGATCCAATCCTTATTGCAGACCGAGCGGTTGATGCTGAACGTTATGCAACGCATGAGCGGTATCGCTACTACGACTCGTAAATACGCCAAGGCGTTAGAAGGCACCAAGACACACGTTCTAGATACTCGCAAGACAACTCCCGGTATGCGTATGATCGAGAAAGAGGCCGTACGTATCGGTGGCGGCATGAACCATCGCATCGGTTTGTTCGATATGATCTTATTGAAAGATAATCATGTGGATTTCGCCGGCGGCATCGAGCAAGCGATCACACGTGCGCAAAACTATCTGAAAGAGAAAGGAAAGAGCCTAAAGATCGAGATCGAGGTTCGTAACTTCGACGAGTTGGAACAAGCCATGAAAGTAGGCGGTATCGATCGTATCATGTTGGATAATTTCAATATCGAGAATACAAAAGAAGCGGTTCGCCGCATCAACGGACGTTTCGAGGTAGAGTCTTCCGGCGGTATCACGTTCGACACATTACGTGATTACGCGGAATGTGGCGTAGACTTCATCTCCGTAGGGGCTTTGACTCACTCCGTGAAGAGCTTGGATATGAGCTTCAAAGCCTGCTAAAACGAAAAACGATCATTCTATAAAAAAACAGCCTTGAGAAGATCAACTTCTTGAGGCTGTTTTTCTATATCTACCCTATTATCTTGATTCACTATCATTTCTGATAGAACTATTATCATTTTTAAAACATTGCCATTCCTTCCTTTCCCGTACTTTTAAGAACAAATTATTCAACCTAAAAATAGTATCATGAAAGAATTGAAAATGTTTATAGATGGCAGATTCATTGAGAATGAGTCTGGGAAATGGATCAAGGTATTGAATCCTTCTACCGAAGAGGTTATTTCACTGATGCCTGACGGGACGGTTGAAGATGCCAGAAAAGCAATCGATGCCGCAGAGAAAGCGCAGAATCAATGGGAAAGAACACCCTCTATAGAAAGGGCGGCTTATCTGACAAAGATAGCGGCAGGCATCCGTAAGAGAGAGAAGGAACTGACCGACATCATCGTCCGTGAAGGAGGCAAAACCCAAGGACTCGCCAATGTTGAAGTCCTTTTTACCGCGGACTATATGGATTACATGGCAGGCTGGGCCCGCCGGTACGAAGGGGAAATCATTCCCAGTGACCGCCCTCATGAAAACATTTTCTTATTTAAGAGACCGATTGGAGTAACGACAGGTATCCTACCTTGGAATTTCCCATTCTTTCTAGTCGCTCGTAAAGCCGCGCCGGCCTTGATCACCGGAAATACGATCGTAATAAAACCTAGCCAGCTTACGCCAGAGAACGCATATGTATTCGCACAGATCGTGGAGGAGGCAGGTTTGCCTGCCGGCGTTTTCAATCTAGTAAATGGACGGGGTAGCGTGATTGGTCATGAACTCTCGGCGAATCCGAAAGTAGGCATGGTAAGTCTGACAGGAAGCGTGGGAGCCGGACAACAGACCATGGCAGCTGCCGCTCCTAATATCACGAAAGTTTCTCTGGAGTTAGGAGGTAAAGCCCCGGCTATCGTGATGAAGGACGCAGATGTCGATCTCGCCGTTAAATCCATTATTGCCTCTCGTGTGATCAATACCGGACAGGTATGTAATTGTGCCGAACGGGTTTATGTAGACAAAGCGATAAAAGAGACCTTCATGGAAAAACTAGTCGCCGGCATGAAGCAGGTAAAAGTAGGAAACCCCAATGAGATCGCGGATCTGGATATGGGACCTCTTATCGAAGCCAGTGCGTTGAAGTCTATGGAGAAAAAAGTAGAAAGAGCGATCCAGCAAGGTGCTAGGCTACTGTGTGGTGGTCATAGGATCGGTACAAAAGGATATTTCTTCGAACCGACCGTTTTGGATTGTGTTACGCAGAAAATGGATATCATACAAGAAGAGACTTTTGGCCCCGTGCTACCGGTTGTCGAATATTCGGACATCAACGACGCTATCGCATGGGCGAATGATTGCGAATATGGATTGACATCTTCCGTATATACACAAAACTTGGATAACGCATTCAAGGTAATGCGTTCCTTAAAATTCGGGGAGACTTATATTAACCGTGAGAATTTTGAGGCTATGCAAGGCTTCCATGCGGGATGGCGTAAATCCGGAATCGGTGGTGCGGACGGAAAACATGGACTTGAGGAGTATTTGCAAACTCAAGTGGTTTATCTTGAGACAAAGGAATAAAAAATAAGACTAAAGATCCCTTCTTGGGATCTTTAGCACATCTACTTAATCTAACGTCAAATTAAACTCATCCCTCAAACGACCCAAGGTAGGATTTATCTTCATCAGCAGCTCTAGCTTCTCCGTGGATGTATAAGCCAAGTGCTTCTCATTTCCCTCTACGATCCGGACACGCATCTGGATGCGGCTGTTATTAAGATGCTGGCGGAGAAATGGCAGGATATGGATCGCATTATTGATCAATTCCTCTTGCTGCCCCGGGTTATGTACAGCTACCTCGAAATAATAATTCTCTTGCAAGGTAGGCTTGCAATTGATCATCGTATTCTTAAGATACACTTTCTTGTCAATCGTTGCGGCGTAATTATCCCATTCACGAACCAAGGAATCATTGTCAAAGGGAGTTACTACCTCCTTTACGTTCGTTGTCGCTTGTTGAACGGTTTGTTGCTTAGGCTTCTCCACTCCGATCTCCTTCATGGAGATCCCCATCGGACGAGCCGTTTTACGAGCCGGATTAGGCGCTGTAGACGGAGGTGGCGCAGGAACCGAGCTCGGCATGTGCGTACTCATAACTTGTGGAGCACCGGCCGCTGCCGTAACTGAAGGAGCTTGAGGCGGCTGTTGGGGCTGCCCGCTATTCACCGCTTGAGAAGACGGATTCGTCCCAGCAATCGGCTCAATTAACGCTTTTTTTTTATCGTCGACGGCCACCTGTGTTAATTGACAGAGCTGAATCAACGTCAATTCCAATAAAAGACGCTTATTGCGGCTGGCACGGTAATTCAAATCGCACGTATTCGCTAGCTCTATCGCCTTGAACAGAAGTTGATCCGGACAATGTTTCGCCATCTCCTTATATCGTTCCCGTATAGAAGCTCCCACCTCGAATAGCACCAAGGTGGACTCATCCCGGCATACCAATAAGTCCCGGAAATGCCCAGCCAAACCGGTTATGATATTCTGCCCGTCGAATCCTTTGCCTAATATCTCATTCAAGATCAATAAAGAAGCCCGCACATTGCCGGATAAGATCGCATCTGTCAGACGAAAATAATACTCATAATCCAGCACGTTCAAGTTATCGATAACCGCTTGATACGTGATATTGCCATTCGTGAAACTTACCACTTGGTCAAAGATAGACAAAGCGTCGCGCATACCTCCATCCGCCTTCTGAGCGATCACGTTCAAGGCTTCCGGTTCCGCAGTTACCCCCTCTTGCGAAGAGACATATTGCAAATGCTCCACCATGTCGGCGATGGATATACGGGAGAAATCATAGATCTGACAACGGGAAAGGATCGTGGGAAGCACCTTGTGCTTCTCGGTCGTAGCCAAGATAAAGAGAGCATGATGCGGAGGTTCCTCCAATGTCTTCAAGAATGCGTTGAAAGCGGCGGTTGTCAACATATGGACCTCGTCAATAATGAAGACTTTGTATTTACCGATTGGAGGCGGGATACGCACTTGGTCGATCAAGGTACGGATATCGTCCACCGAGTTATTCGAGGCGGCATCCAGTTCATGGATATTGTAAGAACGCTGCTCATTGAAAGCCCGGCACGACTCGCACGCATTGCAAGCCTCGCCATCCGCCGTCGGATTCAAGCAATTGATCGTCTTCGCAAAGATACGGGCACACGAGGTCTTTCCGACTCCACGAGGACCGCAAAACAGGTAAGCATGCGCTAATTTGTTACTTTGTATCGCGTTTTTCAGCGTAGTGGTAAGAGACTTCTGCCCTACTACACTCCGGAAAGTGGACGGGCGATATTTTCTTGCCGATACAATATAATTATCCATTCTCTGCTTTTTTATTGATAAGACAAAGATAAACAAAATAATTCATTATCTTCGCGAAAACGATGTTCTGATGTCACGCATAAAAGAGTTTTACATAAAGTATCTATCGTGGATCAACGCTTATTGGTTGGTTACCATCGTGTTCCTTATCGTCACCTTTACGGTGGGCGATAGCAGCCTGTATAAACGCTATACGTACGACGAGAAAATACGCGGTTTGGAGAAAGAGATCAAACATTACCAAAAGGAGATCGAGATCAACAGCAAGAAATTAAACGACCTTCATACGGACAAGGAGGGACTGGAACGTTTCGCCCGTGAAGAGTATTTCATGAAAAGGTCGAACGAGGATGTTTTTATTATCAAGGACAAATAAATGAATCAACAAATCAGATCGATTATTTTCGGCGTAGCGGGATTACTCGTATTAGCCGGTGCCATATTGTTTCTTACTCATTGGGCTGTCGCCCCTTATTTATTCGCTGTCGGTGCGGCGGGTATAGCCGTTTGCTATCTGACCCTTCCGGTTAAGGACTTGGACTTTCGTCGCCGCCGGCTCCACCGTTTCAACGTATTCGTCGGACTTCTAATGATCGTATCTTCCGGCTTTATGTTCAACAACCGTACCGAGTGGATCCTTTGCTTGAGCGTAGCCGCTATCTTACAGGTATATACCGCTTTCGTTACTCCTAAAGAGTAATTGGCCGCAAAACGCAGTGCTACTGACCCGACCGATGAATATATACTGACCAGGCCAACGCAGTATATATTACTTTGCAGATACAGTATATCTTCTATAAAGTCCCCGGTAAGCACCGTTAAAAAAAGGGTGTATCAAACGTTCCTTTGATACACCCTTTCTTTTATAAATTCTATTAATAGCTTACTTGGCCGGAGAGGAATAATTCTTATTCAAGTATTCCAGCAATTCGCCTGTGATATCATAGGAATCGCCAGCCAAAAGGATATTATCTCCTACCGTATTGCTGAATACCACTTGATAGCCTCTACCCAGATTGAAAGCCTTCAATTGAGAAACAACCGTATCGCGTAATTGCTCGTTCAACTTCTGCTGCTCTTGCATCAACTCTTGAGCCAATTGGTTATCTAAGTTCTGCAACTCTTGTTGCTTATTCAATAAACGTTGTTGCTCTTGCTCCGCCCTCTCACGGGTAAGGAAAGCGTTATTTTCTACCTTACGCTGGAAATCTTGCATCTCGCCTTGTAAACTACGGGCTTTCTGGGTGATGTTAGCACGGGAATTCTCTTGTTTCTTCAAGATGATCTCGTTCAGATCCTTGGAATAATTGTAATTAAGTAACAGGGAATCCACATTTACATAAGCGATCGGAAGTAAGGCCGTTGTGTCTCCCGCTGACGCGAATGTTCTTGTTACGCTTGATTCTTTCTTGCCGGAAAATTGCATAATATACAAGATTACGACAGCCACCGCTAGCACACCGTTAATAACGTAGTTAATGTTCTTCATAAAGTGCAATTTAAATCTTATTTTTTTATTCTTTTATTTCGTTCATGATGTCATAGAGTCTCCTTTTGCTTCACCGCCATACGATCCATGGTCTTCGCACAAAATATACCTTTCTTACCCAACGCCCTGTTTCCTTCGATATGCGTATTCGGGAACCTTCCTCCCTTTTTCAACAGCACTTTTATCGATAGCAACACGACACTGATAACAAGAATTATGACCGTAAATAATAACGTTGTAAGCATTTTCTCTATATTTGTGGACGCAAATATAAGAGTTTAAGTGATTACTAAGTGTCTTTTTGGCATTTTATTCTACTTTTTTTTTCGAACTAAGCTCTTTCAGTTGCGGTTTTATTAACTATAGAGTAACATCTATAATACATTGTAACATTATGAAGATTACTGATTTAAAGCCTGAAATCGTATGGAAGTTCTTCCATCAAGTAACCCAAGTGCCTCGCCCCTCAAAAAAGGAAGGCAAAATGATTGAATTCCTAGAATCATTCGCGAAAGAGTACAAAATAGCTATCAAGAAAGATGAAGCCGGCAACCTTTTAATGTCAAAGCCTGCCACTCCGGGAATGGAGGATCGTCCGGTAGTCGTATTGCAGTCTCACATGGATATGGTTTGCGAGAAAAATAACGGTACGAAACACGATTTCGACAATGATCCGATCGAGACGATCGTCGACGGCGAATGGCTGCGTGCCAACGGCACTACTTTGGGAGCCGATAATGGTATCGGTGTAGCGGCCGAGTTGGCTTTGCTTGCCTCCGATGATATCCAACACGGTCCGATCGAATGTTTGTTCACAGTAGACGAAGAAACAGGTTTGACCGGAGCGAAAGCCTTGAAAGAAGGTTTCATGACCGGAGATATCTTGTTAAATCTCGATAGCGAGGACGAGGGAGAGATCTTTATGGGTTGCGCCGGAGGTAAAGACACACAAGCGACTTTCCATTATGAGCCAGTTCCTACGTCCGATAAGATGCAGTATTTCCGTATCGATGTGAAAGGGTTGAATGGCGGTCACTCCGGTGGCGAGATCCACAAAGGATTAGGCAATGCCAACAAGATATTGGTTCGTTTCTTATTCTTATTGAAAAAGAAATATGATTTCGTTCTTTGCTCTATCGATGGAGGAAACTTACGTAACGCAATCGCTCGCGAGGCACACGCCGTGATCGGCTTGCATCCGGAAAATAAGGAGGATGTACGTATCTTGCTGAACCATTTCGCCGCCGACGTTGAAAATGAGTTGAAACATGTAGACCCGAGCGTTCAGTTAGCGATGGAGTCCACGGATCGTCCGGAGTATCATATCGACAATGCCACCGCCGAGAAATTAATCTACGCCTTGCACGCTTGTCCGCACGGCGTAATCGGTATGAGCCACGATATAGAAGGCTTGGTAGAGACTTCTACCAACCTTGCTTCCATAAAGATGAAAGAAGGCAATACGATCTTGATCGGTACCAGCCAGCGTAGCTCTATCGAATCATGCAAGATCGCTATCGCCAATACGGTAGCCTCCACGTTCCTATTGGCTGGAGCAGATGTAAAACATGGCGATGGCTATCCGGGATGGGCCCCGAACCCCGACTCTAAGATCTTGAAGATCGCACAGGAGACTTACAAACGCCTATTCAACAAAGACGCCAAGATCATGGCCATCCACGCCGGATTAGAGTGCGGTTTGTTCTTGGAAAAATATCCGAAACTGGATATGATCTCTTTCGGGCCTACTTTGCGTGACGTACATTCACCCAACGAGCGTATCGAGATCGCTACGGTCGGTTTATGGTGGAGCCACCTTCTTGAATTATTAAAGAGCATCCCCGCAAAATAAACCAACGTTTTTTGCGTTATAAGAAGAAGGAAAGACACGATAACCGTGTCTATCCTCTTTTTATGTTAATGTCTTGCAACTTTTTTATGATAATTTTGTTTATCTATTAAAACAAGAACACAAGATATTTACAGTTAACATTTACGAAAATGAAAAGATTAACGATAACGCTATTTATACTCGCAACGCTTCTGTTGAACATGCTTCCGGCATGCGACGGTTTGGATGATCATTATTCCACCAACCCGACTTACCGGCTAAGCTTCTCGACAGACACGCTCGCTTTTGATACGATCTTCAGTACGATCGGTTCTACCACCCGTCAATTTATGATCTACAATAAAAATAGTGAACCTCTGAGCATTGAGTCCATCATGCTGGCCAGTGGAGAGGCTACCGGCTTCCGCATGAATGTGGATGGACGCAAAGGTAGCTCATTTAATAATGTAGGGATACTCGCCAACGACAGCATGTATGTATTCGTGGAAGTAACGGTCGATCCGAATGGTGGCAATCAACCTCTGTTGATACAGGATTCCGTACTTTTCACCGTGAATGGCATCCGTCAATCCGTATTATTGGAAGCCTACGGGCAGGATGTTAATCTTTACAAAGGCGGTGTTACGATTACAAAAGATTCTATCCTCACGGCCAATCGTCCTTACTTGATCTACGATAGTTTGGTTATCGCTAAAGGGGTTTCATTGAATATCGAGAAGGGGGCTACTTTCTATATGCATGATAAAGCGAGCCTGATCGTTCACGGCTCCATGAACGCTTTAGGCACCTTGGATGAGCCTATCACTTTCCGAGGCGATCGTTTGGATTATATACTAAATGATATATTACCGTATGACCGGACTCCCGGGCAATGGGGAGGCATTACCTTTAAGGCGGATAGCTACGGGAATGTCTGGGATAATGTAATCGTACGTAATGGTACCTCCGGTGTATATTGCGAGCTTTCCACCCCGGACCGCCCAAAGATCAAGATAAACAACTCACAGATCACGAATATGGGGGAGCGATCTATTCTTCGCCATCAATTGTGATGTTATCGCTACAAATACGGAATTCAGCAATGCCGGAGGAAGTGTACTCACTTTAGTCGGTGGTAAATATTACTTCGCTCACTGTACGATGGCTAATTACATGAGTTTAACCAAAAGGGAAATGGCCAGCGAGACTGTTCCTTTGGATAGTAAATGCCTATACTTGCTCAATAACGTAACAGTAGACGGAAATGGCCCGTATCCTATCACGCAAGCTTATTTTGACAATTGCACTATCGATGGAAGTTACGATGTCGAATTAAAAGCAGATGGCAGTACAGATTTCGATTATCGGTTCAATCACTGTGCGCTTAAAGCCAAAGAATCCTCCAGCGATCACTTCAAGGAGGTCTTGTTTATCAAAAAGACTCCTTCCTATCGGAAAGTAGGAGGCAAGCAAAATAAATACACCTATGATTTCCGGCCAGATTCCGTATCGACTACCGGAGTCGGAAAAGCAGATCCCGAGATAACGAAGAATTATCCGATCGATCGTTACGGTGTCAACCGGCTAACCAGTTCGAACGGCCCGACCATAGGAGCCTACGAGTTTGTTCAGGAAGAGACCGAAGATTCAAACCAATAAGAATACATTACATATTAACAATTAATCAAAGCTTTAACTATGAAGATTTTTATGTTTTTTCTTTTATTCTTTGCCTCCCCTCCGTTATTTGCCCAAGCTACGTTCAAGGTCATGACCTATAATGTGGAGAACTTTTTCGACACAAGGGATAATCCAACCAAGAATGACGATGAATTTCTACCTTCCGGCAACCGGTACTGGACACAAAGCCGCTACTATCATAAGCTACAACAAATAGCGAAAGTAATAAGCGCTGCCGGGGAATGGAGCACACCGGCCTTAATAGCTCTTTGCGAAGTCGAGAACGACTCCGTCCTGTCTCATCTTACCCGTCGCACACCGCTCCGCTGGCAGGATTACCGATATATTATCACTCAAAGCCCCGATCCCAGAGGTATTAATGTCGCTCTTCTTTATCAACGAGATCAATTCTTTTATTTACGACATGAATCCATTCCAATTCGTTTTTCCGGGAACAAACACAAATTAACCCGAGATATCCTACACGTATATGGAAAGATCATAACAGGCGATACCTTAGATGTTTTCGTGTGTCATTTCCCCTCCCGCTACGGAGGAGAAAAAGAAAGTGAAAAGGATCGTTTTGACGCGGCCCGCACTTTACGGGGATCTAGCGATTCCCTGTTACTGATACGAGAAAAGCCGCAGATACTCATTATGGGAGACTTCAATGATACCCCTCAAGACAGAAGTATTTCCGAGATATTCGCTGCCCAAGCCTTTCCTGAAAATACGCAGATCACAGATTCCACATCTTGTACCTATTATAATTTGTTCGCAAGCCCCCATATAACTCAATTCCCGGGTAGTCATAAATACCAAGGCGAATGGAGCCAACTCGATCAAATAATCGTAAACCGGGATCTCATCACGCAAGAGTCTTCCATGCATATCATTCCGGAAAGCATCCACATATTCGCTCCTGATTTTTTATTGACTAAAGATAAAACATGGCGGGGGGGGTACGTCCTTTTCGAACCTATTACGGCTTTAAATATGAGGGCGGTTTTAGTGACCATTTACCATTAACAGTCGATTTTCTAATACGTTCTCAGATCAAACGCTGAAAAGAAAACCTTGAAACCTTTTTTTCGATCTCTTGTTATCCTATTAAAGAAGAAAAAGCTATGTAGTCAACAAGCAAACAGAACACATATGGAAATAAATCTCGCCTCAATCCGGCAAGAATACACAAAAAGGAGGATTAAGGGAAAGCGAACTTCCGGATAACCCATTCTTGCTTTTCAGTCAATGGTTACAAGAGGCTATAGACAGCAAAGTAGATGAACCCACGGCCATGCTAGTAGGGACCGTATCTCCAGAAGGCAAACCTTCCACCCGTACCGTCTTATTAAAGGACCTGCATGATGATAAGTTTATTTTCTACTCCAACTACGAAAGCCGAAAAGGCAGGCAACTGGCACAAAACCCGGCAATCTCTCTTTCGTTTGTATGGCATCAATTAGAAAGGCAGGTACATATCGAAGGTACGGCTGAAAAAGTCCCCCCGGATGAATCGGATCAATATTTCAAAAAACGCCCGTATAAAAGCCGGATCGGAGCTCGTATATCCCCACAAAGTCAACCCATCGGCAACCGTGTGCAACTTATACGAGCTTTCATTAGAGAGGCAGCTCGTTGGATTGGAAAAGAAGTGGAGCGTCCGGCTCACTGGGGCGGGTATGCCGTCATTCCCGAACGTATCGAGTTCTGGCAAGGTAGGCCCAACCGACTTCATGATCGCATAGTATATACCCTTCAACCGGACGGCCATTGGAAAAAAGAAAGGCTCGCCCCATGAAATCAGGTACAAGTCCGATACCAAAGGATAAGAGATAGATAATTCATCGAAAACGATTATCTTTGTCTGTCAAAATACGTAATACCTATGAATATTAGATCCATATATCTAGCCGGTCTATTCGCAATCATCGGCTCCCACATAATCAACACAAACGCCCAGCAACTTAGGAATCCTTTCGATTTCCCGATCTTACTGAGCGGAAACTTCGGGGAGTTAAGAAACAATCATTTCCATTCCGGAATAGATTTTAAGACACAAGGGGTAGAAGGTAAACCCGTACATACGGTACAAGAAGGATACGTATCACGTATATCCGTAAGTCCATGGGGCTACGGTAACGGGCTTTACATCACACACCCGGATGGAACGACCACCGTATACGGCCATCTACAAAAATTCTCGAAGAAAATAGCGAATTATGTAAAAGAGCAACAATACGCACAAGAAAGTTTCAATGTAAATCTCTTCCTTACGCCGGATTTGCTTCCTGTCGAGAAAAATGAAGTCGTAGCGTTAAGCGGCAATACCGGAAGCTCTGGTGGACCTCATCTCCATTTTGAGATACGAGACACCGAGACCGAGGAAGTCATGGACCCCTTGGATTATTTCTCGGATCGGATAACCGATACCCGTCCTCCTAAAATCCAAGGAATACAGATCGTCCCCATCGAAGGAAAAGGCGTAGTAAACGGCAAAAGCAAGAAGCTTGAGATAAAACCCGTCACGGCGAAAAACGGGAAACAGACAATCACTGGAAAAATCGAGGCATGGGGAGAAATCGGGCTGGCGGTCAAAGCCTATGATTATATGGATAATACGACTAACATTTATGGCGTACGAGAAATCACGCTCACGGCAGACAGCCAAGTGATTTTCCATAGTAATCTTGATAAGTTCGCATTTGACGAGACCCGTTATCTGAACACATTCACAGATTACGAAGAATGGAAAGATCATCGCTCTTTCTATATGCGTAGTTTCATCGAGCCGGGAAACCGTCTACGCTTCCTTGAAAGCGTAAACCGGGGAATCTTGCGTATAGATGAACCTCGTACCTATCATTTGACGTATACACTTGCTGACGCTTTCGGCAATGCCACCCGTTTATCCATCTGGATCGAGGGAAAGAAACAAGAGATCCCCCAGATCGATACGACTCATACAGAATTATTCCATTGGGGTAGCGAGAATAGGTTCGGCGCTAAAGGCATCCGTCTCGTCATGCCTAAAGGTAATCTATATAATGACCTCTACTTCCGCTATTCGGTGAAAGAAGATAGTACCTCATTATCAGCCACCCACATATTGCACGATAAGCCAATCCCTTTGCATGGAACGGCCCAGTTATCACTATTCTTGCAAAGCGATACGCTTGAGAATAAACAACAATATGGTGTGGTTCGCTTACAAAACGGACGTGCCTCTTGGATGGGCGGTACATACCGTAATGGCTGGATCGACGCAAATATCAAGGAATTGGGCAGTTATAAGATACAACAAGATACAAAGGCTCCGGTTATCACGCCGATCAACCAACAGACGTGGGTCAGCAAACAGAACTTCATATTCCGTTTGTCCGATAACTTAAGCGGGGTACAAACCTACCGGGGAGAAATAGACGGGCAGTTTGTCTTATTCGAGATGAATAATAAATCGGTTATTACCTATCGCTTCGATAAAGAGAGGTTGCAAAGAGGCAAGCATGAACTTAAATTAATCGTAACGGATGCTTGCGGAAATGAGTCGATTTATACACATCCGTTTACTTGGTAGGACGATTTATCGTATTTTTTAGGCAAAATATAAGTCCTTTGATTGCTTTACTTTAAGAAATTCGTATATTTGTTTCTTGTATATTTATCGTATTGAGTAGATTGCTCAACAATAAACACAATAATATTATAAACATGGAAAACAACGACTTATTAGAAATGGTAAGAAGTAAGGCACAAGGATGGCTTACCAAAAGTTATGATGCGGAAACTCGTGCTCAAGTTCAAGCGTTACTTGACAACGAAGATCCTACTGAGTTAATCGAGTGTTTTTATAAAGACCTAGAATTCGGAACAGGTGGATTGCGCGGAATCATGGGGGTAGGTTCAAATCGTATGAATATATATACAGTTGGCGCGGCTACCCAAGGCTTATCCAACTATCTGAAAAAGGAATTTGCCGATCTGGACCAGATCAAAGTTGTCATCGGCCATGACTGCCGTAACAACAGCCGTAAGTTCGCGGAAATATCAGCCGATATCTTCTCCGCTAACGGCATCAAGGTTTATTTATTCGAAGACCTGCGTCCGACTCCGGAAATGTCATTCGCTATCCGTCAACTCGGTTGCCAGAGCGGTATCATCTTGACTGCTTCTCACAATCCGAAAGAATACAACGGATACAAGGCTTATTGGGATGATGGCGCACAAATGATCGCCCCGCACGATAAGAATACGATCGCCGAGGTTAACAAGATCCGTAACGCTAGCGAGATTAAATTCAAAGGAAATAAAGAATTGATCGAGATCATCGGACAAGCGATCGATGATGAATATATCAAGGAATTAACAACGATTTCTTTGTCTCCGGAGGCTATTTCCCGCCATAAGGATATGAAGATCGTGTATACTCCAATTCACGGAACAGGTGTTAAATTGGTTCCTGCCGCTTTGAAAGCTTACGGATTCACGAACATTATCCATGTACCGGAACAAGATGTTGTTAGCGGTGATTTCCCGACGGTTATCTCTCCGAATCCGGAAGAACCGGCAGCGTTGGCTATGGCTGTTGAGAAAGCGAAAGAAACAGATGCCGAACTGGTAATGGCTTCCGACCCGGATGCTGACCGAGTTGGTGCAGCCGTTAAGAACAACGAAGGCGAATGGGTACTGCTGAACGGTAACCAGACAGCTTTGATGTTCGTCTACTATCTCATCACCCGCTGGAAAGAACTCGGTAAGATCAACGGCAAAGAATATATCGTCAAAACAATCGTTACGACAGAGACGATCAAGACGATCGCCGAGCGTAATGGCGTAGAAATGTACGATGTTTATACAGGCTTCAAATGGATCGCTAACGTTATGCGTGAGAACGAAGGAAAGAAAAACTACATCGGTGGCGGTGAAGAAAGCTACGGATTCCTTTGCGAAGACTTCGTTCGCGATAAAGATGCTGTTTCCGCATGTGCTATCCTGGCAGAAATCGCAGCATGGGCAAAAGATCAAGGTTTGAGTTTGTATCAATTGCTTCAGAAGATTTACGTGGAATACGGCTTCTCTAAGGAGAAAGGTATCTCTGTCGTGAAGAAAGGCAAGAGTGGAGCGGAGGAGATCGAGGCTATGATGAAAAAGTTCCGTGAGAACCCGTTGACAGAGATCGCAGGCTCTAAGGTAACTTATTTCTACGATTACTCTACATTGAAAGGTAAGGACTATGCAGAGAACGAAACCGTTACATTAGATATGCCTACTACCTCTAATGTGCTTCAATACTTCACGGAAGATAATACAAAAGTATCTATCCGTCCTTCCGGAACAGAACCGAAGATCAAATTCTATTGCGAGGTTCACTCCAAGGTAAAGAATATCGATGAATTGCCGGAGGCAGAGAAAGCGGCAGAAGAAAAGATCAATCAGATCAAGGCTTCTTTAGGGATCTAATCGAACATAATTATTACATATAGAGGCAAGGGCGAGAATCGTTCTTGCCTCTTTTTATTCTATCAGATCAAATCAGACTTACTGAAACAAAACGGCAACAAGGCCGTCGCGCTCGGAACGAGATACGCTTCCTCTTTTCCACAAAGAAGGACTTTCATTGGTTTGTTATAACGTTGCTCGGTTTCCAACATCACCTGCCGGCAGGCACCACAAGGCGTGATAAGATCCACACGTTCCCCATCCTTCATAGCCGCGATCGCCAAAATCTGAACTGCCGCATCCGGATAACGTGCTCCCGCATAGAATAAGGTGGTCCGCTCCGCGCAAAGCCCAGACGGATAGGCTGCGTTTTCCTGATTATTTCCGGAAAGTATCTCCCCATTCTCCAATAGAACCGCCGCTCCCACATGAAACTTGGAATAAGGAGCATAAGCTTTTTTCGAGGCTTGAAAAGCGGCCTCGTACAATTGCCTATATATATTGTCCAATTCTCCTACCGCATAGACCTCTACCCGGGTCTCTAATTTCAATTCTTTCATTTTCTTGATTGTTTTAATGTTTTGAAAGAAACCTAACTATAATTCTTATTAGGCTATAAATATAAAAAGAATATACCAGAAGCATTCACGCTCCGCACATTTAATTAGATACAGCGAATATGTTTTCTTGATTTACCTCGACATGATTATTGGAAGATAATTATTATATTTGTGTATTGATAAATAAAATGAGGTATGACAAGAGTAAATAATCCTTTTATAACTAGCGGATATATATCTGCTGATTACTTCTGTGACAGGGAGATCGAGAGTAAGCAGCTAATTCGTGAGATCGTGAATGGAAATAACCTCGCTATTATCTCGGCACGTAGAATGGGTAAGACAGGACTGATCCAACACTGTTTCCACTCAAAAGAACTCTCAAAGGAGTATTATACATTCTTCGTTGATATTTATGCGACCAAGTCGCTACGTGATTTTATCTTCTCGCTGAGCAAGGTGATTCTCGAAAGTCTCAAGCCATTCGGCAAAAAGGCTGTTGAGATCTTTATCAATAGCGTCTTATCGCTTCAAGCAGGCATAAGTTATGACTTCACAGGTACCCCTTCGTTCAACATTCAGTTGGGAGATATTCAAAATTCGATGGCGACGCTTGAAGAGATTTTCAAGTACCTCGCAAAAGCAGACAAACCTTGTATTGTTGCCATAGACGAATTTCAGCAGATAACGAACTATTCCGAAAAGAATGTAGAAGCTCTGCTTCGAACACACATCCAGCACTGCAACAATGCCCAATTTATTTTCGCGGGAAGCCAACGTCATACAATGGGGAATATGTTCCTGAGCGCATCCCGCCCGTTCTATCAGAGTGTCTCCATGATGCACCTAGAGAGTATCGCTATAGAAAAATACATTGATTTCGTGCGCAACCATTTCAAGAAAGCCGACCGAACAATTACACCCGAGACGATTCGGATCGTGTATGAGAAATTCGATGGTGTGACGTGGTATGTGCAAAAGACGCTCAATGTGCTTTTCGCATTTACACCCGTTGGAGCTACGTGTGACGAATCGATGGTAGAGCCCGCTATCGCGTCGGTGGTCGATTCATACCGATTCAACTACCAAGAGACACTGTTCCGTCTTCCCGAAAGGCAAAAAGAGCTGCTTGTCGCCATCGCTAAAGAGGGCAACGCTAAATCTATTACCTCCGGAGAGTTTGTAAAACGCTATTCATTAACCTCTCCCAGTTCTGTCCAAGCCGCCGCAAAAGGGCTATTAGAGAAAGACTTTATCACTCTCTTCAACGGCAGTTACAGCATATACGACAAGTTTTTTGAGATTTGGTTACGAGAGAATTATTAATCCTTATACATTTATATAGAACAAAGACATATGCATTCAATGCTTCTTACACCAGATAAAGACCCGATGGGCGCCGCTATCATCGATTATCTCGCGCATGGGAAAGCGAGCAAGCTCCGTGTATTCTCCTCCATGTTCGATGAGGATGAGATTCCCGTGAATCAATTATTCCGGACTTTCCAAGAAATGCCCTCCTTGGAACAGAAAGCCCTTCAACTCTGTACAGGCAAGATACTGGATGTAGGTGCCGGAAGTGGATGCCACACCTTGGCCTTGCAGGAAATGGGTAAAGAGGTTACCGCTATCGACATATCCCCTCTTTCCGTAGAAGCGATGAACAAACGTGGTGTGAAAGACGCTCGCTTGCAGAATTTTTTTGACAAAAGCTTAACCGGACCATTCGATACCATTCTTCTCTTGATGAACGGTTCCGGGATTATCGGAAAACAGGAAAATCTCCCGGCTTTCTTTCACCGCCTAAAAGAGGTTCTAGCCCGAGACGGACAACTTTTACTCGACTCTAGCGACTTAAGTTATTTATTTGAGGATGAGGATGGGAATCTGGATATCGCCCCCGAAGATGATTATTTCGGAGAGATCGACTTCCGTATGCAATATAAGAGTATCAAGGGGGATTCATTTGATTGGTTATACATCGATTTCAACACGCTCAATCTATACGCAAGGCAAGCCGGCTTCAAAGCCGAGAAGATAGAGGAAGGAGAACATTATGACTATTTGGCACGTATCACCCACCTTTAAGAATATAAAGGTACCGAAAACCCTCTTTCGGTACCACTCTAGCAAACACCTGATTACGATTTATTGCCTTTATTGCATCAACCCTCCTTCTATGAAGAAAAGCACCTCATTTAATCGGCTTTTATTCGCTTCTTCATTCTTAAAAATGGAAGGAATAGCTATTATCTGGTCTTGAATCAATTTGTCTACCAAGTTCCACATCACCTCATGGTATAAGATCACCATCGCCACTTTTTCATCTTTAATTCCGTATCGGGTAGCCAAAGAGTTACAATTGCTCTTTAGTTCCGCACTAATAGCATCCACCAGTTTATCTGTTATTTGATGAAAACGGTCTTGTTGTCTCTTGATGATAGGAATTAATACATCTCCCTTGTCATCTACCAACCCATAGGGTTTTAACCTTGAGACAAGTTGGGTATCCGTTATTTTTCCGAATTCAGCTATTTCCTCCGCATACCGCTCCATTATTGAGTCATTGGGGACGATATCACTATTGACGTAAGTCAGAATCAGATCCTGTTCTCCATAGCTATTCGTACCACAGGCAAGGTCAGTTCTTGGCTCATACAATACCCAATAACAACCACTCCACCCGAAATGACTGTCTATATCATCAAACAAGACAAGTTTTGTCCACATCCTTCCATCCAATAGATATGAAAAGATAAGCGAAAGCGCATTGTCTTTGAATCCCATCTCATCATGGATCGTTTGGGTTAGCGAGATAAAATCGGATTTTGTCTTTGCGTACATAGATCCGGCGACCTCTTCGCTGAAACTCCTTAAAGAACGGGTTTGTTCTTGATCGAGAATCGGTATTGTTGTCTGCCATTTACCTTTAGCTTTACTGATGAGTCCACCAACTTTCAATAACAGCAATTGGCTATCAGAGCACTTGACACCCATCCCTCGTAATTCGCCCAAGGTATGCGGAGTCCGCAAATTGTATAATATTTCCCAGTTATTATCCAGCGTCACATAGTCCTCAGGCTGATGTACGCTTACCGCGACAAACTGAGTAGCTTCCCATTGCCCATAAGGACGTACTGGGATTTGCGCTTTCGCTACAGTAAAAACAGACGATAGGGCTAAGACAAGAAATAGATTCAGCCAGTATTTCATAACATTGATTTTTAGTCGTAAAGATAAGGTAAAAGTTGGATCAATCCTAATAAAAACATTCATCCCTGCGCATATAAAGTCTCCTGCGATCCTATATATTCCATATTCGCCGCCACCGAACGATCATTCAATGACGGCGAATGAAGAATACAGGCTAATCTTACGAAGAATAAGATGGTTACAAAAGAGGAATATAAACAAGTACGGATTACTTTCATGCAAGGTTTTGACCATGTACGTTCTTTTCCTTATATTTGCCTCCCAATCGAATCAATACATTTATATATATAAGATATGCGGTTATCTTTTCATATCCTAAGCATACTGCTTATATCCCTCCTCTGTTTAAGCGCGGGGGCGGAAAGCCAGCGCAAGCTGACTTCCTATCAAAAATACATCAGTAAGTACAGCGATTTGGCGGTTCAGCACCAAAAGAAATATCGCATTCCGGCAAGTATCACCTTAGCGCAGGGATTACTGGAATCCGGAGCTGGGCAAAGCGACTTGGCCAGACGCTCTAACAATCACTTCGGCATCAAATGCCATTCGGACTGGCGGGGCGGCAGGGTCTATCACGATGACGACCTGCGGGGAGAGTGCTTCCGGAAATACAAACGAGTAGAGGATTCTTATGATGACCATTCTCGCTTCCTCGCCGAACGCTCCCGCTACGAACGCCTGTTCAAATTAAACATCAAGGATTACAAAGGCTGGGCCAAAGGACTACAAAAATGCGGTTACGCCACCGATCGTGCTTACGCGAATAAATTAATCAAGGTTATCGAAGATTATGAGTTATACCGCTTTGACTCCGGTAAGGGAACAAAGAAGACCTCTACCAAGAAGCAAAATCTTCCGGTGTTCAATTATCAAGTCTATCGTACCCACGGTTTGATCTATGTATACGCTAAGGATAACGACAGTTTCGACCAGATCGCCCGAAGCATGGGATTCAAGGCCAAGCAGTTGATGAAATTCAACGAGGTGCCTGAGGACTTCCGTTGCAGGCAGGCGATATCGTATATCTGGAAAAGAAAAAGAAGAAAGCGGACAAGCCGAATTACGACCATGTGGTACAAGTCGGAGAGTCTATGCACAGTATTGCGCAGATGTACGGAATCCAGATCAAGAGTCTGTATAAAATGAATAAAAAAGACAAAGATTACATCCCGGAGGAAGGAGATGTCTTAAAACTTAGATAAGTAACATAAAAAAGTATTACCTTTGCGGTTCAAATAATATAGTACAATGAGTGACCAACGTTACAACCTGCGCGGTGTATCCGCTTCAAAAGAAGATGTTCACAATGCAATAAAGAACATCGACAAGGGAATATTTCCTAAAGCATTCTGTAAGATCATCCCCGATATCTTAGGCGGTGATCCTGAATATTGTAATATTATGCACGCGGATGGCGCCGGTACCAAATCGTCCTTGGCGTATATGTACTGGAAAGAGACCGGAGATCTTTCGGTGTGGAAAGGTATCGCCCAAGACGCTCTTATCATGAATATCGACGACCTGCTTTGCGTAGGTGCCGTAGACAATATCTTGGTTTCTTCCACGATTGGACGTAACAAGCTGTTGGTTCCGGGCGAGGTGATCTCAGCGATCATCAACGGAACGGACGAATTATTAGCGGAATTACGCGAGATGGGCGTTGGTTGCTACGCGACAGGTGGCGAGACCGCAGACGTTGGCGACTTAGTTCGTACCATCATCGTAGATAGTACGGTCACTTGCCGCATGAAACGTTCGGACGTAATCGATAATAAGAATATTCAAGGAGGAGACGTGATCGTCGGGCTGGCTTCTTTCGGACAGGCCACTTACGAGAAAGAATATAATGGAGGTATGGGTAGCAACGGCTTGACCTCTGCCCGCCATGATGTTTTCTCTAAGTATTTAGCGAAAAAATATCCGGAAAGCTACGATGCCGCCGTTCCCGAAGAATTGGTTTACTCCGGAGGATTGAAACTTACGGATAAGATCGAGGAATTAGGGATCGATGCCGGAAAGATGGTGCTTTCGCCTACACGTACCTATGCGCCGGTAATTAAGGTATTGCTTGATAAACTACGCTCTCAAATCCATGGCATGGTACATTGTTCGGGAGGGGCTCAGACAAAAGTTATGCACTTCGTAGAGAACAAGCGTGTAACCAAGGACAATCTCTTCCCTATCCCACCGTTATTCCGCACGATTCAGGAACAGAGCGGTACGGACTGGAGCGAGATGTACAAGGTATTCAATATGGGACACCGGATGGAGATATACATCGCTCCCGAGCATGCGGAAGAAGTAATCGGCATCTCAAAAAGCTTTGGTATTGATGCGCAAATCGTGGGCTTCGTAGAGGAAGCCGATAAAAATGAATTGATTATCGAAAGCGAGAAAGGTCGCTTCACCTATTAATAAAGATAAATGGCCGAAAATAGTTTACTTGGTAAATTAGACGGATTAGTGAGCCGTTTTGAGGAAGTCGGTACCCTTATTACCGACCCGGCGGTGATCGCCGACATGAAACGGTTCGTAAAACTGAACAAAGAGTACCGTGATTTGGAGAAAATTGTGGGAGCTCGTTCGGAATACGTGAAAGTATTGAACGGGATCGAGGAAGCGAAAGCCTTGCTTGAGTCCGAGCAAGATCCGGAAATGCGGGAAATGGCCCGTGAGGAGCTGGATACCTGCAACGAACGTATTCCCGCTTTGGAAGAAGAGATAAAATTATTGCTCGTTCCCGCTGATCCGCAAGACGACAAGAACGCGATCGTTGAGATACGAGGAGGAACGGGAGGTGACGAAGCCGCCCTTTTCGCCGGTGATCTATATCGTATGTACGTGAAGTATTGCGAACTGAAGGGATGGAAAATAAGCGTGTCTAGCTTTAGCGAAGGCTCGTCCGGCGGTTTTAAGGAAATCATCTTCACGGTATCGGGCGAGAAAGTATACGGAACGTTGAAGTATGAGTCCGGTGTACACCGTGTACAGCGTGTACCGGCTACGGAGACGCAAGGACGTGTACATACCTCCGCCGCTACAGTTGCCGTATTGCCTGAGGCGGATGAATTTGATGTTGAGATTAATGAAGGGGAGATTAAATGGGATACCTTCCGCTCCGGTGGGGCCGGTGGTCAGAACGTAAACAAGGTGGAATCAGGTGTCCGTCTGCGTTATGTCTGGAAGAACCCCATTACAGGTGTGAGTGAGGAAATCTTGATCGAATGTACGGAGACACGAGACCAACCGAAGAACAAAGAAAGGGCGCTTACCCGTCTTCGTTCGTTTATTTATGACAAGGAACACCAGAAATACTTGGACGATATCGCCAGCAAGCGTAAGACCATGGTTTCCACCGGTGACCGCTCCGGCGAAGATCCGTACGTACAATTACCCGCAAGGGCGTATCACGGATCACCGTATCAATTACACGATCTATAATCTTTCAGCCTTTATGGACGGTGAAATTCAAGATTGCTTGGATCACCTGATCGTAGCGGAGAACGCTGAGCGACTGAAAGAGTCTGAATTGTAAACACATCCAATCATTTCATACTGAATAAGAAAATGAACAAACAACAGCTATTCGAGAATATTAAAAAGAAACAATCCTTCCTTTGTGTCGGATTAGATACAGATATAAAGAAGATCCCGCAGCATCTATTGTCAGAAGAAGATCCGATCTTCGCATTCAATAAAGCGATTATCGACGCTACCGCCGATTATTGTGTCGCTTACAAGCCGAATCTGGCTTTTTTACGAGAGCCTCGGCACAAAGGGCATGATGGCTTTTGAGAAGACTGTGGCTTACTTACGGGAGAATTATCCCGATCAATTTATCATCGCCGACGCGAAACGTGGTGATATCGGAAATACCTCCGAGATGTATGCCCGTTCTTTCTTCGATCATATCAAGGTAGATGCCGTAACGGTCGCTCCCTATATGGGCGAGGATAGCGTAAAACCATTCTTGATCTACCCGGAGGCTTGGGTAATCTTATTGGCCTTGACCTCCAATAAAGGCTCACATGATTTTCAAATGACGGAAGACGCAAATGGTGAACGTCTTTTCGAGAAAGTACTAAAGAAATCGCAAGAATGGGCTAACGATGAGCAAATGATGTATGTAGTGGGCGCTACCCAAGGCAAGATGTTCCTTGATATCCGTAAACAGGCCCCGAATCATTTCTTGTTAGTTCCGGGCGTAGGCGCTCAAGGTGGAAGCTTGGCGGAAGTAGCTCAATACGGGATGAACGACCAATGCGGTCTTTTGGTAAATTCTTCCCGTGCGATTATTTACGCGGATAAGACGGAGGCTTTCGCCAACGTAGCCCGTGAGGCGGCACATGCCGTACAGAAAGAAATGGCCGGTTATCTGCATGATAAAGGAATTATTCCCTGTAAAGCATAGGCTATATAAAGAATTTTCACCATTTTTGCAAACTAACTGTCTATAAACAGCGGACAGTCAACGAAGATACATATATAATTGAATAAGTAATGGAGTTTTCAGCCCAACAAATTGCCGGCTTCCTGAACGGAACGATTGAAGGAGATCCGAACGTTAAAGTCAGCAACTTCTCTAAAATAGAAGAAGGAAAGCCAGGTACATTGACCTTTTTGGCGAATCTTAAATATGCGCATCATATTTATAATACCGAGGCAAGCATTGTTTTGGTGAATAATGATTTCAAACCGGAACAACCGATAAGAGCCACACTTGTAAAAGTAGAGAACGCTTATGCGGCGCTCGCGATGTTATTAAATTTGGTAGAGCAATCGAAGAGCAAAAAGAAGGGGGTTGATTCTACCGCTTTTATCGCCGCTTCCGCGACCGTGAGCGACGATTGTTATGTCGGTAACTTCGCCTACATCGGAGAAGGCGTAAAAATGGGTAAGAACTGTATGGTATACCCGCACGCTTATATCGGTGATCACGTGACGGTAGGAGATAACTGCGTATTCTATCCGCATGCCACCGTTTACGAGAATTGTACGATCGGCAATAATTGTATCCTTCATGCCGGTAGCGTAGTCGGGGCTGACGGTTTCGGATTCGCTCCCGAAGGTGAGACTTACAAGAAAATCCCGCAATTAGGCAACGTTATTATCGAGGATGATGTAGAGATCGGAGCCAATACGACAATTGACCGTGCGGTGATGGATTCTACGATCATTCACCGAGGCGTTAAGCTGGACAATCTCGTACAAATCGCTCATAACGTGGAGGTAGGCGAGAATACCGTGATGGCGGCGCAAGTCGGCATCGCCGGTTCCGTAAAAGTAGGAAAGCATTGTATGTTTGGCGGACAAGTTGGTTTGGCCGGACATATCCATGTGGCGGACCACGTCGTATTCGGAGCTCAGGCTGGCGTTATCAGCGACGTGAAGGAAGCGACGACATTGCTCGGGGCGCCGGCGATCAACGCTAAGAACTTCATGCGTTCCAGCGCGATCTTCAACCGTCTTCCGGATATATACCGCTCGCTGGGGCAAATGCAACGGGAGATCGAACAACTCAAGAAAGAAATTAATAAACAATAAAGACCTATGCAAAAACAGAAAACGCTTGCGGCAAGTTTCTCCTTGAAAGGAAAAGGGTTGCATACCGGATTAGATATAGAGATTACGTTTAATCCCGCACCCGAGAACCATGGATACAAGATCAAACGTGTCGATATGGAAGGCCAACCGACGATTGACGCCTTGGCCGAGAACGTGGTTAATACACAACGGGGTACGGTGCTTAGCAAGAATGGCGTTCAAGTAAGTACGATCGAGCACGCGATGGCGGCTTTATACGCTTATGAGATCGATAACTGCTTGATCGAGGTAAACGCACCCGAGTTTCCGATCCTAGACGGAAGTTCTCGCTTCTTCTCCGAGGAAATCCAAAAGACAGGGGTTGTTGAGCAAAACGCTCCGAAGGATTATTATATCGTAAAGCACAAGATCGAGGTAAAAGATGAGGAAACCGGTTCTTCGTTGATCATCCTTCCGGATGATAAGTTCAGCGTGAACGTATTGATCTCATTCGATTCGCCCGTGCTTTCCAACCAATTCGCCACGTTGAACGATCTCAGCGAATTCCCGACAGAATTGGCGGCTTCACGTACGTTCGTATTCGTACGCGAAGTGGAGATGTTGCTCAACAATAACTTGATCAAGGGTGGCGATTTAGACAATGCGATCGTTATCTACGACCAGAAGATACCGCAAGAATCTTTGGACAAATTGGCGGATATGCTGAACATCCCTCACAAGAACGTGCAGGAATTAGGTTATATCAATAACAAGCCGCTTGTATTCGATAACGAACCGGCACGTCATAAATTGATCGACGTGATCGGAGATATCGCCTTGATCGGTAAGCCGATCCGCGGACGTGTGATCGCTACCCGTCCGGGACATAAAATCAATAACCAGTTAGCTCGTATGATCCGCAAGGATATCAAGATGAACGAGGTGCAAGCCCCGGTATACGATCCGAACCGTGAGCCGGTGATGGATATCAACCGTATCCGTGAATTATTGCCGCACCGCTATCCGTTCTTATTGGTTGACAAGATCATCGAGGTTGGCGGGAACTATATCGTAGGCGTAAAGAACATCACGACCAACGAACCGTTCTTCCAAGGGCATTTCCCTCAGGAGCCGGTCATGCCGGGAGTCCTGCAGGTTGAGGCTATGGCACAAACAGGTGGTTTGCTAGTCTTGAATTCCGTAGATGAGCCAGAGCGCTATTCTACCTACTTCATGAAAATAGATGGCGTGAAATTCCGCCAAAAAGTCGTTCCGGGCGATACGTTGATCTTACGTCTGGAATTATTGGCACCGATCCGTCGCGGGATCTCTACCATGAAAGGGTATGTATTCGTTGGTGATAAATTGGTTAGTGAAGCCGAGTTCATGGCTCAGATTGTAAAAAACAAATAATAAGATAAAGTACGATAATGAATATATCTCCTCTAGCAGTCGTTCATCCAGAGGCCCAGATCGGCCAGAATGTAACTATCGATCCGTTTGCCGTGATTGAGAAAGATGTCGAAATCGGTGATAATTGCCGTATATATTCTCACGCCGTTATCTTGGATGGCGCACGGATTGGTAAAAATTGCAATATTTTCCCGGGAGCGGTCGTTGCCGGTATCCCTCAAGACATGAAATTCGCGGGGGAAACCACGACGGCGGAAATCGGAGATAACACGACGCTTCGCGAATGCGTGACGATCAACCGGGGTACCGCTTCCAAAGGTAAGACCGTGGTAGGTCGCAATTGCTTAATCATGGCTTATTCGCACGTGGCCCATGATTGCGTCTTAAAAGACCATATTATCATCGGTAACGCTTCGCAAATCGCCGGGGAGGTAGAGATTGATGATTTCGCTATCGTAAGCGGAGGTTCCTTGGTGCATCAGTTCACGCGTATATCCAAGCACGTGATGGTACAAGGCGGTTCTCGTATCGGAAAAGATATCCCTCCTTATACCTTGATCGGCCGTGATCCGATCGTTTATTGCGGTATCAATATCGTAGGTTTACGTCGCCGGGGATTCACGAATCAGCAGGTATTCTTGATTCAAGACATCTATCGCACGCTGTATACCCGAGGCTTGAATAATACGGAGGCGCTGAAAGCGATCGAGACCGAGTACGAGCCTAGCGAGGAACGGGATTTGATCCTCAATTTCATCAAGTCTTCCAGCCGGGGTATCGTAAGAGGTTCGATCGACGAATAAGCGACACAAACATCCGGACAACCAAAAACAAATCAGCGCAAATCCACATCTTACAATGAGGGGTTTGCGCCGATTCGCTATTTATGTCACCAAAAGGTTATTTATAGGGTAATTCCCGTGATCTGCCGGATCATTTCAAGATCGATCCCCATGGCTTTCATCTTCTTGGCGTTTTCGAGGTTCGCTTCTGTCTCGCCTTTTGCCAGTCCTTTCGCCTTACCTTTCTCCTTATTTTCCGCTCTACTTTCCGCTAGTCCTTCCAGGTATCCTTCAAGCTTCGCCGAATCCAATACGTCATTTTGTATCATGACCGCATTCAGGTGTTCGTCGTAAGCGTATCTATCCTCGGGGGGCATGGAGTAGTATCTCAATTTTTCTCGAGCCTCGCCTAATCCCGGAGTCATGGTGTCAGGACGAATTGTTCCTCTTTTAAGGTAGTCCATCCATTCTTCTAGGGAAGTGACGGCTATCTTATCGAACTTATTGGTCCGTATGAGTATATATTCGGGGAAAATCTCGGGGGATAGCTTGGAGACAATTACGCTCCTCTCTTTCGTGTTGACTACCAATTGATCCTTGGTATGTACGCCGATGAAATGATTCTGCCCGTGATAAAGGTAGTCCTCGCCCAGTGATATGTACTCGGTTATGGTTTTCGCCACGCCATAGAGTACCTGTTCGAGATAATATAGCTTGCGAATATTTTGTATTTTCACGATGATGATCTCTCCCTTGTCGTTAAGCGCCTTGATGTCCACCCGGTTGAACTTGTCATCCTCATGACAGTTGATTACCCTCGCTCTCCAGTAGCTCCACGATGGTAATCTTCTCTCCAAGAAAAACCGTGAGAAAACCCTCCAGCACACCGAAGTTGGCTTTTTGCCGGAGCAGTCTCTTGATCGCCCAATCGAAACGTATGTATCGGTCTTTTAATTCTTTCATGCGTTGATCCTCCTCTTTTTTATCCATAGTTGATAGGTTTTAAGTTACGGCCCAATAGCGGGCGGTGTCGTAAAGATATGTCTTTTCGGGCGAAATGCAAAAGATTGATATCTGATACTGTGATTTTTATTATTTACCCATATTACAATTACCTATTCAAGGTGACAACTGCCACTAATATCTCAGCCGCAGGTTCCGTCTCTTTGACGAAGGTTGAAGACGAAGCTACGACGGTCGCCTCAGGTTCAGAAGAAATCCCATACAGGGATCAGATGCGCACCCTCTTTCATTATTTATAGCGACGTATATTGGGTATATCCATATTTTTACTACTTTTGAGGCAATAATAAAACTAAACGACTATGCTATTTAGATTTCTAATCCTATCAGATGAAGCAGATGACTTCAAGCGCGAGATCAAGATTGATTCCGAGTCTACTTTCTTGGATTTGCAAAACGCCATTCTCGACTCTGTAGGTTATACAAAGGATCAAATGACCTCTTTCTTCATATGTGACGATGACTGGAGTAAAAAAGACAGAGATCACATTAGTGGAGATGGATACCTCTTCCGAGGAAGACAGCTATGTCATGGCCGATACTCAACTGGAAGAATTGTTGGAAGACGAGCACCAAAAACTACTTTTCGTTTTCGATTATATGACCGAACGTGCCTTCTTCATGGAACTTCGTGAGATCGTTCCGGGAAAAGACTTGGATGCTCCTATTTGCAGCAAATCGGTAGGTACGCCTCCCGCCCAAATAGTTTCTTTCGATGAGTTCGAGGCTAAGAACGGCAGTACGGACGTAGGAGAAGATTTTTACGGGGATTCCGAATACGATATGGACGAATTAGACAAAAGCGGCTTCGACGGTTTAGGCGAAGGCCCGATGGATAATCCTTACGACGACGAGCGCTTTTGATGAATTCCCTCGTTATATTACTTGGGCCGACAGGAGTCGGAAAGACCGAGTTAAGCCTCCAAGTGGCGGAACGTTTCGGTTCTCCGATCATTTCTTCCGACTCCCGTCAGCTTTACAAAGACCTTCCGATAGGCACGGCTGCCCCAACACCGGAACAAATGGCTCGTGTCAAGCATTATATGGTAGGCACTCTCTCGCTTACCGATTATTACAGCGCCAGCAACTTCGAGGAAGACGTGGTCTCCCTCCTATCCGAATTACATAAAACGATCCCGACCGTCGTAATGACCGGAGGCTCTATGATGTACATCGATGCCGTATGTAAAGGTATTGACGATATCCCGACAGTTACACCGGAGATCCGGGATGCCCTATACATGCAATTTGAAACCGAGGGACTAGCCCCTATCCTCGCTGAATTAAAAGAAGCAGACCCTGTCCATTATGAGGAAGTGGACCGGAATAATTATAAACGAGTGATCCATGCCGTAGAGATTTGCCGGATGACAGGCAAGCCTTACTCCTCCTTCCGCACGAACATTAAGAAAGAGCGTCCGTTCCGGATCATCAAAGTAGGGCTTAATAGAGATCGCGACGAATTATGCGACCGCATCAACCAACGTGTAGATCTAATGATGAGCGAAGGATTATTGGAAGAGGCTCGCCGGGCTTATCCCTTCCGTCATTTGAATTCCTTGAACACGGTAGGTTATAAAGAATTATTCAATTACTTCAGCGGAGAATGGACATTAGACCTCGCTGTGGAGAAAATCAAACGAAACTCCCGGGTCTACGCCCGGAAGCAAATGACTTGGTTTAAACGGGACCCAGAAATAACATGGTTCCATCCGGATGAGACCGAAGCTATATTTGCACATCTGAGCCAACAGATCATATAGCGTTTTAACAATGCCCATTATAAGGAGCTTACAATGGGCATTATAAACATGCTTGAATAGGCATTGTAAGCATCTTACAATAGGCATCAAGGTTTTCCGCTGATTATCAAAGCCAAACGCAACGACTTTATTTCTTGAAAACCAGATAAACCGCCGCTACCAAGAATACGAAAGCAAGCGCATGGTTCCATTTAAACGACTCCCCCTTAAAAGCGATGGTACTGAAGGCCACGAATACCACCAACGTAATCACCTCTTGGATCACTTTCAATTGAATCAAGTTGAACGGCCCCCCGTTATCCCGGAAACCGATGCGATTCGCCGGTACTTGGAAACAATACTCAAAAAAAGCGAGAAACCAACTAAACAGGATTACGCCAAACAAAGGAAGATGCTCAAACCAACTGAATTGTTGCTTCATCTTCAAATGACCATACCAAGCGCATGTCATAAAAATATTAGACACGATCAATAATAAAATCGTATAAACACTTTGCATATTATCTTATTTTTCGAGGTAAATAATCTTCTTGTATATTCGTCATGCTCCCCCAAAGGCTGTAACGGGCCTCCGGATTGATCGCTTCCAGACTTTTCAGCAGCTCTTTCATATCCGAACGACTGGAGCCCGACTCATAAGGACAGTTCTTCAATTGTTTCCGGTACCCTTTCCATGCGGCGACCTGAATCAACTCCCTCTCTTCCACCAGACACATCGGACGGATAATCTCCATATCAAACTTATCCATTTTCAACCGGGGAGGCATTGTTCCGAAAGCCCCTTGGTGGGTCAGGTTCATCAACAGTGTCTCTAGGATATCATCTTGATGATGCCCTAGTGCAATCTTATTGCATTTATGCGCCTTAGCGATCTCAAACAAAGCTTTCCGGCGAGTCCAAGAGCATAAAAAGCAGGGGGATTTGCGAGTGTCCGTAGAAGGATCGAAACTTGTCTCATGGACAATGAAAGGCAAATCATGCTCCTCCGCACAACTTCTAAGATATTCCCGATCCGAACAATAAGGGATATTCGTCATCACGATATGCGCTACCACGACCTCAAACCGAGGACAATAGATTTTCGACCTGCGCCCCAGTAAATCCACCAAGGCCAAGGAATCTTTTCCTCCGGACAACCCGACCAAGATCCGGTCGCCATCATTGATCAAGCCATAGTCGAAAATCGCCTTCTTTACCTTATCCTCTATCTTACGAAACAAACGTTCGTCCGCTGTCAATTTTGCCATATCTTTTCTTTACGGGCGCAAAATTATACATTTATCTTTTCGATTTGTATGCCTCTACAAAAATATTCTTATCTTTGAAACTGCATAACTATATAATCTAGAATAGACAAAATGAAACGGTTATCCAAAAAGCTGCTTTATACGCTAGGAGTTACACTCCTATGCGGAGGAATGCAACTACATGCGCAAAGTCTTGATCAGGCAAAAAAAAAAAATTATATAACGACGGGAAATACGCGGAAGCCAAACCTGTGTTCGAGAAACTAGTGAAACAAGCGCCAAGCAATGCCTCTTATAATCAATGGTATGGTGTTTGCTGTTTCGAGACCGGAGATTTAGCAGGAGCGGAGAAACATCTTAAGGTTGCCGTAAAGCGTAGGGTACAAGACGCTTATCGATACCTTGGAGAAGTATACTACCAGACCTATCGTTTTGACGAAGCCGAGGAGATGTTCGACGAATACATCACCCTCCTAACAAAAAAAAGAAACAAGATGTGGAACCTTACCAGATCCGTATGGACTTGGCGAACAAAGCAAGCCGTATGCTTGATAAGGTAGAGAATGTCCAGATTATCGATAGCTTGGTCGTTGATAAAGATGATTTCTTATCAGCCTATACCTTAAGCGAGGAAAGCGGTACGTTGACCACTTACCAAGATTTCTTCCAGACTAACGATCCGGGCAACTCATCGGTATACATGAACCAGAAGGGGGATAAGATTTATTACGCCCACCCGACAGACGGTAACCACAATTGTCTTTTTACCCAATCCAAGCTCATGGATCAATGGGAAGACGAGAAACAGTTACCGATGAATATCAATAGTGACGCCGACGATGGGTATCCATTCGTGCTATCCGATGGCGTAACGATTTATTACGCATCCAAAGGGAACGGCTCTCTGGGCGGATATGATTTATTCGTCACTCGTTACAACATCAATTCCGATACTTATCTTACACCGGAGCAATTGGGCATGCCCTATAACTCCCCGTTTAACGATTATATGATGGTGATCGACGAAGCCAAGCAATTGGGATGGTTCGTTTCCGATCGTTATCAACCGGAAGGAAAAGTCTGCGTATACTTATTCATCCCGAATGACAACCGCGAGCGAGTAGATAGCGAGGATGTCGAACTAAAACGTGCCCGGGCCTCTATTGCCTCGATCAAGGATTCATGGAAACCCGGATCGAATTACGAAGAGCTTATTCATTTAGCTCATACCGAGATTCCTTATGGACGTATAGAAATAAAGAAAGATTTCACGTTCCCGATCCATGATGGTATCGTTTATTACACCTTAGACGATATCCAAAGTCCGGAAGCGAAGAACTACTACGAGAAAGTAGTTTCCATCCATAGACAGATCAAGGAGCTAAATGAGAAACTAGAGAGTTTACGAGCCAGCTACATCAAAGGGAATAAGGCGAAGCGAGAACAACTGAAGCCTACGATTCTTAATGCGGAAGAAAAGTTAAACAACCTGCTCGCTCAACCGGACGAATGGGAGAAAAAGGCACGTAACGCAGAGATCGTATACCTAAGAAACAACCATAAATAAGAAGAACTATGCTACTGGACATAGCCATCATCGTCTTCCTCATGGTAGCGGCCATCCTACTGATACTGGCAGAGATATTCCTTCTTCCGGGAATAACACTCGCGGGTATAGGCGGGGCTATTTTCGCTATCGGCGGAGTCGTTTTCGCTTATACGGTAGGTATATGGGTAGGGCATCTGACTTTATCCTTATCAATCATTACATTCGGAATAATCTTCGCTTGGTTATTGCGTTCCCGGTCTTTTAACAAGATCGCTTTAAAGACAGATATCGATTCCAAGCTGACATCCAGCAGGGATCTCGGAATAGAACCCGGAGACGAGGGGATCACGCTCTCACGCTTAGCCCCTATCGGCAAGGCCCGGATTAAAGGTATTAACGTGGAAGCGAAATCTCAAGACGAATTAATCGATGAGAACACGCCGATCGTAGTGATCAGGGTAGACAGTTACAACGTAATTGTCCGTCCTAAAGAAGAAACAAATATTCACGCTTAATTTTTTATATATGGAAATAACCTTTTTGCCACTTATCCTATTGGGGGCCGCAGTACTTCTGCTGGCAATCTTTTTCTATTATGTGCCGTTCCTGTTATGGATCTCGGCCAAAGTATCAGGAGTCAATATCTCCTTGATCCAGTTATTCTTGATGCGTATCCGAAAGGTTCCTCCCTACATCATCACTCGCGCGATGATCGAAGCGCATAAGGCAGGAATAAAGACGCTTACACGCGACGAGCTGGAAGCGCACTATTTAGCGGGTGGACATGTCGAGAAAGTAGTGCATGCGCTGGTTTCCGCGTCGAAAGCGAATATCGACCTTCCTTTCCAGATGGCTACCGCTATCGACTTGGCCGGACGTGACGTATTCGAGGCTGTACAAATGTCGGTAAATCCGAAAGTGATCGATACCCCTCCGGTAACAGCGGTAGCGAAAGACGGAATCCAGTTAATCGCCAAGGCACGTGTCACCGTTCGTGCGAATATCAAGCAATTAGTGGGTGGTGCCGGAGAAGAGACGATCTTAGCCCGTGTAGGTGAAGGTATCGTATCTTCCATTGGTTCATCCGAAAGCCATAAGACCGTATTGGAAAATCCGGATTCCATCTCGAAATTAGTGCTTCGCAAAGGGCTTGACGCCGGAACAGCTTTCGAAATCCTTTCCATCGATATCGCCGATATCGATATAGGTAAGAACATCGGCGCTTTCTTGCAAATGGATCAAGCTCAAGCGGATAAGAATATCGCTCAGGCGAAAGCCGAGGAACGCCGTGCGATGGCTGTCGCCCTCGAGCAAGAGATGAAGGCGAAAGCACAAGAAGCCCGTGCCAAGGTGATCGAGGCAGAAGCGGAAGTTCCCAAGGCAATGGCAGACGCTTTCCGCACAGGAAACCTAGGCGTAATGGACTATTACAAGATGAAGAACATCGAGGCGGACACTTCTATGCGTGAAGCGATAGCTAAACCGACCGGTACTCCATCAAAACCATTAAAGGACTAAAATAGTTATATACATGGAACTATCTCCAAGGGCAGGGTCGCACCTTGCCCTTTTATGATTAAAAGTAAACTTAATTAGCTGATCGAATATGAGAACAATCCCCGCTTCAGAATTAGCGATCCATTCAGATGGTAGTGTTTTCCACCTGCATTTAAAACCAGAACAACTCGCGGATCGTGTGGTACTTGTTGGCGATCCCGCACGGGTTACAACCGTCGCTTCCTATTTTGAGTCTCAGGAATGTGAGGTTTCCAGCCGGGAGTTTCATACCATCACGGGCCAATACAAGGGAAAACGTATCACGGTTGTATCCCATGGCATCGGTACAGATAATATTGATATCGTATTAAATGAGTTGGACGCTCTCGCTAATATTGACTTCTCAACCCGTACGATCAAGCCGGAATTCAAGCAACTTTCCCTAGTTCGTATCGGGACTTCCGGAGGGTTACAGCCATTTGTCCCGATTGGGACTTACGTAGCTGCGGAGAAATCGATCGGATTCGATGGAGTCATTTATTTCTACGCAAATAGTAATTCCGTTCGTGACGCAGACTTGGAATCTGAATTAATAAAACAGCTTGATTGGCGGCTTAGCGGCATATGGCCTTATGTCGTATCGGCAGATCCATCGTTGATCGAGCAAATCACCCGTAATGATATTATCCGGGGAACGACTATCGCGGCCAATGGCTTCTACGGGCCGCAAGGGCGCGAGCTCCGATTGCCCTTGACTGATCCGGAATTGAACCGGAAAATAGAGGCTTTCGATTACAACGGGCGAAAGATTACGAACTTCGAGATGGAGAGCTCCTCTTTAGCTGGTCTGGCCGCTCTCATGGGACACCGGGCAATGACCGTATGTTGTATTATCGCCGGACGTGTGGATAATCATATGAATACGGATTATAAAGGTTCTTTGGAAAAACTGATTGAAACTGTATTAGACCGTATATAATAATATCAAGACTATGAAGTGGGATCATTCACTAATCGATACGTTGGAATGGGGGAATCAGATCTCCCATAAGGAAGATAAAATAAAGATAGCGGACCTTATCGCATCTAAAGTCGAAAACGGACAAGTCATAGGTGTTGGCTCCGGTTCTACCTCCTATCTAGCGTTGATTCGCATAGCCGAACGTATCCGGACGGAACGTCTTTCCATCTTGGCGATCCCCACTTCATTAGAAATCCGGATGACTTGCGCCCAGCTAGGCATTCCGGTTACCAGCCTGTTTTCCCACAAGCCGAACTGGACCTTCGATGGGGCTGATGAAGTAGATTCCCACTTTAACTTGATCAAAGGGCGTGGAGGCGCCATGTTCAAGGAAAAGCTATTAATCAGTTCCAGTCCGCAGACCTATATACTGGTCGATCCTTCCAAGAAAGTGGAGAGGCTGGGAGCTAAATTCCCGATCCCGATAGAGATTTTCCCGGGAGCTCTCACCTATGTAGAGGACAGACTCCAGCGTTTGAACCCCGGTGAGATAAAACTTCGTATGGGGCAAGGTAAGGATGGACCGATCATTACCGAGAATGGCAATATGATCCTAGACGTATGGATGGACTATATCCCTGAAAATACAGAATCCACTCTCAAGTCGATTACGGGCGTACTCGAGAGTGGACTCTTTATGAACTATAAGGTAGAAGTATTAGGGCTTACTTCATGAATCCTTGTTGTTTCAATATCTTCAAGAGCACCTCGGAGAAATGTTCACTATTTTTCTTCGTATAGCGTACGTCCGTAAAGACCTGCGCCAGTGTTTCCTTATTATTCTCCCTTACAAACTGCTTATTCACCTCTAATGCCTCTTTCTCACTATACAAGGCATCGATGGAAGCCGGAGTAAAGTCCGTATAAGTCTCGTTTTGTACCACAGCCGCCAATGGTAAACGTTCAACTTGAGCGGGTATAGGCTCTGCCGGATAACCCACCGTAACCGTAACGATCGGGACAACCAGACGGGGAAGAGAAAGCGCCTCAATGATCTGGTCCGCATTATAAGCCGTCGTACCCAGATAGCAAATGCCTAAGCCTTTTTCCTCAGCGGCATTGCAGAAACTCTGGGCGAACAACATCGCATCTATCGTCGAAGCGATAAACGTTTGTAAATTATCGAATCCGGCCTCCGCTTTCCTGCACTCCGCCCATTTCACGAAACGGTTCGCATCCGCACAAAAAGTAAGTACCACCGGGGCTCCCGTAATCATTGGTTGGTTAAAATGAGCCGGAGCCAGTTTCTCCTTGTTCGCAGGGTCGCGGGTAACCACGACACTATACAATTGCATATTTCCTGTATTCGAGGCACGAGTAGCCACTTCCAATAATTCATTCAGCAAAGACTCCGGGATATCCTGATCCGTATATTTACGGATACTTCTTCTATTCTTCATGCATTCTAACATAGCAATCCTATTTTTAAATTCTCAATAACTAAATCCTAATATCCATGCCGGCATACGGTTAAACACGCTTTTCGGTAACCCGTAGATAGCCGCATAAGCGTCGGGTACGAAGCGGAGACGATCATATCCCCTTAAGGGATCACCTACGGCGAAGATATATTTACCGCCAATCAAGAAATCTCCGTTCTCCATGAATTCCACGTTCGCCACGGAACGCATCTGGCTTAAGAAATAGGTTTCACACATCAATTGCCGATTCTCCTTATCTCCGAAAAAAAGAGATCAGCAAGTTGGTATCCCCCATAAAGACTTTCTGCTTGGCCGGAGTGGTTCCCAGTTGGTCTGCCGAGTAATAAATAAAGCCTCACATCATGAAAAAAAAACGCAACAGGCTATCGCTTTGCTGACGAAGCATATTTGTCTTACGGGTTACATCAATCGATTTCGGACGTAAAGGAGCCGACTCAGCCACCATCATAAAAATATTTTTGAGCTCGTTCCAGATTACTCATCGAAATAGAAACCACCGAAGGCAAATCCCGGCAAATCTCTTTTCTCACTAATTCTTGCAGACGGAAATAATACATATCCGGGTCTTGCCAATAAAAAGGATAACATCCATGTTCCAGATAGTTCCGGTAAATCGGCACAATATTCATCTCCGCATTGATCTCCTTCACCAAATCATGATGGTTCGCTAAGATATCCTCCAACGGAATGGGATCTTTATCCAGAATGCTTTCGTAAGAAAGGAATTCACGGAACGACATCGGATGCATGGTATAAAAAGCAGCCTCATGCCTTAACCCGTTCCGCACCTCTGTCTGCGAGTACAAAGAAGTGGTAGCGAAAACAATCTTTAAGGCGGGGTTGGCATCCAATAAAGTTGAGACCTCTTCCATCCAGCCCGAATAGAAATGGATCTCATCCAAAAACAAATAATGCCCCCCGGCTTGCAGGAACTCCTTAACCGCATCGGTCAATGAATGTGTCTCAAACCAGAAATCATCCAGATTCACATACAGGGCTTCCCGTGAATCTTCAAATTTCAACTTAATATGCTGTAACAACAAGGTAGTCTTACCAACCCCTCGAGAGCCGAAGATGCCGATTAACCGATCCTCCCACTCTATCCGTGCATGCAAATAACGCAGGAATGTACAATTTATTCCTTTCAACAATAGCTGATGATTCCGCTGAAGCAAGTCCATATACAAATCTGTTTTACGCGAATATAAAAAATGTTCCGTGTTTTTCGTACCTTTGTCAACACTAAACCAAAAAAGATGAATACATCCAAAGTCTACTTTACTAATTTACGCACGACCCCCAGCAGCAGCAACCTGCTGGATAAGATGGAACGTCTGGTAAAACGTGCCGGTATCGCCAATATCGACTTCAAAAATCAATTTGTAGCCATTAAGATCCACTTTGGCGAACCGGGGAATTTGGCATACATTCGTCCTAATTACGCCGCTCGCTTGGTAAGCCTGTTACGTGAATTAGGCGCGAAACCGTTCCTTACCGATTGTAACACCTTATACTCGGGCCGCCGCTCCAACGCTGTCGATCATCTTCAAAGCGCCATGGAAAATGGGTTCAATCCCATGTCCGCCGGTTGCAACGTTATCATCGCCGATGGCGTGAAAGGTACGGACTACCGGGAAATCGAGATCGACGGGCAATATTGCAAGGCCCCGAAAATAGGTGCCGCTATCGCCGATGCCGATATCATCATTTCCATGAACCATTTCAAAGGTCACGAGCAAGCCGGTTTCGGCGGTGCGCTGAAAAACCTCGGGATGGGATGCGCCAGCGTAGGCGGTAAACTGGAATTACATTGTGCCTCACAGCCTCGTATCGATACGGAGGCTTGTAAAGGCTGTAACATCTGTGTAAAGCACTGCGCTCACGATGCCATCCATTTGAATAACAACCGAAAGGCCGAAATTGATTACGAGCGTTGTGTAGGTTGCGGGCAATGTGTGGCTCTTTGCCAGTACGACGGTGCCGTAATGGGCGAAGGTGATACTTCCGAGCGATTGAATTACAAGATCGACGAGTACACGAAAGCCGTATTAGCAGACAAGCCTCATTTCCATGTTAGTTTTATCATGAACGTATCTCCGGAATGCGATTGCTGGAATCATAACGATGCCGCCATCATCCCTGATTTGGGGATCGCCGCATCTTTCGATCCGGTGGCCTTGGATAAGGCTTGCGCCGATATGGTTATCAACGCTCCTATCATCGGAGGTAATAAATTAGCCGAGACTCATCCTCACGAACACCTTGAGGGAGAGGATAAATTCCATTTGATTCATCCGGATACGAACTGGCAAGCCGGCCTACGTTATGCGGAGGAAATCGGACTGGGTTCTCAAGCGTATGAATTAATAACGGTTTAATAGACGGAATGAGTACAATTTGCGCTATATCTACAGCTCCGGGAGTAGGAGGAATCGCAGTGGTCCGTGTCTCCGGGCCGGATGCTTTCAAGATTTGTGATCGGATATTCCGGCCGAAGAAGGCAGGTAAGAGTTTATCTACCCAAAAGGCTTATACCTTAACGTATGGTTCCATCGTCGGTAACAATGACGAAACCATAGATGAGGTGATCGCCGCTGTTTTCCGTGCCCCCCATTCTTTCACGGGGGAGGATACGGTGGAAATCACCTGCCACGGCTCGACGTATATCCAACAACAAATCCTGCAATCCCTTATCTCCAGCGGATGCCGTATAGCGCAACCGGGTGAATATACGCAACGTGCTTTCATGAATGGCAAGATGGACCTTAGCCAAGCGGAGGCCGTTGCGGATTTAATCGCCTCCACTTCGGCCGGCCAACATCGTTTGGCTCTAAGCCAGATGCGAGGTGGTTTCAGTAGGGAACTCGCCGAACTTCGAAACCAACTGCTCCATTTCACCTCTCTCATGGAGCTGGAACTGGATTTCAGTGACCATGAGGAATTAGAGTTCGCTGATCGTAGCGAGCTTCGCACGCTTGCGGATCATATCGAACAGGTCATCTCCAAACTCGCCCAATCTTTCAGCGTAGGTAACGCTATCAAAAACGGTATTCCCGTCGCCATCATCGGTGAGACGAACGCCGGCAAATCTACTTTACTAAACGCCTTGTTGAACGAGGATAAAGCGATCGTCAGCGACATCCACGGAACGACCCGTGACGTTATCGAGGATACGATCAATATCAACGGCCAGCTCTTCCGTTTCATCGACACCGCCGGTATCCGTGAAACAAGCGATACGATCGAAGCTCTCGGTATTGAACGTAGTTTCAAGGCTCTAGACCAAGCGCAAATCGTCATCCTCATGTACGACTTAACCCGTGACCTCAAAGATTTCGAGGCTTTCTATCAAGAAATAGCTCCGAGATTAACGAATAAGTCTGTTATCTTAGCGATGAACAAATGCGATGTATTACCCGCATCCTCTCTCCCAACCTTCTCTTTCCCCACCGAAGGCTGGCATCAAATCGCTATTTCCGCCAAAGGCAAGCTGCATATCGCAGAGCTACAACAACTCCTCACGGAAGTCTCTTCCATCCCCACCCTCCACCAAAGCGACATCATCGTAACGAATGCCCGCCACTTCGAGGCACTTACGCATGCGCTGGAAGCTATACATAGGGTACAAGAAGGTTTGAACTCCAGCCTTTCCGGGGATTTCATCTCGCAAGATTTACGGGAGTGTATATTCCATTTATCGGATATCGTAGGAAAGATTACGACGGATCAGGTGTTGGGGAATATATTTCAGCATTTTTGCATCGGCAAGTAGGATATTGTAATCAACTGCAACGAATTAGAACCAACTATAATGAAGTTGCTGATTTTCAGCGGCTTTTTTATTTGCCAAAAATCCAGCTATAAACAGTTAGATACTGTTGTTCACCATATTTTTCTACCGTATTTCTACCGCGGAACAATTAAGGGCTTTTGCCCGATGTCGCACTGACGCATTTGTTGACGTGTGTTGACAATGGTTTACGTGAGTAGACAAAAAGAGAAATTATCAGAGCTGTAAAAAGCTCATGTTTCACTAAAATATGGAGAATAACAAAAATGGAAGTAAAAAGAATCTGCCAGTGGTGCGGCAAGCCTTTCATGGCAAAAAAGACCACTACCAATTATTGCAGCCCGCAATGTTCCAAAAGAGGTTACAAACACCGTATGAAGGAACGTAGAATGGAAATGCGCGAATTTCAGGAAATGCTGGAGGTAAAGAGTAAACTGGAGAGTCAGGAATACTTTACCTTTTCTCAAGCAGCCAGACTAATGGGTGTTTCTCGCCAGTATGTCTATAAACTGGTAAAGGAGGACAAACTTCGTGCATCAAGGTTAAGTTCAAGAATGTCGCTCATCAGAAGAACCGACATCGAACTGATGCTGAAAACAAAACCTTATGAAGTTCTCAGACCAAAAGATGAATTTGACGTTACCGAGTATTATACCGCTGAACAGATTGCAAAAAAGTACAAAGTCAATGCTAAATGGGTGTGGACCTATACCCGGCAACACAATGTTCCCAAAGTCAGAATCCGCCAGTTCAATTATTACAGCAAAAAGCACATCGATGCGGCATTTGCCAAGTACAAGACGGATGACGCCTTGACCGAATGGTACACACCGGAAGAGATTGAGGAAAAATATGGAATGACACGTGTAGCCATCCGTTCGCATGTCTATCGCAACAACATCCCCTCTAAGAAAGAGCACGGCCAGATATTCTACTCCAAACTTCACTTCGACCTGTCCAAGAAGACAACCGAAGATGATTCTTCAGAATACTATACCGTGCAGGAAGCCATGAAGAAGTATAGCCTCACACGGGATTCAGTTTACGGCATCCTGCAATTCCACGAAATAAAACGGGAGAAGAAAGGCAGGTTCGTGCGCTTTCTGAAGGTGGAATTCGACCACATCATGGGAGCCCGTTAGTGGCTAAATGCGACCGACTGTAATTATCGGGAAATTATTTCCTGCTGATTATAGTCTGTATAAAAGCATTAAGGATTTTCGCAGCAATCAGTTACAACCATTTAATATTCAACATTATGTCAGAATGCAAAACAGTTACATTGAGGACGCGCCCTCTGAAGAAAGGTATGCTGTCGTTCTACCTTGATTATTATCCGGGCTACCGGGATCAGGAAACAATGAAGACCATCCGCCACGAAGGATTGAACATTTACATCTATGCCAATCCCAAAAATCAGCGTGAACGCGACTTCAACGCTGCTATGTCGGAAAAGCGAAGCAATCCGGTGCAGAGGTTTGAAGCCATCGTAAATGAACGGTACGATTTCTTCGACAAACGCAAGTACAAAGCAGACTTTCCTGGAGTATTACCGGAAGCAGCTCCGCAAGCACGACCAGAAATGGGGATTTGTCTATCAACACTTCTACAACTTCGTTCACGGCAAATGCACTTTCGAAGAAATAGATGTGGACCTGTGCAACAAGTTCCGGGAATACCTGCTTAACGCAAAGCAACTCCGGCGTGACGGACAGATATCAAAGAACTCCGCTTCCGGCTACTGGTCCACTTTCCGGGGATTCCTGAAGATTCTGTATCGCAACAGGATGATAAAGACCAATGTCAATGACTTTCTGGAAAAAATCGAACCGGAAGATGTTGCCAAGGAATACCTGAGTGTGGAAGAGCTGTATTGTCTGGCTGAAACTCCGTGCAAGATACCTGTTCTAAAGACTGCTTCCCTCTTTTCGTGCCTGACCAGTTTGCGGCTCAGTGATATACTTTCCCTTTGCTGGGAGGAAATCGTTGACTTTGCAGCCGGAGGGAAATGTGTCCATACCATCACCCAGAAGACCAAGACGGAAGACATCATCCCGATAAGCGATGAAGCTCTGGAACTGATCGGGTACAGTCCCGAGAAAAAAGGTCTTGTGTTCAAAGGCCTGAAACGGAGCTGGACACAGCAGCCTATGAAGGAATGGATCCGTTCCGCAGGAATTACCAAAAACATAACTTTCCACTCATACCGCAGGACATACGCGACCCTTCAGGCTGCAGCCGGTACTGATATCCGTACTATCCAAAGCAACATGGCGCACAAGAGCATCACTACCACTCAACGCTACATGAAAGTAGTCGACAGCAACAAGCGTGAGGCGACCACAAAAATCACATTGACAAGGAAGGGCTGACCTGACTGATTCGTGCCTGTTTTATCGGTTAGAGTATGATTTTCAGCGAAAAATCATACTCTAACCATATTTTTTCTTAATTCCCGGCTATGTTTTTCTGCCATTATTTACAACTGTCTGAAACCGGACATCTATTTTTGTCCTATCATAATTCCAAATAATAACAGTTTATGGCAGATAACAACCGAATATCCATCAAAAAGACAAGCCGAGTCCTTGCGATTACATGTGTCGCCTATACGACAGTGGCAACAATATTGTACAACAATTATCAGATTGACCTGATTGACTATTCCACTCCGGTCATATTAGGAACCGTAGCAACCATCATGTCATGCGCTGCACTGCAACGCCTGTTCTGTTCACTATTCACTAGGAACTATCTTTCTTTTGGCTGCAAGGAGTTATCCTCAAGAGGAATTGTCCCTTCCGAGACAAATCCTGATACCCAAGAAGAATCTCCTCGAACTGAAAATACAACCGGTACGGTCAGCGTTGTAACGCAAAAAATCTTCATATCTCGAAAAATATGAAGCCCGCATAGAGGAATTGGAACATGCCAAAAAAGAAAGGCGAACTGCAATAATCAGCACCATACATGATTATACCACATATATAATGGCCGAGTTTTTCACCAAAGAAGAACTTGAAACGCTCCATGAGAACATCGAAGCTTTAGCTTACGGACAACAGGAGCGATACAAACCAATCCGTTCCAGAGAAGATAATCCCATCAAGTCTCCGGCACTAAGGCATTTTGCATGGAATATCGGAGAGAGACTTGATATTCCGCTAATCGACAGGGCAAGATTCATAAAAGAAATATTCCCACACGAACTGGGGAACGCAACAATTGAATATCTTTCCAAGAATCTCCGGGACTCTGTTACAAGCAAAATCAAGATCGATGTGCCTGAAAACGGAGACTACCGGTTTGACTGCATGAGAAATTTTGCTGACGGGAAAATTAATTCTTACTGATTATAGTCTGCGTAATATCATTAGATTGGTTTGCAGCATGTTAAACAATTAAATCGTTTAGTCATGCTAAAAGAAAACCTTACATTCAATGATTTGCCGGAAATGGTAGGCAGACTGTATGAAAAGATTGAGAGTTTAGAAAATGCTCTGAAGGAAAGTCTCGCCAAAGAACCGTCTGTCAAAGAGAATCTTCATGTCCCCATGACCGTGGAGGAAGTATGCAGCTACCTTGGAATATCCAAGTCATCCTTCTATTACAAGGCCAAGCAGGGAGGGATACCTGTCATCAAGCAGGGAAAGCATCTGTTCGTATATCGCGACGAACTGGACAAATGGCTGGAGACCGGAAGAAAAAGCCAGGTGCCGCTGAGCATCGAGGAGGAACACGGGCAGATACTTGCCGCGACAAGACGTAAGGCAAAACCAAGAGAACTGTAGGAATATGGAAAAAACGAACAGCAATATTCCTACTTCGGAGGAACTGAAAGCCTACATAGATGAATCGGTCATCAGCGTAACCGGGACATACGACCAGTCCGCTTCCGTGCTGATGGTGGATGATTCCACAATCGGGACTCTGGGAAACTTCAGTGCGTCCATCGGGAAAGCCAAAAGCAAGAAGACCTTCAATGTCTCGGCCATAGCTGCAGCCGCTCTGATAAATGGCACGGTGCTGCATTACCGTGCCTGCTTCCCGGAGGGAAAAAGAAAGATTCTCTACGTTGATACGGAACAGGGCAAGAACCATTGCCAGATTGTTCTGAATAGAATCCTGAAACTGGCAGGTCTGCCGAAAGACTGTGATGCAGACAACCTGACGATGCTGGCACTCCGGAAATATTCGCCCGAAGTACGACTGGCAATAACGGAAGAGGCAATCGGCATGATACCCGATTTAGGTCTGGTCATCATAGATGGCATCCGGGACTTCATCCATGATATCAATTCACCTGGTGAATCCACCGTTGTGATATCCAAATTCATGCAATGGACCGATGACAGGCAGATACACATCCATACCGTCCTGCATCAGAACAAGAATGACGAACACGCGCGTGGGCATGTCGGCACGGAACTGAACAACAAGGCGGAAACAGTCATGCAGATAGAGCCAGACAAAGATGACAAGTCCATAAGTGTGGTGGAAGTCATACACAGCCGTGACCGTGAGTTTGAACCGTTTGTCTTCCAGGTAAACGATGATTCCCTGCCCGAACTGGTGGAGTCATATCAGCCTCAGGAAAGGCAACCAGGACGCCCGCCTAAGGAACCGTTTGACCCGTACAAGGAGATACCTGAGGATACGCACCGTTCCGCTCTAAACGCTGCTTTTGAGGGCGGCAATATCAACGGCTATGACAACTTGATTGAACAGCTGAAAGAGGGCTACGGACGGCAAGGAATAAAACTGGGGCACAACAAAGCCGTAAAGCTCGCAACATTCCTGAGCAACAAACGGATGGTCGTCAAAGAAGGGAAAGAATACAAATTCAACCGTGATTTCTATTACTGAGCCGATAGCGTTTAACCCCATCGGTGTGACATTTTTCTGTGACATTTCCTGGCTTTACTTTATTGCCGGGGTGTAGATATGGGAATAAAGCAAAGCTATGGCAGGTTTCATCAATGCAGGTGCAATCTGCCATGCTTCCTTTTTGTATGTACACTGAAATCCGGCCCCCCGCATCGTATGAGATGTAGTATTAATCCGTGCCGGGCTTGCCCGTCTGCCAGTAATAAACCCTATGGGGGAGCCTAATACCCCACTTGCCTTTTGGCGATGGGATGAGTGCCACTTAAAACAGCAAGCTGGGCACAGGAAAATCACTGTCGGATTTGGATAGAACACGAAAAATTTTATCTCTCTTATTGCCGACTATGACACTTACATTTTGCTCATAGTTCTGCAGAAGAATATGTCAGGGGCTTTAACCAAGTAATGATTTGGAACAGTAATTATGGGAGTACAAAAAAATGAGTCATGTGAAACGAGAGCTTTTATCGAAACCTAAGAACGATGTCATCATCAACTATCACTCCTAAAGCCTTTTGGCAGGATATCGGACAGTCCAATGCTTTACCTATTGGATATGCTATTGATTTTGTCTTCCCTATTTTTGAATCTGATTCATCACGTCCATAGCCAAATTCACTATCAAAATCAAGTTACACATGTCCAATGAGTATACCATATACTTCCTTACAAAGATTGGCTCAAATTATAGTAGTTATTACATCAGTACATTTGTTAGGCTGAATATTCTCGTTTGGACAAAAATGGGATGTTATTGAATTTGATATAGACAAAATTATTCTGGTATGAATCTCAAAAAAAATGAATATTACCAAGTATATAATCAGAAACAGATGTCCGTCATGATACGACGAGCTGATGATTAGTTTATCCACAGCATTTCCGTATATGTAAAAATAGAAACTATTTCAAAAAAAAAAAACGTGTAGTTATGTTCTTTCAAATCTATTTCATCCACTTCTCTAAAAGAGATTTCAAAAGACTGTTGTAAGTTTTCTCTTTTCATGGGGAGTCTATTCAAAAAAAACAGCGGTTTTATTTACTAATAAGTAGAAATAATATATCTTTGCAGCATGAACGATACAAGAAACGAAATAATACGTATAGGTAACGAGTTGGTTCGTTCCGTTGGGTACAATGCTTTTAGCTATGCAGATATTGCTAAAGCATTAAATATAAAAAAAAACGCAGCAATTCATTACTATTTTCCCTCTAAATCCGATTTAGGGGTAGAAATCATTGAACGCAATATAAAAGCTTTTAATGAATTGACAAGCCAGTGGAAATCATTAAACTATAAAGAGCAATATTATAACTATATCCATATGCATGATAGTTTTGTAAACAATCATTGGGTCTGCATCGTTGGTGCTCTTGCTTCCTCGTGTGATACGTTGCCTGAAAATATGCAGTCAAGACTGGAGCATCTAATAAATACAATTTTGGATTGGCTAACTGAATTGTTGGATGTAGGAAAAAAACAAAAAGACTTTTCATTTCCAGAAGAGCCTAGGACAAAAGCCCTTATGGTTCATTCTACGCTATTATCAGCTTTACAAGTAAGTAAAGTGCTGAAAGATAGCACTGTTTATAAAAAGATACAGCAAGGATTACTTAAAATATAATTTTTTTACAGTATAACTTACTTACTAATAAGTACAATTATGAATGCAACAATAAACTCGATAGGAATCTATCACCCTGCACAGAAAGTATATAACACCTACTTTGAAGAAAGATTAGAAACATCAGATAAATGGATTAAAGAAAGAACTGGTATTGAAAGCCGTTTTTTTGCATCATCTGACGAATATACCAGTGATATGTGTGTACAAGCAGCAATCAATTTATCTGATAACTATAATAAAGATTTAAGTGATGTTGATTTTATTATCGTAGCAACTACGACTCCAGACCAAATTGTTCCTAATGTTGCAAGTCAAATCCAAACACGTCTAAAAATACCTCATGCCGGAGCTATTGATATATCATGTGCTTGTGCTGGATTTTGCAATGGGCTAATACTGGCAAAAGGGTTGGTAGCGGCAGGAACACATAAAAAAATCTTAGTTTTTGGTGCTGATACTTTATCTAAAGTAACAGATTTTGCAGATAGAACAACCTGCATATTATTTGGCGATGCCGCTGGAGCTGTAATTGTAGAGCGTAGCGAGGAAAATTGTTTATTGGAAACAATAACAGAAACAAATGGAGAATTTGGAAAAGACCTCTATCTGACCAGTCAAAAAAATACCATCAATGATGAAGAAGTTATTGCCAATAATAAACTGCATCAAAATGGCAGGATTGTATATAAGTGGGCTATTCAAACATTGTCTTATGGATTACAATCTCTCGCTCGCAAAAATTGTTTATCATTGGATGATATAGCATACTTTTTACCACATAGTGCCAATTACAGACTACTGGAAGCTGTTTGTAAGGAATTAAAAATACCTATGGATAAATGTTTAGATAGTGTAAGAAAGTATGGTAATACTTCTGCTGCATCCATACCACTAGCATGGTACGAGGGTATTAGAAGTAATAAAATACAGTTAAATGACAAACTGTTACTTATGGGTTTTGGTGGCGGTTTTACATATGGCGGAATATGTATAAAAAACCAAATTCCCAATTTATAACATATAGAATTAGAAAAAAATATAGCAACATTACGATTAATATAGATTTAGAATAGATAAAATAGTATGATACCTTTTGAAGCATATAAACTGAAATAATCAATTGTATTTTTGGGCAACCTATAAAAAGAAATTGGAAATTCGGAGGTATCATCAAAAACAAATGCTATCTTTGTAAAGGTAACAGAAAAAAGAATTGTTCAACCCTTATGAAATGGCAAGTGTGCATATAGCTGCGTTTAACGGGTAGCATTTTAATCAAGCTATTCAACAACGGACAGGCTTATAACAGGTTTGTCCTTTCTTGTTTTGCCATTATTTCCAAATTCATAATCATGCAATGTGTCCTGCCGCCTTGTGCAGCAGCAGGACTTGTCGCATCCTATCTAGTTGAACAATGAACTATACATATAAGCATATCTGGCTCATCAACTTTCCTATAATGATGAGCATCCTTATCGAACAACTCATCAATATCACCGATGCCATTTTCCTTGGGCATGTGGGAGAAATAGAATTGGGCGCATCCGCCCTTGCCGGGATTTGGTATCTGGCTGTCTATATGCTCGGCTTCGGTTTCAGTCTGGGCTTGCAGGTCGTTATCGCACGACGCAACGGCGAACAACACTATTCCGAGACAGGAAAGACGTTCTTTCAAGGATTGTTTCTTGTCGGGGCTTGCTGTCCTTTTGTGTCTGTTCTCCAAGCTGTTTTCTCCGATTATTCTAAGTCGGCTGATTGCTTCTGCGGAAGTCTATCATGCCGTGATTGATTATTTGGACGGGCGAATCTGGGGACTGCTGTTTTCCTTCCCGTTCCTTGCCTTGCGCTCGTTCCTGGTCGGCATTACCCGTACAAAAGCCTTGAACGTGGCGGCTCTGACAGCTGTGTTGGTGAACATTTCGGGCAACTGTCTGTTCATATTCCATTGGAACATGGGGATAACAGGCGCAGCCATCGCATCATCTTTTGCCGAAGCGTGTTCATTGGCTGTGCTAACAATTCATGTCTTACGGAAAATGGATAGACGGCTTTATGGTTTGTTTTGGAGCTTTGATAAAGGTGTATTGCTCCATGTCTGCCGTGTGTCTGTATGGAGTATGTTCCATTCGTTTATCGGAGTGGCCTCGTGGCTTGCCTTCTTCGTAGCCGTCGAGCATTTGGGAGAAATGGAACTGGCAGCTACCAATGTCATACGCAGTGTCTCGACGGTGTTCTTTGTCATCGTCAATTCGTTTGCAGCTACTACCGGTTCGCTGGTGAGCAATTTGTTGGGAGCTGGACAAAAGGCTCAGGTAATTCCGCTGTGTAACCGGGTCGTCCGTTTGGGATATGCCATCGGTTTTCCGCTGGTCATCCTTGCTGTGATTTTCTATCGTCCGATTATTGGTATTTATACGGGAAGTACGGTTCTGATGCAGATTGCCCATTTGCCGTTTGTGGTCATGTTGCTGAATTACGTCTTTTCCTTGCCCGGCTATATCTATATGAATGCCGTTACAGGTACGGGGGCAACACGCATGACATTTATTTTCCAGTTGATAACCATCGTGGCCTATCAGATTTATTTGTGGAGCATCAGCGGTTTCAGTACGTCATTGTCCGTTTATTGGACGGCAGAATATCTGTATGTGATATTACTCGGCCTGTTGTCTGTCATTTATTTCAAATATAAACACTATTAAAAGCTGAATGTCATGATGAAAAAGGTGTATCCACGTACTGGCGACACGCAGACCGTGTACTTGAATGCTGTCGTGAAAGACCCGTCTATCAAGGTGGGAGACTATACCATCTATAATGATTTTGTATCCGACCCGTTGCTTTTCGAGCGGAACAATGTGCTATACCATTATCCCATCAATCACGAGCGGCTGATAATCGGCAAGTTCTGCTCCATTGCCTGCAGTGCGAAATTTCTGTTCAACTGTGCAAACCATACCTTGAAATCCTTATCCACCTATACCTTCCCGCTCTTTTATGAGGATTGGGACTTGGAAAAGTCAGATGTTGCAACGGCTTGGGACAACAAAGGTGACATCGTGATAGGCAACGATGTATGGATAGGTTACGAGGCGGTGATTATGGCTGGCGTTCACATCGGCGATGGAGCAATCATAGCCGCACGTACCGTTGTTACGAAAGACGTACCGCCCTATACGATAGTCGGCGGCGTTCCAGCCCGACCGATAAGGAAGCGTTTCGATGAAGAAGTGATACGGAAACTTGAAACGCTGAAATGGTGGGACTGGCCTGCCGAAAAGATTCGCCACTGCTTGCCTTATATCGTGAATGGTGACATCAATGACCTGTTTGATGGCAGGGAATAAATGACCAACTTTAAAACCTAAAAGAATTCCACAAATTACTCTCTTTTAGGTATCAGATTCCTATTCAATTAGTATTTCAGCTCTCTTCAAAAATAACATTCATAATTACAAACTCCAATTATAAGAAAAGTAGCATTAGTTCTCAATACCAATAATTATATTCATTTTTAATCCTCTTAATTATGCAAATCTGGTAAATCTATATAGGATTTTTTATCCTAACTCAGGCACACTTTGGGGACAGTATAGACCTACTACAAATATTGGTTTGATAACGATGACTATGCCGCACCGTTGAAAGCTTTCCTCCCTCCTTGATTGAGCGACCTTTGAACGGAATAACGAAGAGAAAGCATCTTCTTCCTCTTTACTCAAAGTCCATTATTGTCTAAAATTACAGAAATGTTCCTCCAATGTATGCAAATGCCTCAAAAATTCATTTGATTGCTTGGTGTTTTCCACCATGCAGTACAGACTGATCATTATATATTCTCGCAACAAATCAATATTCGTTATGCTATGACGACAGTCATACACTGGAATATTGGGATCTAATCTTGTTGGAACTATTACCTCAATATTATCAGGCATGTATCCAAAGACATTCATATTCTTTGATGTTTTAACCCAATTCCATTGATATGGACGAGAACCTCCAAAACTGTCTGAAGTATATCGTTTTAGAAAATACAATATTCTTAATCGCCTATAAATGTAAGTGAAAATTATTACAACTCCCGCAATAAGCAATATTAACCACAACGATATTTCAATATCCAAAAACGATGCTGGAATTTTAAGAACATACTCTAATATCCCTATTAAAGCAAGAATTCCACCAACAAGTGGCCTCCCAAAGAACGAAATGAACTTCTTCATAAATTTTATAGCTAATGTATTGCAAAGGTAATCTTTTTTATCAACAACTAATCCTACAAGTGTCACAAAATTGATACTATTCGCCATTTTTATTGCATATTATCTTATATGAATGATGTGTAATTGAAACTGTTTTCGTACATTTGCAAGATAAGGCAAATAATAATGTCCAAATGGAAGTAACAAAAGACATAAATCGAATTAAAGTGGTACTCGTTGAGAAGAAACGAACCAACAAATGGCTGGCTGAACAACTTGGAAAGGATCCGGCTACGGTGTCAAAATGGTGTACGAATACTTCGCAGCCGGGATTGGAGACTTTGCTTCAGATAGCCAATGTACTGGAAGTCGATGTAAAGGAGTTGCTAAACTCTTCTCTGGAAGGTGAGGTACAAATGGTAAGACTTGTAAAGTAACAGAAACACGGATTTGTTTATGAATAAGAATGAATTGGCAAATAAGATACGCGGAATAGATGGTCTGACAAACGACGAGAAATCGGCATTGATAGAGTTGCTCCGCAAGCAAAAGAAATATGGTCTGGTATGGGAAGATAAGCCCGAAAATGTGGAAGAACGGCTTCGCGAAGAACTGCCTGTGCTGATTGAAGATACAAGCAAGGCTATTATCAGTGAGGATGCTGATGCTCCCAACCATATCCTTATTGAGGGGGACAACTTAGAAGCCTTGACTGCCCTTGCATATACGCACGAAGGGAAAATTGACGTAATCTACATCGATCCACCGTATAATACAGGAAAAAAAGATGAATTTAAATATAATGATAAATATGTAGATGCACAAGATGACTATAGGCATAGTAAATGGTTGTCATTTATGTCAAAGAGATTACGTTTGGCTCAAAAACTATTAAAAAAGACTGGTATAATTTTTATTTCAATTGATGACAATGAGGTTGCCCAGTTGAAATGTATTTGTGATGAAATATTTAATACTTTCACTGATAAAACAAGAACAAATTGTTTAGGTGTTCTTGTCTGGGATTTAGGGACAGGAACTCAGGCAGGTCATTTTACTAGAGCTCATGAATATGTATTAGTATATGCGCTTAATAAAGATAATGTTTCTAACTTTAGTGGTGGTGAAGGAGAAATAGATCATTCTGCCTTAAAAAAAATTTCAAAAAAGAATCCTCCTGTTTTGTTTAGATTTAAAGCAGGAACTAAATTCCTTGCACCTAATGGGACAGAATTATATAATGAATGGGGAGATTCAGAAAAAACAAAGCTTATTTCTGGAAGAATGGTAGCAGAAAATGGAGCGTTAAAGTACGATGTTGAGCTGGAAGCTGGCTTCGCTATGGTTAAACAAATGAAATCTTGGTTTAATGGTGAATTTACTGTAGATTCAAAAGGTCAACAAGTTACAGAGTTTTATTTTAACAATACTGGGGTTTTGCATTACAAAAAGCAACGTTCAGTTATTAATCCACCGAGTGTAATAAAAGAATGTGGTTCTACCAAAACTGGTTCGACAGAACTGTCAGACATAATTGGAAGTTCAGATACATTTGGCTATCCTAAACCTTCAAAGCTGATTAAATTCCTATTGTCATTACAAAAAAATGACATAACTGTTCTTGATTTTTTTGCTGGGAGTGGTACAACCCTCCAAGCTACCATGCAGCTGAATGCAGAAGACGGAGGACACCGCAAGTGTATTTTGGTGACGAACAATGAGAACAATATCTGCGAGGAAGTGACCTACGAGCGCAACAAGCGGGTGATACAGGGCTACACTACTCCTAAAGGCACGGAAGTAGCGGGGCTTACGGCTAATACACTGCGCTATTATAAAACCAACCTCATTTTGCGCGACCGCACACCACGGAATATGCGCGCATTGGTCGCCGCCTCTACCGACTTGCTTTGCATAAAGAACGACATTTACAAGGAAGCCAAACTTGCCGGGCGGAACATCAACCCGAAGATAGCCCGCTACTTTGCAGAAGGCGGCAGAAGCATGCTTGTAATCTACGACGAGCGGGCCATATCTGCCATTGTGGAAATTCTTGAGATGGTAGAGTCAAGCAAAGAGAAAATTAAGGTGTATGTGTTCTCAGCGGGCAGTTATGCCTACGATGACGAGTTTGAGGAGGTTGCGGACAAGGTACAGCTTTGCGCCTTTCCGGATGCCATCTATCAGGCATATCAAAAAGTCTTGCCAAAACGCCGCCCGAAGTTCCTGCCTGAAGCCATAGAAGAAAACGAGCGTAGCAACAGTCCTGAGAACGGAATGTTTCACTTAACGGACGAGGGGGCAGAGGCATGAGCGAGGAAATGAGTAAAGGGAGTATCATCCTGTATCAGACACCGGACGGGCAGTCGAAGATAGAAGTCACCTTGTCGAATGACACCGTGTGGCTCACTACCGACCAAATGGCGGAACTGTTCCAACGCAACAAATCCACCATTTCAAGGCACATAAGGAACATATTTGAAGAAGGAGAGCTCAACGCAGATTCAACTGTTGCATTTTTTGCAACAGTTCAAAATGAAGGCAAGCGCAAGGTAGAAAGAAATATAGCTTTCTATAACCTCGACATGATAATCAGTGTAGGTTATCGTGTCAATTCCCATCGGGGCGTACAATTTCGCATCTGGGCAACACAGGTGCTACGCGAATATCTGATAAAAGGATTTGCGATGAATGATGAACTGCTGAAACGTGCCGGAGGCGGCAATTATTTTGACGAATTGCTTGCCCGCATTCGTGATATACGTTCTTCGGAAAAACTCTTTTATCGTAAGGTGTTGGAAATCTATGCGCTCAGTATCGACTATGACCCACGGGCAGAAGCGACACAACAGTTCTTTAAGACCGTGCAAAACAAGATGCACTTCTCGGCTCACGGGCATACAGCTGCTGAGATAATCTATGAACGCGCCGATGCGCAGAAAGACTTTATGGGGCTAACATCATGGACAGGCGCCTTACCCAAACGTACAGACGCAGAAGTGGCGAAGAACTATCTTTCAGCGGATGAACTGGATACGCTGAACCGCATTGTCAGCCTGTATCTTGACTTTGCGGAATTACAGGCAAAATCGCACCAGCCCATGTATATGAAAGACTGGATTCAAAAGCTGGACGATTTCCTGAAACTCTCAGGGAAAGAACTACTCACCCATGCAGGCAGAATATCGGCAGAAATAGCCAAACAAAAAGCCGACATGGAATACGACAAATTCAAGGTAAGGACAGCCAACGAGCTTACCCCGGTGGAAATACATTTCTTAGAGAACTTCGAGAAAGAACAGAAAAAATTGAAGCAATGAAAAATATACAATATCAGCAAAAGGCAGTAAGTGAACTGGTGGAAAAGACCATCGGGCTGCTTTCACTCAGCGGCAACCGCCATACACTCATATTCAAGGCGCCGACCGGCAGCGGAAAGACCGTTATGGCATCGGAGATGCTCATGCGGCTGAACGATGAGCTGGCCGAACGCCCGGATGCACCGTTCACCGAAGTGGCATACATCTGGATTGCTCCCAACAAGCTGCACGAGCAGAGCTATTTCAAGATGAAAAACCATTTCACGGAGACAAAGATTCTGCGTCCCGTGATTTATGACGAGCTTGACCATTCCATAGAAGGATACATACGTCCCGGAGAAATACTGTTCGTAAACTGGGAAAGCATCAACAAAGACAACGCCGTGATGGTGCGCGAGACAGAGCTTTCTGCCTCGCTGTATGACATTACACGTCGTACACAGGAAGATAACGGCATACCTATCATAGTGATCATAGACGAAGAACACATGTTCGGAAGCCGTAATGCTAAGAAATCGGAAAAGGTGCTGAGCAACATTTGCCCGAAGGTGGAGATCCGTATTTCCGCCACACCGTTGCCGGAATCTACCGCAAAGGCGGAAGAGCAGGTTACGGTGCCGAGAGAAAGGGTGATAGCGGAACAGATGATAAAGGAAAGCGTCATATTGAATCCTGCACTGGAGTTTAATCCGATGCTCGGCACATTGAACCAGCAACTTATCAGTCTTGCCTTGAAAAAGCGCGAAGAATTGGCAGAAGCCTACCGGAAAGAAGGCGTAGACATCAATCCGTTGCTTCTCATACAATTGCCCAACGACGGGGAGACGATGACCGGGGATGACAATTCAGTCAAGGAAGAAGTGCTGACCTATCTTGACAGCATAAAAGGCATCAATGTGGCCAATGGGAAACTTGCAATTTGGCTGAGCAATGAAAAGACAGACAATTTGCAGACAATAACCAACCCGGATGATATTGCCGAAGTCCTGTTGTTCAAGCAGGCCATTGCCTTGGGATGGGATTGTCCGCGAGCTGCCGTCCTGTTGATTTTCCGAAAGATAGAGAGCTTTACATTTTCGGCGCAGACCGTAGGACGTATTCTTCGTATGCCGGAGCAGCGGTTTTATCAAAACGACATGTTGAACAGAGGCTATGTCTATACCAACCTGAGCAAGGATATTATAGAAATTGTAAAGGACGATATGGACTATATGTCGTCGCTTCACGCCGTGCGCCGGATGAATCTGAATAATGTGTCGCTCGTTTCTGAATACAACGAGCGTACCTCTGCAGACCGTAATCGTCTGGGATCGGACTTCAAGAAAGTTCTTATGGAAACTTTTGAAAGGAACTGGCTTGTAAAGAACTTTATGCCCTCATTGTTTACAGCAGCTGAACTTGACGGAATAGCCGAAGAAGTAAGCGATGAAGACAGAGTAAGCCAGACCTACAAAAACCGTAAGGCCGTAGAGGATAAAATCAATTTCAATGTAAGAAGCATCGGAATAGAGATAGTGGAAGACCTCAGTATCACGGGAGAAGTCGGGCAGACCATGATTCGCAACAAGGCAAAATACGTGCGGACCATGCAGGAACTTGATGCCGCTTATATGGCTTTTTGTGCAAAGGAACTTGGAAACGGGTATGAAAAAGTAAGTATAAAGACCTTGGCCGTGGCTTTATTGGAAGTTATGGAGGATTTGTTCGAGTTGTTTGAGAGTGATGCTATCAAGGTCATTCTATATCATACTAACCGCCCTAAATTTGCGGATATTATAGAAAAGGCGCTGAGGCAATATGCCATAGTTCTCTCACGCCGGCGTGCCGCATATCGAGCCAAAGGATATGTGAAATACACATGGGAAGTTCCGGCAGACAGATTCTACAAGGAAGATACGAACAGCGTGTGTCCGCAGATAGAAAATCATGCGTTGATGCCATATATCCAGGAAAACAGAGTGTCTTCACCTGAACAGAAATTTACGACATTCCTTGAGGAAAACACGGAATACATCGACTGGTGGTACAAAAACGGTGATTCAGGGAAACAACATTATGCCATCAGTTATACAAACGTGAACGGCGATAAAGCTTTGTTCTATGTCGATTTCGTGATACGGATGAAGAACGGACAAGTCTTTCTGTTTGATACCAAGAGCGAAGACAGTGACAAGAATGCTCCATGCAAGCACAACGCTTTGATTGACTATATCCATAGCGAGGAAAATGCCGACAAGCACTTGAAAGGCGGTGTCATTATACAAAGTGGAGAGAATTGGAAGTATTGTCCTCTGAAAATAGAGAATACGACAGACATATCAGGTTGGGACTGTTTTTATCCCGATGAATATAAAGTATAACGGTTATGGCAAAAGGAATAGACCCGAAATTTGTGCATTATGGCATCCGCAAAGATGACCTTGCAACGATTGAAGCCATCTGCGAAGCCGAAAGTATTGATTTTAATTGGCTAAGCGAGGAAATACTGAAAGCCTATCATGCTAAAAAGGTAGATGTGATAGAAATGAGTGACAGCAATGCGGAAGAGATAATACGAGCTGCCATACAGAAAGTACGTCAATAAATGAATTTGAAGTCATGCTCATACAGAAAATAAAGATAAGCAATTTCAAGACCTACTTGTCTCTCGACCTCGACCTGACAGTGGATGACGACCGCCCGATTATACTTATCGGTGGTTCGAACGGCGGCGGTAAGACAACCCTGTTTGAAGCCATAAGCGGTGCGCTTTACGGGCTTAAAATAGAGAGTAAGGAACATTTCATGGAGTTACTCAATCAGGGAGCGATTAATAAGGTGAAGCCGGAAATCAGCCTGCAAATAACTTTTGTAGGCAAGGTGTTGGGGCAGCAGCAAAAGTATATCCTGAAGAGAATCTACCAGTTGAATCCGCAAGGTCGTCCTCTAGAAAGCGTTTCCTTGAACATGAACGGAAATATGTATGTGTATGGCACTATGACCGCACCGAAAGAAAGAGTGCGTGCTGAACAGGAAATCAGTAAAATCATCAAAGCCAACCTGCCGCAGGAATTGAGCCAGTATTTTCTGTTTGATGCCATGCAGTCAAGCGAATTGCTGAAGAAAAACGTATTCCAACAGACCATCCGTGACAACTTTGAGAATGTACTCGGATTCAAGAAGTATCTGCAACTGAAACGGGCATCTGAAAAATTGCAGCAGGAATGGGCACAGCAACGGTTGGAAGCCGAACAAGAAGCCAAGGAATACAACAATCTGTGCAGTCAGAAAGACGGCCTTGTGGCTGAAATGAACGCTTGTCTTGCCGAGCAAGACAGGCTGTACAAATATATGGCATCGGTCGAGGACGAATATCAGCGTGCCAAAGAAGGAGCGCAACAGGCCATGAACCTGAACAAGCGGATTCAGGATGTTGACGGAAAAATACGGGCGATAACCAATGAAGCCGCCGATTATGCGGAGAGTCTGAAAGCATTTATCGAGAATATCGAAATAAATGTCTTTCTACCCAAGTTGGCATCCAATCTTTCTCAGGAAATAAACAACATACTACGCATAAAAGAACAGTTGCTGAAACAGAGTACCGGCGCTTATCCGATAGAAACACTCCGTGATGTGACAGCAAAGATTATCGATTACCTGAAAGAACTGTCATTGTGCAGCCAAGCCGTTGACGAGGAGAATGTGGTTGCTCACATGGTTGCCTTGCAGAATACCACCAACGCACAAGACCCATACGACTATTTGGACGATGCAGAGGTTGAAGCCTTGAAGGAATTGCCGAAGAAAGGAGGCGGAAACCACTTCGTGACACTTGACAGGAAAAGGCAGGACATGGAAATACAGCTTGCCAACCTTGACAATCTGCGTACAGAAAAGCGGACGCTTGAACAGACACAGGCTGGTGGCAACAATCTTCTGATAGCCAATTATGAGGATGCGAAACGATCCGTCGATAAATTGAAGACGCATGAAGATAGCTTGAAAAGCGAGATACAACGTCTGGAGAAACGGATTCATCAGTATGATGTGCAGATTCAGCAAGAGCCGGACTTGAAGTTTGATACACTGGTAAAACTCCGTCCTTTCTTCGATAAGGTGGCGGACAGCCTGCTAAAAAAGAAAAAGGCTCAGATTGAGACGGAAATGCAGTCGCAGCTCAACAAACTGCTGGTGTCTTATAAAGGCCATGTCGCCCGGGTGGAATTGTCCGACAGTATGGAGAACTTCAACATCAGGTTATACCATAGTGCAGGTAATGAAATATCCTTGAATCAGCTCAATGCGGCTTCCAAACAGATATTCATACAAGTGTTGCTGAAAGTGTTGCGCAATCTCGGAGACTACAATCCTCCTGTAATGATTGATACCGTTATGGGGGTGCTTGATAACGAGAGCCGTGACGCATTGATGGAAGAATATTTTCCACAGTTGGCTGAACAAACCATTCTACTGTGTACGACATCGGAAATCCGCACGGACAGCGATTATGTGAAACTGGAACCGTTCATATCGAAGACCTACACCCTGCACCGTAATGTGGAGGAACAGAATACGACAGTAGCGGAAGGTTATTTTGGAATATCCCTAAATCAGTAAACGACCATGAGTATAATAAACTTTTCAAATACCCGCCAAATGGAGGGACTGCTTGACGAAATCAGTCCGGTGAAGGATCTTATCGAGACCAAAATCAACTTGGCACGTGTCGCAGACAGGGAAAAACGTGTGAGCCTGACACTCAACAAGGTGATGCGTATCTGTTTCATAGTAGGGCTAAGCGTTACCGTAGAGCGTAAGGAAGATGACTTCAAGGACATCCAGCTTTCCACCTCTTCAACCCGTATCGTGCCAAGTTTTTTCACAATGCACGATTTGTCCACATTATATTCGGCTCTATTGAAGTTGCGCTATGCCAATCTGAATATAGACTGGTCACAGAATGCCACAGTTTCACGTATCATTGCCGCAGAAATGTTGCGCGGAAGAAATTATTTGTTAGAAGATAACAACCTGGATTCGTTCCTGTATGCAGTAAACAGTAAAGTGGCAATGGCAAAAGACATTCCGGTGCTCAATCTGATTATCGGAAACTATGGTGATGCCGAAATGGAAGCAACGCTTGATATCAACAGCCGTAATATCACCAACTCACAAATTATTATAGCTGGTGCAACCGGTTCTGGCAAAACAAACCTCTTGGCTGTCCTGATGCAGCAGTTCCGGGCCTTGTCCTCGGAATCTCAATATCCTGTAAACTTCCTGTTGTTTGACTATAAAGGCGAGTTCAGCGACATTCAGAACAATCATTGGCTGTCGCATTTCGATGTAGACTGCAGCTGTATTTTAGACCCAATTGAGCATCCTCTTGCCGTTTACTCCGTTCAAAGATTTTTCTGGTCGCCCCATTAATGAAATAAACTTGTATTCATCAGAAATGGCCTCTGCTTTATGCTCGATTGACAGGGTTTCTGCAAGTGCTAACATGAACAACCGATTGAGCGAAGCTATTGTGGAGGCATACAAGAAGACAGACGGAGCACCTATTACATTCTCAATGATGCTGGAGGAATATCAGGCAAAGATGACCGATCCGGCTAAGGATGACAGTATTTCGTCTGTGTTGAAGCAACTGGTTCGCGCGAACATATTCGAGGAAGAAGACAAGGCTGACCTTATCGGGGACTGTTATATTATAAAGATGGACGGTTATCCTAAAGATGGTCCAATAGCCAAGGCAATCGTGTATTTCATCATATCAAAGCTGAATAATATCTATGAGCAGCTTGAAAAACAGGCTACCAATGAAGATGTTGTCCAGATTCGACACTTCTCTATCATTGACGAAGCGCATTATATGCTTGACTTTGACAACCGACCTCTGAGAAACCTAATTGCCGTAGGTCGTAATAAGGGATTGAGCATTATCCTTGCCACACAGAATATGAGCAGTTTCAAAAGCAAAGGGTTTGACTTCTATGCTAACGCTCAATATCCACTCATAATGAAACAGCAGACCATCGATGACAAAGTAATCAAAGATCTGTACGGAGTGAGTGGTCAGGAATTGCAGGAGGTTCGGACAGCAATAGCCGGACTTCAGAAAGGCGAATTGATAATCAAAGACCAGATGGCATTCGCTTTAGGAATGGGAAAGAAATATAAGAAAATAAATGTTACACATTTGATATAAAAATTTGATAATGATAAAATTACCTTTTGAAATTATTCGACTTTTGTGGAATTGTGGGAACAATAGAATTGAACATCTGGATGGATTTGCTAAAGAGTTTTGTAATGCAACATTCGATATTGTTTCCACATCACCCTTTGTTATACAGGCAAACAATACCAATATACTTCTTACACGAGATGAAAATGACCCTAGTATTGAGAATTATCAATATGCGGTATTAACAAACAAGAAACCCCGTAAAAGTGATATTATCAAAGGGAATATTATATCAATTAGATGGCTCAAACATCCAAATTTCAAGAATCTACAACCTAATGAGATAGTAGCTTCTTGGAGAGGTAAATTCCTTTATAAGAAAGAAAATATTCAAGAATCTATCTTAGGGCTTCGAGCTCCGCAACTTGGAGCTATATATGCTTTTATGTCTAAAGCCCAAATTCATCATGGTAGGAATATCATTGTCATGCCTACTGGAACAGGAAAGACAGAAACAATGTTAAGCATTCTTATTGCTAATCAATGTCCAAAGGTACTAATAACTGTTCCATCCGATGCTTTGAGAGACCAAATATCTAATAAATTCCTCACATTAGGTATACTTCCGGAGTTCGGGATAGTGGCCAGTGATTGTAACTATCCAATTGTGGGTGTCGTTAAAGAAGGTATGGATTATAATGGTTGGTATACACTAATTGAAAAATCTAATGTTATTATCACAACCATGCCCCTTATTACAAATTGTGAATCAGCAATCATAGATTTATTTAAGGAAAAAATTAGTCATCTATTCGTTGATGAAGCCCATCATTCCGAAGCTAAAACATGGAGTGAGTTTATTGATTCTTTTTTAATGATGAGAAGGTAACACTTTTTACGGCGACACCTTTCCGGAACGATAACCGAAGATTACGAGGAGAATTTATATATAATTTTTCTCTAAAAGAAGCCCAGTCTCAAGGATATTATAAACCTATAAAATTTATTCCAATAAGGGAGTATGATTTAGCTAAAGCCGATAAATGTATTGCAGAAGTTGCTGTAAATCAACTTCGTTCTGATTTAGAGAATGAATATGATCACATTCTTATGGCTCGATGTAGTACAAAACAAAGAGCTAAAGAAATAATGGAAGTATACCAGCAATATCCTGATTTAAATCCAGTTATGGTATTTAGTTCAATGCCTAATCAAAAAGCAATCCTAAAAGACATAAAAGAAAAAAAGCATAAAATCATTGTTTGCGTAAATATGTTGGGAGAAGGATTTGATATGCCCGAATTAAAAATCGCAGCGATTCATGATGCCAAACAAAGTTTACCAATTACCTTACAGTTTATAGGTCGATTTACAAGAACTTCATACGACTCTAATCTTGGGAATGCAAGTTTTATTACAAACATTGCATATCCTCCTATATTGGAAGAGCTAGAAGAATTATACGCAAAAGATGCAGACTGGAATAGTTTGCTACCACTTCTAAATGACGGAACCACTCAACAAGAAAAAGATTTTAATCAATTTATTCAATCATTTGGAAATTTAGAATCATCAAAAATTCCGTTTCAAAGTATAAACATTCCATTAAGTGCCATAATTTATAGAACCTCTAATACGTGGAATCCAAAAGCATGGGAAAATATACTATCTCCTGAAATTTATAATTATCGTTTTGGAAGTAGTACTGCTGATGGAGACACATTAGTTGTAATTGGTGGAAGTATTGAAAATGTTGATTGGGGTAATGTTGAATGTGTGCAGAATTTACTTTGGAACATTCTTGTCATCCATAGATATTGTACACCCAAATATAATCACGCCTATGTCTTCAGTACGCTGAATGAAACAGACGACATTGTAAAAGCTATTTTCGGAGAAGACGATGTCATTAAAATTTCAGGACATTGTGTATTTCGAGTTTTTCATGATGTAAGACGTTTTGCTATTGTCAATTTTGGAGGCAGAAAAGCTCGGATGGGGAATGTCTCGTTTAAGTCCTACTATGGGAAAGATGTTCAAGAAGGTATTTCTATGACTGAGAAAAGCAATTAACTGCAAATAATTTATTTGGAAATGGTTATAGAAATGGAGAACGGATTAGTGTGGGATGTTCGGTAAAAGGGAAAATATGGAGTCACACAAGAGGAAATTTACTTGAATATACGAAATGGGCCAGAATGATTGGAAAGTTAGTTGAAGACGAGAATATTGATCCAGACTCTTTTATACAAAACACTTTAAGAGTTTATTCAATCTCAGAATTACCCCCAATTATGCCTATTGCAATTGATTGGGATCCTGAGTTATATAGAGATTATCCTGAGCATGGGATCTACTTGACACACAATGCCATAGATTATCAATTCTGGTATGCTACTATTGAATTAGCGGAGTACGAAATAAAAAACTCAGTCACATTTAATATCATCATAGACAATTTCAAATTTACTTATGTAATCGAATACTACGAGAAGGATAATCACAAGACATATCATGTCAAACAAGTAAGTGGAAATAGATTAAAGATAAGATATGGAACTCGTCTTTATGATGATATTTGCGATTATTTTAATAATGGTGATGCAGTTCCTGTTATTTATTTTGCTGATGGATCTTGCCTTTATGCAAATAACTTAGTACATGTAAATTCTGATATCGTACCATTCTCACAAGAAAAATTAATAGGCATAGATTGGGATAATACTAAAATTGGGAATGAATCACAACATGTAGAACCATATGAGACGGATTCAATTCAATATTTCTTTTCAAAATATATATGGGATAAATTTGACCTGATTTATGATGATGACGGTAGCGGAGAAATTGCAGATTTAATTGGATTCAAAAATGAGAACAATGCAATACACATGCATCTGTTTCATCTCAAATACGCACATGAAGGAAGAGTAAGCAATTTGATTTCAAATTTTTATGAAGTTTGTGGACAAGCTCAGAAATGTTTAAAATGGAATGATAGGGATAAAAGTCGCCAATTATTTAACCGCCTTTTTGCACGAAAAATAAAAAAGTATCAAGGAAGAGAATGTTCGAGAATACTCAAAGGTTCGGAGGAAGAACTTGAACAATTAAGTTCACAAGTTAATTGGAAAAAAAGACTTGATTATGCACATCAACATAGTTCAGCCAGGACTAAGCTGCTCAAAACCTAGTCAAGATATACTTAATCTATTAGGTTGTGTTGCCTCATATATCAAAGATGTCTCTAATATTGATTTAAATGTATATTGTAATCTATAAAACGTCAAATCTAATTATATAAAATTCTTTTACATTAATATGAATTCTATCCGTATATTCCTATTAAAGGGAAAAGAGAGCATGATTGACCATGTAAAGAGCATTCAAACACTGGGATGTGCTTATTGGAAAAAGTCCCGCAATAAAAGATTGGAAGTTGGTGATATATGCTATCTATATCTCATTGGTAAAGGTCATTATCAAGTGCGTTATCGTCTCGAAGTCGTAGATACAAGTTGTATTCGCGATGATAGCTCATGTTGGATTACTCCATTCAAAGCAGATAATAACTGTTATAAACTCGTTCCAACAGCAGCAATATATGTAGGGACAGAACTATCATTAGATACTCTTGAAGAAATAGGTATCAATCGTCATTGTCAATTCAAGGAACTTAATGAATTTCAAGAAGTTTTCTTGAGAAAATATTTTCCATGACCGTTGAACTCCCATATAGCAATTAAATTATAAACGGCAATTATAGAAGAACAAAAATTATTAAGTTTTATATAAATCCGCTTTAACAAATTACATATTCGAAAAATGCAAGGAGAAAAGTTTACCACATATCCGCTAAGTATTAGCGCTATACTGGGCCTAATTAAAGCTAATGATATTGCTATCCCTGAAATTCAGCGCCCATTTGTATGGAAAAGCAAACAAGTCCGTGATTTAATGGATTCGTTATATAAAGGATATCCTGTCGGATATATTATTCTATGGAAGAATCCAAATGTCAAACTTAAAGATGGTACAATATCAGCTGGTAAGAAAGTTCTCATTGATGGACAACAGCGAGTAACTGCATTGATGACAGCTTTGGCTGGCCAGAATATTATCAATGAAGACTATAAAACAACCAGAATAAAGATAGCCTTTGATCCTTTTGCTGCACCCCTGACAGGAGATGACGAAGCTGAAATTTTCGCAGTGCAAACCCCTGCACACATTAAAAGTTCACGTTGGATTCCAGATATTGCAGAAATATTCAGTGATAACTTCAGCTGTTTCAAGTTTATCAATGATTATTGTGCCATCAATCCTGATATGAAGGATGAATCTTTGGACTCGATAATCAGCAAGCTAAAGGGACTTGTAAATCAATCTATAGGCATCATCGAATTGTCAGACTCTCTACAAATAGATATCGTTACCGATATATTTGTCCGTATAAATTCCAAGGGAACGACACTGAATCAAGGAGACTTCGTAATGTCAAAGATTGCAGCTGATGAGGAACACGGAGGGAATACACTGAGAAAAATAATAGACTATTTCAGTCATTTGTCAGTAGAACCTACATATTACGACTACATGGTTACTCATGACCTTTACTTCTGTAGAAAGGAAAACGGTTTATACAAGGAGAAACTTAAATGGCTTCGTAACGATACAGAAATCGATATACGACCCTACATGTGATGATGTCATTCGTGTTGCATTTATGCATAAGTTTCAGCGATCAAAGTTAGCTGATTTGGTAAGCCTTCTCTCCGGAAGGAATTTTGAGACTCGTGACTACAATGTGGAAATCATCGACAATACATACGAAGAAATGTACAAAGGTGTACTTAATGTAATCAGCGAGCACAACTTTAAGCAGTTCATGATCGCAATGAGATCTGCCGGATTTATATCACGCAAACTGATCAACTCAATTATGGCGGTAGATTTCGCATATACTTTGTATCTGATACTTAGAGAAAGTAAAGAAGTATCAGTTTCCGAAATCAAACATTATATACAGAAATGGTATGTTCTGTCTGTACTTACAGGTCGCTATACTTCCTCTCCGGAATCCTCATTCTACAAAGATTTAAAATCAATTAAGGAAAAAGGAGTTGTTGCTACTCTCCAAGCAATTGAAGATGCGACGCTTTCCGAGGCTTTCTGGAATGTTCAACTAGTTCAGAATCTAGAATCAACCTCTACAATCAACCCAACCTATCAGGTTTATCTCGCCGCGCAGGTCTATTTCAATGAAACCTCACTGCTCTCAAACAATATAGGTATAAAAGAACTCATAGACTTAGGTGGAGATGTACACCATATTTTCCCCCCAAGCAGTACTTGAAGGAACAGGGATTAGAGAAAAATCAATATAACCAAAATGCAAACTACGTTTACCTGGACAGGCCGGTCAATGAGTCGATAGGAAAATTGCCGCCATACGAATATTTCTCTATTGCAAAACGTCAATGTTCAGAAGATGTCACAAAACCTATTGGTTCTATTAATAATATAGATCTTTTGGAAAGGAATCTGGCGATGAATTGTATACCCAATGATATATTCAAGATGGATTTTGAATCATACTCCCCGATTTCTTCAGGAGCGCAGAACACTTATGGCGCAAAAGATAAAAGATTATTATTATAGTTTGTAAATCACAAAGTCAACATGAACAACTCCATAGAATACGAACTCTTTACACGAGAAATTTATCAGCAACTTGTCGATGCAGATACTATTAAGGCAACTAAAGTTCAGCATAATGTAAAGTTGGAAGGAAAGTCCGGACAGAAGCATCAAATAGATGTATATTGGGAATATGAGATTGCTGGTGTTATTCATAAGGTTGCGATTGAATGTAAAAATTACAGTAAACCTATCGCAATTGGTAAGGTAAGAGATTTCTATGGAGTACTCTCTGATCTTAATAATGTTGCCGGAATTATGGTCACTAAAGCCGGATTTCAAGAGGGTGCGAAGAAATTTGCAAAACAATACGGTATCAGTTTAAAGGAACTTAGGAATCCTACTAGAGAAGAATGTATCATTGGAGAATTTATAACCACGATTTCAGCAAATATCAGACATACATTATTTCTCGTTGATGAAGAATGGGCGACAAATAATGGATATGACTTTCAAGCATATCGACGAAGACTAGATATGCTTCATTGTGCTGACCGGTGGTCAAAAAGTTCATATATACCAATCGAACTGAATAATGAAAACATTTATGACTCTTCAGGTAAGCTAATCTCGTCTTTGGATGAATTAGAGAAAGCAATCCCATCAGACCATAATGGCACTGACGATATTACATTTATGTTCGAAGATGCTTATGTCAATGCAAAATGGGGTATGACAAAAATAAAAGAAGTTCAATATTCATATGAGTATGATACTCAAACTAGTACTATTCGTCTAGACGTATCTGATTTTATAAAAGCGATTCTAAAAGATGCATTAAATGGAGAAATTCGGTTAATAAATAAACTAAATTGTAAGCCTCTGGTTTAGTGTGTATTGCAAATTGAAAAATAGTTTCTATTTGTAGGCCCTGATTGCAGCACTTCAAATCTACCGCCCATATCACTTTCAAATGTACTGTATATATCAGAATGAAATGTGTCGCCTGTGCGGAATCAAATGTACCTGCCGTTAACCAGTGCCAGCATGGTTCGAGCAGCTTCGGGATGGTCGCAAACTGTCATTCAGGCTAAACATGGCTTGACGACGCCTGGATTATTGCCTGTACCATCGTCGCGTCCAGATTGCCCTGGATTTGCAATACTGTCCCTATCTGCGTGCGCATCTCTATGCTCATCGGACCGAATTCGTGTCCTGACTCTGTCTGTTTTCCTGCTTGTCAGCATCGGTTCCTAGCAACTATTGCCACGCACCAGCTGGAGAAACTCTCCACTGCCCGCTCACCGGCCTGAACCTCGGCGTATCTGCGTTTGCTTTCATAAAACCGCCACTCGGATATCCCGATTTCTTTCAGACGGCTCTTGTATGTGACTCCATGCTCATTGTGGTATTGAACTATATCTGCGATTTCTTCTTGTGTAAGCATTTTTTTTGCGTGAAGATACTTCGCATGGAATAAATTCGCTATACGCACTTCACCGGTTTACCGACATAAAATCCTACCGAAATCTATGCCAATTCAGCATAATATTCCCCCTTTAAAACCAATTGATGAATATCCCGATTTTTGATTAAAGCATTTACATATTTAGAAGGGAGACAGATGCCATATCCCATAATATCATATCTACCGCCATCTGAGCCTCCTTGACTATCAAATGGAATTTGAAATACAGTCCCAACAACACAACCTTCATTGTTAATAACAGGACATCCACTATTTCCTCCCTTAACTCTAGCTGTAATGACAAAAAAATCAAGTTTTGACATATAAGAGCCAACTTCTGCAACAATTTGTCCTATGGATGCTTTTTGTCTTCCATATACATAACTAGCCACCGTTGCTGTTTCAGAAATAAGGACGGGATTAAGTCCAGGAATGAGAGGGTATCCCATAGTTAATACATCGTTTAATATAAAAGGATCTTTGAGTTTAAAGGCTTTTATGTCCATCGGTACATTTTTTGATTTAATAATAGCGAGGTCATAATCATTTAAATCTTCTCCTTTTGTGTACCAAACGGATTCTAATTCAACAGGACTATTGTCTGGACAAAGAATATTAAAATACTTCAATCCTTTCACGCAGTGGGCTGCTGTTACAAACAAATTATTTCCTATATAGTAACATGTGCCCATATCTTCATCTCCAGTAATCCTATTTTTCCCGACTATTGGCAGGACAGAATTCTCAAAGCAACTTCTTGTATAAGCAAATCCGCGATACTTGAAATCATATACCCCATAGTCTAATTCCTGAATAAACTCTTCTGGATTTGAAAAGTTAACCTTATCAACAGCAATGTATTGAGGATCAATTTTTTAAAATAGAAGCCTCTTTAACTTTTATCAACAGATTATCATCTTCCATCTGTTCGCATATCTTTAGGTATTCTTTTCCTATTGACATGTTTATTGAAGACATTCCTTTTTCACTGCTGACTGTTTCAGAAAAACCAGGAATAGTTTCAAGAAATTCCATCAACGATGCAGAGTTCTTATCTTTTTATCTGGAAATTGATGAAAGAAATCATATATATCTTTAACTGTTTTCATTCTATGAATAATTAATATTAAATTAGACTCTTATAATAATCTGCTATAGCTTTCATGTATTCCTCTGTCAGCTTTGGATTTTCAGACCGAACAGTATTCTGCTGGTAAAGAGCTGAAATTTGGTCAATAGTTCTCATCAGAATTTGTGTAGCTTCTTTTATCATATTTGGAAGTTGCTCGTTTATTCTGTTGTTCTGCGAATAGAACTTATTTCGTGAATTGGATGTTACAAAGTGACCATCAATCATATCTGGACTATAAATAATCACATCAGCAGGTTCGCCGTTGACTGCAGTATAATAAACACTACTCCTTAAATCCCAAGGTCCATTATGAACATACTCATTTCTGAATGTTTCAAACTTCCTTATTACTTCAGGATCTGTAAACAGCAATCCATTTTGTTTGAGAGACGGATCGATATTCTTAATATTAGGTTTATACATAGCCTTTTCTTTTTTGCAATGCATATCCTTATACTTAGTGAAATCATATTGATCAAACATAAATTGCTCAACAGCTATTTTGGATAGAATATCAAAAATTGAAGTAAAAGATACAAATATACTATTTAACAATACATGAGCTTGTGTTTCGCGTTCACCTCCATGTCTTGAGCCTGATGTATATTGTTCTGACTTATATTTCATTTTACAAGGTACCAATTTGTAAAGTTCTTGCATATAAAGAATTACTGCAGATATTCTATCTTGTATAGCTGCTACAAGACTCCACAAGTCGTAATAGTAGATAAACTTATTAAAAACAGGATGAGTTGCTTTTGATCTTAAATTCTCGTAGGACTCCTTTGAGCAACAACTTTCAGGGCTAATGCCCTCATCACAGACCCATTGGGGCATAATAGATATAACCTTCTCAAAGTGGATATCTTGAAATAGAAAAGCATCTATCCTATCATATAGTCCAATGATGTTTACTTCTGACAATTCTTCTAACAATTTCCTACATTCATAAACAGGGCGTAAGGGATCCTCTGCAACAGCCTTTTCGTAAGCATCCCAGTCAAAATCATCATCGTTTTTCTGAAACGATTTCTTATTACGAAATAAGGATTTAAAGAAAGACAATATTCCCATATATACAATTTTTATATCTATTAAATAGACTTTGTTTACACAAATATATTACTTTCCATCTATTTAATAATGCGTTATAGGTAAAAACCGCAAGAATAGAAGATATGGTATTTAAACGGTTCTACACTTTTTTTCAGGCGAATGAAGCTCCATTTACGCACTTTTCCATCAAAATTGAGGCTTGAGAACTACACTTTTCCATGAAATTAGCCACTTTACTTTATCCCCGTACTCATATATACGCCAATTAAAGTAAAGTCAAAATAAGGGAAGAAAAGAGATGGCTCCGCCAAACAGACCTGTCGATTTACCGAAGTCTACCAATGATACAGCCTGTTTTTTCTTTTGGCTGCAAAATCCTCGTGACTGCATTTTGCTTTTAGTTGACATCAGTTGGTGGAAAATTCCACTTATTTTCGTACCTTCGCAACGGATAGGAAACAGGTGGACTTCGGACGAGAAAAGGGAGTTTTCCCGTTGGTTCTGATTCAAGTGAAAAGTGAGACAAAGCGGACGGTTTTTGGCCTGAAAAACAAGCGAAAAAAGGCTTTTCTATCGTTTAAAACGCAACTATTTCACATTCAGGTTGTTCGGTATGCTGCATCGGCAAATAAAATACAGAAGAAATCTATTAATTATAATATAAACTTCTCCACATCACATCTAAAACTATTTAAGATTTCCTTTTTTATTATTTCAATAGTTTTTCTAACTTTGTCATTATTGAACCCAAAAGGATAAAGTATGCAAAGCAAAGAATCTGACATAAACGAGATCATGGAACAAATCGTTCAATTCTCAGAAGATAGAGATTGGGATCAGTTCCATAATGGCAAAGATTTAGCTCTTGCTCTTTCTATTGAAGCCTCTGAGCTAAACGAAGCATTTTTATGGAAAAGCGCAGAAGATGTTAAAATAGATAAAATAAAAGAGGAACTAGCAGACATCATTAACTATGCTTTCTTAATTGCTTATAAATATAATTTAGACATTAAAGACATCGTCTTAACTAAACTAAAAAGAAACGCAGAAAAGTATCCTATAGACAAAGCAAAAGGCTGTGCAAAGAAATATAGCGAATTATGATTAGAAATTATCACACAACAATAACAGATTACATTTTTAATAAAAAGACTTTTTCCGAATTGAAAGAATCAACATTCGGAGACAAATGGCCTGTTGTATATATAATAGAAGATAAAGGAAAAAGGTTGGCATATATTGGAGAAACAACTAATATATGTAATCGCATAAATCAGCATTGGAATAATCCAAAACGAAAAAAACTTAAAAGCATTCATATTATCCACAATCCTGCTTTTAATAAATCCGTAATTTTAGATCTTGAAGCTTTTCTTATCAAATATATTGCCTCTGATGGTAAATATCAGTTACAAAATGGAAATGGAGGTCAACATTTTCACCATTACTATCAACGAGAGGAATACCAAAAAGAATTCAAGTACATTTGGCAAATTTTAAAAAAACACAATATAGTTACTCAAGATATTAGAATCATTGAAAATAGTGATTTGTTTAAATATTCTCCATATAAGACATTAACAGAAGAACAATATAAGATAACATACCAAATAATCGAAAGATTGAAAACAGACCTATCCAATGGTATTCCCCGAATATCCATTATTGATGGTGGAGCAGGAACAGGAAAGTCCATTTTAGGTATCTTTTTATTAAAACTTTTAGTAGATGCTCAAAATGAGACTAATTGGGCTATAGAGGAAAATAATTTGGAAGAAGACCTTAACTTAATCGCAAATGGGCTCAATTATAATTTAAAAATGGGATATGTTGTCCCTATGCAAAATTTTCGTAAGACATTAAAAAAGGTATTCAAAGGTATTAAAGGATTAAGTCCCAATATGGTTCTTAGTCCCGCAGATGTCGCTAATTCACAAGACAAATATGATATTCTGATTATTGATGAATCTCATAGATTAAGACAACGATATGGTTTAGCTAGCCCCGGAGACTATAAAGCTTTTGATCATAAGAATGAGATTTTAGGATTAGGGAAGAAAGGGACGGAGCTTGATTGGATCTTAAAAAAGAGCAAATATCAATTTTTCTTCTATGATTCAGGACAATCCATCAAACCAACAGATGTTGATCCTGAAAGATTTTTCTTCTACTTCAAAATAAACATAATTACAAGTATAAACTGACTTCTCAACTTCGTTGTAAAGGAGGAAATGATTATATTCAATATATCCAGAATATTTTAAATTGCAAACAAAAGTTAAAAATTACTTTTTAAAGAATATGATCTGAAATTATATGAAGATGTTGACGACATGATATCTGAGATAAAAAAGAAAAATAAGGAAGTCGGACTTTGCAGAAATATAGCAGGATATGCTTGGGATTGGAAAACAAAAGGAAAATCATTAAGCTCAATAATAAAAGAGAATCTATTTGACATAGAGATTAATGGTTATAAATATATATGGAACAGAACAGATACAGATTGGATCAATTCCCCAAACTCAATCAATGAAATTGGCTGTATCCATACAACTCAAGGATTCGATCTTAATTATGCAGGTATTATTCTAGGACCAGAAATTGATTATGATAATGAAAAGAATCGTATTTTTATTTATAAAAAGAGATATAAAGACAACAAGGGAAAAATGGGAATAGAGAATGATTCCATTCTACTTGCTTACATAAAGAACATCTATACAACTATCTTAGAAAGAGGTCTGGAAGGTACATATATTTACGTATGTAATGACTCCTTAAGGAATTATTTAAAACAGTTTTTTCCTGTTATTAAGCATAATACAGAGAAGCTATTATTTACAGAAAAAGTTAAAACAATCGAGATCTGTGAAGATATTATACCAGAAGACCAATTTTCCGAATATCTTCCATTATATACAATTCAAGCAGCATGTGGCTATTTTGGAGAGGGTGATGAAGTAAATAAATTAGGATGGATAAAAGTATCAAATCTGGGAAAATTAGACAAAAATATGTTTGTTGTACAAGCCAAAGGTAATTCAATGGAACCAACAATTCATGATGGAGATTATTGCGTGTTCAGAGCAAACCCTGTTGGTAGTAGACAAGGAAAAATAGTTTTAACCCAGCACATAAACTTCTATGATGGCGATAACGTAGGTAATTATTCTATTAAAACTTATACCAGCCTAAAGAAATATTCTGAAACTGGAGAATGGGAACACGAAAAAATAGTTCTTGAGCCCAAAAACAAGGACTATAAATCTATTTCAATCGATAATGTGGACTGTAATGAATTTAAAGTTATCGGAGAGTTCATTGGAATAATTAAACCCTAAATAGAGAATTATAGTCTCTCCATCTGACATTCAATCCCGTTGATAAAATAGTTGAGCTTTACGAGCGATTGTTAAAGGCCGAGCAAGAAAAGGTGGCTATACTCCATGAGATCGTAAAGGATAAATAAGTATCGATCGCAAATCTCTTTCGCCTGACGAGCAAAACGAGATTAGAAAGAAGTATAACTTCGATAAATACAATAAATAATGAAAAAAGAAATTCTATTCGTCTTGTTAAAAGACTTTGCCGATTGGGAAGGGGCTTATATCGCTCCCAACCTCAATTTAGGTGTTGAGCCCGGAAGTGAAAGCAAATATATAGTTAAAACCGTATCTGTCAGGAAAGAGCCGGTTGTATCGATCGGAGGGTTCAAGGTGCTGCCCGACTATGGGATCCATGACATTCCGGCCGATTATGCAGGAATCGTATTAATAGGTGGCATGAGCTGGTTCACTCCGGAAGCCGAAACCATTGTCCCTCTGGTTAAAGAGGCCATAGAGAAGAAGAGGCTGGTGGCCGGAATTTGTAACGCCTCCGTCTTTCTTGGCAGGCACGGTTTCTTGAACCATGTAAATCATACCAGCAACGGATTGGATTACCTCAAACAATTTGCGGGGGTTAATTATACAGGTGAAAATCTTTATATGGATGAACTGGCTGTCAGAGCCGGAAACATTGTAACCGCCAACGGATTTGCCACTCTGGAGTTCTGTCGTGAAATACTCTATGCGCTGGAGGCAGACTCTTCCCAAAAGATAGAGAGAAGCTATCGAATGAACAAAACAGGTGTTTGGGAAGATCCAGAAGTGGGATAAATCACTTATCTAATGGTGGTAGATAATAAAAACATCTACCACCAACAACTTACATCTACCATCATTTACTACTTTTCGACCACTAAATACAACCGTCCCCTACTCGCTAACTGCGTCTTAAGCCCTATCTTTTTCAAGAAACGACCAAAGACGGAGACATTGCTCATCGGAAGTTTTACGCCGCTCTTTTTTTGCAGCGATAGGTAGATCTCTCCGGCAGAGATCTTCAAACCTTCCTCCTTATGCGAAGCGGGACGATAATATTGAAAAAACAGATCCTCAAACAAAGGACGTTGTTGAAACGCCTCGTTCGCTTGCATCTGCGAAACCTCTTCCTCATGCGTCAGCCAATAACGCTCGTTATTATTCAAGGCGGCAACCGCTTGCGCATAGAGCTGGAGATAATCGATAGGCTGGGCATTGTCTATCATCCCTTTCACCTCGATACAAATGAAACGGCGGCTGCCGGAAGGATCGCCCAGCAAATCCGTATGGTTGCTCGTGGCGATAAAGGAAGCATAACGCTTCACCGACTCCACCTGCGTAGCATGAGGCTTGCGCAGATTTACGACCGGCTTCTGCAACAGATGCTTCAAGAAGCCTTGATGCCTCGCGCTCACTTGGTCGAACTCATCAATATTGATCAATCCGAAACGGGTAAGATACAGCTCGGCATCCCGCTTCTTGCTGAAATCGATGCTGTCCGTGTAATACTTATTCAAGTCCGGTGGCAACAGGTTGAAGCAGAACGTGGACTTTCCGCACCCCTGTCCGCCCACCAACAAAGGAGAGAGGCTGTTGCCATGCTGTTTGTCGCGTCCCTGCCAATGCGCCACCATAGACAGAAACCAGGTGTAAAACAACTGTTCCCACCGTACGTTGTCGCAAGGGATGCGTGCGGCCAGCGGACGGATGCGATCCTTGCCATCCCACACGGGCAAGCGGGTCAAATAGTCCTCGATAGGCGCATAGTCCGGGATGCGATCTGAAAAGACAAAACGCCGTACATCCCTGTCCCATAGCTGCAATCCTTCTTTCTGGGCATTTAGGGCGATACTGTTCAGTACACGATCCGTCACCGGACGATAGTCGAAACAGAATGTATTTTTCTCCCGATATTCCGGTCCGCCGGACATCAGATTGTAACGGAAATCATAACGGCGATTCATAAACTCCTCCATTTTCAAGCTCTGTGGCTGCTCCGGCTTGTAAAGGGACGTACTGCCAAAATCAGAATCGGAAGCTAAGCGGTAAGACTGCCTCAAGGTCTCCCGGATCTCCACTTCCGAGATCAGATTCCCCAGATAGAGCATCGTCCACTTCACACAATCCTCCTCTTCTACCCCCGCCGCGAAACAAAGTCTTCCAAGAGTGACCAACAAAGGTTTGAAGTCCACCTTTATGCTCAAACTTCCATGTTCCTCCAAAGCCCGCTGCAAAGCGAATTCATATTGAATGGCGACGTAACGGTATTGGTCGTAAAGCGTCTGCCCTGCACTCTCTACCGGTACCGGCACCCGTTTTTCGAACCGTTCCTGGTAGGCGCTTTCGTCGGGCATAGCCACAGGCTGCTCCAGATGAATGGAAAGAGCGTCCGGATTGTAATACACATCGGCATCATAACTGAGGCGGCAACCCATCTCCAGCACCGGGCGGTTCAGTTCGATGGGATAAGAAAAGCGCGGTTCATACGTCTTGAGCGCATGTCGGTAAGCGTGCGCATGAAAAACCTCGGCATCCGTACACGAACGGGGAAGCGACCCGTCGGGATAGGTATAAGCCACCACGAACTTCACGCTCCGTCCGCTAGAGCCGATCATAGCGAACAGTGTCTGCGGATATTCCACTATTTTTTGTTTCAAGGACAAAGCCTCTTCTATGCTCTTCAATCGATTGATCTCCAGCAAAATCCAGCCATTATACTCCTTCAACTCGCCTTTTCGAAAAGTTCCGGCAAAGAGCAACTGAGGTAATTTCCGGGTAAACGGATACCGTTTGTCGGGATAAGCCCGCCTTAATTTCTCTCGAAAGAGCGCAAGCTTATCCCTCGTCCGCTCATCCTTTACCCATGCCACGATCTCCTCCATACGCATCGCCCGTTGCGCGACGGTATGTCGATAGGCTGTTTGCTTGGTTATTTTCATGTCTAATATATTATTTAAGAAGTTGAATAACTTATGCTTACAGTTTTTTCTATAGAAAAACAAAAGTTTTCCCCTAATAAAACTTTTGTTTCTTCCTAAAGAAACTTTTGTTTCCTCTAAGAGAAACTCTTTGTTCTCCTAAGGGAAACTCTTATCAGCTCTTATCCCTTCGTCCATCGGTAGCCACTCTGCCAAGCATCAAAGACTGGTTCATCCTCTACTCCGTACGCCCGAAAGACCTGACGGATATACTGTTGGTCTTCGGGCGAGAAGGTTTCTTTCCTTGCGCTTAAACTGATAAAACCTATTCTTACCGTATGTCATCAACAGACGTTGCTTGATGCGTTTCGCCTCCTGATAAGGAATCCGGTCTAATAGGTGATCCATGCCGACAGCGTATTGCACGGGAGTATCCGCCATGAAAGCCGCACACTTTCCGGTAGGACTGGTACGTGCGGGATTCACGACACTCACCGCCCAAAGCGTATCGGGGATAAAACGGACAATTTGATGCCGCAAACAGCGGTTGGCGTTCTTACAATTTCCGTTAAAACAATGCACAAAACCGGTCGGAACCATTGCATAATCAAGTTTTTCTATCATATCTTTTAGATTTTCAGTATTCTTCAAATATAACACTTTTTTCCTTCATGCGAAAAGAAAATTGTATGAAAATCAATAATAAATGGTAGATATTGAATAATAATTGTAGATGTTTGGAGATCTACAACCTATAGGTAATATTCTTATTTACAGAGAGTACACAACAGAGTGGTAGATATTGTAGATGTTTTTATAAATTCAATGTTACAGGAAACTCATAATACGTAAAAAGAACGAGCCAATACAACTTCTTCATCTTTTCACTATCACATAGCAGGATATTTTTTATATCTTTATTGCCTGTTTATAATCATGATTGGATACATATGGACATAGATTTCGCATCATACATCCGTGGTAGTGAGGGTAACATTCATCATCAATACCCCACAACAGCCAACCGAACAAGTCGACCGAACAAGTACCGAACAAGCACCGAACAAGCACCGAACAAGCTAGCCGAACAGCTCGGCGTACCGCTTTTTGCTATCGTAAAGGCTATCGGAATAGAACAATGTTCATTGAAAGTGATAATGGAGAAGATAGAATTAAAGCATCGTCCCACTTTTGTTGCCAACTATTTGACACCTGCTATTCAAAGCGGCCTTGTTACCCCCTCTCTACCCGGATAGCCCCAAACATCCTCGACAAAAGTATCTGTTGACGATAAAGGGACTGGCTATTTTTAATTCATAATGGCAAGTAAAAAGTGATTACAAACAATTTGCATAGATAAACGAAGAATGAAAACATCCATCAATTACCTTCCCGAACAGAAACGGGATGACCTCAGAAGAATTGTAGAGTGCGTACTGGAAGTACTTCCCGATTGTGAGATGATCATTCTCTACGGAAGTTATGCCCGGAATACATACGTTGACTACGACCAACGCATCGAATACGGTATCCGCACCTGTTTTATGAGCGATTATGATATTTTGGTAGTTACCAGTACCCGTTTCCAAAGATATATTATCAATCACATCTTGAGCAAGGCCACCGATAATTACTACAAAGGGAAGAACAGATACGCATCCACCACCGTACAATTTATAGACGAAAGCATCGACGACTTGAATAAAGCCATCGATAAAAACCGATATTTCTATACCGATATCAAGCGAGAAGGTATCATGCTTTACAACAGCGGCCGTTATAAGTTGGCCCGCCGTCGTAAACTGAACTATCGGGAGATAAAAGAGTTGGCGGAGGAGTATTACAACGACAGGTTTGAACGTGCGAATGATTTTTTACGAAATGCAATGTATGACAAAAACGACGAGAGATATAAAATATGTTCTTTTCATTTGCATCAAGCTTGTGAGAATTATTACAACAGCATAATCTTGACTTTTACATTGTATAGTCCCAAAGAGCATAGCCTAATAACGTTATCCGGCAGAGCCAAAACGCATTCCCTAGAGTCATCCGAAGCCTTTCCCCGGGATACGGAAGAAGAAAAACGACTTTTCGATTTGCTGCAGGACGCATACGTTCAGGCTCGTTATAATTTACACTTCCGCGTCACTAAAGAAGATATCGAGGCGCTTATCCCCAAAGTAGAGCTACTCCGGGATATCGCACGACAATGTTGCGAGGAGAGAATCAAGGTGTATGCGGCAAAACAAAGACAGGTTTGATGAGATTCCCCTCAATCGCCACCTTTATAACCCCATCCAACCTGTTTTCGAAGATACGGTAAGCCTCCTCAATCTCGTTCAATGGAAACTTATGGGTAATAAGAGGCGTCGTGTCTATCTTACCTTCTTCTATTAGGTTAAGAATCTCGGCGCAATCGCAGCCATCCACCCCACCAGTCTTGAACGTCAAGTTCTTGCCATACATGTCTGGCAAAGGAAGAAGCTGAGGTTTATCATAGAGGGCTACGATGGTGACAATGGCGTTCGGACGGGCACAATCCCATGCCAAGCGGAAGGTATCCTCACTCCCCGCGACCTCCAATACGACATCCGCACCGCCATGATCGCTGTTACGAAGAACAAATTCCTTACAGTTTTCGGGATCTGTCACCAAGACTTCCGGATAACGCTGGCGAACGAACCGGGCCCTTTCCGGAGACTTCTCGCAAACAATAATACGTCGTGGCTTCTTCAACAACACGCACAACAAAGTACAGATCCCCGTAGGACCGGCGCCAATGATAAGAACCGTATCATCCTCTGTAATCTCCGAGATACGAGCGGCCCAAAAACCTGTCGCTAACACATCACCGACCAGCAAAGCCTGCTCATCACTGACCGTATCTGGGATATGATTCAAGCCTCGATCCGCATAAGGAACCCGGACATACTCCGCCTGCCCCCCATCGATACGACAGCCCAACGCCCAACCGCCATTGGGATCGGTACAATTATTGACATATCCACGCCGGCAGAAGAAACACTCTCCGCAAAAGGTCTCGACATTCACGGTCACCCTGTCACCCGGCTTGACTGCAGTAACATCGGCACCCACCTTTTCCACTACACCAACCATCTCATGCCCAACGGTTATTCCGGGTACCGCACGTGGTACGCTACCGTGTTTAATATGAAGATCGCTAGAACAAATGCTACCCAAAGTCACTCGTACGATAGCGTCCCGTGAATCCTTTATTTCCGGTATCGGTTTCTCCCGCAATTCAAATTTCCCTTGTTCAATATAAGTGTACGCAAGCATGATATTTTCTTCTTTTAGTTAATCGCCTTACAAAGATAAGGATCGTATCGCCAAAAATATCAGATATATCAGTAATTTGGGTACAAACTGTTTCATTTTTCTCTCCTATCTTTATCGCCATAAATACATAGCATTCTCGTAATGCATATAAAAACAACAAAAATTCAAGAAGTATGAAACGAATCGTATTATTCATGGTCATGGTCTCAATGGTATGTATCGCCTCTTATGCGCAAAAGGCTGCCGAAGGGACAAAAGTTTTAGTGGCTTACTTCTCGGCAACGGGAAATACTGAAAAAGCGGCCCAACAAGTCGCGTCTATTGTCAGTGGTGATCTTCACAAGATCCAACCTGAGAAAAGCTATACCTCCGCCGATCTGAACTGGCGGGATAAATCCTCACGCAGCAGCGTAGAGATGGACGATCCTACATCACGACCGGCCATTATCGATGATTTGAAGAACCTAACGGAGTATGACACCGTTTACCTAGGATTTCCCATCTGGTGGAATCAAGCCCCAAGACTCATCAACACCTTTTTGGAGAAATACGATCTCTCGGGTAAAACCGTTATCCCATTCGCCACATCGGGCAGTAGCAATATCTCGAACGCAGAGAGTGAATTGCGGAAAGCCTATCCGGATGTGAACTGGCAAAAAGGGAAGTTGATGAACGGAGTGACAGAAGAAGATATCAAGAATTGGACTAAAAAATAAATGATTATGAGAAAGAATTTTGGAGCGAAGCCTTTGAGCTATCCGCAACCCGTATTTATTATCGCCACGTATGGAGAAGATGGAACTCCCGACGCGATGAACGCCGCTTGGGGCGGTATCAGTGAGATGAATGAGATCAGCATGTGTCTTAGCGCCGGTCACAAGACAGTTAAGAATATCCTGAAGCGTGGAGCTTTCACGGTAAGCATGGCAGATGCCGATCATGTCGTAGCTTGTGATTATGTAGGTATCGTGTCGGGCAATAAAGTTACCGACAAGTTTGCCAAAGCAGGATTTCACGCTACAAAATCAGACTTCGTAGATGCTCCGTTGATCGACGAATTGGCCGTGGCTATCGAATGTAAATTAAAAGATTACGATCCGGATACTTGCATACTCCGTGGCGAGATCGTAAATGTCAGTGTTGACGAGCGTGTACTTGATGAGAACGGCAAGGTGAATGTAGCTAAAGCCGCTCCCATCATCTTTGATCCATTCAACAACGACTATTTGAGAGTGGGCGAAAAGGTAGGAAATGCCTTTTCCGATGGGAAGCAACTGAAAACATAAAAGAAAAGTCCATCTAAAGTTGTTATATATGTAAACTTAATTTATATTTGCACTATGGAAAAAAAATGAATATTATGCAAGCAAATCCTAAGATCGGGAGTATGGACGCTGTATTAGATAAATTATACGGCAAGGTTGGCTCACCAGAAAGAGAGGAGTTTCGCAAAGAAGCATACTCTTATTGTGTGGGGCAAATTATTAGTGACGCACGGAAGCAAGAGAAAATGACACAATCCGAGTTGGCCGAAAAAGTAGGAACTAATAAGACCTATATATCAAGAATTGAAAAAGGAATCATAGAACCGGGAGTTGGTTTATTTTTCCGTATTATTGATGCGCTTGGCCTTAAAATTGAAATCGTAAAGCCTATCATGTGAGCAAAAGGAACTCTCTCAGATCGCCTCTGTTAAGATTGTTTTCCAATATGAGTAATAAAAGGGGCAAAGGCGTAATCACTACGGCTTTACCCCTTTATACATCAGCTCATGAAATCAATTTAGAGATATCATACCCACGTTCCGTTATCTTCCCCAGTAAATCTTCCCGAACCGCCTCCGGTAAGTTCCTCTCACGGCTCAAGATCCAGAGGTATTTATCCGTGCTGCTTCCTATCACCGCATATTGATAATCCGCATCAAGTTCTAAGATATAATAATCCGCATAGAACCATAAGAAGAAAGCCACTTTCAATTTTCCGGGATTATTTTTAGGGTCCGGTTGTTTCGCACGACCGGTGGCTTTCTTGTGAACGCCGCCTTTATATCCTTCGTTCTCCACACGGATCTTTCCGTCCGGAAGCAACGTATACGTGGCCGTCACATCCGTCATGCCTCTCTCAAAATGATTCTCATAACGGGCGATTTCATACCATCGCCCCATATACCGTTTAACATCCAGTTCCGGTACGGTATGATGATCTGTTATATTCATAAGTTTCTCTATTGTTGGATAAATGTATGTAAACCCAGATTCCTGTAATTTAGAGGGATGGACGGTTTGCCCTTTTGTCACGAACGACGCTCCCTCGCCAAACTTCAGCCGAAAAAAGAACTCAGGCAAAGGGATGATCCTACGGATCTTATCCGCTCTCGCTAACGTATGAGCCAACTGCTTTTGGGTGATAAGGTCTGGAGAAACCAAATTTACCACACCCCTCATCTGCCTATTCCGTATGATATACCCAAAAGAGCGGCATAGATCAAACAGGCTGATCCATGGAAAACGCTGTTGCCCGTTACCGATCACGACACTTACCCGTGAGAAGCGTTGCAAACGAAGCATCTCTTTCAAGGCCCCTCCATCCTCAGACAATACGACACCAAAACGGGTAATGACAAGCCTCACATCCGATGAGCATGCGGACGCTTCCTCCTCCCACGCCCCACACAACCGGGCCAAAAAATCCATTCCCCGGCAATCATGATACTCGTCATATTCCCCGAAAGCCGGATAATAACCTACGGCGGAGGCCGAAATAAACAACTCAAGTTTCACGCTTCTCGTGTTTATGGCATGCACCAACTGTCTGGTCACGCAAATACGGCTATCATACAACTCTTGTTTGTAAGCCTCCGTCCAACGTTTATTAATGGAAGCGCCCGCCAAATTAATGACGACTTCACAGGATTCCACGCATCGGCATAATTCATCAAAACAATCTTCCTTAAACAAATCCCGCCCTAAAGGGATAACATCATATCCTTTTCCCTCCAAAAAAGATGAAAGATGCTGACCGATATATCCGCTTGCCCCGCTGATCGCTATTCTCATAATCAATACTTTTCTATTAAAACAAATCCACAAGCAATTTAGATGGCAATTTCCGGTTCTATTTTAGTATCCCAAACAGAATATCGACTAAAAGAAATCGGTTCGACAGAAAACAACTATATTTGTCCTCATTTAATAGTGACTGAATCATGGCAGACAATTATCTGGAAAATAAGTACGCAGAATACCAAGCCCGGAAGACTTCCGGCACTAGAACGGGGCATACAACGAAGACACTTCATAAAACAAGAAGAGTCTTCATCACCGGTGGAGCCGAGGGGATCGGGAAAGCGATTGTAAGGGCTTTCAGAGGAGCCGGACATCGTGTGGCCTTCTGCGACAAGAACGAGACCTTAGGAAAAGAGACTGCCCTACAAACCGGGACACAATTCCATCTCGTGGACGTTAGTGATAAAACCGCACTGGAAGATTGCCTGCGAAAGATCATCGAGGAGTGGGGAGATATTGATATCATTATCAACAACGCAGGTGTCAGTCGGTTCTCTCCCATCACGGAAACAAGCGTAGAGGATTTCGACAAGATACTATCCATAAACTTACGCCCGGCGTTTATCACCTCCCGCCAATTAGCGCTCCATCGGCAATCCCTTGATACACCGAACCCATACGGAAGGATCATCAATATCTGCTCTACCCGTTACTTGATGAGTGAACCCGGTAGCGAGGGATATGCCGCCTCTAAAGGAGGTATCTATTCTTTGACACATGCGTTGGCCTTATCGCTCTCGGAATGGCATATCACGGTAAACTCTATCGCTCCCGGTTGGATACAGAATAACAATTACGACCAGCTTCGTTCGGAGGATCATGCTCAACATCCATCCGGACGGGTGGGCAAGCCGGAGGATATCGCCCGTATGTGCTTATTTCTCTGTCAAGAGGAAAACGATTTCATTAATGGCGAGAATATTACGATTGACGGTGGGATGACCAAGAAAATGATCTATCTCGACTAAATAAACATCCGTATATGACACAAACATCGAATATAGAGACCAACCGTCTTGTGCTCCGTCCTTTCACCGAAAGCGATGCTCCTGATGTTTTTGAGAGCTGTAAGAATCCAAACCTAGGCAATAACGCCGGATGGAAACCTCTTGAAACGATCGAAGAGACCATTGATGTACTAAATACCATATTTATCGGGAAAGAAGGGGTTTGGGCAATCGTATCAAAAGAGACAAAACAAGTCATTGGCTCCATTGGCATCATTCCTGATTCCAAAAGAGAAAACCCACATGCTCGCATGCTGGGTTATTGGCTAAAAGAAGAGTGTTGGGGACAAGGCTTCATGACAGAAGCAGTGCAATCCGTATTGAATTATGGGTTCATTCAAATGAATTTACATTTGATCACGGCGAATTGTTATCCTCACAATCAACGCTCACAACGTGTATTAGAGAAGAATGGATTCATATACGAAGGACGGCTTCATCAAGCAGAGTTAATGTATAATGGGCAAATATATGACCACCTGTGCTATTATCTTGAGAATCCGTCCTTATCCCGTAAAAACAACATCTTATGATTGTAGTAATAAAGGATTTATATACGCTCAAGAGCTGGGAAGATCAAGACACCGAATCCCTAGCCTTCCATTTGAACAATAAGAAAATCTGGGATAACTGCCGGGATGGATTACCTTATCCTTATACAAAAGGGAATGCCCGCTTCTTCATCAAACAAGCGCAGGAGAAAACAGATATATCGGATTTTTGTATTACGGTTGGTGGCGAGGCTATTGGTAACATTGGTTTTGTGAGAGGTACGGACGTAGAGCGTTTCAATGCGGAAGTGGGTTATTGGATTAGTGAGAAATACTGGAATCAAGGAATTGTTTCGGATGCGTTAACCGAAGCCATCCAGTATTATTTCGCACATACGGAGGTTATTCGTATATTCGCCACGGTCTACGAATATAATCCGGCCTCCATGCGAGTATTAGAAAAAGCTGGATTCAGGAAGACCGGCATTTTCAGAAAGGCTTGTTACAAAAACGGACAATTCATTGATGCGCATCATTTTGAATTGGTAGCAGATAAGAAACTAGAAGAGAATCAAAAAGAATAACATATCTATGGAAATTCGACAATTACCGGCAAATGAATACGATAAGGCATTAGACTTATCTCTGGACGTTTTTTCATCGAATGCGGAAGAAAGGATTTCGATGAAGAGGGGCTGGAAACTTTCAAGAATTTCATTTATAATAAGCAACTAGTAAATGAATTAACCTTCTACGGAGCCTTCGATGGAGAGTCTTTAATTGGCGTAATCGCGACAAAAAACGAGGGAAAACATATCTCCTTATTCTTTATCAAACCGTCTTATCATAGAAGAGGAATCGGTAAACAATTGTTCAAGACCGCGATCTTAAATCAGCCCGGATCAGAAATGACGGTTAACTCCTCTTCTTACGCAATCCCCATCTACAGAAAGCTCGGATTCGAGCCTGTCTGTGAGGAACAAGTGACGCATGGGATGAAGTATACGCCGATGAAACGAATGGGAACAAAAGTAAGAGAATTAGAGAAAGTTTGCTAAAAAGACTATAACTTTACGGCATAAAAGATCGAAAGATATAAGATTCAATGTTGTAAATGGATTTAAGAGAGAGATTATCTGACCGCATCCACATAGAGGATATCCATGAGATATTGCGATATGTGCAAGGAAGCCAGAAACGGAAATCGGAACTATACGGTTTGATCTTCGATCCGGACGAGACCATCGGTTATCAAGCGTTATGGGCCTGTAGCCATTTTTCCGCAGATGAGAATAAATGGCTATACGATAAACAAGATGAATTGATAAACGAGATTCTGGTCTGCAAGCATCCCGGTAAACGACGTCTTCTATTGAATTTGCTTTTACGACAGCCTCAAGCGAATCCCCCACGGGTGGATTTCCTGAACTTCTGCCTAGACCGGATGCTTTCAGCGAAGGAATTACCCGGTGTGCAAACGCTTTGCATGAAACTGGGATATGAGTTATGCCGTCCCATTCCAGAGCTATTACAGGAGTATAAGACACTACTCGATCTGGCGGAACCCGATTTACTACAAATCTCTTTGCGAACCGTACGTAAGAACATCTTAAATAAAATACGATAAAACATGAGAAAGATTTTCACACTACTCTTCTGTGCCGCCTCCTTGGCCACAGGACTAGCGCAACAAGAATCCTATTTTACCAATCCCGTGATCCACGGTGACGTAGCTGATCCTTCCATTATTCGGATCGATCAGACTTACTATATCACCGGCACCTCCTCGGAATGGGCCCCCTATTATCCGGTTTTCACTTCTACCGATCTGGTGAACTGGCAGCAAACCGGACATGTATTCGACGAGAAGCCGGAATGGACTAAGTCCTCTTTCTGGGCTCCGGAATGGTATCAGCATAAAGGGAAGGTATATGTCTATTATACGGCCCGGAAGCAATCGGATAACATCTCGTGCATCGGTGTTGCCGTGGCGGATTCACCTACGGGCAAGTTCAAGGATCACGGCCCGGTGGTAGAGTTCGGGAAGGAAGCGATAGACGCATTTATCTTGGAGGATAAAGGCAAACTTTACATCAGTTGGAAGGCTTATGGATTGGATAACCAACCCATAGAGTTATTGGCCTGTAAGTTGACGGACGATGGGCTTCGCCTAGACGGAAAGCCTTTCAGCCTGCTGCGTGACGATGAGCGTCAAGGTATGGAAGGTCAGCATTGGTTCAAGAAAGACGGATATTACTATATCATCTACTCCGTGAGAGGCTGTTGCGGCCCGCAGAGCGATTACGCCGTATCCGTGGCTCGCTCGAAGAAGCTGGAAGGTCCTTACGAGAAATACCTAGGAAACCCGATCTTGCACGGAAGCAAGGAGGTTCTCTCCATCGGTCACGGAACGATTACGACTACACCGGACGGACGCATGTATTACCTATGCCACGCTTACCAGCCGGGAAGCGGCTTCTACCAAGGTCGCCAACCTTACCTGCAAGAGGTGAGAATGGGTGAGGATCATTGGCCTCACTTCGTAACCGGGGAATACGCGAGCCGCACGCAACCCATGCCATTTGCCGAGTCCGCACAAGTGCCGGTATTCGATTTCTCGGATGATTTCACCGGTGCGACCTTGCGTCCCGAATGGAGTTGGAACTATCCTTACACGGATGTCAAGACCGAGATCAAGAACGGTAAACTATCTCTATCCGGAACACCGAAACCCGGCGTAAAGACCGGAGCGGCACTTTGTTTACGCCCAACCTCCCCGAATTACACGTTGGAAACAGCGATCGTAAACCGGAATGACAGTTGGAAAGGAATCACGATGTACGGAGACGCAAATAACCTAATCACCTGCGGATGCGCAGGAGACCGTTTGATATTGAAATATATCTTAGAGGGGAAAGAACATCAATTGGCCGATCTTCCTCTTCCCGCCTCGCCTTTATATCTACAGATGAAAGTGACCGACGGTACGCATAGCACGTTCTACTGGAGTAAGGACGGACAAGCATGGAACGAGATCGTCGGCGAAGCTCTCTCCGCGAAAGAGACCCGGTCGTTGATCCAATGGGATCGTATCTCCCGTCCGGGATTGTATCAAGAGGGAGATCCTACGGCACCGGCCGTTTACGCTTATTGTCTATTAAAAAATGAATGATGGAATCTAAGTTTCACACGTTTGCCCAACCGATACAATCGATCCCCTTACCGGAACGATTCACGTATCCTTTTCACTATACACCGCATCCTCTATGCGTAATAGCGGCTGAGGAGACGCAGGCATACCTGAAAGAACGAACCGAATGGCGGGAAGAGTTACAAACCGGAAAAATGTTCGGCGTATTGGTGGTTCGTACTCCCGCCGGAGAGGTCGGCTATCTGGCTGCGTTCTCCGGTAACCTAGCGGGGAAGAATGTACATCCTTTCTTCGTCCCCCCGATCTATGACCTATTACAACCGGATGGTTTCTTCCGGCAAGAGGAGGAGCAGATCAATGAGATCAATGCCCGTATCCGAACCCAGCAAGCCTCTCCAGCTCTCGAAGACGCACGGTCGAGGTTACAAAGCACGATCGAATACTGCGATTTCGTATTACAGGCCGCAAAAGACTTGATGAAAAAGAGGAAAGAGGAGCGCGACCGACTTCGGCAATTCCCTCTCACGGAAGAAGAGACCGCACTTCTTATTAAAGAGAGCCAACACATGAAAGCCGCTCACAAGCTAACCAAGAAATCATTGCGGTCTATACTGGAGGAGGATCAAGCTAAGGTGGATCGGCTTGAGCAGGAGATCGAGCAACTGAAGCAAGAACGCAAGCGACGGTCGGCGACCTTGCAACGCAAGTTGTTCGAACAATTCCGAATCCTGAACGCCCGGGGCGAGGTGAAGGACTTATGCGAACTGTTCGCTCCTACCTCACAAGGTACGCCGCCTGCCGGAGCGGGTGAGTGCGCCGCCCCTAAACTCTTACAATACGCCTACCAGCATCAGTTGGAACCGATCGCCATGGCAGAGTTCTGGTGGGGCGATTCTCCCAAGACGGAGATTCGGCACCATGGGTATTATTATCCGGCTTGCAAAGGAAAATGCGAGCCGATCCTCCATCATATGCTACAGGGATTGCGGGTAGATGAGAATCCGTTATTGGCGGACTCTCACCGGGAGACGAAACTGGATATCCTTTATGAGGACGACTATTTGTTGGTCATCAATAAACCGGAAGGTATGCTCTCCGTTCCCGGCAAGGGAGACGCGGACTCCGTCTATCAAAGGCTATCGATCCTTTACCCGGAAGCCACCGGCCCAATTATCGTACATCGCTTGGATATGGCGACATCTGGCTTACTACTCGCCGCCAAGACCAAAGAAGCGCATCAGAACCTGCAAGCCCAATTCAAGAACCGAACCATCCAGAAAAGGTATATCGCCTTATTAGAGGGCGAAGTTCCCCAAGATGAGGGTGAGATCCGTCTCCCGCTATGCCCCGATCCATTGGACAGACCCCGACAAATCGTAAGCGAAGAATTCGGGAAACCTGCCCTCACGCACTACCGGGTATTGGAACGGACTTCAGGAAAAACCCTTATCGCCTTTTATCCCCAGACCGGACGTACCCACCAGCTACGGGTACACGCCGCCCATCCCCAAGGCCTTCATTGCCCCATCCTTGGCGACGAACTTTACGGGCGAAAGGCGGAACGGCTCTATCTGCACGCTGAATACTTAGCGTTTACGCATCCTATCACTTCCGAAAGGATAGAGATACGTGCCAAGATTCCATTTTCTCAACACTAAAACTGTCTATTATATCCAATAACTAAACAGATACTAAAGATGAGAACTATCAGAAGTAAAATATTAATAGCCATGGGATGGGTAATGCTTATTAGCGTCATTGTTTTAGGCTTCTTCGGCATCCCTACTGGTATACTACTGTGCGCCTTGATAGGACTAGCCTATGGAGGCTATAAACAAGATAAGCCTTTCCGTCTATATTCTTCTATCGCCCTGATTGCGACTATCGCCTTTTTCATCGTCTTCTATATACAACTTCAACATATGTAAATAACCGTATCAAATCCCTGTAATCATTATGGAAACAAATTATCAAAAGTTCTTGGCGGGCGAGTATTGCAACCATCTGGATCAAGAAGTCCTGCAAATGATCGTCCAGACGAAAAACCTACTCGCTCGTTTGAACGCAACCAATATAACCGACAGCGCTACAAGAGATGCCCTCTTACGCCAAATGCTAGGAAGCATTGGCAAGTATTCCAGCATTGATATAAATTTCCATTGCGAATGCGGGAAGCACATCTTTATTGGTGACAAGGTCATTATCAATATGAACTGTACGTTTTTAGACGATAATATTATCAAAATAGGAAATAACGTCCTCATCGCCCCCAACGTACAATTATATACGGCTACGCACCCGATAAATGCGAACGAACGCTTCGTGAATGATTGGGACGAACGATCGGGGGATTTATTTTTCAGGACAAAAGCCCTCCCCATCGCCATTGAAGACAATGTTTGGATTGGTGGTGGAACGATCGTCTTACCCGGCATCACGATCGGGCGGAACAGCGTGATCGGGGCAGGCAGTGTAGTGACAAAATCCATTCCCACCTATAGCGTGGCCGTCGGTAACCCATGTAGAGTGATCAGAGAGTTACCCAAAGAAGACTTATAAGAACTTGCCACCCATTAAAATCACCGGCATTTCCTAGGCGCTCCATGCCATGAGCATCCTAGGCAAAATACCTCTGTCAAGTCAAATCCGGACAGATCCGCAGTAGGATCTTTGGGAACGACCTCCCCATTCTCGTAAACATACACTAAAAGACGTTCCCCGTCCGCATTCTTTACATACATAGAAGGGATATCACACTGCGGACACCGATACTTTCTCATCATCTAATCTTTTCTTTATCTTTTTATAAACATACAAAAACGCCGGTATCAAGAATAAGTCAGCGGCGACCCAAGCCAACGGATCACCGAAGCAAACGCCTAAGAATCCAAAAGCGGGAACCGCATACAAGCTCACCAAGATACGTGCGATCATCTCTGAAACACCCGAGAGCATCGCAAGGTTGCTGAAACCTACCCCTTGTATCGCGTAACGCAAGATGCACAGTAGCCCGACAGCCGGGAAGAACCAGCAAGAAATATGCAAAAACTGCTCCGTATAGTCCAGTATCTCGACCTCGGATGGAGCTACAAACAACAAAGCCAACGAACGAGATCCCAGCATCAAGATCATCCATGTAGCGGCGGCATACGTAAGCATCATCAACGCACTTACTTTAATTCCCCGCAAAATACGCTCCGGCTTTCCCGCCCCATAATTCTGTCCGCAATACGTAGCCATGGCGATACCTAAACTCTCAAAAGCACAAATGAAGAACATCTTGATACGGGCGGCGGAAGTAAAGGCGGCGACACAGGCCGTACCTAACGCATTATTGGCGCTCTGCAACATGATACTGCCGATGGCGGTAATAGAGAATTGTAATCCCATCGGGACCCCCATCGCCAACAAGGTACGGGCCAGCCCGGCATGGAACCTTCGGTCCTCGGAGGAAGTAGCCCGTAAGATCGGGAATTTCCGAAGCATATATAAATAACATAGAATGGCGGAAAGCCCTTGCGAGAAAACCGTAGCGATAGCCGCTCCCATCACACCCCATCCTAACCCCAAGATGCAGAATAAATCCAAGAAAACATTCAAGACCGTAGAGAACAACAAGAACCAGAATGGAGTCTTGCTATCCCCCAAAGCCCGCATGATACTTGCCAACAAATTATAGAAGAATGTACAAGGAATACCGATAAAAGTAACAAACAAATAATCATAGGCCCCATCGAAGATATTCCCGGGTGTCTGCATCCCCCGCAAGATATCCCGGCAATAGAAACCGGAGACAGCGGCGATCACCACGGACATCACCGTAGCCAATTGCAACCCCACCGCCACGTAACGGCGCATCGTCGCATAATCCCTCGCCCCGAACTTCTGAGCTACCGGGATGCCAAAACCGGCGCAACATCCGTTACAGAATCCCAGAATCAAGAAAATCACCGAGGTACTGGCTCCTACGGCAGCCAGCGAATTAATACCTAGGAATTTACCAACGATAGCGGCATCGATCAGAGAATAAGTCTGCTGAAGTAAGTTCCCTAGCAATAACGGCATCGTGAAACTGAATAGAAGAGGGAATACAGCTCCCCCCGTCATCTCTTTTGAGTTTGCCATACATCTAACAAATAAAAGGATTTAAGAAAGACGGATAAGTCGCTACAAAGGTAATCAATCACTAATAAAAAACAATTCCCGCCCGCTATTATTTTAAGCGGTAGTCTACAAGAAACAACAATGCCCATCGTAAGGTCTTTACAATGGGCATCGTAAGGTGCTTAGAATGCCTATTGTAACAGGCTTACAATGGGCATCATGGTTTTCTTATTCCAACGAGAAAGAATAGGGGCGATCACTATCCTGCGTACCTCGCTGTTTATTAGGGGTATCGCTCATTTGGTATTGAATTTTCGCACCACCTAGCAACTGCTCGTGTGTCAAGAAATTGCGGGTATATGTCTTGCCGTTTACTTTCATACCCTTGATGTAACGGTTCTCCCGATCAGCCTTGTCCGCTTGGATCAACACCTGCTTTCCGTTATCCAGATGGAGTTTTACGGATTTGAACAAAGGGGTACCTAATACATATTGGTCGGTACCCGGACATACGGTATAGAAGCCTAAGGCAGAGAATACATACCATGCGGAAGTCTGTCCGTTATCCTCATCGCCGCAATAACCATCCGCCTCAGCGGTATAGAGCTTATGCATGATCTCGCGCACCCAGTATTGGGCTTTCCAAGGCTCGCCGGAATAGTTGTATAGATACACCATATGCTGGATGGGTTGGTTGCCATGGGCGTATTGTCCCATGTTCATTACTTGCATCTCACGCATCTCATGGATCATACCGCGGCTATCCATACCCAAACGACTAGGCATCTTGAAGACGGAATCCATCATATGATTGAATTCCTTCTTTCCTCCCATTAAGTCGATCAGGCCTTGCGGGTCGTGGAAAACACAGAAACTCCAATGCCAGCTGTTTCCCTCGCAGAAATCACGGCTCCAGTCCGTACCTTTAAAAGTCGGATTGAACTCGCCCTTATCAGAGCGTCCGACCATCAACTTATATTTTGGGTCGTACACATTCTTATAGTTGTTAGCCCGTTGCTTGAAGATATCGATCTCGCTTGCCGGCTTGCCAAGTTTTTTGCCCAAGGTATAAATCGTCCAGTCATTATAAGCATATTCCAAGGTACGAGCCACGTTTTGTCCGATACCGATATTATTCGGTACATAACCCAGTTTATTATACTCCTCGTAAGCGACACGACCGGAAGCCGTTCTCGGCAGTTGGCTATTCGCGTCATGCTTCAAGGCTTCCCAAAGCGTCTCGATATCGTATCCTCTCAAGCCTTTGATATAAGCGTCGGCTACCACGGAAGCGGAGTTATTGCCGACCATGCAATCCCGGTGGCCCGGACTTGCCCATTCCGGCAAGAAACCGCTCTCTTTATAAGCGTTCACCAAACCTTCCTGCATCTTTTGGTTCATCTCCGGATACATCAGGTTCAAGAAGGGGAAAAGACAGCGGAACGTATCCCAGAAACCGGTATCGGTAAACATATAGCCCGGCAAGACCTCACCGTTATAAGGGCTATAATGTACGACTTGGCCCTTGGCATCGATCTCATAGAAGCTACGAGGGAAAAGCAAGGAACGATACAAGCAAGAATAGAAAGTACGCAAGTTATCGATGTTCGTATCCTCTACCTCGATCTTACCTAATTCCCGGTTCCAGATTTCCTTCCCTTTGGTCACTAGCTGATCGAAACCAGTATCTCCCACCTCACGCAAGTTTAACTCGGCCTGCTCGGTGCTGATGAAAGAAGAAGCCACGTTGGCATGCACCACCTCGCCGGCCTTTGTCTCAAAACCGATGATAGCGCCGGCATGGTTTGTCTTCACCTCCGACTCATCCAACTGGATCGCCCCGTTCTTAACCGTAGAGGAGAACGTGAATGGCTTATCGAATTGGATCACGAAATAATTCTTGAAGTTACGGGGAACACCGCCCGTGTTCTTCGTGGAATAACCGATGATCTTACGTTCCGCAGGCAATACCTTTATATAAGAGCCTTTATCGAAAGCGTCGATGACGATATACGCTTTCTTGGTTTCCGGGAATGTAAAGCGGAACTTAGCCGCACGTTCCGTCGGAACCAACTCGGTAGTCACGTCATGATCGGCTAGATAGACCTTATAATAATAAGGTGTAGCCACTTCCCCTTTGTGAGAGAACCAGCTAGCCCGTTTCTCCTCGTCGAAGACCAAGCCTTCGGTAGTAGGCATAATGGAGAACTGCCCGTAATCGTTCATCCACGGGCTCGGTTGATGGGTTTGCTTGAACCCCCGGATCTTATCCGCATCGTAACGATAGGTCCAGCCATTCCCCATCTCGCCGGTCTGGGGAGTCCAGAAGTTCATACCCCAAGGCATGGCCGTGGCCGGATAGGTATTTCCGGTAGATAATTCGTACTTGGATTGGGTACCGACTAACGTATTCACGTAGTCCACAGGATTCTCCACGGCAGAAAGCTGCATGCAGCAAGCTATCCCCATCGCTAAGATTCCTTTCTTGAAAAAAGATGTTTTCATGTTTGTATAGAATATTAATATTGTCTGTATTGATGAGACGGGGCGTGCCCCGTCTCATCAACTTGGTGATTGTGTAGGCGGTAACGTTGGCCGCTTTCCGGACAGGTGGCGAATCCTTCGGAGTCAAATACAAGGCGATGGCCGTACTCGCTTACCCAACCGATCTGGCGGGATGGATTTCCTACGACCAGCGCATAAGCCGGAACATCCTTCGTTACCACCGCCCCGGCACCGATCATGGCATACCGCCCGACTGTATGTCCACAAATAATCGTAGCGTTAGCTCCGATCGAGGCCCCCTTGCCAATCACCGTCTCCTTATACTGGTCTTTCCGAGAGATAGCGCTACGCGGATTGGTTACATTTGTAAACACGCAACTAGGCCCCAAGAACACATCATCCTCGCAAATCACCCCCGTATAAATAGACACATTGTTCTGTACCTTCACGTTATTCCCTAAGACCACGCCCGGCGATACGACTACATTCTGGCCGATATTACACGTCCTGCCAATCACGCATCCCGTCATGATATGGGAAAAATGCCAGATATGGGTTCCTTCCCCGATCTCACAACCGGCATCGATTACCGCTGTCTCGTGCGCTTGATAACTCATATCAATCCTTTTATTTATAGATTAGGAAAATAGTGGGCTTCTTGCTCAGATCGGGAACTTTACCCGCCCATTCCTTGACCGGGCGAGTATGGATATACTCATCCTCACACGTTATATTCGAGGCAATACACAGTTTCGTAGACGGACGGCACGTACGGATCAACTCCTCGGCCAGTTTATTATTCCGGTAAGGAGTCTCGATAAACAATTGCGTCTGATGCTCGGAATAAATTCTTCCCTCCAATTTCTTGATCGTGTTCGTTCGCTCGGAAGCATCAATCGGCAGATAACCGTGAAAAGCGAAACTCTGTCCGTTAAAGCCCGATCCCATCACCGACATCAAGATAGACGAAGGCCCGACCAACGGTACCACCGGATAATCCTTCCGTTGGGCGATAGCCACTACGTCAGCACCCGGATCAGCGATCGCCGGACAACCCGCCTCCGAGATCACGCCAACGCTCTCGCCTTTCGCCAAAGGAGCCAGATAACCAGCTACTTGTTCCGGTGAGGTATGTTTATTCAGCTCATAAAATGTCAAGTCATCGATCACGATCCCCGGCTCCACCTTTTTCAAGAAACGGCGTGCCGTACGCACGTTTTCCACGATAAAATGCCGGATGGATAAGATCACGTCACGGTTGTACTCTGGTAAAACACGGCGATGTTCCGTATCGCCCAAGGTAACTGGTATAAGGAAAAGAGATGCTCGCATACTGTTTGTTTTCCGCGAAAGTAGTATTTTTGCCGCAAACTAACAGAATAATCATGGCACTTCCTATTGATTTTATTACCCGTACACGGGCTTTACTTGGCGAGGAGTTCGATCGTTTAGAGGCAGCGTTAAGCGCTGATGTTCCCGTAAGTATCCGTATCAACCCGATGAAAGGGACTCCCGCTCCCAAAGCAGGTGCTCCAGTCGCTTGGTGCGAGAGCGGTTTTTATTTGCCGGAACGGTTGTCTTTCACCTTCGATCCTCTATTCCATGCGGGGGCCTATTACGTGCAGGAAGCGTCTTCCATGTTTCTGGAACAAGCGATCAAGGCATACGTGAAAGAGCCGGTACGTTGCCTGGATTTATGCGCCGCCCCGGGTGGCAAGTCCACGCATCTGGCGAGCTTATTGCCGGATGGAAGCCTGTTAGTGAGCAATGAGGTGATCCGCAGCCGGAGTTATGTATTGGCCGAGAATATCGCTAAATGGGGCCACCCGGACACGATCGTTATCAATAATGACCCGGAGGAGATCGGCGAGGCATTGCCTCATCTGTTCGACGTGATCGTCACCGACGTACCTTGTTCCGGTGAGGGCATGTTCCGGAAAGATACGGATAGCACAGGCGAATGGAGCGTAGATAACGTACGGCTTTGCGCCTCCCGTGGGCGGCGCATCATCCATGATATCTGGAACGCCTTGAAACCCGGAGGTATCTTGATCTACAGTACATGTACCTATAATACGGAAGAGGATGAGGAGAACATACATTATATAATAGAGGAGCTGGGAGCCGAGGCATTGCCTATCCCTACCCAAGAGGAATGGCAGATCACCGGCGCCCTCCGGTTTGAACATCCGGTTTACCGCTTCTTCCCGCATAAGACACGGGGCGAAGGCTTTTTCCTCGCCGCCCTCCGGAAAGCGGAAGGCGAGATCGAGGAAATTCGTGTCAAGTCCAAAGGGAAAAAAGAGCGAGGAAAAGCCGCTCCGTCCATCCCACAGGAGGCCCGTCTGTTCCTTTCGGATGAAACTTCGTTTTCTCTCGAATGGAACGGCAGTTTCCTTCGAGCGTATCCCAAAGCCCATTCGGATCTATTTTCACTCATCAATGCCAAGCCTTTACGGGTACTTTCCGCCGGTATTTGCCTAGGAGAAGCGAAAGGGAAAGACTTTATCCCATCTCAAGAGCTGGCTTTAAGTACTGCCTTAACCCCCAATGCATTTCCATCCGTGGAACTGGAATGGGAAGACGCTATTAAATTCTTAAAGAAAGAGGCGCTCGTCTTACCCTCCGGTACAGATAAGGGATATGTGTTGGTACGCTACCAAGGACTTCCGCTAGGTTTTGTAAAGAACCTTGGCAACCGGGCCAATAACCTGTATCCGCAAGAGTGGCGTATACGGACGGGATATATTCCGGAGGAAATCAAACTATTTTTAGGACGATAAGACCACTATACAGGCATAAAGCCACACGTATATACGTATAAGACCACACTTACGTACGTGTAGGCCGATGCGTATATACGCATGAGGTTACGCCTATATACGTGAGAGAATCAATCCTAATCCACGAATCGCAACGTAAACAAGGCGGCCTCCATCCGGCGGATCAAGTTCGCCTTTTTTGATTCCGGGGCATAGACAAAGCTTTCCGCTACGATAACCCGCCCTTTTTTCTTGTCGAGCAGGGCATGGCTGACAAACGGGCCGCCCATCTTATCTCCTTCCATACGCCAAAGACCACGCAATACGCCGCGGTATTCGCCACGGTAGGTGATCGGCTCGTAAGAAAGCTCGAAGCGCTTCTCTGTCTTCATATAAGAATTCGGGAAAGAGCCCGGTACGTTCCGCCTCACTACAGAATCACGCATAGCGACCAGATAATCTTCGGTAAATGCCTCTTGAGCCGTATAGGGAAAACTATATACCAAGATATCAGTCCGTCCCCGATTTGCGTTATTCGAGCCCCAAAAGAAATCGGTCTCTTCCTTATAGGCCGACATATCTTCCGGCACGAACAGCGAGATACCGAAACGGGACTTCAACTTCTCATTGATCCAACTGCTATGGCTCTTAGAAAGTCCAACTATCCAACGTTCCCTTTCCACTCGATTGAAATGGTTGACCAACCGTCCTTCATTTAATAAAAAAGGAACTCGGTTAAAGCAGCGGTAGTCGGAGCATACAGAGTCACAACATTCTGACCGCTGGCCCATTCATCGGGACTCTCTCTTGTTCCAGCTTTCGTATACCGGTTAGGATCTACGGATACGATCAAGATATTTCGTACGTATCGTAATAAACCGGAAAAGCCCGATGGCTCCGAATAGGTGACACGCATAGATGCTTCCGCTTGAGGCAAAGCAGGTATCGGCGCTCGCAATTGTTCTTGCAGCAACTCCCCCACCTCACCATTCCATGCGTCTCGATCCATTACAACCACCACCTCGAAAGGCCATCCGGTAGCCCGCCGTAGCGAGGCCACCGGAGAGGACGAAGTCCAATCACAAGCGGAAAGCTCCACCATTAGGCTAAGGCTGATCCATAGTAGTACAGTTTGTGTTCTCATAGCATTCCTGATTATTCGTTCTTAAAAATTAAATCACACACCGCAAAAGTACAGGAAGGATCGTAAAGAGGAAAGAAATGGTACCGGACAAAACAAGCGAACATCAAACAACTAATAATCACACATATAAACCACGCAATGGGAGATAAACGGATAATATTGCCGGACAATCACGACAAACAAAATAACTTTAAGCTTTATAATAAACGGACATAGGCATCCAAATCCGTCTTTTCATCCAAGCCTAGACGTTTTTTTAAACGGCCTTTCGATTTGGTTAACGCATCCGGAGTATTATTAAACACGGCTAGTTGCTCCTTTCGGGAGAAATTCCATTTGATCAAGCAACATATTTCCTGCTCATGGCGGGTAATACTGTATTTATTTCTCAGATCGGTTAAGAAGTTATTAAACAGAAGATCGGTCATACCAATAATCTCAGCCCATTCCTCTTTACTTGGATTCACATGGAGAGGATCATCTTTAAGGGCACATAAAAGCTTAGGTACATCCACATCTACTTTTCCGGTAGCATTGTCCAATAAGTTATTATCGCCGGAAAGAACAAGGATCTCTCTCCAACTGCTCCATCTTCTGGCGATAGGCCGTCAGCTCCGTCTCGATCCGGTCATAAGCCTCCGAGCGGATGACCAGAGAATCCCGTTCCCGCTCCAAGCGTACGACTTGCTCTTGATAGGAGGCTAATTGTTGTTTATAGCGATACATATTCGCTTTATTCTGCCGAATGCGAGAACGGACAGATTCATTTCTCTCCCGGATACGTCCCGTACGTACTCCCAACAAAAAGCTAAATACCACCGCCACGATCAAGGCTAAGCAACCAGCCCCCCAATCAACAAATCCCCAAAACTCCCCCATCCCGGTTACCGTATGGATTTATTTCTCAAATAATCATAGATAGCCAATTGCGAACGCACTTTTACCGGATTATCATCACACTTAAAATTATTACGTAACTCGCCATCCAAATAACAAGCTTTCACGTTGTCACTTAGCTGGATATTCAAGATATCGATTATCTCCCTCTTCAGATCCGGATCGAGGATCGGGAAAGCCGTCTCGATCCGTCGGTTCAAATTCCGACGCATCCAATCAGCCGAGGTAAGGAAAAGATCCTCCTGACCATCATTCAGAAAATACCAAACCCGTGAATGCTCCAAAAACATATCCACGATACGAGTAACCCGGATGTTTGCGCTATAAGGTTGGTTCGGTACCAGGCAACAAATCCCCCGAACAATCAGATCGATCTCTACCCCCGCCTCACTCGCATGATAGAGTTCCTCGATCATATGTTGGTCATGCAGTCCGTTCATCTTTAATATGATCCGTCCTTTTCGGCCTTCCCGCACATGCTCGATCTCCCGCCGAATCCTACCAGTCAATTCCGAGACCATATTGAAACGGGCCACCAACAAATGGCGGAAAGTAGGTTCTTTCATACGCCCTTCCAAAACAGCGAATACTTTATTGATATCCGTAATAATCTCCGTATTCGAAGTCAACAGCGCCATATCCGAATAGATCTTAGCCGTCTTCTCATTGAAATTACCGGTACTCAAATAGGCGAAATCACGCCGTTTAAGTCCCTCGGACGTATCCTTCCGAAGAATGACCGCAACCTTCGCATGTACTTTCAAGCCCGGAATACTATAAATGATACGAATACCGGCCTGCTCCATCCGTTCGGCCGTACTCATATTGTTCTCTTCGTCGAAACGGGCTTTCAACTCCACAAAGACCGTCACTTTCTTCCCATTCTGGGCAGCGCTGACCAGCGTATTAATCACGGCCGAATTCTCTGCCACTCGATACTGGGTAATCTTGATCTCATCCACCTTCGGATCAAAGGCCGCCTCCATCAAAAAGCGGATCAAATAATCAAACGACTCATAAGGGAAATGCAATAAGATATCCCGCTTCTTCACGGCCTTGAATACCGACCCCATCTCATCGAGGAAAGGCACACGCATAGGCACCGGTGGCTGCTGCTCTAAATGCTTTCCCGCCGGATTCGGCAATTTCATCAAGTCCTGCAAATTATTATATCGTCCACCTAACACCAAGTCCTCCGACGTAATACCAAAGGCATCGCAAACAAAAGCCAGAAAATCATCCGGCATCGCTTGATCATACATAAAACGGCTCAAGGCTCCGATCTTGCGTTTCTTTACCTTCTTACGGATATTCTCCACGATATTCGCCCGGCTCTCATCATCCAAATAAATATCCGCATCCCGGGAAATCTTGATGCTGTAACAGCCATCAATAATATAACCGGGAAAAACATTCTGTAAATTCGCACGGATAATGTCGTCGATAAACATGATATAATATTTCCCGTCATGCGGAGGCAACTCGATAAAACGGGGAACTTTCGCATAAGGAATCTTCATCAACGCATAATGATACTCGGGTACGAAGCCCGGCTCATTCATCCGCTTGCTCCGCTTAATCATACGGATCACAAGGTAAAGCCGACGATCCCGGATGAACGTACGTATATCACCGGCTTGAATCATGACCGGCGACAGGAATGGGAAAACCTCCTCATTAAAGAAATTATGGACAAACTCTTCATGGAAAGGTTCCGGCTTCTCATTCTGGTATAAGTAAACATTCTGGCGATTCAATTCCGGCAATATCTTCTCCGAGAAAATACGGTAATAGTCCCGTTGCTGGCGGTTAACCTCCCGGGTAATAGCCGCCAAGGTCTCTTCCGCCTCAGCTGCGCTCTCCTCCGAATAATTCTTTTTCATGATTACCCCCCGGTGTTCCGCAACCCGGATCTCATAAAATTCTTCCAGATTCGAGGAATAGATAGAAAGGAACTTAATACGCTCATAAATAGGCAGCGTATCATCTTCCGCTTCCAGCAAGACACGGTAGTTAAACGACAACCAGCTTAAGTCCCGTTTAAAATATTGATATGAATTCTCCATAATATTCTTATCTTAGGCGTGTAAATATAGATACTTTCGAGCAATAAAAGAAATTGTTATGATTAAAGTTGGATTGCTTTCAGACACCCATGCGTACTGGGATGATAAGTACGCCGAATATTTTAAAGATTGCGATGAAATCTGGCATGCGGGCGATATAGGCTCCGATCTTTTGGCCGCGAAATTCGAGGCTTTGAAACCTTTCAAAGCCGTATACGGAAATATAGACGGACAAGCCATTCGCCTGCAATATCCTAAAGTAGCTCATTTCAAGGTAGAAGACGTGAACGTTATGATGACTCATATCGGAGGTTATCCGGGCCGCTACAATCCCGAGATCCGCAAAGAATTATACGATACACGGCCAAATCTATTCATCTCCGGACATTCGCATATCCTGAAAGTAGTATTCGATCGAAGCTTGAAGTGTCTGCATATGAATCCGGGAGCGGCTGGAAAAAGTGGCTTTCATCAAGTACGTACCTTATTACGTTTCGTTATTGAGGGAAAGGATATCAAAGATTTGGAAGTTATAGAGCTAGGGAATCGGGCATTATAAGATGATTAGTTACCGCAACAGAAACTCTCGGCGAAAAGAATCGTATTTTGCAAATAAGCGAACTCTTTCTCAAAATATTCGCTAAATACCCCGGAACTCAAGTTCTCCTCGATTTGTTTCGCTGTCCAAAGCTTTCCGCTACGGCGCTTACATTGATTTAATTGCTCTTCCGTACGTAAACAAATAACATAGAGAGATACCAAATGTTTCACCTTCTCGTTCTCAAATGTATAACGGATCAGGAAGCGTGGAGCAATTGATTTATCTTGCGCCAAACTTCCGAGAGTCTCTTTGACCGTGCTATCTATACTATGTCGGAAGAGCACGTAATTATGGAACGGATAATCCATCGTATCCGGAGAGACAAACTCATCCTTACTTCGTCTCACCAGATATAACATACCATTATAAACAACGGCGATACGCACGATCGGATGATAGTATTTCTTCGGTAAAGAGCGGCTGACCGAACGTGCGATACAACCGATCACCTTCCCATTGTCATTCAATACGGGAACCCACATTTCCTTTTTCAAGCTACCTTGCATCAAGGACAAACGTATTTGCTCATAAACAATGACCAAAACACCGATTACCAATCCCAACTCCCGGTATAAGAAACGTTCGGTACGCATATTCTGCATCGTTTCCGGCAAGATGCTATATAACAAGATGATGAAAAGATGCAACGTGTACAGGTTCTGTACCAACTGAGCGAGGAAATAAAATTCGTTCAAGGTAGTACGAAGCAAAGTACGTTTAAAAAGAGGGACGTTTCGAATCGCGTATACGTTGTATGACCGTTCTCCTCGTGAACCCCACGATCGCTAACGCCACGACCAGTAATACTTCCGTGATAAGAGGAGAGTATATAAACAACACAGGTTCAAGCTTGAGACAAAGAAATACGGAATATAAGACCAATGTGCCCGCCGATGGCAGAAGCATAAATTGGTACACCTTATCCTTACTCAACACTTGAAACAAAAAAATACAAACAAAACAGAAAGTAACCCCAATTATAAAGGATAATAAATAAGAAAAATAATTGTCCAAAAACATGAACAACAACAACGGCAATAAACCTATCGCCTGATTATCTAGACCTTTCTTTACTCTGTTCATCCCTTCCCCCCTTTAGTCCACTTTTATATTAATAACAACAAAGATTGTCAAAAGTTCATGAATCATATATGCTTTTCCGCATGGTACGACGAGCGCACCAGCGGAGCGCTCTCTACTTTCTTAAAACCTTTGTTAACGGCCTGTTGTCTATAATATTCAAAGCGTTCAGGAGTCACATATTCAGAGACGGGAATATTCTTGCGAGAGGGCTGTAAATACTGCCCGATTGTCAAAACAGAAACACCCGCCTGCAAAACATCATCCATTAATTCAAGCACCTCATCCTCAGTCTCCCCCAGTCCGACCATGATACCAGTCTTGGCTACCACACCCCGCTCAGCGATTCGTCGCAAAACGGATAAGCTCACGTCATACTTAGCGGCGCTACGCACTTGCGGACTGATACGGCGTACAGTCTCCATATTATGGGAGATAATCTCAGGCGCCGCATCCACGACCTGATCAACCAGATCCAATCGTCCTTGAAAATCCGGGATTAAGACTTCCACGGTCGTTTGAGGATTCACCTCTTTGATCGTACGGATCGTATTTACCCAATGAGAAGCGCCTAAGTCTGGTAAGTCATCACGATCAACGGACGTGATCACCGCATGCTTGAGATTCATTAAACGGATGCTCTCCGCTACATTCGCAGGCTCTTTCGGGTCCAACGGAAGAGGTTTACCCGTTAGCGTATTACAAAAACGACAAGAGCGAGTACAGATCTCACCACCGATCATGAATGTAGCTGTTCCCCAGCTCCAACATTCACCCATATTCGGGCATTTACCACTTGTGCATATTGTGTGAAGGCAATGAGATTCAACAATACTTTTTGTCTTCGTGAATTGCTCATTTCCGCCAAGCCGGATCTTCAACCAATCCGGCTTTCTTAAATGCTGCGCCATGTCTTACAAATTATTGAATAAATAATTAGCCATCTTCGTATACAAATGGTAACGGGTATTACCACCATATATGCTATGATTCCGATCTTTATAAACATGCATATCGAACTGCTTATTGGCTTGAACCAAAGCCTCGGCATATTCCATTGTTTGCATAAAATGAACATTATCATCGGCGGTTCCATGAACCAGCAATAACTTGCCTTGTAAGTCTTTCACCCGGCGTAACGGAGAGGTAGCCGCATAGCCCTCGAAATTCTCTTGCGGGGTACGCATGAAACGCTCCGTATAAACGGAGTCATAATATTTCCAGTCCGTCGGAGGAGCTACAGCGATACCCACCTTAAACGTTCCGTTTCCGGTACTCAAGGCCATCAACGTGTTATAACCTCCGAAACTCCAACCCCAGATCGCGATACGATCCTTATCGATATAAGGTAACTTGCCTAACGCTTGCGCAGCCTCCACTTGGTCTCTGGATTCCAGCTCGCCCATTCTCAAATAAGTACATTTACGGAATGCCTCACCACGGGCACCGGTTCCACGACCATCCACACATACCACGATAATACCATTTGAGGCCAGATATTGCTCCCAATCGAAACCGTATTGATCCAATACTTGCTGGGAGTTAGGGCCACTATATTGCGTCATCATCACCGGATATTTCTTCGACGGGTCAAAATCAGCGGGTTTTACGATCCAAGCGTTGAACTCATAATCCGAAGCCGTATGTACCTTCATAAATTCCTTCTTAGCAAAAACATATTCCTTCAGCTTACTCTTCAATGCTGCGTTATCTTGCAGAACACGTAGTTCCTTTTTGGTCTTCGTCTCATTCACCGTAATCTTCGCCGGGGTATTCGCATTGGAATAGGTATTCACGAAATAATAAGCGAAATTGTCACTAAAGACCGCCTTGTTCATACCCTCTTCCGTGGAGAGTTTTGTCTTCACGCCTTTCGCGTCGATCTTATAGATAGAGCGGCGGATCGGGCTTTCCTCGGCAGACTCGTAATAGAAAGTCTTCGTATTCTCATCCACACCTAGAAAGGCCGTGACATCCCAGTTCCCTTGAGTTACCTGACGTTGCATAACACCTGTCGGGGAATACAAATAAATATGGGAATAGCCATCTTGTTCACTCACATAGGTAAACCCATTGTTCAAGAACTGGATGGAAGTCAACCAATCAGAATCCACGTAGCATTTATTTTCCTCACGCAAGATCAAACGGAACACACCGCTCTTCGGATTTGCATAATACATATTGAATACATTCTGCTGGCGGTTCAATGTCATGATAGCCAACTGATCCGGATTCTGCGTGAAAGTAATGCGGGGAATATAGAAGTCGCCTTCTACCGGGACCTTCATCTCTTTCGTGTCTTTGGTGACTACGCTATAAGAATGTACGGAGACCTTTGAATTCTTCTGCCCGGCCTTCGGATATTTATATTCGTAATACCCCGGATAAAGTCCCTCACCATACATCTGCATAGAATATTCGGGCACCTCGGACTCGTCAAAACGGACAAAGGCCAGATACTCGCTATCGGGAGACCACGCCATTAGATTTGTCACCGCGAATTCTTCCTCATACACCCAATCCGTGATACCATTCAATATCTTATTCAACTCACCGTCCTTGGTAACTTGTACCTCGGTATCAAAATCAAACTTACGTATCCAAATATTATTATCCCGTACATAAGCGCACATACGACCATCCGGCGAGAATGTCGGGATCATTTGCTTACCCTTGGCATCGGAAATAGGCTTCACATAATTACGACGTACGTCATAATCATAAACCACAGCCTTGGTAGAGCGACGATAAATAGACTCCGTATCCCTCCAAACCAAGATATGATGCCCGGTGCTGCTGATTGTATATCCATCAAAATCCGTAAAGGTACATTCACGAGCTTTACGGGCATTAAACAATGTATCCACAGGATTTCCCGTACGATAGGAATATTTAATGATCATACTCTTATCGGCGTTCATGGCTGTGTAGTGTTCTCCATCCGGCAGGGATCGCATCTCTCCGATAGCCGTCACTTGACGAAATTTCCCATCGGTTATTTCTTTTTAAGTCAACATGCTTGCTTCCGGTTTGTGCGGCCACACTTCCGAATACGGCCAACGAAAGCAATAAACTAAAACCTAATCGTTTCATTTATACTCTTTATTTCAGATTGAAACGCGAAGTTAGCATAAAAAAGTGATTCAAATTGCGAGAAATCGTATCTTTGTCTTATGAAAAAAAAACTAAACGATATTATGAATTTGGGGATTTTCTACGGGATCTATTCAAATTCAAGGTTCAGAAGATTTCCATAAACGCAGGCTTCACCTGCCCGAACCGAGACGGGTCTAAAGTTGGATGGGGCGGTTGCACCTATTGTAATAACCAAACATTCAGTCCAGAATACTGTCATACGGAGAAAAGCGTTACCGAGCAATTAGAGGAAGGCGTACGTTTTTTTTTCCCGCAAATATCCGGATATGCGGTATCTGGCCTACTTCCAAGCCTACACGAATACATACGACCGATTAGACTCTCTTATTCTCAAATATGAGGAAGCGCTTGCCTATCCCGGAGTAGAAGGATTGATTGTCGGCACTCGTCCGGACTGTATGCCGGAAGGTTTATTGGATTATTTTGCGGAGCTTTCCCTGCGAAAATTCGTCATGATTGAATATGGATTGGAAAGTACGCTTGATAAGACCTTAGTCCGCATAAACAGAGGGCATACCCATGAAGAATCGGAATCCGCTATCCGTCGTACGGCGGCAAAAGGTATTTACACCGGGGCACACCTGATACTCGGACTACCGGGAGAAAGTAGGGATGAAATATTACACCATGCGGATGTCTTATCACGCCTCCCGATCACGACACTTAAACTGCACCAATTGCAGCTAATCAAGAATACCCGCATGGCGAAAGAGTTCAAGGAAGATCCTTCTGATTTCCATTTATATACGGCTGATGAATATATCGAATTAGTGATTGACTTCATAGAACGACTGAACCCCTCTATCGTAGTAGAGAGGTTCGTATCACAATCCCCCAAAGAGCTACTGATCGCACCGGATTGGGGTTTAAAGAATTTCGAATTTACCGCTAAGGTAAATAAGCGGATCGAGGAAAGAGATACACGGCAAGGACGACTATTTCAAGTCTAAGGCGACATCACCATAAAAGGTAATAGCCTGTTTATTCACGGGTGTCACATTGATTGTCACCGAGCCATTCGGATAGACTTCCACCCGAAACATGTATACATCCTCTTTGGTCTTTACACGGAACTTGATTTCGGAACTACCTTTCTTTTCAGAGGTTTGCTCCTTCTCTGCCGCCACTTCTTTAAACGTCAAGCCCTCTCCACCACCATAAGGAGCAGAGTAAACACGTCCAAAGTAAGGAAGATAAGACAGGATCGAGTCACCATGTATTTCCAATGAGTAGGGGGAAGTAAGATTGACGGATCTCCCGGCCATCGGTACGGCACGATCCACATCGATCTTAATACGACCGCTATCCACGATCTCCCTCACTACTCTCTCTTTTTGCTCCTTCCGCTCTTGCTTACTTTGAGCAAAAAGGGATTGCCCTGCACAAAAAAGGACAATCCCTAAAAATCCAACTAACCTTGTTAATCTCATAACCTTAATAAACTAAACACACTATTAATCACTCTATATAGTAAAGACAATCCTTCGGGTGAATAGTTTAATCTAAAAAGGTCAAATTAAGGCTGTTTATATTTCATTATCATATTAACGCAAATTATCCAAGATATAATCCTGTACGGTAAAATCTTTCCGTACGATCGTATCACCGGGAACACGTTCGTCTGTCGTGATCGCTAAATTCTCATCGCCTAAGACTTGACGGCTCAAGAAGCTCATGATATCGTATTGGTTCCGGGACATAGGGAGCCCAGAGATCTCATGCCCCGCATTCTCTACCTTATAAAAATAATAGGAAGCTTGAAGATTTTCCAGACTTTTCGCTACAGCGGATGATCCCCATAAACCGCCGAGGTTCTCCATAGCGGCTTGTTCAAAAGGAACGGTTTTATCCGCATCGCCATGGAATAGCATAATCGGACAAGGCATCTTTTCCCAATGTGGAGGAAGCACACCAGAGACCGCACCGGCATATGAGATCACACCGGCATAGTTGAAACCTGCCGGTAGCCTTTTCGCCAACTCATGTCCGTTACATAAATCATACTCTGCCTGCAATACCGTAATCGCCCCGGCACTCGAACCGCTCGCTACGATCTGCTCCACATCGATGTTCCAATCCGAGCTTTGGTTGATCACAAAACCGGTAGCATCATAAAAAATCCTCTACCGCCGTATCGATCGCATGCTGCAAGGCGCGATAAAGTCCATCGGAGAAGAGACTTTAGAAGGATCCAGATTCTTCAAGGTGGTACGATAATCCGTAGAAACGACCACAAATCCGTTTCGGGCGAGGAACTCGAAATAGGGAATATATCCTTTATCCGCCTTATCTCCCCCTTTAAACCCACCGCCAAAAGCAAAAAATCATCACAGGCTTTTTTAAGGCGGGCGATATAGAAGGCAACTCATACTTGTCCAAGGACAATGTATCTGTCCCTTTTATAGAGAATACGAAATTCTCTTTCTGAACTTCCACATTCGCCACAGGTTTAGGCTGCGTACAAGCGAACGAGCAGACGATCCATAAAGCAAATAGCGAATACACCCAATTTCTGTTCATCTTATTTTCGTATTAGAGGTTATTTTGTTCCTTCCTTCAAACCATCCAAGAACTTATCCACTTTCTTGGCAGCGTCTTTCACGCCCGCTTTCATTTTCAATCCGGCGTATGTCGCTTGCAATTTAATGATCTCCGCTTTCTCATCAGCGCTTAACTCTTCCTCGAACTTGGCGTAAAGATTCGTGGATAGATCCGAGAATTTCAGATCCGCCTTCTTCCAGTCCTTATCGGTATAATCAGCGGCCTCCATTTCCACCTTATCTACAAAATCACTAAACTCCTTCACATATGAATCCTTTGATTGGCAGGCGCTCAAAGCGAACATAACCAATAACATGAATAGTACTTTCTTCATCTTTTAATTAAAAATTAATTCGTTATACAACACAAATATATGCAAAAAGGTTAAACCCTTGTATATGTCGTATAACTTTACGTAATTTGCTATCCTATTTTCTGAAACAGATTAATAATTTTATGGAGAAAAAACATCAGTATCAAGGATTAACCAAACAAGAAGTAGAAGAAAGCAGGCGCCTTCACGGCGAGAATGTACTTACCCCGCCCCAGAAAGCTTCGTTATGGAGCCAATTCTTGGAGAAATTCGAAGATCCTATTATTCGTATATTATTAGTGGCATGGCTCTTGTCCATGATAATCGCTGGCGTACATTGCTGGGGACCTGAGGCGAAAGGTTTTACGGCCTTCTTGGAGCCGATCGGCATTTTCTTCGCTATCATGCTTGCCAGTTGCGTGGGCTTTTTCTTCGAGGTGAAAGCGAACAAGGCATTCGATATCTTGAATACAGTCAATGATGATATTTTAGTGAAGGTAATCCGTGACGGGAATATCTGCCAAATACCGAAAAAAGAGGTCGTCGTAGGCGATATCGTTGTTTTGGAGACAGGTGAGGAAATTCCCGCAGATGGACATTTGCTTGAAGCCATTTCCCTACAGATCAACGAATCCACACTAACCGGTGAACCGATTATTAGCAAGACAACAAACGAGGCGGATTTCGATACGGAAGCGACTTATCCGTCCAATGTAGTCATGCGAGGAACGACGGTCGTGGACGGACATGGCGTCATGCAAGTGGAAAAAGTGGGTGATGCTACCGGATACGGTAAGGTCTACGAAGGCTCGCAAATCGAGAGCGATGTAGAGACTCCCTTACAGATCCAATTGAAAGGTTTGGCCGGAGTGATCAGCAAAGCCGGATATACGATCGCCGGAGTGACGTTCATCGCCTTGACCGTAAAATTCCTTTTATCGGATAGCTTCCCCGGGATGCCGGCGATGGACATCATCGCCCATATCCTCAACTACTTTATGGTAGCGGTTACGTTGATCGTGGTATCCGTTCCGGAAGGATTACCGATGAGTGTCACGCTAAGTTTGGCCCTAAGCATGAACCGTATGTTGAAGACGAATAATCTTGTCCGCAAAATGCATGCCTGCGAGACCATGGGAGCAACTACCGTAATTTGTACGGACAAAACCGGAACGTTGACACAGAATCAAATGCAAGTCTACCAAACGAATTTCTACAACCTGAAAGAACAAAAGCTTGGGGAGGATGAGTTAAGTAACCTGATCAAAGAAGGTATCTCCACGAACTCCACGGCATTCCTCGATTTCTCGGAAGAAAAGGTAAAAACCCTTGGAAACCCGACGGAGGCCGCCCTTTTACTCTGGTTGAACGGACAACACCAAAATTATCTGGAATTAAGAGAGAACGCTACGATCCTAGATCAATTGACCTTCTCTACGGAACGGAAATATATGGCTACAATCGTACAATCACCGTTACTCGGCAAGAAGGTACTTTACGTGAAAGGTGCTCCCGAAATCGTACTGGCCAAAAGTAACCGGGTGGCGATAGACGGAACTTGCAAACCGGTGGCGGAATGTAAAGCCGGCATCGAAAAACAATTATTGGATTACCAGAACCAAGCGATGCGTACGCTTGGCTTCGCTTACCAAATTATCGAGGATGGAAAGGATGAGACTTTCTTCGTAGAGGGTCGTTTGCATGATACGGATTTAACGTATTTAGGTATTGTAGCGATCTCCGATCCGGTACGTGCGGACGTGCCGCCCGCTGTTCAAAGTTGCTTGAACGCAGGTATCAACGTGAAGATCGTTACGGGAGATACACCGGGTACGGCCAAAGAAATCGGACGGCAGATCGGTACGTGGAAAACGGATGATAGCGACAGGAACATTATAACAGGTCCCGCATTCGAGGCGCTTAGCGACCAAGAGGCCTTGGAGCGTGTCTTAGACTTGAAGATCATGTGTCGTGCCCGTCCTACGGACAAACAGCGTTTGGTACAATTATTACAGCAAAAAGGCGCTGTGGTAGCGGTTACCGGCGACGGGACAAACGATGCCCCAGCCTTGAAAGCTGCTCAAGTCGGCCTCTCCATGGGAGACGGTACTTCCGTCGCCAAGGAAGCCAGCGACATCACGATTATCGATAACTCGTTCAGTAGCATTACCCGTGCGGTGATGTGGGGACGTTCCCTGTACCGGAACATCCAGAAATTCCTGTTGTTCCAATTGACCATCAATGTTGCCGCTTGTCTGATCGTATTATTAGGTTCCTTATTAGGTACGGAATCACCTTTGACCATCACGCAGATGTTATGGGTAAACTTGATCATGGATACATTCGCAGCCGGAGCATTGGCCTCTCTCCCACCGAATGAACGAGTGATGAAAGATAAACCTCGCCGGAGCGGTAAGGACGGCGACTTTATCATTACTCGCCCGATGGCTTACAATATTTTCGGTGTCGGATTCGCATTTGTCGTAATCTTGATGGGCTTGTTGTTCTATTTCCATGCGCAAGACGGCTTAACGCCACACGACTTATCATGGTTCTTCAGCTTCTTCGTGATGCTACAGTTCTGGAATATGTTTAACGCGAAGGCTTTTATGGAAGGACGTTCCGCTTTCGCCAATTTAAAGGATAGTAAAAGTTTCTTGCTAGTTGCATTACTGATTTTGATCGGTCAATACCTGATCGTCACTTTTGGAGGCGAGATGTTTAGCGTAATACCTTTGTCCTTGAGAGATTGGGCGATTATTATCGGATCTTCCTCTCTAGTTTTATGGATCGGTGAGTTATTCAGGTTATCCAAAAGATAAATATATATTGTACAAATTGTAGAGACGGGACACGCTCCGTCTCTACAACTGAAAATAGTACACCTATATAATATATCAACCTAGCTATAAATAGCTATTTCCTTATTCCATTTCGTTTTTTAACTTCGCATCCCAAATTATTTAAATCATGGAACATCTATTAGAATTAGCGAAAAGAAACCAAGAAAGAGCTTGGGAAGTGATCCGGCAAACCGACATTATAAATATCTGGAAATCTGTCGGGGCGGAAATAAACTTAGTAGGCTCCTTAAATATGGGACTACTCATGAAACATAAGGATATCGACTTCCATATTTACACCTCTCCCTTCCGTATATCCGACAGCTTCCAAGCGATGGCCCGGCTAGCGGAGAACCCGCTCATTAAACGAATCGAATACGGAAACTCGCTCGATACGGAAGAACGATGTGTAGAATGGCACGCATGGTTCCAAGATCCGAATAACGAACTCTGGCAAATTGATATGATCCATATCGTAAAAGGTTCCCGTTATGACGGTTATTTCGAGAAAATGGCCGAACGTATAACCGCCGTACTGACTGACGAGACTCGACAGGCCATCTTAAAACTGAAATATGAGACACCGGATACAGCGAAAATCATGGGCGTGGAATATTACCTAGCAGTCATTCAAGACGGCGTGCGTACGTATGCAGAATTAGAGGACTGGAAAAAACAACATCCAGTCACAGGCGTTATCGAATGGATTCCATAAGAACATTATTGACCAAACCGTGAAGAATCGATCTCTTTCTTATTCTTCCGGTTCATCTTGCCCAATGTATACTTTAAAGTGAGCGATACTGAACGAGTATCCGAATAGATCGTCATATCACTCTTCTGGCTGGGATAATCAATATGCGTTTTCGCACGTAAGCCCTTTAACAAATCCTCACCTCGCAGCATTACACTTAACTTTTTCGGTATCGGATTCCAGACAAGCCCTGCCGATACATTATAATTACCATCCACATCATAGATACCTTGTATCGAAGGCGCACTATAGCGAGCATTCACTTCCAGCGATAAGTTCTTCTTCTTTGATAAAGTAAACGTATTGAACAACATCAACTGCCCGAATAACTTTTTCCGATCAAACGAAATATCGATAAACACTCCCTCATCTTGAATTAAGAAGCCCGATGCCACGAACCGTGAGCTAACCACCCCACCGATCCGAAACGGGATAACTGCCATCGCCCCGAAAGTATTATGCTTATCGAAATTAACCGATTGGTAATAGGCTCTCAACGCTTTCGTATCTTGATAATACAATTGGCGAATATAATTCACATGATGATTGGCAAATAGTCCAAAAACATATTTCTTTTTCAAGATATAATTAGCCCTAGCCATATAAATACGTTCCGGTTCCAAATAAGGATTTCCCCGTACCTGACTATACACATTCAAATAAGAAACATTCGAGCTCATGGCCCAATACGCCGGATACTTCTTATCGCTGGAAAAATTGACTTGAAGCATATTCGATGGATCGATCGTATAACTCAAGTTCAATTGTGGATAGAGATTTACCCCAGACCATAAGGTCCACTTCCGGCCCGCCGAATCAATCACCGCCTTATTATACTCCGCCGAAAGAGAAGCGCTCAACACCAGTTTCTTGCCAAAACGCTTAGAGAAACCGGCATACAATCCCGCCGTATACTCTTTTTTCTTTTTGGGCAAACGTAGCTGACAGATCCTCCTGTTTATCTTGGTAGGTAAAGGAGCTATTATCCGTAAAGGATAACTGCACATTCGTGCCCGCGTTAATTTTCCATCCTTTTCCAAATACCCGTTCGTAGTTGACGAATACATTCGCCAAATGGATATTTTGCCGGGAGGTAGCCTCCACCTCTTGTTTCGTATCGGGATAATCCGAGATCATATATTGATCCCTGCGATCCTTATAATAGGTATAATCCACCCCTGCGCTCAAGTTCTTGGAATGTGCATAATTCAATCGTACATTTTGAAGATTCTTCGGGCCCGATAACTTATTATTACTTTCCGCATTCTCAATACCCACAAATAGAGTGTTCGAATATCGTTTGGAATTAGAATCCGTTATCTTGGCATAATAAGAAATATCCACCTCACGCCCCTTATCCATAAACCAATTGGCACTCGCCCCAATCGTATGGTTCATAGAACGACCTACCGCCGTATTTTCTTGCAGGATCTCATAAGGGCGATCCTTCACGATAGGATAGGCGTTCATATCCTCGGTTGAACGGGAATGGTTATAATTAGCGGAATAAGATAGATCCAGACTATATTTCTTTTTGGAGTAGGATAAATTCACTAATCCGGTTGGCGAGAAGTAGAAAGCTTGCTTTCCGGTCAAAGAGATATCGGCACTTAAATCCTCATTCACTTTCTTCTCCATAATGATATTTATACTACCTCCTTTTTACGCCATATTTTGGAGGAGAGCTATACAAAAGCTCTATACTCTTTACTTTGCTGGCCGAGGTAGATTTCAGAAGCTCTACAATCTGGGACAATGACATTGAGCTTCTACGTCCGTTAATAATAATGTTCGTAGCAGGGACGCCGATGATACTAACGTTGTCCCCTTCTTTCACCAATCCGGGAATCTCTCCTAAAATATCAAATGCAGTATTCACCGGTTTGGCCATGATCAAGTTAGGCACGTCGAAAGATAAGGCATCGTCCGTAACCGTAACCAAAGGACGCTCGGAAGTAACGTAGACATCCGGCAATTTTACCGTAATACTATCTTTCACCAAGATAACAGAATCCTTAGTCTGTGCATTTACAGCGACAAGAACATTCAGAAGCAACAAGAAAGGAACAATGGCAGTCTTCATAATATCAAGATTATGTTTATAATCCGCCAAATTAAAAAGAAAAAAGGAGATAAGCAACGAAACTATCGAATATTTACGAACAAATCGTATGCATATTCAAAATAAAGCAATTACACCACACCTACTTATACTATTAACCCGTTGGCGGAATTAAGTAACCGTGCCAAATCTTATAAAGATAAAAGTCAGATCAAACCAAATGTGCCTTTAGTCTGATAATATTCATTCGACCTTATCCAAGGTAAAAGTAAAGATTAAAGTAGAACCTCCGGGGATACCGCTATAATCTCCATATCCATAACCTAGCGAAGCCGGGATAATCGCCTCCACGGTCTCATCCAGATGGATATTCAATAAGACACCGCTTAAGCCCGGGATAATGCCGTTCATAGAAAAACTTGATCTATCCAGTTTCTTTTTTGAAAGACCTGTCCATCTATAAACTTCCCTTCCAGACCTAGCAAATAGACCACGGAAGTCATCGTGGGTGTTGTTGTCCACTCATTTTCTTTCCGAATGATCCGGTATAAGGCGGTATCACCCCCTAGAACAACTTGCTTATATCTTAATTCACCCATCTCATCTTTCTCTGTTTTCTTTTCCCAGATGTATTCCTTGTTTTTGTTGATATAAGCCAATTGTTCTTCCGAGAATTGAAGCTCATCATCATCCCCACAAGAAGTAAGTCCCATCATCATGATCACTAAAAGTGACCATACATACATTGAAAGTGCTTTCATTCCGATTTCTATATAAAATTAAATTATAATTATTCTTGATTTCCGAGGCGCGAATATACAAATCCATTTTGTTATATCAACTAACTTTCCGTTCTTTGCATAAATATAGTAGTAACCAACTAATACAACATGAAACTAAATAAATTAATAGCGATCGCCAAGATCAGCCTTCTGTCGGGAGGTATAAGCATGGCACAAAAAGCGTTGAATCTTGAGGATATCGTTGCCGGTAACGTCATACAAACAAAAGGCATCGGAAGCATGACTTGGCTAAAAGACGGTGAACGTTATAGCCGCTTGGAAAATAATAAGCAAACCGGAGGCACGGATATCGTCGCCTATCAAGCAAAAGATAACTCCCGTGAAGTCATTATCCCCTCATCCCTATTGACAGACAAATCTACAGGAAAGCCTATTCCCGCACGTAGTATCTCTTGGAGTGCGGATAATGAGAAAGTCTTGATTTATAACAATACCCAACGGGTATGGCGTTATGATACCCGGGGTGACTATTGGGTATTAAACCTAAAGGACGGCGCTTTACGTCAATTGGGAAAAGGAATGCCGGAATCCTCCATGATGTTCGCTAAATTCTCTCCGGATGGCACACGTGTGGCCTATGTTTCCAACAATAATATATATGTAGAAGATATAGACTCCGGGAAAATCACGCAGCTAACAAAAGACGGAAGCGATACGATTGTCAACGGAACTTTCGATTGGGTATATGAGGAGGAGTTCAGTTGCCGGGATGGTTTCCGCTGGAGCCCGGACGGAAAACATATCGCCTACTGGCAAAGCGATACGAAAGGAACGGGAGTGTTCGACATTATTAAATAATGTAGACTCCATCTACGCAAAGGTAATCCATTTCCCATACCCCAAGGCAGGAACCACCAATTCAGCCGTAAAAGTAGGCTACGTTTCCTCTACCGGCGGGAACACCACTTGGATCGCCATACCCGGAGATCCCCGGAACAACTACCTGCCCCGTATGGAATTCATCCCCGAAAGCGACGAGTTGTTCATACAGCAACTAAACCGCCCGCAGAATACAAATAAGGTATGGATCGCCAAGATATCCGATAACTCGCTGAATAATATCTTCACTGATACGGATGCCGCATGGCTGGACACGAATGATAACATACAATGGTTAAAGGACAACCGCTATTTCACATGGGAAAGCGAGCGTAGTGGCTGGCGACACTTATACCGGATAAGCCGGGACGGAAAAGAGATACAACCCATCACCAAAGGTGATTTTGATTATATCTCGCCGGTCGGGACCGATCTACAAAAGGGCTGGGTCTATTTCATCGCCTCCCCGGACAATTTCACCCAACGTTACTTGTACCGGGCTAAAGCATTCGGCAATGGGGAAGTGGAGCGTGTAAGCCCCATGGAACAATCCGGACAGCACCGCTACAATATGTCACCCACCGGCAAATGGGCCATACATACGTATAGTAACGCCTCTACCCCATCCGTTATCGACATGGTTTCTTTCCCGAAACATCAATCCGTACGCATGCTTGAGGATAATGCCCAAGCCAAGGACCAATACGCCGCCTTAGGATTAAACCCGAAAGAATTTATCAAGGTCAAGTCCGGCAATCTAACCTTGGACGCATGGATGATAAAACCTGTCGATTTCGACGCATCCAAGAAATACCCGGTTATCATAGAGGTATACGGCGAGCCGGCGAGCGCCACCGTACAAGATGTATGGGGTAACGGAGATTTATGGCAACAATATATGGCGAACCAAGGTTATATCGTGGTAAGTATCGAGAACCGGGGTGCGAATACTCCCCGTGGACGTGAATGGCGGAAATGTATTTACGGGGAAGTGGGTACTTTCGCTTCCGAAGACCAGAGCAGGGGTATTCTGGATATGACCCGTCAATATCCGTTTATCGATGCCAACAGGATCGGTATTACCGGATGGAGCGGTGGTGGTAGCCAGACCTTAAACTGCATGTTCCGTTATCCGAAAATATTCCATACTGGTATAGCGATCGCTTTTGTAGCCGACCAACGTTTATACGACACGATCTACCAAGAACGTTACATGAATACTCCGCAGAACAATCCGGAAGGCTACCACAAAGGTTCCCCGATTACCTATGCCGAGGGACTGGAAGGTAATCTGCTGCTTATTCATGGTACGGGAGATGATAACGTGCATTACCAAAATTGCGAGATGCTGGTGAACAAGTTGATCAAGAACGGAAAGATGTTTACGCAAATCAGTTACCCGATGCGTAGCCATAGCATCAACGAAAGGGAAGGAACAACTCTTCACCTACGTAAGACAATGGCTAAATACTGGCTGGAACATCTTCCGGCCGGTGGTAAATAGTTAATCCACGATTCGATGAAACAATTTTTATTGCGATTAGTGATCTTGGCAGGAATCAGTTTCCTGCCAACGGTGTCCAACGCCCAATTAAGGGGAAAAGGCCGAAGAACTATTGTCTACGACATTAGGCAATGATCCGGAGGAACCAGTTACCCCAACCGATACGCTTTCGCTCGATGAGCAGCACCGGAAGGATTCCATCAAGATGCAGGAGCTAGCCCTCCAGTTGCAAGAGATGAAACTAAACGAGATCTTACTGAAAGACGAGCTGGAAAGCACGAAAAACAGCAACGCTACCGCCGACTCCCTAAAAAGGTCCGAGCAACGAAACCGTATCGATTCCCTTCGGGCACTGACTCCCGGCGTACCTGTAGTCGTGGAGGGGGATACCTTATTTCACCTTTACGCCAAGCGCGGAGGCCGCACCCCGGTTGACCGGGCTGAGGACATCCTCAATATCATGGTAAAGATCGGGACCTCGCATTCCTTGAAGAAGGATTCCATCTATATCTATGACAGCGAATACGTAACGGATATCATGTACGGAGACAAGGTTATCCTAAGTATCACCGATCAAGATGCCCTATGGCAAAATCTCAGTCGTATAGCCCTCGCTGAACAATATCAACCGATTATCCAAAACAAGATACAAGAGTTAAGGGAGCAACATAGTATCTTGCAGATAGCGAAACGGGTATTATTGTTCATCCTCGTAATTATCATCCAATATTTCCTGTTTAAGCTGACCAACTATCTGTTTAAGAAGCTACGCAGGAAAATTATCTGGTTAAAGCAGAACCGACTCAGATCTATTACCATCCGGGATTATGAATTTCTCAACACACATCGCCAAGGACGTGTATTGATGTTTTTCACCAACGTAATACGATGGATCGTGTTACTAATCCAATTAACCATCAGTGTACCGATCCTTTTCGCTATCTTCCCGCAAACAGAAGATCTAGCCTTGAAGATATTCTCCTATTTGTTGGAGCCGGTAAAGATGATCTTTAAATCGGTAGCCTCCTATATTCCGAACTTGTTTATCATCTTGGTGATCTATTACTGCATCAAATACATCGTAAAAGGAATCCAATACATAGCCAACGAGATAGAGAGCGAGAACCTGAAAATATCAGGTTTTTACCCGGATTGGGCGCAACCGACGTTTAATATCATCCGTTTCCTGCTATACGCCTTTATGATCGCCATGATCTATCCTTATCTGCCGGGATCGGACTCGGGGGTATTTCAAGGCATATCCGTATTTGTCGGTTTGATCATATCGTTGGGTTCCAGTACGGTGATCGGAAATATCATCGCAGGGCTGGTCATTACTTATATGAGGCCCTTTAAATTGGGTGACCGTATCCAACTAAACGAGACGACTGGCAACGTGATCGAGAAGACTCCGTTTGTAACCCGTTTACGTACCCCTAAGAATGAGGTAGTGACCATCCCGAACTCCTTTATCATGTCCTCCCATACAACAAATTATAGCGTATCCGCACGGCAATACGGATTAATCATCCACAGCACGGTTACGATCGGCTACGACGTACCTTGGCGGCAAGTTCATCAATTATTGATCAATGCCGCCCGCCAGACCACCGGGGTATTGCCAGAGCCGAAGCCTTTCGTATTGGAGACCGAACTAAGCGATTACTATCCCTGTTATCAAATCAACGCTTATATAAAGGACGCCGATAAACTCGGAGATATCTATTCCGACCTGCATCAAAACATACAGGACGTATTCAATGAGGCTGGCGTAGAGATCATGTCACCGCACTATTTCGCCGGACGAGACGGAAGCGCTTCCACGATCCCGACCGCTCCCTATCCGGATGACTGGGTAGAGCCTTCCAAGAAATAAATATTTCACGGTAAATAGTTAAAAATGATCCCTCACGAAACAAATCGTGGGGGATTTTATGTTATATGTCCAAACGTCACTAATAAAATAAATAATGGTAATGAAAAAGTATTTTATCGCAGTAGCGGCTATGGCATTTTTGGCCGCATGTAGCGGGAAGCAAGCCCAAAAGGATGTACCCGTAGAAGTAGAGGAAGAAGAATTCGCCATAATGTCGGCGGCTCCGGACGCTCCGTCTTTGCCACTGATCCATTCTGTTAAGGCGACCCAACCGGCAAAGCCCGTGAATATGAGGGATTCCTTGAAGGCTGATCCTAAAAAGGGACCGGTTATCCAAAAAAAGTATAAGGGAACCCTGACTTCTCCGGATAGCGTGAACGTAGATTATGACTTAACCTTGTATTATCAACAAGATAACGCAGACGAGGAAGGCGTATTCGAGTTGGATGCTCTTTATACCGTACCGGAAGCAGTAGCCTCAAGTACCGGAGCGGCGAAGAAAGCTCCTCAGAAAGCCATTACAACCGGTAAACAAAAAGTAAAGCACGGAACTCCCGATGACGCTAGCGCAGTAATCTACGAGTTGATTCCCAGTGATGGCGAACCCGTCATCTATTTCCTAGTAGAAGGGGATAACTTGACCTTGATGAACGACGCGTTGCAAAAAGCGGCGGCAGATCTTAACTACACGCTAAGACTTGTCCAATAAATTTATAGGCAGCACATCTTTGTATATATAGATCACCCCGATAGACTTACCGGATCGCCGGAAGCTATCGGGGTTTAGTTTTTATTTGAACCCTCCTTGGCAGATCGGTTATTTGATACCTAACTTGGCTTTGATCGCTTTAGGCAAGGCATCTTTATGAACCACGATATTCATGGTCTTATAACGGACAAACGCCTTGGAAGCATACCAAATACCGTTATACTTGCTGTTGGTTCCCCAAGAGTTCTTTACCATATAATACTCGTTCCCCTCTTGATCCTTGGCGATACCGTAGATCTGCATACCATGGTCGTCTGTCGTCTCGTAATTATCGTAAGCCAACTGACGCTCTGCTTGGGTACACCATTTCTGAGGTTGCGGTTTTGTGTTCAGCTTCTTTTCCTCCGGTTTCAATTTCAACCAATGAGCCATATCGGAACCGCTCAACTCCTGTACCTTCTCATCATCAGGCATAACGGCCACTCCGTCACGAGTAAAACCAGATTCGCTCACATCGGAACCCCAAGCGATCGTATAACCCGTATTAATCGCATTATCAAAGACCTCCATAAACTCATCCAGCGGCAAGTTATACGACATACCGTGACGCCAGTTATCCTGAATCTCTAGCGGGAACTGGGTATAGAACGGATGATGCGTATAAGAAGTCAATGAGACATAATCCGAAGCCTTCAAACCTGTAGACTCGAAGAAAGATTTCGGTGTATATTCCTTCCCTTTATACGTGAATTTCTCAGGAGGAACCCCCAAGTAGATCTGATGTACCGCAGCGACCGCCTTCTTCCATAACATGGCGTTATTCTCATCAGACTGCAATTTGCGTAACTTTCCCTTGGCGATAGCGGCCACCTATAGCGTCCGTCAAGGCGGAAAGCTCGGTATGGTTACTCAACGTATCGGCATACATCACACCCGGGCGCATCTCCTCTTCCGGAACCAAGCCGAATGTTTCCATTCCATAAAGCGCATCATAGAAAGATCCGCCTTGTGAAAAGGAAACGTCCCCGTGAGTACGCACAGCAGCGTCGGCACGATCCAGATAGGTGTTATATACCGTAAACATCTCGGATAAGTCATACTCGCCCTTTCCCATACGAAGCAACTCCGACTCCAAGAAAGAGTACGAGGAGTAGCACCAGCACGTACCCGCACGATTTTGGTTCTTAACAGATGTAATGGGGTTCTCTTTCACGGTCGTGAACACGAATCCCTCCTCACTCACCTTCTTCTCCGTGTCTTGCGCTTGGATCGTAGCGGACATAGTCAGAGCGAATAGCATGCTTGAAACTAGAATTGTCTTTTTCATGTAATTTTATATATTTATATTAGTATTAAGTCCGTATCGACCGCAAATGTAAGTTTTTTATCCGTAGCTAACTCTACAAAGTCGTACGTATTTGAGATATTTTATCTAAGTTTGCCTCTTCAGAAAACATAATATATAACTAATTATCTGCAAAATGAGAATATCTATTATCGGTTCGGGTAATATCGGTGGAGCGATCGCCCGAGGTTTAGCGAAAGGAACCATGTTCAAAGCCTCTGATATCACTTGTACCGCCCAATCGGACGAGACCTTGGAGAAGATGAGAAAGATCGATCCGGACTTTATCTTGACCCATGATAACGTGGAAGCGGCACGAAACGCTGATATCATCATCATCGCCGTTAAACCTTGGCGTGTAGAAATGATTATAGATGAGATTAAGTCGGTGCTCGACTTCGAGAAACAAATCATCGTATCCGTAGCGGCTGGCGTGACTTTCGACCTGTTGAATACTTATTTGACCAAGAATACAGACTTCGATTGTCTGGCTACTCCCACGATCTTCCGGATCATGCCCAACACGGCTATCGAGGTGATGAGCAGCATGACTTTCGTTTCCGCCCGCAACGCCTCCAAGGAGCAAACGGATCTAATCATCCATATCTTCAACGAGCTTGGCAACGCCATGTTGGTAGAAGAACGGTTGATGGGCGCAGGAACAGCATTGGCTTCCAGCGGCATCGCTTTCGCCTTGCGTTATATCCGCGCGGCGATAGAAGGCGGCGTGGAATTGGGTTTCTATCCGAAACAAGCGCAAGAGATCGTGGTGCATACCGTGAAAGGCGCCGTTGATTTATTGCTCGAGAACAAAAGTAACCCGGAGATGGAAATCGATAAGGTAACAACTCCGGGCGGAATCACGATCAAGGGTCTAAATGAGATGGAACTTTCCGGTTTTACCTCTTCCGTGATCCGGGGACTGAAGGCCAGTAAATAAAAATAGGCAGACAAAGTAGTTTGCCAGCACCAATACGCCCCGAAATATGCTGACAAACTACTTTACCTGCCCTCGGCAGGTTTATGTTCTTTCCGCCTAGTCATTTCCATCTCCAACATCCGGAGTTCCCGGCTGGTCTGCCCCGCGACAGAAGTATTCTCTTCCGCACGCCGGATCAAATACGGCAGTACATCCCTTACCGAGGCGTACGGTACGTATTTGGTTACGTTATATCCCGCATGGGCTAAATTGAAGGAAATATTATCGCTCATTCCCAATAGCTGCGCAAAGAAAACACGGGAGTCATCGCGGGCGATCCCCTTCTCGTCCATCAATTTCGCCAACTTATAATTACTCTCCTCATTATGAGTTCCCATAAACATCTCAAAACGATCTAAATGATCCATGGTGAAACGGACCGCCGCATCATAATTCTCGTCCGTGGCCTGCTTATCTTTACAAATCGGATCGGGATAATCCAACGCCGCCGCACGGGGCACGCTCCGCTTCCATATAAGCCCCGCGCACGAATTTCACGCCCGCAATATAACCTTTCGCCACGGCATCATCGTAGATACGACGCAGATAAGGCATCCGGTCATGACGATACATTTGCAAGGTAGCGAATACGATCGCACGTTTCTTGTTGAACTTACGCATCGCCTCATCGGTCAACGCATCAATGGCATCTTGGAAACAATAATCCTCCGCATCCACTAAAATACGTACGTCGTTATCGTAAGCCCGTTGGCAAAGCGCCATAAAACGCTCGCGGAACTCGCGGAAATGCCGGACATCGTCTATCGTAAGCTCTTCCCGTTTCTCGGAAGCTTTGGCCAGTAACTCATCGGTCGTGATCGTGGATGGTTTGAATACGGCATAGGCCAGATTCGTATTTCCTTTCGCAAAATCTATCGAGCGCAAGGTTTCCTCGAAAGTCGCCTGTATGCCCTCCGGGGTCTGCTCGCTCTCCGCCGAATAATCGAGCGTCGATTTCACGTTGTATTTCATCAAGTGGTTGATGGCTGCGGAACAGTCTTGTAAAGTTTCTCCCCCAACGAACTGTTTATATAAGGTAGGCTTCACCGCCCAAGCCAGCGGGAAATGTATTTTCAAGGCTATACTCGTGGCTACTTTAGCGCATTTTACCAACCAAGGATATTTTATCGTATTAAAAAGCCAGTAAGCATTTTGTAGTTCTCCCCGCGACTTCGACGAGAAAGCGATCTCGGTATTGTTAAAGTCTAACATATTGTATGTAGATAAAGGTAACGTCATAGCGTAGAGACGGGGCACGCCCCGTCTCCCCCACAATCAGTTGGTATTTCTTAATTATGACAATTATTTCTCACCTAAGAACGGATACCCGTAGCTCGTCGGAGGAACCAAACATTCCTTGATACAACGAGGATTCGTCCAACGAATCAAGTTCAGCGGGCCACCGGCCTTGTCATTCGTTCCGGACGCACGGGAACCGCCGAACGGTTGCTGGGCGATCACGGCGCCGGTCGGTTTATCATTGATATAGAAATTACCGGCCGAATAGCGCAAGGTATTGAATGCCTTATCGATCGCATAGCGATCACGGGCGAAAATAGAACCCGTCAATCCGTACGGAGAAGTACGATCACAAAGTTCCAAAGTCTCCTCATATTTAGCGTCGTCATATACGTAGATCGTAATCACCGGCCCGAAGATTTCCTCTACCATGCTCTTGAACATCGGGTCCGTGGTCTGGATAACCGTTGGCTCCACGAAATAACCTACAGATTTGTCCCCGTTACCACCAAAAAGAACCTCTGCGTCCGGAGACTGTTTCGCATAATCGATATAACTCATGATGTTATCGAACGAAGCCTCATCGATCACGGCATTGACAAAGTTCGTGAAATCCTGCACGTCACCCATCTTGATCTCTTTCAGCATATCGCCCACGTAATCTTTCACCTCTTTCCAGAGAGAAGCCGGGATATAGGCCCGGGAACCCGCCGAGCACTTCTGCCCCTGATACTCGAACGCACCGCGCACGATAGCTGTCGCCACCTCCAACGCCGGAGCGGAAGGATGAGCGAAGATAAAGTTCTTGCCACCTGTTTCGCCGACGATCTTCGGATAAGATTTATAATGCCCCAAGTTCTCTCCGATCTGACGCCACAAGGTATTGAACGTAGAGGTAGAGCCCGTAAAATGGAATCCCGCCAAATCACGGCTACCCGTAATCACCTTACCGATCACGCTACCCTGTCCCGGGATGAAATTCACTACGCCATCGGGCAAGCCGGCCTCTTGGAAAACCTTCATCAAGAAATAGTTCGAATGGATCGCCGTAGTAGACGGTTTCCATACCGCCACGTTACCCATCATAGCCGGAGCCATATTCAGGTTGGAAGCGATCGACGTAAAATTAAACGGCGTGAGCGAGAACACGAAACCTTCCAAGGCTCGGTATTCCATACGATTCAATATACCCGTCTCGGAATAGGGTTGATCGGCATATACTTGACTAGCGTAGAAGGTACTGAAACGCAAGAAATCGATCAATTCGCAGGGAGCGTCGATCTCCGCTTGGAACGGATTCTTGCTCTGTCCCAACATAACCGAAGCGTTCAGGATATAACGATATTTCGTAGCCAACAACTCAGCTACACGAAGCATAATAGACGCACGTTCCACCCATGGAAGTTCTGACCATTCCTTATGCGCTTTCATGGCGGCGTCGATAGCCATTTGTACTTCTTTCTCGCCCGCCTTATGATAAGTAGCCAATACATGATGATGATCATGAGGCATAACGACCTTACCGGTATTACCCGTACGGATCTCTTTTCCGCCAATTACCAGAGGTATATCCCATTCCTCGGAACTTATCTGCGCCAACGCTTTCTTTAAGGATGCTTTTTCACTTGATCCGGGAGCATACGCTTTTACCGGCTCATTAATGGGTTTAGGAAATCTAAAAATAGCATTATCCATAATACTTCAGATTTTTTAAATGGTTATTCAATGAAACTTTCTGCTGTAAACGTAGCAAATTTATTTTAAAACAGTGGCGTGTAAACGTTAATATATATCAACCAAAGATAAGCTCATTTCACGGTCTATACAATGATCTAAAAGACCTCTCCCGAAAACAATCCGCGAAAGTTGTTTGTTACATTAACATATTAATCATCTTAAAGGAATAAAATTATGGCAATTAAAAGAGTTTGGATTGAAGAGGATTGCATCGCTTGCGGTACATGCGAGGGCATTTGCCCGGAAGTATTCACTGTTACAGATCGTTCACGTGTAAACGAAGGAGTTAATTTCGATGATTTCGAGGCGGGTATTAAAGAGGCTGCCGAAAGCTGCCCGGTCGAGGTTATCAAATACGAATAGACGAAAACACATTAACCCTTACTTTTCCTTCCTAGATAAAATCACAGAATCATTGCGCGATCTATAATAACACGTTACCTTTGCGGAGATAAGGTTAATAACATTAACTTCTTACGGGAATAGAAAGAATCAAAATAAGAAATAAGAAGTAAAATGAGAAAATTAGTATTACTGAGTTTTGTTATTGTCGCCTCTTTGCAATTTTGCGGGGCGCAATCATTAGATAAGATGCAATGGTTCAACGAGCCGGAGCAATGGGAGATTAAAGACAAGTCACTTTCCATGCAGGTCACTCCCCAAAGTGACTATTGGAGGATTTCCCATTACGGGTTTACGGTAGATGACGCTCCTTTTTATTATGCGACTTATGGGGGTGAATTCGAAGTGAAAGTCAAGATAACCGGCGATTACAAGCAGCGTTTTGACCAAGCCGGCCTGATGCTTCGCATCAATCATGAAAATTATATAAAAGCCGGTATAGAGTTCGTGGATGGTAAATACAACCTAAGCGCGGTCGTTACGCATAAGACCTCCGACTGGAGCGTTATCACCTTAGACAAAGCGATCCCTTATGTATGGATAAAAGCTGTCCGGAGATTGGACGCCGTGGAGATCTTCTACTCATTCGATGATAAGGAATACACCCTTATGCGTAACGCTTGGCTACAAGACAATATCCCCGTACAAGTCGGGTTTATGGCCGCTTGTCCCGACGGGAAAGGATTTAATGTGACATTCGAGCATTTCAAGGTAAAACACCTCCCGGATCAGCGCCGGTTAGAATGGCTAAAGAAAAATGCCGAATAGCTTATAATTGCCGGACATATCATGTATGCCCTTGTCAAGGATCATGAGGTGAAGGAGATTATATTGATGAGGTAATCCTATCTATTTGCTTAAATTAATGGAATAATTCTGACACATCTCTTTTTAAAAAGGGCTCAATCAGATACTAGAAGATGGTAAAAAGCACGTTTGAAGGCCATTTTCCACTCAAAAAGCCTTGCTTTTTCACACGGATACCGGCGTAAAGTGATGCGACTAGCGGCGTTATCCCATACAATAGGAGACGTAAAGCGATACATTTAGTCTCATGAAGCGATATAACCGTATGTAAATACGCTCCGATCCGGATAAAAACAAGGCTTGCGCTCTAATAAATATGAACTAGGATGAATTCCTTCAGCTAGAATAAACACCCTTTTTTCGATAATAATCAAGGGAACAAGTAGTTGCTGTTATTTTTTCCCGTTTTTAGCAACAAGGTGTACCTCCGTCCGGAATATGCGACTCTCCGGCACTTGAGTTTACAAAATGTCAAAATGATAATCGCCCATATATATAAATCACCATTCTCCATCCGGAAGCAAATGAAGCGCCTATTCATTATAATCCTCAACCATCCTATCCATACCTGTTAATTAGAAAAAGAAAACAAGGGCTTTCACCTTCTTTTTGCTTTTTATTCCTATCTTTGGAGCGACATAATACAATAACTTCAGCAAAATGAACGAACAGATACAACAAATCGCAGAGCGTCTGGCCGGATTACGGGACGCACTGGAGATTACGCCGGAAGAAATGGCAAAGGTCTGCAACCTCACGACTGAGCAATATTTGCTGCTGGAAAGCGGCACGGTTGATATTTCCGTTAGCGTATTGCACCAGATCTCACAGGCTTATGGCGTAGAATTAACCACGTTGATGTTTGGCGACGAGCCTAAAATGAGTACGTACTTTATTACTCGTAACGGAAAAGGTGTTGCCGTAGAGCGTACGAAAGCCTATAAGTACCAATCATTGGCCGCCGGTTTCGTCGGACGTAAAGCGGACCCCTTCTTGGTAACCGTACATCCCAAACCAGAGGATGAGCCGATGTATCTCAATTCCCATCCGGGGCAAGAATACAATATGGTATTAAAAGGACGTCTGTTACTACAGATCAACAATAAAGATCTTATCTTAGAAGAAGGTGATAGTATTTATTTTAACTCAGAGCTTCCTCACGGTATGAAAGCGCTGGATGGGGAAAAGGTCAGTTTCTTGGCCGTCATTTTATAAACGATCAACAGCATGTTAGAAAGATTTATAGATAAAACGACGTTTGAGTCGCAAGAAGATTTTATTAAAAACTTCAAGATCAAGGTTCCGGAGAACTTCAACTTCGGATATGATGTGGTAGACGCTTGGGCGGAGGAAGAACCTGATAAGAAAGCGTTATGTTGGACAAACGATCATGGAGAGCATATTGATTTTACGTTTGCCGACTTGAAACGGTATACGGACCAGACGGCTTCTTATTTCCAATCCTTGGGCATCGGACACGGCGATATGGTCATGCTGATACTCAAACGCCGTTATGAGTTCTGGTTCTCTATCATCGCATTGCATAAATTAGGGGCTGTCGTGATACCGGCTACACACTTACTGACCAAGAAAGATATCGTTTATCGTGCGAATGCCGCCGATATCAAGATGATCGTTTGCGCCGGAGAGGAAGTGATAACGAAACATATCATAGAGGCTTTGCCGGACTCACCGACCGTAAAAAGTGTTGTATCCGTAGGGCCGGAAATACCGGAAGGTTTCGAGGATTTCCAACAGGGTATCCAAAACGCCGCTCCTTTCGTCCGCCCGTCTCACCCAAATAGCAATGACGATATCTCTTTGATGTATTTCACCTCCGGTACGACTGGAAACCCGAAAATGGTGGCCCACGACTTTACGTATCCGCTGGGGCATATCGTGACCGGAAGTTTCTGGCACAACTTGCATAAAGACAGCCTCCACCTGACGATCGCAGATACGGGCTGGGGCAAGGCAGTTTGGGGTAAGCTATATGGGCAATGGATCGCCGGAGCGACCGTATTTGTTTACGACCACGAGAAATTCACGCCTGCTGATATGTTGCAGATGATACAGGATTACCGGATCACCTCGCTTTGCGCTCCTCCTACGATCTTCCGTTTCTTAATTCGTGAGGATATGACTAAATACGATTTATCATCTTTACAATATTGTACGATCGCCGGCGAGGCCTTGAACCCCGCCGTGTTCGACACGTTCTATAAGTTGACCGGCATTAAATTGATGGAAGGCTTCGGCCAGACAGAGACTACGCTGACAGTCGCCACTTTCCCGTGGATGGAGCCGAAACCGGGCTCTATGGGTGTTCCCAACCCGCAGTACGATGTCGATTTATTGCGTCCGGACGGAAGCCGTGCGGAGGATGGCGAGCAAGGACAGATCGTGATCCACACAACAAATGGCAAGCCTATCGGGTTATTCAAGGAATATTACCGGGACGCAGAACGTACCCGGGAAGCTTGGCACGATGGCCTGTATTACACGGGAGACGTGGCTTGGCGTGACGAGGATGGTTACTTATGGTTCGTTGGCCGCGCGGACGACGTGATCAAGAGTTCCGGCTATCGTATCGGGCCGTTCGAGGTGGAAAGTGCCTTGATGACTCACCCTGCGGTAGTGGAATGTGCTATCACCGGTGTCCCCGACGAGATCCGCGGACAGGTAGTAAAGGCCACGATCGTATTGGCGAAGGATTATAAGGATAAAGCGGGTGATGCCTTGGTCAAAGAATTGCAAAATCACGTGAAACGTGTCACCGCTCCTTACAAATATCCCCGTGTTGTCGAATTCGTGGACGAACTGCCGAAAACAATCAGCGGAAAGATCCGACGGGTAGAGATCCGGGATAAAGATAATAAATAATAAATCATAACTTTCTTGAAAAGGATCGCTGTAAAAATAGGAAGCAATGTCCTGACCCGCAAGGATGGGACGCTAGATATCACCCGCATGTCCGCGTTGGTTGACCAAGTAGCGGACTTGCACCGGCAAGGTATGGAGATCGTCTTGATCTCCTCCGGTGCCGTGGCTTCTGGACGAAGCGAGATAAAAGCCGGCAAAAAGCTGGATCCCGTATCAGCCCGGCAACTGTATTCGGCGGTAGGACAGGCCAAGTTGATCAACCGGTATTACGAGTTATTCCGGGAGCATGGCATGACTTGCGGGCAAGTGCTTACTACAAAAGAGAATTTCGGGAGTCGTACGCATTACCTGAACCAGAAGCATTGCATGGAGGTAATGCTTGAAAACAAGGTGATCCCCATCGTAAATGAGAATGATACGATATCCGTAACCGAGCTGATGTTCACGGATAATGATGAGTTATCCGGCTTGATCGCTACGATGATGGGAATGGATGCCTTGGTGATTCTCAGTAATATAGACGGGATTTACAATGGAAATCCGTCGGACCCGGATAGTTCCGTGATCCGGGAAATCGAATGTGGGAAAACAGATTTGTCGGAATATGTACAGACTAGCAAATCATCCTTTGGACGGGGAGGTATGTTGACGAAATGTCATATCGCCCAAAAAGTGGCGGACGAAGGTATTGCGGTTATCATCGCCAACGGCAAAAAGGATAATATCCTTCCGATGTTATTGGCGGTGGATAGCGACACGGTCTGCACCCGTTTCATTCCGGCCTCGAAACCCGTCAGCAGCGTAAAGAAATGGATCGCCCACTCCGAGGGTTTCGCCAAAGGGGAAATACATATCAATAAAGGAGCCGAGGAGGCATTGACCGCCCCGAAAGCGACTAGCGTATTATTGGTTGGAGTAACCCGCATCGAGGGTGATTTCGAAAAAGATGATATCGTAAAGATAATGAATGAGGAAGGCGTGCAAATCGGCGTAGGCTGTACCGCCTATGACAGCGAGGAAGCACGTAAGCAAATAGGGCAACGGGATTTAAAACCGCTTATACATTATGATTATCTATATCTGGATTAAAAAGTATGAATGTAAAAGATATGCTGCGACAGGCATCGGATGCGGCTAAACAATTGATAACGCTATCGGATCAAACGATTATCGGGATCTTAAAGGAGACAGCGCAGGTTCTACGGACTCATACGGAGGAGGTACTCGCCGCGAATCGCCAAGATCTGGAACGTATGGACCCAGCGAACCCGAAATACGACCGGCTGAAATTAACAGAGGAAAGGCTACAAGGTATCGCCGCCGATATGGAGAATGTATCGACATTACCTTCTCCATTAAATAAGGTCTTGAGTGAGACTATCCGCCCGAACGGAATGGTTATCCGAAAAGTAACCGTGCCTTTCGGGGTGATCGGCGTGATCTATGAGGCTCGTCCGAATGTTACCTTCGATGTTTTTTCCTTATGTTTCCGAAGCGGTAATGTTTGCGTACTAAAGGGTGGATCGGATGCGGACTTCTCTAACCGAGCCTTGGTACGCATCATCCATTCTGTATTGGAGCGTCAGGGTATAAATCCGGCTGTATGCACTTTACTACCTCCGGATCGAGAGGCTACGGCGGAATTACTGGGAGCGGTCGGCTTGGTTGACTTAATCATTCCTCGTGGAAGCAGTTCCTTGATTCACTTTGTCCGGGAACATGCGAAAGTTCCGGTGATCGAGACTGGCGCTGGTATCTGTCATACCTATTTTGATCGCTCCGGAGATAAAGGCAAGGGACGTGAGATCGTAAATAACGCAAAGACACGGAGGGTCAGCGTATGTAATGCCTTGGATTGCTTAATCATCCACCGAGAACGTCTATCTGATCTTCCGTATATCTGTGAAAAGCTTCCGGACAGCAACGTAATCATTTATGCGGACGAACCGGCTTATGCCGCTCTATCCGAACATTATCCGGAGACGCTTTTACAACAGGCTAACGAAAACAGTTTCGGTACCGAGTTCCTCGATTACAAAATGAGTATCCGTACCGTATCCTCTTTAGACGAGGTTCTATCACATATCGCCCGCTACAGTTCAAAACATAGCGAAAGCATAATCAGCGAAGATCCGGAAACTATCCGGCGCTTCCAGCAATTGGTAGATGCCGCTTGCGTATACGCAAATGTATCTACCGCCTTTACTGATGGGGCCCAATTCGGATTCGGGGCGGAGATCGGAATCAGTACCCAAAAGCTACATGCCCGGGGACCGATGGCGCTTCCTGAATTAACGACTTATAAATACATCATAGAAGGAGACGGGCAGACGAGAATATAGGAACTCGCCTGTCTCTTTCTTCTTGAACAACACTTAAATCTAAACGAATAATGTCAACAGTAATAGATTCAAATATTTTCAACACTTTAGTTTCAAATACATTCTATTCCTGTCCTTTAGGAGGGGCTATCTATGATACGGAAGGAAATCTGATAGACTTGAATAAGGCGATGTTCGCTCATTTTTCCTTGGCGGATAAGCATGACTTTATTATAGAACATCTATTTAATAACATCGTACTAACCGATTCCTTGAAGTCATCTTTAAGAAAAGGTGACGCAATTATATGCGAAGAGCCCGTCACCTTTAAAGTAGAACCCATCTATACCGATGAACAGGGGCTTAGCGGGTATACGCTTTGGCTTACGCAGCAGGGAGAAAAAGAAACTGACAGGGAAAATAAACTATTGATGGGACAATTGAACGAGAGCCGGATATTGATGCGGCAAGCGTTGGAAGACGGTAAATTAGCCGCTTACTCATTCAGCTTCGACCGTTTCTCCACTTGCGACAAAAGGCATTGTAACCGCTGTTTTCAATTCTACGGCACGACCAATACTCTATTAGATAAAAACAGGTTTATATGCAGGGCTTTATCATCCGTACGTAAGCCCGAGGATAGTTTGGATTTCTTCTATCTGTTCAATAAAATCCGGGACGAGAAATTATCGTCTCACAACGTCACCTTCCACCTGAGGAATCAAGACGGGACTTATAAGATGTATGAAATATCGGGTAAAAGCATGGATATTGATGAAAGCGGCACCCCACATGTCATTATAGGTAGCATTATCGAAAAGGAAAACGACGAGCTAGCTATCGCAGATCATCAGAAATCCAAGGATCTTTCCCTATTGAAATCTACGTTTCTGGCAAATATGACGCACGAGATCCGGACTCCGCTAAATGCCATCGTCGGCTTCTCCGATATGTTAGGACTGGAAGATGATCCGGAAATGCGTGAACAGTATATTTCCATGATTAAAGAAAATAACACGGCTTTGCTCGAATTAATCAATGACACGCTCGAGATGTCCAGAATCGAGTCCAATACGATCAATTGGTCATATGAGGATGTAAATCCGCTCGCTATCATGCACGATGTATACGAATACGCCTCTCCCCGCATATCCAAAAACGTACGGTTAATCTTGGATGATTCTCCAAACGTATCTCTTCACACGGATAAACATAAGCTTATGCTTATCTTGAAAAAACTACTTTCTAACGCCCTCCGATATACGGAGAAAGGAGAAATTCATTTCGGATACCAATCGTTGTATCCGGTCAGCGTGCAATTTTACGTGTCCGATACAGGTAACGGCATCCCGAAGGACAAACTGGGACATATCTTCGAACGATTCGTGCAATTGAACGAATTCCAGCCGGGCACCGGGTTAGGGCTTTCGATCTGTAAAGGTCTGGTCACCGCCATGGGAGGTACCATCTGGGTGAACTCGGAGGAAGGGAAAGGTTCTACCTTCAGTTTCAAACTACCCATAACACCTCCGGATACGATCTCTTAAACAATTCCTTGGTCTTTCTAAAGGATAATTGACAAGTAGTCATTATCTTTGCCTTTAACAAAATATTATTGTAACAGATATGAGACATTTCACTTGCGTACAGGATTTAGGTGACTTGAAACAAGCGCTTAATGAAGCTTTCGAGATCAAGAAAGATCGTTTCCAGTTTAGTGAACTGGGAAAAAACAAGACGTTGTTGATGATATTTTTCAACTCAAGCCTACGTACCCGCTTAAGCACCCAAAAGGCTGCCATGAACTTAGGTATGAACACGATCGTTTTGGACGTTAACCAAGGTGCATGGAAGCTGGAAACAGAGCGAGGTGTTATCATGGATGGTGATAAACCGGAGCATTTGCTGGAAGCTGTTCCTGTAATGGGCTGTTACTGCGATGTGATCGGGGTCCGTTCTTTCGCACGCTTTGAGAATAAAGAAGATGATTATAACGAAAAGATATTGAGTCAGTTCATCGAGCATTCCGACCGGCCGGTATTTAGCATGGAAGCGGCGACACGCCATCCGTTGCAAAGTTTCGCCGACTTGATCACGATAGAGGAATATAAGAAAACAGCTCGTCCGAAGGTAGTCATGACTTGGGCTCCTCATCCGAAATCATTGCCGCAAGCCGTTCCAAACAGCTTTGCCGAATGGATGAACGCTACAGATTATGAGTTTGTTATCACTCATCCGGAAGGTTATGAGCTTGATCCTAGATTCGTAGGCAACGCTAAAGTGGAATACGATCAGAAGAAGGCTTTTGAAGGAGCGGATTTCATTTACGCAAAGAACTGGTCCGCTTATAAAGATCCGAATTACGGACAAGTAATCAGCACAGATCGTAGCTGGACCGTAGACGCAGAGAAAATGGCGCTTACGAATAACGCTTATTTCATGCATTGCTTGCCGGTTCGTCGCAATATGATCGTTACCGATGACGTGATAGAGAGTCCGCAAAGTATCGTAATCCCCGAGGCCGCGAACCGTGAGATCTCCGCGCAAACCGTATTGAAGAAAATATTGATGGGATTATCTAATCTTTAGGATAGAGAGATAGGGTATTCTTTACGATGGGCATTCTAAGGTGTTTATAACAGGCATTCTTAACACCTTAGAATGCCCATTGTAAGCATCTAAGAATAGGCATCAAGGTTTTTCAATGTAAACGAGCCATCCCAACAATAAAAGAGTACTCCCCTACTCTTGTAGAAAAGTACTCTTTCTATGGCTGAAAACAAATCTATTAAGCCTCTCCTGTCGGACCTGCGAAGTCCTCAAAATTAGCTGTTTTGTTATTATTATTTCCTGCTTGAAGTTGCTCCCCAAATTTCTTGATATTGTCTTGCAAAGCGAATAACAAACGTTGAGCGTTATCCGGAGTTAAGATTACGCGACTTTTGACTTGTGCCTTAGGAGCTCCCGGAACCACCCGGATAAAATCTAGGATAAATTCAGAGCTTGAATGAGATATAATAGCCAAATTGGCGTAAGTTCCTTGTGCCATCTCTTCAGATAACTCGATCTGAATCTCGTTATTGGCAGGTTTGTTGTTTTCCATACTTTCTTCTTTTAAATTTATGGTGATTAAAAATTGCGAAGACAAATATACATATTTATTCCGGGTTACAAAGGGGTTGAAGACTATAAATGCAAAAACGACTACCTTCTCAGGCAGTCGTTTTCTAGTTGTGTTTTTAATTCTCAATTCTTTAGACCAATGTAAAAAAAATACCTTTTGTGTTTGATATAATTGGTTTTGGCGTTTTAGTTAAGGTTTGTTTTGTCTAAGTGCTAATCTCTTTCACTTGAACTTTACAAAAGTAAGGGCTTTAGCAAAGACCACCAAATACTATATGTGCAATAAATAATACTATATCATCAACACTTGACACAAATCAATGTAAACATGCTTTAAATCATGTTTTAAATTATAAACCTCGAACGGGAATATTTCTCCCTGTACTCTGTAGGGGTACTCCCCCTACGCCGTTTGAATACCCGGTTGAAATTCGATAGATTATTAAAACCGCACCTGTAACATATTTCAGAAATACTGTCACTTGTATCGGTCAAACGGCATACCACCTCAGCTACCCGGATCTCGTTCAAGTTATCGATAAATGTCTTTCCCGTCCACTTCTTCAAGAAACGCATCAATGAGGCATCGCTCATATTTGTTAACTTAGCCACTTCCGACAAGGTGATACGTTTTTGATAATTTTCGTGTAAATATAACATGATACTATCTAAACGATCGGTATCGTTATTATTATAGTTCTTTACCGTGTTCACGGCATTCAACCGACGGGCTGCTTTATCCAAAGATAGAATCTTAAGAATCTCGACCAAACGCAACAGGTTCTTGAAAGAATCCGGCTTGTTATCGTTCGACAACATTCTTAATTTATCTTGAATGCCAAGTATCATTTCCCGGCTGAAAACAAGACCACTGGAAGCGTTATCAAACATATCCTTCATGGTCTTGAAATGCCGTCTATTGATTAAGCTATCAAATAACGATTTATGAAATTGTATCGTTATCTCAAAGATCCCATTACACGGACACTTATGGTTCGAGTAAGCATGCTTCGTTCCTCCCGCGATCAACACCAAATCCAGATCATCGATTTCCTCGACCGAATCGCCAACTATCCGAATAGCGCCAGCGGCATTCTCCAGATAGTTCAACTCAAACTCCATGTGTACATGTAACGGAAAATTAAACCCCGATTTCGGGCGTTGCATGACCAAGAAGCAATCTTCTGATGAAAGCGGGGTAGTTTCCTTCAATACGTCTACTTTCCCCATACACACAAAGCTTTTTTATTCGAGTATCAACGTACTGATTACCGGGCAATGGTCGGATGGGAACAGGTTATTCAACGTTTCAGTCAATACACCATGACGCAATACCTTGATATTCCCTTTCACGAAGATATAATCAATCCATTCACGCTTGTCGTAAGGGATCTTTCCAAAATCATGGAATGTCCATTCCGGGCCGTAAATAAACCCTGCGATCGTGCGGGAATGAGTCAAATGACGAGGATCACTCGGATTAGTCAATACTTGTATCGGCTCATCAGAAGGCACGGCATTGAAATCGCCAGTCACGATTATAGGCAAATTCTCGGATAATTTCTTCGCTTGCTCCAGCACCAATGAAGCTCCTTCATGACGAGCCACTTTCCCCATATGATCCAAGTGCGTATTCAAGAAGAAGAATTTCTTTCCCGTATTCTTATCTTTCAAGATCGCCCAAGTAGCTACGCGCTCGCATGCGGCGTCCCAACCTTTCTTACCAATGGCATTTATATCTTCGGCTAACCAGAAATTACCGCTTTTCTCAACGGAGAAACGATCCTTACGATAGAAAATCGGAGCGTACTCCCCTTTCGTCTTGCCATCCTCACGACCAACACCCACATAAGCGTATTCCGGTAAACGATTAAGCAAATCATTCAGCTGATTATTCAAGACCTCTTGCGCACCGAACACATCCGCCTCATAGAATTTCACTAAATCAGCAGCGAAATCTCTTCTGAATTTCCATTGATTATCCTTATCACCCGAATTATCGTAACGGATGTTATAAGACATTACATTCATTTTCTCATCGTTGTTTTTAGCGAATAAGCAACCAGTGGCAAATAAAGCCACCATTAAACAAAGTAAAATTCTCTTCATGATATTGATTATTATATGTTTCTTATATGTCTCAGTATTTATCTATGGTCTTTGTTACCTCGCAAAAATAAAGTTTATCCATTTATTAAGCAAATAAGGAAGAACAAAAAAGGCCGACAGATTGCTCTGCCGGCCTTTCTTTATAGTTTATTAAACGTTCCTATTCTTCATCATCTTTGTCCATGGCATTGAAATCAACCACGTTCTTGCGATTAGCGAAGATACGATCGAACTCATCCTTTGCGCCTACGATCAGCTTATCAAACTCACGCTGACCGGTACCGGCAGGAATCAAGTGACCACAGATAACGTTCTCTTTCAAACCTTCCAAACGATCTACCTTCCCGTTGATAGCAGCCTCGTTCAATACTTTCGTCGTCTCTTGGAAAGATGCGGCGGACATAAAGCTGTTCGTCTGCAAAGCGGCACGTGTGATACCTTGAAGGATCTGGTTGGCTGTAGCCGGAATAGCGTCACGTACCTCGACCAACTTAAGATCACGGCGTTTCAACATACTATTCTCATCTCTCAACTTACGTGCAGTCACGATCTGTCCGGCCTGCAATGTCTGAGAATCTCCCGGATCCGTAACAACTTTCTTGCCCCAGATACGATCGTTCTCATCCATTACCTCCAGCTTATCAACCACCTGCTGTTCCAAGAAGCGAGTATCTCCCGGATCGATGATTTCAACCTTACGCATCATCTGACGAACGATAACCTCGAAGTGCTTATCGTTAATCTTCACACCCTGCAGACGGTAGACGTCCTGTACCTCATTCACGATATATTCCTGTACAGCCGTCGGACCTTTGATCGCCAAGATATCCGAAGGAGTGGTAGCACCGTCTGATAGCGGCATACCCGCACGGATATAGTCGTTCTTCCTGAACCAATAATTGTTTAGACAGAGGAACCATATATTTCTTAACCTCACCCAACTTAGACGTTACGGTGATCTCGCGGTTACCACGTTTGATCTTACCGAATCCTACCTCTCCGTCGATCTCAGATACGACAGCAGGGTTAGACGGGTTACGAGCCTCGAACAACTCGGTTACACGAGGAAGACCACCGGTGATATCACCGGCCTTACCTACGGCACGAGGGATCTTAACCAAAACCTCACCAGCTTTCACTACATCACCATTGTCTTTCACGACGTGAGCGCCCAACGGCAAAGAGTAGTTCTTCAAGTAATTACCATTCTCATCCACGATATGAGCGGCCGGAGCCTTCGTCTTATCCTTAGACTCGATGATGATCTTCTCCTTCAAACCGGTAGTCTCATCATCTCTCAACCTTGTAAGTCACGTTCTCTACCAAACTCTCGAACTCGATCTTACCGGAAACCTCTGACACGATTACGGCATTGAACGGGTCCCACTCGATGATCACGTCACCCTTCTTAATTGAGTCACCGTTGTTGAAGAACAACTTAGAACCATAAGGTATATTATGAGTCAACAACACAATCTTCGTGTTCGGATCAACAATGCGCATTTCAGCCAAACGGCTTACTACTACCAAATGTTTCTTTCCGCTCACCTCGTCTACCGCCTCAACAGCACGAAGCTCGTCGATCTCTAAAATACCATCATATTTAGATGTAATACTATTCTCTGTAGCGATGTTGGATGCGATACCACCGACGTGGAATGTACGCAACGTCAACTGTGTACCCGGCTCACCGATAGACTGTGCGGCGATTACACCGACAACCTCACCCTTCTGAACCATGCGGTTCGTAGCCAAGTTACGTCCATAGCACTTAGCGCAGACACCCTTCTTAGACTCACAAGTCAATACGGAACGAATCTCGACGCTCTCGATCGGAGAGTCTTGGATTGCCTTAGCGGCATCCTCACGGATTTCCTCACCGGAACGAACGATAACCTCGCCCGTAATCGGATGGATCACATCGTGAACAGATACACGACCTAAGATTCTCTCATACAAGGAAGCGATCACCTCCTCGTTATTCTTCAATTCCGTACAAACCAAGCCACGCAATGTACCACAGTCTTCCTCGTTTACGATCACGTCGTGAGAGACGTCAACCAAACGACGAGTCAAGTAGCCGGCGTCGGCAGTCTTCAAAGCGGTATCGGCCAAACCTTTACGAGCACCGTGAGTAGAGATAAAGTACTCTAACACAGACAGACCTTCTTTAAAGTTAGAAAGGATCGGGTTTTCGATAATCTGACCACCTTCTGCACCACTTTTCTGCGGTTTCGCCATCAAACCACGCATACCGGACAACTGACGAATCTGCTCCTTAGAACCACGGGCACCGGAATCCATCATCATATAGATAGAGTTGAAACCATCATTATCAGCCGTCAATTGCTTAATCAAGATATTAGACAAGTTACTATTAACGTGTGTCCAAGTATCGATAATCTGGTTATAACGCTCGTTGTTGGTAATGAAACCCATATTATAGTTAGCCATGATCTGCTCAACCTCATCGTATCCCTTCTGAACCAACTCATCCTTTTCAGGTGGGATCAGAACGTCAGCCAAGTTGAAGGACAAACCACCTTTGAAAGCCATATAATAACCCAGATTCTTGATATCATCCAAGAACTGAGCCGTACGGGCAACACCACAAGCCTTGATTACCCGACCGATGATGTCACGAAGAGACTTCTTGCCCAACACCTCGTTTACATAACCAATCTCTTTCGGAACAAACTCATTTACCATCAAACGACCTACAGAAGTCTCTACCATCGTCTTCACCAAGTTACCGTTCGCATCCAAATCCTCCACGTAAACATGGATCGGAGCATGGATATCCAACTTCTTCTCATTGTAAGCGATCGTAGCCTCTTCCGGACCATAGAAAGTCAAACCTTCGCCTTGTGTACCCTTGCGCAACTTGGATAATAATATAATACAAACCAAGCACCATATCCTGAGAAGGTACGGTAATAGGAGCACCATTCGCAGGGTTCAAGATATTGTGTGAAGCCAACATCAACATTTGTGCTTCCAACACAGCCTCATTTCCTAAAGGTAAGTGAACAGCCATCTGGTCACCGTCGAAGTCGGCGTTGAATGCCGTACATGCCAACGGGTGCAACTGGATAGCCTTACCTTCGATCAGTTTCGGCTGGAATGCCTGGATACCCAAACGGTGCAGTGTCGGTGCACGGTTCAGCAATACCGGGTGACCTTTCATTACGTATTCCAGGATATCCCAAACAACCGGTTCCTTACGGTCAACGATCTTCTTGGCAGACTTAACCGTTTTAACGATACCGCGTTCGATCAATTTACGGATAACGAAAGGCTTATAAAGCTCGGCAGCCATATTCTTCGGTAAACCGCACTCGTGCATCTTTAATTCAGGACCTACGACGATAACCGAACGGGCAGAATAGTCAACACGTTTACCCAACAAGTTCTGACGGAAACGACCTTGTTTACCTTTCAAACTGTCGGACAGGGACTTCAACGGACGGTTAGCATCTGTCTTAACAGCACTCGATTTACGAGAGTTGTCAAACAAAGAGTCCACAGCTTCCTGAAGCATACGTTTCTCATTACGTAAGATCACTTCCGGAGCCTTAATATCGATCAATCGTTTCAAACGGTTATTACGGATAATAACACGACGATATAAATCATTCAAGTCAGAAGTAGCGAAACGGCCACCGTCCAACGGAACCAACGGACGCAGTTCTGGAGGGATAACAGGTACAACCTTCACGATCATCCATTCCGGTTTGTTACGCCCTCTGGATGCACGGAAGGACTCAACAACCTGAAGGCGTTTCAAGGCCTCGTTCTTTCTCTGTTGAGATGTGTCCGTGCTCGCACGGTGACGCAACTCATAAGAAAGAGAATCCAAGTCCAAGCGAGCCAACAGATCATAAACAGCCTCAGCGCCGATCTTAGCGATGAACTTATTCGGATCCGTATCCTCTAGCAATTGATTTTCTCTTGGAAGGCTATCCAAAATATCCAGATATTCCTCCTCAGATAATAGGTCTAACTCACCGACCGTGTCTACGCAACCCGGCTGGATCACGACATAACGTTCGTAATAGATAATGGAATCCAGTTTCTTGGTAGGAAGACCTAACAAGTAACCGATTTTATTGGGCAGGGAACGAAAATACCAGATATGAGCAACAGGTACAACCAAATGAATGTGTCCCATACGTTCACGACGTACTTTCTTCTCCGTAACTTCCACTCCACAACGATCGCAGACAATACCTTTGTAACGGATACGCTTGTACTTACCGCAATGGCACTCATAGTCCTTGATCGGACCGAAGATACGCTCACAGAAAAGACCGTCACGCTCAGGTTTGTACGTACGATAGTTAATCGTTTCCGGTTTCAAAACTTCACCACTAGAGTTCTCAAGAATCTCTCAGGGGAAGCCAGACCGATGGTTATTTTTGAAAAGTTACTCTTTATCTTGTTTTCTTTTCTAAAGGCCATATTTTTTATTTATAAAGAGTTATCAATAGATAAAGTAGACGGGCCGTAGCCCACCTACTTCTTTATTGTTTTTGAATTAATCCAGAGTAAAGCTTAAACCAAGACCTCTCAGCTCGTGCAACAATACATTCAGAGATTCGGGGATACCCGGTTGTGGCATCGGATCACCCTTCACAATTGCTTCGTAAGCCTTCGAACGTCCTACAACGTCGTCAGATTTGATCGTAAGAATTTCCTGAAGAACATGTGCAGCACCGAAAGCTTCCAGTGCCCAAACTTCCATCTCTCCGAAACGCTGACCACCAAACTGTGCCTTACCACCCAGAGGCTGCTGAGTAATAAGAGAGTACGGACCGATTGAACGAGCATGCATCTTATCGTCAACCATGTGACCCAACTTCAGGAAGTAAGTAACACCCACTGTAGCAGGTTGGTCGAAACGCTCACCAGTACCACCATCATACAAGTAAGACTTACCGTAGCGAGGAATACCAGCTTTGTCTGTCCATTCGTTCAAATCATCCAAAGTCGCACCATCGAAGATCGGAGTAGCGAACTTAACGTCCAACTCACGTCCGGCCCAACCCAACACGGCCTCGAAAATCTGTCCCAAGTTCATACGAGAAGGCACACCCAGCGGGTTCAAGCAGATATCCACCGGAGTACCGTCTTCCAAGAACGGCATATCCTCCTGACGAACGATCTTTGATACGATACCCTTGTTACCGTGGCGACCGGCCATCTTATCACCTACCTGAATCTTACGTTTCTTGGCGATATAAACCTTAGCCATCTGTACGATACCTGTCGGCAGCTCATCACCGATCGTCAAGTCGAACTTCTTACGTCTCAACTCAGCGTCAAGCTCCTTGTACTTCTTCAAATAATTCAAGATAACCTGCTTGATCAACTCATTCTTCTGAGCGTCTGCCGTCCACTTGCTTACTTGGATGGAGTTATAATCCAATTCTTCCAGAGCCTTGCGAGAGAACTTAACTCCCTTCGCAATAATCTCTGTATTCATATAGTCTTTAACTCCCTGAGAAACCTTGCCGTTTGTAAGCACTAACAACTTATCAACTAACAAAGTCTTCAAGCTAGCCATCTTTTCTTCGTATTCCTCGTCCAACTTCGGCAAGATCGCCTTATCAGTCAATCTGGATTTACGTTTCTTGACAGCCTTCGAGAACAAAGCGGTCTCGATAACCACACCGCGCAAAGACGGAGTAGCCTTCAAGGAAGCATCCTTCACATCACCCGCCTTATCACCGAAGATAGCACGCAACAACTTTTCCTCCGGAGATGGATCAGACTCACCTTTCGGAGTGATCTTACCGATCAAGATATCACCCGGCTCGATGCGAGCACCTACACGAACGATACCTCTCTCATCCAAATCCTTGGTAGCCTCTTCGCTGACGTTAGGGATATCGGAAGTCAATTCCTCCATACCACGCTTCGTCTCACGTACCTCAAGGATGTATTCGTCAACGTGGACAGACGTAAAGAAGTCTTCACGGACCATACGTTCGTTCAACACGATAGCATCCTCATAGTTGTAACCCTTCCACGGCATGTAAGCCACCTTCACGTTACGTCCCAAAGCAAGCTCGCCTTTCTGGGTTGAGTAACCCTCGGTAAGGATATCGCCGGCTTTCACACGTTGTCCGCGATGACAGGTCGGTTTCAAATCGACTGTCGTACTTTGGTTGGTCTTACGCCATTTCGGGATATTATATGTCTTAACCGCATCCTCGAAGCTAACGAATTCCTCGTCCTCCGTGCGGTCATATTTAATCTTGATACAAGTTGCATCAACAAAAACAACTTCACCCTCACGTTCAGCCATGATCTGAGTACGAGAGTCACGAGCAACCTGTGCTTCAATACCTGTACCAACGATCGGTGCATCCGTACGCAACAAAGGAACCGCCTGACGCATCATGTTAGATCCCATCAACGCACGGTTAGCGTCATCATGTTCCAAGAACGGGATCAGTGAAGCCGCGATAGAAGCTATCTGCTGCGGAGCCACGTCCATCAAGTCAATCTCAGAAGGAGGGACAACAGGGAAGTCAGCCTCGAAACGAGCCTTCACCTTATCGCGGATAAACTTACCGTTATCATCCAATGGAGCGTTACCTTGAGCGATTGTCAACTCTTCCTCTTCCTCCGCCGTGTAGTATTGCAAGCCTTCCTCAGAGAAGTCGACCTTTCCATCTGCCACCTTACGGTACGGAGTCGAGATGAAACCAAGATCGTTGATCTTAGCGTATACACATAAAGAAGAGATCAAACCGATGTTCGGACCTTCCGGGGTCTCAATCGGACAAAGACGACCATAGTGCGTATAGTGAACGTCACGAACCTCGAATCCGGCACGCTCTCTAGACAAACCTCCCGGACCTAGGGCTGATAAACGACGCTTGTGCGTGATCTCCGCCAACGGGTTCGTCTGGTCCATGAACTGAGACAAGGCATTCGTTCCGAAGAAAGAGTTAACCACGGAAGAAATCGTCTTCGCGTTAATCAAGTCAATCGGAGTAAACACTTCATTATCGCGTACATTCATACGTTCACGAACCGTACGAGACATACGAGCCAAACCAATACCGAACTGGTTATACAATTGCTCGCCAACAGTACGAACACGACGGTTGCTTAAGTGGTCGATATCATCCACGATCGCTTTCGAGTTGATCAACTCGATCAGATACTTGATGATCTCGATTATATCTTCTTTAGTCAAAACCTTAACATCAGCGCTTGTAGTAAGGCCTAACTTCTTGTTGATCCTGTAACGTCCCACCTCACCCAGATCATAACGTTTCTCTGAGAAGAACAGGTTCGTGATAACCTCGCGTGCGCTAGCCTCATCAGCCGGTTCCGCATTTCTCAACTGTCTGTAGATATACAACACAGCTTCCTTCTCGGAGTTACTCGGGTCTTTCTGGAGCGTATTATATATGATAGCATAGTCGGACAAATTCTGGTCCTCACGATGCAACAAGATATTTTGCGTGCCTGAATCCAAGATAGCCTCGATATTGTCGCTATCCAGTACAGACTCACGGTCGATGATAACATCGTTACGTTCAATAGAAACAACCTCACCGGTATCTTCATCTACGAAATCTTCCACCCAAGTCTTCAAAACACGAGCAGCCAGTTTACGACCGATCAGCTTCTTCAGGTTAGCTTTCGAAACTTTTACCTCTTCCGCAAGGTTGAAGATTTCAAGAATATCTCTATCGCTTTCAAAACCAATAGCTCTTAAAAGGGTAGTTACAGGTAATTTCTTTTTACGGTCGATGTAAGCATACATCACATTGTTGATGTCCGTAGCGAACTCGATCCATGACCCCTTGAACGGGATAATACGTGCGGAGTACAACTTCGTTCCGTTTGCGTGCGTGCTTTGTCCGAAGAATACGCCCGGAGAACGGTGCAGCTGAGACACGACAACACGCTCGGCGCCGTTGATCACGAAAGTACCCCTTTCCGTCATATACGGAATCGGGCCCAGATATACGTCCTGTATCACTGTATCGAAATCCTCGTGATCAGGGTCTGTACAATACAGTTTTAACTTCGCTTTTAAAGGCACACTATAGGTTAACCCGCGAGCAATACATTCGTCAATCGTATAGCGAGGCGGATCTATATAGTAATCTAAGAACTCCAACACAAAATTGTTACGCGTATCTGCTATCGGAAAATTCTCGGCAAATACCTTATACAATCCCTCCTTCTTTCTCTTTTCAGGAGGTGTGTCAAGTTGAAGAAAGTCTTGGAATGACTTCAATTGTACTTCGAGAAAGTCCGGATATGGGAACTGATTTTTGATCGAAGCAAAATTAACTCTTTGGTTTTCAGCTGTTGAAGACATCTAGTAAGGAATTTATTGAACTTATTGAAATTATAGACACAAAAAGGTTAAGAATCTCCTTAGTCGGAGACTCTTAACCAAATCACCTGATTACCAGGTTATAAATACTATTTAAGCTCAACTTCAGCTCCAGCTTCTTCCAACTGTTTCTTCAATGCTTCAGCATCAGCTTTAGCGATTCCTTCTTGATTGCGCTAGGAGCACCGTCAACCATATCTTTAGCTTCTTTCAAACCAAGACCAGTTAATTCTTTTACTAACTTAACGATAGCCAGCTTGTTTGCACCAGCTGCTTTCAATACTACGTCAAAAGAAGTTTTCTCTTCTGCAGCGGCAGCAGCGCCACCAGCAGCAGGACCAGCAACAGCAACAGCTGCAGCAGCAGGTTCGATACCATATTCTTCTTTAAGGATTGTAGCCAGTTCGCTAACTTCTTTTACGGTCAGGTTTACTAATTGTTCTGCAAAAGCTTTCAAATCTGCCATTTTTGTATGATTTAAATGTTTGTTTATCTGTGTAAATTAAAAAAATTATCTTTCTTCCAAAGTCTTCAACAGACCATGGATAGTTTGTCCTGATGACTGAAGAGCAGAGATAACGTTCTTCGCCGGAGATTGCAACAATGCAATAACATCGCCAATAAGTTCGTTTTTGCTCTTGATATTTACTAATGCCTCAAGATTCTCAGCACCTACATAGAAGCTTTCCTTGTACGTAAGCAGCCTTCAAAGCCGGTTTAACGACTACACCTTTTTTAGCATCTTTAGTAAATTCCTTAATCAGACGAGCGGGAGCATTAGCAGTCTGTGAGAACATCACAGCTGTATTGCCTTTCAAAGCCACGTTAAGATCAGAGAAGTCACCTTCAATGTTCTCCAACGCTTTCTTAAGCAAGTTATTCTTTACAACGACTAACTTAACCTCACGCTTGAAACACTCTCTTCTCAATTTGCTGGTTTTCTCAGCGTCCAACGCCTCGATATCCGTCAAATAGAAATTAGGATATTCCTTTAATGTTTCAGTTTAATTGACCTATAACAGTTCCTTTATCTTCCTTTTTCATTGTCCAATTGTTTAATTAGTTTTCTTCAACTGATTTGGGGTCAATTTTAATACCCGCACTCATTGTACTTGAAAGATAAATGCTCTTTATATATGTACCTTTAGCTGCAGACGGTTTCAACTTGATCAAAGTTGAAATAAATTCCTTAGCATTGTCACGAATCTGATCCGGAGTGAAAGACACCTTACCAACAGATGTGTGAACGATACCGCTCTTATCTACCTTAAAGTCGATCTTACCTTGCTTAACTTCTTTCACTGCGTTTCCAATTTCATTGGTAACCGTACCACTCTTCGGGTTAGGCATCAAACCACGCGGACCTAATACTCTACCCAGAGCACCAATCTTACCCATGATAGAAGGCATAGTGATAATTACGTCAATATCAGTCCAACCGCCTTTAATCTTTTCAATATACTCGTCCAATCCAACATAGTCAGCACCTGCAGCAGTAGCTTCAGCTTCCTTGTCTAGAGTACATAATGCGAGAACCCTAACCTGCTTACCAGTTCCGTGAGGCAATGAAACCACGCCTCTCACCATTTGATTGGCCTTACGGGGGTCAACACCTAAACGGACATCAACATCTACGGATGCGTCAAACTTAGTAGTAGTAATTTCTTTTACCAAAGCTGAAGCTTCTTTCAATGTGTACGCTTTCCCAGCTTCAATCTTGCCCAAAGCCAACTTTTGATTCTTTGTAAGTTTACTCATCTCAATTGAAGTTTATTAATTATTACCCGGGAATGTCCCTTTAACAGTGATACCCATACTTCTGGCTGTTCCCGCAACCATTCTCATGGCTGACTCGACAGTAAAGCAGTTTAGATCGACTAATTTGTCTTCAGCGATAGCTTTCACCTGCTCCCATGTGATCTCAGCGATCTTAGCACGGTTAGGTTGAGCGGAACCGCTCTTCTTCTTAGTAGCTTCCAACAACTGGATAGCAACAGGAGGAGTTTTAACGACAAAGTCGAAAGACTTATCGGCATAGTAAGTGATTACAACAGGTAATATCTTACCGGCCTTGTCTTGGGTTCTGGCATTAAATTGCTTGCAAAACTCCATAATATTAATACCCTTAGAACCCAGAGCAGGTCCTACAGGGGGAGAAGGGTTTGCTGCTCCTCCTTTAATCTGCAATTTGATTTGTCCAGCAACTTCTTTAGCCATTGTTTCTAAAATTTTTTAGATATATAACATCAATAACAGAAAGGTAGCACTTTTCGTAACCAGAGTACTATTCTTTCTCCACTTGCATATAACCCAACTCAAGGGGAGTCTTGCGTCCGAAGACCTTTACCATCACCTTAAGTTTCTTTTTCTCGGCGTTGACCTCTTCGATTATACCCGTGAAACCGCTGAACGGTCCAAAAGTAATCTTCACACTCTCGCCAACATAGAACTGGATATCCAGATCCTCTTGTTGTTCCTGCAACTCGTCAACCGTACCTAAGATACGATTCACTTCCGCAGGACGTAATGGCACGGGGGTATCAGAACCACCCAAGAAACCAATCACGTTCGGAATGTTCCGCAATCGATGAGCAACCTCACCAACCAAAGCGGCCTCAACCAGTACATAACCCGGCAAGTAAGCTCTTTCTTTCATGACCTTCTTACCGTTTCGTACCGTAAAGGTTTTCTCGGTCGGAATCAAGACTTGAGATACATATTCTCCCAGATCCGTATTCTTCAGCTCAGCCTCTAGATATTCCCGTACCTTGTTCTCCTTGCCACTGATAGCACGCAGAACATAAAATTTCTTTTGGATATCAGACATACTTTAAACTGATTAGAAAATTTGGTTGTAGAAGAAACGCATAACAGCCTCGAAGGCCCCGTCAACAACAAAGATCAATGCGGCGATGATAAGGGAAGCAAACATAACAACAACCGCACTATTGGAAAGCTCTGCTCTCGTAGGCCAAGAAACTTTATAAACAAGTTCGTTATAAGATTCCTTAATATAAGTAATTATCTTTTTCATCGAATCTATAGATTTTTAGCACGGAAGGAGAGGCTCGAACTCCCGACACCTGGTTTTGGAGACCAGTGCTCTACCAACTGAGCTACTTCCGTAGAAATAGCCAGCCCTTAAAAAGACTGGCTATAACATTATCTAATGCTTGAATTAGTTCTCTAATTCTGTGATCTGGCCTGCACCTACTGTACGTCCACCCTCGCGGATAGCGAAACGAAGACCTACGCTACATGCTACCGGATAGATCAACTCAACCTCGATCGTTACGTTATCACCCGGCATTACCATTTCAGTTCCTTCCGGCAAAGTGATCTCACCAGTTACATCCAATGTACGGATGTAGAACTGAGGACGATATTTGTTGTGGAACGGAGTGTGACGACCACCTTCCTCTTTCTTCAAGATATAAACCTCAGCCTTGAACTTAGAATGCTCTTTAACCTGACCCGGGTGGCAGATTACCATACCACGCTTGATTTCGTTCTTGTCGATACCGCGAAGCAACAAACCAACGTTGTCACCAGCTTCACCCTGATCCAATAACTTACGGAACATCTCAACACCTGTAACAACAGATTTCTTACCAGCAGCGCCAAGACCGATGATTTGAACTTCCTCACCTACCTTAACGATACCTGTCTCGATACGACCTGTAGCAACAGTACCACGACCTGTAATTGAGAATACGTCCTCAACCGGCATCAAGAACGGCTTGTCGACTTCGCGCGGAGGCAGCGGAATCCAAGTATCGCAAGCTTCCATCAGCTCCATTACTTTATCTTCCCATTGAGCATCACCATTCAATGCACCAAGAGCAGAACCACGGATGATCGGAGTGTTGTCACCGTCGAATTGATAGAATGAAAGCAACTCTCTCATCTCCATCTCAACCAATTCCAACATTTCCTCGTCGTCCACCATGTCACATTTGTTCATGAAAACAACCAATCTCGGAACGTTTACCTGACGAGCCAAAAGATGTGCTCGCGAGTTTGAGGCATAGGACCATCAGTAGCAGCAACTACGATGATAGCACCGTCCATCTGAGCAGCACCAGTTACCATGTTCTTTACGTAGTCGGCGTGACCCGGACAGTCTACGTGAGCATAGTGACGGTTTGCAGTCTGATACTCTACGTGAGAAGTGTTAATTGTAATACCTCTTTCTTTTTCTTCAGGAGCGTTATCGATAGAATCGAATGAACGCAACTCTGAAAGACCTTTCTTTGCCAATACTGTTGTGATAGCAGCTGTCAAAGTTGTTTTACCGTGGTCAACGTGACCAATCGTACCAATGTTCACATGTGGTTTCGATCTGTCAAATTTCTCTTTTGCCATAACTTAATTGTTCTTTATTTGATTAATGATCATGTTCTAAATATCATCTTGAGCCGGTGCCGAGACTTGAACTCGGGACCTCTTCCTTACCAAGGAAGTGCTCTACCGCTGAGCTACACAGGCAACTAATAAGAGCGGAAGACGGGGCTCAAACCCGCGACCCTCAGCTTGGAAGGCTAATGCTCTATCAACTGAGCTACTTCCGCAAGACCGAATGAACCAACCGATTCTCTCCTTTGTTTCATTCGTGTGGGCAGTGATGGATTCGAACCACCGAAGGCGAAAGCCAGCTGAGTTACAGTCAGCCCCATTTGGCCACTCTGGTAACTGCCCTTTTGAGCCTCTTGTCGGATTCGAACCAACGACCCCGAGATTACAAATCACGTGCTCTGGCCAACTGAGCTAAAGAGGCGATACTTCTAAAAGCAGCCGTTTCGTCACCACGGCGAAACGGCTGCAAATTTAGATATTATTTCTTACATACCAAATTTATCTACCGTTTTTTTTATTTGGCTCTGATTTTTTCCTTGAATTTAACCAGTTGCTTCTCCAAAGCCTCAACACAATCGTCTATCGCCCCTTCGAAAGTATCGTTTATTTTATCAGCGAAACATTCCCCGTTCTTCACGGACAACATTATACTGGCCTGCTTGTTCTTCACCGTCTCAGGCTTAACCACCTTCAATGTAACCTCTGCCAATATAATACCATCGAAGTATTGCTCCAATTTAGAAACTTTCTTCTGAATAAACGCTTCTAACTGTGCAGTTGCGTCAAAATGAATTGCTTGAATTCTAATGTCCATAATAACCTCCTTCTTTTTTTGCTCTTGGATGAGCATGATACACTTTTTTTAATTCCTCAAAGGTTGTATGCGTGTAAACACTGGTAGACGCTAAACTGCTATGACCTAATAAATCTTTCACAGCGTTCAGCTCGGCTCCGTTGTTTAACATACTCGTTGCAAATGAATGTCGTAACACGTGTGGACTTCGTTTCGCCAGCATGGGTATCTCCGACAATTGCTTTTTTACTATATTATAAACAATCCCCGTCGACAACTGGTTCCCATTCTTTCGAACGAAAAACCATTCACCGGCTGCCTCAACCTCACGATCACGGACTTCCGTGTATGCAAGCATTAAGTTTTTTAAACCCTCCGCAAAAGGAATCAACCGCTGCTTGTTCCGCTTTCCGGTAACCTTGACCTGCATCGCCTCATAATCCACATCCACGTTTCGTATGCCGATTAACTCTGAGCGGCGCATCCCGGTATCGTATAGCATCTCAATGACCAACCGATTCCTCACACCTTCAAAATCCTCATCAAATCCGTCCCCGTCCAACAACGCCTCCAACTCGCTATCCTTAATAAAATAAGGCAAGGGTTTCTTCGTTTTCGGACCGCTCACCAATCTCAACGGATTCGCGGAGACAATCCCCCGTTTCATGAGAAACTTAAAAAAAGATTTCAAAGAACTTAATTTCCGGTTTACCGATACGGGAGAAAGCTTCTCGTCCATCAAACTGACGATCCAGCTTCTCACGAAATCCGAGTCGATTTCCCCGGGGTTGAATACACCTTCTCGATGCTCTCTTACATACCTCTGGAATTGGTCCAAATCTTTCGAATAGGCACCAATCGTATAATTGGAATAGTTCCGCTCATACCGGAGATAGTTTAGAAAGTCATCGATCAGCATATTCTCGTTGCATCAACATTCATGCAACGAAAATAGGAATAAGAATTCAATAAAACAAGCCCGGAAGCTATAATTATTCTTCTACTTGTTGCAAATGCTGTACGTAGATAGCACGCATAGTCTGCTTTCTCTTCGTAACAGACGGTTTTCGAAAGCCTGACGGCCTCTCAATTCTTTTACTACACCTGTTTTTTCGAACTTTCTTTTGAATTTCTTCAGCGCTTTTTCAATGTTTTCGCCTTCTTTTAATGGAACTACGATCATAATTTAATTTATTATATTGTTTAATTATTTATATCCTCAAATTGAGCGGCAAAATTACTGATTGTTTCGGGATTAGCAAAACTTTCAGCGATTATTTTTATAAAAGATGCCTTTCTCCGTAATTATAGCCGTGATTAGCTCGTGGGGAGTAATGTCGAAGGCGGGGTTATAGACTTTCACGTCTTTCGGGGCCATACGCCTTGAATACCACATCTCGGTGACCTCATCGGGGTTACGTTCCTCTATTACAATGGAATCGCCGTCCGGGCACGAGCCATCGATGGTGGATGTCGGGCCTAATACATAGAAGGGGATCTTGTAATGCCGGGCCAAGATAGCCACTCCGGACGTGCCGATCTTATTCGCCACGTCGCCATTGGCGGCTACACGGTCGCAACCTACGACCACGGCATGCACCCAGCCTTTCCGCATGACGACGGAGGCCATATTATCGCAAATCAGCGTCACGTCCACGCCGGCCCTGCTTAGCTCATAGGCCGTGAGCCGGGCGCCTTGCAACAAAGGACGGGTCTCGTCGGCGAAGACCTTGAAACCATAACCTCTCTCCTGCCCCAGATAAATCGGCGCCAAAGCGGTGCCATACTCCGAGACCGCCAGATGTCCGGCGTTGCAATGCGTAAGGATTCCCATCCCGGGACGGAGTAGCTCCAGACAGTTCTCGCCGATCTGCCGGCAAGCGGCGGCGTCTTCCTCCCGGATCGCGATCGCTTCCTTATATAATAGCTCTTTCCATTCCGGGACAGACAAGGTTGGATGAGCGACCAATACCCGCTCCATCCGGTTCAGCGCCGCCACCAGATTCACCGCTGTCGGACGGGAACCGGCCAGATACTCCTTGATCTTCCGAAACTCATTCACGAAAACGGATTTCTCCGCCGTATCGATCCGACGGGCGCAGACATAGATACCATAAGCGGCCGCTACCCCGATAGCAGGTGCTCCACGTACCTTTAATTTATAGATAGCGTCCCATATCTCCTCGGCAGTGGTAAGGGTCAGATACGCTTCCTTACCCGGCAGCAGAGTTTGGTCCAAAATGATCACACCGTCCGCTTGCTCGTTGAAACGCACGGTCTTTAAATCAGATAGAGTTTGTATCATTCGATATGAATATATTAATAGTTCACGGGACCCAGCGTAGCTTCTATCGCCACCCCTGCGGCGGTAACCGCTATCGCTCCTACGACAAGGCCTGCCGTAGCCCCATGAGTCTCTTTCACGTAAAAGAAATCGCCGGATTGCTGCTGTCCCTCATCGAAATACTGGGGAGCCACGTCGCCGACCTTGATCAATTTCGCCAGATAGAAGTTCCGCTCAAAAGAGGAATGCTTCAAGGGCTTCCCATTAGTCCCTCCGGCGAACAACGTCAGGTAGCTACGGAATCTCAGCGGAGAATCTTCTTCTGTAAAATCCTTCACTCGGATATTTACGGTTGTGTTTGCTTTCGTTGTCATTTGTTCCTTTACATACTCTTCTTTCGGGATCTCGTTAAACGGGAAGTTGGCTAATTGCAAAGGCGTATTGACTAATTTGGAATGCGGCGGGATAAACTCAACGCCCTTTGGCAAACTCACATCACCGGAGAAGGAACCTTCCGAGTAGCTCCACCCGCTGCTGCTCCTATCGCTCGCCAATGAAAGGAGCTACCGGATGCCACGCTAGAGCTCTCGCCTCTCACCGAGGCCACTTTCGGGTCGTAGGTGGTAGCCACGTCATCGATAATCAGCGCCGACCGCCCCCAATCCACGTACAAGGGTTCATCCAGTTTATTATAAATGGTAATAGTAACCGGGGCGTTCTCTCCCCAGAAACGATAAGAGATACGTACCGTATCGTTTTCCTGCACAAAATCACCCTCTCTCATTCTTCTCCCCCGACGGGGTCATTCGAGTTCAACATCGAATAATAATAAGAAGAACATGCGCTCAAGCCGAGAAGCAGAGCCGCAAAGACAAAAAGATAAAGCAGATTCCTCATGGCACTTCTTATTTGTTTCTACAAAGCTAGCAAATTATTCCTTGATATCTATTGGGTGCCTTATCTTTAACTTGATTTAAAGGGATCGGTTCACAAGGTTGTGGACCACAAGGCTGTGAGCCCATACACGTTTATCATAACCTTTAGCTCTTTTTATCCGGAATCCTTACCCTTTTCTCTTTTATATATTGTACCTTTGAAGCTGAAGTATTCATTATCCACCATCTGTTAGACGATCATCTAACGGATGGTAGATGATCGTCCAACAGTTGGTGCATGATCATGCAACGGCTGTTGGACGATGAATCCTTCTTGAAGAAACCGCTAAGCTCGCCTATAGAAACGGGTAAGCGATCCAGAAGAATCAGACAAAAGATCTATAACCATTTAAACACAGCACAGATGTCAGCAAATTACAAGCTAGTCAGAAATCCCAACCCGAATCCAGAGGAATCCGGGAAGTCATTACCCCTACATCCTCGTTTGGTCTCTTGCGGGACGATACATACGGATGAGTTCATCAATAGAGCGAAGTCACGGTCTTCTTTCTCGCCCGCGGATATGAAAGGGATCTTGCAACTTTTCCAAGACATGATGGTAGACTTCCTCATGTACGGTTACAACGTGGAGCTAGAGGGGATCGGTACTTTCAGCGTCTCCCTGAAAAGCCGGCCCGTGATGGAAAAGAATGAGATCCGGGCGGAATCCATCCATTTCAAGGACGTGAAGTTCAGATCGTCCAAGGAACTAAGAGACCGGCTGAAAACCATGCCGGTGTTTCGTGACGAGTACACGATTAGCGATCCCGCGTATCCCTCCGCCAAGGAATGCGAGCAAGAGGTATTCCGTTATCTGGAGACGAACCCTTTTATTCACCAGAAGAAATATATGTCGCTCTGCGGATGCTCCAGAAGCAAGGCTTCCCTCGACCTGCGAAGGATGGTAGAGGAAGGGAAACTGCGATGGGAAAAGCTAGGCACCTCGCATCTATATTATAAGGTAGAAGAGCCAGCCTCCGGCGAGACAAATCCAAAATAATTCATTAACTTTGCGAGTATTAATGTTGACTAAAATAAAATGCGATGAAAACAAACATTCCTGAACGTATCGCCGCCCTACGGGAGGCTATGAAGCAACAGAAGGTTGACGCTTACATCATACCCAGTTCCGACCCGCACCTAAGCGAGTATCCGGCCGATCGCTGGAAATCGAGAGAATGGATATCCGGCTTCACCGGCTCGGCGGGAACGATCGTGGTCACCGCGGACAAGGCGGGCTTATGGACCGATTCCCGGTATTTCCTGCAAGCGGCCAGCCAACTGGAAGGTTCCGGTATCGAACTCTATAAGTTGGCGCTTCCGGAGACACCGTCTATCACGGAATTCCTCTTGCATGAGTTACACACCGGACAGGCCGTAGGGCTGGACGGGCAAACCTATAGCGCCGCCGAAGCGAGTGCCTTGGCAAATAAACTAAGCCGTAAAGAAATCAAGCTGGATACCTCGGCCGACCTGATCGAGGGTATCTGGAAGGACCGTCCCGCCGTTCCCGGAAACCCGATATTCGAGATGCCGGAAGCATTAAGCGGAGCCTCCGTGCACGAGAAACTAGACCTAATCAATAACCAGTTGCGGAGCGAGGGCGCCGATTGCTTGATCCTCGCCGCCTTGGACGAGATCGCGTGGACATTCAATATCCGGGGTACGGACGTGACCTATAACCCGGTCGTAGTCAGCTACGCCTTCGTATCGGAGGATGAGAGCGTGCTTTTCATCAAGCCAGAGAAGCTGACTGCCGAGATCACCGAGCATTTGAAGAAAGAAGGGGTTACGCTGGCCGAATACTCCATGATCCAGAGGTATCTATCCCGCCTACCGGAAAACAGCCGGGTATTCGTGGATATGAACAAGACGAACGTCTCCTTATACGACGCGATCCCGGGAAGCTGTACGATCGTGGAAGGGATCTCCCCCGCCAACCACTTGAAGAGCATCAAGAACGAGACCGAGATCAAGGGCTTCCAAAACGCCGTGGTAAAAGATGGTGTCGCCTTGACAAAATTCTATATCTGGCTGGAGAAACAAATGGCGGAAGGAGCCCAAGTTACAGAGATCAGCGCCGCCGAGAAGCTGACCGCCTTACGTGCGGAACAACCGCAATACATCATGGATAGCTTCGGCACGATCTGCGGCTACGCCGAGCATGGAGCGATCGTTCATTACTCCGCTACGACGGAGACGGATGCGACCTTGAAACCGGAAGGATTACTTTTGATCGATTCCGGCGCGCAATATCTGGACGGTACGACGGATATCACCCGCACGATCGCCCTTGGAGAGCCGACGGAGCAGATGAAAAAGGATTTCACCCGTGTATTGAAAGGTACGATCAGCTTGGCGAAAAGCAAGTTTCCCGCTGGAACACGAGGCTCTCAGATCGATATCCTTGCCCGTAAGGCGCTATGGGATTCCGGCATTAATTACTTGCACGGAACCGGTCACGGTATCGGCCATTGCCTAAACGTACACGAAGGCCCCCAAAGCATCCGCATGGAGGAGAACCCGGTGACCTTGAAGCCCGGAATGGTGATCAGCGACGAGCCGGCCATGTATCGTACCGGCGAATACGGTATCCGTACGGAGAACATGATCTTGGTACGTGAGGACAGCGAAACGGAATTCGGGAAATTCCTAGGATTCGATACGCTGACGCTTTGTTTCATCGACACGAGCTTGATTATCATCCCCATGCTCTCTGTCCGTGAGCACGCTTGGCTGAACAAGTACCACCAAATGGTCTACGACAAGATCAGCCCGTTCTTGAACGAGGAGGAGAAAGCTTGGCTGAAAGAGAAAACAACAGAAATTTAAACAACTAAAAATGGCATTAATTAAATCCGTTCGTGGCTTTACCCCGAAGATCGGTAAAGACACTTTTTTAGCAGACAACGCCACGATTATAGGTGACGTAGAGATCGGTGAAGGTTGCAGTATCTGGTTTGGCACCGTGCTTCGCGGCGACGTGAACTCGATTCGCATCGGCAACGGCGTAAACGTACAGGATGGTTCCGTCCTTCACACCTTATATGAGAAATCGACGATCGAGATCGGCGATGATGTATCCATCGGCCATAACGTAACGATCCACGGGGCGAAGATTTGCAATGGCGCCTTGATCGGAATGGGCTCCGTGGTATTGGATCACGCCGTAGTAGGCGAGGGAGCGATCATCGCCGCAGGTTCCGTAGTATTAAGCAAGACGATCGTCGAGCCGGGCAGCATCTACGCCGGAGTTCCCGCTAAGTTCGTCAAGAAGGTAGATCCCGAGCAAGCGAAGGAGATCAACCAAAAGATAGCCAAGAACTATCATATGTATTCTTCTTGGTATAAAGAATAATAGCATGTATTTGATTATTTGAATTATAAACCATATATTTGTATCTGTAAAGTAACAACCAAAGGGTTACATGAAAAATGATTCAAATAATAGGGTTCCAGCCAATAAACACTATTTGTCCCGAAGAGTGGGATGGATAGTGTTTATTTTTTATGCTGGGAATAGGCGGATATCTGGCGTTACCCTCCAATTATTATCTACGTAGGGCCCTTATCCATTTGTTACCCAAGATCAATCAATATCCGATTTTCGAGAACCGGGTCGTAAAAGCAGGTTCGCCCCGCCCTTGGGAACTATCGGAAGCTTACAATACGAAAAGTATTCCAGAGCGTTATCTTCCCCGGTTTGAGGAACTGGGTACGGTTGCCTATGTAATCATCCAAGACAATCGACTGCTATTCGAGCAATATTGGGAAGATTATTCCCCGGAATCGCATAGCAATTCCTTCTCGATGGCGAAAAGCATCGTCTCGTTAGCGATCGGCTGCGCTATCGACGATGGATTTATCCGGGATGTCGATCAACCGGTAAGCGACTTTTTCCCGGAATTCAAGGGATACGACGGAAAGGCCCTAACGCTTCGCCATTTGCTGACCATGAGCGCCGGCGTGGATTTCGACGAGGCTTACAGCTCTCCTTTCTCTCCTACCACCCAGTTGTATTATGGCGATGACCTACAGGAAATTGCCTTCGGGATGAAAGAGATCGACGAGCCCGGCGTAAACTTTATCTACCAAAGCGGCGTGACACAACTGCTGGGCTTTATCGTGGAGAAGGCTACCGGGGAGAAACTCAGCGATTATGTATCCCGCAAACTATGGACTCCGATGCACGCCGAGGAAAGCGCCCTTTGGAGCCTCGACCGGAAGGACGGCATGGAAAAAGCCTATTGCTGTTTCAACAGTAACGCCCGTGATTTCGCCCGCTTCGGACAATTATTACTCAACAACGGCCAATGGGATGGCCAGCAATTGATCTCTCCCGCTTATCTGGCGGAAGCGACAAGCCCCGATGCCCGTCTTGTCTATAAGGATCTCGGCAAACCCAACCATTGTTACGGATTCCAATACTGGATTCTCGATTACAAAGGGATGAAGATCCCTTATATGAGAGGAATCTTGGGGCAATACGTCTTCACGCTCCCGGAAAAGAACGCCGTGATCGTAAGACTCGGGCACAAACGCAGCGATACTTATACCGCCGACCAACATTATCCGGACGATATAAATACATGGTTGGACGCAGCGATGGACTTACTTCAATAAGAATCTATTTATCAAACGATCTAAAAATAAACGCACATGAGAAAAACGATTTTAACGACAGCGCCATTGGCGGCACTCTTATTGCTTTCTTGCGCACAGAAACCCAGTACGCAAAAACCGGACATCACGTATATGCCGCAACCACCGTTCAATCCGCCGACGTATGTTTGCTACAAGGCCCCCGCTCCTATCAAGATCGACGGAAAGCTTTCTCCCGGGGAATGGGACGCGATACCTTGGACTAGCGACTTCGTGGATATCGAAGGAGACAAACGCCCGGCCCCTCACTTCCAGACCCGGGCCAAGATGACTTACGATGATAACGGAATGTACTTCGCCGTCCTTATGGAGGAGCCGCACGTATGGGCGACCATCACGGAACACGACGCCGTGATCTTCCATGACAACGACTTCGAGATCTTCCTGAATCCTACGAACGACACCCATAATTATCTGGAGTACGAGGTGAACGCCTTGGGTACGGAATGGGACTTGTTCTTAACCCGCCCCTACCGGGATAATCCGCAAGTATTGAATAACTGGGAGTTCGCCGGAATGAAATCCGCTGTTTATGTGGACGGTACGCTGAATAACCCGAAAGACACGGATAAATCATGGAGCGTAGAGGTATTCATTCCTTGGACTTCCGTATTCCAAATGGACAGAGGAAAAGAAAAGCCGGAAATCGGCGAGCAGATCCGTGTGAACTTCTCCCGTGTGGAATGGACAACGGACGTGAAAGACGGTAAATACGTGAAAGTCCCTATCCAAGGAGAGGATAAGATTCGCGAGTACAACTGGGTATGGGCGCCTACCGGGGTAATCAATATCCATATGCCCGAATACTGGGGTTATGTTCAAATATCGGATAAGATTGCGGGAGAAGGTGAGACTCCTTTCGTAAAACATCCTTCGGAGGAGACGAAATGGATCTTGCGTAATTTATATTACCGTCAGAATGAGTTCGCCGCGACCTTCGGGCATTATGCCGATAACATCAACGACTTGAAGGCAAACGAGTTATGCCCGCAAGAGATCGCCAATCAACTGGAAATACATACGACACCTTCCATGTATGAGATATCGCTACCCGCACCAGACGGTACGGTATGGAAGATCCGGCAAGACGGTCTGGTATGGCCTAAAAAGAAATAACACAATTTATTAATCAACTAAAATATCATGAAGCAAAAAGAATTTATGGATAGCGGCCTTGGCTTTAGGCATCACGCTATCGGCTCACGGACAACAAAGCGGTGGAGGCATCTCACCCACGATGTTGCAGCAAATCAAACAGTCTTATCAAGGAACGCCGGCCGATAAGGCGATCCGTAATGCGATCACCAATAACGACATCAACAAGCTTGCCGTTAATGGGGAGAGCAAGAACAATTTGGATACTTACTTCTCCAATAAGGTAGAGAGCAAAGGGATCTCCAACCAACGTTCCTCGGGCCGTTGCTGGCTTTTCACGGGATTGAACGTATTCCGTGCGCAGGCGATCCATAAATACGACATGGGTGAATTCCAATTCTCCCAGAATTATTCTTTCTTCTGGGATCAATTGGAGAAAGCGAACCTTTTCTTACAGGGCATCATCGATACTCGTCTGAAACCGATGGACGACAAGATGGTGGAATGGCTGTTCAAGAACCCGATCGGAGACGGAGGGCAGTTCACGGGTGTCTCCGATATCTTGACCAAGTATGGCGTGGTTCCCGCCGAGGTCATGGTAGAGACCAACAGTAGCAACAGTACCGGACGCATGAGCAACCTGATCGGATTAAAGCTGAAAGAATACGGCTTGCAACTTCGCGACCTGTCTACGACCAAAGGCACGACCGTAGCGGATCTGGAGAAAAAGAAAACAGAGATGCTAGGTACGATTTACCGTATGCTCGTATTGAACTTGGGAGAGCCGCCTACGAAATTCACGTGGACTCGCAAAGACGCTAAAGGAAATCCGGTAGAGACGAAGGAATATACGCCTCAGTCCTTCTTCCAAGAATATATCGGGGACGATTTGAAAAACAACTATGTCATGTTGATGAACGATCCGAGCCGCGATTATTATAAGCTGTATGAGATCGATTACGACCGCCACGCTTACGATGGCAAGAACTGGACGTACGTAAACCTTCCGATCGAAGATATCAAAGAGATGGCGATCGCCTCCATCAAGGACAGCACCATGATGTATTTCTCCTGCGACGTGGGCAAATTCTTCGATCGTGACAGAGGTATTCTGGATGTAAACTTCTACGATTACGGTTCACTGATGGGTACGACTTTCGGCATGGATAAGAAACAACGTATCCAAACATTCGCCAGCGGTTCCTCACACGCCATGACCTTGATGGCAGTTGACCTCGACGCGAATGGAAAGCCGAAGAAATGGATGGTTGAGAATAGTTGGGGCCCCGGAGCGAACGCCGGCCACCTCATCATGACAGACCAATGGTTTAATGAGTATATGTTCCGTCTGGTAGTCAACAAGAAGTACATCACGGATCAAGTAAAAGAGATCTTGAAACAAACACCGACTCGCCTTCCCGCTTGGGACCCGATGTTCGCTGAAGAGGATTAAAATAAAATACGGATGAGATAGACAACGCGAATCGTTCAATTACCAATCCGTACATCTATCTCATCCGTATTCCATTGCTATATCAAAAGAGTCTGGGCATACAATCACTCGAATAGCAAACCCGGCTTTATCTATTAACGGATATGGATTTGTCGCAAGATTTGATCCGTCGCTCCTACACTGTTTTTCACAAAATCACCGGCAGCTTGCCCGGAAGTTTCCAAGGCTGTCGGGTCGGTCAATAACTCGTCCATCTTCGTTCGGAAAGAGGAATCGTCTGTGATGGAGAAACCACCACCTACGGCGATCAGATCCTTCGCCTCCTTAAACTTATGGTATCTCGGGCCGAATAAGACCGGCATCCCATAAACGGCGGCTTCCAACGTGTTGTGGATACCCGCTCCGAAACCACCACCGATATAAGCGATCTGTCCATAGCGATAAATGGAAGATAAGAGTCCGAAACTGTCGATGATCAAGCAATCCTTATCGGCCAGATCATCCTCATGCGCCTCCGATAGACGGACGGACGGACGTTTTAGCATCGCCTCGATAGAAAGGAGATGTTCCCGGTGAATCTCATGCGGGGCGATAATCAACTTCATCTCCGGATGCTCATGGAAATAAGGGATAAAGATCGCCTCGTCTTGAGGCCATGAACTGCCGGCCACCATCACGATCGGCCTCTTACCCTCCTTGCTTTCCAAGAAACGTTCGATAAACGGAAGCTCACGAGCTTGCTTACGGACATCCAACACCCGATCAAAACGGGTATCGCCGGTCACCGTCACATTCGTGATACCGAACTCGTTCAAGAGTTTCATCGAACGCTCGTCCTGAACAAAAAGATGATTAAAATAAGATAGCATCTTCCGGTACGGCTTCCGAACCATTGGAAAAATAGCTGGTCGGGGCGGAATATAGCGGAAATGATATAAACCGGTATTCCCCGCTTCCGCAACTCACGCAAATAGTTCCCCCAAAACTCGTACTTGATAAATATGGCGATCGCCGGGTTCGCCAAATTCAGGAACTTCTTCACCCGGAAAGGCGTATCGAAAGGAAGGTAGCAGATCACGTCCGCTCCCTTGTAATTCTTCCGTACCTCATAGCCAGAGGGAGAAAAGAAAGTCAGCAACACCTTATACTCCGGATGTTCCGCCTTGATCTTCTCGATCATAGGACGCCCTTGCTCGAACTCGCCCAGCGAGGAGGCATGGAACCAGATGTATTTAGCGTTCCGGTCGATCTTCTCACGAAGTATGGAATTTGTTTTCCATTGCCCGAATCGCATCAGTCTCGCCTTTTTATGGAAAGGCGAGATCAAAGCGACTACAAAAGCGTAGAGATGTATTGCTAAACTGTACATGATTATTTTAATATCTCGATAGCCCGTTGGATACGGCGGATAGACTCCTCTTTACCTAAAGCCTCGGTGATATCAAAGATGCCGGGGCCCTTGCCCTCGCCAACCAAGGCCAGACGGGCGGCGTTCATGATATTCCCCAAATGATATCCCTTGCTCTCGATCCAAGCCTTGCACTCGTTCTCGGTACCTTCTACGTCGAACGGCTCACGGGCACGCAATTGCTCGATAAACTCACCCAATTGAACAGCGGAATCCTCTTTCCAGCGTTTCTTACGGGTTTTCTCATCGTACTCCGTCGGGGCGATAAAGAAGAAAGAACAAAGATCCCATAACTCACTCACGAAATTGACACGGCCTTTCATCATGCCGACTACTTTCTCTACATAAGCATGGGTAGTCTGGATGCCATGGCTTTCCACGATCGGCAAGAATAGGTCAGCGATCTCCGTATTACTCTTCTCCAGCAAATAGTGATGGTTAAACCATCTGCCTTTCTCATAATCGAACTTAGCGCCGCTCTTGCTGCAACGAGACAGGTCGAACAAACGGATCAAATCATCCATGCTCATCACCTCTTGATCGTTACCCGGATTCCAACCCAGCAAAGCAAGGAAGTTTACGACAGCCTCGGGGAAGTAGCCACTCTCACGATAGCCCGATGAGACATCACCCGTCTTCGGATCGTGCCATTCCAAGGGGAATACAGGGAAGCCCAGACGATCACCGTCACGCTTGCTCAACTTACCATTACCTTCCGGTTTCAACAGCAACGACAGGTGGGCGAAACTAGGCATCGTATCTTCCCAACCGAAGAAACGATATAATAATACGTGAAGCGGCGCGCTCGGCAACCACTCCTCACCACGGATCACATGGGTAACCTCCATTAAATGGTCGTCCACGATATTCGCCAAGTGGTAAGTAGGCAATTGGTCGGCCGATTTATATAATACCTTATCATCCAAGATAGAGGAGTTGATAACGACCTCGCCACGGATCAAGTCGTTCACGTGGATATCCTCATTCGGCTCGATCTTGGCACGAACTACGTACTGATGACCTGACTCGATCAGGCTCTGAACCTCTTCCGGAGAAAGCGTCAACGAGTTGCGCATTTGCGAACGGGTAGAGGCGTCGTATTGGAAATTGGCGATCTCCTTCCGTTTCTCCTCCAACTCGGCAGGCGTATCGAACGCTATATAAGCATGGCCATCGTTCAGCAATTGATCGACATACTTCTTGTAGATCTCACGACGCTCGCTCTGGCGATACGGACCGTAGTTGCCGCCGAAGCTCACGCCCTCGTCGAACTTGATACCCAGCCAAGTCAAGGCCTCGATGATATAGTCTTCCGCCCCGGGAACGAAGCGTTGGGAATCCGTATCCTCGATACGGAGAATCATATCACCGCCATTCTGTTTAGCGAATAAATAGTTGTATAAAGCCGTGCGGACACCTCCGATATGCAGCGCCCCCGTAGGACTAGGCGCAAAGCGTACTCTTACTTTTCTTTGAGTCATAATACTTACATTCTATAATAATGCGGCAAAAGTACGCCTTTTTTTCCGCTTAGTGAAGTTTTTTACGTATATTTCGGACGCTAAAAGGAATCTATATGAAACAAAAGAATTACAATATACCGACCGTGGTCTACTTCGTGGTGACCGCGTTACTTATCGCCTACTTCTTCCCCCGGGAGGGAAAATTCCGTTATCAGTTCTATGAAGGCAAGCCTTGGAGGTACGGATTGCTCACCGCCCCGAGCGATTTCCCGATCTACAAGACCGACGACGAGGTAAAAGCGGAGAAAGACAGCGTACTCCGTAAGTTCGAGCCTTATTACCGCATGAACCCCGGCATCCAGAAGGAAGAGGTCGAGAAACTGCGCACCAACTACAATAACGACAATAGCCTGCGAAGCAAAGTATCCCCCGCTTACATGCAGTACATCGAGAGCAGTCTAATTAACTTATACAAGAACGGTATCATCTCGTCGCAGGATCTGGACGAGCTACGAAAAAAGAGGAATACTCCCGTGTCAACCTCTTGGAGAACGCCGTCGCACAGCCCCGCTACGTGAGCGACTTCTTCACCGTGCGCACAGCCTACGAGTTCATTATCAACAACTGCCCGTCACGGCTGGACAAATCCATCTTGCAATCGTGTGACATCAATAACTACCTCACCGAGAACATATCCTATGCCGCTGACATGTCCGACAAGATCAAGGAGGATATGCTACAGAGCGTATCTATCGCTAACGGTATGGTACAAGCCGGAGAGCGTATCGTAGACCGGGGCGAGATCATCGACAACCATACCTACAACGTGCTCCGTTCCCTAAAGGCCATACACGAGGCCAAGACGGGGGGGCACGCAGACACAAGGCATCATACTGGCCGGGCAATTCGTGCTCGTCTTCGGACTGATGTTCTGTTTCTGGCTCTACCTATGGTCTTTCCGCTTGAAGATATTCCATAACCGGAAGAACGTACTATTCTTGATCCTCTGCATGCATATTCGTGAGCTGCATCTTTACGGAACTATGTGTTACCTACGCGTTATTCAACGTATATATATTGCCGTTCGCCATCGTACCGATCGTGGTACGTACCTTCTTCGATTCCCGGACGGCGCTTTTCACGCACCTTATTATCGTGCTGATCTGCTCGTTGATGGTACCTTTCCCGCATGAGTTCCTGTTGCTACAAACCATAGCGGGCATGGTCGTGACGTTCAGCCTGAGAAACCTGAGCGAACGTTCGCAACTGATCCGGTGCGCATTCTTCATCTTCCTCTCGTACGCCATCTGCTACATGAGTCTCACGTTGTTCCAAGAGGCGAACCTGAATAAGATCAACTGGATGATGATGCTCTATTTCGGCATCAACTTCATCCTCGTCATGTTCACCTACGTATTGGTATATATGCTGGAGAAGACGTTCGGCTACGTATCGGACATCACCTTGGTGGAACTGTCCAACATCAACAACCCGATCTTGAAGAAGCTTAGCGAGACTTGCCCGGGCACGTTCCAGCACTCCTTGCAGGTATCCATCCTCGCTTCCGAGGCGGCCGCCAAGATCGGCGCCAACGCCCAACTGGTACGTACCGGCGCCCTTTATCACGACATCGGGAAGATGAGCAACCCCGTCTTCTTCACCGAGAACCAATCGAGCGTGAACCCGCATAACCAGTTATCGTTCGACCAAAGCGCGCAGATCATCATCAGCCACGTCACCGAGGGCGTGAAGATCGCCGAGAAGGCCCTGTTACCCAAGGCGGTTATCAGCTTCATCCGTACGCACCACGGACGTGGCAAGGCGAAGTATTTTTACAACTCTTTCAAGAACCAATACCCGGACAAACCGATTAACGACGAGCTATTTACCTACCCCGGCCCGAATCCCTTCTCGAAGGAGACCGCCGTACTGATGATGGCCGATTCCGTGGAAGCCGCCTCCCGCAGCTTGAAGGAACATACCGAAGAGAGTATCAGCGCCTTGGTGAACAAGATCATCGACGGGCAGATCGCCGACGGCTTGCTAAAGAGCGCTCCGCTGACCTTCAAGGACGTGGAGACCATAAAGAGCGTATTCGTAGACAAACTGAAAACCATGTTCCATACCCGAATCAGCTATCCGGACTTGAAAAAACAATAGCGAACCAGCATGAACGACCACCTACTCTACTTAGCCTCGACAGGGATCGTAGCCTTTACCTGCCTTCTGGTCAGCGGACTGCTGTTGTCGCTAAAGACCTTGCGGGAAAGCACGATCCCCAAGTACCGGACGGCCTGCAAGTATCTCGCCTTGGCCTCGGCATTGGTAGGCATAGGGCATATCTTCATCTTGTCCTCCGGCACGGACGAGCGAACCATCATGGAGTTGTTCTACTTCCCCATCCTGCTGATCAGTGCCTCGCAAGCGTTGCTGTTCACGTTCCTGCTCACCCTCTTATTCAGGGGAAAGAACGTGACCCGGAGGAATATCCTCCTCCACACCATGCCTACGATCGCGCTTACCGTAGCCTACACGATCGCTTGTCTCTTCCGGGAGGATGTCCATACGTATCGTTTCGACGTATGGTGGGATAATCTTGGGAACCCGCCCCTGCTGATACGTACGTTCACGTGCCTCGTATACCTTGTCCAGCTAGGGGACTATACGCATTTTTTCTTCCGGGAGCGGGCGATCTATCTAGGTAACCTGAAACAGATACCCCAATCACCCGAGCGACTGGAATTGCGCTGGGTAACCCGTGCCTTCCTATGGGCGCTAGGTATCGGCATCGCCGCCGTGAGCCTCTGTTTCTTCCCGAATAATTACTATAACACGGCGGTCAACTTCGTGTTCGCCCTCTTCTACGCCTCGGTATCGATCCACTACGCCAACTACCATTACACGTACGACCAACTATACCTGCGGCTCAACCTCGCCCCGCAAGCCGACGCCGATACCGATCCCAACCGGATGGACCTAGAGGATCTTATCGGCGGGTTGCTGGAAATCGAGGAGGACGAGTTGTTCCAGCAAGCGCAAAACTATATGGCCAGTTCCTCACCCTTCCTCAACCCGAATTTCAGCCGGCAAGACCTGGTACGTGCCCTCGGTACCAACGAGAAGTACCTCTCCACCTCCATCAAGGACAAGCTGAACATCACGCTCAAGGAATACATCGACCGCTACCGGGTGAACCACGCCCGTACCGAGCTGTTGATGCCGGGCGACAGCCGGAGCATGGAAGAGATCGCTGTCGGCGCGGGCTTCACCAGCTCCCGCACCTTCTCACGTATCTTCCAGAAAATACTGGGAGTCACCCCCGCCCAATACCGGCGGCAGGCGCAATAATGAGCATTTTTCCGAGATCTGTCCTCTTTTTTCCCGGATTTGTCCTCTCATTCTTACCCCGAACCCCGTTCTTTGCTGGCAGTAATCACTTAATAAAGGAATACCATGGCAGAACAAATCATTCTCAACACAGACTTGTACGATAACCTGCTCACCGAGCGCAAGGGCGACTACACCGCCAAGCCGCGCATCACCGGGACATTGTATAACACGGACATCGCCGCCCGCATCGTGGCCGCGCGTACCGAGTACCAACACGGCACGATCCTCAACATCCTCGACATGGCCGACAGCCATAAGGTGCAGGCCATCGCCGAGGGCAAGAGCGTGGTGGACGGCGTGGGCCAATACCTCGTCAACGTGCAGGGGGCCTTCGAGGGCGAGAAGGCGCAGTTCGAACCCGGGAAGCACGCCCTCGGCATCACCTACACCATGGGCAAGCTCTTGCGCGAGACCCTCAAGCTGGTGAAGGTGGTGGTGAACGGCGTGGCGGCCGTAGGTCCGGTGATCAATACCGTGACCGACTCCACCTCCAAGGCCATCAACGGGCAGCTCAGCTCCGGCGGAGCCCCTCGTGCTGGGCGGCGTAAACCTGAAGATACAGGGTGATGATCCCTCCATCGGTGTCTACCTCACCCCCACCACCGAAGGGGCCGCGCCGATGAAGGCACCCGTGGTGATCGCCAACTCGCCCTCGCAGGTGATCGTGCAGATGCCGACGCTGGCCGACGGGCAGTACACCGTGCGCCTCACCACGCAATACAGCGGAAGCCGTAACGTAAAAGAGCCCCGCACCTACACCTTCCCCATCATCCTTATCGTAGGAGAAGGCGGTGGAGGCGACAGCGAGAGTCCGGACGAGATCTGAGGACAACGTTGTCCGGCATGTCCGGACAACGGCTGCCAAGCATCGAGGACAACGGCTGCCAAGCCTGCCGGACAGGGGCTACCGGACCTGCCGGAAAAAACAACCGATTTATAAACCCTATTATACACATAGAACATGAGAACATCATTACATGACATCCACCTACCGGCAAGGCGAATATTCGCCTTGCTGATCAGTGTCGCGACACTGATCGCCACCCTCCCGACAGCGGCCCGCACGCAAGCGGAACCTCCCGGGGCGCTCGACCTGGCCACCCTGCCGGGCACTGAACAATAACTGGTACATCAACCTCGCGTACCTAAACGGCACGTGGGTGTACAAACTAGGGGCATTCAGCACGCAGGCCCCGACCACCGGCACCCCCTTCAACGGTACCATCACCGGCACGATGCCCGAGGTAGGCCGGCAGTTCGTCATACACCCCTCCACCGATTCCGACAGCGTACTCACCTCCGCCGATCCCGACAGCGGCAACCCACCGGCGCTGACGCTGAAAGACGCCGTCATAACCTCAAGTTTCAACCAGCTCTTCTATATCAAGGCCGGCGCGGAACCGACCCTCCGGATCGAGGGGGAGAACCGGATCGAGATCATGAGCGACCTCATCTATAACTTAGGCACGCTCACCCTGACCGTAGCCGATGCGCAGGAGATAAGCCAAGGTATCCTAAACGGATCTCCCGCGGGCACGGGTACGCTCACGGTCTATGCCCAAGCGCCGCTCAGCATCGGCGCCATCTTCAACTTCCAGAATGCCCGGATGCATCTGGACGGAGAGATACATGTCATCAGTAAAACACAGAATGCTTCAGCCTTAAAAAACGACAATACCTCGCCGGACGCGATCACGTACGGGGATAACGCACGGATCCACCTGCAAGCGAACGGGATCTGCACCCAAGTAAGCGGCTTTATCGAACTGGATTTCGATACCGCCCCGACCGATGGCCGGACGCTGTCCGTCACCCCGGCAGGCGACGACGAGCCGGCGGCCACCTTCGCGACCGACGGGACCTGCACGAATTACGCCTTCCTCGCCGCGGCCGATACGCGGTATACCGCCTCCCTCGACGGCGAGCGGCTATATGCCGGCAGTCGTCACCTTTATGGGTCTTCCAATAAAGACGGAGACTACCTCTTCTTCCGGACAGACGGGACATACTGCCGATACTCCGGCGCCACCGCCACCCGCCCCACCCCGCAGCCGCTCAACCTTTCCAGAGACTACGGCTCCGGCAGCACCCGCACCGGCATCGACCTCTTCTTCGACCCCCGCGGACGGATGGTACTGCGACGAGAAGATGTTCGACGGGACGGTGACGACGACAAGCGGCAGCTCATCCTACATCACCATCCCCGCCACCATCCATGCCGAGGGGCGAGGCTACGCTTACGCTGGACAAGGTTAATTTCCAGCCCCCCGACGGGCACGGCCCTCACGGTAGCGAGCGGGACGGTGACGCTCCAAAACAACACCTACAACGCCCTCCTGTCCGGAACCCACGCGCTCCGGGTAGAGACGGGAGCCACCTGCCTCATCTCGCCGACCGCCGACCCGAATAACGCCTTGGTGCTGACAGCCACCGAGCAGGCCATCCACCCCGAAGGCGGCGGAACCGTGAAGGGCCTTGCCCAATTCACATGGCCGGAATCTCCGTCTGGCTACATCTACCTCGAACTGGCGGAACCGGCGGAGAATCCGTATGGTCGGGGCTTCGATCTTGCAGGCAAGAAGAGCATAGCCACGAACTACCCGCTCTCCTTCTGCTGCCTAAAAAGTCAGTCGACGAGCTTGAAACAGGAAGGCTACCGCTCCGACGACCCGGAGCAAACCTACCTCAGCACCTTCCCCGCCGCCCATCCCGACGGGCTGACAAGCTACATGGGATTGCGCGAAATCACGCCCGTCTGGATCGTGATCGACAAGGAGACGGCCTTCGACGCGAGCATGCTGAGCCAATGGCTGCGCGTCACCGAGAAGGGTGTCCTTACGGTAGGGAAGATAGGAGAAGATGGAATATCTCCACATGTGAATGGTCTCGAGCTGCTGGACGGCGGGCAGATCCGGTTCGCCGATGACGGCGTGGGGACACTCATAGCGGCCCGCTTCACCCACCTCTTCCCCAACCGCAACCAATGGCGGGCTACCACGCTAGCGTCCGATTTTGCCGACAAATTAGCCGGCGACGCGGGAACCCCCTGCTACGTGCGTACCGGATATCCCGACGCCACCGACCAGACTTGGCAGCCGGCGGATCCCGACAACCTGCATATGCTCAGCGTGGGTGACCCCGTGCTGATCGCCGGCGAAGGCCCGGAGACAGACACGCTGCGCCTCAATTACGACGGGGCCTACCTCTACAAGGACAGCCCCGACTCCCCCGTCGAGCCTACCAGCCCCGCCGAGCCGCTCAACACGGGCGTGTTCCTCTTCAAGGGCAATCGGGCCTCGTACAATGTGGAGATGCGAAACATATACGTCCTCAGCGACAACGGCAGCCGCTTCGAGCTGAAGGACCGGGTTACCCTGCGACCCTTTGAGAGCTATGTCGTGGCCAACGCCGCCACCCAAGCCCTGCTGAAGAGCCTCCGCTTGGACGGTATCGCCACGGGTACGGAGCTGGCCGAGACCCCGGCGGACAACAGCTTCCGCGCCTGGACCGCCGACGGACGTTTGTACCTCAGCGCCGACCATGCCGAGAAAGTTGTCGTATACCACGTCAGCGGGACCTTGAAGTACTACCTACCGCTCTTGCGCGGCGAGACGACGATCGCCCTTCCTTCCGGCATCTATCTCGTCCGCCAAGGTGGTACAACGATCAAGGTCAGGTTGTAGAGTATCCCTTCCCCTCTCGAGAGGGGGCAGGGGGTGTGTAAATCGCAAGCAAGCGAACCCCGGCGGATCCGCAAGATCAAGATAACACACCCCCTACCCCCTCTCAAAGAGGGGAAAAGATACCTACCGCTATCCATTAATATATACATTATATAATATACGCATTATAAATACATACAGACATGAATACATTCAGATATATCCTATCCCTGCTCTGCGCCATGCTAGCCCTGTCGCAGACCTCGCTAGCGCAAGACACGAAGGCGGTGCCTTCCGACCCAGTCTTCCCATACCTCCTCACCATCCGGCAACCCGCCGAGGGTGCGACGCTGGACGTAATGATCATGAATACCAGCGGCACGTTCACCGCCGTATCCTCCGGCCAGACCGTCTACAACGGGACCAAGGTAGACCTCTTCTTCGCCCCGCGGAAAGGCTACCAACTGACGGAAGGCTCCATCACCTACAACGGCAACGCTACGACCGCAGAGACCCTGGCACCGAACGACAAGGGCTACACCGCACAGCGTAGCTTCATGATGCCCGCCCAGCCGACGACGGTTACCGCCGAGACCGAGCTTATCCGCTACACGATCACCTACGACCCGAATGGCGGCACCCTCCCGCAGGGCAGCCCCACCCAATATACCGTAGTATCGGACGAGTTCACCCTCCCCACGCCGACACACGCCAGTACCTACGTCTCGTTCGAGGGCTGGAAAGACGCCGGCGGGAATACGGTAACGACCGTGGCGAAAGGCTCCACCGGCGATCTCTCCCTCACCGCCCAATGGAAAGAGAGTGAGCTGGTAGAGGCGGTAGGACGGCCGGCCGAGACCCGGATCGTCACCACCATCATGACCGCCGATGAGATACTGGCCGGTCTTGCCGCTACATGGCCCAAGCTCACCTTCACCACCGACAGGGGTGCCGCGATAGAGAGCCCGATCTCGTGGAAACTGAAAGACGGCGTAACCCTCGACCTCACGCCCGGCAAGAAGAACCCCTTCATCTGGACATCCACACCGCTGCCCGACGGCTTGAAAGACAATGGGTACGTGATGTCCGGTACCACGCAGGTCTACCTCGAAGCCTCCCCTATCACCCCGGCAGACAACGGCGAGATCACGATAACGGACGAGAACAAGTTCCAACAAGATGATGGTACCGACAACTACTTCAACGGAGAGATCAACGGAGAGAAGGGCAAGACCATAAACAAACTCACCCTCACCCCTCCCGCCGATACCGATATGACAATAAAGCTCAACGAGGTAACCTCCGCGGCCACCCTCATCAACGGTACCGGGAAGACCAACCTCACCTTGAGCGGCACGAACAGTCTGGGTGCGGTCACGATCGAGCCCGGCAACGAATTGACGCTCACCCCCGGCGAGAATGCCGGCGACCTTGTCAACACCGCGGTCACCAACAACGGCCATTTCACGGATCTTACCGCACGAGTGCCCACCGTGACACTCCCCGGCAACATCACCCTCGAACGGGTAGACCCGGCGGCAAGCACCCCGATACCATCCACTGACGGCTATGCGGAGCTTGAGACCGGCATAACCGCCCCCGAAAGCACCCCTATGAATTTGACGTATCAATGGGAGATTTTCAACGCGCAGGCCGGCACATGGTCTGCCGCCCCGGACGACTCGCAGCTGCGCAACGCCTCGAATAACTACAGGACGAGAACCGTAGGCCAGTATCGTTGCCTAGTTACCGCCACCGTAACCGGAGACGGCGGCACGACCACGAGCACGACGTTCGCCACGGCCCCGGCTGCCGTAACGCCTTACGTTCCTCCCGTAACGCCCCCCACGCCACAGCCCACAACCTATACCGTAACCCTCCCCCGCCTTGGCAGGAGCCTCCACCACCCCGGCAGCCGGAGCGCATACGGTTACCGAAGGCGACGGTTTCTCCTTCACCCTCACCTTGGACGCAGACTACGACCAGTCCGTCCCTGTAGTGACCGTGAACGGTAACGTCCTCACCTCCGACGCAAACGGCAAGTACACGATCGCCGATATCTCCGCCAACCTGACCGTAGCGATCACCGGTATCGTGAGAAATACCACGACCGGTATCGAGCAAGTGGAAAACGCTACCTTGATCCGTGCCGAGAGCGGTGCCTTGCTGATCCGTACGCCGGTCTCCGTGACAGCGCAGGTGATCGCCCTCACCGGAAACGTAGTCCGCACGGTACGGCTTCCCGCCGGAGACAGTCGTGTAGATGGCTTGGCTAGCGGTATCTATATCGTCCGCCTATCCAATGAGATAACGAAGAAAGTGATAATCCGATAGGCAAGGTTTCACGAGTGAGAGCGGCTGTCATCGCCGCTCTCACAAAAAGAGGTTATTAGAATGCCCATTGTTAGGTTCTTATAATCGCAGTTATAAGCATCTTACAATGGGCATTCTAGCAACCTTACGATAGATAAGTCCAAGACCAGCTCGAAGCCTTCGGCGCCGCTATAATAAGGATCCGGGACGGGAATAGAATAAAGACAGTCACAAGAATAAACTACCGAAGCATTGTCTAACTGATTCTATTTCGTATATTTGCCATTGAAAACCAGAGACAAAAGAAGGATAAAAATATGACAGCATTAGAACTCAACGCAGAATTATTCCGCCAACTCAGTATCATCGCCGAAGATGAGACCTTGATGCGTAAAGCCGTAGAAGCCATCCGCCGTCTTGCGCAGCAAAAGGAAGCACAGACTGAAGAGACTGAATATATTAGTAAGGAAGAGGTGCTTGCCGGAATCCGGCAAGGCTTAATCGACGTAAAAGAGTCTCGTAAAAACGGCACATATCAAAAAACATTGCAGGAGGTCATAGATGAATTATAGAATCATACCGCAAAAGCACTTTCTGAAAGAGCTGAAGCGATTGGCAAAGAAATATCATTCGCTAAAACAAGACCTTCAAGCGTTACAAAATGAGCTAAGCAGCAACCCTTCCGCAGGAATTGATTTAGGCTGTGGCATCCGTAAGATCCGTATGGCTATAGGCAGTAAAAACAAAGGAAAAAGTCATGGCGCACGAGTCATCACCTATACCTATACCGTTAATGATACCGAAGGGATTATCAACCTCATTTATATTTATGATAAGGAAGAGAGTGAAAGTATTACCGATAACGAAATCAAATGGTTAGTAAAAGAAGTTGAACGATAGCCGTAACAACCTCTTTACTGATCCGGCTTCGCCCCGAACTTAAGACAAATGGTCTTTACAATATTCCAACAACCCGGCGCAAGCATCTTCCAATAGATCCAAGACCAACTCGAAACCTTCGGCACCGCTATAATAAGGATCCGGGACGTGATCGTACAACTTATTCCGGGAGAACTCAGTCATCTGATGTATCTTAGCGACGGATTCCAGATCGGGAGCCATCCGTTTCAAGTCCGTTATATTTTGGTCGTCCATGCCGATAATCAAATCGAAGTCATGAAAGTCCCACTGACGTACCGGACGGGAGATCGAATCCAACGAATATCCCCTACGGGCCGCATGCGCCCGCATCCGTGAATCCGCCCGGTCTCCCTCATGATACCCGGTGATCCCGGCGGAATCGATCTCGATCCGATCTCCCAATCCCGCATCCTTCACCAACTTCTTCATTACCGCCTCCGCTGACGGAGAGCGACATATATTCCCCAAACACACAAACAACAACCGTATCTTTTCCTCCCTCATCCCTAAGCTCCTTTCCATTAATTTTCAATTTTCAATTCTCCATTTTCAATTCTCAAGCCGGGTCCACATCATAATGAACCAGCAACTGCTTAAACGGTACATATCCTTGCATCTCAGTATGAATACCCTCCAATATCTCACGAAGCGGAGCGATCCCGGCGGATATCTCGATCTTCAAGACGATCTTCTTGATATGAAGCGTCTGTACCCGGGTGATAGGCGGCGTAACCGGTCCCAACACCCGCTCACCTAAACGAGCACGAAGTTTCTCGGCGTATAAAGCAGACATTTCCTGCAAAGCCTCCTCATTCCGACTCCGAAGGATCAAGACGATCAAACGGTAGTAAGGCGGGTAACGGAACATACTACGCTCGCTCAATTGCAAGCTCACCATTTCCTTATAAGCAAAATGCTGCACCATACGGATCAAAGGATGCTCCGGCTGAGTAGTCTGCAAGATCACCGTACCCCGCTTATCCCGTCGTCCGGCACGTCCGCTAACCTGTACCATCAATTGATAAGCCCGCTCGTGCGCCCGGAAGTCAGGGAAATTCATCAGGCTATCGGCACTCAGGATTCCGACCACGCTGACATTCCCGAAATCCAATCCCTTCGACAACATCTGGGTACCAATCAAGATTTGTGTCTTCCCCTTCTCGAAATCCGAGATGATCCGCTCGTAAGCCGTGCGGGTACGGGCCGTATCGAAATCCAGCCGCTCCACCTTCGCCGCTGGGAATTGCCCAGCGATCTCCTCCTCTACCTTCTCCGTACCGAAGCCTTGCATCTTGAACTCCGTCCCCTTACACTCGGGACATACCTGCGGCAAGCGGTAGGTATAACCGCAATAATGGCAAACCAGCTGATTATGCGCCTTGTGGTAGGTAAGGCTAACGTCGCAATTCACGCAACGAGGCACCCACCCGCACCCTCGGCACTCGATCATCGGGGCGAATCCCCGGCGGTTCTGGAATAGGATCGCCTGCTCGCCCCGGGATAGGGCCTCCCGCACCTTCTCCACCAACAGAGGGGAGAAAAGGGTATCTTTCATGATCTTCTTGCGCTTTAGCTCCTTCACGTCCACCGTAATAATCTCCGGCATCAAGCAATCACCGTAGCGGGTAGATAACTCAACCAGACCGTATTTCCCCGCCGTAGCGTTGAAATAAGAATCGATGGAGGGGGTGGCCGAACCCAATAAGGTCTTACCGCCGTGCATACCCGCCAAGACGATGGCAGCGTTACGGGCATGGTAACGGGGTGCCGGGTCCTGCTGCTTATACGTATTCTCATGCTCCTCGTCCACGATAATCAAGCCCAAGTCCTTAAACGGAAGGAAGAGGGACGAACGGACCCCCAATACCAGCATAGGCTCGTCGTTATGCAATAGCTTATTCCAAACTTCCACCCGCTCGTTATCCGAGAACTTAGAGTGGTAGACCAATAGCTTATCCCCGAATAATTTCGCCAGCCGTTCCGTGATCTGGGTCGTGATAGCGATCTCCGGCAACATATATAAAACCTGCCGCCCCAGCCGCAAGACCTCATGGATCAAACGGACGTATATCTCGGTCTTACCACTGGAAGTCACGCCATGAAGCAGGCAGACCTCCTTCGTCTTGAAAGTCTCATGGATCTCTCCATAGGCTTTCTCTTGCGCCGGACTGAGCGGATTCGGCTCTTGCAAGCGGCAGACGGATACTTGCAAACGACCCACCTCTTTCTCGTAACTCTCCAAGATACCCCGTTTCAGCAGACCCTCCAATACCGCAGAGGTATAACCACTGCGTTCCAATAGCTCTTTCTTGGAAAGCTCCTTCGATAAAGCGGGATTCAAGGTATGGCTTAAATCCAAGAAGCTGACCAGCAGAAGCTCTTGCTTCTTCGCTCGTTTCAAATCCTCGAACACCGCCTGTAATTTCGTCTCATCCCGGTAAGCCTCGGCCAAACGGATAAACGCCTGTGTCTTGGGAACGAATCCTCGCTTTAGCTCCTCGCTCACCTCAACCGCCCCTTTCACCATCAAGGAAGAGACGATCGGGACAACATTTCGAAGACCGGTCTTCTTCTCCAACTCCGAGATCGTCAATTTCAAAACCCCGCTAAAAGCATCCAGTACCGCTTGCTCGTTCGGGCGCAAGGGGGCGGTGGCCTCGAAATCCTCATTATAAGTAACCGCCGTCTCGCTTTCCAACTTTAAGCCGGAAGGCAAGGCCGCCTTATACACGTCGCCCAGCTTACATATATAATAAGAAGATATCCATTTCCAAAAACGAAGTTGCGGACGACGGAGCACAGGCGTGGCATCCAGCAAAGCATAAATCTCCTTTGTCTCAAAATCGGATACCGGTTCCCGGTCGTGTACCTCCATGACGATGGCCGTATAATATCGTTTCTTCCCGAAATGCACGATCACCCGGCAACCGGGAGTCACGGCGCTTTTCAGATCTTCGGGTATCCGATAGGTATAGCTATTCTCCAAAGGAAGGGGAAGTATGACGTCCGCGTATTTCATTCAAACAGGTGTTTCATTACGAGCCCAAAAATAACAAAAAAGGCCGGACTTCTAAAGCCCAGCCTCTCTCATTTTATTTTCACCTATTTAGAACAAGATCGCTGCCGTGATAGACCATCCACGGTTCTTTCCGGCACCGTCGGAGAGGTTCACCTTCTCAATACTATAGTTATCAGTCAGTCCCAGACCATAATTGAAACCCACCTGCAAGTGACTGATCAGTTCCACGCCGGCACCGAAGTTAAGACCTGCGCTGAAATTCTTCGCCTTCACCTGATCCGCTACGGAACCCGGGATATCCCAAAACTTATCACCGCCTACACGGAAACCGATATACGGACCAGCCGCCAGATATCCTTTGATAATAGGCAAGCCGAATTTCCATTTCAAGTTGACCGGAACATCGATATAATCCGTCTTCATCGAAGTCTTCACCCCGCCAGCCGAGGTCGTTTCCAAACCCTTTTGCGAATACAACACTGCCGCATCGATCCCGACACCCACCAACGGTAAGGTCGTCTCGATCATCGGACCCACTTGGAAGCCGGTGACGTTATCCGCTTTCAACACGTCCGAGTTGAAATGAACAGACGATATATTCACACCTCCCTTGATACCGAATTTAAGCTGAGCGTTCGCCGGAAGCGCCATCAACGCTAGCAAGGCAACCATAACAAGTCCCACAATTTTTTCTTCATATTCATACTTCTTTTGTTAATTACTCGTTGCAAATAAACGCACTTTTCTAATAATAAACAAATATTCTCTATAGAGTGTTCACGGAATACCCCAGTCCTTTAAACGCAAAGAAAGCATGCATCTTACACACGGAGCTCATCCCGTCGGTCAGATTCATGCTTCTTTCCCTAATTATTATGGCAAAATAATTATCCGAAACCATGAGACGACTTGATAAGAAAACCTTGGATAAAGAATAGTAAAAACCGGATACGGTTCTTGCGTTCTCTTCCGGCCTTTCCTCGAAGCCGTCGAAAATATACACGCCTTGCAGGTCTTCTGACTTACTTCCGGTCTTAAGCGCCTTCCCATTCACTTGAATGAACAGTGGCAACAGTATTGCTCAACCCGTTTATGAAGCTTACAGCAGCGGGACTGTCCGGGATTCTCACCCGATTCCCTTTTAATCCCTATCCGGCGATTGCCGAAAGGGAACAAAGCATGTAGCAAAGATACATAAAGTTTTGATGTAGCCTAACACTTTCCACAAAAAATATCCTTATATTCCCGGTTCCTGATATAGCATAAAGCCGCCCCGATAGCCGTGCGATACTCGGCATACTCCGGTATCTTGAAATGGACATCGCACATCTCCTCCAGACGGGGAAAATATCCGGGCATTGTGGCAAGCGAGTCAAGTTACCGATCAATACGATATTCTTGATATCGCCATTTAACGAGGCGAAAACAGCTCCTTGCCCGATGGTCTGCAAGACCATATGAACGATACCGAGAGCGATATCCTCAACCTTAGCGTTCGCGTCCGCTTTTCCGAAAATAGAGGCTGTCACGTCCAGCGGCAGGCCGGGTAGCGGATGTGGCGTAATATCCCGGATATGCAAGTCGATATCATTCAGGGAACCATGCTCAGCCAAAGACGCTATTTGGTGAAAGTCATGCGTTTTCAATAATAGCTTAGACAAGCCGAGGATGGTTCCGCCACCGATACCCAATCCCCCGATATGCTCGACCGTGGAGCCTTGTACCTTGACAAAAGAGGTACCCGTTCCCATGCTGACCACCAACAGGCTATCCAGTCCCGTATTATACTGCGCCCCTAGCCCATTTGCGAGGAACTCATCCGTCTTCGCGGTTGGTAAGCCATATAAAGGTTGATCGATATAGGCGCTACCTACACCCGTCAAGATCACTTTCTCTATATTCGAGAGCGAGATGTTATTATCATAAATATATTTACCGAAGGCCCCGAATAAAGAGGTTACCGGATCGGTAGCTTTCACGAACATCGGGTTCTTGATCTTCTTATCCTCCACGCCGACGATCTTGGTCGTGCTACCTCCCACATCTATACCTATAACGATTCCCATGATTCTTTCCCTTTTTAATTGAATAATCGCTACAAAAGTACATAAACCCGCATATAATACTAAAAAAGGCCGGACAAAATCAATTGTCCAGCCTCTCTTTATTTAAAAACCGTAAGGTCTAAACTCCATTTATTCGCCTAACAAGATCTCAAGGATCTGGCAAGCTGCCTTCGATACGGAAGTACCCGGGCCAAAGATAGCGGCAACGCCAGCCTTATACAAGAAATCATAGTCTTGAGCCGGGATTACACCTCCAGCAATAACGATGATGTCCTCACGACCTAGTTTCTTCAACTCCTCGATAACCTGCGGAACCAACGTCTTATGACCAGCGGCCAAAGAAGAAACGCCCATTACGTGAACGTCGTTCTCCACAGCTTGACGGGCAGCCTCGGCCGGAGTCTGGAACAACGGTCCCATATCTACGTCGAAACCACAGTCCGCATAACCAGTAGCTACAACTTTAGCACCACGGTCGTGTCCGTCCTGACCCATCTTAGCGATCATGATACGCGGCTGACGGCCTTCTTTCTTAGCGAATTGCTCGCAAAGCTCGCAAGCTTTCTGGAAGTCTGCGTCTTTCTTAGTTTCTGATGAATACACGCCTGAAATAGTTCTAATGATTGCTTTATAACGACCTACTACAACTTCGCAAGCATCGGAGATCTCTCCCAATGACGCACGCAAGCCGGCAGCCTTAACAGCCAACTCTAATAAGTTGCCCTTCTTCGTCTTCACGCACTCCGTGATATCAGCCAAAGCTTTTTGAACAGCGGCTTCGTCACGGTTAGCACGCAACTCCTTCAAAGCGGCGATCTGCTCGTTACGAACGGCAGTATTATCGATTTCAAGGATATCGATCGGATCTTCCTTCGGCAGACGATATTTGTTCACACCAACGATTGTCTGGATACCGGAGTCGATCCGAGCCTGCGTACGGGCAGCCGCTTCTTCGATGCGCATCTTGGGAAGACCTGTTTCGATAGCTTTCGCCATACCGCCCATGCTTTCGATCTCTTGGATCAAAGCCCAACCTTTATGTACCAATTCGTTCGTCAAAGATTCTACATAGTAAGAACCAGCCCACGGGTCGATTTCCTTACAGATCTTTGTTTCTTCCTGAATATAAATCTGTGTATTACGAGCGATACGTGCAGAGAAGTCTGTCGGCAAAGCGATCGCTTCATCCAATGCGTTCGTATGCAAAGATTGTGTATGTCCTAATGTAGCGGCCATAGCCTCGATACAAGTACGTCCTACGTTATTGAACGGATCTTGCTCGGTCAATGACCAACCGGAAGTCTGGCTATGTGTACGCAATGCCAATGATTTCGGGTTCTTAGCGCCGAAGCTCTTCACGATCTTCGCCCACAACATACGAGCCGCACGCATCTTGGCGATTTCCATGAAGTGATTCACACCGATAGCCCAGAAGAATGACAAACGGGGAGCGAACGCATCCACATCGATACCGGCGTTGATACCGGCACGAAGATATTCCATACCGTCGCACAACGTATAAGCCATCTCGATATCAGCCGTAGCACCAGCCTCCTGCATATGATAACCGGAGATAGAGATAGAGTTGAACTTCGGCATCTTCTGAGAGGTATACTCGAAGATATCAGCGATAATCTTCATGGAGAACTCAGGCGGGTAAATATAGGTATTACGTACCATGAACTCTTTCAATATATCGTTCTGGATCGTACCGGCCATTTCCTCCAACTTAGCACCTTGCTCCAAACCTGCGTTGATATAGAATGCCAATACCGGAAGAACACCACCATTCATGGTCATGGAAACAGACATTTTGTTCAAAGGAATACCAGCGAACAAAACTTTCATGTTTTCCAGCGAACAGATAGAAACACCGGCTTTACCGACATCACCTACCACACGTTCGTTGTCGGCATCATAACCACGGTGCGTCGGAAGGTCGAAAGCGACAGACAGACCTTTCTGGCCGGAAGCCAGGTTACGACGGTAGAATGCGTTGGACTCTTCAGCAGTTGAGAAACCTGCATACTGGCGGATTGTCCAGGGACGCATAGCGTACATACCGCTATACGGACCACGCAAATAAGGAGGCAGACCGGAAGCATAGTTCAGATGTTCCATACCTTCCAGGTCTTCTTTAGTATATACGGGTTTCACCTCGATGTGCTCGGGTGTTTTCCAATTGGCCTCGATGCCATTGGCTTTTGCCCATTCGGCAGCATTAGTAGCTGCAAAACCGGCATTCTTTATATCTATGTTTTTAAAATTTGGTCTCATAATTGTTTATACTTAAGCGATTCCTAATTTTGCGTTGAAAGCTTTCAATGTCTCAAGCACATTGCTCTTTACATTTACGAACTGGTCGATACCTTGAGCCTTCAAGTCGTCCGCGCAAGCAGGAGCTCCGGCTACAACGAATTCGGCACGTCCGGCCAAAGCCTTGTAAGCAGCAGGAGCCAATTCTGCATATTCATCATCGCTTGAGCAAAGAACCACGATCTCAGCACCCGCCTTGACTGCAGCCTCAACACCAGCCTCAACCGTATCGAAGCCTAAGTTATCAATTATCTTATATCCGGCACAAGCGAAGAAGTTAGCGGAGAACTGTGAACGAGCCAAACGCATCGCCAAGTTACCGATCGTCAACATGAATACCTTCGGAGTCTTGCCACTCTTCTCTGTCGCCATACGCAAAGCCTCGAATTCGGAAGCGCCGCGAGAGAAATCAAGAGCCGGGATCGTTGCCTCGCCGCAATGACCACCGCCACAACAGCAAGAACCTTTTTCCTGAATCTTATCGGCAGCTACTTCCGTGAAGTTAGGATACTGGTTAGAACCCAACAGGATCTCACGACGGGTAGCAACCGCTTTCTTACGAACTACATTCGAAGCGTTAACGGCATTTTGGATCTCACCTGCGTTCACGGCAACGGAGAATCCTCCTTTTTCCTCAACCTCCAAGAACAACTTCCAAGCGACATCGGCCAAGGAATTCGTCAATACCTCTACATAATAAGAACCGGCAGACGGGTCAACGACCTTATCCAAATGACATTCTTCCTTCAATAATAATTGTTGGTTACGTGCGATACGCTCGGAGAAATCGTCCGGAGTCTGGTAAATCTTATCAAACGGGCGAACCGTGATAGAGTCTACGCCAGCAAGAGCGGCAGACATAGCTTCAGTCTGAGAACGCAGCAAGTTTACGTGAGCATCGTAAACCGTCATGTTCCATTCCGAAGTCTGTGCATGAACATGCATCTTGCAAGCGCATTCGCAGGCCGGGTTGTAGGCGGCAACGATTTCTGCCCACAGCCAACGTGCGGCACGGAACTTGGCAATTTCCATGAAGTAGTTGGAACTGATACCGAGATTAAATTTAATCTTTTTGGCAACTTCGTCAGCGGTGAAACCAGCCTCGGTTAGTTTTGCCATCAATTCGTTACCCCAAGCCAAGGCGTAACCTAATTCCTGAGAAATGTAAGCGCCAGCATTGTTGAAAAGGAACGCATTTACAGCCAATACACGGTAGTTAGGCAAAGCCTGTCCAGCTTTGAGCACAGCTGCGGCACCTTCTACCCACTCACTGTTTTTACCTTTTACTAAAAGGTTTCTTGAAAGCGTCATAGTTTACAGAACCGTAGCACTTCTCTGCGTCGACACCCTTGCCTTTGAAGTAGTCAGCCAAGATACCGATCAACTTCTCCGCTTTGCAGTTGCAAGTGTTGAAGTTCAATTCTACGGAAGCCGGACAAATACCCTCTAATAAAGTAGCTATGTTCTCCTCGTTCACCTCATCACCTTTGATGATGAACCCAAGAGAAGTAACACCTTTCGTCAAAAGGTCTAGTGCTTTCTCGTTAGCACCCTTGAAGCAGCAAACTTCGATGTTCTGGCGCACCTTCCAATCGTTGTCCTTCTTTGTTCCGCGAACATAAGGGAATTCACCGGGAAGAGACTCGGTAGTCTTCAAACCTTCGATGTCTTCTGCACGATAGAAAGGATTCACATTAAATCCTTCGCCTGTCTTCCAAACAAGCTTTTTCTCAAACGGACCCCTTTCAGGTCGGCCGTAATCTTCGCCATCCACTCTTCGGTAGACACAGGTGCGAATTCTGAGAAAAGTTTTTCTTTAAGTTCTGCCATAATATTAGTTGTTTATTAAACTGGTATTAGTAATGTTCAATACTATTTTGTTCAATTACAGATGGCAAAGGTAGAATAAATAAACAGTACCGACAATGAAAAAACAATGAAATCGCAACTACTTTTAACGCCTTTTAGTGGTATTCTCCCCGTTTTCTTGGCATTTTGATAAAAAACACACTTTTTCTTCAAAAAAACTCAGTCCAACTATTGCAGAATTAAAAAATATATCTACCTTTGCATCGTCAAACAAAAACAATGACATCTAAATGGTGGATTCGTCTAACGGTTAGGACACATGCCTCTCACGCATGTAATACGAGTTCGATTCTCGTATCCACTACAAAAGCTCTCAACCTATTGGTTGGGAGCTTTTTTTTATATACCTTCGCTACCCGATAGTATCCTAAGATTTTTATTATACACTTAAATTATATCATGAAAAGTAAAAAGACCGTCTTTCTGACCGGAGCCACCGGGACGATGGGCCATGCCGGATTGGTCGAGTTGTCCAAACGGCTAGATCGTTTTAATATAACACTCTTGGCTCGTCCGAGCAAAATCAATAAAGAGAAGTTGGCCACCTATGAGGCTATGGAAGGGATCCGTATCGTTTGGGGAGACTTGACGAGTTATCAAGATGTCTTAAATGGAGTAACGGGGGCGGACTACGTATTACACGTAGGTGGAATGGTTTCGCCGGCGGCGGATTATTTCCCTAAAAAGACCTTGAAAGTAAACACGACCGCCGCTCAACACATCGTGGATGCCGTAAAAGCGCAACCGAACGCAGATCAGATCAAGGTAGTCTATATCGGCTCCGTGGCGCAAACCGGCCACCGTAACGCACCGGTTCATTGGGGACGTACGGGAGATCCGATCAATATAAGTGTCTATGATCATTATGCCATCTCAAAGACAATAGCCGAACGTATTTTCGTGGAGTCGGGTATTAAACATTGGGCGTGCCTTCGCCAAACCGGTATCTTATGCCCCGAATTATTATTCAAGGGTTCGGACCCAATCACATTCCACGTACCGCTAGACGGCGTGCTGGAATGGGCTACCGCCAAGGATTCCGGTCGCTTACTAGCGAATGTATGCGAGGAAGAGGTGCCGGATGAGTTTTGGAACCGTTTCTATAACATTAGTAGCGGCCCATCTTTCCGCCTGACGAATTATGAGTTTGAGAGTAAATTGTTAAAAGCGATCGGCTGTCCCGCCCCGGAGAAAATATTCGAACCGAACTGGTTCGCTATCCGTAATTTCCACGGACAATGGTATACCGATTCAGATCTATTAGAAGGATATCTGCATTTCCGCAGTAACCAAACTTGCGACGATTATTTTAAATGGATGGCCAGCCAAGTCCCTTGGTATTTCCACCTAGCAAAGATCGTCCCTCCTATCTTCATAAAACTGGGTATGGGAGCCATCGCTAAAAAGCCGGGACTGGGAACCCGTAACTGGATCAAGAACAGACACCAAGATCGTATATCCGCCTATTTTGGCTCGTATGAGGATTGGCAAGCAATCCCGGGTTGGGATAAGATCCGGACAAAACGCCCCTCCGAAACACCCGTCTTTCTGGATCATGGTTATGATGAAAGTAAACCGAAGTCGGAATGGGATATCGAGGATATGCGTAAAGCCGCAGAATTCAGGGGAGGAAAATGCTTGTCCCCGGCCATGACAAAAGGAGACTTATCGACTCCGCTCGATTGGGAATGCCAATTCGGTCACCGTTTTAAGGCCTCTCCCACATTAGTATTATTAGGAGGCCATTGGTGCCCGGAATGTTTACCGCTCCCTTGGAATTACGACGAGATCGCTAAAGGAAATCCGTTCTTTGCCCAAGTATGGTATCCATTCCACGATAAAAAGGAACACAATGTATACGATGAATCCATATTCGCTGACTTCAAGGAATAAAATTCAACGCATCAAGAGATTTTGTTTTTTAGATTATTTATCTCAACGCAACATACTTTTACCGGATATTATCTGTTATAACAATATAAGCACTATATACCATAAACATAAAAACAGATTTTATCATGACAAAAGGATCGATCGGATTAAATGCAGGAGCTATCTGGAATTTGCTTTCAGATGGCCAACATTGGAGTTTTGAGGCGTTGAGAGCAAAATCCGCTCTAACAGATGCGGATCTATGGTCCGCTATCGGTTGGCTCGCTAGAGAAAATAAGATTGAAATTGATAACACCAGCAGCCACCCTATCTTCTGTCCGGGTACCAACTTTTATTTTTAAATGACATTTATGATATTTCATTGCGAAGGATTTCACTTTCTTCGCAATGAAATCTTCAAAAAAGTACTTACTTTGTAACCCTAACGAATAAAAACAATACGATTATGAATCCTACTTTCGGAGCTTCCATCCTTTCTTGGATACCACCTATGTGGACACCAGAAGGCGGTCTTTTCGCCATCCAGCAAGCATCTGCCGCCGGTTTTGATTTACTGGAAATCTTATTGCCTCCTTCCATGGAGTTCGACGCTCCAACCGTAAAGCGACAATTGAAACAACACGGATTGAAGGCGACTTGTTCTCTCAACCTTCCCCAAGAAGCGCATATTCCTTTTTATCCCAAGGAAGCGACTCGCCTGATCAAGGCGGCGCTGGATAAAGCGAGCGAACTGGAGGTTGATTACTTGGGAGGGGTCTTACATTCCGGCATCGGGGTCTTCTCCGGCAAACAGCGAACACGGGAAGAAGAGAATACGCTTTGTGAGGTATGGGCGGAGGTTGCCGAATACGCCGGCCGATCCGGAATCACGATCGGTATAGAGCCGATCAATCGCTATGAAAGCTATATGTGTACCTCCGCGGAGGAAGTCTTGCGCTTTATCAAATGCGTAGACGCTCCGAATTTATCTTTGCATCTGGATACTTTCCATATGAATATAGAAGAGACTAGTTTCTATGAACCGGTTATCGCCGCAGGCAGCCGACTTCGCCATATTCACATGACTGAAAGCGACCGGGGAATGCTGGGTGAAGGAAACGTACGCTGGGATGATTTGTTCCGGGGACTACAAGAAATCGATTTCAATGGAAACTTAGTTCTGGAGAATTTCTCCAATTCCGTTCCCGGCATGGCGGTAGCCGTATCTCTTTGGCGTCCATCTAAATACAACGCAGATGAGCTAGCTAAAGGCAGTCTCGCTTTCATGCGTAAGATGACATGCGAACATCAATAAGGCATCAATTACTGCAACCGGCTTTACAGTAGTACTGCAAGGCCCGTGCAGTAAATCTCCATTTAGAAAGTAGCGCGAAGTCCTATCATTTAAATAACCGCTGAACGACAGCGCTATCTCCATCATTCGGGGCGGGCTGTATATTCAATAAGCGTGCGATCATCAAATAGAGGTTCACGTTCGCCATTTGCGGAACCTCTACGTGTTTCTTGAACGAGGGACCTGCCGCATAGAATATAGCCTCCATCTCCGGTGTAAAATTATCGTAACCATGTGTCGCCGCATAACGGGGAGATGATTTCTCGCGGAATTGCACATACGTTCCAATATGTGGAGAAACAACCAGATCACTAACTCGAGGATTCTTTCCGTAAACCAATTTCTCTGGGATCTCGTTTTTCTTCCATACGGTTATATTCGGCACTTTCTGTAAAATCGCATAGGCAGTATCCACATAGGTTTTTTTCGGATATAATAATGTAGGAACGCCATCAAAGACATAATCGAAACTATCCCGGGGTAGATAATCATTCAAGTTCACATATCTCTCGGGATAATAGGTGGCCATTCCATGATCCGAGAGAACGATAAAATCGATCTTATCGAAAATATCCAGCTTACGGGCTTCCGTGAAGAAATGATTCAAGACTTTATCCAAGTTCTCTACCACATCCAAGGTTGCCGAGGAATCCGGGGTAGCGGAATGACCTATCGCATCCGGCTCTTCCATATACCACATAATCAAATGAGGACGTATATCTTCCGGCAACTTCAGCCAAGAGATCACGGAATCAGCACGATCTGAAAAAGAAACCGATTTATCAAACGGCTTCCATATTGAAGGCTGGCCACTCGCCAAAGGCACCTCGCTACCGACCCAATAGAAGGAAGCGGTACGAACCCCTTGGCGTTCCGCCGTATTCCAAATAGGTTCTCCACCATAAAATCGCGGATCCAGGTTTCCCATACGGTATGAGCTATCAAGCTCCGCGTCATAAAAGAAATTATTTACCAAACCATGGTGATCCGGATGCAATCCGGTAGCCATGCTATAATGATTCGGGAAAGTCACGCTGGGATAACATGGGCGAAACGTGGAGCGAACCCCTACATTCGCCAAAGAATCCAACGTCGGAGTATGAGCACGTGAGGGATAATCAGAGCGGAAACCGTCCATTGATAAAACTACGACATAACGATCCGATTGTTTTTTCGTTTGGCAACCGGTAAAAGCCAATGAACAAATACAAAAGAAACTAACGAGTAAGAACTCAATACGATTATTCCACATATCATTAAATTAAAAAAGAGGTCCACAAAGATAGTGAACCTCTTCTAATTATTAAATTTTATCTAATGAAAGATTTTTTTTAGAAGATATACTTGATACCGAATTGCATTTGCCAACGAGACACATCGTTCAAATTATCCTTGAAGGTTTCGTCCAAATCTTTCGCCATCGTATACTTCAACGTATAGTTGTTCGCCGCACTCGGGCCTTGTCCTTTCGGGATCGTCAAGAACTGATATTGCTGATTACCCAAAACGGTTGTTTGTACCACACCCCAGTTACGATTCAACAAATTCAAGAAGTTGGCGATATTGAAACTAAAGCGCAAGGTATGTGAACGACCATTCTTCTGGTAAATCTTTATATCATGAGAAACACTCAAATCCAACTGATTCGCAAACGGAGCGACAGCACCGTTACGTTCGGCATACTCACCTCTATGTTTGCTCAAATAAGGATCTTGCTCGATAAAGGCATTCATCGCTTTCCATGCATCTTCTTGGCTATCGAAATCGCCCGGTAACAAATGATCTTTTACCTCGTCAAAATTCGCGGGGATATACATCAAGTCATTGGAGAACTGAGAATCGCCATTTGCGTCACCATTATAACAATAAGAATAACGGAACGGACGATAACGCTGATAGATCAAACCAAAACTTGTTGCCGCATATTTACTCCAGTTAGCCGTATAAGAAGCGGACAATAACAAACGACCATCAAAAGAACCTGCCGTATAACCTACTTCTTCCGCATTTCCGTCCAAGGCCGCACGGTACTTCCAAGCGGAAGTCGCCACAGACGATGTTCCGTCTGTTACACCTCTAGACTGCCCGAAAGAGTAAGATCCATTCAAATACAATCCCTTCAAGATTCCATCAACAAAGTTTTTCTGCAACTGGAAGGTCGTATAAAGCGAATGTCCTTTGCTGGTATTACGCAGCATCACGACATGATTTGCGGCCTTTTGATTTCCTTCCCTATCGCTATAATAGCCATTATAATATGGACGTGCGTTACCCGCTCCACCGTCATTTACAAATTGCTCGGTCCGATACAATCCGATATTGTCATGATAAATAGCGTTAATGTCTTTTGAATACAGCAACTCTACGGTAGCTACCCAGCCATCACCAAACTTATAATCGGCAGCGATATTACTTTTCCATAAGCTCGGATATTTAAAGTCCGGATCCGTAATCGCTATATCCGAACGGGTAGCGCTACCTTCAGCCGGTTTATAAGTATCCATATTTCCGGTAAAACCTAGCGAAGGTCTGCCATCGCTAATGATATTGTCATTCTTGTCCTTTACCGCCCGGACATTCAAGTCACCAAACAAAACGCCATTGTTGCCGGCTTGATTACTGATCCATACATAAGGTGGAGTACCCGTGAAGAGTCCCGTACCACCACCCGGATCTGCAAACTTCCATTCTCATCGTCAAACGGTTTGTAGTTAAAACCGAATCGAGGAGAGAACTGAGGTTTGGCGTTCGGATATTTAGAAACATCGATCTTGATGCCATCCCGATAGGTCTCGGCGGCGACTTTATCATTCGACTGCAAATCAGTCATAAAGAACGGAACATCAATACGTAAACCTAACGTCAAGTTCAATTTATCACTTACCGTCCACTTATCTTGGGCATACAAACCTAACTGGAATACATTTATCTCGGCGAATGGAAAATCATCCGTCATCGAATATCTTTGCGCATAGTACTGGTACCCCGTAGAAGAAGAATTCGTAATACCTGTCACATTGGAACCAAATCCAAAATCTTTCGGATTAAACTCACGGATATCAAATCCTTGTACACTTCCGTTATGAGCGGCCATGTATTGTTTTGTAGCCAATACGTTGAACTTAAAATCATCGACAGAGTTAAATACCCAAGAACCCGGATAGTTTTGAGCGAAACCATTCTTAAAGGCGCGATAGTCACTTTGCGTTCCAACCGTAATCTGATGTTTGCCAAAATTCATCAAGAAGTTATCCTGTATCTGCCAGATATCACTGTTCAACTGGTTATTATAGGAGTTTGCCTCGGTTCCGAAAGTCGTATAAGCATTGTTATCACCATCCAAGATATCCACTTGCGGGAAGTAACCACCATCCATATCGCGATAATCACGCAAACGGGAATAACCGATCTTCAAATAATTAGACATACGGTCATTAATGGTCGTATTCAAGTCAGCCATCCAAATATTGAAGTTATTATTCGTCCGGTAGAAAGAAGAAGAGAACGGAATAGCGAACGCATTCGGTCCACGTCCGTTATTCGGCGCACCGGAAGTAGAAGGGTTATTCGTATTAAACGATTTCAAATAATAATATTTTAAGCTCAACACATTATTTGAGTTGATATTCCAGTCTAAACGAGCCGTGATTCGATCCGCTTGAGTATTTGTCTTATTCACGTCGAATTTACCCGGATTATACCCAAGCTCATCACCTAAGAAATCAGATAAACCCTGCAAGACTGTCGCATCCGCCGCAGAATTAGCGGTCGTATAAGAAATCGGTTCCTCCTGACGATCCATCTCACCATTGATGAAGAAGAATAACTTATTCTTAATGATCGGACCGGATAAACTGATACCGTATTGGTGATTAGAGAACTCTGAAACACCAATCGTCTCATCCTTCACACGATATCCCATCATAGACGGACTCTTCGTGTACATATATACAGAAGCATGAAACTCATTCGAACCGGATTTCGTTACGGAGTTAATACCCGCACCCGTGAATCCTCCATTTCGAACATCAAAAGGAGCGATCATCACCTGTACCTGCTCGAGCGCCTCCAAAGAAATCGGTTCCGTACCGGAAGCTCCAAGAGCAGAAGCCAGACCAAACGAGTTATTAAAGGAGGCACCGTCCACCGTTACATTATTAAAACGGTAAGAGACACCGCCAAAATTCTTACCGCTACTCATCGGGGTTAATTTCACGAAATCATCCAAAGAACGGTTAATCGTAGGCAGCTTATCCATCTTCTCACGAGTGATGATTTCCTGCGCACCTGTACGACTTCCTGAAATAATGGGGTTCTTATCCGCAACCACGACTACCTCGTCGAGAGCTTGGGTATCTTCCCGCATTACTACATTCAGTTTCAGATCCTCACCCAAAACCAAGTTTATTCCTGTCCGGCTCTCCGTATTGTATCCAATATAAGAGAACTCTACCACATAAGGGCCTCCGATACGAAGGTTGTTAAAAGAATAAGAACCATTCGGCTGGGTAATCGTGTAGTATTCGGTACCCGTTGGCGTATGCGTAGCCTTGATATTCACTCCGATCATCGCTTCCGATGATGTATCCGTGACTTTACCACTCATACTCGCCGTCGTCACCTGAGCATGTATGGATATTCCCACGCACAACAAAAGTAACGTTAAAAGTAGATAAGTTTTCCTCATACAAGAAGTATTTATATTTAAAATAATTATAACATTTTTTGTATATCGCCGCAAAGATAGGGATTAGATATCTCTTTTTGTCACAAACTATATATAATATTCATAGCATTAACATTCCTCACACAGATCTCCAGATTATTATTTTCAACCAACCACATCCATAATCCAACAATATGCAGGAAAAGCGTCTATAATTCTTTTAAATCACCGCCCAACAGGGAATGTTAGTTAAGAATCATCAAATTAAAAATTTCATAAAGAACCCTCTTGTTTTGCCAATACAAGCCATCCATCTCCGAATAAGGACATTACTCAATTCCGCCCCGTCACAGCAACTTCATGAATATGAAACAAGTATTAAATAAGAAACATACAATGATATTAAAAAATAACCCATAACTTTGCGAAAGTTTTTATTACATTAACTATTTTAAATTATGAGCAGACATTTACAGACGCTATTCCTTTTTAGCTGTACCTGAGTTTCTTGTTTGTCATCCCGACACAAGCGCAGGTAACAACAGCCAGTATGAGTGGAACAGTTATGTTTCAAGATGAACCCGTTATTGGTGCGACCGTTTTGGCGGTTCACGAACCTTCTGGGACAAATTATGGTACGATCACAAACGTTGACGGACGCTTTTCCTTACAAGGTATGCGTACAGGAGGTCCATACAAAGTTACGATCTCTTACGTTGGTTATCAATCTGCCGTTTATTCCGGCATTACCCTGCAATTGGGAGAGAACTACAACTTGAATGTTAAGTTGAAAGAATCTTCCGAGACCTTGGACGAGATCGTAATCACAGCGGCGAAAACGAAGTTCAATACGGAAAAGACGGGTGCGACAACCAATATCTCCTCGTCACAGATCACCTCTTTACCCACCATTAACCGTAGTATCTCCGATATCGCACGCCTTTCTCCTTATGCCTCCGACATGAGTTTTGCCGGTGGCGATGGCCGTTCCACGAACTTTACGGTAGATGGAGCGAACTTTAATAACAACTTCGGCCTTTCGGATAATCTTCCCGGAGGCGGTAACCCGATCTCTATGGACGCTATCGAGGAAGTACAAGTGGTAATCGCCCCGTTCGATGTCCGCCAGACAAACTTCATTGGTGGCGGTATCAACGCTATCACCAAATCCGGTACAAACACATTCAAAGGTTCCGCTTACACTTACTTCCAGAACCAGAATATGCGAGGAAACTCAATCGATGGAGAAGACTTGGGCGCACGTGCTAAGGAATCCAAAACGATTTACGGAGCTACGTTCGGCGGTCCGATCATCAAGAATAAATTATTCTTCTTCGCCAATGTAGAAGTGGAAAAACAACCGCAACAAGTGATCAAATGGAGAGCTCGTACTGAAGGAGAGCAACCGGACGAGAATAACTACATATCTCGCACTACACTCTCCGACATGCAAAAGGTATCCGATTTCTTAAGAGATAAATATGGTTATGATACAGGATCAGCCACGAACTTCCCCGCAGACGAAAAGAATTTGAAATTGCTAGGTCGTATCGACTGGAATATCACGAATGGCCATAAATTGAGCGTACGGTACAACTATACAAAGAATACCGCATGGAACGCTCCTAACGCTAACTCTATGGATGGTGGTTCCGGCTCTCGTCTGTATAATACAAGCCGTGTAGGTTACCAATCCATGTCTTTTGCTAACAGCATGTATTCCCAAGACAATAAAGTGTCTTCCGTATCCGCTGATTTGAACAGTCGCTTCTCTGATAAGATTTCCAATCAGTTACTTTTCACTTATACGGATATCGAGGATATGCGCGGAACCAACTCTTCCCCTTTCCCCTTCATTGATATCTTGGCAGGTAAAGATGCGGAAGGTAACCAAATTATGGAGCCTTATATGAGTGCCGGATATGAATTATTTACTTACAACAACGGCGTGAAGAACAAGATCACAAGTGTTATCGATAACTTCACTTACTTTGCCGGCGACCATAAGATCACAGCTGGTATCAGTTTCGAGCACCAACTTGCTAGCAATGCTTATATGCGCAACGGCACGGGGATATTATCGTTACAGCAGCTTAGATGATTTCTTGAACGGTGCCGCTCCTGAAACGTTCGCATGGACATACGGTTACAACGGTGTTTCCGACCCGAAAGCTCAGGTTACTTTTAACCAGATCGGATTCTACGCACAGGATGAGTGGAACATTCGCCCGAACGTGAAGTTAACTTATGGTATACGTTTCGATGATTTAATTTTCGACAATAGCGATCTTCAAAGAAACGACGCAATCTACGATCTTGATTTCGGAGGCAAACATATCGACACCGGCAAATGGCCTAAGTCTAGAATGCAAATATCCCCTCGTGTAGGTTTCGTTTGGGATGTGTTCAAGGATAATTCCTTAAAAGTACGTGGTGGTACAGGTATATTTACCGGACGTTTACCCTTGGTATTCTTTACGAATATGCCGACAAACTCGAATATGGTACAAAATGCCGTAGTATTCGGCACAAAATATGAGAATGGAATTGCGGTAAGTCATGATTCCCGTCTGGATCAATTGGCTGGCGGCATGATTACGAATGTAGATGATGCGATCAAGAAATTCGGCCTTCCTACCACGATAGAGAATCCGGTTGCCGGTTCTAAGATCTCTGGCGTAAAGGACAACTTCAAGATGCCACAAATATGGAAAACCTCCTTGGCTGTAGATTATCAGCTCCCTACTTCCTTCCCATTATCCGTAACCGGCGAGTTCATCTATAACAAGAACATCAATGCCGTAACCCTTGAGAATATCAACATCAAGGACCCGTCAAATTGGGAACATTTTAACGGAGCGGATAACCGTTTGATTTATCCATCTGATTATACGTATGTATCCGGTAAGAATGCGGTTGTATTAACTAACACATCCAAAGGACATGGTTATACCGCCAATGTTACGATTAACGCTCAACCCGTAGAGGATTTGAACATGATGTTGGCTTATACGCACACGGAATCCAAAGAAATTTCCGGTCTTCCGGGTAGCGACCCTGTATCTACATGGCAGGGAATGTTAACGATAGACGGACCGAATTTCGCGACCGTACAACGTTCACGGTATGTAGTGCCCGACAAGGTAATCGCAGCGGTCAATTATAATCTGCCCTTCCGCCATAAAGGTCTGCTCAGAAAAACAAGCTTAAATCTGTTCTATTCCGGTTATTCCGCTTCCGGATATAGCTTCGCTTATACAAATGATATGAATGGTGACGGTATCAATAATGATATGATGTATATCCCGAAAGATGATAGTGAAATCAAATTCAAGAATGAAGCAGATAGAACCGCTTTCTGAACTTCGTAGACCAAGATTCTTATTTAAAGAATCACAAGGGAGAATACGCTGAGGCTTATGCCGCACGTGCACCTTGGGTACATCGTTTCGACCTTCGTATCACGGAAGATTTCTCATTCAAGGCAGGTAAAACCGAACATCATTTCCAATTGAGCCTTGATTTCATGAATATCGGTAATATGATCAACTCGAAATGGGGTGTAATGAAGAACGCATCTTCTTCCAACGGTTGCCGTATCTTGAAATATGAAGGCATGGATGATAACAAGACTCCAATTTTCTCCATGTATAAGATCAATGGTGAATATCCGACTGAGACTTATTCTTATAACCGTATCTATACTGAATGCTGGAAAATGCAGGTTGGTATCCGTTACATCTTTAATTAATCAAGAGATATAACTCCATAAAAAAGGCGGGAAATAAATTTTCTCGCCTTTTCTATTTCATCATATATCCTCTCCCCCTCGCAAGGCATCCGCTATATCTTGATGCCGCTGGGCTAATTCGTCCTCTCCGATCGCCCGGAAACCCTCCGCCAGATATTCGTGGGAAGCCGCATGTTTAGGTTTGATACTTACCGCCTGCTGGAAATCCAGAATAGCTTCATCGTAATATTTGAGCTTCAATAGGCATTTTCCACGGTTATAGCGGGCCTTAAAAGATTTCGGACTTAATTTTACCGCTTTGTTTAAACAAACCTGAGCGTCGTAGTCCTCACCTATATCCAATAAAGTAACCCCTTTGCGTACCCAAGCTTCCACATAATTCGGATTCAAATTCAAGGCTTTATCAAAACAACGAATAGCGGCATTCGCGTCATGGGCCTTCGTTATGCACTCGTTACCCATCAAGTAATATTCATGTGCATACTCTTTCTGGGTCTCACGAAGCGAATGCAATTCTTCCCTCAGAGCCTTAATCTGTGCCTTTTGACTATTCAAGGCTTGCAATTTCAAACGAAGCAGCCGTTGTACCATCGGATTATCCAATTCATTCCGTTTAGATACGGCGGCGGCAAAAGCCTCGACCGCCTCTTTCATATTACCCTGCCGAAAACCCTGAGCCGCCCGACCATATTGCAATTCCGCCTCGCTCTCTTTGATACTTTTCTCTATTAATGCTTGGTTATTGAATATTTGGCTGAATTCTACGATCTCTTTCCGGATAAAGATATCCCGGGAAGAGATCTTGCTTTTTAGCACCAATCCTTCCAATGAAGTACAACGACTCAACGCCACATAGGTTTGTCCCCCGGCAAATACCCCTCCGGTCAAATCAACTACCACCCGGCTAAAAGTCAAGCCTTGACTCTTATGCACCGTGATCGCCCAAGCCAAACGAATCGGCAATTGTTCGAACGTACCGACAATCTCTTCCTCGATCCGTTTCTCTTTCTCGTTATATTTGTATTTATAATTTCGCCATGAGGTAGGTTCGACCAAATGTTCTACACCGCTCTCCAGCAAGACATAAACATTTCCATTCTCGTCGATCCCCGACACCATACCGATCGTACCATTGACCCAACGACGTTCATAATCATTATCGATAAAAATAACCTGGGCCTGCTCCTTGATGGATAAATTCAGCTGGGTAGGTAGTGAGGATTCTGGAAAATCCCCCTCGATCTTTCCCACGGAGACGTACTCTTCTCCGGGAAGCTCGGCCAACTTCTTCTCATTGATAAAATCAACCTGATCCCGGCGAGTGGCCAACGTGATATACATATCCTCATTCTGAGGCTCGAAAGACGGAAAATAACGACCGTTCAACGTATCCAACTCCTGTTTTCTAGCGGCATTATTACGAATCCGATCCAATATATTGATAAAAACAGAATCGGTCTGGCGATACACTTTTTGCAACTCGATCGGCACTAAATTAATGTCCTTGAACACACGAGCCGAGAAAAAGAAAGGGCTCGCATAGAACAAACTCAATATCTCTTTTTGATCCGACGGAACAACCGGTTCCAACTGGAAGACATCTCCCACGAACAATAGCTGCTTTCCGCCAAAAGGCAATCGCATATTACCGGAATAGACCCTCAAGATACGATCTACACAATCAATAATATCCGCCCTCACCATCGATATCTCGTCAATGATGATCAAATCGACCTCCGCGATAATTTTCCGTTTCTCCTTCGGATACTTAAAAAACTCAAAGATACGACCATGAGACAAACTTAAATCCGGATCATCCGGCAACATCGGCCGAAAAGGGAGCTTGAAAAAGGAATGCAAGGTAACGCCGCCCGCATTTATGGCCGCTATTCCGGTAGGAGCCAGCACCACATACTTTTTTCTTCGTATGATTGCAAATATACTTCAAAAAAGTAGACTTGCCGGTCCCTGCTTTCCCTGTCAGGAAAACAGACTGGCGAGTGTGGGTGATCAGTTGCAAGGCATCCTGAAACTCCTTATTGTTCGTGTCTAACTGAAAGTCCAAGTATATAATTTTTAGATGAGACAAAGCTATGAAAATATTTACAGATCACTCTAATAATATCCCTCAAAATATTTGGCAGTCTCCATAAAAATCACTTATTTTGTGATATCAAATTAATATCAAAAACAAATCATCATGAAAGCAACCGAAAAGACATTCAACGGACTGAGAATCTCGGGGTTTATTGCTCTTTTTCTCCTATTGGCTCTATCGGGTCTCCGCTGCTATTTAATCGCAGGCACCAACGGGACTTGGAGCGTAATCACCGGCATCGTCGGACTCTGCCTGTTAGTGGTTTGTTTATTGGGATTCATGGAAATCGAGCCCAACAATGCCCGAGTAATGCTCTTTTTCGGAAAATATAAAGGGACAATTACTGATAACGGATTTTTCTGGGTCAATCCACTTTACAGCAAAAAGAAAATCACGTTACGTGCCCGTAACTTAGATGTCCCTCCTATCAAGGTTAACGATAAGGTCGGTAATCCGGTTATGATCGGGGCCGTGATGGTATGGAAAGTCAAGGATACTTATAGAGCGATGTTCGACATCGATTCTTCGTCCATTAGTATCTCTTCGAATAAATCATTCATATCAATGGGAGAATCCTCTGAATTATCCCAACGAATGCAGAATTATGAGAATTTCGTGCAGATACAAAGTGATGCCGCCATCCGTAAGATCGCTGGCATGTATGCCTATGATTATAACGAGAGCAAAGATCCCGTGACCTTACGGTCCGATGACGGGGAGGTCGCTCAAAAGCTGGAGGAGGAATTAAACAGCCGTCTGGCGATAGCAGGTATTGAGGTATTGGAAGCCCGTATCAATTACTTAGCGTATGCTTCCGAGATCGCCGGAGTCATGTTACGCCGCCAGCAAGCGGAAGCAATTATCGCCGCCAGAGAACGGATCGTGGAAGGAGCGGTTAGCATGGTTCAACTCGCCTTGAACAAACTGGATAAAGACAATATTGTGGAACTGGATGAGGAACGAAAGGCCGCAATGGTCAGTAATCTGTTGGTTGTCCTTTGTGCTGACGAGGCAGCGCAACCTGTCGTAAATACCGGGACTCTACATCATTAATGTAAGAATTTAATATTAATACTAGTATATGGCCAAAAAAGATAATACTGTCAAAAGCTTCATCCTGCGGGTGGACGCTGATATGATGGAAGCTATCGAAGCTTGGGCTGCGGACGAATTTCGCAGCACCAATGGCCAAATCCAGTACATTCTGGACCAAGCCTTACGAAAGGCAGGACGGTTGAAGAAGAAAAGACTGCCCCGGCCACAAAACGACGACAAGTCATAAAAAAAGCCTGATCGAAAGATCAGGCTTTTTTATTAACGGCTAATGAACAGCCAAGCATCTTTATACTTTTCTATTTTTCGAAGTGTCGCCATGTAGCTCTCGGCATCCGCCCGGTTATTAAACTTATCCGCATAAATACGATATTTACCATCACGAACCACCTTGCTTACATTTTTACATTGCGCACGGTCTACACCGGATATATACTCATTCGCCTGCTCCTCTGTCGGGAAACTCGCTATCACGATATGATACATCTTCTTTGGTGCCACGGATTTCACTTTCGGGCGGGAGCAACAAGCTCTTTCTTTACCTCAGGAGCAGAAGCCGCTTTGGCAATCTCTGTCTCCTTAGTCGCTTCTATTTTGGGAGTTACCTCCGCTACCATCTCGTCCTCTTGGGATACTTGAATTTCCTCCAGCTGAGAAATCGGTTCCTCAAACCTATAATTTATCATCTCCGTAGGAACAAAACTAGCTGTATAAGCGGACAGGTTTACTTCTTTCACCGGAGTCGAAACCACAAAGAATAATGCGACAGCAGCAGCTGACGCCGCAACAACCCGGATCAACTTACGACTAACCGGGATATAGAACACATCTTTCTTTTTCTTACCCGTAAGTAAGGCAACCTCTTCCCGCTCTTCCTCCAACGATCGCAAAACCGGAAAATGAAACGATGATAAACCATACGAATCCGCATTAAATACCCCAGAATCGCCCGGCGTAAAAATGGTCTGCCCCTTCCTCTCCTATAGAGAAAGTCCCGATTCGCCCCAATGTTATCCGCTTGTCTTGTTCCAAAGAAACATTCAAAGCCTCGATATCCTCTTCCAGCATCAATTGAGCTTTCCGGTAATCAACGCCATACGTCTGCATATACGACTCGGAAAGCAAGCCGTCTGTATGCTGTAGCGTTACATTGAACATAACCTCTTTACGCATCGGCCGAAACGAATGTTCCTCTTCCTCATACGTCGCCGGCAAGATTTGCAGCACGAAACCACCAAACTTCGGCAAGATCACACAATCATGCGTCAGCAATAAGCGTTCAATATGTGTTATTATCCTTAACATAGAGACAAAGGTAAATATCTTTATAGAAATAACAAAAAAAGAGCACTTTTTTTCCTTTGAAATGACCCGGAAAAACATAGTTATGAAATACTCAAAACATAACTATGTCTCAAGAAAATCATAACTATGAATTTTAAACAAGTTATTAGGACTTATTTTCTCATATCATTTGACACGCAAGCAACTTTGTCATCTTTCATCCACGTCTTCCGCAAACCAATCTCCACCTTCAGCTACAACTTCCTGCTTAAGTTTCAACATCTTTGATTTCAGTCTCGCTACAATTTCAGGATGTTTATCTGCCACATCTATTCGTTCCTCACGATCATCTCTCAAATTATATAACTCAAAATATTTTGGAAACACCTTCTTGGCGAACTCCATATGTTCTTTTGTCAAATACCAAGGCTTCACTTTACCAAGCGCTAATTCATCCAAACTAAAAGCCCATGGTAGAGGCTCATCGTATCCCAGTAGACACCAGTCGCCTTCACGTATCATACAAATAGGATCATGAATATACCGGAAAAAGAACAAAGGGTTTTCTCTTTCCAACGTTTCAGCTTTCCCAAAAACACCGGAGAAATATCCATACCATCAATAACACGATCTGTAGGAACCGGAGCATCCGCTAAAGACGCTAACGTTGGTAATATATCCGTGAAACAACCGTTAAACTCACTAATCACACCGGTTGGTACATGTTTATTCCATCTAACAATACATGGAACTCGCAATCCTCCCTCATAATTAAAATGTTTCTCTCCCCGAAATGGCAAATTAGAATAATCCCACTGAGAACCATTATCAGAAGCAAATATGACAATCGTATTATCTTCCAGATTCTGTTCTTTTAGATAATTCATTAATTTACCAATCGCTATATCCATATTTTCGATACACCCATAATACTCAGGATTAATAGCATGCCTTTTCTTCAACTCCTCCGGGGCCGCCATTGGAAAATGAGGCTCATTGAACCAAACATTTAAGAAGAAAGGTTCCTGTTTATTCTTGTCTAGCCATTGGAGTGCTTCCGTTACCACAATATCACAGGAATAACCTTCGATCTCACCTTGCGGTTCTCCATTCCGGAAAAAGTTCGTGGGATTATGATGAGACGGGACTGAATTATTCAAGGCATAAAAACTATAATCAAAACCTTGATCATTGGGATAAGGTTGATCCGGACGTCCCGAACTTAAATGCCACTTTCCAAAATGCCCCGTCGCATAATCTGCTTGTTTCAGTACTTCTGCTATAGTAACCTCACTATCTCTCAAATGCATCGGTGAGTTTTGCTCCAGATAATTATAAACCCCTGTACGAGTACAATTCCGACCGGTCATTAGAGCCGCACGAGATGGAGAGCTAACAGCCGCACCACAATAAAAATTCGTAAAGCGAATACCTTGCCGGGCCAATAAGTCCAAATTCGGAGTTTGGGAAGTAGGAAAGCTATCCGACTGCTGCGGAAAATTCTCATTTCGATAACAAGAGACATCATTATATCCCAAATCATCCGCTAATAAAATTATGATATTCGGCTTAGGAACAGCTTCCTCTTTTGCGCCACAACTTACGGTTGACAACATCAATGCGGCACTATTAACCGCAACAAAGATCTCTTTATAATTCATTTTATATAATCTAAATTCTAATAAATATATTCTCTAAATCACCAACCCGGATTTTGCTCTAAATTTGGATTCAAAGAGCGCTCACTATCAGGAATAGGTAATAAATCATAGTATTCCAAATAGCCGTTCGGGAATTTTGTCTCAATCACGCTTCCTTCATGATCCTTTATAATCATCGGATAAAGCTCCTTTCCTATTTTCCAACGCTTCACATCCGACCAATAACGACCTTCCAACGCCAATTCTATTCTTCTTTCATGCCTTAGTTTCTCACGGGCCTCATCCCGAGATAAGGACAAAGGCAATGGGGAAATTTTCACGTCATCTCGTTCCGTACGGATCCGGTTTAATATAACGATCGCCTCCGAAACATTTCCACCAGATTCAATAATCGCTTCCGCTTTCGACAATAGCACATCCGCATATCGCAAGATAATATCGTTGATATAAGACTGGCCGGCGGGAGGTAAATCCGCCTCGTTCTGAATCCGGTACTTACGAGTACTCAAATGTTTCAATCGATTACCCGCATGATTAAAAGCTCCCCCCGGATACAAATAACTAGGGAAACGATGTCCTAAAATATAAGAGCCCGGAAGCACAACCGTGAACGCTAAACGAGGATCACGGTTCTCATAAGGATTTTCCGGATCAATAGGGCTCCCATCCACGGTCTCATAAGCCGCCACCAAATCATCTGTAGGAACATAGCGACTACCACGTGTCCAACTACCGGTTCCCGTTCCGCAGTATTGATCCAGAAAAGTACCCTGTGAATTTTCACCCTCTATATATTGGATATCAAATAGAACCTCCTTATTTCCTTCATTAGCCAGATCGAACAATGTCGCATAACTATGAAACAAGCCATATTTCTTCAGAGCATCAATCTGATCTACACATTCCAAAACCGCCTTATACTTACCTTGATATAAATACGCACGCATTTTCATACCCAAGGCAGCGCCTTTCGTAGCACGTCCTTTCTCCGGAGCATCCGCACCTAAATTAGCGATGGCGACATCATAATCATCCAACGCCTGTTGCCATGTATCTTCTCGACTGGAACGCTTTAGGTTACGAGCCTCCGATGTTGAGATTTCTGAAAGTACGACAGGAACACCCCCATAAGTTTCCGCAAGTACCGAATAAGCCAATCCCCTCAAGAAATGAGCCTCGCCAACATACAACTTTTTCGCCTCCCCCGCTAATTCTATTTTTTCTAAACAAGCCAATAAATAATTAGCCCTAGAGATCATTTCATAACATCTTTTCCAACGAAAAGTAACGACACCGCCATCACTAGAGCTCAAACGTCCGGCTCCCAATTTATTGAAAACCTCGACAGTTCCCCAATTATATGCATTGGGAGTCGCACAATCTGTCATTCCAAACCCAAACAAACCTTGATCTATGACAGCGGTCTCCCTTAGACAAGCATACGTTCCATCTAACAGTAACTTAATATCCGATTCTTTTTCCGGAAAGTTAGCGGCCGTGATTTTATCCTCCGGATACAAATCCAGATAATTCTCCATACAACCACCAAAAGAGATCAATAACAAAAACGACAAACAATATATTATTAAACGTTTCATAGCTTTAGAAATTAAGATTTAAACCCAATGTGAATATTCTCGGTGTCGGATACGGAGAACCTCCCGCATCAAACGTATTTCTTTCCGGATCGTATCCCTCATAGCCTTTTTTCCACATAACCGTAAATAAATTCTGAGCATTAGCGTATACATAAAGCCGTTGCATTTTCAACTTTGACGTAATCCTTTCCGGAAATGCATAACCCAATTGTAAGTTCTTCAATTTCAAGAAGTCAATCCGATGTACCCAAAATGAGGAGTCGTATCGATCCCAAGTAGAGTCATATCGAAGCATAGGGATACTAGAACCTGAATTCTCCGGTGTCCATGCGTCTCTCCAAAAGCCCGCGATTCGCATATACTCATATCCTAAGCGAGTCATTTCATTTTGAGTAAAGACATTCGCCTTTCCTAAACCCTGAAACAAGAGGCTCAGATCAAATCCCTTATAACGCAGCCCTGCAGAAATACCATAAGTGATCTTCGGAATCGTATTTCCTAATACTTGCTTATCTTGATAGTCCAATTTTCCATCATTATTTACATCCTCATACTTCAAATTACCCATGGCAGGCTTATAGCCATTATTATGCATATGCTCTACCGCTTCTTCATCCGATTGGTAAATGCCAATCGCTTTATAACCATACAACGCTTTGTAAGGATATCCCTCACGGATCAAATACAGTTGATCCGGAGAATTACCACCTTGGAACTTTGTTACTTCATTATTTATGTAAGTAAAATTAAATCCTACATTAAATCCCAATCGATCCCTACTGGCTTCCAAATTATCATAATTCGCAACCAATTCAAAACCGTTATTTTTCATCTCCCCAACATTCTCGAAAGGCGCTGTCTTATCACCTAAGATATTGGAGATTGGTAATTGAACAATAATATCGGTAGTCTTTTTATTGAAATAGTCCGCTTCAATGCTTAATTTATTGTTTAAGAAGCCCAGATCCAGACCAATATCTAGAGAAGAAGTTGTTTCCCAAGTAATATCCTCATCAACCAAGGCTGTTACAGCCGCACCCGGAGCCAAGGAACCTCCATAATTATAACTTAAATTATAATTCTGATTGATAACAGTTAAATAAGGCCAATACCCCTCGATCATCTGGTTACCCAATTGTCCCCAAGAAGCTCGCAATTTCATGTTAGAAAAAAATATTCACATTCTTAATGAAGCTTTCCTCACTCAACCGCCAACCAGCTGAGAAACCGGGAAAAACACCCCATCGATTACCTCGTTTGAAACGGGAGGAGGCATCCGCACGAAGATTCATCTCGAATAAATATTTATCAGCGAAAGCATAATTTAGACGACCGAAGTAAGAAGCCATACGTAATCCTTGCATATTACCCTTGCCCTGAATGCCATTCGTTCCCGCATCCACTTGGGTTAATCCGTCTTTAGCTGGATCCGTCCTACGTGCATATACGTTCTTAATATTATAATTTTCTAATTGAGCACCCAAGATTCCTGCGACCGAATGTTTTTCCACAAACTTCTTGCTATAGTTCAAGGTCGCATGAAAGTTATTACGCATAGTAGATATTTGCTCTCTACTCATCTCCAAGCCATCCCGGTTATAATTTATAGTCATTGTCTCTATACCGGAATCCGTGTATCCATAAAGGGTCTCATTATATTTATCGACCATTTTCCAATTGCCATTAGAGGCCCAAGTGACTTGCAAATTCAAGTCCTTCGTAAAGTCAACAGTAGCGAACGCATTTAACGACATATAATCCAAAGTCGTTTTGGTAGCGCCATTGGAAGCATCAATTAACGGGTTCCTGTTATCATACAATAAAGTTCCATCCTGCGCAATCGCCTCAACCGAACCAAAACGTCCATCTCTCGTATAAGGAGCGATAAAAGGGGCTGCTCCCGATTGTATAAAGAATACACGCGATAAATCAAACGGTTCTTGAGAATTCCGGCGTATATAATTTAAACGAGCGCCAACTTTCAACCACGAATTAACCTTATATTCCAGATTAGCCCGCATACCGAATCTCTCCGCATCTGTATTCGTAATAATACCCTCTTGCTTCAAATAATTTAAGGACAAAAAAGAAGATAATTTTTCCGAACCACCTCGAATTGATAAATTATGGCCTGTAATTAGAGCATTCCGATAAACGTGTTCGTACCAATCCGTATTCGGGTATTTATAAGGATCCGTGCCATTCTTGAAATCAGAGATCAAGGACTCGGGATATAAAGGACTCTCGCCACCATTAGCCAAGGCTTGGTTTGCCATGGTCATTAACTCCGCACTATTTGTCACCAGATCAAATCTCCGCCCCAACTGTTGTACACCTACATATGAGTTCAATTCCACATGCGTCTTCTCATTATTTTTACCCATCTTCGTCGTTACCAAAACGACTCCATTCGCTGCTTTCGATCCATAGATAGCTGCGCTAGCCGCATCCTTCAACACGGTGATACTCTCAATATCGCTTGGATTGATCTGACTAAAAACGCCTTCTACTCCATCAATAATTACCAACGGATCCGAGTTATTCAGCGTACCCCAACCCCGGATTCTTAACTGAGCGCCATCATCCCCCGGCTTTCCCGAATTTTGACTGATCCATACACCCGACACTTTACCAGAAAGGGCTTGTGAGGCATCCGTTATAGGCCGGTTTGCCAATTCCTCATCAAACTTCACGGAAGAAACAGATCCTGTCAAATTCACTTTCTTCTGAGTACCATAGCCAACAACGACAACCTCATCCAGTTGTTCACTATCCTCTGTCAGTGTAATCGTTAGGCTAGAACGATTATTCAAGGCTATTTCTTCTGTCTTATACCCTATATAAGAAATAGAGACCATCGCATTCGGACTTACCTCATTTAATAAAAAATGTCCGTCCATATCCGTAATCGTACCCGTTCTACTCCCCTTCACCAGTACATTTACACCAATGAGAGGTTCCCCATGAGTATCTTTCACAATACCAGTGACCGTGATTTTTTTAGCTTGCTGAATAGAAAGGGACGAGTTTTTCTTTTTTCTCGTTCCTTCGTACGATAATTTGTCGGTTGTTGATAATATATTCAACATCCGTTCCTTTAAATAACCTTTCCAATATAACCTCAACGGACTTATCCCGTACGTCCAAATTTACCCTGCGATGCAAGTTGATATTAGCGCCATGATAAACAAAAACAAACTCACTATTTTTCTCAATGTGGTCAAATACATCCTTTATGGTACAATTATTCATACGGACTGTCAACGTGGTTTGTTCCGTCTGCAAGGTAGCGGCGTACACCGCAGAGCCTCCAGAACTGATCAAGCATAAGGCTAAACAAACACTTTTGAGAAAATGATTCGATTCTCTACAGAAATCATCTTTTTTTTTTTTTCATACATTTGTAATGTTTTTTCTTTAATACATAATTAATTGATTAAACGAAGTCTTTGAACCGGTGGATATGACGGTATCTTCCGGTTCTTTTTTGTCAATTTTTCTTTTTAAAGCCACAAAGTCTTTTCACCAAATAGTTCTTTTACATAGGCAATCTATTTTAATATGATTATATTATTCTCTTTATCCGTCTCTTGTCGCAAGAATAGAGATTGACAAATAATCTCAACAACATCTTCCAAACTTCCTCGCAAATCAAGTTTACCGGAAAGAGGTATTTCCGCGATCTCTTTATCAAACACAATCGTACGCCCATAGTATCGGGCTAATTTATTTAAGACATCCCCAACCTTACGATCGTTCACTTGCATCAGATTATCTTTCCAACAGATATACTCAAACACATCCACTTCCTTAATAGATACCCCTTTATTTCCCAACTCTATCATCTGGTTAGGAGCTAGCACCTCTTTAACATGCTTATCATTCTCTACCTCCACCCGGCCTTCGACTAATACAACGGAAGCCTTCGGCTCATCTCCATAGACGCAAACATTAAATTGGGTACCGAGTACCTTTACATTAAACGCATTTGTCTTTACGATAAAAGGGCGGGAAGAATCTGGGGTAACATCCAAATAGGCTTCTCCCGTAACTAAGATCTCTCGTTTATCTTTAGCAAACACGGCCGGATAAATCACACGGGTATCGGCATTTACATATATCTGGGTACCATCTGAAAATATAATATTTGCCCGCTTGCCCTTCGGTACTATGATTTGATTCAAATTTCCAGTCTTAGTAGCTAATACTTTCTTCTTTATCTGAGAGTCTTTTACACTTGGTTTACCTATATTATCATGCGTAATTGTAGCCCCATTTTTAAGCTGTACCCAGCTTCCATTTTCCACCAGCACAATCTCATCGTCCGGCAAAGAGTCTATGCTCTTTTCTTCCAACAAAGCCAATGGCAAGGAGGATTTATCATCCCCCACCATCCAGAAATAACATCCTATGGCAAGGAGTAACACGACCGCCGCCGCCACAGAAGAAGCTAGATAGCGTATGCGTAAAACAAAGGTTTTACGGGGAGCTTTCAAACGTTCTTCGACCTTCTGCCATGAGGATAAAGCGAACTTGGAATCCAATTGTTCCACTTCTCGGATTTTACGCCATAAATCCTCTCCAGCTTGCCGGAATAAATCTTTTTCAAATATGTCTCGTTTCTTATTCACAGGTTACATTTTTATTCTTATTACGGATCAATTTGATGTTGGTACTCACTTTTGCGGAAAAAAAACACAATTTTTCATATTCTTGTGTTTTGAAAAGCACGATCTTCCACACTCGCTATATATCGACACCCGGTATCCTTCCAATATACATAAATCACTAATAATATGATATTTACAGTTTTTCTTAGTATCAAACAAAAGTTTTCCGTACACTAAACCTTAGTTTACCTATAGTAAAACAAAAGTTTCTTCAGTACGAAACTTTTGTTTTCCCTAAGGGAAACAACTCTTAAAGACTCCATTCCCTACTCACAAGCCTAAGTGATAAATTGCTTTCTTGCCATTCACCTTAAAACATGGTAGGTCAAAGAGTGATAATTGTAGATATTTTTATATCTACAACCACCATGTAATATACTTATTTATAGGGCATATAAGACATAGTTGTAGATATGGTAGATATTTTCGCTTATGTAAGCATAGGGAATAAAACATAATGGATGCCCCCATTATTAAAGCGTCCAGGAAAACCACCTTCTTAACTTACTAAGCGTTCTGGATAATAAATTTTTACTCGATTGATAATTTATACCTAAGATCTCCGCAATCTCATCGTGTCCCAATCCATTTACATAATAAAGATAAATAATCTCTCTCTGGTGGGGGGAAAGTTTTGTCAAAGCCTTCATTAAGAGTTTAACCCGTTCGTCCGCTTCCGTCGTATCCAGTGAGATACGAGAAAATAATTCATCTGTTTGGAAAGTATCCTCATAAAGAGAGATGTCCTCCATCTTCCTGTTTTTCTCGATCGTATCATACAACTTATGCCTTAAAGTCTTGAGTAAGTAACCTTTGACATTTACAGTTGGAGATAAAGTCTCGTGGTTTTGAATCAATTTGATAAAAATATCCTGTACGCAATCTTCCACCAAGCTCTTGTCAGGAAGTAGCTTGATACCATAATTGCGCAATAAGGCGTAAAATCGGCAATACAGCTCACGGAAAGCTCTCATATCTCCCTTCAGACACAGTTCCCAAAGCCCCTCATCGGATATTTTCATATAGATCATGTAGAAATAACTCCCGCAGATTTGACGCAAACATACACAAAACATTCGATTTTCAGATTAGCTAGAAGAGATTTTATAGAAAAACACGTGTATAACGCAAAATACATTATACACGTGTTCATTGAAATAATACGAAAAGGTTACTTATATCGCTTACTTTGCCAAGGGATCATACCCGTCTGGCGGATATGCTCCATCAAGCCATTGAACAAGTTTTTATAGGCAGCGGAAGAACGCTCTGCGATCGGGTTTTGCTCTTTAGGGTCTTCTTTCAGATTGAAGAATTGGATAGGTTCCCAAGGTGTGTTTTGTAAGATCTTATAATCTTTATAGCGAGATGCGTAATAGGCTTTACCACCATATCGGGAATTACCTTCCCTTCGCACCCAATGCACCATTCGATCTCCGGTATCTTGTTCCTCACCCCGTAAAAGAGGCAAGATACTGATACCGTCGATCTCATGTGATACAGGCACGGCTGTCAGATCGCATAAGGTCGGGAACATATCCGAAAGCATGACGAAATTATCACGTACCGCCGGACGGATCTGGTTCTTCCAATAAATACCTCCGGCTACCCGGATCCCTCCCTCATACATATCCTGCTTTGCGCCTCTGAACGGGCCGTTATTCGCACCCGCATCGTCCTGCCCTCCATTATCAGAGGTAAATATAATGATCGTATTCTCCAACTGGCCATTCTGTTCCAAGGCCTCATACACACGTCCGACGTTATAATCCAAATGCTCAATCAAGGCGACAATCTTAGCACGCTTCTCAGGAAGTGACGGTTCACGCTTTTTCACCTTTTCCAGCCATTCCTGAGGAGGTTGTATCGGGGTATGTGGGGCATTATAAGCTAGATACAAGAAGAAAGGCTCTTGCTTTTGCTTCATATCCGACAGGTAACGGATCGCCCAATCAGAGAAAATCTCTGTAGCATGTCCTTGTGGATCGATCTCTTTCAAGTTCTCACGCATATAATTATTTCCGAAACGACGATGGGTATAATAATCATCCATCATATCCCCTAAAAATCCCCGGTAGAAATCGAAGCCCCTTTCCGTAGGGGTATTCGGAGACTCCAATCCTAGATTCCATTTTCCAACCATCGCATTATGATAGCCTCTTTTCTTCAACATCTGGGGTAATAATACGGCATCCTCCGACAGATACCCCCAGCTATCCTCTTTATGCGTACGAATAACTCCCGGTACGCCTACCATATCCGGATAACGACCGGTTAATAAGGAAGCTCTACTAGGAGAGGAGACCGGACAGTTCGCATGGAAATTCGTGAAACGAACTCCTTCATTTAATAATTTATCGATATGTGGAGTTTGAATGTCCTTGGCGGCTCCTTGACAGGACAAATCACCATATCCCAAATCATCCACCAAAATCAGCAGGATATTCGGGCTATCCGGCAAAGCCTTTGTTTGTGCGGAAGCTGCGGAAAAAGCCAATCCGCAAGCCGCTGTCAGTATATATTTATTCATCTATCTGTTGTTTTTAATTTCCCATTACATCATATCACATACGGGAGGTTTGATCTTCATTCCTTTCTTATGTTTCTCACCGGCCTCGATCAGTAATTTCACGATCTCCGGATGCTTCTCCGCCTGATTGAATCGCTCTGAGATATCTGTCTCCACGTTATACAACAAGGGTTCTGCCGGAGTCTCGATCTTACAGGTTCGCAGATATTGGTCCTTGATCGTCTTAAAATAATACTTCCACTCCCCTTTACGGATCGCCATCAACTCGCTTCCCCACCAATAATAAACCTCATCACGGGCGGAATGCTTTTCCTCAAACAATAATCCGGTTTGATTCACGCCATCCAATACAAGATCTTTCGGTTGCTCGATACCCGCCATCGAGAGGAAAGTCGGATATAAATCCATCGAGGTCATAATCTCATCGTTGATCGCCGGATTGATTTTTCCCGGCATCCAACAAATGGCCGGTACCCGGAAGCCACCTTCCCACCAAGTACCCTTGCCATCCTTCAACGGACCTGCGGAACCACCATTCTCATGCTCCGTCAGCCAAGGGCCGTTATCGCTGGTAAAAATAACAAACGTATTCTCGTCCAAGCCATTTTCACGCAGAGCCTTCAACACCTCCCCAACGCTCCAGTCTATTTCCTCAACCACATCTCCGTACAGGCCTCGTTTGCTCGTTCCCGCAAAACGGGCATTCGTATACAATGGGATATGCGGGAAGGTATGAGCGAAATAAAGGAAGAAAGGTTCCTTTGAATGATCCTTGATGAACGATACCGCTTTCTCCGTATAGCGACGGGTTAATTCTCCCTGATCCGGTTCCGATTCGATTTGCTTACCATCCACTATCAATGGAGTCGGAGGAAAATTCCGGGCATGCGCGCCTTTATTCTGAACGGGGCTCATATCATTGGAATAAGGTATGCCGAAATAGGTATCAAAACCATGATCCGTCGGTAAATAGGGAGAGAACGCTCCTAAATGCCATTTGCCTACACAGCCGGTCGCATACCCACTTTGTTGTAAAACCTTGGCGATCGTGACCTCATCTTGTCCTAACCCAGCCTTTGAGTTAGGGAAAAGTACGGCTACCCGATCTCCATATAATCCATTTCGAACCGGCAAACGTCCGGTCATTAACGCGGCCCGACTTGGCGTAGAAACTCCGGCCCCCACATAAAACTGGGTCAGCTTCATTCCTTCACAAGCCATACGGTCTATATTCGGTGTGCGGATCGTGGGATTCCCATAGCAACTCAAATCCCCATATCCCATATCGTCACAGAATATGATTACAAAATTAGGCTTATTGGCCGCATCCGAGGCAGCGTTCAAGCTCAAGCTGTTCGATAATACCGCCGCTGTTAAAACAGACAATGATTTCAGTGTTTTCATATACGTATCTTTTTATTTAAGTAAACGGGGAAAAGGTTCATCTATGATACCGGCAGGACGCTGGTTCCGGCCTTCACATCCCCAATCTCCCATATCACTACGAACCTGTTCGATCCATTGATTCATCTTCGTTACTACTTCGGGATGTTTATCGATGACATTGGTTGTTTCCGACAAATCATTCGCCAAATTATATAAACGAGCTTCACCGACTTCCGTATCCGGGAAGTGAGGGCCTTTGATACGTTCCTTCAAAGGTAAATGATACTTCCAGTTTCCCCAACGTACCGCTTGTAATTGTTGTTTCTGGTAATAATAGAAAGTCTCCGTGGGCGATGCCATCGATTCTCCCTCCAAGATTCCAGACACATTATGCCCATCTATCACCCGGTCGGAAGGAACCGCATAACCGCAATAATGCGCCAATGTCGGTAAGAAATCCATCGAAGTCACCAGATTATCAGTCTCCTGTCCCGCCGGTATTTTAGCGGGCCATCTCATTATACAAGGCACCCTGAACCCACCTTCATACGTCGTACCCTTTTGGCCTCTCAACGGACGGTTCGTACCGCCGAAGTGTTCATCCGCACCATTATCGGAAGTAAAGATAACCAAGGTATTTTGATCCAATCCTTCCTCCTTTAAAGTCTCAAGCAAGACTCCCATCGACCAATCCAATTCCTCGGTCGCATCTCCATAGAGTCCGTTCTGAGACTTTCCCTTGAAAGCGGGAGAAGCCGCTAACGGATTATGAGTCATATTATGGCACAAGTAAATAAAGAACGGAGATTCCTTATGAGACTTTATAAACTCCACAGTCTTATTGGTATAACGAATCGTCAAGGAATCATGACCGACTGGAGCCACTATTACCTCCTCCTGTTCCATCAAGGGTAACGGACAATACGGACGATCCATATCGTTACTATAAGGAATACCATAATAGTAGTCGAAACCCTGCCGGGTAGGAAGAAATGGCAATTGATCCCCTAGATGCCATTTCCCGATACAAGCCGTCGCATATCCCTGCTCCTTCATCAACTCGGCGATCGTTATCTCACCGGGATTCAAGCCTTTATGCGAAGCTGGAAATAGCACTTGCCTCCCTTTGGACATCAAAGGTGTAGGGTCCGCATTTACATGCATGGAGACTCGCCTTGGATAACACCCTGTCAATAAAGCCGATCTGGAAGGTGTGCTCACGCTCGAACCCACAATAAAAATCGGTCAGTCGTATTCCCTCTTTAGCCATCTGGTCGATATGGGGAGTACGATGCTTCGTACTCCCGTAACAACCTAAATCCCCATATCCGAAATCATCGATAAATACGATGATCACATTTGGCCTTTCCGCCGCTTGAGTAGCCACGGCCGCTCCTGAAAAGGCTAATACCGATATTATGTTAGATATAAGTTTCATTTCATTTTTCTTTTAGTTGCACATTACCAACCCGGATTCTGATCCAAATTCGGATTCAAAGAACGCTCGCTATCAGGAATCGGTAATAAATCGTAATATTCCAAATAGCCATTTGGGAACTTCGTCTCGATCACGCTACCCTCATGATCCTTAATAATCATAGGGTAAAGTTCCTTACCGATTTTCCAACGTTTTACATCTGACCAATAACGTCCTTCTAATGCTAACTCAATCCGTCTCTCATGTCTCACTTTCTCACGAGCCTCCTCACGGCTCATAGATGTCGGCAGCAAAGAGATCTTAACGTCATCCCTTTCCGTACGGATCCGGTTGAGGATAGCGATCGCATCCGCTACATTTCCATTCGTCTCAATAATCGCCTCCGCTTTTGACAATAAGACATCCGCATATCTCAGTATGATATCATTGATATAAGACTGCCCGGAAGGAGGAAGCTTTGACTCATCCTGAATCCGATATTTACGGGTACTTAAATGTTTCAACCGATTACCGGCATGATTAAACGCACCTCCCGGATACAGGTAATTAGGGAAACGATAGCCCAAGAAATAAGAACCCGGAAGTACAGCCGTGAAACCTAAACGAGGATCCCGGTTCTCATAAGGATTCTCGGGATCTACAGGAGAGCCGTCGATCGTCTCATAAGCCGCTACCAAATCATCCGTAGGGACATAACGGCTTCCACGGGTCCAACTTCCGGTACCCGTTCCGCAATACTGGTCAATATAGGAACCTTGCGAATTCTCGCCTTCAATATATTGGATATCAAACAATACTTCCTTATTGTTCTCATTAGCCGGATCAAACAAACCCTCATAACTATGGAATAGACCATATTTCTTCAACGCATCAATTTGCTCGACACAAGACAGAACCTCCTTGTATTTACCTTGGTATAAGTAGGCTCGCATTTTCATACCTAAAGCCGCCCCCTTGGTAGCACGCCCCGGCTCAGGAGCATCCACTCCCAGATTGGTGATCGCAACCTCATAATCATCCAGCGCTTGTTGCCAAGTCTCCTCCAAACTCGCCCGCTTCAAGCTACGAGCTTCTTCCGTGGAAATGTCCGTCAATATAATAGGTACCCCACCATAGGTTTCCGCTAGCACGGAATAAGCCAGTCCCCGTAGAAAATGAGTCTCACCTGAATATTTGGCTTTCGCTTCTTCCGATAAATCCACTAAATCCATACAGGCCAACAAATAGTTTGCCCGGGAGATTATCTCGTAACATCTTTTCCAACGATACGTTACGACTCCTCCGTCACTAGAGCTCAATCGCCCGGCACCCAACTTATTAAAAACCTCATCCGTTCCCCAGTTAAATGCGTTAGGGGTAGCTCCATCCGTTATGCCAAAGCCAAACAAGCCTTGATTATAAACCTCTTTTTTCCCTCAATTGAGCATAGACACCATTTAAAAGGAGTTTGATATCCGATTCATTTTCCGGGAAACTCGCCGAAGTAATCTTATCCTCAGGATACAAATCCAAATAATTCTCCATACATCCCGTGAAAGAGACACATAGTATAATTGATAAGCAATATGCTAATAACTGTTTCATACTTTTAGAAATTAAGATTTATACCAAATGTAAATATTCTCGGAGTCGGGTAATAATTGGTACCCGAATCAAACGTATTTCTTTCCGGATCATATCCTTCATACCCTTTTTTCCACATAATCGTAAACAGGTTCTGGGCATTCGCATATACATACAACCGTTGCATTTTTAGCTTTGAGGTAATCCATTCAGGGAACGCATAACCTAATTGTAAGTTCTTCAATTTCAAGAAATCGATACGATGTACCCAAAATGAGGAGTCATACGTGTCCCATGAAGAGTCAAACCGAAGCATCGGTATATTTGAGTCCGGATTCTCTGGGCTCCACGCATCCCGCCATTTATCAGAAATAGTCAGCCATTCGTATTGCATACGGGTCATGCCGCTCTTCGTAAACGCATTCGCCTGTCCCAAACCTTGGAATAAGATATTTAAGTCAAACCCTTTATAGCGTAAGCCGGCAGTAAGTCCATACGTAATTTTAGGAATCGTATTACCAAGTACTTGTTTATCTTGATAGTCTAATTTTCCATCGTTATTAACATCCTCGTATTTCAGATTTCCCATTTCCGGCTTAAGCCCATTGCTATGCATATGTTGAGCGGCTTCTTCGTCCGATTGATAGATGCCAACCGCTTTATAGCCATACAAAGCCTTATACGGATATCCCTCACGAATCAAATAAAGCTGGTCCGGAGAGTTTCCACCTTGAAATTTCGTTACTTTATTATCGATATACGTAAAGTTTAGTCCTACGTTAAATCCAAGGCGATCTCTGCTCGTCTCAAGATTATCATAATTCACGACTAACTCAAAACCATTATTTTTCATCTCGCCCACATTCTCAAACGGCGCGGTCTTATCCCCTAATACGTTTGGTATTGGCAATTGAACGATAATATCGGTTGTTTTTTTATTGAAGTAATCAGCTTCTATATTCAACTTATTACCTAAGAAGCCCAAATCCACGCCAATATCCAAGGAAGAGGTAGTTTCCCAAGTAATATCCTCATCCACCAAAGCGGTTACGGCAGCACCCGGAGCCAATGAGCCTCCATAATTATAACTCAAGTCATAATTTTGGGAGATCACTGTTAAATAAGGCCAATATCCTTCAATGGTTTGATTGCCTAATTGTCCCCACGACGCACGTAGTTTCAAATTAGAAAACAGATTCAGGTTCTTAATAAACGCCTCTTCACTCAAACGCCATCCTGCAGAGAAGCCTGGAAAAACACCCCAGCGATTTCCCCGTTTAAAACGAGAGGAGGCATCGGCACGGAGATTCATCTCAAATAAATATTTATCCGCAAAGGCATAATTCAATCGACCAAAATAAGATGCCATGCGTAGACCTTCAAAATTTCCCTCTCCCTTGATACCTTCCGTTCCCGCATCCACTTGGGTTAATCCTTCTTTGGGTGGGTTGGTTCTTCGGGCAAATACGTTCTTTATACTGTAATTCTCCAATTGGGTACCAAGGATAGCGGCAACATAATGCTTATCCGCAAATCGCTTGCTATAGTTTAATGTCGCTTGGAAATTATTACGCATGGTCGATACTTGCTCTCTACTCAACACAATACCATCACGATTGTAATTTTTCGGTATCGTCTCTATGCCAGAATCCGTATATCCATAAAAAGGGTCTCATTATATTTATCAACCATTTTCCAATTGCCATTTGAGGCCCATGTTACTTGTAAGTTCAAGTCTTTCGTAAAATCTACGGTAGCGAAAGCATTTACAGCCATATAATCCTTGGATGTTTTAGTCGCCCCGTTCGAAGCGTCTATAACCGGCTGATAAGTCGTATACAATAAAGTACCATCATCCTTAATCGCTTCTACCGAACCGAAACGGCCATCCCGGGTATATGGAGCGATGAAAGGAGCCGCACCTTGTTGCTGTTCGAATACACGGAACAAATCAAAAGGCTCTTGGGAATTCCTACGAGTATAATTCAAACGAGCGCCAACTCTCAACCATGAATTCACTTTATACTCCACATTTGCCCGGATACCGAACCGCTCCGCCTTAGAGTTCATCAAAATACCTTCCTGACTCAAATAGTTCAAAGACAAGAAGGAAGATAGTTTCTCCGATCCACCGCGAATGGATAAATTATGCCCTGTTATTAAAGCATTCCGATAAAGAGAGTCATACCAATCCGTATTCGGGTATTTATAAGGATCTGTTCCATTAGCGAAATTAGAGATCAATGTTTCCGAGAAAAGAGGGTTTCTCCCCCATTCACCAAAGCTTGATTCGCCATAGTCATATGCTCGGCGCTATTCGTCACTAAATCAAAATGACGTCCGATCTGCTGCATTCCGACGTCAGAGTTCAACTCTACTTGGGTTTTCTCATTATTCTTTCCCATCTTCGTCGTAACCAAAACGACACCGTTAGCGGCCTTTGATCCGTAAATAGCCGCACTAGCCGCATCCTTCAAGACTGTGATACTTTCGATGTCACTCGGATTTACTTGGCTGAATACCCCTTCTACTCCGTCAATAATCACCAACGGGTCCGAATTATTCAATGTACCCCAGCCACGAATTCTCAATTGCGCTCCATCATCTCCCGGCTTACCCGAATTCTGGCTGATCCACACGCCGGAAACCTTTCCGGAAAGTGCTTGAGAAGCATCAGTGATCGGACGGTTCGCCAATTCCTCATCAAATTTGACTGAAGAAACAGAACCTGTCAAATTCACCTTCTTCTGGGTTCCATAACCAACAACCACAACCTCTTCCAAAGCCTGTGTATCCTCCTTTAAACGTACATTCAATGAAGTCTGTCCCGCAATAGCGACAGTTGTTGGCATAAAGCCGATATAAGAAAATTGAAGTGTCGCGTTATCCGATACCTCCAAAATAAATTTACCATCAAAGTCTGTTATCGTACCATTTTGAGTACCTTTCTCCACAACATTCGCTCCAATGATAGGTTCCCCTTTTGAATCGACAACAACACCCGTTATTTTTTTGGCTTGCTGGGTGACCGCATTCGCTATAGGTTTTTCAAATAAGTAGATCTTTCCATTTTTTAACTTCATAACTTAATGACGTGCCCTCCGTTATTTTATCCAATACATTTGTCAATTCTGCATTCGTAAAATTAACGCTCACTCTCCGATTCAAATCTACGATTTGTTTGCTATACGCAACACTCAACCCGGTTTGGTGGGTGATGGTAGCTAAAACTTTCTCCACTTTCGCATTGTCCAGCACAATAGAAACCCGCTGAGCCGAGGCGGTAGCCGTGAAACTCAGCAAGGATATGACTAAAAATAGAAAGGTTAACTTCATGGCATTCGGTATTTTCTCAATTAATATTAAAAGGCACCTACGCCGAGGGCTTTCTTGCTTTTCTTTCATATATTTGTATTGATTTTAATAGTTGGTATTAGAAATTTATTTTTAATACGATCGGCAGCCGAAAAGGGTAGGAGCTTTTCGGCTGTTCTTATGTTATCTATTTATGAGGAATCCATACGCATATCTATTTTAAGGTTAACACTCTGTTTCCTGCTCTCCTATCAAATAGACACACGACAAATCTAAAAGGATGAGTCGTTATAGCTAATTTTTTTATTTTTTCATCCGGACTTCTATCTTGCCCCCTTTTTCCTCGAATAGTACAGGCGTGATTTTTTCCAATTCTTTTAATACCGTGGTCAAATTGACGCTATCGGTCGTTATCGTATACGTATATCGCAAAGCGGCAGAATCCTTCACGTCAAAGGATATATCATAAGTTCGAGCCAATGTTTTCATTACGTCCGATAAAGGGGCGCTCTTAAATACGAGCACATTACGTCTCCATGCCGAATACATCTTGACATCGTGGGAACGGAGTACCTCACAACGTCCGGAAGCCTTGTTATAAACCGCTTTTTCTCCCGGGCGTAATTGATAAGATTTGAAGGATCTTGATTTCAACTCGATAGATCCTGTCTCTAAAGCGACGAATATAGCTTCTTCCTCCGGATAGGCTTTCACATCAAAGGTAGTACCCAACACTTTTATATCCATATAAGAAAGATCCACGATAAAAGGCCGATTCTTGTTCTTGGCGACCTCGAACCAAGCCTCTCCTTCCAAATAAACCTTACGTTCGGAGAGACCGAATTTTTTCGGATAACGAATACGGCTTCCCGAATTCAAATGGACCTTACTCCCATCTTGAAAAAGCACTTGCATGCGTTCCCCATTAGGTACGTACACCTCGTCATAGCCATCATCCGCCAACAAATCCACTTGTGAGTTTATGCGTATGAAAAGTCCTATAATTAAAGCGATCGGTATAAAGACCGCAGCCGCATACGCTATAAAACGGCGTATTTTTTGTCGGCGGAGTTGCCGCATAATATTCTGATACATTACGGCTGAGGGTATCGGATGGTCGATCCATGCCTCTTCCTCCCCCATATGAATCGTTTTCTCATCCTGATCGATACGCTCAGCAAGCCATGCCTGTCCTTCCGGGGTCTTAAACCAACGAACAACCTCACAAGACTCCTCGGAAGTAGCCTCATTATTTAGCGTTTTCTCTATGATCGATAGATCGGGTATTTTCATATTCATTTTCTTTTATCAATTGACACGCAAAGCCATCAATAGGATGAGTTCCACAAATATAAAAGAAATAAAAAATAGTCTCTCGAAATGTGCCCGCAGTATTTTTATCGCTTGCGCATAATGTGTTTTTACCGTGGGGACCGAGATATTCATCTTATCGGCGATTTCTTGATTAGATAGATTCCCTTTCAGCTTATACAGACAGACTTGGCGTTTCTGCTCCGGCAAATGATCGATCGCTTGGTAAAAATGAGACATCATATCTTGCTCCTCTATCTTTATAAGCAGTTCATCCTCATATTCCGGCGCTGATTGTACGATCTCATAATTTTTCTCTACGGCGCTATTATTATTCCGGATCTCATTTAATACGTGATTCTTTAGCATTGTATAGAGATAGTTCCTTAAATTCACGTTCACCATCAGTAGGGAACGTGCCTCCCACAATTTCAGAAAAACTTGCTGTACGGCATCTTCCGAAGAATATGTACTTTTCAAATATTTATAGGCCAACACATACAATAATTTATGATACCGCTCATAAATAACAGTAAACGCATCCTCGCTCCCCTGCCTCAATGAGGTGAGCAGATCTTCATCGCTCCGTATGGATTTCTGAAAAAAAGACATTCGAGGAGACTATATAATATACGATTCGCTATTTAACAGACGTTCCGCTTCCTCCTTCATGGCATCCGGCACCTGTGTAACCGCACCTTCACTGATCGATCGGATAAATTCCGGATACTCTTTACGGTAAACATCCAACATCCGGTTCGCAAAAACAAACATCATCGTATATTGGATATTCGCCAGCCGATCACACATTTTTATAAAAGAAGCGAATTTAGTCTGCCGTATTCCTTGATAATACAGGTCATTCGCCCGTTCTCCCCGGTTTCGTCCTTTTTTTTCATTCGTTAAGGCGTATACGATTTCCGGAACTTGGTCTTCCAAGTGCTGTCTCACGCCTTCTGGCAAGACAAAGCCTCCCCTTGAACTCTTTCAGGAATTTCACGACATCATTATAGGTCATCCGTGCATCTTCTATCGTATCATGCAGAAAAGCAGAGGCATACAAAATCAGTATATCCGCCTCGGTCTCAGCTACCAGATATCCGTAGCGAGAGACATACGATACCGTCATTTTCAGATGAAATCCATAAGGCAACACATGATCATATTTCTGATTCACATCATCATGTATACGAAAAGCAGCCTTCTCCATACTGCAGATCCAAGGATAATAACGCTTTACTAGAGCGATAAATGATTGTTTTTCCATTCTTTCGATACTAAAGATTAATCTTTACGCATGGCAATAATACACAGTTCCGAAACCGCTGTTTCCGAAACGGCGGTTTCTACAATGCGAAGATATATAAATAATCGAATTAAATCACTCTATATCAAATTATTTAATACGGACTCCCACACGTGCAAGTGAAACATACCGTTTCCCTTTCTTTATTATGGATATAATTATTATATTTGCAATAAAATGTATTTATATTATGGAGACAATCGCAATGATGAATCCTTTTGTCGTGGGTAGATATGTATCAGACAAATATTTTTGTGACCGTGAGGGAGAGACAAGCTTCTTGATTAAACAGATTGAGAACGGACGTAATGTCGCATTGATTTCTCCACGCCGTTTGGGTAAGACCGGATTGATCCAACATCTTTTTCATCAAGAATCGATAGAAAAAAATTATCATGCGTTCTTTGTGGATATTTATGCCACTACTTCATTAACAGAGTTCGTATATCTATTAGGAAAAGCCATCTATGACGAATTGAAGCCAAAGAAAACGGTTTGGACGGAACGGTTCTTTCAAATCATAACCTCATTGCGTGCGGGTTTTAAACTGGATATGGTAACCGGAGAACCTTGTTTTGATATTGGGCTAGGAGACATTCAAGCACCACAAACAACACTTGATGAGATCTTCGCTTATCTAGAGACCGCAGATAAACCATGTATCGTGGCGATCGATGAGTTCCAACAAATTGGCGGCTATGAGGAGAAAAATGTAGAAGCGTTGTTGCGAACCAAGATTCAACAATGCAAGCAGACTATGTTTATCTTCTCCGGCAGTAAACGCCATTTGATGAGTAATATGTTTAATTCCTCTTCCAAGCCTTTTTATCAAAGCGCTATTAGTATAGGACTTGAGCCAATACCCATTCATATCTATGTGGAGTTCGCCAACCGGCTTTTTGAGCAAAGGGGAAAGCTTATTGACAAATCCGTAATAGAAGAAGTTTATCGGATGTTCGATGGCTATACTTGGTTTGTGCAAATGATAATGAACGAACTTTTTCGCATTGACCGAAGAAGGTGAGCGTTGTGGTATGGATAAGATAGAAATAGCCCGCAAGAATGTGATTCTAACACAAGAAAGTAGTTACAAGGATCTACTTGCCAATCTTGCTCCCAAACAAAAACTTGTTTTACAAGCTATCGCCAAAGAGGGCAGAGCAGAAGGTCTCACGTCATCAGCATTTATCAAAAAATACAAGCTACCCTCAGCCAGTTCTGTACAATCTGCGGTCAAACCTCTGTTGAAAAATGATTTGATAACACAGGAAGATGGCTTTTATAGGGTATATGACTACTTTTTTGCGGATTGGATGGCTAGAATATATTGACTCTCTTGTATGTAAATGTCAGAAAATAAGCAAATCTTAGTAGGCACTATCCGTTACTGAAGTAAATAATTTACGACTTGAAATGTAAATTCCTTATGCGGTGAAAATGAATTATTTAGACAACATACTTAATCGCTTGCAAAAGGCTTCTCAAGTGATTAGTTATTCACTTCCCAAGCCGTTAACTAGCGGCTAGGTATAGCCGTTAGTTATTCACTCGACAAGCCGTTAGTTATTCACTTCAGAAGCCTATTACACCCTGCAAAACAGATAAAATTAGGGAGAAAAGAAGAGTAACCATCAAATAATATCCAACCGTTCTCTCAGTTGTTTAAAATAGCGATGCGAGGCGATCCTCTCCTCCTCTTGGAAGGGGGGATAGAACTCGCATCGTAAGGTCTTATTCTCGATGAACATCAAATAAGTCAAGTTCACAATGCAATCTTGGCTTATTTGAACAAACGTATTATTGATAGACAACAAATCTTTCGCTGTCGTGCTCATTTTTAGTTTATGAGTAGTACGGGAAGTCAAGACAATCTGCCAGCAACGTTGGTCTCCCAAGAACTGAAACAGGAATATCTCCTCACAACGGACTAGTAAAAGACCCGAGACGGTTTGGATCGCAAATCGACTATCCCGATTCAATATTTTCCGCAAAGATCTCTCCATGCAGGCAACATCCGCAGGTTCTGTCGTATGAAAACGTTCGATGAGTGCCGCTAACTCATCAATTAAATAAGGTTTTAACAAATAATCAAACGCAGAGGCACGTAGGGCATCCAATATATATTTATCGTATACCGTATAGAAAACGACTCTCAAGTTCGGAAGAATATCATCCCGTATATCATCCAGCAAATCAAAGCCAGACATGTCCGGAAGTTCCACATCCAAAAACACCAAATCCGGTTGATACTTAAGGATATGCCTCTTGCCCAATTCCGCCGTTGTCGCTGTATCCAATATCCTTATTTCAGAGAAGGCCAATAGATCGTTTTGCAATTTTTGAATCGATCCAAGGTCATCATCTATGATTATTACTGTTATTTCCGGTTCCATACACGCTTCCATTTTCCAACAAAGTAAAATATTTATTGTTAAGATAAAAAATTAACGGCTTACCATAAATAGTGCTTTTTACGTATAAGTTGCAATATTTACGTTTATCCTATCGTTTTTCATGCTTATCTGTCATTTTTTATTTTATGATCTTGGTTAATTACCATTGATTGATAAACCCTATCTTTGCAAATACAGTTATAAAATAGAAACAATATATTTATGTCTCGAAAAATAAATCTTATTATATTCCTCTGTTTCATTTTATGCGAGGTATATGCCCAATACGTACCCGATGTATTGGGAGATGGTTATTTACGCCGTACCTTCCAGATGCCGGATGATTATGAGGGGAAGGTAGTTTGCACACTGGTCAAGAAACCTCAACTGGATAGCGTAAAACAGGCCGTGCTGTATATCCATGGCTATAATGACTATTTTTTCCAGAAACAATTAGGGGATAGCGTAAACGCTCACGGATATAATTTCTATGCGATGGACTTGCGGAAATACGGACGTTCGATATTACCCAATCAAAACCCCGTTCTTTTGCAAGAGCCTAAAAAAAGAGTATTTCGCTGATATCGATACCGCTTTAGCCACCATCCGGTCCGAAGGTAATGAACGGATATTATTAATGGCGCATTCTACGGGCGGGTTGATCACACCTTATTATTTGAATAGCAAGAAAGGGGAGTTACCGATAGACGGGCTTATCTTGAACAGCCCTTTTCTAGATTGGAATTTCGGATGGTTAATGGAGAAAGTCGTACTGCCAACCGTTGCGTTTGTCGGGAGGCTATTTCCGAATCTTACCGTACAAGGTTTGGGTGATCCGAATTACGCTTATAGCCTGCTTAAGCAGTATAAAGGAGAATGGGAATTTGATACGAACTGGAAAATGATATTCGGGCATCCGAAAAAAGCCGGATGGATCAAAGCCATACAAGAAGCGCAACAGACGGTACAAAAAGGGTTAAAACTGGATTGTCCGATACTAGTGATGTCTTCCAACAAATCTTTTCCGGAAACAGAGACATGGCATGAGGAATACATGACCTCCGACATCGTCTTGGATGTTCAAGACATTCAAAAATACGGGGAGAAACTAGGAGACAAAGTCACGAGAGATACCATTCCAAACGGCATCCACGATCTGATCCTATCTCAAAAGCCCTATCGGAACGATGCCTATCAAACTATATTCGAGTGGTTAAAGAAACAATAATGGTTGCACCAAACATATAAATCCTTACCTTTGCGCCCAGACAAAACATTTATATATACATGAAATCAGTGCGATCAATTTTTATAGGTCTGACTTGTCTGGGGATGGCAACGGCTAGTTTCGCTCAAGAAGAAGAGACAACTCCGGAAGCGACTACCTACAAGGCCGAAATATTCGGATCGGTAGCTAGTGGCGACAATACCCCTTTCTGGATGGTTAGCAATCGATACGGAATTGTTCCTTTGGAAGCGAATAACGGATATTTGAATGCGGGAGTATTCCATAATCAAACTTTTGGCAAAGGTTTTCGCTGGGGAGCCGGATTAGACGTAGTGGCCGCAGTTCCTCGTCATCGCAATTTCTTTATCCAACAAATATATGCCGAGTTAGGTTACAAATGCTTGCTATTGAGTGTAGGAAGCAAGGAACGCTATAATTCACTTTGGGATCGTTGGCTTAGCTCGGGCGATATCGTGCAATCCGCCAATGCCCGCCCGATACCGGAAGTGAACATCAGTATTCCGGAATTTACCGTCGTTCCTTTAACGAAAGGCTGGATGCAAGTCAAAGGAGACTTTGCCGTCGGTCGTTCTTTCGACAAGGATTATCTGGCTAACTTCACAAACAATAAGCAGACTTATGTAGATAACGTTTTATGGCATCATAAATCATTATTTGTACAGATTAAGGATACACGCAATGACTTCCCGTTATCCGGTGTAATCGGAGTACAGCATTGGGCACAATGGGGAGGAACCTCAACCAATCCTAAGATCGGAAAGCAGCCTCAATCCATCAAGGACCTTATCCGGGTTATTTGCGGCAGCGAAGGGGGTGGCGACGCAACAGTCTCCGATCAAATCAACGTACTGGGTAATCATTATGGCTCTTACGATTTCAAATTGGCTTTTACACAACCTAACTGGCAAGTATCCGCCTATTACCAACATTTCTTCGAGGATAAATCCGGTATGATATTCGTAAACAATACCGACGGATTATGGGGAGGACAATTGGATTTACCAAAATTCCCGTGGTTGCGTAAGGTGGTCGTGGAGTATCTGGTTACAAGAGACCAAAGCGGACAGTTCCACTTCATCGATTTTGATCACGACCTACATCCCGGCGTAGGTGGCGGTGGTGATGATTATTATAACAACGGAGAATACACTACCGGAGCCTCTTATTTTAACCGGGCGATAGGTTCTCCTCTGATCCCAAGTCCGGAGTATAACGAGAACGGTTCATTAGGATTCAAGAACAACCGTGTTCGTGACTGGCATTTCGGTGCGGAAGGCGCTATCTCCTCACAAGTATCTTATCGGGTATTAGTCACCGTGATGAATAGTTGGGGTAGACATGCCACCCCTTTCCTTAGCAAGAAAAGAGGAGCTTCCGGACTTTTAGATATCTCTTATCAACATCCCCGTTTATCGGGATGGGAATTTACAGGGTCTTTGGCAGCTGATGCCGGTTCCATGTTCGGCGATAACTTCGGATTCAGCCTGAAAGTAGCGAAACGTGGCATCTTGAAAAGCTGGAAATAATAACCTAAATTATTTATATTCTTCCCACAAGGCAGATGCGATGATTTCTTGAGTCTGATCAGCGAACGCTTGCATTCCTTTGTGGGAAGTGTCTATATTCTCGGTAGAAACCGCCGGATGGATCACCATCTCCATCCGATGACGATGGACATTCAACGACCCGATCGGCAAGACATCAAACGGCCCGTTTAAGGTGATCGGAATAATAGGCAAATGCTGATCCAGAGCCATTTGATAAGCCCCTTTCTTGAAACGGATCATTTTCCCGTCATACGTACGCGAACCTTCCGGAAAAACAACCACGGAAGCCCCGTTTCGAAGACAACGCTCCGCCTCCAAAACACTACGAGCGGCGGCCTTCGGCGTAGAATTATCGACAAAGATAAAACCGGCGGCACGGCAAGCAGCCCCGACAAACGGAATCTTAGCGATACCCGCCTTCATCACCCACTTAATGGGAACGCCTAAGAAACCATATATCAAGAAAATATCAAACGCGCCTTGATGATTAGCTACGAAAACATACGATTGTTTCCGGTCTATATGCTCACGCCCTTTTACCGTCACCGGACAAAGCGCCAGATAGCAAGTCAATCGAGACCAGATCATACCCGGATAATAAGCGAAGATTTTCTCTCCCCCCAATAGACAACCGATGATAACCGTCACAGCCGTAAGTATAGTCAGTACCAGAAATACAGGTACAAAAAACAGCCACAAATAAACTATGTAAAGTATTCTTCCCATACGTAACTATATTATAACACAAATATAGAAGCTAATTTCAATCGTTTCATTATTTTTCTCCGAAAATATTTTCACGATCGGGTTATTATTGCTTTATTTGCGGTAGAAAAGAAAATAATTATAAAATATCTATAACCATGAATGAGTTAATTAAAAATCTAGGAGTGATCGTACTCATTATTGGTGCGGCAGTTTTGGCTGTACCGTTTTTCACCGGAGGTATGACAAATAGTATTCTACTTACAGGTCTGGGATTGGTTCTCCTTGGCTATTTTGGTCATATCGTAATCAACAAACGAGTAGAATAATACACGCTACTTAGATTTAAAAGGAAATGAAAAAGGATGTGCCTCATTGTTACGCACATCCTTTTTTTGAATCATCATGCAAATTGAGAGATATGCCCAAATCGTTATTGAGTTCCCCATTCCTTGTTTGGTTTATCGCCAAGCCATAATTCCAAAAGGCCACCTTGCTCAAATACGGTATGCGGCAATTGATATTTATGATACATCTCTCCGTTCAAAGAAGCTTTCTGGATATAACAATTCTCTGGGGAGTTATCATGTACTTTAATCTTAAACTCGTTCCCTTTATAATACCGAGAATCCAATCGAATCGTAATCTCATTGAAAACAGGGCTTGTAATATCATACATCGGATTATAGGCAGAGCCTCCATCCAAACTGAATAATCCCATAGCCATCAGTGCACTTATTCCAGCCATCTGTCCTTGATCTTCATCATTTTCGCCGTAGCCTCGCTCTGGCGTAATATCACCATAGGTCTGTTTAGCGACCTGACGCACCCAATATTGAGTCAGCCAAGGCTTTCCTACATGTGAGAAAACGTGCGCATTCGAGCAACCGGGTTGATTGGCATAACTAACATAACTAGACAGGAATCTTGCATTTTTCGACATCTCAAACACATAATTCAATTGAGTAGCTAAGCTGTCATTACCTCCCATCAAACGAGCCAATGTTTCAATGTCATGAGATAATCCAAAAGTAGCCTGCCAAGCATTGGCTTGTACAAACCCACGCTCGGACAAAGGATCCAAATGGACCCACTCTCCTGTTTCTTTTCTAGGCATCATCAACCTCAAATCCGGATGCCAGGACGCAGGCCAGCCCAAGGAACGATTTCTATAATAATTATAATCCTTGAGTTTTCCCATAGCTTTCGCCATTTCTCCCAAAGCCCAATCCTCAAAGGCCCATTGAATAGTCAAGCCAGCCTCTTCTGGGCAATATCCATGTTTAATATAGAACTCCAACTCTTTATCCATATCAAAGGCAAGCATACCACCTTTCTCATGATTCCTTTTCATAGCCGCATATCCCTCCTTGGGCGACCATTTATGAAACACCCCCCGCTGATAAGCGGAAGTAATCAAGGAGGTAGCCGGACAGCCCGTCATAATATAAGTATAAGACCCTATGGACGGCCCACGAGGTAATAGACCTCCATTCTTGTCATATTCGATAAAAGAAGCGGAAAACTCGTCTAGAACAGAAGGATACGCCAGTCCCCACAACGTGTTTAAATTCCACTGTGTCAACCATAGAGCATCTGAATTATACATATGAAACCTTGATTTTCCTGTTTTATCTTTAGGCAAAGTCCGTACTTGGAATTTAGGAGCAATCGTATGTATCCTTGTTTGTTTTCCAATACGTTCTCCTCCGGACAAATAATCCGGATACTCGCCATTGCTATCATCTATCTTATGGCGCCCCAACAATATGTGCCACAAATCGGTATAAAACTTGGTCTTTTGCTGAAAAGAACCACCTTGCACATCAATTTTTCCCAACCACTCATTCCAAATACGCTCGGACGCACTCTTAACTTGATCAAAATCCCAATGTTTACATTCCCGCTCTATATTCTCACGGGCGTTTTCCTCACTCACATAAGAGATAGCGGTCTTCAACAACAGCTCATCACCAGCCTTAAAAGATCCAAAACAAGCTTCTACGCCAGAAGAAGGAGATTGTTTAAAAGAGGACTTAGGCACGGTAATTAATTCGGAAGAACCCGTAAAATGTCCAACTCCCATTTCCTTCTTATCGCCCACCCAACCATTCAATGCCTCGATTGGCTTATTGAATTGAACGACAAAATACACTTTCGCAACATCCACACCGCCCCATACACGACCGGCTGTATCAAAATATCCGGAGATCTCCATATCACTCACTTTAGTCACATGAGCATTCAACAAAGTAGAAGTAGCGATATGCCCTCCCAAGTTCACCAAGACCTTCGCCAAACCATCTTCCGCATACGTAAGACGATAAAGCCCCACTCGATCCGTAACGGTCTGTTCCACCCATATCTTGTAGGAATCCAAAAATAAACGATGATAGCCGGGTTGAACGATCTCACCCTCATGGGAGAAAGAAGAACGCCAAGCCTTATCCCCCCCCCACAGACATCTACCTCGTCTTTTACTGGCATCAGAGACAAGCCAGAAATCATCCAATTATGAATTTGCGGAAAAGAAACCTAATACCGTTGTAGAGTTATAATTATAACCTCCTCCTCCCTGATTGATATTACGGGTTAACGGAGCGGAACTGATCATTCCAAAAGGCAAGCTTCCTGTAACAAAGAAAAAATACCGCCCCTTAGCCGTCTCGATATACGGATTAACCCATGAGACATAATCTGTATAAGATTCCGGTGCGGGATAAACCTCTATCTCAGACAAACCTAAATCTCGTCCTTCCCCATCTGTCGCCTGAAAACGAAGCCATTCTATTTTTTTAGTCTCAAACGTCACCACTTTCGGTGCTCCATCATTAGGAATCTGGTTGACCGTGATTGAGCTTCCATCGCTAAAGAACAACGTACCGGCCGCCGTATGGCTGTCCTTATCTACCCGATCATATAACATGACTTGATTCGTATAAATGGGCTCTTCCCAATCCAATTGAATCCAAGGATAGGGATACACCCGCCCCCGGAAGTCCAACTTTGTTTTAGCGACCCACTCTCCTTTTCCTGCAATACGAATCACCTGATCCACTACATTCTCACAACCTTGTTCCTGCGTTAACGCAGAAGAGCAAGAGACTTTCGCCAAAGAAGCGATATTATGGGGAGTCGCAGATAGCTCACAGCAAGCAACCCAACTCAACAGATATAAAAGAAATCTCAATTGTTTCATCTCTATACAAAAATAATAAAAAAAGGCAGCCCCAAACGGGCGCTGCCTTTTCTTTCAACCATTCATAAAACTTTAATAACCCGGATTCTGTTTCATTACCTCAGCACCACAAACATCTATAACAGATTGAGGTATAGGAAAATACTCATGCTTTCCTTTTACAAAGCGAGCATTCTGCAAGTGGGAACGGAATGTTTTTTCTTTCTCAAAATACACATTGAGAACCTCATCCGCAATACCCCAACGCACTAAATCAAAGAAGCGGATACCCTCATGAGCCATCTCTAAACGTCTTTCCATACGCAATGCTTGCACAGCCTCATTTTTCGACTTAAATGGCTCGGTATAAATCTCCACCTTATAATTAGCGGCATCTTGCGACTGATCATCCCACAGCTTGACATGCTGTGTATTCTTTGCACGCTCCCTAATTTTATTAATATACTTACGTCCAGTCTCCAAATCACCGGTCTCGATAGAGGCCTCAGCTCTCCACAACAGCAAATCCGCATAACGAATCACGTAAAAATTCAACGCATTCACATATGGCCATATCGGAGAGTAATGGGTAGAGTTCAACGATACCAAACGTTTCTTCGGACTATACGGGCCATATACGCTAGCCTCTCTTGGAGTCCAATCATACACCTGTACATCCATAAACGGAATATTTGGCCGAGCCAAGGTATGATCCAAACGAACATCCACATAGTCGCTTTCCGCCACATCCTTACCATCATTATAAGGCAAGCCGTTTTCATTCGTCTTATAAGCATTTACCAAATTCTGGGTCGGCCGCAAGAATCCATAAGTTGGATAAGGACCTCCCGGCGGTAACAAACGATCGCCATAACTTCCGTTTTGATTACTGGACGCTCCATCGTTAATAGATAACTGAACCGCAAAAATAATTTCTGAGTTGTTATCATTCTCCGGCAAGAACACTTCCCTAAAATCAGGATACAGCGTATATTTCCCGGACTGGATCACCTCATCACAAGCACTTAGGCACTCTTTCCATTTCGACTGATATAAATACACCTTAGCCATATAAGCTTTTGCCGCCATTTTGGTAGGACGTCCATAATCTGATTGGCTTTCCGGCAAGACTTGATAAGCGGCAGAGAATTCCCCCAAAATCTTTTCCCATAGCTGGTCGGACGTAAACTCCATATTCGATTTCGTATGATACTCATTCGGATCAACCACCGTCTCATCAATCCAAGGGATCAAATTATAGATGACTTTCAAGTTGAAATAATAGTGTCCTCTCAAGAAACGCATTTCCGCCAAACGTTGCTCTTTGTTCTTTACCGTACTATTGCTCAACAAACGAATCGCTTGATTACAACGCTTTACACCCTCATAAAGAGCAGCCCAACGAGCCTCAAAATCGATACCCGTCGGATTGGCATTAAAGATTTCCATCAAGTGAATCTGGTTTTGGTCACCGGTACCTCCACCCCCTTTATAGGCATCGTCAGATACGACATCCCCAAACTGCCAATTCGAACAACCGGAGTTGATCGCATCCGAAGCATAATATCCATCCAATACCGCATAAGCACCTATCACGATTCCCTCTATGTTTTCCTCACTTTCTACCTGCTCGGGCATAAATTCTCCTACAGGCTCCTCAGAAAGAAAAGAATCGGCACAAGAGCACATCACGAAAGCCGCAACAACTAAACTAACTATCTTTTTTTCATCGTACATCAGATTTTCAATTAAAAATTAACATTAACTCCTAAGGTGAATGTCCTTGGCAACGGGTATACGCCACGATCAACACCCATATCCAAATTTCGGTTCTCGGAAGAATAGCTCTGTAAACCCACCTCCGGATCAATACCATTATAGCCCGTTATCGTAAACAGGTTCTGTCCTTGTAAATAAATATAGGTACGTTTCAATTTCAATTTAGATGCGATCCGATCCGGCAAGGTATAACCAATCTTCAAATTCTTCAAACGAACGAAGGAAGCGTTATGAATATAATAAGTAGAAGGCCGGATATTATTATTCGGGTCATCCAATGTTACACGTGGTATATCCGTATTCGTATGATCCGGTCTCCAAGCATCCAGAATCGTAGAGTTTTTATTATACTGAGCTTGATTATAGAACTCACCCAAATAATTTGTCAAATTATAAACCTCGTTACCAAATACCCCTTGGAAGAACGCACTTATATCAAAGTTCTTATAATTGAACCCAAGCGTTAGACCCATACTGCAATCAGGCAGCGGGCTACCTACAAAATCACGATCCTCGCTATTGATTACTCCATCACCGTTCAAGTCCTTAAAGCGGATATCGCCAGGTTTAGCGTTCGGTTGCAACAGCTCGCCCTTATCATTCTTATAGTTTTGGATCTCTGCGTCGTTTTGAAACAAGCCATCTGCCTCATACACGAAGAAAGAGCCGATCGGTTGTCCTACCGCCGAACGAGAGGTCTCTTGGTCAAAGTTTCGTCCATGAAGTTCGCTGCTGGAAAGACCAATATAATCCACGCCATTCAGCTCTGTCATCTTATTCTTGATGATAGAGAAATTATATGCTACAGAGAAGCCAAAATCTTGATTGATCTGTTTCTGATAATTCACCTCCATCTCAAAACCCTTGTTATTCATCTTTCCGACGTTATCCCAAACCGTCATGTTCGTTCCTCCGATCGAAGCTGGTAAGGCTCTACGCCACAACAAATCCTTGGTGTCCTTATTAAAGAAGTCCAATGTCAAATTCAAGTCACCGCTTAAAAAACCTAAGTCCAAGCCAACATTGGTTTGAGTGGTCGTCTCCCACTTCAAATTAGCGTTACCATTACGAGTCTGCACAAATCCTAAATCCACAGAGCTTTGACTTCCATCAATCGGATAATTCGAGGTAGATGAACTACTCTTATAGGAATCGATCGTTGCGTAAGAAGGAACATCTGAGTTACCATTTTGTCCCCAACCGACACGAAGCTTCAAGTTATTGATAGCCTCCACATCAAAGAATGGCTCATTACTGATACGCCATCCCACCGAAGCGGCCGGGAAGTTACCCCACTTATTATTCCCCAAACGGGAAGATCCATCCCGACGCAAAGTGAAAGCGACCAAATAACGATCGTGATAATTGTAATCGATCTTGCCGAAATAAGAGACCATGCTATACTCCGTGGCAGACCCTGAGTTCTTTTGGGTTCCTACATCGCCCGCATCCAAGAAATGGAAGTTAGGATCATCCGAAGGGAAACCATCTCTCGAAGCCGTAAAATACTCATACCGGTTTCTCAACGACTCCATACCCAACAATGCATTGATCGTATGATCGCCAAATGTCTTGGTATAGTTCAAGGTATTCGTGAACACCCAGTTGAAGTTCCATGCATTCCGGTTAGACAAACCACTTAATTTCTCAGAAGCGTTGATCTCATCATATTTAGGGCTAAAAGAACGTCTGTATAGATTATTATAGTCTGCACCAAAAGAAGTCTTGAACATAAATCCGTCAAACAAGTGCAGCTCTGCGTACAAATTACCCACCAAGCGGCTCTTCTTATCCTTGTTATCCTTATTTCTATGCAACTTTCCCATCGGGTTAGGAATATCCGAAAAGACATTTCCCGCATATTCATCCTCCAAGTTCTTCACCGGTGTGATCGACTGGAACTTATAGGCCTCATACAAAGTTCCTCCCAACGCCGCATTATTGGAGACACTAGTACCCCAAGAATGAGAAAGAGAAATATTCTCCCCGATACGAAGATGGTCATCGAACAATTTATACTCGGAATTAAAGCGACCGCTCACACGCTTGAAATCGCTTAACTTCACCAATCCCTGCTGATCATAATACCCCAAAGAAAACAATTGATTGGATTTCTTATCGGCTTTCGTGAAGGAAAGGTTATAGGATTGAACGATAGCGGCACGCAAAATCTCATCTACCCAATCCACGTCATCAGAAGGAATCTTATGATCTTTATCCAGATATTCGGGCACAACCGCTTGATCACCGTTTCCATAAACATCGTGTGAAGGTGTCTTTCCGTCGTTTTTCATCGCTTGCCACAACATATCGCCAAATTGCTGCGCATTCAACATCTTCAATTGTTTAGCCGCTTTTTGTACACCGAAGTACGCATCTAAATTCACATTGAATTGTCCTTCTTTTCCCTTTTTCGTATTAATGATAACAACACCATTGGCGGCACGCGCTCCATAAATAGAAGCAGAGGAAGCATCTTTCAATACTTGCATGGACTCTATATCATTCGGATTCAAGAAATTGATTCCCCCATCCACGGGAATACCGTCAATGATATAAAGAGGGTCATTGTTACGAATCGTACTATAACCACGGATACGGACAGCGACACCACCACCCGGCATATTATCCGGCATCACGTTCACGCCAGATAATTTACCTTGCATCATTTGGTCTACGCTGGATACCGGTGTATCTTTCAAGTCATCGATCTTCAAGACCGAAACCGCACCCGTCAAGTCCTTTTTACGAGAAACGCCATAACCTACCACTACAACCTCGTCCAAGTTTTGCGAATCCTCTTTCAAAGATATCGTCAGATCCGTCTTCGAGCCCGGAGTCAGCTCCATAGACAAATAACCGATATAAGAAACGACCAGTACCGCATTATCAGGTACTTCCAACGTGAAACGACCATCAATATCCGTGATTGTACCAATAGAGGTTCCTTTCACCAAGACATTCGCACCAATGATCGGTTCTTGACTCGAATCCAATACGACACCCTGTACCTTACGGCCTTGTTGCTGTACGACAGGAGCGGACTCCACCTTACGCGACAAAATGATTTGCCTATCCACAATCTTGTATTCGACCCCCATATTGTCGAAAACCTGTGACAAGACCACATTTATATCCTTATTGCTAGCATTCAAACTGATAAGACGGTTCGTGTCTAGGACATGATTGGAATACAAGAAAGAATAACCAGTCTCCTGTTCGATCCGATCAATCGCTTGTTCTACCGTTGCGTTCTTCAGCGACAAGGAAAGTGTCATTCCTTGCGAAGAAGATGTTCCCGCATATAGCTGGAAAGCTGTCAAAAATGTAAATGCCGTACTAAGTTTCAGTATACGGCCCGAATTAGGTAAACACCGCGCAAGATTTCTCTTACGTAAATGAAATGTGCTCATGAGCATACAGATTTAATGATTACACAATATATTAGTATAGATTTCCTATTATCTTTGATAAACATCGATCCTCCGGCGAACAAACGAGGAATCCAGACGTTGCGAAGGCTCTCGTGATGTCCATTCGATAGGAGCAGTCTGTTTCAAATAATCCAAGATCTGTTCCAAAGTCTCCGTAGTGAAGGTCGCCCGATATTTATACTCCGCATTCCCGCTCTTATGCAATACGATCTCCACGTTATATCGTTTCTCCAATCGTTTCAACACCTTATCCAAAGAAGTATTCCGGAAAACTATCCGTCCTCCTTTCCAATCCATTTTCTCCTCCAGGTTGGCCGCAGAAACACTGAAAGTACCGCTCTCCTTATCCAATACCGCCTGTTTGTTCGGCTCCAATCGGATACGTTCATCATTCCGGATCACGTCAATCTTTCCTTTTTCCAACACGGCCTCTATAAAAGGTTCGTCAGCATAGGCATTGACATTAAATTTTGTTCCATAGGCCACCACCCGTAAACCTTCGGAAGTTGATACACAAAAGGGATGTTCCGGATCGGCCTCCACCTCGAAATATCCTTCGCCGGAAAGTAACACCTTGCGCTCTTTCTCCTCGAACACCGACGGATAGGTCAATTTACTACCCGAGTTCAACCATACGACAGACTGGTCTGGCAACACAAACCGAGTAATCGTTCCGGGCAGGGAGTTAACCTCAGCATAAACGACAGGCTGGGACTTCTCGTCATATCTTGTGGCATAATACAAATAGGAGAAAAGTAACGAAGAAAATAACAGCGGAAGCACCAATATAACTGCCGCACGAGTAAAAAGCAGCGACAAAGTTCGTCTGACAGCTTGCCGCCCTACCCGACGTTCCATTCGTAGCCATGCCTTTTGCACGTCAATCGATCGATACTCTAATATGTCCTCAGACAAGGCTTTAATTTCCTCTACCTGACGTGACACACTTTTATGTTCTACCTTTCTTTCCATATATTTTCTTCCTTTACTTATAGAGACACACTCTAAAGAAAAACACGACAGCGAAAAATGAGTTTTTTTAATTTTGTTCTCTTCAAAAATATATACCTTTGCCCCATCATGGAAAGAAATCATACCAAGGCTATTAATGTCGATTTACTTTTAAGAACAAATTACGACTGAAGATAATAGGCTCGCCTTCCACCGCTTATTCGAGTTATATTATCCGGCACTTTGTATGTACGCCAAACGCTTTATCACAGATAAGGAAACAAGAGAAGATATCGTGCAGGACGTGTTTTTCGCTATTTGGGAAAATCGCAGCCGTATCTCAGTAAAGACCTCCGCACGTAGCTATCTCGTCACTTGCGCCAGAAATCACTGCTTAAATTATCTGCAACGCAACCATGAAAGATATTACGAATCGCTCATCCAAGAACAAATCCCGATCTATGCGGAAAGTAGTGAGGAACTCTACACATGGGAAGAACTGCAAACGTTATTAAGACAAGCCCTTGACAAGCTACCGGAGAACTATCGGCTCGCATTCGAGAAGAATCGTTTCGAGAATAAGAGCTATGGAGAAATCGCAGAGGAAATGCAAATATCCATACGAACCGTGGAAAGATACAAGAACAAGGCAACAGAACTTCTAAAGACAGAGGCTAAAAAGATTACCTACCTCTATTTATCGGCTGGCTTTTTTTAACAGGAAGGGGTTCCCCCCCTCCCCTTCATAGTCGTTTATCGTTGGTCCAACCAAACCTTCACCCCTTCAAGTAAGATCTGGTTCTCATCAGACTTCTGGGTAGAGAGCCGTAGATAAGTCTCATCAAGCCCCGGAAATTCGAAGCGTCACGGATCAAGATTCCGTAATTATCTAAAAGGAATTGCTTTAAATCAGCGGCTGTACCCTTCTTCAAACGGACAAGGAAGAAAGTCGTAGAGGTCGGGATTACCTCCAAGCCATCCAATTTACTTAATTGGTAAATAAAATCCGCGGTCTCACGCTGCCATTTACGGATCGGCAACGTAAATTGCGCCGGATGAATCAAGATATATTTACTTGCCTCGATAGCGATAGCATTTACCGACCAAGGTATGATATACTTGTTCACTTTCTCCGCGATCTCCGGAGAAGCGACCAGATAACCGATACGCAAGCCGGGGATATTATAAGCCTTCGAGATAGACTGGACAAGGATTAAGTTCTTATGCGTTTTCACGTCACTCGGCTTTAGCATGTCTTCCGTCGTAAAAGCCACGTATGCCTGATCTATAATGAAGGTAGTCTGCGGATTCGCTGAGATCAAACGGAGAAGCTCCGTACGATGGATCAGCTTTCCATCCGGATTATTCGGATTACAAATCCAACAGAAATCCTGTCCCTCCAAGGATAACTCTGATAAATCGTCCGATGTCGGGAAGAAAGAGATCTCATGCTCATGCAAACGGCAAGCGTCCTCATATTCAGAGAAAGAAGGAATAGCGATCATGGATTTCGCGCCTCGCCAAGCTTGCGCTAACAAATAAAAAGCGGTGATCGAACCATTCGTCACTACGATATTCTCCTCCTTGATCTCATACCGGCGGGCCAACAATCTTTTCAAGGTAGCGGCATCCGGCTCCGGATAACGAGTCAGCTTATCAAAATGCTCGATCAAATGTTCCTTCAGTTTATCTAAATTAGCTCCGTGCCACACATTCGAGCTAAAGTTTATCTTTACCTCGTTCTTTGCGTTATAAAAATCATCACCGTGTCCGTATAACATATACCTGCTTTTTTAATTAATACCTTATCTGTTAAAACTGTCACAAAATTACGAATCTTTTTGGCTTTTCCTATCAATCGCCTTATAGATCGTATCCTGTATGCGAGTACGTATATCAAGCGATCCCAGTTTATTATTTGCCCGGCTAGGATTCACCCGGTTACTCAAAAATATATAAATAAGCTGGTTATCCGGATCTATCCAAAAACAAGTACCCGTAAATCCTGTATGTCCATAGACCGAGGCGGGAGCCAAAGCCCCACAAGGCGAGGCTTTCGGATTACCAATCACCGGCTTATCAAATCCTAGCCCTCTACGGCAAGTCGGGCTCTTGCTTTGTGTAAACAAACGGCTGGTTTCCAAAGAAAGATAGCGCTCGCCGCCATAAGTCCCTTGGTTTAGCATCAATTGGAGCACCTTCGCCAGATCATTCGCGTTCGAAAATAATCCGGCGTTTCCAGAAACACCCCCTTGAAAAGCGGCCGCCTCATCATGCACATATCCGCGAAGCAATTGACGGCGGACAAATCCATCTTGCTCCGTAGGTACAATTTGCAAGGTATCCATTCGCTTCAACGGATTATAAGTGGTATGCCAAGCCCCTAACCCGCTGTAGAAATCATCCCGAAGAAGCTGGTCCATCGGAGATTTCATCAGATTTTCCACCATCATTTTCAGCATAATGAAATTCACGCAACTATATACGTACCTACCTCTCGTACCCAAACGGGATTTCTTGATATCTTGAAGGATCGTATCTTTAAAGGAATCACTCACATAGAAATTACGGGCTACCTCAGTCGTAAATCCGGGTTTCCGTGTATCTGATACTATATCCGGAAGATATTTAAAATCATTCCGGACATACGTTTTAGCGTCAAAACGAACCGGATGCGTAGCGTTCTTCGCCGAACTATATAAACTGCCTTTATAACTATCCTTATCAATGGCATCCAGATAGAAATTAATAGTTGGAGTCACTCCCGATTGATGGTATAGTAACTCTTTTATCGATAAATCCTTTTTATTAGACTCCTTCAACTCCGGTATAAAATCGGAGATCTTATTGTTCAAGGTGAATTTCTTCTCATCATACGCTTTCATGACCGCCAATAAAGTTCCCGCCGCCTTCGACGCCGAGGCCAAGTCATAGACCGATGACTCCGTGACCGGCTGCCTACTTTCGTAATCAAAATAACCGAACGATTTATTATAGATAATCACGCCGTCCTTCGCCACCAGCACTTGGCATCCAGGATAAGCCTTCTCATCCAATCCCTCTTTAACGATCGACTCAATTACATCCAGACGGTCCGGATTCGCTCCCACCTCTTCCGGCTGGTGATACCCCAAACGAGTCTTCTCCGTAAAAACACCGGTACCCGCATAATACAATCCCGGAATCGAAACCGGAAGTTTCCCTTTCGCCGCAATACCACCGAATATCACTTGGGCCGCATATTCCTGCGCTAAGGGAGTGCCCTCGTAAGCCAACACGACCGCCTTCGCCTTCTCGATCGACTTCTTATATTCCTTACAAGCATATGGCAAGGTAAAGAAAGCATAGACCAACTCTTTCTTCGCAGCCAACTGCCTCAACGCTAAACTCTCGGGAATGCGAATCGTATGTACGCCACAAATGATCACGTCGTATTTTTGCAATTTATTATAAACCTGCTGGACTTGGGCAGCCGTAGAACGCCGTCCGATGCTAAAGCAAGCGATCGAATCATATTCGCCCAGCATTTTCTGGAATTCATTACCAACCCCGTCTCCAATCGAGAGCGCCGCGATCTTTTTCTTATTCAACTGTTTAAGAGGTAAGATCGTATCCTCATTCTTCAAAACGGTAATAGCCTCCGAATTCAACTTCGCCGCCATCCATGCCGCATGCGGAGAGTTCAAACGTTTCGATAAGCCTTTTGTTTCGACCGGCTTATAGGCATTCAATCCAGCGATATATTTGTACCTTAATATTTTCAAGCACTTGGCCTCGATCGCTTCCAGATCCAATACCCCTTCCTCGATAGCCTCTTTCACGGCCGTAAAATCATTGATTGGAGCGGCCGGAGCGAGCAAGATATCATTCCCCGCAAGCAAAGCCTTCACCGAAGGATTATCCGTTTTCTTTGTGGAAGCCCCTTTCATCGCTAAAGCATCCGTAAAGCACAGACCTTGAAAACCGAGTTCTTTCTGTAATAGATCCGTCACTACCGCCTTAGAGAAAGAAGCCGGCTCATGACTTTTGTCCAATGCCGGAACATAAAGATGTCCCGTCATTATCCCAGCGAACCCATCATATATATAACGTTTAAAAGGAAGAAGTTCCACGCTATCCAAGCGGGCCCGGTTATGGCGCACGACGGGTAATGTCTCGTGCGAGTCCTCGGAAGTATCTCCATGTCCGGGGAAATGTTTGGAGACAGACAAGATGCCCGTACTTTCCAATCCTCTTGCGTAAGCAATACCTTTCTCCGCCACAGCCTCCGGATTCTCGCCAAACGAACGCAGGCCGATCACGGGATTATCCACATTGCTATTCACGTCCATATCCGGAGCGAAATTTATATGAATTCCCATTTCCCGGCACTGCCGTCCCACCTCTTTTCCATATTCCTCGATCAAGGCATTGTCCTCGATAGCGCCTAGCATCATGTTTTTCGGGAAACGGGTGGTTCCGCTTAATCGCATGGAAAGTCCCCACTCCCCCCCCATCCAAAGAGACCAACATCGGAATCCGGGAAGCCTTTTGCAAACGATTGGTCACCTCTGCCTGCGTCACCGGATCCCCTTTATGGAACAAGATACCCCCGATCTTGATCTCGTTCACGTAACGCATGAGCCGTTGCATATTCCGGTTATCGGATTTAGGATTCGCTATAACCATAAATAACTGCCCGATCCGTTCATCATAACTCATAGCGTCAAACACGGAATCAACCCAATGATTCATCTTTTCCTGATCCACCTCACGATAAAGGTTCGGGACTGTTTGCGCCCCACTCGATAAAAGGGAAATACAACACAAAAGCAAGATACCAATCTGTCTCATCACAACATTATCATTATTACTCTCCAAAAATAAGAAAATATCGCAATAGTAACGTGAATTGTGATAGGGGTTTTTACTATCTTTCCTGTCTCGTAATAAAAAATGAAGTACTTCATGAAGCTAATACTACTCATAATCTTGATTATCTTCGGCTTTCAATCAAGCGCTTGGGGACAAGCGCCGACTCTCAGTATCGAGGCTAAACAAGAGCCGATCCAAGAAATCATGAAAAAAAAATAGAGCATCAAACAGGCATGACATTCTCCTACGATCCTTCTATTCTCAAAGGCATTTCCCGGATTACATTCAAATCTAATAACCAATCCATATCGGAATGCCTTACCCGGCTATTCCTAAAGCTCCCTCTGTCTTATCAGATAAACGGTACCCACATCATCTTGAAGAAACGCCCCCGCTCAGTAACCATCAGCGGATTCGTACGGGATAAAGCGACTACGGAGTATCTAATCGGGGCCTCCGTTTATGACTCTCGCACACAAAGGGGTACGGCTACCAATAACCACGGTTTCTTCAGTCTAACCTTACCGGTCGGGGTAGTCCGTCTGGAGACTTCCTACATCGGATACGGACGTTTCTCACATACATTCCAACCGCTCGAACGGGATACCGTGATGGAAATTCTGCTGGAAAGCGGTGAGGCATTGGCCGAAGTTGTCGTTACCGGTAGTAATGACACACAAAACCCGATACAAGCCCCTCAGATGGGAACGATTAAAATAACCCGGAAGATGATCAAGACCATCCCGACCTTATTCGGTGAGGCTGATGTGATCAAAGCCCTGCAAACCCAACCCGGCGTATCAGCCGGAACGGAAGGATTAGCCGGGATGTATGTCCGTGGGGGGAATGGAGACGAGAACCTGTATATGATAGACGGAATCCAACTGTATCTGGTCAATCATCTCGGAGGACTTTTCTCCGCTTTCAATGCCGAGGCTTTGAAAGATGTGGATTTTTATAAATCCGCTTTCCCCGCCCGCTATGGGGGAAGGCTTTCCAGCGTAGTGGATGTGCATACTAAAGATGGCAATATGAAAGAGTACCATGGTAGCGCCATGCTGGGATTGACCTCCTGTAACTTAAATTTCGAAGGGCCGATCATTAAAGACCGGACTTCGTTCAACGCCTCCTTCCGTCGCTCTTGGCTGGATGCCTTGTCCGCACCGGGTTTGGCGATCTACAATAAAATTCAGAAAAAGAAGGGGGAGAAATTCAGCGCACGCTATGCTTTTACGGATCTGAACCTAAAAGTGAACCACCATATCAATGACCGGAGCCAAGCTTACGTTAATTTCTATTTCGGACAGGATTTCCTAAAAGGAGGAAGTTCTGAGTTCTCCGTAGGTGATGATATAACTCCTTTCGAGAACAAGGACTTTGGAAAGATGCGCTGGGGTAACATCGCATTGTCTTCCGGCTGGTCGTATGTGTTTAACAACAAGATGTTCGGTACCGTCACCTTGGCTTATTCCCATTATCAATCCAAACTAAAACAAGAGACTTCACAATACTACGGAACCGAGGGTGACAAAGATTATTCTTCACGGTTTATCGAGACCTCAACCCGAAACGGTATCAATGATTTCGGAGTCCATGCGAACTTCGACTATATTCCTACCCCGGCACATCATATCCGTTATGGCACCGACTATCTTTACCATCGTTTCAGCCCGGAATATATCGAGGAAAAGACCTCCGAGAATTTGTCTCCGACCAAACGAACTACCGGAGACGAGCGCCTTTCAGCGAATGAGTTGGCTGTTTTCGCCGAAGATGACTGGGCGATATCTCCCATTGTCCGGGCTAACGCCGGATTACGCCTGAACATGTATAATATACAAAAGAAGACATATGTCTCCTTAGACCCTCGTTTATCCGTACGCTTCCTGCTCACGAGGAATCTAAGCCTTAAGGCCTCATACGCCCGGATGAATCAATACGTACATCAGATCAGCGAAAGTTATATGAGTCTCCCTACCGATATGTGGATGCCGGTCAGCAAGAAGCTGAAGCCATTGGAGAGTGATCAAGTATCCGTCGGCGCTTATTACAATTTACACAAAGACTATTCCTTCTCGGTGGAAGGTTATCATAAATGGATGAATCACCTACTGGATTATAAAGATGGTTACAACTTCTTACCCTCGTTCGTCGGTTGGGAGGAGAAACTGGCCGCCGGTAAGGGGTGGGCCTATGGAGCGGAGTTTATCGCCCGGAAAGAGACGGGGCGTATAACAGGATGGATCGGATACGGACTAATGTGGAGCGACCGGCAGTTCGACGAGATTAATAATGGCAAACGTTTCCCCGCGAAATACGATAACCGCCATAAGCTGAATATCGTCGCAAACTGGAAGATCAACGAGAAATTGGAACTAACAGGAAGCTGGACTTTCATGACCGGAAACCGGGTTACGGTGGCATTCGAGAATTACGAGGATTTGGGCCTCACTCCTGTCCCTCCGCTCTTACCGGAAGGAGGCTTGGACTATTTCACGGAGCGTAATAACGTACGTCTCCCCGCTTACCACCGCTTAGATCTGGGGATTAATATTTATCGACCTAAAAAGAACGGCCATCTCGGTATCTGGAATATCAGCGTATATAACGCTTATTGCCAGATGAACCCGATAACTATCCATAAGCGGTCTTGGATAAACTATAGCCATTATTTCGAGACGTTATCGCTCTTACCGATCATTCCGTCTATATCATATACTTATAAATTCTAAAGAACATGAAACCTATATTCTATTTATCAATCTTATTATCCAGCCTGCTCCTAACCTCCTGCTACAGGAAGTTTGACCTAGAGGAATATCGTACTACACCAAAAATGGTGATCAACTCGGCCTTCTCGCCGGATACAGTCGTAATGGCCAGCATATCCCGCACATGGTTTCACTCAGAGAGCAAGCCGGACGTGACGATTCGAAACGCCAAGGTGGAATTATACATAGACGGGATCTTCAAGGAGGAGATGCCTTGGAAAGAATATTCCTATTGGAAATCTTCTCGTTGGCTCGGAGAGGATCGAGGTGGATGGGTAACAGATACGCTTTATATATCGAATACGGTTCCACAGCCCGGACAAACCGTAAAGATTGTAGCTTCCACCCCGGAATATGGAACAGCCTCGGCGGAAGATAAGATTCCTTCCAAGACAGAAATCAAAGGCCTGCGCATAATTCCCCGTAAAGAAGCTACCGGCAACGGCGGTACCCTTGTCGATGGAGATGGGAATATCTCCTACATAGAAGAAAACGATGTGCTTATCTATCAAATCACTTTCCAAGATACCCCGGGTAAATCAAATTACTATTCTCTACAGATATGGGGAGATGACGACCATCTTGGTGTCCTGTTGGACTTCTCCGTAGATCCCGTATTCACACAACAACAAGGTATCTTGGATGAGGTTTTCGGCTCTTCGATGGTAAATTGGCGGGGACGGGTATTTTCCGACGAGCTGTTCGACGGGAAGGAATACACGTTGCAAGTAAAAAGAACAACTTAGGTCCGATACTAAATATTATACCAAACGCCATATTCGTTTATATTCCCTGTCCGAACCCTATTACCAATATCTGCTATCTTTACAAAACATCAAGAATGAAGGTATCATGGGCGGACTTACGAATGTAGGTCTGGCCGAGCCTGTCCGAATCTACAGCAATGTGGAAGGAGGAACGGGAATCGCTGGTGGATGTCAATGGTTTGAATCCTTGGTAGACATAAAAGATTTAATCAAATAGCGAGCAAAAAAGCATCTATCTATTGCGAATCAAATATTTATTTCGTTACTTTGCACCCGCTTTACGTAATCTCTGTCGGGAAATGTAGCCCGTTAAATTGCGTTTCATTATAAATTACAATTAAAAAGCTATAAACAATGGATTTAATTAAGATTGCAGAAGAAGCGTTTGCTACGAAAAAGGAATTTCCTGCATTCAAGAGTGGTGACACTATTACAGTAGCTTACCGTATCAAAGAAGGTAACAAAGAACGTATCCAGCAGTACAGAGGCGTTGTTATCCGCATCTCAGGACATGGTGACAAAAAACGCTTCACAGTTCGTAAGATGTCTGAAAACGTAGGTGTAGAACGTATTTTCCCGATCGAATCTCCGTTTATCGAAAGCATCACGGTTAACAAATTTGGTAAAGTACGTCGCGCTAAATTGTATTACCTGCGTGCTCTTACCGGTAAGAAAGCAAGAATCAAAGAAAAGAGAGTGTAATCTCTCCGATTCTATTGCCATACGAAAAGCCATCCAGCGGAATGCCGGATGGCTTTTTGTTTATCGTTTCTTATAATGCCTATCGTAAGCATCTAACAATGCCCATTCAAAGGAGCTTACGATGGGCATTATAAGAACCTTAGAATGGGCATTGAAAGAAATCATATATCCAAGTCGCCCACGATTCATGAATGAATATCGCTGACAGATAATTTGGATATGCTCTAAAACAAGGGTTCATCAAAAGTCATTTTCACGAGATACCACTCCCTTCCCTATAAGAGATATACTTCAAGTTCCACAGGAGATATACTTCATCGGTAAAGTAAGTACTACCTCTACGGAATTCCCATTTATAGATAATTTCATCCACGGATTTTATCGCATGAGCCGCTTTTTACGTACATTTGAAGCAAATCCACCTAAGCGACATGGAAAAATGGATAAACAAATCGAACTATCGCAAACAGAAATAGAGCTAGCGTTCGCTTCCTTTTGTATAGAAGGAACCGCACGCAAATTGGGGCAGCCTTACCAAGAGGTGTTCGCACGCATGAAACGGGTAGGAATGATAGAGAACTATATCCTACCCAATTATAATATATTGCATACTGAAAGCCGCGAACACGTAATCGACAATATAGATGTAACTTACTTCCGACTATTCAATATACCCGATTCATTATCTGAATTATACAACTTACGATCCACGGATTTGTATTTGCGACCGAAATCTAAGTGGTAAGAGAATCCGATCTCGAAGCCCGGATAAATATCACCAAAACGCTGATCGGTCACATAGGGAGCGATCGCTGAAAGGTTCTTACTCCGGTAACGGGCGGATGAGGTAAATTGGGTAGAGAAAGAAGCGCTTAACTGAACCTTCCCGATCCTATAACCGATACCCAACCTATTAAAACGATCGGCCTCACGACTGGTCTCACCCGAAACGCTATAGCTTCTCTTATAAATCAACAGATTAAAATTAAGGTTCTTCACATCGCTATTCAAAGAGATCACATAGAAGGGATCCGTATATGTATGCGAATAGCTATTTCCATTCGATTGGAAATGGTTCAAGCCTCCGGAGATATTCATGCGCAGATAATCGCCGAAGGGTGAATAATTCAAATAGAGTTCCGGCGTAAAGCGATGGAAACTCCGTTGGTTATCGTAGGTGCGGATAAAAAGTCCCCGGCTAGCGTCATACAGGGTCTCTTCCATGACCATGCGGGGCTGGTATTGGTAAGAGAAAGTAAAGCCGGCCTTGACCTTTGCCGTATTCACATGAAATTCCACGGCGTTGTTATGATATAAGAAAGGGGATAGACCCGGATTACCTCTACGAACCTGTAAGGAATCAATCCATTGCTCCACGTTACTAAACTCAGACAAGGATGGGTTTACATTGCGCAGGTTATACCGGTAACGGGCGGATAATACCTCATTGATAGTATAAGTAAGCGTCACCTGCGGGCGGAAGTACCACCGATTGTAGGAGTCCACATTTTCTTGCGATAGATAATTACGGGAGGCACCCAAACCCACATTATAAACCAACTTCTTCCAAGTTCCTACGTATTGCGCATACATATACGACTCGGACTCTGTCATATGGGTCGTATAATCACCGGAGCCGGAATACACGTTATCCGTATAGGCTTGCGTATGTTTCAAACCAGCGGAAATTCGGCCGGTCTCCAGCTCTTTCTCGTAGATACCCTCTCCGATTACCGAATAGCGCTTTCCATCTACTTTCGTATAAATATCTGTCAAAGGAATACTTTCCAGTTCTTCCCGGTAGGTATGACGGCTATCGGTATTCGAATAAGTTCCCACGACATTGACGGCCAATGATTGTTTACGGGGTAATTTCCGGAAATAATACAAGTCGAGCGAGGGACGGGTATTCAAGGATTTATTATTATCGATAAGATGGGTCGTAGCCATACTCTCGCTATTTCTTAAAAGGGCGTCGCTATAGTTATGCGGATAGTCGTAATAATAAAAGTTCAACTTAGCGTTCAAGAAATAATCATCATCCTTCGTGTAGTTATAATTCGCCGTCGTAGTCCAATACATCTCATAATCCCTCCCGGGGATTCCTTCCTGTGTTCGCTGGAAGGTACCGTCTGGGGTATGAAAGATTTCCGTCCGGTCTTGCCATGCCTCTTTATACCGGTGTCCGTTCGCAAAGCTGGATAAAGAGAATTCCGAACGTCCCCGGTTATACTTACCATATATATAATCTGCCATCCAAAACGTGTTTAATTGATGGCTTAAATCCACGCCGAGATTTCCTCCGGAAGTCCGCTTGATCGTTATATAATCCAAGACGATATCGATTCCTTCCCCATATCGCAAGCCGGGGTTATCGTGATATTCCACCCGTTTGATATCCTCCGGCGAGAGGGCGGCGACTTCTAAGGAAGAAGCCAACACGCCATTTATACGCAACTGAACGTTTCCATTCGCCATAGAGATACTTTTCGTATTCGGATCTACCCATAGGCGAGGTAAAGACATCCGCCTTGTCAAATCCAAGCCATCCATCGAGCGCCGCACTTGGTCTTTGGAGGGGAATATAAGTTGACGGTCTTTCTTCCTTATAATCGAAGAGGCTTGAATGGTAACCTCATCCAAATCGATCGTTTTCTCCTCTTGCGCATTTACCAAAAAGGCAACGCAAATCAATCCCACAAATAATACTTGTCTTATCATAAAATTCAAATTTGATTCGAGACAAATGTAAGGAGGGAAACAGCTAAAATCGATTTATACAGGCAAGAAACTAAAGTGCAAGGCATTACGCTCATATACTGATTTACAAAGCATTAGCGAACGACTTAGAGAGAAAAGTTTATATTTGCCGTTTGAGCACTTATATTGCCGATGATATCCTCTTTCTCATCCATATCCAGCTTATGGCGGATGTCCGTCTTGCGCTGATAGATCGTACGGACGCTTTGCTGGGTAACCACACTGATTTCCTTGGTAGAGAAGCCGGCGCATAGCAAGCAACAAAGCTGGATCTCTTTTTCCAGCAAACGCCCATCAGACAATCGGACCAGATGCGTATGGAAATTATCATAGACCGCATCGATAATCGGATACAGGTCATCCCATACCAAAAGCGTATCTACCGGGACATCCTCATTCGTGATACGAGTCATTTGCTGGAGCAATTCCTTATTTTGTTGCGTGGGAGTAGTCGCCATCAAGCGGATAACACCCAATTGCTGCAACAAGACCTTACGGAAAAAGGCACTATCGGGTTTCTCCTCCTCCGCTACGGATTGCTTGGACTCGTTCAAGAGCTGACGCAAGGCTTCCAAACGCTCCTCCATATCAATCAAACGGTTCCTTCGGTTACGGATATATAAGGAAACTCCACCAGCTACCAATATGGAAAGCAAGGAAACGATCACTAAGATAGAGAACGTACGCTGCCGGCTCATCTCCAAGCGAAGATTTTCTCGGCGTAAACGATTTTGATCGACCAATCGTTCCCGCTCAGCCTTCTCCGTTTGGGATTTCACGGTATACAAAGAATCGCAATATTGCCCTAACCGGGAAATATCCACCGGTTTATTTTCCTTTACGCCCAATATAAATTGATAGGCATAATTCAGCGCATGCGAGGCTATATCATCACTGTGACTAAGTTCCAAGCCTAACGTATTCTTCTCGATATACTTCCGGGCAGAATCCAATTCCCCTAGATTGATCCAAGGCATAACATAGGATCCCGGGGTCTCTCGCTCCGGATATCGTTCTTCCAACAAACGTAAATAGCTGATAGAAGCCTTGGGATTAAAGTCATACAAGAAATCCGCATAATTACGGGCAAAATGATGGGCATACCATTCGATATTCTTAGCCAAGGCCGAGTCCGCAGCCAAACGAAGATAATAATCCGCCGAGTCCCTCATTCGCAAGCGGCTATAACTCAACCCGGCCATATAATAGGCCATCTCCTTAAATCCAGCTTTTGGCGAGGCTTCCCATTCCTTCGACTCTGCGATCGTTTCCCGATACAACCCCTCACCAAAACTCAAAAGGAAGTCAATCGGTCATAAAAACGTACAAGGTAGGTCGAATCCGAACGGGAATAAGCGGAATCTATCGCCTCTCGGTACAAGGCACGTCTTTGTTCCAACCCCTTCCGGGAATCACCCATGTAAATAGCCTTTACGAAATAAGCGGAAAGTAAAGGCTCCGAGGCATGCTCCTTATAATAATCCACGGAGTAGTCGATGAGCGAGTCGTTCACCAAGCTGCGCCCCTGCAAGAGATGAAGCCAAGCGAGCCTCCGTCCATACTCTGCCTTATCGCTATCCGAAAGAGCGGAAAGCGTTATTTGCTCCTCCAGCAGCCAAGCGGCGCTATCTAAGTTATTCTCGTTTACCAACCGGTCCGCTTCCGCAAATTTCTCCCGTACGGATTTACCTCCACAGGAAAGCAACAGGCAGACACTGGCCAGCAATATGTAGGCAAACCATTTCGTCATAGCGACAGAGATCCTAATTTCCGGCAAAGGTACATTATTTTCGGAAGCCCGGGCGATTCACCGATATTTTTATCCGTTTCGTCGATTCCTTTTCCCGCTCGGATAAGGAAGCCCCTATCTTTGTAAGCAGACAAAGGGTTTATCTATGTTACAATTAAAAAGAAATGACTTATTGATCGGCTTCACGATATCCGTCTTGCTTAGTATTTTCGTGAACTTCGCCCTTCTGATGCGTAAATATGAGTTCGAGACCGGAAACCCGAGCATGGGTATCCAGCCTCCGGATCGCACCATGTATTATTTGCTAATCTGGTTCTTCGTGTTCTCCTTCATCTTATTTATTGTCAACAGCTTGATGTATAAGTTCGGGGACAAGCTTTTCCGCAGGAAAGAGTATAAAAGGGTATTGGTGGTTTGCGTAACTTGTATCAGCATCGCCTACGGCATGTTTCATCTGTCGCCGGTTTTGTACACGGCCATTGTTGTAGAATGGCTGGGAGAAGACGGACCTCAGCCAGCTACCCGGGATATCATGATCCGCATCAACCGGGACAGGATGGCTACGCAAACCATCAGGCCTGCCGAGCATCGGGACATACCGGTACCGCCCAATCCTTTCACGGTCCCTAACTCTTTCATGACGGAGCATCTTTTTCGTCTTCCTCACGGTCATGCTAAGCTCCATACTGATCCGGCTGCTGGGCAGCAAGCAGCAAATGAAACTGGAATATGAGCAATTGAAGACCGAGAAGTTACAGAATTCCTATAACGCCTTGATGGGACAAATCAACCCGCATTTCTTCTTCAACTCCTTAAATGGATTGAACGCCTTGATACAGAGCGGAGAGAAACAACAGACGCTGGCTTATCTGGATGAGCTATCCAACGTCTTCCGGTATATCTTGCAAAGCAACAAGAAAGAGCTGGTTACGCTAGCGGAAGAACTTCAATTCGTAAAGGCGTACACCTATCTGCTAAGCGTGCGCTACGAGGGAAAGCTATTCTTCTCCATCCAAGCGGATACCCCTTACTTGCTTTGGTATCTGCCGATATTGAGCGTACTCCCCCTGATCGAGAACGCCGTAAAGCACAACGTTATCAGCAAGCAATACCCACTACAGATCGATATCTATACCACCCATGAGGACAAACTAATCATATCCAATAAAATACATCCTAAGTCGGAAGATAGCAAAGGTAGCGGTATCGGATTGAAGAACCTATGGGGGCGCTACCGGATGCTTACCGGAAAGGACATCCAGATCTCCAACCGCAAGGAATATTTCAAGGTCACGCTTCCTTTACTTAATAAACCCATTCACTCATGAAAGCAGTTATTATAGAAGATGAGACTACCGCCGTTAATAGCCTAAAGGCGATCTTGGCGCAAAATACGGTTACTCAGATCGAAGTGATCGCCGAGTTGGAGAGTATCGAGGAGAGCGTGGATTTCTTCCGGACATCGCCTCATCCGGATATCATCTTCATGGATATCCATTTAGCGGACGGATCGGCGTTCAAGATATTCGAGCAGGTGGAGATAGATGCCCCAGTAGTCTTCACGACCGCCTACGATGAGTATGCGTTACAGGCTTTTCAAGTAAGCAGTATCGATTATCTACTGAAGCCTGTCACGCTGGCCTCGCTGGAAAGGGCCTTGAATAAATTACGGCTGTTCGATACCGAGGAAAGGCTGGCGCATATCCGGCAAACGAACCGTACGATCCAGAGTCGCCACACGATCAAGAGCCTGTTGATCATGCTGGCCGATAAATTCTATCCGTTGGCGGTTGAGGAGATCCTTTATTTCTATACGGCCAACGAGAAGGTTACCGCCTATACCTCCGACGGGAAGCAACATCCCGTAGACCGTACCCTCGACGCGTTGGGAGAGCAACTGGACGAGAGGCTTTTCTTCCGGGCCAACCGTCAATTCATCATTTCACGCAACGCCATCAAGGATATAGATCTTTGGTTCGGGAGCCGCCTGTCCGTCAACCTCACCTTGCCGGTTCCCGAACGTATCATCATCAGCAAGACCAAGACCCCGATCTTCAAGAAATGGATTCTGAGGGAAGAGGAATAATGTCTTTTCACCCCCTCCCGTAAGGCGATTCACCGACCCGATTATACCACTAATCGGCGCTTAACCTTTCTTTACCGAACTTTCCTGTTATTTCGCGGTACAACAAATAAAGGTAAAAACACTATGCTGAAATGTATCACTTTCGACGGAGACGCCTCGACCCTGAACACGCTCATGGGATATCTCGAGAAACTGGACAAGGCTTTGGCCGATGTCCACCAAGTGCTGAGCAAGGAGCAAACAGAACGCCCCATCTTCGTCCGGGAGGGCAGCAAGATCATTCGCCTTCGCCGGGAAGAGATCCTTTTCCTCGAGGGATACGGCGATTATGTAAAGGTACACCGTATCAATGGCAAGCCCCTGCTCACGCAAGTCAGCTTGAAGCGGTTCGAGGAGTTTCTGGACAGGAATCGTTTTTGCCGGGTACATCGTTCTTACATCGTATCCCTCTCCCACATTAATTATATCGAGCGCAAGCGGATACGTATCGGGGAGGAACTGATCCCTATCAGCGATTCGTACCTGCCCGCCTTGATGAATAATCTGGCTCTCCAAGAGTAACCAAGAGTTTCATGCGGAAGAAACTTTTGTTTCTCCGTGACAAAACTTTTGTTTCCTAGTGAAGAAACTTTAGTTTCATAGGCAGAAAACTAAAGCTTCACTTGGTAGAACTTCTCGCTTAATGTATAGGTCACCGTAAAGCCCATGATATCTCTTCGCAACGCATTCCCTTGCAATTGGAGACGATCGTAATAAAACGCCGTATTGATACGGCCATTCAGGACGGGTAATCCCAAGCCAACGCTTACCCGATACGCCCCGCCGGATTGTCCTTTCAACCGCAGGTAAGGCGTGGAAACAGAAACACCCGCTTTATAAGACATCCGTTTCCAATAACTGCTGGAGCTAAATCCATTCGGGATATAGCATACGCCCAAGCGTAGCTCATGCGAATCCCGGAACTTTACCCGGCTATCGCTCGAGTTCAATACCCCGTATTGCCGGAATAGATAGTCCAACGCATACGTCCATTTTTTATGCGCCAATGAGCTACCGATGCCTATATATTGAGGTAGATATTGTGTCACCCTTTTCTGGTTATAGGGGGTTTCCGTGCTGCTTCCCGTCACCGTCACCGTATTTTTCAATGAGATCCGTTGCTTATAACCGTAAATGGCGCCGACCGTTAGAAAGGTTTCCCGGGCGATCGGACGATGATATTGTAAACCGAAATCGGCGTAAAAAGAGCGGCCGGACATCTCCCTTGACACTGTCATCGCACTTTGTATCTCATTCAGTGTCATATTTCCGAAGATAAAATTAAGATTCATACCGACTGATAGATGCTTGGTCAATAAAAATCCCTGGGAAAGGAAAGCCTTGGAAAGCCCGCCTGTCCCCGAAAACGTACTGGTTACAAAGGTTCCGGGAGATCCTTCCAACTCTTGCGAGGACTTAAAATAATACCCAACGAAACTATAAGGAGTTACCCCGACGGACATATACCACCGTCGCATGATACGCCCTCCCAATGAGAAAGCGGAGAAATTCCCGGTGAATGCGCTGCTAGAGCTCCCGTCTGAGCGGTATCGTTCATTCTTCACGAAGGCAGATGCCTCAGCGAACAACTTACAACTATCCAACGCTGTCAATCCGGCAGGATTCTCTATATTCATCAGCATCCCTTCCCGCATGCCGACAGTGACACCCGCCATCGAGGTATTTTTGACCATATAAACCGGAAGCCATCTCACCCAGTCCAAACATCGAGTAAGGCGAGGAAGTCATCGTATTCTGCGCGGATGCGCTTGCCGCCATCAAGAGGCAAGGGTAAAGAAGGTATCTAGTAACTTTCATAGACCTTATAAATGAGTTGTAGGGTGACCGGGTTACGTCCTCCCTGATCGTTAAACGTCAAGTTCTTGAACGTGCCGGTGTAATCATCACTATTAAAAAAAACCAACTGAAGATTATGCTTATACATGCCAAAGGCACCTAGCTCCTCTTGCATGAATTGAGTCACGTCGAAATAATAATAGGTGTTCTCGTTAAACGTATTGTCTTCCGATAGCGTACCTCGTTGAACCTCGGAACCGAGATAATCGGTCACGGCATCCGTCACCACATTATTCTCATCGGCGATATATAGGTAGAGGCTGTCCGGCAAGGTATTGTAATCCGAATAAGTGCCTTGCTCGGGATAAATCTTAAGTAAAGCGCTCTCAATCTCCACTTGCGTGCCTTGTTGCATCAGATTATTCAAATACGGGAATTCCAGACGGGTATACCAACCCAAGCCTCCGAATAATACGCCCCGGTTACCAAGCTCGGCCGAAGGTATCTCCACTCCTTTCATCGGATATCCTGCCATATCCGTTCCACTACGGTCATGGTCAATATGATTGAACTGGGTATCCGTATTCGGGAAGAACCATAATTCCTTCTCCGTGGAAAGCTCATCGGATAAATGATAATGCAGGACTAAAGCGGCGGAGGAATCGGCTACCGTGAAAGTCAGCAGAGACTCGCTTCCCGCCAAGTCCGGCACGATCGCCACCCCCTTGAAATAGTCCTCAAAGCGATCCTCGGACACCGCTTGATCCTGCGCATGAAAACGGGACAAGAGGTCTTGCCCTAGCGCATCGGGAAGACGGACTTCCAGTTTCTCCCCGCCCTTCGGCTTCGGTTTAAATGAGCAGACCGCCAAAGCCTCGGGAGCGTAAGAGACACTGCTATTATTATATAAGTACCCGTTATCGTTTAAGACAATCTTCTCCGTTAGCTGATAAATCGAGAGGGTTTGTTGGAGGGTCGTGTCTCCTACAAAGCGACCATCGAAAGCGAGAGACAGGACTAGCGAGTCCAGTACGACCGTCTCGTCCGGATCAGTCCCATAGCTCGGTCTCTCATAAGCGATAAAGCTATGCGACGAGACGACTCCCCATAATGAATGTTTGTACCGGCCTACCAAAGCGACGTTCTTACCGGATGTCTCCAACGAGTCGATCAATACCGAGGTCACTACGACCGTGCTGGTATCTATACGAACGTTACGGAAAGCGGAGTCCACCAGATCGCTGCCATACGTACCGTTCTCGTCATAACAGGAAAACAGTCCCAGACAGAGCATCAAGCACCCCAAAGCAAAGAATGTTCTAACCATACTTCTTATTTAATAAGCAAATAATCTTTTATCAATCCGATGGCAAAGAACGTATTTAGTGCAAAACCCGGCAAGATAAACCCATGAACCCACCGGTTTCCTCTGTAAACGGCCCGATACTGAAGATGAAACCGATTTCAAAACCATTCGAGGCCCTAACCTATCAATCCGGCTTATTCACCGATAAAAACCGTATGTTTACCGATTTAATTTGTGGGTCTCGTAAAACCCTCGTTCTTTTGCTTCCGTAAAAACAAAATACGTAGTTAGAATGATACACAAAAGGATTCTTGTATTCTTGATCGCTTTTCTTCCTGTCATCATCAGCGCTTGCAGTGATGACGATGACGATGATTTGATCGGTAAGTGGTACCGTGTCTCTGACATGGACGGATTGGCGCGAAATTACGCCTCCTCTTTCACGATCGGTAACAAAGGATATCTGATTTGCGGAAACGACGGAAAAAATCGTTTATCGGATTGTTGGGAATATGATATGGAACGAGATACTTGGACGCAAAAGGCGGACTTTCCCGGAACCGCCCGCAATTCGGCCGTAGCTATGGCGGTAGATGAAAAGGGATATCTGGGAACCGGATACGACGGTACCAATTACTTGAATGACTTCTGGGAATTTAACCCGACCACCAATACGTGGGCACAGAAAGCGGATTTCCCCGGCTCGGGCCGATATGGAGCTGTGGCCTTCGGGGTAAACGGTAAAGCGTATATCGGATGCGGATACGACGGGAATTACCTAAAAGACTTTTATGCCTTTAATCCGGTGGCAAATAGCTGGACGCAAACGATCAGTATCGGCGGGACAAAGCGTCAGGGCGCTACCAGCTTCGTGATAAATGGAATCGCTTATGTATGTTGCGGACAAAATAACGGCGAATATGTAGACGATTTCTGGAAATTCGATCCCAGCACGGAATCATGGACCCAACTTAGGGATATATCGGATTCCTCGGACGAGGATTATGACGATGATTATACGATCACACGTACGAACGGGGTTGCTTTCGTGATTGATGGAGCCGCTTATCTGACTTGCGGTGAGAGCGGAAGCCTACGTAGCGACACTTGGAAATATTATCCGGCCACCGATCTATGGGAAAACGTGGCTAAATTCAAGGGAACTGCCCGTACGGCGACAGCATCTTTCTCCTCTGGCGAGAAAGGATTCGTAGTATCCGGCAAAAGTGGTACCACTCAATTTGATGATATTTGGGAATTTCACCCGAATGAATATGACGATGATGAATACTAAGAAAGGACGGGCTTGGTTCGTACCGGGCCTAGTGGTACTGCCGGTATTACTGTTTTATTTATCTTTTTTCCGGGGTGAAGAAATGGGGTCTTCTCCCGGGCGGCAACTGGAGTTGCAAACATTTCAATCGGGGGATGGCTGGGGGTACCAGATTAGGATGAACGGAAAGGTGTTGATTTACCAACCCACCATTCCCTCTATTGATACGGTAATTGCGTTCCCGGATAAGGAAAGCGCAGAAAACATAGGCACACTCGTATTAAATAAATTGGCCGGGAACAGGAACTTCTCGGTCTCTAGAGAAGAGATACAACATTCACTCTCTTATTTAGGGCAATAGATTTATAATCATTAAATGTTTGGAGCAGGCTGGCTATTGATTAGTAGGTTTGCTTCGTTTTTTCCACTAAAAAGAAAAAGGGAGTCCACCTTGATAGGTGAACTCCCCCATTTCTCAAGCAAATAATGAAAATTACTTCTTATAAGTCTTATAACCATAAACAGCCAAGGAACCCAATTCCTCCTCGATACGAAGCAACTGGTTGTATTTCGCCATACGATCGGAACGGCTTAAGGAGCCGGTCTTGATTTGTCCGCTGTTGGTAGCTACGGCGATATCGGCGATCGTAGCATCCTCTGTCTCACCGGAACGGTGGGAAGTCACGGATGTATAGCCATTACGGTGGGCCATCTCGATAGCGTCTAATGTCTCGCTCAATGTACCGATCTGGTTTACCTTGATCAAGATGGAGTTCGCGCAACCCTTCTCGATACCTTTCTTCAAGAACTCTACGTTTGTAACGAATAGGTCATCACCTACCAACTGGCATTTTCCGCCTAGCGTGGAGGTTAGCATTTGCCAACCGGCCCAGTCATTCTCGTCCATACCATCCTCGATAGAATCAATCGGGTATTTGTTCACCAACTCACTCAGATAAGCGACTTGTTGCTGGGCGTTACGCTTAGCGCCTTTCTCACCCTCGAATTTCGTATAATCATACACACCATCGTGATAAAACTCGGAAGCAGCGCAATCCATGGCTATCGTCACATCCTTGCCCGGCTCATATCCAGCGGCTTTGATAGCGGCCATAATAGAATTCAAGGCATCTTCCGTACCATCCAATGCCGGAGCGAAACCGCCCTCATCACCTACAGCCGTGCTCAAGCCACGATCGTGCAATACTTTCTTCAACGCATGGAAAACCTCTGCGCCCATACGAAGCCCCTCACGGAAACTCTTCGCACCTACCGGACGAATCATGAATTCCTGAAAAGCGATCGGAGCGTCGGAGTGAGAACCTCCATTGATAATGTTCATCATAGGAACCGGCAACACGTAGGTATTTGTTCCACCGATATAACGATATAAAGGCAGATCCAGATAATTAGCCGCTGCCTTCGCTACGGCAAGCGATACACCTAACATAGCGTTAGCTCCTAGATTTGATTTTGTCTTTGTACCATCCAAATCCAGCAACTTATGGTCTATCTCTCTTTGATTCAAGGCGCTCATTCCTAAAATGGCGGGAGCGATTACCTTATTTACATTATCCACGGCACGGAGAACGCCTTTGCCACCGTAGCGATTCTTATCGCCATCGCGTAACTCGATAGCCTCGTTTTCACCGGTAGAGGCACCAGAGGGAACAGCTGCACGGCCAAAAGCGCCGGAAGCCAAATGTACATCTACTTCAACAGTCGGGTTACCACGTGAATCAAGAATTTCTCGTCCTACTACTTTTACAATTTCCATATTACTATATTTGTTTTATTAGTTGTTCAATGATGTCTTACTTTTCTTTTTCACAAATATAACAATAGCCAAGCAAGGAATGTTTGCGGAAGCCTATCGAGTTTTTCAATCTTTTAATAGATGATTTTTACTATTTGCCTAAACCTTTCAAAAAAAGCTTTTGTTGTTTATGAAAGAATATACTCATACTAAGATGAAAAAGGTACTTACCACTATTGACTCTTCTAGATTTATTCCTGCTGTTTGGCAAAGGGGAGTTCATTTATGCGGATACCGCATCTGTCCCTCCGGAATATAAAGCTTGCCTGTGCTCTTCTTGTGAAGATCATATTGATGATAATCACCATACCGGATACTCTTTTGATCAAGAGGATGGAGAAGTCATCGCAAAAGGGCTTTCCACTGAACCGGATAATTTCTTACCGCAACGTCTGAATTTGTACAACGCTTTCGAGACGAAAGATTATGATAATGGCATACAACAAACCTCTGGATTTTTCAACACGCCTAATGGAAAGTTCATTTGGCAAGATTATTTATACCAAGACCGCTTATTAAATGCGACTCAGCAATATGAACCATCTTTAGAGAATCTCTCAAAAGCAGTGAAACTAGCCGAATACTATCGTTATCTGGGCTATTTCTATTACCTCAAAAAGATCTGGACAATTCAAAAATATACTGGAATAAGGTCTTAGAGATCGATCCTTCTAATAAGGTAGCGCAGGAGGCTCTTCAAAGCATACAATAAAAACAATTATAAACTTCATATTTCTTTACACTGCTATATTTGCACTATACCTCAACAAAAAAAGCGATCCGTGTGTACGAATCGCTTTTCTTATATGATTATAAAAAACTTGCTTATTCAGCTGCTTTTTCCTCGCTAGCTGCTTCAGCTGTAGGAGCTTCTGCAACCGATGCTGTTGCTTTTTTACGAGAACGTCTTGTTTTAGGAGCTTTCTTAGCGGCTGTATCCTTCAACATATTTTCGTTATAGTCTACTAACTCAATAAAGCACATAGCTGCGTTGTCACCTAAACGGTTACCAGTCTTGATAATTCTGGTATAACCACCCGGACGATCACCGATCTTCTGAGCTACTTCCTTGAACAATTCTGTTACAGCATATTTGTCTTGCAAATTGCTAAATACCACACGTCTTGAGTGAGTTGTATCCTCTTTAGACTTAGTGATAAGCGGTTCTACGAACTTACGGAGCGCTTTTGCCTTTGCTGCTCGTAGTAAAGATTCTCTTATGCTTGATAAGAGAACATGCCATGTTTGAAAGCATTGCGTCACGGTGAGTATTTGTACGACCTAAATGATTTATTTTCTTATTATGTCTCATCGTTTACTTACTCTTTATCTAATTTATATTTTGTGATATCCATACCGAATGAAAGGTTCAAGCTCTCAAGCAGTTCATCAAGTTCAGTGAGCGACTTCTTACCGAAGTTACGGAATTTCAACAAGTCATTCTTGTTGAATTTAACCAGTTCACCTAATGTTTCAACATCTGCGGCCTTCAAGCAATTCAATGCGCGAACGGAAAGGTCCATATCAGCCAGCTTGCTCTTAAGCAACTGACGCATGTGAAGTACTTCTTCATCGAATTCCTCATTACCGTCAGTGTCAACTGTCTCGATAGCAATCTTTTCATCTGAGAACAACATGAAATGGTGAATCAGAATCTTAGCTGCTTCTTTTAACGCTTCCTTCGGATGAATAGAACCATCAGTGGCTATTTCAAGAACCAACTTTTCGTAGTCCGTCTTTTGCTCAACACGGAAGTTCTCGATCGAATACTTAACGTTACGTATCGGAGTGAAGATAGAGTCGATAGCGATCACATGTATATCTGCGTTCGGGTCTCTGTTCTCATCTGCGGGTACATAACCGCGACCTTTATTAATAGTCAATTCAATCTGGAAACCTGCGTTCGGATCCAAACGACAAATAACCAACTCAGGATTCAATACCTCGAATCCGGTCAGCTGTTTACCAATATCACCGGCTTTGAACACTTCCGAACCCGAAACAGTAATACTTACTTTTTCATTCTCTATGTCGTCTACAATATGCTTGAACCGTACTTGTTTCAGATTCAAGATAATGTTTGTCACATCCTCGATAACACCGGGGATTGTACCAAATTCATGGTCAACCCCTTCGATTTTAATGGATGTAATAGCAAAACCTTCAAGTGACGACAGGAGAATACGGCGCAAAGCATTACCTATAGTAATACCATAGCCGGGTTCCAACGGACGAAATTCAAACTTTCCGAAGAAATTGTCCGCTTCCAACATTAATACTTTATCGGGTTTTTGAAATGCTAATATCGCCATGGAAATCAATTATTATTTAGAATACAATTCTACGATCAACTGCTCTTTAATGTTTTCAGGAATGTCAGCTCTTTCCGGCAGATGCAGTAATTTTCCGCTTAAAGAAGACTGATCCCACTCAATCCAAGGATATTTGCTGTGGTTGAATCCTGACAGTGCGTCGGCAATAACCTCCATGGATTTGGATTTTTCTCTAACACCAATAACCTGACCGGCTTTTACAGAGTAAGAAGGAATGTTTACAACCCTTCCGTCTACTGTAATGTGACGATGAGAAACCAACTGACGAGCTGCGGCTCTTGTCGGGGCTATACCCAAACGATAAACCACATTGTCAAGACGGCCTTCTAACAATTGAAGAAGCACCTCACCGGTAATACCTTTAGAGCGTGAAGCCTTTTCGAATAAGTTTCTAAATTGCTTCTCCAATACGCCATAAGTGTATTTTTGCTTTTTTGCTTCTCACGAAGCTGAATTCCGTATTCAGAAGTTTTTCTTTTTCTGGCGTTACCATGTTGTCCAGGAGGATAGTTCTTCTTAGAAAGAACTTTATCCGGTCCGAATATTGCCTCACCAAACTTACGGGCAATTCTTGTTTTAGGTCCAGTATATCTTGCCATTTTTTTATTGTTTTAATGTTCTGTTCTGAATCTGGAACCGTGCAGCCGCGATTACAGAGAGGATAAGGTCAATATGCAATCTATTCACAATTCCGGATTCAATGTTCAAGAAACTATAGTTAATTATACTCTTCTCTTTTTCGGAGGACGACACCCGTTATGAGGAAGCGGAGTAACATCAACGATTTCTGTTACTTCGATACCTGCGCCATGGATCGTTCTGATAGCGGACTCACGTCCGTTACCCGGTCCCTTTACGAATACTTTTACTTTTCTCAAACCAAGATCGTAAGCTACTTTGCACAATCCTGAGCTGCCATCTGGGCTGCATACGGAGTGTTCTTTTTAGAACTTCTGAATCCCATCTTACCAGCAGAAGACCAACTGATTACCTGACCTTCGCTATTAGCAAGAGATACAATAATGTTGTTAAAAGAAGAATGAATATGAGCTTGACCGTAAGCGTCAACTTTTACGTTTCTCTTCTTTGCTGCGACTGTTTTCTTTGCCATATCAATTCTTTTTATTTAGTAGCTTTTTTCTTATTTGCAACAGTTTTCTTCTTACCCTTACGAGTACGAGCATTGTTCTTTGTGCTCTGGCCTCTCAAAGGCAAACCAATACGGTGACGAACACCCCTGTAACATCCGATATCCATCAGACGCTTGATGTTCAACTGAACTTCTGAACGAAGGTCACCTTCAACCTTGTACTCAGCGCCAATGACTTCACGAACTTTTGCGGCTTGATCGTCTGTCCAATCCTTAACTTTGATATCACGATCAACCCCAGCCTTATCTAATACGGATTTTGCAGCGCTACGACCAATACCATAGATATAAGTCAAAGCGATTTCTCCTCTTTTATTTTGTGGCAAGTCTACACCAACTATTCTTATAGCCATATTACTTACTTAAATTATTTTGCAAAAATAATAAATTATCCTTGACGTTGTTTATACTTAGGATTTTTCTTGTTAATTACGTATAAGCGTCCCTTTCTTCTAACGATTTTACATTCGGGAGTACGCTTCTTTAAAGATGCTCTTACTTTCATATCTTGGTTATTTTTATTTATATCTAAAAGCAATTCTACCTTTCGATAGATCATACGGAGACATCTCAACTCTTACTTTATCACCGGGAAGGATCTTAATATAATGCATACGCATCTTTCCTGAGATATGAGCAGTAATTTCATGTCCGTTCTCTAATTCTACACGAAACATTGCGTTCGACAATGCTTCTACAATAACTCCATCTTGTTCTATTGCTGATTGTTTAGCCATATAAATCCAATTAAATTGCGTTTTTTCCTAGAACTTCTTCTAAAAACTCGAATGAAGACAAGATCTGGGGACCTTCGGGACGGATTGCGATACAATGCTCGAAATGAGCAGAAGGCTTTCTGTCCTTTGTGCGAACCGTCCATCCGTCTTTCTCAAATGCAACGTTCTTGCTTCCCATGTTGATCATCGGCTCGATGCAGATACACATTCCGTTACGCAATAACGGTCCGCATCCACGTCTGCCATAATTAGGCACTTCCGGTTCCTCATGCATTTTCCGACCTATACCATGTCCCACCAGCTCTCTTACGACAGAGTAACCTTGAGACTCGCAATAAGTCTGAATCGCATTACTGATATCACCCAAACGGTGACCTTCAACAGCACATTGGATACCTAAATAAAGTGAATCCTTCGTCGCTTTCAACAATTTCTTCACTTCCGGCGCAACCTCACCTACACAGAAAGTGTAAGCGGAGTCACCGACAAAACCATTCAATATCGTCCCACAATCCACAGAGATCACGTCACCCTCTTTCAAGATCATCTTAGAAGAAGGAATACCATGCACCACCTGATCATTCACGGAAGCACATATTGAATTTGGGAAACCTCCGTATCCCAAAAAATGCCGGAACCGCACCATTATCTCTAATGAATTCCTCGGCAATCTTATCAAGCTGAAGTGTGGAGACTCCGGGGACAATATGCTTAGCTACCTCGCCAAGCGTCTTACCCACCAGTTGATTCGCCGCACGCATCAACTCAATTTCTTCATCTGTTTTTAAATAGATCATTCTAATTAATAAGCACCAACTGCGCCTGAGCGACCTTTAATTCTTCCTGACTTCAACAAACCGTCATAATGACGCATCAGCAAATGACTTTCTACTTGCTGCAGTGTGTCCAACACCACACCAACCAGGATCAACAAAGATGTTCCGCCAAAGAACTGCGAGAACTCCATACTTACACCGGCAATCCGGGCAAAAGCAGGCATGATAGCCACTACTGCAAGGAAAAATGCTCCCGGCAAAGTAATACGGTCCATGATGGTATCCAAATAATCTTTGGTACTCTTTCCAGGCTTAACACCCGGAATGAACCCGTTGTTTCTCTTCAAATCATCCGACATCTGAGTCGGATTGATCGTGATAGCTGTATAGAAATATGTAAACAAGATAATCAGTACAGCAAATACGAAGTTGTACCAAAATCCCGTATTATCCATGACAGCAGTCCAAAAACCGCTCTGCTCTCCCGTACTAGAGAAACCGACGATTGAAATAGGAATAAACATGATTGCCTGAGCAAAGATGATAGGCATCACGTTTGCAGCATTCACCTTAAGAGGAATGTACTGGCGCGCACCACCATATTGTTTATTTCCGATAATTCTTTTCGCATATTGCACGGGGACCTTACGAGTACCTTGTACTAACAGGATCGCACCTGCGATAACCAGCAAAAGGAACAACATTTCAAACAAGAACATAACCAGACCACCGGTTTTTCACTTGTTCTAGAAACGAATTCTTGGAACAAAGAGTGCGGCAGACGGGCTATAATACCAACTAAAATGATAAATGAAATACCATTTCCAACACCTTTATCTGTAATTCTTTCACCAAGCCATAAGATAAACATACTTCCAGCAGCCAAGATGATCGTAGATGAGATCGTGAACCAAATACCACCCGGTAAAGCAGCGCCGGCAGCCTTAAGCTGAACGCTTAAATTCACCAAGTAAGTAGGACCTTGGAATAACAAGATCGCTATCGTCAAGTAACGAGTCCACTGATTGATTTTTCTACGGCCACTCTCACCCTCTCTCTGCAATTTTTGGAAAGAAGGAACTGCGATGGCTAACAACTGCATAACAATTGAAGCGGAAATATACGGCATAATCCCTAATGCAAAAATAGAAGCATTAGAGAAAGCACCACCAGAGAACATGTCCAACAACGCCAGCAATCCGCCTCTTGTCTGTTCCTGCAAAGCGGTCAACGCTTTAGGATCAATACCCGGAAGTACTACGTACGTACCAAAACGGTATATAGCCACCAATAAAAGAGTGGTGAGGATCCGATTTCTCAGATCCTCAATCTTCCAGATATTTTTTATTGTTTCAACTGCTCTCATGACTTAGAGTTTAACGACTGTTCCACCTGCGGCTTGGATAGCTGCCTCTGCGCTCTTAGAGAAAGCGTGAGCCTCAACCTCTAACTTAGCGGTCAAGCTACCGTTACCAAGAATTTTAACCACTTGAGAAGAAGAGATGAAACCAGCCTCCATCAATTCATTAATACCAATCTTAGTCAATTGCTTAGCCTCTGCCATTTGTTGCAAAGTATCGATATTAATAGCTTTATATTCTACACGGTTAATATTCTTGAAACCGAATTTAGGCAAACGTCTTTGAATAGGCATCTGACCACCTTCGAAACCAATCTTGTTCTTGTAGCCAGATCTAGACTTGGCACCTTTATGACCTCTTGTTGAAGTTCCTCCTAATCCTGAACCCGGACCACGGCCGATTCTTTTTCTGGTCTTGGTAGATCCTTCAGCAGGTTTTAAATTTGATAAATTCATATCGTATAATTTATTTTTTCAACCAATTATTACTTTTCTACTGAAACCAAATGTTTCACTTTCTCAACCATACCTAAGATAGCCGGAGTAGCTTCATGCTCTACAATCTGGTTCATCTTTCTCAGCCCTAGTGCGTCAAGCGTTCTCTTTTGGTCTTTCGGGCATTTAATTCTACTTTTAACTTGCTTTACTTTAATAGTCGCCATAAACTTATCCCCCCCTAATTAACCTCTAAATACTTTTTCAACAGCAACACCTCTGTTCTGAGCAACATCGAACGGGCTTCTCAACTCACCTAGCGCAGCGATAGTAGCTTTCACCAAGTTATGAGGGTTGGAAGAACCTTTAGATTTTGCCAAAACGTCTGTAATACCTACGCTCTCCAATACGGCACGCATAGCACCACCAGCCTTAACACCGGTACCGTGAGATGCCGGTCTAATCAGCACTTGAGCACCACCGAATTTAGCTAATTGTTCGTGAGGGATCGTACCTTTGTGTACCGGAACCTTGATCAAGTTCTTCTTAGCAGCTTCTACACCTTTAGCGATAGCTGTCGTTACCTCACCGGCTTTACCTAAGCCCCAACCAACGATACCGTCTTCGTTTCCTACTACGACAATAGCAGCAAAACTGAATGTACGTCCACCCTTGGTTACTTTAGTTACGCGGTTGATTGCAACCAAACGGTCCTTCAACTCTATGTCGTTGGTCGACTTAACTCTATTATTAACTCCTGCCATCTTCATTAAAATTTAAGGCCGCCGTTACGTGCAGCATCTGCTAATTCTTTAATTCTCCCGTGATACAGGTAACCGTTACGGTCGAAAACCACTGTCTGAACGCCAGCTTCCTGAGCGCCTTTAGCGATTAATTCACCAACTTTGGCAGCGATTTCCTCTTTCGGAGCCTTTACATCTAATTTCAAAGATGAAGCAGCAGCCAATGTCTTACCTGTAGTATCATCTATAACCTGTGCATAGATCTGCTTATTGCTTCTAAACACAGTCAGGCGCGGACGTTCAGGAGTCCCTGAGATTTTGCCGCGTACACCTGCTTTTATCTTTAATCTTCTTTCTTCCTTCGTTGTCATGATAATTTCAGTTTACGTAGATTACTTACCTGCTGACTTACCAGACTTTCTGCGAATTTCTTCACCCACGAACTTAATACCCTTACCTTTATACGGCTCCGGCATTCTGAATGAACGAATCTTAGCACAAATCTGTCCCAGTAATTGTTTATCAGCCGATTCAAGGATAATAAGAGGATTTTTATTTCTCTCTGACTTCGTCTCAACTTTCACTTCCTTCGGCAACTGCAAATAGATATTGTGAGTATAACCTAAAGAAAGATCCAATAACTGACCTGTATTTGAAACACGGTAACCAACACCTACTAACTCAAGCTCCTTCTTATATCCCTCTGAGCAGCCAACAACCATGTTGTTGATCAAAGAACGATACAAACCGTGTAACGCACGATGATTCTTATCATCAGTAGGTCTTGTTAAATGGATAACTCCGTCTTCCAAAGTAACGTTAATATCAGGATTCACTTCCTGTACAAGTTCACCTTTAGGGCCTTTAACTGTTACTACATTATCCTTAATTGTAACTGTAACACCAGCCGGTACATGAATTGGTAATTTTCCTATTCTTGACATTCTTCTTCCCTCCTAATTAATAAACGTAACATAATACCTCGCCACCGATCTTCAGATCGCGGGCCTCTTTGTCAGTCATCACACCTTTAGAAGTAGAAAGAACAGCAATACCTAAACCATTCAATACTCTTGGCATTTCTTTGTAACCAGTGTACTTACGCAAACCGGGCGTAGAAACTCTCTCAAGTTTCTTAATCGCATTTACTTTGTTTACCAGGTCATACTTCAAGGCAATCTTAATTGTACCCTGAGGACCATCTTCTACAAACTTAAAATTAAGAATGTAGCCCTTGTCGAAAAGGATCTTAGTGATCTCTTTCTTTAAATTTGACGCCGGCACTTCAACAACTCTGTGCTTCGCTTTAATTGCATTACGCAATCTTGTCAAATAATCTGCAATAGGATCTGTCATATAAATAATTAATTAAATTGATCCGGCCACCCGGACAATATTTAAACTAAAAAAACTCTTACCAACTTGCTTTCTTTACACCCGGGATTAAACCATTGGATGCCATTTCACGGAATTGAATACGTGAAATGCCGAACTGGCGTACATACCCTTTCGGACGACCTGTAATTTTGCAACGGTTGTGCAAACGTACAGGAGAAGCATTTTTAGGTAAAGCCTGTAAAGCTTCGTAGTCACCTGCTGCTTTTAATTCAGCTCTTTTAGCAGCGTACTTTGCTACTAGTTTTGCTCTTTTCACCTCGCGGGCTTTCATTGATTCCTTTGCCATAACTACTTAGTCTTTTTTTGCATTTTTAAAAGGCAATCCAAATTCTCTCAAAAGAGCATAACCTTCTTCGTCTGTTTTCGCAGAGGTCACAAAGGTAATATTCATTCCCAATATTTTGGTAATATTATCGATATTTATTTCAGGAAAAATGATTTGTTCCTGAATACCGAGTGTATAATTGCCTCTTCCGTCTAACTTACTCTCAATTCCCTTGAAGTCGCGGATACGAGGAAGAGCGACACGAACAAGTCTCTCCAAGAACTCGTACATCTGCTCACGACGTAATGTCACCATCACACCGATCGGCATCTTCTTACGCAACTTAAAGTTAGAGATATCCTTTTTAGATACGGTAGCGACAGCTTTTTGACCGGTAATCGTAGACAACTCGCTGATAGCGATATCGATGATCTTCTTGTCAGCCGTAGCCATACCTAATCCCTGATTAATCACGATTTTCTTCAAAACAGGTACCTGCATCACGGATTTGTAACCGAACTCCTTCGTTAAGGCAGGAACAATTCTGTCTTGGTATTCTTTCTTAAGACTGGCAGTATTGCTCATTACTTAATTTCCTCCCCTGATTTTTTAGAATAACGCACTAAAGCACCCTTCTCATTCAACTTACGGCCGATACGTGTAGCTTTACCAGATTTCGGGTCAACCACGTTAAGGTTAGAAATATGAATAGGAGCTTCTTTCTTTTCAATACCTCCTTGAGGATTCTTTGCATTAGGCTTGGTATGCTTTGATACCATATTAATACCTTCTACAATGGCACGGTTGTCTTTTACAAGAACTTGTAAAACACGACCTGTCTTACCTTTGTCTTCGCCGGCATTAACAAAAACTATATCGCCTTTTTTGATATGTAATTTGCTCATTACTTTAAGTTTTACAAAATTAAAGCACTTCTGGTGCAAGTGAAACAATTTTCATATTTGTTGCACGAAGTTCTCTGGCAACCGGACCAAAGATACGGCTTCCACGAATATCACCACCGGCATTCAACAATACGCAAGCGTTATCATCGAAACGGATGTAAGAACCATCCGGGCGGCGGATCTCTTTTTTAGTGCGAACAATGATAGCCTTAGAAACAGCACCCTTCTTAACGTCGCTAGCTGGGATTACGCTCTTGATTGCTACTACAATTACATCCCCGACAGTGGCGTAACGTTTTCTCGTTCCGCCCAAAACACGGATACACAAAGCTTCCTTAGCTCCACTGTTATCTGCTACTACTAGTCTTGATTCTTGTTGTATCATGTTACTTAGCCCTTTCGATTATTTGAACTAATCTCCATCTCTTTGTTTTGCTCAAAGGACGAGTTTCCATAATTTTTACGGTATCACCGATATTGCACTCATTCTTTTCGTCGTGAGCATGATATTTCTTCGTTTTGTTAACGAACTTTCCATAAATGGGGTGTTTTTCCTTCCATTTAATAGCAACCGTGATGCTTTTATCCATCTTGTTGCTCGTTACCACGCCCGTTCTTTCTTTTCTTAAATTTCTAGTTTCCATCAGGCTCAATTATTTGTTGTTAAGTTCTCTCTGGCGCAATTCTGTTTTCATGCGCGCAATCATTCTGCGTTGCTGTTTAATCTGAGAAGGATTATCCATAGGCGAGATGCTATGGTTAATCTTCTTCTGATCATAGGCCGCAACCTCTGCATCTACTCTCTCTAGCAACTCTTTCGTGCTTAGTTCTCTAATTTCTGCAATCTTCATAACAAATTACGCATTTTGATTTTGCATGTCATAATCACGTCTCACAACAAACTTTGTTGTAACCGGAAGCTTTTGTGCAGCCAAGCGCAACGCTTCCTTAGCGATATCAAAAGGAACCCCTTCGATTTCGAAAATCAAACGACCTGGAGTAACAGGCGCAACAAATCCTTCAGGATTACCTTTACCTTTACCCATACGTACCTCAGCAGGCTTCTTTGTGATTGGCTTATCCGGGAAGATACGAACCCAAACCTGACCCTGACGTTGCATATAACGAGTTACCGCGATACGAGCAGCTTCGATCTGACGACCGGTAATCCATTTATTTTCTAACGCTTTTATACCAAACGAACCGAATGCCAGCTGGTTGCCACGTTGAGCTTCGCCCTTCATGCGACCTTTCTGCTGTCTTCTGAACTTGGTTTTCTTTGGTTGTAACATCTCTTCTTAAATTCTAACGTTTAACGATTAGCTTTCTTTCTCTTGAAGTTCTTATCTCTGCTGCCGCCGGCATTGTCGTTTCTACGGCCTGTCTCCTTGGCAGCAGTGAAAGAAGGAGCAAGATCGCGCTTGCCATAAACCTCACCACGGCAGATCCAAACCTTAACACCCAGCAAACCAACTTTTGTCAAGGCCTCAGCCAAAGCATAGTCGATATCTGCTCTAAGAGTGTGTAACGGAGTTCTTCCTTCCTTATACATTTCCGAACGAGCCATTTCAGCGCCATTCAAACGACCAGAGATTTGAATCTTTATACCTTCGGCACCCATTCTCATGGTAGAGGCGATAGCCATCTTTACCGCACGACGATATGCGATTTTTCCTTCAAGCTGACGAGCAATATTGTTTGCAACGATAACAGCGTCCAATTCGGGTCTTTTTACCTCAAAGATGTTGATCTGAACTTCTTTGTCGGTAATCTTCTTCAACTCTTCTTTCAACTTATCAACTTCCTGACCACCTTTACCGATGATGATGCCCGGACGTGATGTGCAAACTGTTATTGTGATCAACTTAAGCGTACGTTCAATAACGATACGAGATACACTAGCTTTTGCAAGACGGGCATTCAGATATTTACGGATTTTGCTATCTTCCAGCAAAGTGTCTCCGTAATTCTTGCCGCCATACCAATTGGAATCCCAACCGCGGATGATTCCCAAACGATTACTAACCGGATTAACTTTTTGTCCCATCTACAAATTAATTTTGACTATCGTTTTTACTAAGTGTATCAACAAACAGAGTTACGTGGTTCGAGCGTTTACGAACTCTGTATCCTCTACCCTGAGGAGCCGGACGCATTCTCTTCAATGTAGTAGCGCAATCTACGCTGATTGAAGATACGCACAACTCTCCAGCTTCTGCTTTACGTTCATTTTTCTGTTCCCAGTTTGCGATTGCTGAACGAAGCAATTTTTCTACTCTTGCTGCAGCTTCCTTGTTAGAAAACTTCAAAACACCAAGCGCACGGAATACTTCCATACCGCGAATCATGTCTGCTACCAAACGCATCTTACGAGGAGAGGTAGGAACATTGTTCAACTTCGCGAAGTACATGGTCTTTTGGGCTTCTTTTCTTGCTTCAGCTGATATTCTTTTTCTAGCACCCATTTTATTGATTCTTTTTATTTTCAGATTCCTGAATCCCTGTTACTACCGATTATTTTTTCTTGTTACCGGCGTGACCGCGGAACGTACGAGTAGGTGAAAACTCTCCCAGTTTATGACCTACCATATTCTCGGTTACAAAAACAGGAATAAATTTATTTCCATTATGAACTGCAATAGTATGGCCTACGAAATCAGGCGAAATCATTGAAGCTCTTGCCCATGTCTTAACTACGGCTTTCTTTCCTGACTCATTCATTGCCAAGACTTTCTTTTCAAGCTTTACATTAATATACGGGCCTTTTTTTAGCGAACGACTCATAGTTTACTTAATTAATCAGATTATTTCTTTCTTCTTTCAATAATATATTTTGAAGAGTGCTTCTTCGGAGCTCTTGTCTTCAAGCCCTTAGCATACAAGCCTGTACGAGATCTTGGATGACCTCCGGAAGCACGACCTTCACCACCACCCATCGGGTGATCAACCGGGTTCATAACAACACCACGGTTGTGAGGACGACGACCTAACCATCTAGAGCGACCGGCCTTACCTGATTTTTCAAGACCATGGTCTGAATTACCTACGACCAATTGTAGCCTTACAAGCAGCAAGAATCTTTCTGGTTTCGCCAGAAGGCATCTTAATAATTGCATAATCGCCTTCTTTCGAAGTCAACTGAGCAAAAGCACCGGCAGAACGTACTAACTTAGCACCCTGTCCCGGACGAAGCTCAATGTTGTGAATAATAGTACCAACGGGAATATTTGCCATCGGCAAAGTATTACCAACCTCAGGAGCGGCTTCGCTACCTGAAACCACTGTTTGGCCAACTTCCAATCCGTTCGGAGCGATGATATAGCTCTTTGCCCCGTCTGCGTAATACAACAGTGCGATACGAGATGTACGGTTAGGATCATACTCGATAGACTTTACTGTCGCAGGAATGCCATCTTTGTTTCTCTTGAAATCGATAATTCTGTACTTTTGTTTGTGACCGCCACCGATATAACGCATTGTCATCTTACCAGTGTTGTTACGTCCACCTGTACTCTTCTTACCTACTACAAGAGACTTCTCTGGTGTACTTGCAGTGATTTTATCAAATGCACCAATAACTTTGTGTCTCTGCCCCGGTGTTGTGGGCTTTAATTTACGTATTCCCATTTCTCTTTTTAGATATTACTAAAGAAATCAATTGTTTCTCCTTCTTTCAACGTTACGATCGCTTTCTTGAAAGCAGCTTGCTTGCCGTTGATGATACCTGATTTTGTATAACGGCTTTTCCGCTTGCCGGAGTAGTTGATGGTGTTAACATCAACTACTGTAACATTATACATATCCTCTACAGCTTTTTTAATCTCTAACTTGTTGGCATCAGGAGAAACACGAAAACCATAGCGATTATCCATTTTTTCTGTAATCGCTGTTTGCTTCTCAGTTACTATAGGTTTAATAATAATTCCCATTTTTCTACTCCTTATGCGTTAAAATTTTGTTCAACAACAGCGACTGAACTTTCCGTTAAAACCAAATTAACAGCGTTTAACACAGCGTATGTATTTAGTTCAGAAGCAGTTATTACACTTGCCTTCTCTAAATTTCGAGCGGACAAATATACGAAATTATTTTTCTCCGATAAAACCAAAAGTAACTTTCCATCAGCCACTTTCAGGTTTTTAGCAATTGTTACAAATTCTTTAGTCTTAGGAGCTTCCATTGTGAAATCCTCTACGACAACAATCGCATTGTTCTTTGCCTTGTAGCTCAATGCTGACTTACGAGCCAAAGATTTTACTTTCTTGTTCAGCTTGAACTCATAATCACGAGGCTTCGGACCGAATACACGGCCACCACCAACCAATACCGGAGAGTTGATATCACCACGACGAGCTCCACCACCACCTTTCTGACGGATCAGTTTGCGTGTACTACCAGAGATCTCACTTCTTTCTTTCGATTTATGAGTACCCTGACGCTGGTTTGCCAAATACTGCTTTACGTCCAAGTAAATAGCATGATCGTTGGGTTCAATGCCGAAGATCGCATCGTTCAAAGTTACCTTTCTTCCGGTATCTTCACCTTTAATATTAAATACGCTCAGTTCCATTACTTTTCAATTAATAAGATTGAACCTTTTGCTCCTGGAACAGATCCTTTTACCAATAAAAGATTGTGTTCCGGCATTACCTTGATCACTTGAAGATTCTGAACGGTTACACGTTCGTTACCCATCTGGCCGGCCATACGCATGCCCTTAAATACCTTTGCGGGGTAAGAACAAGCACCGATAGAACCCGGCTTACGAGCACGGTTATGCTGACCGTGAGTAGTCTGACCTACACCACCAAAACCATGACGTTTTACTACACCCTGGAAACCTTTACCTTTTGATGTACCTACTACATCAACGAAACCTGCATCTTCCAAGAAATCTACAGTGATCACGTCACCCAACTTGTACTCAGTTTCGAAATTCTTGAACTCGGCCAAGTGTCTTTGAGGTGCTACACCGGCTTTCTTGAAGTGACCCATCTCAGGCTGTGTCGTGTGCTTCTCTTTCTTCTCTTGGAAACCCAACTGTACAGCTTCGTAGCCATCTTTTTCCAAAGTCTTAATCTGTGTAACTACACAAGGACCCACTTCGATAACAGTGCATGGAAGATTTTTTCCCTCGGCACTGAAAACGGATGTCATTCCGATTTTTTTTCCTAATAATCCTGGCATTTCACTAATTGTTAAAAACTTACACTTTAATTTCTACTTCAACACCACTGGGCAATTCCAGTTTCATCAATGCATCAACTGTTTTTGCAGTTGAGCTGTAGATGTCGATTAGTCTCTTGTAAGAAGAGAGTTCGAACTGCTCACGAGACTTTTTGTTAACGAAAGTCGAGCGGTTCACAGTAAAGATACGCTTGTGCGTAGGCAGAGGTATCGGGCCGCTAACAACTGCACCGGTAGCCTTAACCGTCTTCACGATCTTCTCGGCAGACTTGTCTACCAGAGAATAATCGTAAGACTTTAATTTAATTCTGATCTTTTGGCTCATATTTATTATATGTTTCTAAATTATTTGATCAAATCAGCACGACCCTGTACTTCTGTCAGTACCTGCTTAGCAATAGAAGAAGATACCTGAGCATAGTGCGAGAACTGCATTGAAGAAGTTGCACGACCTGAAGTGATAGTACGCAGTGCAGTAACATAACCGAATGTCTCAGCCAATGGAACCTTAGCCTTCACGATACGGGCTCCCGTACGGCTAGTCTCCATACCCTCAACTTGTCCACGACGCTTGTTCAAGTCACCGATAACGTCACCCATGCTCTCTTCTGGAGTAACAACCTCCATCTGCATGATCGGTTCCATCAAAGCAGGGCCTGCCTTTTCAGAAGCGTTCTTGAACGCTTGGATAGCGGCGATCTCGAAAGACAACTGGTCAGAGTCAACCGGGTGGAAAGAACCATCGATCAAAGTCACTTTCAGCTTGTCAAGCGGATAACCTGCCAACACACCGTTCTTCATAGCCTTCTCGAAACCTTTCTGTACGGACGGGATAAATTCCTTAGGAATGTTACCACCCTTCACCTCATCGATGAATTGCAAAGTACCCTCGAAGCTCTCGTCAGCCGGCTCCATACGAACGATGATATCAGCGAACTTACCACGACCTCCAGATTGCTTTTTGTAAACCTCGCGAAGCTCAACCGGCTGCGTGATAGCCTCCTTATAAGTAACCTGCGGACGGCCTTGGTTACATTCAACCTTGAACTCACGACGCAAACGGTCGACAATGATATCCAAGTGAAGCTCACCCATACCGCTAATTACAGTCTGACCTGTTTCTTCGTTAGTCTGAACACGGAATGTAGGATCCTCCTCGGCCAACTTAGCCAAGCCCATACCCAACTTATCCATATCCTTCTGAGTCTTAGGCTCTACAGCGATACCGATAACCGGATCAGGGAAGTCCATAGATTCCAATGTGATCGGAGCGTTTTCGTCACACAGCGTATCCCCAGTACGGATATCCTTGAAACCAACACCTGCTCCGATATCACCACAACCAATCACCTCCATCGGGTTCTGTTTGTTAGAGTGCATCTGGAACAAACGGGAGATACGCTCTTTCTTTCCGGAACGAGTGTTCAACACATAAGAACCAGCGTTGATAGAACCTGCGTATACACGGAAGAAGCACAAACGACCTACATACGGGTCGGTAGCGATCTTAAATGCCAACGCCGTCAATGGCTCCTCGAACAAAGGTTTACGAGTGATTATTTTATCAGGATCTGAAGGATCCGTACCCTCGATAGCCGGAGTATCTTCAGGAGAAGGCAAAAACGCGCAAACTGCATCCAATAAAGTCTGTACACCTTTGTTCTTGAATGAAGATCCGCAAGTCATCGGGTTGATCTGCATAGCCAATGTTCCCTTACGGATAGCCGTGTGAATTTCTTCTTCTGTGATAGTCGAAGGATCATCGAAGTATTTTTCCATGATCGCGTCGTCACATTCTGCCAAAGCCTCAAGCATCTTGTCGCGCCACTCCTCAGCCTCAGCTTGCAAGTCTGCCGGGATCTCCTCTACGCTATACTCGGCACCCATAGTCTCATCGTGCCAGAAGATAGCCTTCATCTTGATCAAGTCGACAACACCCTTGAAAGTCTCCTCAGCTCCGATAGGGATCTGGATCGGACAAGGATTAGCTCCTAATACGTCCTTCAATTGGCGTACTACCTCATAGTAGTTAGCACCCGAGCGGTCCATCTTGTTTACGTAACCGATACGAGGTACATTATATTTATCAGCCTGACGCCATACAGTTTCAGACTGGGGCTCAACACCACCTACGGCACAGAAAGTAGCAACAGCACCATCCAGTACACGAAGAGAACGCTCAACCTCAACCGTGAAGTCCACGTGTCCCGGAGTATCAATCAAGTTGATTTTATAACGGTTGCCCAAATAGTTCCAGAATGTAGTCGTAGCAGCGGAAGTAATCGTGATACCACGCTCCTGCTCCTGCGCCATCCAGTCCATCGTAGCAGTACCATCATGCGTTTCACCGATCTTATGGGTCAGACCGGTGTAAAACAAGATACGTTCAGAAGTAGTTGTTTTACCAGCGTCAATGTGAGCCATGATACCGATGTTCCTAGTGAACATCAATTGCTTATCGTTGTTTGCCATATTCTTTTTATTGCCTTAAAAATTAAAATCTGAAGTGAGCGAATGCACGGTTAGCTTCGGCCATACGGTGCATATCTTCTTTTCTCTTGAATGCTCCGCCCTGGTTATTGAAAGCATCTACAATCTCTGCAGACAACTTGTCAGCCATAGTCTTACCTCCACGTTTACGAGCGAAGATAATAAGGTTCTTCATAGAAATTGACTCTTTACGATCCGGGCGGATTTCAGTAGGTACTTGGAAAGTAGCACCACCAACACGGCGAGATTTCACTTCGACTTGAGGAGTAATGTTGTCGAGTGCAGCTTTCCAAATTTCGAGAGCGGACTTTTCTTCGTTAGGCATTTTGGCCTTAACTGTTTCCAAAGCGGAATAGAAAATTTCGAAGGCAGTATTCTTCTTGCCATCATACATCAAATGGTTAACGAATCTCGTAACCTTAACATCACCGAAAACAGGATCCGGGAGGATCTGTCTTTTCTTTGGTTTTGCTTTTCTCATTTTGTTTTCAAAAATTTGTTCTTGTCGTTGGTTGCCTTTAATTTGTCTTCAACGGTTCCGCTGAACCATTTACTCAACCTTATAGCCTATCCAAATAACTCAAACCAGCTTTAATACTTAAATTTAAATCTCAGTTTGAAGGCATGTAATTAATTACTTCTTCTTACCTTTTGCGGCAGCTGCTGCCTGCCCCGGTTTCGGACGCTTAGCTCCATATTTGGAACGTCTTTGCGTACGGCCGTTAACACCCGCTGTATCCAACGTACCACGTACGATGTGATAACGCACACCCGGAAGGTCCTTTACACGACCACCACGTACCAATACGATAGAGTGCTCTTGCAAGTTGTGTCCTTCTCCCGGAATATAGGAGTTTACTTCCTTACCATTTGTCAAACGAACTCTCGCTACTTTACGCATTGCAGAGTTAGGTTTCTTCGGAGTTGTAGTATAAACACGAACGCAAACGCCACGTCTCTGCGGACATGCGTCCAATGCGGGTGATTTACCCTTTTCCACCAAAGTTTCCCTTCCTTTTCTAACTAATTGCTGAATTGTAGGCATTTCTTTCCTTTTTTAAACTTTGAATGTGTTATTATTATTTATCTAATCTTTTCCTATTTCGAGCCGCAAAGTTACGCATTATTTTCGGACAATCAATAAGTTGTGCCTGTTTTTTTCGTATACTCCGCACTAAAAACGGTGCAAAGGTACATATTTGTTCCCGTTTGGCAAGGTAGGCCCTAGCCGTATTTATTAATATTTAACATTCACTGTCTCTATTTACCTCACTGGCACGTAAAGCGACTGGTGGCGGGTGCCGATATCACGCAATTTACCCGCCTCGACAAATTGATGCAGGCGGCGGCTGGCCGTACTGCTCGTCAGGCCGCAAAGCCGCTGGAAGGCGACACGGGTCATATATTCATGCTCGGCAAAATAACTCGCGAGCAATTGGTCGATACGATCAGGCTCCAATTGGCGGGAATGGGATTTGTACTTGGCTCGTTCCAGCGTCATCGTCTTCAAGCTATCTTTCAGCTCTACCTCGGGACGGAAAGCCACGGACTTGAAACGGATGGACTCCGCACGTATCTCGTGCGTGGATTGTACGGCCGGGCATTGCAACGTGACTTACAAATACCCCAACCCATCGATATGTACACGTTTTCCTTCACGCAAATATTCCGCTGTCACCTCGCTTAAAGAGATAAGCACGGCGGCTACGTCTGCCGGCGTGACGGTACACCGTCCATGGATACGTTTGGCCAGATCATCCGTATCGATCGTGCCGGATGATACGATACGTGCGTGAAAACGAGGACGCTTCGTGCTGTCCTTCGATACCGGAGTCTTGTAAAAGTCATATTTTGCTGCCATATATCTAGTATGAGATTAAAAAGGTTATTCATCGAAACATCGTATGCTATTAGTCATTTCACAAGGGTGATATGATCTTTTCACCTATGTGAAACGATCGTTTCATGATTGTGATACGTTCTTTTCACATAGGTGAAAAGATTATAAGCACTTAACAAAGGTACTACATCCATACCACTTAAACAATAGTTTTCCCTAGTATTTCGCACAGATTACTTTTATTTCAAATGACAATATAAACATTTGGAAAACCGCAAGTTAACAGCTTATATCCGCAAAATGAAACAGTAAAAACAACCTCTAAAACATAGCGTCATGAAAACTGTATTGGATTTTTTAGGCCAATTATGGCTTCGCTTCTTAAAACCGGACGGGTCGATCACCGTACCACACCCAAACGAAGGTAAAGCGAAACGATCGAGCAACAGCAACTCTATCCTTCAAAAGAGTCTGGAGACTTTCCTCCAAGAACGGATCGAATTCCACTTCAACTTGTTGAGCGAGGAGACTGAATATCGATACAAACAATTGGAAACGGATCGCTTCTATCCGGTGACGCAACGTGACCTAAATAGCATTTGCATGGAGGCAAGACGGACGGGGATCGATTGCAGGGATCGGGATGTGAATCGTTTCGTATATTCAAAAGAAGTAAAAGAGTATCATCCTTTCCGGCAATATATGGAGTGGTTACCCGAATGGGACGGGAAAGACCGGGTAAGTGATCTGGCACGACGGGTCTCCTCAGAACCGTTATGGGTGGAGGGGTTTCATCGCTGGATGCTCGCCTTGGCCTCGCAATGGATGGGTTCGGACCGAATGCACGCAAATAGCTTGGCTCCCATTTTAGTCAGCGAGCGTCAAGGATGTCAGAAGTCTACCTTTTGCAAGTCGCTGATGCCTTCTTCGCTAGTCCGCTATTACACGGATAGCGTAGACCTTAGCGGCTCGACGCAAATGGAGCAGAAGCTGATGGATTGTTCGGACTCATCAACCTCGATGAGTTCGACCGGTTGTCCGACCGTAAAATGGCTTTACTGAAAAATTGGATGCAGATGGCCGGAATGAACGTACGCAAGGCACACGCCAAGCATTTCCCCCCTACCCCGCCTAGCCTCATTTATTGGCACTACGAACCAGAAGAACCTATTAAGCGACCCCACTGGAAGCCTCCGTTTCCTATGCGTGGAGGTGCAAAGCAAGATTAATTGCGAAGGTATCGAGCATGATCAAATCTACGCCCAGCTGAAAAACGAGTTACAAAAAGGAGAGCGCCATTGGTTCACCTCCGCAGAGGAGGAGGCGATCATGCGATCGAATGAGGCTTTCTATAAACGTCCGATCGAGGAAGATGTGTTCCACGCCTGCTTCCGGGCCGCATGTCCGGGAGACCTAAATGTAAATGCAGCCGTGAAACCTATGTCATCGAAATCATCCCTAGCACTTAAATCTTCTCTCCAGCTCCTCATCTGTCAGCATGGAGATAATCGTCTTTCCATCCGGGGTCAGGTTCGAGTCCGAACAAGAGAACAGGGAGGCGATCAGATGATCCATCTCTTCCAAGGATAAGGATTTGCCGGGACGGATAGCGGCGGCTTTGGCTAAAGACAAGGCGATGGCCTCGCAGATTTTCTCATGCACTGCGCATCCGGTCTCGATCGCCCGGTCCACGATATCCTTTACCAAATTTACCGGATCAAGGTTCTCTATACCGGCGGGCAGGCCATTGATCGCGTAATTGTCATTTCCCAGATTGCTCAGATCAAAGCCGACGAAGCACAAATCCTCCAATAAGGAAGGCAGTACAGCCGCCTCGGCAGCGGTAAACTCTACGATCTCCGGGAATAAGACTTGTTGGGATACACCTTGTTGCTGACGGATATTCGACAGGTATTGGTCAAACAAGATACGCACATGCGCACGATGCTGGTCAATAATCGCCAGACCCGATTTCAAGGATGTCACGATATATCGCCCTTTATATTGATAGCAAGGATTGCTTACCTCCGTAAACAGTTTTTCCGGATCCGAAGCCTCGGCCGGCAATTCCTCGATCGGGGCATCCTCGAAAGTCTCGGACTCCCGTTGGACAGCCACTCGGTCGTTCTCAAACCCTTGATATAATTTAGACCAATCGAATTCCGGTTTTTTATAGGAAGTAGTGTCAAACGGATTATAACTGGAATCCACTTGCACTTTCGGGGCCTTATAAGTACTAGGCTCACTTTTCTTGACCGGGTTGTAAACAGGAATATCGATCGCGTCCTCCACATCGAAATCAATCGTAGGGATAGCGCTCGATTTAGCCAACGCCTCCCGGGTAGCGGCCATCAAGATCTGCCAGATCGGTTGCTCGTTCTCAAACTTAATCTCCGTCTTTGTCGGATGGATATTGACATCGATCGAGGAGGGATCCAACGTGAAATAAACAAAATAATTCGGCATATCCCCGGCAGGAATCAATTGCTCATAAGCCTGCATGATCGCCTTATGGAAATAAGGATGCTTCATATAACGACCATTCACAAAAAAAAACTGCAATGCCCCTCGCTTCTTCGCCGAGTCCGGACGCCCCACGAAACCGGAAATAGTCACCATGGAACTTTGGGCATCCAGAGAGAGCAACTTCTGGTTTAAACTCTTACCATATATATTAATGATGCGCTGACGTAACCCCGACTCGGGCAGATTGAATATCTCCGCATCATTATGATAAAGAGACATACCCACCTGCGGATTCACCAAGGCGATTCGCTCGAACTCATTGATGATATTCCGGAATTCCGTCTCATTCGACTTCAAGAATTTCCGGCGGGCGGGAACATTAAAGAAAAGATTCTTTACCGAGAAGATACTTCCCTCGTTACAAGCCTCCGGCTCGATACTCTCCAGATTGGAACCCGCGATGGATAGGCAAGTGCCAAGCTCGGTCCCTCTAGCCCGGGTACGCAACTCTATATGGGCGACAGCGGCGATAGAGGCCAATGCCTCACCTCGGAAACCCATCGTATGCAAAGAGAATAAATCCTCGGCCGTAGAAATCTTAGAAGTAGCGTGCCGCTCAAAAGCCATGCGAGCATCCGTCTCGGACATACCTTTCCCGTCATCGATCACCTGTATCAATGTCTTACCCGCATCCTTAATGTTCACTTGGATATTGGAAGCGCCAGCGTCCACCGCATTCTCGACCAACTCTTTAACGACAGAGGCCGGACGTTGAATCACCTCTCCCGCCGCGATTTGATTGGCGATATGGTCCGGAAGTAAATGAATGATATCGCTCATTACCAGAACAAATACCAAAAGAAAGCAGCCAAGACCGCCAAGGCCACCGCCAGTTTCACATTCTTATACCTACGAGCCCGGGAATCCTCGCCTCGCCCCACGCTTTTCTTCAGATGCGAGGTACCTTCAATGAAAGTTCCCTTGATATGCGGCTTATATTCCTCCAACGGCTCCTCTACACCCATTTCACGTTTGACCTTGCTTATACGTTCCTCCAAGGCTTCCTTATGGGGGTCCCAATAAATAGGCTTATGATCAAATTGACGCGGCTTGCGCATGTTATAAAACGAGAAAAGTGCCATAGCTTTACCTATTAATTATGAATACGACGCTAATGTACGAATTTATTGCTTCTTTTCGGAGCATCTTGAGCTTTTTCTTTTCACGACCTGATAAATATCATCCTTGTCTTTAGGACGGATATAATCAAACCAATAAAAGTCTTTCAAGTATTTCTGGTCGGGCTTCAAATCAGGAATAGGGGTCATCGTACCTGTTGGAGTCGGCCAGATTTTCAGTTTATCCAACTTATTGTCTTTTAGCCAGATCGTAAGGAAACCGCTTTTGGTCTCGTTCATGCCGACCATCGAACCGTCCTTCTCCAAGGGGAAAAATATAGATTCGGCGTTGCCCGACACATCGATCTGATTCACGACCTGTCCCTCGAAATAAGCCTTCAAGTCATTTCCCTTTAATTGATTGAATGCGGTAGAATCGATTTGCTGTATTGCGAAAGCGAATTGCTTCACGTGAGCGAAATCGATCGAGCTATCATTCATAAATATCAAGATCGTATCCCCATAGATCTGATACTGTTCATTCCAAACGATAGGGTCCGTATACATATATAATATAGAGTCTCTTGTATTAAACTGCATCGAATCGCAAACACCTTGCATATCCGTCCGATAGAAACGGACGCCGTAATAAGCTTTTACTTCCCGGTAAAGGGAGTCCACCGTAGTCATCTTCAAGGTATCACCATGCAGAAACAATGTATCCCCTTGGCTGAATTCCAAGAAACGGGCGCTATCCGTAGCGAAAGCATACTCGCTCTTCTCATTGTAAAAGCCATATTGGCCTTCCAGCATGACATGCTGCGCCGTGTCTTGCAGACTCATATTACCGAACGCTTCCCCAAAACCCAGTTCCCGGTTGTAGGCGATAGAGTCGCCCGTCAAGATACGGTCGCCGGAAACCACCTGAGAACGATCCAATAGCAAAGAGGTATTATTCACGGTATCGTACCAACCTCTGGAAGAATAGATCGTGCCGCTATCCGAGACGATTATGGATGGTCCGAGGATCGTGGCGATCTTCGAGTCCGTATTATAATGCAAGGTATCGGAATACAACGTGAATTGCTCATTCTCCAGACGGACGCTATCATTGAAGATAGCCAATTTCGTACTAGGCGAATATTGCCCATAAAAAGAAGAGAGCTGATTCAAGGAATCGACAATCAGACCTCCGTCGAAATAATATCCGATATCCGGGATTCGCTCATAGTTCAAGCTATCCGTAAACAGGGTAACCTGCCCATTCTCCATGCGGACATTCTCCCGCAAATAAGCGATCTGGGTATTTCCATCGTAAAACAGGTAATTTCCATACACGAACAAGGTATCCCCTTGTTCCATCCGGACATTACTAAACGCTTCCAAGGAATTGGTCTGCTCAAAGAAATATGCGCTATCGCAATACATATACGAACTATCATGGCGAAAACAAACATCACCATTCAGTACTTGAGCCTCGGCGTTCCTCTCCTTATCGAACGAAAGCGTATTCGCATGCTCCAAAAAGACCTTCGTCTTCTTGGGAGCGACACTATCTTTGGCGGCTACCACCGTGCTATCTTGCGTTTGCGCAAATACGCCAACCGATAAAGCACACGATAAGAGCGCTAGAAATAACCTGTTAATTAGTCTCATTCCTTAATCCAACCCGGATATTTGAAATCACAATTCCTCCAACCGTCACTAATACGCACGTAGGTTGATTTTTGTTTCTTCGTGATCCAGTCGTTCAATAATTCCTCACGTTTCTTAGCCTCTACGATCGCTTTCAAAGCTTGGAAGTCATCGGCCAAATTCGCCTTATGTCCTTCCGTCCGAGCTTTCAGCTTAACAATAGCTACTACCTCTTTCTGCTTGTTCGTCAACATGGTAAAAGGCTTGGAGATCTCTCCGACTTTCATGCCATATACCACCTTACCGATTTCCTGCGGAAGTTCTTGCATCTCGAACTTAGGGGTTCCCATATTGCTGCTCTCGTAATCTTGGTTTACCATCAAACCCTTATTATTACGTGTATCCTTGTCATAAGAGACGAATGTAGCGGCTTCCTCAAACGTGAACTTATTCGCCTGCAAATCATTGTACAATGAATCCAGACGAGTGGTAGCATCCGCCAACTCCTTATCGGAAACCTTCGGTTTCAATAAGATATGGCGGCAGTTGATACGGTCTCCACGCTTTTCGATCAATTGGATGATATGGTAACCATACTCCGTCTGTACGATCTGGGAGACACGTTTCGGGTCTTTCAAGTTGAACGCAACGTTCGCGAACTCCGGCAACAGCTGTGTCTTGCTCATGAAACCTAACTCCCCTCCTCGAGACGCCGAACCCGGATCTTCCGAGTACAAACGAGCCAACGTAGAGAATTCCATCTTACCGGAATTAACTTGCTCCGTGAAATCACGTAAGCGGGCCTTGATGGCGTCTGTTTCCTCAAACGGAATCTTCGGTTCCAAGGTAACGATTTGCACCTCTACAGTCGTAGGGATGTTCGGCAGGCTATCCTGAGACAACTGGCTGAAATATTTACGCACCTCGGAAGGTGTCAGCTTGATCTCGCCGATCAATTGATGCTGCATCTGTTGCACTACCTGCTGCTCCCGCACCATCTCCTTACGCTCATCCTTGATCTGGGAAAATTTCTTACCGAAATATTCCTCCAATTTCTCGCGAGACCCGATTTGGTTCACAGCCATGTTCATCCATTGATCCACGCTCTGGATCACTTGGTTCTCGTTCACGGTAATACTATCGATCTTAGCTTGATTCAGATATAGTTTCTGTATCGCCATCTGCTCCGGGATCACGCAATACGGGTCGCCATCCAAACGGACCCCCTCGTTTTGATTATACAAACGCTGCGTCTCAATATCCGAACGTAAAATAGCGTCATCTCCTACCACCCACACAATTTCATCGATCACATTGTCTTGCGCCATTACAATGCAAGAACAACAGGCAAGAAAGAATACACTTAAAATCTTTTTCATCATGTCTACCCATTTATAAAATTAGAGATCACGGCTCGGAATGGAATTCCACGTCACCGCTCCGGATCGCATCGTTATATAACTCGTCTTCAAATTTTTTCAAGAATTCAACTTTTCGTTGGTTGACCAGCATTTCCGTGACGTGCGAACTGGCATAATCATATGGCTCCACACTGCCGGAAGGTAAATATTCCTTGATATTCAACAGATAACAATAACTGCTATCCGCCACCTCAACATACTTATTCGCCTTCAGAAACGCATTCGGATTCGACACATGGATCGGTATATTATCCATTACCTCATCGAAATCAACCCATTTGTCGTAAAAGTACTCATAAATCGTGGCATTTTGCACACTATACTTCTCAATTTTTTCTAAAGAGGCCACATCTGTGGATTTGTACCACTTTTTGACATCGGTAAGTCCCGGGGCATCAACCGGGATTTTCAAGAATAATCCCTTGATCAAGCCTTTATCCAAGATAAACTTTTTCTGGTTTTCCTCGTAATAGTTTAATTTATCACTTTCCCGGATATCAGTTTTCAGCTTCTCCTCCACCAATCGTTCCTGATAACGGTAACGAACCAAGGAACGCCTGTACTCCTCTACCAATTTATCGACCTCCTCTTTCTCATCCCCTAAGTTACGCAAAGCCACATCGTACACCAATACATCCTTTACCCATTTCTTGGTAAAGCCCTCGGCCAGCAACAGACTATCTGCGGAGGAAATCCCCCGGGGTATTAGCTTATTCACCTCCGAACGATTTAGGGTACGTCCTTTCACGCTAACCAAGACATCCGTAGTATCAGCTGGCTGAGAACCTTTACAGGCACCCAACAACACAACGAACGTTAGGAACATGAAGACTATCCTCATATCTATCTTTATTTTATTTCTTTAGTTTCTTCAATAATTTCCAGTTGACAGTCACCGGATATTTTTTATTCAAATCCGCAATCCACTTCGCTTCCAACACCTTCTGCTGGGCGGAGGGTTTGCTCCAGATCTCCCGGTTGCTGACCTCAAACAACAGAATCCCATCCCGGTACTCCTGCATCAAATGAGGGATCTCCGGATGTTTTGTCTCCAGATTCTTACGCTCGGCGGTCGTTACGATATCGCGGATAAACAAATCATAGATCTCTTGCATAAAATCACCCGCATACGTTTTTGTCGAGAACGGACAACGTTGGATATAATAAGCGAACTCCGCTTGCGGGAAATCCTTTCCATCCAATTGCATAAGCGTCTTGTTCATATCCTTCGCTTTCTCATAAAACGCCTCGTCCGTGGGGAAACAATCATTACATAACGCTTGCAGCTCCGCATAGGCTTCCGGATAGAAAACGTATCCGTATTCTTTTTTCATACGATCGTCGAAAGCTTTATATAACTCGAAGTTACGTTCACCCTGCCCCATACGTCTCGACAAAGCTTTTTCCTCTTCCTCAAACGAAGGGCGTCCCTTCTTATCGATCAACTTAATGATATGGTAACCAAAACGAGTTTCCACCACCTCGGATAAATCACCCCGGCTTGCTCAACGCAAAAGCGGCTTGCTCAAAAGGCTGGACCATCTCGCCTACCCCAAACCAAGGTAATACTCCCTCTTTCTTAGCGGAAGCAGCATCCCCAGAATATTCTTTCGCTAACTCGCCAAAATCAGCTCCCTCTTGTACTTGCTTATAGATAGCTTGCGCTTTTGCCAGAAAAGCCGATGAGTCCTGAATAGCGGAATCTTTCGGGAAGGCGATCAAGATATGAGCGACATGTATCCGCCCCGGATTGGGTTTACGACTATGGACTTTTATCAAATGAAATCCTAATTTCGTGCGAACCGGTTCAGACACCACGCCAATCGGCAAGGAATAGGCGGCATCCTCAAACACTTTTAGGGATTGCATCGGGAGCAAGCAACGTACATATTCGCAAGCGACATGCTCCTTATCCTTCTCGGCCAAAGCTTTTCCGACTGTTTCCATATCCTCTCCTTTCTGGAGACGTTCGTATACTCGCATGGCTTCTTGATATACAGCTACCGTATCTTTGGAGACCGTCTTCTCCGGCAAACGGAATAAGATGTGGGTCAACTCTACCGAGTGATCCCCACGGTCATATACCGCACGGGCAGCCGCTTTCTCACCCTCCTTATCCGACATATAGCTATCGATCAACTGAGCCCGGTATCCATCCAGCTCACTTTTGAATGAGGATGTCTGGTCGATCCCTAAAGATTCCGCCTCCGCTACTTTTAGCTTAAAATTTTTAAATAGCTCGACATAGTTTTTGACGGACTTTGTATTCGATAAATCCACCTCTCCATTCTTCTCCGCGATAAAAATAAATTCAGATAAAGGCACTTGTTTTCCAGCGACCGTCATAACGACCGAATCGGATGCGGTTTGAGCGTTAACTGTCACACAAGCGAATACCCCTAATGAAATAAGTAACTTTTTCATCAAAAATTCTTTTACCATAGCACGAATATACATTACAAAAATAACACTAATCTAACGGAGAGCCGACAAGAAAAGTATGCTATCCCATTAAATTAGTGTTTTTTATAAAACGTAAAACTTGTATTACTATTCACCGCGGCTATAATTCGGAGCCTCTTGCGTGATCGCTACGTCATGCGGATGGCTCTCTTGCACACCTGCGTTGGTGATTCGAGTAAAACGAGCTTTATGCAACTCCTCGATATTATGAGCCCCGCAATAACCCATTCCCGCACGTAAACCACCTACCATTTGGTAAATGACCTCATACAAAGAACCCTTAAACGGAACACGGGCAGCGATTCCCTCCGGAACCAGCTTCTTCACGTCGTCCTCCACATCTTGGAAATACCGATCCTTGGACCCCTTTTGCATAGCTTCCAACGACCCCATTCCACGGTAAGACTTAAACTTTCGGCCATTGAAGATAATCGTATCGCCCGGCGACTCCTCTACACCCGCCAACAGAGATCCCATCATCACGGAAGATCCACCAGCGGCGATCGCCTTCACGATATCACCGGAGTAACGCAAGCCACCGTCGGCGATCAAAGGCACACCAGTTCCTTCCAACGCCTTCGCCACATCGTAAATAGCCGACAACTGGGGAACACCCACACCAGCGATCACACGAGTTGTACAAATCGAACCCGGACCGATACCTACCTTCACGGCGTCCGCCCCGGCTTCCACTAAATATTTAGCAGCCTCGCCCGTAGCGATATTACCGACCACACAATCAATATGCGGATATTGCGCCTTAATCTGTTTCAAGACATCCACCACACCTTTTGAGTGACCATGTGCCGTGTCGATCACCAAAGCATCCACCCCGGCATCCACCAAAGCGGCTACACGCTCGAAGGTATTGAACGTAACGCCTACACCGGCAGCTACACGCAAACGACCTTTCGAATCCTTGCAAGCCTTCGGTTTATCTTTCGCTTTCGTTATATCTTTATAGGTAATCAAGCCGATCAACTTATTATGGCTATCGACCACCGGTAACTTCTCGATCTTATGTTCCTGAAGGATCTGAGCGGCGGCCTCCATATCCGTAGATTGTCCGGTTACGACCAAATTCTCTTTCGTCATCACCTCGTCGATAGAACGGTTCATGTCCTTCTCGAAACGCAAGTCACGGTTTGTCACGATACCTACCAAATACCCGCCTTCATCCACAACAGGTATACCGCCGATCTTATATTCTGCCATCATAGCCAACGCATCGGCCACACGTTTTCCCTTCGTGATTGTTACGGGATCATAGATCATTCCATTCTCCGCACGTTTAACGGTCTGGACCTGCTTTGCCTGCTCGGCGATCGTCATGTTTTTATGAATCACACCAATACCTCCCTCACGGGCGATAGCGATAGCCAACTTGGCCTCGGTAACCGTATCCATAGCGGCCGACACCATCGGTATATTCAATGTGATATTACGTGAAAACTTTGTCGTGAGATCGACATTACGAGGAAGAACTTCCGAATAAGCTGGGATTAACAATACATCGTCAAACGTTAACCCGTCCATAACTAACCTGTCTGCAATAAATGACATAAAACGTATGCTTTAAAAATTATTGCGCGCAAATATACGACTTTTCACGCAATAAATCGATACGGGAGAAATTAAAAATTCGATTCGGAAGAAAATAAACTTTCATCCGAACGAAAACAAAATTCCTTCCGAAGGAAAAATAAATCTCTTTCGGAAGGAACAATAAGCTTCTTTATTTGTTTTTTCTTTAGAGTGGAACCGGGCCACCCTCCCATTAGTTTGCCATTTCAGACAAGAACTTGATACGGACCAAGCGAATCTCCTCTTCCGTATAGTCACCGCCTAATTCCTCAATGGCGTCTTCCAGACCGTCGGTCTCCGAATCCTTGAAATACTCGTAAATATCCTCGATATGATCCTCATCCATCACATCGTTCAAGAAATAATCGATATTGATACGTGTACCGGAATAAACGATCGCCTCGATCTCATCCAAAAGCTCGGTGAACTCAAGTCCGTTAGTCAACGCGATCTCGTCCAGCGCCACCTTACGGTCGATCCGCTGAATGATTGAGACCTTCAACTTGGACTTATTAGCGACCGTACGTACGCGCAAATCCTCCGGACGCTCAATCTCGTTCTCCTCTACATGTTTCTTGATCAACTCAATGAACTCCTTGCCATAACGTTTCGCCTTACCAGCGCCCACTCCCGGGATATTCTGCAACTCGTCCAACGTGATCGGATAAGTAGTAGCCATAGCCTCCAAAGAGGGATCTTGGAAAATCACGAAAGGCGGAACTTCCAACCGCTTGGATAATTTCTTACGCAAATCCTTCATCATGGAATAAAGAACCGGGTCTACCGCACAAGAGGCGCCCCCACGAACCGGAACTTCCTCTTCCTCTTCCTCGAATTCATTGTCCTCGGTAATCTTGAACGATACCGGCTTCTTCATGAACTCCTTACCTTTTTCCGTGATTTTCAGCAAACCATAATTCTCAATATCCTTCGCTAAATAGCCAGCGATTAAAGCCTGACGAATAACGGCGTTCCAAGTTTTATCATCCTCGTCCTGTCCGGAACCGAAGACCTCTAATTCATTGTGCTTGTAATTTTGGATTTCGGAGGTTTCGTTACCTACCAAAATATTTACGATATAATCTGCCTTAAACTTTTCTTTCAACGTACTGATAACCTCCAGTACCGCGCTTAACAATTCCTTCGCTTCCACCTGCTTCTTTGGGTTCAAACAATTATCACAATTACCACAATTATCTTCCAGGTATTCCTCACCGAAATAATGCAATAGCACTTTTCTCCGGCAGACGGAAGTCTCGGCATAGGCTGCAGTCTCTAAAAGCAACTGTTTGCCGATTTCCTGTTCGGCCACGGGCTTTCCTTGCATGAATTTCTCCAATTTTTGCAAGTCCTTATAAGCATAGAAAGCGATACATTGGCCTTCTCCGCCATCCCTACTGGCACGACCGGTTTCCTGGTAATAACCTTCTAGGCTCTTCGGGATATCGTAATGAATCACATAACGGACATCCGGCTTGTCGATACCCATACCGAAAGCGATCGTAGCCACGATCACATCCGCCTGTTCCATCAGGAAGGCATCCTGATTGGCGGAACGTACTTGCGAATCCATTCCCGCATGGTAAGGCAACGCCTTTATCCCGTTGGCTTTCAAGATGTCGGCAAATTCCTCCACCTTTTTACGGCTCAAACAATATACAATACCCGATTTACCTTCGTTGGCCTTAATATATTTAATGATCTCGCGGTCTATATTCGTTCCTTTCGGACGAACCTCATAATACAAATTAGAGCGGTTGAAGGATGATTTAAAGACTGTAGCGTCTATCATACCCAGATTCTTCTGGATATCGTGCTGCACCTTAGGTGTAGCGGTAGCGGTCAGAGCGATTAACGGACGTTTACCGATCTCATTGATAATCGGACGGATTCTTCGATATTCCGGACGGAAATCATGTCCCCATTCCGAGATACAATGCGCCTCGTCCACCGCATAGAAAGAGATCTTTACCTGACGCAGAAAATCCACGTTCTCTTCCTTGGTCAAGGACTCCGGTGCTACATACAGCAACTTGGTACGTCCTGATAATATATCCGATTTCACCTGGTCGATAGCCGACTTATTCAAAGAGGAATTGATAAAATGGGCGACCCCATCTTCCTCACTGAAATTCCGCATCGCGTCCACCTGATTCTTCATCAAAGCGATCAACGGAGATATCACGATCGCGGTTCCTTCCATTAGTATGGATGGTAATTGATAACAAAGAGATTTACCTCCCCCCGTCGGCATTAATACAAAAGTATCCTTCCCGGCCAGCACGTTCTCAATAATAGCCTTCTGGTTCCCCTTAAAGGTACCGAAGCCAAAGTGCCGATTTAGCTCTTCTGTTAAATGATCCTTCTTTGCCATACTTCGTATTATTTATAGTAAACCGCCTACGTTTACGCGACCTGTAAACGGTTCACGTCCGATTTTTCAGATTTCTCTTTCGCATACTCCAACGTTACATGGAGTTCCTTTACTTTTTGAGATGGCATACTGTACATAGCGTCCATCATCACGGCTTCTACGATTGAACGTAACCCACGGGCACCCAGCTTAAACTCAAGCGCCTTATCCACGATAAACTCATAGACTTTCTCATCGAACGTCAGCTTAATGCCATCCATCTCGAACAATTTGACGTATTGCTTGATAATGGAGTTCTTCGGCTCGGTCAAGATGTTACGAAGCGTATCACGATCCAGCGGATTCAGATACGTGAGGATAGGTAAACGACCGATAATCTCCGGGATCAAGCCAAACGACTTCAAATCAGTCGGGGTGATGTATTTCAGTAAATTATTCCGGTCTACGGTAGCCGTATCCAAACTAGCCGAATAACCGACCACACGGGTATTTAAGCGTTGAGCGATCTTCTTCTCGATTCCATCGAAAGCACCACCGCAAACGAACAGGATATTCTTCGTATCCACCGCAATCATCTTTTGCTCCGGATGCTTACGTCCCCCCTGAGGAGGCACATTCACGATCGATCCTTCTAGAAGTTTCAGCAAACCTTGCTGTACACCCTCACCGCTGACATCCCGAGTGATAGACGGATTATCGCTCTTACGTGCGATCTTATCGATCTCATCGATGAAGACGATACCCCGTTGGGCCGCCTCCACATCATAATCCGCCGCTTGCAATAGCCGGGTCAAGATACTCTCAATATCCTCCCCCCACGTAACCTGCCTCGGTAAGTACCGTAGCGTCCACGATAGCGAACGGGACATGCAATAACTTAGCGATCGTACGGGCTAACAAAGTCTTGCCCGTACCGGTAGCGCCCACCATGATAATATTAGATTTCTCAATCTCTACATCATCGGCGGTAACCTTTTGAAGTAAACGCTTGTAATGGTTGTACACCGATACCGACAGATAACGCTTCGCGTCATCCTGCCCGATCACGTACTGATCCAAGAAAGTCTTGATATCTTCCGGTTTAGGCAGATCTTTCTGCTTCAAACCAAAAGAAGTTTTCTTACCTCCTGTCTGCTCCTTTACGATCTCATACGCCTGCCGGGCACAATCATCGCAAATACAACCAGAGATCCCATTGATAAGCAAATTAACATCACGGCTACTCCTGCCGCAAAACGTACATGTATCGCCTGTTGTTTTGGCCATAGTTTCTTATTGTTGTTTTTGTTATTTACGTGTTAAAACATCGTCGATCATGCCATACTTTTTCGCTTCCTCCGCGGTCATCCAGAAATCACGGTCGCCATCGCGCTCGATCTCCTCATAGGGTCTACCTGAATGATCCGAGATTATGGTGTACAGTTCTTTCTTAACCTTCAAGATCTCGCGAGCGGTAATCTCGATGTCTGAAGCCTGTCCTTGTACGCCGCCAAGCGGTTGATGGATCATTACACGGGAGTGCTTCAAGCCGAAACGTTTTCCCTTGGTTCCCGCCACCAATAAGACAGACGCCATAGAGGCGGCCATACCCGTACAAATCGTAGATACGTCGCTGGAGATAAACTGCATCGTGTCATAAATGCCATATCCTGCATAAACAGAGCCACCCGGAGAATTGATATAAATTGAAATATCCTTGCCCGGATCGCTTGAATCCAGATACAACAACTGCGCTTGAATCACGTTAGCGGTATAATCATCCACTTGCGTGCCCAAGAAAATAATACGGTCCATCATCAACCGAGAGAAGACATCCATTTGAGCGACATTCAGCTGTCGTTCCTCTATAATTGTCGGGGAGATATAGCTACTGGAGATGTTCATATAACTATCCAGAGCCGTACCACTCATACCTAAATGCTTTGTAGCATACTTTCTAAAATCTTCCATATTTTCTCCTATCTTTTATTTACCGAGAAGACGTAAAAAGGGATTTCCCTCTGTGACTTAACGGAAAAACAAAGTTATAAATAAATTTCTGAAAGAAACAATTTATTTCGCTATCCGCTAAGATATTTTTAGAGAGAAATCCCTTTTTTGATATAAAACAACCTCCTAAGAGGCCGAGTAAAGATCTTTTTATTCAAAAAGTTTGTTGAACTCGTCAGCGGTTACCTCCTTAACATCAAGTTCCACTTGCTCTTTCAACCAAGCAGCCAATTTCTCCTCAACCGCACGGTCGATGATGTTCTGAAGTGTTTGCTTATTTTTCAACATGTCTTTAGCGTAGTTGTCAAGTACATCCTCAGGTACAGACAACATGCCGTATTGAGCGAACTGAGCCTTAGCCACACGTTTAGCGAAGTTCTCGATGTCAGCGTCCTCAACCTTCAAGCCGTTCTTCTTAACCAAGTTCTCCTTGATCAACTGATATTTCAAATCCTGAAGGATCTGAGGGAAGTCCTCGTCGATCTTCTCTTTCGTATTCTTCTCGTTAGCGGCAAGCAACCAACGTTTCAATAAATCGTCAGCGAAATTCAACTCGCCAGCTCTCTCAACCAACATATCACGAGTATCTGTCAAGAACTTGAAGTCACTCTGAGGAGCGAATTGCTCTGCCAAAGCTTCCTTGATCTTGTTCTTGAATTCTTCCTCGCTGGTAACCACGTTCTCGCCAAATACCTTGTCGAACAACTCTTGGTTCATCTCTGCGTCTTTATGACGGGTGATCTCCTTGATCTCAAAGCTAAAGTCGCCTGTAGTCTCAGCCACTTTCTCTTTATCGATCTTCAAGAAAGAAGCGATCTCAGCCTCAGCACCCTCGTAAGCCTTATTCGGGTTGAATACCACTACGGCATTTACTTTAGCACCGATAAATTTAGCTTTTTCTTCCTCATCCTTGATATACATAGGCATCAAGACAGCATCCTCAACAACGATACCACCTTCTTTCGGGGCACCATTCTCAAGCTCGGCTACCGTACCTTTTACCATATCTTTTTCCTCAACCTCGTCTACCTTGTCGTAAGAACCGAAGTTTGAGCGATAAGCGTTTACTTGGTTATTTAGCATTTCTTCATCGATAGCGACTTGATAGAACGGAAGTTTATCGTTCTTGCTCAACTCGATATTGATCTCCGGAGCCAAAGCCACGTCAAAACAGAATTCGAAATCCTCTTCCTTATCGAAATCCAACGGCTTTTGCTCAGTCTCGTTAGGCATCGGCTCGCCTAAGATATGCAAATCGTTCTCACGGATATACTTGAACAGATTCTCAGAAACTAATTTGTTTATCTCCTCTACCAGCACGTGCTTTCCGTACATTTTTTTAACCATGCCCATAGGAACCATGCCCTTACGGAAACCCGGTACATTTGCTTTCTGACGGAAGTTACGCGCAGGCTCTTTTCAACCTGATCAGCATAGTCAGCTTTCACTATTTCCAATTTCACAATACCGCTTACGGCATCAATGTTTTTAAGCGAAACGTTCATTCTGAATGATTTATTTAATTAATAGTCGTATCGAATTTTAGGTCGCAAAATTAGACTTATTCTTTTAATCGTGCAAATTTTGATCTGTTTTTATTCTTTTGTTTATATTTGGCGGCAATTATTTACCCTTTGAATGAATCATTATGAGAATAAAAGGAATATATGCTACCCGTCCGGCGATAATCCAACTTTTGATCCTCTTGCTATTCTTATTGGCTGGAGCCGTTTTATCATCTATTATATCCACGGGCTTATTACTTGCGACCCACGGTTTACAGGCTGATATAACCCAAGACGCTAATTTAATGAGGCTCATTCAGTTCATCTCGGCGATCTGTACCTTTTTGCTACCATCTATCGCCATGGCTTGGATATGTAGTGACAATCCCCGCCATTATCTATCAGTCAAGAAAATCACAGACGGCAGGATCTGGATTCTCACCTTAGTTTGCGTGTTCTTATTTTCTCCGGTTATCAATTTGCTAGGATTGCTCAACAAGCAGATGGAGTTACCCGCGTTTATGGCTCCTATCGAGGAATGGATGCGGGCGCAAGAAACCCTCGCCGAACAACTGACGACGATCCTGTTATCCAGCGATAGCGTTTGGGTAATCCTGGCCAACCTTATCGTTATCGCCGTTACGGCCGGGATAACCGAGGAGTTCCTGTTCAGAGGAGCCTTGCAACGAGTGATCGGGAAATGGACCTCCAACCCTCATACGATCATATGGGTCGCCGCCATACTATTTAGCGCCTTCCATTTACAATTTTACGGATTCTTGCCCCGGATGATACTCGGAGCCTATTTCGGCTATCTACTCTATTGGAGCAAGAGCATCTGGATACCGGTGTTCGCCCACTTTGTCAATAATGCTTTCGCCGTAATAGGGATGTCGGACAGTCTGTCGTCTCAAGGATAACGAGTTTATCACAGGCGATATTCCCGCCGAGCATCTTTTGGACTTTTGTCTTATCGCCGCCTTATCTTTCCTGCTGTTCATACTGGTAAACAGGCGATTGAAACGACTGCTATAAGTCTTTCTTACGCAGCACAAAGTCTTTTCCCAAATATTTCTCGCGCACGATCTCGTTCTCGGCTAGTTGTTCGGCGGTTCCTTGGAAAAGGACTTTTCCCTCGAACAGGAGATAGGCCCGGTCACAAATACTCAATGTCTCGTACACATTGTGGTCGGTAATCAAGATTCCGATATTCTTATGTTTCAAGCGAGCCACGATTGTCTGGATATCTTGTACGGCGATCGGGTCTACACCGGCGAAAGGCTCATCCAACATAATGAACTTCGGATCGATCGCCAGACAGCGGGCAATCTCCGCACGACGCCGTTCTCCACCCGAAAGCTGGTCTCCCAAGTTTTTACGAACCTTATTCAAACCGAACTCTGAAATCAAGCTTTCCAGTTTCTCTTTTTGGTACTCAATGCTACGTCCCGTCATCCCCAAGACCGAGCGGATATTATCTTCCACCGTCATTTTCCGGAAAATCGAAGCCTCTTGCGCCAGATAGCCAATGCCGTTGCGAGCCCGCTTATAGACCGGGAATTTCGTAATCTCCATGTCATTCAAGAAGATCTTACCCTCGTTAGGAGTGACCAAACCTACTGTCATATAAAAGGTGGTCGTCTTTCCCGCTCCGTTCGGACCAAGCAAACCAACGATCTCCCCCTGTTTCACGTTAATCGATACATGATTCACGACCGTACGAGTCCTATATTTCTTTACCAAGTCCTCCGTACGGAGCACCATTCGTTGTTCGTCTGACATAAGCTACTTAAAAATTTAACGCGAATGTACGTGATAATCCGCAGATCTACATCACATACATTCGCAAAAAAGCGATAAGAGAATTTAATAACTCCACTCAGATCGCCACTCGATCACGGGTTGCTCCCCCTCGAATCGGATAGGAAGCCAGATATAACGTCCGTCTATAGCGTTCTCCGGAGTCCAACGATCTCCCATATAAATAAAGCGATCCGCATGGCCGGGTACAGGCAATACGTACGTGCTCTGAGAATAAAACGACACCTCCGAGTTCTCTCCCCTAAACGGATTTTCCAATTCCTTCCAAGGTCCCCAAATCGAGGAAGCGACCGCCGATCGTCCCGCATTCGGAGCCCAGCCCGTACAGCCGGACATAATCAAATAATATTTCCCCTTCTGTTTGAACAAGGCTGGAGCTTCCATGAAACGCCCCGGGAAGAAACGGGCGTACTTACCGGAATAACTCGTATAATCATCGGTCAGCTGCGATATATGCAAGGTACTATTCTCTTCCGAGGAATAAATATGATAAGCGATGCCATCGTCATCCACGAAAAGGTTCATATCCCTAGCCATTTGTCCGGAGATTTGGTCACGCCCCAATAAATTCAATCTATCCGGATGGGCAGGTAACTCTCCACCGCTAAAACGTAGATCTGCGGAAAGCGTACAAGGTTGCTTATGTAGTTCCTGTACATTAACCGGCCAAAAACCGGCATTCGGACGGAAAGCGTTTACGAACGAGTAAGGCCCCGCCACGTTTTTACTGACAGCCACTCCACTCAATGCTCCCGAATAGCCAGCACCTCTCGGCTCTAAATGAAACCACATTACATATTGATCATTCTTTTTATTATAAATCACTTTCGGACGCTCCAACACGCATCCCTTAACAATATGGCTCGTCGTATCATCCGGCACGACCGATAAGGCGATTCCCTCGTCTTTCCAATTATATAAATCTTTCGACGAATAGCAATGAACGCCTACTTGAGCCAGATTTCCAGCCGAGCCCTCCGTTTTATGTTCACCAAACCAATAATAAGTATCCCCAACCCGTAGAATACCGCCACCATGAGCGTTTATATGTACCCCTTTATCATCCGGCCAAACTTCCCCCGGCTTAAAAGAAAGATCCTTCCGCAGGCAAGCCACACATAAACACAGCAAGCCGATCACTCCTAAAAGAATTCGCTTCATAAAAGTATTTTTTTAGTATTTAAGAAAACAAACATAGTTAAAAAAAAAAGAGGGATGTGGCAAACTTTAATACCATAGGATTTACAAATAAAACCAATCTTGTTTCTAAGATGTTATATGGTTATTAGTGGATTTTACGCTATCTTTGCAAATTGAAATCAGAAATTTATCAAGATAAAAAATGAATAAAGCATTACACAGAATGGGTGAGTATACCCTACTGATGATGAAGAGTATAACACTTCCAGACCGGTGGAGTATGTTCTTTAAGCAATTGATCAAAGAGATATACAAGCTAGGCGTGGATTCTCTTTGGATTGTCATAATCATCTCGGTCTTTATCGGTACGGTTATCGCCATCCAGATCTCCTTGAATATCAGTTCCCCCTTGATTCCTAAGTTTACGATCGGCTATACCACCCGTGAGATTATCTTGCTGGAATTCTCTTCCTCTATCATGGCACTAATCCTAGCGGGTAAAGTAGGCAGTAATATCGCCTCCGAGATCGGAACCATGCGAGTGACGGAGCAGATAGACGCGATGGAGATCATGGGAGTCAACTCCGCCAATTTCCTGATCCTGCCGAAGATGGTCGGTATGATGACTTTCATTCCGGTATTGGTTATCTTCAGTATGTTCACCGGTATCATGGGCGGCATATTCGCCAGTTACTCAACGAGTACGGGAATGACTCCTTCCTCGTTCGAGTACGGTTTGCAATTCTACTTCAACGAGTTTTACATTTGGTATTCTATTATCAAATCCGTAGTATATGCGTTCATCATCTCATCCATCGCTGCCTATTTTGGCTATAACGTAAAGGGAGGCGCCCTAGAGGTAGGTAAGGCAAGTACGAATGCCGTGGTCATGAGCAGTATCATGATTTTACTTGCCGACGTAATATTAACCCATTTAATGCTTACTTAAAAAATGATCGAAGTTAAGAATATAACGAAGTCTTTCGATGGACGTGTCGTCTTGAAAGATATAAGTACGACGTTCGAGGATGGTAAGACGAATCTGATCATCGGACGAAGCGGTTCGGGTAAAACGGTAATGATCAAGAATATCATCGGGTTAATGAAACCTGATACCGGACAGATATTATACGACGGCAGAGACTTGATCACGATGAACAAGCATGAGTTAAATATGCTGCGTCGGGAAATGGGTATGTTGTTCCAAGGTTCCGCTTTATTCGACAGCATGACGGTAATGGAAAACGTAATGTTTCCTTTAGATATGTTCTCTAAAGACTCAACAAAAGAGCGCAGGAAACGTGCGGAATTCTGTTTGGAACGTGTAAACCTGTCCGAGGCTGGACATCTATATCCTTCCGAGATCAGTGGAGGTATGATGAAACGTGCCGCCATCGCAAGAGCGATCTCCCTAAATCCTAAATACCTGTTCTGCGATGAGCCGAACTCCGGACTAGACCCCAAGACTTCTCTATTGATTGATGATTTGATTCACGACATTACGGTGGAGTACAATATGACGACCGTTATCAATACCCACGACATGAACTCCGTGATGAATATTGGTGATAATATCATCTTTATTAAGGAAGGCGTGAAGGAATGGCAAGGAACAAAAGAGCAGGTAATCACCTCTAATAACCAAGCGTTGAACGATTTCATCTTTGCGTCCGACCTGTTCAGGAAAGTAAAAGAAGTAGAAATGCTCCAAGAGGAAGGGTAAGTTAACATACTTGGCAAAGTATCTTAACTTCATCGGCTAAGTATCTTAACTTAAATGGCAAAGTATCTTAACATACTTCGCCATTTAAGCCAGCTTACTTTTTTCCACTTATTTTTTATAGACCAAACACGTCCTTGATCTTATCTGCATAATCCAATTTCTCCCATGTGAATAACTCCACATCACAAGTAACCGGCTTCTGCAAATAACGGGAAGAGAATGTCTTCGTCACCGTCTGGGGTTTGCGTCCCATATGACCATAAGAAGCGGTCTCGAAATAAATCGGGTTACGCAATTTCAAACGCTCCTCGATCGCTTTCGGACGCATATCGAAGATATCCCAGATCTTAGCGGCGATCTCTCCGTCCGTCATATTCACCTTCGCACGGCCAAAAGTATTCACGAAAATATTCATCGGTTTAGCCACACCGATCGCATACGAAACCTGTACTAGCATTTCATCAGCCACGCCAGCGGCAACCATATTCTTAGCGATATGACGAGCGGCATAAGCAGCAGAACGGTCTACTTTCGAGGGGTCTTTTCCAGAGAAAGCACCACCGCCATGAGCACCCTTGCCACCGTATGTATCAACAATAATCTTACGACCTGTCAAACCGGTATCTCCATGAGGACCACCGATCACGAACTTTCCAGTCGGATTCACATGATAGATAATATCATCATTGAACAAAGCCTGAACATGAGCCGGATATTGAGCCTTCACACGAGGTATCAATATCTTCTTCACGTCTAAGGCGATCCTCTTTTTGCATAGCCTCATCCGCTTCCTTCTGTGAAATACCTTTCGGACCGATAAACTCGTCATGCTGAGTCGATACAACGATCGTATCAATACGCAACGGCTTGCCGTTATCATCATATTCAATAGTGACCTGGCTCTTAGCGTCCGGACGTAAATAAGGCATCAAATCCGGTTCTTCCTTACGGATCTTCGCCAATTCCCATAATAAACTATGAGATAAGTCCAACGCCAAAGGCATGTAATTCTCTGTCTCATTAGTAGCATAACCGAACATCATACCTTGGTCGCCGGCACCCTGCTCATAGGGATCCGCACGCTCTACGCCACGGTTAATGTCGCCACTCTGTTCATGGATAGAAGAGAACACGCCACATGATTTCGCTTCAAACTGGTATTCGCTTTTCGTATAACCAATTTTTCTCGATCACGTTACGGGCTACATCCTGTACATCCACGTAAGCACTTGATTTTACTTCTCCAGCCAAGACAACCTGTCCAGTTGTAACAAGGGTTTCGCAAGCAACTTTCGAGTTCTTGTCATAAGCCAGGAACTCATCCAGCAAAGCATCCGATATCTGATCGGCTACTTTATCGGGGTGCCCTTCAGACACCGATTCGGAGGTGAATAAATAACTCATTGTTTTAAATTGAAAAGATTACTAATCTACAACTGAATTGAACTTGGAAGGATTTTTCTGCCGGACGGCAACGAAAAGGATATGTTTTTAGCATTTTTTCCCGTGGTTGCAAGCAATACAAATCTATCCACGTCAATTCATTCGCAAAGATACGCAATAATTGAGAACTGAAAGTTTAAAATTGAGAATTATTTCTTCTTTTTGGAATTACGTAAGGCTTTTTTATATTTAAAGCCAGCCTTCCATTTCGCTGAATCAGAGCCATGTGTCCCTTTCAGGAAATCAGAGAACTTGATTTTCTTACCACTCGGATCCGTTGCCTCACCTTTCGCTTTCTTGAAAACGATCCCTTGCGTCATCGCTTTATTAATTTCTTTATTCATAACTCAAATCTCGTAGTTCATAATAAAAACTTATAATTCGGATAAAAGTTCACGCATCGTCTTGCCAAACACAGGATGTTTCACCAACGGAGCTACTTCTGCCAACGGTTCCATAACAAACGACCGTTTGTGCATCAGAGGGTGCGGTAGCGTCAGCCGCTCCGTATGCAGGATTTGCTCATCCACCATTAACAGATCGATATCGATGATACGGTCATGATACGCACCGTCACTTTTTTCGATACGTCCCATCTCGATCTCGATCAAACGGGTAGCGTCTAATAATTCCATAGGGGAAAGTTCCGTTGTCATAACGATCACGGCGTTCAAGAAAGTGTTGTCCGATTCAAATCCCCAAGGCTCCGTCTCATACATATCAGAAAGGGCAAGAACATCTCCCACCCTTTTCAGCCAACAGCGCCGCCGCTGTCACCAAATTTTCTCGTTTATTGCCTACGTTCGTACCTAATCCAAGGTAAGCTGTCGCCATAGAAACCGGATTAAAGGATTAGCATAGCGTCGCCGTAAGCACCGAAACGATATTTTTCTTTCAAAGCGACGTCATAAGCATCCATGATCAACTCATAACCACCGAAAGAAGCTGTCATCATCAACAAAGTTGACAACGGCATGTGGAAATTTGTCACCATGCTGGTAGCCACGCTGAAATCATACGGAGGGAAGATAAACTTATTCGTCCAGCCCTCGAACTCTTTCAGATGACCATCCGTACTTACGGCCGTCTCGATCGCACGCATCACGGAAGTTCCGACCGCACAAACCTTGTGCCCCTCATCCTTTCCCTTGTTCACGATATCCACTACATCGGCATTTACGACCATTTGCTCAGAATCCATCTTATGCTTTGTCAAATCTTCCACGTCGATCTCACGGAAATTACCCAAGCCCGAATGCAATGTCAAGAAAGCGAACTGGCAATCCTTGATCTCCAAACGTTTCATCAACTCACGGCTAAAATGCAATCCCGCGGCAGGAGCCACAACCGCACCTTCTTCCGCGGCGAAAATATTCTGATAACGATCCTCGTCTTCCGGTTCCACCTCACGTTCGATATACTTAGGCAGCGGAGTCTCGCCCAAGGCATACAAAGCCTTCTTAAACTCGTCGTGGTTCCCGTCATATAAGAAACGGAGCGTACGACCCCGCGAAGTCGTATTATCAATTACCTCCGCGACCATGGAATCATCCTCGCCAAAGTATAACTTATTACCGATACGGATCTTACGAGCCGGATCCACCAATACGTCCCACAAACGTAAGTCCTCGTTCAGCTCGCGCAACAAGAACACCTCGATACGCGCCCCTGTTTTCTCCTTGTTACCGTACAAGCGAGCGGGGAAAACTTTCGTGTTATTAAAGATAAACACGTCACCTTTTCCATAATAGTCTAGAATATCCTTGAATTCGCGGTGCTCGATCTCACCCGTATCACGATGAACGACCATCAACCTCGACTCATCTCTGTTCTTCGCCGGATGTAAAGCGATTAATTCCGACGGTAAGTTAAATTTGAATTTCGAAAGCTTCATAATGCACTCTATTTATTTTTCTTCTTCTATTTTTACCACATTCTTCTCTAAGAAATCATCAATCTCCTCTGGAGACATACACATATCCAAGGTTACCTCTCCGATGCGAGTCCGTTCCAAACCAATCAAATGAGCGCCGGAATTCAAGGCCTTCCCGATATCACGAGCCAACGCACGAATATAGGTACCTTTGCTACATACCACCCGTATCTTTATAACAGGCAAATCACACTCCAGCAACTCCAGTTCGTCTATAACCAATGTCTTGGATTTTAGTTCAACCTCCTCCCCTTTCCGAGCTAGCTCATAAGCACGTTTACCTTCGACCTTGCAAGCGGAGAACACCGGGGAATCTGTTGGATCGTACCCACGAATGTCTTTAAAACCTCCTCCACGAGCTCACGGGTTATATGTTCCGTGGGATACACGGCGTCTATCTCTTTCTCCAAATCGAAAGACGGGGTAGTCTCTCCCAACTTCAACGTAGCGATATATTCCTTCGTCTGATATTGAAACTCATCGATCCGCTTCGTAGCCCTCCCGGTACAAACGATCATCACACCTGTAGCCAAGGGATCCAGTGTCCCCGCATGTCCAACTTTAATCTTCTTTACCTTCAGTTTCCGACTTAGCTTATAGCGAAATTTGTTAACTAGGTCAAAAGAAGTCCACGTTAGCGGTTTATTAAAATATAAAATCTCTCCAGCTATAAAATCCATTCTTTATTTAAGTAATGTACAAGCAATTGTCACCAATCCCGCGATCGCGCAATAGATAGCGAAATAAATCAGTTTCCCCTTTTTCACGATGTTGATCATCCATTTACAGGCCACGCAACCGGAAACAAAAGCGGCCACGAAACCTACCGCTAATGATAACGCAGGAATGTCCCCGGCCACATCTTCACCTTTCACCATCTTCATCACATCCAACAACGCCTCTCCCAAGATCGGAGGTATTACCATCAAGAAAGAAAACTGGGCCAGTTTCGCCTTATTATTTCCCAATAACAAACCGGTAGCGATCGTTGATCCGGAACGTGACAAACCCGGCATCACGGCGCAAGCCTGAGCCAGACCGATAATAAAAGCGTCTTTCATCGAGATCGACTCTTTCTGGCGTGGTTTGGCATAATACGAAAATGCCAGCAAAGCCGCCGTCAATAGCAGCATACAACCAACGACCAATAAACCCGATCCAAAGATTTGTTCTACCGTATCTTTAAAGAATACCCCAACGATCCCGATCGGAATCATGGAAATCAAGATATTGATCACATACTTCGTCTCCGCGTTCATCTGAAATTTAAACAAACCACGGAATATCCAATCGATTTCCTTCCATAAAACCACTAACGTACTGAATACGGTCGCCACATGCACGACGATAGTAAACGCGAGATTCTCCTCTCCCTCTATACCAAACAAAGCGGAACCAATCGCTAAATGACCGCTACTGCTCACCGGCAGATATTCGGTCAATCCCTGTACGATACCCAGTATCAAGGCCTCAAACCAACTCATTCTGTTACTTCTTTATCTTTGCTATTCTTCAAGATTCCAAAAATCATCATCACGAAACCAATAACCGTAACCACCGGAGCTACCACGATACGGCGGGCGCTGAATATATCGGGATTGAACGTATTATCCCCGGAACCTCCACCACTCATCAATATGAAACCAAGCACGATGCAGGCAACCGCTACCGCAATCAGTATAAAATTCTCTTTTCCGAAAGCAAAATCTCTTTTTAGCCATCTTTCTCAACTCTTTATTATTCGTACATTAAATATAATACAACTTATCGACCCCCATCCGCAAATATTTATTCACGGCAAAAATGGTCGCGATCACGGACAAGACAATAACCTAAAGCAAACACTGCCACATAAACCAATAATAATGTCTGCATATCCAATATCTGGATAAAACCTTTCAATTCATTTTGCAAATAATATAACGCTCCGGTTAGCATCAATATTGCCAAGATAGAGGCGAAAATGCCACTTACTATGTTATATTTCACAAAAGGCCTACGTATAAAGCCGGAAGTAGCCCCCACTAGCTTCATCGTATGAATTAAGAATCGTTTGGAATAAATCAACAGGCGAATCGTATTACTGATCAACACGAACGAGATAATCATCAGTACCGCAGCCAAGGTTAGCAGGATCAAGCCCAACCGCTTCATATTATTATGGACCATCTCCATCATATCCTTTCGGTAAAGCAGCTCCGAGACCGACGTATAGTTTCTAATCTTCTTCTCTATCACTTGGAGGCTATCGGGGTTGGCGTACTCCGAATGCAGTTTCACCTCAATCGAGGCCTGTAAAGGGTTAAAGCCTAAGAAGGTTTCCGGATTCTCGCCCAGTTCTTCTTCCAACTCTTTCGCGGCTTGCTCTTTCGATATATACTCGGTTGATTTTATAAAAGGAAGAGCATCCAAGCTCTTCTGCATTTTCTTTATCTCAGTTTCTTTTTTGGTTATCTTTCAGCACGATGGAGAAAGATAAGTTCTCTTTCACATAAACGGAGAGTTTATTACCCAACATCCCTATCAATAGAATGAGTCCTAGCAAGAATAGTACCAAGGAGATACTAATAACAGACGTAAGCCGGGAGTTAAAGAAAGAAACAGAACTAACTTTTTTATTTTCAGCCATCAGACTCTCACTTATTAACGTTAAATAAATTAAGGAGATGCGTACAGAGAACACACCTCCCAATTTTCTTGCAAAAGAACGAATAAAATAAGTAAGCCGAAAGGGTTTTAGAATATTTAACCTCTACAACTCTAACAAAGGCTATTCGTACATATACAATATATAGATTATTTCTGATTGAATACCAAGTCCAACCCTTGACTTCTATAGAATCCGAAACGGGTATCACTTGAAATAAGCGGTAGATGTTCCGTTATGGCATGCGCAATAATTACGTGGTCTGAGGGATCTTTGTGTCCCTGCGCCTCATTGATCTCCATATGCGCATACGTTTGCATATGTTCTTTTTTCAATGGCAATATTTTCACATAAAACTCCTTTTCTATGGCGACGATCATCGCTTCTGCCGACTTCCATCGTTTAGAACACAGTCCTTTATTTCGATAAGCGACAATCAGCTCACGTACGGACTCGGCACTTATATAAAGAAGGGTTTCCGGATCTTGGATAATAGCATCTATATTCCTATTTAGATATTCGGGATCAGATGCCATATATACAAAAATATTCGTGTCAATGAGATATCGCATTTACAGTAAAAATTTGGGGTCATTTACAATCAGACTTCCCTTTAACCGCTGCATAGCTTCCCATGTCTTACTTACCTTTCTTTTTCCAGTCTTCGCCACAGTTGTTTTAGTTTTGGCATTTTCTTCCTTTTTCTTTCTTCATTTTTTTCCATAAGGCTTTCTGTTTTAATTTTCTATGATACAAAGATAACGTTTTATTTAATTATATCAGAACAAAAACAGATAAAGTAAAGCTTCTAGGATAAAAAAGAAGGCCGCCGGAACAAGATGTTCCTAGCGGCCTTCCCCAACATTAAAGACTCAAGGGTTAGTATTTTTTAATGATATTGCTAGCGAACGTTTACTTTCGTAGTCATGCGCTTTCCATTCTCGATAATCTCCACCAGATAGATGCCGGTAGATACCGGGATACGGGTAGTTCCGATAATTGAGTCGCCATACAGGCTAACTCCAGTCACCGCTATGATACGGATCGAGATTGGACGGGCCGGATGAACGGTTATCGCACCTCGCTCGCAATAGATTTGATGATCGTTGATGATTTGCTCGATACCTACCGTACCGGAGACAGTTACCACACAAGACGCCGTCTTGTTGCCGTCATCGGTAGCCACGGTAATCTTACAGGTACCGATCTTCAGCGCAGTAACGACACCATCCGCGTCAACAGTAGCCACCGTCTCGTCGCTGCTGCTCCAAGAGACGGTTTTCATAGTGGCGTTATCAGGGGTAACTTTTTCGCTTGCAAGGCAAAAGATTCACCTACGGCCAATGCCTTGGACGTGATATTCAAAGAAACTCCCGTAACAGCCACATCTGTTCCCGGAGGTGTAGAAACCGGCTTGAACTCTGCCATAATAGCCAAGGACTTATCGACTTCAATCTCTACAGGCGAAGTCGTATACTTCTCTTCGCCTATTTGAATAACGGCCAATTCATAATCCGGATAGGCTTCCGCCTCAACGGTTAGCTTAGTCGCTTCCGCCACAGCGGTTCCACTCGTTATCTCGGTCTTCTCACCCTCACCCTTCAACATATAGACTTTCAAAGAGCCATTTTCCGGTTGAGCGAACGTGATAACTAACGCATCCGAACTTTTCACCGTAACCTCCGCTTCCGTAGTCGCATCCTCATAATTCGGATCATACGACGTGAAGATCACTTTCTTTTTCTGGTTATCGCCGGGTTTCAATATAGCTGACGCGTCAGCCCATTCAAATTTACCGGATATGGTAGTCCCATCTTTGGCTTTCGCTACACCACCGGACAATACGGACTCTGAGAGGGCTTGGCCTTCCGTGATCTCCGAAGCGGTCGGAGCGGTCAGAGCGTTCAAATCCACTTTCGCCTTATTGATAACCATTCTCTTTCCTTGGATGTCATTAGCGAAAGGTGCCCAATCATCATCACCCGCATACGATACCACTACTAAGTAAGTGCCGGCATTCATCGGGGTTGCCACTGATCCGTCCAGATTCGTATACTTAACCGTCACGTTTTTCGGATATGGTTTTGCCAATATATCATCCAATCCGACCAAATGGATCGAACCGTCGTATGTGAACGACAAGGGCTCGGTATCCTTCATCTTCACCTCCTGCTTTTTTTCAAATAGAGGGGTGAGAGTAATGGCATTACTCATCGTTACCGTCCGCTCAACATTTGTTCTGTTATCTTCCTTCCATTTTATGAACCGCTCGTTTGCGCCCGGGACCGCTCTCAACCTTAACTCCGTACCTTCGGGGAAGGTACGAGTAGCGACCACCAAGCCGCCGTTCGTTACTTCCGTATTCTCCGTGGTTAGCGCAAAGCTGTTTTCGACAGATCCCCTCAGGATCGAGTAATCAACCGGATTGTAATTTTTAGAGTCAAGCGGCATAAAGCGCAAGCGGTTAACCGCATTCTCTTTGAGGCTTCCGGAGATCTCGCTACCTGTGGCCGCACGGAGAGCCGATCTCTGTTCTGATGGATTCCAGATCGCTCCCGCAAAATCTTGGGTAAGCTCGGCTGTTACCGTATTCCCTTCTACGGAAGGTTCCTCCAGCAAGGCCATGTCCGCTTTAGTGATTATCAATTGGGAGGTTACATTTTCTACTTTCTTGTATAAGTCATCCTCGGCGCGACTAATCGTCACGTCATACGTGCCGGCCGATTTCGGGTTGTCCAAAGGCGCTCCGCCTAGGCTATAGGAGACATCGAAATTCAGGCCGGAATATCCCTCCAGCCTTACGCTGAAACTTCTCGATAGCTTATTATAGACAAGCGTCTGGGGTGCCTTCTCTATCAAGCCTGACAAATCCTTCTTCTCCACGAAATTGGCGGTGACTGTCATCGGGCCCGTCACCGTGAAGCTCTCGCCGGACTTGATCTCGGTAGAGTTCACCATCAAGCTCACGAAGCGATACCCCTCATTGACCGTGACCGTGGCGGTCAATGTTTTTTTGTAGTCCATGCCTGAATTCTCATCGACTTCCACACCTTCAGACTTTAATACGATCGTTCCGGCACCCTCAAGATTCATCGCCTTTTGACCTCGAATTGCGCAAGTCCAAACGTGACATCCACCTTGACCTCTTCCTTGCCTACCGTGAATGTGCTATCGGCGGGCGAGTAAATCGCGCCCTCCACCTTTACGGAGTTCATCTTATAACCATAATCCGCCTTCGTGATCACTTTCACTTTCACGTCCTCATTCACCGCGTCACCCGGAAGTGATAGGCGCCTTCGTCTTCGTGTTTATCAAGGCTACGCTACCGTTTAGAGATGAGCCCACCTTTACCAGATGACCGCTCACGATCCTCTCGAAAGTCACAGCGATATCCGCATCTTGGATCAGCGTATACGAGCCGTTATTCACCAACGCGTCGTTTACCTTTACCGCTTGGACCTTGTAGCCGGCCTTCGGCTCGACCGTGATCGTCAATAAGGTTCCTTGCAACCACTTCTTTCCACTCGTGACACGCTCGCCATTGGCATATACATTCAACGAGCCATTCGACGGGGTATCAAAAGTCACCTCATACTCGATCGGGGCGAACTCGGCGCTTATATTACGGTTCTTGGTCGCCTCCAGCGTACGATTGGCGGAGGTATTCCCATCGCTCCACTTCACGAACACATAGTTCTTATCCGCGATGGCGGTCGCTGTCAACCGGGAATAGCCCGCGTACCGGTCATTGGCCGTACGGCCTTCCAGCTTGACACTTCCGTTACTGCCGGCCGTTACCAACATCGTATAGACAGGTACGACGCCTCTCAACTTGATAAACGTATCTTTCACCGCATACAACGGGCTGCTAGGCTCATATATCAACCCATATTCCGTTGACTCCTCCGCGGAGATGGTGTCGTTCGGGTTCTTCCATGAGAACGTACCGGAAGTAGAGCCTCCCGTCAACACGTAAGCGGACAAGGACTGTCCTTCCTCAATACGACCCGAGATAGTGGGCAATACCAGATTTTCCACCTCTTTCTTGCTCTCCACCACTAACGTAACCGTATCAGAGAGGCTACGGTATGTCAAGTCCTCCGCACGGCTCAAACGGGCCTTATAAGAACCCACAGCCAGCGTGGAAGGCAATGTCGTAACCCAAGCCGTACCGCTCAATTGATATTCGATCTTGATATCCTCCACAGCACTTGTTACCGTGACCGGCTTGATGGAGCCGACCGTCTGGACAAGGTTGTTAGCCACGAACCTCACCGTATCCTTGGAGACGAACGCAAAAGTATAGCTATCGCCACTCGTCAGACTAGGAGTCGTGTACGTGTAAGAGGTATTTCCATTAGCATACGTTCCCTTGATCTTCGAGATATCCACGTCCGAAGAGGCTTGCTTAATAGCCCCTAGCCTATAGTTGGCATTCGATACGATCGAAAAAATGACGGGCTTACCGTAAGCGATCTCACCACCGCTAATGATGTCCTTGTTGTCCATCTTGGCGGTAACCGTGCCCTGTCCACCATCGACAGCGTAAGCCAAGGTATTGGCATTACGGATCGTAAACGTTTTAGAGGAATCCTCTAACGCGGCATACTCCATGGTCTCCGGACTAAATAAGACGATCTTATAAGCTCCGACTATCTGCGGTAACGTGGAAGTCTCCGAACCATCGGCCGCACGATATCGAGCCACTTGTCCCGCTATTTCCGGCGTAAACTTAATAACCGGCAAATTCTTCCCGGCCACGATCTCGTCTTTTGTCGCCGAAGAACCTGTTACACTCACGGAAATCGTTTTCTTCGCGGCGAAACCTACTGACAAGGTCGTAGAGGAGGTTAACGAGGCGGTCGTATAGGTATAAGAGATCGTGTTATCCTTATTTAGCGCGCCTTTTGGCAAGGCTGATACCGCAGTTCCATTCACAACAATCTTATTCAATAGAAATCCGGGGTTAGCGATAATTGTAAATACGGCAGGTTGCCCGTTAATGATCTCGTTACCGCTTGCCATGTCCGTAGAGCCCATCTTGGCGGTAACCGTACCTTGTCCGGCCGTTTCCACGTTATAATTTAATACATTCGCTTTAGATACCGTAAACTTCATGTTCTCATCCTTCAAGGCGGCATATTCCGCGGTCTCGGGACTGGTCGCGACGATCGTGTAAACACCATCCGCCGCAGGAAGTTTATCGGATAAAGCTCCGGAAGCGTTCTTATATTGAACCTTCTGCCCCGCTATCGTATTGGGGGTAAATGTGATAACCGGAAGATTCTTACCAGCCAAAACCTCATCCTTCGTGGCAGATAATGGATTGGCTGTTACAGATACGGTTTTCTTCGCGGCAAATCGCACGTCAATAACCGTAGAAGCGGTCAACGCCGATGTCGTATAATCCGCATAGGAAGTCTCATTCGTAGAAGAATTAAAAGTTCCTTTCGGCAAAGTCACCTCATTATTATCTACGGTAAGTCTGCTCAACACATAACCGGGCTTGGAGGCAATCTTCAATACGGCTGGCTTATTATAAACGATCTCATCACCACTGGCGATAATGGAGCCATCCATAGAAGCGGTTACAGATCCTTGCGCCTCCTCAAACGAGTAAGAAAGCGTATGGGGCGGTTGTACCTTGAATAGAATCTCCTTGTTTATGGCGGCTTGCGTATCAGTCTCCGACTTGGTTACGACAACATAATAAAGTCCAGCCTTTTCGGGTAGTTCATCCGTCAAAGCAGCAGAGCCATCCTCCCTGTATTGTACTTTATACCCCGTAATAACCGGGTCAAAAGTAACCTTGGGCAAATTTACCTTCGCCCTTATCTCATCCAAGGTGGCATACTCAGGAGAGATCGTGACTGTCACCTGCTCTTTCGCCTTGAACACCGCCTTGATTTCCGTACTACCGGTCAAAGCGGTGGAAGTATAGGAATAGGTGGTCGTATTATCATTTTGAAAAGTACCGCTCGGCAACGTGCCAATAGTAGCCGTATTCATCGTTATATCCGACAGGACATATCCGGGCTTCGCCGTGATCGTGAAAACAGGTTTACTATTATATGCCACCTTGGAACCCGTGGCTACCGTACTGGTTATGGTTCCTTGATCCGTATTCGCCGAGCTATAATTCAATGTCACCTTGAACGTCGGAAGATCCGGGGCGGAACGTAAATCTGAATCTTGCGCATGTACCTGTGCCATCGCGATGACAGCAAGGAATATCGCTAATATACTCTTTTTCATGTTTATCTTTGTTTTAATCGTTATTTAACCCTTACTAATTGACCGTTCACGGCATAGATGCCCGAAGAAACCATGATCCGCCGGCCGTCCGTAACCTCGCCACGATAAGCGACCTTGCCATTCATTCCGATGATCACCACGTCCATAGGCTCCGGCGTGTGGATCACGATAGCGCCACGATCGGTAGTCACGTAATAACCATCTACCGGCTCGATCGTCTGGTTACCCGTAACCACGCCATCGCCGATACGTAAAGAGCGAAGCGTACTCAATGTCTTGGCGTCTGTCAAGACAAAGCTTTGGAAAGGCTTGATCTCCGGATTTGCCTCTTGCTCGAAAGAGGTTCCATCCGTTGTCAATATATAAGCAGATTGTTTCAAGGTAATCGTAAATGTATTCGGATTCGAGCACATCAAGAAAGTACCTGTTTCAGTTGGAGCGGCAGGTTCTTCCAAAGTCTTGAATTCAAAAGCTCCTTCAGAAGAGATCGTATAGGTATCGCCATTAGCCGCCCAAAGACCAGCCATGCCAAAAGTACTCTCATCCACCACGAACTCCGGAGTCTTGTTATCCTTCAGCCTAGCGAACCAGATACCATTATCAACATTTTGAGCACTTGGAGCCGAGATCTCCTCCTCCGTAGAGTTCTTGATCACGGCAGAGGCTAATGGCATTCCTAACGCCTTCCACTCAGTACCGGAGAGATCCGGAGAGAAACGAAGAGACTTAGTGGTCACGCTTCCTGTTTGATCCGCAAGATTTGACTTTATTTGCGCACCTTCTCTCATGGTAACGGTATCTAAAGACATTGGAACAGACAACGTCAAAGTCGCGCCATCCAAGACGGTGACCTTTTGATTTGGATGCGGAGTGGCCCAGACCGTATCTTCCGAAATCGTTACCATCTTATAGATTAAGGTACCCAAAGCGACATCCGAATAATATGGGAAATAATCTACAGATCCGTTCGGTGCCCTGCTTTTATCAATCAAGGCAGAAAAATCCGGATTATCACTTCCCCAATAATTATTCGGCGCAACAACCGTTCCCTCTAAATTATTGGGACGAATGGAATATACATATGTCTGGTCGCCCGGGTACATCTTATTATATTGGAATGTTACACCATCCTCAACTTTCACGACACAATTATGGAACTCATTTGATTCAACGACATTCGAGCCGTCATTCTTCGCTACCGAAATATCACTATCCGTAAAAACATTATTCTTGACCATAGCGTTAAGTCGTCCCGCTGAGATCAACAAATTCTTATCATATACATTAAAAGTACTGTTATGAACCAACAAGGTCGCATCTTTAAGAGTACTACCCGGTTCCGAATATAAACCTGTTTGGAGTAGCTTATCCTCAAAAATACAACTATCAATCTCCACCGTACCTCCACCGACAAACAATGCTGTTGGACGATTCGAGCCATCCGTTGAACTCTTGAAAGAAAGATTCATCAAAGTCACCTTATCCGCAGAGATACAAGCTATGGAAGAACCCGTATACTTCTTCGTTCCTTTAATAATCGTTTTTCCATAAACTCCCTTTATCCGGACATCAGCGGTAGTGACATTGAAACCCGCATGTTCTCCCGCCGGAACAGAAATCGTCTCTCCCGCTACCGCATTATCAATCTTATTCTGAATATCTGGCTCTCCATAACAAATAAGACCCGAGGCCGGATCATAAACAGTTCCATTGATCGTCAGCTTGTCGTATTTTTTCGCCTCCTTTTCGCGATGTGAATAGACCCAGTTCTCTCCCTCCTTGCCATTCAATGTAGAATTGTTGATCGTTATCGTATTATCCGCAAATTCCGACTTATCATCCGTTCCACTCCAACCTAGCCGAATAACTCCGGCATGTAAATATCCGTTACTTCCATCCGGGGATTATTATTCGTTCCTTCCAAAGAAGACAACGTACAACCTGTAAATGTGATCGTATTTCCATACGAACGTATATCCGTAGCCGTAGCTTGGGTAGCATTTATCAAAGGATCTAATCCATCTACCGCTCGCAACTCGCAATTCGTGAAATCAGCTGTAACTCCGTTGTATTTTTCCTGAAGAATAACAGCTCCATAACTATTGCTTTTCCCATTCAGAAGAGTCCTACTGATGAATGTCGCGTCTTTCGCCGTTATCCGGGTATTCGTATTAGCTAATGTACCATCACTTGGACTCATACTTCCGGCTGATGTCATGATCGCCCCCCATGCGGTAAAGGTTCCTCCCGTAATATCTAAGACTTGCTCTTTATTCCGTAAGCCTATTCCATAATAATTGACATCGATATCCGTATTCGTCAAGCTTAACTCCGCTCCCACTGATTCCATACGGACACCTACGGCAGCGGTTTGAGCGGTAACCGCACCACCATCTAACTTACAATTGGTTAACTTTACGATATTCTTGCCCGTTCCAATCATGCCAATAAGCCCATGCGCAGAGGAATTATCTGTTCCTTTTAAGGTCATGTCGCTTGCGGTCAATGTAACTGAACCGGTGGATGGTGAATTAACGAAAATATGTCCATTTACAATTGTCTGACTTTGCCCAGCTCCTTGAAGCGTGATTGATTTATCCAGAGGCAGCGTCATTGGTAAAGTATATTCTCCTTCCGGGAAAATCACTTTATCCCCCTCCTCTAAAGTCGTATTCGTCAATAATACGTCTAAACTGGATGCCGCATTGTTCAAAGTCCCGTTCTTATGAATCGAGACAATGCAAGGCTTCTCGTTTTCAGCCTTAAACTCAACATATTCAACCCCTAAAACCTCCAAATTTGTTCCTGCATCATCAAAAAATAATGTAGGAGCATATTTGTCATTCTTGGATTGGATTAAAGCCTTAGAGCCATCGGTGGATGTAAACGTCCAAGTACCGGAAGTATTCTTACGGACATCAGCCACACACATATAGGTGATGGGGCTATCTATCGGTGCTTTATTCTCTGAAACGATAGAACTTTTAGAGTCCATCGTCATAGTCAAATTTTGACAATTATCCAAAACGACAGTTCCAAATCCATCACTTGGCCCATTTTGGTAAGAACGTCCATACAAATGAGTATTAGAGATCGCTACATTATGCGGGTAGGCTTCATTTACTAAATCACCTCTTAGAAAAAGTGCGGCCCAAGCAGTTACACTGGAATTGTCGATAGTTATATTTACGGCATTTGTGTACCCCGCTTGGTTGATGGCGAATATTGCATAATAATTCACATCCACTACAGAATTCCTTATATTATAGGTTACCGGATTAGTATTATCAGTTCCTCCCACCCATGAGCAAATGCCGATCACGTAAGGATATAAACTTTTAGCCGAAGGCCCCTCCATCTTACTTCCTATAAAATTGAGTGTATGGCCTCCACCATCACGAAACGCAAGTCCTCTTTCAAAACTATCAGACATATACATACGGGAGTTAATAAAGTTTACGGTGTTCTCATTTACTGTTAATTGAGATACTATACCGAAACAAGCCCCGGAACCACTATCACCCGTTCCCCGACCCTCTATCGTTATCTTACTCTCACTGAAAGACACTGTCGTTTTAGAGGATTTAATATCGACAACTCCTCGTCCAGTCGATGTTTTTGCTGTTAGATGTACCTTTTGGAAAGACACATTCCCTCCGTTTGTTAGCCCAATATCTACCGGAGACTTAATTGTAACTGTTGAGGTATCACCTTCACCAATGATAGCCAATGATGATTTGGTGATAAAATAAGGAGCTGCATTAGCCGAGTATACCCCCTTCAGGTAACAATATGATCACACTATCTAATGAAGATAATGCCGCATCAGACAATGCTGTTTCCAAGTTTGTCTTGTAAATGGGTGAACCAGCTGATGATCCATCACCATCTGTTCCTACACAGCCACTTTGTAGTATGTAGGGATCATTTGTCCCCACCCCACACTTGCACCCACCATAAAGACGGCGAACAAAAAAAGTAGTCTTCTTTTCATACGATTAATTTTTATAAGTTAGTAATATTCAATTATTTAAAACATTTACCCTATATTCATAAACTCTGTAGTTTCCTGCATATCAGTCTTCTCATAATCATCATTTACAAGCAGTTATGCGAAATCATCGGTTATAAAACGACTAGTCTAAACGATCGTTTTATTCTGGCGTTTTATTGAATTCAACGCATAAGCGTCCATATTTACGTTTATGCGTTGATAATCAAATTTTAAAAGTTTCTCTGGATTTTGTTTTATTCAAAAATATAGCCTATCTTTAACGCCTAGAATAAACGATCGTTTAGACTAGGCGTTTTTATCTATTACAGAATACTTATAGATCAAATATTTTTACGTAAACAAAATTTTCTACCATAAAAACTTTATATCATCACAAGCTATAAGATTCTCTTCTTAAAGCATGTGGAATAGCATAACTAACCAAATATCAGACTGCAACTATACATAATTGAGATAAAAGGAATTCTACAATATTGATTTTATGAAAACATCTACAATATCTACCACTACGCCATGTATGCTTTATAAATCAAAGCATTACATATAGGTTGTAGATAGCCTGACATCTA